>Ga0316204_10000004_pt1 | contig 1185422 bp, 1163 predicted proteins | sample 6monrhotite_MG_2_FD_205661 | JGI IMG/M metagenome (GOLD analysis project Ga0316204, IMG submission 205661) | Microbial mat bacterial communities from mineral coupon in-situ incubated in ocean water Damariscotta River, Maine, United States -... | ecosystem: Environmental > Aquatic > Marine >...
TCTGTTGTACAAACCTTTTAATTTAAATTCTTTTTATTATGGACATATCTTTCGTACTTCGAAAGTTCCGAAAGTCCATCTCTGGATTTACTGTTCTTGCTCTCTTAGCTAGCTTTGTTAGCTTTGCTGGAGTAGCTCAAGCGTCAACTTTCTCTGATGTCGATGGACACTGGGGTGAAGCTTACGTTGAAGCTCTCTATGATGCAGGTGTAGTTTCTGGAAATGATGATGGTACTTTCAATCCAGACGGATACCTCAACCGTGCTGAGCTCTCTAAGATGCTCGTTCTCGGATACACTACTGATGGTGTAGACGAAGATGCACCTGCTGTTTACAGCGATGTTGCTGAATCTGACTGGTACTACTCATATGCAAACACTGCATACCAAGAAGGGATCATGACTGGTGAAGGAGACGGATCTTTCAACGGAGCTGCTTACGTTAATCGTGCAACTCTTATGCAAGCCGTTTACAACGCTGCTGGTCTCACAATGCAAGATGGATGGGAATCTTCATTCGACGATGTTATGGAGTCTGACTGGTTCCACGATTCTGTGGTAGCTGGTTACGGATACTCTATCGTTGATGGAGAAACTGATTCAACTTTCAACCCAAGTGGGTACGCTACTCGTGCTGCTGCTGCCAAAGTTGTTTACAACGGTTGGTACCCAGTAGAACGTGACGCCTCTGAAGAAGAGGAAGAGGAAGAAGAAGAGGAAGAAGAAGAAACTACTTCTGAAGGAACCCTTATGGTTTCACTCGCTTCTGACACACCTGAATCAGCTACTGTTCCTAGTGGAGCTACTTCTGTAGAACTCTTCGCTGTGGACCTTACTGCTGAAGACGATGATGTTAACCTCGATAGCGTTACATTCAACCACTACGGAGTGTCTTCACTCCCTTCTGACCATTCAGTATACGCTTACGCTGATATTGATGGAGTAAACACTCGTCTTACTTCTGGTCAGTCTGTGAACTCAACTTCACATGACGTAACTTTCAACAACCTCGATCTCGAAGTTGATGAAGATGAAATGGTTCGACTCTCTATCCGAATGGATGTAGGTACTGTTTCTTCTACTAAAGAAGTTGGATTCCAAATCGAATCTGCTGATTCTATCGATGCTGATGGAGCCGATGTAAGCGGAAGCTTCGCCCTCGAAGGTGAACTCTTCTCACTCGCTACTGATGCTGCTGGTACTCTTACTATCGAAAAGAACGGTTCAGTTGACAACCCACAAGTTGGGGAAGACGACGTAGAAATCGCTAAGTTCAAGATGACTGCTGCTACTGAAGCTGCAAACCTCGAAGAACTTGGTCTCTACATCTCTGGTTCAATCAATACTTCAGACATGGCTGACTTCAAACTCTACGTAAGTGGAGAAGATGAAGCTCTATCTACGGCTGACGGTGTTGACTCTCTCGATGTTGTACGATTCATGATTGATGACTACCAAATCGAAAAGGGAGGAACTAAGTCTTTCTATGTTACTGCTGACTTCAATACAGGACGTACTGATGACACGATTAAGATTTACGTAGACGAAGATACTGATCTTCTTGCTACTGGTGATCTTTACGGATTCGGTATGGCTGTAACTCGAACAGCTTACGATGGTAACGCTGATTCATGTGCTTCAGCATCATCTGTAGATTGTTCTTACTCAGCTCTTGAAGGTGGAGATGTTACTGTTTCTTCAAACGGTCCATCTAGCTCAGATATCGCTGTTAATGGAAATGACATCACTTTGATGAACTTCGACATTGCAGTAGTAACTGATGTTACTTTCAAAAACTTCCCAATCTCTCTTACTGTTCCTGAAACAGCAGGTGGTTCTACTTCAGGTCTCCTGAACTCAACTACTTCAAACATCACGGACATTAAGATTGTTGATACTGAATCAGGAGAAGAGCTCTTCTCTGCTATTGATTCAAACGTTATGACTACAGCTCTTGCAGGTTCAACTGCTATTACAGAAGCTTCTGGTGATAACACTCAAGCGTTCCATCTCTACACTGATGATCTTGAACTTTCTGCTGGAGACGAGCTTAGTCTTGCTCTTATGGTAGATGTTGAAAATCAATCAGCACTTAGTGGTGAAACAATTGTTTCTACTCTTGAACTCGGATCTTCTTACCCAGAACTTCGAGATGTGAACAACAAAGTACTCACGAACTCTTCAGTTCTTGTTCCTGCTTCTGCTCTCACATCAAAAACTCACACTCTTCAATCACCGTCACTTACTCTCTCATTGGCTTCTACGCCAGTAAGTGGAAGTAATACGTTTGTGAAGGGATCTTCAGACGTACAATTCACAGGAGTTGTATTTGCTTGTGGAGATGCATCTGACTGTCGAATCACTGATCTTACTACTCAAGGTTACCTTGATGATAGTGGAACAGCTGATAACTGGGCTACTACAGCCACTTCAGATCACAGCACTTCGCTTAATGCATACGTAGGTACTGTTTGGCTTGAAGACGCTGATGGAAATGTTGTTGACGGACCTGAGTCTGTTAACGGTACTAACTTCACTTCTTCATTCAACAGCATCGACTGGACTCTTGAAGCTGGAGCTACTGAAGTTCTTTACATTGTAGGGGACATCAGCTCTGATGCTTACAAGAATACTAATGGTGAAGATATTGCTTTCGGTATCAGTTCTACTGGTAGCGTGACTGTTGAAGACCAAGATGGAAACACATTCACTCCAACTGGAACGATTAATGCTACTGGATCAGGAGCTACTGACCCAACTACATTCGTTACTGTTTCTGATGGAGGAACTCTTACTGTTGCTGTAGATGCTTCTACTGCACATGAAGATATTGTTGTAGCTGGAACTTCTGATGTAGAAATTTCTACATTCAAGTTCTCTGCTGTAGATGAAGCTTTCGTTGTGAAAGAACTATCTATCAATGCTCGTCAATCTGCTGCTACTACTGCTGCACTTGGTGACTACGACAACAACATGACTGGTATTACTGTTTCTTACGAAAACAGCGAAGGTGAAACTTCTACTCACAGTGGATTCTTGTCTAATGGAGTTGCTCTCCTTTCTGGACTTGATCTCCTTGTAGATGCTGATGATACAGCCACTCTTACTGTTTACGCAGATCTTAACACCGTTAGCGGTGGAGCTACTGCTGGAGCGTTCGTTGACCTCAACATTGGGTTCAACAACTTCAAGGCTACTGCTCAAGGATCTGGTGAAGACTACCAAGCAAACCGATTGGCAAATAAGGTAACTCCTTCTTCTGCCGCTCTTTCAAGTGATACTTCATTCCTCGACTTCGGGGACATCACTTGGGTAGATGGAAGTCACAACATCAACTTGGCTGTTGGTACTCTAGCTTCTGCTGGATCAGCTCAAGAGCTTAAGATTGATGATGGAGCTGCCGCTACTTCTGAAAACCTACCTGTAGGTACTCTCCTCTGTGTAAGTGCTGATACTACTTGTGCTAACACTGAGTCTATCCTAGTTGTTACTAGCTGGACTGAAGGAACTGCCTTTACAGATGGTGTAGATGGAGACACTGTTGCTACTCTCGTAGTTGATGGTGTAGACACTGCCTTTGCTAACGGTGACAATGTAGTTTACGCCCTTCCAGGGACTGGTTACATGACTGCTGCTAAGCAAATGCATGTTTACGAAAGTAAGCCAACTCTTGCTCTTGGAAGTGAATCACCAAGTTCTGGTGACCGAACTCAAGGTGCTGAAGATGGTATCTTTGAATTCAGCATTACAGCTGATGCTCAAGAACTAGTACAAATGCGTGCTGCTTCTCAATACACTATCGATGCTGCCACTAAGGTTGGTAACGATGGTGATGCTACTATTACTGTATCTAACGATTCAGGTGTTAAGGTAGAAGGAGCTGCTTCTGCTAAGTACGTACCAACTGGAACAGCAACTCTTGCTAATGTTGGTGTTGATACTGGTGGAGCTGTTGATCTCTCAGCTTACTCTCGAGTAGCATTCTGGGCTCGTACAGACGGAGCTGTTTCTACAGCTCAAGGTAACTTCGCAATTAGTGAAGCTGCTGCCACTCTTGCTGCTACTACTGATGCGGTTGCATTCAGCTCAGCGCTTACTGCTAACAACTGGGTATTCCAAGATGTTGCTCTAAGCACTACTACTACTACTCGTGATGCCGTACTCGCGTTCGGTATGACGTTTACTGGAGGACTTGCTGCAGATGATGTTGTTTACCTTGATGACGTTCGTTTCTACAACGAAAAACTCGTGGTAGACTTCGCTTCTGATGCATCTCTTGCTTCAGCTGCAGATACTCTAGTTGCTTACCTTAAGGAAGGAGGAGCTGTTGTAGCCACTGGTTACATCGACTCACCTTCTACTAGTGCTGCTTCTGTTACATTCATGCCTACTACGGCTATTGAAATTGCTAAGGGTACCTACAAAGACTTCACTGTCGAAGTAGCTACTACTACAATGATTTCTAATACAGGTGGTACTGCAGATCTACTTACTCCAAGTATTTCTCTCGGTAGCTCATCTGATGGTGTTCCAACTGCAGGAGGATTCTACTGGCACGAAACTAACGCTACGGTAACGTGGCTTGGTGACGTATCTAGTTCAACTCTCTACGGTAACACTCTTTCTTACTAATCATTTAGTTTGAAAAGTCTAATCTCTTAAAGATTAGTTTAAGACCCCCTCTTCGGAGGGGGTCTTTTAAGTTTAAATAAAACTGATATAATCGACGGGTATTAATTCAATAAAATAGATATGAAAAAACGAATTTATCTCGCAATATTTAGTGTCATGCTCTTTTCAGCATGTAGTTCTACTGGGCCTTACTTCAATGAAGATATGCCTGCGGATCTCCAGGCTTTTCATGAAGAACAGCTCAATGAACACTTAGATCTTCTTGAGGAAGATGACAGCAACGTGGAATCTCTTCTTGAAGTGGCTTACCGTTATGAAGCGCTAGGTAACTATGATAAGGCTATTAAATACTATGAAATGCTCTTGGCTATTGATGCTAGCCATCAACCAGCTTTAAATAATCTTGCGAGCATTTATGAAGAAATGGAAAACTATGAACTGGCAGCGACTTATATTTCAGATTTATACCTTGTAAAACCTTCTAGTACTGAAGTGATAAAAGACACAGTACGAATTCTACTTTTAAATGAAAACCCTGAAGGAGCTTATCTTGTAATGGATCACTATAGAGAACAAACCGCAGATGATGAAGTGGCTCAAGCCATTGCTGCTGAGCTTCAAGAGGACATCAATGACTACATGAACGCTAAACACGGTTTGGAATAATCTAATCTCATTTAATTTATGAACCTTTCACGAATAAGCAGGCGCTCAATATTTACTGTAATGATTTCAATGATTACTTTGAGTGCTGCCTATGCATCACCGACGATAAACTCAGGTATCATTCAGAGATTTGATGAGAACCAAACTTCAGAACAGCTTCGAGACATTACCATTACTGAGAGTAATAGCGAGCCTGTTATTACAGAAGGAGAGTTGCGAATCACTCTACCCGATTCTATTGAAGTTTTGTTTAATATCTCTCTAAGTGAGGGTGTTCTATTATCTGGTACAGCCGTAGATAGTGGTAAAATTGATGCTTCTCCAGTTTATTCTTGGGATGATGGGGACAAGTCCATTGTCTTTCCTGTTCTAGAAGATTTTGAAGCTGGTGAATACGTAGTCATAAAGAACTTATTTGTTGAAGGCTTTAATTCGCCGTCATCGGCTTCAGATCATATTCTTTTAACAGTTTCAGGGTCTGATGAATCTTATGAAGACGAGTATACGCTCTCCATATCAAGTAGTACGATTGAGGATACTCGTGAACCAGACCTTCCAAGTGATATTTCAATTATCTCAACAGAATCAGGTGTGGAAATCACATGGTCTGACCCGACTGATCTTGATTTAGACGCCATAGAAATTCTTCGAGGGCTAAGCCCTGGACCTGTGGATGGAAATTACTATGCTCGTGTACTAGCTGGAGAAGAGTATTACATTGATACAGCGGTTGAAGAGGGAGACGAGCTTACTTACATATTACGGACCTTTGATGGTCAAAATACTAGTGAAAACAGTGAAAGCTTCACGGTGACCTACAATGTGCCTGTAGAAGAAGAAATCGTTGAGGAGGAAGAAGAAGTTATCGAAGAAGAGGAAGAGGTGGTTGAAGAAGAAGTCGTTGAGGAAGAAGAAGAGGAGGTGATTGTTGTTACCGTTGATTTTGATGACCTTGATGGTCACTGGGGAGAGGATGCCGTTGAAGAACTAGCGGCTGAGTCTATAGTGGAAGGTGATCCAGATGGAAGCTTCCGACCTGATGATTCTCTCAATCGTGCTGAAGCAGCCACATTAATGGCTCGTGTTATGTATGAATGGGTAGAGTTTGAAGCCTTGGCTGCTGACTATGAATCACCATTCAGTGATCTTAGTGATGAGGATTGGTATTTTGAGGATGTGATTAATCTTTACTCTTATGGTGCTGTGGATGGAAACCCAGATGGGACATTCGCACCGGCTAACAATATTAATCGAGCTGAGTTCCTTCAGCTTGCAGTTAACCTTTATGAAGCACTAAATGAGGAGCTTTACTCTGATGATGTAAGTACAGATTACTTCTCAGACATAGTTTCAAGCGACTGGTACTACCGAGCCGTAGCCGTTGCTGCAAATGAAGGATGGGTGCAAGGATCAGAATGTGACGGAGAGGCCTGTTTTATGCCCGCTAACGAGATTACTCGAGCAGAAGCGGCACAGATCCTCCACAACATTTTCTACGGATCTCTCGTTGAATAAACGATAAACTGAATAAACACTTAAAAGGCCCTTACACATTGTGAGGGTCTTTTATTGTAGTTGGATTTTGTCTGTCTTTTCCCAAGTGAAGTCAGGAAGATCTCGTCCAAAGTGACCATAAGCCGCGGTGGCTTTATAGATGGGTCGTTTGAGGTCGAGATGTTCAATGATTCCTTGAGGGCTCAGTGGGAACTTTTCTCGTACGAGTTCGGCAAGTTCTGGATCAGTTTTAACTCCCGTATCGAAGCTATCAACAAAGATAGAAACAGGTTCAGCAACGCCAATAGCGTAGGCCAACTGAACTTCACATTTCTTGGCTAAACCTTGAGCAACAAGGTTTTTTGCGATGTAACGAGCCATGTAGGCAGCACTCCGATCTACTTTTGAGGCGTCTTTACCAGAGAAGCATCCTCCTCCGTGTCGTCCCCATCCACCATAAGTGTCTACAATGATTTTTCGTCCGGTGAGTCCACAATCTCCAGGAGGCCCACCAATGATGAATCGTCCTGTTGGATTGATGTGGTAAACCGTTTCTTCCGTGAGGTAGTCACCACAAATAGGTTCAATCACATGCTTTTTAATGTCTTCAATGATCTGGCTTTGTTCAATATCTGGGTCATGCTGAGTGGACAAAACCACGGTGTGAACATGTGAAGGAGTTCCATCTTCTTTATAGGCCACCGTCACTTGGCTTTTACCGTCTGGTCGTAAGTAATTAAGAGTTTCATCTTTACGAACAAGCGCTAAACACTGAGTCAATTGATGCGCTAAATAGATTGGAAGGGGAAGGTAAGCCTCGGTTTCATCTGTGGCATAACCAAACATCATTCCTTGGTCACCAGCACCTCCTGGGTTTACCCCCATGGCGATGTCTGGACTTTGTTCATCAATAGCCGTCATCACGGCACAGGCGTGTGAATCAAAGCCATAATCTGCATCGTTGTAACCAATGTCATGAATGACTTGCCGAGCGATTTTAGGGATGTCTACATAGGTGGTCGTAGTGATTTCACCAGAGACCAAAACTAAACCTGTTGTGACCATGGTTTCACAAGCCACACGACCGTTGGGGTCTTCTTTGAGGATGGCATCAAGTACGGCATCAGAAATTTGATCCGCAATTTTGTCCGGATGTCCCTCAGTAACAGATTCAGAAGTGAATAAAAACATAGGCTACAAGCTACAGGACTTACAGAAGTCACTCAAGCTTAAGTATTCAACGTCAAGATTCCGATCAACAGCAGCCAATGCTTGGGCTAAACGGCTGAAGTTTTCTCCACTGGCGTGGTTCTCATCATTCTGACTGGTGAACTCCCAGCTATGGGCTTCAAAAACAATAAATGGCACCATTCCATGAGCTTTCCAGTATCGTTGGATGTGCCCCACTACTTCAAGTAATTCGGAGTCTTCCAGATTGAGAACATGCTCAAGATCCATTCGAATGTGTCGTCCAAAGGGAAGGGCGTAGTGCCACTCAAGTTTGGTAACAGGATCTTCTGAGACAGGTAGGTATTCAAAGCCATGTTCATGAATCAACTCAAGGCTGGCTTCATTAAGTTCACGGGGGGGGCGAACCATACGTAATCCACTTAGGCTTAAATCAGCTAAGCTGTCTTGAAGTTGTCGTAGGCTTTTCTTTTGTTCAGGCACGCTACCCCAAACTCCCTTAGGAAGTTTCACGCCGACCTCATGACCAAGCGCTTGAAGCTCCTTTATTGGGTGGGCGAGTTCTTCGAGAAGTTTTTCATCAAAGAAAAAGGTGAGAGGAATCTCAAGTGTTTTGGCGAACTCAAACGCTCGTTTTAAGAAGGCCTCGGTGTCTGGACTTTCTTCTACATTCATTGTTACACAGAAGCGCAATTTGTCTTTTTTCTTCAAGGGTTTGAGCCACTCTCGTTCTTGGAATTTAATAAAGGGAAGCTTCCATGGCATCACCCAACGTGCTCCTGATCGTTCTTCTTCGACACGGTCGACAATACTTTCATAGACCCGCAGATTTTTATTCATGCTGCTTTCCCAGTTGTATTCTTGTTCCACTAAGGCTCGACTGTTTTCACCCATCTGGGTCAATTGAGGATTAAGAGCAAAATGCTCCATGTAGTAGGAGAGCTCTTTTGCGTCTTCAATAGGTACGAGGTGTCCATTGGTGTTTTCAAGTACGAGTCGACGATGATCTCCTACATCAGTTGCCAAGATTGGCAATCGAGCAGCACAGGCTTGGAGAAGGGATAATGACAGTCCATCCCATCGAGAAGGAAGCACGAAAAGATGACTGCTTTTATAGCGGTCTATCAGTGCTTCTTCACTAAGTTTGGCGTAAAAACGAAGGTATTTATTGATTCCCAGATCTTCTGCCATACGACGTAGATTGGGGAGCTCAGGTCCTTGTCCAACAATATGAAGAACAAAATCTTTTCTACTCTTAATGAATTCTGTGGAATCGATCAGGTTTTTCACCGCATTGAGTAGTATGTCTACACCCTTGGCGTAAGTGAGAGGCCCCACGTATAAGGCTTCAAAGCGTTCGTTGGAAGCTTGATTTTTCACTTCGTCAAACGGAGTAGGATCGATCCCATTGGGGATCACAAGCACTTGGTCATTTACATTTTTAGCTTTGAGGAACTTTTCAGTCACACTGATTTCACGAGAGTATTTGGTTTCCAAAAAGGCCACTCGATCAATGATTTTCAGTAGACTCCATCGTCGTTGGAAAATCATATGTTCATGGACGGTGACTAGCGTTGGGATTTTGGTGATCCAACAAACCATCTTCATGAAGATAGCCACCATTGCATTGTGGGCGTGGTAGACATGGTAGCGTTTTCCAGAGAAAAGTAGCCAAAAGAAAACCACCAACCAATAGAGTGGACGCCATGAGGTGAGTTTATGAACGTGGACACCTGGCAAGCCTTCAACAGCTTTTTCTTCTCGAGTGAGATGCCCTTTCATGTGTCGAGTTAGAATGTCGACTTCATAGCCATATTCCTCAGAAAGCACTTGGGCTAGTTTGGCCACATGAGCTTGTGGACTTCCGTGCACAGGGAACCACGTATCGATCAAGAGCGCGACGCGAATCTTCCGTTGTTTGATTTTTCTAATTTCCATAGATCTAGAGTACAGGCATTTCTTCAGCTTTGAGAGAAGCTTTAAGAGAGTGGAGTGCGATTTCTAATTGGTCATCACTCGGTTGACGAGTGGTCAGTCGTTGAATAAGTAATCCTGGTGAAGCAAAGGCTCTCATAAGGATATTATTTTGCCATTTGGCACTGAGCTTAAGGAATTCGTAACTGATTCCAGCAATAAAAGGAATCACAATCACACGTTGTCCAAGCATGCCCCAGAATGATTCAGCAGGGGGAACGAGTGTGTAAACAAAAATACTCATTAAGATCACAATGAAAATAAAGCTGGTTCCACATCGAGGGTGGAATCGGGTTTGTTTCTTTGCGTTTTTCACCGTGAGTTCAAGGCCGGCTTCGTAAGCCCAAATCGACATGTGTTCAGCTCCATGATATTGGAAGACACGACGAATATCTTTGAGGAGACTAATGAGGAGAATGTATCCAATAAATATGACAATTTTGGTTCCTCCATCCACGGCATTAAAGAGAAGGTAATTTTCTTCAATAACAGGCCAGAGTTCAGCGGCTTTTCCTGCAATCCACAGTGGAATGAATTTCAGTAGGAAGATCGTGAAGGCCAGAGTTCCTAATACATAAACCACGCCAAAGAGAGCAAAGAGCGCTTTCACAATGGGGTGTCTTTTTGAGGTGTCTTTATCGAGTTCACCAAGGAAGACATCGTTGGAGTAATCGAGAGCCTTAAAACCGATTCCCATCGATTCGACTAAGTGAACGACTCCACGGAGTAGGGGCCACTTTAAGAACTTAATTTTCTCGGTCACACTTTTGAACTTTTGCACCTTGGTTTGAATGCTTCCATCTGGGTCACGAACAGCCACCGTATAAAAGTTTGGGGAACGCATCATCACGCCCTCAATCACGGCTTGTCCACCAACGGCAAAATCAATCTTGGGTTCTATCTTTTTCATTAGAACTATTGTGCCAGAGACACCTTGTCTAAACCAGCCTTTCAATAAAAGTTCCTAATCTCTCCGTGCTTTGGTCTCGTCTCCATGAGAACCATTCCGGAGAGCATTGGGTGCAGATGGCCATACGTTCCACTCGGTCTTCAGTGATGCCGGTGTCTTTAAGTTGCCGGTGAGCGATCGATAAGAGATCGACATGATTATTCTCAAGAATGGCCCAGTGGTATTTTTCAGGGATCTCGTTTGTGGGGTCTGAAAACTCACTACAACAGGTTCCAAGGGAAGGGCCCATCCCCACTTTGATTCGATCTCTTGCCGCACCTTCTTTCACCATTCGTTCTATAGTAAGAGGAATGATATCCGCGACTAAGCTCCTCCATCCCGCATGAACGGCAGCAATAACGCCGGCTTCTTCATCCGCGAAGATGAGAGGGATACAGTCAGCGGTTTTAATAAGGAGTTTGATTTCAGGGTTTCTAGCGATCATCGCATCGTAGCCCTCCTTATGATCTGAATAATTATCTACATTTAGGATTTCTACACCATGAACTTGATTTACCGTTTGAGCTTCAAAAGCCAGTGGTCCCGCCAGGATATTATCTTGAATAACACCTGAGACTATCTGGGGAGAAAAAATTGTAAAAGGATGGATTCTCATGTCTTAGCTATATCACATTTTGCGCTGCAGCGAGTCGTGCTAAACTTGGTTCAACTAACTTTTACATATGGACGTTCTTGTCGCTTTAATCATTCTAGGTATGCCACTACTTATTGTTGTTCTTATCATTCTCTTGGTCAGTATTCGACAGGTGAATGAATACCAACGAGGTGTTCTTTTCACACTTGGTAAATTTTCAAAGACTCTTGACCCGGGTTGGAGAATCGTAATTCCTGTCTTCCAATCAATGAAGAAGGTGGATCTCCGTGTACGTACGGTAGATGTTCCTACTCAAGAAACACTGACTAAGGATAATATTTCTATTGGTGTGAATGCCGTTCTTTACTTCAAGGTTCGTGACGCACAAAAAGCGATCATTAACGTTGAAAACTTCTACTACGCTACAAGTCAGTTGGCTCAAACCACTATGCGGAATGGAGTGGGGGAAGTATTGCTTGATCAACTTCTTTCAAACCGAGAAGAAATTTCAGAAAAGATTCGACTTACGGTAGATAAACTCACGGATGACTGGGGAATTGAAGTAGTGAACGTAGAGCTTAAGGACGTACTTATTCCTGATGGAATGAAGCGAACGATTGGTAAGGAAGCGGAAGCGGAACGAGAACGTCGATCTATGGTGACTAAGGCTAAGGGGGAAATTGAAGCGGCTGAAAATCTAAGACAAGCGGCCTCACTTCTTGCTGAAGCACCTGGAGCACTTCACATTCGAACGCTTCAATCGATCAATGATCTTTCTTCTGATCAATCAAATACGACAATTTGGATGGTGCCGATTGAAATCATGGACGCCATTGCTTCTATGGGAGCAGGAGCTACTGTGGCTGCCGCTAAGAAGAAGAAATAGAGGATGAAAAATAACTACTGGGTAGTCACAAATCCACTTTCGTATCGGATAACAGAACCCATCATGAATGCTGCCTTTGAAGCCCTTGGCTTTGAAGGCATTTATGATTCTAAGGAAGTTCCTGCGGAAGATCTTGAATCGACAATTGAAAAACTTCGTTCTGGTGAGCTCACTGGACTTTCTGTTTTCACTCCTCATAAGGGGCCAAGTACGAGTTTTTGTGATGAACTTTGTGAAGAGGCCAAGGCCATTGGAGCCGTGAATTATCTGCAGATGAAGGATGGAAAACTCAATGGTTACAATCTGGATTGGGAAGGCGCTAAACGTGCCATTAGTACGGGTATCCCGGATCTAAAAGGAAAAGCCATCTTAGTGCTTGGAGCGGGTGGTGCTGGACGTGCAGTGGCCTATTTTGCAAAGCAGGAAGGGGCCGATGTTTACCTTTGGAATCGAACTCCTGAAAAAGCCCAGAAATTTGCTGAAGAGATTGGTGTGAATTGGGTAGAAGACTTAGATGATCTTACGGCTCTGCCAAAAGTAATTGTGAATGCGACTCGTCTGTCGAGTCAGGATAGACAACGTAGTTTAGTGCCATTTTTTCTCTGGGAAGAGGTTGAATTAGCAATGGAATCAGTCTGTCAAAACACCAGCTTATTCCTTGAAGAAGCTAAAGCCATGAACGTGCCTCATTTGATCGAAGGGGAGGATTGGGCAGCGCATCAAATGAACGCTCTATTACGCCACATCGCAAAAAAGGAACTCAGCATTGAAGCGATGCACGAGATTGTTCACCGAGTCCTAGCTTAGATATCGCTAATGGCTTCCTCACGGATGAGGAATTCGTAGGCAAAGAGAAGCACTCCACAGACAATGAAGATGTCTGCCAGATTAAAGTTGGGCCACCAGTAGACTTTGATGAAGTCGATCACATAGCCAAAACGAACTCGATCAATGACGTTTCCAATAGCTCCAGAAAGAATGAGTGCGAGCCCCGTGAGGTGCCACTTGTCTTGCCAGAGTTTTTCTTGAATCACCAAGTAGGTTCCTAGCGCCAAAATGGCTATCGTGAGTCCAAAAATGAACCAGATAGGAAGGTCGATTCCAAAGACGATTCCGTCGTTGTAAACCAACTGCCAGCCAAAGTCGACAGGCTCACCAATCTCAAGCGAGCTGTGTGCCCAGGCTTTTGTAACTTGGTCTAAGACCAGCATCACACCTGTTAATGGTGCGAAATAGAGCCAAATCTTATCGAGCTTTCGTTTTTCAGTTTTTTTCATCGCTATGAGGTTAGCTTTCGGATAGGGAAAAGTCTACGCCAGGACATTGACAAAAAGGCTGAAATTTGTTACTCTGATGTAACGGTAATTTACAGGTATGGCTGAAAGAGAAAAAAATCCGGAGATTCCACAGGAGTTTGTAGCTGAGAATTTCATTTCAGATATAATTCATCTCTCAAAGGAGCCAGTACACTTGGAGGATTACATTCATACCTATTTAGATTATACAAATGACGAAGGTGAGCAGAACATTCTTAAGGTTCAAGCTCTCTTCAAGGAAATACAGAAAAAATTAAATGGAGAATCAACAAGCGTTGATGTTAAGCCTTTTATCAAGCAGCTCTTGCATCTTGATGGAGCACAATCACCCAATCATCAAGTAGCACTTGAGAGATCTTGGGAAGGGTTCAAAGAGATATTTAGCCCTCATGTAAACTATACAGCTTATACTTTGTGGGAAGATTTAGGACCTGTTGTAGAAGAGATAGATTTTTCAAAGGGGAGTTACGTAAAATTGATGGATATTGAGGAGAAGGTTGACGAACCACCAGTTCCACCTAAGTTGGATGATGCAGAGTCTTCAGTGCCAGTAGACCCTCCAGCTACAGAAGAAACACCAGTTCCACCTGAGTTGGATGATGCAGAGCCAGACCCGGCTCCTGTTCCACCTGAGCCAGCTCCTGAAGTAGGATCAGATCCAATTTTAGTTGAAGGGGCTCAAGCTGAAGAAGGAGAGGGTACAGATGTTCCAGAACCTGATGTCCCACAAGTGGATGCGGAAGGTGAAACGGCTGGAGAAACTTCAGGACCAGACGAACCATCAGAACCAACTCCACCACCTAGCAAGCCAACTGAACCCGGACCCCCACCGAGTAGTGGTCCAGAACCAAAAAAGAAACCAGATTCAGAAGCAAAATCTGATGCTGATGATGGACCGACACCTAGTGAATCAGGTGGTTTTGCAGCAGCAGCACCGGAAGCTGAACAAGTGCCATTAACAATTGATGCATTTACGGATGGAATGGATCAAGTAATGAGAGCTTCAGAAGAAAATAGACAGGCAGCATTTTTTGAACTAATGGGAATGGTTAGTCCTGAAAATTTTAAAGAATTATTTAAACTTCTTGATTTCCCACTTGCACAAATTGATCAATCAAGAAAGTCTGGGACTTCTCAAATGAAACAGAGAGTCTTGGGCCTTTTAGGATTTAAAAAGGCTCCAACTTTTGAAGTTTTTCAAAAGCGATACATTGATGTAGTTGATTTAATCGTAGCAGTTTTAAGTGATAAAAAATCAAATAGAACTTTAGAGCTTTTCTCTAAAGCCTTGTATCCAGTTCTGATTATTACTGTAGATAATGAAAAGCTTGATGAAGCGCATTCTGGAGTAAGTAGCTATGAACAGCTAAAGGAGCTTTATTCATCCAGTGGTTCTGATCAATATAATCAGTATTTTCACGGGGTAAGTGAATCTGAAACTGATAGTGGGACCCAAGAGAACGAAAGACAAACTTCTCTCAAAGAGGGGATTAAGGAAGTGATGAACGGATCCGTATGGAAACAAAGGAAAGCAATGTTAGCGTTGCTAAGTCCTCTAGAGGGAAGTGATCTAAAAAGCATATTCCCAAACTTGTTGAGTGCAAGTTTTAAGGCTAAAGAAGCTCGGAAAACTCCAGGTTCAGCTGTGTTACAAAGCGAAATTTTAGCTTCGCTTGGATTAGACTCAAATTCTTCATCAAAAAATATACTCACTCGATTAAGGGATGTGGATTATGTGCTTCAAAATGTGCTTCGAAAGGATGAAGTGGCAGCTGCACGTAGTCTTCGCATGGCCCTTCATAATGCAATGCTTTGTGTTGTGCCTGAGGACATGATGAATAAGCTTAAAGAAAACGCACCAGCCTCAACTTGGGCTGCAGATCAAGTGCGTAATTTACGTTTTATTAATGGACTTCCGTGGCGAGATAAATCTCAATGTGAAGCGTTTTTCTCTATGGGAGAAGAGGATGATGATCCTGAGACTGATGGAGAGAAAAAGGAACGACAAGCTAAAATGGGTACTTTAGCTCGGGCTAAAGAATTCTTTAGTTCTAAAGAAGGAGAAGGTCTTGGGAAAAAAGCATTACGTGGGTATGCCGCTCTTTCTCTGGCTGAATGGGGAGTTCGAAGTGGACTTACCGCAATGAAGACAGGATGGGAATTCACTAAACGTGGCGCTCGAACGACAGTGAATGTGATGACAAAACCGTTTAGACAAGCGGGTGAACGATTTGGACAAGGGTGGAATTATGTGGAAGGGCCATCACGCGTGACTCTTCCAGATGATTCGGCTTGGTATCAACGGCTTGGGAATTCAAGCTGGTTTACTGCTAAACGATTAGTGAAAGGAACCGCTGCACTTGGTTTAGGGCTGACTCTGGGAACCGCTGGAGTTGCAGAAGGGGCGGTTTATTCCGTACCGGAAGCGATTGGAGTGAAACTGGAGGATCAAGCCTCTCCTGAAGAGCCAAAGAAAGAAGAAATCATGGCTGCGATTGAAGGAAAGGTGAGTGATGAGACAAAGAAAGAAATTGAAGAAGCTGGTGAAGTAGGAGCCATGATTGAAATGGCAGCGGCTGCGCTCGGAGAAAATGGAGTTCAAATTTTGAAAGATGCAGGAGTTATTGTGGATGGGAGGTCTCAAAGTTTTTATGACAGAATCTCAATGGATCGAGAGTCGGGAATGCTAGCGATGGGGGCTGCTGTACTTGGTGGGACTAAGGAGGCAGTGGTGGACAACACAATTAAGGCTGCGAAGCTTGAAGGGAGTCGTGTAGTCGCAGTTAAGGCAGGGAAGCTTGCACTTGGTGAAGGATTCAACATTCCAACAGCAAATGAACTACTTACATTTGCAGGAGATGTCAAAGCAGTGGCACCCGCCTTTGCTAAGGCACTTGATGAAGTCAAAGGTAATAGCACAATGTCTACCTATGAAAAGTATTTATATGCACTCGCTAATCTTTCAAAAGAAGATCAGTTGAAAGTCACACGTGGATTTGTAAACACTTTTGATCTTGATGAAGGGGACTCAAAATTTCGAAAAGGGTTTTGGACAGTGGTGCCAGAAGCAATGGACATGTACTCGAACCTAAAATATGCAGATCGGGATTACAAAGCAAACTATGAACGAGGAGTAGGAGTTTCAATTGCGGGGCTAAGTGCTGAGAAGCTAAAAAAATACATGAGTGATTCAGAAACAATTGAAAAACTATTTGAAAACCATGAGCTGGTTATGAGTACGTCGGCTGAGTACTACCAAGGGTTAATCAAGAATGTTAGAGATAAAGAAGCCAAGGTTGGACGACAACATCAGTTGAGAGCTGTGGCTTCTGCACTGCAAAAATTCCTTGGAGTTAAGAAGATCCGAGAGGCATCAGCTAAGCGTTATATTGGAAGAACTGAACCAGCAATCAAGAATTTGAGAACATTAAAGTCAGGACTTGAAGCTGAAACAAAAAAGAATGAGGCTGCCATTGAAGATGTAGATTTCATGATTGCTCTTTATGAAAAGTTGAATCAAGAGGTTTTTGGAAATACTAAGCTTATGAAGTTATTGGAAGATCCTACAAAAGTTGAGGTTCAATCCTAACCTCTTCCCCCCATTCACCTAGCCTGCTAAAATTGGATCACTTTTTTGATCCACTATGGCCACCCGGAAAAAATACGATCATGTGCTTTTGCTGGCTGTGCTGGGAATTTTAGTGATTGGTATCGTGATGATTACGAGTATTGGAGTGCCTAAGTCGATTCGTATTTCGGCGCCAGATTTAGCCTATCCAGATTGTGGGGATACCGCAGTGAACTGTTATTTGATTTTGAAGAACCATGTGATTCGGGTGATGATTGGACTGGTGGCGATGTTGGTGACCTGGAAAATCAACTATCGTTTTTGGAAGAAACTTTCGCCGATTATTTTCGCCCTGGGGGTGGGGCTTTTGGTTTTCGTTCTATTTGGTGGGGACGACAACAACACCTTTGCAACGAGTTGGATCAACCTGCCAGGAGTGCCATTTATTAATTCGCTGCAGCCTTCAGAAATTGGAAAGTTTGCGATGATTTTGTACCTCAGTTATTTGTTTTCTGAGAAGATTAGCCAAGCAAAATTAGAGGATTGGAAAGAGGGCTTTATGAAGTTTGCGATGGTGGCAGGAGGAATCATTGGTCTCGTAGTTTTACAGCCCGATTTTGGATCTGCCCTGGTGATGGCGTGTATCGCAGTGGTTATTTATTTTTTGACGGGAGCTCCTTTGAAACACTTTGCTGTGGGAGGAGCGATTGTTGGATTCTTGGTGATGATTGCTTTAACGACTCAGCCACATATTCGTGAACGAGTGACCGCTTTTGTGAATCCAAGTCCTGAATGTACGGAACAAGATTGTTGGCAAACTCGTCAGGCAAACATTGCGATTGGATCAGGTGGAGTGTGGGGGAAAGGACTGACTCAAGGAATTCAAAAGTCATACTGGTTGCCTCAGGCTGCGGATGATTTTGTCTTTGCCGCTTCTGCTGAAGAACTTGGATTTTTCCGAACGGCGGGGATCGTTTTACTCTATCTTTTGATTGCGTATCGTGGGTTTCAAATCGCCAACCATGCACCAAATAAATTTGCCATGCTAACGGCAGGAGGAATTAGTGCCTGGATTTCGGGGCAGGCTTTCCTTAATATCATGGTGAACACCGCGCTCTTTCCTATCACTGGAGTTACCTTGCCTTTCATGAGTTATGGAGGGTCCTCAATGGTGACAACACTGATGGCTGTGGGAGTGCTACTCAATATTTCTAAATACACCAAAGCGAATGCATATCGTTCTAACGGGGGGAGGGACAGCCGGACACGTCGTGCCAAACCTCGCTATCGCCGACGCTATAGCTAGTCTGAATTCGGAAACTAAGATCACGTATCTTGGTTCTTATGGAGGTATTGAACGTAAGTTGGTGGAGCGTCATGGACTTCCTTTTGAGGCAGTGGTCTCTGGTAAGCTAAGACGTTATTTTTCAGTGAAGAATTTTGTGGATGCTTTTAAGGTTCCCTTTGGCGTGATTCAATCTTTTTGGAGATTAGGACGCGTTAAGCCAGATATGGTTTTTAGTAAGGGAGGCTTTGTTAGTTTCCCGGTAGTGATGGCCGCATGGATGCGCAGAGTTCCCGTAATTATTCATGAATCTGATGCAATTCCTGGGCTTACCACGAAGCTTTGTGCACGTTTTGCTAAGCGCATTTTATTGGCTTATCCCAGTGCAGAAGAGGGGTTGATGAAGTATAAATCTAAGATAGAAGTCTGTGGGAATCCCATTCGACACTCCCTGCTTGAAGGAAACGCTGAAGTGGCCAAACGAATCACTAATTTTGATGGAACCAGACCGGTTCTTTTGGTGATGGGGGGAAGTAGTGGCTCTGCCTTTGTGAATACAATTATCCAGAAGGAGAAGGAAAAGTTGATGGAAGATTTTGACGTGATTCATATTACTGGAGGAATGCATTCTCAGGCTCAGTCGGAGCCTCATTACTGGTCCGCAGGATTCATTCATGATGAGATGTCTGACATCTATGCTCTAACGACTCATGCGCTCAGTCGGGCGGGAGCGAATACTCTTTCTGAACTTGAAGCCTTGCAGATTCCGAGTCTCTTATATCCTTTGGGATTGGACGCAAGCCGTGGGGACCAAATCATGAATGCGAATCATATGGCGAAGAAGTATGACTTTATGTCCGTGGCCGATGAAGAGAAATCTGCCCACGCTCAATTGCTACTTTTGCCTACAAGAGTGCGGAAAAAAGCGGAGTCTCATGTGGCCAAACATATTGCGGAGATGCTCTTGGGTAATTCTGATACAATGGAGTCATGAAACTCGGAATTCAAGGATGGTTTTTGGCTCAACCCCACACAGGCATTGGACAACATTGTCTGGGCTTGCTTCGTGAACTTTCAAAACGGGCCGAGGTGAGAGTGATTGTGCCGGTGCCGAGTCCGGTGAATCCAAAGGGAGTTCCCAAGCATTGGTTGAAGGTGGTGAAGCCTAAGTGGTGGATCCCTCATCCAAGTATAAAAAAATGGTATTGGGAGCGTGTTCAAGTGCCAGAGTTTTTTGCTGAGAATAATCCTCATTGGGAGCTTTATCCTTATCCGTGTCCACTGCCTCGTTACAGTTCAAACATGAGAGCCATGACGGTTCACGATACGATTTTGTGGGGAGATGATCGTTACAGATCAGGACGAATGAAGAAGCGATATCATCGGCAGGCACAACGTTCGATGGTTGATATGGATCATGTCTTTGCTGTTTCGGAAGCGACCAAGCGATCTTTGGATATTCCAGCGGCGACTATTCTTCCTAATGCGGTTGAAGTAGCTGAGAATTTAACGCCAACTGAATACGAAGGAGATTTGGTTTATCTTGGAGGTTATGACATTCGCAAGCAGGTTCCGGAATTGGTGAAAGCTTTTAAGACGGTTCGAAAAAAACACCCAAAGATGCGACTGGTTATGATTGGAAAACCTCATCATGCCTCGCGGTATTATCCTAAGGTTGAAAAGACTGAAGGTGTGGTGTGGACCGGTCCATTAACAGACCGTCAGGTTTATTCAGTTTTAAGTTCAGCTCATGCCTTGGTGCATTTTTCTGACAGTGAAGGCTTCAATTTACCTTTGCTTCAAGCTATGGCTGTGGGGACTCCGGTGATCGCACGAGACATTGATGTGAATCGTGAAGTTTCTGGAGGTTCGGTAGTCTTGCTTAAAAAGCCCAACGGAAAAGCACTGCTAGATGCGGTAGACTACGTACGTAAGCAGCGGAAGCGGATTATTGGAAATCAAAGCAAAGCTGCTAAAAAGTACAGCTGGAAGAAATCAGTTAGCGCTCTAATCAAAGCACTCAAATGAATCGAGAATTAAAATTTCCGGGTCAAAAACCAAGTGAGAATATTCAACTCTTGATTCGTAAGCATTGGATCATTGATGCAAAGATTGCCGCTACTTTTATAGTTTTTGGATTTATTCCTTTTGCAGCCGCAATTATCGGGACAACTTTATATTACGAATCTGGAATCACGGACAACTTTCTTATGGGAGTATTAGTGGTTTTGATTTACATGCTGTTCACCTTCCTTGTGATTTATGTGAAATGGCTGAATGAGGAATTGGATGTGATCATCATTACCAACGAGCGAGTGCTTTCTCATGATCAGGTGGATCTATTCCATCGGGAAAGTTCAGAGACGAGCATTTCACAAGTACAAGATGTGATTGGAATTGAAAAAGGAGTCTTGGGTCACGTCTTCCATTATGGAACGATGAAGATTCAGACCGCCGCTCATCATATTGTTTTTAATATTCAAAATGTGGCGCAGCCCTATCACAAAGCACGATTGATTCTCGATATTCGTGACAAGTACATTGATAAAGAAAAATTTGAAAATCCACCCAACCAATCCCAATAATGGAAAACCTTTTTTTACTGCTCATTGCCATCGTCTCTATAGCCTTTGTGTGGCTCATTTGGGCACGTCAGAAGCTCACACATCATCATCGATCTTTTCAACGACGAGAGACGCTATTACGACGTGATTTGCAGAAACGACGTGATATGGTGCCTCTACTTTTGGAAAGCTTCCGGATGAAGCACGAAATCACGCCTCAGTGGACTGATCTAATGGATCGTCGAAAATCTTTTCATAAGCCAGGACAAGCCAGCATGCATGAGGAAGAAGAATTTGAACAAGCCTTGTTGGCCTTTGTTGAGTCTTATGATGTCACAGATGTTACTTATCTTGAAACGGAGAAGCATATTAAAAATTTGACTCAGATTATAGAACGAGCCAAGAAAGAATGGTCGGTAGAACACGATCGTTTCTTGAGTGTGAAGAGGAAAGCGCCGTTTTCTCTTGTCGCAAAGATCTTTGCCATACGTTAGTTTTTCGGTAGTCTGGGCCAGCTATGAAATACTTCATTCAAACCTATGGTTGCCAAATGAACACATCGGACTCCGAGCGAGTCGCGAGTGTTTTGGAGCGTTTAGGTTATGAAAAAGCAGAAACGCTTGAAGAAGCGGACTTCCTTGCATTTAACACTTGTTCGGTTCGTCAAAAGGCGGAAGATCGGGTGACAGGCCTCAGGCCACATATGGCTCGATACCTGGCAAAGAATCCAAAAATGAAGTTTGCAATCACCGGTTGTATGGTTCGAAAAACCTCAACTCAAGAAAGTTATAAGAGAGATCAGCTTTTGGTCCGTATGCCTGAAGTAGACATCGCTTTTAGAATTGAAGACGTGGCTCAGCTGCCAGAATTGATTAAGGCGGTAGCACCCGACGTTGAATTCAGCGACACGCTCGACGACGGGACTCTTGAAAATTATTTCAAAATTGCACCTAAAAAAGACACGAATTATTCGGTCTTTGTGCCGATCATGACAGGGTGCGACAAGTTCTGTACGTACTGCATCGTCCCTTACACACGTGGCCGAGAATACAGTCGAGACTTTGATGACATTATTGAAGAATGTGCAAAACATGTGGAAGAAGGGGCGCTTGAAATCACGCTCGTGGGGCAAACCGTGAACACTTACGGACTCAGTTTCAACGACCGGAAATCAGGTAAGTTCGACAACTATGAATTGAATCCTTTTGCAACACTGCTTCGAGAAGTGGACAAGCTGAAGGCCGAAGGCCTGAAGCGGCTCCGTTTCACTTCGCCGCATCCTCGTGACTTTCATGATGACGTGATTGAGGCCATGGCAGACTGTGAAACGGTGAGTCCTTATTTCCATATGCCAGTGCAATCGGGAGACAATCGAACGCTTCGACGAATGAATCGAAATTACAATATGGAGGAGTACATGGAAATTCTTGGAAAGATCAGGAAAGCCATCCCAGACGTCGCCATTTCAACAGATATTATTGTTGGGTTCTGTGGAGAGACTGATGATGAATTTGAACGAACCTTTGAAATGTATAAAGAGCTTGAATGGGATTGGTGCTACATGGCTCGATACTCGCCACGAAAGGGAACTTACTCAGAAAAAAAGCTTCCTGACGACATCAGTCCAAAGAAAAAAGCCGAACGATGGCATAGGCTCAATGAACTTATGCTTGGGATCGCTGCCAAGAAAGCAGAAGCCTTGGTGGGACAAACTGTGAATGTATTGGTGAACACTCAAATCGGTGAAAGCTGTAGTGGGCGAACCGATGGATTTAAAGAAGTTAAATTCAAATCAGGACGAGCTCTCGTTGGAAAGATCGTCCCGGTTAAAATTACAGAAACTCAAAGCATTGAGATCTTTGGAGAACTGGCCTAAACCTGGGATTCAAATCTCCATGTCGCTTGAGCTGCATTTGCTGCTACCAGAGCCATGGCTTGATTCATTGTGGCAATCACAGCAGGGGCTTCAACACTCACAACTGAGCTAATATAGACTCCTTCATTTGAAGTGGAGATGAATTGAACATTAGAATCTGAATCGATTCCTGCATCAATCCGAATAGTCCGACTTGGGAAAAGAACTTGCCAGTCGTCTCCTTCTTTATCGGTTTCAACCTTGGCTAGAATCCGACCATTCTGATCTACATAATGACCTTTAGCTCCTCGTCCAAGAACTTTTAGTTTGGCAGTTTCTGGATGAATTTCTTGGTTTTCTTTTAGTCCAGCGTGCCGTGTTCGGCTTGAAAAACGTGGAATGGAATTAACCTCTGCTTTGCTAAGGTTTGGTGCTGTAATTACAAAATTGGGGGCAAGTTGAGAGAGTGCATGGTTGGCGAAAGCTACGTGACTTTCCAAACGACGGTTGATGGCTTTTAATGCTTTGGCTACCTCTGGATTTGTGAGTTCAAGAATTTCAATCAATGAGGCCAAGCTTGGAGCGGCAAGTACTTTTTGTCTACTCACCGAGTCCATTCGGAAGACGGGTTCATGGTCAATTCGAGCGGCTCTTTCTGTGAGTGGAGCTTGCCCATGAGCGACACCACTTCCCCAGCCAAAAACACCCGTTCCTTCAGCGCCAACATTAATTTCTTTGGGGGTGTAGGTACCCTGACCATGTCTAGGATGTAGACTGGCACGAATAACTCCACCAAGACGTGGAAGGAGTAGAGAGGTCCCGGGGTCAAGACTGTCTCCAACTTCATCAAACTCACCCCAGCCTGCTCCCGTCTGATTCATAGTCTCACCATCACGAAACTCGAGTTCGGTAATGTGATCCGCTAAACGTTCACGTCTGTTCTTATAGAGTCCATCTGTTAAAAGAGAGCAGGATTCAATGGCTTGATAGCTGTCTGCTTGTGAGATTCCCATGATTTTCAGGGTAAAAGAATGAGTAACTCCCCTCCCAAGGGTTTAAGATCCAACTCTAACAAAGATTCTTTTCAAAGCCAAGTTTGACAAAAAAATAAGTCTGGGTGACTATGACTTCCTTGATCAAAGAAATATGAAGCAGCTGGAAGGTAATAGAGTTATTGAATTTGAAGATGTTATTTTAGAGTTACCGCTTGATGAGATGGCTGATTTGGCCAAGCAAGAAGCGGATATGAAGGGTACGTCAGAAGAAATGAGTACGCAGATTTTTCGTACTTTACAGTTATTGATTCAGGATCTTCTTTTGGATCCTAATCTAAGTGTAGATGCGTTGAGAGCGTCATTTGATGAAAATGCTGAGGATTGGGTGGCAGAACTCAGTTACCTAATCTTACAAAGTTTTAATGTGAAACCTGACTCTGCTGAAGGGAGCATGCTTACAACAAGCCTTTATTATAGTTTGCGTGGTTTGTGCCCAGATCTTTTCCTTTCAAATGGTGAAAGAGTTTTCTCTTTAGATCTTCACGTTATGGCCAGAGTGGCAAAAAAGATAAAAGCTCATGGTGAGGCTTTAATGAAAGATTATTTTGAATGGGAAAAAACTGGTGATCCTGACTTCAGGACATTTAAATATAGTGATGAGGATCAACTATTTTCACTCGCAAGAGAGGCTAGTGGCCAAATGATTTTAGAAATGGCAACATCGATACCTGACCCTGAGGAAAGAGTTGAGTTTTTAGAGTTATCTCGAGAGTTAGAATCAACGGATATTCATGAAGCGGTTTTTTATCCAGATGTGATTCTTGAAAAGATTGTTGATGATGTGATCTCTCCAAGTATTATGTCTTGGTTGGGTAGAGGAGGTGAGGTGCGAGACCCATTACTTGTTCAAGATATTATTAATAAATATGCTCATGTCTTGAGGCCAATGTATGAGGTTTTTGCTGAATACTGGGCTTATTATTTCATCTCCAAAGATGGGCTTACGGTGGCTGCTTACAATGATGTAAATGATCCTCGTTTAGATCTCACGACATTTGAATCTTTCATTGCTGTCTTGGTTCGAATTGAGTGCATGGGGCTGTCAGATGCAGAACAAATTGAGGTGGAGAACATTGGCTCGGGAACGGCCATGATGATTCGTTATGTCCTAAATGAAGGATTCAGAACGTGGCGTCCATTTGGACCACCTGAAGATCCTGAACCATTGCGTCCAGAAGGTTATATTCCAATTTATGAAGGAGACGAGTAATCGTTTACTTCAATATTGCTTTAATTCGTCGTATACCTGATGAACTAGATTGTTCTTTTTTGATCTTGAACTCATTGCCAAGTTCTCCAGTACGGTCCACATGAGGGCCTCCACAGATTTCAGTTGAGAAGTCACCCATAGAGTAGACTTTCACTTTCCCGTCGAGTTCTTTCTCATATTTGTCGACAAAGATTCCCGTTGCATTGGCATCACGAGCCTCTTGAACGGTCATTTCTGTGTAGCTGACTGGATGGTCGGCTTGAATGGCTTCATTCACGATGTGTTCCACTTCAGCAATTTGTTCAGGAGTGAGTTTTTCGTCATGGTTGAAGTCGAATCGAAGACGTTCGGCCGTGATGTTGGATCCACGTTGTTCCACATGATCACCGAGAACTTGTCGAAGGGCTTCAAGCATCAAATGTGTAGCAGTGTGTAAGCGTTTGGTTTCTTCACTGTTATCGGCGAGTCCACCCGCGAACTTTTGTTCGGCTCCAGCACGAGATTTTTCTTGATGAGCTGAGAAGGCTTTATTGAAGGCTTCTTCGTCTACATCTACATTTTGTTCTGCAAGAATTTCCTTGGTCATTTCAAAAGGAAAACCGTGTGTTTCAAAGTAGTAGAAAGCGCGGTCTCCTCGGAGGATCCATCCATCAGTGAGGACTTGTTTAGCCACAACACGAACTTCTTCTGGCACGTCAATTTCCATGTCAGCGGCAGCCGCATGGTGCTGTCCTCGCATCTTTCCAATCACGGGTCGAAGCGATTGGTTAAAGATTTTCAGTGCGTCTTTTGATGCGACAACTTGAGAGGCTGCATTGAGCCCCATTTCAATTTCTTTTACGATTTTTGAGTTCGCAAGTTTCCCAAGTCCATCTTGAACTCGTTCAATGTCTCGAGCGATTTCAGCTTCACCATGTGTGAGAGCTTTTTGGAATTTTTCTTCTTCAAGATTCAGTGCGTTGATTATTTTCTCACCATTCTTACTGATTTCAGGATGAGACTCGCCGTAGATTTCAATATAAATTTGAGCAATGGTGGCTGTGAATGCCCCTTCGATTCCAAGTTTTCTTCCATGTCGAATGGCTCGTCGAATGAGCTTTCGAAGCACGTAACCTTGGTCATTGTTTGATGGTGTCACCCCGTGTTCGTCTCCAATGATGAAAACAGCGGTTCGTAAATGATCCGCAATCACTCGTTCACTTGTTTGGTTTGCTTCACTGGCAAGTTCACGAATCTTTTCCATTACAGGTAGGAAGAGCTCAGTTTCGTAAGCGGTTTGAACGCCTTGCATAATAGCGGTCACTCGTTCGAGTCCCATTCCGGTGTCCACATTTTGTTGCTCAAGCTCGGTGAAGTTTCCGTCTTCATTTTTATTGTATTGCATGAATACATCATTCCAAATTTCTACCCATGGAGTGACGTCATCAGCGGGTTCCGTGTCCCACATCTTAGATTCCTCATCTGAGTTGTAGTAGAACATTTCACTATCAGGTCCACAAGGACCAGTTTGACCGGCAGGCCCCCACCAGTTTTCTTTTTTCGGGTAGCTAAATATTCGTCGTTTTTGATCGGGCGTCGCGTTCTCATTTTTCACAAAGCCGAGATCTTCCCAAGCTTGGGCTGCTTCTTCATCGTAAGGGCAGTCATCGTCTCCTTCAAATACAGTCACAGCGAGCCGATCAGGATCAAGGCCAAGACCTCCTTCTTCAATGGGAGTGGTCATGAATTCGTAAGACATCTGGATCGCTTCTTTTTTGAAGTAGTCTCCAAGAGACCAGTTCCCAAGCATTTCAAAGAAAGTGAGATGAGTGTCATCACCAACCTCATCAATGTCTCCGGTTCGCACACACTTCTGAACATCAACAAGCTTGGTTCCTCCCGGATGACTTTCTCCCATTAGGTAGGGCACCAAAGGATGCATACCCGCCGTTGTAAAGAGAACCGTTGGATCATTTTCAGGAATCACACTCGCACCAGGAATCACGGTGTGTCCATGCTTCTTAGCAAAGAAATCGAGATAGAGTTGGCGGAGCTGTGCGGCTTTCATAAGCGTGTTTTTAGTGTGACGAAACCATAACGGACATGGGCCCAGCTTGACAAGATAAACTTGGGTGTTAAGTTGAGCTCTTGCTCTTCAGTAACCTAAGCCTAAATGTCAGAAGAAATTGTTGAAAAAACGCCCGCTGCAATAGTAGTTGATGCCCTAGAAGAACTAGAGCCATCAGAGTTTGTTGGTGAGCTGAGATCTAGATACAGTGAGCTAGTTTTTAAGACTTTAGGGCTTAAACCAAGTGAGTTTAATCGACTAAAAGAATTTGATTCACTCTATGGAGGGAATTCTTTGAGCGATGTATTGTGCTTCTTGGCAGCAACACCTGACCCACAAAGGACAGCAATTGCTGAGTATATCAATGCAGGTAAGAGCTGGACCATTCCAAATCTGATAAAGCTTAGACACTTCAGTCCAGAACTGATTGATGTATTTAAACGAAATTTTCGGTTTGATCTGAGCGTCATTTCGCTGCTTTCTATGGCTACTCTATGTAGATTACATCCTGACCAGTTAAATAGGCTATTGGCATGTCCTGGACTAAGAAGGTCTGTGGAACTTATTCATAGGGCAGAGATAAAAGAGTTGATGGAGTATGCAAACTCTACTGAGCCTATTTCTGGATTGTGACGGCCTGATCTTGTCTAGTCAAACCTGTCCACATCTGGCATAGTGGACATACCACTCAATCAACTATGCCTGACTCTGTCTCTACCTCTGTTAAACGAGTCCTGAACCTTGTTTCAGAAAGTGTATTTGTTGTTGCTCTTGTGCTCGCAACCTTGCTTGTGACCATTGGAATGATTTCACGTACGCATCGTTTGTCCAATGTGGCGGCGTATTTACCTGTAGAAACGGAAGCGCTTGTGGTCGCAAATTTAGAAAATTATGACGAGGCCCCAGTTCTTTTATCTGAGTTTATGGGGCAGGCTCTTGTGAACTATGACTGGTTTGCTCGGGACGTGGCCCTCGCTTGGGTGGATGGAGAAATGATTCAGTTCATTGATGTGAACTCACGTTCTCAAGCACAGAATTTTATGGATAGCCTCATGATTGAGGATGAAGTGATGATTGATCATGTGGACTACAAATGTTTTGAAGTCTCTCAACCTCAGTGTTACCGATTCGAAGGTGGTTTTCTGATCCTTGGGACTCCAGAGGCTTTGGACCTTTTGGCGCCAGGTCTTGAAGGTGAAAACAAGTATCAGAATGTTCGACATCGGCTGTCCTACAACAGCAGCCTTTTTGCCTATGTAGACACTAAATCCATCAGTCAGTCTTTCTTAGCTTCATTGGGGGATCTTAGTATTGTTGAGCCAGGTTATATGGAGACCGTGCTTCGAATTTTCCCTGCCTATGGAGCTTCTGTAAAAATGAAAAACAATGAGTGGACCTCAGAAACGTTCATTCCCGTTGATAAAGAAGCCTTGGGTAATGTGGCATTTTTGCATCCGAATATTAAATTCACTCGTGAACTCGCCAAATACTCAACTGAGGGGTTTCAATATGAATGGTCAGGTGTAGAAATGTGGACTCAAGTGGAAACTTTAGTGAATCATGTGGATGGCTTAAATCCAGCGGCAGCCATTGTTTTAGATGAAAATGTGCATAGTTTGTGGAAAACCCATTTTGGGGAAGCGAGTTTAGATGATTTTGGGACACTCTTCGATCAAGAACAATACTTAGCTTGGTCCACTGATGAAGATTTTCTTTGGATGCTTAAGATCGATTCAGAGGAAGATCACGAATTGGCCCTTAGTTTGAAAGATTTCTTCCTGGAGGGTTACACTCATACGGAAGTGATTACGAATGAATCAGGTGAACAAATCGCTCGGAATAAATCACTTTCAGCTACAAAAGAAACTTATAAGGGAGATGCCTATTTCAAAATAGATACGGGGTATTATATTGCGGTTCTTGATGAGATTGCGATCACTACTGATAATGAGACTCTTTTCTTTTCGACTCTAGATAAATTCAATGGACGAACAGAATTAAGATCCCTGGATGAGGTCAGTTCTATTTTACTAGGGGCTGATCATTTTTTACGTCTAGACATGACGATCTTCCCAGAATCACATATAATTCATCTACTCCTGCCAAAGGTCACAAGCAGTACCTTTAGCGTCAAAGTATTTGATGACGGTATTTATAATCGTTCCATCCTTCAATTTTAATGACCACACTCAACTTAAATATCGGACCTGAAGAAGGACATGTGGGGGAAGAGCTTCCACGGACCTCTCCACACATGCTCAACCTGAAGAAGGTTGATGGTTCTTTGAAGAATGAAGCGCACAAGGGAGTGAGTGTGAATTTGAAAGAAGAGATTAAATTGAAATCTAAAAAAGCACCGGGACGAATTTGTGTTGTGGGAGAAGTGCCTGAAGCTAAGAAAGGGCTCGGACGAATCCCAATGATTGCAGGAGCCTTGCTCATGATTCTATTTTTGAATATGGGGCAAATGGTTTTCCTTGGTAAACAAACAGGGGGAGAAACTCTCGCACTCGCGGGGGAAGCATTTACGACTATGCAAAGTGCCGGACAAGCCTTTATGTCAGGTGAAGAAGGAGCAGATGTTTTACTTTTTGAGGAAGCCGCAGCCTTGCTTTATGCCACTGAACAACAAGCCGCTCCACTTTTGGCTCATCAATCGAATTGGCTAGATGAACCAGATGAAATTCAAAGTGTACGTTCGCTCTTGGAAGCGGGACATTTGGTGACTGAAATTGGTGTGCATGTCGCGGAGTCTCGTCGTTTGATGGAAGACCTGCCAGATGAAGGATCAATCACGGATTACATTGAAGACGTGAGCAGTAATCACCTGGAACCTGCTGCTCTAAAAATTGCGACCATGAATCAATTGCTTTCAGAGGTTGATCTGAGCATGACACCTTACCAAGAGAGCTTTGTGGAATTCCGAATAAAATTTGAAGAGGCTTCATCAATTTTTGATCTATGGGTGGAGGCTAAGGATCCGGTGTTAACCTTACTTGGTTCAGACTTGCCTCAGCACTATTTGATTCTTCTTCAGAATAACGATGAGATGAGAATGGGAGGAGGTTTTATTGGAAGCTTCGCTATTGCTGAGGTTAATGATGGCCGAATGACAGATCTTGAGTTCCATGATGTTTATGATTTTGATGACAGTTACTTTGAACACATTGAGGTTCCTGTTCATGAACTTCGTGGACTGACAACCGAATGGAGACTTAGAGACAGTAATGTTTCTCCTGACTTCCCAACTTCAGCGGAACACGCGATTCATTTCCTTGATATTGAGGGAGGACCTGGAGTAGATGGAGTGATCTCTGTGAATCTTTCAGCGGCTCAAGCCTTGATGGAAGTGACGGGTGAACTCAGTGTTCCAAGTTTGGAAAAAGCACTTTCTGCAGAAACATTCCCAACGGTGCTCAGCACATTGGTGGAGGCCAAAGTCAGTGGGGCGACCACGCCAAAAGCTATTTTAGGTGAGGTCTTGGATGCGTTTAAATCTGCCGCAGGAGATGACAGTCTTCGTATCGATCTTGGGAACACCATGCTCGAACAAATGAGAAAGAAACAAGTTTTGGTTTATCACCGTGATCCAGAGGTCCAAGAATTTATTGAGTCCGTGGGGCTTGATGGAGGAATTCCCATTCTTGGTGAAATGGAGGAAGACTTCTTTATGCCACTGTTCACAAATATTGGAGCCAACAAAACTGATCGTTACATGCAAACAAAGATTGGTCATGACACACACGTACTAGAAGATGGGAACGTGGTTGTGGCCGTGACTATTGATCGAACGCATACTTTCAATGACGCGACTAAGGCATGGATCACATCGACCATGTCGACTTATGGGTTCAGTGCTTGGAATGAAGGTTTATGGAAGACACTGGGGGATGATGCTAATCATTCAGGAATTCGACTCTATCTTCCAGAAGGGGTTCGGTTCCTTGAAGTTCAAGGGGCTCATCGAGATGACTTCCAGTTTTTCTACGATCCAGAAATGGACCTTTCTTACTATTACATCGACCAAACCGTTCAACCTGGAACTACAGAGAGTTTCACTGCTTTCTTTGCGCTACCGGATGATTTAGGTTCAAACTTTGATGAATACAGCTTCAATCTCTTCAAGCAGCCAGGGCTCAAGAATGTGACCTACACAAAGACGGTGCAAGCGCCGAATCACATCATGCTTTCTAGCTATCCATTTGCCACTGATGCTCAAGAAGGCATCGACTATGTTCTCAATGGTCCTTTCAACAATGACGTGAGTGGGGAGCTATTGTTTAGATGACTTGACAAGGCAAATAAGGTGCATTAGTTTGAGCTCTAACTTGGTGTGGAACACCAGAAACGAGCCAGTCGTTCTCCCATAAGGGGTTTCGGATTTATATCCTAAACTCCATTTTTATGAGCGAACGTTTTAAAAATCATCTTCCAGAAGGGACACCTTTCTACTTCCCTCAAGATTCTATTAACTACGAAGAAGATAAGGGGGTAGTTCGCCGTGTACGGTCTACTGCAGGTATGCCAGAGCATGAGTTAGGCCTTCAGTTTGTAGATGAAGAAGTCCAAAGTAAGGTCCTATATCGGATTAACCATATACTTAAGTATGCGCTCAATGGGGAGCCATTCCTCTTGTTGGGAGGTTTGGTGCCTAGAGATTTAGAGTTATTAGGTCGTGCAAATCTAGCACTGTTAAATTCTTCAAGAAAACTTGCAATTAGAGGTCTTAAAGAAAGAGAACGTTCTGAGGGAGGAATGAATGCGATGCTTCAGATTTGTGTTGATGAAAGGAATGGTAGGTATTGTAGTTTAGCGGGAATTTATCCAGATGGTATGGTTCGTCCTGAAGTGCATTATGTGCTTTCAGAAGAAGAAATGGTGGAAACAATGATGTCATGGCTCTACGAAAAACCGTACTGGGCAGCTGTAAGGAAATCGACTTACGATTATGTACTGCCTACGACTTACGGTTCAGTTGGTTTCCCAATTTTACCAGTGACTACGGTAAAGAATAGCGATCTTGTTGAGGTAAGAAAGTTGAGTCAAAAGGGTTTGGCTGGAGAAGAGCTTGAAGTGAAATCAGATAGGCTTTGTGAATATAAGCGTTACCGAGACCTAATGAACGTTCTTGCTAGTACTAATTCTTAAATAAATTCACATGGATAAATTTCCTAAACCTACAGAGGGGCTGGACTCTGATCATTTTGATCTAGATTGTCTGACTCAAATGCATGATCAGGCAAAAATTCTCATTGAATTTTTGCAGGCGTGTTCAAACGGAACAGCACTCAATAAATTGCTAAGCTTCCTTCAGCTGGATTTGGCATCTGTTTTGGATGCGTTTATCGGAACAGACCTGATTAATGACCCTCAAAGTGCAATTCAAATTCCACCTTTGTTTTTTTACCTGCCACAAGTTTTTGAAGAGGATTCACTAGTACAGGCAATCGAAGATGAGATTGCTAAGACTATTAGAATTCCAGAGCTAGAAGAACGGTTAAGTGAGGCTGAAGCAGGAGATAGGCTTGCTGTTTTGAGGTCGCACATTATGAAAAGAATTTCGCTTCAGGATCGTGCGAACTTCATTCTTTTGTATATGCTTTCACAGGAAAATCATCTTTCATGGATGTATGAAAATGTTTACAAGCATCAAATCCAATCTAAATGCAAACGTAAAGATCTTGATTCAGAGGCCCTGGATGAAGTGATTGAAGCCGTGAGTAAAAAAGCAATGGATGAGCTTTAACTTCACCTTTCTAGAAGTTTTTACGTTTAAACAAAGTCTCCAAACTGTCGAAGGTGAGCGTCACAATGGCGGGCCGACCATGAGGACAATGCGTACAGTTTTTTGTGCGTTCCATGTCTTGAATCAAGGCCTGCATCTCTGGGAGTGTGATTCGGTCCCCAAACTTAATGGCGCTTCGGCATGCGGTGTAGGTGAGGAGGAACTCCTTTAAATCTTTAGTGTGATTTTGTTTCCATTCTTCCGTCACGTCCGTGAGAATATCTTGAACAATCTGTTCTGGTTTTCGCTTTTCAAGTCCAGCGGGCACGGCGCGTAAAAGGAAAGTTTGTCCTCCGAAAGGTTCGATCTCAAATCCCATGGCTTCAAAGTCTTCTCGATGATCCTGAACAAGCCGAGCGGCATCTATACCAAGGTCCATTTCTAAAGGAGTCAGTAGCGGCTGCTTCAGTGGCTGAGACTTTTCCATGGCCTCCATGAGTTGAGCGTAACGCACTCGTTCATGAGCCGCGTGTTGGTCGATTAAAACCATTCCTTCTTCTGACTCTGCCACAATGTAACTATTGGCCACTTGAGCCACAGGTCGTAATTCAGTTCCGTTCACATTGAAGGTGTCGTCAGCTTTGTATTGAGGCGTTTGAGCGATGGCACTTGAAGGAGCAAAACTTCGTCCTGGCATGGGAGTCCGAAGCATCGGTTTAAAGTTCAGTTGAGTGGTGTGTTCTGTTGTCGGAGCACTCACAACAGGGCTGAGCATTTGCCCCTGAAGCGCATGATGTACGGCCCCTCGCACGGCTCGATAGACTTCTTGTTGGTTCACAAATTTCACCTCAAGTTTTCGAGGATGCACATTCACATCTACAAATTGTGGGTCGATATTTATATTCAAAAGGAACCACGGGTGCTTCTCGTGCATCAGGAGCGAGTGGAAGGCTTCTTTCACCGCATGATGAATGAGGCGGCTTTGGATGCTTCGTCCATTTAGGAAAATGAATTGATATTTCTTGGCACTTCGAGCGAGTTCAGGCTTACCCACAAAACCATTAATCATAAGGTTGGATTGGTGGTATTGAACGGGAATTAAAGCTCGAGCACTCTCGCCTCCATAAAGAGAACGAACGCGTTCTTTCAAAGATTGGCGAGGCAGGTCAAAGGTTTGACTACCATCTCTCATAAGTCGGAATCCCACGTTGGGATGAGCCAAGGCAATATGAGAAACCATGGTCAAAATGTGACCGTATTCTGTTTTTTCAGACTTCATGTATTTACGACGAGCGGGCGTGTGTTTGAAGAGTCCACGAATGGTGAAGTCGGTTCCCTCTGGACAGCCGGCTTCTTCATGAGCGATCACTTTTCCTCCATCCATGGCGTATCGAACTCCAACTCGTGAACCCGCTTCTCGAGAAAGCAGTTCAACTTCAGCAATACTCGCAATACTGGCGAGGGCTTCTCCTCGGAACCCCAGGCTGAGAATATTAAAGAGGTCTTCAATCTTCGCAAGCTTACTGGTGGCGTGTCGAGAAAAGGCCAAAGGGGCATCATCAAATTTCATTCCACATCCATTATCTACAACGCGAAGTTTTTTAAGTCCACCTTCTTCAAGTTCAACCGTGATTTGGGTGGCTCCCGCATCAAGACTGTTTTCAACCAGCTCTTTAATGGCGGAGGCTGGCCGTTCAATCACTTCACCGGCCGCAATCTGGCTGATGAGTTCGTCACTGAGTTGTCGGATATTGCTCATGGGGGCATTATAGACAATGAACGAACCCTGTCTACTCACTTGACCTTGATGTCCCCTATGGTAACCTTGTCGAGATGACTAAGGTTAACTTAGATGCCCGGAAGGAAAGACATGAAAAGCTTTTTGAGGGCCAATATCATTCTCGGTTCGGAAAATTTTGGTTTCATACCAAACGTTTTCTGAAGAAAGCCTGGCGGGTGGTTCGTCCCTCACGGAAACGATTCTCTCAATTCATGCATCCCTTGGATCATGTACCTGCGCCTCGGCGACTCTATATCCAGATGAGTGTCTGGAGTATCGTTTTGCTTTCTTTGACCTCGGTGAATGTGACCTCCGCGGCTTTTGCTGGTGGAGAAGGAGTAGGTGCTGAATACGAATACCTGGCTTTGGAAATTGAGGGATACCTTACCGATGACGAAGGGTATCTCATTAAGAACATGCCTTTAGAAGGAGAAGCCATTTACGATCTCGATCGATCAGAACGTGTGGCTTACGAGGTTCAACAAGGAGACACACTTTCTGTAATCGCTTATAAATATGGAGTGTCCGTTCAAACACTTCGAGACGAAAATTCAGCCATTGCTAATTCGGATCGTTTGAAACTCGGACAAGAACTTTCTATTCCACCACAAGATGGAGTTTTCATTACGGTTGAATCTGGAGATTCACTGCTTGAACTCATGGAAACTTATGATGGAGAACTTGAAGACACCAAGCTCTTCAATAATGTGGATGCTGATAATGACCTCGTGGTCGGAAAAGAAATCTTTATTGTCGATGGAACGCTTCCAGTCACTGTGACTTATGTGGCCGCGACAACAAGCACCTATGTTCCTGCAACAAGCACGGCTTCACCTGCTGTTTCTCAATATGACATCACGCCAAGTGCTGAAGGATGGATCCGTCCTACTCAAGGGGTTATTACTCAGGGGTACCATGGAGGGCATTACGCCTATGATGTGGCGGATCGATCTAAACCACCGATTCTTGCCGCTGCTTCAGGAACCATTGTGAAAGCCTTCAACTCAGGTTGGAACGGAGGGTATGGGCATTACATTCTCATCGATCATGGGAATGGTTACCAAACGCTCTACGCTCATAACGAAGTCGTTTACGTTTCAGTAGGGGATTACGTTGAACAAGGTCAGGTGATCGCCAAACAAGGAGCAACAGGACGGGTGTACGGAGTGACAGGAATTCATCTCCATTTTGAATTGATCTTCAACGGATCTAAGTTGTCTCCGAGTGTAATGGGGGTGTGGTAATCTAGGGCTATGAAAATCACCTACAAACTTTCCAAGAACTTTCTGGACCAACTCATTGAGGACCGATTGAGGTCGGCTGTTTTTAAACGGGTCCAACGAAGAAAAATGATTCAGTTTGTTCTCATCATGATGATCTTTAGCGGCGTATTTTTATTAGGCAAAACAGAAATGTTTTTCCTGATTACGCTTTGGGTCACTAGTTTAGTGATGCTTATGTTTTTTCCTGGTTTACTTAGAAAGGTGAGTAAAGTTGCATGGACGCGAGCATATCAAGGTCATCTTCTTCCAAGGGGAGAACGAAATCTGACTTTCGACAAAAAGGGGCTACGCTATCAAGGTAAAGGTTTTGATTTGAAGTACGATTGGACCCAAGTACACTCTCTCAAAGAAGAAGGTCGGTTCTACTCAATAGTTCTTCATGGTCTAAGTCAGATTCATCTTCCAAAGAAAGCACTGAAAGGGAATAAGGCTAAAGCAGAATTCGAAAAGTTTTTTGAAACGATCTAGTTATGAAGAAAATCTCTCAATGGCTGATCCGGCTCTACCAAAAAACGATCTCTCCTGATCACTCCTGGTTGAGGCATCATTTCCCTGGTGGTTATTGTCCCTATCGTCCCACCTGTTCTCAGTACACCCATGATGCGATTGAGAAGTATGGATTCATTAAAGGGGGACTCAAAGGCTTCTGGAGAATCCTCCGCTGCAATCCATGGACGAAAGGTGGGATTGATCTGCCTTAGTTATTTAGTGATGACCAGGTCGGTTTCTGCGTATGGACTAGGCAGGATTGCCCATTCCGTTACGCTGTTTTCAAGATCTCGCTGAACGACAGTGGCATTTACGACTTGATGGGGCTCCCAGGCATACCAAGGTCGTTCGTTGAGTGGCCATGGGTTGATCTGAAGTTTACCACCTGGTTTGAGTATGCGAATCATTTCTCGAACGGAGTTTCGTAGCTCATCCACATCATCCATCAAAAAAGCAGATACAGCTTCCAATGAGTGAACAAAATCTATGCTTTCATCTTCGAAAGGAAGTTTATCTGCTCGTCCAACAAGGTATCGGTCAGGATGTTGCCGTGCATCTACAAGCATACGTTCAAAGGCATACTGATTTTTATCAGGAGTGCTACCGCCTCTCATAAACCAGCCACGAAGTCTTTCCAGTAGAGAATCCACATCTATTTCTCTAGGTGTAAGTCCCAAATTTTCTTTTAATGATTGGAACAATGGGTGAAAGTTATCCGAGTAACGAGGGTCAACGGCATAGGCATCTGCGCCATGAGCTCGTAGAAACTGAGTCAGATTGGAGCCACCAGCACCGACATCAACAATACGAGAGCCCTCCAGCGGGGTGGGGAGATCTAGCCAATCATGAAAATATTCAGCCATGAAGCTTGTTGAGTAGGTGTTTTCTAAAGGAGTTCGAGGTCGATTCATAAGGGGTCTGGTTAATTGTGCTGAACTTAGCCTTCTCCCTGAATCATGAGAATTTCTTCCACAAATTTGATGTTTTTCGAATAAAGTGTTTTATTTAAAACAAATGAAAACCATCTCTCAAATCACTCGTCAGCTGATTAACAAGAAACCGATCTACGCGGAAGCGCTCGGTCATGGCATTGTGAACTACAGTTCCATGGCTCGTCTCATCAGGAAAGAAGTGGAAGCCATCAAGGGAGAGCTGGTGTCGGAAGAGGCGATCGCTATTTCTCTCAAACGACTCAGCAAGGAAATGGCCGATCGAATTTCTAGTGACCAATCCAAGCAGCCTGTTCAAGGAATCAATTTACGTCAGGAGATTGCGGTGATTTCCTACGCACAATCGCCGACCATTTCAAAAAAACATCAGGAACTGCTTAAGCTTATTAGCAAAGTGGACAATCCTTTCTTTCATTTTGATCAAGGAGTGAAGGACGTGAACTTTATTGTGAGTCAGGATATTCTTCCTCAACTCAAGAAGCTCATGAAGAATGAGAAGGAACTGGTTGAGTTTCCCAACTGTGCCTACGTGAGCATCATTCAGCCTCACTCTAGTTTGGATTATCCGGGAGTCTGCGCTCGTTACTTCCGTGCCCTCGCTTGGAACGAGGTGAATCTCATTACTTTCTTTCACACTTACGCGGAGTTGACCTTTGTGGTGGAGGATTTTGACCTTGCCACCGCCCATGAAGTGATTGTGGGAATGAGTGCTTAGGTCTTGCATCAGGAGGTCAACAGGAATAGTATCCCCCTCGGTCCTTAATCCCCCACTATGGAAGCTCAAGATGTGCAAGCCATTCGACGCGTGCTTTTAAGCGTGTCAGACAAAACTAATTTAGTGCCTTTGGCGCAAAAACTTCATGAACACGGAGCCGAACTTCTCTCAACAGGAGGAACCGCTCGTGTGATTAAAGAAGCAGGAATTCCCGTAGTGGACGTTTCTGATTACACTCAATTCCCAGAAATGATGGGAGGACGAGTGAAGACCCTTCACCCAATGGTGCATGGAGGTCTTTTGATGCGACGAGGAGAAGACGATGAAGTAGCCGCAGCCAATGGGATTAAACCTATCGATATGGTGGTGATTAATCTTTACCCGTTTAAAGAAACCATCGCTAAGGATGGAGTGACGGAAGCAGAAGCGATCGAACAAATTGATATTGGTGGTCCAGGAATGCTCCGGTCTGCCTCTAAGAATTTCAAGTGGGTGACTCCAGTTACAGATGCGAACGACTACGATTTGATCATGAGTGAACTCGATGAACACAAAGGAATTACTTTTGGAACGCGACGACAACTTGCTGTGAAAGTGTTTGATACAACCAGCAGTTACGACAGAACGATTGCCGATTACCTTATGAGTTCAGGTGAAGCCCCAGAACTTCTGGATCTTCATTACGAAAAAGTGATGAGTCTTCGTTATGGAGAAAACCCTCATCAAAAAGCGGCGTTCTTCCGAGATCCTGCTGACAACTATCCAAATGTGACGAATGCCAAGGTGCTTCAAGGGAAGCAACTTTCTTTCAATAATATTATTGATACCAATGGGGCGCTCGAACTCGTGAAAGATTTCGATCAGCCTGGTGCGTCAGTGATTAAGCATACCAATCCATGTGGAGCGGCAACCGCAAGTAATATTACGGATGCTTTCCAGCTGGCTTACGAAGTGGACCCACTTTCAGCCTTTGGTTGTGTGATCGCTCTAAACCGAGAATGTACGACGGCCATTGCTGAATACATTATGAACAACAAGCTCTTTGTAGAAATCATTGTGGCACCTTCATTTGAACAAGGAGCACTTGAACTGCTTGGACAAAAGAAGAACCTACGACTCCTCGAGACTGGAGAGCTTCAAAAGAATCCAAGCCTTCGAGATATCAAAGCGGTAGCTGGAGGAATTCTCATTCAACAAGCCGACCAATACGTGGTGTCTAAGGACGACCTCAAGACCGTAACGGATGCGACTCCAAGCGATGCCGACGTGGACGCGATGCTCTTTGCACGAATCCTCGTGAAGCACGTGAAGTCGAATGCCGTAGTCTTTGCCAAGCCTCATGATAAAGGAGGATGTGTAGCCACAGGAATCGGAGCCGGACAAATGTCTCGAGTAGACAGCGTGATTATCGCTCGTCGAAAGGGTGCCGACCGTGTTCCAGGTTCTGTCCTCGCCTCTGATGCTTTCTTCCCATTCCCAGACGGAATCGAAGAAGCTCACGATGCAGGAGTAACCGCTATCATCCAGCCAGGAGGATCAATCCGTGACGAAGAAGTGATCGCCAAGGCGAACGAACTCGGAATCGGAATGGTGTTCACCGGAATCCGGAGCTTTAAGCATTAGGATTCATGGAAACACTCACTTTAATTAAAAAGGCAATTCGGGAGCAGAAGGTCATTTCATTTAGCTATGACAAGTCGGATGAAGCTCCTGGGACAAGATTTGGGAATCCCCATGCTCTATATAGAGTGAGTGGAAAGGGCGGGAAGGTGAGTACTAAGGTTCACATTGTGCAAACCGGTGGAGTTTCTAATGGTAAAACTTTGTCCCCAAAAGCTAATTTCATTGTCTTTGACCTGAGGTACATAAATAATGTGCAGGTTAAAGGCCGACAGGCTTCTTTCACTATCGATCCCAGGTACAATCCCAATCTAAGGACGTATCATAATGCTATTCAGCAGGTTTAAGGCCTCTTTGTATTCAAATCAATCTTATACCGGCTTCGGGTGTATCTATAGATTATAGCATGCAACCCCAAATTACGCAAGCGAGCACGGGTCTTGATCCGCGCCGGGATTCCTGTTTGACTGTATTTAATTAAAGAAAACACATGACTCTTCTCCAAGCCATCCTCCTCGGTATCGTTCAAGGGATCACCGAGTTCCTACCCATCTCTTCATCTGGACATTTGGTCCTGGGAGAGACGCTTTTGCAGCTTGAGGTGGCCGAGCTGAAGACCTTTGATGTAACCGTGCATGTGGGAACCTTGCTCGCGATTCTTATCTATTTTTGGAAGGATTTATGGGACACCAAGCGATGGCCATGGCTCATTCTTGGAACGCTTCCTGCCCTTTTAGTGGGGGTGTTTTTAGAGGATCAAATTGATGCAGTTTTCCGAAGTGCTCTCGCGGTGGGAATTGTGATGATGATTATTGGAGCCATGTTCCTAATCCCGGAGTCTTGGGGACGTAAGACTAAAGATAAAAAACTGAATTGGTGGCGTGCTCTCCTTGTGGGAAGCGCTCAAGCGATTGCCATTATTCCTGGGGTTTCTCGAAGTGGGTCCACTATTTTTACCGGAACTATGTTGGGGATGGAACGTGAAGAAGCCGCTCGTTTCTCATTCTTGCTAGGGTCCATTGCAATTGCTGGGGCAGGACTACTCACGGCTTTTGATCTAGAAAACGCGCCCGTTGAATGGGATATCTTATTGGCAGGATTGCTCAGTTCTCTTGTGGCTGGCTTTCTCTCCGTAAAATGGCTGATGAAGTACTTGAAATCACACTCACTTAGAGTGTTTGGGGTTTATCTACTTGCGATTGGAGGTCTAACCGTGGGAATTAACCTTCTGTAGGAGTGAGGTTCCCTTCGTCATCTTCTTCAAATTCATCCTCATCTGGATTGGGATTCTTTGGGAAATCAGGTTTGAGAGGGGCTTCCGCTCTAGATCGTGAAGGTTCTTGAGGTTCTTTCATTCGTTCTACGTCGTCCTGGTTAGGAGTAGGAAGAGTATCTGCACTGTCTTTATCGTCTTGAGGCATGGTTTTGGATTAATTGATACAAGCCTAACAAGAAACCTTGTTGAAATAAAGTGACACCCCTGTTACAATTCCCGAAAACCAATTATGAAAGACATCTCACAATACGCAATTGCCACTCTTGGAAGCCACACCGCGCTTCAAATTCTAAAGGGGGCTAAGGACGAAGGTTTTAAGACCATCGCAATCTGTACACCTAAGACTCGACGAGTTTATGAAAGCTACAAAGTAGCGGACGAAATCATTGAGATCGATAGTTACGCTGACTACTTTAAAATTGAACAACAACTCATTGATCAGAACGCCATTGTGATTCCACATGGTTCTTTTGTTGCTTACGTAGGGTCAGATGAAATCGTTGAAAACATGAAGGCCATGTATTTTGGTTCAAAAGGAATTCTTCGATGGGAATCTGATCGAGAAATTGAACGACAATGGTTGAAGAAATCAGGAGTGAATGTGCCTAAAGTGTTTAAAACACCTGAAGAAATCGATCGGCCTGTGATTATTAAATTTCATGGAGCTGGTGGTGGATTTGGTTACTTTATTGTTCACACCGCTGAAGAGTTTTACGAAAAAATTAAAGAGTTCCCAGGGCAAGACGACTACGTGATTCAAGAGTATGTGATTGGAGTTCCAATGTACGTGCATTACTTCCACTCACCACTGACGGGTGAACTTGAAATCATGAGTTTTGATAAACGATACGAATCCAATGCGGATTCGATTGGACGGATTGCAGCTCGAGATCAGCTCGATGCGGATCTCCACACCAGTTACACCATCACAGGAAACATTCCTATTGTGGTGCGAGAATCCATGCTCCCTATGTTCTTTGATATTGGAGAGAGTGTGATTAAAACGTCAAAGGGACTCGATGGAGTGCCAAAAGGACTCTACGGTTCGTTCTGTCTTGAAGGAATCATTGATCCACATTTGAATTTCCGTGTCTTTGAAATCTCTGCTCGAATCGTAGCTGGAACGAATCCATATACACATGGTTCTCCTTACAGCTGGCTTCGTTACAATGAGCCTATGTCCACCGGTCGACGTATCGCTCGAGAAATTAAGATTGGAATTGAAGCCGGACGTTTAGATGAATTACTCGGATAATATGAAAAAACTCAGTCTATTGTTTTTGTCAGTATTGCTCCTTAGTTCTTGTGAGGCTGCAAACGAAGAAGTGGCAGTGATTGAAACGCCTGAAACCGTGGCATCCGTTGAGGATGTTTATTTGGGAGATGAATACATCGCTCTTTTAGAATCAGTTGATGACACCGAAGCTTATGGAGCCGCTTCAGCAAGCTACAGTGAAGATGAATATTTTTTATCAGTGTCGTTCGGAGACCTTACCCCTCTTGAAGAGGGATACTTTTATGAAGGATGGCTCGTACGAAACGACGGTGAACTTAGTGTGATTTCCACAGGCGCTGTGGAAAACAATATGAACTTTTACACTTCTGAGCTTGATCTAACAGATCACACTCAGTACATTCTTACTCTAGAACCTGATGACGGAGATCCTGCACCTGCTGGACACGTTCTAGAAGGATCATTTACCCAACTCAACTAATGGACATCTCAGACATTCTCGCCAACTACGACACTTCAGACATCACGATTGGTGTGCTCGGTGGACATAGCGCATTGGATGTTTGTGAAGGAGCCAAGCGACTGGGATTCAAAACCTTAGTTGTTTGTCAGAAAGGACGAGAAAAAACTTACGATAAATATTACAAACGACGTGGAGATAAAGGTTGTATTGATGAAACCATTATCGTAGATAAATTTGCTGACATTGTTAAGCCAGAGATTCAGGATCAGCTACGAGCAAAAAACACGATCTTCATTCATAATCGTTACTTTTGGGTTTACTGTAACTTTGATGAAATTGAGAATGATTTCAAAGTGCCTATTTATGGGTCACGAGAAATGGTTCGTCTTGAAGAACGAGATGTAGAAAACAACCAATACGAACTCCTACAAAAAGCAGGAATCCGCATTCCTCAAATCATTCGACCAGGAGGAAGTGGAATGGACGATGCTATGACAAGCGCCGCACTCACTCAGCACTTTGTTGAGAATAAAGGAGGTCCGCTCATTGTTAAGGTGAATGAAGCCCACCGTTCATATGAACGTGCGTTCTTTGTTTGTACGACGACGGAAGACTTTCATAAGCAAGCCGAAGAGCGAATTGAAAGTGGCTTGGTTCTTAAAGAAGATCTAGCCAATGCTGTGATTGAAGAATTTATTATTGGAGCTCAAGTGAACTTCAACTTTTTCTATTCGGTTATAAATGATGAATTGGAATTGATGGGAACGGATGCTCGAAGGCAAACCAGCCTGGATGGATTCCTTCGACTCGATGCTAAAACTCAAATGAGTCTGCTCAATTCAGGTTACAAACCAAGCATGGTTGAGACAGGGCATTACTCAGTGACGACTAAGGAATCGATTATTGAAAAGATTTTTAAGATTGGTGAGCAATTTGTCGATCTAACAAAGAAAGAAGTGGCACCTGGAATGATAGGTCCTTTCGCACTTCAAGGAGCTGTAGCGGCACGTGAAGGCCGAGAAGAGCTTGTTATCTTTGATGTCTCAATGCGAATTCCTGGATCACCAGGCACACGGTTCACTCCGCACGCTACCTACCTGTGGGGACGAACAATGAGTTACGGTGAACGAATTGCCATTGAACTTAAAGAAGCGATCGACGCCGGTCGTCTTTCTGAAATCCTAACCTAGTCATTATGGACAGCACCACGCTACTTGGAACTGCAGGCGCAGCCATTATTTTGATTGCCTTCATTCAAAACCAACGGAACAAATGGAAACAAACCGATCTTATTTATGATGGGATGAACACTTTGGGAAGCGCCATTCTTTGTACTTATGCGGTTCTTCTACAAAGCTGGCCATTCTTGGTTTTAAATGGAGTCTGGCTTTTGATTTCAGCTAAGGATGTCTTTAGCTACTTCATCAAGGGCCGTCGTTAGTTTTTTGTCTCGTTCAGAAACCGCCCCGGTGTCGTGGGTCCAGCTTTTTATGGTGACCACATTGTATTCAATAAGAATATCCGGGTGATGCTTTTGTGTTTCCGCCACTTCTGCAATTTTCATCACAAAATCGAGTGCGCTCTTAAAGCCATCAAGCTCGAAGCGTTTATGTAGTTTCTGATGTCCGTTCTCGTAGATTTCGTTCCACATGAGCTGATTCTATTCCAAGTACATCTTTAAGGAAAGTGGAGTAAATGAGCGTTAATGCGGTGAGTTCAAAACAGTCATTTCCTGCAGGACGTGCGTGCATTCTTACGTCGACAACTCCCAAGGGAGTTAGGCTATCAGTGACTTCTAGTAGCGTAGCTAAACTACCGGTCCTTTCATAGACTTTAATAGCATAGCTCATAGGATTTTCATCAGGAAAATTTGGGTTGTTTGCTCTTAAGATTCTAGATTCAGTATGATGGCCAAACATTTTTCCTCTAAAGTTTGGTCGAATCAGCTGTCCAGCTTTTAAGTGTGCCATTACACGTTCTTTACCTGCATATCCATACAGTGCTTCGCGTAATTGTAATCGACTTATGTCCAATTTCTATCTGTTATTGAGCCACAATCCTAGCAGCAGATTGCAATAAGTCAATATTTGTTGTATAATTTTTGGATTTAACAAAAACAAAATGTCCGAATTTCCATCAAAACAACCTCATCTAGAGGCACTCAAAGACGTCGTTGAAGACGTTGAAACTCAACCAGGTTTTGAAAATATGGCCATGAACCTCACTCAGACTCGAAGTGAACGAGACCAGGTTGATCCTGAAGAATTCCGTGTTAATCGAGAACGATTCCAGGCTCTTCGTGATGCTGTTGCTAAGGATCTTAGTGCTCGTTATCAGGCTTCAAACCCTACTGCCGATGCGATTCGACAAGGGGCATTCCAGGAAGCAGCCAAGCGTCATTTTGATGACCCAAGTGGGGACGGACGAGACATTCTAGACGTGATGTATAACTCACTTTACGACAGTATTGATGGAACTGGACGTGATGATGAAGTAGAAGGACACCTTCAAACACTATTTGAAACGATTCATTCAGACTTTGAATCAGTCGCTAGTGATCCAGAAGCAGAAATGACTTCTGTTCGAGAGCTGGCTGCTCGACAAGCTAAAGCAGCGGTGGATCCACGGGCTGAGCAAAAAGCAAAGTTTGCTCGTGAAGCTGCTCGTGCTGAAGGCCCTCGTGGTTTTGTCCCAGAAGGAGATCGATATTCAAAATTTAAAGAAGAACCAATGATTGGTCGTGCTTATGGAGGTAAGCTTAAGCAACCATGGGCAAAAAAGAAAGGACCTGGTCGGGATAAAGGAGCCGCCTAAAGCAGTTTAAAGCTGTCTAGAATCTCACTGGATTCCAAGAGGTGATTTAAGTATTCCTCAGGGGCATCATGACCACCACTTCCAGCAAATACCCAAGTTTCAGTTTGATCGAGTTTAGGGGGTTGTGGGCCCTCAAAATTAGAAATGATTTCCCATTGTTCTAAAGTGTAAATAGAGACATTGAAGATTTCTGGATAGTCTTCAAATCCAAAGTCGTAGGAAGGGATGGGGTCTAAACCTACCCACTCAAGATCTCGTTCAGTCACGACGTAATCTTCCCAATTCATAGGGAGTTCTAGGCTAAAACCATATTCAGAGTTCTCATAACCAATCGTTTCTTCTTCAACGACCTCAACCTCTTCGGTCGGCTCTTCAATGGGAGCTTCAATTGGTGCAGATTCACATGCTGAAAGGAGGGTGAGGCATAGGCCTAGGGCGAGGAGTTTTTTCATAGATCTTATTTAGTTGAATTGATTGTAGCTTAACCTGTTAGCTTCTGCTATTATTTTGGCATATGAAAGCACTTTTATTGGCCGCAGGACGATCTCGCCGGGCCAAACCCATCGAAGATAAGAATTTCCTCAAATTTTGTGGGAAAACATTGATTGAATTTCAACTGGAATCGCTTCAAGAAGCGGGTTTCCAAGACATTCTGATTGCGGCGGGTGAACACAATAAAGAACGAATTGAGGGTGTGGTGGCTCAGTATGGAGCCACCGTAATTCAACAAGAGAATTTAGACGATGGAATGGCAGGTGCGGTTTTAGCTACGGAGCCTCATTTAAAAGATGAAGCTTTGTTTATTGTTTCTAGCAATGACGTGGTGGAGCCTCGTGCCTATGAATCGGTACTTAAAGCGAGTGAATCTGGTGCGGATGCTTATCTATTAGCGACACAAATGGATTCGTATTTTCCTGGAGGGTATTTGAAAGTAGACAATGGCCGAATCACCGACATTATTGAGAAACCTGGAGCCGGGAATGAACCATCTAACTTGGTGAATATTGTGCTTCACTTCTTTAGAAAGCCAGAGACGCTTCTTTCTGCTTTAAAGAGCAGTTCATCAAATAATGATGATCGTTATGAAGTGGCATTAGATAAGTTAATGAACGAACAGCGATTTGAAGCGGTGGCCTACGATGGGATGTGGCAGCCCGTGAAGCACCCCTGGCATGTACTTGATTTAATGCCATATTTTTTCGAGAAAATGAAGACATCGATGCATCCAAGCGCTGAAATTGCAGAATCAGCACGCATCAATGGGGCTGTATGTATTGAAGAAGGTGCCAAAGTTTTTGATAACGCCGTGATTCAAGGTCCTGCTTATATTGGAAAGAACACAGTTGTGGCAAACAATGCGCTGGTTCGTGGATCTATTATTGGTGATGACTGTGTCGTCGGTTATGCCACAGAAGTAGCACGGTCCTTTATTGGAGATGATTGTTGGTTCCACAGCAACTACGTGGGGGATACAATCATGGGAGACAACAACAGTTTTGGAGCCGGTGCGGTTTGTGCCAACCTACGACTGGATGAAAAGGAAATCAGTGAGTCAGGACGTAATAAATTGGGACCTATTTTTGGAGATAATATCCGAGTCGGAGTGAATACAAGTATTATGCCGGGAGTTCGAGTGGGGTCAAATACTATGATCACTTCAGGTTTGGTTGTGGCAGAAGACATTGAGTCTGGAAAATTTGCACATGGAAAAACAGAACTCGTTATTAAAGATAATCGAGCAACTCTCGATGAATCTGCACGAGAAGAAATGAAGAAGAAGCTTTAAGCTTGTTCGAAATCAACGTCTCCATTGATCTGGCATTGGCACGCGAGTCGGCTGTCGTCATCGGCAAAAGGATGAGATTCCAGAGTGAACTCTTCTACTTCTGTAACAGGAGTGAGATTTTCTTTTCCTGATTTAATTTGAACCAAGCAGGTTCCACACATACCACTGGCACAACCAAAGGGAATTCCGAGTCCATTTTCTTCAGCTACATCTTGGAAGCTGGCTCCACTGTCACATTGTACGGTCTGGTCGGTTGTGATGTTTTTTACGTTTGGCATAGTGTGTTTATTAGCTATTTAGTTTGTACAGGGGTTGTTTCCGATTTGCAATAGACCCATACGTTCAGCGACTCTTTGTCCAGTTGGAGTCGTTGCGAGTCCACCCAAGGCGGTCTCTTTAATTCGTGGGCTCATCATATCACCAACTTCTCTCATGGCACGAACTACTTCATCAAAAGGCACCACACTTTGAATACCCATAAGCGCCATGTCTGAGGCGGACATACTGAATACGGCAGCGATTCCATTTCTTTTAATGCATGGTACTTCTACTAATCCTCCAATAGGGTCACAGGCCAGACCAATCATGTTTTTCAAGGCGAGTGCCGAGGCATGAATCGATGTTTCTGGAGGAGCTCCTCTTACTTCTGTTAGTGCAGCGGCAGCCATGGCGGTGGCTGATCCTACTTCGGCCTGACAACCTCCAGCCGCTCCTGAAAGCGTGGCTGTGTTAGCAATGATCAATCCAATGGCAGAGGCCGTGAGCATCATTTGAACCATTTGTTCTTTGCTGAGTTTTAATTTGTCTTTTGCTCCATAGATTACACCTGGCATTACTCCTGCAGCACCTGCCGTTGGGAAAGCCAGGATTCGTCCCATTCGTGCGTTGTTCTCTCCCGTTGCAATGGCACCTAACATCCCTCGTACAGAGGCTTCACTTAACAGTAAGGTGTCTTTATGTTTTTCAAATTCAGCAACATGTTTGGCAAGAATAGGTGTGTTCTTCCCTACCATTTTGCTTGGAGAAAGTTCAGGATTCTCAATGGAGGCATCAATACTGTCAAAAATAACCTGTAAGCGTAGAGACATTTTTTCCATAATCTCTTCTCGAGTTTTCCCAGAGATCTGTTCTTCATATTTTAAGATGATTTCCCAGATTGGAAGTCCTGTTTCTTTACAATGGCTCAGGAGTTCTTCTCCACTTCGGAATGAGTAATTCATTTTAAGAGACTTTGTTAAGGGCTCGGACAAAGACAATTCCTTCCTTGTCTTCGAGTTCAAAAATTTCATCTAGGCTCAATTCTTTTTCAATGCTGATGACACTTAAGACTTTATTGTCACCCGCAAAGAATGAACTTTGCATGTTTACAATTCTGATTCCTTTCTCACCAAGGAAGCCCGTGGTTTTTGCGATCATTCCAGGTAGATTTTCGTTCTCAACAATAATTGTGAAATGTTGCTCGGCACTGTTCCCAAGGAAACGAATATCAAATCCATTGATTCGTACAATCTCAATATTCCCTCCACCAATAGAAGAAGCAATAATACTCATTTCATTCTCAGCATTTTTCAATGTAATTTTTACTGTATTTGGATGGTAACCACTCCCAAGGCTTCCAGGTTCAAATTCATATTTGAGACCTTTTTCCTCCGCAATCTCAAAGGAGTGTTTGATTCGTTCATCTGAAGGTGGCATTTTCATGATTCCACCGAGTAACGCTTTATCTGTGGCGTGTCCTTTGTATACATCGGCAAAGGAGCCATGAAGTAGAAAATGTACTTCATCAGGAGATCCATCAAAGAGCGCCCTTGCGAACTGACCAATCTTCGCTGCACCTGCTGTATGAGAGCTGGAGGGGCCAACCATGATGGGGCCTGCAATGTCGAAGAGTGAAAACTTGCTCATTGGTCCGGGTTTATTAATCGAATTATTAAGTATTGTTTGGCTTTTTGCAAGTATTTCATCAGGTTGGAGTTTCGAACTAGGCCATATTCTACTAGGTGTGTCCAGGAGTATAAATTGCTTAATTCTCTAAGACGGCTATAATGTTATGAAACATCAATAAAAAGATGATTCCAAAGGGCTAGAGAAAACAAAAACAAAGTTCCTTAAAATATTTCTGCTTTGCGATGGTGATAAATGACCCCATTGCCCAAGAAAGTTAAAGACTTTCAATCTTGTTCTGTGGAGAGCTTGAACCTCGGTTTACCTACTCCACGCCCAGAACAGCCTTGGACCGGCCAAAAAGTAGTCCAAAGTAAGGCAGATGCAAAAACAAAAACCAAAGTAGTATGGTCTCTACTTTAGAACCGGCCTTTCATCCATAAGAGGCTCAGCAAACTAAACCCTTGTTGATAGCTTCGGAGGGAAGACCGGTTTTTCTTTATGAGAATTTGACAGTGATGATCGCTCTGTTAGGCTTTAAGAGATGATCTTAGAGAAATTAAGACCAGGTCAAGAAGTTGAGCGAGCAGCTTCAAGAGGGGGTGTTCATGATTCTAGAATCAGTTCATTAAGGGCCAAGCTTTAGTGCTTTGGTGGCGTGGACAAATGGCTTACTTTAATAATCGATCTCTAACGAATTTTTGGGATTCGATTAGATAAATGGATTTTTAAACTCAGCTTTATCACCAAGGGCTTCTTCAATACGAAGTAGCTGATTGTATTTTGCAATTCGATCTGTTCTAGATAGAGATCCAGTTTTAATTTGACCACATCCCATGGCGACTACAAGATCAGCGATGGTGGTGTCTTCCGTTTCACCTGATCGGTGAGAAACAACAGAGGTCCAACCCGCATCATGAGCCATTCGAATAGCATTCATGGCTTCTGTTAAAGTTCCGATTTGGTTGACTTTGATAAGAATAGAATTGGCTGATTTTGCTTCAATAGCGCGACTTAAGAATTCGGTATTTGTAACTAAGAAGTCATCTCCAACGAGCTGAACTCTCTCTCCAAGTTGTGTATTGAGTTTCTTCCAACCATCCCAGTCATTCTCATCTAGACCATCTTCCACAGAAACAATTGGATATCGAGTCACCCAGTCATCCCAGAGTGCAATCATATCGTCTGTTTGTTTGTCTCCTCCTTGGCTTCGTGTGAAGTGATAGGCTCCATCTGAGTAGAGTTCACTTACTGCTGGGTCGAGAGCGATGGCTATGTCTTCACCAGGTTTGTAACCCGCAGCTTCAATGGCTTTTACAAGGAACTCTAGTGGCTCTTCATTGTTTTTAAAGTTTGGTGCAAAACCTCCTTCATCTCCTACTCCAGTAAAATGTCCCGCTTCTTTAAGGAGTTTCTTAAGGCTGTGGAATGTTTCAGCACCATAGCGAATCGCTTCACTAAAGCTTGGTGCTCCCACTGGCATAATCATAAATTCTTGAAAGTCCACACTGCTGTCGGCATGAGATCCTCCGTTAATAAGGTTCATCATAGGCATGGGGAGCCGCGTTGCTTCTGGATTAAGGTGCTGCCAAAGCATCACTCCTTTTTCATCAGCAGCTGCGTGTGCAGCAGCCATTGAAATCCCAAGAATGGCATTGGCTCCGAGTCGAGATTTGTTTGGTGTTCCATCAAGATCAATCATCGCTTGATCGAGTGCTTCTTGATTCTGAACGTCCATTCCCATGACGTGTTCTGTCAGCTCGCCATTAACATTGTTTACTGCAGTCATTACTGACTTCCCATTGTATTGGCTTTTATCTCCATCTCGAAGTTCACAAGCTTCATGTTCACCTGTTGATGCACCACTTGGAACGATGGCACGTCCAAAACCTGATTCGGTTCGTACGTCTACTTCAATCGTTGGGTTTCCACGTGAATCAAGGACTTGTCGGGCACGAACTTGGGTAATGGCAGCCATGGGGATGGGGTTATTTCGCGTGGAGTATAGCCCTAGTGGCTGCCTCTTTCAAACGCTCTCACATTGCCCATGTTTCACACTATGCTATTATTCCCGCGATTTAAACGAAAACTACAAAATGGATATCATTTGGCATGGACATTCCTGTTTCACCATCAAGGGTGAAGAAGCAATAATAGTAACCGATCCCTACGATGGTCTTGGATCTTCAGTACCAAAAGTTAAAGCTAATATTGTTAGCTTTGGTGATGAATTAGCAGCGAAAGAATCTGAATTAGCTAGCTACGAAGAAGCCAAGGTTATTGATTGGCCAGGAGAGTTTGAAGTCTCTGGTGTTGCTATTGAAGGGTTCAGTGCCGAACGATTTGCACGAGAAGGTGGAGCGGAAGGAGAGAATGTTACTGTCTATGTGTTTGCAATTGATGGAATCAAAATTTGTCATTTGAGTGGTTTAGCACATGAACTTTCATCTGATCTACTTGATCACATTGGAGATGTGGATATCCTACTTATTCCTGTAGGTGGAAAGGTGGTTCTTGATGGAAAAAAGGCACACAGTATTGTTGAGTCTATTGAGCCACGAGTTGTGATCCCAATGTATTACTCTGCAACCAACACCAAATTAGAGCTTGGAGGCGCAGAAGAGTTCTTGAAAGCAGTTGGGAAAACTGAAATTGAAGCCATAAAGAAATATTCAGTTAAGGGTAAATCAGGCCTTCCTGATGGGCTTATGGAATTTGTGAAACTTGATCCTCAATCTTAGAGGGCAAGTAATCTGCTTCCAGCACTTCGATATACTGCTCTTTTTGTGTATGGCCGAAATGAACGAATAAGTTTTTGGAAACGACTGGCTTTGCTTGAAAGGAAAACACGTTGAGTAGAAACATGGAACTTTCGGCGTGGTTTTGTAGTAAACATGGTGGGGTGTGTGAATGACAGATGTATTTCGTTGAACACGGAAGCAAAATGAACGGATACATGATCCTCTTCATTTCTTTCTTTTCTGGTTAGTGCTCAAAGAAATACATCTATCATTTAAGGGTGGAGCCCTTAAATGATATGACTTTAATACATTCGGATGACCGTTGATACGACTCCTTGAATTTCGAGGTAGTCATCGGCGTAGATGTCTTCATATTCCGGGTTTTCTGCTTGGAGCCAGACCTTGGATCCATCAGTTCGAAATCTCTTCACAGTATTTTGACCATCGACAAGTGCGATCACAATGTCTCCATCTTTGGGGTTCATATCTCGGTTAGCGACAACAAAGTCTCCCTCAAGAATCCCAGCATCAATCATACTGAGTCCGGTGACTCGCAGTGCGAAAGACCCTTGAGGCTTTTGGAGCATGTCACTCCCGACTTCGAAATAGTCGATTACATGTTCTTCTGAAAACGTTGGTCCCCCCGCAGGAATCGTTCCAAGAACAGGAATCTTCATAAGATTAGTTGCAGCATTTAGCTTTTCTTTAACAGAGTCCAATAGTTTGATTCCTCGTGGAGTATCATCTTTTTGGAGATAGCCTTTTTCTTGAAGAGCCTTTAAGTGCTTCAAGATGCTGTTGTCACTCTTCACGCCAAAGTTTTCGCGCATTTCACGAATGGTGGGTGATTTACCGAATTGAAGTTGGTACTCCTCAATGAAGTTCAGTACGGCTTCTTGTTTTTCAGTAATCATGGCGGGTTGGTTAGGTGAGTGTACACTCAATATAGGTGAGCAAACGCTCACCGTCAAATACTGTTCGCTTGACGATCAATGATTCAGTGGTGCTCCCACCAGGACTATCCCTCACTGCGTGAGGTTTTACTGATGTCGTCACTCGGACATGTGAAAGTAAACTTTCCCATGTCTCTCGTTCCTAATCAGCATCGAAGCTACGGTTCTCGTCCTACGTTGCATGGCAACGTTAATTAACCTTCAGGCTAAAGCCTAACGCTTCATTAATGGTGCTCCCACCAGGACTCGAACCTGGAACTACTCCTTAGGAGGGAATTGTTATATCCGGTTTAACTATGGGGGCCCGATGTCACCTTAAATCTAATCGTAAAAAGATCAAGGTCCATTCTTTGCCGAGATACCTTTTTTTGATCTAAGATAAGCCCTCCCTTAACCCACGCAAATGGCTAAGCTTACCCCAATGATGCAGCAGTATCAGGAGATCAAGGCTGATCACCGAGATGCTATCTTATTCTTCCGTTTGGGGGATTTTTACGAGATGTTTGGTCCAGATGCCATTGAGGCATCCAAGATACTTGATATTACTCTGACGGCTCGTAATAAGAAGTCAGATTCACCTATACCTATGTGTGGGATTCCTTTTCATGCGGCAGAAAACTATATTGCTAAGCTCAGTAAAGCTGGGAAGAAAGTAGCGATTTGTGATCAGGTCTCAGATGCAAGTCTTCCAGGTATTGTTAAACGACAAGTGGTTCGTGTGATAACTCCAGGAACGACTTACAATGAACAAGTACTAAATCAAAAAGCGAATCATTTTGTAATGGCGCTCTTCCCACAGCGAGACTACTTTGGGATGGCCTTTGCTGATCTTACAACAGGAGAGTTTTGGGCGACTGAATTTCAAGGGAAGGAGGCTCTTAAAACTGAGTTAATTAGATTAGATCCTGTTGAGGTAGTAGTGCATCGAGATCATTACGATGACCCTGAATTAAGATCATTCTTTGCTGAAGCGATTCAAGTTCCTCTTTCACCGTGTGATCTTTATGATGATGCGCCTAGACAGCTTCGTCAGCATTTTAAAGTGACCAGTTTGGAAGGGTTTGGTCTGGCGAATCATCCGTTTGCGACTCAAGCTTCAGGAGTATTACTTAGGTACTTATTAGATACACAAAAAAATGGACTGACTCATGTGGATAGAATTCAGAGTTATCATCGAGATCGATGGATGTTTATGGATGAAGCAACTATTCGGAATCTTGAGTTGTTTTCAACCTTGAGAGATCAAGAAAAAGAAGGAACCTTATTGTCGATTTTAGACCAAACAAAAACCTCAATGGGAGGTCGAATGATTCGACGTTGGTTGGTTCAACCCTTGTTGAGACGAACCGAAGTAGACTCTAGACATGATGCCGTAGACAATCTTGTCACTGATAATGAATTAAGACATGAGATTGTTGAGCAACTCAATTTTTTAACAGATTTGGAGCGTTTATTGGCTCGTCTTTCAGCGAGTGTTGGAAATGCTCGAGATATGATTAGTTTGGCGCTTTCCCTAGAAAAAATTCCTGCTATTAAAACCGCTTTAGAACGGTCTACTTCACGAATGTTGTCCACTCTCGGTGGACAGTTGACTCCTTTGGATGGCCTTTCTGATTTAATCCAATCAGCCTTACTTGATGAACCACCTGTGAAACTGACTGAAGGGGGCTTATTCAAGGATGGTTATCATGCTGAGCTTGATGAATTGAACTTATTGATGAGAGACGCAAAAACTTCTTTACGAGAAACAGAAGCTCGTGAACGTAGCCAAACAGGGGTGAGTTCTTTGAAAGTCGGTTACAATAAAGTTTTTGGTTACTATATTGAGGTCAGTAAAGCGAATATTGAAAAGGTTCCGGACCATTATATCCGGAAGCAAACTCTGGCCAATGCGGAGCGTTATATCACGCCTGCACTTAAGGAGTATGAGGAGAAGGTTTTAACGGCAGCTGAAAAAGCTAAGCAGCTTGAATATGAGCTCTTTCTAGATTTAAGAGAACAAACTTTGCGATTTGTTCATGAAATTCAGCTCAATGCTCATCTCTTGGCAGAGTTGGATGTTCTTTGTTCTTACGCAACTGTGGCGATTCAACGTAATTACTGTCGACCGGAATTAGTAGACGATAGAGCCCTTGTGATCACAAATGGACGACATCCTGTGGTTGAGAGTATGACCTTTGATCAAAGATTTGTGCCCAACGATGCACAATTTATTGAGGACGAGTGCCAGATTAAATTGATCACCGGGCCTAATATGAGTGGGAAGTCGACCTACCTTCGTCAGGTGGCGTTGATAGCATTGATGTCTCAAATTGGGTCATTTGTACCTGCAGAACGGGTTCAGATGAATCTTTTTGATCGAATCTTTACTCGAGTGGGAGCCAGTGACAATCTGGTTCGTGGGCAATCGACCTTTATGGTGGAAATGCAGGAATCAGCTAATATTTTGAACCACGCAACAGAGAGAAGTCTGATTATTTTGGATGAAGTTGGCCGAGGTACGAGTACCTACGATGGATTGAGCATTGCCTGGTCCATGCTTGAATATTTACACGACCATGTGAAGGGATTCACTCTCTTTGCCACTCATTATCATGAGTTGATTTCTTTAGCTGAAAAACTAGAAGCCGCTCAAAACTTTTCAATCGATGTGCAAGAAACAGCGAAAGGAGTGCTCTTTCTTCATAAGATTAAAGTTGGTGGAATCGATCGTAGCTATGGAATTGAGGTAGGAAAACTTGCGGGGCTTCCTGCTTGGGTAACAGATAGAGCAGAAGAAATATTAAACGAACTAGAAAGTAAAAGAGAATTGCAGCGAAGCAAAGTGCCTGAAAACCAACTCGACCTCTTTGCGTCAGGTATGGCACACTCACGAGTGCCTGGAAAACTCACACATCCAGCCTTGGAACGCCTCAAGAAAATTCATGTTGATAAGATGACTCCACTCGAGGCTCTGAACATTCTAAATGAGCTAAAATCCTTAAAGGAAGATGAAGTTTAATTCAAAAGATCAAGAACGGTCTCATGAAAAAGCCATGAAACGGAATTATAAAGCCGTGGCTTTTGATGTAGACGGTACAATCACTGAATTCGCCAAGTTTACGGTGCCTGATTATCTTTTAGAAACCATGGAGAAAATTCCATTGGATATTCCTCTTGTTCTTTGTACAGGTCGTCCTTTGGATTTCATTAAAAATAAGATGGATAAGATCTGTAATGCGACACAGAATCCTGAGGAACAACGACGACGATGGTGGATAATCTCTGAGAATGGAGGGGCAGGTTATTATTATGAACCTCAAACGGAGGGCTATGTGCAGTTTTTCAATGTAGACTGGCCGGAAGAAGTAGACATTCCTACTTTGTCAGCTCACTTGAAAGATAAACTGGGAAGACGCGTTCAAATATTTGAAAGAAACAAAACTTTAATTGTGATTTACAGGAAGTGGATGTATCTCTTCCCCCGATTGGTGAAGCTTGAATCAGCTCGAGTTACAAAAATGATTTCTACAATTATTAAACGTAGAAACTGGGATGAATATCTTTCTGCACAAAATACAGGTTTAGGAACGGTGATCCTTTCTAAGAAAAGTGGGAAGGGAAAAGCCATTAAGAAACTAGCGCGGAAATTGAATATTCCTATGAAGCAAATTCTTTGTGTTGGGGATAATCCTCAACCTGGTGGGAATGATGAAGATTTCTTGTCTGGACAGTATGGAACTCCCTTTTCTGTAGGGAAAATTATCAAGAAAAACTTCCCCTTGCCGGTCTTAGATGATGACTCTATTCATCTCTCTGGGCCACGAGGGACAGAGAGACTTTTGAAAGATGTATTTGGACTCTGATTTTCAGGTTGCCACTCGGAGGAAAGCCTGGTATCTTCTGCGGGCTTTATTTCTGTCTTTCGGACATTCAGTAATCCGAAAGTACATAACCCAAACAGTATGAAGTATGAAATCATGCTTATCCTTGATCCAAAACAAACGGACAAGGAACTAGAAGCGGTACTTTCAGAAGTTAAAGGAGGCCTCAACGAACATGGGTTCGAAGTGGTTGACGAAGACATCTGGGGGAATCGTGATCTCGCCTATAAAATTAAGGGGAGACAAACCGGGTACTACCTAGTACTCATTTTTGACGGTGAACCAGCTGGATTAGCTGGATTCAAAAAAGATCTCAATCTTATGAATGGGATTCTTCGAACATTGATCATGAAAGTTGCAGATGATTATGTTCTTCTCCGATTCGACCAACTTCAAACTACGAAGGCGGTTGATCCTGCAGCATCTCTTAGCAAGCACGCTGAAGAACTCAGTAAGAAGGTTTCTGGTAAGGCTAAAGCTGACACCAAACCTAAAGCTAAAGAAAGCACAAAGGAGGATAAAGAAAAGCTTGATGAACAGCTTAAGGCTATCATCGACGACAAAGATATTGATGTATAATTCAATTAGTTCTTAACTAACAAAATAATGCGAAGTGTTAACAAAGTGATCCTTATTGGAAACCTTACTCGAAAGCCAGAACTCAAGACCACTGCTAGTGGACAAGCGATTGTGACTTTCGGAATTGCAACAAACCGACAATGGACAACAAGTAGTTCAGAAAAGCGAACTTCTGCCGAATTCCACGAATGTGTGGCTTGGGCAAAACTCGCTGAAATCTGTAATACCTACCTAAAGAAGGGAATGCTTGTTTACGTTGAGGGTTATCTTAAGACTCGAAGCTGGGACATGGATGATGGAACACGACGTTTCCGAACGGAAGTTGTTCTTCAAGACATGATCATCCTGGAAAAACGTGGAGAAGAAGGAGACTACACAGAAGTAGCTTCATTCTCTGCTGACGAAGATTCTAACTCAGAATCTATGGAGTCAGCCCCTGCTGCACCAGCTGTTAAAGCTGCTGAACCAGCACCTGCTCCAAAACCTGCCGCACCGGCACCTGCTGCAACACCTGCAGCTCCTGTTGAAGCCGCTCCTGCTCCCGCTCCATCTGCACCAGCTGCAGGTGAACTTAGCGCGGATCTGGACGATGACAACATGTTTTAATAATTGACTCTAAGTTCAAATGACTAGAAAAGTTCAACACCAAAAAACGAAGCGACCTGAACTCCCTGCAGTAATCAACTACAAGGATGTTGAAACGCTTCGAGCCTACCTTTCAGTGTTTGGGCGAATTGTTCCTCGGTACTACACTGGGATCAGCCTCAAACAACAACGAAACCTCACGAATGCTATCAAGCAAGCTCGTGAAATGGCTCTCTTGCCTTACACAAGCAAGTACTAAGTAGATTAGTAGAAATCTAAAAAGAACCTCAGTGGAAACATTGGGGTTTTTGTTGTAAGCTTGGATCTTTAGTATTTATTTTCAAGTTATGAAAGAAGATTATCTTACCGTAGAGGAAGTTGAGGGGGGAGATGTTCAACTTACTTTTGATCTGGCAAAAGGAAATCCTGAAATGTTTAGTGATGTGAGGCAAGAAGTTCGAGAGGGAATTTTCAGTACTTTACATTTTGAAGGAGCAGAAGATGCCGTTCAAAAAAGTTTTAAGGCTAAGCCTGAAGAGTTGGCAACCATGATTTTTTTCCTTTCCTTGGCTTATAGAGCTAGACCAGTTTCAATGAGTTTTCAGCCAGATGCTGATACGACTATTAGCGTTGCCTTTAATCATTCAGATGCCTCTGAACTTGAATCTATTGTCGCTGAAACCATTGATATCTCTGTAGATGCTGTAGCAGAAGAACTAGATGATATGCCAGATGTGATTAAAAAAGTTGCAGCGAGTCTTTTTGTACCTCGATATCTTCCAGGTCCAATGGCGGCAGAAAAATTGCAGGAACATTCCTCTTCTATTGAAATGATGACTTTTTCAAATCTTATCGCTAGGGCGAGTGGGATGCCATTGAGCGAATTGGTGTATGAGAGCTCTGCTCAAGCTATGAATGTTGAGGGAGGAGAGTTTCCTGATCAGCGGTTTAATGTGGTTTATAAATTTGAAGTGTAGTCGAGAGAGTAGTTGAGTTTTCAAAATATATTTTTCATGAGAGTCCGAGCAAAGCTCTGGCTCTTTTTGAATCAGGTCTGGGCCATTGAAAAAAATGCCTAGATATGGTAGAATAATCAGATAAAAACAAAAATCGTATGGCAAAACAAAAACGCAAGCGCGCTAAGCGTGCTGTAAAACAGCAAAAAACTCCGAAAGTTACGTCTGGTTTTGAAGACGCTCTTTTTGGCTGGTACGCCCCTGAATATATCCGTTACGAGCGGAGTTGGAAGTGGTATGTATTGGCTGGAGTTGTAGATGCCGTTCTGATTGGATACGCACTTTGGACAGGATCGTGGTCCATGGCACTTGTTTTGGTTGTACTTGCTTTCGTAGTGGTTTTGGAGCTTAGAAGAAAGCCAGATCTGACCATTGTGGTTGTTTCTCATTGGGGAATTCAATTTGGTGATTTGAAAATTCCATTCACAGATGTGAAACGGTTTTGGATACATCATCATCCACCACATGTGGATGAACTTCGTTTGCAGATTCAAAGTCGGGTTCACCCTGAGGTGACGATTCCCCTTCATGGAACAAACCCAAGTTTGATTCGACAATATCTTGTGACTCAAGTTCCCGAGTGGGAAGGAAAAGAAATGTCCCTTTTGGACGTGATTGCCCGATTACTTCGTTTACACTAAACCATGCCAGGACCAGATAAAGAAAAATTTGGAACAGACCTGCAAGAGCTTGCAAAGGATACAGAGCGACGTTTTGACGATTTAGATCGTCGAAGCGTAACTGATGGTATCGATTGGGCAAAAAACATGGAGCGCCTTGATGATATTGAAGTCGAAGTTTTTGGAGAAGACCTAGTGAAAGCGATTCGTTCTGAGTCGAACCGGGTTTACAGTGATCTGGAGCTAAATACTCTTCGAGAACAAGAAGCAGTTTTGAGTGTGACTCAACGAGCCATGAGCAATGCGGTGGATAGAGTGACTATACTTATGGAAAGTTTTGAAGGTTCAGATATCAGCAATGAAGTTGAAGTGAGAGAATTTTGGCAAGAAATTTATGGAGTCATTAATGCCATGGATGCCAAAGTGCTTATGTATGAAGCTGCTCAAGACATGGGACCTGATGGTGCCATTGTTGAAGGCTTCTACGAAAATATGGAGAATTATATTCCAAAAGATATTAGTGGAGCGGTTGAACGAACACTCTCAGATACGCTTACACGTGATGATCGAAAGTTTATGGTGAACGAAATCATGTTACTTTCAGCCAATCGAAGCACCTATGAAATTTATCAAGAATCAAATCGAGAATTACATACGGCAAATGCTTCATTGATTCTTATGAATTTGAATAAAAATCCGGGTGAGAAAGCAAAAATCATGAAAATGCTTTTGAATGAAACAGGTGGTCCAAAGGTGATCATGGATATGACAGTGGGAGGCTATCTTTTGGTTTCAGAAGCTGAAGTCTTGATTGATCGGGCACTTAGAACAGAAAGAGATCCAGATCGAATCATGGCTCTGCAAGAAGTTAAGAACTTTGTTTTAGGAGAAACAATGCAGGATGTCAGCGTTCGTAGAATTGAGACACAGAAGGAAATTCTTACGAGACTTCCATCCATTCGTGGACATAAGAACCAAGCGCTAGCGAAACTCAGTTATCGAGGGATTGCAGGAACTTACATGAAATTGATTGCTGCATCAGGTTTACTCTTCAATGTTTTAGCTAACTGGAAAGATCCAATTGATGGGATTCTGATGAATCCAATGATCGCGGCTTCTCTTGCTGTAGGTACGGCGGGTGCTGCGATTGATCCAAGTGATATTGGAGTTTGGCCTAAACCAGGGACACATCTTTCAAGTGCACTTCGGAATAAAGACGATCTTGAAGATGCTAAACAAGCGGATGAGTTTGCTGCCTTTAGTGGTCATCTTCTCAACCATCCAGTTGAGGCGGAGCTGTATTACAACTTGTCAGGTCTAGTGACTCGAGAGGCTAATCGACAAATGACCGCTGGAAAACGACTGGGAGAAGTCGAAATCTCTATGTCTAAGATGGGAGTTGATTATTCAAAATTACCTGATCGATTTAAGACGGTTCCACAAAATGAAATGGAAGCACAGTTCACTGAATGGGTTCAGACCTTCATGTTTGATGATGGCTTGAACTTAGACAATGAGCGAGCTCAACGTAAGTACATGGATGATGCTCGAGATGAATCAGCAATCATTCATGGTAAATGGAAGAAATATAACCTTAGCGCCGCACTATGACATTCACAAAAAGTCTAGACAGCACGGTGAACTTTGAAAATGAGGTGATTGCACCTCTGCTTCGGGATGAAAACGCTAAGGTGACTTTCCCACCTGGTTATAAAGAACATTATGAGCAGTGGACCGCTGTAATGGGTGATTCACTTATTAGTATGAATGCAGTGGATCGTACAAACTCTTTCGCGGATTATCTTCGAGAAGAAAATAAACGTTTTGCTGAAAAAGCCATTAAACGAATGGTGACGAGTCCTGCTGAAAAGAAAAAGTGGAGACAAGCTGCTGCACGTGGACAAGTACTTCGTATGAGTACGGACGGAGTAAAGTTCAACAAATTGATTCGAGCAGATAAAACAGAAAAAATGGATGGTCAGGCTGGGATGTGTTTGTCAGATACCTTTAGAAGCACCACAACAAATTGGCAGGAGGTATGTAATGAACAAAGCGCCTTGATGGTGGCTAAGAAGCTCCGTGAGCAACATTTCCTCGTACAACGAATGGAAGTGGGGTCTGGATTAAAACTTGAGGTAGTGCATCCAAAAACAGGGGTCTACAGCGTTGAAGTCGATTTAGAAAAACCATTCACAGAAATTCTTAGTTTTAAATTTACGAGTGGAGAAGGAGAAACAAAGGAAGTGGCAATGAATAAAGTAGGTGAAGCCTACGGAATGCTTGAAGGTAAATTATCAAAAACTTCAGCACTTATTGACCGTCTTCAGTCTAGTTCACTTGAACTGATGGGAGCAGATCTTGAATCACAAGGTGACGATTTAGAAAAAGCAAAACTGGGTGCAGCGGCCGCAATGACGGCGATGGCTTTAGGGGCTCATAGGGAAGCACAGGCAGAAGAAGAACAAGCAGGCATGATGCCAGAAACCATGCTCCCTGGTGGGACTATGGTTCCTAACGTGATGGCTGCTAAATCAAACGTGACTGCACGAATGGAGCATCAACAAAAAGTGATGCAAGACACTGAAAAACAAGCAGGTGAAAGTCACAAGAGATATAAAGAATCTTTAAAAACATCTCGAGAGTATCGAGATGAACAAAAAGCAAAACGTAATAAAAATCAAAAATCTGATAAGAAGCGCCGGTCCACCATTGGTGCGGCCACTGGCATTGCTTCTGCGGGAGCAGCTTTTGGAGCTGGCTTCTTCACTTGGATTGCAATGTAACTCCATCCTATGTTAAAAAAACTCTTAAATAAGCTGGCTGGAATTTTCACCCTCAAACGTGGGTTGATGATTCTTGTCCCACTGCTCGTCATTGCGCTGGTGCCTGAATTGGCCCATGCTGCTGCTGATCCTACTGATACTGAACTTGAAGTCTATCAAAAAATTGGTGCAACCATGAGTATGCTTTTGAACTTTGTTCAATCTTTACTCTGGCCATTCCTTGTATTTATTGGAGATCTGATGGATGCCGACTTGATTATTGGTCCTGGAATGGAAGAAAGTATTTGGGCAATTTGGGTTCAACTTCGAGATTTGGTAAATATTTGTTTTGTGATCGTTCTCTTAGTGATTGCGTTTTATAACACGCTTGGAATTGGAGGTGGTGAAGGAAATCTTGCCATGAAGACCGCCTTACCAAAGGTGATTATCGGAATTATTTTAGTGAACTTTACCTTCACCGCAGGGAAAGTGGTGATTGATGTTTCAAATGTAGCGACGACCGCTGTATTTGCTCTACCAGAGATGGTGGACACTTTTGATATGGATGTGGAAAGACAACAATTCGCACAGAATGTTTGTGTGAAAGGAGAAGGTGAACATTTTAAAATAGATAAAGATGCCCCTGCATTAACTCAACTTTTCTGTGAGAAAGGAAAGAAAAGTGGTGATAATGTGGTGGTTGATCCTGATGGAGACATTTATTTACATACTCTCTCTCAAAAGGCAGAGCAGACTTACTTTCAACGACTTAATAAAAGTAATATTAGTATTGTGATGGCCGCCAATATGGGAGCCATTAATTCTCAAGAACTACTTAAACCGGAAGCCATTGAAGGCTTAGATGACCTCTTGGAAAATCTGACCTTCTCACTCTTCATGAGTTTTATATTTGCGGTTTCTTATGTTGTATTAGGAATAGTACTGATTGCCCGTGTGGTGGTGCTATGGGTTGCACTTGCATTCTCACCCGTGGCTGTCCTTGTCTTTGTGGTTCCACAATTGAAGGACTGGCTAGGTGGTGGAGGGGACGCAGCTCAAAAGGTTATTAAACATCTTATTGCTCCAATAATTATTGGGATAGTGATGACGATTGGTTACATCATGATTAATGCATGGGATGGGAATATTGCGAATACAACACTTTCTATTGGAGGTTCGGAGTCCAAGGAGTTATTGGCTTCTAGTTTGCTGCTCAGTGGAGTGGCAGATCTTTCACATTTAATTATTGCTGTCGCTAGTATTGTGGTGGTCTGGTCCGGAGTCTTTGCGGCTTCAAGTGATACGATTGCAAGCTTTGCTACGGAAGCGATTAAGGGAGTTGGAACTTCAGTAGGGAAAGCCGCTTTGAAGGCGCCTTTGGCTGCTGCCAGTATTCCTATTTCTTACACGGATTCTGAAGGGAAGGAGCAACAAGAAAAACTTTCCGCACTGGATATATTTAGTGGGGCTAAGATGGCTGCTGCTAGTGTGGGTGATCCTTACGCTAGTCAGGCTAAATTTAAGAAGATTTTCCCAGGTAGCCGACTCTTTGATCGAGCAGGTCCTGGAGAATCAGCTAAGGGTAAAGAACAGCTTTATGACATTAGACAGAAGGCAAGAGGCGGTGTTGACTCCAATGATCTAACTGAGATTCAAAGACGCTTTGAGGCTATGGCTAAGAATAAAGAACTTAGTACTACTGGTCTAGATTCGATTCGAGCAGAAATTTCAGCGGTCAGAGCCGGAGATAGCAGCATGCGACAACTCGCATCCACGATTCAAGATAGTGAAAGACATTTTGATTTAGATGAGGATGGTAAATCTGAGTTTAAACAAGTGGTTAGAGATATTGATTCTGCTGAATATACGGGACGTACTGACAGGGATGATGATTCAGGAACGTCACGACGACAGACTTCTGGAGGAGCTGAGAATCGACGAAGTCGAGATCGAGTCATTCCACCTGCCGCTACTTCAGCTGCACAAGAAGGTGGAGCAACAACTCCACCAGTGGGAGAGGGAACAACACCTGTGGTTGAACCCGCTCCGCAGCCTGAGGCGCCAGCTGTTGAAGCACCAGCCGTTGAGGCACCAACTCCACCAGTAACAGGACCACCTCCAATTGCGGATGACGTGGAGGGTTCTGGAACTTAGACCCAACTTTACAAATTTTAATTATGTTGATACAATCACCTTCCTACGGTCACAAAACTTTCCGCACTGCGGTTGGTGATTGTGAAGGGAGAGTCCGCTCAGGAAATCAATCTGAGCTACTCCCTCTTCTCCGCTCCAAACAGGAGCTGCATCACTAAACCTAAGCTATGCGAAGAGGATACAACGACCATTTTCGTTTCCGTGCAAAAAACCCTTTCCTAGGGGAAGGTCAACTTGTCTTTGCCGATGGTGATGATCCGGGAGTGCAAGCTCCATCTAAGGCACCACAGCCTAAGAGTATTCATAGTGAAATTCAGGCCGGTCCTCAATTGAAGGCTTCACCTGAATTGATAGCAATGTATCCAGAGGGACAGCCACCGACTCAATTGCAAATTGCAACAGATGAGTTTCAGGTGCTTGAAGTGAATTTAGATTTCCTTGATCGAATCAATCGTTATATTCAAACAGATACCGAGAAGTTTGATTTAGGTGCTCTACCTTGGAAACAAAATGCTGAGAAGATTTCTGAAGCAGTGACGAACCTTCAAGCCACGGTGACGGACTTGGACCTTAATGTAGATAAAGACGTGTGGGTGACCATTCGTAATAAAGAAGAGTCTGAACAACGAATCCAAATGGTTCAGTTGCTTTCCACGTGGTATGAAAAGATTTATGAAACATACCGCAAGCGAGCTCAGCTTATTCATGAATTAACGGTCAAAGCTTATGTGGCTGAATACGATAAGCTTGGGGCTAAGTGGGACGATGCACCAAATGTTTATCGTTCTTATGCAAACCATAAAAAAGAACAATTTGAAGCGGCTAAGGCCAACTTGTTGGCACAGACTAGTCATGAAATTCCCTTGGGTGAGGAAAAGCGCCTGGTAGAAATGCTAGCGGTTTATAAACACTTTTTTGAAGATGAAGAAGCGAAATTAAATCGTGCACTTAAGGAAATGGAACGAGAGGTGGACTTGAAAGGAGTGCAGGAGAAATTAGACGCTGTAAAAGAACGACACTCTAAGGAGTATAAACCAAAAACTTCTGAGTTTATTTCTAAAAGTAATACCATTCTCATTCACTTGAGACGACTCTTAACTGAAGTGGAACGTTCTGATCTTGATGACACAGAAAAGAAACGCCGGCTAAAATTACTTAGTGAGTATGTTGGTAAATATGAAAAAGGGATCAAGAATGTTCAAAGTTTTAGTAATGAAACTTTCAGCAATTCTAATCCATTTTTAGAAATTGATGAGAATGGAAAGCCAGGAGCTCCTAAGCTTTTCAAAGGAACGGATGGAAATATGCATCAGATGCCTATCGGGTTACAAGATCGTATCAATATGCTTAATAGTGGGATTCTAGATCCTGAACAAGTACAAGCGTTGGCAGGAGGGATTCAGGATGAAGTGAAAAATTACGACTCTATCTTAGACAAGTTTAAGGATGATGTAGAAGGTGGCTTGGACCAAGCATTAGAGACAATCAGTACTGAAACAGTTGCCGGTCCTATCCGAGAGGGTTTTGGGTCAAATAGAGAAATCATTTGGATGTCTCCTATGGATATTTGGACCATGCTTGAGTACGCGGGACAGTCTTTTGAGCGTTCAATGAATCGTACTCGAGAATATAAGGTTGGAAAAGTGGGGTCAATGATCAGTCGGCCACTTGAGAAATTGAGTGACTGGGGGCCCTTTAAACATTTTGCGGTTATTCCTGGTGATCTGGATAAGAAACAAACAGCAGCAGAAAATGAGGCTGTAGATTTCTATATGAATGATTACAAATCAAACGATGATGCTAGTGTGATTCAACTTTCACATGAGGCAGGTAATAAGGATCAGTTGAAGGCTTGTATTCAGTTGCTTGCCGAACGAGGACGTTTGAACTGGTTTGATCCTTTGCTTCTGAAGCAAATTAATAGATTCCAGAGTGTGATCTCCTTTGGTCTTAAGAACTCTGATATCAATACTTACCATGCAAGTAAGCCAAAATTTGATGAGTCACTTCGAGTGGCTCTAGATTCGATTTATGGGGATGCCGATTTCTTCCGAAATATGACCTCACAAAATGAATCATCCTTCAATAGTGCGAAGGAAAAATACAAAGCTGAACTTTACAATGCTTCTCGTCAGCGTGGAGGTCTTCAAGGAGTTTCCGTTGAGATGCTTCGATTGTATAAACAAAATGGAGCCGATTCAAAAGTGGATCCTGCTAAGTTTGAATACACTATTGAAATTGGTGTGATTGAGGGGGCCATTCAACCTCCGGAACTTGGAATGTATATGTTGATTCAAGCCGCACATATGGGGCTTTTACCTTTTGATCGTCTTGAAAAGTTGTACGCGAATAAGGCCGGTGCCATCCCCTATTTAGAAATTTTCAATGAAGGGATCTTTAACCATAATGTCTTAAGGCAGTGGGCTAATATTGCACCTTTAGATGCAGAAAGTTTAAATACGATGTCTGATGGAGAGGTTCCTAATAAATTCATGCAATGGTTTCATACTTTTGTTATGGCCAATCCACGAGTACGTGGACGTATTATGAAGGTTCTGAGTCAGGGGACAGGGAATCTAGATTCAGATTTACTTCCTCTTTTCATTCCTTACAACTCTGAAACCGTGGCAGCAAACATGCTGCAAATCAATCCACATGGTCATACTATTGAAGAATGGGTGATTCATGGAGCGTCTCAGTATCAACTTTTGGCGCTTCATAATCAGTTGGCTCATTTTGATGAACAGGACAAAGAACAAGGTGGGAAGTTTGATTCCGTTTCAGCGCATGATGAGCTTTCAAATATGATCACCAACTATGTTAAGTGGGATTCAACGCTTGAAAATCGTTTTGATCCAAGTAAAGGGAAGGACCATGTCCGATGGACGGATACCATGAAGAAACAAGCAGGACGATGTTCTTTTGTGGATAATATATATTGGAGTGGGAAGGAGAAGGACGCAGATGGAAATAAATATTATGGAACGACTTATGGTTATGCACTTAAAGTTCGAGAAATAATCACTGAGCTAGATCCAGAAATTTTTGAAATTTTGTTTAAAGAAGGTGCAGCACCTACTCCAGGAGAGGTAGCACGAGTGGTTGAAATTGCTGAGTCTAAATATAATTATAGCTTTGGTTCTGCAAAACCTCAGGATGCGGATACGCTTTATCGACAGCTTTCAGGGATTGTGAATGCTATTGTTCGGACACAAGATTCATCTACGGGGACACTCAGACCTTTGATTGCAAAAGTAAAAGCGGCTCATGCAGAAGTGAATGATGACGTAGGCCGACTACAAATGTACCCCCCTATTTCTAAAGAAGAAACAGGAGGAGAGGGTGTGAGTAGTGGATGGGTTACTTCTTAGGCAAAGCCCGAGTAGAAATTTCTTCAGTAAGCATTGAAGTGAAGTCAGTAAGACTCATCTCAGTTTGCTCTTTAGTGTGGTAGCTACGAGCGGCCACTCCTCGAGATTCCACTTCTTTTTCACCAATCACAAGCATCCATGGGGTCTTAGACTTTTCAGCGTTTCGGATTTTCTTACCTAGACTTTCGCTGCTGTCATCCACGTCCACACGGACATTGAGTTCCATGAGTTCTTTTTTGATTTCGTAAGCGTAGTCATTGAATTTATCAGCCACAGGGAGCATCACGACTTGTCGTGGTGCGAGCCAAGTTGGGAAGGCTCCTGCAAAGTGTTCAATCATCACTCCCATGAATCGTTCGAGAGACCCAGAGATCGCTCGGTGAATTACAACAGGACGTTCTTTTTCGTTGTCCGCCGTGATGTAGCTGAGGTCGAATCGTTCAGGAAGATTGAAATCCAGCTGGATGGTCGCGAGTTGCCACTCTCGTCCAATGGCGTCTTTAAACATGAAGTCGAGCTTGGGTCCGTAGAACGCGGCTTCACCTTCAATTCTTTTGTAAGGGAGTTCGTGCTCTTTAAGAATTCCTTCTAATGAACCTTCGGCCATGTCCCAAACCTGTGGCTCTCCAAGGTATTTGTCCATGTCTTCAGGGTCTCTCACTGAGAGGCTGATCCAGTAGTCATTCATTCCAAGCGTGGTGTAGAACTCTTGTACGATACTCACAATAGTGGCTACCTCTTCAGCAATCTGGTCTTTTCGACAGAAAAGATGACCATCATCTTGGCTGATGGCACGTACACGAGTGAGGCCAGAAAGTTGCCCAGATTTTTCATTTCGGTACACAGTGGCAGGTTCAAAGTAACGAACTGGCATGTCTCGGTAACTCCAGTGGTTGTCCGCAAAAATTTGCATGTGATGCGGGCAGTTCATTGGCTTCATGCAGAAGTGTTCACCTTCATGAGCACCATCCACTCGGAAGAGTTCCTTCCCAAATTTAGCCGCATGCCCAGAGGTTTCATAAAGGTCCATCTTAGCGATGTGTGGAGTCCATACCCGTTGGTATCCTTTTTTACGATGCAGTTCCCAGAGGTAGTTTTCGGTCTCTTGTCGAATCACCATTCCATTTGGTTTGAGAAGAGGCAGTCCTGCTCCTACTAGTTCAGAAATAGTGAATAGATTCATCTCTACTCCTAGCTTTCGGTGGTCTCGTTTTTTAGCTTCTTCAAGCATTTTTAAGTGCTCCTTAAGTTCATCTTTGGTTTCAAAAAGAAGTCCGTAGATCCGTTGCAGCTGAGGCCGATTTTCATCTCCTTTCCAGTAGGCACCGGCAATCTTATTGAGTTTAAAGAATCCAATTTGCTTGGTTGAGTCGGTGTGCCCTCCTCGACATAGATCTACAAATTTCACTTCTCCTTTCTTTGTGTGGTTTTCGTAGAGGCTGAGTTGTTTACCTTCAGCATGGAAGTCAGCAGCAAGCTCTACCTTAAAAGGCTGATCTGCCGCTTTCAAGAATTCGATCACTTTTTCTCCTTCTTCTTCCACACGCTTAAATGCTTGAGCTTCTTTTTGAATGGCTTTCATCTTTTTCTCAATGATCGCGAGGTCTTCAGGAATCAAGGTGCGAGGCAATTCAAAATCATAATAGAATCCATTTTCAATAACCGGTCCCACTCCAAGCTTAGCTTCAGGGAACATTTCAAGTACGGCTTGGGCCAATACATGGGCTGCCGAATGCCGCATGGCATAAATTTTATCTACATGTTCTTCGTGTCCTGCACTCATAGGGAAAGGGGTTATAAAAAAACGACGCCGCGAGGGAAGTCGTTTGGTTTGCATCAGCGCCAAGCGACCTCACTAGAGAGGGTTCGTGGTTGTCGTTGTCGTTGTGCTTTGGGTTTTCATTGTCCCCATCCTAGCCATCAGATAGTCCTTTGGCAAGCACCATCTTTTTCCGTAGACTGCATTCATATGCAACTCAATTGGCTTAAAATTCAGGATTTTCGCAATTATGGTGAACTCGATATCGACCTAACGGAGTCTCCCGTTCTTGCTTTGGTGGGGCCGAATGCTCAGGGAAAGACCAATCTTCTCGAGAGTATTGCCTTTCTCGCTCTGGGGAAATCCTTTCGATCTAGAAAGGCGCTTGAGACACTCGGTTGGGATCGTCCTCATGGGCGGATTAAAGCAGAGGTGGAGAGAGAGGGTAGGCAGACGGAGTTAGAAGTTTTTTTTCAGCGTAGCCCAGAGTCAAAGAAATTGAAGAAACAAGGCCAAGTGGTTAAACCCAAGGAATTCTTGGGGCAACTGCGTGTGGTGCTTTTCACACCAGATCATCTGCAAATGATCACAGGAAGTCCTCGGCTTCGACGTCAATTTATGGATCGTGTTCTTATTCAATTGGATCCAGCTTATGTGGATGCTTTTGGGACCTACCAAGCGATTCTGAAGCAAAGAAACGCTCTGCTCAAACGAGTGAATATGGGACAGGCTCAGAAGTGGGAAATTGAGCTTTGGGACGCACGGCTCATTCATGAGGCCCAACGGATTTGGACTAAGAGAAAAGAATTAATGAATTTTGTGGCTAAGGAACTAACGGAGCTTTATCAGTCAATTGCTCATACCGATGATGTTCTTACAATGAAATACAATCCTGATTTGGATCATTACGAAGAAAAACTTGTTGCTCATCTTGATTCAGATTTACGAAGTGGTTCAACAACGGTAGGTCCACATCGTGATGATTTTGGACTCATGCTCAATGGTAGGGAGCTTTCCGATTTTGGATCTCGAGGAGAATGTCGTAGTGGGGTTTTGGCCCTTAAAATTGCACAGATTCATTTTATTGAAGCCACTTGTGGACATAAGCCACTCTTGCTTTTGGATGATGTTTTTTCAGAACTAGATGAGGATCGACAAAAACAATTGGGTGGACTTCTTAAAGACTACCAAGCGGTGATTACAACCACTTCATTGGATCACGTGAAAGGGCTTATAGACGCGAGCATCTATCTGGTCAATGATGGTGGGCTGACAAAGTATCTTCACCAAAACGTTCATAAAGAACAGGAATCATCAGAAGCGTAAGTACGGTGGCAAAGAGTAGTCCAAATATAATGGAGTAGGCTAGCGGCCCCCATGTTTCATTTGAGTAAGCCAATGGGAAAATTCCACACACCGTAGTGATAGTAGTCAGAATGATAGGTTGCAGTCGAGATTGAGCGGCTTTCTTAATGGCTTGAGTTTTCTTCATTCCCTCGAGTCGGTTTTGATTGATTTGATCGATCAAAATAATAGCGTCATTAACTACAATTCCAGTGAGAGCAACGACTCCAATAAAGGCAGGAAAAGTGAAAGGCTGACCCATTAAGGCGAGTCCAGGCATGACTCCAATCAAAGAGAATGGAATGGCTGCCATAATAAAGAGTGGTTGTCGGTATGAGTTGAATTGGAGAATGAGTAGACCCGCAATTAGGAAGACCGCTAAGACAAAGGCGCGTGCCAAGTCACGGAAGGATTCAGCAATGTCTTCTTGTTCTCCACCCATTTCAATAGATACACCATCTGGGATAAAGAGTTCATTGAGTCGAGCATCAACAGCAGCAAAGATAGCGGTAGGTGCTACGCCTGTTTCTGTGTAGCTACTAACCCTGACAATCCGGTCGCCATCCTGATGGTCCACTGAGGATCGGCTGTTATCCAAGGTCACGGTTGAAAAACTAGAGATAGGAATGTCTCCTGTTGAGGTAGATAGGGTGATACCCATGATTTCTTCTAAACCTACTTGTCTGTTCCACTGAGTGTTTACCGGATCAAAATCATATTTCACAAGGACATCAATGTCGTCTCCATTCACACGCAAGGTAGTGGCATTTGAACCGCTCACAGCTGTATTCAAGACAAGAGCCAGTTGCTGCATGTTCACTCCATAAAGGCTAGCTAGCTGACGGTCCACACTGATTTGGAATTCTCCATTTGTATCAACAATACTGCTATCGATATTTCGTGCACCTTCAATGTCTTCAAGTAGATTTTCCATTTGAAGAGCAACACTATCTAATTCAGAAAGGTCATCTCCGACAATACGAATTTCCACAGGGGCAGCATTCCCCGGTCCATCAGTAGGTTGAGTCACTGAGATTGTGGCCTCTACATTGCTAATTATATTTTCGTAGAGGTCATCTACAATTTCTAGACTGGAGCGACGACGGTTCTTATCAAGCTCCAATACAAAATTTGCCAAGTGAGCGTCTGAGAGTCCGGCTCCATCTAAAACAGATCCGCTGGTTGAGGAAGACCCAAGATTAGCAACGAAACTTTCTACCTCAGGCTCTTGTAGAAGAATCGCTTCCACTTCATCAACTAATACTTCCGTCACGCTTAGAGGCGTTCCAATCGGGCGTTCAATATTTATATAGACGGTGTCGTTATCAGTAGCTGGGAACATCACTACATCAAGGATTCCTACAAGGGGGAAACTCAATGCGATTAGAAATCCTAGGATTAATGCAATTCCCAATTTACGAGCTTCTTTTTTGTCAGCAAGATATTTATCTAAAACTGATTTATACCAAGCTTGAACTTTTTCTTCGATTTTCTTTTTCTTTAGTTGAACTCCATCCATCCAGTCGAGGACTTTATGTTTCGGATTTTTTTTGTAGAGCCGAATGCTAACGGTAGTCACTACACCTAAACTCACAAAAAGAGAGGAAATTAAAACAATACTCACAGTGATTGGAATACTGCGAATGAATTCGCCCATAATTCCTCCTGTGAGGAGCATAGGAAGAAAGGCGAAAACTGTCGTCATCACTCCTGCAATCAATGGTGCTTGATGCTCCCGAATGGTTGCTACAGCCGCATCAATGGCTTCCATTTTCGCTTCAATTTTTACATTAATAGACTCAGTGATCACAATGGAGGCGTCTACCAAAATTCCCAAAGAAAGGATCAGTGAGAATAAAGTTAAAGAGTTGATGGTGTAGCCCAAAAAGGAAAGTACGGTGAAGGTGATCATGAAGGTCAAAGGGATGGAAAGCCCCGCCATCAAGGATTCTCGCCATCCTAAAAAGAGGAAAAGGACAAGCATCACAATGAGAACGGTCTGGATTCCACTTTTTGTGAGGTCTCCTAGATCTTGCCGAATGTATTTGGCGTTATCTTCAATCATTACAATGCTGATGTCTTCTGGGAGCAGACTGGTTTCAAGCTCAGTAATTCGCTCCTGGATACTGTCTACCATTCTCAGGATGTCTCCCCCTTCTGATTTGAAAACACGAAGACTCACGGCTTCAAAGCTTGGCTGCCCATTTTCACTGAGACGAGACAGGCTTCGTTGTTCTTCAAAACCGTCAATCACATCGGCAATGTCATCGACAGTGATGACGGCCCCTCCAACCGAAGTAACGGGCACATTGGAAACATCTTCAGAGGTAAGAAGTTGGCTGTCTAAAGTAAGTGTGAATTCTTCACCAGCCGTTTCAATGAATCCAACAGGTATATCACTATTGGCCTGATCAATGGCACTGCTCACTTGAGTCAGGCTAAGCCCCAATCCATCGAGGGCAGCTTTGTCCACAAGAATTTGTATTTCTCGGTTCTTGCCTCCAATCACTTGGACTTGAGAGACACTGTTCACTCGTTCAATTTCATCTTTGATCAAATCCGCATATTCAGTGATTTGAGCAATGTCATAGGGGCCACCAATTCCAAAGACAAGAATAGGCATATCTGAGAGTTGGACTTTTTGAACCATGGTGTCACTCACATCATTGGGAAGATCTGAGGCGGTTCGATCCACAGCATCTTTAAGGTCATTCACTTTTTCCGATATGTCTTCATCGGCATTAAACTGAACGGTGATCATTGAGATTCCTTTGCTGGAACTTGAAGTGACAAGGTCAACGCCTTCCACACTAAGAACTTGGTCTTCAATAGGGGTGGTCACTAAAACTTCAACATCTTCAGCGCTGGCTCCAATGAATGGGGTGGTCACAACGGCAATTGGAATGTTGACTTCAGGGCTGGCTTCTTTGGGCATGGTTCCCATTGAGAAGAGTCCAAAAACAACAATCGCAAGAATCATGACCCACGTGAAGCGGATGTTTTCAAAAAAGAAGCGCCATCGGGTTTTGAACTCGGTCATTCTTCGGCGTTAATAACGGTGACAGCATCACCCACGCTGAGTCCACGAACGGAACTCACAAACGTATCTTCAGCAGTGAGGCCAGTAAGGATCTCAATGCTTTCTCCTAAAACTTCTCCCAGCTCAACTTCTTGTTGATCAATGAGCCCTTGCTCGTTCACCACGTAAACGTAGTTTTTACTTGAGCCAGCTTTTACCGCAGCAAGTGGAAGGAAGTATTGAGTGTTTTCTTCTTCAACGAGTGAAGAGCGAACTTGAATTTGTACATATTGTCCCACGGTTATATCCGCGTTTTCTGCTGTGATCAAAACTTTAATTTCAACTTTTTTTGTTGAAGGGTTGATGCTCGGAGAAACACGGTAAACTTCAGCTTCAATATTTTCATTTACAAGAACGGGGTCACCAAGACGAATCCATTTTAAGTCGTCATAACTGATGTAAGCAGTGACTTGGAGTTGGTCGACATTAACAATCGAAACCACTTCTTGTCCGGCACTGAGAAGGTCACCTTCACGTGCATTCATTACTGCAATTTGCCCACTGATTGGAGCGGTTAGAATGGATTTCCCTTGGTTCGCTGATGCCAGTTGGTAAGAGGCATAGGCTTCAGCAACACCCGCTTCAAGTGAAGCAAGGTCCACATTTCTTGGGTCAGCAATCACAATGTCATAGGCCGCTTGTGCGGCTTGAAGTCCAGCTTCTCTTACGTTTACGTTTGCAGCAGCGGCAGCAATACTTTGTTCCGCAGATAGTAAGCTTTGTTCATAATCAGCCACTTCAGACTGATAAGAAATCAGTGAGTTGTCGTAAGTCACTTCGGCGGTATCAATGGCGGTTATGTCATCATCTAAAGCGCCCATCTTTGTTTGAATAGAAGTGAGGTTCGTAGCAAAGGTAGATACATAAGTATTAATAGTAGACGCACTTAATTCTGCAGAGTCAGGGGTCCCATTCATTACATCAATCATTGAATAGACATGAGTTTCAGCAAGTAGCAGCATGTCTGAGGCTTTGTCTGCATATTCAAGGATAGTGTCTAAGCTGCTATCTGAACTTAGAGCTTGAATGTCAGCAAGGTCGTTGGTTTCAATAACAAGCAATGCATCGTAACTGTTATCGGCATCAATGAGCGCTTGTTTGTTTTGAGCGGAGAGTATGTCTTCAAAAGAGTCATTTAGACTTTTATTTTCAATTCCAAGAATTTCATCTGAGTTACCCATGATCGCAGTCATGGTTGAGTAAGCGCCCTTGATAGTGTTTACAAGGTCGTCATATTCCGCGTCTACCAGCTCGCTGCTTTCACCATCTTCAGCCGTTCGAAGGTTGTTTTCAGCCGTGGCTAATGCGGCTTCTGCATCATCAATACTTTGTTCTGCAGAGAGTACCGCTTGGTCATAGGCAACTTCAGCAGAGCTAAGGTTGGCGGCGGCTTGAGCCACACTGGCTGCCGATTGAGCGATTTCTTCTTCCGTTGCACCAGCTAGAATCTGGTCCAAGGAAGCTTGGGCTCTATCTATAGAGGCGGCGGCTTGTGCCAATTGCGCATCATAAGTGCCTGATTCAAATTTAACGAGGTTTTGTCCTGCCACTACTGAGTCACCGATGTTGGCAAAAATAGTCTGCACCACTCCTGATAATTCAGAGCTTAAAGTCACTTGGTCTACAGATTCAACTTCTCCAACAGCACTAACGTAGCCTTCAATCTCTTGATAATCACTGGCTGATACGAGAGAAACCGTTGATATGGCTTCGGAGCTGCTTGCAACAGGTTTACTGGTGTTTCCAAATATTAGAAATAGGAGCACAAGGCCTGACCCTATCCATATAGCTTTTTCTTTCTTGGTTTTGAACTTCGGTAGGTACTTCATTTCTTATCGATAGTGATTCTTAGTTAATGCACTTTAACAGGAACAAGAGAGCTTTTATAGTGCAAAAAGACTAACAGGTTCTGAGCCTTTCTTCAAATTGGAAAATGTGTTATAATTAATAGATTGGTAAACCTGTAAATGAATGGAACTCGCAATTAGCATCGTTATGGCCATGATTCCCGCCTTCATCTGGGCTTATATTTTTTATAAGAAAGATGAGGTGTATCGACCCAAAGCGATTCAGACTTTCCTACTAGGGATTGCCTCTGTTTTACCGATTCTACTCTATAAGTGGAGTTGGAATCATTTGCCAGGTCTTAATATTTTCACTTACACCAACGAGCTTCGTCTCGATGTTTTTAATTTCACTGATTATCTCTTTTTACCTTTGGGGACGGTCTTCGCCTTCCTTTTTGTAGGAGTAATTGAGGAGTGGATGAAAATGTGGGTGGTGAGACGAACAGATAAAGGTTTCTTTAGAAATATTGATGATGCGATTGAATTTTCAATCATTTCAGCCCTTGGATTCGCGTTTATTGAAAATATTCTTTACTTCTACTTTATTTGGCAGCTACAAGGGATGGATGTCCTCTTTGTCTCCTTTGTCTTCCGTAGTGTTTTCTCTACTTTTGCACATATTTTGTTCTCTGGAGTCTTTGGATACTTCTATGGAATGGCGTACTTTGCCGAACCTATATGGTCTGAGGAGCAAAGAAAGAGGCGTCATCCTGTGGTGAACTTTATACACACTGTTTTACACATGAAGAAGAATCGTATCTTTGCTGTGGAAAAGATGAGTGAAGGTCTTGTCATGGCTGTCTTCTTACATGCCGCCTTTAATATCCTTCTTGAGCTGAATATGACCTTCTTTATGGTTCCGTTCCTTGTGATTGGATACAGTTACTTGGATCACCTATTTAAGGAAAAAGAAAACCTCAAAGCTTACGGTTACCTTGTGGGAGAAGATTCTCCAGCTCATATGCATCACGTGGTTTGGCATCATACCAGCCCAGAAGTTATACGACGTTGGCATCGCAAACGAAAAAAAGCTAAAAACAAAAAGAAATGAAGCCCATTGGATTACAATTTGGGGAAAACGCTGAAGGCGCTCTTAAAAGCTTGTTTGGAGCCGCTAAGGAGGCAGTAGGTAAGGCAGGATCTGTAGTAGACAGTGCTATAGAAAAAGCCATTTCTAAAGATGAAGCTCCAAAGGGCCCTCATATTGAAGTGTCAGAATCCGTACATGCTGAAACTCCTGTGGTGATGGGTGGAGAAGTGCAGGCACTCACTCCTGTTGATACGGAGCATGATGAAACAGGATGGTTTAATGTGGCCGCTTGACTCAATAGTTAGTCCTGATATAATCACCACTTCTAAATAAATCAGAGTGGGGCTTATAGATAGATTTTATAATGCAGACTACTGGAACTCAGAACAGGAAGTTTATCCTGGGCAAGCTGAGCTACTTCATGAAAATCTTCGTTTGGTTCAAGCTGGTTTATTAGCGCCACTGTCTCTTTGTCATCCAGACGCTGAAACTACTAGTGATCAAGCTGAAGAGCTGGGCTTTGACAAAGCGCAGCTGACTAGACTCATGCAATCCGTGGTTGAACCTGGAGATGTTTCTCTAGGCTATATTACGAATCGGACTTTGGGGGATAACCCATTTGGGGGCGCAAGTTATGAGCGAGACCTTAGTACATTTAAAGAAGAGTTAACGGAAGAACTAGACGATTTACGTGAAACCTTAAGTAGAAAATTAAGAGTGATTGATACTGGCTGTGGGAGAGGACACGCTTTTCAAGCGATCAGAAGGTTTCAGTCCGTTGATGAAAGTCAGTCTCTTGGTATAACTCTGCCTCTATTTGGGAAAAGAGGACGCAAGAAAAATCAGCCAGACCCACCTGAATCTGAGGCTCGGATAGCATGGGCAAATATTATTCATTGTGGAGGAAAGAGAAATTTTGATGTGCTTTTTGATGTGTATGGTGCTTTTAATTATCACCCTGGGCGTAGAGTCGAAATCCCAACTTTTAAACTATGGCCTATCTTGCAAGCTATAGGATTCGTGAGCCCTGGAGGTCGTCTTTATTGCAATACGGCATCTGATGATGCGAAAAGATTTCTACTTGAAAAAGAGGTGTGGGAAGAACGTCGATTGTGGACTTTTGACCTTCTGCGTCACCCCGAACTCAATGAGATTAAGAGCTGGTTGAGCTTAAATTGATATTCTAAATTGCCTTAACAGGTTTTGTGATGTAAAGTCGTTTGGCTTAGATTTTAGAGCTAACCTGTTTTTAACGTATGTCGATGGATAAAATTGTGGTCAAGGGAGCAAAAATGCATAACTTGAAAAATGTAGATGTAGAAATTCCCCGAGATAAATTGACAGTAATTACTGGATTATCAGGTTCAGGTAAGTCGACACTCGCATTCGATACTATTTATGCAGAAGGACAACGACGTTATGTCGAGTCACTGTCCACTTACGCCAGACAGTTTCTTGGAGTAATGGACAAGCCAGAAGTAGAAAGCATTGAAGGTCTTTCACCTGCTATTTCAATTGATCAGAAAACAGCACCAAGAAATCCACGTTCAACAGTAGGAACAACAACAGAAATTTATGATCATCTACGTTTGATGTTCGCTCGAGTAGGGGTGCCTCATTGTCCAGTTTGTGAAAGTGCCATTGTTCGTCAATCTTCAAGTCAGATTGTTGAACATGTGAAAGTGATGGATGAAGGGCGACGAATCATGCTCCTTGCCCCACTTGTTAACGGGAAAAAAGGTGAGCACAAAGCGACGATTGAAAAAGCACAGAAAGAAGGATTCATTCGTCTTCGGATTGATGGAGAAGTTTACTCTGTACTTGAATTGCCAGAACTAGATAAGAATAAACCCCATGATATTGAAGTTGTGGTGGATCGTTTGGTTGTGAAGGATTATGAGCCTATTAAAACTGAACTCAGTTCAGGACAAGTGATTGAAAAGCCAAATCCTGACTCTACTCGTCTTGCAGATTCTATTGAGACAACCTTGGCACATGGTCATGGTGTAATGATGGTTCTTGATGCAGAAACAGGAGAGAGTCATAAGTTCTCTGAAAACTTCTCATGTAATGATCATCCAGAGGTGGCACTTACAGAAGTTGAACCTCGGAATTTCTCATTTAATAGTCCACATGGAGCATGTACTACTTGTCATGGTCTTGGGACTAAGCTGGAAATCGACCCTGAGTTGATCATGCCAAACAAAAAGCTCAGTCTTGCAGAAGGAGCGATCATGCCATGGGCATCAAGCAGTTCACATTTGACTTGGTACACTCGGATACTCGAAGCGGTAGCTGAGAAATATAAGTTCTCAATGGATCAACCTATTAGTGAGTTGAGTGAAGAAGCCATGAAGAAGGTTCTTTATGGAACTGGAGATGAAAAATATGATGTAAAAATGGAAAGTCATGGTGGGGCCTCTAAGTCTGAATTCAGCACTCGTTATGAAGGGGTGATTCCAAACTTGGAACGACGTTACCTTGAAACGGATTCAGATTACGTTCGAAAAAAGATTGAACAATACATGCAAATTCTTCCATGTCCGTCTTGTCATGGGAAACGATTGAAACCTGAATATTTATCAGTAACGATTGATGGAAAGAACATTTCTCATGTCACAGAAATGTCTATTTCAGAAGCAAGAAATTTCTTCGACACAGTATTATTGAGCGATTCTCAAAAGATGATTGCTGAGCCTATTTTCCGAGAGGTCCAAGCTCGACTTGGATTCTTGGATCAAGTGGGTGTGAGTTACCTCACTTTGAATCGTGCGTCTAACACTCTATCTGGAGGAGAGGCTCAACGTATCCGACTTGCAACGCAAATTGGGTCCCATTTGATGGGAGTGCTTTACGTGCTTGATGAACCATCGATTGGATTGCATCAAAATGATAATGAAAAACTAATTGAAACCATGATTGCCCTTCGAGATAAAGGGAACACGGTGATTGTGGTTGAGCATGATGTAGACACCATGTTAGCCGCTGATTATGTCTTGGATATTGGTCCAGGCGCAGGGAAACACGGGGGGCAAGTGGTGGCAGCAGGTACTCCTGAAGAAATCATGAAGAACCCAAATTCTGTTACGGGTAAATACCTTTCTGGAGAACGAGAAATTCCAATGCCAGACACTCGAAGAGAAGGAAATGGGAAAGAAATTAAAATTATTGGTGCGGTTGAAAATAATCTCAAGGATGTAAGTGTGCAGTTCCCTCTAGGAACATTCATTTGTGTGACCGGAGTTTCTGGGTCTGGAAAGTCTAGTCTTATCAATTCAATTCTTGTTAAGAAGGTTTCAAGTGTGATCAATCGAAGTAAGAAGCACGCGGGTGCTCATCAAGATATCACTGGTATTGAACACCTTGATAAGTTGATTAATATTGATCAGTCACCTATTGGACGAACACCTCGTTCTAATCCTGCTACCTATACGGGAGTCTTTACGGACATTCGTGATCTCTTCACTCAAACTCCTGAGTCTCGAGTTCGTGGTTACAAGCCAGGACGATTCTCTTTCAATGTGAAGGGAGGACGTTGTGAGGTGTGTCAGGGGGACGGAGTGAAGAAGATTGAGATGCACTTCCTTCCTGATGTTTACGTGCCTTGTGAGACATGTAAGGGGCAACGATACAATCGTGAGACTTTAGAGATTAGTTACCGAGGTAAAAACATTGCTGAAGTATTGAAAATGACAGTTGATGAGGCCCTTGTATTCTTTGAGGCCATTCCATCGATTAAAACTAAATTAGAAACACTTTCACGAGTGGGACTAGGTTATGTGGCTTTAGGTCAATCAGCACCAACTCTTTCTGGAGGGGAGGCTCAACGTATCAAGTTGGCAACTGAACTTTCAAAACGATCGACGGGTAAGACGCTTTACGTACTTGATGAGCCAACAACGGGTCTTCATTTTGATGACGTCCGAAAGCTGGTTGAAGTCCTTCAAGAGCTTGTTGATGGTGGGAACACTGTCCTAGTGATTGAGCACAACCTCGACCTTATTAAGTGTTGTGACCACATCATTGATATGGGGCCAGACGGAGGTAGTGGTGGAGGATTAGTGATTGCAGAAGGAACTCCTGAAGCAGTTGCTAACATGGGAGACAAGTCCTACACCGGGAAATGGCTTAAGAAGATGGGGCTATGATTACTAGCACCTTAAAAAAGTTCTCAGGTCTAAGTAAAGAAGTGAGAAGTATTTTAGGTGCTTATTCAGTTTATGAATTGGCTGAAAGGATCATTACCGTTTTCATGGGTATTTTTGTTTATACCGCATCGGATTCCTTGGTCTTTATGGCTCTTTATTTCTTGGTCTATTTTTCGGCTTGTTTCCTTGGATTCTCTGGATGGGGATTGCTAATGAGCAAATGGAAGATCAATATGAAGTGGAATCATCTGCGTGCCTTTGCGACCTATATTTTAGGCTTCATTTGGTTCTGGTTCTTTCGAGATGAGAATTGGCATTATTTAGTTTTTGCTGCTTTCAATGGAGCAGGTCTGGGGCTTTTTTGGCTGGGGCATCATAGTTTTGAAATGTTGCATACGAATGATAAGGATAGAGATTTTTATAGCGCAGCATTGGGGGTGGTTGATCATGTGAGTGGGATTTTAGGACCATTGATTGCAACGGCATCTTTTCTGATTTCAGAGAAGTTTTTTGGTGACTCACTATCAATCATATTTTTTATACTGCCTTTTGTATATCTGTTGGTTATACCATTTTTGTGGAACCTGCCGGATTTCACTCCAGAAGAAATTGAGTCAGTGGATTGGAATCGTCTTCGTAAATCAAAAAAACTTTGGCCCGCTAAGCGGTTTGCTTTTGTGGAGTCCTTAGGTTGGGGAGCGTGGGAAATATTTGCACCATTAATCATAATTGCTGCCTTGGGAACCTATGTGAACGTAGGTTTCTTTGACACCATTCTTGGTTTAGTTTCGATTCTTATTGTATTGATTCAAGGTCACTGGATGCACAATGGAAATAGAAAAAAAATATTCCACTGGTCCTTGGCTTTAGTGCTTCTCTACTTTGTTGGGCTTTTATTTTGGCCTTTCAGTCCGTGGGTATTTATCCTTTTAGGATTCTATTGGGAATTGGTTTATCCCGTTTATGGAACGGTATTTCATGTCATCTCATTAAAAAACATCGATCAGTTACGATGTCATCGTGGCCATTTTTATGCGGGATTGCTTTACCGCGAATGGATCATTTATCTTGGTCGTCTAACTAGTCTGATTGGAGTAGGAACCGTTGCCTACTTTTCATCAAATAACTACTTGGTTACCGCTGTTGGTATCACCTGGATTATTCTTCAGTATCTATTTCTTGCCTATTTTGTGGAAGGGGTGCTTGAGGATGAGTTTCAACAGTAATAATGCTGGCACCATCAAGAATTTCTTGAAGACTTTGTGGTCGGTCCTGTGTGTTCATGAAGACATTCACATAACGGAATGGACCTTCGAATTTAATTTGAGTCTCACGATCTGAACTGCTGTGCATTCCTCGTTCCATGGCAAGACAGGAAAGTGTGGTTCCAAAAAGTACAGAACCTTTACAGGCAATAGGCCAAAGTCCAATAAGTTGTCTGTACCCTCTTTCTATAAAGAATGGGGCTTCCACCATGATTTCATGGGCACAGCCATTGGCTCGACAGCTGGCTCCATTTAAGGCTTCTTTAGGAAGGAGTTGATCATGCATCCCATGAACTTCTCCATTGATTTTTGGGTTGTTGAATCTACCTTTATTGTTGAGCCCAGCTCTTCTATGCCATCGTTGTAGCCACCATTCTGACATGACTCCAGAAACTGCTTCCCCACGGATATTGATTCCATTACCTAGTAGGGCTTCAATTGGCCAATTTGGGTGATGCCCTTCATCTTCAATTTCTTCCCAAGGGGCATTCCAGAATTTAGTTCCAGTTCGAGGGATATCTCCTGAGCTAATACCTTCAAAAGATAATTGGTCATTCATTTGAAGAAAAAGTCGGGATTGAGCAATTCTTCGTTGAATGTCTAAGGCTAGCCTCCCTGTGATTTCAGCAAATTGACCAAAGGTCTCAATGCGTCCGTCAGAAAGGAGCATCTGATGAGCACCACTCACAAGCGAGCGTTCTTCTTGATTACAGTGACCGAGGATCAGATTAACTAATTCTTCGTCTTGGAGTGAGCTGTCTAGCGCTTGGTGGGTGATTTCCACAATCTACAACATTAAAGTTCGGTGTCCAGTCTCAAATCTTACCACTCAGAACTTGATAAATAAAGCCTAATTTTCACTTTTCTAAAAGATTTATTAAGGGAAGAATCTAACTAGAATGAGTTTGAAATCTATTAGATTTACACTATTCTATGGCTAGTTTGTAAAGATAATATTATTGATTGCTCAATTATGGAACAGATTTTAAGGGGAATTGGACTCAGTGAGAAGGAAGTCAAAATATATTTGGCTTTATTGGATTTTGGAGAAGCCTTGCCACGAGTGATCGCTAACAGGTCTGGAGTGAAAAGAAGTACGGCCTATTTCACTTTGAATGAAATGGTAAAGAGAGGAATTGCCACAAAGGTAAAGATTGGTGGTTATGATCATTATCAACCTATTAATCCTCAAACACTTCTGAATCAACAAAATAAACTTTTTCAGGATTTAGAATCCATTGTCCCTGCTTTGTTAGCACGACAAGGGCGTTTTAGTATTCAGCCTCAAATCACTATTCATCATGGAAGAGAAGGGGTGATACATGTGATGGAAGACTCGCTCTCAACAGATGGTGAAATCTTTGGATGGGCCAATATTGATGAAGCAGCCACAGGTTATTTAAAGGATTACTATCCTGAGTATATTAAGAAAAAGAATAAAAGAAAGATTTGGGTTCGAGGAATATTTACAGGAGGTCCTGAAGGACGTAAGTTTCAGGAGAGAAGTATCAAAGAGCTTCGAGAGGTTTATACGATTCCTGAGGATATCTTTCCCTTTGCAAATGAGGTGAATATTTATGATGATCGAATTTTCATCATATCTCATGCTGATAAGTTGGGAATTATCATCCAAAATGAAAATATTGCAGAAACTCAGCGTAGTATTTTCAAACTTAGTTTTTATGCAGCGAGACTTATAGATAAAGAGGGTAGGGAGTTTTACGAGAAGAATTTACCCAAAGAGAAAAGTTTGGATATCGGTATTTAATATCCTTTGGTGAGCTTTAATAGGATTAAATAGACTTAAGTAGAATTAAGTCTTTTTATTTGAAATAAGGTTGAACGCAGAGGAGCTAAGCTTTTTAATATAGAGCAAGTCTTACTTTGTAATATTATAGAAAAGAGTTGCATGCTTAACTAAAGTTAATTAAATTAATACACAGTTAACTATAAACCACTCCACCGATGAAGCGACTTCTTACACCTGAAGAAGTGGCAAAAATGCTGCAATTGCATCATTTAACTGTCCTTAAATTCATCAAAAGCAAGAAGCTACGTGCCGTTAAACTTGGTAGGATCTATAGGATCCGCGAAGAAGATCTTGAACAGTTCTTCACAGACCAAGCCACGGCATAGTTCGCTCAAATCACCCCCACCCCCTAAACCCAGTACCGTCGTGCTCTTCAATTGCTTCTCCTGTGGAAAACTCATTTCTCTAAAAAAAGACCTGTGCCCTTATTGCATGGTGGATCTTTGTGAAGCGAGGCATTCTGTTGAAGATGAAGTCACGGTCAAAGGAAAGGTGCCTGTGTTTAAGAAGAAGCATACCTTCTTCTCATTACTCTCACGATAAATAAAGTGAGATTTACTTACATTGTTTCCCATAAACCTCACTGAGGTTCTCTCTAATGGCAGGGAAGTCTTGGATATTGTTATTAATGATGGTCTGATTCAGTTGGTCCAACGTCACCACAATATTGGTAGTAGAGGTGGCTCCAACTTCACCATATAAGAGGCCATACTCTGCCATACGTGCTTGGCTAGCGAGTTCAATGTCATCACCTGAGGTTGTGGTTTTAAGTTGTTCAATATAATCACTGAATGTTGTGGGGAAGCTTTCTTCCGTATCATTAGCTTTATTTTGTTCATCTTCTTTCTCCTCTTCAATGGCGGCTTCATCTTCCTTCTCTTTCAATCGATCAAAGAAACTCTTTGCCGCATCAACTACACCTTGTGCACCTTGAAGTGTTTCAAGCGTTGCATCACTGATTTCTTTTTGAGGACTGATCACTTCCTTGAAACTCTTTCTTTCAGGTTTATCAATTTCTATATCAAGACTTTGGAGGGTGGTTTGAAAACTGATCCAGCTCTCCATGAGTTCCCATACTGCTCCCTCAGAACAGTAACTGTAGTTTACGATACTATCGCTATATTTTTCAGTCCAAACTGCGTACATGTTTATTAATTCTTCCTCAGAAACCATTTTTGATTCAGAACCTTCTACAAACTTGCCGTACATTTCACCATAGAGACTGGCAAGGATGAGTTCTTTTTCACCTTCAATATCTTCCTTTTTAGCTGTTTTCTTAACATTTCGAATGAAATGAACCTCAAGAAGAATTCTTTTGAGTTCATATTCGTAGCCTGCGATATTAGATCCATAATTCTCAACGGTTCCTGCATTGGCAGCATCTGAACGAAACTGATCTTTAATGGCCTCATATTCATCGTAGAGAGGTAGAACATCATTGAGCTGACATGTGGTCATGGTGAACATATCCGAGAAGTAAGAGCGACGCATCTCAGGAGTTCTAATACTGAGAACCACATCATAATAATCTCTAAGACGAACATCGGCGGCGGCTTGAATATCTTCTCCTGTTGTCTCTGCAGAGCTAATCATAGGAATCATTATTCCTAGAGTAAGTAAAGCAACGGCAATCAATCGGTGGAGTCTCATCATTTACAGTAAGGTTTGTTCAGAATAGAAGATAGGGGAGCATTATCTACAGCATAAGTATCTTTTAACCAGTCGCTGTAGTTTTGAAAAGTACTCAGCATGGTTTTGAATTCTCCACTCATCTGATGGTAGAGCGCGTAGCTACTTTCCACTTTAACTTGGATGTCATTTGCAACGAGGAGTTGATCTAATTCTTCTGCTTTACTTTCTTCCACTTTAATAAGGTCTGTAAGGGTCTCTTCAATCGTTAAGGCTTGCCCAGCAACTTGTAGATTGTTTAGGTAGGCAGATTGTTCAAACTCAGCGGCAGATTGGCCCAAGGCATTCACATTATTGAGATAAGACCATTCTAGAAGCGCATTCACCGTGTTTTCAACTTGGGTGCTTGCAATATCATCGGTGTCATCACCTGGGTCGAGCTGAATGGGAACGGGGATAGCGTAGACATTGAAATCTAGATTTAAACCATCACCTACGTCTTTACAGGTTCCATCTTCAAACCAGTTTTGCGAAACCTTATTTGGGTGCACTCCACCACTGAGCGTCTCATCAACGGCGGCAGCAATGTAATCTAAATGACATTCAATACAGTTTTCGGTTTCTTCAAAGTCACCATTTGAACCAGAGCTTGTACCCCAGCTTCCTTTAACTAGATTAACGGTTATACAGAAGATTTCATTACAAGGGAGTCCACGACTCCAGTCGGCAGGTGCGGCAGCAATATCGCTTACAAAGTTATCAAATTCTTCTTTAGAGAGAGCGGCTTCTTCTTCGGCTTCAGTGGGTTCTTCTACTTCTTCATCTTCATCATCAGGTTCTGTTGCAATGATTTCAGCTTCTTCTTCCACGTATTCAGTGAAGTCTTCAAGCGCTTCTCTTAGTGTTTCGTCCTCTAAACAAACATAAGGATCAATTTCAGAATCATCAGTCTCTGCTTCTTCGGCGAGCGTCACTTCTTCTTCTTGAGGGAGGGGGAGGTAAACATCTTCCGAAGATAATTCCACTTCTTCACCTTCACGATCAGGGTAAATAATGAATTCTCCAAAGAGTAAAAAATTGATGATATCTAAATCATGCAAAATATCGATGTTCGCGGAGTTGCTTAAATTGTTATCAAAGAAGATCTCTGAGGCATAAGCTTGGTAAGCCAGTTTACTGTTTTCACGTTGGAAGGTGAGTTCCTTTTCATATTTTTCATAGAGGGCACCATATTCATTTAAGGCCCATTGAATGCTTCCTAAGTTTCCCATGTTTTCTAAACGACGACGACGAGAATCTATGTAATACGCTTGAGCTTGAAAGCCTAAGAACTCTGCGGTGATTCCTGTGTCACTATTGGCTGAGGCATCAACTTGCGCTTGGAGCTCAGTTTCTAAGGCTTCAATTTCAGCGAGCTCAGCTTCAACTTCTTCTGGAGTAAGTTCAAGATCATGAAGTTGACTCATGTCATCTTCAAGAAGAATTTTTTTAAGTTCACGTGTTGAATAATGAGGTTCAATATCAGCAAGGTACTTCAGTGCTGCATTTTTAGGTGCTTCAGATATATTCTGATACATAAAAAGATAGAGATTGTAGAAGGGAACCTCATCGTTATCAGCTAATTTCTTTAGTTCTCGGTGGTCATTCTTGTAAAGGTTTTCAATACATTCTTCTCCCATTTCTTGGGCAACTTCACAGTGACGTTCAAGGACTTTATCAACAATGCCCTGAGTTTCATTTTCCTCAGCGAAGGTCACTTGACCCACCATGCTTCCCAAAAGCACGCTTACGGCAAGTCCGGCAATGAGAGGGAAGTGTTTCTTCATTACTTACAGGTTGCGGAGGTCGCGTTATTGAATCGGGAAGGGTAGAGCTCCACTTGGCTTCGTACCGCGGCAAGGTTGTCTCGGTATTCTTCCAAGTTGATGATTAAATCCGCCATTTCTTTGTGCATGGGGTAAACGGTTTGAACTTGATTGTAGACAGAGAGTGTTACATCTAAAGTATCTCTAGCCGCTTCAATTTCATTATTAATTTGTCCCCGTTGGCCAATGGCTTGAGTCACTGCTTCACTCACTGAAGTAGGATTTTCAATGTCTTCAGAATAAACATCATAACTGTTTTCCATATCTCTAAGCTTCTCCTCAAAATCTACCAGTAGATCATTCATGATGACGGCTAAACAGTAAGTCGTAACATTGGCATTGGAACAATCTTCATCATTAACAAAAGCCGTGGCTTCATAATCTTGGTAGCTTTCATTTGTGACTAATTCTAGGTACATATTCACATATGAATTAGCAATGAGATGATATTGAATGATCACCTCCTCCACGGTTTCAGTGTTTACAAAGACATTGTCAGAAGAAACGTCCGCTTGAATAGTAGGTCCAATTGCAGCAGGCAGTAAGACCCCAATTAAAAAGGAGAGCGCGAGACCTCGGTAATGTTTTTTTAGAAATTCCATTAGCGTCCTACACAAGAGTTAACATAACAAGGAAAGGCATTGTCGAATTTATTGAACATCGTGGGGAAGGACGCGTGGAAGCGGTCTGAGAGTCCCATGAGTTCACTGTTCATTGATTTAAGACCATCGATTACTTGAAAGGTGGTTTTACTACTGGTCGAAGCAATATAAAAAGTACGTAACATGCTGTCTGCCACAGTGATGTAGTAGTCCCGCACATACGAGCAATGTTGGTATTCCTCAGTTGAGGAGGAAAGGCTTTCTCCCGTGAGGTCGTCATAAACCCAGACATCAAAATTGTCCTCCATCGTTCCCACAACGTAACGGTAGTAGGTCATAACCAAAACGAGTTTATCGCTATTATCTTCAATGTCTCGAGTTTGTGCATCAAGAAAGGTTGAGTAATCCGAAATTAATTGATCACCTAAAGCTGTGAGCTGTTGCGCACAGTAATAAGATTGTGAGCTATCAGCTTCTACTTCAACCTCTACATTTACAAAGGCAAGGCTGGGGAGAACCATCCATGCTGTGAATAGCAAGAGTATGCTGATACTCAGCAGAGAGAAGAACCGTTGAATGAAGCGTGGATTATTTTTCAATTGAGACTTTGTTACTGATTCCAAAGATCGTACCTTCGTCATTACGAATTATAGCAAAGACAATGTCTCCGGCCCTAAGGTCGGCATCCCAGTCTAGGTTTCCAAGACACGGACATGTGTAGCAAGGTTCACGTACGGCGTAGATACCTGGGTCGAGTTCAATCATGCCTCCATCATCGAAGTCGTCATCTCCATCATTAGGATCGGTTCCTCGGCTCACCTCTGTTCCATCATCCACACCTCCGGCATCACTATCAGGATTGTATGGGTCAGTGTTGTAGAGATTCTCCTCATCAAAGTTGATGAGTCCATCTCCATCACTATCAAGGTCGAAACAGTTATGTGCTTTAAGCACTCGCACAGACATTTCTACAAACTCGTAACGAGTCATGACGTGCAATGGATCCGTCGCTTCTTCTGGAGTGATAATAAAGAGTTCTTCACCTTGAGTGGCTTCATCGACTAGGTAAGGGGTGAGGTCTTGACCGGCCTCAATGTAAGGCGTGTACCAAGGTTCTTCATCACCAGAGGCACCGATGTCTTCCATCACACCTTCACTCACCAAGGCTTCCACCATGATCTTTGTGGCTTCTGCCCGAGTAATAGTATTATTAGGTTTGAATGGAGCGAGTCCATTGGCATCGATCTCTCCTAGGTAACCTGTGATCAAATCACTGAGGTTCGCCTCTTTGGTGTAAGGGTAGAACCAAGCGGCCGCATCCAAAATGTCATTGAAGACATTGGGGAGTAGGTAGGCTTCTTCACGAGGGATGATACAAAGGATACTGAGTACAATCTTAGTGAATTCAGCACGGTTGATGTTTTCATCAGGTAGGAAATAGCGGAGCCCATCGACTTCCACTCCTTCAATCACACCACGTTCCACGAGTTCAAGAATGTCTTCATAGAGAGGGTCATCCACACTGATGTCTTCAAAGTAAGTTCGGGTATCGGCGCTTAGATCGCCATCACCACCAAGTAGTTCTGAACTGTTGAGTCCAAGATCTGTAGTGGTCTGAATACTGGTGTCATCAGGTCCTCCTACCCAAATCTCCATTTCTAATTGTCCATAATCGTAAAGTTCAACAATCAAGTATTCATCGAGAGAATCAGCGTCACGTCGGACAAGTGTGTATCTGTCTGTGTCGTATAAGTTGATGTTCCCATCGGATTCAATTTGAAGATCAATACTCCCATTTGAGTCCCGAGCGGTGAGTACAGAGTCGGTCACTTCGTATTGAGACTGGTCCACATGGAAGTAAACGGTCACGCTCATTTGTACCCCCAGGCTAAGTTCGTCGAGTTCGTTATCAGAGACGACAATGCTTCGTTTGTCATCAGCAACAATAATGAAGCTTCCCGCAACGATTCCTGTGCTGGTGTCATAAACAGATAGATGCGAAGGCCAGGAGTTTCCAGCTTCCACGACAGCAATATCATAACCAGGTTCAGTGACAATCACTTGTCGAGTAGCTGGATTAAATTGAGCAATCACCGCCCCTTCGGTATCAAAGACATCTACGAGTTCATTCTCACTGAGATCATCAACCAGTAGGTCTCCAAGCTCATCAGTAAGGTACTGACCACTTCCAATTTCATTGACCACTCCATCACGTTCTCGAACTAGGTAGTAAGGGAAGGTTTCGGTGGCTGGATCAGAAGTTCCTGTCACTTGAGTGGTGAGGGCTTCAGTAATAGTAAGTTCAGGTACATAAACGATGACATCTACAGAAGTCGTGGCACTGTTTCCTGCTTCATCTTGAATCGTAAGGATTACTTCTTTGGGATCAGTATTGTCATAAGGACCAATTTCAGCCACCAATCCTGTGGCATCAACATCATTATCTGTTGTTCCGTCACCATCACTATCGACTTCTGAATCAAGATCCCACTCAGCAGAAGCAATTTCAGAATTACTATCAAACGAGCTTTCAGCAGAGATCTCCTTTGTTTTAAAGATAGCGACTTCAGTGCTTCCATCACCATCATCTACAATTGGATATGGTGCAGAGTCATCTCCACAAATTTGTGGATTGAGGAGGATGTTATCAGAGAGAGTCCCGAGCGTTCCATCAGAATAGATTCCACGAGCTCGAGTGTAGTAAGCACCATTTTCAATTCCAATGGCAGCCGTAGGATTACTTGTACTGAGCAAGCTTTCAATACTGAGGCTTTCATCATTATTAAGTGTGAGGGTCACACCATCAGAGGTTTCAATTTCAGCTTTTCCAATGAGTCCTGTTACGCTGATTTCTTCTCCAGGGAAGATTTCCATTCCTTCAATGATTGTCGGATCATCATCAATGCTTAGGAAATCAATCCAGATCACATCACCAGAATCCACACGCACCACTCGATCGGGATCACGTCGTAGGTCAACAATGGTATTAGCAGGGAGGTCGAGAGTCATGTTTCCTTCTTCTTTCTCAATGACAAGAGTGGTATTTGAGAGGGTTTGAATGACCACATCATCATCGGTTTCAATTTCCCCATTTGAGCTGACTCGCACTCGTTCGTAAGCATTGCTGATAGAAGCGCTACCTACAGTGTTTGTAAGGATGAGACGGCTGTTTCGCATGTCAGGGACGCTGTAATCAGTGCTTTCATCTACTTCAATTTCAATGTCTTCTTCTTCGTTCACAAAGGCTGCTTTTTCAGATCCAGTAAACAGCGTGCTTCCTCGACTTTGATTTTCTCCATTTTCATCAGTGACATAGATAGAGCTGTTTTCGTCTTCAGCAAGAAGGAGCATTCGTTCTAAGTTTTCTTCAGGTTCACCAATCATGGCATCCATTGAATCATAGAAGAACACGTCATAAGCCGTGGCTTCATGAGAGCCATTCAATGAGAAGCTAGCTTCTTCATGATCATTTTTACCTGTTCGGAAATTCTTTATCGCTCCATGTTCAGGACTAAGGTCAGACACTTCATATCGTTCTGTATCACTACTGAGGTACTTACGGGTTGGAGTGTTCGTGTAGTTTTCCTTCAAATAGATATCTCCACCAAGTGAGTAGAGTACGTCTTCATCACCATCATCATCTACATCGAGGAAGAGAATGTTCACGTCTTCACCTGATTCTTGACTGTAATCTACAAGCTTAGTGGCCACTCCTTCTTCTTCGTTATAGATAAAGAGTCCATCATTCACTGCATAAGGTTGGCTTCCGTATTCAAGCGCATCCAGCCCACTGTCTTCATCCAGCTCAGAGGCAAGTTGAACTTCAAGTGGGTCGTCTCCTTCAAGGTCTTCTGGTGACCAAAGCTCTGCACTTGAAACACTTCCGTCCTCCTGATCACTGGCAAGGAGGAAATGAGGAGTCATTCCACTTTCTTGGGCAAGGTAACGTTGGAAGCCTTCGTCATCTAATCCTTCAAGGGTTCGAGTGCTTTGCTCCATATCATCGACGTAGGCAATCATGCTGTCACGCATCATCGCAATGCTCGCAAGAGGGGACCCTTCAATGCTTGCAAGGAATTGAGTATCAAGGTCACGATGATCCATGATGATTTCATCGTATTGATGAAGCAGAGGGTCATCTGCGGCCAAGATTCTTTGAGTCGCTACCAGTTCATAATCTCCTTCCGGAAGAGTGGCGGCCCATTCGTCTACACCTGCCTGAAGATTAATGAGACTGGATTCAAGAGCCAATAAGTTATTTGCAACCAGAGGGTTGTCTTTAAAGGCAAAGGCGGTGCTTACGGCAGGGTGGTCCATGTAGGCACTGAGATCATCTTCGTCATCTTGACCACTTGTTTCAATGGATCCTGAACCACCAACTCCAGATTCAGTTTCATCTGTAAAGTCAGCACTTCCTTCGAGTTCAGCATCAAAATTAATTTCAACCGCTGTGATATCAAGAACGGCATCACCTAGCTGTTCAACTACATCAATCATGGCTTGATTCACTTCATTGACGCCTTCGCCAATAAACTCATTACTCCTATCTCCAATGTCATCGACAAAGTCATAAATTCCAGAGAAGTCCATGGTCAGGTTGAGGTAGGTATTGATTTCGATTCGTTCAAGGAACTCTTTTCGGAAACCAGGCCATTCAAAGTTGAGTCGTAGATCAAACGGAAGAATGATTCCACCAGGTCGTTCAGTGATGTCTTCAATCTTGCTCTTAAGCATGACTTCATCAGTTGGAATAAATCCACTTCGGATGAGACAAATAACCTTAAGTACATTGCTGGCAATATTCAGCGCTACTTGGATATCTGGGAAGATGTCTGGTACAGATGGTGGTGGCGGTATGCTTGGAAGATCAGGCAAAGGCAGTCCAGGCAGCTCTGGGAATTCAAAGTCGATATTGAACTCAGGCAAGACAGGAATGGCCAGATCAAAATTAAAGTCTAGATTGAGGTCCGCTCTTGGAAGCACCAGGCGAGGGAGTTCAGGGAACTCGATCGGTGTGGGCTTAAAGTTCACATCCGGCCATTTAATATCTACTCCCGCAGTAATATGAGATACATCAATGACAATATCTGGTAGCTTCGGTAGCTCTATCACCGGAAAGTCAGGAATAAAGACAAAGAGACTGAAGAGCAGTTGCAGACCGCTATATCGTTGGTTCGTACATTTGTCACAGGCATCCATGAAGTCTACTGAAAGATCCAAGAGGAGCTTCCATCCTTCAATGATGGTGGTCATATCCACGAACCACTGCATCCATGCTTCAATCCGTTGCACATTTTCACTGAGGTATCCGGCCGTTTTACTTAGGATCACATCCAGGTAACAAACGATGGTCTTGGCGTAATAGGTTTGAATGTTTCTAATTTCCAAGATTTGACGAGGAATATCTCCATAACTTTCTACTACAGCAAGATTCGCTTCAAGTGCACCAATAGTGTCATCAATGGCAGAAACCACGTCTTCAAGTACGGCTTGTTCAGCTGGATCAAGCGCATCGGCAACACAGTTGTCTTTTTTTGCGAGTTCCCGTGATCCTTTTTCTCCTTCTCTTACAAGACAGAACATTCCAAGGAATCGTTCAATTTCATCATCCGCATCTTCTGCCCAATCAGCAGCTTCAAGTCCAAAGGCTTCAATTTCCTCTTGGGTAACAGCAGGGTAGTAGATGGTTACTGGCTCTGGTTTGATATCAACAAGGGGTAGGGCATGGGCGTAATTCAGCCATTGCTCAAGATCAAAGACACCACCACTAGTGATTTCATCAATTTTTTTCTCAAGTCCTGATCCTTCTTCAAGTTCAACAGTACCTGAATTTCCTTTGGCCTTAAGCCCAGTGAATTCATCGGCAAAGCTGCTTCCTTGAGGATACTTAAAGGTCACATCCGGAAGATCCAGCATCTTAAAGAATTCTAGTTTCTGATTCTTCCACCACTCGGTAAATATTGCGGGGAAGCCGGGCACCTGAATGTTAAAGTCGGTGGCAATTGGAGCTTCGTACTCACTGAATATATCAGAGCCAAGACCCGTTGGGTCTCCATCTCCATAGAGCTGTCCTTGAGCATCAGAGTTGAAGGCATTGTTCACGCCACTCACAAAGTCAGAGGCTTTACTCAGCCCATCAGCAATGAATCCATTCACGGCATCACAAACTCCAAGGGTCTGTAGAACGGGGAGGTTGAAGGCGTAACATTTACCAACAGGGTAGGCACCCACACAGATTCCTAGTCCTAGTCCCAGTGTAGTGGTTGGAGCAAGGTAAGTCCGCATAGTGAAAGACACATAACAAGACTGACCGAAACACACGGGTGGTGCAGGTGGAACCATTCCCGTAATTCCAAATATTGGAGTTCCCGTATCAATCATAATAGGCGTTCCAAAGAGAGGGTCATGGAACCATCCTGGAGCTAAGAATGCGACACTTCCTGGAAGCGCTAGACACCCTCCATTACATGTAAAGGTTGAAACCACTTCTTCAATCTTATTTGAAATGGCTTCTACTTCTTCATCAAAGAGTGAGAGTTCACCTTCAATAGCAAGGAGTGTATCGGCATCTGCGCTGATGGAGATTGAAGCATCAGAACCACTTCCATCTGCATCAGTATCTACCCCTAGATTTGGATCCGTGCTTCGGGCAGCCCACGCGTCCAATTGCAGTTCAGGGTCCAAGAGAAGATCGGCATCAACAACCCAGTTATCAATGGTGTCATTCCATCCATCATTATCAAGATCTTCATCTTCTTTGTAGAGCTCGTCGACGGTGTAGTAGCCATCTCCATTGTTATCAGAGGCACCTAGTATTTCTTTGGCAGGATCCACGGCACCGGGGGAAGGAACGGGAATTCCTTTACCTGTATTCATGTCTGCAATTAAATCGGGGATTCCATCTTCATCGGCATCTTCAAGAATGGTGTCATCGGCGTAGTCTTCCTCTTCATATTCTTCAGCATGAGTATCAGGAGAGTATTCAGTCTCTGAATAAGTGATTCGTTTATAACTGCTTCCACCAAGACCAAGGAACCCATCTCCAGCTTCAGCTTCCGTCACATAACCATCCGAGTAGTAAACCATCAATTGTCCCGAATTGTTTCCTTCAAGAGAGACCCCAATATCTGGGAATTCATCATCCACGTAGTCTGTTTGCAAGTCGTCTCCCACGAGTAGTTTAACGGCAGGCAAGGTGTTCACATTGGTTCGATATTCCAGTTGAAGCTCTTCACCATTCTCAAGAGAGAAGGGTCCAAATATCCAAGGCCGGCTGTGTGTACCAGGGAGTAGCTGTGGGTCTCCATTGTTCTCATCACAATTTTCACAAGTGAAGCTGTCATCTTCATAGCTGTACATTCCTGTCACTAGATCGGCGATATAGATGTCGTCATAGTAAGAGCCTGAGACATTCTCAACGCTGATGTTTACATCAATGTCATCGCCCACTTGAACCGTTTCCCCGGTGGTGTCAGAGATTGTTTTGGTGATTTGAAGGTCAACAGTGGTCTTGGTCTCATCGGCGTATTCAAAGTCAAAGTTCTCCATTCGAGTGATGGTTTGCCCACCTTCAGGAACTCCATCAATGAAAAGATCAAAGTCATTACTGAGCCCAAGGTTATCCACAAAGTCTTGTAGGTCGGTATCAATAGTTGGAGAGACAGTAGTCGTAGTAGCCATTGGAAGGGCAGAGCTTCCTGACGTTAAGTCATCCCAGCGAACAAGAATATCTGCGTAGAGATTGTCCGTTGAATCAGTGGTGAGACCAAAGTCACGCAGCGTATCCACAGCAGAGATGGTCCCTCCATTATTCCAAGCCACATAAAGGACCATGTTTTCATCGACGATGGCGAGGTCACTGTAGTCATCTCCATTAAGGTCGGTAGCTTTCACCTGAACCGGTTTAGCTGGAATATCATCAATAGTGAGGTTCTCAGCTACAAATCCTCCTCCAATATTTTCATAAAGGTAGAGGCACATTTCATCCGCGTAACATGAAGTTTCAGTCACTACGAGTAGATCATCAAGACCATCTCCATTGAAGTCTCCTTTATCAATAGAACTGATCCCATTTTCAACGGTCAGTAGTGTTCCTTGATTTTGTAGCACTCGAGCTCCCTTCACATTTTGTAGTACATCGATGTTCCCATTCGGGTAGGCAAGGATTACATCTTCCTGACCGTCGTTGTTGTAGTCCATTGGCAGCATCTCCAAGATATTGCTTTGGCTGGCGTAAACCATGCTTCCAATATCAGTGGTGAATCCAAGGTCATTGGTTTCTCCTTGAGTAGTGAGACTAATCGTTGGATCACCTAGCACGACTCCTACCTCTGAGGCGTAGAAAAGATTCGAGTCACCCACGGTGTTTCCTGCAGAGTAGAGAAGGAGATGCTTATTGTCATTTTCCCAACCTACGGTTCCATCAATTTCAGCCGACTCTAGGCTGGTGTATCCCATGGAAGGCTGCATGTCCGTTGGTAGGTCACGAGCTGGATCAATAATCGCAAGCCCCATTGGAGCAAGAGAGTTATTCCCCGTAGGAATACTTACAATATGGTTTTCAACGTCAGGACTTGGTTTTAGATAAACCCCTGCTCGTAGACCTCCCCAATCAGTCAGATCTTCATCAGAATTGAGTGCTTCTACATCTCGAATCCATTCAGCGTTGTAATCAACGTAAAGTACTTGCTCGGTGGCCTTACTTATAATAAGCCCAAGGTTCTCACTGTTTTGAGCCATACTTAGTGAGTAGTTGGAATCCTTCAATTGTATTTGTCCGTCAGCTTTCACTTTGGCCACAACCGTTCGGTCATCTCTCAGTAGCCATTCTCCGTCTTTTTCTTCCAGCTCCATAGAACTAGAAGCGGTGAGAAGAGTGGTTTCAATATCAGTGTTGCTAGGGAAGACATAGAGCACTTCACCAATAAGATTGTCATCAGGATATTCTCTCCACTGGAATCTCATTGGTAAATCCGAGCTAGCACCCAGCACATTCAGGGTCACCATGCTGCCTTCAGGCAGACTGATGGTCCCTTCGGCGTCCACTCCGGCTAGGCGCTGCTTAGGAATCGGTTCAGACAACAGGCTTGTTACGGCCTGTGTTTTTCCGTTAAATGTCAGCCAACCCCCAATATAGTTCTCTTCCGTCACATCCCCAAAGGCGGCTCCAAGCACAGAGGCATAAAGCATTTGAGGTTCAATATCTGCGAATTCTTCTCCTGAAATAGAATAGTTGATTTCACCACCCCAGGTCCCTGCGAGTAGGTCTCCTGATGCAGCAACAATGTTGGCGCTTCCACTGATTTCTGAAACATGCATTGTGAACTCAGCAACCCCTTGATCCAGAGTAAAGCTGCTAGGGGAAATGACTCCATAGTCTGCGGTCGCATCGGTAAGGCGAATGGTTCCGGTCGCTGAGCTATCAGTTGTTGCGTAGTTTCCATACTCGTCAAAGGCTTCAATAATAAAGTCTTGTCGGTCTCCTGCGTTCAATAATGTACTTCCATCGGCAGTCCGAATTTGTAGCTCGTAAGTATTAGATGGTTTCACTTCTAAGTTGGTGCTTCCACCATCGAGTCCTGGGCTATCTGCCATTACAACAACATTTCCTGCATTGGTCCCAACTTCAAAGAGTCCAGAGGCAACTCCTGAAACGAGAGTGACTTCATCGTCAACAAATGAACCAAAGGCAGGGTCGCTCAAGCTGAGGCTAACGTCACCTTGGAAATCAGTGAGTGTTCGTCCTAAGTAATCCTTGGCTGTAACAACAATACTTTCTTGGCTATTGTCCCCGGCAAATATGAAGCTTTCCGTCAGCTCAATATCTAGGTATATATTTTCTACATGATCAATGGCGAGTGTGGCTCCACCATCAACCACTTCAGGCAAGCTAGCTGTAATGGTTCCCACTCCGATTTCAGGGGAGGCAAGCACACGGAATTCCAGGTAACCATCTGGGGTTGTGAGTTGAATTCCTTCTGTAGCTGAATCTTCATCATATAGATCTAAAATTTCCATTTCAGCATCGACATCCAAGCTCACTTGGTAAAATCCATTGTTAGCCAAGTTTCCAAAAACATCATAAAGTTCGAGTCGCATTCCCGTGGTGCTTTCTCCACCAGCAGGCAATACTGCAGAATCAGAGCTGAGGGCTACAGAGGCTGGTTCTCCGGCATAAACATTCACAAGCGTGTCTGTAGAGGGAAGGGACCCATCAGTAATTCGAGCTTCAATTTTTAGTTCACCCGCCGACCGACTCGTCACAAAGACGGTCTCAGCGACTCCACTTTTCACTTGGACTCGGTCCGTAGTGACTTCTCCATGTTCAGTGTCAGTCACAATGAACTCAACCACACTGTTATCATCATCGGTATAGATGTAGTCATTTTCATCTCTCACTTCAGCACGTACAAAGAGAGTTGATTCACCATCCGCCAATTGTTCGTCTGTAAAGAGAGTGATCACTCCTTCACCCACACCAGTATCAACGGCAATTTCTTCATAAGTCATGGTGTCAGAAACTCCGTAGATTCCTGGGGCATGGTCATAATCAACAATCAAAGTGAAGTCTTCTTCCACTCTAGCGATGTCTTCTTCATCATCACTTCCATCAAGTGGATCACTATCACGTACCACTTCTTCAAAGTCACTCACCCCTCCAAGATCGGTATCTTCATTGTTTGGGTCGGTTCCATAAATATACTCTTCTTCCGTATCGCTGAGTCCGTCTCCATCCGTATCAATATCTCGACAGTCTTGTGCGTCAATTAGGTTCACAGCCATCATCGCAAATTCAGCACGACTGATGAATCCTTCGATCCACGTTTTAAAGGTGGCGTCTTCACGAGCCCATTCGTAGAATTCATTTCGACTGTATTCATCAAGCTCGTCAAATCGTCCTTCGGGGAAGAGACCGGTTTGTTGTGCCGTCACAATGTATTGGATGTACCAAACGTCATCTTCATTAATGTCACTCACAGAAAGTCCGGCGGTTTCCACTAAGACCTTAGTCGCTTCCGCTCGGCTGATAGGTTGACGAGGAATAAAGTAACCTTCGGTGTCACCAGCCGCGTATCCAGAAACAATAGCGCGTCCTTTGGCTTCCGCCACACAAGCTAGCAACTCAGGATTGATGTCCGTGTCTGGGAAAGGGTCTTGGGTGTACTCAGTGAAGAGTTCATCCAAATACTCGTCCGAAAAGAGGTCACAGGCCACACAAATGGCACCTAGGTCCATCTTTACAAATTCCTCTCGGCTAAGAGGGTTCTCTGGTCGGAAAGATCCATCACTGAAACCTTTGATCACGCCACGAAGGTAAAGCGTCACAACGTCATCATAAGATTCATGACTAGGGTCCAAATCAGTAAATAGAGCACCTGGACCGTTTGGATTCAAACCATTAAAGATCTCATCTCCATCATCAATGGTATCTAGATCCGTGTCTTCGACATCTCGGTCCGTACCAATGGTCCACTCTTCTAAATCATCCAAAAGGTCTCCATCCGTATCTATGATTCCAGTGGCAGCCATGGCTCCACGAATCCAGCTAGCTGATGGAGTAGCAACCACTCGACCACGAAGTCCACGAGGCCATGATGCATCATAAGTCACATAGTCCAAGTAATCACCTTCAACAGCCTCAATACCTGTGAGGTCTTCAAAGTCATGCTTCACCGTTAAGTTAAAGAGAGTGGTTCCGCTATTACTTAGAATTCGGATAGGGTCATAAAGGTTCAAGTCTCCTGCATTGTTGAAGTTGAGGTAGTAGTCTTCAGAGATAGCCACTTGTCCTTTATCTGTTACTAGTCCAACTCGTTGTTCACTATGAAGAAGATAGATTCCCTCTTCCGTTGCTTCGGTATCTGCATCGTCATTTTCTACCGTCACGTAAACACCAAGGAGTCCATCTCCCACGGCTAGGGTGTTGTCATCTGGCACTAAGAAAATCACTCCATAGGTGAGGCCTTCACCATTTGTCACCGCTACTCGTAGTGGCAGTTCACTTGTTGTTTCTCGAAGTTCAGCTTCAGCGTCTCGCAATTCTAATTCTCCAGTGAGAGGATCAAAGACGGCTCGTACGCTTCCATCTTCATCTTTAATTTCAATTAGGTCACCTTCTATGGTTTCTCCTTCTGAGTAAGTGTTGTCAGTAATGTAGGTACTCACGTTCAATGACTTTGTTGTCACGGTTCCGTTCAAATCGTTAGAGTCAGAAAGGTCATCACGATTCGTTGGTTCAACATCAATGTAGAAGTCTCCTGGCTCGGCTGACTTCAAAACGAAAGTAGCCACCCCACCTGTGAAGGCGAGTTCTTCATTTCCAGAGACAACAATACTTTCATCTCCAGAACCAATGTGCATCTCCATTCGTGTGAATGAATCTTGCTTATTAATAGAGCCATCTGCTTTTCGTGCGGTGGCACTCACCACATAGTAGTCCGTTCCGTAGGCTTGAAGGATATCGCTGTCTTCACTCGAAATTTGAATCGATACCGTGGCATTCGCATCATCAGGAATTCCATCGTTATCCGCATCGGTATTGTTTCCACTTACCGTAGGTGAGGCACAATGAGTTCCTCCACCAGAATAAACATCAAAGCTAGACACCGAGTCTTCAAGTTCTTGGAACCAGTCTTGAACCGCTCCGAGCCATTCTGAAAGAACGACGGGTTCATAACCTTCTATACCGCCAAGTTCAGGGTAGTCTTGTTTGCCTGATGCTTCTGAAATCGCAAGAGCCGCATCAATGGCATCTTGATGTCGGTGTTGCCACTCAAGGTCTCCTTCCCCTTCAGGCTTGTCTCCATTGAACGCTCCATAAAGTTCAGTGGCTGTTCCATCCGCCACAATAGAAACGAGTTCGTACCCATCTCGTGACTTCCCAATGATCGGTTCATTGAGACCAATGTAACTTTCTAATACATACTTATGTTTTTCATCTACGTTCATGTGCATCCAGTCGAGCGCGTCTTGAAGTTGGTAGAGGTTGATAGCGTCGTACCAATCCATCACGTCACCACTGTAAGACGAACCACCCTTTACGTTTCCAACGTCCGTTGATAGCTCATCAAACATGTCTTCAACATCATCAACACTCTCCGCATTAAAAATATTAATGTAGTTCAGTGTGATTTCTGCTCTGTCCGTATTCCCATCGTAAAAGCTGATTTTACGAATCTTATCGATAGGGAGGTTGGGAACACTGATGGCTTCGATTTGATCATTCAAAACCTTCTTCCAAGGTTGAGTGTGTTTGTAGACGGAAGAGATTTCATAGGCTTCACCACTGTCGTAAGTGAACTCTCCTTTAGACTCACGATTGTTCAATGAGTCCTCTTTGAAGTAAGCTTTGTTAATGTGAATTTTTAGGTCTCCCACATCTCCCATTCCACTTCCATAGCTTGGGTTCTCAATGTACTCATAGTTATCTAGAGCAAGGAAGAGATCCATTTCATCTTCATCATAATCACCAAGCCCCATGTCTTGGAACATGTTGTAGACGGTGTAGGTGATGTCATCGTCATCTTGGAATAGATCAAGTTCACCGTATTTCTTTTTAAGAGTTTGAGTCCCTACACCTTTATCTTCAATGACTTGTCTAGCATTGGCTAAAAATTCTGAATAACTTTCAGCATCACTTTCTCCACCATTCTTACGAAGACGCCGTACTTTTGATGCAATCCAATCATTGAATTCTCCATGAGCGTCTTTGTATACATGGAAAGTGCTGAGCTCTCGGAATTCAAAACAGGCCCCAAATCCACGTTCCCATTGTTCTTCTTTTTCAATGATTTCAATCACTCCATCCCCATCCAAATCTTCTGTTGTGCTTGGCATAACAGCTCCCGTATTGGACTTGATAGGGAGTTCAGCTAAGGCTCCATTACAAACGTATTCAAGGTCCTCTTTAATAGGAACCATATCAGGAACACAATTGGAGATTTCTTTATATTCACTTTTCTTATCAATCTCACTTGTATCTTCAAAGCTGTACATGAGGCTAAAGTCCACGAGTTGACCTCCATCTTCTGAGTAGCTTCCCCCTGCATTCGTACAGTCATGCACGCGTTCAATTTCCCATAAAGGTTGCCCATTGATAAAGATGTCATTGGTATCTCCATCGTTATTGGTGATTTCTTTGTAGGCCTTTGTATTCCAGTTTTTTGAAACGGTATGATTAACAAATTGAACACAACCATCCTTTTCTAAGCTTGGACTTCCATCCAGCTCATTACATGCGTCTTTCCATTTTTCTTTATCTTTATCCCAGTACTCCACATAAATTTCCATCGCACCAATAATAGGGATGTCTTCTTGAAGTGAGTCTTCCACTAAGTCACTAAGTTCACTTTCCAATTCACGATTGAGTTCATCAATGTACTGCAAAGTAAACTCATCCTTTTTAGCGATGAGGGACACGGCACTGTCGTAATCATTCACGGCGTTTTCATTTTCATCGAGTTCACGTGTGGAGTAACGACCGGTTTGATCCACAAGCCGATTCCATACACCTTGGGGTTGTTCAAAAAGATCAGTGTAACGACTGATCAAAGTTTCAATCACAGTTTTTGCCTGGATATCTGGAAAGTTTTGGAATTGAGATTCAGGCTCGAGTCCTTCAGGATCTTCATCAATGTCGCCATCACAATCTCCATCATTGTAGGCACAAGTACCTGAATAACGAGACCCGCTGTCATTGGCCCATACCGTAGTTTGAGTCGTTCCATCTTCATCACAGAATCCATCTTCATCATCATCCCACTCAGGATGAGCACTACCATCAGTGTCGTAACATGAAGGATGAAGGTAGTAGTCTTTAAAGAATCCATCGGTGAACTGGTCTTCTGCCCAGGCAATGGCTTCAGCATCACTACTAAAAGAAAGAGAAGAGTCGTAGCCTCCTCCACTCATCAATTTTTCGAGTTCATTCCCAATGGTTTTCCAAGGGCGTTTGGCACTTTGCCAGTCGTAACCAAATACGATTTCAATCCCAGAAGGGTAGTCATCTCCATCATGATCGGTGGCGTAACCACTGTCATCAACGCCACAGAGTCCAGGACAACCATCTCCATCAGGAATCCCATCTCCATCTAAATCTTCACCTCCGGTTGTATCTCCCGGAGGGTCTTCATCAATTTTTCTATCTTCAAACCACTCTGCTCCTGCCGCTGAACCCAGAGTCATTTCCCAGTCAGCATCATTATTGTTATCCCAGAGTCCATCTTCATCAACGTCTCCATCTTCATCATTATCAATTTGGAAAAATCCATCTCCCAAGTCTTCATCAATCAATCCGTCATTATCATCATCACGACCATTCAAGGCTTCTTCGTCGTAGAGTCCATCCCCATCATTGTCTAGACCGTCACCTTCCTCAACTGAAGCCGTCATTTCTAAAACCAAGTTTTCAAGTAGTCCACTGCTATAGTGGTAGAAGGCAATTTCTTCCCAAATGTCGAGGAATCGTTGGTAGCTAGCAAAAGACACACTATTAATCGTGGCCTCTTCCGTAACAAAATCTCCAACAAAGACTTTCTCATCAAAAGTGGTGTAGAGCTCATCTTCTTCATGGAAGGCGTGATTTTTTTCAAAGTACGCTCCCAAAAGATCATAACCATCTTGTCCATCAAGAGGGGGAACAATCAAACCATGCCAAACTTCAGACTGACGATTTTGAGCTTCTTGATTGGGAAGGAAGTCCAGATTCTCTTCATTCAGGATGTAGCTCGGTTCGGTGAAGTCCGTGTAGGGGAGCATAGAAAGGAATCGATGCTCATTTTTATTTACAACAGGTAATGGCACTCCTTCACCAATGACCACTACTCCTGTTAGTTGAGTGGTGTCATCATCATTAGGGTCTCCTTCAAGGTAAAGGCGTTCCAACATCCTATGAATATCCGGTGTCGTGTCGTCGTCAGACACAGTAATGATCATGGACTTGGTCCATGGCAAGGCTGACTGGACATCCTCGGCGTAAGTCTCAACTTTCTCCGAGAGTTTAGTGTTTCCTAGGTATGAAAACTCGCCACTTCCACTAGTACGAGCGTCCCAGGTTTCTTCATCGACTAAAATAGCCACCAATCCATAGATGGTGTCTACCGCTCCAACCTGTTTAATGGTCTCTAAACCTCCTCCCGGACGTGCACGAGAAGCTTCAATGGCTTCAACCATAGGTGCGAGCGGAAGCATGGTGGCCAGAAGGCTCACCAATACAGGTATGACGATGCTACGTTTAAAACGTAACGTGGAGTGGAGTGGCATGTACAAATATTACCAAAGTCCAGACAGAATACCGAAGACGAACGTAGCCTGGGCGACGCTTTGAATTGACAGCAAGAAAAATGATACTAAAAAAGCCCTCTCACTAGGAGAGGGCTTTGAGGGAAGATTATTTAACGAGCTACGTAGTACATACAAGCTGTAGCTGAACTATCAGTTGAATCACATGCAGCAGAGGTGGATTCAAGAGCTGTCATAAATGCAGAACTTGTTCCTGAAGACCAGGCAGTAGAAGCATAAATGTTTTCATTTGTATTCAATGCTGCAGATTTTTCCATTAGTGCGCTAAGGATAAATCCATCTGAAGTTAGAACATAAGTATAACCATCAGTACATTCACTTGATGCAGGCGCTGTTGAGGCACCTTTTTGAGGGTCATCAGGTGTGCTTGAAAGGTATCCAGCTAGGCTTTGCATGTCTTCAATACAAGAACCCGTGGTTGTTGGGTAAGCACCTGTTGAATCATAGAAAAGTTCAATTCCTGTCGCAATTTGCTGAAGGTCAGCTTTACGAGCGGCATCTCGGGCCTTAGCAGGAGCACCTACGATACGTGGTACAAGAGCAACCGCGAGTACACCGATAATGGTGATCACGATCAAAAGTTCAATAAGGGTGAATCCCTTTCGGCCTTTAAGTAAGTTCATTTGGAATGGGTAAAATGGCGTTTCGAGGGAATTATACTCCGTCAAAAAACCTGTGCAAGTAAAATGCCTTGTTTAAATCACTCCTCCCAGATCACTAAGTGCCATAATTGGCTGCATGACGGCCGCAACGATGAATCCAACACCCGCTCCCATCACTACAAGAATCACGGGTTCCATTAGTTTTGAAAGTGAGGCAACGGCGGTATCTACTTCATCTTCGTAGTAATCAGCAATTTTATTCGCTACTTCAGTTAGGTTTGAAGTTTGCTCTCCTACGGTAATCATTGAGGCAACCATAGGTGGGAAGAGGAACTCGTTATCGGTAAGGTTTTCTCCCAAAGGGATACCTTGAGCTACATCTTGAGAAGCAAATCCAATTCGTTTCTTATATACAGAGTTTCCCACGGCGTTTGCATTGATCTGAAGAGCCTTCACAATTGGAAGTCCTGACTCCATTAAACTTGCAAGCATGCGTGAAAAGCGTGAGAGCATCAATTGACGAATCAGCTTACCAAAAATAGGTGTGTAGAGAAGTGTGTAATCAATATAGTACTTCACTCGGTCATTTTTTCTAGCCATCGAGAAGGCAGCAATTAAGAGTGCAATTCCAATAATGATTCCCAGCCATGAGTTCTGAGCGAACTCTGAAAGTCCCATGAGTATCTGAGTGCTTTGTGGAAGCTCTTGACCACTTTGAGTAAAGAGTCCTTCTAATTTAGGGACTACCATTGTGAGCATAATAAAGAGAGCAATCATCATGATACAGACAATTGAAATAGGGTAGGCCATGGCTCCCTTTACTTTGGACACAATGCGAGCACTTTTTTCTGTTTGAGCCGCAAGATCTTTCAAGATGTTATTTAGGTTACCAGAGGCTTCACCACTAGCAATCATTCCTTGTTCTGCTTCACTGAATACCGTTCGATAATCTCCAACTACATCAGCGAAACTAACCCCTTCTTCCATCTTTTTCGCCATCTGACGAATAATAATTTTTAGGTAAGGATTTTTACTTTGATCAGAAAGAACATAAAGAGCTCTGATGATCGGCACTCCCGCATTAATCATTACTGAAAGAAGTTGAAAGAAAGTCACTTTCTCTTTCAGTTTTACCCCGCTCATTTTGGCGAGCATCTCATTCAGTTTTGTGAGTGCGTTTCGGTCGTCGTGTTTCTTATCAACGTCGACACGTCGAAGCTCCTCAATACGATCCATATCTTCTCTGGAAAGTCCGATGTCTAACGTCACTGTCTCGACATTTGCGTTTGCCATACAATTGTAAATTAAGCTGAGTCTGGCCGGGCTACGGCATATACTTCTTCTAGTGAGGTGATTCCCTGAAGGGCTTTCAAAATTCCAGCTTGTTCAAGGCTCACCATCCCTGATTTAAGAGCGGCATCTTCAATTTCCATTGTTGTCGCACCTTTCAAGATCATTTCTCTAATCGCGTTACTCATTTTCATGACTTCAAATAAACCAACTCGTCCGTGGTAACCGGCACCATTACAGGTTTGACATACGGCTTGTCCTTCTACTACGACCGGTGGTCCATAGAACTGAAGTCCTTGCAAAAGAGCAGGGTCAACTTGTTCATCTGGATGAAGTTTTGCAAGTGCTGTTTTCACCATGGTCATGGTTTGTTCATCCACTTGAATGGCTTGTCGACAATCTGGACATAGGGTCCGAACCAGACGCTGTGCAATTACAGCATTCATGGTTGCCGTTAAAAGGAAACTTGGCACTCCCATATTTAGAATACGAGTTAATGTTTCTACGGCTGAATTTGTATGAATGGTAGAGAGCACAAGATGACCCGTAAGTGAGGCTTCAATCGCCACATCTACGGTTTCTTTATCTCGGATTTCCCCCACCATAATAATGTCCGGATCCTGACGAAGGGCCGTTCGTAGCCCCATCGCAAAGGTGTAATCAATATCAGGATGAACCTGTGATTGATTGAGTCCGTCCATCTGGATTTCAACAGGATCTTCAATCGTCATGATGTTTACTTCAGGTCGATTCAGGATGGTCATCCCAGAATAAAGCGTGGTGGTCTTACCTGAACCAGTTGGTCCTGAGGTAAGAATAATTCCATTTGGAAGCTTAAGCGCTTCGAGTAGGTAATTAAGAGCGTTCCCGGAAATTCCCAACTCTTCAAAAGTAGGGACCTTTCGGGACTGATCTTGAATACGCATCACAATCTTTTCTCCATTAACGGTCGGAAGTGAAGAGACACGAAGATCGAGCTCACGACCATCAGCGGTTGTTACTTGAGCCCGTCCATCTTGAGGAATTCGTTGTTCATCAATTTTTAGGTTCGACATGATCTTAATTCGAGAGACCACGGCAGGGTGAATATTTGGTGGGTATTCCACAACACGTCGAAGCACTCCATCAATTCGGTATCGGATTTGAACCGTATTCTTAAGGGGTTCAACATGGATGTCAGACGCACGCATATCAATGGCGTAAGAAACGGCATTCATCACTAATTGAGGAATATTTCCCCCAACAATGGCGTCCTGTAATAGTTGTAGTTTTGGGTCCATTAGATTGAGTCAAAGTAAGCAAATAGTTCCATGCTCACCGAATAAGTTCCTCCATATTCTCCAGGGTAATTAACGGTGTAGTCTTCCACACTCATGAGTCGTACTTCACCTTCTAAAGCTCCTGAAGTTTCAACGTATTCAAGAAACTTAACGAGGTTCTTTTTTGAGGCTGTGAAGCTTAAGTTCACGGGTACATAAAGGTAGTCTTCATCTTCACTGAGTTCCGCACTTCGGTAGCTGATATTGCTAATGAAAAATGGGTTCGAACTGAAGTTATTCTTTGTAGCAAAGTCATCAAAGAGTCGAGTGAGGTTGGTTAGGTCTTCATCAATTGGAAAGACAAGTGAAAGTTCTTGTGCCGCAGAATCACGTTCATCAGACACATCAGATTTGATGTCTTGATAGGCTTCAATCAAACTTGATTTTTCTACAGCCAAGGTGCTGGTTTGAGTGGTTAAAGTATTCACTTGAATACCGTTCGCCTGCATGAGGCTGAACTGCCACGCTCCAATCCCAAGGGTGATCAGGAGTATAAAGAGTCCGGCAATGAATTGATGTCGATTACTCATTATTCTAGGTCTAAAGAAATACGGAATTGACCGGTGTAGTCTTCCTCACCTGCGTTCTTTGTATAACTACGGTCTTCTACGTTAGTGAAGCTTGATGAAGATTCCAATGTATCAATGTAGTTAGAAACGAGAGTGAAGTTTTTTGTGTCATCGGTAGATGTTTCACCTGAAATACTAATGCTTCCATTTTCAAAGCGAATGCTGGTGAGCGTGATGCTTCCAGGGAATTCAGTATTAAATAGAGGGTCAGTTTTCTTGGTTAGAGTTTCAATCTCACTAAAGTATTTTGACCATTGAGTTCGTCCGGCTCGAATTTGTCCGATCAAAGCTTGAGTGCTTTGGTTGAGTTCGTTGTAGCTGTTAAAGAGTCCTTCAATGGTGTCATCATCAAGGTCTTCCAGGTTGGCACCAGCCAGACTAGATCGGAATGAGTCATTTTGAATGATGCTTCGAGTGGTTTGTAGATCTTGAATGTCTTGAGCCAAAGTGGCTTCATCAACTTCTCCAATCTTTCCTTGAAGGGCTTCCACCAGTTCACTTACGAGTGTGTTCGCAGCGACTTTATGGTCAGGAGTGATTGAGGTTTCAATGTAGTTTTGTGCATCTGCAAGTAGCAGGGCAACTTCATTTTTTGAATCTTCTGCTGCTTGAGCAAATTCTTCTTGTTTGTTGCTTGAGTTTACATCTGAATCGGCCTGTGCCGAGTTGTAGAGATAGGCGTCTGCATTCGCAGAAAATTGATCGAGAAGTAAGGTCGCAGTTAGATGTTCTTGAACATGCACTTCTGCTTGTTCATCCACGAGTGATTCTTCTGCAATCGCTACTTTTTGAGCAGGGTTGGTCCCCAGCAAAGTAAAGTCAGCATTGTTTTGAGTGTAGAAAAAACCTCCTGTTAGAGCTAGAAGTATCAGGGATACACGAAGCATGATTTTCCCAGATTGAACCTTGCTTGCTTTATCAGCTTGTTTTTTCTTGATCGATTTAAGGCTTGGTTTCTTCGAGAAAATAGATTTCTTACTGGTCTTTTCTTTCTTGTCGACGGTCTCAATCATGTCTGAAGTTTGCATGACTTTGTCGTCTCCAAAGAGCTGAGTGAAGACATTGTCTTCCTTGGTTTCAGCTGTGGCGACAGGCTTAGCTTCAGGCTTAGGCTTTTCTGCAGGCTTAGACTCAGCCGCTTTTTCCATTTTTGGCATAGCAGGGGCAGGAGCCACACTTGGTGAAGATTCTTCAGGCTTAGACTCTGCTTTGGCCTCAGTCATATTCACTTTGAGTGGCTCTGGTTTTGGCATGATCGAAATCTTTGGCATTTGTGGTGCCGCTGCATTGTCATCAGGTTTAGGAGACGCATTTTTTGCTTCGTCCGCCATACAGTTTTGTTTTTATTATCGGATAAGTATAGCAGAAAATGGGTTTTTTATCAACCTTATGAACGGGTCTCTCTATACTTAGAATTTAGTGATTCAAAAAGACGTTTTTCAGCGGGGTCCGAGCCTCTTGGGTCACCAACACCACCCCAGCAACTTGAGATTGAACCATCCAAAACAGCAGCGCGAAGATCTTCAATCACATTAATGTCAAATTCAGGTTTGTAGTTCCCATTTGCATCTAATAGGACTTCACCTACTTCTAGTTTTGACCAGTTATCAACACACGCTTTAATTGGTAGTCGATCACCGTCTCCATTAATCGAAAAGAGTCGATAACCAGCTCTACACCAATATGGTTTAGCGGGGTCAAATCGATCCCATCCATCACTAGGGTTGAAATCCGGGATGCATGCCTCAATACCTGTTGCAGATATATCTTCACTGACAGCAAACTGAAGAGGAGTATTTATGAATTCTTCTTGCAGTTCAGCTAGATAGGCCCAGAACGCTCTCGTGTCTGATTCTCTCATTTCAAAAGGTCTCATTTCATTTTGATCCATGAAGTTGGCAAAAGAGTTGAACCGACAAACTGAAATGCCATTTTCAAGACACCAATTGGCTACTTTTCTCATTGTATCCAAGCTGCAATTTTGACGGTTTATCAGTTGGGTTGTTGCCAGTTGATAACCTCCACCTTCAGAGAAGTTTGTTCTGTTCCAGTTCTGGATATTGTTAATGGCTTTCTGAATAGCTCGATTGCTTGGTGTTCCTGACATAGGGTGAGGTGTCACCATGCTATATAGAGAAATTGTAATTATTCCATAGCCTAGCTCCCAGCCTTTGCTGAGTCTTCGAACGGCACTACGATTTCCTGCCAATAAATTTCCACTGGTCCAAGCAAGTGTATTGTTTCCTCCGAGTGGGTCGTATCTAAAGGCTGAACCCGCTTCTTCTTGAGCTAATGCAGCATCAGAAAAGCTATCAGCAAAAATTAGACCTATGTCATAACCAATCTTGGCTAAATCCTGTTGAACTTTTCCTGCCGTTTCAGCAGGTATTTCGTAAGGATCTAAGGTCTGGAAGTAACATCCCGAGCAGTCAGCCGCGCAGGTGGGTTTTCCATTCAGTAATTCCGAGCCATTTCCTTTCCCTGTTTTATTGCTAGCGTGCAAGTACATGGTGATCTCTTCTGGCTTTAGTTCTGAGAAGGGACGTTCAGGGTTAGGATAGGGGTAGGCTATTATATATTTTTCAGTTGTTTTCATTGTATTTTCTTATTAAAAAAAACCTCGTCATATGGCGAGGTGGATGTGTTTTTGCATGTGTTTAGCTCCGATGGCCAAGCGCTGCCAAGTATCCTCCTTCACCATGATGAAGCCAGTGGGCAACACGAGTGATGGTGGCAGTACTCACACCAGTATTTTTATTGATTTGTCGGTAAGAAATCCCCTCTTGAACTTGTTTGGCAACTTCAAGTCGTTCAGCCATCGCATTGATTTCAGAGACGGTGCAAAGGTCTCGGAGTAGGCGACGTGCTGAATCTTGAGAGTCTATCCCTACAAAGGCATCGCAGAGTTGGTCAACAAGTTGGTTGTTTTGAATGGAATTTTCCATAGGGTGTTTTAACGTGTTAGCACGCTAACACTATGTGGCAGGCTAGGTCAATAGCATTCTTGACAAACAAAAAAAGGCACCGCATTGCTGCAGTGCCTTTTTAAATGCTTTGAGGAATTATTGAAGTTCCACAGAAGCTCCAGCTCCTTCGAGAGTAGCTTTAACTTCTTCAGCTTTAGCTTTGTCAGCGTTCTCAAGAACAGTACCGTTGTTGTCCACAACGTCCTTAGCTTCTTTAAGACCGAGACCAGTGATTTCACGAACTGCTTTGATAACGGCGATCTTTTGAGCACCTGGAGCAGTAAGTACAACGTTGAAGCTAGATTTTTCTTCAGCAGCGTCACCACCAGCGGCTCCACCAGCTGCAGCTACAGCAACAGGAGCAGCGGAGATTCCGTACTCTTGTTCCATGAACTTAACAACATTGTTAACTTGGATAATGTTGAGCTTTTCGAGAGCAGTAATTACTGCTTTTTCCTCTTTTGAAAGCTCAATTGTTTCTACGTTTTCATCAGACATGAGAATGTGTAGTTATATTGATAATTATTCAGCATCTGCTTCAGCAGGTGCGTCTTCAGTTGGAGCTTCAGCAGGTGCTTCCGCTTCTTCCTTTGGTGCTTCTTCAGCAGGTAGTTGATCTGCGTATCCTTGGAGGACACGAGCAAATGAACCGAGACCGCTATTAAGCACACCATGGAATCCTCGGAGAGGACCTTGCATCATTCCAACAAACTTAGCGAGTAGTTCATCCTTAGATGGGAGGTCGGCAAGTTCTTGCATCTGTGTGATGGTCATAACTTTACCTTCCATGATTCCACCCATGAGTTTCACTACTTTAACTTCTTTCGAAGTTTCTTTGAGAAGTTTCGGTCCAGATACAGCATCATCGTAAGAGAATGCAGCACCAACCGTCCCTTCCATAATTTCATCTGGAAGTTCGATTCCATTTTCTTTAGCAGCGATTTTGAAGAGAGTACGTTTTGCAACTTTGAACTTCACTCCGTTTTCACGCATTTTATTACGCATATCACTGATTTCAGCAACGCTCATTCCAGCGTACTGACCAAAGGAAACAGATTTCGCATCCTTGAAGAGCTCAGTGAGTTCTGCGAGGATTTCTTCCTTCTTTTGTCGGGAAACTGCCATAAGTATAGTGTCAGTTAGGTAATGGAGTGTTGAAGCTGAGACGACCATCCTAATAAAAAGAACTCAACCCGCGTCCTTAGATGCAGGTTGAATTTATTCAGAACGAATGAATCCAGCTTTGCAATCTCGGCAGGTCTTCTGTCACCCTCCATCGTGGTGACTGCCTACGGTCTTTGACGCGAAGGGATTCTATGGTAATTTAACGGGTTTGTAAAGAGTAATTTAACGAGAGAAGCTTCCAAAGTGTTCAATCCATGGAGTGGATAATCGAACTAAGTCGTCAGAGGTCATAGCAATAAGATTTCCTTCTGTATCTACGACGCCAGCATCTGTTGCTCGAGATTCCATCCGTGCATTATGAATAACTCCTTGTTTCATATCCAAGTCTCCTTTGAGGGTCGCCATTAGGTGGTGTCCACTTTTAAGATCTACATCCTTCCAACGAGTCACACCTGAATGTGCCATTTCCCAGCTTTGAAAGTCTTCGATCGATTCAAATCTAGCTGGCAAGATGGAGTCTTCTGGATCCATTCTGGCTGCTTCAAAATTAGTTCTTTTTACGAAGGGAAGTAGTTTTCGAAGCATTTTTTCCCGGGTTTCTCCCCAAGCATTTCTCATTCCAGTATTCATGTCCAAGAATCTCTGACGAGTTGCAGGATCAACAAAAGAATTCATCACTTCCATCGCATATTCGACTTGTGCACGCCAGTCTGTAAGGTTTTCCATCCCATAGGAACAGTTCACTTGTAACCCAGATAAGAGAGCACGGTTGAGCATTTGAGGGTCTTCTTTTCCCCATTGATCAATTAAGTCACGTGTGTGTTGGTCAAGAACACGAGCGGAAGGCATGAAATCAAAAGGAAGTTTCCACACGGGTTGAGTTCGAAGCTCAAGGCCATATGGATCAAGAACGCTATTTGCTAAATCTATTCGTCCAATAAGCTCAGCTGCAGCACCTTCAATGTATTGATGAACTCCTGTTTTTGCTTCTAAAGCAGCTGCATCTTGTTCACCACTGAAGTAATTACTTTCTGAGGGGTAATGAATTTGAATAAGAATCTGAACGGCTTCAGCAACAGGCATGCTGACATCCATAATCTCTATGGTACGTGCAAGTTGTTCTGTTCCTTTCTCAAATACCATTCCTTCAATTTCAAGTGCTACCCCTTCCGTGAGGTTTTTAGTGTCGGTGAGGATGAGTGGACCTGGAATGGAAGATGAGAGATCTCCAATGTGTAATTCTGCCATGTTAATGGTAATTAAAAAACTCGCTGTGTTCAGCGAGGTGAGTAAGTAAGTTTAGATGACACGTTACTTAGCCCCGCTGGTCAGCGAAGAAAAAGTATCCGTAAAAGAAGCTGTTGTTTGTCATCACAAGGATGTTATCCATCACTTTCTAATTAGTCAAGTTCTTCAAGCTTTACTTGGTTTACATTATGGCTTTGAGTTTCTAAACTTTGCTCAGTTTATTATTTAGCCTAAATTTACGTATGGCAACAAAGTTTAAATTCCTCAGCGTGCTCATGATTTTGAGTCTCGCACTCACTGCTTGTGGAGGATCAAGCGACTCTTCTGACTCATCAATGGATGAATCAGGATACGAATCATCTGAATCTATGGATGAAATTGTTTTCAGTACCTACTCAGGAGATCTTCTTGTTGAATGTGCTGAAGGGTGGACATGTACTGAAGAGTACGGAGGGTCAATCACTCATGAAGAAACATACAATGGACTCATGTTCTACGATGTATATGGAACGGACCTAGAAAGCCTTCTTGATCTTAATGTTGAGCAAATACTTGCTGTTGGAAATCGAGAAGTCATTGATACTTACGATTGGAAAGACGGAGCTATGGCTTCTGTAATTGAAGATCTTGATAACGGACAACACTTCTGGATCTCAGTATTCGATGCTGGTTTTGCTGATAGCATGCTTAAATGTCAGGCTAACTTTGCAGCAGACACTTATGAAGGTATGGTCGCTGACATTGAACTAATGTGTGGTTCTGCAACCGTTCAATAATGAATAAACTAAAGTCATTATTAATACTGACTTTGGTCCTTGTATCCTGTGGTGGTGAGGCGACTCCTACCACAGGATCTTTTGATGAGAGCAATACCATCACTTGGTCTTGGTATGCGAATCACATTGAGCTTGAGGTTCAATGTGAAGAGGGCTGGATCTGTAATGAGAACTACGGAGGTTCAATTGCTTACACTCAGCCTTTTGCAACCATGGAATACGTAACGAAGTTGGGTTCAATCGATGATCTTATGCTTGAGCAAGAAGGCTTCTTCCTTGAGGATGGGACCTTCTTTGACTCTTATGAATGGAGAGAGGGGACAACAGCCACGGTGGTTAAGGATGAAGCAGAAGGACTTATTTGGTTCACTTATATGGCAATGGAAGGATTGGAAGAAGGACGACATTTAAAGTGTGAAGCCTACTTTGAAGATTCAATCGGCTACCTTGAGTTGCTTGATGACGTGGAAAAGATGTGTGAGGCTACAAAGGTTTTATAGTCAAAAGTGACAATAGTGTGGAATCTGTTAAACTCCACCTGATGACAGACTTATTTCACCACATTAGCCTTTTCCTCAAGGAAGCTAAAGCCTCGGGAGAAATTCCGTTGATTGTTGTAGGTGGGCCCACAGCATCAGGGAAAACCCGTCTCAGCATGAGTATTGCTAAGGCTTTTGAAGGTGAAATCATCTCAGCCGATTCCATGCAGGTTTACCGAAAAATGAATATTGGAACGGATAAGATTGATGTGAATTCCAGACAACGAGTGAAACATCACCTTATTGATATTCGTGATCCAAATCAGAAGTTCACCATGGCAGATTTTCAACGAGAGGCTCAGCGAGCCATTACTGACATTAGTAATCGAAATAAGCTACCCATCCTTGCGGGAGGAACAGGTTTGTATCTAAGTGCCGTGGTAGATAATTATCAGTTGCCTTCGGCGCCTCCGAATCAAAAAATACGTGATGAGCTTCAGCGTGTTTATGAGGAGAAGGGGGGTGAGCACCTCTACAATATGTTGCTTGAATTAGATCCTAAATCGGCAGCAAAAATTCATCCAAATAATATTCGTTATGTGGCTCGTGCGCTTGAAATTGTGCTTCAGACAGATAAGCCAGTGGAGTCAAAGCAAGGTAAACGCCTTTATGACGTTTTTAAATTGGCGATCGCTTGGGATCGAGAAATTTTGTATGAACGAATCAACAAACGGGTGGATGAAATGATTGAAGAAGGTTTGATCAATGAAATTAAATCTCTCATTTCAGAAGGTTACGATGAGAAATCTCAGGCCATGCAGGGGCTTGGATATAAGGAGTATTTCCCTTACTTAAAAGGAGAAGCTACGCTTGAGGAATGTGTGAATCTACACAAACAGCGAACACGTAATTTTGCTAAACGACAAATTGGTTGGTTCAAAAAAGAAGAAGATATTTATTGGATTCAGCCTGAAGAATTTTTTGCTATAACCCAATCAAATGCATCTTAAATTTAAAGACCTCTTAGATATTGCCACTCGACTTCGAAAAGAATGTCCATGGGATAAAAAACAAACCATTGAAACGCTCAAGCCTCATTTGATGGAAGAGGCTGAAGAAGTGATTGAAGCCATTGAGAGTGGAGATAGTGATCATATTGCAGAAGAGATGGGAGATCTAATTTTCACGATGCTTCTTATGGCAGAAATTGCCAGTGAAACAAAACGATTTGATATGGGAACGGTGCTTGAAAAGAGTGCAGAGAAAATGATTTCTCGTCACAGTTGGGTCTTTGGCACAGACAAAGCCAGTACTCCAGAAGAGGCTGTTGAGCTTTGGTTGAAGAACAAAAAGAAGGAAAAGAAACGTTGAGAGGGGGGTAAAGATTGGTATGATGAGATAGAATCTTAACCCACGCCCAAATGCGTAAATTTATTTCTATCATGGCTGTTTTTGCCATGATGGCTGTTTCATTAACAGCCAATGCTAGTAGCTTTCCTGATGTAGAAGATGGAAACGATTCGACCGTAGCCATTGAATACCTTGTGGCTGTCGGTACTTTAAGCGGATACCCTGATGGGACATTCCAGCCTTCTGCCACGATCAATCGTGCGGAATTGATGAAGGTTCTTGTGTCAGGTCAAGGAATTGAACCTGAAGCAGGAGACTACACGTCAGATTGTTTTCCTGATGTTGAAGCCGGTCAATGGTATGAACCTTACGTTTGTTACGCATACGACCAAGGATGGGTTGGAGGTTATCCAGATGGAACTTTCTTGCCAGCTCAAACGGTGAATCGTGCTGAAGCTTCAAAAATGGTCACCAATGGAATGGCTTGGGGAGATGAAGAGGGTGAAATGCGTTTCATCAATATGATTTCAGACGTGAGTGAAAGTGATTGGTACGCGGCTTATGCGACTAATTTGAAGTCAGGTGGAGTGATTGATTCAGGAGCCTTTTATCCTTCGGATGGAATGACACGTGAAGATGCTGCCTCATGGATTTTCAAAGTGCTTGTAGCACATCACTCAGATATCGATTACTACAATGCAGACACTCGACAAGCCTTCTTGGACTCTGAAGGGCAAGGGGATCTTTCAGACACGGCTTATACTGATTCAGGTTCTGAAGCTGATATCTACGTTACGCTTCAGTCTTACGGTGACCTCACCATTACAAACTTAGGAGACAGTCAGGATCTATCAGGATGGACTCTTGAAGATACTTTCGGTGACTTTGTTTACACGTTCTCAGGGACTTGGGATTATGGAGATAGTGTAGATGTTGAAACGAATGGATTACTTGATACTATGCCAGGTCTCTACCTCTATGATGAGAGTGGAAACTGGGAGAATTCATGGACGACTTACTAGATAGCTATATTAAAGAGGTCTCTCCGGAGACCTCTTTTTTGTGCTAAGATCCCTGCATGAAAGAATGGGTCCTCAAACATAAACGGCAGGAAGATGAATCCCTGTGGCAAGCGCTTTTAACTTCACGTGGGGTTGAAAATCCAGGTGAGTTTTTCGCCTCTGCTTCAATAGAAGATCTACATGACCCTTTTCTTTTTGATGACATGCAAAAGGCAGTAGATAGAATCATGAAAGCTATTCGTGCTAAAGAACGAATGGTGGTTTATGGAGATTATGATGTGGATGGGACAAGTGGAGCTGCAATACTTATTCATACATTAAGATTTTTAGGCGCTCAGGTTTCTTATCGTATCCCGAGTCGCCAAAAGGATGGTTATGGATTACACAATCATTACATTGAAGAGATGTCTGAAAAAGATATTTCATTGGTCATTACCGTAGACTGTGGGATTTCTTGCTTTGATCAAGTTGAGCTCGCAAAAGAAAAGAAGATCGATGTGATCATTACCGATCATCATCATATCCCGGAAAAACTACCGGATGCTTTTGTGACTCTACATCCTGACTTATCAAACTATCCGTTTAAAGCCTTGGCGGGAAGTGCCGTGGCCTTCAAGTTGGCTTGTGCACTTTTGATCCATACAGAGAATTCAGACTTTATTCAGGGTTTGGTGGATCTTGCTAGTCTTGGAACCGTAGCTGATTGTGTGCCGTTGGTTGGAGAGAATCGAACCATTGTAAAGTTGGGACTTAAACAAATGTTAGATACCAAGTGGGATGGGCTTAAAGCTATTTTGCAAAGCGCCGGACATTGGGGTCAGCCTGAGTTTAGCAGTGAAACCATTGGTTTTCAGATTGGCCCACGTATCAATGCTTCGGGACGAATTGATTCACCTTATTGGGCAATGCAAGCTTTGTTATCAAATGGTTTGGAGGCGATGGAAAAAGCCATGAAACTAGAGCAATTGAACAATGCACGAAGAGAAATGACACGTCGAATTCAGGAGGAAGCGGAAGCGATGTTGGACCATTCACAACCTTTATTAATGGCAGCTCATCCAGAGTGGCCAAGTGGAGTGGTGGGTTTGATTGCAGGACGACTTCAAGAGAAATTTGGGAAGCCAGCATTAATTATGGAACGACGAGAAGATAAGGTAGTAGGATCCGCACGAAGTCTCCCAGGCTTTCATTGTGTGGATGCGATACGCTCAGCATCAGATTTACTTGAAGGCTTTGGTGGGCATGAACAAGCTGCCGGCTTTAGTTTGAAGTTGGAGAACTTAGATGACTTCATACAAAGTATGCAAAGTTACGCACGAGCTTATTTTGAAAAGAGTCCACTCACCGTAACACTCAATGTGGATCTAGAGCTAAGTGATCAAGATCTGTCTCTTGAGACGATTGATCAAATTCAAAACTTTGCTCCATTTGGTATTGGAAACCCACTTCCACGATTTCTAATGAAAGGGGCTGAAGTAATGAATGCACGCCCTGTGGGTTCAGAAGGGGATCATTTGAAGTTTACGGTTCAATATGGGAAAGAGGTGATCGATGGAATTGGATTCCGTTTTGGTGATAAAATTGGAGAGTTTCAGGGTAAACGTGATCTTATCGTCGAGTTGGATGTTAATGAATGGAATGGAATTCGAAAACCGCAGCTCAAGTTAGTGGATTTTCACTAGACAAAGTATTGATCTTGGCTTTATAAAGCGGTATAGTCGCTGACTTAGCGTGTCTAGACGAGTGTAGACAAAAAAGCTAAAAGGTGGTAGAATTAACAGATTAACTCCAGGAATGAACAATAAGATCAATCAAGACCAAGCTTTAAAGCTCATACGTGAGGCGAAGAATATTCTCATCGCACCCTCTTCTCCTGATGGAGATTCAATAGGGAGTGCACTTGCTTTGATGCTGGTTCTACGACGACTTGGAAAACAAATTTCAGTAGTCTCAACTAATGAGGTGCCTGACTACCTACAGTTCCTACCTTTTACTGATGAAATTGAACCAGAGCTTGCTAGTGGGAAAGACTTCATTATCTCATTGAGCACTGAAAACGCAGATGTAGATCATCTTAAATACGAGGTTCAACCAGGACGTATTAATATTATTGTGACTCCTAAGAACGGTCAGTTTGGGGGGCATGATATTAGTTTCAATAATCCAAGTGCTAATTTTGACCTGATTATTTCTGTTGATACAGGAGATCTCGTACAATTAGGAGCACTTTACTCTGAAAATAAGTCTCTCTTTGAAAACACACCGATGCTCAATATTGATCATCATGCTTCAAATGGACATTTTGGTGATTACAACTGGCTCGACTTTAGTGTGGCAGCCACCACGCAAATGTTGACGCCACTTATCTTTCAACTAGATGCGGAATCTGATGAAATGCTTGTAGATGAAGATGTAGCAACACTCCTTCTTGTAGGAATCGTGACGGATACAGGAAGTTTCCAACATAGTAATACTTCACCAGAAGCTTTTGAAGTAGCTGCGGACCTTCTTGAAAAAGGAGCCAGACAGCAAGAAATTATTAAAAACATATTCAAGACAAAGAGTCTTGAAACTTTGAAACTGTGGGGACGAGTGCTTTCTAAGATCTCTTATCTCCCTGAAAGTAAATTAGTTTACTCAACAGTAACACTTGAAGATATTGCCGATACAGGAGCTACGATGGATGACACGGGAGGTATTATTGATGAACTGATGTCTAATGCACCAGATGCTGAAGTGGTGATGCTTCTTAAAGAAAAAGAACCAGGATTCATTGGAGGAAGCCTCCGTGCACCAGGTAAGCTCGCAGATGTGAGTGAAATCGCAGGAATGATTGGAGGAGGAGGTCATAAAAAGGCAGCTGGCTTCCGTATTAGAGATAAATCATTTGAAGAGGCTAAGATCATCGCAATCGATGCGATTCGTACGTATATGAATGATAAACAGGGAGTTACTGAAGAATCTGAAGGAAAGATGTTCCCAGGGCTTGTGGTTAAGCCAGCCAAAGCGCAAAGTAGTATTCCTGCTCCATCACCAGGTGGGGAAGACATGCTTCTACAAGATTTCAGAAAGCGAAAAACTCCTGAAGAGGAACGTGTTCAAGATATGAGTGTGAAATTCTTTCAAGACACTGATGGTCAAGACAAGACCGTAGGCGAAGTACTACAAGAAATGAATCAAGATAATTCAGACAATACAGATTCATCAATGTCTGCATCCGTATAAACATTGTTCACGTCATCATCATCTTCTAGTCGATCAATCAATCGGAGGATTTTTTCTGCCGTTGTTTTGTCTGTGATAGGGAGTGAATTTTTAGCTTTCCAGATGATTTCATCTTTAGAGATCTTGAATCCAGCTTCAGTCATTGATTTTTTGACCTGAGAGTAAGAGCTAAGCGAGGCAAAAACAGCGAGACTTCCTTCTTCAGCGTCTTCGATGTCATCCGCTCCACAGTCAATAAGTTCAAGTTCTGCTTCATCTCGGTCCTTTCCTTCAAGATCAAGTAGGAAGAAGGCGACTTTATCAAACTTCCACGCGGCGCTTCCTGGGGTCCCACCCGTTTTTGTGAGCGCTGTTCGTACATTCGTATTTGAACGGTTCTTGTTGTCAGTAATGGTATCAATCATGAATGAAGCCCCACCTGGCCCCATAGCTTCGTAGGTGATTTCCTCATAATTGGCGGCATCTTTATCAGCTCCGCTTCCTTTTTTTACAGCACGGTCAATATTTGCATTAGGCACATTGTCAGCTTTAGCTCGATCAATTGCAGAACGAAGACTAGGGTTCATATCTGGATCATCTCCATCACGTGCTGCCATTGCAATCATTTTTGCGTGCATGGTGAAAACTTTTCCACGTTTAGAATCTGCTGCTGCCTTCTTATGTTTAATATTTGCCCATTTACTATGACCGGCCATTTGTTTTTTGGATTAGTTACCTATTCTTTTTCTCATATTCGAGGGTGGAGGGTCAAGTTTCCTGTAACAAAAGGAGGACTTGACGTGTTTACACTAATGAAGCATAATTACAGCTAACTATTCAGATCTATGAAAAGCCCAGATAAGCAACTTAGTCCATCTTTATCAGGACGAAAAAAACAAAGTTTTTTAGAGCGACTTTCACCCAATGGATTTCCCTATCGTGCCATGTTGCTCATTGCACTAGCTGGATTGCCAGCATGTAGTCAGAATGAAGAGATTGATACTGCAGAAGAAGCAGCACAGTCAGCACAAGAGGAACTTCAAGTGTCTATGAAGTCAGAAAAAGGAGAGTGGCGATTCCAATTTTTTGAAAGGAAAGTCATGAATGTGACAGTGGATGATCGTCATGGAAGAACGCTTTATCATTTCATTAGAGGAGAGCTGCGTCAACAAGGACATTTTCTTGGGGAGATCCCTAGTGAAGATGAATTAGCGATTATTGATGCGATTATTTTTGCATGTAGACAGCTAAATCCTGGTGTGAATTTAGATGATTTTTCAGGTCTGAATGGACAAAGCATTAAATATCCAAGCCTCATTTTGATGGAGTACAGTCATGAGCATCTAGAAGATAGTTATTCACGTCTTCAAGACGTAGCAGAGCTTGATGGATATGTAATTGATTCTACAAGTGGACGTTCATCAACTTATCAACGAGCAAATGAATCAGGATTAGCCGTAGGAGATGGACAAGGGTATAAGCGAGCTCAAGGTTATGAGCAGAGTCCAGCTTTGATGAATGAACAAGCTTTGGCTCGTTTTCAGTCTGTGGCTCAACGGTTTTATAAAGATACAGATGGTTGGTCTCTGACTTACACTCATGTTCTTAGAACGGAAGCCTTGCAGAAAAAACAAAGAAACGGAGTGATGAATACAACTCACTACACAGGAGGAACCATTGATATCACAGATGGACGTTTTATTACGCCAGATGGGCAAGAGATCACTTGGTCCTCTCATCCTGAGTATAGAGATAAAATAGAAGATACATTCCGGCCTTTGCTTGAGCACTACCTTCTTGAAGGAGGAGCCATGGTATTTCCTGAACCTCGTGGTGGACATTATCATGTTTACTTTCCCCAATCACGATTTATAGATCTATACAGTGAAGCTCAAGAAGAAATTATTATTACTCCCGAGCCTGAGAAAAGAAAAAAAGTGGGAGTTGATCGAGGAACAATAAATCGTTTACCTGCTAATGCAGAACAGAATGAAGTGAATGATCACTTATGGTCTGTGATTCAAGATCTTGCTGGTTCTGAAGAGCCTGTGCTTTCTGATCCAGATATGCAGCGACAGGTAGATGCACTAAAAGATGATTTTGACCTTTCTGGATTCAAAGCTAAACGATGGATCTTAACAATTTTAAGTACAAACTTTTATACGGAAGGTCTTGTCATGACTCGAGTAGAAACTGGACTAAGTGTAAGAGATTTACAGGAAAGAATTGATAATTTATCTCGTGATCGACAAGCTAATCAAGAATTGATCACTCGTTTCGTTCAAGTAAGAAACCAAAAAATCTACTTGGAAACGGTTCGTATTGTGAACCAAATGACACCTGAGCAGTCACGTTTTTATCGGCCTCTTCTTGGGACCACTTTGGACAATCCAAGAAAAGTGAATTATTCAGATCTTGAAGCAACATGGAAATGGAAGAGTGACAAACGTAGTTTTAGAAAAGATCGTAATCGTGGTTTATACACTCATACTCAAAATCAATTGGCAGGTAGAAGTAATTCCGTGACTATGGAAGATTGGTCAGATATGCAGCTTCAAGCTTGTAATCTTTTCCAGCAATATGGTGAGTCAATGGGTTACGATACTGAAATGCTTCCTTATATCACTCCTGCACTTGTGCTTGCTGTGACGAATGCTGAGTTTGCATCTGAGTTTCAAGGGGCTGAATATACAAATATTTCACCAGCAATTTTCCATGATCAGAATTTAGTTTTTGGACCCGCTGGAAATGACAATTATTACAGTGCCGGTGTTGTACAAATGATTACCGACACTCAAGAAGAAATCATGGGAAGAAGTATTCATCGAATTGGAATTTATGCCATTCAGGATGAACTTCCTGAGTACGGCTTAATTTTGCCTGCAAAGGCTAATGGTGAGTACAATGCTGAGCAACAGGCTATGGCTCAACTCACGCACGTTCCTTCGCAGCTTTTCTATGGGTCTTTGGCGATTGCTTATCATATTGAAAGAGCCTTCAATACTTTGATGGCTGACTCTGAGTTTAAAGCAAGCTGGGATCGATCAACTTATGAAGATCGAACGATTTTCATGGCTGCACTTGCCGCGATGTCGATCAACAAAGGACGTGGAGGTGGAAACAATACGGCCAAAAGTATTGTTAAACTTCCTGCTAGAACCACTCTTGCTGAATACACAACTGCCTTGGCGCAGGTTAAGCACAACGGGTCAAAAACAGGACGTCGTGGTGCTACAACGGGTGAAGCCTCAATGCGAGCCATGATGAGTCATCAAGTGGACTAAGCTACAGAGCGAACCGCTTCAGCAACGACTTCTGCGACTCCTTCTTCGAAAGGACTTGGGATGATTTTTTCACGAGTTGGATTGGGAACCATTCCAGCCAGTGCTTCCGCCGCCGCCATGTACATTTCATGAGTGAACTGAGGGGCGCGCACATCCAAGATTCCTCGGAAGAGGCCAGGGAAGACGAGCACATTATTGAGTTGGTTTGATGAATCACTTCGTCCAGTTGCGACAATAGCTGCTCCTGCAGCAATAGCATCGGCTTCAGGAATTTCAGGGTCTGGATTGGCCATTGCAAAAATAATAGGATCGTCATTCATGCTTTTGACCATTTCTGGAGAAACTAGATTGGCTTTTGAAACGCCAATAAAGACATCTTTATCTTTGATGATAGTTTCAAGGTTTCCTGATTCATTATTAGGATTGCTGTTCTTAGCCATTTCTTCTTTAGCCCAATTCATATTATCTCGTCCTTCAAGGAGCGCGCCTTTGCTATCTAAAACAATTAAATTTTTAAATCCATAAGCCAGAAGTAGTTTTGCAATGGCGATCCCTGCAGCACCCGCTCCATTGATCACGACTTTCGCAGACTTGTCTCGTCCAGTGGCTTTCATGGAATTGATGAGACCCGCCAAAGAGACAATGGCGGTTCCATGTTGATCATCATGGAAAACAGGAATGTTCAGTCGTTCTTTCAGCTTGGCTTCAATTTCAAAACATTGAGGGGCCTTGATGTCTTCAAGGTTAACTCCTCCAAATCCACCACAAATATTTGCCACAATGTTCACAACTTCATCAACGTCTTGGGTGTCTAAAACGAGAGGGAAGGCATCCACTCCAGCAAAGTGCTTGAGTAGGGCACACTTACCCGCCATAACAGGATAGGCACCAGCAGCACCAATATTCCCAAGGCCAAGCACAGCGCTTCCTTCAGAAACCACAAGTACCATGTTTCCTTTTGGGCTGTACTCGTAAAGGAGTGAAGGGTCTTCAGCAACCGCTCTTGAGACGGCGGCAACACCCGGACTGTAGGCCAAACTTAAATCATGTCGATTCCCTAAGGGTACCTTAAGACCAAGTTCAATTTTTCCTCGATTCTGCTTATGCAGTTCGAGTGATTCTGCGTCAAATTTACTCATTACACTTCGTCTGTTAATGCTTCTTCTTCGTCATCTGCAGGAGGAGACATAGTAGGTCCTTCTGAGCTTGGTGTTTCATAGTCTTCTACTTCAAGAACTTCTTCTGAGCTGTCTTGGCTCTCAAGAATTCCATTAAGAAGGTCATTGGAGTCTTCTTCACTTGGTCCTCCACATGAGCTGAGGAGTACGGCAAGCAATGATAGGGAAATCAGTCGTTTCATATGGTCTGGGTTAGAAGGCAGTTGTTTGCCCTTCTTCGATATCAAGAATCACATCGAAGGATCGCTCATACTTTATAGTGATATTAGCGCTAGGGGAATAGTAATAGTCCACTGGGCCTGTTCCGATTCCAATCGTATCAGTTTCAATAATTTCTGCATCAGCGAGTAGACCAATCATTTCAAGTCCAACCGCATCAACAGTGATCGCTTCTCTCAGTTCAGCCACAATCTGTTCGGTAGTGAGTCCACTGTCTCCACTGGCATAGAATCCTACGCTTTCAACAATTTCATTGAGGTAGTAATCCAACTCATCAGAATATTCACCTTGTCCTCGCATGGCTACAATGTGAACCAGTCGTCCATTTTCCAAGTAGATGTACCACTCACGGAAGTAGAGAGACTCATCACGTAAGATAACTAAAGTCTCATATCCATTAAGGGTAGCCTCGGTTGTTGGGGCAGAGGTTTGAGCATTGATCTGGGCAAACAGCGTGTTTGCATCAAGCCCATCAGGGTTCGAATAGCGAGTCATCAAAAGAGTTCCACCATTCTCATAAGGGGTGAGCATGCTGTACTGATTGTTTTCTTCATCGAGTAACCAAACTGAACCTACTCCTTCAGATTTGCTGTACCAGCCATGAGGTACATCTAACGTAATGTCTACGGTTGGAAATTCCACCGTTTCCCATGTGGCGGTTTCATCATAGACCGTTCCAGTTTCTAAAACTTGTTGCAGCCGATACATCATTTCAGCGAGTTCACCTCGAGTCACTTCATCGTGTGGGTGCCACAGGCCATCGGTTTGGACGCCTTGAATGTTCCATTCTTCTGCGTAGTCAGAGTATGGGAGATACCACTCTTCATCAGTGAGTCCGTAATCAAGTTCCACACTGCTGAGTACGATCTTCATGGCTTCAGCTCGAGTCACCGTTTGATTAGGAAGAAAGGTTCCATCTTCATAACCTTCAACGATGCCCGAAAGATAAGCAGATTCCACATAGTCTAAATACCAGTCATCGCTTGTGACATCTGAAAAGTGAAGTTCTGTAGGAGTCATGACATCAAAGCCTGCTCCTAAAAGAACAATCTTTACGGTTTCAGCACGAGTCACTTCCTGGTCAGCTTTAAAAGTTCCATCGTCATATCCTTGAAGAATTCCCTGATTCACCAGATCCATAATGGCGGTGTAGTTAGGGTTACTGTCATCGAGATCAGTAAAACTCGTGGCCAAGGCAAGGCCAGGAAGCATTAAAGATGCCGCAAGGAGGCTTAGAACAATTCGTCGCATGAAGTGGAGTGGTTAGGCTTATGGATTTTATCAGAAAATCCTGCAAGAGTCTTACCCTTTCAGGAGTGAGTTTTTTTATGACGTACTAAAGACTTGGCCTAGCGGCCTGGAGCGGTGCGTCATAGAAAATTACTCACTCTTTCCTAGAGAAACTTCACCTGGTGAGTAGCGATCTAGGTTTTCTTCACCAATGAGCTTCACTACTTCATCAATAACTTCATCTAGAGGGACATGTCGTTGTTGACCTTTGTCCATGCTTCGAATGATGATGGTTCCTTCACGTACTTCGGTAGAACCAAGAATCAAGGCATAAGGAACATTGTGTTTGTCCGCTAGTCTCAGTTGAGCTTTGATGCTTCCTTTCCCAAGTGCACCTACGGTTTTCACACCTCGGTCACGAAGGGCTTCAATGATTTTTAGACATTTCTTCTTAGCAAGGTCACCCAGTTGAGCAACAACCACATGGATATTGTCTTTTGAAGGGGGAAGAAGATTGTTTTGCTTCATGTGCATGATGATTCGGTCAATCCCACAAGCGAATCCAACGGCTGGCGTTTCAGGTCCACCCATGATTTCAACCAGTCCATCGTAACGTCCTCCACCACCAACTGCATTTTGGCCACCGGTACTTTTGTCCCAGAATTCCCAAACGGTTTGAGTGTAGTAGTCGAGTCCACGCATCAATCGGTCATTTTCATTGTAAGGAATCTCAAGTTCTTCAAGATACTCAAGTACACGTTCGTGATGCTCTTTGTCTTCTTTGCTTCGGTAGGCTTCAAACTTAGGAGCGAGTCCCGCAAGAATTTGACAATCTTCTGCTTTACAGTCAAGAAGTCGCATTGGGTTGTTGTGAAGTCGATTATTACATGACTCACAAAGTGATCGTTCCTTACCAACGTAATAGTTGATGAGGGCTTCTCGATATTTTTCTCGGCTTTTCTTTGTTCCAATATTATTGAGTTGAAGGTCAAACATGTCAGTCAGTCCAAGGTCTTCAAAGATTTTGTATGCCATTTGAATCAGCTGAACATCAAGGGCAGGGTCACTTTCTCCAATCACTTCAAATCCAAACTGCCAGAACATTCGGTAACGTCCTTTTTGAGGTCGATCGTATCTAAAATGAGGTTCAATGTAAAAGAGCTCAACAGGTTGAGGCAATGAGCCCATTCCATGTTGAAGATAAGCTCGAACCACACCTGCAGTTCCTTCTGGTTTTAGCGTCATGCTTCGTCCACTTCTATCTGGGAAAGTATACATTTCCTTTTCTACAATGTCGGTGTGCTCACCCACTCCACGTTCAAAAACTTCGGTGAACTCCATAACTGGAGTGGTGATCCGAGTGAACCCAGCTTGACGAGCCCGATGTCGAACGACTTTTTTGATGAAAGTATGGTACTCGTGGTCTTTTGGAAGAACATCATGAATACCCGGTGCGGTTTGTAAACGTTGCACCTTCTTTTTTTCATCTGTGGTCGTGTCTGACATAGAAAGGAATTAGAAATTAAGTTCGAGGTTTACAATAGCTCAATTTCCAGGTTTGGGCAAGGCTATTGACAGGCTTCAGCCATTTGATGTATAAATCGATCTTCTAATTTGAAAAAATGTCATCAGATACCCTAACTCTATTTGGACCTGGCTTAGATCATGTCGATCAAGTCGCTGAGCAACGTGCTCAAAGCGCAGAAACATTAAAGCAGCTTAGTAATAAAGTAAGAGCGAAACTAGAGAACCTAGACCCTAAGGTGGTTTTGAATGAGAGAGCTAAAATTCAAGTGGCAATCATGACTGTCTTGGAAGAGGCATGTAATCAAGGTGTGATTGATCAAGAGGCCGTGATGATTCTTTCCCCATTGCTGGATGTTTTAATCACAGGATTTTATGATGCTTTACAATCTCAAACGGAAACCCCAGCTAAGATAGAATGTCCTACTTCAAGAAAGAAGGCAAAAGCCGCTCCGACAAAGAAAGAAAGTAAGAAAAAAGACTACCCTAGCATTGAGAATGCTCCGGCTGAACTTAGAGGCTTGGCTGAGGCGAAAGGGTTGTTACAGACTTTAGGCTTAAATTTTGATCAAAAATATGATTCAAATCAACTCCATACTGCCGTGACTAACGCAATGAAGAGTAAAGGTATCAGTGTGCCAGACGATAAATTCCCCGTATTCACTATTATGTTAGCGGTTTATCTCTCTGAGCGTGGTGATTTTGATTTTGAACAATTAAAAGATAAAAAGAGTCCAGATAAGAAAGCCTTTATTGAGCTTCTTCGTCACATGACAAAAACAGTCGCTCAGGCGGGATCACTATCCGCCTTCCTCTCTGGTGGTTTCCTTTCTGAGGAACATGGGTTTGATAAGAAAAAGGCCAAATCTATAGAGCTGCTTAGTCGTTTGGCTTAGTTTAGAATCATCTGTATAAAAAACAGCTCACTATGAGCTTTTTTTTATTTGAGTGTCCATCCTGGATAGTTATACTGCTCTTCCTCTAGGAATCGTGGCTTAGGATTTTCATCCATTCTTGCTTTGACGATAACTATTTTTGGTTTGATGGGGCGTCTAGCGAATACAGGAACCACTCGTGTGGTTCTCCCTTTCCCATGATGTGGAGAGGCGGCAAGTATTCGTTCAATTTGACCCGCTCTTATTCCGTGAGTCACATCTTTGATGCTTAATAATTGTTCTCGTCGTCTTACTTCAGCTTTGAAAGTGTCTTTAGTCCTACCTATAGGGTGAGCACAGATCGTACCTTGGCAGTTCGTACCCCATGGAGAGTCAAAACTAATACTAGCTATGGCATAAACCTGAGGAGAAAACTGCACGGAGAATTGATCGTTCCCCTTTTTACGTATTAGAGGCGTTCCAAACTTCCCAATAAAGGCATGGAATTGATCAAGACTTCCTAATAAGCCTGGATTTAATTCAAAGGCAGTGGCCCATTGAAGTTTTTGCATAAGATCGAAATCTCTTTCCGTAAAGGTTAAACTAGACAGCGTTCCAAAGGGACGGGCTTCTTGGCCTTTATTGTATTCCATTGCTCCGACCCATTTATTCTCACGACATTTGTGTTTTCCACCTAAGCCATTTATGAAGACAAAATCAATTCTATCTGATTTTAATCTAACCGGAGACGCACTGAGATGTCTTTGATCGCTCAGTGGAGAAGTAAGATCAAATCCTGCAGTAGCAAAATTAGCTTGAATCAATCGGGCCCAATCTCCGCCTAATACTCCTTCCATTTGTTGAAGATTTATTCCAAGTTCATTCCAAGTAAATCTTTGGACACTGTCATCATGACCTCTGAATTTGACATCAATCAGTTCATGGGCACGTTGAAGCATTGGATGAATAAAATAAGGTTTACTAGTGTCTTCATTCCCAGAAGTTACAGGCGCAGATACAGTCTTTTTCGGCAGATATGTGCAGTAAACATATTTATGAAAATCATTTCTTAGGTAGTAACCACTTTCCAGGTCATAATCACTGGCTTTAAAATGATCACTTACACGAGTTGTTCGATCTAAGAGGATAACTCGCCGTTTTTTTGCAGGTTGAATTTTTTTATCACCTGGCTGTTCATTATAAGCTCCAAGATTTCCAGTAGCGTCAAAACTTAATGAAACCACAGGGGTGGATACGGACAAAACTTCGTCGATAAATCTTTCGGCTAATAGTCTTGATTTTGAGCGGAGACTACGAAATGAATTTAGACTAATGACATCAATTTGCCCCGTGCCAATTTCAGTTTTTAAGGCCTGAAAGGCTTGAGGATCATGTAAGTCGCCACTGATGATTTTCAATTCTGGGTAACTCACAGCTAGGGAATGTCTTTCATGTCTAGGATTAATAAAGATTATAATCTTACTTGCAGGCACTCCGGCATCGATCCATCTGGAAACTTGGTGTTCAGATTCAACTCCCAGAATGAGTACATATCCCCCAGTTAAATGCTCTTTTGATCGTGCTACTAAATCATCAAAAAATGAATCTGAGGTGGGGTGGTTTATCTCATGACTAATTTCACCTACAGAACCTTTTACCGCTTCAATTGTAGGTTCATGAATACTGAATACGCATTTAAGTGCTGTTGACTGGAAGTAGCCACTACGAGATTGATACTTCCCTCGATCGAAATTTGGGACACTCTGTACCATTCGATCAAGATGCATCATACGACGCTTTGAAGGTGAGAAATCTCCCATTCCATCAAAACCATCATAGGTTTTTAAGGTGCCTGTATTGCTAAAGCTAATCGCAACCACGGGATTAGAATGAGCAAGGATGGATTCCAAAATTCGCTCCACAGAATTTTTAAGGTCTTTATTGATTGCAGAGTCTCTTGTCATGCTGATGACGTCAATTGTGTCGTTTTGAGCGGTGTCTCTGATTATAGATTCCATTATTCTTGAATAGTTTTCTTGACTATCACCATAGCTTTTTTCAGCAAGCACGAGGATTTTTTTTGCGTCAACACCTGCAGCCATCCATTGTTGGATTTCGTATTCTTGTTGTCTACCACCCAAGATGAGAACACAGCCTCCTCTTAAGTGTTTTTTTGAACGAGACACAAGGTCATCAAGGTAGGCTTCAGTTGATACATATAATGTATCTTCACATACTTCTGAAGTATTAGGTGTTTTAAATCGATCATTTAACGGGAAATGTCCCATCACATTAACATGATGAGATTTTGAATCTCCTTGGTAGTGATCCGTGCGTATATCTTCTGCAGTGCTTTCTGCAGCATGAGCGTATTGTTTGATTATATGTTCAAGAGCACGCTCATGATAGGCACTATTGCTTAAACCTTCATTGGAAATTCCTGTAATTCCTTCCATGACACGTGAAGTACCTCTGGCATGAAAGTTGATGGAAAGAAATAAACCGTTTTTCCCTGGTGAAAGCCCCTCAATAAATGAAGTTAAATAATTGTTAAACCGTAGGCTAATTCCACCATTTGGATCAATACTGATGACATCAATTCCTTTTTTGGGGGAGCAATGGGCCTTCATCTTATCCCATAGTGCTTTTTTTCTTATATCTCCTTCAATAACGGTAACTCCGGGGAAGCGTCGTCGAAGCACACTTGCGTTTTCAGGGTTGTTCTCAAGAATGATGATGTTTTCAGGTGCAACACCTTTTTCAAGCCACATAAATACCTCTTTCCCATAACCCGCCATACAGATGACATACCCTCCAGCAAGAAAAGGTTCAGCCGTCTCACCTAATCGAAAACGGAATTTTGTTTTCCCTGGGGTGTCATCATGACTCGCTGCTGAAGCGTATTGTTGGTATCGAGTTAATTCATCATCATTGGGTCGGTTCACAGGGCCACAAGAGGTTTCAGTATTGTCACCCAAGACTTGTACGCCTCCATCGGCCCATTTGATTCTACCTTCCTCCATGAGGAGTGTTGCAATTTTAGTCTGCTTTCTCAGGATGCATACATCGCTTCCATCAGCTCTCAGTAGGGTGAGTGGTCCGGGTAATCTTCCCATCACATGGTGACTCTCTGCAGCATCAAGCATCCCAGGGATAAGCTCCTGAATTTCATTTCTTACCGTTTCTGTGATCGCATCAATGTCTTCCGTGAGTGCATCCGCCACAATATCTACTCTGTTGTAGAATTCAAGCATCTCATAAAATTCGGCAAAGTTTGCATAAATTGACTCTTGACCTTGATTGCTCATGTCAATTTCAATCAGTTCTTTTCGTTGTTTAAATACATCTGGAGTCCACAGTAATTCAATGGCTCGTCCTGCAGAGAGTCCAAAGGAAACGGCAAAGACTTTCAAAGCGTCTACACAAAAACTAGGTGAATCTCTTAAGAAACTCATGTCATATTGCCAATATATTTCCGCTAAAGTTAAAACTTTAGAAGTGAGATTTAGCTGTTCAACCATTTGATTGATGTCCTTAGGAATAGGAGCGTCTAAGTCAGTCAGATCCATTCCTGGTTTGCTAATGACACGGTCACCACTTTTAAGCGTGCGGCGTTGTTTTTGTGCAATATCTGCAATTTCACTCGGTGTAGATCGAGTTTCATTGGCAGAATTTCCTGATGCATAATGATAAAAACATGAGGTTTTACCTTGAAAACGACGAGAGACACGCCCACGACGTTGTTCTCTTTTCCAAAAAACAGAAATATTAGTTAGGTCAATCGCATGAGTAAGCGCTGGGGCATCAAAGGACTCCTCAAGCCGTTCAGCATTTGAGACGAAAAGCACTTCTCCAGAGTTGATTGATTCAGAAACCGCTCCAAGATCTTTTGTCTTTGGACAGACACGCAATGCAAGATTATTTAGTTCTGGAAATTGTGGAAGTATCTTGTCGTGAAACCACTTTGCGGTGGCATTAGTGGGGAAGAAAAGAATAGCGGCTTCTTTTTTTGGAAGGCAAATTTCTTTCAGGATCTTAATGGCGACTAGATACCTTTGTGGCATGTTTAGTCCACGAATATTTCCATCTTTTTCATCAACATAAATAGTTTTTCCAGCGACTACTTTAATTTGACCGTAATCTTCAGATTCAACAGAATGGGCTACATCTCTTCTAACAGGAAAACCATGGTCTTTCACTAATTGTGAATAAGTGTAGCTGACCACATGATCCACCTTATTTCTAAGATCATTTTTTTTAGTTTGACCCGTAGCCGTAAGATATATCTGAGGGGTGCCTTTGAATTTTTCACCGGCTAATCCATGAATTTCACCAAAATATTTATGACCTTCATCAAAGACACAAATTCCAAAAATATTGTCGTCAATGGCATCAATATACCGTTCACCTTTTTTATTTGCTGTTGTTAAAAATTGAACGGTAGTAATTGCTACATCAATTTGATCAAGGTTCTTGATATTTGATGAGCTTAATCGTCTTACTTTCTTAGGCTGACCTGTTCGCTTTTGATATTCATTCAAAAAACGACTTAAGGCGGCACTGGAAGGGACAACAATTAATGCTTTTTTTGGGTACTGCATTAAGAGGTCTACGACCATGGTTGTTTTCCCGGAGCCAGTTGGAGCATCAACATATATCGTTCTGTCACCTTGACGCATAGCCTGAATAACCGAGTTTTTAATTTCTCTCTGGTAGCTGAGTTCAGTATACCCATCAGGCGTATAAAGAGGAGGCTCTGGAGAGATAGAGTCAAAGTAAGTTTGATTTGTACTAGGTTCAGCTGCTGTCGATTCTTTATCCTGAATATGGTCTTCATTTTCTAGCGTTGAGCCCACCTTTTCTTATGCAAGATAATAAGGCGGAACTTTAAACCATTTTGATGCTCTTGTCAAGCGTCGATAGTCTGTAAAGCTGAGGTTTTCATCCGCCATACTATGTTATCAACCGTAATGGTTCCATCATTTTCATTATCAATATTCCCGTCATCAGGGTGAATAATTCCATCGTCGGCTGTTCCAGGTCTTCGATTTTCTGGATAGCGTCTCCAGTCTTCGTGAGTTTCTGGACGAGGGGCATGGGGCCGATTATCAGGTTGAGGCTGATTTTGATCACGAATAATTCCCCAAGGAGTAGATTCATCGTTAAAGTCTGGCATTCTAATGTCTAATGGGCCTGGCATAGGAGTGGGGGCTAGAAGCTAAGATAAGGTTAATTATACCCCTATCGTTTAGCTTTGCAAGTTTTGCCAGTATCCAGCGGCAGCAATCATGGCCGCATTGTCTGTGCAGTAAGCCATTTTCTCGGGGTGCCTAAACTTTGGGCCGTTTGAGAGTTTTTGCAAGGAAGTCTGAATTCGAGCACGCAAAGAGTGGTTCGCAGAGACCCCTCCAGCCAAATGAACTTCTTTAGGCGATCGTTCTTTTACGGCTTTCATGAGTTGATGAACCAGTGTGTCTATCACGGCTTCTTGGAATGAGGCCGCAACGTTGGACACAAATTGAGGGTCATTTAATTTCTCTTGATGATCTTGTAGGTGGTAAAGCACCGCGGTCTTTAATCCTGAAAAACTAAACCGATAGTCACTGAGCCGTCCCTTGGGGAAGGCGATGGCATTTGGATTTCCTTCTTTTGCAGTTTCTTCAATGGCCGGTCCACCAGGGTAACCAAGTCCTAAAAGGCGAGCGGTTTTATCAAAAGCTTCACCGGCAGCATCATCAAGTGTTTGTCCAATGACTTCAATCGTATTGTGATCCGGAATCCAAGTGAGCTCATTGTGCCCACCTGAAACCGTTAAACTTAAGACTGGAAATTCAGGAGCCGTTTCTCTATCCAACCAATTGGAGTAAAGATGTCCATGAATATGGTTCACTTCAATGAGTTTCTTTCCCATGGAGAAAGCGAGACCCGCGGCGGTCATTCGTCCAACAAGTACCGCACCAATGAGTCCGGGTTCTTTAGTTACTGCAATGGCATCAATATCCTCCCAGCCGATATTAGCTACTTTAAGTGCTTCACGTATGGTCGGTAAAATGGACTTCATGTGTTCACGTGAGGCGACTTCAGGAACAACCCCACCTGTAGCTGCATGAGTAGCAACTTGTGAGGCAATAACATTGGCGTGAACTTTCCACCCATCTTCTACAATGGCGATGGCAGTTTCATCACACGAACTTTCTATTCCAAGGATGATCATTGATCAGTAATTTGACTTACTGCGACCTTAACATAATCAAGGGCATCCGCTAAGTCCGCTTGCATTCTTGGTGATTGAGCTAGAAGAAGTGCACAGATAGTTGCAACAGAGGCTGTCAGAGTCACGATTTCAATATTGCTATCGCGTCTTTTTCGATCTGCTCGTGCTTGTAGCACTTTTGGATCTTCGTAGTGTGAGGTGTGGTGAACTAATTTCCCATCTCTATCCGAGTAATAGACCGTAGAGGGAGCAACATAAATAGTGTGACCAGCTTCAGTTCTTTGGGCAGAACCAATTAAGGGACCGTTTGTCGTTTCTATAAGTGCAGAAGACCAGCCCTTTAATTCTTCTCCAAATTGAACCGCTGTACCTTGTTTAGGATAAGCCTTCACCTTGAATTTGAACCCGCTGCTCATAGGTTTACTTGTTTCAACAATTTTGGTTTTCAAATCAATAGTAACCGTGAAATTTGCATCAAATCCTAGGCGAACATTAAATTTTTTAAATCCAGGTTCTGCCTCGAGTTCCTTTACTTTTAGGTCATCTGGGGTTTTCCAGTTATCAGCGTTGTAAGAACGAGGGCCCTTAAGAGGAGAGGTTAATGTGATTTTCCCCTCGAGATATTCAAAGGTGAAATGCTTATATCCAAAACAGATTAGACGTTCTGATATTTGTTCTGGGCTTGAAGTTTCCATGGTCTGGGCTTAGTTGATGACATTATTTCAGGGTTTGTCAACTGGGTCAAGTGCAGGGTAAGATACAGCCAATGAAAAACGCCGCGGTAGAAATTGTTAAAACTTTGCAAGACGCTGGTCACACTGCCTATTGGGCAGGAGGTTGTGTTCGTGATTTTTTGATGGGACGCCATCCAAACGATTACGACATTGCCACCAGTGCTAAGCCAGATGAGATTGAGGATCTATTCGAGAAGACCATTCCCATTGGGAAGAGCTTTGGGGTGATCACGGCCGAACACAATGGACATCATTTTGAGATTGCAACTTTTAGAAACGATTCAGGAGAAAGTGATGGACGTCGTCCAAATGCGGTGACGTTCAGTCATCCTGCGGAAGATGCCTTACGACGAGACTTCACGATTAATGGACTCTTCTTTGATCCCATTTATGAGGAGTTTCATGATTTTGTTGGGGGGCAGGACGATATTAAGAATAAGTTGATCCGTTTTATTGGAGATCCTCATGAGCGAATTTTGGAGGATCATCTTCGGATCATGCGAGCGGTGCGCTTTAAGAACACACTCGGTTTTGGCTATCATCCGGACACCTATCATGCGATAAAAAAACACGCTCATCTTTCCAATAAGGTGAGTTGGGAGCGAATTCGTGATGAGTTGAATAAAATCATAATGAGTGACCGAGCTCCAATTGCTTTTGAAGACATGGAGGATACGAATGTTTTAGATCATGTTTTTCCTGAACTTGAAGCCTGCAAAGGAATAGCCCAACCTGCTGAATACCATCAAGAAGGAGATGTCTGGACACATTTGATGGACTGCTTGAAATCTTTGCCTGAAGAGGCAACGCTGCTTGAAAGGTGGGCGGTACTTTTCCATGACATTGGTAAGCCTCAAACTTTTAAAATTGCAGAGCGCATTCGATTTGATCATCATTGTGAGGCCTCGGCAGAAATTGCTACTCGAGTCATGCGTCGTCTTCGTTTTTCTAGACAAGACATTGAGCGCGTGAACTGGGTCGTGAAACATCACTTTATGATGATTGATTTACTGGAGATGCCTTTGGGACGACAGCGTCATTGGTTCTTGGACCCTAAATTTCCGGATCTACTCACACTCTTTTATGCTGATGCTGCAGGAACCACTCCTGTGGATCTCAGTCTTTATGAAAAAGTGAAAGCTGAATATGAATCAGTTCTAGAAAAGTTTGGTTCTATGCCAAAGCCTCTTCTTACAGGAAAAGATGTGATGGAGATTCACAATGTGAAGCCAGGTCCTCAGATTGGAGAGATCTTAAAAGACGCCATGGAGCGACAATTGGCTCATGAGTTTGAAACGAGAGAGGAAGCACTCGACTGGCTTAAGAGCTTGAACGTGTGAGTCGACAAACGGATTCCACATGTGAAGTTTGAGGGAACATATCAACAGGATGGATCGCATCTGTCTCGTAGCCTAGTTCAGCAAACTTCTTAAGATCTCGAGCGAGCGTTGTTGGATTACATGAAACGTAGATGATCCGGTCTGATTCAAAGGCGGCAACCTTTTCAACGACTTTATCACCGAGTCCACTTCGTGGTGGATCCACAATCACTACATCTGGTTTGTCAGTAAGATTTTCAAGACTCTTTTCAACGGCACCACAGTAGTAAGAAACATTGAGAATATCATTTCGAGTCGCATTGCTTCTTGCGTTCTTCACGGAAGATTCATTGATTTCTACTCCAACTACTTTTTGAGCCGCATGGGCACAGAACAGACCGATCGTTCCTGTTCCACAGTAGAGATCAAACACGGTTTCTTCTCCTGTTAATTCAGCCAATTCAATCACTTTTGAATAAAGCACTTCTGCTTGATGAGTATTAGTTTGGAAGAAGGCTAGTGGAAGGATGTCAAAGAAGAGCTCCTTATCATTCTTGAGTCGAAGACTTTCCGTTAGTAGTGCTTTACCAGCAAGATGATGAGTTTCAATTCGTGTTTTAGTTCCTTTCTCTTGGAAAACTTGCGTCCAGTAAACGGTGGTCCCTTCATCAAAAAGTTGGATGAAGCTGATTCGATCTTCAAAGGCAGCCGGTGAGGTATTTAGAATCACCATTTTTTCTCCAGTGTTTTTTCCTTCTCGAATCGTAAGGTTTCGTAATAGTCCCTCAGGATTCTTTTTATTGTCATGATGGTCGAGGCCTAGTTCATTGGCCCAGTTTCGTACTTTTGTTGCGATTTCAGCAATGTCTTGTAGATGACATTCTGTTAGGTCAAAAACTTCGTAATGGAAACCTGGTGGGTAGAAGCCAAGCATGACTTCTCCATCCTTACCTGGTCCAAAAGAAAGTTCCATTTTATTCCGGTAGTTCCATTGTTCAGCACAAGGAATAATGCTTTTCACAATTGATCCGTCTAGACCACCCAGTCGTTCTATTGAGTCACGAACTTGCTGTTCTTTCATTGAAAGTTGATCCTCATATTTGAGGAATTGGAACTTACAACCTCCACAGGTATCAAAATGTTTACATTTTGCTTCAATTCGCATTTCACTCGGTTCAATCAATTCTTGAACCCGTCCTTCAGCGTAATTCTTTTTAACACGACCTGTTTGAATTCGAACTAAGTCACCAGGACAGGTGTCCGGCACAAAGATCTTAAATCCATCATGGTCAGCGATTCCCTTTCCGCCAAAGGCGATTCGGTCCACGCGTACTTCGAGTTCTTCTCCTTTTTTTGGTTTCATGTCGCGGAGCTTAACGGGGAAGTGACAGATTGGCAATAGATTGACGAATAATAATAACTTTTGTATCTTGCCTTCTAAATTAAAACCTATGCCCAAGGGAAGAAGTCCTGTTTTAACAGTGGCTGTATTACGGCCAGGAGAGCGAATTTTAAGTGCTCCAATTTTTGACAAGATTTAGTTTGATTAAGTAGAATAGGGGACATAATAAATTTCCTATGTCTGAGAAGCGATCCAGTTCGTGGCGTTTGGGGGTTCTAGCTTTAGCTTTGTGCTCTGGAGATGGAAGGCCTCACTCAGAGAGCCTTAGAGATAAAAACAGTAATCCTGTTGATCTTCAGTTGAGCCCAAGAACTCCAGATGAAACCCTTGAAGGAGAAATAAATACATGGGCCGAAGTTCAAGAGATTTTAACTACAAAAAGAGAGGAGCATTTAGCCACAGAGTTTCCTGAGTTTGATCCTGAAATTGAAACAGTTGGGCAAATGAATGCTGCCATTGCAATTAAAGAATGTGTAGAAAAGGAATCAAGAGGTCAGTGTAGCTATTGGCATGTGAATCCTCCACAATTAAATTGTACGGTTGGTGATGATGAGAAATTGATGGTTTCGTGGCAGCTTTATACACATAATGATGCTTTGAAATTATCACTTAAGTATGGAACATGGCTTGCGGATGAAGTTCCTGTTGAAGATCAGATTTTAACAAATGATCCTGAAGATTTTCCTGCTGAAGCAGCACGAGCTTGTGTGTCTGTTTCAAACTTAATGAATACGGTTTGGTACGAATCAGCTAATGATGATGAGTACATAGGTCTTGGAGACTCTCCAAATTCAGTTAGAGGAGTGGAATGGGTAATGAGGTCTGTTAATGAAGTTTTTGATGAGCTTTATTCTCTCCATGGTGATTTAGTTGTGCAAGATGGAACCAATATTGTTATTGAAACGGGTGATCAGGTTTCAATCCGTTACATTGCAACGGGGAATTGGTACTTTCCGGTTAAATATTATCCTGTGATGGTGAAGTACGATGAGTTTGGAGAGGTCATCTCTTTTTATAGATCTCCAGCAATGTATGATGAGAATGTAATTCATAATGTGAGAACTCATCTCCAATGAAAATTCAAATCATCCAGTTCTCAGCGACTAAAGATAAAGCTCTCGCGAGCCTTGAAGCTGAATTTGAGAAACGATTGAAGCCGTATTTCAAATTAGAGGTTTTAACGTTAACGGCCAGTAAAGCCGATGAACGTTCAAAGGTTCAACTTGAGGAACGAGACCGTATGATGGCCAAGTTGGATAAGACCGCTCACATAATTGCTCTTGATGAACGAGGTAAGCAGATGAGCAGTCCTGACTTTGCTGAGCATATTCTTAAGCAGCGGGACTTTGGTCCAGGAAAAATCCAATTACTGATTGGAGGATCTCATGGTTTACACCCAGATCTGATTGAGGCAAGTCACTTTCAGCTCTCACTTTCAAAAATGACCTTCACACATGAAATGGTTCGTGTTTTCCTAAAGGAGCAGCTCTACCGAGCTGCAATGATCCTCGCCGGGAAACCCTATCATAAATGAAGCTCTTCAAATTAAAGACCACGCCCTCTTGGTTGTTCACAGCCTTACTTGTGATGGTCTTTGTGCTTCCTCTTTTATTTAATCCGTGGGCCTACGACCTTTTTGAGTTTCCAAAGAACCTTTGGATGAAAAGCATGGCACTCATTATGGCTGGGGGATTGGTCTTTGAATATTTCCGTGGCAATTTAAAACGCTTCCACCTCAGCCACAATCATCAAGTCTGGCTCAGTATATTCCTTGGGATATTAGTCTTATCTCTGATTGTTTCTACAAGACCAGAAATTAGTTTCTGGGGAGGTTATGTTCGTCAGGGAGGAGTGATTAATATGCTTTTTTATGGGCTCCTTTTTGTATTAGGTTTGCAAGTTTTTAATGACAAAACACGACGTGAAAAGTTCTTACAGGTGACTATGGTTTCAGGAGTGATCATTGCCGTTTATGCATTGCTTCAGCAAATGGGAGTCGATTATTTTTCTGAATCAGCCACAGATATTTTTGCCGGACGAAGTTACTCAACACTGGGGAATCCAACCTCATTGGGAGCCTACTTACTTTTCCCAATGGGTGCTTTCATGGCGCTTAGAATGGGGAGTAAGGAAAAACCAAGATGGTGGGTGCTGCTGCTTCTTTTTGCAGCCATCGTAGTAGCAAAAAACCGTGCCAGTATTTTGGCTGTCATGCTTTCAAGTGGGCTCTATGTTTTATGGCTCAGTCGTAAAAAACCAGTCTTTTTCTGGATGCTTCTACTGGGAGGTCTCGTTTCCATGCTTGGCTTTCTTTCTGCTTATGGTGGAGACATCCGTTCTCTCATGTCTCGTTTTACAACTTGGAATAGTAGCTTGGAAATGATTAAGGATTACCCAATCCTTGGGGTAGGAGCTGAAAACTTCCTCTACTACTTTGATTTCTACGCTCAACCAGACCTTTATGTTTATGAGGATTACATGACGACTATGGATCGTCCTCACAATGAATTTCTTGAGTGGTGGATTCATTATGGAATCTTTGGAGCAGCCTTTTATCTTGGCTTAGGAATCACAATCCTTAGGAAGTTCTGGACCACAAAAAATGCCATGGATCGATTTGTGTCATTGGCACTGATTGCCTTAATGCTTTCAAATTTCTTTAGTTTCTCATTGGTGACGCAGCTTAGTTTTGCAGCGCTTTTCCTCGCCTTCACCTTCCGTGATAAGGTCAGTATTAAATTGCATCAAAAGGGCTACTGGAGATGGGCTGTAGCCGTGGTGCTCACGCCGATCATTCTTGGTTTTCTTGCGCTTAATGTGAATGCTTTCGTTCAAGATTATCATCTTAAACAGACCTACGTTCATTTTGGAGTGGAGGAATATGAAGAAAGCATGGAGCATCTTTTAAAAGCTCATCGCAGTCCGTTTCCTTATGTACAAGTTTATTCGGATAGTTTCCCTATCGCTTACTCTCTTGCCGATGCAACAGGAGGGGATGATATAGCTAAGCTCGCGGAGTATTTCGTAGTGATGGAGAACAAACTTTCTAATTACGCACTGAGTCCTTCTTTAAACTTGGCCAAATGGTACATCTTCATTGAGAACTTTGATGCCGCTGAAGAGGTCTACAAATCGCTTTATGCGGAGGGAAGAACTCACCCAAAATTTCTTGAGAAATGGGCAGATTTTTATGCCGAACAAAATCAGATTGAGTCTGCAGCTCTTGTTTATGATGAGTTTTTTGAATGGATGCCAAACACATGGAAGAGTAGTTTTCATGATAGTGAAGCCACGCGAATTTTCTGGAAGAATCATCCCAATTTTTATAAAACGATTTCTCAGGCTGCACTCATTTATGAGTTCACTGATAGACAGGAGGAAGCGAGTTTACTTCTTGAAGAATTATAAAAAGCCCCACCATCTCTGGCAGGGCTTTTTTATTTAGATGTGACTATTCACAACTAGAGTTAACTTGTTTAGTTACAAACGTCGTACATTTGTGCAGCAAGATTATCTAGTGTCCATGAGCTACCTTGTAGGAGCATGTTTGCTGAGTTGTATGACATTGAGTATTGACGTTCAGCAAGGTCTTTAAGTGTCCAAGAGCTATTTCCTGTTACCTCGTCAATAATGTATCCACTATTGTGAAGTCGTTGAAAGTTTTCCTCTACTAGTAGGCTAGCTAGAGTCCAACTACCAATGCTGTCTTGAATGTCTTCAATTTCAACAAGAAGGTCACAGTTTGTTATGTCACAATCTCCACCTTCCCATTCCCATCCATCGAGAATGTCAGGATCTACTTCTTTAAAGTCTTCAACACTTGGTGCTGATCCAAATCGTCCTTGTAGGTCTGAGTTATCTGCATCGGTTCCTGCAAGTGACATGGCACCGGCACCGACAACCACTCCGAGGACGAGTCCTACAAGAAGTGAGGGGAGACTGAAATTCTTCATTTTTGTTTTGGTTATATGGTGAAGTTTTCATATAATAGTAACATAAAACCTCACGCTTGACAATTGTCTAATTCTGATTCCTCGCATCGCCAACGCTTTTTGATTGGAATCATGGTCCATACCATGATGGTTTCTTTGGCGGTCACCATAGCGATGTCTAAGCAAGTTGATGCTCAGGATCTTGCGGCACATTTGCCGCTTCCTTTCTTCGAGAAAGAAACCGTTGAGCCGATTAGTTTTATTTTTACAGGTGATATTATGCTGGGACGATACATCGCGACCCTTACTGATCGGAATGGCGGAGATTTCCCATTCACCTATATGCCAGATCTTTTGACGAAGACAGAAGATGCGCTGAATGATGAACTTGATTTTGTTGTGGGTAATTTAGAGGGGCCAATCACTACATCAAACTATGTGAACCCAGGAACGGCCATGATCTTTAATTTTAATCCTGCCGTGGTTCCCAATCAATTGCTTGAAGCTGGATTCACTACTTTATCCATGGCCAATAATCATACTTTGGATATGGGAGCCGATGGGATCAAACAAACACATGACTTTCTTGAACAAGTAGGTATCGATGGCTTTGGTCATCCAGATACTCCAACGGGTGAGTTCAGTTCACTCTCTTATGAGGTGGAGGGGAAAACCATTACTTTTCTTGGACTGAATGATGCCGTGATTTCTCTAGATGAAGAAGCAGCGCTCACAGAAATTGAACGTCTAGATCAAGAGTCTGACTTTCTGATTCTTAGTGTGCATTGGGGACCTGAGTACCTTGAAGAAGCACCAGATCATATTGTAGGCATGGCTCATTCATTTGTGGATGCGGGCGCTGATTTTATTCATGGTCACCACCCTCACCGAGTTCAAAACTCAGAAGTTTATAATGGAGTTCCTATTTACTATTCATTGGGTAACTTTGTCTTTGACCAATATTGGTCCAGCTATACTCAAGAGGGACAGGTGGTTCTATTGCAGCTGATTCCAGCAGAAGAGGGCTTCATCCTTGATCATCAAGATTGGATGGTGGACCTCGTTAATAAAGGAGAGCCTCAGTTGCGTCAGTAGTGAAACTTTACACGAACTTGGTCATTCTTAGCATGAATACGTTCGCCTTCTTCATTGAGAAATCTTTCAAAACTATGTTGGTAGGCCAAGTGCATTTGATTATTAGCTACACTTGCTTGATTGGCTTTGCGTTCAAATTTAGTAATGATTTGAGAGAGGGCCCCATAGATGAGTTCTGCAATGAGAACTCTAGATGCCTTGATCGATTGAGGTATATCAACATCCAAGTCACTTCCATCTGGTCTGATTTCTGCTGAGAAGTTCCCTTCAGGGGTACTTACATCTACTTGAAGGCCCGAGGGTAGCATTTGCAATGCACGTTGATTGAATGACATAGATAGACTTTTTAGTAGATATTAGGTATAATTAAACGATTATTTAAAGAACTCTGTCAATGAAACTTGAATTTCGTGGCGCAAACAAAGAAGTAACGGGGTCTCGCCATCTCCTCCATGTGAACGGTAAAACTATTCTTATGGATTGTGGAATGTATCAAGGTCGTCGTAAAGATGAACGCGAGAAAAATGCCAATTTTGGTTTTGATCCCAAAGACGTGGATCTTGTTCTTCTGTCTCATGCTCATATCGATCATTCTGGGAATCTTCCAAATCTAGTGAAGCAAGGTTTTACAGGACCAATTTATTGTACAGCTGCTACAAAAGATCTACTCGAACACATGCTGGGTGATTCAGCCCATATTCAAGAGCGTGAAGCAGAGTGGATCAATAAACGGAAAAAGAAACGTGGTGAAGTGGACCTCATTGAGCCTCTTTATACTGAGGCCGATGTGCTTGAAACTCTAAAACTATTGCAACCAGTAGGTTACGATACTTGTCTTGAAGTAGTACCTGGGGTTGAAGCCTGCTTCAGGGAAGCGGGACATATTTTGGGTTCTGCGATGGTAATTCTTACGGTTGATGATCAAGACGACGGGAAGACTAAAAAGTTGGCTTTCTCTGGAGATCTTGGACGACCAAATATGCCTTTGATGAGGGACGCTTATCAAGCCAAGGATGTTGACTATCTCATGATTGAGTCAACCTATGGAAATCGACTTCATGAGTCTCTACTTGAGGCTGAAGAAAAGCTTGCTCAAGTGATCAACGATACGATTGCACGTGGTGGACGAATTCTGATTCCAGCATTCTCATTGGGGCGAACGCAAGAGCTTGTAGTTTCTATTCATAAGCTCATGGATGAGGAACGAATTCCTCATATTCCCGTTTACGTGGATTCTCCACTATCGGTGAATGTGACTGAAGTGTTTCGAAAGCATTTGAATATTTTGGATGGGGAGGTGCAAAAGAACTTCATTGAACAGGACGAAGATCCTTTCGGGTTTGAATGTATTACTTACGTTCGGTCTGTTGAGGAATCAAAGTCTTTGAATGAAATTAAGACGCCTATGATTATTGTTTCTTCTTCAGGAATGGTAGAGCATGGACGAATTCTTCATCATCTTCGAAATGCAATTGAGGATCATCGTAACTCTCTTCTCATTGTGGGTTACCAGGCTCGAAATACTTTGGGTCGTAAATTGGTAGAAGGGTTCAAAGAGGTGAAAATCTTTGGAGAAATTCATCCTGTGAAGATCGAGGTTCATGTGATGAATGCTTACTCTGCACATGCGGATCGAAGCGATCTTCTACATTACGTTTCACAAGTTGATTCACTGAAAAAAGTGATCCTTATCCATGGGGAGGAGGAATCAGCAGAGGACCTAAAGAAGGCAATTCATGCCAATGGATTCGAAGACGTGATTATTCCAAACTTTGGAGATGAGCTTGAGCTTTAAAGATTGCAAAGATAGCTAAAGCTTCGGTTATTTCACCATCAATAGCTGCTTGAACGGCGTCCGCCCAAGGAAGCCACATAAGTTCAAGGGTTTCATCCTCATCGGGTGAGGCTTCGCCAATAGTAAGATTTTTTGCTAAATAGGCATGACTTTCCATGCTGCAGTTTGATGAGTTTGGATTCATACTTCCAAGGTGTACCCATGTTTCAGCTTGTACACCGGCTTCTTCCATGAGCTCTCGTTTGGCGGTTTCAAAAATATCTTCGCCAGGCTCTTGCCCTCCAGCAGGGAACTCCCAGGAATATTTATTCAGCGGGTATCGCCATTGTCCCACCATAATAACTTCATTTTCATCGTTTAGGGCGACAATACATACTCCACCTTCTTTCTTTAAGTAGGCATACTCAATGTCCTGACCACGTAGGTCCAATTGATCCACCATGAAAGATTTATTTGCGGCTTCAAACGCTTTTTTACTTTCTTTTAACAGGTAGGGGCTCTTTCTGTGAGGGAATTTTGACATAATTTCTGTAACATTATTGCTTTACAGATGTTTTAGCTGCATGAACGTCAACATACGTCCTTTGAAATCTTATCACAGAACTTGCGGCATTCCTGCGTTTCACCCCTCTATTGAAACGTGGAAATGCCCTAAGTTCCTCATACAACGTTATTCTTCTTTGGGCTAAGGTTTGAACTACGGCGCGGGTCTCCCCTCCCTTTTGACCCGCATGTATATGGAACATAGGGCATTTTTTTTGTATAAAAAAACCGGCCTTCATCTCTGGCTATCAGCGAGAATATTTCTGCTGAGCCAGTAATAGATAGAGACCGGTGTTAAAGTAGAGACGTAACTACTTTGGTTTTTGTTTTAATCTGCCTCACTTTGGAACATGTTATCGCCTGTCCAAGGCTGTTCTTGACGTGGGTGGTGAAGGACCGAAGTCCTAGACCTTCCACAGAACGTGGTTGAGAGTCATAAGCTCTCGTGGGAGATGGTGTCTGCCATCGCCATCATGAAGCGGAAATGAGTTTTTAAGGAACTTTGTTTTTGTTTTCTCTCTAGCTTTTTGAAATCATCTTTTTCTTGATGTTTCGTATCATCATACCTCTACAGTAGGATTACGCAACTTTTTATTCAGGACGAGTTCATGAAACTATTGTCTCTTCATATTGTTTAACCTGATGTGCTAAGATGAAATCTTAATAAAAAAGAATGTCTGAAGAAACTGGGAATCTAGATTTATCTGAATCTATTACTATTAACTTTTTGTCAGAACTGGATGCGGCCATCCGTAAAATTGAGTGTGCATTGCTGGATCGTGATTTAAAGGCATTGGTCACGCGATCCTATGGAAGTATGAGTGTTTTTGATGGGAGGGTGCTTGAATACCCTGAGTTCTCAGAAGTTCTTCATGATATGAGAGCTCCACTGGGGTATTTAGCTATGAGATCTGAGCTGATGCAGTCGGGATCTGAATTCACATGGGATGATTTAGAAGGAGACTTTAAAAAAGTAGTGGCGTATTACTCTTTGGTTCGTAAGAGTCTATTGAACCCTACTTCTTGTAAGGAGGTTTCATTAACGGGTCACTTAAGGTCTCATCGAACTAATTTTGCTCGACGGGTCTTGGGGGTTCTGTCATTTGATTCCTCAGAGTCAGATCGTGCATATGAGTTTAAACAACTTGGCACGGCAAAAAATAGAAACTTAAGCTTAGATTTTGGTGAACTGATTAAGGCCTGGACTAATTGGCCAGTACTAGTGAGAGCATTATTGAACTTATTGGGAAATGCATCGGATCATAATCCTGATACGGATCTATTCGTTTCAGTGAGAGTTGTGGAGAAATCAGATACAGTTGAATTGCATGTGAAAGACTCAGGGAAAGGTATAGATGATGAAGAGCAGGTCTTTGCTAGAGGCTTTTCAACGGGGGGTGCATCGCATTCTGGAATTGGATTAGCGGCATCAAAAGTTCGCCTTGAAGCGATTGGCGCATCGCTATTATTAGATGGTCATGGTGGTCCAGATGGAGGTGCTCATTTTACAATCACTCTGCCTAAGCACCCACCCAATCAATAGTTTCTTTGCCCATATCCTCAAGGTACTTATTGGTCTTGCTGAAAGGTTTTGAACCAAAAAATCCACGATACGATGAGAGTGGTGAAGGGTGAACAGATTTTATGATGAGGTGTTTTTGGGGATTGATAACAGAACCTTTTTTCTGAGCGTAATTACCCCATAGTATGAAAACCACTCCTTCATTTTCATCGGATACTTTTTTAATGATGGCATCAGTGAATTCCTCCCAGCCTTTTTTCTGATGAGATCCCGCTTGTCCAGCTTGGACAGTAAGGGTTGAGTTGAGTAATAAAACGCCTTGTTGAGCCCAGTGAACTAGATCTCCAGAAGAAGGCCGTCCACCAAGATCAGAATCCATTTCTTTGAAGATGTTTAATAAAGAAGGTGGATATTTAATAGTGTCATGCACAGCAAAGCAGAGACCGTTGGCCTGATTGAGACCGTGATAGGGGTCCTGACCAAGAATGACTACTTTAACTTTATCAAAGGGGCAAAGGTCCATCGCTCGAAACATATTTTGGGAAGCGGGGTAGACCTGCGTACGTTGGTATTCTTTTTTTAGAAAATCACTAAGTACCTTGAAATAATCTTTTTCAAATTCTTCTTTTAGTGGCGCCTTCCATGAATCATGAATATTGATGCTCATATCTGGAGTTTATCAAGAAAGATCAGTATTCTGTAGCCATGAATAAGCGAATTATTATTATTGGAGCGGGAGCCGCTGGGATGATGACGGCTGCAATTTTAGCTGAGAAGCATAATGAAGCTGAAATCACCTTAGTTGAGAGAAACCCTCGAATGGGGCAGAAGGTGATCATTTCAGGAGGAGGCCGTTGTAATGTAACCACCGGAGTGGAGGACCTGAAGGAAGTATTGAAGGCTTACCCTCGAGGAGCAAAATTTATAAGAACGGCATTCTATGCTTTTCCACCACGTGCTATGCGAGACTGGGTGGAGAGTCATGGAGTTCCTCTTAAAAAGGAGGCAGATCTTCGAATTTTTCCGCGCTCAAATAAAGGAACTGATGTGGTGGGAATTTTTGAAAAAATTCTTAAAGATTCTGACGTAAGAGTAATGTGTAAACGAGTGGTGAATTCAGTTGCTCATGATGGTGAATTCAAAGTAGAGCTCAACACGGGAGAAGTATTAAGTGGAGATTATCTTGTGATCACAACGGGGGGACAAGCTTACAAGCGAACGGGTTCAAAGGGGGACGGTTACTCATTTGCTCAAGCTCTGGGGCATTCCATTACAAAGTTAGCTCCCAGCTTAACGGCTTTTACGATTCAGGAGCAATGGGTTCGGGATTTAGCTGGAGTTTCATTTCCAGAAGTTAGACTTCGATTTATCGGTGCAGAAAAGTATGAGTTTGCGGGGCCCATTATGTTCACTCATAAAGGGGTGACGGGGCCGGCAATTTTTGCTCTTTCAGCGATGTCAGCCTTTGAGTCATTACCGGCCACACTTGAATTTGATTTCTTTCCTCAAAAGAATCATGAACAACTAAGCGCACAGCTGAAGAAAGTTCTTGCTGCTGCTCCAAAGAAGCAGTTTCATAATTCATTGTCACAATTGATTCCTCATTCTTTCTCTAAATTAATTTGTGATTTAAATGACATTCCACTTGAAAAAAGAAACAATGAGCTTTCAAAGAAGGACATCAATCGGACCATTCAGCGTATTAAGCAGTTGAGTCTAAAAATCAAAGGTCGGAGTCCTGGAGAAGAGTTTGTGACAGCCGGAGGAGTTGACCTTAAAGAGGTGGATCCCAAAAGCTTTCAGTCAAAAATTCAACCGGGACTCTTTTTCGCAGGAGAGGTTCTGAATATCGATGGATTTACGGGCGGTTATAATTTACATGCCGCGTGGGCAGGAGGCCATTTAGTAGGGGAGTCTTTATCATGATTTCTAGCTACTTGTTAATCTGTTAATTTTATGAAAAAATTAAAGAGATTCATACACGCCACGCCATGCCTCAGCTAATACAAGATGACTCGGGTAATACAAGAAATCGACTTATTACCTATGTAGTGTTTTTTTGTTTATTGCTAGCGGTTAATTTCATTTTTCGTGATTCAGAATGGATTGGAAGTCAGGGGTTACATACAATTATGGAGACCGTAGCGACGGTACTAGCATTATTTGTTGGAGTACTTTCGTTAACGCGTTTTTATAGTAGACAAGAGAGTAGATTCTTAATGATTGGTGTTGGGTTTATAGGAACTGGTATTTTGGAGGCTTATCATGCTCTTGTGACCAGTGCGACCTTTAGCATCTATTTCCCCTCACCGTCGCCTTCACTATTGCCGTGGAGTTGGTTAGCACCGCGGATCTTTCTATCACTCTTTTTGTTTTTAAGTTGGTGGGTTTGTAGGGGGAATACTGAAATAGGACAAAATGAAGTAGAAGAAAAAAAAGTCTACTTCTTTGCAACAATAGTCACCATGCTATCTTTGCTGTTTTTTGCATATGTACCTTTACCGCGTGCCTATTACCCGGAGTTATTCTTTGGGAGACCTGAGGAAATGGTTCCTGCATTATTATTTCTACTTGCTCTTGTTGGTTTTCTACTAAAAGGGCTTTGGAAAGATGATCATTTTGAGCACTGGTTAATTCTTTCTCTGATCATAGGGTTTGTTTCACAGTCTTTCTTTATGTCCTTTTCATTTGGACTCTTTGATTTTCAATTTGATGCGGCACATTTACTGAAGAAATTATCTTATATTTTTATTCTGATTGGATTGGTGGTGAGTTTATATGAATTAGTTCTTGAAGGAGAACGAAGCCGCAGTAACCTTGTGAAGAAAAATCTAGAAATTAAGAAATCAAAAGGTATTGCTGAAGCAGCACTAGTTGAGTCAGAAAAAACTAAGCTAATGCTGGAGCGTATGAATGCCATGATGACGGGGCGAGAGTTAAAAATGCAAGAAATGAAAAAGAAACTTAAAAGTTATGAATCTAATCTTTCTCCCAATGATTAAGAAAAATGAATCACAATTCACATTGATGGCGTTTATTGGCTTGATTTTTATCAGCATAGTTTCCACTCTTTTATTTGTTTCATTGAATAAAAAACCAGTGGAGTACACAGAAGCGATTGCTGAATCTATTGAATTGATTAAGAGCTTCGCTGAGAACAAAGAAATAGTTAATGAGCTTAAGGTAGCAAATGAAGAGCACTCAGATTTAACAAATGAGGAAATTTTGAGAATGGATGCTGAATGGAGGTCTACTGATGTTACTTCTAAGCAAAAAATTGATTTGCATTCAAATGAGGCGTCAGCTTTTTTGGTAGAGATTCAAAATATGGAACCTAAATTCGCAGAAATATTTATTACTGATTCTTATGGTTTGAATATTGCTCAAACTAATGTAACTACTGATTATTACCAGGCCGATGAGTCCTGGTGGGTTGAAGCTTATGATAATGGAGTTGGTTACTATGGAAATATTGAATTTGATGAAAGTGCACAAAAATGGTCTGTACCTATATACACCAGATTGGAAGATGAAAATGAGGAAGTGATCGGGGTTGTTAAGGCTTTGTTAGATACCAGTAAAATAAGATGATTGAATGAAAATTCGCTCTAAAATATTTGTAACTTTTTCAGTGGGAATGACCTTATTCCTGCTTATTGGTATTGGTATTGTTTATGACTTTTCTTCTGAGAATTTAGAGACTAGAATACATGATCATCTAGAGACATCAGTTCGATTGCAGGCAGATCATGTTGAAACATACCTAGAAGGCTTGGAGGGACGTTTGATTGATTTCTCTTCAGATGGGAAAGTAAAAGATTGTATATTGTCTATTCAAGGACTGATTGATCCTGTTTGTAATCATGAAGAGCTTGTTGATCATCTTATTCAGAATAAGCTTCCTGTGGCAGAAGGCCTGAAAGAAGTATTCATTCTTAGCCAAGAGGGAGAGGTGATTGCCAGTACAGTCTCATATTCCACCATTGGTGAGAGTTTTGTAGGCACTAAACTGTTTGAAGAAGGCTTACTTGGGCCTTCTATTGGAGATATTGTCATTAAAGAGGATGAGCAGGAATTTTCATTTTTGGTTTCAGCTCCTATTCATAAATTAACGGGTGGTGATGAATCCATAGGAATTATTGTCGGACGGTTTGATACCAATAGACTTTATGAAATATTGACAAACAGAACGGGACTTCATTCCACCTGGGAGAGTTATTTGGTGAATGAAGAATTGTACATGATTAGTCCTTCTCGTTTTCTTGATGATGTTGTTTTGAATAAAAGGGTGGATACCAAAAATTCTGAGTCGTGTTTTATGGAAGAGTTTCAAGGCATTCAACATACGAATTTGGACTTGGTAGGGTTTTCAGATTATAGAGGGATTAAGGTAATTGGGGCTCATCGTTTTATTCCTACAACAGGGTGGTGTCTACTCGTGGAAGTAGACAGCTCAGATGCTACAGGACCACTGAATCAACTCTATCTATTAGTTCTAATTATTATTTTTGGAATGATTCTTAGCGCAATGGCCATTTCTTTTTCTATTGGGTCAATGATCAGTCAACCCATTCAAAAATTGTCTCGTGCTATGAAAAAAGTTGAGGAGGGGGACTTAAGTATAAATATAGATTTACCTCTTGATGACGAGATTGGTGTTTTAGCACACTCATTTATGAAAATGACTGAGTCTATACAGACGGCTCGATTTGATCTTGATAAGAAAGTAGTGACCCAAACATCAGCCATCTCCGAACAGAAACAAAAACTTATGGATCAACAACAAGCTATTTTGAATATTCTGGAAGATGTAGCAGAGGAAAAGGAAAGAGCTGAGTCACTTACTCTTGATCTCCAAAAATTCAAATTAGCCGTCGAGAATACTAGTGATTTGATTATAATCACAGATCCACAAACAAGAATTCTTCATGCTAATCCATCACTGTCAGCAATTACAGGGCATAATATTAAGGGTACGCTTGGAAAGCGTTTGCAGGAGCTTTGGGGTGACAAGGTAACCCAAGAAAAATATGATGAGATGTTCATGAGCTTAAAGGATAAGAAAGAAAGGGTTAATGATGAAATTACCGCCCTTAGAAAAGATGGTACCGAGTTTGAAATGGCTGTGAATATGAGTCCTATATTGAATGCTGATGGAAAAGTAGAATTTATTGTAGTAATTACACGAGACATCACTAAAGAAAAGAAGATTGATACAATGAAAACAGAGTTTATCTCTCTTGCTTCTCACCAATTGAGAACGCCGCTGTCATCCATGCGTTGGTTTTGTGAGATGCTTTTAGATGGAGATGCAGGTGAGTTGAATGAAGAGCAATTGGAGTTTGTAGGGAATATAAATGATTCTAATCAAAGAATGATTACTTTGGTGAATGCCTTGCTCAATATTTCTCGTATTGAGTCAGGAAGAATTATTGTCGACCCTGAACCAACGAACTTGAAAGAACTGATTGAGGAGGTTATCAAGGAATTGAAACCTAAAATTGAGACTCGTCATCATCAGATTATTCTGAGCATTCATGAAAAACTTGGTGAAGTTAATATTGATCCTAAACTTGTGGGTGAGGTTTACAAGAACCTGCTAACTAATGCTATTAAGTACACGCCTGATCATGGAGAAATTAATGTATTTGTTTCTCTCAAGGATGATGTAATCATCTCCCAAGTTTCAGATACTGGATATGGGATTCCTCAAGAGGACCTGAATAATGTCTTTAAGAAATTCTTCCGATCAGCAAATATTGTTGAATTTGATACGGATGGAACAGGTCTAGGCTTGTACCTTACAAAGGCGATTGTGGAGTCATCAGGCGGAGATATATATGTGGAAAGTGAAGTGGACAAGGGTACATCATTTTTCTTCACCCTTCCCAAAGAAGGAATGAAAAAGAAAGAGGGAGCAGTGAAGCTTTCTTGAAGCTTTTGATTGAGTCTTATATAATCTATTTAACATAAACATGCTCATGAACGAAAACACATCTAAAGTAAACATTATGGTCGTAGAGGATGAAGATTTATTGCTTCAAGCCATTACGACAAAAATGGAGAAACAAGGGATTAATACTATTCCTTGTACTCGAGGAGAGCAGGCTTTGGATTATTTAGAGAGCATGGAAAAGTTGCCTAATGCTATTTGGTTGGATTATTACTTGAAGGGTTCAATGAATGGCTTGGAGTTTCTTCAAAAGCTTAAGGCGAAAGATGAATGGAAAGATATCCCCGTGATTGTTGTAAGTAATACTGCAAGTGATGAAAAGGTGAAAAACATACTTGCTTTAGGAGCTAATAAATACATGCTTAAAGCAGAACATCGACTTGATGAGCTTGTTGATACCATTCAAAATTTTATTGATACTGATATTTCCTAATGAATACTACTCCAATCAAAGTTCTTGTTGCTGAAGATGATAAGTTTTTAATGAAGGTTTATGAGACTAAACTATCAAAGGAGGGGTTTGAATTCATACCTGCCTCAGATGGTGCAATGGCTATTTCAAAAATTGAATCTGAAAAACCAAATATTATTTTATTGGATCTCATTATGCCCAATAAAAATGGATTTGAGGTTCTAGAAACAATCAAAGCGAACCCAGAGCTGAAAGATATTCCTGTTTTAATCCTTTCAAATTTAGGTCAAGAATCTGATATTGAAAAAGGTATAGCCCTTGGAGCGGTTGATTTCATAGTGAAGTCAAATATGTCGATTCAAGAGGTTGTCGATAAGATTCGTGAGCTTACTTAGCCAGCCACCCTCCATCTACTGCTAGGGTTTGTCCGGTAATGTAGTTTGAATCATTAGATACAAGGAACTTAGCGGCTTTTGCGATCTCATCAGCTTGTCCAACTCTACCTAACGGCACCTGAGATAATAGACCAGTTCTGCTGGCTTCATTTTCTAACATGCTTTCTGTCATTTTTGTTTCAATCACACCAGGGGCAATAGCATTTACATTGATGTTGAAGGGAGCTAATTCTAAGGCGAGTTCTCTTGTTAAATTAATAAGTCCTCCTTTGGAGGCACAGTAGGCTGAAATGTTAGTAAAACCTACTTCTCCTGCAACTGAGGCAATAGATAATATTTTCCCAGCTTTCTTCTTGATCATGAAAGGGGCTACAGCTTGAGCAAGTAAGAAGGCACCCTTTAAGTTGATATCCATAGTGCTATCCCAATCTTCTTCTGTCATATCGGTCAGTGGTTTTTGACGTAGTATCCCTGCATTGTTCACTAATATATCGATATCTCCGTACGCTTCTATTGTTTTTTGAATTAGATGATCCACCTCTTCTTTTTTTGAGACATCACATTTAATACACAGACTTTCTCCTTTTGCTGAGTCGATAACTTCGCAGACTTCATCACATTCTTCGGTATGTCGACTGGTAACAACAACTTTTGCTCCGGCCTTTGCAAGTTTAATAGCAATGGCTCGTCCAATTCCTCGTCCGGAACCGGTAACAATGGCAACTTTATCTTTTAGTATCATATGAGTGGAGTGATGAATTGAATTCATTGTAGCAAAGAATACTCTTCGGGTACTATCATGACCTAGAATAATGAAGCCTTATGATTCGAATTGAACATTTAACAAAATATTTTGGAGATTACGATCTTTTTGAAGATGTAAATTTAACGATTGGGTCTAAAGAAAAGATTGGATTGATCGGAAGAAATGGATCAGGAAAGAGTACGTTGTTGAAAATCCTTCTTGGTAAAGAAAGTTATGATGAAGGAAAGATTGAAATACCAAAACATGTGAGAGTCCAAAGTTTGGAGCAACATTTAGATTTCACAGAACCCACCATTCTTGGACAAGTTTGTAAGGCATTGCCTAATGATGCCTTTGGGCAAGAGTGGAGAGCAGAATCAATTTTGATGGGACTTGGCTTTTCAAAAAGTGATTTTAAACGAGCTCCTAGCGAATTTTCTAGTGGGATGCAGGTTAGGCTCCGTCTAGCTCAAGCACTCGTCTCTGAGGCTGATCTATTGCTATTAGATGAGCCAACCAACTATTTAGATATTTTATCGCTCCGTTGGTTGGAACGATTTCTTAAAAGCTGGAAAGGAGCTTTCATTCTTGTGACTCATGATCAAACCTTCATGGAAAAAGTGGTGGATCATGTGGTGGGAATTCATCGTGGAAAAATGAGGAAAATGAAAGGAACACCTGTGAAGTTGATGAATCAAATTCGTCGTGAGGAAGATGTTCATGAAAAAACTCGTGTGAAGCAAGAAAAGAAAGACGCAAAAACAAAGGAGTTTATTAGTAAGTTTCGAGCGGGTGCACGTTCAGCTGGATTGGTTCAGTCACGAATTAAATCTTTAGATAAACAAAAGGTGCATAAGAAATTGGAGAAACTACCTGAGATTAAATTTCATTTTAAGGCACAAGTTTTCCAGGGAGCAGAGTTGATGCGAGCCACAAATATTTGCTTTGAATATGAAGAGGGGAATTCAATCATTGATAAGTTTTCAGTTTCAGTTCGTCCTAAAGAAAGAATTGCAATTATTGGTCCAAATGGAAAAGGGAAGTCGACCTTACTTCGATTATTAGTTAAAGAGTTAAAGATTCAATCAGGGAAATTAAAGTCTCATGAGAACATTAAGATCGGTTACTTTGGGCCAAGTCAGGTAGAAGCTTTGAATCTAGACAACACCATTCTCACAGAGCTTGTGCACTTAACAAAAGCAAAAGAACAAAAGGTTAGAACCGTTTGTGGCGCATTACTGTTCACAGGAAATTCAATCAAGAAAAAGATTGTTAAACTCTCAGGAGGTGAACGAAGTCGAGTGGGTCTTGCACGTTTGATGCTGTCCGAATCAAACATTCTCATTTTAGATGAGCCGACGAATCATTTAGATATGGAATCGTGTCAGGCTTTGACTCAAGCCCTGAATGAATATCCTGGAACGATTATTTTTGTGAGTCATGATGAAAAAATAATTCAAAGTCTAGCTACTCGTTTAGTCGTATTTGATGGAGGCGTGACTCAAGTTTTAGAAAAAGATTATCAAAGTTTTCTAGATTCAGGAGGTTGGTTAGAGGAGGAGTTCACTCGTCCACAAGTTTGGAAACAAGATTCATCAAACAAGCAGACTTATCTAAAACGAAAGGAAGATAAAAAACGTCTAAGAAATATTAGAAAGGAGCTGCAGAAAATTGAACAAAAACTATTAAAGATGGAAGCTGAACAAGAAGTAAATACAGAGCTTTTGGGCCAGGCTTACTTTGAAAAGCACAGTCAAAACATGCTCGACTATGGAGAAAAGGCTAAACAACTCGTTCATGGAATTGAAGCGAATTATAAAAGGATGGAGGAATTGCTTGAGGAGGAGGCAGCTCTTATTTAAGAAACATAGGAACCTTCTCTATATACGACTTCATCATCAATAAGTATCTGATCTAGCTCGGCAAAGACATCAATGTGATAACGTTGCACTACTGATTTAGGCAGCTTCTTCCGGTATACAGGATGCTTCTTTCCAAGTGATATATGAAAGCCAGCCATACGCTCAAAAGCACTAACATCTGAGAGTGGATTCTCATGAGAAATAGCTGGGTTCAAACCAAAGCCTGCTTCTCGAATCATAACTTCATTATCTTCACTCGCAGCAATGACATCTAAAACATGCTCGCGAAAGGGAGGAGGGCAGTTGGGATCATCACAGGTCAAAATACTATTTGTAATTTTCACTTTAAAAGGTTCACAAGGAACCACTTTCCAATCTGTGCCAGGGTAAGCAGAAACCATTAGTTCTCCATTCACACTAGAGAAGTCTTTGGCTTCTGTGAATATTTCTCCACAAATGGCCGCGCCACCACGGTTCTTTTGCTTCCAGAAAATCCCATGATTAATTTTAGCTTTTTCCATTGGTCCAAAGCTTAAGATTGAACCATCTTTCGATAGAATTTTAACCTCCTTAGCTTCCTCTAATTTTTTAGCTAATTCTTCTCCGAAGCTTTTGTAATATTCACCTCGATACTCCAATGCATTTGCATAAGTTTCATACTGATCTAGACTGAAATATTGAAGATGCGAATGTTCTAAACAACCAATACCCGCATTGAAAAGTTGCAAACGAATCCGAAAATCATCAAGACGAAAATTACTTGATTGAACAAGAACAACGGTGGAGCCCGCAGGAAGATTCAATAACTTTTCTCGTAGTACTTCAGGTTTTTCATTATCAAAATTCAGTTTCTCAGCCTGAGGCATATTTGTACTGTAAGCATCAGCCAAGAGACCAGCCAATTCACACTGACGATCAAAGAGGAGAACTTGAGCTTCATCTGCACATTGCATTTGCTTCTCTAAAACTTCCTTTGTGATTTTAGTGAATCGTTCTAGTAGGGATGTATTCATACGTCTAAGCTAGCATTAGTTTCTATTATTCTCAAAAGGGCTTTGCTTCTGTAATTAAGTTTATATGAATTGACAGTAGCGCTCTTGACAGGTGGGCAGTATTGTATTTTAGCGTGAGCTAGCCTAAACTTAACTACAAATAGTGAAAGGAGGGGTTTACTTGCGACCTCCACTCGCAACAGAACTCCCATCATTTTAAATTGTAAGAGATCTTAACCTTCCCCTTCTTTGATTTGATTTTTCGGATGTAGAGCCCTTTGAGTTCGCCTAGAGAGCCCACATGTGTGCCACCACAAGCTACTTTGTAGTTCCCGAATGAAACAGTTCTGTGTGTTTTGCCTGTTGATGTTTCCTCGCACTGGATGCTGGTCATTTCATTGTTATTTATGATTTTTCCCAAGGTGGATTCAAGCTCCTCAATGAATCTTTCTTGATTTTCAATGCTGCCATTGTATTCAACATAAGGTCCTTCAGGATAATGGAAACCTTTGTTTGGTTTTAAGTCGTAGGGCAGGGTTTTGATTGCCATATCTATGGCGTGACCCGCTGAGTGAAGCTTGCTATTGAGTTCACGATTTTTGTGATCGATTGTGCATTTCACTGATTGACCAGGTATTGAGGCTTGGCCATGAATTTCTCCTGTGTGAATGATTTGATCACTATCCCAGTAGACTTTTTCAACCTTCATTTGACCTCCTTCCCAAGAAATGATTCCAGTGTCTGAGGGTTGTCCTCCGCCTTGAGCGTAGAAGACGGTTTGATTCAGTACGATTTCCTTTTCTGTGACTGAAAGGATTTCTGCCTCGCACTCGTATTGATTCATTTGGCTGTAGTATATGGCTTTAGTCATGGTGTTTAGGTTATGTGCCAGAGAGCAGGTTCAGTTTCTCCGAATACCTCTCTGTAGAGTGCCAAGGTTGTGGATTCGTATTCACCTCTTCGTTCGTGGAATTCACTTTTGGTGTAAGGGCGATGGTCCAAGTAGTGTCCGAAGACTTCCTCGCAGAAGCTTCTGTATTCATGTGTAAATAGGATGTGTGCATGCCAGACTTTGTCGACGGGTACGGAGTACATGGGAAGTTCATCTGGGTGTACCAGTCTGAGTAGTAGAAATCTTCTGTACTCATCAATCATTTCTATAATCTGGTTTTTTTCTAGACCTTCTTTTGTGAGTCTGGGCACAAGAAAATCAAAGTCTTTGTTTTGAACTGTTTCAGTTTTTGAATTCATGTTTAAAAAAGTTAACGAGCTTGTATTACCTGTTTACTCCGTGTTTTATGGCTGGTAAAGTAGATACTGTTAATAATTTTTGACAACATGCATGATCAACTGATTGAACTTGGGTTTGCAAGAAAAGAGGCGAGTGTCTACTTGGCCTTGTTAGAATTTGGGACTCAAACCGCGTCTGTCATTGCCCGACGTGTGGGGATGCCGAGACCTACAGTCTTGTATTTGTTTAAAGGGCTATTGGCGAAGGGGTATGTTCGCAAAACACAACGTGGGCGCACTCAGTATTTCCATGCGGATCCTGCCTATTTGAAGCAGGCTAAGCAGGCTGAACTACAGAAGCAAGAAAAAGGTTTGGAGCAGATGATTCCTTTGCTTGAGGAGTTTAAAACACCGTTTAGTTCGGCTCCAAAGTTGCAGTTTTTTGAAGGACTAGAAAATTGCCAAAAGGCCTACATGATGCTTTCTGAAAGTCAGACGGACGTGTATGAGTTTGCAGCACATGATGATTTGCTCAAAATGGGCGAACAGTTTATGGAGGATTTCATTGCTGCACGAGTGAAGAATGAGGTTTTGATACGTGCGATTTGTCGACAGACAGACGTACATGAATTCTATGTTGGAAAAGATAAAGATCAAAAGCGCGAACTCAAGATGTTTGATCCTGACTTTGGAGGCTTATATTCCTCTATAGCGGTTTTTGAAAATAAAGTTTTACTGTTGAATCTTTACAGTGATGCTTTTGCAATTATGATCGAAAGTCATGAGGTGGCGGAAACGCTTAAAACGATCCATCGTTTAGTGGGGCGTAGTTTGTGAGGGGAGTATCGCTTTGCTCACTCTCACGTCGTCACTCGGACATGCCAAAGCAAGCTTTGTCGCGTCTCTCGTTCCTAGTGAGTATTGAACCCTGGGTTTGCTCCCCCCCCCCCACACCCACTTATCTAGTGCCAAATAAAAACACCACCCTGACGGATGGTCTTTATATTTGGAGCAGGTGAGGGGAGTCGAACCCCTGTCATCGGCTTGGAAGGCCGAGGTAATAGCCATTATACGACACCTGCGAATGGAGAGTAGTAAGTGTGTAAACACCCTTACTAGTTCGGAATGAGCTAGGTGCACTGTGTACACCTGCGCGTGCGTTCTTTCGAATGCCCGCCTATTCTATGAATTTTAGAGCCTATTTGCAAGTGAATTTAGCTGCTTTTTATATTTAAGCTGATATGCTGCCCTCATGAAGATAAATATTTATACAGACGGAAGTTGTTTAGGGAACCCTGGTCCAGGGGGATGGGCTTACTTAATTGAGGTGAGTGGACAACGATTTGATGATTCTGAAGGGGCTATTCATACTACGAACAACCGAATGGAGCTGCAAGCTGTGATTGAAGCAGTGAAAGCAGTTGAAGCAAAGAAAATTGAAGGTCCAATTGTGATTCATAGTGATTCTGCCTGGGTTGTGAATACCATGACAAAGAACTGGAAGCGTAAAAAGAATCTCGATTTGTGGGAGGACTTAATTCCTCGTTTGCAGGGCAAAGATGTGTCTTGGCAGTGGGTTAAGGCTCATGCCGGGCACCCTCAAAATGAAGACTGTGATACGCGAGCCTACTTAATGGCAAAACATTATAAGTCTATTGCGGCAGGAATGGATCCTGAAGATCTACGTTTGCCTGGCGACGTTCCAAAGCTTTTTTAAGTTCTTGATAAACTTTTGGACTGGTCATTCCACTGACGTGGAGTTTTTCTAGCATCTTATCTTCCACATGGAAGGCAGCCTGCTGAGCAAGATAAATCTGAACACTTCGACATACTTCAGGGTGAAGTGTTTCAAGCTTTTTGAGTTTTTCACGAGCTTTTTTCTTCCATGTTTTGTATCTGTTCTTAAATTTCTTAATGACTTTTTCATCAAGAAAGACATTGCTTTCATCAATTTCTTCTAGGGCTTCCATTACATCTGCAGTGGCAATCATACGTGCTCGGAACATTTCATATCGAAGCATAATCTCTTTATGCTGGAGCTTTTGTCTATAGTCACAGACTCCCAATTGTTCAATACTTTTGGCTAGCCAGCCTCGAGGATTCGGCCAAACTATGCGCCCCAACTCTACTTTTTCTTTTGAGTGTAATGACTCCATTTGACGGTTCACATTGTTCAAAAGGATGTTCAAAAGTTCTTGAGTGATTTCTCCATGGTAGTAAAGTTTAGTGAAGCTTCGTCGTTCAATACCTAGTAGATGCCGTTTCAGAATGAGAGCTAAGTGATCACTGTCTAGTTCGTGTCTATTGTGTTCAAAGAGATCATGGATGTGTCGACTACAATGGTCACAATGTTCATCGTAAGACCGTACAATCTCTTCGTAGATGTCCTTAGAAATGAACTTCTTTTCAAGCATTTCATCTAACTTACAGTGAACTCGTTTATCTATAAGAACCATGTTTTCTTGGGCTTCAAATCGTTCAAGGATTGAGAATGACTTGAGTCCAAGTAATGAAAGAAGAGGTTCAATGGTGAATCCATTAAAGATAATGGTGAAGAAAATCACGGCAACGGTGAAGATTAACATTTCATCATAGAAGGGAAATGTTGTAGGCAGGGTCAGCATGAGTGCGATAGCTAGAGCCCCTCGTAGTCCACTCCATTGAATGACATGAATCCAAGATCGAGGGATTCGTGATTTTTTATTTAATCGATTCATGAATGGAAGAATTCCATATACCGCCACCATTCGTGCAGCAATCACTATGGCAATCACAAGAAGTGCTGGAATCAAAAGGGGAAGAAGTGAGTCATTAACACTGTAAATAATGAGTCCCACCATCAGGAATAGTAAGGAGTTGGCAATGAAGGCAGAGTAGTCCCAGAAATGAGTCATGATTTCTTTTACACCTGGCGAAATCTTATAAGCTCCATAGTTTCCAATTACAATTCCTGCTGCAACTGTGGCTAAAATTCCGGACACTCCCAGGAAGTATTCAGCGACTATAAAGGTGGCATGAGCGAGAATTAGAGTGATTGAGATCTCAATTTCTTTTGAGTTTTTAACGTAGTCGAGAGCTTTGGAGAATATGAATCCCATCACGACTCCGGTGAGTATTCCTCCAATTACCACGGCACCAAAACTCGTGAAGGAACCAAGGAGTTCGGCTTTACCAAAATGAACCTTTTGACTGTTGGCAATTTCAAGCAGTATTCCAAATAAGACCAAAGCGGTTCCATCATTAAAGAGGCTTTCACCTTCGACAATGGTTTGAAGTCTTTTAGGCGCTCCAATCTTTTTAAAGAGTGAGAGCACTGAGATCGGATCAGTCGCTGAGATTAAAGATCCAAAGAGCAAGGCAATCACCCAAGGGAAATCTAGGAGGTAATGCATTCCTGCACCAACCAGACCTGCTGATATCAACATCCCCACAGTGGAGAGGCTAACGATTATCGGCATATTCTGAGTGAATTGTTTGATATTGGTGTGAAAGGCCGATTCAAATATCAAAGTAGGGAGGAAAACATAAAAAACGAGCTCCGGGGATAGCCGGAACTCGCTTAGGAAACTCATGAAGTGTAGTTGTTCTACTGTAACACCGAGTAGGATCCCAACAATTACAAGTGCAACCGTATAAGGAATTCGAGAGTTACGGAGTCCAAAACTCACAGCTGTTGCAATGAACAAAAGTGTAATGACCGAGAGGGCCGAGCTGAGGACAAAAGGATTCTCCATTTTGGAGGGTCAAACTACATAAGAGCGTTCAGTTTTTCTTGAATTGCATCTTTTGGGATAGCACCAGTCACACGGTCAACTTCTTCTCCGTTTTTAACGAAAACTAAAGTTGGGATGCTCATCACACCATATTTTTGCGCCAAATCTTGGCTTGCGTCAACATCTAATTTAACAATCTTAGCTTTTCCTTCTAATTCACCAGCCAGTTCTTCAACAATAGGCATAAGCATTTTACAAGGTCCGCACCAGTCCGCGTAAAAGTCGATCATAACGGGTACAGTTGACTTTGTAACTTCTTCGTCGAAGTTTTGGGCATTTACTACAGTTGCCATAATTAAGTGGAGTAAGGGGTAAGTGGAGACAGATTACACCCATGTCATCATTGAGAAAAGACTAGAAATGTGCTATAATTAACAGATATACTTTGTCTCCATGAAACGCCTATTCCCATTACTGCTATCGATTGGTTTCCTTTTCTGGCTTTTGCAGCCAGGGACTTCTGTGCGTGGAGGTGTGGTTCAAGGCGCAGATTATTTGACGCTTAGCCCTGTTGAAACGGCTTCAGTTGGTGCTATAGGTTCTGAATATGAATCCACAGCGAATTTTATTTCTCCTGTGTTTGAGTCTGACCATGAGTTCCAACTCTTGGGGCTTAATTGGCAAGAATCTATTCCTGAAGGAACGGCGGCTAGTCTTGAAATTCGATTCAAAGATATGAAAGGGGATTGGTCTCAATGGGAAGCCATTCATGAAGATAATGACCATGCTGATCATGCAGGATTAGAAGAACAATGGAGTTATGTTATGACCAATGACAGCACGGCCTTTCAATACCGAGCGAGTCTTAGTACAGAGAACAATGCTATCACACCAAAATTAGCTGATATTCAGTTCGATTATATTGATGGAGGGGAACCTTCTAAAGTGGAAGAACTTTCACGGCTCGTTTTTGATGACGATGACGATATTGTTAGTCGAGATGAATGGGGAGCAGATGAATCGTGGCTTTATGCAAAAAACTACTCACGTTCAGATGATGCTGAATATTCGAATAAAGAAGTAGAAGAAAATGACTTTCCTGAATTAGAAATTGTGAAGACGATTGAATCAATTAAAGGAGAAGAACTTTTATGGCCTGTTGAATATCCTAAGGAAGTAGATAAGATTATTATTCATCACACGGCTTCTACGGAAGACTTGGATGATCCAGAAAAACTCATGCGATCAATTTACGCTTATCATGCACTTTCTCGTGGATGGGGGGATATTGGTTACAACTATCTGATCGATTCAGACGGTAATGTTTATGAAGGTCGTTATGGAGGAGATGGAGCTGTGGCCGGACATGCTGCGGGTTACAACACCGCCTCGGTAGGGATCGCACTATTGGGACATTTTGAGGAGACGCCAATCACTTCAGAAATGATGCAGTCCTTGATGGGTGTGGTTTATGACCAAGCACTACTTCATGGGATTGATCCTGATGGATCTAGTAAATTCAGAGGAGAGCAATTGCCAAATATCATGGGACATAGTGATGTGACAGCCACGGCCTGTCCTGGAGAAGTGACTTATGATTACTTGCCAGAGATCATTGATGCGGTTGGTAAAAGTATGGATAAGCGACGGAATATGAACTTTGATGATGACTATGCTTATGAAGAAGTAGGAGATCATGAGATGGTTTCTATCGATCCAGAAGGAGACGATACGGTGACCATTAAAATTAAGAATGTAGGTGAGAAGCGATGGAATAAAGACACCTTCCTCACCTATGACACGAATAAAGATGGAATAGCTGTGATTGAAAAAGACAAGGACAAGTCAATTGCCTCCATGAAAGAATCTTATGTGAACCCAGGGGAGACGGCGACGTTCACCTTTGATGTTGAAGCCACACTTGCTGGTGGAATGACGCATTTTGATTTAGCGCCAATTTTTGATGGAGTGGAAAAGACCACTCATTATATGGACCTAACGGTTTATGTTGAACAGCCTATGGTGGAGTTCGATATTGTTGAAGATGATATGCCTGCCTTTATGAAGCCTGGGCAAAGTGAAACGGTGACTTTGGAAATTGAAAATGAAGGAAACTTCACTTGGTTGAATGATGGGGATCACCCCGTGGTTCTTAAGCAAAGTGGAAGTTCAAGCCTGACGAGTAAAACCACTCTTTCTGAGCTTGAAGAGAACAAGGTGAAACCTGGAGAAATAGGAACCTTTAAATTTAAGATCACGGCTCCTTCAACCGGAGGAAGTCACAATCTATATGTTTACCCAGATGTTGAAGATTCGAATGCTTACATTGAAGGCACGGCTCGTCTGAAAACTAAGACCTCAAATACTGAGGAGGATGCGGAGCTTGGAGATATAAGTGAGGATCGTGAATTTGAACCAGGTGAAGAGAAATACCTATGGGTAGAAGTGAGAAACACCAGTGCAGACTATTGGTCCAATCAAGATTTGAGTGTGAACTTTGACGCACCGTCAAATGTGACGATCACTAAGGCTTATATGAGGGTTCGCTCTCTTCCACCTGGAGCTTCCGCAAAGGTTTTCTTCCAAGTTGAAGCACCAAAAACTGAAGGAACTTATAGCATTGAACTGATGCCCACTCTTAAGGGGAAAGACCTATTAGATGATGAGCTTGAATTCGAGATTGAGGTGACTCGTACAGAGGTAGAGGAAGTGGAATATGAGCTTCCTATTCGAATTAAACTGACCCCAGATGAAATGAGTGTCCCTATTATTTCTAGTAATGAAAACTTTGCGCTCTACGCAGGGGACGAACTGCTTGAAACATTCAAATCAGATAGCCGAATTTTTGTAGATGAATCGAATGGGACTTATTCCATTGGTTCTTCTAAAGGACGATTCTTAACCGATGAGCCAGTACGAATCGTTCCAGAGGATGGAGGAATTCTACAGTTGTTGAGCATGAGTCAGGTCCCTGGATGGAACCTTGATCTCAATGATAATCAGTTCCGAGGAACCTTAGAAATTCGTGAAGAAGACAATAAGCTCATCGTGATTAATGAGCTTCCATTGGAGGATTACTTGAAGGGGATCGCCGAAGTTTCAAACAACGCTCATCCTGAAAAAGCTAAGACCATTCTAGTTCTTGCTCGGAGTTACGCTTACTATTACATGACAGAGGATGAGAAGTTCCCAGGAATGCCTTACCATCTTGATGACGATCCTGATTCTTCACAAAAGTACCTGGGTTACGGATTTGAAGAACGTTCAGCGAACATCACGGATTACGTTGCTGAGACCTCAGGAGAGGTAGTCACTTATGATGATGAAGTGATTAAGACTCCTTACTTTAGTGAGTCTCCTGGTTACACCATGAGTGCTGAATCAGTATGGGGTTGGACTCACACACCTTGGCTGCAAGGAGTACAAGATCCTTATTGTGATGCAGAAGCCTTTTATGGGCATGGAGTTGGACTATCTGGTTGTGGAGCCACAGGAATGGCTGAAGCAGGTTACCTTTACGACGAAATCATAGAGCACTACTATCAAGGTGTAGATTTATCTGTGATAAAATAAAGCCATGATTCTGGCGCTCAATACGGCTCAACGTGAACATGAAATGGCACTCCTCAATGGAGATGCAATTCTTGCCGAAGAAAAATGGGTGAGCAGCCGAGATGATGTAGAAACATTAGTGCCTCGACTGGAGGCAATGCTTGAAGGGCTCGGTCTTGATAAAAGTGAGATTCACGACATTGTTGTTGTGAACGGTCCTGGCCCTTACACCGCCGTACGAATGGGGGTGAGTTTTGCCAATGCTCTTTCAGAGGGCTTACAGGCACAACTACACAGCATCAGTACTTTTGACTTGATGGTGAAAAAGCTTGCGACTACCGACAAGGTTCTCGCACTTCTTTTTGCTGGTGGTTTGGATGCCGCTGTTTACCACGAAGGGGACGTGCAATTGGGTTCACTTTCAACGATCTTGGCAAAGCATAGTCATGGCGATACAAAAGTAGTGGCTGAATTGAATGAAGCACAATCGATTGAACTTAAAGGAATATGTTTAGAAAAAGGCTGGCAGGAAGTAGAAGGGCATGAACGCTCTAGTATGGCCGAAGTGATTCTTACTTTTGGTTTGAAGGCCGCACAAGCGGTGGATCTTGCCGATGCTCAATACCTTCGATCACCAAAAATCACTCAATCCGCTAACCCTTGGAAAAAACCATGAGTCTTTATCTTGTCGCTACCCCTATTGGAAATCTTGATGATATGACTCATCGAGCTATTAAAACCTTGAACGAGGTGGATTTGATTGCGGCTGAAGACACTCGTCACTCCAAGAAATTATTGAATCATTATGAGATCACAACTCCTATGGTGAGTTACCATAGTCATAGTGGACAAGGAAAAGTGGACAAGATCATTGATGATCTCGTCTCGGGTAAATCAGTAGCTTTGATCTCTGATGCAGGTACACCTGGAATTTCAGATCCTGCTTGGGGATTGGTTCAAGCCGCCCTTGAAGCGAAAATTGAAATTATTCCTATTCCGGGAGCGAGTGCGTTCCTTACCGCACTCATGGGGAGTGGCCTTCCAATGAATCAATTCACTTATCTTGGCTTTATACCTGCTAAGAAAGGACGACAGACGCTCTTTGAATCCCTTAAGGAAACAACGAGAACCACCGTGCTTTATGAATCGCCACACCGCTTACTTAAGTCGCTGTCGCAAATGAACGAGATCCTCGGAGAGGATCGAGTGGTTGTTGTTGCACGTGAACTTACAAAGCTACATGAGACTTTTCACCGTGGGACTTTAGGTGAACTGCTGGAGTCTTTTTCAGAGAAGAAACCAAAGGGAGAGATGGTGATTTTAGTCGCACCTTCCAACTTTGTTTACAGATCTAATGACTAATCTGTAGTATTCCTGTATAAAGTTATCTAGATTCCTGATTAATTCTTATGCAAAACAACCGTATCGCTTCCAAAGAAATCACTGATGCCCAAGATTGGGCAGCTTTTGTCGCTGAAGAAGTGGTCAAACGTTTTCCTGATCAAGAACTTTATACTTGTGCCGCAGGGATCAGTCCATCAGGAGTGATTCACTTCGGAAACTTTAGAGATGTAATGACGGCCCTTTCTGTCGCAGAAGCGTTGAAGGACTTAGGAAAGAATGTTCGACTTCTTTTCTCATGGGATGATTTTGATCGATTTAGAAAGGTGCCTAAAGGAATGCCTGAACATTTGAACCTTCCTCTCACAGATGCGATTCTTGAACAAACTGATGCGGACTTGAGTGCCTATATTGGAACGGGTGTAAATGATCTTCCTGAAGATCTTAAAGAGGTGGCGATCAAAGCCTGTGAAAAATGGTTCCAAGTTGAATATAAGCAGTACGAAGGATGTCCTCTTACGTCTATTCCAGATCCACTAGTAGAGTTGGATTCTTATGCCACTCGTTTTGAAAGAGAATTTGAGCAAGCAATGAATCTACTTGATATCGATATTGAATATCGAAGACAAACAGGTGAATTCCAAGCGGGCACTTATGCCGATAAAATGATTCTTGCACTTCAAAAGCGTGAGCTCATTGCAGAGACGCTTTTCGGTTTCATGTCAGAAGTTTCAATTGAAAGAAAGGGGCTAGTTAAAGCAGATTACATTTCATCTTTTTATCCAATCTCTGTTTACTCAAGCTTCACAGGAAAAGATGCAACGGAGGTTCTTTCATTTGATGGTGAACACACGATTCGTTACCGATGTAAGATCACTAAACAAGAAGAAGATGTAGATCTCCGAACTGCAAAGAATGTAAAACTACAATGGAAAGTAGATTGGCCAATGAGATGGCATCATGAGAATGTTCATTTTGAACCTGGCGGAAAGGACCATGCTACACCAGGAGGAAGTTATGATGTTTCAGCAACACTTTCTGAAAAGGTTTACGGACGACCAGGTCCTGTCTTTGTTGGGTATGACTTTATTGGGATCTCGGGTCTAGATGGAAAGATGTCTGGATCAGCGGGGAATGCGATTTCTCCAGGACAACTTCTTGAAATCTATACACCAGAGTTACTTCGATGGATCTACGCTCGGACAAAACCAAATCGACCGTTCAATCTTTCCTTTGATTCAGAAATTTACCGACAGTACACGGAGTTAGATCGAGAACTAGGAAACGAAGACGCAATGCCATTCCGACAACTCGTTGGTTACGGTCAGATTGTAAACTGGGATTTAGAGAAGTTGAACGCTCTCCTTGAGAAAACAGGGGAGTCCTACTCACAAGACTCTATTGTTCATCGAATCGACTGTGCTAAACGTTGGCTTGAAACTTACAACGAATCAGAAATGTTCCGTCTCACAAAGGACCCTCGAGCGGACTACTACGCTGAACTTCCTCAAGAAATTAAAGATCAATTGGCTGAACTTGTGACTTATTTGAAGGAAAGTGATTGTGAAAACCTCGAAGAAATGACCGCCAAGTTATACGTGATTCCAAAGGAAGATCCTTCGGCTGCAGAGCCAACTCCTGAGGATAAGAAACGACAACGAGCCTTCTTCAAAGCTATTTATCAACTTCTCTTCGAACGAAATAAAGGGCCACGACTGGCTACTTACTTCTGGGCCGTGGCTAAGGAAGAGCTTTTGTGTCGATTGAGTTTTTAGTGTTGTAGCCAGAACGACAACACTAATTTTTATAACTTGTACAAAGAACTTGTACGGATTTTTTTAATTTCTAATCATTTTATTATGAACAAATCCCAATCAAAAATTATCGTAATTCATGAGAACGAAGAATGGGTTCTACCCCTAAGAGATTCCTTTGAAAAGCTAGGTGCTCACTATGAAGAGTGGTTTCTGGATGAAGGAGTTATACCTGTTACAGACTCACCAGAAGAGGCAGTTTTTTACAATCGTATGTCTGCAAGTAGCCACACTCGTGGTCATCGTTTTGGACCGGAGTACACGGCTAATGTGCTGGCTTGGCTTGAAAGGCATGATCGTAAAATCGCAAACGGTTCCAACGCAATTCGATTGGAGTTGAGTAAGGTGGCGCAATACGCAGCCTTAGAAAAAGCAGGGGTACGCGTTCCTAAAACCTATGCGGTTGTTGGAAAAGAAAACATTCTTAAGACAGCAGACAAGTTTGATGGAAAACCCTTCATAACTAAACACAATCGTGCGGGTAAGGGCTTGGGAGTTCAGCTCTTTCGAACTCTAGCTGCACTGGAAGAGTATTTAAATAGTGAGAACTTTGAAGAGCCACTTGATGGCATTTCTCTATTGCAGGAATACATTCAATCTCCTGATGCTTCTATCACACGAGTAGAGTTCGTCGGACAAGAATTCATGTATGCCGTGCGCATAGATACTTCAGAAGGCTTTGAACTTTGTCCTGCAGACTCATGCCAAATTGGAGATGCCTTTTGCCTAGCCAATCAATCCAATCCTCAACATAAATTTTCAATCATTCCCGATTTTGGTAAAAGCGAAAAAGAAAAAGAGCTTATCCAAAACTACATCAATGTAATGAAAGCACATGATGTTGCCATCGCAGGAATCGAGTTCATCACTGATGAATATGGTCAGAACTATTCTTACGATATCAACACTAACACTAACTATAACCGAGCCTCAGAATTACGTGCGGGGATTGAAAAAGGGGGCATGGACCACATTGCTGAGTTTCTTACTTCGAATTAAACGTCCACGTTCCATCCCATCCTTCAGGCGGATTTGTCTTTAGCTTTTCTACTCGTTCCAGGTAGGTCAGGGTAGGTCCATCGTCTGGAAGTTTTTCAAGAATGGCTCGGAGTTTTATTTCCACTGAGCTCCAGTCTTGGTTTCGGTAATACTCAAGTGCCGTGTGCCACTCATTTACGAGTAGTTTTCCTGCCTCGCTCACGGCTTCATTGCTTCCCATCACTTCATAGATGTCTATGGCATCGGCTTTACCTTTGAGTCGTACTCGGTCAATTCGTCGGAAGAAGATGTGTTCATGTGCACCTTCCATGGTTCCTGCATTCACAAGAATTCGAGTTCCATAGAATTTATTTCCTCCCTCAAGACGAGAGGCCGTGTTTACGGTGTCTCCCATCGCGGTGTAATCGAATCGTTGTTCAGATCCCATGTTCCCAACAATACAATCGCCGGTCGCAACACCCACTCGAACATTCAAATTATGATTGGTTTCTTGATTGAGTTCTTCCACTTTTGATCGAATGGCCATTGCCGTCTGACAGGCTTTCAGAGCATGGTCTTCAGACTTAAGCGGAGCACCAAAGAGAGCCATGATGGCATCCCCTTCAAACTTATCCACGGTCCCTCCATGGGACATGATTTCTTTAGCAAAAGCATCAAAGTATTTATTAATGATGGTCACCACATCGTGCGGTTCCAGCTTTTCACTCAAGCTCGTAAAGTTTTCAATGTCAAGGAAGAGAGTGGTCATGTATCGACGCTCTCCACCCAGCGCGAGGTCATCACCTGAAGTAGAAATTTGATTCACCAGCTCTGGCGAAACGTAATGAGAAAAGGCATTCCTTAGCTTCCGCTTCTCACGGAACTCAGTCACATTCCGATAAGCCATCACCAAGAGGTAGGCAGCCACCATCGCAAAGACCGGCCAGATTAGATTGATGATCACTCCCTTATCAAATCGCCATTGAGCGTAGAAAGGGAAGGCCGCAATCTCCACCAGCAGTACAATCAGTCCCGCCCAAATTGGTAGGTACAAGAACGCAAATACTGATATCAAAGCAATCATAGTCACAAGACCAATGAATGCCATCGTGTCTTGCTGTTCTAGGAACTCTTGATCGAGCAAAGTTTGAATCGCATTGGCATGGATTTCGATACCCATCATCGGATTAGTTGAATCGATAGGGGTGAAGAAGAAGTCTTGCGAAGCTTTGCTGTAAGGAGCAATGAGGACGATTTTACCCTCAACATCTTCAGGGTTGAATTCACGATAGAAAACATCTTTGAATGAGATTGAGTTCCATTCATAAGGAGCACTTTTGTAGTTGATAAGCATCATCCCATTTTCAATAGGAACTTCACTTCCTTTAAAAAGTTCATACGATTTCCTGTCTTCAGAATATCCTAATCCACTTTCCCAGTTTAAGTAGTTTCTGGCAATTTGCAGGGTGATGTGTTCGCTCTCAATACCATTAACACTTTGAGAGAGAGGTATCCCAGTAATCTCTGAAGAGTTAGAGGAAAGATCTGAACCGTATATATTCGCATAACCAGTATTAACATGATCCTCAAGATCAAGCATCAGTTGAGTCTCTCCACTATATACAAGTTGGTTATTTATAAGCTCAACATTTCCTGTGGGAGATTTAATTAAATACAAATCGTTGATTTGATTTAAGCTTTCAATTAGAGATGAATCATTGGGGTGGGGGGTTTCAAGATAGCTAAGTATGGTTTTTGTAAACGAACTTGGATCCTGGTCTAAAAAGTAATTCAAAGCTAGATCTACTTCTGTAATCCCTTTGTCTTCACTGTTGAAAAGGATATCAAGCATAATTATATCTGCACCTGCATTATCTAGAGTTTCTATTACATTTGAATAATAGGATCTACTCCAGTCTCCAGTATTCCCTAGTCCACCTTCTTCAATAGAAGTTAATGTGGCGGCATCAATTCCTACAATTACAATATCATCAGAAATTTGATGATTAGATTCAAACAACTTATTTGATAAATTTGCCTGAGTTGAGCTTAATAGGCCTAAACTATAAGCAAGTAAAGATATGAGTAGTGTGATACTCATAATGATTAAACCAGTAATGATTTTTTGAATACTCTTCAAAAGATATAATTAAATCTGTTAATTATACCAGATATTCAGTTTTTTTAGAAGGTCTAGAAGCTTAGTTCCTCTTTCTTCGTCGTCCTGCAGCAGCAAGAAGGAATCCAGCCATAACAGCGAGTCGTCCAGTAGGTGTAGTTCCAGTAGTGCTACATCCTTCAGGGTTATTACCGCCATTGGTTCCATTTGAAGGGTTCTTCTCACCAGTGTCATCTGGTAGCTCGTCTGGTCCATCAGTTGGACAAGAGTATATATCAGCAATTTCATTCATTTGACCTACAGTTAGCTCTGTTTTTTCTAGATCTGCACCGATGGCATGTCCAGCTATACTTGATTTGATACAGAGGTAAGCCCATCCCATGTCAGTTCCAGCATCTACAAGGTTAACTTGAAAGCCTTCAGAGTCACATTCATTGAATTCATTGTCTTCACCAGTGCTCGATGCATATTCCGTTCCAGCAGTAGCAGGAAGGTAAGCTTCAAAGCCTGTATCTTCTCCATATCCATAGTCATCCTCACTACCTTCAAAGTCAGAAGCTTCAGAACCATATTCAGTTCCAGTAAAGTTACTGCTTGAACCTCCATCATTAGTTGATGAATCAGCTCCTTCAACCATTCCTCCAAAGATCTCAACATCATTTACACCTTCTGGCATTGGGAAGTAGGCTTCAGCTGCATTAGAGTATTCATCAGATTCTAATGCATAGGAAACAATAAGAGGACTATTTATTACTCCAAATACATACCCACCTTCAGTCGTGATAATAAGTTGAACACCTTCTTCGTTGACTTCAAGAGTAGCTCCTGAACCTGAAACTTCAGATCCATCTGAAAGGGTAATAGTTTCACCACCTTCAAGTGTAGCTGAGCTTGGCCCTTCTTCAGTTGGAGCGCATTGTTCACCTTCCCATACACTTGAGTCATCATCATCACAGTCACTATTATTTGAAACTACACCTTCTGGCATTGGGCAGTAGTCACTCGCTGTTTCAGCGTCACCATATCCATCACCATCACGATCAAGGTAACCAGTTTCCCAGTTTTGGGCCTCTGCATTGTTGTCATCACAATCTCCATCAATTTCAGATTGATAGTCGTCTGCTTCACAAGCAAGTTCACCTGCTCCAGTTCCAAGTCCATCTTGATCATTATCTGTATAAACAGTAATTCGGTCTGTTGCATCAGTATCAGTTGTCCCATCACAATTATTATCTACTCCATCACAAACTTCAGTTGCTCCAGGATTGATAGCTGAATCAGTATCATCACAATCATCATCTGAGTCGTATCCATCGCCGTCGGCGTCAACTATTGTTGATGGATATGTAAGTGGAGCTGAGTATAGGTTCCAAGTTGAACCATCATAGTAAGAGAAGTTGAGTTCTCCTGTAATAGCATCACATCTTGGGAATCCAGCACCGCCAGTTACTACAAGAGTATCACTCGTTGTATCAGTGATATCTCGTACATAAATTTCTGCACTACTGTCATCTCCAACTTGGTAAAATAGATAGTTTGTACCATCACATCTTCCAGGTGCAATTTCTTCACTTGAGGTGGTAATATCTGTTGCACCATCTACAGTAATGTCATTGTCAGTACCATTATATGTTGTTTCATCCATAGTTCCTGAAACAACACCGTATGAAACAAGAGTTGAAGTGGTAGATAATGAAGTCAGTGTCGTAGAGCCACATGAACTGAAATCGGAACCAGTACTAGAGTCAGTTAGAACTAGGTGGTTATTCCCATATAGGTCATAGGGAACATAAACATAGAGTTGAGTGCTTGAGGAGTTACCAAGGTCTATTGAGGTAACAGTTTCAAAAACAGTAGAGCCAAAGGTTCCACTTCCACAAAGTTCTGAAGCGGTTGGTGTAGATGCCGAAGGGTCAATCACCATAGGAATGGTGTCTCCTCCAAGAGAAGCACCTTCAATATATACCTGCTGACCACTAGAAAGGGTTACCATGTGGAACTGATCGGCAGAACTTGTATTCACATCTGATACTTCTGTAATAGTACCTACTGATGGAACTGCAGCTCGAGCTTGTTCCCCAAATATTGCTCCACCAACGAGTCCAAGAAAGGCTGTCTTCGTCAAAAATGAACCTATTGTAGAAGAAGGACTGTGTGCTTTTGGTGCTCTACTCGGATTGCGTGGGGACATATATTATGGGGTAATAGTTAGTATATTATTCCCATAATTTGGTGAAAAAGTCAATAGTAGGCCTAGGCTCTTAGTTTGACAGGGTGAAGAGGGTCGTCACTGTATCTGTATTATTCGATGAAACTACATATGGGAAGAAGTAGGTGAATTCCCCTGCATCATAGTAGCCTTCACCAATGATTTCAGCTGTTGGTGAGATTATAGGTGTGCCAGTATTAGTTAATGTAACGATTTGATATTCGAGATAGGGGACAGTATCTCCTGAGGTATAATCTTCAAGTTCATTAATAATACTCATACTAAAATATAGGTCAGTATAGCCAGTGTCATTAATGAAACTGTGTAGGTCTAATATCCCTGTGAATGATGAACCAAGTCCTGTAATCCCTAAGAGAACAGTGTTATCAAATCCAGAAGCTGATGACCAGGGAGTGTGATCAATGAGTGCCTCATAAATTTCATTGTTTTCTTGTAAAGATCGATTTCCAGATGATGCAGCGTCATTCGGTATTTCATATTCAGTGCCAGTTAATTTTTCACCAACAAATTCCCATAAAACTATTGCTGGATTATCTGATGTTTCTAAGAAAGAGGTGCTTGATTTGCTGCTAATCTCATACCTGTCATCACCATCACAATCATCAGCTAGGCTTCCATTTTCACATGGAGTACGCATTCTAAGGTAAAACTCACTTAAATTGATTGTATCTGGAAAGCTCAAAGCCCCGCTTCCGTCATCATAGTAAAGAGGAATATTCACGCTATCTCCAACAGAAATCTTATTCCAGTTGCATGAGTGGTCGGCATCCAGATGTTCGGATATGGAGCATTCACCTGTAGAGGCGGCGTCTCCAGTACCTGGAATGGGGAGGTAGTAGTATCCATCTGCTTCAGTCGTATTTTCTGCGGCTTCGGAGTAGACGGTGTAGTTTCCATCGCTCTCACAGTCGGTTCCGCTGTTGGTAAGACAGAACACTTCTTCTTGTTCGACTCCAGATTCGAAACTCGAATTCTTCAAATCCACAATTCCTAACTCCGCAGCAGACTCGGCGGCCAATCGGGCTTGGCTGTTCGCTTCAAGATCTTGGAAGAGGCGGATTTTGTTTCGGGTGTCCTGGATGGACGTGGAAGCAATCACCATGATTAGAGTCATGATGACGAAGGCGAAAATCAGGGAGTAGGCGGGTCGGGTCTTATTCATAAGAAGGGACTTCAGAGTAAACACCAGTAGAGATGGTGCGTTGGAAAGTAATTTCAGGAACATCACCAAGGACATTGGCTCCGTAATCGTCGCTAAGGGTCACGGTCATGACGATGGTCACTTGAGGTTGGTTTTGAATTTCAGCTTCACTAAAGGCCCGGTAGGGGTCCTCTAGAGGGGTAACAATGACATAGAACTCAGTGATACTAATACTAGACGGACTGATGGGCATGAAATCCATCTGTTCGCTGGTTTCATAGGTGTTGTGAATCGTGAGATCGTTCGCAAAAGGAAGGTCGCTTGAACCTCCATTACAGTTGTACTTTGTGTCACAGGTCCATTCATCTTCAATTCCATCTCCATCGCTATCGACTCCGGTGAGTTCAATCTTAGAAATATAGTGATCTCCACTGGTGTCATTCGTGAAGGATTCTCGTCCAATAATAATACGTTCATCTCCATCGCCATTGATCAGCATGATTTCATCCATCACATGAACATCAAGATTGTCACAGTCCGTACTGTTGAAACAGAAGGCGTTGCTGTCTAAATAATCTCCATAAGTCACGGTGTCGAAAGGGTTCAGTCCTACATCAGTGTCAGCAGAACTGTAGTCGGGGAGGGCGCAATCGTCAGGATACGTACCTGTTCCACTGGCACAAAGGGTTCCATAACCTGTTTCATCAAAGGGTCCTTCAACCGTTGAGCTTCCTCCTGATCCAGGGTCAACAAAGGCCTGTCCATAATAGCCATAATCACTAGAGCCCCATCCTAAGGCGCTATGAACTTCACGGAGGTAGTAGCCTTCATAATCAATGGTGTTTCGTTCGACGACTCGAGCCATTTGATCCATCAGGGATTGAGACTCGGTATAAAGAAAGACCTGCGCTTGAATGCTCTTGGCTGCTCGATTTGAGTTGTAGAGCACGTTCATTGAGATGGCCGAAACAATCGAGAAGATTGAAAGGGTGATCATCATTTCAACAATAGTGTTGGCGCGTCGTTTCATTAGTAAACGTTAGATATGGTTCGAGTGAGATCCACGGAGTAGGTTTGCCCTTTGCTTTCCCATCCCACGGTCACAGTGACATCAATGGCATCGGTAGAGTTGTGGCTATTCGTGGTGAAGGCCAAGCTACGGGTGTAGATGCCTTCTTCAATCACTCCAAAGTAATCAGAATCTAAACTTTCTAGCCCTGACTGAGCGTAGAGTTTTCCTGCTTCTGTTGATGCATCACCTTCATAAATTTGATAAAGCGTGATGTCTCCATCTGCAGCAGTAGTCGTGATTTCCCAAGAATAGCGATACTCAGCATCTCTAACGATTCTCTTGAGGTAGTAGGTGGTCCCAGGATCCATATGGTTGGCTGTATTGGATCCACTTGAGTCACATTCATCTAAGCTTTCAGCATCAATGGCGTCCCAACAGTCGTCTGCAGCGGATGAGAAATTCAAATAATTCGTATCTCGAACATTCCGAACGGCCTCGATACCTTCAAGAGCAAGGTTCATGGCGATCACTTTATCTCCAATGACTCGGTTACCGGAAATGGAAGTACGAATGAGGCTCATGGCAGCGGTCGTGGCCAAAACAATGACCGTGACAGCAATGATGCTTTCTACCAGAGACTCCGCTCGGCGTGGTGAAGTCTTCATGCCCTGATTCTATCATGGGCTCTTAGCCTTCTTGTAGTGAAATGTCTTATTGGACGTAACCCTTCGAAAGAACGGAAGTGAATCATGCATGAACTTACGTTCGCTTCCAGTCCAAGAAGATATTTTGCTACACTGTGGCTATGAAACACCGCTCCGCCTTTACATTGATTGAAATCTTGATCGTGATCATTATCACGGCCGTTTTAACGGTGGGCTTAGCCGTGTCTTTCTCTGGAGGGAAGGCTTTAGCTGATTTTAAAGCTGATAAAGCTGAGCTCACGAGCCTGATTCAACTCGCTCGAAACAGCTCATTATCGAGCGTATTGATTGATGATGAGTATGAAACTGATCATTATCTATTGGAACTTAGTAGTTCAGCCGCTTCATTGACGGCTTACGGTGAAGATACGGCGAATTATGTTGAGCTCGATTCAATGGAGTTCAATACAGATTATGAGATTACGCTCGATGACTCTTTGAGCGTCTACTACATCCCTCCATATGGGGAAGTGTGCTTTACCTACACGGGAGGGGCTTGTGATTATTCAGATGGTACGACGAGTGAAACCAGAATTTTAGAGCGAGAAGACTCAGATCAAACGGCGACCTTCACTATTACGATTTATAGTGGCTATCCTGAAGTGGATTGAGGCATCAATTCATCATATTAAATGTCATCGGTGTAGACATCGTAGTTTTTTGCTGCTTCATAGGAAAGGTCGAAAATTGCTTTCATTGCATTTGCGATTTCTTCGCTTTCAATGATGATGGCGAGTTTTTCTTTCCACGAAGTGATATTGAGTTTGTTTTCGTAGACCTGAATCTCTGGTTGCCAATCAAATCGATCAGAGGGAATGAGCGCACTTTCTCGTAGCTCTTCACTATCTCTTGCTTGAGCTTGTCGTGCTTTTTTTGTGTCTGGATGAATGGATTTCATTGGGATCTTTAGCTCTGTTCTTCGCTTGAAGTAATCTCCAAAGTAATCCGGCATTACATCTAAAAGATGATCATAAGAGGCCCAAGAACGAAGTCCACTTTTAGAGGTCAATGTGTCTTCATAAACTTTTTCTAAACCCGATAAACCTTCATAAAATGTGATTTTGGGTCGTGTCTTAGAATGGTGTCTAAAATCGAGTTCATCACCATATCTTTCTAGTAATTCAATTTGAGAATCAATTTTAGAGTTCATACGAACTCGCTTTGTCTTGAGCATTCGTATGATGTGTTTTCGTTTTTCTGTGGAGTAGTACTGAGTGTTTGCTTTGGAGGTTTTAATGAGTAAACCTTCCTTAACAAGCTTATCCAATATGCTACGAGTGGTGTTTCGGGGGAGCTCAGACAGCCGTGCAATTTGAGACGCCGACTGAGTACCTACATTGAGTAAAATATTGAAAAGGGAGATCTCTTTATGACTGAGGCCAAAATCCTTTAAGAAGCTATTTATCATGCCAAAAGGGTACATCTGACGAAAGTTGATCGTCAAGTTTAGATCGATGAGTCTTCAGAAAGTCAGATTTAACAGGTTTAAATGTGCAATTGAATCTATGTTTCAAGTGGGTTGACCAACTTTTGAAAGGTTGCGAAGCTTTAGTTTAACCCCAAATATATGGACGCAATTAAACTAAGACATCCTTACGCTCCTCAAAGTGGTGAAGGACAAGTTTACCTTCCCAGTTCCTTGCCTGCTGCGTTATCGGCAATGGATAAGGACGTACTTCATTTCATTGATATGAATATTGAGGATTATCACCCTGAGGGTGATGAACTTGCCATTCATGCCACGGGTTTACCGGACATTCCAAAGCTACATAACTTGGTGAGTGAATATTCATCTAAAGCAGAAATTATTCTTGGAGGAATTGTTCTTGAGAATATGGACTCAAAAGATGTGAGAGCCTTATTCCCGGGTGTGAAGGTCTCTGGACATGACTTCCCAGTTCCAGATGCAACTCATGCTTCACTGATCCCTTTTTATGAAGGTATATCAGATGAGAATATGAAAAAATATCTTGAAAATGAGTTTTCACTTTATGTCTCTAATGGTTGTATTTATTCATGCGCTCATTGTGGTGCATTGCGTACGCAAATTGATCCACTCACAGGAAAGAGTACGTTTGTGAAGGAGAGTTATAGGGATCATTCCATTGTCGAAAGGGATTTATCTTATCTGATTGAACGAGCTCAAAAGCTTGGACTTACGAGTCTCAACTTTTATATGAGTAATCTGGATGTCTTTCAAACGCCATTTGTTTTAAGAGGATTTATTCTCTCTTTGGCCAGGATCAAGGCAAAATACCCAAATTTCAATTTGGACATACGAGGTTTAACAAATGTGAATACCTTTTTAAAGTTTCCTGATGATGAGCTAAGACAGTTTGTTGGATTAGGATTAACGGTCTTAGGTTTTGGAGTTGATGCCGGGAATGAAAGAATGCAAGTGGCAATTCGTAAGAAACACACAGGGGGATTGAGGAAGACAAGAGAGGCTATTGAGCGTTGTCTGGACTTTGGTGTTCAGCCGGAGCTTTTAACCATTTATGGGCATCCTGAAGACGATAATGAGTCAATTCAAAGTATGCTGCAGTTTATGACTGAAATGGTTGAGACTTATCAAGTGACGCCACGGCCACATGTTTATCGAGTTATCCCGGGGAATGATGAATGGGGTCGAAATCCTTCTTTGGCCGAAGCGATAGTGCATGACCCGAGCTTGGCACAAGCCTTCGACTTTACTGCAGAAGCAAATTCATTCACTCATCCTAAACTTGTGGATGAAATAAACGCTGCTTTTAGAGAAACTTGTGAGTTGTCCACTGGGGGGTCAACACAACTCTTAAGAGCAATTCACCCTTCAATGAGTGCAGTAGAGCGTCATAAGGTTTATGAGTGGAATATGGGAAAGTATGATAAGTAATCCTGAAGTGGATTGACAAATCTAAAATAAAATGGCAAAATCCCTTCTTGATTAAATTTTACAGATGGGTGAAGTCATTCCTTTCCGGCCAAAAAATGTAACTCCTAAGGTTGAGAAACAGCCTCGGCTTTCAATGTGGGAGCGTGTTAAAGGAAGTATGCGTAATCGTGTGATGGAACCTATTGGTGGTTTATTTGGAAACATTGTTCGAGACAATGCCAAGGCCACTTACAATGCAGTAACAGGAGCGGCAGGAGCCGTTGGTCAGTCGGTACTTCGACTCGTTGAGGCGCCACTTGAGCCTTTCCAACAATTTTTTGGAGCTGGTTTAACAGAGCTATTCAAAGGACGAGTGCTTGATGTATCGGCACGAACCACGAATGGTTTTGCAGCAGGAGCGGTCCAAGTTCGACGAAGTTTCACCGAGTTTGGACGAAGCTTCCAAGAAATAGGTTCAGGAATCTCACAAGTGGTAGACAATACGATCTTTGGAGCCACTCGAATAATAGTGGGGGGAATGTTTGGTAAGCGAGCGACGGATGATCTTTACCTGCATCAACCCTTTCCACCGGCATTTAATACACCTTGGACGGTAGCCGCTCATGACAGTCTAGATTTTGAAGGGGCCAACAACTACAACCATTTCCTTCAAGATCGACAAGCTTACCGCAGTGGATTCACCAACGGTATGTACAATGCTCATTACGATCCTTCTGGAACGCCACAAGCACTTCCAAAGAACGTGATTCAGTTTCCTGGTGCAGCAAATACAGCGCCTACAACAGAAGAGAAGGTGGCCGCTTAAGCTTTCACAACGAATCCAATGATCTTTCCAGGTACAAAGATCTCTTTAACGATGGTCCCATCCAAGAACTTCTGAACGTTTTCCATTTCTTTAGCATTTGAAAGGGCCGTGTCTTTATCTGCGTCTTTGGGTAGTTCCAATGTTCCTCGTAGTTTTCCATTCACTTGAACGGCGTAGGTGATGCTGTCTTCCACTAGGAGAGATTCATCCGCGACAGGCCACTCGGCATTGAACACGCTTTCTGTGTGTCCGGTCATTTCCCACAGCTCTTCGGCAAGGTGAGGGGCAACAGGGGCAAGGACACGAATGATCATGTCTTTTTGTTCGGCATTGAGTCCTTTCTTCATGGCTTCATTGGTCAGCTCCATTAGGGCAGCAATCAAGACATTGAAGTTCATTTTTTCTAGCGCTTCACTCGCACGTTTCACGGTTTTGTGAACCATGGCATCCATACCTTCTTCAGAGGATTCATTTTGAATCACACGATGGAGTCGATCCACAAAGCGAGCCACACCCGTAATTCCTTTGTCATTCCAGTCTCCACCTTGTGTGAATGGCCCCATAAACATGAGGTACATTCGGAAGACATCACTTCCATATTTTTCTACAAATTCATCAGGACTCACCACGTTTCCTTTTGATTTACTCATCTTCATTCCATCTTTGGTGATCATTCCTTGATGCACGAGTCGCTTGAACGGTTCTTTGTGATCCACAAGCCCTTGGTCATGCATGAACTTATGAATGAACCGAGCGTAGAGGAGATGCATACAAGCATGCTCAGGTCCTCCCACGTACATGTCTACAGGGAGCCATTGATTGGCACGATCCACTTCCCAGGCTTTTTCTGTGTTCATTGAATCTGGATATCGGAGGAAGTACCATGAGGAACACACAAAGGTGTCCATTGTGTCCACTTCTCGCTTGGCAGCCTGTCCACATTTAGGGCAGTCTACATTCACAAAGTCTTCGGCATCAGCAAGCGGGGATCGTCCTTTTGGAACGTAATCTTCAATATGAGGATGAACCACAGGAAGTTCAGATTCAGGTACAGGAACTTCTCCACAATCTTCACAGAAAATAATTGGAATAGGGGCACCCCAGTAACGCTGACGAGAGACTAGCCAATCTCGGAGTCGGAAGTTCACGACTCCATCTCCGAGTTCTTTTTCATTCAACCAATCGATCATCTTCGCTTTGGCTTCTTTTACTTTTAATCCGTTGAGGAAGTCTGAGTTCACGTGTTCTCCATCTCCTGTGAAGGCGGCGTCTTGAACGTCTTCGCCTCCTTTTACCACTTCTGTGATCTTAATATCATATCGTTTAGCGAATTCATGATCACGTTCATCATGAGCAGGAACGGCCATGATGGCACCGGTTCCATAGGTCATGAGCACGTAGTCTGCGATGTAAACGGGGATTTCTTCTCCATTCACAGGGTTCACGGCGTAGGCACCGGTGAACACACCGGACTTGTCTTTATTGAGTTCAGTTCGTTCCATTTCTGACTTCAGTTTGCTGGCCGCTTGGTAGGTCGTCACGTCCGCCATGTGGTCTTCTTTCGTGATTGTTAATACTAGAGGGTTTTCAGGGGAAATCACCATGTAGGTTGCTCCAAACAAGGTGTCTGGGCGAGTGGTGAAGACCTCGATGCTTTCATCGTGGTCCACAAGGTCGAATTTCAGCTGAGCTCCTTCGCTTCGGCCAATCCAGTTTCGTTGCATCGCAATTGTATTTTCAGGCCATTCTACTTCTGAGTAGTCGAGCAGTTTGTCAGCGTAGTCTGTAATTTTGAAGAACCATTGAGTCAGATTCTTTTGAATCACCGTATTTTTACATCGTTCACAAGTTCCATTATCCACTTGTTCGTTGGCGAGTACCGTTTGGCAACTTTCACACCAATTAACAGGAGCCGCTTTCCGGTAAGCCAATCCTTCTTTATAGAGCTGGAGGAAGAGCCATTGTGTCCATTTGTAGTACTCAGGTGAGCTGGTTTCAAGATTGAGATCGAGATCATACATCCCTCCAATCGCAGCAATCTGTTCTTTCATCTTATCGATATTGGTTCGAGTTGTCTCAGCCGGATGTACACCCGTTTTGATCGCGTAATTTTCTGCAGGAAGACCAAAGGAATCGAATCCCATTGGTTGAAAAACATCGTGTCCTTTCATTCGCATGTAACGTCCCCATGAATCGACAGGGGCGTAGTTGTACCAATGCCCAACGTGCAATGCTGCACCAGATGGATAAGGGAACATTACTATATTGTAGTATTTGGGCCGCTTAGGTGACTTAAGGTCTACCTTAAAGAGCTCGGACTCTTTCCATTGAGTCTGCCATTTCTTTTCAATTTCCGGGGCGTTGTATTTGCTTTGGTCCATAGTAGCTGCATGCTACCTGGAGTTCTCCCTTCATTCAAGTTTAGTAAGATTGAATCTATTCTAGTGTCCCTCTGGATGTATGTAGAGCATATCTGCACGAGTGGCTTCTGCTGCTTGATGAATCAGTTCACTCTCATGTCCCAGAATGTTGTGTCCAAAGAGAAGCATTCCAAGTGCAACAATTAAGATGAAACTTGTGCTCACAGCGATAGCGAATTTAGTTCGGTCTCCTAGGGTGCTAAATACATCCATTTGGGCTGGCAATAAGGGTAAATCGTGTAATTATAACACTTAAGTGGGCAAAGGTCAACCATCGTTGAATTGATCTCGCCTTGTAATTCAGGGAAGATAAGCTCTTCTAAAATGAACATATTATGGAGCAATCCCGTTTTGAACGACCAGACCATTATGAAGACTTAATAGCCTTCTTTGAATCTGGTCAGGCTGCTAGGAAAATAGCTGGAATCGCATTTAGATATGGATTGGATCCTGAGACGGCAAAAGACGTGATTCAGGATGTATGGATTAAGGCCTATAGAGGGCGATACAATGGGACAGCGTCTCTTTCTACATGGGTTGGGACAATCGCAAGAAATACTATTTTTGATTACTTCAGAAAGATGAGAGGGAAGAACTTAGTTGATATTGAGGATGTAGATGTAACTGACAATTCACCGAGTGCAGATCGACTTTCTAACAGAATGAGGGTTAGGGCCTTGCTCTTTGAAGCAATAAGCAATCTTGGTCCAGGTCATCAGGATGTAATTAATAAGCGTGAGTTTGAGGACTTGAAGTATAAAGAAATAGCAGAGGTCTTAGGTATAAAGCTTGGTACGGTAATGTCTCGTCTTCATAAGGCACGTAAAAGAGTCAAAGATGTGATGATTTCCAAGGGAGTTGATTCTGTGGAGCTATAAGACTTCCAATTTTGCTTTAATTCTGCTATAATTAACAGATTTAAACGCGCATTATGAATCTAATTTTAGCTATTCTTAAGACAGTACCTCTCTTCCTATCACTCACGGAAGAACAACATGAGGCGATTTTGGAACACATCACAATGGAATATTATCCTGCCGGTTACTCTCTTTTTGAAAAAGGAGTGATTGGAGATTCTATGTACATAATTAAGTCTGGAACGGTGCGAATTCACAACGAAGGGCAAGAGCTAGCCAGCTTAGGCGATGGACAGTTTTTTGGTGAAATGGCATTGCTCGAGGATCAGCCACGAATGGCAAGCGCAGAGACCTTGTCAGAATGTGAAATCTTTGTTTTAAAAAGGGGCGACTTTTCTCAGCTCATGCAAAACAGCCCAAATATTGCAAAGAGTGTGCAAGCAGCATACGCAGCTAGAAAAGCAGAAAATTCTAACTAAACACGCCTCACATGATCGTTCTGCAGCTCCTTATTGCTCATCTCCTTGGAGATTTTGTTTTCCAATCAAATTCACTTCTTAAAAAGAAATACGAAAGTTGGAAAGGGACCTTTCAGCATGTTCTTATCATTACTGCGTTTACGATTCTTTTCCTGTTTCCATATTGGAACTCAGCTTGGACCTGGGCAGTAGTGGGAATCATTTTTGGGACTCATTTTGTACAGGATGTTATTAAAGTTGAATTAGATAAGCGCTACAACAAAAAGCGGAGCGTGATTCCTTTCTTTGTGGATCAACTGCTTCATATCGGTTTGATTTGTCTATTAGGGCGAGGTTTCCACGCTCTTCCAACTTTGGCTATTCCAGATTGGCTTGAGATACTCTACTACTCTGATCCTCTTAATGTACTGATCGTTTGTATACTTCTATTAACCTATACTTTCGATATCACTCTTTTTCAATTTAAGGTTCACGAAACACAAAAATTGAAACCTTATCATCCCGATTACCGTGGAATGATGGTTCGAGTGGTGGCCTTCAGTATTCTCTACTTGGCAATATTTTTATTCTTCGGATTGGATCTGTTTGCGTAGAGCATCCCCATCATCATCTGTTTTAGAGGTGAGTTCAAGGAACGTGAAAGTCCAAACAGCCGTTGCAAATACTTCAAATATTCCAAGGAAGTAAGATGCAAAGTAGAGAGCGACAAGACCAATAAGGCTTCCAATTAGGACACCAGTTTTGGCGAGCGTGAGGCTGGCAAACAGGAAGATAGGGGCTACGACTAAAAAGGGAATTAAGAGAGCAATGAGAATATTAATGATGATTCGTATAGAGATGATCATCATGAGGATGAACATGAAGAGCGTGTGGTGCCAGTGTCGTATCACCAGTCCACTACTGGCAAGCATGCTTTTGAACACGCCTCGTTTGTCGATCACAATAAAGAACTCAGAGTAGGTGAAGAGAACACCAAGGAAGAGACTCACGACTCCAAACAAGGCGAGGATCCATATAAAGAAGTTGAAGGCGTCCACACCAAGAGAACGAAGGATCAAGGCCGCGTAAGTAATAATGGTGACGAGACTGAAAGTCTTGATTAAGAGGTGGTATTCAAACAGCTGCAGGAATCGAGTGAATCCATAGCTGATTCCATCGAGAACTTTAACTTCTTGTCCGGCTCGTAATCGCGCAATGGATTGAATTAAAGCACCTTGGGTGAATACCGGGAGCATGGTGTAGGTCAGCCCAATAATTCCAGCAATAACGATTAAGAAAACCGCTAGACCCGTTTGATTGGTGATGAGATTCTTTAAAACATCAATCACTATTCCAAGGTAATCTTCTTGAAGGGGACGATTGGCAAAAAGTTCTGAAGACCTGAATGCCACAAACTGATATCCAAGGTAGATAATAGAGATCACACTACTTAGAACAGCGGGCACAAAAGCGAACCACCAAAAGAGATCTTTTCTGTTTTGGGTGAGGTGCCAGGCGTCGGCAATAATCTTTCTATAGTTCACGAATCTAATTATGCCGATAAACTTGAATTGCGCCAAGACCTTGTCATCTCTTATACTAAAAGTAATTAAACGCCACGTATGCCAAATAATGGAGTAAGAGAAGTCTCACTCGGGAAGTTAACCTGGATGGATGTACAAAATCCAAGTCTAAAGCTTCTTGAAAAAATGAGAGACGAATATGGATTTCATGATCTTGATGTAGAAGATTGTCTTTCTGACAACCAACGTTCAAAAATAGATGAATATGATGACTATCTATTCATCATTTTGCATTTCCCTTTTTACGACAAGCGTAAGAAACAAGTAGTGAGTGAAGAAATAGACATCTTTATTAAGGGGGATCTACTTCTTACGGTACATAAGGGGTCATTCAAACCTTTTATAGATATGTATGAGACCTGTAAGAAGAGTCCTTCTGAAAAGGAACGAATCATGGGGCCTGGGAGTGGATTTCTTCTTTATGAGATTATTGATTCTATGTATGGAAGTGCTTTTCCTATTCTCGATCGTCTTGAGAGGGGGGTGGCTAGCTTGGAGCAAACAGTGTTTTCCTGGAGTCAGCAGAAGGATATGCTTCGAGACATTTTGAATACGAAGAAGAATATCATCACTATGCGACGAGTGATTCAACCTCAACGACGAGTGGTGGCTCAGATTGAACATAAGAACAAGAAATTCCTTCCTGAAAGTCTCGAAATCTATTTTGATGACGTGGTGGATAAGATTGAAAAGTTGTGGAGTAGTCTAGAAAACCTCAAGGAATTGATCGAATCGGTACAAGATACTAACGAGTCTATTATCTCTCATCGTACGAATGAGGTGATTAAGATTCTTACTATTTTCTCGGTTGTGATCTCTCCGTTAACTTTCCTGACAGGTTTATATGGGATGAATGTTGGACTACCATTTGCCGATACTAGCTTTATATTTGCAGGAATTATGATGGTTATGGTGATCATTATCTCCTTCATGATCCTCTTATTTAAGCACAAGCGTTGGATTTAGCCTTGCCAAGAAAGGGGTCTATCAGTAAAATACGTCTGCTCTAACTTCAGATAAAACTATTATGAAACACGACGAAAAGAAAAAGCTTATTAAGAAATATGGTAAGCATGATGGGGACAGCGGAAGCGCCCAAGTACAAGTTGCGATTTTGACTGGTCGTATCAACGAACTCACTGGTCATCTCAAGACTCATAAGAAGGATCTACACTCACGACGAGGACTCCTCAAACTAGTAGGACAACGTCGGCGACACCTTCAATATCTGAAGCATAAGAACCGAGAAGGTTACGAATCGCTCATTGAGCAGCTCGGTCTACGTAAGTAATTGAAATTAGGCTCCGCAAGTCGGGGCCTTTTTGCTATTCTATTCCAGCCTAGCACTGAGGGAGAGATCACAAGAGATCTCGTGAGAGATATCTTGAAATTTCTTCCTGAGTGACCTGGCCACTATTAACCCAGACACTCAAATGTCAAACATTATCAAGGTCTCGCGAACGATTGCGGGACAAGAAATCGCTCTGGAAACAGGACGTTTGGCTCACCAAGCCAATGGTGCCGTGACCATTCATCACGGAGAAACAGTCGTTCTTGCAACGGTTGTTATGTCAGAAAAAGGAGATCCTAACGCAGGATTCTTCCGTCTTACTATGGAATACCAAGAGCGTTTCTACGCTGCTGGTAAGATCAAAGGATCTCGATTCATCAAACGTGATGGTCGTTCTTCAGAAATGGGTATCCTTAAGGCTCGTCTTATGGATCGACCTGTTCGACCTCTTTTCCCAAAGAACATCACTAACGAAGTTCAAGGGATCGCTACGGTTCTCTCTGCAGATCTAGTAAATGAACCTGGAATCTTGGCATTGAATTCAATTTCATCTGCCATGATGATTGCGGGTCTTCCTTTCGCTGGTCCAATTGGAGCGGTTCGAATCGGACTTGTAGATGGAGAGCTCGTTCCATTCCCAACGGTTGAACAAACTGATGAAGGAGATATGGATCTTATCGTAGCTGGAACGGCTGATGCCATCACTATGGTGGAAGCAGGTTCAAACATTGTTGATGAAGAAACTTATCTTAAGGCTCTTCAAATGGCTCACGATATCATCAAAGAGCTTTGTGAACTTCAAATGGAATTGGTGGCTAAGGTTAATCCTACACCAAGAGAATTTGATCTTCGAGAATCAGACGACACCGCTTACGAAGCAGTAAAAGGATTCCTTACTAAGGAAGATCTAGATACGCTTGTAGGAGTGACTAAGAAAGATGTTAAGAAGAAATACGCGGTTATTGAAGAAAAGCTTAAGGCTCACTTCGCTGCTCAAATTGAAGATGAAAGTCTAAGTGAACGTGAAATTATGGATGCACTCCATAAGATGTTCGAAAAGAACATGCGTCAAAACGTACTTGAAAAAGACGAACGTCTTGATGGACGTAAGCTTGATGAAGTTCGACCTGTGGATTGTGAAGTAGGACTCCTACCACGAACTCATGGTTCAGCGCTCTTCCAACGTGGAGAAACGCAAGCACTCACGCTCGCGACTCTTGGTGGACCTGGAGCCGCTCAAATTATTGATACGATGGATGTAGATACTCAAAAGAAGTATATCCATTACTACAACTTCCCACCTTACTCAGTAGGGGAAGCTCGTTTCCTACGTGGAGCCTCTCGTCGAGAAATCGGTCATGGAGCTCTCGCAGAACGTGCACTCGTTCCAGTTCTTCCAGATGGTAAGGACTTCGCTTACACAATGCTTCTTGTTTCTGAAATCGTTTCTTGTAACGGTTCAAGTTCAATGGCTTCTGTATGTGGATCTTCACTTTCATTGATGGATGCTGGAGTACCAATTAAGAAACCAGTAGCGGGTATCGCTATGGGAATGGTTTGTACGGATGAATTCAAAGAAACAGGTAAGGGTGGATACAAAATCCTTACAGATATTCAAGGACAAGAAGATTTCGCTGGAGACATGGATTTCAAAGTAACCGGTACAGAAGATGGGATCACTGCTCTTCAAATGGATATCAAGGTGAAAGGAATCACGATGGAAATCCTCAAGGAAGCACTTGAAAAAGCGAAGACTGGACGTGAATACATCATGGAGCGAATGTTGGCTGCACTTCCTGCACCACGAACTGAACTGAACAAGAACGCTCCAATGATCATGAACATTGTGATTGATCCAGATCAAATTCGAAGCGTGATTGGTAAGGGTGGAGAAACCATTCAAAAGATCACCGCAGAATGTGGAGTTGAAATTGATATCGACCAAGATGGAATCGTAATCATCACAGCACCTGATCAAGAATCAGGGAACAAGGCTAAGGAGTGGGTTGAACAAATCACTTACATTCCAACAGCTGGAGATGTATTCGATGGAACAGTGAAAACCATTATGGACTTCGGAGCATTTGTAGAATTTGTTCCTGGAAAAGATGGACTCGTTCACATTTCAGAACTTCGACCATTCCGAGTGAACAATGTAACTGACGTTCTCAAAGAAGGGGATAAGGTTAAGGTTCGACTCATGGAAGTTGATAAGAAAGGACGATACAACCTTACAATGAAAGAGTTCTATGAAGGAGCTATGCCAGGAGGAAAGCCAGCAGCTAAACCTGCTCCTGCACCTCAAGCAGAAGCACCTGCTCCTGCACCGGTACCAAAGCCAGCCCCTGAAAAGGCAAAGAGCGTGGATGACATCGATCTCGATGCACCATTCGCATTCTAATTAGAATCATACTAAAAAAGCCCTGGCCAAGTGCCGGGGCTTTTTGTTTATTGTCGAGTCTTGTGTTTAGCAGCGCTGGCTCTTCGTACACGATCTAAACCTTCTTCTCTCCGACGTTCATCCGTTAGATCCTCAACTTCAGCATCGGCTGCACGCTTCAGTCGGGCATCGATGCTTTCTTCTTCTCGTCCCTCAACAAGATCTTCCACTTCATGTAGGAGAGTTGCGAGTGTATCTCTGATTGGAGTGTTGGCCGAATGATCAATACAGCGTCGTCGCCATTCAATTTGGTAGAGTCGAGCAAATTCCATCTTAATAGCACCTAATTCTCTTTGGGCATCATCAACCCCCATCGTACTTTTTGTCACTCCCGCAGTATGAACGTCTAGGATGAAGTCAGCAATAACGGTGAGTGCGCGGACTTCAGCAGCTACATCTTCACTGATGGCGGCTTCTAATGATTTCTTTGAGTCCCAACCGAAGAACTTTCCAATGACACCACGTTCTTCAGGCATTGAGTTATGATGGTTTTTAAATTGAGTGGCTGGGGTTCTACCATCAAATAGTTCACCTTCAAGGACTGTATCTATCTGTCCACGGATGGCCTGCTGTTTAAGAAATAAGATCATTTCTTCTTTAAGTGCTGGGAAGTCAGAAACAGACAAGCTGACTTGATCCGTGCTTTTTTGAACAACCAATGAGTCAATGGCTCGATCAATGATGGCTTCATAATCCTTAATAGTAAGGATAGAAATATTTCCAGTAGGGCGAGTTCCTTGAAGGTCACGGTAAAACAGATAACCAACTTGAGAAAAGCTTTTTCGAGCACTGGTTCGGTTTCCATGAAGTCGATCGATCACTTTGGATATGACCACCATTGCATCCTTTAGGTTTGTGATCTTCTGATCATTAACTTTTCTCGCAACACTCCAAAATGCTTTGGCCGGATTGTTGCTCGCTTGATCACTTACTTGATAGGTATTGTTACGTGTCCAGTATGGGTTAGATCCTGTGTCGTGATTTAGCCTTGATAGTAGTCCATTCTTAAATTGTTGATCTAGATTGGCTAGTAGGGGGGCTAAGCGTGCAAGCATAAATCTTGTGGCTTGAGCGTTGTCCTCAAATTCAATTTCCTCAGCTATTTCAGGAAAAACAAAATTGTTCATCATGAAGCGAAGTACATTTTCCATCGGCTCTTTGTCTTTCTCTCCGCCATCAGGGAACTCTTGGAATAATCGTTGAGCGAGTTCGATTTTATGGCTCTGTAGGTAAAGAGCTAGGCGTTCATTTGGTGACATTCCTTCGCTAGCTTCAATACGAGAGATAGGTTCTCTTACTGTTGCAATGGCTTCAGCAATGAGTGAGTTCAGGTGCTTAGATTCTTGAGCATTAATCACGCGTCCATCTTCTAGTTCGGTGATCAAATCGTGCAGTCTAGTTCTTTGTTCTGACATAAGTTTGCTTTATGGCTAGTGAGCGTACATTAGGTGGCTAGAATAAGCCAGGAATAAGACGTGTGTTGGTTTGGTCCTATTGGTGATCTATTCACAAAAGTTTGATTCTCCGGTATAATATCTAGATGAATCTAGAAGAAAAAAACATAGGAGAGGGTGGTGATCTGAAGGGTCTAGCAGGAAATTCAGACTTAAATGTTCAGACCGTGGATGAATACCGCTCTTCTTTTTTGAATGAATTAGATTTGAAACTTAGGAGTGATTCTTTTTTTGCTATGCCAGAATCAATGCATAAAGTAATGATGTCAGTTTTAACTCGAGTTCTAAATGAAAAAGATGAATCGGGTCATGTAGTTAAGAAGAGAATTCTAGGGAAAGTTCTTGATGCTTCCTTTTTTGCCTATATAAAATTGCCTTTAGAGGCCTATGTTGGGAGACGTATTACAGGAGACATGCCATTGGAGGAAGTAGAACGAGTTTGTTATCTAATTTCTGGTGTTACTGGATTACTGGCTTGGGCTCTTGGAGCTGAGGGTGCACGATCGTGGGATTCAAATAGTTTAGAGTTAGCTGGAGCTTTTTATGGCACTTCATGGCTTAGCTATTTAATTGGTATACAAAGAGAGATTGAAGACACTCTAGTACGAATTCATTCTCAAGTGGAAAATAAACAATTGGTTCAATTTATGGAGCTAATGAATGAACTTATTCATGAAGAAATAACTTATGCTAGAAAGTAAAAGAATTGAAGCAATGCAGTGGGTTACTAAGTTAAAAAAAGATGGAGTTAAATCTTTAGATTTAGCCTTGTATGAATTGATCATCCCAGAGATGAATGAAGTGGAGTTAGAAGAGTTTCTTATGGAAGTAGCTAAGCTCTAATTAGCTTTATGCTACAATGCGCGCATGTTAATTATTTCCTCTTCAGCCAAAGGTATGGATTTAGAGACTCCTGTTCCACAAGGACATGAGCCTCGTTTCCAAAAGCAAACCGCAGCCATTCAAAAGGATCTTGCTGCAATGGATTTACCTGAGCTTCAAAAACTTCTTTATACCAGTGAGAAAATTGCCATACTCAATGCAGAGCGTATGCAAAATTGGTCTGATGCAGAGGCTCGTCCCTCTATGTTTCTCTACAAGGGGGATGTTTACAAGCAGCTTCACCCAGAAGAATACAATGAAGAGCAGCTTGATTATGCTGGACGCTCGCTTTTTGCAATGTCCGGGTTGTATGGGGCGGTTGGTGCAATGGATGCCATTAAGCCATATCGATTAGGGATGAAGTGTAAGATGAAAAAATATGGTTCAATGAATGATTATTGGCGTCCTTACATAACGGAATATTTTAACGAGTTGATCGATCGTGATGGGCATAAGTTCTTGCTCGATCTTGCTTCAATTGAATACAGCAAGGCAGTGGATCGTGAAAAGTTAAAGGTCCCTGTGGTTAAGGTAGACTTTAAAGAAGAGCGAGACGGGAAGCTTAAAGTGATTGGAATCATGGCAAAGCGAGCCCGAGGAATGATGATCGATTATTGTATTAAAAATCAAATTGAAGATCCTTCAGAGCTCAGGCATTTTAATACGGCTGGTTATGAATTTGTTGGGGAAGAAAATGGAACTTTAACTTTTGTGAGATGAACGTAGAAATAAATGAACAATTTGAAGAAGCGATTAAGCGTTTGAATAAAAGCAGACGATCTTTATTCATTACGGGGAATGCGGGAACAGGAAAGTCCACCTTGCTAAAACACTTCCGTGAGAACACCAAAAAGAAAACGGTGGTCTTGGCACCAACGGGTGTTTCTGCCTTGAACGTGAAGGGCCAAACGATCCATTCATTTTTTGGATTCCCTCCAACGGTCACTCCAGAAAAAGTTCGACGAGAAAAAGCGAGCCAGTCTTTGATTGAGATTCTGAAGCATTTGGATGTAATTGTGATTGATGAAGTGTCGATGGTCCGAGCCGACTTAATGGATTGTATCGATGAAGCGCTTCGACGTTTCTTGAACACGTCTGAACCTTTTGGTGGGGTACAAATGGTCTTCATTGGAGACCTTCATCAGCTTCCACCTGTGGTTTCACGGGACGATAAAATCATCTTTGAAAGTGAGTACCGAAGTCCATATTTCTTTGATGCAAAAGCGTTTGAATCTGCTCAGTTTGATGTCATTGAATTACAGAAAATCTATCGTCAAAAAGATGGCGATTTTATTCGAGTTCTAAATAAGATTCGAAATAATAAAGTGACGGCATGGGATCTTGATTCACTCAACGCTCGAGTATTGGCTGACCCAATGGCTTTTCATAATACTGATCATTCTTACATTACGTTGACGACCACCAACAAAGCCGCGGATGAAATTAATAAACTTCGTTTGGAGCGATTGCCTGATTGGGTTGAAGTTTATGAAGCGAAATATGACGGTGAATTTGCAAATAGAAATCATCCCACTCTTGCTGAATTGGAGCTCAAGAAAGGAGCTCAGATCATGATGCTTAATAATGATTCAGAAGGGAGATGGGTGAATGGAAGCATCGGACGGATTACAAAAATTGAATACGATTACGCCTCAGAGGAAGACATATTATATGTTGAGCTTGAGGGGGAAGAGGAAGAAGTGATTGTTGAACCTCATACTTGGGAATTGAATAAGTACTATTGGGATAGTGAAAAAAATGAGATGGAAATGGATACGATTGGATCCTTCCGTCAGTACCCTATGCGTTTAGCTTGGGCTATCACGATCCATAAAAGTCAGGGGAAAACCTTTGATAAGGTGGTCGTAGATGTGGGGAGAGGAGCCTTTGCTCATGGCCAAATCTATGTGGCATTAAGCCGATGTAGTAGCTTGGATGGATTATTATTGCAGCGGCCAATCCAACGACGTCACATTTGGAGTAACCATCGTGTGGATCATTTTCATGCGAACATGCATTAGAGTTTTATATGTATCGCATATGTATTATATTCTTTATAATTGGCTTACCCTAAACCCCAATCCTCATGAAGCAGTATCTTTCACTTGTTCAGGAAGTCCTTGAAAAAGGAGAATTGAAAGAGGATCGAACGGGTACAGGAACGATTTCTGTATTTGGGATGCAACGCAAATATGACCTTAGAGATGGTTTTCCTTTGTTAACAACAAAGAAGGTTTTGTTTAAGGCAGTGCTCCGAGAACTCCTTTGGTTCTTAAAAGGGTCAACCAATATTAACGATGGGCTCACGGAGTTCACACCAATCTGGGATGCATGGGCAGATGAGAATGGAGAGCTAGGACCAGTATATGGAAAACAATGGAGACGATGGAACTCAGTGAATGGGAGAGGAGAACGAAAAGAAATTGATCAAATTCAAAATGCGATCGATATGATTAAGAACAATCCAAATTCACGTCGAATCATTGTGAACGCTTGGAATGTAGGTGAAATTTCTGAGATGGCTTTACCTCCATGTCACATGTTCTTTCAGTTTTATGTGGTGAATGGGCGACTCGATTGTCAGCTCTACCAACGAAGTGCAGACATCGCATTAGGAGTGCCTTTCAACATTGCCAGTTACGCGGCACTTATGATTATGGTGGCACAAGAATGTGAGCTTGAACCTGGAATTTTCACTCATACGATGGGGGATGCACACATCTACACTAATCATGTGGAGGGGTTAAAGAAACAATTGGAGAGAACACCTAAAGCACTTCCAAAGTTGAACGTCGCAAAGAAGCCTTTCTGGGAGCTAGAGTATGAAGACTTTGAACTGGTTGAGTACGAATACGAACCTTTTATTCGATTTAAAGTCGCGGTTTAATGGCCTTTCATATTATTGCAGCAATGGACCTCAACCGAGGTATTGGGAAAAACAATGCTCTTGTTTGGGATATCAAAGCTGATATGAAGCATTTCAAAGATTTAACCACGGGAACGACCGTGATCATGGGTAGAAAAACATGGGAGTCTCTTCCTGAGCGCTACCGCCCACTTCCAAATCGAGAGAATATTGTTCTCACTCGAAATGGTGATTATGATCTTCCTGAAGGAGCTTTAATGGCTCACTCATTAAATGAAGCCTTGAAGATGGCTACGAATGACTTTGTATATGTCATTGGTGGAGCCTCACTTTATGAAGAAGCGATTAATCATCATCAGTGCAAAGGAATGTCCATCACTCTTATTAATGGAGAATACGATTGTGATGCCTTCTTCCCAGAAATACCTGCTCGGATGAAGCAAAAGGGAAGCACACCTTTCTATGAAGAGAACGGGGTTGAGTTTAGCTTTCTAGATTATCGGGCAAAGTAGTACCTAGAGGTGAGGTTTCTTCTGTAGGGTCATCTTCATCCCAAGTGTCCTGATCCTCAATGTCTTCATGGTCTGTAACTTCAAGCCAGAAGTGTTTATTAAACGGAGGGAGTATTTCAATGGTGTAGGTATCACCTAGTGCTTTTATTAAAAGTGTAGCTCCATTTAGATGTATGTATTTTTCTCCACTGAAATGTATTTCTTTCGAGTTGAACATGTCTGGTTTCAGGCTTTGAATATTCACGCTGTCCCATGCATCTTTATTAAAGATTAGGGCTACTCCTGATGCTCCTATGGCTCCTGAATAAATCCGTACATCATGTCCTGCAGTAACACTCACTTTCATTCGATCTTTATGAAGAAGGTGCATTCCATTTTCAATATTTTCTTCTTTTTGAGGAAGTAGAGGTGTGAGTTGTCCCAACTGGGGGTTTAGATCAAGAATATTAAAATCTAGAAAGCTCACAAATACATCAAGGGGGGCCTCAGTAGTTGTTCTGGCAGATAGTCCTCCACCAGATTTGGCATAATTAAATGAGCCATCAATACTTATTTCCATAAAATTATTTCTTCCAAAGACTCCTGCTCTATTTAAGGTAGTGTGCGAATTTGAATCTGGACATTTAATTTGAATGTCTTTTCCTTCTCTAGTCAGTACAGCAGAAATACGACGACGAAACCTTTGTCCGTGATATTCAACTATTTCTTCATAATATACAAATTCAAATTCACCCCCATCTTTGAGAGAGAGGTGATGCTTTCCCTCAGGAGTATATTTTATTGTTTCACTCATGGTTGCAAGTTAAGATGAAATCTTACCACTATGAGGCTATACGTCAAGTTCCAGCTTGAGTGGGCAGTGATCACTTCCCAGGACTTGATCAAGCATTTCACAGGCTTTCACTTTGCTAAGGAACTCCTCATTCACAAAGAAATAGTCGATTCTCCAGCCTACATTTCTTTTTCGTGCGGCGGTTCGGTAGCTCCACCATGAGTATCGATCTGGTGTGTCAGGATTGAAGTGACGCCAACAATCTACGTAACCCATACCTGTAAATTTATCGAGCCAGGCACGTTCTACTGGGAGGAACCCAGTTGTTTTTTCGTTTTGCTTTGGACGGGCAAGATCGATTTCAGTGTGAGCAGTATTGAAGTCACCACATATCACCAAGTTATGGCCTTCAGAGCGTAGCTTTTCAAAGAAGTCGAGCATCTCATCATAATAGTTCAATTTAAACTCAATGCGATGGTCACCTTGTCCTCCATTCGGAATGTAAACATTTATCAGAGTGAATTCCTCATATTCAAAGAGAATCAATCGTCCTTCACCATCGTGTTTTCCCGTTCCATTTCCAAGCTCATGTTGACTTCGTTTGGGAGCTTTCCGATAATAGTTAGTCACACCACTGTATCCTTTTTTATCAGCGCAGACCCATTCACTTTCGTAACCCAGAGGGTGACGTAAAGCTTCAGTGAGTTGATCTTCTTGGATTTTATTTTCTTGAATACAGACGATGTCTGCTTGTTCTTCATCAAGAAAGTCTACAAAACCTTTCTTTTGTACGGCTCGAATTCCATTCACATTCCAGCATAGTATTTTCATCATTGGCGAGTTAAAGTCACGGGTGTATTCTAGGGGAGAACTGACCACCATTCCATGCAAAAGAAAACTTACAACTGGCTGCCTGACTTCGTATATGGAGGTATTGATGGCGCGGTAACCACTTTTGCCGTGGTTGCAGGAGTAGTTGGAGCGGGACTTTCAACCTCAGTGATCCTCATTCTTGGTTTTGCCAATCTATTGGCTGATGGTTTGTCGATGGCAGTTGGAAAGTACTCAAGTGATAAGGCAGAACTTGAACAAATTGGATTTATTAAAGAGGAAGAGCGGAGATCAATTGTTGAGAAGCCAAAAGAGGAGATGGAAGAGATCAAAACCATCCTAAAAGAGTTGGGTTTCAAGGGAAAAGATTTAACAAGAGCACAGAAGATCATTACTTCAGATCCAGAAACATGGGTGCATATGATGCTTCATCATGAGTTCCATATTCTGGAAGACAATATCAATCCAAAGATGGGTGGCTTGGCTACCTTTGTAGCCTTCATCCTAATTGGTTTGGTTCCTTTGTGTGCCTACTTACTTCAACCTCTGTTGAATTTAACAGATGAACAAGCCTTCCTTTCTACAATATTAGGAACGATTGGTGCGCTCTTTATTGTGGGAACCGTCAAAACTAGATTTTCGTCACGTCACTGGTTCTTTGCAGGATTGGAGACCGCAGCGGTAGGAGGGGTGGCTGCATTAGTAGCTTTCTTTGTGGGACAATTGCTTCAAGGATTGATCGCATAAACAAAAAGACCGGCGAGAGGCCGGTCCCTTTTAAGTTTTGATTCTGCCTATTTAATGTTGGCGAGGGCTTTTGTTCCTCCCTTCTTAACAGGTTTGATCGTGATAGATTCACGAGCTTGAAGTTTTTGTGAGTAACGCTTCCACCCCTTGGTATTTGCACGTTCATTCATGTTCTTGATTTGTTCTTTTGTTGCACGTCCTGAACCAATAATTTGGCCGGTTTGTTTTCCGATCATTACGTATGCAACTGTTTTTCGTTTAGCCATATTTTCTTTTAAAGCGGGGGGAGTATATAACGGAGATTGGCAATGTGCAAGGGGAATTAAGCAGTTCTTTCTCTTGCGTCTCACGCTGAAATGAGTAAACTACGCATAGCGTTTTAAACGCAATTAGGTGTGCCGCGGTAGCTCAGGGGTAGAGCAGAGGATTGAAAATCCTCGTGTCGGTGGTTCAAATCCGCCTCGCGGCACCACTTTTGATCCAAAACATGGATATATTAGAAACTCTCACGAAGCTGGAAATTGAATTCGAGTTATTTAAGCACGAAGCTTTTCGAACCTGTGAAGACTCACGTTCTTTTTATGAAGGGCGAGAAGGAGGGGACAGTAAGAACCTCTTTATCCGAGATCGAAAGGGGAAACAACATTACTTAATTGTTTTGCAGGCTGATAAGCGCTTGGATCTAAAGGCTTTAAGTCTGATGATGGGGGATCGATTCTCTTTTGCTTCTGAAGAGCGTCTTTGGAAATGGCTTAAGGTTAAGCCTGGAGCCGTGTCTCCTCTGAATCTTATCTTTGACGAAGAAAACCACGTGAAGGTCTTTATAGATAAAGATTTATTGAAGTTTGACCGTCTCTACTATCATCCAGGAACTAACACTCAAACCGTCGCATTGAGCAAAGACGATCTAATTAAGTATTTAGATGCATCTGGAAATGAGTGGTCCGAGTTTAACGTGCCGGTGTCCCAAAAGGGATAGGCTGAGTTCGTCCTTCAATCAAGTCATAGAAAAAGACTTTTTGTTCTTCAGGCACCTGCATCAGGTAGAGAGGTACTTTGGGATAAGGGCCTTTGAAGCCTTCATCGACTAGAATATTGATTGCAGAAAAGGTGTGATGCCCATCTAAGAGAGAGATCACATCTCGTTCAGGCTCATGAAGTCCAATACCAAAGCTTGGGTTTCCTTCTTTGAGTTGTTCAACGGCCCATTGAATATTTTCGTTTGAGCGAAGTTCAGGATGTTGAACCAACTGAATAAAAGCTTGGCTGGCATCCGGATTGCTCGTATTGAACTTAGTCCAGGACCGGAAAGGCCCCGTATAAAGGCGAGGAGCGATCAAATGAACATCAGGCATGTGGTATTCCTTCCACTCTTGGTCAGACAGATTGAATTCGTCATATCCATAGCGCGTGATGGTTCCCATTGGGCCAAATCGATAGTCGTTCCAGTCCTTGAGTCCTTGTTGGGCAATGTAGCCTTCCCACACTTCGTGTTCTTTAGATTTCCAAAGTTCCACGAGCTCAGCCCAGCTCAGGTTTCTAATAAATTCCAGTGATTGAATCATGTTATAGGTGTGAAAAGTTCAAAGTGAATGTCTTCTTTGGTGAGTCCTGTTTCCAGCATCATGGATCGAACGTCTTTGACCATGTTTCCATTCCCACAGATGTAGACTTTGGTATCAGCCGCATCAATAGGGTGGCTTTCCAAAAGATCAGTCACTCGTCCATCTCCACCAATCCATTCTTCATCAGGTTGAGAGAGGCAAACCACGGCCGTAAAGTTTTCATACTCTTCTTCCCATTTTCGGAGTTGATCAATATAAAAGAGATCTTTTTCATGTCGGCAACCAAAATAGAGTGTGATGGGTTGAGTGTCACCTCGTTCAAAGGCAATAGGGAGCATACTCATAAACGGAGCAAGGCCGGTACCTGTGGCAATCATAATCGTTTCTTTCTTTGAATCTTGCAGGACAAAGTGACCCGCAGGTGCCATGAATTCAGCAGTGTCACCTACATTCATTTCTTTGAGGTAGTTGGAGCCAAGACCATCAGGGATTAGCTTCACACACAGAAGGAATCCATCTTTGCTTGGTGGGCTAGCAACCGAGTAAGATCGATTAACTGGCTTCTCTTGACCAGGAATACTAAGCATGAAGAATTGACCCGCTTTGAAGTCCACAGGGGTGTCTCCAAAAGCAAAATCATATTCCCACACATTATTTGTGAGTTGTTTTACGCCGCGTAGTGGGCAAGAAATCTTTTGCATTTTCTATTCTTAAAGATTGAGTTGGATAAGGGATCTTGATGCCAGCTTTCTCTACAGTCTCTTTTAATTTGAGATTAACACGTTCTCTTAATTCCAGCGAACGAGCGTAAGTGCTCACATCATTGATGTAGTAGAAGATGGTTAGCTCAATGGCAAAGTCGCCAAAGTCAGTAACATTCACTCGGAAGGTATCGTTTACAACGGCAGGATCTTTTCTAAGCACTCGATTCAAAGATTTGATGAGGTGTTTGATCTCACTGGCAGAAGTGTTGAAATCAATTCCAATTTTAAGGTTCACATTAAATTCTTTTCGTTTTGAGTAATTTTGAATGGTTGCAGCGGCCATCACTTTGTTAGGGATGGTTACAATATTTCTATCTAGTGTTTCAATTCGAGTCGAGCGTAAGCCCACTTCTTGAACAGTTCCCGAAACGCCTTCTGCTTCGATGTAGTCACCTACAACAAAGGGTTGGTCAGTAATAATAGAGAGGGATCCCAATGCATTCCCAAGTGTTTCTTGAGCGGCAAGTGCTATGGCTAAACCTCCAACTCCAAGTCCAGCAAGGAGAGAGGAGATGTTGTATCCCATGTTCCCAATAATCAGAAGTATGGCTAGTGTCCAGATAATGAAACGTGAAACTCGTGATAGTGGAGCAACCACTGTTTTAATGAGTCCACGTTGTTTTCGAGCGTAAGGCTGTAAATAAATCCGCAAGAAAAAGCTGGAGAATCTATCTAGTTCCCAAGCGATTTTCAGTGTGAATAAAATGAATAAAGCTTTAACCATGAATTCATCTACGGCTATAGGAAGCTCAAGGGATTGAACTCCAAAGTAGATCGTTGTGAGGACTAGGATGAAAGTAATGGATCGATGAATGAGCTCTATGAGATTGTCATCTATTTTACTTTCAGTTCTTCCAGTGATTCGCTTCCCATGTTTTTTTAGAATGCTTGTGAGTCCGGTTGAAATGAGCCAAACACAAAAGACGGTTCCAAGTACGGCAAAATATTCTCCAACAGAATTGCTGTAGAGCTCTGTGGCGAGCCAAGGCCACCGATTTAAAAAGCCGGCTAGGTGTTCAAATTGTATAGCGTTTTGCATGGAGTGGTTTGCGTTTTTGCGCAGCTTTAGTCTACCATGCCTGGGATGGAATCCAAACCAAGAGTTCAGATTAAAGCAGTGAGTTTCGCCCAACTGGTGAAGCAGCTTAAACTACGCCATGACGAGGCAGATGAATTTGAAGTGGATATTGATTTTATGAAGGTGAAAGGAGACCTCGCAGTGATTGCGACTTATTTTAAAGAAAAGAAACTGATCGGGCGATGCACAACAATCTCACTCGCCAAAAGCGTGGTGAAGTCGAATTGGTACGCAGTAAAAATTCCAATGGATTTTATGGAGAACATGGAGTTCAGAAACCTTGTGAAGAATAAAGGGGTTGCCGTAGAGGACATCGAAAAGTAGACTCCCAGCAATGAGTTTATATATAGGAATCGTCGGACTGCCAAACGTAGGGAAATCTACGCTCTTTAATGCACTGACAAAAACAAAGGCAGCTCAAGCCGCCAACTACCCATTTTGTACTATCGATCCTAATGTTGGAGTGGTTGAAGTACCTGATCCTCGGATGGCAAAACTGTCAGAGATCGTGAACCCAGAAAAGGCTATCCCAGCTGTGGTTGAATTTGTAGATATTGCAGGTCTTGTAAAAGGAGCCTCACAAGGAGAAGGACTTGGAAATAAGTTCCTTTCTCATATCCGACAATGTGATGCGATCGCACAAGTGGTTCGTCACTTTAAAGACGATGACATTACTCATGTTCACGACTCAGTTCATCCTGAACGTGACAGAGAAATTATTGAATCTGAATTGTTGTTGGCTGATCTTCAAACGGTAGAAAATAGAATGAAGAAGTCCGCAGGAGAAGCAAGAAGTGGAGACAAAGCGAAGAAGCTTTATCATGAACTATTAGAACGAATTAAACCTCAAATGGAATCAGGTGTATTGGTTTGTCAGCTTGAACTAAGTGATGATGAGAAAATTCTACTTCGTGACTTGCACCTCATCACAATGAAGCCACTTATGTACATTGTGAATATGGATGAAGGTGAAGTAGGCACAGCAGATGTTGAATTACTACGAAAAGAACTTGGTGCTTCAGATCAGAATAAAATCATTCCAATTTCTGCAAAAGTGGAATCAGAGCTTATTGATTTTGATGAAGAAGAAGCGGGAGAGTTTCTTGCTGAACTTGGATTAAAAGAAACAGGACTCAATCGATTGATCAATGACGCTTATGACCTTCTTGGACTCCAAACATACTTCACTGCTGGAGTGAAAGAAGTTCGTGCTTGGACCGTGAAGCAAGGAGCTACTGCACCAGAGGCAGCTGGAGTTATTCATACTGATTTCCAAGCTGGATTCATTCGTGCTGAAGTGACGGCTTACGATGACTTTATTGAATGTGGTGGAGAAGCAGGTGCAAAAGAGAAAGGTAAACTACGACTTGAAGGGAAGGAGTACATCGTTCAAGATGGAGACGTAATGCATTTCCGTTTCTCCAACTAATATGAAAATTATTCCGACGCTTTATCTCCAAAATGGAAAGGTGGTTTCTTGGTATAAAGGAAATGACAACGAGTTAAAGAAAACTTATCCAAAAGCAGCAAAGTCTTACGCTGAGTTCTTTAAAAAAGAAGGAGCGCATGCTCTTTTTGTTGTTGATTTAGATGGAAATCAGGAAGAGCGATTGAGAGAAATTAAAGATCATTTTGAAGGGGAGTTATGGTGGGCAGGACAGGTCAGAAATCATGAAAAGATCCAAGACCTTTTAGACCGAGGTGCTGATCGAATAGTTCTAGGCCAATCTGCAGAAGATATATTTGAATCAGCGCTTAATGAGTTTGGAGCAGAAAAGCTGATTGCTGGAATTAAAGTAAAACATCATGATGAAGGGGCAGATCTATGTGAAAAGCTCTCAACAACTGCCTTTACCGACATCCTCATTAAGGACATGAATTCTGAAGGAACTCTGTTTCATCCTAATTTTGATCTCTTTGAAAAGTGTGTCTACTTTTCTGGGAAAAATGTCTACTCTTCAGGAGGGATTTCCGAAGAAACCCATGTGGAATGGTTGGAGCGAATCGGCGTGAAAGGAGTGGTGATTGCTCGAGCTTTTTATGAAAACAAACTTAGCGTATCACGGTTGATACAGCGTTTTCCCTCATAACTTGAATGACTCCAGCCATCTTAGATAGGTTTCTTAATAGGCTCTCGAATTGTTCATAGTTTTCTACTTGAACTCTAAATTTAAGTAATACATTTGAGCTTTTATTCTCAAGGCTTTCTACTTTTAGGATGTTTACTCCAATTTGAGTAATTATATTACAGGCTTGTCCTAGCATTCCAATTCTGTCTTCAATTTCAATGCAGAAGGAAAGGGTAGAATGATTTTCTTGTATATCAGTATCTTCTTGTTGGTGCTCAAAGAGTCGAGCCATGACTTCATGTACATCTAGATTCCCCTTACCAATGTTCATGAGTAAGTTCTCCCACGATGAAAGTTGGAATCGATTCAGTAGGTAAATCTTTTCATCTTCTTCCAGACTTTTATGAACTCTATCAGTAAAAAATTCTAGTTTTCTTTGCAGTAATGTTTCTGCAGCGATCATCAATTCATTCTTATCTTTTTCTTTGAGGAACTCTTTGATCTTAGTTCGTGCAAGATTTGTTTTCGCAAGTTCAAGCCATCTTACTTGAGGACCAGGGGCTGATTCAGAGGTGTTCACTCTAACCACATCGCCATTTTTCAAGGCGCTGTTCAATGATTTTTGAACTCCATTGATATGACAATCAAGTGCAACTAGACCCAACTCACTATGAATGTGATAGGTGAAATCTATGGCTGTTGCACCTAAGGGAAGGTCAATCACATCACCTTTAGGAGTAAACACAAAGATCCTATCTTCAAAAATATCCAGCTTGAGATGCTTCATGAAGCGATCGTTCTGCTGGATATCACGTTGTAAATCTAGAATTTTTTGCACCCATTCATATTTCTTTTGAACTCGAAGTTTCACTTGGTCCTGTTTTTTCGTTTGATCTTCTCTGTAGAAATAATGAGCAGCAATTCCATATTCATTTTCAAGATGCATGTCGAGTGTCCGAATCTGAATTTCTGTAATGCTTCCTTCTACCCCAAAGATTGTCGTATGAATGCTTTGGTAACCATTACTTTTTTGTATAGCGATGTAGTCTTTAAGTCGGCCAATTTTTGGAGTGAAACTTTGGTGTATCGCCCCAAGTGCTCGGTAACAAGATCCAATATCTTCAACAATAACTCGAAGACCTAAGAGGTCATAAATCTGATTGAAATTCTTTCCACTCCGCTGCATTTTCATAAAAATACTGTAGAGGTTTTTGGTTCGCCCTTCGATTTTAATTAGATTCACTTTGTGAGTTGCAAGTACGGATTCAATGGCTTCTTTACTTTGTTTGATCAGATCTTCTCGATGAGATTTGGTCTCTCTTACTTTGCTCAAAATATATTGATACGACTCAGGATGAAGGATTTTAAAACAAGCATCTTCTAGGGGATGTTTCAGTTGCCAAACTCCAAGTAGATTTGCAATCGGGACGTAAATCTCAATAGTTTCACGGGCGATTCTTTCACGTTTTTCTGGTTTTGGAATAGCATCCAAAGTGCTCATGTTATGAAGTCGGTCTGCAAGCTTAATTAGAATGATTCGTGGATCTTTTGCAGAATGGATGAATAGCTTTTTAAGAGATTCAATCTGTCGAGCTGCCATTTTGTCTCGGTAGTGAACTTTAGAAAGTTTGGTTATCCCTTCAACTAGGAAGCACACGGCTGAGCCAAATTCTTTTTCAATATCTAATATTGTTCTATCTGTGTCTTCAGGTACATCATGAAGTAGGCAGGCGATGAGTGTGTCTTCATCTACTTTAAGGCTGGTCAATATTTGTGCAGCAGCAACAGGGTGTCCAATGTATGGACTACCATCTTTTCTTAACTGACCCTCATGGGCATCTCGAGCGTATTCATAGGCATATCGAAGCCGCTCCTCATTGAGATTCGAAAGATACTGCTTGGCGGATGTGATTACTCCTTCAATCATATGCGTTGACTAGTATAGTTTCTGATTTTATAGTATCCGCACTATCACGGCAAGTAAACCTGAATATGAAGAATAAAAAGAAAGGACGAGTAATGATTGGAATGTCCGGAGGGGTGGATTCATCGGTAACGGCGGCACTTCTCAAGGAACAAGGTTATGACTGTGTTGGTGTTTATATGAATTTATGGGCAGATCCAACACTCTTTGATCTAGATGATCGAAAGAAATTCCCTCAAAATAAATGCTGTAGCATTGAGTCTTTGATGTTTGCTCGGTCAATTTGCCAACAATTAGACATTCCTTTTTATTCTGTGAATTTTGAAGAGAAGTTTAGAAAGAATGTAGTGGATTTCTTTCTTGAAGGCTTCAAGGAGGGAGAGACTCCAAATCCCTGTGTGCGTTGTAATAAAACGATTAAATTCGGTCTTTTCTTTGAAAAGATGAAAGAACTGGGTTGTGATTACTTGGCCACAGGTCATTATGCAAAGCTCAAAAAAACTGATGAGGGTGAGGTGTCTCTACATATAGGTGTAGATCCAAGCAAGGATCAAAGCTATTTCTTATACAATCTGACGCAGGACAAGCTTAAGCAGCTGATTTTTCCTTTAGGTGATTACGACAAAGAGGAAGTGAAGGCTCTAGCTAAGAAATACAATCTAAAAGAGTTAGAAAATAAGAAAGAGAGCCAAGGTGTCTGTTTTTATCCTGAAAAGACGTATTTTGGATTCCTTGAACGTTATATGAAGCCAGAGGAGGATTATCAAGAAGGAGAAATTGTTAATCTTGAAGGAGAAGTGCTTGGTAAGCATCGAGGATTACCGTTCTATACCGTTGGTCAACGAAAAGGAATTGGGATTGGAGGCGGGCCAGCTCTTTATGTAAACAAGGTAGATAAGATCCAGAATGCAATTATAGTTGGATCAGAGGATGACTTAGATTGTCATGAAATTCATATTAGAGAATGTAATTTCCTTTCGGGGCTTTTGCCTTCAGAGGAAGAAACTTATATGGTTAAGATCCGTTCACATGGAGCATTTACACCCGCAAAAATTGAAAAAGAAGGCGAAGGCTATAGAGTTTATTTTCAAGAGCCTCAACAGGCAGTAATGGCGGGTCAATCTCTAGTTCTCTACTTAAATGGAGAGTTGATTGGAGGGGGGCTCATGACCTGTTAAATTGCTGGGATTTATGCTACAATTAGATGATTCACGTATGGCACATGAACTCTATTCAAAAACAAATTCAGAACCTTGCCTTTATGGCAGACAGACGCATTCTTCATCTTGAGGATGAAGAGCACGTACGTCTGGATCTTTTGGCACATGAGACGGCTTCGCACTTTGTCCAGCAGAAAGCCATTTCAGTGGCTTTGCCGGCGATTCCGAAGCTGCCTGATCTGAGCTGGTTTAAGGAGTATGCTTTCATGGCAACATTATTATTTTCAGTAATGATTTTTCTTTCTAGTGTTCCTGCAAACTATAAAATTGCTATGTCTAATATTACTGGGGCTCAAGAAGTATTTATTTCTGAGCTTAAGGTAATGGAGGGAACTTTGTTAACGCAGGATCTTTGGACAGGTGAGAAGGTAGGGGTAAATTCACCCGTTATTGAAACTTTAGAAGCAAAAGAAGAATCAGTTCTTGTTCCTAATGATGGGGTTCTTAATGTGCTTTCCTCTCCGAGTTCTTATGAAGACCGAATTTCTATTCCAAGTCTAAATCTAGACGCACCTTTGGTGATGCCAGAGTTGGGACGAACGGCTTTAGATTCTGAAGACTGGAATGAACTAGAAGATCAAATCAGATCCTCTCTCCTTGATGGGGTGGTTCATTACCCAGGAACAGCTGAACCTGGAAAGAAAGGGAATTTCTTTGTGACTGGTCACAGTTCAAATGTTTTTTGGGAACAAAGTGTCTATAACTCTGTGTTTGCTCTATTACCAAAAATTGAAGTTGGTACAGAGATAGTCGTAACAAAGAATCAGAGAGAGTACACTTATGTGGTTACCGAAAAACGTGAAGTTTCTCCAAAGGATGTTTCAGTCCTGACTCAAGGGGATGACTACCAAATGACCCTCATGACTTGTACGCCAGTAGGAACAACATTGAATCGCTTAGTGGTCAGCGCTGAATTAAAACACTAGAGGTTATCTAGTTCACCTAGAATATCTTCTTCAGCTTTAGACTCTTCTGCTTCATGAGCAGCTTCAGCTTGAGCCAATTCATCACGATCTTGTTTTCGTTCAAATTCATCCCATTCTTTAAGATGTTTTTCATTCAATTTGCTGAGCTCATCTTGGTATTCAGTATCTAGCTGGGCAAGTTGAGTCTTTTCTTCGTTGAGAATGTTCTTAAGCCGATCAACCTGTTCATTAGTCATGATTGGAAGAATTTGGAACCAATAGTTCCGTTCTTCTTTAGACATAGATTCAGTTTCCAAAATTAGATTCACTAGGGCAGGAAACTTGTCTTTTACAACTTGAGGGATTTTATAATCACCCGCATTAGGGTTAGTCCCTGTGCCTGTTGCTGATTGATCTTGTGGCGTGGTGTTCATACGGACTGATTATACATTAAATTATGAAGATATCACCAGAATGTTCTTCAAGGCGTTCGATGTTTTGGTGCAGCGATTCTACGAGGTTTTTCATTTGAAAAGTTGGGTGACCATTGACCTCAGTGAGTCGAACAATGTCTCGTATTTTACTTAACATGTTGACGGTGTTTTGGTCTGCAAGTCCTTTCCCTTCATCAGTTAACCCATCATAGACGGCTTGATTCAGTAGGCTAGAAGGAGAATGGAGATTGATGGTTCCCTCAGAAACCAGTTTTAATACTTTATCAATAAAGATTTTGTCTCTTTCAGAGTATTCTTCATCGGCCTTTAAAGGCTCATTGATCAACTTCTGAGAGTCTTCATGAATATCTTTGTTGTCAGTTTTGGGATCAAAGAGAGGATTGGTGGCCATATTTCTCGATTAAATTATCTGTAAATTATAGCAAATTTTGACTAGAATGGGAAGGATGAACAAAGAAGAAGCTAAGAACCGGATTGAACAGTTACGTGCAGAAATTCTTAAACGTAACTATGATTACTTTGTTTTAGACCAATCCAATGTTTCTGAAGCAGTTCGAGATGCTCTTAAACGTGAGTTGATTGAATTGGAAACGGCGTATCCTGAGTTTATCACAAGCGATTCGCCAACCCAACGAGTTGGAAGTGCCTTGTCAGGTCGTTTTAATAAAGTTGCTCATAAAAGTAAAAAATGGAGCCTAGCTGACGTCTTTTCAGAAGAAGAGCTTGAGGCTTGGGAGGAGCGAGTGATAAAAGCTGTCGGTGAGGAAGTAGAATTTGTAACTGAACTCAAGTTGGACGGTCTAAACATCACCTTATGGTATGAAGAGGGACTTTTGGTGCGAGCTTTAACAAGGGGAAATGGAACGGAGGGGGAAGACGTCACTCACTCAGTTAGAACGATTAAGAATGTACCTTTAAAACTATTTGAACCAGCTACGATTGAAGTTTCTGGAGAAGTGATTCTTCCAAAACCAGCTTTTGAAAAATTAGAGGGTTTTGCCAATCCTAGAAACGCAGCAGCTGGGAGTATTCGACAACTAGATCCGGCTATTGCAGCTGAGCGTGATCTTGAAATGCAATGTTATACCCTTCAAGAGGATGGGCATCGACCGGTTAAACATACGGAGGCACTCGAGAGGATGAAAATTTTAGGACTGCCCGTGAATTCACATTATGCGGTTCATAAGTCCGCCAAGGAAAGCATCAGTTATCTGGAAGAGTGGTTAGAGAAGCGTGACTCACTCGATTATGAAATAGATGGGGTGGTCTTCAAAGTAAATGGTAGAGACCAACAAGAGGAGCTTGGTTATACCGCAAAAACACCACGATGGGCTGTTGCATATAAGTTTCCTGCAGAACAAACCACCACTGTTTTAGAGGGGATAACAATTCAAGTAGGACGTACGGGAGCTGCCACTCCAGTGGCAGAGCTGAGACCCGTTCTTGTGGCGGGATCAACCGTTTCTAGAGCGACGCTTCACAATGAAGATGAAATTAAACGTAAAGACGTGAGAATCGGAGATACGGTAATTATCCAAAAGGCAGGGGATGTTATTCCAGAGGTAGTTGAGGTTCTTACCGATCTTAGACCTATTAATTCAACTGCTTATATTTTCCCTTCAGAGTGTCCAATGTGTGAGACTGAATTAGACCGACCTGAAGGTGAGGCTGTGGCACGATGTCCAAATATGGAGTGTCCAGGACGAAAACGTGAGAGCTTTATTCACTTTGTTTCTAGAGGTGCTTTAGATATTGATTCACTGGGACAAAAGGTGGTCGATCAACTGATTGAATATGGGTTCGTTCATGACTTTGCAGATTTTTTCACGCTTAGTGAGGCTCAACTTTTAGAACTCCCACTATTCAAAGAAACAAGAGCTAAAAAAGTGCTCAGCGCTATTGAAGCCCGAAAAAAAGTTAAGATGTCACGGTTCATTTTTGGACTAGGAATCCGACATGTTGGAGAGCAGGTGGCTAAACAACTAGCTGAATTCTTGTTAGAAAAAAGCAGTACTGAGGAACCAAACTCTCAAACAGTATTGGACCTTTTATTGCTGACTTCTGCAGAAGAGCTTGAAAGCATTGAAGGTTTTGGAGCTCGGATTGCAGAAAGTATTTTTGAATGGATCTCTGTTCCACACCATCAACATTTACTAAAAAAGTTAGCAAATGTAGGTTTGAAATTGGAATGGCCTCCACGAAAAAACAAAGTTGAGGGCATCGAAGGGAAGGTATTTGTTATTACTGGAACACTCAGCGTTGGGCGAGGAGAGATTAAATCTAAGATCGAACATGCTGGTGGGAAGGTGAGTTCATCGGTTAGCAAAAAAACAGATTACTTAGTTGCAGGAGAGAGTGCGGGTTCCAAGCTGAACAAAGCAAAAGAATTAGGCGTTACTATTCTTTCGGAATCTGATTTTCAAGTAATGTTTGCTTGATTTCTGCGACCAATTTAAATGAACCCAGAAAGGCAAATAAACGTGGCGTTTTTTCTTTGTGAATCATTTCAAAGATTTCAGTCACAGAGCTTTTATTGAATCCTAAAGGGGGGAGTCCTGCTCGAGGATTGTTGATGGAAATCCATGAGCTTTCCATCTTTGGAAAGAAGTTGATCAGCTCATCCGATTTATCTTTTAAAAAATGAATACACCAATGCGTTGAATCATAGCCTGAAGATCTTTGATAATTTAGGATTTGATCCTTTACATAGGAGACACTATGGGGAGTATGGGCACCATCTAAAATGAGCTCATGGATGCCGAATGGAATACGCTCAAAACGACCAGGAATTATTAATGTAGAAAGCGCCTTACGGTCTTCCTGAGTGACTTCATATCCTAGGTGTTCCATTGCTTTCATGACTAGGCCCACAGCTTCAGGGTGATGATAGCCAAGCTCTTGATCTTTTGCATAACTGGATTCAATTCCTAAGTCATCCATGAGTTTGTGAATGATTGGATCTTGATTAGGAGAAGTGATCATAGGTACTCCTGGACGAGCAATACCTAGTTTTTTTTCAGTGATGATTTCAAGTGTTGGCCCAAGGGTTACGGTATGTTCAAGTTCAATATGGGTCAGAATGGTGAGAACTTTTGACTCTACTATATTAGTCGCATCATCACGACCACCCCATCCTGTTTCGAGAACAACAAAGTCACATTCTTCTTCTTGAAAGAACCGTAGTGCCATAAGCGTACGTTGCTCAAAGGGGCTTAGGTCTTCCGAAATTTCCTCTCGTAAGCGTAGGAAATTTGCTTCATCAATTTTATTTCCATTCACTACAAAACATTCCTTTTCATCAAGTAGGTAGGGGGATATAAATCGCCCAATCTTTTTTCCTTTTCGTTGAAGTAAGGCTGCAAGCAGGCTGGTTGTTGTGCCTTTTCCTTTGCTACCAGCAATGTGAATGGTCGGTCGATCGTATCCACCGAGTTCTTCTAGATAAGGCTTTAGCTGATGAGGAAGCATCATAGTTTTTCTTCTAGGGTTTCCCACCCGAGTGTATCAATCGGAGTGACTTCTGAGATCATTAAACCTTCATCTAGCTTGATTAAAACTTTAGTGTCTTTCCCAAGAATTTTACTGAGTGCGCCTTCAATCATGACCACAGCACCAGCACCATGAACCTTGTCATAGTGGAATCGACTAGAGAATTGGAAGATTAATGTGTTGTCTTTGTAGCTTGATAAGTTTCCAGCTTTAAAAGAGTTTCGTACGGCAGAATTCTCAATGGCACGTAGGGCTTCATTTACCTTGATTTTGATTTCATCTAAAGCGTTTAAACCGGCTGGCCGTTTAGTTGGAGCGGTAGGTGATTGAGCTGGAGCAGCCATTTGATTCGCTACACTTTCAATTCCAGCCACGGGGGTATTCATGACATGGGTGGCTCGGATCACAGCAATTTCAAGAGGGAGTTGACTGATGCTTGCTCGCTTTAACTTGATCCAGGCTTCATCAAATAAATTGACCCACTGGAGAAGTTTCGGAACAAGATTTTTCTTCTGACCGGAAACTGCTTCGTGAAGTTTCACACGTAGTAGGCCAAGAAAGGAGATTGTGAATTGGCTTAGGTTGTATCCATCATTGTGAAGTTGTTCAATTACAGCGAGTCCCTTTTTTGTATCTGCACTACCTAGTGCTCCATAAAGTTCATCACATGCTTGGTGACTCACAAGACCTAGTCGTTCACGAATTAACTCTTCAGTAATAGCTTGGCTTGAGAATTGTTCTAATAGGGATATGGCATCACGCATTCCTCCATCAGCATGCTTGGCAATAAGCTCCAAGGCACTGGGTTCAGCGTGCATAGATTCTTTTTCTGCAATGTGTTTTAAGCGGCTTACAATTTCTGAAACAGAAATTCTTCGGAAGTCATAACGCTGACATCGGGACAGAATGGTCTCAGGAATTTTATGAATTTCAGTTGTCGCAAGAATGAAATAAACATGTGCGGGGGGTTCTTCTAGAGATTTCAAAAGAGCATTAAATGCTTCTTTTGTAAGCATGTGGACCTCATCAATAATGTAGACTTTAGACTTTGCATAGCTAGGAGCAAAGCGAATTTTCTCACGTAGATCACGGATTTCATCAATACCACGGTTTGAGGCTGCATCAATTTCTATCAGGTCTACAAGTTCATTTCGTGAGCTTTGTTCACAGATGCTACACGTTCCACAAGCTTGTCCACTTTCTTGTCTACTTTCACACTGAATTGCTTTAGCAATAAGGCGAGCCGTTGTTGTTTTCCCCGTACCTCGAGGTCCAGCAAAAAGGTACGCATGCGCTAGCTTCCCTTGTTTAAGGGCATTCATTAATGTTTGTTTCGTGGCGCTTTGACCATGAACATTGTCAAAGTTTTGTGGACGGTACTTTCGGTAGAGGGCAAGAGACATAGATTGGATTATTGAGGGCTTATCTTAGCAGTTTCAATGAGCTTACGCATGGCCTTTTCAAAACGTTCACGTGAAAAGTTTTCAGCGTGTTTTCGAATCTCATGAGCGTCGTAATTTGTTTCATTGATGAGTAGTTGGGTGAGTGCGGCTTCCATACTTTCTGATGTTTGCTCTTCAAAGAGTTGACCCGTCACCCCTTCTTTCATTGTCTCTAAGAGACCTCCTTTCCGATAGGCCAAGATGGGCTTCCCACAGGCCATAGCTTCAACAGGAGCAATTCCAAAGTCTTCTTCGCCAGGAAAAATAAAGGCACGACAGTTCTGCATGTATTCTCTCACGACGGCGTCAGACTTGAATCCAAGGAAATCAATATTATCAGCAGACATTCTTTGAAGTCTGGCACGATCAGGACCATCTCCAATAATTACGAGTCGCTTCCCAAGGGTATTAAAAACTTCAATGGCCAGGTCAATCTTTTTGTAGGGAGTGAGTGTTGAAACAATAAGAAAGTAACCTTCATGATGGGGGGTCACTTCAAAATGATCCACATCCACAGGAGGATGGATGATTTGTGCGTCATGTCGGTAGTATTTTCGGATTCGATTCCGAACGGTTTTTGAGTTGGCTACTGGAATATCAACTCGGTCTGAGGCAAGAAAGTCCCATTGTCTAACCTTATGAAGCAGTCGGCTGGCTATTAATTCGCCAATGGCTCCAAGGTTTTGTTCTTTGAGGTATTTATGTGTGTAGTCCCAGGCATATCTCATGGGAGAGTGGTAGTAGCAAATATGTTTTGTTTCTAAATTGGTGACCACCCCATGTGAGTAGGCTCCACTACTTGAAACCACTACGTCATAGGCACTGAGATCAAAGTCTTCAACAGCGCTAGGCATAAGAGGGAATAGGAACTTATGCATTCCAGGTATGAATCGTGGGTATTTTTGAAGTCCGGAAGTGATCACTCGGTCTTCAGGGAAAAGATGTCCTGTCTCCTTTTTGTCATAAAGTAAAGTGAAGACAGGGGCTTCTGGATACATATCCATTAAGACTTTGAGTACGCGTTCTGCGCCTCCAAGTCTTAGTAGAAAGTCATGTACAAATGCAATTTTCATCAAAAGGAGTATAGATTGACTAAAGGAGTTCGCCAATGTCTTTGGCGGCACGTGACCAGCTAAAGAGTTTGAGTCTGGCTTCCCCCTTCTTCACAAGCATATCTTTAAGTTCAGGTTCTCTTATGAGTCGAATCATTTGTTTAGCAAAACCTTCTGCATCACCAGGGTCCGCATAGAGAACAGCATCTCCGCCAACTTCTCTGAGGGCAGGGATGTCAGAGCTTACAACGGCACAATCTGCTTCAAAAGACTGAAGGATAGGCAGGCCAAACCCTTCTTCACGAGATGGTAGTACCAGGGCAGTAGCGGCTTGGAAGATTCCAGCTGCTTCCATCTCTGGGATGTATCCAGGGGCAATAACGGTTCCACTTAGATCTTCTTTTTCCATTCGGTGAAATAGATCATTAAAGCCGTGGCCGTACATTCCTCCAAGAAAAAGTCGTCCCCGAGGTTCTTCTTTCTGCACAATGGCCCAGGCATCTAGTAAGACCATTAAATTCTTTTTGGTTTCAAGTCGTCCAATAAAGAAGAAAAGAGGCTCATCATGGTCCAGCTGGTAGTGGTCTAAGGTCTTATGAATTTGTTTCTGATTCACTTCCATCAGTGGAAGTCGTCCGTGATGAATAACTACAACACGAGAGGGGGCTGCATCGTAATATTTAATAAGGTCGTCTTTCACAGCTTCAGTAGGCACAATTACTTTTTCAGCACGTCTTAGAGCACGACGAGTGCTCCATTCAAGGTAAAAACTTTGAAAACCTCCATAGGCCATGGGGTATTTTTCGTAGGCAACATCATGAATGGTTACAAAGCTTCTTTTTGGAGCAAAGAAGGGGAGTACATGAGCTGGGATGAATAATGCAGAGGGTTTCTTGAAAAGCATTTCAAAGCTCAGTCGCAATAAGCTCCATAATCGAGGGAGTCGAATTTTACGCTGCATTTCTTTGGGGAACTCATCAATCCATTCCGGGGTATAGAGTCGTATCTGGTATTTGTCTTTCAGTTCATTGATGAGCCCGTTGATGATCTCCGTACTGTAGCGTTCAACTCCAGTGGGTTGATTTCTCGTGCTTCTTGAGGCGTCTATTCCAAGGGTGGGGAGTTTCTTTTTCACGATTTGCTAGGGTCAATGCAATGATGGACTTAGCTCCAGCTTCGCTTAGTTTTTCGTAACAAGCCAGGAGTGTAGATCCGGTGGTCACTATATCATCAACCAGTATTAGCTGCCTATCTTGAGGTGGACGTTCCTTGATTTCAAAGGCGTTATCGAGATTGCTGCTTCTTTCGAGACGAGTTTTTAGTCGAGCTTGGCTGGATGTGTTCTTTACTCGCTTCAGTAAGTGCTTCATTTCTAGTCCTAATTTTTTTGATACTCCTTTGGCTAATAGTTCAGCTTGGTTGTAGCCACGTTCCTTTTGTCTTTTTGGGTGAAGGGGTACCGGAACAAGGATTGCCTTAGGATCAAAGTGAAGTAGGCGAAGGGCTTCAACCATTTTAGGGACAAAGTAGCGAAATATTTTAGCTTGGTGTTTGTATTTGAATGGTTCAATTAATTGTTCAATAACTTCACCCTTTTTGTATAGGAGTGGTGAACAAATTTTTAGGTTCTTTGTCCTCCTTATATGTGGCATGAATTTCAAGGAATTATGACACCGTGAGCAAAGTGGTTCCTCTAAATATCCACAAGTAAGGCACGGTGACGGAAAGAAGATGGAGAGTAAACGATGAAACATGAGTTTATGCTAGCAAAAGAGATCTGACATTTTTCTGAATTCTGATAAACTGGTGACAAATGACAAGTTCTAAACGCCGTAAATTCAGAAAGAAACTCCCTATCGTAAAGGAGAAATCCTGTGGAGTAATCCTGTTCCGAAAAGTTAATACTTCTCGGGAGTTTTTACTCATGCATTATCCCGGTGGACATTGGGATTTTGCAAAGGGACATGTAGAGGAGCGAGATGAACATGAAATGGCTACCGCTCATAGGGAGTTAGAAGAAGAAACAGGGATTTCAGATATTGAGTTTTACGATGGGTTTAGAGAGCCAATGTATTACGCCTTCAATCGAGGAAGAAAGGAGAGAGTAGAGAAGGTAGTGGTTTATTTTGTAGCAGAGACAGCGGTTTCTGATATTACCTTGTCACATGAACATCAAGGTTCTTCGTGGTTGGCTTTTGATGAAGCCATGGAGCAACTGACCTTTGATAACGCTCGAGTCTTACTGGAAAAAGCAAACACGTTCTTAAACTCATAGTCTATGGACCTTATTCAACAATTGGCTGCTTTGATCACGGTTACCTCTGCGGGACTCTATTTTGTGACCGTACTGGTGAAGACTTATAAGATGTTTAAGGTTAATGAGGAAGATATAAAGAAAGAAGCAAAAGAAGTAGTAAAGCAAGTAGTAGAACAAGCTGAACAGGTGAAGACAAAAGTGGAGGCAAAGGTAGAGGAGAAAATCATTGAAAAAGCATCACAAAAACCCCAAGAAAATGAGCAATCACCCCCAGCTCAATCCTAAGCAAAGCATTGCTGCCACTCATATCGAGGGGCCAATGATGGTGCTTGCCGGACCTGGAACCGGGAAAACCCAGATCGTTGCAGCTCGAATTGCTACGATTTTAGAGAAGACTCAGATGGATCCTTACAATATTCTTTGTTTGACCTTTACTGAGTCTGGAGTGGTGGCCATGAGAAAGCGTCTTTTGTCATTCATTGGAAACGCAGCCTATCATGTACGAATTCACACTTTTCATTCCTTTTGTAATGATGTGATTAAGGACAATCCTGAAAGTTTTACGGCTCGTCGTGATCTTGAACCTCTTGATGACGTGACTCGGGTTCAGCTCTTTCGCCGATTGATTGATGCTATTGATCCTAGTGATCCTCTCAAGCCTTTTGGAGACCCTTACCTTTATCAAAGAGACTTCATTTCTAAAATTCAAATCCTTAAAAGAGAGGATGTAAGTCCAGAAGCTTTTTCAGAGCTGCTCAATCAGCTTGAGAAAGATCTACATGAGCATAAGCTTCCCATTGAGGACTTCATTTCAACACATGGTAGTAAGTTAACAGAGGAGCAAGTCGGAGGGATGAGAGCGCTTCTAACCGGAACGTTGTTTGAGGCTATTTTTCTAAATGCTCCTGCTCCACTTGAAAAAAAGGAAAGAACTCAACTTAAAAATGCTGTGAAGAAGTCCTACTTGGATATGCAAAAGCAATTACCGAAGCAGCGTTCTTTGGCTGCGTTGTATCAGGCTTATCAGTCTGCACTTAAAAAGGAGGGGCATTATGACTTTGAAGACATGATCTTATTTGTCGTTCAAGCCTTTAAGGCAGATTCTCAATTATTGGCGCGGTATCAGGAGCAGTTTCAGTATATTTTAGTTGATGAATATCAGGATACAAATGGTGCACAAAATGAGGTGGTCCAATTGATTGCAGACTACTTTGATCGACCTAATTTATTTGTAGTGGGGGATGATAAGCAATCTATCTATCGTTTCCAGGGGGCCTCTCTTGAAAACATTTTATACTTCTATCGAAGGTACAAAGACAGTATTGAAATGGTGAGCTTGGAAACCAATTACCGAAGTCATCAAGGCGTGCTTGATTCTTCACATAATTTGATCCAAAACTCTCAGCACAGTTTGAATGCATTTATTCCAGAATTAGATTCACGGTTGAGTTCAGGCCTGAAGATTAAAGAAAGTAAAATTCAACTTTATGAATTTGATCAGCCTGCTACTGAACATTATTTCTTGGCAAAAAAAATAGAAGAGCTAACTCAGCAGGGGGTTGATCCATCGGAGATCGCAATTTTCTTTAGAAATAATTATGAGGCAGAACCGGTAGTTGATTTATTCCTTCGTTTGCAAATTCCATTTCGTTTAGAGCGAGGATCAAATGTATTAGAAGATGCTTATATCCAACAGCTTATTAAGGTCCTAAAGCTGACAATGGATCCAAGTGATAGCGCACTTTGTTTTCATGTTTTGAATTTCAACTTCCTCGGCTTTGAGAAACTAGCCGTTCATAAATTGACGAGAGAGCGTGCTAAGCAAAAGACGTCATTGTTCGACCTTATGCTTGAAACAGATGACTTTAAAACTTTTGCAGGACAAATTTTAGACTGGCAGAGACTGAGTCATAATCAACCCGTTATTCAGCTTTTAGATCACATTTTGAAAGACTCAGGTTACTTAGACTTTATAATGAATCAGGAGGATAAAATTGAGCATTTAAATCGTTTAAATAGTTTCTTTGATGCCATTCGCCAGATGAATAGGAATCATCATGAACTTACTATCGAAGGGCTCTTAGAGCATCTAGAACTTTTGAAGGAAAACAATCTCAGTATTCGTGAGCATGAGCTTAGAACTCAAAAGAATGCAGTTCGACTCATGACCGCACACAAGTCAAAAGGTCTCGAGTTTGAACATGTGTTTATTATGAATTGTGTAGATAAGCATTGGGGAAATGCTATAAAGCGTGAACGAATTAAGTTGCCAGCTGGACTTTTAAAAAATGACACCACGGCTTCAGTCCAAGAGTTGAATGAAGACGAACGACGACTTTTCTATGTGGCAATGACACGGGCAAAGCATCAGTTGTATTTTACTTTTTCAAATACCAATGAACGTGGAAAGCCTCAGGTCCCATCCATGTTTATTAACGAGGTCGGAGAGGGTTCCATGACCTCAATGGAAACAGGAGATATTGAAAACGAGGCTCTCAATCGCCTGCAAACCGTTTTCTTAGATGTCCCTGAGCAGGATCACTCTGAGGAAGAAAAAGAATTTGCACGGAGTCTTTTGGACAATTATCGAATGAGCATTACTCACTTAAATAACTATTTAAAGTGTCCACGACTTTTCTACTATCGAAATCTATTGCGAGTGCCAAGTGCAATGAATAAATTTGCCGCTTATGGGTCAGCGATTCATGAAACCCTTAGAAACTTTTCTTTGGAACATAAGCAGTCTGGGCTTCCAACGAAGGAAAGTTTGGTTCAAGAGTTTGAAAAACAACTTCAGCAGCATGTGCTTTCAGAGCAAGATTTCCGCGGTGGCCTTCAGTTGGGTCAAGAGACTTTGAATGATTATTACGATACTTATAAAGAAGACTTTAGTCCCAATGTGTTCCCTGAATATGATTTTTCTAGTCATGGAGTGAATCTAGATGGGATCACTCTGACGGGTAAGCTTGATCAAGTTCAAGTTAATGGTGAGTGTGCGCATGTGGTTGATTACAAAACCGGAAATCCAGATTCAAAATCAGCTGAACTTAAGCCAGAAGGTGATTATCATCGGCAAATCGTTTTCTATAAATTGCTTTGTGACTTGTCGCCAAAATTCCCTTACGAGATGACCTCAGGTGAGATTCAATTCGTTCAAAAAAGCAGCCGAGATGGTCGTTTCAAGAGAACTGTCATTAAGGTGACCTCAGAAGACTTAGATCGATTAAGGATCCAAATTAAAGATGTTTATGAGGACATCCACAACTTAAAATTCCTCAATCCAGGTGAATGGGAGAGTTGTGGGGAGTGTGAGTACTGTCAGCTTTCCATGAAAGGAGTCTGACTTGGTTTTGGTTTCACCGATTCTTCATCGATGGGGTAAATAAATTGATTCTCAATATAAACTCGATCGCCAATTTCTAGATTTTTCAGCTCACCTTTGTAGTAGAGTTGAAGAGGAACCGGGATGGTTAGTTTCTCTCCAGAATCTAATAGGCTCGTAATGTTTACGAACTCTTTCATTTCATTAACGGAGACAACTTTCCCAAAAATACCGCTGCCTTCAAGGTCATCAATCTCGGTATTTTCATCCATAGGACTCACAACATTTGGTAGGTCCAAGCTTGAGTCAGAGGCTTGTTCTATAATTTCATGTGATCCAGAGGGAAGTGAACTATTAAGGTCTAGGCTTTCTATTGTTTGAGGTTCACCACTTAGTGTGAATAGTCCCGTGGTTGCGACAACAAAACCAAAAGTAGCTGCAGAGAAAGCTATGCGTCCAAAGTGTTGACGTTGTCTTACGCCAGAGACTTTAAAGAGGAGCCAGAACATCGCAAGGATGATCGCACCAGCAATTGCAAGATTTTTATTCTCTATACCTGGGGCTACCCATTTGATTCCAAAGAAGGCAACAATAACAGATGTGAATCCATGACCAAGGTACTGCCAAATCAGGCGACGACGTTGTTTCTTTAAGGCGTGTTCAGACACCGCAGATATAAGTCGTGATGCGAGTTCTTTTGGCACTTCAACAGAAGGTGCTAATTGCTTCAGTTTGTCTTCGATGTCATTTAAAGTCATAGGAGAGTGATTGTTCTAGATATTTCTTTGCCCGATTAAGGTGAACTTTAACGGTGTTGATGGGTATGTTTAGGTTCTCTGCAATTTCATTGTAGGAGAGGTCTTCTACGTAACGAAGTTGGATAACGATCTGATACTTGTCAGGGAGCCTTTCAATGGCTTCTTGAACTGTGAGCGCTGATTCATCTTTCTCGGCAAGCTGGTGAGGGTCTTTTGCAGTGCCTTTCAATCGTTCTTCATAAGTTCTGTCGTCTTCTGCATTTTCAAGTTGTGAGAAGTTGTAGCTCTTTTTCTTCTTTGCTCGATTCCGACACAAATTTACACAGATGGTGAGTAGCCAGGGTTTTAGCTTTACCTCCTTCGGGTACTTAAGCAGGTTTTCATAGGCCCTAAGAAAAGTATCTTGAGCCACATCTTCTGCATCGGCAGCCTTTCTTGTGAACTTGTAAGCTAGTCTGTACACATTTTTATGATAACGTTGAATGATTTCATTGAATGCCGGTTGATCTCCCTCAAGGAATAATTCAACCAATTTGTTGTCTGTGAGCTCATTCATATAAACACAGTAGCTATAAATTTGTTTCAGTCAGATGAAATCCTAACACAAAAAGACCAAGTTCACATCAAGCCAATGTGGACACTTAATCAACGATAGATACGCCAGCAAGTTTCCCTGATTCCACTTGAATTCTTTCTTCTTGTAGGGCCTGAATTACCTTTTCAAGAGTCCATTCTCCTTCTAGAGCAAGGATTTCAGCCACTCTAGATGAGATGAGTGCGGCAGCTTGAGAGGTTCCACTTTTGTATCCATATTTGTCATCAGGAAGAGTAGATTTGATTTGATGGCCATTGGCCGCAATATCAATCCAGTTTCCAAAGTTAGACTTCTCCATGGCTTCACCCGTTCCATCAACACTAGCAACGGCTAAAGTTGTATTATAAGTGGCAGGGTAAAACCCTTTTGAACTATCACTATTACCTGCGGCTGCAACTACGATGATTCCATTGAGATAAGCTTCATTCATCATTACCTCTAAAGAGTAGGAGGGGGACATCAGGCCAAAGCTGGCATTAATAACATTGGGCTCATCTGCAATGGCTTTATCAAAAGCCTCGAGCACATTAGAAAGGCGCCCTCCATTTTTATCAACAATTTTGTAGGGGATTATTTCAACAGTGGGGTTGTTGGCGGTCACAATTCCCGCGATATGAGTTCCATGTCCCACATCGTCATACATCACTGTGTCATCAGTAATGGTATTCCATCCTTTTATGATGTTCACTTCGTCAAAGGCCTCATGGTAGGGGTCAATTCCACTATCAATAATTCCAACTCGAATCAGCGGTGGTACAAATACTTCAGGCTCTTCAGAGGGTTCTTCGTCGGCGAATATAAGCTCTGTTTCTTCAGTTAGGTTTACGTATTCGTCTGGTACCACTCGGTAATGAGGTTCACCAAAAAGTTCAACATTTTGGTCCACTTCAACACTGGCAAACTCAGGTATTACTGCCTCATATCGTTCAGCAATTTTTTCAAGCTCCTCTTCTGAAAGAGCTTCAGAAGGTTGAAGCATAAGAAATCCGTGCTCAAGAAGATCTTGGTCTAGTGTTATGAGTAGACCCTGGTGATCTTCTTCTTTGATATTCTTAACATCTAGTGAGTTGGTCTGGAATAGATCAGCTTGAAGGTAGTAGTGCTCAGATAGGAGGGAGTCAATTACCATCTCATGTTCAGCATTTAGAGCATGTAATTTGTGGATAGATCCATTTGAAAGCCACTGGCTAGGCCCTGGCTCCCACTGAAGGCTTAGGATCACTCCAAAAAGGATCAAACCCATAAAAACCGCTAAGTTCAGCAGTTTTTTACTACGATGATGGAAAGTTTTCACGATACTCATAGGCTAAGTTACAAGATAATTATACCTGTTAGCTTAAAGTTTTTTGACTTTTTTATGAAAAAAGGCTGGACAAGCCTTGGGAGGGAGTGTATAAAAGAACCTTAATTGACAATATGTCAACTAAGCATTAAAAAACTTACGGTTGAAGAGGGCTCTTGAAGGCGTGGAGGGGGCCCTCTTTTTTTACCCGATTTTTCATGGGGATTGCCATAATTGCTAAAAAATGGTAATATATGTTTGATTGAAGTCGCTCAATTGACTACAATCCATACACCTTAAATATATGCATTCTCCTATGACAAACAACAACCAACAGGGTGGTCAATACGTAGGAGGATTTTCTTTTGGTGGTCAGAATCAAGGACAGCAGGGACAACAAGGAGGACAGGCACAACCTGTTCCACCGGCTTACCCAGTACCGGCACCTGTACCGGCACCAATGCCAGCAGCACCAGCTGCTCAAGGACCTGGAGCTGCCTTTCCCCCTGCAACAGGAGGCGCAGCTCAGCCACCAGCAGGTGATCCGAATTATCGATTTGCAGAGAGAATGAAGACGTTTACAACCACTATTGTGCTTCCAGCACATAGTCTTCAGTTTGATGGAGCCTACTTCCTTAATCTTTTGGCAGGTTCAATTTCTCTAACTAAGGATGAAAAGAAAAAGATCATTGATTCAATGCCAAAGCTGAGACAAGCTCAAGTTGATGAATTGATTCGTATCTTTGAAGAAGAACGAGCCAAGTTTATTGAGCTCTCACCAAAACATGGAACTCAACTAAAGAAGCTTGAAGATGAGCACATCGCTGATTGGAGAGATATTGAGCTCATGTACAAACAAGCGGTTCAATCTGAAGAAGACACAGCAAAAGCCGATGAGATTCGTAAGCAGCTTGGACTCTAGATAAGTTTCTTAGTCGCTTCTTCTATTGAGATCACATTTGATTCTCGAGTTTTTCGAACGGTAAATTCAACGCCTCCTGCTTCAAGTGATTTGTCGCTGATGAGGATTCGGTAAGGCATTCCAAGAAGGTCTGCATCTCCAAGTCGTTGTCCTGCACCTAGTTTTGGTCGGTCATCAAAGAGAACATCAATTCCTTTTGATTGTAGGTCTTTGTAGAGTTCCTCTGCTTGATTCAAAACCTCTTCATTTTTACTGAGGCAGGTGAGGTGAACTTTATAAGGCGCAATATTTTCTGGCCAAACAATTCCTCGGTCGTCTGCAAATTTCTCAACAATCACTCCCATAACGCGGGTCACTCCAATTCCATAAGAAGCAAGGTAGATGGGTTGGTTTTTTCCGTCGCTATCGGTGTAATGGATTTTCATTTGTTCTGATTTCTCAGTTCCAAAGTTGAATATGTTTCCAACTTCAGAAGCTTTTACTACTTCCATGTCTTCTTTTTTGATGTCGAATTCTTTCAATGCCGCTTCAAGTACTTCTTCATTCACAGCAATGTTCTTTTCTCGATTGAGGTACAAGGTGTCTTCACCGACTTCACAGAGCGTTTGGAATTCATGACTGAATTGGGTGAAAGCGCCACCACTTGCAAAAGTGATGTAGGTGTCATTACCAATTCCTAATCGATCAAAAATGGTCATGTAGGCTTTCTTAACCCCTTCGTAGTAGGCATCAAGATCTTCTTCAGTTGCATGTAGCGAGTACATGTCTTTCATCACAAATTCACGACCACGCATGATCCCACTTTTGGCGCGCAGTTCATTTCTTAGTTTCGTTTGAAATTGATAAACAGAGGTCGGAAGGTCTTTATAACTTTTTATGTGCTGACGCATCATTTCCATGATGGCTTCTTCATGAGACCAGGCGAGGCCTACTTCATTCCCATCTTTTAGTTCTGTTTTAAACCAAACATCAACCACGTCATCGTCCCATCGTCCTGTTTGATTCCAGATTTCTTTAGGTTGGAGGTTGGTCATTATGAGCTCTTGCCCATCAATTGCATTCATTTCTTCACGAATGATTTGTTTGATGTTCTCTACTACTCGCAATCCCAATGGGGTGAAAGCATAGACTCCAGCCATCATCTTAAAAATATATCCCGCTCTAATAAGAAGCTGGGCATTCACTGAGGTTTCATCCTTAGAGATGTTTTTGCTCGTTTTTGTAAATAGTTTTGAGAGTCGCATGCGCAAACTTTACAGGGGGAGGACTTATTCTTCAAGTTCGACTGCTTCTTCCTTTGAAAGTGACTTGATCTTAATGTTTTCAGCGAGGCTAGGAATGTTCGGTGACCAAACAGGCCAGATCTTGATTTCTACCTTATTTACTTCAGGAAGGTTTTGAATGTAATTTTCAGCATCTTCAATGCTGAGGCCTGCAATGTGTTCCTTAATCTTTTTTGACAGGCTGCTTCCTCCTTCCAAGTCAGGGTCAATTTCATACTCCTCAACTCCTTGAATACTTGCAGTGAATTTGTAGTTGAGATAGGTGTTATCAACTTCTAGAACATTGATGCTGACACTTTCTTCATCAATTCGTACGAGTTGTTTCCCAGGAGTTTGAGCGTTAACAATTTCACTTTTCAAGATGGAGACTAGGGAGTCTCTATCATAGGCAACTCCTTGGATGCTCATGCTTCCAGTAATTTCAAACTCTTCCATTTCTTGATTCACAATCTCGTAGGGCATGTCCACAATGGCACTCCCATAAAGGATGACTTCAGAGTCTTCTAGGAGTGTGAGGTCCAAGCCCAGTTGGTTTCCTTCAGAAAGCACTTCCTTTCTAAGGGATGAAATGGCTTTCTCTTTAAGTTGAGCTTCTAACTTTTCTCGAGCTGCAAGTAAGTCATCTTCAAGGACTAAGGCGCTTACAATGCTTTCACCTCCAGTCATATTTGCGTAGCTTTCAGCATAGACTAATGATTGAGTGTCTTCTCGGAGGCCAGGAAGGATAAATCGACTTGGTTCAATATTTCCACGGCTTCCGGTAGCGACTCCATTGGCATCTACGGTGTCGGCAACCACAAATGCATCAACGGTACCAGGTGTATCACCAGAGGCGGCGGGGACAGTCACTTCATTCTGAAGTCTAAAGACGAGGCCATCATCTGTTTGGAATCGGGTTTGAGCGATCAGGGGTTGAGAAACGGTTTGTTCATTAATGATAGTCAGAGTTCCAGAGGCATCAGCTCCTTCGCTAACGATACCACTGGCTGGATGACTGTAGGTGTATTCAACGGTGCTCACTACTTCGTAAGACTTGAGCTCACGAGGTTCACTTGGGCTGGTGCTTAAAGAGATGTTTACTCCTTTCGTAATAACATCAGAAGCAGGTTCCATGTATAGAGTGGCTCCAGGTAGAACCACATAAGCAATGAAACCAAAGATCAATATACTTCCAATCAATAGGCCTGTGAGGAATCGTTTCACGCCTCCAGGAAGGTATAGGTTCAATGATTCACGAGTGAGTTTGTTTTGCTTCCGTTCTTTCATGAAGGTTCTCAGGGAGAATCCATCGTCACGCCCACGAAGCTCTTTTACAACTTCAAAAATTGAGGACTTCTTTTTGGGTAGTCGTGAGGGTAGGGCGTCATCTACTTCATTGGATGTCGCGTTGATAGGGGTGAGAAGGGCTGAGTTTTGATCTTTGTCACTCTTCTCTTTCTTTTCTTTGCTCTTTCTAACATCAAAGTGGTCAAAGACCGTGATCTCAGACTGATGAGCCAATTTCATTCCATTGGGATCATTCGTAATGATCGACATGGTTTTTTCAATTTCTTCAAGTTTTTGCTTGAGGATTTTCAAGTTAACCACACTCTGAAGGAGGATGGCACGTTTGGGTACAACTAAATAAATCTCTTTATAGGGGAGTTCTTTCACACGCTCAAAAATAGCCGTCAATTCTTCATCAATTTGAACGAAGACGATCTTCTTTTTCGATACTTTTTTGACCTTATCGGTCATGGGCGCGGGTTAAACTTGCATAAGACGAACCACTTTCTGGAGCATCTTCGTGAGGGTTTTTTCCTCAGCTAGAATTTCCATTCCAATACTGGCGAGCGCCATCGGAGTGATGTCCGCTGGCGTATTAAGGAGTTGAGTTTCGTCCTTAATGTGCGAGATGTTCTTGGGAAGTAGGTACTTCACTTGAGGTTTGCGTGGGAAGCTCAACTTTTTGTACCAATCCGCATCATCAAGTGCGTCTTTAAGCAGGGGAAGTTGAGATCCTCCACCACAAAGATAAAGGGTTGGAGGCAGTGAATCAATGTCGCTGACCTCTTGAAGACTAAAGAAGACTCCTGAGAGCCAAACGTCAGTATCGTCAGAAAGGGCTTTGCTTACGATCTTATGAGATTGGTGTTCTAATTGTTTGTTCGCAAAAGCTAACTTGACCTCATCGGCTTCTTCATGGGCTATATTCAAGTGCTGGGCCAGTCGTTTGGTGAAAGCTCGTCCACCAAGATTAAACATTTTGGTGTCCAAGACCGTTCCATCTACTACGATGGCTAGGTCAGTGGTCCCACCACCAACATCAATAAATACTCCGCTGTAACCTTGAAGTTCGGTTCCACCCAGAAGTCGTCCTACAGCATAGGGTTCAGCCATGATGGCCATGAGCTCTCGATCTAGTTCAGCACAAATGGTTTGCAGAGCTCCAAAGTGAACAAGAGGGGAAAAGGCATTAAAAACACTCATAGTGACTTCTCTCCCTTGAAATCCAATGGGGTTGGAAACTTTATATCCGTCAATTCTCGTATCTACTATGGCTGCATGAACCAGTTTCACATCAATTTCATTGAAACCTGTTTCGTAGGCCAGGTCACTTCGTACTTTTTCAAAAGCTTTCCATTGAACTTTATGGATAATATTTTTCAATTCCTCTTGGTGAATCTTACTGCTTGGGTCTCTTCGTTTGTAGGTAATGCGAGAAGTTGCTCCTTTAATGAGTTCACCTGCCACTCCTAAAATAAGTTTCTGAGGCGTGACTCCAGCCATTCGTTCAGCATCTCTCATTGCTTCATGGCAGCGTTCAATTACACCTGCAATATCAGTAATGGTCCCGCTTTCCATCTCTCCAGGATTTTGCTTACGTTTAGCACGCCCAAGGATGTGTACTTCTTTTCCTTGGACCTCGCAGATCAGTGTCTTCACGAATTCGGTCCCAATGTCTAGGACGGTGAAGAGACGTTCTCGCTTTGTCAGACCTGTCTTTTTTCTTCCAAACACGGCCCAAGTGTAACGGATGCCCTTCAGGAGGGGAAGAGAAGATGTTATAGTCCTTGCACTTAAATAATTGTAGCCATGAATAGTCACTCGCACGCACTCACAGATAGGTCAGGATTTCTTAATAAAGTTTATTCGATCTTTGGACTTTCACTTTTAGTAACCGCTCTTGGAGTCTATGTGGGTTTCCAGTACTTATTGCCAATTTTTGTAGCAAATCCATTAGTTATGTATGGATTGTTTGCTCTGGAATTGATTTTGATTTTCACCTCTCGAAGGTGGCACACAATAGAACCACTCAATAAGATTTTGTTTCTTCTGTTTACGTTTTCAAGTGGGCTAACCATAGTTCCACTGATCGCAAGCTTTGCAGTAGAGTTTGGAGGTTATGACATTATTTTCAATGCACTTTTCTCAACAACGGTAATGTTCTTGGCCATGGGCTTGATTGGAACTCGAATTCAATCGTCACTTAGTGGACTTAGAGGGTTTCTCTTTATGGGATTGATCGGAATGATTGTGGTTTCTATCATTGGGATATTTATTCCCTGGGGAAATACGGGTGAAATGCTAGTGAGTGGATTTGGAGTTTTGCTTTTTGCAGGGTATACCGTGGTAGATATGAACAGGATGAAGCATTATCCTGATGACAAGTATATTCTTGCAGCGATCCAGCTTTACCTCGACATGTTCAATCTCTTTATATTTATTCTTCGTTTAACTGGCGCACTATCTCGTGATTAATATTCTTGAACTCTACAAAGCGGTTAATAGTACTCGAGAGTTCATTGAGTTGGATCTTGATAAAGAAGATTTTGATCAACTCGTTTTAACAGATGACGTGCAGGCAAAATTAACACTAATGCGTTTGGATGAGGGAATCAGCATGTTGATTGATGAGCTTAATACGAAAGTTAAAGTCGACTGTGTTCGTTGTGGGAAAGAGGTGTCTGTTCCATTAACTTCAAGTGGGGGAGAGTGGTTGTTTTATGAAAAAGAACCGCGAGACATGGATGATCAAAATGAATTTCTACTCATCGACAAGGATAAATTTGAAATCGATCCCATTAGTCCACTGAGACAAGAATTGCTTCTTGCAATGCCTGAAGCGCCACATTGCAAAAAGGAATGTAAAAAGTTTGAAGAATCTGGAACGGGAGTTAAAGCACTCGCTGGATTAAAGGACCTAATGAAGGGAAGTGAGTAAATCATTAATTGCCTGATTTGCTCTTGCATTCCTCCTTAAAATCATTAGAATACGCAGGCATTTAAACAGTATTAAGCGATGGCTAAGCATCCAGTACCAAAGAAAAAGACCTCCAAGGCAAGAACTAGTCGGCGTTACAAAACGTTCCAAAATAAGGCACGTGTCCGACTTGGTAACGCAATCCAAATGGTTGATTGCCCTGCTTGTGGAGCTGTCATTCGACAACACCGAGCTTGTGACTCTTGCGGTAAGTACCGTGGGAACGATATGACTCAACAGTCTGCTAAGGAAACCGCTAAGGTTACCACTATCAAGGCCGACTAAACCCGTTCTTTCAATTTTTCAACATGTCTTCTGACCGCCACAGTCTACGGTCCATTGTCCTGCAAACCTTGTTTGCTTGGGAATTCCGAGGTGGTGATCCAGAGGGCATTTTGACGTATAACCTGGTGAATGGTGCTCGTCACATTGAGCACAATCAGTTTGCTTATGACCTTCTTAAGAAGGTGCTTCTGCACCGTAAGGATTCAAAGGTCCTTATTGCAAAATTTGCACCAGAATGGCCATTTGAAAAGATTGCACCTATTGATCGTGCGGTGCTCCAGATTGGGATCACAGAGCTAATATATGACGCTAAGGTGCCTGATTTGGTTGCTATCAACGAAGCGATTGAACTTGCCAAGTCATTTGGTGTTCAAAGCTCTTCCAAATTTATAAACGGTGTATTAAGCTCCATTTACGATGACAAACAAAAAAAACAATCTAGCTGAGCTCGAAGAGCGAATGGAAATTACTTTTGATAAGATGGAGTTACTTGAGCTCGCTTTCGTACATAAGTCTTTCATTAATGAAAATTCAGGAGTAATTGAATCAAACGAACGGCTCGAGTTCCTCGGGGACGCCGTTCTTGAGCTTGTAGTGACTCAATATCTCTACAATACTTATCCTGATACTAATGAAGGAGTCCTAACCAATTGGCGTTCTGCCTTGGTAAAAGGGAAGAACCTTGCTCATGTAGCACGTGGTCTCAAGTTGGGATCTCATCTGAAGCTAAGTAAGGGAGAAGACAGTTCAGGAGGACGAGATAAAGATTACATTCTGGCAAACACTACAGAGGCAGTGATTGGAGCTATTTACCTTGATAAGGGTTATGAGGTCGCTAAGGGTTTCATAGATAGATACATCATTCGATATTTGGATGACATTATTGCTCAAGGGCTTCATATTGATGCCAAGTCTCATGTACAAGAACTCACTCAAGATAAAATTGGAGTGACGCCTCACTACACGCTTATTGATGAGTCTGGTCCAGATCATTCAAAGATTTTCCTCATGGGGATCTACTTCGGAGATGATCTTGTTGGACAAGGTAAGGGGCAATCAAAACAAGCCGCTGAACAAGAAGCAGCGCGAGACGCGTTGACTAAGAAGGGCTGGGTTTAAAACATTCTAGGTAAGAGCGGTTGCATTCGTTCTCCTTCTTTTCGTGCTATTCCAAGGGGGAAGTCTCCGGATTTTAGGAGCTCAAATTTTCGATCTCCTTGTGTGGAGGTTCGATGTTCTTTGAAGAATGCTTCAAGTTCATCGCCAGGCACTTCAAGCGATTTGCCACCGTTGAGTCCAACCCAGAGGGCAGCCGCATGAGTGAGTCGGCCATCTTTGTAGATAGGGAAGCTCAATGAGTGTTTGAACGGGAGGTGAAACTTGGTGAGTTCTTTACTGACTCCAAATAGAAAGTCATCTCGCTCTACCCATTCCCATGGGAAGTCGGTCACGCCATAAAGTTTTTCTAATTCAACTTCAACCGCACGGACCTTTTTATTGGCAGCCGTTTTAACTTTTCGAGGGGTGTCTTCCTGCGGAACCAAGCCCAAAGATTCTTTCTTTCCAATGGCAATGCAGAAGAAGCCTTTGGTGTTCGTTTTGTGTGGCCAGAATCTAATTCCTTTAAGTTCACCAATCTGTTCAGGGGTGTGTTTGGGGTGATCAGTAATGATCTCAGCTTGAGGGAATTTCTTTAGTAATTTCTCCACGACTTTATCATCCTCTACGGCATTTAATGTACATGTTGAGTAAACCAAACGACCTCCAGGTTTTAAGAGGCGAAAGGCACTACAGATCAAACTAAATTGATCCTGACTGTAATGTTTTAATGACTTTGGACTCCAAAACTCAGGCTTCCCATCATGAGTATTCAGCAGGCCTTCTCCACTACAAGAGGGGTCAAGCAGCACACGATCAAAAACTTCTGGGTACATGAGCGTCAATTTGTGAGCGTTCATTCTAAGCACTACCGCATTCCAAATCCCAAGTCGTTCCAGGTTTGAATGCAGAGCTTTGAGTCGTCGAGTATCCATGTCATTGGCAAAGAGCACGCCCTGGTTATTCATTCGTTGTGCAATGTGTGTGGTTTTTCCTCCAGGGGCAGCGGTCATATCAATGACGGTTTCTCCAGGTTGTGGGTCCAAGACATCAACCACGAAAGTTGATGAAGGGTCTTGTGGGTAAGTGAATCCAGCATGATAGGGGAGTTTTAAGCTCCAAAGTTCACCACGTCCTTCAATTTCAAGTGAGTCCTTTGAGAAAGGGCTATCCGTTACGGTGTAGCCATTTTTCTCAAGCCATTCACGCAAGAGTTTCTTTGTGGTTTTCAGGGTGTTTACTCTGATTCCACGGCGAGTTTTTTTTGCATCTATGGCATCAAAAAAAGACTGCGCTTCGACGTCGCCAACTAATTCTGTGAAATATTGTTTAAAAGAATCTTTCATCTACTCGTCACCATAATACTTGGAGACATAAAAGTGGAGCAATTTTTCAACTTCTGGAATAATTTCTGGATTTCCAATGGCTACTTTCAACTTCGCTTGAAGCGTTTCAAGGTCCGTTGCTCCTTCTAAAACTGCTTCTTGAATATCCATATCCGTTACATTGGTTTCCGGGTCTATCACTTTAGAAGACTCTACTTTCATCCGGTCGATTTGACCGCTTCGTCTATAAAAATCATTGATAGCTTTCATTAAAGCTTTATCTCCCAAGACACTACAGTGAATCTTACGATTGGGAAGTCCACCGAGTCGTTCCATGATGTCGGTAGGGGTGAGCTTCATGGCTTCTTCCGTGAGCATTCCTTCGTTTTCACTAACCATCACGCTCATCATTGAGGTTGAAGCGATGGCTGAGGCGCATCCAAAAGTTTGCCACTTACAGTCCACAATCCGATCGTCTTCTACTTTGATCCATAGTTTCATCATGTCTCCACAAGCAGGGCTACCTACTTGTCCGTATCCATTGAATTGGCTTTCATCAATATCTCCCGTGTTTTCAAGTAGATTTCTTGGGTTAAAGAAATGCTCTTTTACTTGTTCAGTGTACATCCATGACATTCCTTTCGGTCCTGCCACATCACTTCCGCTGTTTCCCATTACTGGTAATGACATTCTCTGTAGGTTAAATGTATTTAAGTTTTCCTTTTCCTTCGTCCTTCACAAGGTCCTCATCCAAATTGAGAGGGGAGATCCGTCGGAGTATTTCTACAATTTTTGGTACCACTTCAAGCACGTAATCGATCTGTTCTTTGGTGGTGTTTCGACCCAATGTGAATCGCATGGATCCATGGGCACATTCATACGGTAGGCCGGTGGCTAAAATCACGTGAGAAGGGTCAAGACTCAGTGAGGTACAGGCTGATCCAGTTGAGGCATAAATCCCAAGTTCATTAAGAAAGAGAGTGAATGCTTCACCTTCAATGTCTAAAACAGTTACGTTCACACTGTTAGGGAGCCGATCTGTCGGGTGACCATTCAACATCGACTTAGGTATACGTTTCAGTAGTTCATTAGTCATGTAATCACGAAGCTCCGTTAGGCGCTTCACTGCTTCTTCACGATTTTCATTTGCAAGATCGAGTGCTTTGGCAAAACCTACAATGTAGGGAACATTTTCAGTTCCTCCTCGTAAACCACGTTCTTGTCCTCCTCCATAAATGAGAGGTTTGATTCGCACTCCTTTTCGAAGATAGAGAATTCCTACGCCTTTAGGTCCGTATATTTTTGACCCATTGAGTGTCAATAAGTCGACACCTAGTGTGTCTACTTTGATGTCTACTGTACCCGCCGCTTGGCAAGCATCCGTATGAAAGTAAGCCTGGTGATTCTTGAGAGCTTCACCAATTTCAGCAATAGGTTGGAAGGTCCCAATCTCATTATTGGCCATCATAATACTTACGAGAATAGTGTCTTCTCGTAAAGTTTCTTTCAGTTCATTGACTGAGACTTTTCCGTGTCGATCCACTCCTAAAATGCTCACTTCAAATCCTTCTTTTCTCAGTTGTCGTGCTGGGTACTCCACTGCATGATGTTCAATGGCAGAAATAATAATATGTTTTCCTTTGCTTTCATATTTCTTTGCAATTCCAAAAATAGCCATATTGTCAGATTCCGTTCCACTTCCTGTGAAGATGATTTCATTAGGGGTGCAGCCAAGATGTCCTGCTACTCGTGAACGAGCATCATCTAAGGCTTCTTTCGCGATTCTTCCCAGCTCGTAAAAACCACCTGGGTTTCCAAAGTCCTGCACAAAGTAAGGATCGATTGCTTCTTTCACTCGAGGATCCATAGGGGTAGTGGCCGCATGATCCATGTAAATGAATTGCTTTGGCCGTCCCTTCAGTAATTTTTGAATTTCTGCTTGTACAGACATAGGGGAAATTAAGTGTGCCCAGTCTAACATGGACTTATTAGGAATCAATACTATTTATTGCCATTCAACAGATTGTAGAGTAGGATCCAGGTATGGAAAAACGAACGAGAAAAAGCCCTCAGCGAGAACTTATTCTTAAGATTCTTGAAAAGAATGGATCTCATATGCCTGTTGATGAGATTTTTAAGCTTTCTCGAAAGGCTATGCCTAAGATTAGCTTGGGTACGGTGTATCGAAACTTAGGAACATTGGAGGCTCAAAAAGCAATCAGTTCAATGCAGGGGCCTGAGAATATTACTTTCTTTGAACTCTACTCAGAGCCACATCATCATTTCATTTGTGAGGCCTGTGCTGAAATAACAAACCTGGATACACCAGGAGTGAATATGTGTGTGAAGTGTATAGAGGGTGAGGAGGGGCCAAAGGTGAATCAGGTTCTTACAACGATTTATGGTGTTTGTACGAAATGTCAGTGATTCCCTCGATGGACGACACGATGATGATGATATACAATCCCCTTCGTAGTGGTTGGGGGTCCGTAGCTCAGTTGGTTAGAGCAGAAGACTCATAATCTTTTGGTCGCCGGTTCAAGTCCGGCCGGACCCACCACTATTTACAGGGGTAGTCACTTTGGCTATACTCCGCGCACATTTGGGCCCTTAGCTCAGTTGGCTAGAGCACTACGCTGGCAGCGTAGGGGTCATCGGTTCGAATCCGATAGGGTCCACCATGTATGCCACAAAGATCTGAACTATCATGAGGTTCAGCTTTGTCGAACAAAAAAGTTAGACAATCTCTGGAGGCTTGATTAAAATACTTACGTCTTAATTTTAACCACGCAAAAAAAATGGACGCATCTAAACGACCAATGCTCTACACAGTTCTTGGAGTACTAGCCCTCATCGGTGGGGTATTCACTGGATTCGGAGCACTTGGATTATTCGCTCTAACCACTCTTGGTGGACCAGCAGTTCTCTTCATTATCTTGGGGGTTCTTGCTCTTGTAACGGCAGTTCTTTACATCGTATCTGGTCTTGGATACATGAAGATGAAGTCTTACATGCCTAAGTTGGTAATGGCTCTCTTTGGACTTGCTGTACTTAGCACTATTTTAAGCTACGTTAGCGCTCCTGAAGCATTTGCTTGGACGAACCAAATCATCTCTCTCGCCATTAATGGTGCGATTGTATGGAAGGTGAATCAAGATAAAGCTCTCTTCAAGAACTAGTTTGACTTTAAGCTGATTCGTACTAGAATAGTCCCTCTAACCTGATGGAATGAGGGACTCTTTTATTACAAAACTCGGAGTAGTGCTCGTGGTCCTTGTGGCCTTCATCGATGGAATACTCGTTGCGAATCATTACCATACCAAAACAGATAACGTTAAGGCTCTCGAAGCAGTAGAGCTTGAGTCTATTTTTGAAAAATATGAGATTGAGCTAGAAGTGGAGGAGGTAATTCTTGAAGATCGGATCGTTCCATTCACTTCTCAGGCACCTGATGGTATTTGGGGTGCGCCTTGGGATAACTATGCAGAGGAGGCCATTATCTCTATGGTTTTACATTGGAACAAGCAGGAGGCAATTTTGAGTCGTGAGCAGGCACGGGTGAGTCTTTTGGACATTGATCAATTTACAGAGTCAGAAACGCTTAACCTGATTCAAATTAAAGAAGTATTGAATGATATCTTAGCTATTCGTTCTGAAATAATGGAGTCACCTAGTGTTGAGAGTATTTCAGCTGCATTAGGAAAAGGCTCTATCATTGTTGTTCCAGTTAACGGTCAGATTCTAGATAGTCCTTATTACGGAGATCCTGCACCAAGGAATCATATGGTTTTAGTTTATGGTGAGCTTGATGGTGCATTCATTGTTCATGATCCAGGAACCAGCCGAGGGGAGGCGGTAGAGTATGAAAAAGAAAAAATCCTGGAGAGTATCCAGGATTTAGATGGTGAATTTAGAGTGCTGATTATTCAGCCTTAGCTTCTGTTTTCTTAGGAGCTGCCTTCTTTTTGGCAGGTGCCTTCTTAGCAGGAGCTTTCTTCTTTGCAGCTGGCTTTTTAGCAGCGGCTTTCTTTTTAGGAGCAGCTTCAGCTTTCTTAGCTGGCTTAATATCTGCAATAGCTCGAGCTAGTGTAGATTTTCGTCGTGAAGCTGTATTCTTGTTGAGTACATTCTTCTTAGCTGCGGTATCAATTACTTTGTAAGCAGTTACGAGCTCTTTTTCAGCGAGAGCTTTGTCTCCGGCTTTGATAGCGTCTTCAATTCGTCGAATTGATTTCTTAACTGCAGTTCGAGTGTTGTAGTTTCGCGCTTGTCTTACGAGAGTCTGCTTAACACGTTTTTTGGCTGATTTGATGATTGGCATACGATTTTCTTGAATCCTTAAAAATAGCCCGTAGAATATAGAGGTGAACCTTAATATTGTCAAAGAGAAAAACATGAAAAAAATAGTTCTGGCTTCTGCAAGCCCACGACGGCACGATATTCTATCCGATTTAGGGCTTAGCTTCCAGGTTGATCCCGCCATTGAGTATGAAGAGTTGCAGCCTGATTTACATACACCAGAAGCTCTTGTGGAAATGAATGCAGTGGGTAAGGCGCGGGAAGTGGCGAGTCGAAATAAGAATGCTTTGGTCATTGGTGTGGATACGATTGGGTTATTTGAGCGAGAGATTCTAGAAAAACCAAAAGATGAAGATGATGCCGTTCAAATGTTAACTATGATCCAGGGGCAGGCGCACGAAGTCCTTACGGCTATCTCAATCATTGATACTGAATCAAAGAAGGAGCTGACTTCCATTGAGCGAACCTTGGTTGAGTTTCACCCTATAGCTGAAAAGGATATAAAAGCCTATGTAGCAACGGAAGAACCAATGGGTAAGGCTGCATCTTATGCTATTCAGGGTATCGCTGCCGTCTTTGTAAAAAAGATTGATGGAGATTATCTGAACGTAGTGGGTTTACCTGTCCAGCTACTAAATAAAATGCTCGCAGAGTTTGACTTCCATCTTCTGGATGCCGTAGAGTAAATGGGAATTATTAACCCAACACGCCATGGGAAAGAAAGCAGGTAAAATCGCACTCGGTATCGGTCTTTTTACAGGAGCACTTACCGGTCTTTTGTTCGCACCTGAAGAAGGAAAAAAGATCCGTAAAAAGATCGCCGCAGGAGACACGAAAGGTCTTCTTGATGATGTAGTTAAGATGGGTGAGGAGATTGGAGACATGGTGGATGAGCTCATGAGCCGTCCTGGTGTTCAACACGCTCTTGATAATGCTAAAGGAAAGATCGCTGAAGTTGCAGATATGGAGTATGAGGATCTTGATCGGATGTTAAAGGACGCAAACAGCAAGGCTGACACCTTTAAGAAAAAAGTTTCTGACTATGTGAAGGATCAGAAAGCAATTTTAGATGAAAGAACAGGTAAGAAGAAAAAGAAGAAGCCGGCAAAAAAGAAAGCATCAGCAAAGAAAAAGGCTCCTACTAAGAAGACACCTGCTAAAAAGAAGGCAGCTCCTAAGAAAGCTTCAGCTAAAAAGCCAGCTCCAAAGAAATCAACAACTAAGAAGAAAAAGTCTTAGTTTCTGATCGCATTCATGTGATCGATTCGCTTTTGAATCAACTCTGAGGTCCCGATATCCTTTCTGAAGAATACGGGGCCTTTTATGGTCTCAACTCCTTTTTGAGCAATGCGTTCTGCTTCTTCAAGGGTGTCTGCTTTTCCTAAGATGGCTACGGCACGAGAACCAAGAAGGTAGATGTTTCCTTCTCGCTCATCAACTGAGGCAAAATAGGCGTTGGCCCCTTCCGGAAGGGGGGTCATGTCAATCATCTTATTCTTCACGGAGTCGGTAGGGTAACCTTCAGGAACCACATATTTGAGGACGGTGGCCTTTCGTTCGAATTCAACATTCACTTCGTTTAGTCGACCTTGAATCATTGCTTCACAAATTTCAACAAGATCTGTCAGGAGAATTGACAGTATGTTCATGGCTTCTGGATCACCAAAACGAGCGTTGTATTCAATAAGTCTGACACCATTCTTTGTGGCAATGAAGCCTCCATAAAGAATTCCTACGTAGTTTTCGTCCATCTCTTTTTTCATGGCGTCAACAACACGTTGGTTGATATCCATCGCTTCAGCAAAGTCTTCCGGTTTAATGAATGGAAGTAGGTGATCGGAATCTCCATAGCTTCCCATTCCTCCAGTATTTGGCCCGGTATCTCCTTCGTAGGCACGTTTGTGGTCTTGTACTGCAGGGCAGGCTGCTACATGGGTTCCATCAGAGAAACATATTAATGAGAACTCTTCACCTACAAATTTCTCCTCAATAAGTACTCGTCCATCATCATCAATACATTCACTAGCGTAGGCAATTCCATCTTCAATAGTTTCTAGGTGTTCTCCTGAAAGCTTCACTCCTTTTCCACCTTTGAGTGCATCTGCTTTTACAACGTAGTCTCCACCAAGTTCTGTTTCCATGTATTCACGTAGTCCATCTTTTTCTGTAAAGACTTTGAACATAGGGTTCCCTGGAATTTCATATTCAGTCAAAAGTTCTCTAGCGAATGATTTTGAGCTTTCAATTTGAGCTAGGGCTTGGCTTGGGCCAATGCTTGGGATGTTCATGCCCGCAAGGAAGTCCACCATGCCATCAGCGAGTGGGTTTTCTGGGCCAATGAACGCAAAGTCAGGGTTGAATCTTCCTGCAAAGTCACGAAGCGCATCAAAGTCATTAAGTTCACCCACGTGGTATTCAGTGGCGAGTGCTTTCAGGGCAGGGTTTGTTGCTTTGGCAAATACAGCGAGTTCACACTCTTGAGGGCTTCGTTTAAAAGTTTCGGCAATCACGTGCTCTCGAGCACCATTACCAATCAGGAGGATTCGTTTCATTGTGGCGTTAGATTAATGGTACTTGTTGATCTTCTTTAGATGAATCACTTCGAGCGTCTTCTGCAGCTCGTAGCACTTCTTCTGAGACATCATCTGTTGGGTAGTCTCCATTGAAACAAGCCATACAGAATTTATCGATATGTGGGTTTCCTTCAGCTACGGCTTCATAGAGATCATCAATATCTTGGTAGAAAAGTGCATCTGCGCCAATTTGTCGTGCGGTTTCTTCTTCAGTGAGTTGGTTTGCAACAAATTCTTTACGACTTGGCATATCAATTCCATAGACACATGGGTGACGAAGAGCCGGAGCACAGGAGGCAAAGTAAACTTTTTCTGCACCCATTTCTCGGACCATTTCTACAATTTTTCTTGAGGTGTTTCCTCGTACAATTGAGTCATCAACAAGAAGTACTTTCTTGCCTTCAATTTCCAAGCGAATAGGGTTCAACTTACGACGAATTGAAGTCTGTCGTTCTTCTTGTCCTGGCATGATAAAGGTTCGTGCCACGTATCGGTTTTTAACTAAACCTTCACGGTACTTAACGTTAAGTGCGTAGGCGAGTGGTACTGCCGAATGGCGAGAAGTGCTTGGGACGGGAATCACTACGTCGATATCCAAATTCGCATCTTTAATTTTGTTCGCAAGATTTTGCCCCATTCGAAGTCGAGCTTTATAGACTGAAATATCATCAATCATTGTGTCAGGTCGAGCAAAGTAAACATATTCAAAAATACATGGATTGAATTTCACTTCTTCTGCACAAACTTGTGAGCTTACATTCCCATCCATATCTACCCATACAGCTTCACCAGGTTGAACATCTTTGATTGGAGTGTAGCCAAGTACATCAAGGGCAACACTTTCTGAGGCAAAAATAGTTTCATCTTTTAGTCCAATTTTTCGAGTTCCCATAATTAATGGACGAATTCCATGTGGGTCTCTAAAGGCAAGAATTCCTTGTCCTGCAATAATGGCAATTACAGCGTAGGCTCCTTTCACACGTTTGTAGACTCCTTTCATCGCTTCGAAGATATGATCCTTGTTTACTGCTTTCCCATTAAGTTTGTGGATTTCATCCGCAAGTACATTGAGCAGAACTTCTGAATCTGATTGAGTGTTTAGATGTCTCATATCAGAGTTCAAAACTTGTTCTCGTAGTTCATCAGTATTCGTAAGGTTCCCATTGTGAATGAGTGCAATCCCAAAAGGAGCGTTCACATAAAAGGGTTGTGCTTCTCGACTGTCATAAGTTCCTGCGGTGGGGTAGCGAACGTGAGCCATACCCATATTTCCCATCAAGCGCCCCATCTCCTTTTGATTGAAGACTTCACTGGCGAGCCCATCATTCTTATGAATGTGCATTTGACGACCATCGTAGGTCACCATACCTGCAGCATCTTGTCCTCGGTGTTGTAGCATCATCAGCCCATCGTAGAGTTGTTGAGCAACAGGGGCAGTAGAATGAATACCAATGATTCCACACATAAAAGAGAGGATTTAAAGATTATTTTGAGCTTTGGTAGCAAGAATCGTATTTTCCAAAAGTGACGCAACCGTCATAGGTCCAACACCTCCTGGAACAGGAGTGATGGAGTGGGCCACTTCTTTAACGTTTTCAAAGTCAACATCACCGCAAAGGCCACCTTCTGGTTTTCGGTGGATACCTACATCAATCACAACAGCGCCTTCCTTTACCATGTCGGCCGTCACAAAGTGAGGGCGTCCCACAGCAACAATGAGAACGTCTGCTTTTTTCGTATGAGATTTTAGGTCTTTAGTTCGGCTGTGACAGGTAGTGACTGTCGCATTTCGATTGAGAAGCATCAGGCTGATTGGCTTTCCAACATTATTGCTTCGTCCAATCACAACCGCATTCGCTCCTTCAAGTTCTACATCGTAATATTCAAGGATCTTAGTGATCCCTTTGGGCGTGGCTGGAGGTAGAAGTTCAAAGTTTCTACCAAGTAGCGTCATTCCTAGGTTCATCGTGTGGAATCCATCGACATCTTTTGTCGGATCAATGGTTTTAATGACTTCATCTTCATCAATATGAGGAGGGAGAGGCACTTGAACGATCATTCCGTTAACAGAATCATCCTTGTTGAGTTTTTCAATATGTTCAAGCAGCTCTTTTTGACTAACCGTTTCAGGAAAGTCATGTCGTTCGCTAATCATGCCTACTTTTTCACATGCTTTCTGTTTGTTTCTAACGTAAACAGAGCTGGCAGGGTCATCTCCAACTAAAATAACAACCAGCTTCGACGATACACCTTGAGATTTCAAGTTCTCTACATCCTTTTGGATTTCTTCTAGCAAAGAGTTTGAAACGGTGCGGCCGTTGAGCAGGGTCGCCATGTATAAGGTTTAAATTGTGGTGTAATTCTACTTGTTTTCAGGAAAGATGCAACTGAATCACTTCCCATAAAACATCATTCATTTTATCTATCCCGTTTTGCAAGGGGACAACGGTCCAGTCATAGCGTTCAGCGAGTTCAAGGTGGACCTGCCGAGAACGTTTCATAAAGGCGTCATTGCTTTCATGGAGGTGCCCGTCTTCTGCTGCTTCCATAAATCGCTCTCCATCAATCATGATGGCCAAGTCTTCCTGGGCAAGGTGTTTATTCATGCTTTCAAGCCAGTCGGTGGAGGCACCTTTAACGGTACCCCAGGCAATACCAGTTCCAATATAATCTTCAGCAATCACAATTTTTCCTTCTTCAAGCCACGTTTTAAGTTTTGGCTCAAACTGATAGCGATTCAATGTAAACCACATTTGTAATTCTTCTTCTGTAATTTCTTGAGCATCACCACTTCTTAGAAATTTATTTAAAAAGGTTCCTGTGGGTTCAATGTCATAAACTGGAAATTTAACATAGACGGCATCATGGCCAGCTTTCTTTAGTCGCTCCACTAGGCGAAGGGCCTGTGTGGTTTTCCCAATGTTGTTGATTCCGTAAAGTGTGATGAGCATGTGGGGAGTCTAATTGATAGATGGCTTAGGTCCAATTGACAAAAGCCAATTCAGATTGTAAATTCACGTCAAATTATTTTTAGATTCAATTTTATGAAAAGCCGAAGAACACCATTAACGATTGCTGCCGTAGGAGCGCTTGCTCTTGCAGCGCTTTCTTCTGATTTTAACTGTGAAGATAAAGGTCTAGATACAGGTAGGTCTCCACAATCACTAGACGGAGGAGAGGCTGGTCAAGAAGTCGAACAAGAGCCTATCACTGAGCCTGTTCTTGAAACACGGAAAGAGATTGCAGAAGTAGTGGATCTTGATGATGTGCTTGATGGAGCGCCTGATGTAGTTACTTCATTGTACCGTGACTGTGACTTCTCATTTTATGGGGATGACGCCTTGAAGGCAGACTGGAAGGCCTGGGAAGGGCAACAATCAGAGGCGGTAAATGCAATTCTTTCAGACATAGTTAGGGACTGTGCAGATCAAAAGAAACTTGATAGCGATCTAGAGCGTCAAAGAGCTCAAGCTAAAATTGAGGCTATGCTCGATTTCCGTGATGATCTTGAACAAACGCTTAAAGAGAAAGGATGTGTTATTGAGCGAAACCTAGGTATGACACCAAGATTTGAAATTGTTTTATCTGAAGGAGGGTTGTCAGACGGGCAGTGGGATATCATTGAAGAAACTGAAGATGAAAATGGAAGCCTTGTGGCCGACACACTAACGCAAACACTTGTAAGTCTCTCAAAAGAAGTTCTCAGTGTGAGAGTGAACACTCCAGAGTACAATGATGAGGGTCTCCTTGTTGGTTATGGAGCTGTTGTTACAGGTGAAAATGCAGGTGAGGAAGTGGATATCCAAGTCAGCTCAGACAGCTTAGATGAGGCCTTTGACACACTTGTGAATGAAATCATGGCGGAACTTAAGGGTTGCTAGCCTGTGCTTCCAAATCCACCTCGGGTACTGTTGTCCATCTTGTCCACTTCAACCCATTCAAATTTGTCTACTCTTACAAATACACCTTGGGCAATTTTTTCACCTTTCTCGATGGTAACAGCTTCACCTGAAAAGTTATAAACTTGAATTTTAATTTCATCTTCAGGTCCACAGTAGTCTTGATCAATCACTCCAAACCCATGAGGAGGAGTGAGTCCTTTCTTTCTTGGTGTACTGCTTCTTGAGGCAACAACAAGCATGTAGCCTTCTGGAACTTCAACAATGATATTCGCAGGTATCAGTTCAATGCTCCCATTTGGAATGGTGCTAGTCTCACGAGCCAAAATATCAAAGCCCACGCTTCCACCTGTTTCATAAACAGGAAGTGGGAGAGATTTATCGAGTCTTTGTATCTTTACTTTCATGTTTTGATTCTATCAAATTCTTAGAGTTCTGCATGGGCTGTGGCTGGGCAAAACAGTGAATTTATGCTAATATATCTTCTATGCTAAATTTTGAAGAAATCCTCCGAAGGGCTTGTAGAGAAGCAGAAAAGAAAAGCAATAAAAGGAAGGCAGATCTACCTCTTGATGTCTTGGGTGAATTGGAGCGAGAGGCTATTGCTAACCAGATTGCACGATTATTTAAGAGCTAAAAAAGCCCCGACCGAGGTCGAGGCTTAGAGGGAAGATTGTTTAAAGGGAGTTGATTGTCCCTGTAATGTCTACACGAACTCCAGGACCCATGCTTGATGTAAGAGTGATGGTGTTGATGTAGGAACCTTTCATTTTTTCTGGTTTCTTGTCTTGTACAGCCTTGAGGTAAGTCACAAGGTTTTCTTTAAGTTGTTCTTCAGAGAATGAAACCTTTCCAACAACGTTATGAAGGTTTCCTTGTTTGTCATTTCGGTATTCAACTTGTCCTTTCATAATTTCTCCAACCATCTTTTCTACATTAGGACCTACGGTACCTGCCTTTGGGTTTGGCATTTTACCAGCTTGTCCAAGAGTACGAGCAATCTTAGCGATCTCTTTCATCATGTTTGGAGTGGCGACAGCCTTATCAAAGTCCATCCATCCTTTTTCAATCTTAGCGATTAGATCTTCGCTACCTGCTTCGATGGCACCTGCCTTCTTAGCGGTATCAATTTGATCGTCGCTCACAAAAGCGATTACTTTAACTTTCTTACCAGTCCCATGGGGAAGGGCAACGGTAGCTCGAACTTGTTGGTCGGCTTGTTTAGGGTCAATTCCAAGGTTCATGTGGATCTCTACAGACCCATCAAACTTGGTGTATGAGGTTTCCTTAACGAGCTTGATGGCTTCATCAAGAGGGTAAGTAGTTTCTCGGTCAATCTTAGCTGCAGCAGCAAGATATTTTTTACCTGTTTTCATAACAAAGGGGTTAAGTGGTCAGACACTAGCTCTCGGCTAGCTCCCACGTATAATTTATTAAGCGTTCCAATCAACTTGAACTCCCATTGATCGGGCAGTTCCAGCCATTACTTTCATAGCCGCATCAATGTCATTTGCATTGAGGTCAGGCATCTTAATTTTAGCAATTTCTTCGAGTTGAGTCTTAGTGATCGTTCCAACTTTGTTCTTATGAGGTTCTCCAGATCCTTTCTTAAGGCTGATTGCCTTCTTAATAAGGATAGCTGCTGGTGGTTGCTTAAGAATAAAGCTAAAGGTTCGATCTTCGTAGATAGAGATTTCTACTGGAATAATAGTATCTCCTAAAGAACCAGTCTGGTTATTAAACTGAGTACAGAACTCTTGCATGTTTACCCCGTGTGGCCCAAGAGCGGTACCAACAGGTGGTGCAGGGTTTGCTTTCCCAGCAGGAATTTGAAGTTTTACTAGAGCAGTTACAGCTTTGTCAGACATGGTTTTCGTTTATTAGCCCGAGAAATCTACAGAAGGGCTGAGCGATAGTCAACTCGTTTTTATGGAACTAAATTGAAAAGATTCTTCATAGATTCGTGGTAACGGTGTGCATATTCATAGGCGTATACATTTTGACCAGATCGAATGACCAAGTGCACCGTTTGAGTCTTTGTGTTGTGATTGAAGTAGAATGAGGCGTCTTTGTAGTTGTTTACTTCATTCACTGTTCCAATATCAGTTTTTGATGAGCCGGCTTGTCTCAAAGCAAGGTAGCCTTGGAAGCTAGCGGTTTCATTGGGGTATTTCATTTCATATATCGATCCAATGTACGACTCCCCATCAAAAATATTCCATTGATAGACGAAGGCGTCAGCATCTGTATAGGGGATGAACTGGAATACAAAGCCTGAGTAGATGCTGTCTTTTAAAACGGGGTCAAAGAAGCCAGACTCCAGTAGTATATCTTCACTAAAATTTGGAATGAGTACTTTAAGGTCTGTTTCACTACTTAGGTCTACACTCTCATTAGTCTCTTCATCTTCAGCAGGGGGCTGGTCTGTGTTTTCTTCTTTTTCTGTAGTTTCAATTGTTTCTAAGGTTTCCATGGCTTCTTCCACAATTTCTTCTGTGGATTCTTCATTTAAGTAGCCATGAGTTAAGACATCTCCGATTACCAATATAATAGAAATAGAGAGGATGGCTGAAAAAATCGTAAATTTTTGCATGGGCGTGTTAAAGATGATTTACTTTTATCGTGAAGTTATCTCGACGTCAAAAACTATACACGGTAATCCTAATGACCACCACTTTCTTGTGGGCTTGTGATTCTGATTCAGCGGTTCAATCGGAGTCTGTTGAGGCTATTGATGCTTACATTATGATGCATCATGAGGGTTATTCTGATTTAGCCTCAAAAAAGCGAGACCCTTTATGTAAAGGGGGGTTGAAGACATGATGGACACATTGAGTCAGCTGCCAGCTAGCGGAAAGATTCTTTCAGCTAGTATTTCCGACCCAGATACAGATTGGCCGCTTGGGGTCTTGGTGATGAGTGCGGGATCCCCACAGGACAAAGTGGACAATGTTGCGTCTGAACCAACTCAGGCTGTCTACAACGGGGTGACGCTTACTGAATACAGTAAGGCCGGTTATTTAACAGCTAAACCAGCTGCTGATGTGGACTTAAAGACTTTTATCTCTGAAATTGACTCAGCAGCTGAGGGTGAGATCTTAGGAATTGCATTTTCTGATGAAAGCTTTTCAACTAGTGGGGTCTTTGAAGGGATTGAGGATCTATATATTGAACTTAGTGATCGTAATATTGCTGTAGAGCCCCTTTCAGATGTTCATTCAAAGTAAAAAGGAGCCCCAGGGGCTCCTTTTGTTGATTCTTTGCTGTCTTTACTTTTGTTTCACTTGATCAAAGTCGAGCTCAACAGGTGTTTCTCGTCCGAAGATGGAGATCATAACCTTAACTTTCCCCTTCTCTTCATCAATTTCATTCACAACTCCTTCGTAACCGGCGAACGGTCCATCAAGGATCATAACAAGGTCGGTCTTGCTTAGTGTGATCTTGAACTTAGGTGCATTGCTGTCTTCATCTAGGTATCGTTCGATCACTCCAAATTCTTCTGCAGAAACAGGAACAGGAATAGTTCCAGATCCTACGAACCCAGTTACATTGGGAGTGTTTCGTACTACGTACCAAGATTCATCATCTACATCCATGTTTACAAGTACGTAACCAGGGAAGAGACGCTTCTTTTCCGTTTTAGGTTTTCCTTTCTTCACTACGATCTGAGTTTCCTTAGGAACAATCACATCGAAGATCTTATCTTGCATGTTCATTGATTCAATCCGTTGGAGAAGAGCGGTTCGCACAGCATCTTCATACCCACTATAGGTGTGGATAACGTACCAATGACGTCCAGTGTTTTTTGCTTGTTTAGCCATGGATCTTAAAGGTTATCTAGTACGAGTTGATAAAGCTCTGTGAATCCAAGATCCAAGAGTCCAATCAAAACAACGATTGCTGTAGATACAACAACAGTAAGTCCTGTCAGAAGGGTTGCCTGCTCCTTGGTAGGCCAGGTGATTTTTCCATATTCTTCAAAGGCATCTTTGATGAATGTGGTGACCAGGTTGGTCTTTTTAACGGATGTTTTTGAGCTCATATTGTTGGAGGTTATCTCAAAAAAGCCTCTCGGCTTTCGATCTGCAATTATTCTACCCTTGGACTCAGGGGAAATGCAAGCTAAAATAGAACAAATAACTGACTCAAGCACCACGCATGCTGAAACATAGTTCCACACTTTCACCCCGAGAAAAGGGGGCATTCGCCATAGCAATAGCCTTGGCTGTGATTCTCGCTTTCATTCCAGAAATGGTTGAAGCGAATGGTTTTCTACCTCTACCTTCAAATGAGGATTTAGATGTAGTAGCTCCAGAAGGGGATACTGCCGTAGAGAAGTTTGGGAACCTGCTGGGGCCGGTTGCGCGGATACTAAGGATCTTAATTGGAGCGATCTCAGTGGTTCTAATTGTGATTTCGGGATTCATTATGACAGTGGCTGGTGATAGTGAAGATGCGGTTAAGAGGGAGAAAGACGCCATTAAGTATGGAGTCATTGGGCTGATGATGATTAGTATTGCAGGTCCAGTTGCTGAAATCTTTGACTTTAGGTCTGGGAATTACCTGACGGACCCAGAATCATTTGTAGAAAGGGCGCGTCTCTTTGGGGGAACGACTCAGTTAATCATTACTTTTATTAAATACTTCCTGGGAAGTCTCGCAGCTCTTATGTTCGTACGTGCGGGAGCAATGATGGTTTCAGGAGGGGCAAACGAGGAGGATGTATCCAAAGCTAAGAAGTCCATGGCTGTTTCTGCAGGGGGGCTTATTATGGTTGTGCTTTCTGACTTGGTTGTAAGGCGAGTTTTCTTTGTGGCTGAATACAGTGAGGATGCTGAGGCTACACTAGTGGCCATTGATCAAAGTGAATTTGTGAGTCAGGTTATTGGAATTACAAATCTATTAATAACCTTTGTTGGTCCAATTATGATGTTGGGGCTTATTGCCGGGGCTTTCCTTTATGTGACGGCAGCTGGAGATGAAGAGAAGACAGGTTTGGCTAAAAAAATACTACTAAACTCTATTATAGGGGTTGTGGTTATCTATGGAGCCTTTGCGCTCGTTTCTACTATTGTAAGCGGACGATTCTAATGATTAAAAAAATACTACTTTCATCGGTGCTGGCTGTATTTCTTCTTATACCAGTGGGGTCAGCGAGCAATACGTCAGATTTTGACTACCGAAATCTTCTAGATGACTTCTCTGAAGGAGTGCAGGAGCAAAGTGAAACTGACGGATCGGATGGAATTGAGTTAACAACTTTTCAAGATGACCTAGATGATGATGGAGTCTCTGGAATTCTTGGTGCGGTGGATACGTTCTTGAGTTTTTTCAAGCTACTTGTGGCGCCTGTGGCCGTACTCTTTATGATTATAATGGGCGTTCGTATGGTTGCAGCAGGGGATGAAAATGAAGAAGTGCTAACAAAGTCCAAGACCTATATGACTTACGCGCTAATGGGTCTGATTATCATATTTATGGCAGACACCATTGTTAGTGTGTTCTTCGGAGCTGAAGGAGAGGTGTTTAGAGGGGGAGAAGAAGGGGTGATTGAGTTTGGACGTAGATCGGCAACTTTGTTCGAAGGTATATACAGCCTTGTCCAGGTTGTTATTTCTTCAGTTGCGGTGTTCTTTCTTGTTACTGCAGGGCTTCGTTACGTGGCTGGATCTTTCAGTGATGATCAGATCAGCAAGGCAAAAAGTCAGATCACGTGGAGTCTTGTTGGGCTCTTTGTAGTAGGGGTTTCTGAGTTCATTGCAAAGAGAATTCTATTTGTTGATCAGGGGACTTCATTTGGAGTAACCAGTGCCAAGGAGCTGTTTGCTCAGGTTACAAACTTCGTAGCAGGTACATTGGGTACGCTTTCCTTTGCCGCACTTCTTTACGCAGGGATGCTTTACATCTCTGGTTCTCAGAATGAGGACAACGTCGCGAAGGCTAAAAAAATTATTATGGGGGCATTTCTTGGCTTACTGCTGGCAGGTGCGGCCTTCGCAATAACAAATACAGTAGTAGAGCTTGATGCTTCCCGTTAGAGCACTCTATAATACTCAGGAATTACTCACGCCATGATCAAACGCCGAAAGAAAAACATACTGCTTCTTGCATTGATTTCAATCATGCTTGTCGGTGCTCCCTCAGCTATGGCTGATATTGATATCAACTTGGATCTTGATAGTGATGATGCCGATCTTGATTCATGTGCGGGGGCTTCCAGTGGACTCGGTAGTTCATTAGGTTGTGACACGGATGATGTGATTGATTTCACTGAATATACGGGTGATTTTGAAGGTCCAGATACAGCGGGTTATGACGAGGCATTGACTCAAAGTACCAACGCGCGTGACTTCATTCAAACTATTGTAAATTACGCACTGTCCTTTCTTGGGCTTTTTGCCATTATTATGGTGATTTATGGAGGAGTGCTTTATGTCCTTAGTCGTGGAGATGAAGATATGGCAGGTAAGGGAAGGAAAACCATCACCTATGCGGGGATAGGGATTATTATTGTTTTAGGCTCCTTTGCTATTGTTAATACTTTAATAGGTGCTGGTGGAGGAGGTGGCGCTTCTGACTCACTTGGGGGTGGGACGGGTTCAACCACCATTAGTGATGCGGGTGCCAATTTTGATGTAGATGACGTTTTGACTGAATTAGAAGATGTTGCTGCTGATTATGTGGATGCCTATGAAACATTAGTTGATGTGAAGAAGGAGATTGCCTACATGGATTCATTGGAGTTGCCATATATCCTGACACTCACAACTGAAACTAAGGGGGTTCAAGGGTTTGGAGATAAGGTGGATAGTGTGCTTTCTGGTGAGGGAGTGGACACTTCAGACACAGGAGAGATTTATGATGAGTCTGGATTGAATGATTTCATAAATGGAATTTCTGATAGTGCGCAGGACATTCAGTTAGCTACAAATAGTCTCAGTGATTCTTACTACATCGCTACTGAAATATATGTATACCTTACTACCAATACCGTCTTGGATAAGGACTTCATTGAAGATAACTTTCTGTCCACAGTGTCTACATGGCTAATGCCCGTGGTTTTGGCCTCTGATTATTCAGATGCATTCACTCAGCAGTACTCAGGGAAGACATGTGGAACCCTTAATGTTGGTTCTGCTATAGGTGAGTCAGAAAGAAATCCAGATCTTGAAGAAGAGCGTGATAGTACAGGAATAGGTAGTTATGACTCTTACACTGGGGACGTGGAGTATTTGGGTGAGGACATATGTATCCTTATTGATGCTTTAGATGTTGCGGCAGAAAATGATTTTGAAGATGCTGTAAACGAATTGGCCAATCGAATTGGATCAAGCTCATCTGCAGCAAGAGGTTATACAGATGGACTCTTAGCTTTATTTGATACAGATCTTGACGGGGCTTCAAGTTTAGAAACAATCACGACAGCGCTTACAGCGGCACGTACAGAGATTGCAGGATCATCAACGACTATTAATGTAAATACGGTTCAGGACGTGATCTCAGCGCTGGATACAGCTTATACAGCAATCGAAGGAGTTCAATTTGTTTCAGTGGTTCTTGATGTGAGTGAGACATCAGGAAATGCACCGCTAATCGTTGCTTTTGATGCAGTCGGTACTGAGGATCCAAGTGGAGAGACGGTTGATCCTGAGCAAATTGAATGGGATCTTGATGGTGATGGTAACTTTGACACGGGTGTCACGGGGTATTCTGTGAGCTATCCTTATGATGAGGAAGGGTCATACCGAGTTCGTGTAAGGGTAAAAAGTAAAGACAGTGACATTGCTGCTGGAATAGCTACGGTTACTATTAATGTAGACGCTCGTCGATCAAAGATTGTATTGAAGGGGTACGCGAATGACGAAGAAACGGTGATTGCGGATTTCAGACCTTTAAATAAATTTGAACATATTGATAAAGATACCTACCGTGTGACTTCTGCTGAGGCAGAGGCTGGAATAGTCTTTGACGCTTCAGACTCAGTCGATGGAAATGATCAAGAGTTGGCTTATATTGAGTGGGACTTTGGAGATACGGAGATCACAGAAGGAGCTTGGTCAGGTGGAGCAGCTTCACCGCCTGCCCATTATTACACCGATGGATCCTATGAGGTCTCAGTTACCGTGACAGATGGAGTTGGATCTGAAGATCGTAAATACTTCACTTTATATGTTGGTTCACCAGCAGCGCGAATAAGCTATTCTCCAAGTACAGGAGTAGTAGGAGATACCTTTAAGTTTGATGGAAGTGGATCGTCAACGGATGTCGGAACGATTGTGAGTTACTCATGGTCCATTACGGGAGATGAAGGTTCAGTGAGTTTGGATGAGACGGGAGCTTCTACTTTGGATCATGAATTTGAAGCGCCTGGTGTGTATACCGTTCAGCTTCAAGTTTCTGATAGTAGTAATAATAAGGACACCGCTAGTGTGAATGTTGTGGTTGAGTCTACGCCACCTGTGGCAAGCTTTGAGTGTGAACTTCTAGACGAGAGTTCACCAGGAACACTTTCTTGTGATGCTTCAGATAGTTACGACCCTGATGAAGATGAGATCACCTATTTGTGGGATTTTGATGGAGTTGAAAATGATGACTTTGAATACTTAGACGGAGGAGAGGATGATGCAGTTGTGATTGTAAGATTTCTTCAAGCGGATGAGTATGAGATATCTATGACTGTGACGGATGATCATGATGAAGACTTGCAAAAGTCTGATACCTATACTGAGGAGTATGTGATTACATCCGTACTTGAAGTAGAGATGGATCTCGTAGGAGATACCGCTAAGAATCTAGACGCTACAGGGGAGATTGATGTCGACATCATTGGTGAAACCACTGGTGAAGCACTTGAAGTCGATTGTGGTAATTCCACTTCTGATTTTACAGATGCTTTATCCAGCGGTCGTTACACATTTACTTGTACTTATGATCAGGCAGGAATCTACAGTGCAACAATGACGGCTTATGATGAGGATGGTGATTCAACTTCCGATACGCTTCGTATTTACATTGGTTCCGGTGATGATCCTATCGCTGTTATTGATGTGGATGGAGGAGGTGAAGATATTGGTTTCGATGGAACAACAGTTTATGGAAATGTAGATACTAAGTTTACTTTTGATGCATCGAACTCAGTGAATATAGATGGGAGTACAGATACTCTCACTTACAGCTGGAATTTTGGAAATGGAAAAACGTCTTCAAGTCGAACAGTGACAACAAGTTATGATGAAATTGCGGTTTATACCGTGACACTAACCGTACGAGACTCTAGTGATAATTCTATATCGTCTGAGTCTACTCTCTTTGTAGATATCTCACCTATACCGCCAAAGGTAAAAGGTCTATCTGCTATCCCACAAGCAGATTCATTGGAAACGCCATTAAAGGTGACGGTTTCTGTAGATGCATCGGATGATGATGGTGACATTGAATACATTAAAGCTTGGTACTACGACTTAAATGACACAGCTGAAGCACTTGGAACAGTTATTGCTCAATCGAGTGAATTTTCCATGACCATCAATACAAATGGAGAAGAAGGTGATGAAGTGACCTATGGATTCGCTGTTGAAGTGACGGACAGTGATAACATGACGGTTTCTAGTGAGAATGAGTTGTCTAATGATGAGATTCCAACATTAACGGTGGTTAATGGTCCTAATGATTCACCTGTTGCGGCGTTCTCAGTAGATAGAACCTCCGTATTTGTTGGTGAAGAGATTACTTTTATAAATGAGTCTTATGATCCAGATGGAGAAATTATTCAGTCCTGGTGGGACATCGGAGCTGATGGTTCTCATAATGATGATCCGGTAGAAGGAGCGTCGTCTCTTAGTTACGAATTTACTCAGGTCCATGCTGATGGAATTGAGGTTCGACTTAAGGTTGAAGATAGTGCCGGTGCTACTGATTTTTCTGATTCAATAACTATCTTTGTTGATACTTTGGCAGATCCACCAGATGCTAAATTCCTATCAAATATTGAAGGGACTACCGTTAGCTTCACAAGCAATTCAGATTTTGATGAAGAGAATGGTGCAGAACTTCAAGGGGTTTACTGGGACTTTAATTTAGAAGTTGATTCCGATGGGAATGGGGTTGCAGATGACGATTTTGATTCTTTCGAAGAGAACCCAGTTTACACTTATGATGAATTAGGAATTTACCAAGTAATGATGACGGTAGTAGATACAACGGGGCAAACGGATGTGGTGACTCAAGATGTGAATGTGATTGATACAGAGGACCCTACGGCAGCCTTCTCTTATACAGTAGATGAGAAACAGGTTAAGTATAAAAATGAATCCATTGTAGATACTGACAATGGGGTAGATGTTCGATCCTACGCATGGGACTTTGATCTTGAATTTGATGCAGATGATGATGGAGATCCAGAAAACGATGTGGATAGTACTAAGAAGAGTCCTACTGTTGAGTATGATGAATACGGAAGTTATGAAGTGAGTCTGACGGTTGAAGATAGTTTTGGGAAAGTGGATGTGATTCAAGAAACGGTTGAAGTTTCAGATCCAGTTCAACCAGTTACAGCAGTCTTAACAGCGATTCCTCAGCCTAATTCAAATGGTCAGATTGTACTGACTGGATCAGAGGGGGAAGTGACATTCTTCTTCAGTGCAGAGGATGGAAGCGGAACGTTTACTTATCAATTTGATAAGAATATATTCTACGATACGAATTTAGATGGGATCCGCGACAATGATATTGATTATGCAGATGAAGAATCTGGAACATGGACTACAGATTTCTTTGAGTCCTATGGAACAATTGTTGTGGCTTTAACGGTTACTGATGATGAAACAGGTGAATCTGATACAACAACCATGCAAGTGGTGTTCCAGGGGTCAGTAGGGGGTGCTAATCTACTCAATGCTACGCCTCAAACAATGAGCTTATTAATTCTTAGTGCACTCCTAGCCGCTATTGGTGGGGTTGCTCTAGTTGCCTTTACTCCTTCTATTAAATCCTAATCATGGACGATCAAAACCCAATTCCACCACAACCTATGGATCCTCAACCACCGAGCGATTCTCCTGCTGACGCACCTGGAGTTGAGACAAATCCAACCCCAGAAGTTGCGCCTGTAGCACCTGAACCTACAACACCTACACCTGCTATGCCAGAGGTTGTTCCTGTGCCATCCATAGCTCCTGAGCCAACACCAGAATCAACACCTACACCAGTGTCCGCTGCGGAAGCTCCTCCTGTTCCTACGGCAAAACCAGAAAAAAAAGTACTAAGTCCTGAAGAGAAGGCGGCTAAGAAAAAAGAAATGATGAAGCGATTGAAACTTGTTTCAATGATTGCTGTTCTTGTTATTCTTGGTGGAATCACCGCATGGGGATTATTGGTTGGTCAGAATTCAGTAGGTCTTTTTAGTACTATTGGATTGTCACAAGCTAGCTTCAATAACTTCCTAATGTCAGTCTTTAATATTGTCTTTGGACTTCTTGTCTTCTCAGTATTGATTTTAACTGTTGTGACTTTAGTGAAGAGCATGCTCGTTAAAAAAGAAGAACTTGAAAAGAAGAAATTAATGTCAAAGAAGGCACTTAAAATGGGGGTAGGATTTTTTGCTGCTGCAATTCTATGGTTGGTAGGAATTTTCTTCCTCCAACCTGTCCTGGTAACTGAGAGTGTTTTTGAAACTTATATTCTAACAACACCTGAAGATACCATTGGATTAACAGCTCCTGTTGAAATCATATTTGATGCTTCTAGAATTCCTGTAGATACAGACACCTATCAAATTCTTTCTTACAGTTGGACATTTGGTGATGGAGACACGGGAACAGGAGTTGCAGTGGCTCATCGGTATACTGAAAAGGGAAGTACAGATGGTCGTTACACGGTGATTCTTGATGTGGATTATATGGACATTAAGAGTGGTGAACAGTTCGAAGCTGACTTCTCAACAGAAGTAGTGATTGCTAATGAAAAGGTGGCAGCTAGTTTTATTGCCAGTCCTGAGGCAGGTGAGCTTCCTTTGGAAGTGACTTTTGATGCAAGTGCATCAAGTGATCCAGATGGAGAAATCATTGCCTATGAATGGGATTTCAATGGTGACGGACGTATTGATGATGAGGGTGTGCTTGTGACTTACGAATACACTCAAGAAGGTGAATTTGAAGCGATACTCACGGTAACTGATAACAATGGTGAAGTTGATGAAGCAAGTTTAATGATTGAAGCTGGTTCAATCGGAGGTCTGAAAGCGGTGGTCACCTCGACCGTTCCACAGGGTGAGGATTACATCCTTGGTGAGGAATATAGTTTTTCAGGAGATAACTCAGAAATCAGAGATGGAAGTATCTCTAAGTATGAATGGGACTTTGGTGATGGGACTGAATTGAGTGGAAGAAACGTTTCTCATACTTATGAAGATGAAGGTGATTATGAAATTAAACTTTCAGTTACAGATGCCCAAGGTAATAAGGATAGTGACATCTTAGATATATCTGTGATTGATGAAGGTGCTCCACCACTTGCTGGAATTGAGACCACACCTACAGCAACAGGTGATGTGGTTTCTGGAGTTGTGCCATTCACTGTTGAGTTTGATGGAGGTGCTTCAGCAGATCCTGATGATGACATCATTGAGTATGAGTGGGACTTTGATCAGGATGGGATCACTGATGAAACTGGTGATCTTACGGAATATACTTTCGATACTGTTGGAACTTATGAAGTTATGCTTACGGTAACGGATTCAATTGGGAATCAAGCAGAGACCATAATGGAAGTTGAAGTTTCAGAACAGGGAGTGATAGCTCGACTAGAAATCAGTGAGTCTAATGGTGAGGTGCCATTGACCGTTCAATTTGATGCTTCATCCTCAAGTTATAATGAAGGAAACATTGTTTCTTACGAGTATGACTTTGGTGATGGAAATAGTCATGTTGGTGGGTCTTCAGTCACTTATAAATATACAAGTGTGGGGACTTTCTCCGCCTCTGTAACGGTGCTTGGAGATGATGGTGAGCAAGATACATCAGAAGTACAAATCGTTGTGCGACCTGTATCGTTAACATCATGTTTCACGGTGAATACTGATTCAGGAAGTGCACCATTGTTTGTAAGTGTAGATCCCTCATGTTCACAAGGAACCATTGAGGATTATCATTGGGACTTTGGAGATGGGGATGTGAGCTTTGATAGAAAGCCAGAGACTCACGTCTACTCCGACTCAGGAAATTATACTATTACCTTAGAGGTAACCAGTGACGATGGAATCGTAGATACCTTTAGTAAGGTGATCACAGTAAAATAGAATTTTAAAAAACCCTTAGGAGACTAAGGGTTTTTTTTAAGACCTTGTGCAACGATGTAGGTTTCAAAGCTACGATCTCTACAGGATTTTGGTTTAAAGACTTTAACTTTATTGAACTTGCGTTTCACTCGCCTTAACAACCATTGAAAGTCTCCACCTTCAAATACTTTACCAACAAAATGTCCTCCTGGTTTGAGGATCTGAGTAGAAAGATACATTGCCTGATCAGTTAGTTCAGCGCTGCGCGCTTGGTCTACATCTTTGATACCACTTGTCTTCGGGGCAAGATCACTTGTAACAACATCCACTCGCTCGAATCCTTTCTCTCGTAGGGCATCAAGAACTTCGTCCTTGTTGTAGATGTCAGCTTGAAGACTGTGAACATTGGCTCGGTCAAAGCTATCAATCTTTTGAAGGTCAACACCAAAGACATGACCTTTGTCTCCCACCAATTGTATGATGACTTGCATGAAGCTACCTGGTGCTGCTCCAAGGTCAACAACCGCATCACCTTTTTTGATGAGGCGGAATTTATTCTGAATTTCTTTCAACTTATATGCACTTCGTGCTCGGTAACCATCTTGTTTAGCCTGATGAAAGTACTTGTCTTGTACAATGAAAGATTTAGTCATTTAGAGCGGGTTCTTTTTAGGTTTACCTGTATTTCGAGGATATTTAGATGGGGTGGGTCCAGTTTTTCTAAATTGTAGAATCACTCGTCCTTCGCCAGAGGGCAAAGTGTAGTGATGCTCGTTCTCAAGATCAAGCTCTAAGAGAGCCATGGCTTCACGGGCATCATTGATTTCTTCTTTATAGTTTGTACCTTTCCACGCAAGAAATTCGCCACCTTCTTTGAGAAATGCAACTGCGTATTCAAGTAAGACAGGAAGTGGAGCAACTGCTCGAGCTACGACAATGTCATAGCTTTCACGAAATTCGGGATTGTGAGCAAGTTCTTCAAACCGCCCTGAACGCATTTGTGCATTTGTAATTTCTAATTCTTCCGCCATGGATGCAATAGCTTCAAGTTTCTTTTGTCTAGAATCAATTAAAGTGAAATTTGCATCTGGAGCTTGTTGAGCTAAAACAAGACCTGGAAGGCCTCCTCCTGTTCCAAGGTCTGCAATCTTCATCCCTTCAATTGAAGGGTGAATCTTGAAGAACTCCATGCAGTCTGGAATATGTTTATCTCCAAGTCGCTCTCGGTCACCCGTTGAAATCAGGTTGAGTTTAGTGGAGTACGCTTTAAGAACGTTGATTAATTTATTCAACATATTCACACCATTGTTCACAGAGTCCATCAGCATTACATTGATTATTCCACTGACCTCCGTCAGCGACACATAATTCTTGAGTGTTTTCAGTAGGAATTCCTTCTTCAACAAGAGCACTTTCACTAGCTGCTTCGGTAGTTGGATCTTCCTCAAGAATTTCCTCAACAAGTTCATTACTAGCTTCTTCCTCTTCTTCAACAGGTTCAATAATTTCTGGCTTTTCTAAAACATAGAGAGAGATCGAAGCTGCAGTAGTAGCGGTAGTAGTTTGGTCAAATACAGTGACCGTGACTGTACATTCAGTTCCGGCTTCGTAACCATCAAGTAGCTCAAGACCAAGATTGTGTGCTTTATTGCTTTTCATTGAAGCATTCACAATAGGGAGGAGTTCGATAGGATCAGCTCCTTCACAGTCAACGCCTGAAACGTAAGCTAGTGCTTCTTGTGATAGAGCTAAATCAAGCGTGTCTTCCAAAGGATGAACCGCGGATTGGGCAGGGGTTGTGAAGGTAATGCTGTAGGGAGCTAAAAAGCTGCATCCTCCTAGGAATAAGAGTGCGAAAGTTGAAATAAGAAGTTTCTTCATGGAGTGGTGTGGTCAATTCGGACTCATCATACCTGCTAAATGCCCCATGGGCTAGCCAAATTGAATGATAGATAGAGCGGCGATGGCTGCTGTTTCCATACGTAAAATATTTTCACCTAAAAGGAAAACTTTTGCACCAGAATTCCTTAGGCTTTGAATTTCAAAATCAGTGAATCCACCTTCAGGTCCGATGAGGACATTTACAGCTTCTCGATCTTTAAATTCAATTTCAGAAAGTTCAATGTCTGTGTCTCTTGCATCACCGACTAGGGTGAGTCCTTCTTGTATATCTGTAATCACTTTTACATCATGAAGCTTGGGAAGATAAGCTCGCTCGCATTGCTCGCTCGCTTCCTTGATTATCAATTCAAGCCGTTCTGGCTTTCGTAAGTGCTTCACTTGGCATCGTTCAGCTGCCAAAGGGATGATGTCCGTTACGCCAAGCTCCGTTGCCTTTTGTACAATAAGTTCAAAAGTCGATGGTTTCTTTGAGAGGCCAACATAAAGACGAAGTCGTCGTTTGGGGGCAGGGAGTACTTCTGGATCTCGAAGTTCAATCACTGCACCTTTTTTATGTAGTTCAGTGATTTGTCCTTTTGCTTTTTTCCCCGAACCATCAAGCACAATGATTTCATCACCTACTTTAAAACGAAGCACATTCTTCATTTGATGAGCGATGTTTTTATCTGTGATTTGCAGGGATGAAACGGAAAGATCCGCATCGATAATAAAGTGTTGCATATTATTCCTCTCGGTCTTCAGGATTTACAAAGTCGATGCCAAGCGCCTCAAACATTTCTTCTTCAGTGAGTCCGGCGATCTTTTTTTCGCCCTCGTAAAGTCCGTACTCATTCACTTTGAGTCCTTGTTTAAGAGCATGGGTCCGAAGCATGATGTTGAAGTGTTTAGAACCTGTGAAGTATAGGAGAGCAGCACCAAAACTTTCTCCATCCACCACTCGCAGATCCACTTGGATGTTTCCCTTGAGAATCACACTCGATTTAGTTTCACCAGCGCCGAGTACCGTATGGATAGGGTCGTAACTAAGGAAGTGTTCACGAATTTTTATAGCGTCTTTCCCAGAGACAAGAAGATCGACATCGCCGATTGTATCTTTTTTTCGTCTAAGGCTTCCTGCGTACTGGATCTGTTCTAGCTCAGGACAGGTTTTCATGTGTTCAATGTATTTCTCAGCGGCATTCAACGCGTCATCGTAAGGAATTCGTTCTTTTCCAAGGCTACGATTTTTAATGGCTTCCAGAATTGCAGTCTGACTTTTTTCACCCATTCTTGGGAGAGTGGCTAGGGCACCACTTTCAGCAGCGGCTTTCAATTGTTCAAGATTGCTAATCCCAAGCATCTCATAAAAGAGTTTTACTTTCTTTGGACCGATTCCACGAAGTCGAAGGATCTCTAAAATTCCTGGACCAATTTGTTCTAAAAGTTCTCCATGCATTTTGCAATCACCCGTAGTGATGATTTCAATAATTTTAGCGTGGAGGTCTTTACCAATTCCTGGAATCTCTTCAATGCTAGGATCATTGCTCTTGTAGAGAGCTTCTAAGTCTTCACCAAAATTTCTAACGGATTCCGCACCACGATAATAGGCCCGAACTCGGAAAACATTTTCTCCAAGTATCTCGAGCATATTACCAATTTCATCGAAGATTTCTGCGATACGATCGTTGACCATTATTCAACAGCTAATAGTTCTACTTCAAACATAAGTGTGGCTCCTCCAGGGATAACTCCAGGAATTCCATTGTCACCGTAAGCCATATCTGAAGGGATGGTTAATGTTCGAGTTCCACCAACTTTCATTCCGGCAAATCCTTGATCCCAACCTTCAATAACTTGTCCAGCTCCAAGAGTGAATTCAAAAGGAATACCTCGGTCTTTTGAGCTATCAAATTTAGTACCATCTGTGAGTGTACCTGTGTAGTGAACACTGATGAGTTGTCCTGCTGTGGCTTCAGCGCCATCACCAACTTTAGTGTCTTCAATAATAAGTTCTTCTGCAGTCATAAGATCTGAGTTAGAGGGTGTAAGGGTAGATAAGTCAATTACCACGCTTTCTCCTTCTGTTTCTGTGGCTTTTTCAGTTCCACAAGAAGGAAGAATAAAGAGAAGGCTGGCGAGGAAAAGTGCAGTTAGTTTTTGCATTTTGAGTGGTTAATTGACGTAATCATACGGCATCCTATCAGGTCTGGCTAGCGTACTTGAGTTCAGTTGGGTATGGGCGTAGGATAGAGGCACTTAAGAATTCAATTGTGATTTCAAAGCTTATCGGACTCTTATATAGATTAGCCCTCAAACCGATTCTTTTCTTAATGGATCCAGAGTTTGTACACGATAGATTTGTGTCGATTGGAAGTTTTTTAGGTCAGTATAAGTGGACTCGTGCATTCACGCGGTTTTGTTTTCATTGGAGTGATTCAAGTTTGAGTCAGAAAATTGGAGGGCTAGTTTTTGAAAACCCAGTGGGTCTTTCTGCAGGTTTTGATAAAAGTGGAAAACTAACACAAATTATTCCAGATATTGGTTTTTCATATATGCAGATTGGGTCAGTGACAGCACATCCTTATGAAGGAAATCCTAGGCCACGCTTAAGGCGCTTAAAAAAGTCCAAAGCTTTAGTGGTTTACTATGGTTTGAAAAACGATGGTGTTGAAGTGATTATTAGTCGACTTAAAAAAGCAAAGAAGCGATTTCCATGGGGCTTTTCTGTTGCTAAAACCAATTCAAGAAATGCTTCAAGTTGTGAAGATGGAATCAAAGATTATATTGCTAGTTTAAAGGCACTAGAGAGTAGTGGGTTGGCAGATTTTTACACGATAAATATCTCTTGCCCAAATACATTTGGAGGAGAGCCATATGTTGAGCCACATCGACTAAAAAAATTACTTGAAGCTATTGAGAAATTAAAAATTAAGAAACCCATCTTTCTTAAAATGCCAATTAATTTAAAGTGGAAAGATTTTAAATCTTTGCTGGAGGTAATAAGTAAATTTATGATTACTGGGCTTGTAATTGGGAATTTAAATAAAGATCACAAGGATGATGCAATAAAAGACGTCATTCCAAAAAACATGAAAGGGGGGATTAGTGGTAAGCCTTGTCAAAGAAATTCTGATCGATTGATTTCAAAAACATATAAAGACTATGGCGACCAATTTATAATCATAGGTGTCGGTGGAGTATTTACGGTTGATGACGCTTGGGAAAAAATTAGAAAGGGGGCCAGTTTGATTCAATTGATCACGGGGATGATCTACATGGGGCCTCAACAAATTGGAGAGATCAATAAGGGCATAGCAAAGAGGCTTAAACGTGAAGGTTATACTTCAGTATCACAGTTGGTTGGCTCAGCTCATCGCTCGTAATGACCCATCAGTACAGCACTATCAATCACATGGCCATCCATTGCGTAACGTAAGTCATCAACGGAGGTTTCTGGTCCAAGGTCAAAGCTCGTATCAAGCGCGTAAACGTGAAAGAAGTAGCGGTGTTGTCCTTTCGGAGGGCAAGGGCCACCGTAGCCGGGTTTTCCAAAGCTAGTGACTCCTTCAACGCCTCCATCTGGGACAGAGTTCTCAGATATTTTTAAGATTTCAGGTTTTATGTTCCAGGCTGTCCAGTGTGTCCACGTTCCACCTGGTGCATCAGGGTCATCACAAATTAAGGCAAGGCTGACTGTGCCTTCTGGAACATTATTTATTTCAATTTGAGGGTTGATGTTTTCACCGTCACAACTGAATCGTGTTGGAATAGATCCATTGTGGGTAAAAGCAGAGCTAGTTATTTCCATGGCGTATGGGTTAAGCTTTAATAGCTTATCATATTTTCATGCTTTTCTATCTTGTATCAGTACTCTTTGCTTTAACCGCACTTATTTTATTAGTGGTTTTTGCTGCGATCAATGGAGAGACTGGAGCCATAGTAGGCTTTAGTATTTATGGAGCTGCTTTAGTTGCCTTTTATATTGTTCGTTGGATTTACGTGATGACTCATTCAAGTCGAGCAATTAAATCAAAATTATTAAAGCTGGATCACGTCATGATCTATTTGTTAACGGCAGCAACCTACACGCCGGTTTCATTAATGCTTCCTGATCGTGTGTGGGGTTGGACTATTTTTGGTGTTGTTTGGGGCTTGTTCTTATTTGGATCAATTCTTAGATTAACCGAGAAGGTGGACAAGAAGTGGACAACGCTTGGGGTGTACTCAGGTCTGATTGTTTTAGATCTAGTGGCGTTTTCGGTAGTGCATGATTTTTTAACAAAAAAAGCAGTATTTTGGTTGAGTTTGGGAGGAGCTAGTTATTTGTTTGAAACCTTCATTGTGGTTTATCGACCTAAGTTGTCTTTTCTTAAGGGTGTAGATGCCTATGAGAAATTGGCTCTACCTTTTATGATTTTTGCAAGTTTCTCTCATTTCTGGGCAATGTTAAAGCATATGATTCTGTTGTGATCCATCAGTGATGTGCTGATTTCCACCTTGGCTTTGAAGTGTTTTGGTGCGAAACTGAGTTCTATAAATTAAGAATATATGTCATCCACTGAATCATTTACTGTCCGAGAGGCGGTTCCCTTTATTGGAGAGAATGATCCAATCACTCTAAATAACCCATATCTAGCTTCACGCGATTTAACTGAAACTGACCCTTTACATGTCTATCATTTCGGATTGGATACGGATGATTTACCAGGCGAGTTTGCGAATGTGAAGTATGTTTTGATGGGGGGAAGTGCGAAACGTGCAAAAAATTTAGCTTTAAAAATTCATGAAGAATGGGGGTATCCAATACATCGTTTTGAGTCTAAGCCTAATTTAAAAAACGCAGTGTCTGATGCAAATTTTGGACCTTACCGTCGGTGGATTGGTTCAAAATTGAAGCAAGCTCTTGGGGTACCTGTTGAAATTGGTAGCACTGAGCGTTACTCATTGTATTTAGTGGGCGACACCATGGTGGTGAACCATGGAATGGGACTTGGATCTATAAGCATTCTTTTGCATGAAGTTACAATTCTACTTCATGCGGCTGGTGCAAAAGGAGTTGAATATTTCAGGATTGGAACATCCGGAGGCTATGGTGAAGATGCAGGAAAGGTAGTGATTGCAAATAGTGCAACAAGTGACAAATTATCTGAAGTGAATGACCAAGCCTATTGGCCAAAAACTGTGGCTGGGAAAACAGAATTGTGGAGGGCTGATGCTGATCCAAACTTAATTGATGAGCTTGAGGCGGTAGCTGATGAAAGTTATACAATGGTGGCTCGCACCATGGCTAAACGTAGTTTTTACGGAGCGGAAGCTCGACAAGATGGAGCGGTTTGCCACTTAACAAAAGAGGAAGCAGAAGCTTTTTTTATTGAGTGTCGTGATCAAGGAATTCTAAATTCTGAGATGGAAGCAGGAGAGTTTTATGCAATCACACGTCAGTTGGGAATTCGTGGAGCGGTGGTTTGTGTGATTTTGGATAATGCCTTAAAGCATGACACTCTGAGTATGACGAAAGAAGAAAAAAAAGAATATTCTCGTCGTGCTGAGAAGGTGGTTTTAGATTATATCCTGAGGAAATCGGGAACAAGTCCTAAGCCTAAGGATGTTTCATGGTTACATCGTGCGATTAAATCAATTTTGATTTAATCACGGTCTTTCCGACGCTTAAAGAAGTCGAGGAAAATAAAGAAGGCATACTTGAAAACCAAGGGTAGGTTTTTGAATTTCAAAACGATCCAAACTAAACTTTTATGACGGTCTTTACTGTCACAAAATTGATTGAGAAAGCTGTCTTTTGAACGCGAGATAATATCAAACATGGTGTCAAAACTACGGTCGCTTTTCATCAGATCCCACACTCGTCGGTAAAGCACTTGTTTCCAGTAATACTTCATTAATTTGTTGTGGGATTGGATTTCTTTTTTATATTGTTTGAGTGCGGATTTGTCTCCCTTTAAATGTTGAGGGATAAGTTTAGCGGCAACTTTTCCAGAGATGACAGCTCCTTTGATTCCATCTGCAGCAAAGGCTCCACAGAAACCAGCTGCATCTCCAAGGAGCATGCTGTATTTGTCATGCACATTCCATAGAGGTCCGCTAATAGGGATCATGCTTGTGAACGTGAGATTACAATCTTCCTTCTTGTTGATTTTAATCATTTCTTTTTCTTCTAGGGTTTTCACAAAGTCATCAATTTTCTTTAATCCTAGTGCGTCCTTCTGCATTTTTGCGAGTCCAAGTCTGAATGCTTTTTTCCCATTGATAATGGTTGGAGAAAGCCAGCCTCCATACCCAAGAGAGAACTCTCCAAACCAATAATGATAAACGGCTGATTCGGGGTGAGGTCCAAAAGTTATATCTCCGTAGAAAACTTTTTCCATACCAACTAAGAATCGTTTGTTTTGTGAAAGAGTCTTACTGGATTTTGCTACGGAAGAGAGTGCACCATCAGCTCCAACAAGAAACTTAGCTTGAATGTCATGTTGAACACCTTTTTCAAAGTAGGTGATTTTCACAGGATATTCATCATCGGCTACAATTTGGTGATCCCTAAACATGGATTGAATTTTTAGTTCAACCGTTTTTGGTAATGTCTCAGACATTCTTTTCACCAATTGAGGTGTGTCTGTGGTGTAGAGCCATGGCTCTTTTGTAAAAGAAAAGAAGTGTTTTTTGTAGTCGGTCGCAATGACACCAATACTGTTGATCTTGTTTGGGATGTAGTCATCAACATTCACAAAGCTTTTCATCTCATCGTAAGTAGCTTGGGTGATTAGACCCGTTGTTTCGATGTAATGGTCCAAGCTTTTTTTTGCATCAATCACCAAAACTTTTAAATGCTTTGGTAGGTGGTGCGTTAAAGTAAGACCTGCAAAACTTGCTCCAACTATAACGACGTCGTATTTCATATATAAACTTAAGTGTCGTCAGTGTATCAATATAAGTCTTGTTAGCAAGCTTGACATTGCAAATGACTTGCAATAACCTAAGCTCAATGAATATTGAAAAGCTTACAGAACTGCTTCGGACAAAGGGTTTAAGGGTGACTCCGGTTAAACGTGCATTGCTAGAAGTTCTTTCTTCACACACTGAGCCAATCACGGTGAATGATCTAGTCGCTGAGTTAAAGAAAAAAGGAGAAAGCCCAAACCTGACCACTGTATATAGGCAATTGGACGGCTTGGTAGATGCTGAGATTGTGGATCGGGTGATGCTTGATCCAAAGGAGCAATATTTCGAACTCTCAAGAGATCATCATCATCATTTTGTCTGTCAGGATTGTAATGATGTTGTTGATGTACATTCGGAAGAAGTGGAAACGGCATTTCACCGATTTGAATCACAACTCAAAGATAAAGGACTTATTATTAATAAACATGAGCTCACCTTTTTTGGTTCGTGCGCTTCATGCAGCTAACACTTAATTATGGAATCAACATTATTCGCTGTTATTATTTCAGCCATCGCAGGGAGCGCTACTATTCTTGGTTTTGCCATGACACTTTATGCAAAGAAGTGGGTAAAAAAGTTTTCTTTTGCAATCGTGAGTTTAGCGGCGGGAGTATTGCTTGGAACCGCTTTCTTTCATATTTTGCCAGAGGCAAACGAGGTATTAGGAGAGGCCACTTTCATGTGGCTGCTTGTGGGTTTTGTAATCTTCTTTTTGATTGAAGCATTGATTGGTTTTCATGCTTGTCGTGAGGATGATGAAGATCATGGTCACCATCATCATGTTCTTGGGAAGGTGGCTGGTTTAGGAATTTTCCTTCATTCATTGCTTGATGGAGTGGCCATTGCCATTGGGTATGAAATTGATCCACGGCTTGGAGTTGTAACTGCGATTGCAGTGATGGTTCATGAATTCCCAGAAGGAATTTTCACATTCTCTCTTTTGCTGCATAACAAGATGAAGGTTAAAGAAGCCGGTTGGTGGACAGTAGCTGTTGCACTTGCAACACCAGTAGGTACCATTTTGACCCTTCTGTTTTTGCCAGATCTTTCTGGGTATACAATGGGGGTTTTACTCGCGATTGCTGCAGGATCATTCTTGTATATTTCTGCCTCTGATTTGATCCCAGAAAGCCACAAGTCCCGATCAATGAAGATTAGTATCTTCCTATTGCTCGGGCTTGCGCTAACTTATGGTTTGAATTCGGTCTTACATGATTCTCATGCTCACGATTCTGAACCTCATTTAGAGGAGATTCATGAGGAGGCTGAAGTTCACGATCATGATGATCATGAGCCAGGAGCTCATTAAAGGGCTACGATTCGTATTGGTTGCCCTCTGAATGTTTCTTTGCTCAGGAATCGAGATACCTTACCATCGTAACGACGGTCAGCTTCGAATTGAGTGTCGTTGCTTCCTACTCGGATCGTTCCAATTTCAATACCCTTAAGGCTTTGATTTCGGTTGATCATTTGGAAGAGTTCTTTTGGATTGAATCCATCACTTTTCCCAAGATTGATTTTGTATTTTGAGAACGATACATCTCCAGCATCACGGCCTCGGAATCCACGGTCTCTATCTCGTCCACCTCGATCTCGGTCACGTCCACCACGTCGATCTCCACGTCCACCTCGATCTCGGTCACGTCCACCACGTCGATCTCCACGACGTCCACCTCGGTCACTTCGTTCGTAACGACCACCGCTACGTCCTTTTTGAGTAGAGATGTCTTTGATGTTTGAGTAGTGATTTAGGAATCGGTTGAACTCAACAGAAACGAAATGTTGAATGAGTTCTTCGTAAGTCATTCCTTTCAATTCTTCCATAATAGCTGGAAGGTAAGGAGCAAGATTTTCCATATCAACATCAGTTTCTCGAACCTTGTGTACAAGACTCATGAGCTGAGCTTCACAGATCATTTTTCCAGTTGGAACATCCACTTCTTTGAATTCTTTTCTCATCATTCGTGCAATACGTTTGATCTTCCCATGCTCACGCATGTTGATGATGGTAAGACAGATTCCTTCTTTACCAGCTCGTCCTGTACGTCCACTTCTATGAACGTAAGTTTCACCGGTGTCAGGAAGTTCGTAGTTGATTACATGAGTTAGGTCGTTCACATCAATTCCACGAGCAGCAACATCAGTCGCTACCAAGATTTGAATGTGTTTCTTTCGGAATCGAGACATCGCTTCCGTTCGATCATCTTGTGAGATATCTCCATGGATTGCTTCAGCAGAGTAGTTGTCTGCAATAAGTTTTGCAGCAACATCTTTGGTGTCTCGTCGAGTACGACAGAATACAATTCCGTATACATCTGGATTTACATCAAGAAGACGTCGCAATGCAGCGTATCGATCTCGAGCATGAACCGTTACGTATTGATGTTCAACCGTATCAGCTCCTTGGTTTTGAGCGGCTACTTTGATTTCTTTTGGATTGTGCATCCGTTGAGCCGCTACCTTTCTGATCCACGGTGACATGGTTGCAGAGAAGAGTAGCGTTTGTTTTTCATCAGGTGTCTCATCAAGAATCGCATCGAGGTCTTCCTTGAATCCTTTATCAAGCATGTCATCGGCTTCATCTAGGACGAGCCATTGAACATCATTGAGGATGAGTTTCCCTCTATTGATAAGATCTTTCACACGACCGGGTGTTCCCACCACGATTTGTGCTCCCGCTTGGAGAGATTTGATTTGTTGGTACGCGCTGCTTCCTCCGTAAATCGCTACCGATTTAACATTTGGAAGGTGTTTTGCGAAATGCCCGATGTCTCGTTTGATCTGCATACAGAGTTCACGAGTAGGACAAAGGATGATCGCTTGCACATGTCTTTTACTGTCATCAATTTGATTAACAATAGGAAGACTAAAGGCAGCAGTCTTACCTGTCCCTGTTTGAGCAAAACCAAGGAGGTCTCCTTGTGAGCTCAAAAGGAAAGGAATCGATTCAGCTTGAATCGGGGTAGGGATCTCAAAGCTGAGATCAGCAAGGGCTTGTAAGATTTCGGGGCGAAGACCCATTGAGTCAAATCGCACGGTAGTTTCTTCGGACATACTAAAGGTGTTTAAGGTTGTCGTGCCTGAGCACTGACTCCCTTTTAACCCTTTGGAAGTACTTGTGACCCGGAACGTTTGTGGAAAAGTATAACAAAAGTGCAAATTAGTCAAGCTTTTGCTTGTTAATTCAGATTAAACAAGTTAGAATCGGCCGGAATTTTAAACCCTCAGGATGGAAACCTATAATATTGCAGTAGTGGCCCATGTAGATCATGGGAAGACAACCTTGGTAGATGCTTTTCTTAAAGCGAGTGAATCATTTGATGCCCATAAAGGACTCGCTGAGCGTGCCATGGATAGCAATGATCAAGAGAAAGAACGTGGAATTACGATTTACGCAAAGAATGCAGCCATCACTCATAGTGGTAAGAAGATCAATATTGTAGATACTCCTGGGCATGCCGATTTCGGGTCAGAAGTTGAACGTGTACTCCGAACCGTGGATGCCGTGCTTCTTGTAGTAGATGCTTACGAGGGGCCAATGCCACAAACTAAGTTTGTACTTAGAAAATCACTCGAGCTTGGACATAAGGTTCTCGTAGTGATCAACAAAATCGATAAGCCAATGGCTCGACCTGATGAAGTGGTTGATCTTACTTTTGATCTCTTCGCAACGCTTGGAGCTTCAGATGAACAACTCGATTTCCCTTATATCTACGCGGTAGCTAAAGATGGAGTCGCAGTACGAGCACTTGATGATGAACAAAAAGATATCACTCCACTTGTGGACTTTATCTTTGAACACGTTAAGCCTGCTGAAGCTAAGACGGACGCACCATTCCGAATGCAACCTGCAACATTGAAGTACGATAACTTCCTTGGACGTATTGCAATTGGACGGGTTTACGAAGGAACATTAAAAACAAACCAAAATGTAACGGTCCTTAAGCCAGATGGTGGATCTTACACCGGTAAAGTGACGAAGCTCTACGCTTTTGAGGGAATGGAACGATATGAAATTGAAGAAGCTACTGCTGGAGATATTGTAGCTGTCGCTGGTCTTCCAGAAATTTACGTAGGTGAAACAATCACTGATGATGCAACTGCAGAAGCACTTCCAGCCATTAAGGTGGACCCACCTGCACTTGCGATTGAGTTTATGGTGAACAACTCACCACTTGCTGGACGAGAAGGGGATTATGTAACTAGCCGACATCTTAAAGCTCGACTTGAGAAAGAATTGGAAACGAATGTAGGTCTTAAGATTGAACCTGTTGAGAACAGTGATTCAATTCGAGTGTTTGGACGAGGAGAGATGCATATCGCTGTATTGATTGAAACCATGCGTCGAGAAGGATTTGAACTTCAAATCTCTCAGCCAGAAGTGATCATGCAAGATATTGATGGAGTGAAGAGCGAGCCAATCGAAATGGCTGTCGTTAATGTTCCTGATGAAATGTCTGGAACAGTGATTGAAGCTCTAAGTAAGAGAAAGGGAATCATGAAGAACATGAAGTCAGAAAATGGAAACACCATGCTTGAATTTGAAATCCCAACACGTGGATTGCTTGGTTTCCGAGGGGTTTTCCTTCTTATCACTCGTGGTGAAGGAACGCTTTACCATGCCTTTGATAAGTACGCTCCACACATGGGGCCAATCGACAAACGATCAGTAGGATCAATGATCTCTGGAGAAACAGGATCAACCATGGCTTACTCACTTTGGAAGCTTCAAGAACGTGGACCACTCTTTGTTGGACCTGCTACTGAAGTTTACGAAGGAATGATTATCGGAGAACACAATCAAGGTACGGATCTTGAGGTGAATCCTCTTAAGAATAAGCAGCTAACCAATGTACGTTCATCAGGAGCGGATGAAGCATTGAACCTCACTCCAATCAATGAAATGACGCTTGAGAAAGCGATCGAATACATTAAGGAAGATGAGTACGTTGAAATCACTCCTACAAAGATTCGTCTTAGAAAGAAATGGCTTAAGGCTCACGAACGAAAACGAAACAAGTAAACATTGAGATGCCGGTACAATCCTTATAAACTGAGGATGTAACCACGCATCAATGTCATTCAAGAATCGAGAAGAAGGAGGAAAAAAGCTTTTAAAAGCATTGGAAAAATATAAGGGAGAGCAGGATCTTGTGATCATTGCTCTTCCTAGAGGTGGAGTGGTGGTGGCCAGTGAAATCTCATTGGCTTTAGATTGTCCTTTAGATCTAGTGGTCCCACGGAAAATTGGAGCTCCTTCTAATCCAGAGTTTGCTCTGGGGGCGATTACGGAAGATGGACAGATATTTATTGATCCTAGTTTTGAGGAAGATAAAGACGTGCAAGCGATCATTGATTCAGAGATAGCAGAAGCCAAGCGAAGAGCTGGTTTGTATCGAGCGGGACGCGGTGCTTTGAATTTAGAAGGGAAGCACGTGATTGTGGTGGATGACGGAATCGCTACGGGAAACACAATGAAGGCAGCGCTTCAATCAGTTCGAGCGGCTAAGCCAGAAAAAATCACATTGGCTGTGCCTTTGGCTCCATCAAGTGCACGTGAAAGCTTTGAGCCTTTAGTGGATGAGCTTATAATACTTGAGACGCCATTTATGTTTGGAGCGGTGGGTCGTCATTACGATGACTTCCCGCAAACGACAGATGAACAGGTCATTGAACTCATGAAAATTAACAAAGCTTATGGAAAATAAATCAGTTCTTTCAGTCTTGCGTGATCGTGAGGTCTCTCGATCAGAATTTAGAAAAGCATCAAATGAAATGGCTAAAAGTTTAGCGACTCGTGCAAAAGCTGAACTCCCAGAAAATCCCGAAGTAGTCTTGGTCCCAATATTACGGGCAGGACTTTCTTTTCTACCGAGTTTTCTAGAGGTTTTTGAGTCTGCTGCTGTGGGCTTCATTGGTTTGAAGCGAGATGAAGAAACATTCGAACCTTATGAGTATTATCGGAACCTTCCTGAAAAAAAAGAGGGGCAAATTATTGTGATTTTGGACCCCATGCTTGCAACAGGGGGAAGTGCTGATAAAGCGATGGAGGTACTAAAAGACCATGGTGCACCAGAATCAAATATTTATTTGGTCAGTTGTTTGGGGGCTCCAGAAGGGCTTTCTCGAATTGAAAATAAATACCCTGAAGCAAAGGTTCTTTTAGATACTCTTGATGAGGGGCTAGATAAAAACAGTTTCATTGTCCCTGGTCTAGGTGACTATGGAGATCGTTTTTTTGGAACGGAGTAGGGTAAAGATATCCTTCACGCATTTGAATTTGGAAAAGAAAAAAATTATTGTTGTTGGTGCTGGACTTGCAGGTTTAGCTGCGGCTTATGATTTGAGTAAATCTCATCATGTAACAGTGGTGGAGGCGCGTGACCGAATTGGAGGACGGGTTTTTTCACTCAATCTTAAAGGAGTGGACGTTGACCTTGGTGGATTTATGATTTTCCCTTGGTATAAAAACTATCGGCGCTATTGCAAAGAGCTTGGGATCGATAATGATCTTAAGAGAATACCAAATTTAGAGATTTATTATGACTTTGGTGAGGGATATTTTTCAGAGTCAGACTTGGGATTGAGCTCTTGGGGGATCGCAAAGATGGCAATAAAAGTACTGCCTGAATCTTTTCTTGGTGGAAGTTTGGCTTCTCCAAATTTAGACCACTTTAAAGGGAAAAGTGTGGCTGAGTATATTGAAAAGCTAGTGAAGAATCCTGAAGAGAGAGTTAAATACATGAAGCTTTTTGATACGATTGCACAAGGATACACCTATCCATCCATTGAAGACTATCAAGCGGCATTTGGCGTTCCCATTTATCCAAAAGTTTTGATCAGTGGTGATTCAAACGATTGCGATATTTTCACAGGAGGAAGCATGTCACTGCCCAATGCTTTGGCAGAATCTATTAAGAAGAATGGTGGAGAGATCATTTTGGGAAGGGCAGTTCTTGATCCTAAAAATGAGTTTGAAGCGGATGCTTACTTGCTGGCAAAAACAGCAGATTCTGAAATGGATTATACAAATTTCACCACCGTGATTGTTGAGTTGGATGACCGTTATCAAGAGAATTTAACAGATTGGGGCGCTTTGTTTATCACAGCAAATGGTGCAGAGAGTGAGGTGCTTTCTTTGATTGATATGGAAAAGCTTTATGGGGCTGAAAGCCTTAAGGCGCATTACATTTTCAATATTAAGTCAGGGTTAGTGCTGAATGAAAAATCAGTGCTAAATTTGATTAATGATTTCTTGAAAACGATTAGAGTGAAGAACGTATTGGTGATTGAGTCTTGGAAACAGGCCATGCCAATTAGTAGGGAAGACTACGTGAAAAAAGTGAAAAACTCACAAGGAATTGATAATATCTTTTATGCGGGTGACTTTCTTGGCTGTCCATCAATGGAAACGGCAGTTACTACGGGAAAACTTGCCGCTGAAAAAATTCTTAAATCATTTTAATCCACCCAAAAATGAAGAAATCTGTTGCCTACCTAAGTTTAGCTACCTTGCTTCTCACTGCTTGTGGAGGAGCTGAAACAACTGTCGATGAAATCGCTTACACAAATATTGATGCTGCCGAATTGGTGAGCATGCTGGAGGATAAAGATTTCTTTCTTGTGGATGTTTGTGTGACTGATGACGACAGCATTGAAGGTTCAGATGCTTTGATTCCGTATGATGACATTCAAAGTCACTTAGAGGAGCTTCCTGAGGATAAGGATGCGAGTATTGTTGTTTATTGTAAGGGAGGGGTGACGAGTGAACTCGCGAGTGAAGAACTGGTTGAATTAGGTTACGAGAACGTTAAAAACCTGGAGGGAGGTATCCAGGCTTATAACGAGTTTGTTTCTGAATAGGAAACTACTTTTGAATGTGTTCAATTATATCTGGAAGCGAGTGCTTTGTGAGATTTGCTGAAACCACTTTAACGATTTTCCCATCTACTCCTGAGGCAAGTTTTGATCGGAATGTGGTTTCAAGGTCTTTTTTTACAATAAGGATCATTTCGCTGAAGTCTTGTTCTCCTACTTCAGAGGCAACCATATTGAAAAAGTCCTCGGTGTCTTTTTTTCGCAGGTTTTCGTCATCAACACCGTGATGTCCAACGGTTCCTTTACGTTCCCCTCCTAAGTTTTCAAAGTTGGAGAGTTCGTTCGTAACTTTTTGAAGTTCTGTAACCATCCGATCTTCAGCTAGGTAGAAGTCAGCATGTTTTCGGTCTAGAACAAGCAAAAGTGTAGCTTTTTCGTAACCAGCTAAGTTTTCTGATATTTGCATGGCGTGTGAATGGGTTAATTGACTTCATTATAGCGAGTCTTTATTTGCCGGTTCAAGTCCTTGGTTTAAATCTGTTTTTCTGGTATAATCAGATGATAATTCCACAATAAAAATGAAGAAAAAAAGTAAAAAGAAAGTGGTAGAAATAAAGCCTTGGAAGAAAAGCTATAAAAAATGGCTTATTCCAGCGGTGATTGTCCTTGTCGGGGGCGCATGGCTCTTCTTGCCAGAGGAAGAGGCTCGACTCTATACAGATACGGCGATTCGCACCAATATTGATCAAATCGTTTATGTTACGGGAACGGTTGAATCTGACTTGGTGGTGGACCTAAAGTTTAGGCAGTCTGGAACAGTGGAATCGATTTATGTGAATGAAGGAGATGAAGTTCTTGAGGGTGACATGCTTGTGGAGTTGGATAATGACAAATTAGTGATCAACGTGAATCGAGCTAAAGCAAATTTAGATATTGCACGTGCTGATCTTAATTTGGAATACGCGGGTCCAACTAATGAAGAAATAGAAATTTCTAATGCTGACATTAAAGAAGCAGAAGTGAATTTAGAGAATGGCCAACAGAAGCTAGAAAATACGAAACTCATCAATGAGGAAGAAATCAAAACCGCAGAGCTTGAGATTGAAAATGCCGAGATCGCCTTGGATGAAGCAGAAAGTAATTACGACAATGCTTTATCTTCAGGAGAAACAGATGAAGACATCTCAGATCAAGCACTCGCTGATGCTTATTCAGACGCAAAAGCGGATATTATTGATGGACTAGATGAAGTCAGTGACGCTCTGTTTTTGGCCGATGACTTTCTTGGGATAGATGACTCTTTAGGGGAGTACGATTATGAAGAGGTATTGGAAGAATCCAGTTCACTCTCGGAAAGAACATCAGCCGGAAATGCTTTTGGTTCAGCTCAAGATTATAAGAATGAAGCCAATGACGCTTACGATGATATTGAATCAAATTGGGAAAACGAAAATGATGAAATTGAAGACATTCTATCGATGGTTGAATCAGCCTTGTTGGAAAGTAAAACTGTGATCGACTTTTTGTATGATCTTGTTAATGGAGCTGATCCATATGGAACGGTGACGCAGAGTGACTTGGATGCCTTGGCAAGCAGCTACGCATTAAAACAAAGCGCTCTAAGTATTGATATTAATGCGATTCAAAGTATTCAACAGGATATTGAGAACGCAAAACTGGGACTAACGTCTACCGGATTATCTATCACCTCAGAAGTAGATTCAGCATACGCGCAGCTCGCGGATGCGGAGAATAATTTGGCTATTAAGGAAAGTGCACTGGAAACATTGACTCTTGAAAACCAAATTGAAATCAGTGAGCTCGAAATGGATATTACGGTTCTTGAAGTGAAGCTGGAGCAGGAACAAGCGGAACATGAAGATTTAATTGCACCTCCTCGTTCAGTAGATGTCGCGGCTTTGTATGCTCGAGTTTCTCGTGCACAGGCGGACTACGATGAAGCGGTGGAACTACTGAATGATACGATTCTTTTGGCGCCTGCTGACGGAATTGTTGCAGAGATCAATCTAGAGGAAGGGGAAAATGTTTCTGAACTTTCTGAAAACGTGGTCACTCTTATGGCTAATAGCCTGGGCATCACAACAAATATTTCAGAATCAGACATCTCAAAAGTTGGGATTGGAAATACCGTTGAGATGACTTTTGATGCCTTCGCTAGCGATAATGTTTTTGAAGGACAGATTGTGAGTATTGACCCTGCTGAGACCGTGGTCCAAGGGGTGATCTACTTTGAAGCTAAGGTGAGTTTTGACCCTAAGGGGGAAGATGTAAAATCAGGGATGACCGCTAACCTTGAGGTTTTATCAGCTTCAGTTGAGGACGCCATTGCGGTAACACCTCAAGCCTTGAACTATGAAGATGAAGAAATTTTTGTTTTTGTAATTGAAGGTGAAGAACGAATTCGAAAAACCATTCAAGTCGGTTTGAAGGGAGATGACATGGTAGAAGTTTTAGAGGGTTTATCTGAAGGTGAAGAGGTCTTAATCTATGAAGATAAGAACTAATGACTCTGATTGAATTTCAAAATATTACGAAGATTTATCGGCCAGGTGAAGTTCCTGTAAGGGCACTTGATAAGGTTACACTTAAGATAAAGGAAGGTGAGTTCATAGCGATTAAAGGTCCATCAGGATCTGGTAAATCTACACTCATGCATGTGATGGGCTTTTTGGATGCTTCAGACAGCGGAGTCTATAAGTTTGAAGGTAAGCCAATTAAAGCATTTGAGGAAGAAGCTCTCGCAGAGATTCGAAATAAAAAAGTAGGATTTATATTCCAGTCTTTCTATTTATTGCCACGTATGTCTGCAAAAGAAAATGTAATGCTTCCTTTGATCTATGCAAATAAGTCAGAGAAGGACCAAGAGAGAATTGCAATTAAAAATTTGAAGCTAGTGGGTTTGGGTGATCGGATTGATCACAAACCAAATGAACTTTCTGGAGGGCAGCAGCAGCGTGTGGCTATCGCAAGAGCACTGGCTAATGACCCTGAGATTATTTTTGCTGATGAGCCTACAGGTAATGTGGATTCAAAATCTGCTTTAGGGATCATGAAGGTTCTTAAGGCTTTAAACAAAGATGGACGAACGATAATTATGATCACACATGATAAAAATGTAGCGTCTTATGCACATCGAATCATCACTCTTGAAGATGGGAAAATCATGAGTGACAAGCCTAACCCTAAGCACAAATGAGGGATGTGAAAATCATTTCTAAATTAGCTATGAGGGCGCTAGTGCAAAAGCGTGGCCGCTCTCTTTTAACAATGCTTGGAATTATTATCGGTGTCATGTCGGTGATCTCTATTGTTGCTTTGGGGGAAGGAGCTCAAGGCATGATCACTGCTGCAATTCAGCGTGCTGGAACCGATGTGGTGACTGTGATTCCAGGAGCAAGCGACGACAAAGGGCCACCGGCAAGTGCCTATGGAATTGTGGTGACTACACTTACAAATGAGGATGCCGACGATCTTGTTGATCTTCCTCATGTAGAGGCAGTGAATGGTTCTGTGAATGGGAATGGTGATATTTCTCACGGAAGTCGATCCACTTCAGGAAATTTTTCTGGCGTGGATGCGGACTATCAAGAAGTTGAGAATCATCAGATAATTGAAGGACGATTCTTCACTGAAATAGAAGATCAGTCTTTAGCAAATGTCGCGGTTTTAGGAAGTGATATGAAGGATCTACTTTTCCCATTTTCCGACCCTATTGGTGAGAAGTTAAAGATAAAAGGAGAAGTGTTTCGTGTGATTGGAGTGCTTGAAAAAAAGGGCTCTTCACTCTTTGAAAACCCAGATAAGATGGTGATCGTTCCGTTAAATACAGCACAGAAAAAACTACTTGGTTACAATCATCTCAATCAAATTCGAGTGAATGTAGATGATGAAGATAATGTGGATTTGGTTTCGGAAGAAATTCGGGAAGTGCTTCGTTTTAATCACGGCATCACCAATCCAAACAGTGACGACTTCACAGTGAGACCATTGAGTACGGCATTAGATGTTATTACATCCGTGACCGATGGAGTTAAAGCATTTTTAGCTTTAGTCGCCGCGGTGAGTCTAATTGTTGGAGGAATTGGGGTGACCAATATTATGCTCATGACAGTGACGGAAAGAACACGTGAAATTGGATTAAGAAAAGCCATTGGGGCACGACCAACTGACATAAGAAATCAGTTTATTTTGGAGTCGATTATTCTAACCGTGGTGGGTGGACTAATTGGCGTGGCAATGGGATTCATTGTAACTATTAGTGTTTATTTCTTTGCACAAAAATCTGGATTGGATTGGCACTTTAGTTTCCCACCAACCGCTGCATTATTAGCTGTAGGGATTTCAGTTTTAATTGGTTTAACTTTTGGAATTTATCCAGCAAGAAAAGCGAGCCGACTCAGTCCAATGAACGCATTAAGATACGAATAAAATGATCAAAGGAATTTTCAAATTGTCGTTAAAAGCTTTAAGTCTCAACAAGGTGAGATCATTTCTGACAACCTTAGGGATAATTCTCGGTACCGCAATTCTAATTATTGTTATGACGATTGGAGGTGGCTTACGAGCTTTTATTATGGAAGAGCTTGCCGTTTTCACTCCAGAAGTTTTATGGGTGGAGATTTTAGTTCCATCAGAAGGAACACGTGTAGAGCAAGGTTTACAAACAGCTCAAGCTGTAGGTTCTGGAGTTCAAATTACAAGTATGGAGCTTGATGATGTGGATGCAGTGGTGAAACTCCCAAACATTGTTGCTGGGTATGGAATGACCATCACTCAAGAGCGCTTAACCTACGAGAGTGAAGAAAAGAATGCGATGATATTTGCTGTTGAGGAAGCCTACAACAAAGAGGTGGGTGGGTTTGGGTTTGAATTAGATGAAGGGCGTTTCTTTACTGACACAGAGGATAAAGCGTTAAGCCAGGTTGTGATTCTTGGAAGTGAAGTTAAAGAAGATTTATTTGGGTCTAGAGATCCAATTGGTGAAAATATTAAAATCAAAGGACTCAACTTTCGTGTGATTGGAGTCGCCAAGGAAGCAGGAAGTGTTGGGTTCATGGATATTGATAATATTATTTACCTTCCTCTAAGGACAACCATGGATAAATTGATGGGGGTGGATTATATTCTTGCGATGGGGCTTAAGATGAAAGACCCCACTCAGTTGGATCAAACTGTTGAATTGATCGAACGGCAAATGCGAATCAATCACAGCATTACAGATCCTCAGAAGGATGACTTCGCAGTACGTACCATGGATGAAGCTATGGATATGATCAGTGTCGTAACGGACACCATTGAGATTCTACTTTTCCTTATCGCTATGATTTCACTGATTGTAGGTGGAGTGGGAATCATGAATGTCATGTATACATCTGTCACCGAACGAACGAATGAAATTGGTCTTAAAAAAGCACTGGGAGCTAAGCCGAATGCTATTCGACTCCAGTTTTTAGGAGAGGCCATGATCATCACTTTTGTAGGAGGTCTCATTGGTGTAATTACTGGGATTGCTTTGGCGTGGCTGTTAAGCGTAGGAGTGAAAGCAGCTGGATTTGACTGGCAATTTGTTCTTAGCTTTCAAACTTTATTATTTGCATTTGCTATACCCGTAAGTGTGGGGCTGATCTTTGGATATGCACCAGCAAACAAGGCTGCAAGTTTGAGCCCGATTGATGCATTGAGAGAGACGCTTTAGTACATCGTCTCAAAGTTAACGAAGTCCGCATCCAAGTTTTGTGACTCATCAATGACACAGAATTGATCCACAAGCTCTTCCACGGAAGTCGCACCATAGACATTACATATGAATGTGAATCCATAACCTTCGCTATCAATTTTGCTGTAGTTATCTGGATTGTAAGTGTAGGCAGTCATCCAATCAGGATCATTGATTTCAACTTCTAGGAGTACGGTAACGTCATCTAGGTAGGAGTCTTCATTTGGGGCGAGAAGGTACCATTCAGTTTTGAATCCATTCACATGACTACTAGGGTTTCTTACAAAGATAGAAAGCACATTAGTGTCATAGTCTTCAAGTGGGATGTTCTCCATGCTGAATCCAAAGAAAGAATCGGTGACGCTCAGGTTCCCATCCTCCTCTTCAATAACGGCACCGTATTGCTCAACGTAATCATCTAAACTGAGATACAAATTATAGTAGCCACCATATCCAGGCGCACTATCCTCTACAAACATTACTCGTAAACGGTAGATTAATTCAGAGACATCAATACGACTGACTTTGTCTGAGTAATTGCTTCCAAATCCAAAATGACTGTCATTGCTGTAGTCGAGCCCAAGATAACCAAAGTACACAAATTCACTCCATATTGAGCCTTCTTCTTTTGCTAGGATCCCATGGTCTAGCATGAAATTGATGTAGGGGTCGTACCAGTAGGTATCATTGTAAATTGCTGGGGGAGTTCCATAGTGAGCTTCAACAACCATTTTAAAGGTTTCAGCCAGGAGCGCAGGGTCGCCAGGTCGAGCGGTTGTTGCACCATCATCACCAGTGATCCAACCCATGGCATTGGCACAGTAAATGTAGTCGGTGTACCACTGGCCGTCATCAACATCACTAAAATCATGTGTGGCATCCGCTGCACATTCATTCACTTCTGATTCTTCAATTCCTGATCCAAGCACTAATACTTTTGCAAGTTCTGCACGATTGATTTCATTGTATGGTTTAAAACTGCCATCATCATAGCCACCAAATACACCCCATTCTTTCATCCAAATTAGTGACTCCATATGAGAGTAAACATCAGTAAAAGGCTGACTCGCTGCAGATGCGGAGAGCGGTAGCGTTAATGCAACTAAAGCTAGAATTGAAATAATTTTCTTCATTGGGTGGTGTTTAGGTCGTAAGTTCATTCTAATTGGCATATGGCTTGAATTCTAGATAAGATGACTCCATGGGTATTATTGTTGCCATTGGTGGGTATGAATCTGAATCCGAAAAGGAGCAAACTTTTAGTACACCAATTGAGATAGATAAAGAAATCGTTAAATTAACGGGGAAGAAAAGGGTGAACGCGCTCTTTATCCCAACCGCGAGTAAAGATAAACCTAGTTACATCAATGCGTTCAATAAGGTGTATGGAGATCAGTTGGGTGCGTCGGTTGATGCATTACTTCTTCATGGGGAGAAAATGAGCAAGATGGCCATTCAAGATAAGATTGATTGGGCGGATGTGATTTATGTGGGAGGTGGAAACACCTTAATGATGATCCGAAAGTGGAAGTATTTTGGAGTGGATCAAATGCTCAAGAGAGCCTATGAACAAGGTAAGGTTCTTTGTGGCGCTAGTGCTGGTTCAATCTGTTGGTTTGACTATGGGGTGAGTGATAGCCTTCACTTTTACGATGATAAAACGACCAAGTACATCAAAGTGTCAGGCCTTGGGATTCTTCCAGGCGTTCACTGCCCTCATTTTGGAAGCAAACTTTGGGATAAAGGTTTTCGAACGGACGGAATGATAAAAATCATGAAGCGGTCCAAAGGAAAATGTTTAGCGATCCCCGATGGATCGGCCGTGATAATTAAAGATGGGGAAATGACCTCAATGGGAATTGCTTCTTCGAGTCAGTGTTGGTGGGAGAAAGGAGAATGGAAGTCTAGCTTAGTTTAACTTGTGAGAATTTCTCTCTAAGTTGATCAACAATTGATGGCTTAATTCTGTATTTGAGTTGAGCAATAAAGCAGTCAAAGTCATGAGCTCTCATTCTTACCATCTCAGGGGTTTCACTATCATCAGTTTTTCCATATGCATCCCAAAGTGCAGCACCAAGTAGGGTTTCATTTTGAAGTAGTCGAGTGGCTACAGCTTTATCACTTGTGAATTTAACTACTTTAAGCAGCAGTTCTCCAGGGAGAACATATACATCATCCGCAACAAGTACAGCTTGCTCAAGCCTAGAAAGCTCCATTCGAGTGATGGGAGGTTTTGGGATTGGTGGCACTGGGTAGTGTAGGTGGGGTGACAAGTAACCTCTCATATCTGTGGATTATAGTGGGCGACTATAGCTCTCCTCAATGAGATCTGCAACTTCCTTTGCACAACCCCATGAGAATGTCATTCCAGAGCCCCCATGTCCATAGTTATGGATGAGAGGTTTATTTTTAGTGATTTCAGCAGCAAGTCGAACACTTGAACGTGCGGGTCTTAAGCCAGTAGCCCGCCTGATGATTCTGGAGCCCTTTAAGGCAGGAGCAAGATCTATACACCTTCTATGGATAGCATCAGCCAGGTCAGGGTTAATTGTTGAGGAGTATATATTGTGCTCAGAACTCCCACCAAGAACCACGTTGTCTCCACGAGTAATGATGTATCTGATCCCTCCAGGGTAGTAGTCGTCAATCACTATTTCATTAAACCCAGGAGGGCGTTCAACTAATACTAGATGCCCTTTGATGGGGTGGACTTCATTGTCATTGCAGAGCTTTCGTGATGCTAGGCCAGTACAATTTACAAGAGCATCAACATCATCAAAACATTCATCAAAATCGGTGATCTCTTTTATTAGGATTCGTCCAAGTTTTGAATGAAATTGTTCAAGAAGGTAGTTTAAGTAGATTGGCATTTCAGCAACCAAACATTCCCATGAATAGCCATCAACAAAGTCTCTATCAAGATCACGGGGGTCTAGCCGTTTGTAGCCATCAACAATGCTGGCCCACGCTGGGTCCTGTTTGAGTGGCTCTCTAAAATAAGCTGATGCTGTTCGATAAAACACACCAGCAGAAAGAAGTGCTTCTTTTCTAAACCTTTCCAATGCAACTTTGCTCCATGCTTGTCCTCGTGGATCTTTAGTTAGATAGGGTTCCCACATTGCTGCAGCCACGGCACTTACTGTTTTTGCTGCAATGTCTTTTGTCCATATTTCTACTTCATGGCCTCTTTCTTGAAGCTCGATTGCTGAGCTTAGACCTGAGATTCCAGATCCAATGACTCGTATTCTTTTAGTTTGTTTTAGGCTCATGTTTTTTGACTTAGATATGGTGATTTGAGCTTACTATACACGTTTATTGACACCGATTCTTGACTCACTCAACGTGGCTGGATATTCTATCCTCCTGTTATAACCCAAAGAAGATGATTCGACCCAATAAAGGATTAGTAGATCGTTTAAAGACTGAGAATGGAAATCGTGTAGATGGTCCTCAACTTTACGTCAGGAAAGGTGATAAAGATGCTTTCGAGATGCCCAGATCTTTTAGAGATGAGGTTGCTGAAGCTCCAAGCACTAGCCACCAGCTTACGATTAAAGGATTTGATAACCAAGGACAAGCATGCAACTGGTCTGATTCTGAATTTACAAGTGCCGTATCTCGAGCGATTCGTGCAGCAATTCTAGGTGCAGAATATTCTCCAAGAAAAGGGGATGCTGGATTAATGACCAATACGAACACAGACTGTGTAGATGGGCATCGTCCAGCCAGATTGAACATCAATGGGCAGCTTGATCTTTCCAGTACAAATGAAACTTCAGGGGTTAGACTCACGTCTCAACGGGTATACGATGTTGAGATTGAGTTGTATGGAGCAAAAGAGAGTATTGCCTCTCTTCTGACCAAGGTTCATGAAAAGGTTTCTTCAGTTAAAAATTAAACCAAGAATTATGTCACCAATCACTCTAGAGAGCATCCAAGCGCTCGATAAATCAGACTTACATGTTCATCTTGATGGAGCACTCCAGCGTGCTGACCTAATCAGAATTGCAAAGGAACATGGGGTCGTTCTTGAGGATGGAAAGTTAAAACATTATCCAGATGCGGGTCCTTTTGATGCAGATAGGGATTTTGAGGAGTTTAAACGTTTTTTAGGGTGTTTTGATTTGGTGAAAGCCATCATGCAAACAAGTGAAGGAATTTATGAGGCTACTGAGTCTGTCTTGCGTCAACTCGGCGGGGAAGGAATTGGCTACGCTGAATTACGCATGGCACCTACTTACCATACGAAAGGTGGGTTAAGCCTTGAAGAAGTAGTGGCAAATACATTGGAAGCGATGGCTCATATGGAGATGGAAGGTGGACCTCAAAGTCGCCTAGTACTCGCAATTCCTCGGGAAATTGCCTACACGGGAGATGAATCCGGAAATGACTACACTGCAGATGATATTGTTGCTGTGGCACGGAACTTTATAGGTCATGGAGTTGTTGGAATTGACCTTGCTTGTGCCGAGCACTTTGATCCTGATCCATATTTTGCGGCCTATCAAAGTACCTTTGGCATTGATGGCTTTAAGCGTTATGTCCATGCCGGTGAAGCCGGACCTAAAAGAGCAAGTAACGTGATCACTGCCGTGCGTGATATGAAAGCTGACGTTATTGGTCACGCCTTGCCACTCGGTGTGGATCCCTCTCTAGACTTTCTATTTGATGAGTTGCGTGAGCGACGAGTTAGAATTGAGCGCTGTCCTCTTTCAAATAAAGCCATGAGTGTTTCTGATGGAAATCTCGATGGCCTTGAACGGCTATTGAATGAAGGCTTGGATGTCGCTATTTGTTCCGATGATCCTGGGATTTTCGGTGTAGAAACGAATCTAAACCATAATCTTTTTTACGTTGCTCAAAAGCTCAATCTTAAACGCTGGGAACTCGAAGACCTGGTCAATGGTGTAAGACGTGGCTCTTTTTAGAAAGGGAAGTCCAAATCTTGACAACCTAGCGATTTAGGCTTGCAATTATCCTGATAGAAGATAGAGTATCCAGGTTATTTTATGAACCCCTCATTTTTTGCTTAGCCTGAACAAACTCAAAGATAAATTTAATAAGAATAAGAAATATTTTAAAAATGATTTTCTTGCGGGAATCACGGTGGCTTTAGCTTTGATTCCAGAAGCGATTGCTTTTGCTTTCGTTGCAGGGGTTAGCCCAATAATCAGTTTGCAAACAGCCGTAGTGATTGGTTTGGTTGCTGCAGCATTCACAGGACGACCTGGGATGATCAGTTCATCAACCGCTGCTATTGCCATTGTGTTGGCACCACTTATTGCTCAGTACGGACTTGAGTACTTATTTATGACGGTAATTCTCATTGGGATCCTTCAGGTTCTAATGGGTGTTTTCCGACTTGGGAAATACACATCAATCATTCCTTACCCAGTAGTACTTGGGTTTTTGAACGGGTTAGCGATCGTGATATTCCTAGCTCAATGGTCTCAGTTTCAAGTAGATGGAGCTTGGCTTCCTACACCTGACTTTCTAATCATGTTAGGTTTTGTATTCATTACAATGCTTATCATTCACTTTTTCCCAAAGCTAACAAAGGCCGTTCCATCGAGTTTGGTGGCGATTGGATTGGTAACAACGATCTCAATCTTGCTTGCTAAGTTTGAAATTTACGAACTTCGAACGGTGCAAGATTTTGCAGGAATTGAACTTAAAGGAGGAATGCCTGAGTTTCACATTCCAGACTTGAAGCTGTCTTGGGAGGTCTTAGAAATTATTTTCCCATACGCATTCATTGCCTCACTTGTAGGTCTAGCTGAAGCAACGCTCACACTTCGAGTGATCGATGAAATGACGGATACCAAAGGACACACAAATAAAGAGTATTTTGCTCAAGGGCTCGCGAACGTGGTTAATGGATTCTTTGGTGGGATGGGAGGAGACGCGATGATTGGTCAGTCGATTGTTAACATCAAGTCAGGAGGGAGAACACGTCTCTCTGGTTTGGTTGCAGCAACGGCATTGATTCTCTTTATTATGTTTGCTTCACCACTTGTGAATGCTATTCCACTCGCAAGTTTGGTTGGTCTTATGTTCATTGTGGTGGTTTCAACATTTAAGTGGGAAAGTCTTAAGTATGGAAAGAATATTCCTGTACAAGATTTCGTTGTTATTATTGTGGTAACGCTGGTAACAATCTTCCAAGATCTTGCTAGTGCTGTGATTGTTGGAGTTCTGCTTTCAACGGTAATGTTCGCCTGGGAGAAGGGAAAGAAAATGTATGTGAAGACTCAGATCGGTAAGGATAAATCTAAAATTTACAAAGTGAACGGAGTATTGTTCTTCGGTTCAGTTCTTAGTTTCAAGGATCTCTTTGACATTAAAGGTGATCCCAAAAAAGTTATCTTGGATCTCAAGTACGCCAAAGTAATGGATTACTCAGCACTTGAAGCGATTGATTCTGTTGCTCTTCGTTACAAGGAAGCCGGTAAGAAGTTTATGATTACCCGAGCAGGTGAGTCATGCTTACGTCTACTTAGAGATGCTGAAGACATCACATCAATTGTGATCGATGAGGATTACGATCCGACAGATTAGAATATGAATAAATATTGTGCTAAATTGTTTTCTTCTAACCTCACTGGAATATCAAAGAAAGAAACGAACTAGTACCACAGAGCTCATATTTAAGATGGGTAGAGCAAGCCATTCATACGGTCATTGCTCTACGGCAAATGAGAACAAAGGCTTCTGCACTGGAAGCCGCTGTGCCAGGAGATCTTGATGAGTTCCGTGGTTTTGAGCGCGAACTTTTTGAAGAGTTAAGCAAAGGATTTAAGAAGAGATTAGATTGGACGACTACTCATGGTGACTTGCCTTCTGTTGATCCAGAAGATCGATTCATTTACATGGGTAACCATCCTCATTTGACGGCGTGTTGGCCATGGGCTGCCTTTTTGTCTGAGCATTTTGCCCACAATATGGTCGCCGTAGGAAAGGATGACTTTTTAAAAAACCCTGTCTATCGCTGGATCTTAGGTGGATTGATGGATCGAACAGGAAAGGGCTTATTTATTGATCAGAGCGATCGAAAAGCCGCACTCAAAAAAATTGAAAATAGAGCTCATGAACTGCTCACCCCAGGAACAGGTATGGTGATTTTTCCAGATCGACGTCCATTCCCAAGTCGCATTAGAGAGCAGCAGTATAAGTGGGACAAAAAGAGGCCTGACTTAGGTGTTGGTCAGTGGATGACCGAAACCTGCTTTCCTCACAGTGGAGCACTTTGGTCTTTGACTCAAGCCACACGAGATATGGATCTTCGGATTATAGATGTCACAACAATTGAACCTATGCCCATTCATTCCACAGGGGCAACCCTTCATATTGAGGTAGAAGAGCTGACTCGTAAGGATCTTTTGGGTTCAAATGAAAGCTTGGAACATCTGAATGGTGCTCTTCAAGAGTTGTGGAGAGAGAAGAACCGTAAGATTCGAAAGGCTAGGGGGGTGAAGCTCTAAAATCCTTGGATGAATCATGTTAAAATCTAAACATGAATCATTAACAAAAAAGGATGAACGAAATCATATGCCCACACTGTCAAAAAGCCTTTAAAGTTGACGAAGCTGGGTTTGCAGACATATTAAAACAGGTACGAGATCATCAGTTCGAAAAAGAACTTCATGATCGTTTAAAGATGGCCGAAAAGGAAAAAGAAGACGCTGTGAAAATTGCTGAAGCAAATATTAAAAATGAGCTTCAAAAATATCTTTCAAAGAAAGAGATTGAGATAGCAGAGCTCAAGGCTGCAAATGAACGTACTCTAGTGGAGCAAATGTCTAGAAAGGATGTTGAGATAGCTGAGATGAAATCAAAAATTGAATCTGCAGAGGTGAAGAGAAAACTTGCTGTAACAGAGGCGGTTACTTTGCTTGAAAAGGAGAGAGACGGATACAAAGGAAAGCTGGAAAATAAAGAGCAGGAAATGAAGCTTCGAGAAGTGTCATTAAAGGATAAGTATGAAAACGAATTGAAGATGAAGGACGAATTGATCGAACGACACAAGGACATGAAATTGAAACTTAGCACCAAGATGGTTGGTGAAACTTTAGAGCAGCATTGTGAAATAGAATTTAATAAGCTCAGGGCTACTGCCTTTCAAAGTGCGTATTTTGAAAAGGATAATAATTCCAAATCTGGAAGTAAGGGGGATTATATTTATCGTGAAACTGATGAGGCTGGAAATGAAATTATTTCCATAATGTTCGAAATGAAAAATGAATGTGATGAAACAGCCACAAAGAAAAAAAATGAGGATTTCTTGAAAGAGCTGGACAAGGATCGTAGGGAGAAAGGGTGTGAATTTGCGGTCTTAGTTTCTCTGCTAGAGGTAGATAATGATTTGTACAATACGGGTATTGTTGATGTATCTCATAAGTATCCAAAGATGTATGTAGTTAGGCCTCAGTTCTTCATTCAAATCATCACTTTGTTGAGAAATGCAGCCATGAACTCACTTAAGTACAAGCAGGAGCTTGCATTGGTACGAAGTCAGAATATTGATATTACTGACTTTGAGGAAAACATAAGCAAGTTTAAAGAGGGCTTCGCAAGAAATTACGATCTAGCTAGTCGTAAATTTAAGACAGCCATTGATGAGATTGATAAAACCATTGACCACTTGAATAAGACCAAGGCGGCTCTACTCTCTTCGGAAAACAACTTACGGCTTGCAAACAACAAGGCGGAAGACCTCACAATCAAACGATTGACTAGAGGAAACCCAACCATGAAAGCGAAGTTTGCAGATCTATCTACTAACAGGGAGGCTATATAGTTAGTTTAATGAGTCAGTGCAAAAAGGCGTGAGTTTGACTTTTTATGTGAGCACCTATAACCTAGGTGGTAGGTCCACTAAATTAAGAAATTAGAAATGATTGAACCTTATAAATCAAAATCTCGCACGGGAGCAAAGAAAGCGGTGGGTCAGCTCAACAAAGTCCTTCAAATGATCGAGGACGATGCCTACTGCATGGATCTTCTTCAACAAATTAGAGCCGTGGAGGGGCTACTCAGCTCGCTCTCTTCAAACATTCTAGAAAGTCATCTTCATACTTGTGGAGCGCGCGCTTTTTCTAGCGATGACGAAAAACAACACAAAAAAATCATTGACGAACTCATCATTGCCTTTAAGGCAGCAAAGAAATAATTTCTAACCACTTTTTTTATGATGTACTCAAGCGCATCTGCCGGTCCATGGGTCTGGCTTCACATTCATTGGCTTTTCTGGGGGATCGCCACTTTTGGTTTTGTAGCAGCGCTTCTTTGGCTCTATAAGCATGCCAAGAAAAAAGACTTCTTTAACGTGGTTTGGATCACACTTGTCGTTGGAATCCTTGGTGGTCTTTTGACCGCTCCCGTTGCAATGATTGGTTGGAATCAGATGATGGAAGGTCATCATGGTTCAAGTTGGAATGACGATGATTACAAGGAAGAAATGTGGGAAGAGATGGAAGAAATGATGGATTTGGTCGAAGAAAATAACTCTTAATTTAAACTAATGAAAAAACTACTTACACTGTTCACACTTTCTCTTCTTCCTCTTTCTGCCTGTACGACATCTGACCTTGCCGAAATTGGCACGTCTGGATTGGTCGCTGCAGAGTCTGAACTTTTTTATGATTTTGGAGACATTAACATTGAAGGCGGTTTAATTAATCATAGCTTCATTTTCACGAATGATAGTGAAGAAGATTTGGTTATAATGAACCTCTCTACTTCATGTGGATGTACTGCTGCTGAAGTCATGCTTTCTGATGGAACAAGTTCACCGACTTTCGGAATGAATGATTCAAGCGAGTGGAATAAGACTGTTTCTGCTGGAGACAACTTTGAGGTGATCGTGACTTATGACCCAATGGCTCATGGTCCCAATGCTACGGGTGAAATGAATCGTTCTGTCATTATGACAAGTTCTTCAATGGAGAATGGTCGCACCGCTGTCTTTGATCCATCTACGGGTTATGCCTTCACCCAGATCAACATTAAGGGGATGGTTCTTTCAGCAGTAGATTATTTAGCGTCTAGCCTCGAAGAAGATGAACTATAAGCTTAAAGATTTCACACCACTCATCGTTATTTTCGCTGTTGTGATCGGATTCACAGTAGTGATGCAAACAATATATGGCGAAGGAAGTTTTGAATTTGGTATGCGTATGTTTATGGGAGCTTTCTTTGCTGTTTTTGGTGGATTCAAGCTAATGAACTTGAAGAATTTCGCCATGGCTTATGGGAAGTATGACCTACTGGCTATGCAGTCAAAATTCTACGCTCACTTGTACCCATTCATTGAGGTAGCGTTAGCAATTTTATATTTTGCAGACTTTGGTGGGGTGTACAGAGATGTATTCACACTCATATTGATGCTCTTTAGTGCCTTGGGTGTTTACCTCAAGGTTCGAAAAAAAGAACAAATTCAATGTGCCTGCTTGGGGATGGTTTTTGTTCTACCTATGACGTGGGTAACCTTGTTTGAGGATCTACTGATGGCAGCCGAAGCCACTATCATGCTCTGGATGGCGTTTTCTTTTTGATAAATGCAAGTCGCTTGCGTTAAAAGGGCGTCGAACAACGGAGTTGTTGATTTGGTTATTCTGAATTCAAAAGTCCAACTCTTTGAAATTGCACACGAACATCACCATCATTTTGTTTGTGGTGGCTGTAATGATGTTCAAGATGTTAGTATCTTCGTCGGCCCTCTATCACACCACACAAGCCTTGAAAGTAATCTTTCAGGGTTTTTTTGTGGGAGCCAAATGGTATTTGGGGCAGGTCAGTCATGGAGAAAATTTCTACAGCATCTACATCATCTCGTGCTTGGAGTGTGCCGCTCATTGGTCTGACAAGCATATGCATAGTGACTTGATTCAACCTTCCTGGGAGTGGATTGCAAGGGTGGAGCGATGTCTCAAAACCTCCTACTACTCCAGTCTCTTCTAACAGTTCTCGAAGAGCACCCCTACGAGGTGTTTCACCTGGTTCTAAGTGTCCTCCTGGTAATACCCATTTACCAACAAAGGGAGGGATTGCTCTTCTTGCAAGAAGTACAGCAGTGTTCGATGGGTCTGAAAATCTCTCAAGATCCAAATCAGCACTATCCAGATTAAAGCCTTCGCCCTTTCCTGCGAACTCAGCTGGAAAAGGAACTAAGCTAACCACTGTAGGAACTGGACTATTCCACCTAACATAACCACACCCACCGTTTGTCGAATCACAAACTTGTCGTCTGATGTTTTCTTGTAAGAATCTTAAAGTTTCTGATTCTCCACATTCAGGACAGAACTTAAAGTCTTTTCCCCATATTTTTTCTTTTAATTTAGGTGTCATCTTTTAGACACATTAAAAACTAAAAATGGTGCGTTCCTAACATACTCTGGACCCAGTCTGCGATCGGGAATGACGCTTTGATTGTAGGAGTACAATGCTTCCTCGGTTGGGAAAGAATCTTCATAAATATCTAGAACATACCAATTTCGACGTATGATGGCTTGGAGATATCCATTTTTAGTATGCCAATTGTTTATGACTCCAAAACCTGAAAAGGACCTTATGATGGGGTCTCCATCAGATAAGAAGCCTGAGTTTGATGGTGTTACCAAAGTGGGAGGCTCTCTGTCAGCAAAAAAAGTAGACTGTAAAAGAAAACGAACACCTCTTAGGACCTCTCTAACATCACCCGTGCGACCATCTATAGCTCGGCTTAGTTCTTCTTGAATATCAACACTTCTATCACCTCTGGTGAATGCGACATCTAGTGAGTTAGGCACAGCAAGAATAAGTCTTCCTCCAGGCTTCAGTATCCTATCTAGTTCAATGAAATGAGCCTCTAATTCTTTTGAGTCAAGATTACAAGCAACATTCACACTCGTAGCAATATCAAATTCACCATCCTGAAAAGGCATGTTTGTGACTTCCGCATGTTCTACGCTTAAACCATCAGGGAGAGTTCCTCCACCTTTTAATCGTTCAGTTGCCGCTTCAACCATCTCATGGCTTCCATCTGTGGCCACTACACTCTTAGCGCCTTTTCTGTGAGCGAGTTCAGCCCAAACTCCAACACCCGTTCCAACATCAATCACATGAGCATCTTGCAGTAAGGATTCTGGTAAGAGCTTAGACAAGCGAGGAGCCAGTAACGCATCAATATCTGGTGCACAATTCTCACTAGAGTATTCTTTCGCCTCATCTTTGCCCCAACTTTCTAAAGCAGACATAACTATTAGGTTCTTTAATTAATGTACCCAAAATTAACATAAGACTTAGCATTATCAAACTTGGGCTACGGGATTGACCCTCCACTTCGTTTCGGGCATAAACTTCGAATTCCACTCGGGTCTAGTACCTTTTGGCTTGCTTGTTTTAACGATCTCCAACGTGAGACAAATGAGACAGTATAAAAAAATTAAAGTGGGACAACTTTTTTACCAGGATTTTTTGAGATTTCTTTTAACCGTTGTTTCTCAATTAAGCCTGCTTGCTCATAAGGGTTGTCAACGTGTCTAATATGTAAGTCTTTTTTTGTCAGTGGGTTCTCTAAGACTACGTCTCCATAGCTTAGAATTCTTCCAAAGATACCCTGTCTAACTTGAACTGAAGCAATAGAGGATATGTCAAAAGTCCGAGATCGTCTAAAGAATACGCCACTTGTTTTAGAGATTCCTTCTTCAGAAACAATATAATAAGTGTTCATCCATTTAGTAAAAAGCCAAAGAATAAGTATTAGGTTTAAAGAACCTAGAACAAAAATAGAATAGATGTGAACTTGAGAGACAAACACATACATTAGGCCAAATAAAAACAACTCAGATATAAAAAGCTTAGATAGTAGCCTCCATATTGTTTCTCTAACCTTGTAGTTTCGTTTAAAATTGACAGTGCTCTTTTTTTTCATAGCCTAATTATAGCACATTTCTATAAAGGCCAGAGGTCTGTGTGGCTAGAAAATGTCAAACCTGCATAACTCACCAAACTATAAAAACAAATTCCACCTAATGCCCGTGTTGGCTGGGGCTACGGAATTATCCATTCGCTTCGCGAATGTTTTACTGACGTCGTCACTCGGTCATGTGAGAGCAAGCTCTCCCGTGACTCTCGTTCCTAGTCAGCATCTGAACCCGTTCCTGCGGAAGGGTTCTTATCCCCGTCTGCTCCGCAGACAATTTAAAAACCTCCGCACCTACGGTACGAATGTTTCTAAATGGCTGGCCAGTCGGGTCTAGTACCCTTTGACTTGCTCATTTTAGCGATTTCCGACATGAGACACAAACCCTGGGTTTTCAGGGGAAGTGAGACAAATGAGACAGTATAAAAAGGGGCTGACTTGACTTTTCAATTGGCCACCTGTAACCTAGGTAGTAGGTTATTCATTTAAACAAAGATTCATGATTGAGCCCTATAAATCAAAATCTCGCACGGGAGCAAAGAAAGCTGTTGGTCAGCTTAATAAAGTTTTACAGATGATCGAGGATGATGCTTATTGCATGGATCTTCTTCAGCAAATACGTGCTGTGGAAGGTTTACTAAACTCACTCTCTTCAAACATTCTAGAAAGTCATCTCCACACATGTGGGGCTCGTGCCTTTTCTAGTGATGATGAAAAACAACACAAAAAGATTATTGATGAACTCATTATTGCCTTTAAGGCAGCAAAGAAATAATTTCTAACCCCTTACATCATGATGTATTCAGGTAGCACTGCCGGTCCATGGATCTGGCTTCACGTTCATTGGCTTTTCTGGGGAATTGCCATTTTTGGTTTTGTAGCTGCTCTTCTTTGGCTCTACAAACATGCCAACAAAAAAGACTTCCTAAATGTCGCTTGGATTAGTCTTGCTGTTGGAATTCTTGGTGGTCTTTTGACAGCTTCAGTTGCAATGGTTGGCTGGAATCAGATGATGGAAGGTCATCATGGTTCAAGTTGGGATGATGATGACATGGAAGACTACATGGAGGAAATGTGGGATGAAATGGAAGAGTATATGGAAGATGAAGACTTTGATATGGGCGATATGATGGATTTTGACGAAGAAGATGATGAATAAGAAAAAAATCAATCTCCAGATTACAGATATGAGCTGCGCATCCTGCGTGGCTCATATTGAGAGTGATCTTAACAAAGCTAAAGGTGTAAAAGAGGCGAAGGTAAATTTTGCAGCTGGAGCAGCTCAAGTGAGTTATGACCCAGATCAGACTTCACCTGAAATGATTGTCAAAATCATAAAAAAAACAGGCTATACTGCAGAACTGAAAGGTAAGTCTATGGCTCACCATGACCACTCTCATCATGCTAAGGCTGAAGGGAAGGATAAGTTGAAAGGAAGACGATTCAACTTTTTCATTGCGTCAGCCTTATCTACTTCAATTCTATTGCTTACCTTTGTTTTTGAGCATGAGGCAGGTCCAATGCTCATGTTGCTACTTTCTCTTATACTTTTGATTTTTCCTGGAAGAGAATTTTTCAAAAAAGGACTTCCTGGTCTTGTGAAAGGTAGACCTGGGATGGATACCTTAGTTGCCTTAGGTGTTGGAGCAGCCTTTATCTATTCATCTTACAACGTTCTTTTTACACCCGATCAGGTGGAATACTTCATGGACGTGGCGATCATTTCTACCTTTATCCTTTTAGGGAGGTATTTGGAGGCAATGGCAAAAGGTCGTGCGAGCGAGGCAATCAAGAAGCTCTTGGAGCTTTCTGCAAAAGTAGCGCACAGAGAGACAAAAGAAGGTTTTAAAGATGTGCCTATTGATGAAATTCAGGCCGGTGACATACTGCTTGTTAAAGCTGGTGAAAAAATCCCAACGGATGGGGTGATTGTTGAAGGGGCATCTTATATCAATGAGTCTATGGTGACTGGGGAAAGTATTCCTGTTGAAAAGTCAGTTGGGATGAATGTTATTGGAGCAACGTTAAATGGGGATAGTGCTTTTAAGATGGAGGCGAAAAGAGTTGGAAAAGAGACCATGCTTGCTCAAATTATTAAATTAGTTGAGGAAGCACAGATGTCTAAGGCCCCGATTCAGAAGCTAGTAGATCTGGTGGCAGGTTATTTTGTGTGGGGAGTACTTGCTATTGCCATAGCAACTCTCGTGACTTGGTATTTTGTAGCTGGAGAAATTCCTCGCGCTCTTATTTACACAGTTAGTGTTCTAATTATTGCTTGCCCTTGCGCACTTGGATTGGCAACGCCGATATCGATAGTAGTTGGTTCAGGTAAAGGGGCAAAAATGGGAATCCTACTGAAGAATGCAGAAAGCCTAGAAAAGATGCATAAGATCACAGCCATTTGTTTCGATAAAACAGGAACGATAACTAGAGGTCATCCAGAAGTTGTTACGTTCCAGAATGTATCAGGAAAAGAAAAAGAGAACTTACTTTGGGCTTCAGCTCTTGAAGAAATGTCTGAGCATCCGCTTGCTAAAAGCGTGGTGAAATACGGTAAGGATAAAAGCATTGGAAAACTTCCAAAGGCAGTGGATGTTCAGACTGTAAAAGGGAGAGGAATCAAAGCCAAGATCGATGATAAACTCTTCCACATTGGGAGCGTTAAGTACATGAAAGAGCTTAAAGTGGAGATGAAAGAACTTGGGGCCAAGCTCACTGAACTTGAAAAGAAGGGGCAGACAGTATTGGTATTTTCAAATAAAAGTGAAATATTAGCTTACTTCGGAGTTCAGGATGCCATCAAAGACTCATCCGCACAGGCAATCAAGCTTTTGAAAGATCAAAAGATCAAAACAGTTATGATTACAGGAGATAATGAAACGGTGGCTCACACCATTGCCAAGCAAGTAGGAATTGATGAAGTACATGCATCAGTAGATCCAGAGGAGAAGGTAAATATTGTGGCAGAACTTCAAAAGCAGGGTGAGGTAGTAGCTATGGTTGGAGATGGAATTAATGATAGTCCTGCACTTGCTAAGGCAGATGTGGGTATTGCTATGGGGACAGGAACTGATATCGCCATGGAAAGTGGAGATGTAGTGCTTGTGAAAGGAGACCTTCTCAAAGCGGTTGAGGCTATTGAACTTTCAGAGGCTACACTCAGAAACATCAAGCAGAATCTATTCTGGGCCTTTATCTATAATACAATAGGTATACCTGTAGCTGCGTTTGGTTTGCTTAATCCAATGGTTTCGTCTGCAGCTATGGCATTCTCTTCGGTTTCAGTAGTGTTAAATGCACTTAGACTTAAAAGATTTAAAGTGTAAAATACCACCATGAAAAAACTTGTGTCAGGACTAATCTTTCTTGGAATCCTTATAGCCACTTTTTGTTCAAGTGGTTGGATGGCGCACACAATAAGTGACATGACCAGCCACGGGGCTGCGCATGTAAGTGAATGCTGTGATTATAAAACAGATGCAGGTCATCACACGGAAGAAACGATAGCAATTGCGCCACTTTTCAATGATTTTTCTGTGCCTGTTGCGCTCCTAATTTTAGTACTTGCAGTAGTTCTTTTTCAAAGGAAAATCCCCTTATATGAAGGGAGCCACTCGCCATTTTATTTTCATCGTTTTTCCAGAGGTGTGTTCCAGTTGGAATAGTTAAGTTAAGACACTTAATTATTCTTAACTTTTTTAAACATGCCTAAAAAACAGTCAAACAAGGTGCAGTCAATTCTGACAGCACTTTCCTTCCTAGTTTTGGGAGCAACCATAGCACTAGTTGGAACTAGTATTTCAGAAAGCAGTCAGGCTAATCTGGGTGAGGTGCTTGTCCAAAATGATACTGATGAAGAAGAACAAATCATCATCAATGTAGACGAAGACGATGATGCTGTAATGGGAGACAAGGATGCCCCAATATTGATGGTTGAATTCTCTGATTACCAATGTCCATTCTGTAGAAAATTCTACAACGAAACACTTCCTCAAATTAAAGAGAATTACATTGATACTGGGTTAGTGAAATTTGCATATCGGGATCTTCCTTTAATCAGCTTGGGACATAGTGATGCTACACCTGCTGCTAATGCAGCTGAGTGTGCACGTGATCAAGAAGGAGATGAGATGTACTTTACCTTTCATGATTTAATCTTTGAGGGGCAGAATGAACTCGGAAATGGAACGGTAGCGATTCCAAAAGAAAGTTTATATGCTTATGCTGAAGAACTTGGTTTAGATATGGATGAGTTTACAAGCTGTCAGGAAAATCTTGATTTTGAGGATGAAATCGCAGAAGACACAGCCGTAGCTCGATCCATCGGTATTGGAGGAACACCTGCCTTCGTCATAAATGGTGAAGTAGTAACGGGTGCGTATCCATACGAGACTTTTGAAGCACTCTTTGAACAACTACTCCAATGAAGAAATTAATCATTCTTAGTTTCCTTGGGCTCACTTTGCTTGCTACTGCTTGTCAAAGCGTTGATGAGGTTCAAGAGACTTCCACTCAATCAAATGATACGGATGAACTCTTTGTCTTTGAAGAAACAGAATTTGATTTTGGCGTAATTAAGCAGTCTGGAGGGATTGTGGAGCATGACTTTGACTTTACTTATGTGGGAGAAGAGCCAATCTCTATTACTTCAACTCCCGGAAGTTGTGCCTGTACGACCGCAGAAATCAGCCAGAATGAATTTCAGCCAGGCGAGTCAGGAGTACTGACCGTCTACTTCCATCCAAACCTTCATGCTGAGCCAGAAGGCCATTTCTTTAAGTCTGTACTAATTATGACAGACCCATCCATCAGTCCTGCACCAGAAGTAAAAGTGTGGCAGGAAATTGATTTAGATCTTGGTGAGGAATTCTTTGAACTTCAAGCACCTCATGAAGATGATGGTCACGGTCATGATGAAGTTTCTGTTGAGCCAAGCGTTCCAGCATTCGTTGAGCGAAGTAGTCGAGAGATAGCCATGGAAGCAGTAGAACTCATTGACGAGCTAGATGATGGAATGGAGTATCAATATTTTACTTACAACGGAACGGTACCGGGCCCTTTTCTCAGAGCAAAGGTGGGTGACGAAGTCACTTTCACGCTCAAAAATGCTGAAGACAATGTTAACGTCCACTCTATTGATCTTCATGCTGTGAATGGGCCCGGTGGGGGTGCCACGGAAACACAGGTTTATCCTGGTGAAGAAAAAACATTCACCTTTGAGGCACTCAATCCAGGAATTTATGTTTATCATTGTGCAAGTCCTGAAGTGGCAGATCATGTTGCCAATGGAATGTATGGATTGATCCTTGTAGAGCCTGAAGAAGGGCTTGTGCCTGTTGATCGTGAATACTACGTGATGCAAGGAGAATTCTACCCAATTCTTACACGCGGAGAGACAGGTTTAACCCAACTCTCCGGCGAAAAAATGGAAGAAGAGGATCCTGAATACATTGTATTTAATGGGACATTTGATAGCTTAATGGCTGAAAATGCCCTAACAGCCAATGTGGGAGAAACAGTGCGTCTTTATGTTGGAAATGGAGGAGTAGCAAAAAGCTCTAACTTTCACGTCATAGGTGAAATTTTTGACACAGTTTACCCAGAAGGGGGAACACCCGTCATCAACAATGTCCAAACGACCAATGTCCCTGCAGGAGGGGCGACCATTGTAGAATTTACACTCGATCAACCCGGAACTTATAAGCTGGTTGATCATGCTCTAAGTCGCCTTGAAAAAGGTGCTCTTGGAGAACTTATTGTCCAATAACTTTATAAAATGAAAAAATTAATTACATTACTAAGTCTGTCCGCTTTACTATTCTCTGCCTGTTCGACTGAGGAAGTGAACGAACTGACAACTGGAGGAAACGTTCAATACCTAGCCTCATTTGGATCTACACTTGAAGATGCAAATCACGATTGGGGGAATATTAACATTGAAGGTGGTTTAGCTACTTATACATTCCCGTTCCAAAATGATAGCGAAGAAGAAATGCTCATCAAAACAGCATCAACTACATGTATGTGTACGTCCGCTGAAATTGAGCTAGAAAGCGGAGAAACTTCTCCAGAATTTGGCATGCATAGTGCTAAAGAGTGGGATCAAGTAGTAGCTCCCGGTGAGACATTCGATGTTTATGTCGCTTTCGATCCAATGGCTCATGGTCCTGATGCGGTTGGAGCAATCACACGATCTGTATTTATCGAGACCAGTGCGACAAATGTTGAAGAAGGAACAATAGAACTTAAAGTAAGTGGAGAAGTGCTTTATGCAGATGAATATGAAGAGCTCGCTCAGGAAGAAGAAGTGACATACACAAATATCGAAGCATCAGAGTTAGCTTCCATGCTTGAGGACAAAGACTTCTTCTTGCTTGATGTGCATATTCCAGAGCAAGAACACATTGAGGGAACCGATACATTTATTCCTTACGATGAACTTGCTTCATACACATCAGATCTTCCAGAAGATAAAGATGTAGAAATTGTAGTTTACTGCCGAAGTGGAAGTATGAGTACTGCAGCATCGGCTGAACTTATCGATATGGGTTACACAAATGTAAAGAATGTACTCGGAGGAATCCAAGCCTATAACTCCCTTTAATCATGCCAAGTTACTCAATATCAAAAACAAGCATGAAGTCTTTCAAAGAAACAGTAGAAGCTGTTAAGGCAGCTCTTAAACAAGAGGGGTTTGGCATACTTACTGAAATCGATGTTCAGCAGAAAATGAAAGAAAAGCTCGATAAAGAAATGGATGAATATATCATCCTAGGTGCATGCCACCCTCCATCAGCATACAAAGCTATTCAATTAGAGGAGCAAGTCGGGTTGTTCTTGCCATGTAATGTCATCATCTATCGGTCGCAGAAAGGTGGCATTATGGTTGGTGCAATTAGACCTTCTATAGCAATGAGTATGATTTCTAATCCAGATCTCAACTGCGTAGCAAAAGATGTAGAAGAGAGCATGGAGCGAGTTTTATCACATATATAAATATGAAAGGTTTATTAAGTATTCATCAAAAACCACTCCATTATTTTTACACCTTTGCGCTTGCTGCACTGATATTTGATGGGTACTTCCTTCTAATGAAAAAACTTCCCGGAGTTGGAGCTGTTCCTGCATGTACAGTGGGTGGCTCGCTTACTCTAGGAAACATTGTCTTTAGTGTCATCCTTAGTGTGCTAACCGCAATTATGGTTGCTGGGCTCATCAAACTGTATAAGATGAGATCTCAAAGAAAGAAAGCTACGATGAACACATCTCTTGCAGGATTTGGATTTATCGTGGGATTCTTCACGGTCTTTTGTGCACTTTGCACCATACCTGTCATATCTCTATTTGGAGTAGCAATAGGCTTGGGCTTTTTCACAACTTATAATCTTTTATTTAAAATAATCAGCTTAATCGTTATGGGCCTCTCTCTTTACTTACTTAACCGACAGTTGAGCAACGCCTGCTCATGTAATCTTTAATTTATGAAAAAGTTACTTATTCCCATTTTCTTAGTTGTAGGAGTTTCATTAGGTCTTCTAGTGGGAACTGATCTACAAACATTTGAAGTTCAAGAAACGTATGCAGCGGTTTCTAAAGCAGATCTTGAAAATGAATTTGATGGTGCTTACGCCGAGGAAATAGAGCCAACAGGAGTTCTACATGAAATTGATTTGATTGCTGCTGAGTCAGAAATGGTGCTTGTTCCTGGAGAAAAAACAATGACATGGAGTTACAACGGCACCACTCCCGCAGAAGAAATTCGAATCAAGTTAGGTGATGAGCTCAAAATCAATTTTGAGAATCAACTTGAGCAAGCAACAACGATTCATTTTCACGGGATCCGTGTCCCAAATGAAATGGATGGTGTTCCAACAGTCACTCAGGACTTTATCGAGCCTGGAGAAAGCTTCACCTATCAGTTCATACCAAAAGACGCAGGAACGTACTGGTACCATCCTCATTTTGAGTCTGCCGAGCAGATAGAAATGGGACTATATGGGGTCATCGTTGTAGAGGATGAAACATCTGAGCTTTATTCTCAAGATGAGGTTTGGCTTATCGATGACTGGCTTTTACAAAGTGATTACCAAATCTATCCAAACTTTGTTACAGGTCATGACCTTATGCATGATGGACGTTGGGGAAATCTCGTAACAGTAAATAGTTCTATTGATGAAACTTTGATAGTTCAGCCCGGTGAACGCATTCGACTTCGATTAGTGAACACTTCAAATGGGCGCATCTATGAACTTAAGTTCGGAGAGCTTGAAGCTACCGCCATTGCTGTAGATGGAATGCTTGTAGGAGAGGTCTTCGATGCTGAAGGTTTTGAATTGGCTCCAGGAAATCGGATTGATCTCGATATCACTATTCCAACAGATGCAGAAGGAGAAGAATTTATTATTTATGATGCATTCACACGCTCGACCATCCAATTAGCAAGAATTTTAGTTGAAGGTGAAACTGTTGAAACACCCGTCTTCGACTTCCCAATAAACCCAAATGTACCAAGCTGGGAAGCAACGGGCAATGATCCAGATTTGGTCTATGAACTGGACTCTCAGCGAGCATCTGGAGGTATGATGAATCTTCAGTGGGTGATTAATGGGAGAGCCTATTCGGATATCATTCCAGATGAAATTGAAGCTGGTGAGTTTGTAAAAATTCAATTCAAAAATGAATCTTCACGACTCCATCCTATGCATATTCATGGGCAATTCTTCAAAGTAGTTTCTAGAGATGGTGAACCAGTAGATGAACCCTACTTTAGGGATACTGTGCTAGTGCACCCAGATGAAACTGTTGAAGTGGGAATGGTTCCACTCGACTCTGGAAGTTGGATGAATCATTGCCACATTCTTGAACATGCCGAAGCAGGCATGATGACTATTATTAACGTTGAATAAAAATGACAATACCTCATATTCTATTTTTCTTACTCTCAACCATAGGGATATTAGAAACAGCTTATCTCATTAAATCGAGAGTTTATAAACAAAGACCCAAATGTATTGTTGGGTCAGGGCAATGCCACATTGTTTTGGAAAGCAAATACAACAAAACCTTTGGATTTCACAACGATATGCTTGGTTTACTTTTCTATCTTGGCTTAACATTATTAACCATATTAGTAATCGCTGAGGCGAACCCATTTGATTTATGGCATGTGCTTAGCAAGGTGCTCATTCTGACTGGAGTGGTATTATCAGCCTACTTCACTTTCTTACAGTGGAAAGTAATTAAACAGTGGTGCTTTTGGTGCTTAATGTCTGCCTTCACAATCTTATCCATGTCAATCATCCTCATAGGATTTGATCTATATCTTTAACTCATGATTCATGAAAATCTATAAAAATTTAGCCGCCCTTAGTGCTCTTGTTGCAGGAGGGCTGCATGTGTCTCTTGTCTCTTTTGGGCATTTGACAGCCTTTCCTCCGCTTGAATTCGTATTCTTCATGAGTGTGGGGCTAGCCCAAATTCTGTGGGCCATCTTCTTTTATAAACAGCCACAGGCATTTTCGTATTATTTTGGAGCGCTTCTGAATGGAGGAGTACCAATCATGTGGCTCTTCACTAGATTCTATACAGCTCCTTTCATGGGAGGGCCAGAACACATTGATGCTCTGGGTATTCTTGTTCAATCCTTGAGTGTATTAGCTTTGTTATTCAGCTCATTCATTTGGTTTAAACACGCGAAAAAAGCAGGATCGCATGCATTGGTTGTTATTCTTTTGGCTATCATCAGTGGTGTATTGAATTATGGAGCTGCTCTGAGTATGGAGTATGTCTTCCCGGATAGAGAAATCAATCATGGGCATGGTGAAGAAGAAGAGCATATGGATGACGAAGAACCTCATATGGATACAGTTCCACATAAAGACGAAGAGCCACATATGGACGAAGAACCTCATGTAGATGAGGTCCCTCATAGTTAAAAACAATTAATCAAAATATAACTCCACGCTATGCCAAACAAACTTAAAAAACTCATCAAGAAAATACTTTAAATTGTTACCCATAAAATACTATGAATTACCCAAAAGAGTGGGATGAACTCCCCAAAAAAGAAAGAAAGAAAAAGCTTAAACAGCTCAAGAGAGAGCAAGAGAGACTGGCTGTACAAAAACAAGCAAAGAAGAACAGATTCTTATTCCTAACTAGTGCTACTCTCGTTATTGCCTTGATTACCTATGCAATTGTCATGGTGGTTATCAAAAATACTCGAACCATTGAAGGTCTTGCAGAATATAATATTTCTGACTGGAAACATGTCACGACTGAAGTAGACTACCCTCAAAGCCCGGGAGTTGGGGGAGATCACCACCCAAATTGGGTTTCTTGTAATGGAGACATTTATGATGAAGAGTTAGATGTTGAACGTGCGGTGCATGCCTTGGAACACGGAGCAGTTTGGATCACCTATATAGAAGGAGAAGTTTCAGAGGAAGATATTGAGACTCTTGAAAAGAAAGTAAAAAACTACACCTTCATGAGTCCTTACAGTGAACAAGATGCACCCATTGTTTTAACGGCCTGGGGTTATCAATTGGAGCTTGATGATGCAAGTGATCCACGAGTAGATTACTTCATCGATCAATTCAGACAAGGACCTCAAACACCTGAGCCAGGTGCTACCTGTAATACAAATGCCTTTGGCATGTAACCACTTAATTATGAAAAAATATATATTTACCCTGCTCCTTTTATTAACAGTCAGTCTACTGTCAACAAATCTGCTCTTACCCAAAGTAGATAGTGCAGACATTGTCTTTGCACAGAACATGAGTGATCACCACGATCAAGCTATAGAAATGTCTTTCGTAGTTCTTGCAAATTCAGAGAATTCAAATCTCAGAGGCTTAGCCTATGACATCATTAATACTCAGGCTACTCAGCGTGGAATGATGATGGGCTGGCTTCAAAATTGGGATGAGCCACTGAACTCAGACCTAGATCACGCCCAAATGGAAGCCATGGGTATGGCATCGGGAGCAGAGATGGAAAGACTCTACGAATTGGAGGCTAGTGAGCTAGACAGCCTTTTTATGGAGTTAATGATTCGTCATCATATGGGAGGTATTGATATGGCTGAAATTTACGTTGAAGAAGGTGAATATGACCTTCTCATAGATCTGGCAGAAACCATGATTGCAGGGCAGAGAGGTGAAATTGAATATCTAGACTCACTTTATGAAACGTTTACAGGAAATTGATTCACTACGTGGAGTAGCAATTGTTCTAATGGTTACTTATCATTTCAATTTCGATTTATTTTGGTTGAATCTTGCTGATGTAGATCCATTTGGAACTTTTTGGTCAATTATTGGTGAGATCACTCGCTACTTATTCCTTGGGCTCGTGGGCGTTAGTATCGCTCTATCAGGTAGAGGGCATGTTATGCAGCTCAAACGTGGCCTGAAAATATTTGCCTGGGGCTTAGTTATTACAGCAGTGACTTGGCTTACAGTTGGGGAAGGCTTTGTCTTTTTTGGTATTCTACACTTGATAGGTGTATCTATACCCATCGTAGTTCTTTTCAAGCACAAGCCTTGTCTATCCGTAATAATAGCCTTTGTTGTTCTCATATTGGGTCAGGTTTTATCAGCAATTGAAGTGCAATCTATATGGCTATCGCCTCTCGGCTTTGATGTTAAGGGCTTTTATCCATTAGATTATTTCCCAATTTTTCCTTGGCTTGCAGCTCCCTTAATTGGCCTAGTAATTGGTGAATTTCTTTATAAGGATCGTCAACCTAGCTGCTTAGCAGTCATAAATAAGATTCCAGGCTTAAGCTTATTTGGTCAAAATGCACTTTTCATATATTTGGTGCATCAGCCATTGTTGATAGGAGCATTGCTCTTGATTTGATACTGAGTAGACTTGATCATGCTTTCATGTTATAATTAGCAGATTAAATCTATTATTCATGCCAAATAAACTTAAAAAACTCATCAAGAAGATTCGCCTAAGATGGCACCATCCCATCCTAGGTTCGGTATTTATTCTTTCAGTTCTTGTTTTATCAATATTCTTTGGTCGGCTATACGCTCTCAGCCAAATTGGTCAAAATGTTTATGTGAACGACATTCATCTTTCAGGGATGACCTATGAAGCGGCTTCTGAATTACTTGAGGACAAGTTTTCAAGCTACTCAGAGACAGTAGTGGAAGTGAGCTTTCATGATGAGCTTTATGAATTCACTCTGGCTGAATTAGGACTAGAGTTTGATACTGTTCAAATCATTGAACATGTTTATTTAGCTGATTACGGAGAAAATCTGTGGGAAGGAATGAAGTCGCAAGTTTATCGTCTGTTTAATGAAGTACACATTGAGCCAGTGGTTCACGCAGACGTTCTTGTCTTTGAGGACTCTTTGAAGTCAAAAATTGAAGATCTAAATGACCCACAGAACGCTTTGGTTCTTTTAGATGAAGAAGGAAGTTTTACATCAACCACTCATCAAGATGGCCTCACTGGTCAATACGAGGAAGCTTATGAGCAACTTAAGGGGCAAATGGCGCAGTTGGAAGAATTAACTATTCAGCTGGATACAGAGGTGCTTTACGCAAATCTGACTGGAGACCTAGCAGAGAATGCTGCTGAGTTAGCAAATCACTACACCTCAGATACATTCACTTTTGTATATACGACCGAGTATGCTGCACGAGAATATACGATGAACATCAGTCCAGAGTGGGTTTCATTTGTGGAGGATGATGCTGGAGCATTAAGTGTGGAAATTAATCGCACAGAGCTTGAAAATTTCCTAAATGAGTCCTTAGCTTCTGACATCAATCAGGAGGTAGAACATGCAAAACTTATTTCACTTCCTACTGAAGATTCTGATTATGCAGAGGTAGAAGGTGTGGCAAAGGATGGAGTGACTTTGATAGTTGAAGAGACGGTCGAAAACTTCCTTGCTGCTCTTGAAGAGGATATCCATGAGGTTGAAGTAGTTGTAGAAATTAAGCCAGGAACAATCATGAATGAAACAGGAGAAAACCTTGGGGAATTAACATTGCTAGCTTCTGGGGTTTCCAACTGGGAAGGTTCACCAGATGGACGAGATTATAATGTTCGCAAAGGGCTGAACGAGAAGGTAAACAATATTTTCCTTGCACCAGGTGAAGAATATGATTTCAATGAAAATCTTGGGCCAGTAACGAACTCTGCTGGATGGCAAAACTCACTGGCTATATTCAGAGGGTCTGAACTTATTCCGGTGCCTGGAGGTGGATTGTGTCAGGTTTCTACAACGGTTTACCGAGCTGCATTAAATGCAGGTTTGGAAATTACGGAAAGGAGTAACCATTCACTTTACGTTCATTACTACAAAGACTATGGGGATGGCCTTGATGCAGCAATTTATCCAGGTTCAAAGAATCTTCGTTTTATGAACGATACGGATAACTACATGCTTGTTCAGGCTTATGACGATGGTGATGATGGCTTCGTAAATATTTATGGAACTCCTGATGGTCGTGATGTTGAGTTGATTGGTCCATTCTATCCAAATGATATTCCAGAAGAGTGGCAGGATCGTATTTCACTTGCTTACAATCAAATTGGCTGGTGGCAAATCATTACGGATGCTGACGGCAATGTTCTTGAAGAAAAACAACTCACGGGGAGCTACAGGTCGATTCCTTACTAAAACTTTGACTTAAGCTTTGGATATGAGATTATTGTAGTGATTTCCACACCATGAATAATCTCATATCACAACACCAGGCAATTTCTTTACTCTCGAAGCAATTTGAGGATTGTTTTAAACCCAGTGAGGCACTGTTACAAGTTATTGAGTACAATGTAGAAATGGGGGCGCGAATGATTGAAATGGTTCAGCCAATGATCGATATGCAAGCTCAAGCAATCGCAGCGGTGCAACCTATGATTGAAATGCAGAAACAAACCATGGCTGCCGTTCAGCCAATTTTGGATATGTATGACCAGATCTCTACAATTGTTGATATGCTTGAGCTTCCAACTCGAGTTTTAGGTCTTGAAATTCCTGAAGCTATTGATGAAGAGGTAGAAACAGTTGAGAAGCTAAAGAAAGTAAAACGACTGAAAGCAGCGATAGTAGCAAAGGATAATGGATTTGAAATATATGGACAGCTCATCCCCGTTAAAATGCATACAAACCATGCGGTCTTACTAAAAGCATTGCTTCACTATGCCGAAAGAGAGCTTGTTACTTATATAATGATCGAAGACTTCTTTAGGCAGCAAGGTAAGCCATACAGATCAGGAGATAAAATTGCTGAAAGAATCTTAAATGCAAGAGACTCAATGTATCGTTTTATAGATTCACTTCCTGAAAAACTAGGTAATGGTCAGAAGGTAGTTAAGGTGGTAGATGGCAAAGGGTTAAAGTTCAACAATAAGGCGCACTATTAGACAACATTTTTCATTCCTGAGAAATATTCCTAAGAAATAACCAGTAAATTAATAATTCTAAGGAGCTTTTTGAACGAGGATAATTTTGGTGGACATTAACTCCCAAAATCATGGAAAGTTCAAAACTAAAAATCCGCTTAGTTCCTATCAGTGAACTCAAGCCAGCATTGTATAATCCACGGAAGTGGAGCAAGGAGGCCACTTCCGATCTTAAAGAGAGTATTCAAATATATGGATTGGTAGATCCCATATTAGTAAACGGATCTGACGCTAGGAAAAACATCGTGATTGGTGGTCACTTTAGGTTGAAAATAGCCAAAGATTTAGGATACAAAGAGGTGCCAGTTGTTTACTTGGATATTCCAGAAATAGAAAAAGAAAAAGAGCTGAATTTACGTCTCAATAAGAATCAAGGAGATTGGGATTTTGAATTACTCAGAGAGTTAGACGTTGATCTCCTGAAGATAGTCGGATTTCAAGAAGATGAGCTTGAAGAGATTTGGACAGGCTTACTTGAAACAGAAGATGATGAGTTCGACATTAATAAGGAGCTTAAGAGTCTCAAGGCACCCTTTGTAAAGGAAGGCGAAATGTACCAACTGGGGCAACACCGCCTCTTATGTGGTGACTCTACAAAGCTTACGGACGTCACACGACTTGCTGTTGGAACCAATGTTTCAATGATTTACTCAGATCCACCTTTCAATATCAGCTTAGACTACAATAAGGGGATTGGTACGAGTGGAAAATATGGTGGGTCAAAGGTTCAAGACAATAAGTCATATACAGATTACAAAAAATTCCTTAGCCAGACACTTGAACATGCGCTGAGCTTACTTGGCCAAGATATCCATGTTTTCTATTGGTGTGATGAGTCCTACATTGGGCTAATCCAGCAATTATACAAGGAGTATGGGGTCCAAAATAAGCGTGTTTGTCTCTGGGTTAAGAATAATCAAATGGCTACGCCACAAATTGCCTTTTCAAAGGTTTATGAACCTTGCGTCTATGGGGTGAAAGGTAAGCCAAAACTGAATGGCAAATACACTGCATTGAATGAGGTCATGAACAAAGAGGCAGGCACAGGGAATCAGCTGCACGAAGATATACAAGATATGTTCAACATTTGGCTTGAACGACGTTTGCCAGCAAACGAGTATCAACATCCAACAGAAAAGCCCCCGACTCTGCATGAAAAAGCAATCAAGCGTTGCACGGGCATTGGTGACACCATACTAGACTTATTCGGAGGAAGTGGAAGTACGCTCATAGCCTGCCAACAGCTAAAGAGGCGCTGTTTGGTGATGGAGATGGATCCAGTCTTCTGTTCACTGATTATTCGTCGCTATGAAGCCATTACAGGAGATAAAGCTCAATTAATAACCCAGAAACAATGAAAGAAGATGCCATCACAGTTCGGAAGGAGAAGAATAAAGAGTTACTACTCAAGCAGCTTAAGAAAACACCTGTTGTGGAGGTCGCTTGTAAAAAACTAGGAATTGGTCGAGCTAGTTATTATCGCTGGCGAAAGGAAGACGAAGAATTTAAGAACAAAGCGGACGAAGCCTTATTCATTGGTAAGCACTTCATAAATGACATGGCTGAGTCTCAACTTATCCGAGCCATTCAAGAAGGTATTGAGATTGTAGGTGTGAAACGTGAAAGTAAGTCTGCTAAAGACTCTGGTGGTCGGAGTGCATACAATGAACTAATTAAAGGTCTCCAACAACAAGAATTTAATGCAATTTTGACGTGGGCGCCTGACCGACTGAGTCGGAATGCTGGTGACCTGGGATCTCTAGTAGATCTTATGGATAGCGGCTTCTTGAAGGAAATTCGCACCTTCAGTCAGAAATTCACAAATAACCCCAATGAGAAATTCTTGCTGATGATTCTTTGTAGCCAAGCAAAGCTTGAGAACGACAATAGAGGCATTAATGTGAAGCGAGGTCTACGCGCAAAGTGTGAGCGTGGGATTAGGCCTGGATGTGTGCCACTAGGATACAAGCTGATTCGAAGTAAAAGCTTTGGTGATCCAAGCAAAACCGTAATCGACAAAGAACGTGCTCCATTCATTAGGAAGATGTTTGAGTATGTGATTGAAAATGACCTCAGTGGTAGACAGGTTAATGAATATCTGACTGATGAGGGCTTCAGAACAAAGAATGGAAAGCCTCTTACCTTGAGCATGACGTATCGGATATTCAAACAGACCTTCTATTATGGGAAGTTCGAGTATCCAAAAGGGAGTGGGAATATTTATCAAGGTTCACACGAGCCACTTATCTCAAAAGAAGACTTTCTTGAAGCTAACAAGAAATTGAAGACCTCACCAAAAGGTAAGTGGGGCAGAAAAGATTTCTATTTCAGCCGACTTTTTAAGTGCGGATCATGTGGGTCAGGAATTTCAGGAGAAGAACGAGTGAATCGGCATGGAAAGTATTACACTTACTATAAATGCAATAAATACGGCGGTAAGAACAAGTGTCGTGAAAAATATATTCGTGAGGAAAAGTTGATTGAATCCATCGCTAAGTTAGTGGATAAGCTAAAAGATGATCATTTCCGACTAAGTAGGCGGCTTGAGCATGAAGTAAAGAAGTTGAATGAGTTACAGCTCATCACGGGTGGTGAACACGCAAAAAAGCTAACTTCACAGGATTACATTGAGTATATCTTGAAAAGTGGGACAGCTGAGGAAAAACGTGACTTGTTAAAATGTTTGGATAGAAAGCTTTATCTTAGTGAGGGGTCAATTGCCTAACCATGGCTTGATTTCATCCTCACACACTACAAATGAGCGGCCAGAGATCATCTCTTTGCGTTCAGTGTCACACTGTCCAATCTCATACATGAAGTCATCCTCCATTTCACCTTTCCACGGCTCTTTAAAAATAATCATTGGATTTTTATTGAACAGGACAATATCTCCAAGTTTATATTTTGGGGTATCCTCGGATACTTTATTGGATATGATGGCTTTAACGGCACCTAAAAGGTTAAAATCGTCATTTTCTATGTCAACGATCTCAGCAGGAAAAGATTGATTAATTGAGCAAAGTGCAACTTGTTTGCCGTCAATTCTCTTCACAAGCTTTATTTTTGGAACATCCTTATGGATGACCAAGCACATTCCATTTCCAGGGATGTCTGATTGAATTTTCACTAAAACTTGGTCACCTTCATGAATTCTTGGCTCCATTGAGCTCCCACGTGTTTCAACTAGGTAGTATTGGTCGGGATTTGCAATTCCAAATGTTTTTGAAGAAACGGCGACTTCATCAATTGCATTCTCTTGAGTTAGAAATCCAGTGGGTCCACATTCAGCAGTAGCATACAAGGGGAGGTAAACAACATCTTGCACTGGTGAGCTTGGAACAATCGCTTCGTTGACATCCCACCTTAACAGCCCCTTCTTTTCAAGTTGTTGAATGTGGTGTCTTACCTGTTGAGGATTTGAAACGTCAACAAGGTCGCCGATTGCCCTTAGGCTAAATGAGCCAACATTTGGTGTTTGAGGGAGTGCTTCGAGCAGCTGCCTTTGAATCTTATGAAGTTTCATAATCAAATTCTAGCATTTTCTAGTGTAAAACGGAAGAGAAATTAACGCTGTTAAGGAAAACTTGACGCATAGGGTGGAAATCAGCTATAACGGAGAAGATTTCCTTTTATTCATTAACCCTCCATAAAATGGCTAATCAAAAGAAAAAAACGCTCAGAACCTCCAAGGAGAATTCAAAGGGGCGGAACATCAAGTCTATTGACTTAAAAAATCTCACCGAAAAACAAAATCGGGAGCTTATTAAGAAGGCAAAAGCGGGTAAACTGCCTGGTTACCACGTCGTGCAACAGAAGAAGAAAAAGCCTTTCTTAAGGTCTAACCCAGACAAGAAAAAGAAGAACAATCTAGATCCGATCAGGAAAAAATAAACCTACAGACTTAACTGCCAATACCACTCCTTCACCCTAGGTTCACGGGATGTGAACCTTTTGGGGTGTTTCAGTGCACCCAACAGGTAAGAGCATCACAGCAAAATACACCTGCTCCTTCGCCTAGGGTGGCGGGAATCAGGTGCCAATAGTGCTCTAGCTGGCTGGGGCGAAGCGATTCGAACCCATGGCGCAAAGCCACTCAATAGACCTTTTTAACAAAAAAGCATGACATTGAGCCATGCTTTTAAGATTGTTGAGTGTTTAGAATAACTGTTTTGCCAGAGTGATGATCTTTGCAACTTCAGCACGGTTTGGAACTTCATCAGGACGGAATGTTCCTGCTTCTTCATCTCCAGAAATCACACCAAGGCTTAGAGCGTGGTTGATTGCATTCACATTTATATGACTGAGTGCAACATCACTAAATGGAGCTTCACTTGCACTTTCAACATCCAAATCAAGTACATCAACGATCAACTGGATCAATTCTCCTCGTGTGACTTGAGAGGTGTATTCAGAGTCATCAACAAGTGCATTCTCTACTCTATCCAATAGGTCTGTACTAAGTAGATCTGAAAAGTCTTCTTGAAGCACGAGGGCGTATCCACGAGCCCAGAAATCACCTTCAGAAATATCTTCAGGGTCTTCATTGAGAATACATTGAAGAACAAACTTCATGCTTTCTCCAAATAGAACTTCACTTCCTGGTCTGAATTCACCAAGTTCGTTTCCAGCTTCATCTTTGAACCCAGAAATACACGCTTCAGATTCCATTTGGTCAACAAAGTTGAAGAACCATTCTTCATCATCGGTGTCTCTAAATGGGATCACATCATCATCAAATTTGCTTTCTGTAGACTCATCTTTGATTTCTTCAATCTTATCTTCTAGTTCTGAAACTTGATCTTCAAGACTATCATCTGATTCTACGATGTTTTCTATATCTGAAATGACATCATCTTCATCCACACCGCTCACATTGAATTCTGCAAGAGCAATAAGTAGATTACTCAATTCAGATTCAACGGTATCTGCTAGGGCAGTTAATGCTTCATCAATAGCTGTATTTGCGGCTTGATCCTCTTCAGAGAGCAAGCTTTCTACAAAGTCAGCAACTTCTTCTTCGAAATCTTCGAAACATTCGTCAAATTCTTCTTCATCATCTTCATCAGAAAGTACTGCTTCAGCAATACATTCTCCAAAATCTTCACCTAATTCAGATTCCTCACTGTTTGAGTGTATATCTTTACCTTTGGCGTACATGGCTTCATGTTTTGCTTCGCGGGCAAGCTCTTCAGCTCCTTCATAGTTTCCTGAATCAAACTCAGCTTGTGCATCTGCAAGCAGTTCACGAGCACCTTCTAGTCTAACAAGGGCATCTGACACATCTTTGCCTTCTGCTTCTTTCTCAATGATGGTTTCTTCAGCTTCAGCTATTTCTTCTTCTGCATCTTCAATTTTATCTGCAGCATCTTCCATGTCATCTTCATCTTCATCTTCATCCTCGTCTTCGTCCATATCATCACTATCGTCTGAATCTTCCTCGGTGTCGTCTTCATCTTCGTCTTCGTCCATATCATCACTATCGTCTGAATCTTCCTCGGTGTCGTCTTCATCTTCGTCTTCGTCCATATCATCACTATCGTCTGAATCTTCCTCGGTATCGTCATCATCTTCATCACTACTCCCAGAATTATCGGAGTCATCTCCTTCATCTGACAGTTCGACGGTGTCATCAGCATCCAATACAGATGCTTCACCATCTGCGAGAGTTGCCAAAGCTATTGATGCAGGTACAAGTAGTACAAGCAGTAAAATAAGTAGTTTTTTATACATGACTTTTATGGTTAAATCATGCAATTATAACATATTTATGCATGAATATCAAGCAGGCGATTAAGCTGCTTAGAGGAACTGTAGATTCAAGTTTATATGCTGCCAATACTGCCCCTTCACCCTAGGTTCACGGGATGCGAACCTTTTGGCGTGTTTCAGCGCACCCAACAGATAAGGGCCTCACAACAAAATTTACCTGCTCCTTCTCCTAGGGAGTCGGGAATCAGGTGCCAATACCTCATCTATTGGCTGGGGCGGAGGGATTCGAACCCCCGAATGGTGGAACCAAAATCCACTGCCTTACCACTTGGCGACGCCCCAGCGTCACACCCTTAAAAGGATGCCCAGCTAATCTAATAAATGCACGAAAGGAAGTCAATACTTAGAGACCCAGTGCTTCTTGGATAGAACGGATCTCTTCTTCGAGGTCACTTTGCATTTCAAGAATATATTGCTCGGGAAGGTCATCTGAAGGAACTTCTTCCAATGGAAGGTAGAGTAGGGGGTCCACTCGGGCTCCATCTTGCCAAACTTCCATATGTAGATGCGGACCCGTAGTGCGAGAGCCAGCACCAATAGAGCCAGGCATAGCCCCCGTAAAGGCAATGATTTCACCTTGCTCAACAAAATCTCCAACTTGGATCTCTCTACCATTCTTAAGAGAGAGTCCGGAGATGTGTCCGGCGAGGGTCATCACTCCTTTACGATGAGCCACCATGATATAAGCGTAAGCGCTCGATTCAGAGTCGAATTTAATATCAAAGACCACTCCATCTGCAGCGGCCGTTATTGGCGTTCCTTGTCCCGCACGTACATCGAGGGCGTAATGTTGAACCCCAAAGGTTTCCAGGTAACCGGAATCCGTAAAGTAGGCGGTCAGCCCATTTTCAGGTGAGACAGGCCAGGCGAGGTCCACAATCCCTGAGGCTTCAGTGATCGAGTAGTTCTCGGCCATTTCTTCTTCAATCTTGGTGATGACTTCCTGCTGAGTATCAGAGAGTCCATCCACCGTTGCACCAAGCAGCTCTTCCATTTGCATCACACTCTGCTCCAGAGCCGTGATTTCAGCCAAGAGGTCGATTTCATTGTCATCGGCGGCATCAAGCATGGTTTCCAAGATGGCTTCTTCCGATCGCATCTCTAGGAGTAGCGCGGATTGAGCTTCAAGCTCTTCTTCGAGTCGGTCGAGTTCATTCGCAAGTTCTTCATCAAGCACATCCAATTCTTCACGTTTTGTTCGTAGTTCGCTCCATTTTAGGCTCAATTCATCACTAATGAATTCTAAAATTATGATCTGCTCTTGGTTCTCCTCCTCGAGTAAATCAAGGTAGGTGAGCTCCTGTAGTGTTTCAGAAACACTCTGAGGGCTGGCCAAGACTTTTACAGCATTTAGACCTTCATCGGTGTAGTAGATGCTGCGATTCAAATAAAGCAGCTCCATAAATTCTTGAACGATTTCTAGCTGATCTTTCTTTTTAAGCTCAAGAATCTGAACGTCTTCTTCAAGCTCCTCAAGTTCAATTTTTTTAGATTCAGTTTGTGACTTCACACTTAGCACTTGATCTTCAATATCCTCAATTTGCAGTTTCAATTGCTGAATAATGAGTTCTAGATTGAGGATCATTTCACGGACATCTTCCAAGTTTTCCTTGGCTCCATCAAGATTGGTCTGGAGTAAGTAGTATCGGTACTGAGCTTGAGCGAGCTTCTGTTTCAGTTGTAAAACAAGATTACTCTGTTGTACGGCAGTATTTAGAGATTGGAAGCTTCCACTGTCTTCTTCATCGACGCTTTCTTCCGCAAGCTCAACCAGTTCTTCAGCGCTGACCTCCTCGAGTGAATCGATTTCATCCTTGAGCTCATCAGGCACAACGGGAATCACTTCATGTTCAGAATGATCATGAAACTGATCAGGAACAGGTAGCGTCTCCTGAGCTGCAAGACCCACTGAAGGAGCAAGCAGACTGAGAACAGCAATGAATGAGAGAAGTCGTTTCACAATTGAGATAAATATATCTAAGTATTATATCAGAGATTGTGCTTTTTCTCAATCTGTTAAGAGGGATTCTATGAGACGAGTGTTCGCAGCGGGGAATGCGTAGTTTTTTAATTCAGATCTTGGGACCCATTTACCCTCAACGGCAGCGGTAAGTTTTACGGTTCCTCGCTCATATTTGGCCAAATAGCAGTGTAGATCGACCTTAAAGCGGGTGTAGGCGTGTTTGATCCTTTTAAATTCTCGAACTTCCGTTAATTCTATGCCCATTTCTTCCTGAATTTCACGATTCAGTGCGTCTTCTGTTGATTCATCCGTTTCAACTTTCCCTCCAGGGAACTCCCATAAACCTCCCATTAACCCTTTTGAGGGACGCTTTTGAATGAATACCCGATCTCCATCTTCAATAATGGCTATAGCGACTTGAATCTGTTCTTTCACCTGTTTGGGGCCACGATTAGGCAACTGAGTCTCTATTCCTGCGGCTTTTGCCTGACACGAGCTAGCAACGGGACATTGCTCACATTTAGGAGATTTTGGAGTGCAGATTAAAGCCCCGAGCTCCATTAAACCTTGGTTAAACTCACGGGCTTGCCCTTTAGGTAGCGCGGATTCAGCTAAGCTCCAGAATCGTTGGGTTTTTAGTCGAGTGTTTTCTTCATCTTTATAGAGGCGACTTAAAACGCGAATCACATTTCCATCCACCAGTGCTTCATCTTGCTCATAGGCAATGCTTAAGATCGCACCTGCCGTGTAAGGTCCAATGCCAGGTATGGCTAGCAGATCCTTTTTAACAGAAGGAACACTTGTCATTTGTTTGGCCGCTTTATGTAGGTTTCGTGCCCGAGAGTAGTAACCCAAACCCTCCCAGTGTTTGAGAACCTCATCCTCAGAAGCTGCTGCTAAATCTTGAATAGACGGGAATCGATTCATCCATCGTTTAAAATAAGGCAAAACCGTAGCCACTTGAGTTTGTTGCAGCATAATTTCTGAGATCCAGACCTGGTAAGGAGCATAGTCTTTGCGCCAAGGAAGATCACGCTGATTCTCGATGAACCATTTAACGAGTTGTAGAGGCCATTTCATGGATTCATCATAACTTATTTGCTATAATTATTAACGACAAACCTCCGGTTGAAAAAAAGAGACCCCAAATGGGGTCTCTTTTGCTGTCTGACTGACGGTGGAGATAAGGGGACTCGAACCCCTAACCGGGAGATGACAAACCTCCGGTTGCTCCATAGCTACCCCCATACCGAACAGCTGGATTTAATATATTGAAAAAATGAAAATTACTCCTGAAATATTCCTGAACATTGAGAATGTGTAAAAACTTAGAAGGAAAAGAGATTTTCTCTGGACAAAGGCACGCTTAAGCCTTAAAATCCCCGAGCAATCAATTATATTAAGACAATATGGCACATAAAAAGGCCGCTGGGTCTACTAAGAACGGTCGCGATTCGAATTCGAAGCGACTAGGACTCAAAAGAAGCGGAGGACAAGCAGTTCGATCAGGATCTATTCTCGTTCGACAACGTGGAACGAAATGGCATGCTGGTGAAAATGTAGGTATCGGACGAGACTGGACTCTCTTCGCACTTACAGACGGTGTGGTTTCATTTACTGAAAAACGTACAAAGAAATTTGATGGAAAACGAAAACGAGACACTATCGTTAACGTAACACCAGCAGTTCTAGCTAAGTAGGACAATTGATAAATTCAAGCAAAAAAGCTATTCTCACAGAGAATAGCTTTTTATTTGTATAACCCACGCCACAATGAAAAAAGCATCAATGATACATCCTATGGCTGCAGGCCTTTCGGTTGGGATCCTTTGGGGATTGGTTCTCTTTATTATGACGCTTGTTGCTGCCAATAACGGATATGGAGCTCATCTCTTTGAACTCATGCAAGGTATTTATCCATACTATGAACTCAGTACTGCTGGAGCTTTCTGGGGTCTACTCTGGGGATTCCTTGACGGAGCCATTGGAACCTATATTCTTGTTTGGCTATACAACATGCTCGTAAAGAAACTTGGATAAAAAATGTCATTAGAATCATTTTTCGGACTTGAGGAAGGGGAGTCCTCCGGAAGCAAAGAAGCTTCGGAGGCATTTCGCGAGCAGATGCGAAAAAATGCCAAAGCCATCAAAGCGATGGGAAAGCATCAAAAGAAACAATCTGCTCAAGAGGATAAGCTCGCGCGTATCCTTGTCTCCTTCCTTAAAGACCCATCAAAGCAAGCCGCTGTTTTCTTAGTGGTGAAGCTTTTGCAAGATAACGTTCCCGGAGCCTTTATTCTGGCAATTCTCAGTGTTTCAGATGTGAATCTTCAAGAGGAGATTAAAGCTAATCTTCTTGCCTTGGAGGCAGAAGCAAAGCTACTTGGTTCTGAATCTACTGAAAAAACCATGATTAATTTTGGCGGCGAAGGTGTGCTGCCAGAAACCGTTAAGCAGGAGCTTAACGCCTGGGGAGAGCTGATTTATCGTGCTGGAGCTTTGCTACCCAATAAAACCTTGAACACGGTTCTGACATCAGACTACAAGTTAAAGTCCATCGTCCTTGACCTCATTGATTACTCTCTGGGAGAATATTTCTCGAGACACGGACTGGATCTTTCAAAAGAGAAGACACGTCAGTTCGCACTTCTCAGCATTCAATCTGTTCTGCTTCGCTTGCGTGATTTAGCTCAAAATTTGAGCGACTCGGAAATCATTGAAAAAGAAGTAGAAGACACGCCACAGTAAATTCCACCACACACCTATGCCTTCAAACCTTGGACTTATTGGTCTTGGGACCATGGGGAAAGCCTTCGCTCGTAATCTTGCATCTCGAGGATTCACTTTGAGCCTTTGGAACCGAACCCAGGAAAGAATCACAGACTTCGTTAGTGAATTTGGTGATGAATTCTTTTATGAACCTAGTTCATTTGAAGATTTCATTAATAGCTTGGAAGCCCCAAGAAAAATTGTAGTTTTTCTACCTGCAGGTGAAGCAACAGAATCCACATTGAAGCAGCTTTCAGAGTTGCTCGATAAAGGAGATGTGATTATGGATGCAGCTAATCAACATTTTTTGGAATCACAATATTTTCAAGACATGCTTTCTGAAAAAGGAGTGCATCTTTTGAGTTGTGGTGTTTCAGGTGGAGAAGAAGGAGCCTTAAAGGGGCCAAGCATGATGCCCGGAGGTTCAAACGAAGCGTGGGAGTTGTTCAAGCCCATCCTTGTTCCTGCAGCTGCTGAAGATTTCAATGGTGGAGCGTGCGTAGCTTACATGGGAGAGAGAGGAGCTGGTCATTATGTAAAGATGGTTCACAACGGAATCGAGTATGCAGAAATGCAAATGCTCGCTGAGGCTTATAAAATTCTAAAAGAAGTGTTTCGCCTGCCTCATGATGAAGTCGCAGATATATTTGAGGGCTGGGCCCGGGGACCACTGGGGTCATTTCTCGTTGATATTTCTGTTGATGTCTTAAGAAAAAAAGAAGACGGACAGGATCTTCTGGATCTGATACAAGATAAGGCAGGTCAGAAAGGGACAGGGAGGTGGACAAGTGAAGAGTCGCTTAGGCTGGGGGTTCCAACTCCTTCAATAACAGGGGCAGTATTTATGCGTGGTTTTTCTGCTGAAAAGTCAGACCGGGTGAAGTTAGAACCCAGTTTTAGTTTAGATCGGCCCATGCCGAACATGACGGTCAATGAGGTGGTGACTCACCTTGGACAAGCTATGCTTGCTGCAAGAGTCAGTAACTTTGAACAAGGCTTTGCTTTGCTTCGTGCCGCCAATAAAGAGTATAAATTTAATTTGAACTTTAAGGAAATTGTACGAGTTTGGCAGGGGGGATGCATCATTCGCTCTGTAATGCTTAAGGAAATGGGTGACCCCAGCAAATCTCTATATTCAATGGAATTTGCTCAAAGAATTTTGATGGAATCTCACTCAAGTTGGAAGGCAATGGTTCAATTGGGAACCGATCAGTCTATTCCAATGCTTGCTTTGAATGGTGCCTTGACTCACTTTGAGGCGAGTCGTCAATCTCGCAGTAGCGCAAACTTTATTCAAGCTTTGCGAGACCGATTTGGCGCACATAGCTATGAACGACTGGATAAAGAAGGGTCCTTTCACTCCGATTGGTCATGAAGAAAAAAAGTACATTCCAGGTCGCAAAATCAGACTTCAGTTTAGTGATATTTGGAGCCTCTGGCTCTCTTGCAAAACTGAAACTATTGCCATCAATTTATGAGCTTGCTGTGGAGGGGCGATTGCCTAAGGATTATCAAATTGTGGGTTACGCAAGAACACCAATGACACAAAATGAGTTCCATGACTTTTTTGAAAAGGCCGTGCGAACAGCTCATGAACTTGTAGATGAAAAAATTCTAAAAGGAATGAAGAAGCATATTCATTACCATTCTGGTCAGTACGATAAGGCGGAAGACTATAAAGGTTTATTGAAGTTTCTTCGATCAATTGAAACGAATAAGAATAGAGTAAGAATCACATACTTCTCTGTTCCACCTTCAGCCTATGCGCCTATTTTTAAGAATTTAGGAGAGCTGAATTTCAATACGAGAAAATCAGCCTTGAGACTGATTATTGAGAAGCCTTTTGGTTACAATCATCGTTCAGCAAAAAAATTAAAACGAGTGCTTAAGAAGTATTTTGATGAAGATCAGATTTTCCTTCTCGATCATTATTTGGGGAAAGAAGCGGTGAGTAATTTACTTTCATTGCGTTACGCGAATTCAATTCTAAGTACGCTCATGAGTCGTGAGTACGTGAGCAATATTCAAATTACGGCTTATGAAACAAAAGATATTGAAGGGCGTGCCAATTACTTTGATAACGTTGGAATCATGCGAGACATGGTGCAGTCTCATCTTTTACAGGTTATGGCCTACTTAACCATGAGTGCTCCAAAAGAAGAGACGGCCTTGGCTGTCCACAATGAGAAAACACGAGTTTTGGAGTCTATCGTTATGAATCCAAAGTCAGTGGTGCGTGGTCAGTATGAAGGCTACAAAAAAGGAAAAGGCATTGATCCAAATTCCACAACAGAAACTTTTGCTGCACTTAAATTGAAAACCAGACATCCTTTGTGGAAAGGTGTCCCAATTTATTTCAGAACGGGTAAAGCCTTAAGTCATAAATGGACAGCGATAGTGATTGAGTTTAAGCCACAATTAGCGCAAAAAAATAAAGACATTGAACCGAATCGCTTGGTCATACAGTTGCAACCTTTTGAAAAAATTGAATTTCATATGCTTACAAAATTGGGAGGTAAAACTTTCGATTTTCACGACTTAACAACTGGTCGGCCAATTTACTGTAGTGGTGATTGCTTAAGTGAGCATGGGAGGCTTTTCCTTGATGTTCTTGAGGGCAAGCAAGATTTATTTCTGAATTTTGATGAGATTTTTGCAGCGTGGAGAGTGATTGATCCAATACAAAAGCTTTGTGACCGGAGTAAGAAAAAACAATGTATTCCTAAACTTTATAAGCGAGGAAGTTTGGGACCAAAAGAAATCGATAAACTTCTTGAGGAGGATGGATTCACTTGGTTTAACTCATTTCCAAACTCATGATCTTTCCTCAAAACACTTTAGAAGAGCTTTATGATCAAGCTCTTCAAGATACCATTTGGGCTGTTAAGGAAGCACTGGAAACGGAAGATGAATGTCGCATTGGATTGGCAGGAGGGTCAACACCGCAAGCACTGTATGAAAAAATGGCAGGCAGCAATTTACCTTGGGACAAGATTGTTTTCATTCAGCTGGACGAGCGTTACGTATTGAGTGATGAAGACGAGAGTAACCTTAAAATGCTTCGTCGGTCCTTATTTAATCAGTTGCCACAACAGGCCAAGGAGGTCATTACTTTTGATACGTCTTTAGCTTACGAGCAGGCTTCAAAGGAAATGGATCGCAAGCTCAATGCCAAATTAATAGAAAGGAAACCTCTTTTTGATTTACTTATTTTGGGCGCCGGAGCGGATGGGCATGTGGCTTCATTATTTAGCTCTGTTGATCTCACCGCTGACCTTGCACTTAATACTACGGCTAAAGCCTACAAGACTCAAAAAAGACTGAGCCTTGGAATGGGAGCTCTCAGTCAGGCTAAACAGGCACTACTTTTGCTTGTGGGAGAGTCAAAGTTAGAGATTGCCAACTCGCTGCAGGGCCATTCTCAATCCACCCCTATACAGGTGCTTGTACAAAAAGTTCCTACCAAAGTTTTAACTTGTGCGTTAGAATCCAAGCACATTTAAATACTCTCAATATGAAGCGAATTATTGCACTTATGGCTGTTTTAAGCCTTGGACTTACAGCTTGTGGATCACAACTTACTGTTGCAACTCCTGACGATCTAGATGCTTACCCAGAAGCACAAGGAATCATGGAATCTTGGCAAGAATTGGTAGATGCCTCAGAAGCAGCTGACTGTGAGTTATTCCAGTCATACGCACGTAATGCTGTAGGAATGGAAGAAGGTGATTGTACGGATGCCTTTGACTACATGCTGAATGAACCTCAAGTGGATTGGTCAAAAACACAATGGGATGCGAACCAAGGAAAAGGAAAAATTTATGAAGAAGGTAAGGGAGATATTACTAGCTTCATTCTGAATGAAAGTGAAGGAGTGTGGCGATTTGACACAGCGTTCTGGCTTAACTAAGAACCATAAGTAGGCTCAAACCAGACATCATAGAAAGGGCAGCTGGCTTTACGAAGCGGTTGCCCATTTTGTATTGAAGTTTTGTACCGACAATTGAACCAAAAAAGGAGCCTAGGATCACCATTCCAAGAAGAATAAGATCTAAATCTACGGCCCACACTAGGTAAGTGGCTTGAACAATGTTAATCACCGCACCTGAGATCATCATATAGGCGATGGTTTGAATGTAAGAGGTCCGGAATCGAATCACAAAGTAAGCAACGAATAGAGTGCCTAATCCAGCAATCATTCCATTGGCTACACTGAGAAAGAAAGAAAAAATTCCAGCCTCCAAGTATTCCATTCTGGTGAACACATCGGTTCGGTTTTTTTCAATTCCTATTCTTCTATTAAAAATTAAATAGAGGACAATTCCAAGTAGAAGAAAGGGGATGGCACTGATCAGTATTCCTTCTTCAATTTTATATTGAACTAGATACGTTGAAATTATGATTCCAATCAGTCCAGGAAAAAATAGGGTGGCGATCATCTTCCAATCTAATTTCTGTTTGTTTAAGTGAAGGGTTCCTGAGCTAGCCGTCATTACTGCAGCACTGGTTTTCACAAGCGCTAAAATTACTAGGTATGAGGTGCTTGGCATCATCAAGATCAAGCCTGACATTAAGACCAAGGATCCTCCACCACCGGCAAAAGAGGCCAATGCATTGCTAAGTATAGAAATGATTAACCCCAGAATGTGTTCAATTGCCATTAACTCATTGATTTAACGGCATCAACAATGTGCCCAATACCAAGTCCTGCAAGTTCGTAGAGCTCGTCAGAAGTTCCTGACAGTTGATAGTGATCAACTCCAAGAGCTTTGTGCTTTGGACTGAGTCCAGAGTCAGAAATGGTTTTGTTTACAAGCATTCCAAGCCCGGTCGCAACATGATGATCATGAACAGAAACAATTTTTCCTGTTTTCCGGGTTGAGTCCATGATGGTTCCATGATCAAAAGGGTGGAAGCTGCTTACTGAAATCACTTCAATATCGCCACCAAGTTCTTCAGCCGCTTTAAGTGCTCGTTCTACCATGGGTCCTGCTGCAACGATGGTCGCTTTTGAACCTTCGCGGAGTACGTCAGCTTTACCAGGTTTGAATTGGTAGTTTGCATCGTAATAAGGAGTCCCATCTTCTTTTGTAATCGTAGGAAGTTTTGATCGTCCCATTCTTACGTAAACATTACCGTAATGATTGGCTACGTATCGAATGATTCGGTCACATTGGTTTGGATCAGCAGGTTCATAAATGTTTGTATGCATGAACCCAAGGAATGAGCTGATGTCGTCGATAGCCTGATGTGTCGGTCCATCTTCTCCAACTGAAAGTCCACAATGAGTGGCTACCATTTTGGCATTACACTCGTTGATGTCGTTCACTCGAGCTTGGTCTTTGGCACGACTGGTCATAAAGGCTCCAAACGTACTACAGAAAGGAACAAATCCTCGAAGGGAGAGTCCACCTGCGGTACTAACCATATGTTGCTCAGCGATTCCACATTCAATGTGTTGCTTTGGAAGTTCCTTTTTCACAGCCGCCGTCTTAACACTTCCAGCTACATCTGCGGTCATAGCAAGAACGTTCTTATTCCGTTTTGCGAGGTCGAGTAGAGCGTTTCCGTAGGCACTTCGACAATCAGTGAATGTGTCGACGTCATAAACGGTAGGTTCTCCTGTGTCGATTCCCATCTCTACTTCAAACTCAGGCTCTGCTGGCGTTTGAATATTGTCAGGCAAGGCAGCGAGTCCAGTTTTAAGTATTTCTAGTTCTTCATCAGTTAGTGCAATGTCTTGCAAGGCAGGTTCTGCTTGTTCTGGCTTTGGCGCTTTACCATGCCAGCTCGATTGATTGTTTCGTCCTGTTTCTGCCATGAATTCAACTCCTTGTCCCATCACGGTGTTCCCAATGAGTACGGTTGGCTTATCACTGTTTGCGGCTTGTCCAATGGCTTCCCACATGGCTGCAAAGTCATGACCATCTACATCAATCACATTCCAGTTGGCTGCTTCATAAGCTTTATGAAGGTCGATTGGCATGATTTCTTCAAGTGAGTCTGTGAGTTGAACCTTGTTGTAGTCAATGAACATCACAAGGTTTCCAAGTTCAAATTTGTTGGCAAAGTTCATCATTTCCCAAACTTGTCCCTCTTGTTGTTCTCCATCTCCCATAACAAGGAAGCTGAGTTCTTCATTTCCATCTAAGTGATTTCCCAGTGCAAAGGCAGCTCCCACGCTTCCTCCAGCACCAAGAGGTCCTGTTCCGTAATGAATTCCTCGAATTTTTCGGTTCACGTGTCCTTCGTATAGGTCATCAGGTCGTCGGAATTTTTCAATAACTCTATCTTTTGGAATCACTCCTAGTTCAGCAAGAACTGAGTAAACAGCAGGAGAGATGTGACCAATAGAAACCACAACGGGCTCATTCGTTTCACAGACTCGCATCGCGTAGATGAGAGATAGGAAATCCAAAGATGAAAGAGATCCACCTGGATGACCTGATTGTGCGTTTGTCACCATCTGAATGATGCTATGACGACAAGATTTAGAAAAAGCCTTAAGGAAAGCAATCTGCTCGTCATTGAGCGGCTGTCCTAGTTGTGGGAGTTGCATTAGGATTGGGATAAGAGGTCTTTTGTAAGTGTTTTCCCGAGTTCTACACCCGGTTGATTGAACGCGTCAATGCTATAGTATTCGCCCAAAAAGGCAATGCTCGCTTCAAAGAGCATAAAGAGCTGTCCCAGGCAGTGTTCATCAATGCGAGGAATCTTAATTGTCAGGTTAGGTTTTCGATATTCAGTCACGGCTTTTTCAGTCGCTTTCTTCTCAATATTCATGAGCCGATGGAAGCTGACTTCAGATAGGTAGGAGAGCTCAGGGTTTTCAACTTTTGGGATGCGGGTTTCACTTCCTTCTTCTACCTCAATAAACATCATGAGTTTATCTGTTGGACCTTCATTGTAGAGCTGAACTTGTGAGTGTTGATCCGTCACGCCAAGCGCACGAATAGGGGTCAATCCTTTCCCGTCTTTCCCAATACTTTCAGCTAGGAGTTGTCGGTACCAATCTGCAAAGGTGAGCAAGCGAGTGGAGTAGGGCATCATGACGCTCATACTCACTCCATGCTTCCAGTCCAAAAGGTATTGAATGGTCGCCAGTTGAAAGGGCAGGTTTAGGTCAAATTCAGGGCTCATCATGGACTCCGCCATCGTTTGAGCTCCTTCAAGAAGCGCTTCAATATCCATTCCCATCAGGACAGCAGGAAGCAGCCCTACGGGTGTGAGCACAGAAAAACGACCGCCAATATTTGGTGGAAGGTCCAGAGTAGGGATTTGCATTTCTTTAGCAATTTTTCGTAGTTCTCCATTTTCGGGATCCGTAATGAAAACAAAATTTTCTTTAGAGACTTTATTTTTAAAGTAAAAGTATTCACCCATTGTTTCAGGCGTGCGCCCTGATTTGGTGATTACAATAAAGAGCGTTCGATCTAAGTTCACAACTTTTTCAACCTCATCCACCAGGTCCAAATTATCAACAACAAAGAGACGAGGAGAACCATGTGTATTCCATAAAGGTCCTTTGATGGTGTCTCGTAGGCAATTAGGACCAAGAGCGCTTCCTCCAATACCAAGGATGACGATGTCATCAAATTTCCCATCAAGACGCTGAGCCATTTGTTTTACAGCAAGAACTTGAGCTGACAACTTGGGTAAGGTTGGGAAGCCCTGACCACGAGCTTTGAATTGATCGAGGTATGGAATGATTTTTTCGCCATGGCTGCGAAGTTCATCTGGGGTGAGTCCATCCATTCCCAAAGAGAAGAGTTGTGTGAGTGAGAGTTGCATGGAGACTTATTTTTTAGATTTACGTTTTTTCCAATCGGCTAGAAACTTAGCGAGACCTTCATCAGTTTTTGGATGCTTCATCAACATCTTGAAGATTTTTCTAGGCATGGTTGCTACATCTGAACCAGCCAGAGCGGCTTCAGTAATGTGTCGAGGATGCCGAATGCTTGCAGCTAAAATTTCAGTTCCAAAATGGTAATTATCAAAAATGGTTCGAATCTCATGAATAAGTGTCATCCCATCGTTTCCAGCGTCATCTAATCGTCCAATAAAAGGGCTCACGTAGGTGGCACCCGCTTTAGCCGCAATCAAAGCTTGGTTCGCAGAGAAGACTAAAGTTACGTTCGTTTCAATTCCTTCTTCACGAAAAATTTTTACAGCTTGCATTCCTTCTTCAGTCATTGGAACCTTAACGACAATATTGTCAGCCCAACTCACGTAGTTGCGACCTTCTTTAAGCATGCCCTTTGTGTCCGTGGCAATAACCTCCATGCTAACAGGTCCATGAACCATGTCACAGATTGCAGTGAGGTGTTTTTGTATATCTACATTTCCTTCTTTAGATATAAGGGAAGGGTTGGTGGTGACTCCGTCTAGGATACCCCAAGAGGCTAAATCTCGAATTTCATCAAGATTAGCGGTGTCTAAAAAGAACTTCATGGCGGCGTGATTAATTTTCGATGAAAGGATAGCATTTCAGGAAGAAATTTGCTATAATGCTCTGAAACATAAACTACATTGCATGTCTAAAGACCTTGATCTAGAGAAAGAATTGAAGCGTGATCACTTCCGTGTGGCTATTTTTGGTTCAGCCAGACCTAAACCAGGCGAAGCTGTTTATCAGGACACATACCGTCTAGCCAAAAACATCGCCGGTATTGGTCTTGATGTAATTACCGGAGGAGGGCCTGGGCTTATGGAGGCTGCTAGTTTGGGGCATCGTGATGGTGACCCAGAGGGGAAAACACATAGTATAGGGGTTAACATTAAGCTTCCTTTTGAGCAGGCTGTTAACCCTGGGGTGGAAATTTCAGATGAACATGAACGATTCTCAACTCGCTTGGATGAATTCATGCTTCTTTCTACCGCTGCTGTGGTGATGCCTGGGGGGATTGGAACGGCTCTTGAGCTCTTCTACACATGGCAACTGATTCAAGTACATCACATCTGTAAAATGCCACTCATTCTTGTGGGGGAAATGTGGCTTGAATTAATTTACTGGGTAATTGATCATCAACTGAAGGATAAATACATCAGTCCAGAAGATCTCAACTCTGTGATCTGTGTGAAAACAATTGATGAAGCACTTGAAGTCATAAAAGACGCCAAGAAAGTCTACGATGAGAAAGGTCCTGACGCCTGTATGAATTGGGAACAATATGGAGAAAAGTTTAATGGCCGACTCGATGAGTCAGACAAGCCATCTACTTCTTCTTAGCTACTTTACGTTTCTTAGGAGCCGCTTTCTTTTTGGGTGCGGCTTTTTTTGCAGGTTTGGCTGCAGGCATTTCACAAGAACTGCATGAACCACCTGACGTCATCATCTTCACCCCGAAGACAACGAGAAGGATAGGCCAAAGGTAGAACCAAGTTTCTGAAGGGATAAGGTCAAATCTTTGAAGAAGAAAGACCGCTCCTGATACAAAAAGCAGGAGACCAAGCCACATTTCGTAGTCTTGGGTTTTGTCTTGATGACAATGCATGGGAAGGCGGGTTAATTTCACTCCTATATTGCGACCTATTACATCACTTGGCAAGACGGTGGACCTTGCCAAGAGTTTATGATATACTTTAATGATTAAGCCTCTAGAAAATAACCCAAAAACAAATGGCTGATGCAAACCAAAATCCCGCAGGAGGGAACCCTCAGGACCCAGCTAACCTTAAGGTGAATATTTCAGATGCCGTTAAGCCAGGAGCTTACTCAAATGCGGTTTCTGTAAATGTTAACTCAAACGAGGTTGTAGTGGACTTTGGATACCTTCTTCCAAACACACAAGACCCTGAGATTGAAGTGGTTTCTCGTGTAAATATGAATCATAAGACTGCTGAGTCATTCCTAAATGTACTTGGTGGGGCTATGCAAGACTTCCAAGCGAAGCAAGCAGCTGCTAATGCAGCTCCTGCATCAGCACCAGCACCAATGCCAGCGCCACACCCTGCAGCACCAGCACCGGCACCAATGCCAGCGCCACACCCTGCAGCACCAGCACCGGCACCAATGCCAGCGCCACACCCTGCAGCACCGGCTCCGGCGCCAATGCCGCCAATGCCACCAATGCCTCCTATGTAATAACTCATTGGGTAGGGCACTGAGCTTTGATAGAATGGGAGTAATTTAACTCCACATTATGAAAGCCGTTGTCCAAAGAGTTCTAGAAGCAAACGTAACTGTTAATCAAGAGACCGTCGGTCATATAGGCCCCGGTCTTTTGGTCTATCTAGGGGTGGAAAAGGGAGACACTAATGATGATTTGATTTGGCTTGCCGAGAAGATTATTAAGATGAGAATATTCCCAGATCTTGAAGAGAAAATGCAGTTTCCAGTGACTGAGGTGGCTGGAAGCGTATTGGTGGTATCTCAATTCACTCTTTGCGCTGATTTAAGCAAGGGGACTCGCCCAAACTTCACAAAGGCAGCCAAGCCTGACGAAGCTAAAGAAGTGTATGAAGAGTTCACTCGATACATCTCTGAAAGAGGGGTTAAAGTTCAATCAGGAGTCTTTGGGGCTATGATGCATGTACACAGTGTGAATGATGGCCCTGTAACAATAATGTTGGATTCCCATAATTAAGATTGCACCCCATTCTAACTAGAGACTTATGGAAGAACACTGGCCTATTATTCAGATTGCTTTCATCGCTATCGTGATTGGAATATTTGTTTTTACTGTGGTGAAAGATCTTTACTTTACCTTGGTTAAACCAGAGCAGGTTGCCTCGCTTGTTGTTCAAGTCGGCTATGAGAAATCTGACATCTCAAAAGAAGAATTTGAATCATTGGCAGCGCGTCACTTAAAGATCAATGATTTATTCTGGATGAGACGAGACGATCGTGGTGAATTTGAGCTTGGAGGACACAACTTAGTGATTCGACCTATGAAGGTTCGACTCGAACTAAAGTCAGGACGGTCCGTTAAATTTAAAATTGAATACGACTTGCGGAGGCAGGTTCATCAGACTCGACTGCTTAAGGGGCTTATGGATAAGGATAAGAACTTCCCAATCAAATGGACAACAGGGAAGATTTAGAGTAATTTTTTTGCAACTTAAAACCCCCAGTCATGAGCCTCATGGACGATGTCATCTCGCTTTGTAAGCGACGCGGATTTATTTACCCTGGTAGCGACATCTACGGCGGCTTGGCTAATACATGGGATTATGGTCCATATGGATCTCAACTGAAAAAGAATATTCTCGATAGCTGGTGGAAGACTTTTGTGGAGGATCGAGACGATATGATGGGGCTCGACTCAGGAATCTTAATGAATCCAAAGGTATGGGAGGCCTCAGGTCATCTCACAAACTTTTCCGATCCACTCATGGATTGTAAGGGGTGTAAGAACCGAGTTCGTGCCGATCACTTGATTGAAGAGCACACCGGAGAGGTGGTTGATGGAAAGTCGAATGATGAACTTTTTCAAATCACCATGGATAAAAAGCTCCCATGTCCAAAGTGTAAGAAGGTGGACTGGACGGAGCCTCGAGACTTCCAAATGATGTTTAAGACTTATCAGGGGGTGATCGAAGACACCGCCGCACAGGTTTACCTTCGGCCAGAAACAGCTCAAGGAATCTTTGTGAACTTTAAAAACATTCTAGACTCAACTCGGGCCAAACTTCCGTTTGGGGTCGGTCAGTACGGTAAGTCATTCCGAAACGAAATCACGCCAGGAAACTTTATTTTCCGAACTCGTGAGTTTGAACAAATGGAAATTGAATACTTTGTGCATCCTGATGATGTAGAAGAAAAATTTGAAGCGTGGGTCAAAGATTTTGAGAATTGGTTCAAGATGCTGGGTGTACGAGATGAGAAGCTTCGACTTCGACGACACAATGAAGAAGAGCTTTCACATTACTCAACGAATACCGTTGATTTTGAATACGAATACCCATTTGGATGGGGAGAATTGATGGGAATCGCTCATCGTGGGGATTATGACCTCACTCAACACATGAAGTTCTCTGGTGCTAAGATGCAGTATCGAGACCCTCAGACCAATGAGGTTTACACACCACACGTGGTGGAGCCTGCCTTGGGACTGACTCGTACACTTCTAATCACCCTATTGGAAGCCTATGAAGTTGAAGAGTTGGAAGGGGGAGAGGCTCGAACCGTGATGCATTTTGCACCTTCAATAGCTCCTGTACAGGTGGCTGTATTCCCATTACAAAAGAAGCTCAATGACCAAGGAGCTCGTGACTTATACGAGAAGCTCAAGCCTCTCTTCCGATCAGAGTACGATGACGCAGGTGCGATTGGAAAGCGTTACCGTCGTCAGGATGAGATAGGTACTCCTTTCTGTATCACTTTTGACTTTGATTCAATCGAAGACGGCTCAGTGACGGTTCGTGATCGTGACAGCATGAAGCAAGAACGAGTGAAGATGGATGACCTGCTTAATTACTTGGCGGAGCGTTTATAATCACCAGTAGCAAGTACGGCTTCATGATGAATTGTTCCCACTGTAGAGCGGGCAACTTGGTAATGTAAGTCATGTTCTAAATAGGCCAGTGTCATTAAATCTTGCCAAGCAGGGATTTTTGATTGATTCCTGGTAAGAACTTCACTTTCAGAATGTAGTCCATGCCAAACCGTACCTCGCATAGCTACTAGTCGATCTGCTTCAAGAGGATCATCAACGGTGGAGAGGTCCGCACTATACGCTATGTGGTAGAACCCATCCTTTAACCAGACTCGAGTTTGGAAATCAGTAACTTCAAGAGTGTTTGATGGGTCTTTCAGCTCAAGTTCAAGTTTTGCAATGAACTCATGTGCCGCTTGACTATGGATTTGATCCAAATCTTGTCCAATCACCTCAATTTTATAGGATGAGGTTTCTGCATAAGAGGGGGTAATCCCTAGAGATAGGCCAAGCGTCAGTGGTCCAAGTATTTGCTTCATGTTTTATTCAGGGACAGGTTTAGGGTAGGGTGAGTAGTCGTATTGGCTAAGCATATCAAGCAAGAGGCCATCTCGAAAACATGTGCCGGTAAGGAAGGGGTTAAGAGCTTCGTTATTGACCTCTACAAAAGGGTGTAAGACACAAAGTGCCTCAACGTCATGACTAGATTGAAAACTAAATACTTTTTTAACTTCAACAATTGCATTTAAATCACAAGACGGATTAGTTTTATGGCTTCCAGGAGTGAAAAGCCAATTGATCCTGAACGTATTTCTACTCACTCGGTCACGATTTTCTTTGATGTAGGGGCTTCTTGTTAGAATTCGAGGGAGTTCAACCTCTAAGCCGCAATTTTCTTCGATGATCCCTGTGATCTCATCTGTGAACTGACCTTCAATGTCCGCTCTGAAGGCAAGATCAGCTTCAGAAAGCCGAGAAACGCCAAAATCTATGGGGGTAGAAGGCTCTGAAGCTTGAGGTGCGATGATTTGACTAAGACCGAAGATTACAAGATTTCTAAGATTTGGCATCATAATCTGTTAAGGGCTTCAACTTATCATGAAATTATGTTATAATTCTAGGATATAATTTACGTATGGCAGAATATTTAGATAAACTTGAAGCGTGGGCGATGAACGCCTGGGAGTTCCTCCAGTCAAACTGGTGGTGGTTGGCTTTGATTATTTTTGGTATTCCACTCATTTGGCACTTTGGATGGAAGGTGTTTCGACTTTCTCATGCCATTAAGGACTCAAAAAAGAGGGTCTACATGAAAATCACTATGCCACGGCAGGAGACCCAAAAAGATAAGCAGGATGCAACAGATAAGGATTTCCGAGAACGGATATCTATCATGGAGCAACTTTATCGAGGTCTACATGAAATTCGAGAGCTTAATTTTGGGAATAGAATGACGGTTTGGCTCACTCATCGTGATCAAATCACTTTTGAAATTCATTCAAAGTTTAAGGAGGTGACATTCTTTTGCTCAATTCATCCTTACTATGCAGAAATTCTTGAGAAGCAAGTGACCTCATACTATCCAGATGCGGATATCGAATTTATGAGACCACCGGCACTTCAGCCAGAAGATGCTAAAAAGAAGAATTTCGTTAAATCCTATTACCTCTACCTAAAGAGAACCAATTGGTATCCATTGAAGACTTATAAGCTCATTGAAAATGATCCAATTAATGATTACACAAATGTGCTTTCTCAAATTGAAAAAAATGAACGTGCTGTGATTCAAATCACTATTCGGCCTCGAAACGAAAAGTGGCGTAAGGACGCTAAGAAATTTGGTACCGCGCTCTTTAAGGGGCAAGACCCAAATAAAGGAGGGAGAGGTCCATTGCGATGGATGCTCCGTGCTATTGGATGGATGTTTACTGCTGCTGTACAAGGAGTGGAGGCTGCTGACAAAGGAATGCCACCTCCAGGTTCAGATAGCGGAGATTCATACGTTCGTATGCTTCAAACTGAAGAAGAAATCGCAAAACGTATCGGTGAAAAGGCAGGAGATGTTGGTTTTGATACCACGCTTCGAGTCTTTGCTTCTTCACCTGAAGGTGAAGATAAATGTGATGAAATTCTTAACGGGCTCCTTGTTGCTTTTAATGTGACAAAGGATGCAGGTTCTAACTTCTTGCAGTCACGACGAATCTTTTTTGTAGATAGAATCAATAGCCGGATACAGCAGTGGGCGCGTGAAAATGCATTGCTTAAGTTCTGTGAAAAAACATCTCTATTGGGGCCTCAAGAGCTTTCAACGCTCTTTCATTTCCCTACGTCACGATACAACTATACTCCAGTAATTCAGTGGCTTTCTTACAAGGTTCTGCCATTGCCATCTGACGCCTCAGATGAAGGAATTCATCTTGGAGATAATATTTATCGTGGGGTGGCTAGGCCCGTTAACTTTGCTCGTAAAGATCGGCGTCGTCATCACTACATCATTGGGCAAACCGGTACTGGTAAATCTGCCTACATCAGTTGGTTGGCTCGTCAGGATATTTGGAATGGAGATGGAGTTTGCGTGATTGATCCGCATGGGGATCTTATTGAAGACATTCTTCAGTACGTGCCAAAGGAACGGGCTAAGGACGTGATCGTGTTTGATCCGTCTGACATCGAGCGTCCAATGGGGCTCAATATGCTTGAAGCGAAGACCACAGAGCAGCAAGACATGGCTTCCAGTCAGGCAACAGAAATCTTTATTAAGATCTTTGGAGATGAAATTTTTGGACCACGTATTCAGCATTATTTCCGTAATGCTTGTTTGACTCTCATGGAGGATCCCGACGAAGGAGCGACTTTGATTGATGTGCCTCGTATTTTTGTGGATGAAGAGTTCATGAAGTACAAGGTTTCAAAGGTTAAAAATCCCGTGGTGAAGTCATTCTGGGATCATGAATACGCCAATACTGGTGACCGAGAGCGACAAGAAATGATTCCATATTTCTCGAGTAAGTTTGGTCCATTCATCACAAATGCGATCATGCGTAATACTATTGGTCAGGCAAAGTCCGCCTTCAATGTTCGAGACGTTATGGATGAGCAAAAGATTCTTCTTGTGAACCTATCTAAGGGTAAACTTGGAACTTTGAATACTCAGCTTCTGGGTCTAGTTTTGGTGGCTCAAATCCAAATGGCGGCCATGAGCCGGGTGGACACACCAGAAGACGAACGTAAGGATTTCTACCTTTATGTCGATGAGTTCCAGAACTTCGCAACGGATACGTTCTGTTCGATCCTTTCTGAGGCTCGTAAGTACAAACTGAATCTAATCATGGCCCATCAGTATATTAATCAGTTGGTGATCAAAGGTGATACCAAGATTCGAGATGCCGTGTTTGGGAATGTGGGGACATTACAATCCTTTAAGGTAGGTGCTGAAGATGCTGAATACCTTGCTAAGGAATACGCACCGGTACTGTCTGAACAAGATGTGATTGGAATTTCTAATTATAAAGCGTACATCAAACTTAATGTTAAGAACTCAACTTCACGACCATTCTCACTTCATACGCTGTGGGATACATCTAAGGCGAATGAAAAAGTAAGAGAGATTGTGAAGAAGTATTCCCGCATGAAATACGGAAGAAAACGACTTTTTGTTGAACAGGAAATCGCTGCTCGTATTGGAATTGACTTGGAAGAGCTTGGCGCAGAGGTCGATCCAAACTACACTGCAAAGGTAGAAACGCCCAAAGCAGACGAAGAAGACCATAAGCCCCTCAAAACTCCTGTAACAAAGAAACCCACAAAGGGTTTCAAAGCCAAGGAGCCAACACCTAATACTGACGCAGTATCTTCTGATGACCCAGCACCAACGCCACCGAAAAAAGATGGAGACGCCTGATTATAACGTGCTTCACATTGGTCCAGAACATGATCACAAGTTAGATCCTGTGATTGTTGCGGCCGTTAAAAAAACTTATCTTTCGCGAGCAATGCTCGGGGTGGGAATTGGAGTTATGTTCCTAGGATTACTTATCTACCATCAAACCATTACGCGTTCAGTAAGCAAGAATGACAGCTATATCACCACCTTAATTGATGAAGTTGGTTCACTTAGTCAGGAGAATTTTATTCTGGCACAACAGATGGAGTCACAAGAAGCGGTACTCCAATCTATTGAGTCAGAGTTCTCGGGAGTGCTTGATGCTATTTCTGCTGCTGGGGGAGATCCAGCAGTGGTTGAGAGTATTTTCGGTGAACTTTTTGTTGGAACAGGTGAGAGCTTGGACTTACAAATATCTGAACCAGTAACTTTGGCTACCGATGACAGCACTTTTGATGTGCTTGTGCTCGGAACAAACGGTGCTCATACAGACACCATAATGGTGGCGAGCATTAATGAAAGCACTGAGCAAATAAATATGATTTCTATCCCACGAGATCTCTACATTAATGGGCGTCGAATCAATGATTATTACACTTATTATGGGGCGGATCAGTTGGAACGAATGGTTCATTCTGTGACAGGGCTGGAAATTGATCGATTCATTCAGGTCGATCTTGATGGTTTTGTTGAGATTGTAGATATTGTGGGTGGTCTGGACATTTCAGTTCCTGAAACCATTTATGATGGTTCATACCCGAATGCTTATGGCGGTTACGCTCCTTATTATGTTGAGGCAGGTATGCATCATATGGATGGAGCATCAGCTCTTAAATACGCTCGAAGTCGTAAATCAACTTCTGACTTTGATCGTGCGGCAAGACAGCAAGACATCATTGATTCATTGAGAACCAAAGTGGTTCAACTAGATAGTGTCATGGAGATGAAAGAGCTTACTGAGGTCTTTCAAACAGGTCTGGCTTATACGACGACAGATATCAGCCTGCTTGATGCCGTGAGTTTCTACTACGATTATCGTGAATTCGACTTGCAGACAGGCTTCGTTATCAGCACAGATAACTATTTATATTCAATTATCAATGAATCGGGAGCTTATATTTTGCTTCCTTCGGCCGGAAACTTTGAATCTATCCATGGAGCGGTTGATGATCTTGTGAACGAGTAAGAGCCCTGATAGGATGTCGTGGCATATGATTCAAAAAACTTCTTTTATCGTAGTTGATCTTGAAACGACAGGCCTTGAGCCTAAGCTGGATAAGATCATTGAAATTGCTGCCGTGAAGGTTCGCGGGGGGCAGATTGTGGATGAATGGAATACTTTTGTGAATCCAAATATGTTTGTCCCTCAGATAACAACAGATATTACAGGTATCACTACGGAAATGGTGAAAGATGCACCGCTTTTCCAAGATGTAGCGGATGATTTCATGAGCTTCATTGGAGAGGGATCAATTTTTGTGGCTCACAATGTCGAGTTTGATAGATGCTTCATGAATGAGCATTTACTAAGATGTAATCGAGAGGCTTTGCAAGACCCTTACATGTGTACCTTTAAATTAGCTAAACAGGTTCATCCTAATTTAGCCCGATACAATCTTGGATTCCTTGCAGAGAGTTTTGGTATTGATCTATCACAAGCTCATCGAGCATTGCATGACGCAAAAGCCACGGCTGAACTTTTTATTAAGTTTATGCGTGTACTTGAAAATGGAGGGCTCAGACAAGTTAGAGATATTCCAGTGATTCAAAATATTGGCCGAGCTCCAAAAGAAGAAATATCAGCAGGGCAGATCAGTTTATTCTAGATCCATCGCTTCCAGTCCGCCACTGATGTGTGCAACTTTTGTAAATCCTTCACCCATTAGCAGGTGGGCGGCTTTTCCACTTCGTACTCCGTGGGCACAATAAACCACAATTTCTTTATCTTCTGGGATTTCATCACAGCGTAGCGGAAGAATTGAGAGAGGGATGTTTATGGATCCAGGTATAGATTTCTCATCATGTTCAAACGGAGTGCGTACATCTAAAATAAAACACTCACTACTTTCTAAGTAGTCGAGAGCTTCATCTGCATCAATGTTTTTTATCTGAAACATAGGGTCGAAAAAACTGGTTGCGGGGGTTGGATTCGAACCAACGACCTCCGGGTTATGAGCCCGACGAGCTGCCACTGCTCTACCCCGCAGAGGGACTTTACAGAAAAGTCTCCCTGTTTTCAAGTAGAACTATAGATCTATACGATCTCTCACAGCAGAAAGAACACTAGATAGTCTTTTCCCATAGTAGCTAAAGCATTTTGCTAGTTTGAGCATGTCTGAATTTTCCTCAGAATCTAGTAGAAGAAAGGCAGCTTTTATTGCTGCTAGACGTTCTGGATATTGAGTACGGTTCTGTTCATATTCAATGGCAGACTGCCAAGGTTGATCTTGTATATATGTGAGGTAGAAATTTCCAATTATATGGAGTTTGCTTGCAACAGCTTCAGTGATTTCACCATTGGAAAGTGCTTCGCTAATGGTTCCTGAGGAAATGGCTTCTACAGCTCTAGCCCGAGAAATATTTCTTGCCTCACTAATATGAACTGTACCTACATAGCCTACTCCTGTTTCTTTTGCACGAGCAATGTGTCTTTCAAGGTCACCGGTTGGCAGTTGGTCAAATCCACTCATAGAAATTGATTAATTGTGTGCATACTACAAGCTAAATGGGCTGTGTCAAGCCTCCTAAAAGGCCCATCTCATGAACCGTCCAATGCCGAGCAAGAATTGCTTTGTTTTAATTTCTGTACTTGCCCTGATTAGGTCATCGAAATCATCTAGATTGTCACCCCAGAAGGCTCGAAGATCTTCAGACTTTTTAATTGCTTCTTTCGTGAGACCCGTGTTCTGAGTAAAGAGAGCCCAAAGCTCATCAATTGTCTCAGGTGCTTCTTGAGTAATGACCCATCTATGCAGTTCTGAACCCGAAAGTCGTAGTTCTGTTTCTGTACCCTCTCTCTCGATTTGTCTCAGCATTTGTTCTCTAAGTTTATAACGATCTTCACTTCTTGAATTTGAAATCAATTCCTTGAGATGTTTTTTCAATTCATCGATTGCTTGTGCATTTTTTACTCCCTTTTGGTGCCTATGAAAGGCAAAGTCAACAGCACTCAGATGTACCCTCGATAAGGGGGGGCTGGTGTCGTAGCTTGTAGGGTGCATCATGAAACGCCCATTTGAAAGAAAATATCTCTTGTCGGCATCGGCTCGAAGAAATATATCCGAAGCCGCACTTTCTGCTCGAGTGGCATAAGCGTCAACGGGTCCATGTGTTTTTGCGGCATCAATGAGTTTGATGATTTTTTCACCTGCGACGCATTGCCCACCAGGTGAATTTAGAAGAACAGAGAGTCGAGTTGCTTGAATTCGATCTAGAACATCTGGGTGGATAGGGAGCCTTTGCCACTCCTGATCATTATTGAGATACATTAGCTTTGCATCCTCTACTTTTGAATTGATCGCAAGGGTTAAATTCATACACATTAATAAGGTATGTCAAACTACCCCCTGAGTGGCTGAAGGTCAATTTAAAAACAAATGGTAGCAGGAGGCGGACTTGAACCGCCGACCCCAGGCTTATGAGTCCTGTGCTCTAACCAACTGAGCTACCCTGCCATACCAAATTTGCGCATGCATACTATGTAATCCGGAGGGAATTGGCAAGCAATTAAACCTTGAAAGGATTATAGCTGAAAAAGAACATCCACCACTTCTTTGGGGTGGACCAACTATCACGAATTTGTTCGCTCACCATAGCTAAGTCCTCTTCTTCACTCAGGACGATGAAATCATCATTTGGAATAATGATTACTTCTTCGCCAGGGTTGATGAGTCCCAGGTTGGTTTTGGCGATTTTCTCAATGTATTCTTGAGAGGTATAGTATTGGAAGTCTTCAAGTTTCTTTTGGTTTTCATCAGTAAGAAGCTCGTTTCGAGCCTCAAATTCTGCGATATGCTGCTCAATCTGATAGTTGTCATAAATGGACACAGTCAGGTTGTAGAGCATGTACGCTACAACGAGAAACCCTACGATTAGGACGATTCTCATTACACCAAATTGTTCTGCGCTATAGCCGGGCATACGAAGCTTTGCTAAAATTGGGTAGCTCTATAATACGGATTCATGCCCATTTTTGAAGAGATAAATCAGTTGCACCTTATTGGAATTGGGGGGATTGGAATGAGTGCCATCGCACGATTCTTCCTCGCCAAGGGTAAAGTGGTCACTGGTTCAGATATGAATAGCTCAGATTTGGTTCAAGAATTGATCGAAGAGGGAGCGGTGATCACTTTGGGTCATGGTGGCCTTCCTGAGGGCACTCAGGCTGTGATTTATAGTGAGGCCATCCCTGAGTCGAATCCTGAGCGAATGGCTAGCGATGAACTCCCTAGCTTTAATTATTTTGAGGCGCTGGGTGAGATTTCAAAAGGATATAAGGTTCTTGCTGTAGCTGGAACCCATGGAAAAACAACCACAACGGCAATGCTTGGTTATTTGCTCCAGGAGGTTGGATTGGATCCAACCGTGATTGTCGGAAGTAAGGTCCCACAGTTTAATGGTAAAAATTTCAGAATGGGGAAGAGTGAGTGGATGGTGGTTGAGGCTTGTGAATATCGTCGGAATTTTCTTCCACTTCGCCCTGAAATCTTAGGGATCACAAATATTGAACTCGATCATTTGGATTACTTTAAGGACGAAGAAGATTATCAAGCTGCGTTTGATGAGATTGAAGCTCAATCAAAGCATGTAGTATCAGCAATTGAATATGATGGTCCTGTTGGTGTGCCTGGCAGACATAATCGAGAAAATGCGTCTCTTGCGGCTGCTATGGCAGAGGCGATTGGAGTGAATGATTTTTCTGCACTTGGTAGGTTCAAAGGGACATGGCGTCGCTTTCAACGTCGAGGAGACTGGAATGGGGCAGCGGTTATTGATGATTACGCTCATCACCCTACTGAGCTGACTGTTACGCTAGAAACAGCTAGGGAGGAATTTCCAGGGAAGAATATTGTCGCTGTTTTTCAGCCTCATCAACACAGCAGGACTGCTGCATTTGTAGATGACTTTACAAAAGCACTTCTACTTGCTGACATGGTGATTATTCCAAATATTTATGCTACTCGTGATACTGCTGAGCAAAAAGAAGCCATGAGTGCAGAGCACTTTGTTGCAGAGCTGGCTTCAGAAGGGGTAAATATACGATTAACAGGATCTCTTGATCTAACTGCTGAGCTCTTAAATAAAACACTTTCCCCTAATGATGTTTTACTAGTTATGGGAGCTGGGAATGTGTCAGACGTAATTCCAAAGGAGTAGATTTAGTGCAGCTAATGGCTAGCAACTCACCACCGTTTTTGATTCCATGGCTGCCAATGAAGCAGCTTGTTCCGGGCGACAAATTGTCGTTCATTCTGTCTTGACCATGAAGCATGAGTTGGCGCCACTCAGTGCATTGACTTGGGATGTGACTCAGTTCGATGACTTTGTCTCCACGCTGCAAAATAAAGGAGACTGAATTTGGGTCACCATAGTTTGGCACCCCTAAACTAACTTTTGTACTTTGAGGGTCACCCAGTGTCAGTTCAGCTTGAGGGTATATCCAGGAGGTGAGTCCTCTGTGGACGGAGCTTGTCTCAAGGTCGCAACTGTCTGCTAAGCCAGCATCAATCAGGCGGTGAAAGGTGTATAGGGCGCTTGTAACCTCATGAAGATCACTCATGCTCAATGCCGGGGGGTCATGCGTCAGCCTATATGATGAAGGGTCAGGGCTTTGAGTGGTTTCATGAAAGAATGGAACCTTGCGAAAGCCGTCCTCTGCGTTGCTTTGAGAGGGAACAGTAAGCGCCAAAAGCGTGGCGAAAGCTTTCTCCATAAAAGTTGGGTTATGACCCATTTAAACAAATTATAAAGCTATTCGGCAATCAGCAATCATGCCGGGCTTAGAGCAAGGGTGTATCCCAGGCAGGGGACTGTGCGAATAACGGGACTTAATTCCGTTTGAGGTAGTTTTTTCCTTAAACGGCTGATGTAAACGTCAATAGTGTTAGAAGCGACAAACTGTCGTTTGTCCCAGACGTAATCTACAATCCGTTCTCGGGTTGTTACACGCCCCAAATTCTGTGCAAGAATTTCCAAAAGGTAAAACTCCTTCTTAGTTAAAATAACTTTCTTTCCTAAAATCTCTACATCTCTGAATCGACGATTTAACTTGAGTGGCCCACAGAAGAATTCTTCCTGGTAGTGGTTAAATACGCTCGCCATGATGTCTACTATCATATGGCTAAGATCCATTAGGTCTAAATTTCCATCTAGGTAGATGCAGCGCTCAAGTAGGGTGGGGAAGCTTTTTGAGAAATCTTTTGAGATAGGCTCAAGAAATATCAAAGGTATATCGCTAGGCAAGTGGTCGACGAGGCCAGATAGATATTCAAAATATTTTGAATGAAGATTGCCAAGAAAAATAATGGCATCAGTGTCAGGGGTCCACCCCCTCAGTGCTGATGGGCGCGTACAAATGGAGTCAACATTTAGGCGTTTCAATGCGCCATATAGCGCTTGAGCGTGAAGAGGGTGAGCCGTAATTATAATACTTTGCATGGGGCGGGGTTTGAACAGTCGAACATTAATTCATCTATCAAAAAAGTCATCTCCGTTACGATATCTAACGGGTTTGAAAATATGTTGTAGCTTTTACTTCAACATTTTGGTGTGACTTTTGACGCATGAAAAACCAAAACATCACTTGTTTTGGAGCAAGAGCAGTTTCTTTACACTTTTCGACTCAAAAGGCTAATGTACCACCTATTTGATAAATAGCCCACTATCTTGCTTAACACATTAACACAGCTTGGCTTAACCGAGAAGGAAGCAATGGTTTATATGATGCTTTTGAAGGTTGGAGCCTCTCCAGTGAGCACTTTGGCTAAACGCCTTCAGATGAAAAGGGTGACCACTTATAGCGTTTTGGACTCCCTAAGAAAGCGAGGGTATGTTGCTTACAAGAAAAGCAGCACGTGTCGAAAGTACATACCTCAAGATCCAGAATGTATAATTGAAGACCTTGAAAGGAAAAACGAAAAATTACGTATAAAGTTAAGACTTGCACGAGACTGCGTTCGTAAGCTTCAAGCCTTTCCTCATAATAAAAAACTACCTCTAAAAATCTCAGAAGTTTATTTTGGCTTAGAGGCTAAGCAGCAGTTGGACTCTATTGCTTCTGTTGATTCGCCCATTCATGTGATCTCAATGAGTAAACCAAGCAACCCTCATGTTTTATGTCTTTTGGATCGTTTGAATGGAAGTCATTCAAGCGTACATATCGGAGTCAGGAAGGAACATTTTGAGGCCTTCAAAAATAGATTTAGCTTTAAGTGTTTAAATGTTTTTATGTCAGAGGACTTGATCACAGGAGACCTAATCGTTCAGGGAAGACGTGTGATGTTTTTATCCATGGGAGAGGAGTTGGAGCTGTCAGTTCAAGCGGATCAAAACTACGCAAATTTACTTGTCCACCTCTTTAACTCTAGTTATCACACCAAGCATTTGACCTCGTCAAAAAATCCAGCATAATGGGTTAGTAACTCATGCCCATGTTTAAACTTGTACGTGCCAGACCCAGAGATGCCAAGCGAGTGGCTCATTTACTGTCTAACGTCTCAGATGAAAAGCCAGTGAAGGACGTTAAACGTCTTATTCGTGAGCGACGAGTGCTTGTTTTGAAAAGCAATAAAAAGATTAAAGGAGCGGTTTCATTCACTATACTTGGAGTGCTTGGGTTCTTTGCTTTCATGTGGGTGAATAAAATCGCCATTGATCCTGAATTTCGAGGGCAAGGGATGGGGACGACATTAATGATTCTCTTAAAGAGATATACTCTGAGCATGGGGGTTGCTGGATTCATGCTTTATTCCTTGGAGCGCGCAAAAAACTTTTACGCCAAATGCAGCCTCAGCGGAGCGTGGCGAATCTTTTGGTGGATGAATTAAACCGTCCAGCCTGTGCTGACTACAGGAGTATTGTAATGCATCGAGAGGGCTGAGGCGTAAGCCAAGGCGATTCCTTGAGGTCCAGAAAAATTTGCTGATCCAGCTGGTAGCGCTTCAATAGTTGCAGCAAGTGTTCCATTTGATGCGGTTTGAATAGCGTCAACAAATTGTGGGCCTACATGCTGTTCAATCAATTCAATAACTTGCTCTCCGTAACTAGGCTTATCTGCTCGAGTTTTTACTTGCATTTCCTCTTTGGGCTAAAAATATTGGACTGCAAAATACTCGAAAGAGCCAACCCTGTAAACTGCAGATTTGAAAAAAACTAAATGGGGTGAGTGATGGGTCTCGAACCCACGGCCTCCAGGACCACAACCTAGCGCTCTAACCAACTGAGCTACACCCACCACGGTATTTAGCAGACGGATTGTAGTTTTTTTTGCTCGAAAGGGCAACTGGAAAATGTTAGGATCCTCATATGAAAAAAACATTAGAAAGTTACATACAGCTCGTCACATTGAATCTATTCATATTGCCCGTCACAATCTACTTGATTGCGATGCACTACAAACCAGAGATTTCTGAGTTTTGTACTTTTGGTGAGGCCTTCAATTGTGACATCGTTAATAAGAGTATTTACTCTGAAATATTTGGTATTCCTGTAGCCATACTAGGGACCATTACTTATTTGTTACTCCTGGCTTTTGCCATTCGTGGACGATTTAAAGATCAGTCCAAGCTAGTGCCTTATGTCACTGCTTTTGTGGCTGGTGGAGTAGCCTTCTCACTTCGACTCACTTACATTGAGGCCTTTGTGCTTCATACTTGGTGTATCCTTTGTGTGCTTCAGCAAATTGTTATATTGCTCCAGCTTGGAGTGCTTTTACACCTTTGGAAAATAACCAAAAAATCATGAAGAAAGTTTTAGCTATCGCATTGCTTGCGCCAATGTTGCTCGCCTCTTGTGGTGGTGAGGATGTTGAATTGACTCGTTTTGCTCAGTGTCTTGATGAATCAGGAGCTGAATATTACGGAGCTTACTGGTGTCCTAACTGTCAGAGGCAGGGTGAATTATTTGGAAAATCAAAAGATTACCTCAATTACATTGAATGTGGGGAAGGAGTGGCTGACTCTCAAACAGAAGTTTGTCTTCTTGAAGGGATTGAGGCCTACCCAACATGGAGATTCGCAGACGGATCTGAACTTGTCGGATTCCAAGGTCTTGAAGACCTCGCAGCCGCATCTGGATGTACACTTCCAGGTCAAGAAAGCGTGATGTTCCAGGTTGAACCTGCTTCAGACGAATAATAGTAGATCCCTTAAATCCCCCTAAGGTCAGTTTAAAGTGATCTTATACGGGGGATAGGTATTGAGTGGGGAATAATCGCGCCAAAGCCCAAGAATCCCTCCCAACGCGCCTAAACACTTTTAACGGTGTATAGGATTTCTATTTTACGCATACATTGACGACTTGTCAATACTATTATGGTGTCACGTTTACTCTGTCGATGTTCCCACCTGGAACGGACATTGTAAATGGTCCCATATCAAGAGACTCGGCATCCATTGCAATGGCTTCTTTTATCTTAGTCTGAAGTACGACCTGAAGATCATTGAAGTAGTCATCAGGTGACTTGGCAGGGTTGTTGTAGCTGGCATCAAAAGCGGCATCTATTTCAGTTCGAAGTCGTGAGTGGAGAGGTTCTCCAATTTGGAATCCGATTTGTGGGATTGGTAAGAAGTCGATTCCCTTACCAACGATAGCACCGGTAAGCGTACCTGCACCTCCACCTACTATTCCACCAGCTGTACCACCAAGGATTGCTCCTCCAGGCCCAGCAGCCATTCCAAGTGACCCTCCTAGGACTGCTCCTCCAACGGTCCCTCCAAGGAACCCAAGGCTGGCAAGTGCAGCAACAGATATATTCTGTACATCTTCACCTTGTCCGTATTCCACTTTCCCATCAATGATGGTGTTGTAGAAGGCGGCTTCTTTGTCGAGATATTGTTCAAATTTTAGCAGTTCGGCTTCGAGTTCATGTGGGTTGTCGGCGTTTGCCATCACTTCACCTTCGAGTCGTTCACGTGCATGAGATTTGAATAGGTCAGGCCATCGTCCATCGAAACGAGTGAATTGAGCTACGTTGAATCGTCCATCAAAGGCCTTCATGAATTCCTTCGTCATTTCTCGCATTTCTTTGTATTCTCGAATCGATTCATTTTGCTTCCAGTCGAGTGCACCTACTTCTTCACGTTTTGATTTTGTAACCATCCACTCATCAAAGGTAGGAAGGTCTTCAAGATTACCGCGTGCGCTCTTCCATCCCATTTGGTCAATTCGTCGGAAGATGCTTTGTGGGTCGGTTACAGAGAAAGATTCTCGAGGCATTAGGTCTTCAGCAACATTGGTGAAGAAGACTCGGTAGTCATCCATGTCTGTTGCCGTGTACTTATAAGTATTGTCATTGTTTGTTCCAGGGATCATGCTGTTTGGACCACTTGGCAGACCGTAATCGATCTTATCCATCCAAATTCGCATGAGGTCGGTTCGTACCCATGGCACTCCAAGTCCAAGAATGTTTTCATCCTTGTACGTTGAGTTGAGCCATTCGAGTACTTCACGTGATTCACCTTTCCATTCATTTTTAAAGGTTCCATCAAGGATCATTGATTCAACCATTGAGAGCTCTGCATTTCGTAGAACACTTGGGTCGGCTTCATTCCAGGCATTGAACATTCCAAGCGCACCTTCTGGGTAGAGCTGAGCTAGGTAAGGGATGAAGTCTGTTGAATCGAGTACAAGGTCATTAATGATTTCCTCAGCCACCTTTTTCATTTCTGCATCAGTTCGAGGTTTTCCTGTAGAATCGAGACTTTGCTCATTGAAGTATTGTGACGCTCGTGCGACACGCCAGTTAATGAAGTCATCATATTTATCATCAGTAATACTGAATTCCAAGTCATCAAACTCACTGAATATGCTTCGAGCTGAACTCATAACATGTCGTGAGAGTTCGCTTCGGTATACGGCGAGTGAAGCTCCTGTGGTGTATTCAGGGTAGCTATCAATATTGTATTTACTTCGACGGCTTGCTGCATTGCTTTCATATTCCACATCATCAAGGAAGGGGATACTTAAGTGGGCACTTGTTGATCCAACAAGTGCCTTGAGGTCAGCCTCCATACTTCGCCATGGGCGAATTGGGGGAGCTGTTTCAAGCAGTGCCTTCTTAAATCCGGCGGCATTGTATCGTTGGTCAATCCACCAGTTTCCTTCTTGCATTTGAATCGCTCGAGAGAAAATCACCGCAATGTTTCTATCCAAGTTGTCTCGCCATTTTTTGGCTTCTGGATCATCAAATAGAGCCTTAGTTTTGTGCATAGGCGAGCTGTATTCCATAATGGTGAGTAGGATGGCATCTTGAATGTGTCGGGCTTTTTCACCTCCTTCCATTCCAGCGGTGTCTAAGACACCTTCACCCATTTTATTTCTGATTCGGTCCATCCAGTCTTGGTACTCTTTGCAGGCTCCAAGATCACGAACCTTTTCTGCTGAATCAATTTTTGTCTTAGCAAGATCACCCCCCGCATTACTAGATGAGGCGATTGAGCTAGCTAAAACTCGAATTTCTTTGACTCGCGTTTCTACGATATCCTTTTTGATGGTTTCAATCCGTGCACTTCGAGTGGCAGGATCAAGCATACTAATTGGGTCATCTCGGAATTCTTGAACCACGGCACGTTTAACTTCAGCACGTAATGTTCCTTTTTGGAATTTAATGGCTTCAGCGTATTTTTCATCTTCACCATAAATTGTTGAATTCTCAAGGAAAGTGTAGAAATCTCTAACACTTTCTGGAGTTCCACTTTTACCTGCAAATACTGAGGCAAGTCCTTCAAGGGCTGTGTTTACATCTGGATTATCGCTTACCAATTGGTCAGCCACGGTGTCCCCAAGATTTTCCCATTGTTGAACGAGTGCTTCTGGAGCAGATCCACTTGTGTCAGTGAACATACTAAGCGTATCAATCTTTCCACTTTTGTATGAAACAAGACCACGGTATTCAGCCGTTGGACCCCATTCAAAAGTAACATCACCATTAGGCTTTGTTGGGTCTGTAAACCCTTCAGTTTCTAACGCCAATGATCCAAGGAAAGGCCCAAGGTCAGATTTAAGTTTTTCAGCTACACGTTCACGTTCATGTTCTTGTTTGACCTTAATGTAGTCGTTACTTGGTTCAAGTTTTGAGCCAGTAAACTTAAGGTAAGGTACCGTTTCATTTGGACGGAAGGTGATTTGAATTTCTCGTTCACGTTCACCAAGCCCAAGGAAAGAGATTCCTCTGAATTTAACTTTTTCAGTCGAAACATAAGCTTCAAGATCTTCATCCCATTCGATTTTATCTTTTCCAATAAGAGGGAAGGCTTTGTTAACAAGGCTTTGAGCCAATGCTCGAGAATTTTTGTCGACTCGATCACCAACGGTTTCACCTACATTAAAGGTCTTTTTTGAGAAGGTGTCTGTAAAGGTGTGAAGCCCACGTTCAGAATCATGAGTGTACTCCCATGGGTATCCATTCACCATTACGTATTCCACGCCATCAACGGTTTCAACTCGTCCAACGACGGTATCTCCCATTCCATGGCGTTCAAGGGCACGATCCACGGCGGATCGGCTAGCACGTTCTCCTTCAGACATATTGAGTGTTTCTCCCGTATCAACTCCAATTGAGCTGGCAGCACGACGGCTGTCCACTCGATCAATCGTCATAAGAATTGCGCTTCCAAGGTCAATACTGTCAGGTCGCCCTACGTATTCACGATGGAAAATATTCATTCCTTCTTCAACGATTTGTCGCTCACTCATTCGGCTAAGGTTTCGTCCTTCTTTTTTCGCGGTTTTTTCAGCTAGAAGAGTGAAGTAACCTTCCAATGCCGTGTAAGCGGCTTTCCCATTCATTGAATTGGTTTGTTCCGCCTTAATATCTTTATCTCGGCTCAATTTATTAACCGCGATAGAGTCTCCTGCAGAGGTAAACGACTCGTAAAACAGGTCGTATACAAGGTCAGCATCGGCATCAAGCATGATCATCATGTCTCGAGCTTGCTGGTCATTTGCAATATCCAGTTCAGGATAAAGGTCATTCATTTGTTGAAGTCGACTTGGTCCAGAACTTGCGTCTTCAGGTTTGAAGCCAAGTGCATCCCATAGGTCTGAGCCATCATCGGTTTGAGATCGATAGATCATATTGGCGAGCATTCCTCCACTCACAGCGAGTGCAGAACCACCGGCAATTCCTTTCATCCATTTTTTAGCTTTTTCTCCGACGTTCTTATATATAAGTGTAACCGCACCAATTAAGGCAGCAGTTCCAATTAAGGCAGGGACTGGGTGACGACGGAATTCATCCATCACTTTTCCAAGTCGACTACCGGCTTCTTTTGTGAAGCTATCCCGAGCCATTTCCACTTGTAGTTGTTCCCGTTCAACCGCATGAGACATGTAGTCTTCAAGGTTGTCGGCAAGATCACCAATGACTTCACGTGCACTATCAGCTCGAGCACCTCCAGCTTTGATGTCTTCTATGTAACGATCAGCAAGGTCAGGATAAGCAAAAAGTGCCACTCGAATGGCGTATTCAGTGTCAGGTCCACCCCGTAGGCTACTTGCCAACAGAGGAGGCGTAGATTCACGGAACTTTTGAGCAACCACCACTAGGGCGCTATTACTACTAATGTACTCTTCAATATCCATCTTCATATCTTCTCGTCGATCACGAGAGTCATCAAGCGCATCTCTATATAAGTCTGCAGGGAGAGCTTCTCGTTGCTCTGGACGCCTTCGAGGGGATGCACCACCCGTTTCAGCTCTTGCGGAAATGGCAGGCGCCCCTGGAGCTCCAGAAACGGTTACATTAACATCTAAGTCGACATCATTTCGAGTGTCATCATCAATAGAGCGTTTTGCGTATCGATTGATCCGACGTTGAAATTGAGCTCGGATTCGAGACTCACTTCGTCGTCGTCCGAATTCATCCTTTAGTAAGTCTACGTATTTTTCTTGAGCAACATGAAGTTGACGATCAATTTCTTTGATTCGTTCTGTATCAATAGGTCGTTCTGTTTCCAGACGAGCTTTTTCTTCTGTTAAGTCCATTCCACGTTCTTCAAGCGCATTCCGCTCAACCCGTTTATCAGGGGCAGCTTCATAAGCGCGTTCACGTCGATTTGGTTCTCTTTCGTTGGCCATACGTAGATTTAAATCTGATTATTATAGCGTAAAGCAGAAAAAATTGCAATAGGGCAAGTCCTTGGGTATTCTGCGGGCAATTTTTAACCTAATGTTATGCAAGTACAGGTAGAAAAGCTAAAAGACTCTGAAGTTAAACTCACTATTGAGCTTACAACAGAAGAAATGGCAGCTCACAAGAAAGCTGCAGTTAAGGAACTTCAAGACAAGGTAAAGGTAGATGGATTCCGAGAGGGAAACATTCCTGCTGATGTTCTTGAGAAGAAAATTGGTCACGCGGCCTTCATGGGGCAAGTGATTGATATCGCCGTAGGTCAATCTTACGAGAAGGCGATTCGTGAAAACGAAATCACTCCTGTGGATTACCCTAAGGTGAGCATGGAAAGTGAAGAGCCATTCAAGTACACCGCTACGGTTGTTACTCTCCCTGAGGTGACTTGGTCTAAGGATCTTTCAAAGCTTAAGATTAAGAAGAAGGAGCAAAAGGTAGAGGACAAAGAAGTGGATGAAGTTCTTACAAATCTTCAAAGCCGAAGTACTAAGTGGAGCGATGTAGATCGAGCCGCTAAGATGGAAGATCGAGTTGAAGTTGATTTCGAAGGATTTGATGAAGGGGGAGCTGCACTTGATGGAACAGCCAGTAAGAATCACCCAGTGGTTCTTGGTTCAAATAGCTTGATTCCTGGATTTGAAGAAGAAGTGGTTGGAATGAAGAAAGATGAAGAAAAAGAATTCGACATCGTTTTCCCAGAGGATTACCACTCAAAGAAATTCCAAAAGAAGAAGGTGAAGTTTAAGATTAAACTGAATCGGATTGAAGAATCTGAAAAGGCTGAGCTTAATGATGAGTTCGCTAATGAAATCACAGGTGGACACCGAAAAACTCTTAAAGAGCTTAAGGAAGAAATCGTAGAAGAACTTCAAAAGCAAAAAGAACGACAAGAAGAACTTCAACTTGAATCAGACTTCATCAAGGAGCTACCTGCTTACGTGAAGGCCGATGTGCCTGCGATCCTTATCGAGCGTGAAACGGACTTCATGATTGAACGAATGAAGGAAGATCTTCAAAAGCAAGGAAAGAGCTGGGAGGACTACGAAAAGGAAATGGAAGAGAAGAAAAAAGACATCCGAAAGGAGCTTGAGAAGACTGCTAATGAACAAGTTCTAATCCGATTGGCTCTTGAAACAGCCTACAAGGAAGAAAAGATCGAAGTGAAAGATGAAGAAATTGACGCAGAGATCAATGAAATGATCCTTCGTTACCCACCTCAATTCGCTGAAATGGCTCGTGAACGACTCATGGGTGATGCACAGGAAAAAGGGAAGATCTACAACCAAATTCGTCTCCGACGATTGGTTGCTAATCACACAGCATAGTCAGAATCGATTGACGAAATGAAAAAGCGGTCAGAAGTGACCGCTTTTTGCTTACTAAAAAATTGCAGTATTTGTGATCATAACAGGTTGGAATCTTGAGTAAAAAAGATATCCATTCATTGTGGTGACTATGCGACTGCGAACACAATATTTGTACAAAAATGAGGCTGTAAAAAGCGCTTATACAAGCCGTTTTGCATGCTTTCGCTTGCGCGAAGAACTAATTAATTATACATTTCCGACAAGACTGCATAAAATATGTATACATGTTAAAGCATCTGTTCACTTCAAAAGCGCGGGTAAAAATTCTTAGCTTGTTTCTGCTCAACCCAGACAAGGAGTATTTTGTGCGTGAACTCACTCGTGAGTTGGATGAGCAAATAAACTCAGTAAGACGTGAGCTTGATAATCTTAAGAAGATGGGTCTACTTAAGAGTCGAATGAAGAGTCGTCGAAAGTACTACGCTGTGAATACAGGTCACATTCTTTTTCGTGATCTAAGAAATCTAATCATTAAGGCGACAAACTCAAGTGAGAACCTCATTAAGCAGATTCAAAAAATGGGCAAGGTGGACTTCCTCCTTGTTTCAGGTGTTTTCCTCTACAAGGATGGCCCTGTTGACCTTCTAATTGTAGGAGAGGTTGATCGAAATGAACTTGAGTCCTTCTTGGACACATTAGAAACAAGTTCAGCAATTAAGTTCAGCATTTTAAGTACTGAAGACTTTGTTTATCGAGTAAAGTGTAGAGATCAATTCATCTTAGATCTCATCCAAGACCCAGAGAACATTATCGGGGTGAATAAACTGGAGAAGCACTTTTCCTGAAAACCCCTTGCAAATGGGAGAAACCCTCCGTATATTACCTGAGCTATTTTAAGAAAAGCCATGTCCCAAGAAATTCTAGAACACGTATCAAAATCATCAATGAAGAGAAGCGTTCCTATGCTTAATCCAGGAATGTCTATCAAAGTTCATCAAAAGATTAAAGAAGGAGAAAAAGAACGTACTCAAATCTTTGAAGGACTTGTAGTTAAGATTAGCTCTGGAAACGGAGTGAACAAGACTTTCACTGTAAGAAAGGTTGTAGATGGAATCGGAGTCGAAAAGATTTTCCCTTTCTACGCACCAAGTATTGAAAAAATTGAACTCATGAAGCGAGGTAAGGTCCGACGATCAAAGCTTTACTACATGCGTGAACGACAAGGTAAGTCAGCTCGTCTACGAGATCTTCCTCTAGGAGAACTTGAATACGTAGAATACGTTGAACCTGTTGTCGAAGAACCAGCTGCAGAAGAAGCTCCTGCTGAAGAAGTAAAAGAAGAAAAGTCAGAGTAATTCAATTCAAATCTTGAAAAAGCGCTCCGAAAGGGGCGTTTTTTTGTGTATGGTCTGATTGTGAAACTCCCCAAATGTATATTTGCCGGTATGGATGAAGCTGGTCGTGGATCCTGGGCGGGTCCCGTGGTTGCAGCCGCAGTGATTCTCCCCAGAGGCACTCGGCTCCCAGGCTTAACAGATTCCAAATTGCTTAGTTTGAAAATGCGTGAGACACTTTTTGATCAAATTATGACACACGCACAGGTTGGTGTGGGTATGGCCAGTCATCAAGAGGTGGACGAACATGGTTTGTTGCACGCCACTTTTAAAGCTTATGAGCGTGCATTAGAGGATCTAGATGCTGAACCAGAGCACTTGCTCATTGATGGACGAGATAAGTTCACATTCAAAGCCCCACATACGTCAATCATCAAGGGGGATCTTAAGGTTAGAGCGATCTCTGCCGCTTCAGTGATTGCCAAGGTCACACGAGATAGAATTATGATAAACTATGAGCAAGAATTCCCTGGCTACCAGTTCGATAATCACAAAGGTTATGGAACAAAAGCCCATCAGGAAGCACTGAAGCTTTATGGCCCAAGTCGAATTCATCGAATCACTTACAAACCTCTGCAACAGCTTAAATGGACCCAAAACGCATTCTTATAGTCGGAAATTATGGAGCAGGGAATTTGGGTGATGATGCTATTTTAGGAGGGATTGTGACAGACCTACGAGCGGTTGGTTATCGAGGAGAGATCATGGTGACCCATGGGAAAATTTCAACAAGTCTGGAAATCTATCAAGATTTGATTAAGGTGCCATTCATTCCGACTGGATTGCGAAGCCGTCTTCGAAGAAAACAGGTGAGGGAGGCCAAGAAAGCCATTCAAAAAGCTGATCTGGTGATTCTTGGCGGAGGAGGGCTCTTTGTGGATCAAGAAATCTGGAAGGCGCCTGTGATTTGGGCAGAACAAGCACGTTGGTGCCGTAAAATTGGCACGCCATACATCTGCTACGGTCAAAGCATAGGACCTCTTAATCGACTACTGAGTCGATACCTGACAAGAAAGACCTTTAAGGAGGCAAAAGCCATACACGTTCGTGATGAGGCCTCACTTCAGCTCCTTCAAGAGTGGGATCTGCTTCATTCAGTTCAAGGAACTGATGCTGCTCTTTCTTATCTGCAAACAATGAAGAAATCTAAGAAAAAGAACAATCAATTGCTGATATCAATTCGAGAATGGGGAAAGCTAACAGCTAAGCATTGGGATGAGATTCTTTTGCCAGTTCAAGACTTTGCACAGAAACATGAATTGCATCCAATCATCCTCAGTATGGATCCTGGAAATCCACATGAGCAGCTGCAGCTCAAAAAGATCGGTTTTAAGCTCTTTGTCCCTACATCTACAGCACAAGCCTTTGAAGGCATTTCTAAGGCCTCTATGGTTGTCTCAATGCGTCTACATGCAAATATATTCACACTCATAGCCGGTACATCACTAGTCACGCTTTCTTACTCTCAAAAAGTACGTTCGCTTTTCAAATCACTGAAGGTGAGTAAGGCCAATGTCTTAGAGCCACATGAATGGAATGAAACGGCACTAACAGACGCACTTGAAATTGCTCACAAGCAAAAACCAAGCTTCAACCTTGAAAAGGAGATCGAAAAAAACCAAGCCTTTTTGGCTCACGCCATTAAAGCTTAGCCTGCATTACGTAGTTTGAAACTTCAAGCATCTTATCGATAGATTCACCACAGTCGCCCCAGAACTTGTCTAGGATGGTGTAGCTCATTTTACCACTTTGAACATAGTGGTCATTTACATCTGAAATTTCTAGCTCACCTCGAGCAGAAGGAGCGAGTGTTCTAATGTAGGTGAAAACATCACTTCGGAAAAGATAACAACCAGTTACCGCATAGGCACTGGGTGGGTCTTGAGGTTTCTCGATAATTTCAACTAGTTTATCTCCTTCAAATCGTGCGACTCCATAACTCTGGGGTCGATCGACTTCTTTCATGAAGACATGAGCTTTCATATCTGATTCACGGAAGTTAGAGACTGCACCAGAAAGATCATCTTCAAAGATGTTGTCTCCAAGGATTACAACCATATCTTGATCTCCAACAAACTCCTCAGCAAGGGCGAGGGCTTGGGCGATACCACCAGCTTCTTCTTGCACTTCATAAGCAAGGTTCACTCCTAATTCTGACCCTCCACCAAGAAGCTCTAGAAAATGACCCGCATGACCTTTACCTGAGACGATAAGAATTGATGTGATCCCCATCTCCTTCATTTTAAGGATAGGGTAGTAGACCATCGGCTTATCGTAGATCGGCAGCAGGTGCTTGTTTGTGACTTTTGTGAGAGGTGAGAGTCGTGACCCTGTTCCTCCAGCTAGAATAACTCCTTTCATATGAATTTAGTGTATACCATTGAATGGTTTGACGCATCCCTTCTTCAAAAGAAACCTGGGGTTTCCAGCCTGTTTCCTTTGTGAGTTTGTCAAAATTAACCGCATAGCGTTGATCATGTCCGGCTCGATCCTGAACGTAAGTGATTAGAGTTTCGGGCTTGCCAAGCGCTTTTAGAATGGTTTTTGTGATGTGAATGTTCTCGAGTTCATTTCCTCCACCAATGTTATAGATTTCACCTTCTGTGCCTTTTTCAAGAATGGCAAGAATCGCTTCACAGTGATCTCTAACAAATAGCCAATCACGTACATTCTTACCCGTCCCATAGAGAGGGAGTGATTCATCATTATTGGCCTTTGTGATAAAGAGAGGAATTAGCTTTTCTAGATCCTGGTAGGGTCCATAATTATTACTACATCGACTAATGGTAATGGGAACACCAAAAGTTCTTCGGTAAGCCAAGCAGAGTAAATCTGAGGAAGCTTTGCTGGCAGAGTAGGGGCTACTAGGGTCCAAAATCATATCTTCAACAAATTGATCGCTAGAGTCGAATCCAAGATCTCCATACACTTCATCCGTTGAGATGTGGTGAAAACGTTTGAGCCCATGAGTTCTAGCCGCATCCAAAAGAACTTGAGTTCCTGTGACATTACTTCGAATGAAGATACCTGGATCTTTAATGCTTCGATCCACATGGGTTTCGGCAGCAAAATGCACAACCCAATCAAATTTCTCTTCTGAAAAAAGCTGATCAACTAGATCAGAGTCTTCAATGTTTCCGTGTACAAACTTCACCCCTTTTGATTCGGCTTCTTCTAGATTTGATCGGTTACCAGCGTAGGTGAGGGCATCAAGCACCACTAGATCATCCTGAGGCCGGAGCTCCAGATGAGTGTAAACATAGTTGGTTCCAATGAATCCGGCACCACCTGTTACGAGAACTTTCATACTTAAAGGGTTTTCATCTTCTTTTCTTCGGTCCAAGCTTCAAGGATATCTCCTTCTTTAAGCTTGATCTTACCGTAGTAGTGAACTCCACAATCTGTTCCTTGCTCTAGTTCGTCCATGTCTTCGTTTACAAGTTTTAGCCCGTTGATTTCACCAATACCGATTTCTTCATCATCTCGGAACACCTTAACGGCAGACCGTTTAACGAGCCGTCCTTTGTTGATAGAACCTCCAACAACCATATCTTTTTTACCAGTCCAGAAGACTTGTTTAACTTTGAATCGTCCAAGATCAATGTGGATGATTTCAGGTTCAAGCATTCCATTAAGAATCTTTTTCATGTCTTCAAGAATTTCGTAAATCACTTCGTAAGTCACCACTTCAATTCCATATCGTTCAGCAAGCTTTCTAACGTGATTGTTAGCAATGGTGTGGAATCCAAGAACCAGAGTTCCAGGACTTGCCGCACCCATCATCACATCAGATTCAGTGATGTCTCCGACCCCACTGTGAATCACCTTAATGGCAACGTCATCTGAGTGGATCTTTGCCATTGATTGTTTAATCGCCTCAAGTGAACCTTGGGTATCAGCCTTGAGAACAACCTTAAGCATTTTAAGTGACCCTTCTTTAATTCGTTGAAGGATTTCTTGCATTCCCATTCCAGATTGAATCATTTCTTCATGATGCAGTCCTTGAATTTTACTTGATCGTTGTCGTGCGGTCTTTTCATCTTTCATTACTTGGAGAATTTGACCACTTTCAGCGGTATCATTCAAACCTGAGATTTGAACCGTTCCAGATGGTCCGACTTCTACAAGCTTTTTACCCGTGTGATCAATCATTGTCTTAACTCGTCCAAAACTTTGTCCAACAATAAAGTTGTCTTGAATATTCATGGTACCCGCGTTTACCAGTACGGTAGCAACAGGTCCAAGGTTTGCATCTAGATGAGACTCAACCACGGTGGCTACCGCCAATCGGTTTGGATTAGCTTTGAGTTCAAGTACGTCAGAAACCAAGAGTACACTTTCTAGAAGGCTATCTAGGCCATCTCCTTTAAGCGCTGACACGGGAACCATAATTACGTCTCCACCCCAGTCTTCAGGTTGGAGTCCATGTTCAGCGAGTTCAGCTTTCACTCGGTCAGGATTAGCTCCTTCACGATCCATTTTATTCACGGCAACAACAATAGGTACTCCTGCATCTTTAGCATGGTTGATCGCTTCAATGGTTTGAGGCATCACTCCATCATCAGCAGCAACAACCAAAATAGCTACATCCGTCGCACGAGCGCCACGAGCACGCATTGCGGTAAAGGCTTCATGTCCTGGAGTGTCCAGGAAGGTAATGAGTCGTCCTTCTTTATTAACTTGATAGGCTCCAATATGTTGAGTGATCCCTCCCGACTCACCTTCAACAACATTCGCATCACGAAGGGCATCAAGTAGAGTGGTCTTTCCATGATCCACATGTCCCATTACACAAACAACAGGAGGTCGATCTTCAAGATTTTCAGGGTCTTCTTCAGCAATCAATCGTTCTAGGTTACCAAGGAATACATCCTCAGCACTCCCTTCACTAATTTCTCTCTTAAGTTCAACATGGCCATCTGTAATAATAGTTGCCGTGTCGAAATCAATAACTTGGTTGATGTTGGCGAGGATCCCATTCTTCATGAGCCCACCAATCAATACAGCGGCACTGAGACCAGTTTTTTCTGCGAGTTCCTTTACAGAGATTTGCTCAGGAATTTCAACAACTCCACTGGCAACAGAGGAGACTGAACGTCCAGAACCTTTTTTCTTCTTACCTGAAGCTCCACGACCAGCCATTTGCTTTCGTTGGCTTCGTACAATTTCTCGTTCTCGGTCATCTTCTGAGTCTTCAATGTAGAGTTCTGCTTCTGTTTTTCCTGTTCGTCCTGCGAGTTCATCCATGATGAGTTCAGCAACATCATCAGCAATTTCTTCTTCAGCCTCAAACCCAAGCTCGAGAATGGTTTTTTTCATCTCAGCATCGGTAAATCCAAGTTTGGAAGCTAGTTGTGGAAGAGGAATTGGCATAAATAGTCTTGTTCGTAAAAAATTCGCCCACACATTAGGTTAAAACAGGTTTAAAGTAAAGGCCTTGCCTTAGTCCGTAAGTGGCTTGTCGACTACTTCCAACTCAATACTTCCTCCGACCTCCTGATCGGTTAATCGATAGACGTCTTTGTCGATCTTTTTAAACTCTCGTGAGGCGTGATTGTAGGTGTTTACCGTAGTACCCAGATGTTTCCCAAGTTTCTTGAAGTAGTCATCATAAGCATTCATGTGCTTTCCGAGGGTTTCAAGGTTCTTTTTGAACCGATGTATGTCTTCTCCCACTTGAAGCATTTTAAGCCCCTGAAGTACGGTTTGAAGGTAGCCAAAGAGGGAGCTAGGAGAAACGATAATCACTCGCTTGCTGAAGGCGTATTCAATTAAATTCTGAGTATTAACTTTAAGAGCACCCACGCTTTCAATCGTTAGGTTGTAGTAGATTCCTTCCGCAGGAACAAACATAAAGGCAAATTCGGTGGTTCCTTCGTTGGGTCGAATGTACTTAGAGGTCTCATCGATTCGCTTTTTAACATCTGACCTAAAGGCACGGGCAAGGAGTTCTTTTTGCTCAGGTGAGGTGGCTTGGTTCATTTGGTTGTATTTCTCTAGGGAGAACTTCGAGTCAATTGGGATGATGATTTCATTTACAAAAATAGCGGCATCAACAATTTCTCCATTCTTCATCTTGTACTGCATTTCAAAGTTTCCATGCAGGTGATTGGATAGGAGGGTTTCCAAGGCGTATTCACCAAGAATTCCACGCTGTTTAGGGTTCTTAAGGATGTTTTCAAGCCCTTTGAGTTGTTCTGCTACATTTCCAACCTTATCGGTACGCTCTTTAACGGCGGTGAGCTCTTTGGTCATTTTTTCGATCATCTCTGAACTCTGCTTGAACTGGGTCTGCATTGAGTGTTGATTGGTCGCGTCTCTCTTTTGGATCATCATATTCACTTGGTCCAATTTTTGTTGAATTTCTTTTCGGTTGTCTCCTTGTGACTTGGCCATTTCTTGCCGAAGGTCAGTAAGGATCTGAAGCATCATTTTTGAACTCTGATCACCTCTGGGGGATTCAAGCTGCTTGAACTTAAAGAACACAAAGGCGCTAAGTGCTGCGAACGCTAGACCCACCATGATAAAAGAAACTACATTTGACATATTGACAATATTGTTTTGTTATTATATAATTACACGATGTCCTTTGAAAAAGACGGTGTGAATGAGTGGGAATTGCTGGGGAGTGGCCATCTCTCAATGCCATACGTGGATTGTCCCTTTCCAGTAATTCTTACTTGCTCACAGTATCAAAAAGCCCCCGCTATCGGCGAGGGCTTTTTAAATTGCATTCTTGTGAATTTAGGACTTAAGCCGCTTCTTCTTTAGCCGCTTTGGCTGCTTTAGATGCGTTTTCAGCAGGAGATTCTCCTTCTGGCATCAAAGTGAGCCCAATACGTTTTTCTTTCTTGTTAACCTCAATTACACGAGCGTCAACTGACTGTCCAACCTTGAGTACATCCGTAGGGTCTTCAGGTTGTCCTGGGATTTCAGTGTTATGGATGAGACCATTAATCTCTTTATTGATTTGAACGAAGGCTCCAAATTGAGCGAGTCGAGCAATCTTAGTCTTAATTGTCTTTCCAACAGTGAAGTCTTTCTCGATTTCTTCCCAAGGATCTTTGGTGAGTTGCTTCATTGAGAGAGAAATCTTGTCTCCATCAATTCCGATAATTTTCACCTTAACCTTGTCTCCACGCTTACCAAAGTCATGTGGGTTTGTAACATGTCCCCAAGCAATTTCAGAGATATGTACAAGACCTTCTAGACCATTAAAGGCAACGAAGATACCAAACTTAACGATACCACTAATAGTTCCTTCTACAACTTCACCAACGTTGAGGCCAGTGAGTGCCTTTTCTCGTTCAGCCTTGTAAGCTGCACGTTCAGAAAGGATAAGTTTACCGTTTTCTTTGTCGATACTGATAATTTTAACGAGGAAGTCTTTTTCAACTAACTTGTTAAGACGAGAGAGAATCTTCGCAGAATCAGCTCCGTTAACACGTGGGTAGTTGAGAGGTGCCAATTGAGATACTGGAATAAATCCTTTAATCCCGTCAGCATTAAGGAGAAGACCTCCTTTATTTGCTTCTTTTGGCTTAACTGAGATTGCTTCGTCATTTTCGTAAGCCTTAAGGAATCGATCCCAAGTCTTTTCTTGACTAGCACGTCGAAGAGAAAGGACAACAAGTCCATCTTCATTCTCGGTTTCAAGTACACAAGTCACGATTTCATCACCTGCGCTGAGTTCATCAGCAGAGTTCATCGCGTCTTTCATTTCTCGACCAGCAACAATACCGGTGAGCACTCCATCGAGATCAACAATGATAGAGCTTTTATCTCTGGATACAACATTCCCTTTAACTAAAACTCCAGGAACTGGAAGAGTCAGCTCAGGAGAGTCCTGAAGAAGTTGCTCCATGTCTACAAAAGTAGTATTAGACATAGTTTAATATGTGCACACCTGAGTGTAAAAAAATACAGACTGACATTCTAGCCTCAGTGTGACTCACACTCTAGAGATGACAGCCTGCGAATTTTAAGGGTAAACAGGGGAGATGTAAAGCTATTTCTTTACCTCTTTCTCTTCACTGTTTTTCTTTTTATCCTTGATCCCTTTGCTCGATTTGCTTTGAGTGGGTTTTTTCTTGAGTTTAACCTCATCTCCCTTCTTGATAATTTGAATGGTGTCTCCTTCTTGGAAGTCTCCATCAAGAATACCTTGAGCGAGAGGATCTTCAATAAGCTGCTGAACTTTACGTCGTACAGGTCGAGCTCCATATTCTGGGTCGGTACTGAGTGTGGCAAGAAGGTGCCAACCTTTATCTGTAAGTTCAATCTTAAGGTGTTTTTCAGCGATACGCTTTTGAAGCTCTTCAATATGAATTTTCACAATGAGTTTAATGTTCTCGTGGGTGAGAGGTTTAAACACGATTATGTTATCAATACGATTGATAAACTCTGGCTTGAAGCCTTTCTTAAGATCCTTAAGTACTTCTTCTTTCTTGTGTTCAAAGGTCGTGAGAGCGGCCTTCATTTGATCATTTGCAAGTTGGAATCCAATAGGAGCAGCACTTTCAGTGAGTTTAGCTGCACCAATATTTGAAGTCATAACAATGATTGTGTTCGTGAAGTCGATTTTTCGACCTCGTCCATCGGTTAGCATTCCATCTTCCAAAATTTGAAGAAGCAGGTTGAATGTGTCTGGATGAGCTTTTTCGATTTCATCAAAGAGGATCACTGAGTAAGGTTTTCGTCGCACTTGTTCTGTAAGTTGACCTCCATCTTCATACCCAACGTAACCTGCTGTGGTACCTGTTAGGCGAGAAGTGTTGTGTCGCTCCATGAACTCACTCATGTCAATTTTAATGAGTGCGTTTTCATCATTGTAAACTTCACGAGCAATGGTTTTCACAAGCTCTGTCTTCCCAACACCAGTTGGCCCAAGGAAGATGAATGAGGCAATAGGTCGTTTGGCATTTGAAATACCCGTTCGTGAACGTCGAATGGCAGTAGAAACCTTTTGTAGGGCTTCATCTTGCCCTACAACATGAGCACGAAGGGTTGATTCAAGGTTTTGTAGGCGAGTGATGTCTTCCTCTACGAGCTTTGTCGCAGGAACACCGGTCATTCGAGCGATAACTCGAGCGACATCTTCAGAGTCAATACTTCCTCGCATTTCTCGAGGAATCTTAACTCGCTTCTCACTTTCAATATTGTCCATGAGCTGAAGTTCTTGCTGACGAAGGTCAGCTGCCATTTCATAGTTCTGGTTGATTACAGCATCTTCCTTCTTCTTTATGATGGCTTTGAGCTTCTTTTGAAGCTTCTTTACCTTTTCATTGTCAGGTTTGGTTTTCATTCCTTTGAGTGCAGCCGCTTCATCGATGAGATCAATGGCTTTATCAGGAAGGAATCGGTCGTTAACATAACGTTTTGACAGTTTAACGGCGGCATCGATAGCATCATCATGAATGATGAGATTATGATGGTCTTCAAAGCTTTCTTTGAGACCCTTGAGAATGGCAACCGTATCTTCTTCGTTTGGCTCTGCAGCCATTACAGACTGGAAGCGCCGTTCAAGAGCGGCATCTTCTTCAATGTGCTTTCTGTATTCTGAGGTCGTAGTGGCTCCAATGACTTGAACCTTACCTCGTGAAAGGGCAGGTTTTAGTATGTTTGCAGCGTCAAGGCTACCTTCGGCACTTCCGGCACCAATTACTGTATGCAATTCATCAATAAAGAGGATTACGTTTGGCTGTTCAGCGGCTTCCTCAAGAATGGTTTTGATTCGCTCTTCAAATTCACCACGGTATTTTGTCCCTGCTACAACTGAGGCCATAGATAGGCTCAAAATTCGTCGGTCGATCATTGCTTCAGGAACGTCTTCATTGGCAATACGCTGAGCGAGCCCTTCCACAATAGCGGTTTTCCCAACTCCAGGCTCTCCAATAAGAACAGGATTGTTCTTGGTCTTCCGAAGTAGAATCGCAACACATCGTTCGATTTCCATTTCACGTCCAATCACAGGGTCCATTTTCTTCTCAGAGGCTTCCTTCACCATGTCGTTTGTGAAGTAGTCTAAGGCAGGGGTTGTTGATTTTCCTGTCTTTTTAGCGCTTTCATAGTTGTTTTCTTGCTTTTGTTCATTTCCTTGTAGGGCCCCTTGAAGTCCATTTAAGAAGAATTCTAAAGGGTTAACTGATTGATTTGGATTGTTTGGGTTCGCTGGGTTAGGGATAGTTCCTGTTCCTGCACCGCTTGAGCCTGCACCACCACCTTGTTTCATTCGTTCAAAGGTTGTGAGGATTTCTTGTCGAATATCCTGTGGGCTGATTTTCATATTTTCAAGAATAACCGTTGCGGCTGTGTTTTCTTGACCCACAAGCGAGAGAAGAAGATGCTCCGTTCCCACAAACATATGAGAGCTTTCATGCGCATTTCGGATTGCGTCTTCAATTACTTTTTTAGCAAATCCAGAAAGACCACCAGGAGTCTTACTGCTTCTTTGTACCGCTTGGGTTCGCCCTACTGTTTTAAGAACGAGGTTCACATTTTCCAAAGTTACACCAAAATTTTGAAGAATGGTTGCTCCAAGAGAGCTTTTTTGAGAGAGAATACCAATAAGAAGATGTTCGGTTCCCACATAACTGGTACCGGTCTTTTTGGCGACTTCTTGCGCTACTATTAAAGCCTGTTTGGCTTCCTTAGTGAACTTGTTGAATTGTTCAGAGTTATCCATGGTGTGGTGTGGAGTTAAATGTTCGTATTATCATAACAAATTTTCTACTCACTATCACCTTTTAGGACTTGCGCCCCCTAGGGAATGGTTTCCCGTTATCAAAGGTGAAATTAGCACTCCAGATGTTAGAGTGCTAGTCACGTAAAGTCAACCGCTTTCTCTAGGCTTCTTCTAGGTCTACGCCTTGAATTGAGTTTGCCATGTTTTGCATGACCTCTTCGTATTCAAGTGGTCCAGTAAGGGTGTAGAATTGATCATTCACCTCAACTGTAATCTTTGTTTGTGTGCTGGTTCTTGTGACTCCTGGCGTTGTGCTAGCGTTGATATCCATTCTTATGAGTGACTCCACTCCATCCTCAATAGGTTCAGTAGCAAAACTATACCCTTGGTTGCCGCCACTGTAGTACCAGTTTTTTGGGTAAGACATCTTGAACTTATAGGGGTTGCTTTCAAACTCTCTGAAGTCGCTAACGACAACAACATCTCCATCATTCATGACTTGAGTTTCGTCTTTAACTTCTTCGATCACTTCTTCTACTGGGGTTTCCTCGACTTCATCTTCTTTAACAAGTTCTTCAATTTCATCTTCTTCGCTTTCTGGCTCTTCGTCAGGCTCTTCATTGATGAATTCACCATCATCACCTGTTGGTAGAAGTCGAAAACTACTCACTACCTCTGAGAATACATTGCTGTTGTCGAGCTCTGTTTCTTCAGAAGGGTGGTAGAGAGAAAGCTCTAAAAGGTTTTTCCCCCGAGGGATGAAGTAGTGAACGTCACCACCATCAGTTTTGTATCGAAGTGCAAATTGTTGATCAACACCAATCATAGTTACTTGAGCTTCGTCATTTCCTAGATCAACATAAAGCTGAGAAACTTGAGTTTTCACATCTGTTTCTCGAGCCTCAAGGTCATCATCTGAAGTGGTTCTGAGCTCTGCATCAAGCTGAGCAACAATAATGACATCTGGACCGGGAGCTTCTACATCAGGTTCCGTCTCAGTCTCATCATCACTTTCTTTGATAGGAGAGGTGAGTTGGATGGAATCTCTAAAGGATTCAAAGCTCCAGTTATCTGGATAATTCATGCTGAACCCAAGGTCGGTGTCTGTGTAGCTCACCATAGTGACTTCATCAGGCTCATCGGCAACTTCTGGAGCTTCAGTGATTCGAGTCACTTTAAAGCTAGGTTTGTCCAATGATTCATATTCCATAACTAGACCATAGGCTTCAATGCGAGAACTTTGTTCATCATCAAGGTCATAACGGTCTGAGTAGGCGTAGTAAATGTTTCCATCTTCATCCTCAAAGAGGTGAGTGATGCTCTTGTCGACGGTAATGCCACCGAGAGAGTTAAATTTACCAATAAAGGATTCATACTCCTGGCTGAGAGGCTCTTCGAGCGTTTCTCCGCCACAACTTGTCATTAGGAGAGTGAGAGCCGCAAGGCTCATCACAAAAATTCGTCTCATTTTCATACGGGAAGGTTATTCGTATCGAGTCCGAGGTGACTATACACCTTTTCTGTGAGTAGTCTACCCCTGGGGGTGCGTTTTAAAAAGCCCAATTGCATTAGAAAAGGCTCGTAAATGTCTTCGATTGTTGCCTGTTCTTCATGACTGGCAGCTGAAAGTGTTGAAAGTCCAACGGGGCCACCTTGAAACTGTTCAGCCATGATTAGAAGAAGACGTCGGTCAGTTGAATCTAATCCTAGCTTATCTACCCCAAGAAGTTTTAATGTGGCTTCAACGGAGCTCATAGTGACAATAAGCTCATCATGGACATTGCTGTAGTCACGAGCTCGTCTTAATAGTCGGTTCGCAATTCGTGGCGTTTTACGAGAGCATTCAGCCAGCTTGAGAGCGGCATCAGCTTCAATTTCAATCTTGAGAATCTTGGCGCTTCGCATGATTATTGACTGAATGTCTTTTGGTTCATAAAAGTTCAACTTTAAAACATTCCCAAATCGATCTCTCAGTGGAGATGAAAGAGAGGAGAGCTTGGTAGTGGCTCCAATTAATGTAAAGGGAGGAAGGCTGAGTCGCATGCTACGGGCAGAAGGCCCCTTTCCTACAACAAGATCTAAGCAGAAGTCCTCCATGGCACTGTATAGGATCTCCTCAACAGAGGGACGAAGTCGGTGTATCTCATCAATAAAGAGTACGTCGTTTTCTTTTAGGTTGGTTAGTATGGCGGCAAGGTCACCAGGTCGCTCAATGGCGGGACCACTGGTGTTTCGAATGTTCACCCCCATTTCCCGAGCAAGAATAAGAGCTAATGTGGTTTTCCCAAGACCCGGGGGGCCGTGAAGAAGCACATGCTCCATGGGCTCACCTCTTTTTTTTGCGGCCGCCATAAAGACTGAAAGGTTGTCCTTGATCCCCTTTTGCCCAATGTAGTCCTCAAGCATTTTAGGCCTAAGGATGTTTTCATTTGGCTTGTCGTCTGTACTCGTGTTTGATTGTTGAACTCGCGACGTCGTCGAAAGCTCTGAATTTTTCTCGATCAAGGGGGAGGGGTTAGCTGTTTTGAATTTAGCAAAGATGTGGGTAGAATGCACGATGTCTTACTCACACCAATGACCACAAGCCGCTTTTCATTTCAGGACTTCGCCAAAGTGTTCTCACTTTCGATTGGACTATCCGTTCTTTTTGTTGGGATCTTCAGTTTCTTTCCAGCTGCCGGCGAGTTTTTAGACGGCTTGCATCCAAGTATTTCATTTGTGATTGCTTATGTCATTCAACTGGCCGTTTTGTTTTTTCCTTTATGGTTTTTTCTTGTCGATAAGAAGGGGGCCACATTAAAGGATTTTGGATTCAAAAAGATTCCGTGGGTGAAAGCGGTGCTTAATACTGTTGGGATTTACTGCATGTATATTGCCGTAGCTCTAGTCATTGGATTGATTATTTTTTATAGCGGTTGGGACGTCCCAGGTTATGGAGCTCAAGAGTCTTACTTGCCATTGTTTGGAGAGGATTGGATAGGGATTTCTGTGGGAGCTCTATTTGTTATCTTCATTGCTCCAATTTTAGAAGAGGTGTTCTTCCGAGGGTTCATCTATAGGATCTTCATAAAAGTGTGGCCGGTATGGTTGGGAAGTGCACTCACGGCAGCAATTTTTGCCTTTATGCATCTTCAGCTGGTGAACTTTATTCCTTTGTTTGTTGTGGGGCTCTTTATGAACTGGTCCTATCAAAGAACAGGTTCTCTGTGGACCTCTATTGGCTTTCACATGCTAAACAATACGGTTGCTTTTGGAGTCACACTTTACTTTCACTACCATCCTGAACTGATTGAATCACTGCCAAATCTGTTTTAACCTGCTTGAGAAAATAACAGGTTTGAGATATAATGATTCGACGCTATGATGCGTTCAACATGCCCGAGTAGCTCAGCTGGATAGAGCAGCGCCCTTCTAAGGCGAAGGTCACAGGTTCGAATCCTGTCTCGGGTACCACGACTAAGACTGCCTAAAGGGTAGTATTTGTCGTGGTACCAAGGATGAGAAGTTTATACTGGGAGGGGGAAGAGCTCAGTGCGATTTTTTGCATAAGCTGGATTAGAGTCGTATGTAGCTGTCAGACTTCAACCCATCCTCAAGCACGGGATCGTGAGTTACAAAGATGATGGTAAAATCAGATTTAACTAGGAAGTCTTGAAGCTCCTCCTGCACATAGAGGTCTAGATGATTAGTTGGCTCATCCAAGAGCAGGATATCTGGCTTGGAATGAACGAGTAGAGCCATTTCTACACGTTTCTGCTCGCCACCACTGAGGTTTTTAATCTGCCTCTTTCGGTAATCCTTCAGCCGAAAGTGAGCCAGTAGCCTCCAAAATTCAGTCTCACTCACTGAAGCATGCTTATCGAAAATTTGCTCAACGGTCTTTTCTAAATCCAAAGAACAGTGCTGCTTAAGCCAAGCAATTTTCAAGTCAGGTGAAATACTCACGCTACCATCAAAGCCAAGCTCTTCCTCAGCCAAAATACGCAAAATGGTCGTTTTCCCTGAGCCATTAGGCCCCGTTATTTGAACGTGCTCTCCACGCCTAACAGAACCTTTTCTTTTGCTGAACAAACCAGGCTTCGTAATGTCATAGGCTATTAACCTAGAGTTCTTTTTCGAATTCATATTCTGCGGACTCAAAACAAGCTGAGGCTCTTTCGATACCTTCAGGATTTCAAGCTCACCTTCCAGTGAGCTTAGCTTGCGCTTTTGCTGCATCACTAAACTGCTGAAGCGATATTTTGGGTGAAATTCATTTACCTTTAACCAAGATTTAATGATTCCAGCCTTGCTGTCCAGTTGATTGAATCGCTCTTCTTTTTGCTCACGAATTTGCTTACGGCGTTTTCTCCAGAAATCATAATTTCCTGGGTAGTGCACTAAAGACCGTGCAGCTGAATCAATCTCCCAAATGCGATCTACTGTAGAATTAAGTAAGCCACGATGATGGCTAACCAGCAAGATGCTTCCATCAAATGAGCGAATAAACTGAGTGAGCCATTTAATGCCTTTCTCATCCAAATGATTACTTGGCTCATCTAAAAGAAGAATCGTAGGTTCTTTCAAGAGCAATTCTGCCAATTGAAGCTTTAGCTGCTGACCACCGCTAAGGTTATTAGGTGACCTTAGTAATATTTCATGATCTAGCTCCAGTTGATCTAAGACCATTTCAATTTTATAGAACTCCCAATGATGAGCTATATGAGATTCTAAAATTTCACCTACCATCTGATCTTCAGGGAAGTTTGGGTGTTGCGAAAGGTAGGCAATGTTCTCGTTGGCAGAGCTAATACTTCCACCAGCTGCTTCTTCTAAGCCTACTAGTGTTTTTAGAAAAGTTGTTTTCCCAGAGCCATTTGGCCCCACAAGGGCAATTTTAAGGTTCTTTTTTGAGTCAAATGATAATGAAATGTCCTCAATAAGAGGATCTGATGGGCTTCCGATGGAGAGTTGAGTTGTGATTAACATTCGTTATGAGTTTATTAAATATAAAAAGCCGCAAAACGGCTAATAGAAACCCACAGGTGACGAATGTTAAAGGTGTTATTCACTTTGATTCGCCTTACCTGCAAGCAGATAAGGCTGAGTGAACGACAGCCGCAGCACCACGCCCTCCCAACGTAATCGGGATGGTTCGAGATCCGAACTGAATGAGCTTAGTGTCGCCATAGGACAAATTAAATTAACGGCAATATTTTACGATGCAGAGGGGGTTATGTCAAATCCATACTAGCTCATGACCATTCAGTCCAAAGCTTGACAAAAAGAAGAAAAGGTGTTAAAACTTAAGCAACTAATCCACAACTATGTCTTTACGACGACTTATCACCCCTGCAATCCTAATGGCAACAACTGCCTGTGCCTCTGATTATGATCTTCATAAGAATAATGAAAAGAATTTAGCACCGGAAGATGAATCTACTTTGGTGGAGACACCTTCTGAGGAAACGGATGTGACGGAGCCTGATGATACTGGAGAGCCTGAAGATACGGACGACACTGGAACGCCTGATACAGGTGAAGAGGAAACTCCTGAAGAAGAGGAGATTCCAGCGTACCCTTTTCGTGAGGTGATTGACGCCTGTCTTGGGCTGGATGAAGACGACTGTCTCATTAGTCTTGAGGAGGGAGGTGTAGCTTATGGTTGTGAAGTCTCTGCTCTTGAGGAGCGTGCTCTCCTGGAGGAAGGGTTGATTGAATCAGCTAGAGACGCAGCGGGTGATGAGACTCTTACTTTAGAAGATATAAAAGATGGAGCCGCACCTGCAGTAGTGAGAGCAACGTATGCGCTTCACATCTCAGGCTTGAACGGTGAAGACACCTGGGCTGAATACGCAACAATCCAAATCCATTTTGGGACGGATGAAACCGTTTATGATGACATTTTCACTCCATACGATGGTCTAGCTGTTGATACAGTGCGTTGTGTGGGAGATCGACGTTCATATGAAATTGATCAGGATCCATCAACGGTAAGTTTTGAACCGCTTGATGTTTATAATGCTTTTTGGCCAGCCAATGAAGGTCCAAATGGAGCTCTAAACATTCGAGATTTCCGTGTAAGTGGATACAATGACACTTTGAAAGTCTTTGGTCATGATTATGATACAACAGATTCGAACTGGGTTGTTTCTCCATCAGAATCTGCACTTGATGATGAATCAGAAGCGGTGATCAACGCTGCTTATACACTGACGGGGGATCCTGGAGCTTCTACTTCAGTTAGTACGGTGCTGACTTACTAATCAGTCTTTTGTGATACAATTCAAAGCGAATTAACCACACGTCACATGGAAACCTCAGTATTTCTAGCAAGGATCTTTTCAGTTGTTTACCTTTCAGCTGGTCTTGGAATGCTTTTGAATCAAAGCTATTTCAAAAAAGGAATGAAGAAAATGCTTGATGATTTTACGGCTATATTGCTTGGAGGCTTGATGTCTCTCGTTTTAGGTATGTTGATACTTAGCGTTCACAGCAGTTGGGCGCAAGATTGGACTTCATTGGTCACACTAGTTGGATACATTGCTGTTGCCAAAGGAGTACTGCTTTTTATGGCACCAGAATGGATGCTTAGCATGTCAAAGAAGATGGTAACGAAGCTCTTGCCAGCATCTATGAGCTTGGCAATTTTATTTGGACTTGTATTTGGATATTTTGGATATATCGGCTAATCACTTAACTTGCTTTCAATAACCTCAACTAGATCAACTAATTTCCAATTGGTTTTTACTAGGTAGTCTGACACATTCAGGCATCTTGCTTTAGTGAAGTTGTCTGGGTCTGATAGGTTCGTCAAGATTATTACTTTTGCTAGTTTTCCCCATGGGTCATTGCGAAGCTCTTGAAGCATGGTGATTCCATCCATTTTTGGCATAACAATATCAAGCAATATTATATCTGGCTTTAGAGATAAAGCCATTTCCAAACCCTCTTCACCATTGAGGGCTGTATTGACGATGAGTTCTTTCTCTTCAAGTTTTTCTTTTATGAAGGTGATTGTATCTTGCTCATCCTCCACAAGTAAGATGGTTTTTCCTGTTCTGTTCATGGTTTTATTGTTAGTGATGAATTAGGCAAGGGTTTTGTCTCCTTTTCTAGGCTTACTGCCTGAAATTGGTAAAGAAAATGTTACAAGGGTTCCAGTTTTTGAACCTTTACTGGCCGGTGGAGATTCAATCCAAATTTCACCACCTGACGCTTCAACAATTAACTTGGAAATGTAAAGACCTAAACCGGTTCCATCTATGGCTAATGACATAGCATTGTCTGCTCTGAAAAACTTTTCAAAAATATGGCCTTGGTTCTCCTTAGGTATTCCAATCCCACTGTCTTGAACACTAATCTCAACAACTGATTTATTAATACTTATTTCGATGGCAATGTCATTTGTTTTTTGATCAGAGCTTGTGTACTTAATTGAATTAGAAAGAATGTTGTTGAGAGCCTCTGTGATTAATTCAGGATCAATTTCAATGACAGGCAAGGTAGACTTGGGAATATTTAGACTGATTTTACATTTGTGGTCTTGATCTTCAAACTTTTTGTCATCAATTACTTTTTGAACCAATTCAGCCACGTTGGTGGGAACTGGATGCAAACCTAAGGATCCACTTTCAAGACGAGCAATGTTGAGAAGGGCATTGACCAGCTTGATCATACGATTGTTAGCTTTCAGAGCTTTGCTTAGGTAGTCTTTTTGCTTAGTGTTAAGATTTTCCGACTCTTCACCTAAAACCTCTTCTAACGCCCAAAACAAAATAGCTAGAGGTGTTCTTAACTGATGGGATGCGACTGAGACAAATTCTGTTTTCATTTTGTCGATTTCCAATTCACGGCTTATATCCCTAAAGACGATGACACAGCCAATGACCTTATTTTGAGAGTCTAGAATGGGACTGGTTTTATCTGCAATTGGGACCTTACCACCTTTTTTCTGAACAAGATTCAAATTACTGGTTGTAAGTGCAGGATTTCCTGATTTTAGAGTTTCCAGGATACGGTCTGGGCTAGGTGTATCCGAGCTTCCTTCATTGAAGTGAAGAATCTTTTGGTAATCCTGTCCAAGAGCATCCTCTGAGCTGTAACCGGTAAGTTCTTGTGCGGCTTTATTGAAGATGATGATGTCGCCATCTGAACTACAGGCAACAACAGCATCACCAATAGATTGTAAAATGGCTTCATCTTGAGCATTGGCGTGTGCTAGCTCCTCCACCTTGTCTTTTAATGCATCATTAGATGAGCTTAAGGCATTTTCTGCCATTTTTCTCTCTGTAATATCTAATACTGTTCCAGTGGAAGATAACGCATTCCCAGCCTTGTCGTACTTTGTGACACCTCTTTCATGTACGATTCTAATCTCCCCATTCTTTCTTAAAATTCTATGCTCTATTTCGTATGGTAGCTTGTTCTTTACAGCGTCCCTATAGGTAATATCAACGTAGTTTTTGTCATCAGGGTGGACCATTTCCAAAAAGGCTTCGTAACTTGCTTCAAATTCTTGGGGTGTGAGTCCAAAGATTCGGTAGATTTCATCAGACCAGGTTAGGTGATTGTTGACAAGATCTAAATGCCAACTTCCAAAGTGTGCAATCTCTTGAGCTCTCTTTAAGGTTTCTGAACTTAACTTAAGTTGATTTTCATATTTTTGTAGATTGCGTGTCATGTCGTTAAAATTCTTTGCTAAATCTCCGAATTCATCTCGTGTCTCAACTGGCGCTTCAGCACTTAGGTCACCTTTTCCAAATTTAATAACACTGCTTCTTAATTTTGATAGAGGTGTCGAGATGTCATTAGATAGCTTGATTGAGCTAACACCTATAAATCCAAATAATATTGAAAGAACAAGTATTGAAGTTTTTTTATTTAACTCAAAGGACTCATGTAATCTAACTTGAGTCTCCTTTTGAAGCTTATTTGAATTTGAAACTATAGCTTGTGAAGCGATACGCAGTTGAGAAATTTTTCTTTCTTGAAACTCTCTAACTACAGCTAGTTCTTCTTCTGTTGCACCTTCATTGATTAATTTTTGTTCATACTCATAATTGACGACCTCTTCATTAAAAAGAATAGATAGTTTTTCATATTCAACTCGCATATCCTTAACTAATTCATGATCTGTTTTGTTTGTATCTTCGATTTCACCCAAGATTGATAGTCCAGAGTGGTAAGCTTCGTCCCATTGGATCAAGGCTCTGTCTAGTCTGAAGGCAAGGTAGTCGTTTGAAAGAATATTCAAGTTGAAAACGGCTTGATTCATCTCCATTGCCAGATGATGATATTCAGTTTCTTTTTGTAGGTTAGCTATAGCTGCAGCAAAAGAAAGAGACAGGATGGAGCTTAGTCCAATCGAGATCACTACATTAAATAATAGCTTAGCTCGTATCTTCATTCTTTATCTTATTATTGTTACGACTTCGCTCTTAACTGACTCAAGGGAGTCTATATAAATAAAATCTAAATAATTAGGAATAGAGTCACTATCTACTGAGCTAGAATCAATAGCCCAACGAGCTTCATGTTCCATTGTTGAGATTAAGCTTTGGTCAAGTTTAACTTGAAATGATGACTTTTCCCATGTATCCACCAGGTAGTCTTCAGGGAGGTCAAGATCTTCTGCAATTATACTGATGGTTAAGTCTTGATTATTTTCTACAAAGTCTTCTGCCTGAAGAAGAGCTATTAAAAAACGGTCAATGACCTCAGGGTTGTCATCGATGAATTCAGACATTGCAACTAGGTTGAATGTTGCGTTATATATATTGCTCTGTTCAAACGTGAGCACTTGATCTCCCAGTTGACTTTTTATGCTGTATACATGTGGTTCACGCAAGGAGATGGCATCAATTTCTCCATCTTCTAAGAGTTGCTTTAGTTCACCAGGACTGGCATCAACTAAGACCACATCATTCATACCTATGCCGTTCTGAAGTAGAAAGGATGACAAGAAAAATTCCCCCACGGTTCCCACCGTGATGCCAATGCTTTTCCCCTTGAGGTCTTGAGGTGAAGTAATTCCATTGTCTTTTTGTGCAAGAATCTTGATGTTCAAATCTGACTCATGAATAGTTGAGAAGGTTTTAAAGTCATTTCGTGAGAAAGCATTTTTCATAATGGGCACTTCAGCAACAGTCGCAATGTCTGCGTTACCCTCAAAGAGCTCCTCTAGGGAAAATTTACCGAGGGGTTGCTCTGTGATTGTGATATTCAATCCTTGATCTTCAAAATAGCCATTTGCTGAGGCTACTCTAACAAGAGTTGTTGCTTCAAGTTCTGAAACAGCAATGGTGAGGTTTTGAACCTCCCCAGAGTAAATCTCTAGCTTGCTCTCAGGGGGGAATAGCCAATAGTAGGAGCCTATGATAAAAGCTGCAGTTGTAATCACTACCATAGCCCAAAGCAGTGTTTTTGCTTTCTCTGTCATATGTTTAAGTTGCGTGTGAATTAATTATATATGACCAGAGGAAAGAGAGAAAGGCCACCTTCAGGGTGGCTTTTCTCTTAGTTTCTTGGTATAATTAGGAGATTAAATAAATGAAATTTGACACTCTCTCTCTCACCAGAATCACACGAAGACGCTCCAGCAGATGAACTGGAAGATTTCAAAGGAAATGCTGAGGCACCATTTGCTGTGGTGGCCAAGGAAACCGAAGCACCTGTTTACAATTTTAGTTTTGCAAAAAACGTAAGGTCAAAATGGAGTGATATTTGTGAGTTGATGGAGTGGGTAGATGACGCAGACGCTCCCATTGCTTATGAGAATTTTAGGGTGGCAGAAGACCCAGAGGGACTGGTTTCTACGATTCAGACTAAGCTTCTAGAAGAAGGAGCTACACTTCCACGCCACGGGGTGGATGGGCTCTTTGGTCCAGAAACTAAAGCCGCACTTAAGTCAGTGATGAATCCAGCTCCTGATTTAAATCCGGAAGCTCTCATTTCAGATGAAGATTCTAAAGCAGTGGATGCCATTATTTATGAAGATGGAACCCCTGATGTAGAACCACCAGCAAGAGAAATTACTAGGGAGGAGGCAGACAAGATACAGACTGACGCCATGAATGCTACGCCCAAGGCGATGGAAAGGGTGAGAGGGGTGATTCCTGAAATGTGGAAGAATGACTTTATCGGTGCTAGTGACGAAGATTATATTGAAGCTCAAAGTAGATTAATGGGGCTGCGAGAGGAATTAGTTGTCGAGGAGCCACGGTTAGCGCCACTCAACGCCTTTGCAACAGAAATGATTGCACTTGTTGAGCAGAATTTTCAAGAAGTGGATCTTTCAAAAATTCAAAGCGTGGAGGGTTTGATGGATCAAGTTCAAAACCTTTCATTGAACCTCAAGGAAGAAGTCACCGTACTTGCTGAAAAGCATAAACTTAGCGAGTCTGATATTGACCCCACTATGGATTTGTTTGCAGAAGATAGCTTGAACATGGAGGTGCTGTTAACTTTTGCACTCGCAATTATTGCAGAGGTGGCAATTAGTTTTGTTCAGACATTTGGAAAGGATGAGGATGAGCTAGATCGTATTGCAACGATGCTAGGGGACGAGCTGTTTGGAGAAACTGGACTTCTTGCTATGGATGAAGGAGGTCGAGAGGAACCAGAAGAAGAGCTTATTGAGGGGTGGGATGAACTTGTTGAGAGAGGAGCGGTTGTTAGGGGGGCTATAGATCTAGTAAGTGAAGGGGAAATTTTAACTTTTGATTTAGACTCAATGACATTTTCAGTAGGCGAGAAAGAGGCACATCTTGAGTTGCCAATGGGGGCAAAATTGAATTCAGTTGAGGCTCAGTCAAACGGTAGATTTAAGATCTCTGCCAGAACAAAATATGGAAACCTAAAAAGAAGCCTGACAAAGGAGCAAATTGTTGACCTGATTGGCGATCTAAAGTCTGGTGAGCCGGATGAGAAGATTGAACTATCGACGGGCATTTACCTTCATATGTCTGGTGAGGTAGTCTAGCTGAGACTAAAACCATACTATGAAAAAACTTGTTACCATTTTGCTGGGAGGCCTTCTTTTGTCGATGCCCGTTTTTGCTGCTGATTATGACGACGTATACGAGAGTGAGCCCATAAATGATGCCTTGGACTACCTAACGGATGAAGAGGTGATCGAGGGGTATGATGACGGGACATTCCAACCTTTAAACCTAATCAACCGGGCGGAGTTCACTAAGATGGTTGTAGAGGCTTTTACAGATGAAACTCCAGATGAAGACGAGTTTAATGACTGTTTTACAGATGTCGATGATGAGTGGTACGCCCCTTATGTTTGCTACTCACAAGAAGAAGGGTGGGTTGAAGGCTATGGAAATGGTTTCTTTATGCCAGGTGATAATATTACTCGAGCTGAGGCTGTGAAGATCATCGTTTCCGTCTTGGAATGGGAGGTCGAATCAAAATGGTATGACGGCCACTTTAATGACATTGGAATAACTCAATGGTACGGAGACTATATGTGGGCAGCGGAAGAAAATAATTTGTTTGATGAATTGGATCAGTATATTTCACCTCATGAATACATCAGTCGGGCACAAATGAGTCAGCTGCTTTATCGTGCGCTCCTTGTTGAGGAGGGAGAGGATTTTGAGATCGTAGAGCTTTCGGAGGATGCTGGAACGACTACATACGAGGAGGTTTTAGCCACAGGAATTCAGCCAGCCTACCCAGGTGATATGAACTTTGCTTCAAATTCCCAGTCAGCTTATCCATACGGTTGTTATGCTTTTGCCACAAAAAACTTACTTGAGTGGAAATACAATTGGTTCTTGGACATTCCTGAAATTCAGGAGACCATCGGCTGGGACGGGACCTTTATTTGGAGCCCAAGTGAATTTCTCACCTTTGCTGAAAGCTACAATGTAGATGTGGTCTTTACCTACAATGGAAACGCAGAATTCTTCTTTAAAAAGCTAGCCTCTGGAGAGCCTATGGTCCTTTACATTCCTTATGATCTCAATGGGGTTAATATAGGCCACAACTTAGTGGCCTATTCCTTTGATGAGGATGGAGTTTGGGTGGCAGATAGCCTCAGCGGTGGACTTCAACGTCACATCAGCTATGATGAGGTCTTCGTTGATAGTGACATCACTACGACAAACCTTACTCAGTTACGAAAACTGAAAGGGAACGGAACAAGGCGTGATCAAATTTTAAGTTGGTAGTAGCTCTAATTCTTTTCAATGGAAAGATCCCCACTAATCTCAGCAGAAGACCCTTTATGGTTAAGAAGAGGGCCAATCGGTTCGGATGGGTGGAGTGTTGAGGCGCCGATGAGGAAAAAACCTTGTCGTGATTTAGAGCGAAACATATTAGAACGCTTGGTGATGCATAGCGCACCAGTGATAGTTGATGAAACGGCACAAACGGTTTGGGTTTATAAGGCGGCAGATTCAGGTTTTGATGGTGGCTCGGCAGAAACACTGGGAGACTGGAACGTTATTGTCGATTTTGCCAGCATGATTGCTTACGCACCTGGTCGTGAATGGTTAAGAGATTTTGAGAGAAAGGCACGGTCATACAGAAAAGAGGCCTTGGTTATCCCTCTGGATGAAATTACGCACCCAAAAAGAATTCACTTTGCACGTGAGATAATAGAAAGAAAAGGGCATGAAAGAATTACGAATGAGCTGATGTCATGGCGTGCACGTTTGTTTCAAGCTTATCTACCCTTAGCTCCGCATTCCAATCCCTCGGCGAAGTAAAGCGCCTGAAGTGAAAGTAAGAATAATAGTGAAGCTAACAAGGAGCCCAATGCTAGTCCAAATGTTTAGGTCTGACTGGCCATAGAATCCAAAGCGGAAACCATCAATCATATATAGAATGGGGTTCACCTTTGAAACACTTTGCCAGAAAACAGGAAGGTCGTTGATTGAGTAGAACACCCCACCAAAATAGGTGAGTGGGGTTAAGATGAACGTAGAAAAGATACTAATGTCATCAAACCGCTTGGCGAATATTCCATTAACTAAACCTCCAAGTGCAAAGACAATGGCCGTTAGGAGAACAAAAAGAATCACGATTCCTGGATGTGCTACTTCGGGACGAACAAAAATAAACGAAATCACAAAGACGAGAGCTCCAACAATGAGTCCACGAAGGATCCCACCTGACGCATAACCTGAAATAATCACCCAGTTTGGGGTGGGAGAAACCATGAGTTCTTCAAGGTTCTTCATGAATTTATTCCCAAAGAACGAGCTTACTACATTGCTGAATGAAGCTGTTATTACAGACATCATCACGAGACCTGGGACCAAGAAGGCCATGTAGCTGACACCATTGATGTCATCAACTTGAGAGCCAATAAAGGTTCCAAAAATCACAAAGTAAAGCGTTTGGTTGATCACAGGAGGTAGTAAGGTTTGTGACCAGATTCTCATGAATCGTGTCACTTCTTTTCGTACAAGTGTGATGAAAGAGATCCAGATTGCGTTCATTTCAACAGGTTTAAGAAGAGTTGTTCCATTCGGTTTGTTTTTGGCTGAATTTCATTCACAAGTACTCCTGCATCAGATAATGCTTGGATGAGCGAGGTGATGGGCTCCTTGGCTGAAATTTCAACTTCAATTTCTCGCTTACTTACTACATTTAAATCAAAACCTTTCACTTTTAGGTCTTTTTTTACATCGCAAACTTCCAAAACATAAGTTTGCTTCTCAAGAGATCGAAGAAGTTTACTCACACGATCTTGAGCAATTACTTTCCCTTCGCGGATCATAGCCATGTTTTTACAAAGTTGCTCTACTTCTTCAAGATAGTGGGTAGTCAGCAGAATGGTGGTTCCACTTTTGTTTAACTCCTTGAGGTACTTCCACATTCCGTGTCGGAGTTCGACATCAACTCCTGCGGTAGGCTCATCAAGAATGAGTAGCTTTGGCTCGTGAATGAGTGCCCGTGCAATGAGCAGGCGACGCTTCATTCCTCCTGAGAGCTCACGTGAAGTGGTGTTTCTTTTATCCCAGAGCTCCAAAGCTTTAAGGATTTTCTCAGCTCGTTTTCGTGCGGTTTTCCTCGGAACTCCAAAGTAACCACCTTGTTGAACTACAATGTCGATTACCTTTTCAAAAATATTAAAGTTGAACTCTTGAGGGACAACACCAATGTGTCGCTTTAGATCATTGATCTGAGTGTCTAAGTCATAACCAAAGACTTTCACAGAGCCTTCGTTTTTGTTTACAAGGCTAGTGAGTACGCCAATGGTAGTGGTTTTACCTGCTCCATTAGCACCAAGTAGAGCAAAGAAATCTCCTTGTTCAATCTCAAGGTCAATTCCTCGCAAAGCTTGAGTGCCATTGCTGTAGGTTTTTTTAAGCCCGGCAATCTGAACGGCTAATTTATTCATCATATTCTCAGTTAATTCAGCGTTGCTACAGTGTATAGTGAAGTCAATTTAAATCCAATTAATGTTTGAAAAATTCCTGGAGGAGTTAAAAAAAGCCCAAGTTAAGCAAGATGAGTTCAAGAAGAATCCTAATTCAGCCGAGGCAAAAGCTCACGTTAAAAAAGCAGGTGCTGCAATGACAGTGATAGGGGTCCTATTGCTTCTTGCAGGTGCAGCGGAGTGGATTTACTTGGATATGATTCATTTCTTCCTTCCAGTGGGAGGAGTGGTTCTATTAGGTTTCGGTGTTCACCTGATGATTACAGGAAAAATGAAACGATAAAAAAGAGCCGACCATGTGGTCGGCTCTTCTCCCTCTATATCATGCGATCAAATTATTGATCTTCGTACTTAGCGTAGTACATGTTGTTTACCATAACGGCTGATTCAGCTCGGCTAAGGTAACGTTCTGCTTGGAAAGATCCATCAGGATATCCTTCTACAACTTCCATGTCAGCAGCAGCTCGAACGTAACGAGCGTACCAGTCACTTGAAGCAACATCGTAGAAAGGAGTGGTTTCCTTGTCTGTAGCGATTCCAGCAAGACGGATAAGGATTACAACAGCTTCAGCTCGGTTGAGTGAGTAGTCAGCGTTGAAGTCTTCATCTGCATCGATCACATCAAGATGGTAGGCAGCAAGAGCGTACTCTGCGTACCAGTCATCTTCTCGGTCAACATCGTCAAATGGGTTTTCCTTGTAAGTGTAGATAGCAGTATCTACTCCAGCGTTTACAAGCGCCATCTTAAGGAATTCCGCTCGTGATACACGAGTGTTTGGACGGAAGTTGTCTGAACTAATCTGCAAGATTTGTCGGCAGTATAGTTCACGGATAGCTGATTGAGCCCAGTGATAGTCGACATCATCGTAGTCAGGAGCACATGAGTCATCTCCGTAAAGAACGACATCAACTTCTACTTCATCGCTACCATCCATGTTAAGTTCAGTAGCAAGTTCGTCGAATCCAGGAACCGTCACAACTAGACGGTAATCTGTATGGTCAGCCGTTGAGTTTACGGCAAGTCGGTAACGACCGTTACCTTCATTGATAACTCCGTAAACGTCGTTATCTGATCCTTCTGCAAGTGAGAAGTTTTCTTCTGAAAGGTTGATCACTCGATCACCATCTTCATTTTCAACTGTTACTTCTACTTGGTAGGCAACTACTGAAATTTGATCAGCTGATCCACCATCTTCTACTTCATCCGCGTAAACACGAATCCAGTAAGCTTCTGGTGAGTCTTCGTCGTCTCCGAGTTCGAAGTCATCTTTATCCCAGTTAGATGGGATTTCAAATGTAACAGTTTCTTTATCTACTGTTACGAAGTCTTGGAAAGTATCTGTTGTTACATCAAGATCCTTCCAATCTGAACCGTTGAAGTATTCCCATTCAAGAGTTGAGTCGTCTTCGTACTGAACTCCTCCAGTAAGGTCGAACTTAACTTTGTCGAAAGGAACTTCCATTCCAATGTAGAGAACTTGAACATTCTCTTCGTCACCGTTGAAGATTTCTACATCTTCACCATCGTTGTCTTCAGCTTCGTCGCTGTAGTCAACAACTTCAATGTCACCATCTGTAATGGTTTCACTGATTACGTATTGAGCAACTGAAGTAGTACCACTAATGCTACTTGCGAAAGCAAGAACAGGGAATGAGATGGCCACTACAAGGCTCAAAAAGATATTTGAGGTTTTCCGCATGATAAAAGGGGTTATTTGAGGAAAGGAGAGCATTCTGCCTCAAACTAGACAACTTGTCAATAGTATTATACGTTTGTCAAGTTACCCCTGCTTAGCATCAGGATGGGTTCTGTTTTAGTTCCCTGGAATATCTAGCTGTATACTGTAGGGCTCTTCATCGTTATGGATAACAACGAGAAGTCGGTAAATCACTTCAGCAACTTCAATTCGACTCATGGCTTGAGCAGGATTAAAGTCTTTATTAGTACTGGTCTCAGGGAAGATATTCATTTCAATGGCGTATTGCACATAGGGTGCAAACCATGAAAGGTTATCTACATCTTTAGCTGGATCGTCAATTACAACAGGATCAATGCTGATATCCATACTAGCAAAGATCATCTTAAGGAATTCCACACGGTTTACTCCTTGAGAAGGTTTAAAGCTTCCATCTGAATAACCTTGAACAACTCCCATGTTAGCGGCTGTGGCAAGGTAGTCTGAGTACCATTCACCTGAACCAGCGGTATCTGAGAAGTCAACGGTTCGCCCTAAGACTAGGGGGAGGTCCATTCCAGAGAAAATCATCTTAAGGGCCTCAATACGAGACACATCATTTTCTGGTTTAAAGGTTCCATCAGGGTAACCAGTAATCGTTCCTTTGGTTCTAAGAAAACTAACTGCAGGGTAGTACTCATGAGAAACACTTAGATCTGTGAAATCTTGAGCTTCCAAGGTTCTACTTTCAGTGGTTTTTTTCCCATAAGTCACCTTAATAACAATGTCATCCATAGATTCTGAATTCACTTCGACCTCATAGATTCCATTTTTGAAGTCATCTACATCAATACGTGACGGGCTGAGTTCAGCATCACCTTCTATCACCTCCAACTCAACGGTTCCATCACCACGAACAGTAGGTGTTGGGTCTCCACTTAGGTCTTGAGCTTGAACCTGAACAATTTCAGTCGTTCCAGGAACAAAGTATCCATCATGAGCGAGTCCAAACTTAGCAAACGGTTGAATCTCACTGATTATGTTAAGTGAGGTTGTTGTAAAGGTAGAGCCACTAACTTCAAAGATTATCGTTGTATCTCCATCGATTTCTCCATAAACATCTAGAGTAGCTACTCCATTATTGAAATCATCCTTATCAAGAAAGCTTCGGTTGAGTTTAGCCACTTCTTCATTTGAGAGGCTCACTTCAATGTCATCAGTAAATTGAGGGCTTGTAAGCACATCACCATTTACATCGTACAAGGTGATCTCAATTTCTCGTCGATCATCAACCATAATGAAGCTTGGCATGTCCACGTCAATATTTGAGATGTCCATGGTCACCACAGAGATAACTTCAGGCTCCTCTTCTATAGCAGGCTCTTCAGTAATGATTTCTTCTGATTCTTGAATTTCCTCAAGGAGCTCTTCAATCACTTCAGAGTCAATTTCGATAACTTCCACTTCTTGCTCTTCTGACTCACCCTCTGCAATCACAGGGGTTACATAGTTTTCTTTATTATGCTTCAGGACATATTCGGCAGGATCTGCCATGTAAGTGTAAACATTTCCCTCTCCAAGCCCATTATTTACTGCATCCCAAAAGCTGTATCCAGCAGCACTGGCTTCGCTCCAGGTAAATGGCCAGTAAGGGGTCCAAGGCACGTCTTCTAAGGCAAGTTGCCAATCCAGATGAGCGGCAGTTGCCGTTCCTGTCTCACCACTTAATGCGATAACTTCTCCAGCTTGAACAATGTCACCTTCATTAACGTAAATGTCTGAAAGATGAGAATAAACAAAATATATTGTTGTTAGCTGGTCTGAGTTTGTTGGATGAGGAGCGTTTTCAGTTTTCACTACAATGTGGTGTCCAAAGCCAGAAGATTGTTCACTGACCTTGGTTACCTCTCCAACAACAGCTGAACGAACTGGAGTTCCTATTGGCATCACCCAGTCAATTCCAGGGTGACTTCCAGCACCGATTCCTGAACTATCAATTTTGTAATTACCCGCATAAGGCACGGTAATGTTGTACTGAAGATTCATCTTGTCGAGTTGACTTTGATCACTCCAGTTGATGTTTTCCAAGTCAAAGGTGAGGTTTTCTTGTTCGTAAAGGTGAAGAAGGTGAGGCATCAAGTTCTCTGGGCCAGCCGCCTTCAGTTCAGTATAAGTCATGTATTTCTCAGAAGAAGAAAGCTCTGTGTAGTCGATCATTTCTTCAAAAGGGGAAACGGTTCCATCAAAAGAATAGGAAGGCTGATTAAGGACGGAGCTGTAAAACCAACTGCCATCTTGCATTTGTAGACTTCCAACAGAGAGAGTCAGGAGGGCAAGTATCCCTGTCCAACGTTTTACGTTCTTATTTTTAAAGAAGTATTTGAGTTTTTTCATGAATTTTGTTTTTGTGTATCTAGACATTATAGCTAATTATTCAAAGTTTTTCAAGATGGTAGTTTGTACAAAGTCAGCTGAGGCCACTCAGCAATACGCAGAACAGCTTAAAAAAGAGCATCCAGACCATAGAGTTTGGCTGCTGGAAGGTGAGTTGGCAGCAGGTAAAACACAACTAGTAAAAGGCCTCGCTAAGGCCTTGGGAGTGACTTCAGCCGTTACAAGTCCAACTTTCGCCTATGTGAACGAGTATGGAGATAAATTAGCCCATTATGACCTTTATAGGTTGGAGGGGCCTGATGACGAATTGCTTCAACTCCTGTTGGAGCACATGGAAAGCAAAGACTACGTTGTGGTGGAGTGGCCATCACGTATGAATCTCCATTTGAGCCGACCACATTTAAAGATCAACATGGTTCATAAAGGTGGAGATGAGCGCTGTATAGAGGTTAGTCCTCTTTCGTGAAGGCTACGTCTACACTTGGTAGTGCCAATTGAATGGACCCATTAACGAGTTCTTCTCGTTGATACGCCATAAGGCTTTTTGTGTCATAACGAGACTCAATGATTGAGTTGAGAGCGCCACGAGTGGCAGGCCCTACGTAACCCGCACCAAGGTCATCTTTAGTGGAAACAAGTCCATGAATTTGTTGGAACTTATAAACAGCATGTTCGGTTACTTCATCGTATATTCCGCTTACTGAGTAAAGAAGTCCCATCTTCTGAAGTTCTTCTTGAAGCTTTGTAACTTGAGAACCACTATCTCCAAGTTCAAGTGCGGCAGCAAACAGATCCACTTCCTCATAGAGGTCAGCATGTTTACTCATAAGAACACTTCCACGTTGAAGTTGAATGGTTTCAAGTGCGGCTTCTTCATCTTTTAAGAGTCGATCAAATTGAGTCCGAGTGTTTATTCCAAAGTGTCCTGCACCCATTTCGGATGCGTCATTTACAATGTCAAAATCAGTTTGGAAGTCAAAGACAGATTGGGCGACATCCGCACCGTAGAACCGGGTAGGCTCACCAGTGTAGTAACCCCACTCAATCATATAGTTAACCATTTCTTCAACCTCATCACTTTCAGTTCCGTAGTAGATGTCCTTACCAAAATGAAGAGGTGAGAGCACCGTAGCTTGAACAAAATGTTCAACGGCTAGGAACGCATCAAAATACACTTCATCTTGAATGCTTGGATTGTTTCCGTAAACCATTACGTCAACAGTTCGCTTCCCCCAGTTAAGAGCACGTTGGAGACCTTCATCTCCATAACCAAACCAAATATCAAGACGATCATGTGGAGCATCGCTTCGAGCTCCAGCTGTTACGATCGCCCCTCCTCGGTCATGACAGGTCGTTAGACCAATCCCTGCAATGTAAAATTTAGTTCCAAAGTCATATCCACCGGCACTTCCATCTTCAAAAACTCGGTATTTAGGACAAGCCACCATGCCTGGGTAGACGGGAGTCCCATCCGCCCCATTTGTTCCATTCCCATTCAAGTAGATGTCACTTGCGTAACTTCCGGTGGCGTACTTTTCCTGATCGGGCAGGGGAGAGTAGTAACCTGAAATTAGGAATGTTTTTACGTAATAATCCTGAGTTTCCTCTGGAGGTTCTGGTACATCTACGGCCAAGGCGTTAAAGCCGGCTTCTAGAGGTGCCACGTGAAGACTTAGCATGAGCGTGAGAGTACACAGCCCAATTAGGCGTCGAATTTTCATTTGGTTTTTGTTTTTGGTTTCTCATCATTATATCAAAAAAAGAGGATCATTTCCTCTTCTTACTCTTGACCGCTTAACAGATTGTGTTTTTACATAATCGTGCCTAGACGACGGAAAATCTCTCTTTCTACGAATTCTTTGTCCCGTCCATACTTCAAGCGTGAGAGTTGCTTAAGTGCTTCAGCGATCTCTTTGTCACCTTGTTCCAGGTATGGGTTAACAGGAACAATGCTGAATGGTTTAGACGGTTGAGTATCAATGGAAAGCTTCATGACAGCTTTGAATTTATCAGTATTGATCAAGTCTTGATCAGAGAAAACAGGCGCCATTTCTTTAGCCATGTACTCCGCATCTTGTGCACCAATCTTGTACGACATGATTGACCCCACATTTCCAAACACGGCATCTTTTAGATTCACACTTTTGCTTTTTCCACCACCACCCGTTTCAAGTTGAGCAAGGTACTGATGAGCCATATTGAGAGAAAGTCGGTACTTACGAGCTTCCGACAGAATCACCTCAATGGAGTCAGTTACGTAATTTTGGAACTCATCAATGTACATAAAGAAATCTCGTCGATCTTCTTTGGCCATTTTTTGACGGCGAAGCGCAGCTACTTGAAGTTTAGATACGATGATCATCCCAAGGAGTTTCGAATTGATGTCTCCCGTTTCTCCTTTTGACAGGTTAACAAGAAGGATTTTTCCACTATTCATTACATCAGAAATATCAAAGGCTGACTTGGTTTGACCAATAATGTTTCGCATGAGCCCATTGGTAACAAATTGACCAAACTTAGAGGCAAAATAGGGAATCATTTCTTGCTTTTCTCGAGCACCCGTCTTGGCCATTTGGTTGTCCCAGAACGACTTAACAATGGGATTCTGAATGTCTTTGGTCTTCTCCTTCTGGTAGTCGTCGTCAGTAAAGAGCCGGACAATGTCCGTAAGCGCTCCTCCACCCTGAGCCTCCATGAGGGTCAAACAACCATTTCGGAAGTAATCTTGAATACGAGGACCAAACACTTCTTCATTGAAGAGCTTAATCATAATATTCATAGCATCGAGTGCAATCATATCTCTTTCCTCAGGAGAGTCTGCCTCAAGCAGGTTGAGTCCCATGGGGCGCTCTAAGTCACCTGGATTGAAGTAAATCACATCATCGGCACGCTCTTTAGGGATGAATGGAAGTAGATCCTCAATCAATTGACCATGTGGATCAACCACACAAACTCCTTTTCCATTTTTGAAATCTTGGCGAATCATAACCTGTAAAACAGAAGACTTACCTGTACCCGTCTGTCCAATCACGTAGAAGTGACGGAATCGATCCTCATTTTTCATGAAGATGGGTGTTTTCACCCCACGGAAGATATTGTGACCCAAGAGCAGACCTTCTTTAGGGATGTTATGAGGGGGTGGTGCAATCTTATAGTTTTGCCAATTGATATTTGGCGCACGATTGTATTTGATGTTTGGAATATGAAAAATACTCGCCAGCTCTTCTGGTGAAAGGATCATTTTCTTAATAAACCATGGTGTTTTCATATCTCGCATCAAAAAGTGATGCACAAGGTCTCCCATGTAGCGATCTTTGGTTCCAATAGCATTGTTGTCAGTAGTGGCGTACTGAGCAAAAGCGGTTTTCATTCCTGTTAGTGTCGTGGAAGCTTGCTGTTCAGTTTCAGCGGAAGCCACAAGTCGAATCACCGTTTCAAAGCCCACTTGAGTGTTCTTTTCTTCCATCGCTTTAACTTGCTCATCTAGCATTGGAGTGGTTCGTCCTGGTCCAGCGTCAGGTCCAGCAGGCGAGGTTTCACCCCGGAATAGGAGAGAGAGCATGTCCCCAAGCCATGAGAAGGGATTCAAGCTGGAAAGAAGCCCGCCTTTCTTTTTGTCATCAAGCAAGTTCTTTGCTTCTGATCGGCCTTTTTCTTGCCAGCCATTTCCTTCAGGTCGAATCATAACTTGAATAGCAGCTCCGTCATTAGGCCCCATCTTTGAGAGGGCATTTGCAATATTATTTAAGGGATCTGTACTCATTCGAGTGTAGGTTCGAATTGGGAACATCGGTGGTTTCACGGTGTTCATGAAGCAGTAAGCCACTTTTGAGTTCTCTTCGAATAAATTGTAGTCGTCCACTTCCTCTACATAAGTATCAGGGTAGTAAGAGGTGATTTGCTTCTCAAGTAGCTTAACTAGGTTGCGAGGTGTGACGATGTAAAAGTCGATGGTGTTGTCTTGAACCACGTACTCAAAAGAAAGAAATTCTTGCCCCTTGAGCCGAGGTATCCATTTGCTGTCTTCAAGAGCATAAAGCGATTCAAAGAATTGTTTCATAACACCAATTGATTCTTGGAAATTCGTATTTGCCCCCATGCTTTGAGAGTCAACTTCCTTGTCTTCTTTAGACTCTTTCTTTGGGATTTTAATCTTAAGAAAAGTCATGCTTAAACACCGCTGCCTAGTGGCTTGAATACGCACGAACCAGAGGCCCAACACTACGAGTAGCGCTAGACCAAGAATGGCAACAATGGCGATCAGGAGTTCGATAGGCATGGGCGTGGATAAAGAGAGACTAGTCCTCTTCTACAACTGTCTTGATGTGCATCTCTGCAATTGAATCTTCAGGGAGAGAAGAGGGAGCACCTGTCATTAGATCCTTGGCTTTGGAATCTTTAGGGAAGGCGATCACTTCTCGAATATTTGGTTCATCTTTAAGGAGCATGAGGATGCGGTCTAATCCCCAAGCAATCCCTCCATGAGGGGGTGCTCCGTAAGCAAAGGCATCAAGCATGTGACCAAATCGTCGTTCGACTTCGTCATCAGTGAGGCCTAGAGTTTTAAAGATTTTCTTTTGTACTTCTGGAGAGTGGATTCGAATAGAACCGCCTCCAATTTCACTTCCATTCATGGCTACATCGTAAGCCTTGGCGAGCGCTTTTTCAGGAGCAGTCTCAAGAAGGTCAATGTGTTCATCTTTTGGAGCAGTAAACGGGTGATGAGCCGAGGCAAGTCGACCATCTTCTTCACTGTACTCAAAGAGAGGGAAGTCTGTCACCCAACAACAAGCGAGCTTATTGGGGTCTCGTAGTTCAAATCGATCCGCACAAGCAAGTCGTACGTTCCCAAGAGCATTACAGGCCACTTCAAATTCATCAGCTCCAAAGAAGACTGCGTCTCCTTGCTTAGCACCTACCTTATCAAGTAGAGCTTGTACCTCTTCATCCTTGAAGAATTTCAGGATTGGAGAGTTGAGACCCTCTTCGGTCCATTTAATGTAGGCGAGACCCTTAGCCCCGTAAACTTTAGCAATTTCAGTGTAGGCATCGATGTCTTTCCGTGAGAAAGCAGCTCCTCCTTCAACTCGTAGTGCCTTAACGACACCGCCTTCTTTGACGGCTCGAGTAAACACTTGGAATTCACAATTGGAAACTAGATCAGAAACATCCACAATCTCCATTTCGAATCGAAGATCTGGTTTGTCAGATCCAAATCGGCTCATGGCATCATGCCACGTGAGTCGTGGGAACTCTTCAAACATGAGTTCCTTTTCTGGGCTTAACTCCTTGAAGAGAGTCTTCAGGATTTTCTCATTGAGCTGAATCACATCTTCTTCCTCAACAAATGACATTTCCATGTCGAGTTGGGTGAATTCAGGCTGTCGATCTCCACGGGAATCTTCATCTCGGAAACATCGTGCGATCTGGAAGTATTTATCCATTCCTGCCACCATGAGTAGCTGCTTAAGCTGTTGTGGTGACTGAGGGAGTACATAGAACGTTCCAGGGTAAAGTCTTGCTGGAACAATGAACTCTCGTGAACCTTCCGGTGTACCTTTGAGTAGAATTGGAGTTTCCACCTCTACAAAACCACTTTCTGAGAATAGATCACGTGTTCTCTTGATGAATTCATGTCGGAAAACCACATTGTTCTTCATTCGTTCTCGACGAAGGTCAAGGTAACGGTACTTAAGTCGGATTTCTTCATTGGCATCTTGTGGATGGTCAATTTCAAAAGGAGTCGTTTTAGATCGATTTAGAATAGTGAGTTCAGTTACAAGAACTTCAACATCACCTGTATCCATCTTGTCATTTTCTTGACCAGAAGGACGTTTGTTTACCGTTCCTGTGATTTTGATCACATATTCACTTCGAATTTCTTCGGCAATACGATGAGCCTCCTTATTATTTGAAGGGTCAAGGGTGAGCTGAGTAAGCCCATATCGATCTCGAAGATCAATAAAAATAAGGTCTCCGTGATCACGTCGACGGTGAACCCATCCACTCAAGGTCACAGTTTCACCTTCGTGACTTGCGCGGAGGTCATTACAAGTATGCGTTCGGTACATAGTTAAAAAAGCGTTTAATTCAGGGGTATTGTAGAGCTTTGAGCCTTATGCCACAAGAAGTCGTTCCAGCTTAGCCTTCAGATCATCCGTGACGTCTACCCCAAACGGTACTTTAATACGCTTTAACTTGTCCCCATGACTCATGTGGATCTCCACAGTTCGTTCACCTTTATTTGCCTCTAACAGAGGTTTTATTTGATGAAGAATGTTAGGGTTTGAATCTGGATCCAGCTCAAGAATGTATGGGCCGCTTTCATCAGGACTATCTTCTTCAGCTTTAACCTGAAGTGATTGGTGGGTTGGTACTCCAAGAATTCGTTCGGTTTCATCAAACTGATTGCTGTGCTTGGCAGACCTAGTGATTGAATCAATGGAGAGCGCTTTCACCTTATCTACAATGATTTGGAACTCTTCATTTCTTTCACTGAGCTTACCTTCAAACACAACCACACGATCCACTTCAACTTCACTTCCAAAGGTTTCATAAGGGCGAGGGAAGACCACGAAAGGAATTCTGGCACTGGGGTCTTCAATCTCACCAAAACACATGTATTTACCTCGTTTGGTCATAACCCGCCGGTTGGAACTGATTAGTCCGCGAACTTTAATGGGTTTATCTATGTGCCTCTTTCCAAGGCTGCGAATGAGTTTACCTTTTCCTGAGAAGTAACGTTTAAGACCTTGAAGGGGGTGGCCACTTACGTAAAGCCCAAGGTATTCCTTCTCCCACTTTAGCTTTTGCGGGGCAGGGGCTTCGGGAACATTGGCCAGGTTCAGGTCTGGAGTCTGATCCTCATCCATCATTCCAAAAATATCAGTTTGCCCGTCAGATACGGAGCTTTGGATGCTCTTGGCGTAGGTTGAGATTTCATCGTAACTCATAGCGAGCTGAGCTCTTGTTCCAATCTCATCAAGTGTTCCAGAGTAAGCCAAGGCTTGAATGGTTTTCTTGTTGAGAACTTTTGAGGGAACTCGACGTGCAAAGTTTTCAATAGTACTGAATTTCTCTTCTTCTTCACGAGCAGCAATAATTTGTCGAACGGGCCCTTCACCAATTCCTTTCACCGCGGTTAGTCCAAAACGAATGGTTTTATCATCAATCACAGTGAAGTGAGCACGAGATTCATTGATGTTCGGTGCAAGCACTTCAATTCCCAGATTACGACACTCATCAATTTCAATCACAACACGATCCGTATTTTCAGCATCAGCTGTGAGCAAGGCAGCCATAAACTCAGCAGGGAAGTTGGCTTTGAGATAAGCGGTTTGATAAGCAATCAAGGCGTAACAAGCGGCATGCGACTTATTGAAACCGTAACCTGCAAAAGGCTCAATCACGTCATCAAACATCTTCACTGCTAGTTTTTTAGCGTGACCATTTTCCATGGCACCATTGATGAATTTTTGACGTTGTGCAGCGAGCTCGGCAGCAATTTTCTTACCAATCGCACGACGAAGGAGATCGGCTTCTCCCAGGCTAAATCCGGCAAAAACTTTGGCAATTTCAAGAATCTGCTCCTGATAAATGGCGATTCCATAAGTGTTTTTCAAAATTGGTTCTAGAGATTCATGAAGGTATTCCACTTTCTTTTTTCCGTGTTTACCATCGATGTAGGTCGAGATGAACTGCATCGGACCTGGTCGATAAAGCGACACCATCGCAATGATATCTCCAAATTCAGTGGGTTTCAGTTCTCGTAGGTAGCGCTTCATCCCCGCTGATTCCAGCTGGAATACTCCTGTTGTGAGTCCTTTTTGAAGGAGCTCATAGGCCACCGGGTCTTCCATGGGGAGATTGCCAAGGTCAACTTTTACATCAGGTCTCGTTCGCTCCAAAATCCCCAGAGTGGTTTCCATAATGGAGAGGTTTTTCAACCCAAGGAAATCCATCTTCAGGAGTCCCAATTCTTCACAAGGCTTCATGGAATATTGAGTCACCGTTCCTTCTTTATTACCTGTCGCTTTTTGAATGGCGGTGTTTTCTACAAGGGGTTCTCGCGAAATAATTACGGCACAGGCATGGGTTCCAACCTGCCTAACGGTTCCTTCGATTCGAGCTGCAGTATCAAGTATTTCTTTAGCATTGGGGTCCGCTGCATAAAGCTTGGACATCTCAGGGTCTTCAACAATTGTTTCATTTAAGGGGGCGTATTTCCCCAACACGGCATCGGGCACAGACTTTGCCACTACATCCACTTCAGCGTAGGTGTACCCAAGCGCACGGCCTGAATCACGAATCGCAGCCTTCGGGGCGAGTGTTCCAAAGGTGATGATTTGAGCCACTCTGTCCGCTCCATATTTTTCTGATACATATTCAAGCACTTCATCACGACGAGTATCCGCAAAATCGATATCGATATCAGGCATGCTCACACGTTCTGGATTCAAGAAACGTTCAAAGAGCAGTCCGTATTTGAGGGGATCCACTTCTGTAATATAAAGACAGTAGGCAATAATGGCTCCTGCCGCACTCCCACGTCCAGGTCCCACTACAATTCCTTTCTTTTTGGCGTAGTCTACAAAGTCATGAACAATCAGGAAGTAGGTATCGAACCCCATCTTGTTGATCATTTCTAGCTCGTAATTGAGGCGATCCACCGCACCTTCTGGAGGTGTTTCACCGTATCTCTCTTTAAATCCTTTTTCACAAAGGGCACGCAGGTATTCTTCTGCATTTTGATCACCAGTGTCGAAGGCAGGAATCTTATTTTCACCGAAGGTCAGTTCCACGTTACAGCGCTCGGCAATTTTCAAAGTATTTTCAATAGCTTCTGGGCAGAATTGAAAAGATTCAATCATGTCCTCAGGCTTTCGAAGCGAGTAGTTCCCAACAAATTTGAATCGATGGGGGTCCTTAACGGTTTTCCCTCCTTGGACACAGATCAGCACATCATGAGCATCGGCATCATCGGTAGTCGCGTAATGACAGTCATTGGCACCCACAAGAGGCACATCTAATTCTTTTGAGAGTTCAATGAGTTTTTGATTCACAATACTCCAGTTGGCAATCTCTGGGTGATGCTGAATCTCGAGGAAAAACGAATCCTTTCCAAAAATCTCTTTATAATTTTTAATTCTTTCTTTTGCCGTATCTAAGTCATTCTCAAGAATAGGTTTGGCAATCACACCACCAAGACCACCTGAGAGAGCAATGAGGCCTTCCGAATGTTTTCGAAGGAGTTCGTCATCGACTCGAGGTTTATAGTAGAACCCATCAATGGCTCCAATACTCGCGAGCTTAAGCAGGTTGTAGTAACCGGTATTGTTTTCAGCTAAAAGAACCAGGCTTGAGTGCCGGTTCTCTGGGTTTTTAATGGTGTGTCCTTTTGGGGCAACGTAAGCCTCCATACCAAGAATAGGCTTGATTCCTGCTTTTTTGGCGAGTTTATAAAACTCAACCAGTCCGTAGGTTACACCATTATCAGTAATGGCGACGGCAGGGGAGCCATGTTCCTTGGCAAAGTTAACGTACTCTTTGGGCTTAGCAAGCGCCGTAAGAATACTGTAATGGGTGTGATTATGTAGGTGTACAAAACTCATTTAGCCGTTTCGATGGTCTCTAGCCAGTGGTTCAAGAACACAGCTAGATCAGAGAATAAGGGGATTTCTCCTAACACCTTTGTACTTATGAACCCAAGGAGTGTCAGGAAGAATGCTGACCCAATAATAAACCCTAATCCTTGAAAAGTCCCGACAAGGAAGTTGCGCCAAATGATGCTCCATGGGTTAGATAGGTACTTCACGTAGCGGATAAATAATCTTTCTTTATCAACTAAGAAGTCCACGTGAGCAACACGAGGAGATAACTGTTGTGACTTTTTCTCAGTCTTTTTAGTCATATATGCGTAGAAGATGGTGCTCGGGGAGAGACTCGAACTCTCACACCCTAGGGTACTGGTTCCTAAGACCAGCGCGTCTACCAATTCCGCCACCCGAGCGTGCGCCTAATATATCGAAAGAATGGGGGAGATGCCAGTTAAAAATTTCAACACTTGACAAAACCCCCAAATAGGCATAGATTTGTGTTCTTATATAGGTTGGTAACCTGAAGATTGACAGCAGCGCAAAGAAATTTTCTATTGACGTTAGCAAAGTCCATCAATATCTTAGGAACACATTCAATCCAAACTTTTAACACAATTTTTGACCATGACAAATGCTTCGAATGACAGCGCTCCAGTTTTAAAGCTGAACCTCACAGAAATCATCGAAGATATTTTTATGGTCCTTACCGAAAAGGAAAAAGAAGTTGTTGTTAAGCGATTTTCTCTAGATAACAAAGAAAAGCGAACACTCGAAAGTATTGGACGAACTTTCAATGTTACTCGAGAACGAGTGCGACAAATTGAAAAGATTGCTCTCGGAAAACTTCGACGAACGGTTAACAGCACGAAGCTTAAATACATTCACGACGTAACACTCGCGATTCTTAAGTCTAATGGTGGAATCATGCTCGAAGACGAACTTGTAGGACAAGTTCTTGATATGATCGAAAAATCAATCGATGTGGATCAACACATTGTACGTCTCGCACTTACAATCTGCCCTGAAATCGATTCAATTGAAAAGAATAACCTTTACCGATTGTCATGGTGTCTTACAGACATGGTGAATAAGGCGCTTGTGAAAGATTCACTTGAAGCCGCGGTTAAGGCACTTAAAGCAAACAAAGATGTGCTTTCAGAAGCTGAGCTTACGGAAGCCATTCAAAAAGTTATCCCAGCTGAACAAGCTTCAGACGCATTCTGTTCAGCCGTTCTCACTGTGGATCACCGAATCAAACAAGTAGAAGAAGGATTTGGACTCATGACGTGGCGACACATCAATCCAAAAAGTATTCGAGATAAGGCACTCATCGTTCTACGACGAGAAACAAAGCCTATGCATTTCGTGGATATTGCAGAGCGAATTCTTGAAAGTAAGTTCGATGGGAAGCAAGTAACGGTTCAAGCCGTTCATAACGAGCTCATTCGTTACCCACAATTCGTTCTTGTTGGACGAGGCCTCTACGCTCTTAAAGAATGGGGATACCAAGACGGTACCGTGACTGACATTATTGAAGCGCTTCTTGCCAAGAAGAGCCCAATGACTAAGCAGGAAATCATCAAGGGTGTGCTCAAACAACGACAAGTTAAGAAAGGAACGATCTCACTCAACCTACAAAAGAACGCTCAGTTCGTACGTGTAGGACGAGCCGTTTACGCACTAGACGTTTCAAAGAAGGCTTAATCCAAATTTACAATTAGAACGAGACCCTGCGGGGTCTCTTTTGTTTTGACAGAATCAAATGCAGTCAGTATAAAGGGTACTTAGCCTTAAGGATATACTATGGGAGAGTTTAATGTGGAGAAATCTCTTGCTAGAGCAAGTCATCGTATGATGCCTGCTGTAGAAATACTCAGCAAAGAAGACGGATTTGAGAGGGAAGTGCGAGTTACAACTAGTAAGGCGGTGATTTGTCAATGCTCTGGAACGTTAAGGGAGGTTATTGGGTGCCTAAATCAATCAGAGGTGTTCATACGCTCACGTAGGCATTACGAAGGTCAAAAAGCAGGCCATGTTGGAGCAGCATGCTCACACCTTGGATTGGAAAAGATTCGAAAAAGCTAGGAACTTTGAATTTTGAATAAAGTTGATCTTTGGCTCTTAGTCTATAAGCTTAGAGTTAACTAAATAACTTATATGCCCGACGAAAAAACACTATTTCAGAAAATCATCGATGGAGATCTTCCTGGTGAGTTTCTTTACCGTGACGAAAAATGCGTGGTGATCAAAGATAAGTACCCCGACGCGCCGGTTCACCTCTTAGTCATTCCTCATAAGCCAATTCGAAGCATTGCTGACATTGATCCCGAAGACGAATGCCTTGTGGGTCACATGATTATGGTCGCGAAACAAATGGCCGAAGAGCAAGAGTGTAAGGGCTACAAGCTTTTATTCAACGTTGGAGAAAAAGGAGGACAAGTTATCTTCCACTTGCACCTGCATTTGATGGGGTGGGTTTAAAGGATGACTAAGCAAACCGATGCACCACCTTTAGCCAAAGGTCTTTGAGTTGGTCCACACTGGCTCGGGCTAGGTCTTCAATTTGTCGTGCGACAATTCGGAGCTTCATGATCGCTTGGCTGAGCGAGTGGTATTGTTTCTTTTTACGGAATTTTTCGATGTCGCCTTCAAGTTGTTCTTTTTCCTTCTCGAGTTCTTTTTGAATTTCTGAACGCATCACTTTCATTTTTGGTGCATTCTTAAGGAGTCGAGCTCGTAGGAGTTCACGGTCTGTGAGTTTTGCGCCTCGTTTCGCTTGAGTTTGTTTTTTGTCGTCTTTAGCTGACCTACCGCTCGCTTTGGTACTGGCTTGTGGAGTGAGCTCGGAAACTTTACCTTCAACCATCTCCGCTGTTTCAGTCACCAAAGGAGCCTCCATGCTCGCTTGAGGTGCGGCAGGTGCTTGTGGGGTGATCGATTTTGGCGCTTCTGTATTGGGCATTCGACGATATTAGTCTCTTAAAATTATACCTTAACTTGAGACTTTTTACCAGTTACGGTATAACATCACAAGTATGAACACGATCCCAACCGCTTTCAACGCCGACGAACACGAAGACCGACTCTACAAGATTTGGTCGGACTCTGGTTTGTTTGAGCCAAGCGAAAATACTGACAAAGAACCGTTTAGCATCATGATGCCGCCACCAAATGCGACGGGAACTTTGCATTTGGGACACGCGACCATGCTCGCACTTGAAGACATCATGGTTCGTGCCAAGCGTATGCAAGGACACCCAACTTTGTATTTGCCTGGAACTGACCATGCCGCTATTGCGACTCAAAGTGTGGTTGAAAAGAAACTTCAAGACGCTGGAATGGCCAAGCCTCGTGAAGAGCTTGGACGAGAAGGTCTCTTGGACGAAATTCGAAAATTTGTTGCGGGAAGTCAAAGCACGATCCGCAATCAGGTTAAGAAGATGGGAACCAGTTGTGACTGGTCTCGTGAGCGATACACCTTTAGTGATGAAATGAATCACTCGGTGAACGAATTGTTCCGAATGATGTACGAGGATGAATTGATTTATCGAGGAGGACGAATGGTTAACTGGGATCCAAAGATGCAATCGACGGTTTCTGATGACGAATTAGAATACGTGGAAGAAACAACAAAGTTCTATTACTTTCAATTCGGACCGGTTGTGATTGGAACGGCTCGACCTGAAACTAAATTCGCTGACAAGGTGATTGTGGTTCATCCTGATGATGAACGATATAAGCAGTACATTGGTCAGGAGTTTGATGTGGAATGGATTGAAGGAACAATTAAGGCTCGTGTGATTGCTGATGACTGTATCGATCCAGAAATGGGAACAGGTGCAATGACGATCACGCCAGCTCATAGTTTTGTTGATTTCGAACTCGCACAACGACACAAGATTGACGCTCCTCAGATCATTGATCTCGAAGGAAAGATTAAGAAAGAATACTCAGAAGCTTGTGCTGGAATGACTGTGGAGGACGCTCGTGAAAAGGTGGTGGAAATTTTAAACAAAAAGGGGCTCGTGGTAAAGGTGGACGAAAACTACGTTCATAACATCGCCGTGAATTATCGCGGGAAGGGAACCGTTGAACCTCAAGTGATGGAGCAATGGTTTGTGGATGTAAACAAGCCAGCGATCGACTGGAAAGGAAAGCAACTTTCAATCAAGGAAGTGCTGCAAGATGTAGTGCGCAGTGAAATGATTCAAATTGTGCCACAACGATTCGATAAGGTTTATTTCCACTGGATCGATAACCTTCGTGACTGGTGTATCTCTCGTCAAATTTGGTGGGGACATCGGATTCCCGTTTGGTACAAAGATGGAGAAACGAAAGCTCAAGAAAGCTCACCTGGTGAAGGATGGGTTCAAGATGAAGACACTCTCGATACGTGGTTCAGTTCTGGACTGTGGACGTTCTCAACTTTAGGGTGGCCAGAAAAGACACCAGACCTCATGAAATTCACGCCAAGCAGCGTGCTCGAAACGGGATACGACATCCTATTCTTCTGGGTGGCTCGAATGATCATTCAGTCGACCTACGCCCTTAGAAAAACAGGGTTCAGCGAAGAGAAATCGATTCCATTTAAGACGGTTTACCTTCACGGACTAATTCGTGATGTACATGGAAAGAAGATGAGTAAGTCTCGACCAGAAACCTGTATCAATCCTTTAGACATGATTGCCAAGTATGGAACGGATGCGGTTCGTCTCAGCCTTGTGATTGGATCGACGCCTGGGAACGACATGCGACTTTATGAAGAAAAGATCAGCGGTTACCGGAACTTTGTGAATAAGATTTGGAATGGAGCTCGATTCGTAATGATGAACCTTGAGGACGGAGAAGCAAGTATAAATGTCGATGAACTGAGTCGTGCAGATAAATGGATTTTGACGCGAACCAATGAAGTGATTGAAGAGGTGACGGAAAAGCTTGAAAAATACGCATTCTCAGAAGCGGGTCTTATGATCTACAACTTCTTCTGGGGTGAATTCTGTGATTGGTACGTGGAGATGAGCAAAGTGATTAAGAATGAAGCCGTGCTCAAACACGTGCTCAAAACTTCACTTAAACTCATGCATCCATTTATGCCGTTTGTAACGGAAGCAATTTGGGAGAACCTTGGAGAAAAAGAACGACTCATTGGTTCTAAATGGCCAAGCGTGAATGAAGAATGGAGCTTCCCATCGGAAAGTGATGAAATGGATCGAGTGATGCAGGTGATCTCAGGAATCCGAAAGCTTCGTGCTGAAGCTCGAGTGGACGCCACAAAGAAGATCCATGCGATTGTCTTTGCTCATGAAGACGTAGATTTGATCAACGACAAGGCAGACGTGATTAAACGTCTCGCTAACCTTGGAGATCTAGAAATTCATAAAGACGGTGAGAAGATCGACAAGGCACTCACGACTTTCATTGGAGATGTTGAGGTTTACCTTCCACTTGCAGACCTCATCGATCTTGATGTGGAGAAGGCAAGAATCGCTAAAGAGATCGGAAATCTTGAAGGGTATCTGACAGGACTCGAAAAGAAGCTTTCAAACGAAGGCTTTGTGAAAAACGCACCGGATGCTGTGATCGAGAAGGAAAAAGCTAAGGTTCACGATGCTGCACAAAAACTTGGTAAGCTAAAGGCTCAGCTTGAGGAGTTGGGTGAGTAGGTTGACAAAAGTTCAGATGTGACCTATCGTTGGACCTTCTAATGATTCGTCTTATGTCAAAAGAATCACTAAGTGGTGCATCAGAGCAAGTAGATGCTCAGGAGGCTTTAGGTACACTGATTAAGCTAATTGCATTTGATGAGCGAGGCCCAAGAGATAAAAGGTTCTTTGGGAGCCTCTTGGCAATGCTTCACGATTCAGGTGTGGGCTTTGATATGACGAAAGTGACAAATGAGATTCACACAAAAACACAAGAGATTCTTGCTAAGAAGGTTGACCTCGTTGACTTGCCTCCGGATGCAACAATGACCCTTGAGTTGAGAAAAGAGATTTTAGACTACACAAGTTATGTGCGCAGAACGCTAGATGCTATTGAAGAGGTGCACGTGCAGGCCGTCGTTAATGAGTGCGATACACCTGAAAAGCTCAGAGCGGTGGAGGCCGCAATAAGAATCTTAGCTAAGCCTGAGATGATGTTTAGAGCCGGTGAGGCAGAGCTCCCTATCCTTGGTTTCGTTGATGTAGTTAGTGGTAGAGTCAAGACTGCGTTGGAGTCTTAAGGTTCAGCTCTGGAGAAAAACACACTTTTGTGCTAAAATGATCTGATGGATCAAAACAAAAAGTCATATTTGGCGCTCCTGAAAAAACAAAAGAAAGAGCGAAACTGGGATGCAATGCTCGTGACGGCTCAAGAAGCAGCTGCGAAGCATCCTGACACGAAGGCGCTTTGGCGTCAGCTTCATTACGCTCAGGTTCACTACGTTGATGCAAAGTTGGAATCAGATTTGGTACATCAGCTAGAGGATCAGCATGATTTTGACGCACTACTGAAGGTTTACTTTCGACTGCTCTCCGTTTTTCCAGATTCAAAGAAGCTTAAGAAGTTGATTTCAAAAACCAAGAAAGAAAAGAGTGAGATGATCATGGAGTCACAAAAGCATGAATTGGCAGCCGCACAAAAAAGAATCAAGCTTCTTACAAAAGAGGGGCGTCTTGAAGAGGCTCTCAATGCCGCTTTCGAGCTTTTGCTTTACGCCCCAGAAAATAAATCGTACCTACGGCTGAAGGATAAACTTTTGCGTAAACGCGAAAAAAGCATCAACCATGAGCTGAATGCTTTCTTCGATAAGAGTGTTTCTTTGGTGCGCGATCAGTACAAAGCAGATAAGAAATCTGTAGTACGGATTTAACGTTCGAGCATTTGGTCTCGTCGTGGCCCCACTCCAATGTATTTGATGTGAGTACCGAGAAGCTGCTCCAGGTGAAGTACGTAATTTTGCGCGTTTTCAGGAAGGTCATCCCAAGTCTTTGACTCAGTAATGTCGGTCTTCCATCCTGGGTGAGTGCTGTATTCAAGTTCTACTCGAGCTAGGTCTTCTAGTCTAGAAGGAAGACTGAAGATTTCTTTTCCATCAAGGAAGTATTTTTCAGCGACTTTGATCTCATCAAGTTGATCAAGAACATCAAGCTTCGTAAGGTTTACAGAGGTATGTCCGTTGATCATGATCGCGTACTTTGTGAGCGGAGCGTCAAACCACCCACATCGACGAGGGCGCCCTGTAGTTGATCCAAATTCTCCACCAGCTTCACGAATTTGTTCTCCGAGTTCATTTTCAAGTTCAGTTGGGAATGGCCCCCGACCCACTCGAGTCATGTAAGCCTTCACAATTCCAATGTTTTCATCGAGTACGCCTGGGTGAATCCCACACCCTGTAAAGATTCCACCAATCGTAGGATTGGAAGAGGTCACGTAGGGGTAGGTTCCATGGTCGATATCAAGAAGGGCCGCATTGGCTCCTTCCATCAATACGGTCTTTCCTGCGTCCATTTCTGTATTGAGGTAGAGAGCGGTGTCCGCGCTCATAGCTAGCACTTTTTCTCGCAAATCTTTGAGAAGTGAGAGTTCAGCGTCAGCATCCTCATGTTTGTAGTCAAAGTTTCGCTCATGCATTGCAAGAAGGTCTCGATATTTTTCTTCAAATGCATTCCAGTCTTGAAGGTCACAAACTCTAAGTCCACGTCGACTGATTTTGTCAGCGTAACATGGTCCGATCCCACGCTTAGTGGTTCCTACCTTTTTATCTCCCTTTGAGTCTTCTTGAGCTCCATCGGTCATTTTGTGGAAGTCAAAAAGAAGAGAGGCTCGTTCTGAAATTTTAATTCGTGATTCAGCTGAGATTCCTTGATCTTCAAGGTTTTTAATTTCCTTGAAAAGAGTTGGAACGTGAATCACAACACCGTTTCCAATCACACACGTTGTTTGTGGGTAAAGGATTCCACTTGGGATGAGGTGGAAGACGAATTTCTTCTCTTCACCGTCCATCATAACCTTAACCGTGTGCCCTGCATTGGCACCTCCTGTCGCTCGAGCGGCAATATCAAAACGCTCACTGAGAATATCTACCAGCTTTCCTTTCCCTTCGTCACCCCATTGAGAACCAAGGATAACGGTCAAATTTTTTGAAGCCATGATGATTGGTTAAATCTTGGCCCTACTTTAGCCGACAACCGTGATATGATGCAAACATGATTCTCACTGAGTTTAGCCAAAACTAAAACGAAAACGACTTCAAGATGAGCAAGCCCTATCTGCGTAAACAGTATCGCTACAAACCCCATGATTCGAAACCCTTTAAACTAAGTCGTAGCAAGGTGGAACTCTTTATTGAGTGTCCGCGCTGTTTTTACTTGGATCGACGAAAAGGCTTGAGACGACCAGGCCGTATGAACTTCAATCTAAACAACGCCGTGGATACGTTGATGAAACGTGAGTTTGATCATTATCGAATGAGCGGAACACCACACCCCATTATGAGTCAAAACGGGATTGATGCGGTGCCTTACCATCATGATCAGATTGATCGATGGCGAGACGCGCTTCATGGTGGGCTACAATTCGTGGACCCAGAAACCAACTTGCTTTTAACAGGGGCGCCCGACGATCTATGGGTGAATCCAGCAGGGGAGTTGCATGTGGTGGACTACAAGGCCACACGACATCTCACTCAAGAGAGTTTAGATAGGGGAGACCAAGCTTATTATCAACGACAGTTGGAGTTTTACTCTTGGCTACTTACGAAGATGGGCTTTGAGGTTTCGTCAAAAGGGTTCTTTGTGGTGGCGGAGTCTCGCATTCATCGCGAGGCCTTGAATCACGCCTTGGAGTTTGATCTGAATCTGGTTAGGCACGAGTGCGATTGGCAGTGGGTGACACCCATTCTGCCTGAAATTAAGCGCTGTTTAAGCTCTGACGACACGCCAGCCGCATCAGGCGACTGTGAATACTGTCGTTATATTGATGCGCATGATGAGCTTTTAAGTACACCGACGCAGACGACGCTGCTTTAAAAAGATTTGCCGTTCCCGCAATACTCGGGTAATTTGGGGGCACTCAATAACTCCCCTTAATGAGCTCAGCATTTCGTATCGAAATTCGCCCCACGATAGAAGATTCTCGCGAGGCTGTTTTTCTACAAAAAATTAAAGAAGCTGGTTTCGCTAATATCACTAAGGTCCAAGTGGCTGACGTGTACACCGTGAATCGAGAATTCAACGAAGAAGAACGAGAAAAAATAGCATCAATGCTGATTAATCCGATCATCGAATCGGCACTCGTTAATGAGTCAAACGCTCCTGAATCTTTTGACGTTGCGATTGAAATCGGAGCACTTCCTGGAGTGACAGACAACTTAGGAACTACGGTTCTTGAGTCTATTGAGGACCTACTAAAAATGAAGTTCGATCGACCTACAGAAGATGTTTACTCTTCGCGAGTGATCTTTCTTACTGGAGTTGATGAAGCGAACGCTAAAATTATTGGACGACTATTCGCCAACCCACTAATTCAACGAGTTCATGTGAAAAGCCATGAATCGTTTAAAGCGGATGGAGGAATGGATATGGTGATTCCTAAGGTGGATCTCCATTTTGAAATAAAGGCGGACAAGGTGAACTTGGAAATTTCAGATGAAGAGCTCAATACAATTGGAAAGAAAGGAATTAAAGATGAAGATGGAACTTACCGAGGGCCACTCGCGCTCCGGCCAAGCTACCTTAAGGTGATTCAAGATTACTTCCGTCGACAAGGACGTAAAGCTACAGATATTGAACTTGAAGCGATCGCGCAAACTTGGTCAGAGCATTGTAAGCACACCATTTTTGCGGACCCAATCGATGAAGTGAAAAAAGGAATTTTCTCTCACTACATCCGACGAGCAACAAAAGAAATTCGAGAAAAGAAAGGAGATAAAGATTTTTGTGTTTCTGTGTTTAGCGACAACTCCGGTGGAATCATTTTTGATGAAGACTGGGTGGTGACTGATAAAGCGGAAACTCACAACAGCCCTTCAGCGCTCGAACCATACGGTGGAGCAATCACTGGGATTGTTGGAGTGAATCGAGACGCATTGGGATATGGAATGGGAGCCAAGCCGGTGATCAATCGATATGGTTTCTGTTTGGGTGATCCAGAGATGACGCCTTACTTATTCCGAGCTAAAGACAAACAAAATCCAGCACTCACACCACGCCAAGTCATGGACGGTGTGATTCAAGGAGTTAAGGATGGAGGTAACGAATCTGGAATTCCTTCACCACAAGGGTTCCTTTACTTTGACGAACGATACAGCGGAAAACCTCTCGTGTTCGCAGGAACCATTGGTTTGATCCCTCGAAATGTGAAAGGGCGACCAAGCGGAGAAAAAGCCGCTCAGCCAGGTGACTTTGTTGTGATTGCTGGTGGACGAGTAGGAATGGATGGGATTCATGGAGCGACCTTCTCATCAGAAGCGCTCGATACCGGAAGCCCAGCGACAGCCGTGCAAATTGGAGACCCTATCACTCAAAAGAAAGTGAGCGATGTGATTGTGAAAGAAGCTCGAGACCGAGGTCTCTACAGCAGTGTGACTGATTGTGGAGCGGGAGGAATCTCTTGTTCTATTGCTGAGATGGCCAAGGAATGTGGAGGGTGTGAAGTGGATCTTGAAAAAGTACCACTCAAGTACCCAAACATGGCACCATGGCAGATTTGGATCAGTGAATCTCAAGAACGAATGACCTTTGCCGTTCCTGCAGACAAGATCGATGAACTTATGGATCTAATGAAACGACGAGATGTTGAAGCCACTGTAGTGGGGCAATTCACAGACAGCGGACGATGTGTGGTTAATTACGACGGAAACACAATATTCGACTTAGAAATGGATTTCCTTCACGATGGACTTCCTGAAGAACTACAAACGACAGTCTACGAAAAACCAGTGAATGAAGAGCCGGATGTAGCCGACTTGGAAAATGCGAATGACGCACTCCTTGCGATGCTTAAGAGAAAAAACATTACGAGTTACCGATTTGTATCTCGTCAGTATGACCATGAAGTACAAGGTGGATCAGTGATCAAACCTCTTCAAGGTCCTGGTGAAGTGAACGGAACAGCCTCAGTGACTCGACCTGTACTTACTTCCAACAAAGCGGTGGTGGCCTCACAAGGGATCAACCCTCGATACAGTGACATTGACACTTATGCGATGGCAGCCGCCTCACTCGATGATGCGATTGCTTCAGCCGTAGCATCTGGTGGAGACATCAATACGATGGCCATCATGGATAACTTCTGTTGGTGTTCTTCAGACGAAGCCCAACGACTGGGTGAACTTAAGGCCGCGGCAGAAGCGTGTTACGACATCGCCGTTGCTTACGGAACACCTTACATCTCAGGTAAGGATTCCATGTTCAATGACTTCAAAGGGTACGATGGAAACAACAACCCTATTAAAGTTTCTATTCCTCCTACGGTGCTTGGGTCAGCAATCAGTGTGATTCCCGACGCCACCAAGGCAAACAGTATAGATTTTAAAAGAGAAGGAGACGCAATTTATGTGATTGGATTGACTAAGGATGAGCTCGGAGCTTCTGAGTATTATGCTGAGCTTGGCTTCATTGGGAACAAGGTGGCTCAAGTGGATATGCCAAAAGCCTTTGATCGATATGAACGAATGTTCCAAGTGAGTCAGGATAACCTTCTCCAGTCTGCCATTCATGTAGATAAAGGAGGGCTGGCTGTGGCCTTGGCTAAGTCAGCGATTGCTGGACAACGAGGTGCTGTGCTTAATCTTGAGTCGGAGCTTCGAAACGACGCCATGCTCTTCTCTGAATCCAAGAGTCGATTCGTAGTGACGGTAAATTCAAGATATCAAAATGAACTAGAAGGGCTCTTCCCAGATGCCAAGCACATTGGAACGGTGGAAGGAGATCGACTTCAAAGTGGAACACTATTAGACCTATCTGTTGCAGACTTAACTGCAGCTTATCATTCAACATTCTCAAACTATTAATATGAGTGCAAAAGTAATCGTACTGTCGGGATACGGAATCAATGGAGAGCAGGAAATGCGCCAAGGATTTCTATTGGCAGGAGCTGAGCAAGTAGACGACGTTCATGTGAATGACCTTATTGATGGATTGGTTAGCCTTGATGATTACAATATTCTGGCTCTACCAGGAGGTTTCTCTTACGGAGATCACACTGGAGCTGGAAAGGGAATGGCCAATCGACTTCTGAATAATCTTGGAGAGCAACTATTAGAGTTTGTAAAAAGAGACACACTGACCTTTGGAATATGTAATGGCTTTCAGATTTTAGTTCAGCTTGGACTTCTTCCAGCGATGGATGAAGCCTATGGAGCTCGGCAAGCAGCCTTGATCCATAACGACAGTCAACGATACCAATGCGAATGGATCCAAGTGAAAACAGAAGAATCGCCGTGTGTGTTTACCAAAGGGATTGATACTTTAGATCTCCCTATTGGTCACGGAGAAGGACACTTTTATATGTCAGACGAGCAACTAGATAAAATTGAAGCAAACAATCAGGTGGCACTTCGCTACCATGGACGAAATCCAAATGGTTCATCTCGAGATATCGCCGGAGTGTGTGACCCAAGTGGTCGTGTCTTTGGACTGATGCCTCATCCGGATCGATCTTTGTTCTTCACCAATCTGCCAGATTGGACTCAGCGCAAAGCAGAGCTCCTTGCACAAGGAAAAGAAATTCCAAGTGAAGGTCCAGGACTTATCATTTACCAAAACGCTGTTAACTACTTCTCATGACCTACAGAATTGCGGTTCTAGCATCAACTCGAGGTACCGTACTCCAATCCATTATGGATGAGATGGAGGCCGGTCTTATGCCCGGGATTGAGCTGGTCGGAGTTTTTAGTAATCGGAGAAAATGTGGAGCGATGGAGCGAGCCGCAAACGCGGGTTACGCCACCTTTGCTTACGGAGCAAAAAATAAAACTCGTGAAGATTTTGATCAGGAGATTTTAGCAGAATTAAAGCGACTCAATGTTGATTTGGTTGTGTTGGTGGGTTACATGCGAATCCTATCTAAGGAATTTGTAGACGCCTACCCAGGACACATTATCAACGTGCACCCCTCATTACTCCCCGCTTTTGCAGGAGGAATGGATTCAGATGTTCACTCTGAAGTGATCGCTGCCGGCGTTAAAGAAACGGGAGCGAGCATTCATCTTGTAGACGAAACCGTGGATGGAGGAAAAATCCTCATTCAAGAATCTTGCGAGGTAAGTCCTGAGGACACACCAGAAACACTGAAAAACAAAGTACAAGCACTTGAAAAAAAGATGATGCCAGAAGTGATTCGTGGCTTTGCAAACGGGAAATATTGAACTATTTCCCAACACCTTCTACACTATCAGCACTTAACGCCCCCAAACCTTATGCTAACAGCTGAAACGATAGCGGCTCAGATCCCTCACGTCCTCAAGGGTACGAACTTTTCGAACCTTGGAGAGCGTTACGAAGGAAAAGTTCGTGACAATTACACCAGTGGTGATCAACGAATTTTGATCACATCTGATCGACTTTCTGCCTTTGATCGAATCATTGCTTTAATTCCATTTAAAGGTCAAGTTCTCAACCAACTCACAAAGTTTTGGTTTGAAGAAACGAAAGATATTTGTCCAAATTATGTGGAGGCTTATCCAGACCCAAATGTGATTGTAGGGCAAGAGTGCGAACCTCTTAAGGTGGAAATGGTTATTCGTGGCTACATTACGGGTTCAACCACAACATCATTGTGGTACAATTATGAGAAAGGAATTCGAGAAATGGGAGGAAATAAACTTCCAGATGGACTTAGGAAAAATATGCGATTGCCTGTACCAATCATCACACCAACAACAAAGGCAGAATATGGTGGACATGATTCAAACATCACTCCAAGAGAAATTGTTGACCAGGGAATCCTCACTGTCGATGAGTGGAAGTACCTAGCAAAAAAAACTCGTGAGCTTTACGCTAGAGGAGTTTTAGTTGCAGCTCGACAAGGGGTGATTCTAGTGGATACAAAGTATGAATTTGGCCGGAACAAGGATGGTGAAATCGTTCTGATTGACGAGATCCACACACCTGACTCATCTCGGTACTGGATTGAAGACACCTATGAAGAGCGAATTGCAAACGGACAAGAGCCGGACAACATTAACAAGGAATTCTTGCGCTTGAAGCTCGCTGAACAAGGTTTCGTTGGAGAAGGAGACGTTCCTGAAATTTCTGATGAACTTAAAGTCCAAACCGCTCAAAAATACATTGAAGCTTACGAGCTCATTACAGGTAAGACTTTTGTAGCTGAAGCGGGAGATGTGCAAGATCGAATCGAATCTAACTTAGCGCCTTACTTCAAAAAATAATGATTGTACCTTTTATCCTAGAGTCAAAAGCAGATGCCCCACATGCGAAAAAGATCGCTGAGGTTTTGGATAACTACGGAGTGCCATACAAAATTCACGTTGCTTCCGCTTGCACGGCTCCGGAAGTAACCCTTGAGATTATTGAGAAGTACAATGAGATGAAAGAGTCTGTTGTGTTTGTAAGTATAGCGGGCCAATCCACGGCACTCAGTGGTGTCATTGCTGGAAACACTCACCGTCCAGTTATTGCCTGCCCTCCACTTGAAGATGGTACATTTGTGAGAATGCCAAGTGAAACGCCCGTTCTTAGCGTGATTGATCCAAAAAATGCAGGTCAAGCGGCTGTACGTCTTTTAGCGATGAGCAACAAGGACTTAGCAAAAAAAATTAAAAATCATATTAAAGTGGTGAAGCATGGCTTCAGCCCTAACCCCATATCTATTGATTAATGCACTTTCTCCACTCGATGGACGCTACGGGTCTCGCGTAGAAGACCTTCGCCGATTCTTCTCAGAAGCGGGACTGATTCGAAGTCGAATTGCCGTAGAAGTGGAGTGGTTGATCTTTCTCTGTAATAACTTGAAGCTTGAAGGTACAACTCCTTTGGATGAGGCCCAAGCTGAAAAACTTCGAAAGCTCTATCAAGACTTTCAGGAGTCATTCGCACAAGAGGTGAAGGATATTGAGAAGACTACAAATCATGATGTTAAAGCTGTGGAGTACTTTCTTCAAAAGGCGGTCACCACTCTTGGACGAGAGGATCTAATTCCTTTTATTCATTTTGCTTGTACATCTGAGGACATCAACAATCTCTCTTACGCTTACATGCTTAAAGGGGGAGTTCAAAAGGTGATGGCACCAGCGCTCGGTGAGGTGTTAAATCGAATAAAAGAACTTTCAGAGGAACACAAAGCGGTACCAATGATGTCTCACACTCATGGTCAGCCTGCATCGCCAACTACCGTTGGTAAAGAGTTTAAGAATGTAGGAGCTCGACTCTTCCGACAAACAGAGCAACTTTCAAAGCTTGAGTTTCTCGGAAAAATCAATGGGGCAACAGGTAACTTTAACGCTCATGTAGTGGCCTATCCAGAAGTGGATTGGGTGAAGGCTTCACGAGAATTTGTAGAGGAACTTGGGCTGACATGGCAACGCTACACGACTCAAATTGAACCACATGACTATCAGGCAGAGATCTATGATGCAATGCGACGAATCAATGTGATTCTTATTGATCTTGATCGAGACATGTGGACTTACATTTCTAAGGGTTACTTCAAGCAGAAGCTTGTAGATGGTGAGGTTGGCTCATCAACCATGCCTCACAAGGTGAACCCAATCGACTTTGAAAACAGTGAAGGGAACCTCGGACTCGCTAACGCGGTCCTCGGTCATTTGGCTGAAAAACTTCCTCTCTCAAGAATGCAACGGGACCTTACAGATAGTACGGTTCAGCGGAACATTGGAGTTGGATTTGGGTACATGCTTCTTGGCCTTAAGAGCCTTCAGAAAGGGCTTGGAAAGATTGATCTTAATGAAGCAAAAATTGCTGCAGATCTAGATGCCAACTGGGCACTACTTGCAGAACCGATTCAAACAGTGATGAGACGATACGGAATTATTGATGCCTACGAGCAGCTTAAAAAGCTCACGCGTGGTGCGGAAATTAACAAGGAGTCTATTCAAGACTTTGTGCAAGGCCTAAGTATCCCTGAAGACGCAAAAAAACGCTTGCTTCAGCTCACGCCTGCCGATTACATAGGATTAGCTAACCAATTATAAATGATACTTTCAGACCGCGATATTAAAAAGAAAGTTGCAAGTGGAGAAATCGTTGTGACATCGCCCACAGACGACCATGAAAACCACATCTTTGCATCAAGTTGGGACTTCCGACTTGGAAAGCACTTCAAGGTGTATAAGAAAAGTCGACTCGCTATTCTTGATCCACTCAAGATGCAGAACACAGCTAACTTAACTAAGCTTTACACCATTGAGGAGCCTGGAGAACCTTTTGTTGTTCACCCTGGAGACTTTGTTCTTGGCGTGACTATGGAAAAGGTTAAGCTGCCTAATGATCTTGTTGCTCGAGTTGAAGGACGGAGTTCACTAGGAAGACTTGGAATTATTGTTCACTCAACGGCCGGATTTATTGACGCTGGGTTTGAAGGGACAATCACTCTAGAAATCACAAACATCAATACCGTACCCGTTGCTCTCTATCCAGGTATGAGAGTCTGTCAGTTGGCCTTTGAAACCATGAGTTCGCCTGCAGAAGTTCCTTACCATGCAAAGGCAAGCGCCAAGTACCAAGGGCAAGAGCTTCCTGAGGAAAGTCGGATCACGGTAGATCCTGAATTTTCAAAAATGCTTGCCGCTCGGCAAGGTTAAGATTCACTTTGACACAATAAAGCATTAGAATGGCATCAACTTAACGATGCCATTTTATGTTTAACTCGGTAGATCCCCGCACTCCAATGCCGGAGGTGGAAAAGAAACAGCTAAAGTATTGGAACGATAATGATATTTTCAATCGATCGATTGAAAACCGTAAAGACAACGAGAAGTATATTTTCTACGATGGACCTCCTTTTGCAAATGGTAAGCCACATTATGGTCACATTTTGGCCGGTTCACTAAAGGATGCGATCACTCGTTATTTCACTATGCGTGGTTACTCAGTTCCACGAATCAATGGGTGGGATTGCCATGGACTTCCTGTTGAGTATGAAATCGAAAAGAAGCTCGAATTGAATGGACGAATGGATATTCTCGATATGGGGGTTGAAAATTTTAATAGCGCCTGTCGTGAAAGTGTATTTACTTACACCGAGCTCTGGGATGGCCTTTTAGATAGAATGGGACGATGGGTGGACAAGGAAAATAGATACGCCACCTTGGATGCTGACTACATGGAGTCCATCTGGTGGGTCTTTAAACAAATCTGGGATAAGAGCCTGGTTTACCAGGGGCACAAAGCCATGCATGTTTGTCCTCGTTGTGCGACGCCACTTTCAAACTTTGAGGTTACTCAGGGTTACAAGGATGTAACAGATTACTCAGTGACGGTGCGATTCAAATCGCTAGAAGAAGAAAATACATATTTCTTGGCATGGACAACAACTCCATGGACCCTGCCTGGAAATGTGGCACTAACGGTGAATCCAGAGCTTGATTACGTGAAGGTGAAAGTTGATGGAAACAACTACATTTTGGCTAAAGAGCTTATGGCTGAGAATCTAGAGCTTGATGGTGCTGAAGTTTTAGAAGAGTTTAAGGGGGAAGAGCTCATCCGAACAAAATATGAACCTCTGTTCCCATACTACAAAGAAGCGGAGGGGATGGAAGAAGCCTGGCGAGTGATCGCAGGAGACTTTGTAACCACAGAAAGTGGAACAGGTATCGTTCATACGGCCAGTGGTTACGGTGAAGACGATTACAACGTGTGTAAAGAGAATGGCATTCCTATGATCCAACACGTGGGTATCACAGGGGTATTCAATGAAGAGGTGGTGGACTTTGCAGGGAAATTTGTAAAGGGGCAGGATCAAAACATTGCGAAGCACCTTGATGAACGTGGACTGCTCCACAATGGTCAAAATTACCGACATAGCTACCCTCACTGTTGGCGTTGTGATACGCCGCTATTGAACTTTGCCATGAAGGCCTGGTTCATTCGTGTAACCGAAATCAAGGATCGCTTGATTGAGAATAACAAAAAGATCACATGGCAACCGTCTCACATTCAGCAGGGGCGATTTGGTCAGTGGCTTGAAAATGTTCGAGATTGGAACGTTTCTCGCAATCGATTCTGGGGCTGTCCAATTCCAATTTGGGAGTGTGACGGCTGTGAAAAGCAAGAGTGTATTGGCTCAACAGAAGAGCTGAAGAGCCGAGCAGGGAAGCTACCAGAACGTGATGGGGAGTTGGACCTTCATAAGCCATATATCGACGAGATTACGATGCCTTGTACCGATTGTGACGGAACAATGAGCCGAATCCCTGAGGTTCTAGATTGTTGGTTTGAGTCAGGTTCAATGCCTTACGCTCAATTGCACTACCCATTTGAAAACAAAGAACTCTTTGAAAATAATTTCCCAGCTGACTTTATTGCAGAAGGCTTGGATCAAACACGAGGATGGTTCTACACCCTCCATGTGCTCTCGACGATTCTCTTTGATGAACCAGCCTTTAAGAACGTGATTGTGAATGGAATTTTACTTGCGGCTGATGGTGAGAAGCTTTCGAAACGTAAGCAGAACTACCCAGACCCAACAAAGCTATTCAATGAAAAGGGAGTAGATACAACGCGAATGTTCCTCTACAACTCAACTGCACCTTTAGCAGAAGATGTACGATTCTCTGAACAGCATGTAGATGACCTTCTGAAGAAGTTCACTCTCACATTATGGAATACATATAGTTTCTTTGTGACCTACGCAAAAATTGATGAGTTCAAACCAAGTGAATCTGCCAAGCGACCTGACCACAAGTTGGATCAATGGATTCTATCTCGACTCAACTCTTTGATTGAAGAGTGTACAGAGCAAATGGAAAGCTACAATCTGAGCAAGGCCACTCGACCTTTAGTTGAGTTTATTGATGACCTTTCAAACTGGTACATTCGACGAAGCCGACGACGTTTCTGGAAGTCGGAAAGTGATTCGGATAAAAAAGAAGCCTACCAAACGCTTCATACTGTTCTTGTTGAGTTTACGAAACTTTTGGCACCATTCATGCCATTTGTGTCTGACGAGATTTATCAAAACTTAACAGGTAAGGATTCAGTGCATCTTGCTGATTGGCCTACGGCTGACCAAAGTCTTATCGACCAAGAATTGAATGAAGAAATGCAAGTGACACGAACCATCGTGAATCTTGGACATGCTGTTCGAGGAAAGAAGAAAGTTAAAGTGAGACAACCTCTCGCATCAGTCACAATTGGACTTCCAAGTTCAGTGGATGCTGACCTGCTTACTGAGCAACGAGACGTAATCATGGAAGAGTTGAACGTGAAAGCGCTTGAGATTCTTAATGACGCTGGAGAGATTGCAGAGTTTGTTGCAATGCCAAAAGCACGTCAGTTGGGGCCAAAGTACGGAAAGGAGGTTCAGTCCATCATTAAAGCGGCTAAATCTGGAGATTTTGAAGTTCTTGATTCAGGTCAGGTCAAGGTGGGTGAATTCACACTCGAAACTGATGAAGTGGATCTGGCATACAGAGGGAAAGAAGGTTACGATATTGAGTCCCAAGATGGAATCGTTGTAAGTCTGGATACTGAACTTACAGAAGCACTTATCCACGAAGGATACATTCGTGATGTGATTCGTTTCGTGCAAGATATGCGTAAAGAAGCAGGCTACGATGTAAGTGATCACATTTACCTACTTGCTAAGTCAGAAGGATCGGTTGAGACGGCAATCACTGAATTTGCCAACATCATTAAGGGGGAGACCCTAGCCGATGAGCTCCAACAAGGGGGCGACTTGGAGTGGGACCTTGAAAAGGACTTCGAAATTGATGGGATAGCCGTTAAAATAGCTGTAAAACGCCAAGGATCATGATGAGACTTCTATACACCATTGTTACGAACGCATTCGCTCTATTCTTAGTGAGCATCCTTCTTCCTGGATTTATTTTCGAGGGAGGATGGATGGCCCCTGCTATTGCTGGTGCGGTTCTCACAGTGTTGAACATGCTGGTGAAACCTATCTTGAAATTCCTTTCATTCCCCCTGGTCTTTGTCAGCGCAGGACTGTTTTTGATCGTAATAAACGCTGGAATTCTCTATTTAACTCAATACGTTGTGATGGTTATGGACGTTGAAGGCGTTTCTATGATTATCAATGACCTATTGACCTACCTATTGGCGGCCATTATCTTTGGTTTCGCAAATTGGCTCATTCACTGGTTTTTAAAAGAATAAAATATGCAAACCGCACTCACAATTGTAAATTTAGTCGTTGGACTCCTTCTTGTTCTTGTCATTCTTATGCAGGAAAAGGGAAGTGGTCTCGGAGAAGCGATCGGTGGAGTTGGTGGGGCAGGAGGTTTCCAAACCACAAAGCGTGGAGCGGAACTTGTGCTTTCTAAGCTCACGGTGGCTCTCTTTATCGCTTTCCTGGCGGTATCTCTGGTTCTTAACTTCCTTTAATGAACCTAATTAAGCAGACACTTAAATCTCTTACTCAAAAGGAAAGAGGCGTGTCACTCCTCTTTTTGATTGTGTTTATTTTTAGTGGCTATCAAATTTTTAGTGGAGGGGAGTTGATCAAGAAGTCGACTCAAGATACGATTTATTCAGAAGGAATGGTGGGTGAGATCATTCACCTAAGCCCTATTTTTACGGAGTTCAATGAAGTTGATGCAGACATCTCAAGTCTGATTTTTTCCGGTTTAGTGCGTTACAATGCACAGACTGGTGAGTTTGAAGAGGACATTGCTACTCACACCTTGAGTGAGGATCAACTGACCTACAACTTTGTACTAAAAAATGAAATTCTTTGGCAAGATGGTGAACCTGTCAGCGCTGAAGATCTTTACTACACTTATGCCGAAGTGATTCAGTCTCCTGACTTTAACAACCCCGTGTTGAAGTCTAACTTTGAAGGGGTAGAGATTGAACTTGTAAACTCACGTGAGATTAGCTTCACACTGAACTCACCAAACTCATTCTTCTTTACCGCACTAACCGTAGGGATTCTCCCTCAACACATTCTAAGTGAGGTGCCTGTAGCCGAATTAGACACTCATGAATTTAATCGACAGCCTATTGGGACGGGACCATACGTAGTGATGTCACCTTATGAATTTGGTCCGACTGGTGAAATGTCCGTTGTTCTTGGAAAGAATGACCTTTATTACGGGGATGAGACGGGATTAGAAAGCATTCGCTTTATTGCTTATCCAAGTTATGAGGACTTAATCAGTCGACGTTCAGAATGGAATGGCTCTGCTCGAATTCGTACTCAGCAGCTTGAGCAGCTTCAAGATGAAGATCTTGTGGCTTATCAGTACGAGCTCCCCCAGTACACCGCTTTGTTCCTCAACACAGATTCACCTAATCTTGACCAAAACAGTGAACGACTTGGAATATCAAAATCTATCGATAGAGATGAAATCTTACTTGCTATTGGTTCAAACGTGGCAATCGACACACCTTTGTTGCAACTAGACCAAGGAGAATGGATTCATCAGTACGATGTTGAAGAAGCACAAGGTTCTCTTTTTGACGCGGGGTGGGGGCTAGACGAAGAAACTGGACTAAGAGTGAATGATGATGGAGAAGTGTTTGAACTTCGTTTGGTTCGAAGGGATTTCTCAGGGTCAAATGAACGTCAGGAAGAAGCAAGCTTGATCACCGCCTCAATCATCCAATCTCAACTTGAAGAGATGGGTGTTTCAATCGTCATTGAGTCCTATGGGATTGATGACCTTGGTCAAATCATTCAAAATCGAGATTACGACATCCTCCTTTATGGACAAAGCCTGGGGTATAATTTGGACGTGTTTTCTTACTGGCATTCAAGTCAAGCGAGCGAAGACGGCTTGAACCTATCGAATTATCAGAACGCCAAGGCTGACTTTTTAATTGAAGACATTAGAGCTTCATTTGATGACCTTGAACGCGACACCTCACTTGAAGAACTTGCCGCGATTATCTCTGAGGACGTACCCGCATTATTTCTGTACACGCCAAGCTATTACTACCTATTGGATACCAAGGTCACAGGTTTCGAATTCGAAAAGATCTTGCGTCCTTTGGATAGATTCTCCAATATTGACTCATGGATCTTAAACTAAAATTATGAAAGTTGTATTAATGCAGCATGTAAAGGGGCTAGGACAGAAGGGTGAAATCAAGGATGTTAACGAAGGTTACTTCCGTAACTTCTTAAGTCGTCAAAATTTAGCTAGGGAAGCTACGAGTTCAGCTGTGAAACACATCAATGCACAAAAAACCAAAGCCGTTGAGAAGCTTGAGGGATTGAAAGAGAGTGCACTTTCAGTCAAAACTAAAATTGAAGGCAAGTCAGTCACTTTAGTAGAAAAGGTTTCCGACTCAGGAAAGCTTTACGGCTCAGTAAGTGACAAAGAGGTGGCAGAAGCGCTGAAAACACAATTAAAGGCTGTAGTGCCCGTTAAAAGGCTTCAGGTGCCTGATCATATTAAGGAAGTGGGTGAGTACGAGGTTACGGCCAAGCTACACAATGAAGTGAGCGCTAACTTCACACTCAATGTCACTGCCAAATAAAGGAAAAATTCTCGCTTTGGACCTTGGTAAGCGCTTCACAGGCGTGGCAGTTTCAGACGCTAGCCATCGAGTGGTTTTTCCTCGTGAAGAGATTGAAGCTCGAAAAGAGGATGATCTGGTCGCTCGACTCAAAGATTTGATCCTGAGTGAAAATATTCAAGCAATTGTTTTAGGTCTTCCTACAAACGCAGTCACCGAAGAAACCAAGCAGAGCAAGTGGGTGCGCTCAGTTATTGAAAAGTTAAATACAGAACTGCCTGTCTTATTTCTAGATGAAGCTTACTCAAGTGTAGGCCTTATTGAAAAAGGACCAGGCCGGAATGACAGCCTGGTCGCTCAAAAGTTTCTAGAAAAGGTTTTAGACCTTTAACGCCTCAAGCGCTGGTAGGATTTTACCCTCAAGTAGTTCAAGCATAGCTCCTCCTCCCGTTGAGATATGACTGAAGTCCTTTTCACCGTATCCATATTTCTTTAGGGCATCAATGCTGTCACCCCCACCAACAATACTTTCTGCATTGGATTCAGCAACGGCCTTAACAATCTCCTTGGTTCCATTTTCAAAAGGGGCGAACTCGTAAAGTCCCATTGGGCCATTCCAGATGATGGTTCCCGCTTCAGCAATACACTTTTTAAAGGTTTCAACTGTGAGAGCTCCAAGATCAAGGATCTTCATTCCCAACTCAACTCCTTCAGGTTTTACGTCGAGAGCGGCAGCTTCATTTGAAATTTCATCAGCTACAATTACATCAAGGGGGAGGTAAACAAATTCACGCTTGCTCTCGGCTGAGAGTAAGAATTTTTGAGCCACCTCAATCTTATCCTCCTGGTAAAGGGAGTCTCCAACATCAAAGCCTTCAGCGGCAAGGAATGTATTGGCCAAAGCCCCTCCGATTAAAAAGTAATCAGCAATGTCTAGGAACTGCTCCAGTACACCAATTTTAGTATCGATCTTAGCACCTCCAACCAAAAGACAAACAGGGTGTTTTGGACTTTCAAGGACCTTACTGAGGACTTCAACCTCTTTTGCCATAAGTAATCCAGCGTAACTAGGTAAATGATGGGTCACTCCTTCTGTACTTGCATGAGCTCGATGTGCTGCTCCAAACGCGTCATTAACGTAAACGTCTGCAAGCGAAGCGAGTGCTTTAGAAAAATCTAAATCATTGGACTTTTCCTCAGGAAAGAATCGAGTGTTCTCAAGCATCAAGACGCTTCCAGCCTCCATTGCATCAATAGCAAGCTCTACACTTTCTCCTACACAAGCATCTACTTTTGAAACCGCCTGATTTAATGCATCACCCAAGGCTTCAGCCAGGAGATCAGTTTTAAGATTTTCAACAACGGCACCTTTGGGTCGTCCCAAGTGAGTCATTACAATCAACTTGGCACCTTGCTCAATACAATGTTTGAGTGTCGGGAGCGCCGCTTGAATACGAGTGTCATCTTGAATGACCCCATCATTCATAGGGACGTTAAGATCCAATCGAATCAATACACGTTTTCCTTTGAGATCAGCTTGGTCGAGTGTTCGAAGTTTCATGGTGTGTGGGGTTATTGCTGTGCCATTCGAGTGGCAACATGGGCGGCATGGTAGCCTTTTTCAATTCTATCTTCAGCTTTTTTGTAAGTGTCTGTCATGAGCACTTCAAAAACAATGGGGAGGTCATGATCAAGCATGACTCGAGTCAAACCGTGAGTCACCATGTCGCAGATGGCCCGATAGTGATCGGTTTCTCCTTTAACGAGACAGCCTAAGGCCACCACGGCATTGTAGGGGTTTTTCTTGTGTGCCAGCTGAATCGTAAGAGGGATTTCAGCTGCACCTGGTACCTTAATTAGGTCAGGTGTAATGCCTTGCTCTTCAAATCCACGGAGACATTCTGCCACCATAGCATCGGTGATCATTGAGTTGAATTCAGAGGCAACAATTAGGTATTTCATTTGCTTTTGTTTAGTTGTTCTAAGTAACGGGCAATCAGGTCCACTTCTAAGTTTACACGTTTTGCCACATCAAGATTAGTGCGTTCCAATGTTTCAGGAATAAGTGCCAATTTGAAGTGATCGCTCTCAAGCGCCGCAATAGTGAGGCTGACTCCATTCACCGTAACGGAACCTTTCATAGCGATGTAAGGTTTAAGCTTCTCGGGGAGTTCAACAATCATTTCAGGTCCGTTTTGAATCACATTGGCCACTCCATCTACATGACCAGAGACAAGATGGCCCGCAATAGGGGTCTCCAGTGTGAGTGGAGCCTCAAGGTTCACTTGAGTGCCAAGCTTAATATCTCCTAAAGTTGTGAGACGAAGCGTTTCATGAACGGCTGTAGCCTGAAATTTGGAATCTTTAAAAGATTCGACGGTGAGGCAAACCCCGTTTACGGCAATGCTGTTTCCCAAAGTGAAATGTTTTGGATCCATTGTGCTTGAGATCCACAAGCGAATCCCCTCAGGGATTACCTGAGTTTCAACAATTTCGCCTAAGTCTTGAACAATTCCTGTAAACATGTCAGATCTATTTAAGGTTAAATTCAGCTTTTTATAAAGGTCTTTTTGTTGAAATAGGTCTGTAATTAACCCAAAACTCATGAAAAGCATGAACAGAGTGACTCTTTTGGGTCACGTTGTGGCAGACCCTCAGGTGAAATCCACTAAAAATGGTAAGCAAGTTAGTAATTTTGCACTCGCAACCAACAATGAATGGTTTGATGCGAATGGTGAACTTCAACGTTCGGTGGATTTCCATCGAGTGGTCGCATGGGAAAAGCTCTCAGACCTCGCTGAACGTTTTTTAGAAAAAGGTTCGCCCGTTTTAATAGAGGGGCGACTTACGAACAGGTCATACGAAGGGAAAGACAAAATGCGTCATTACCTAACTGAAGTTGTGGTTAGCAAGATGCACCTTCTGAGATGGAAGAAGGAAAGTAATTCAGTTGAGACAAAGGAGCTTGCTGCAACGGCCTAGGCAAATTAAAGTGGGGATAATGATTCGACCATACCTTTCAATCGTCATCCCCACTTACAACCGTGCTGAGCAGCTGGACAATGCGCTAGCTCACTTGTTTGAGCAGGAAGTAGCCCATGAAAGCTTCGAAGTGATTGTGGTGGACGACGGTTCAATGGACGAAACTGACAAAGTGCTAAAAGCATGGAAAGCAAAGTGGCCTCAGCTACAAAGCTTGCATCAGGCAAACTCTGGTCAGGCGACAGCACGCAATCGTGGAATAAAGAAAGCCGTGGGACAGGTGATTCTATTCGGGCAGGACGATATTTATGCATCGCCAGGATTTTTAGCTGAACACATTCGGTTTCACCAAGAGAACCCAGGCCAGCATTCAGCCTGCCTTGGCCTTACAGAGTGGTGGACTGAGCTTGAAATAACTCCATACATGGAATGGTTAAGCTGTGGCGGACCTCAATTTGCTTACCACAAGCTGATACCGGGTGAGGCCGTATCGCCATTTTTCTTCTACACTTCAAATATCTCACTTAAGGCGGAAATTCTTAAAAAGAATCCATTTGATGAATCCTTTAAAGGTTATGGATGGGAGGATGTTGAGCTTGGTTACCGCTTAATGAAACAAGGACTTGAGCTCGATTATAACCCCAGGGCTTTAGCTTGGCATGACCACCCAATGACTCCGATGGATCTAGAGAAAAGAATGACCGCTGTTGGGAAAGGAGCGGTATTGCTTGACCAAAAGGCTCCAGAGCTTGGCGTTTTACCTACTGGATTAAAGCTCTTTCTTATGACTGCATTCACATTGTGGGGTGCAGAGGTTCCATTTATGGGATTGGGAGTGTTTTTACCTTCAGCAAAAAAACAAGAATGGACGATTCTTTCAAAGCGCTATTTCCTTCGAGGGATAAGATCCGTATAATAGGATCGATTAATTCACGCCATGAAAAAATCTACCTCCACCGCACTGCTCGTTTTCTTTGTACTGTCTAGTTTGGTTTTTCCAGGCTGTCTGCGCAAAAAGAAGGCTGAAGTAGTTGAAGTTTCAACGGAGCCTGTAACACTTACGTTCTATGGGCTTTTTGACAGTGAGGAGGTTTATTCACCCATGATCCAAGAATTTCAGTCTCAGAATGGACTAATTACAGTCGTTTATAAGAAGTTTACAGACCCTGACTCCTACCTTGATTTAATTATTAATGAGTTGGCAGAGGGGGAGGGGCCAGACATCTTTATGATGCACAACACGTGGTTCCCAAAGCACTATAAGAAGCTAACACCAGCACCAAGCAATGTAGTAGATGCAGACACCTTTAATTCGCTTTTTGTTGAGGTCACAGGTGATGACCTAATCATCCCAGATGATGACGGGGTTGAGCAGGTGTGGGGACTTCCTCTATATGTGGACACCCTCGCTCTCTTTTACAACAAGGATCACTTTGAAGAGGCTAAGCCAAGTACGGGACACCCTTCAGAAACATGGGCAGGAATTCAAAGTGATGTTCAGCTCTTAAACCGTGAAGATCAAAGCTTCGAACGCTTCGAACGATCAGGGATTGCCATGGGACGTTCTGACAATATCCTTCGAGCCTTTGACATCATGCAGTTGCTTTTGATACAGAGTAAGGCGGACATTTACAGTAGTGATCTCACTCAAGTTATGTTTGATACAAGCGAAGCAGCCGTTGCAGCCTTTGAGCTTTATGCAAGTTTTGGCTTGCCATCTCAGTCAAACTACAGCTGGAATCGATACCTTGCTGATGAAGACAGCAGTGAAAAAGAAATTACGACTTTTGCAGAAGGAAAAACATCAATGATTCTTGGCTATTCATACGCCTATGAGGACATTGTGAATGAAGTTGCTTCTCTTGAAAGAGAAGGAGAGGATGCGATAGACATTAATGATATTGAGATTCAGGAAGTGCCACAAATATATGACCCGAATACAACGAGTGAAACGAGAGAAGCTTATGGGAGTTATTTTGTCCCCGTGGTGAGTCGTACGTCTGATTATTCAGAAGAAGCATGGTCATTTTTGGTGACAATGGTTTCTGAAGATAATCTTCGAGATTACAACGAAGAAACACATCGCCCTAGCGCCCTCAGAACACTGATTTCTGAACAAGAGGGGCACCCTATTTATGGGGTTTTTGCGTCTCAAGTTGGCTACGCTGCAAGCATTGCCATGGCAGACCCAGAAGCTTACGAATCCCTTTTCTTAAGTGCAATTGATAGTTTGATTGATACCGCTCGAGCGGAAAACGTGGTAAAAGATTTGGCAGATGCAATACAAGAACTCATTCCATTGGAGGGCATTAAGCCTACCACCGTCGCTACAGACGCTTAAGGGGTGGTCCGGACTTTTCCTGCTTGGGGCGATCGCATTCATCCCATTGCAAATTGGAACAACACTCTGGACGGCTCCAGATTGGGGGCGTGGTTTTTTAAACCCCTATTTAAATATTCACCTCTACGCATTTGAACTGATGGTTCTGATCAGCTCACTTCTGTTTGCAATAGATCGATGTAAAAGTAAAAAGAAGATTAAAACAGGTCATCTGAGTTACTTTGCATTGATTTTAGGCTGGTGGTTCCTACTCATTTTCTCTCTGACTCATCAGGACTTCAATTCAATTTACGCCTTGGGCTTAGCTTCACACAGCGCGATGTTCGTTCTGCTATATTTTATGATTGTGAATCGTGTCATCTCCGTGCGTTCGATGATGATCGTCTTTATTGCGAGTATGTCGTTTCAATCTATTGTGGCTATTTATCAGTTTCTGACTCAATCTAGTATGGGTCTTCATTTTCTTGGTGAACCCTACATAAGTAGCGAGGGTGCACATTTGGCTAAGATGAACTTTAGCGGCAAGGAGCTGATTCGTAGTTATGGAACTTTGCCACATCCCAATGTCTTGGGGGGATTCTTGAGTCTATCTATGATCGCAACCTTTTTCTTGAGCGTTAAGAAAAAGGGACTGAAACCTGCTCTTCTTGCCTTACAGTTCGCTGGGTTAATGTTTACCTTTTCTAGGTCAGCATTGGTCAGCCTTATCACAGCTTTACTGCTGATGGTTTTACTGTATCGACGAGAGGCTAAGCTGTCTTCACGAAAGGTGATCAATGGAGTTTTGGGACTCTTAATTGCTGAGCTCGGTGTGGTCGCCTGGATGAGAGTGAGCGACTTAAGTCAAAGTTCAAGCTTAAGGGTGGATGGAATAATGACAGCCTTGGAGGTTTTTGACTCACACCCTATGGGGGTTGGGTTCAGAGCCTATACAATGGCTTTGGATCAAGTGGGCACTCAAGCACTTATGCCGTGGGACTACCAGCCTGTGCACAATATTTTCATGCTTCTGCTAACGGAGCTTGGTGTCTTTGGACTACTGCTTGGAACCTGGTTTTTCCTGTTTACCATTCTTAAACTGTACGAGCGAAGAAAACGCCTTCTCACCAAACAGCGATTACAGAAGAAGAGGCTCTTACTGTGTGCCATGATGATCATTGCGATCATTGGTCTTTTTGACCATTATTGGCTCAGTTTGAATCAAGGGTTGGCGGTACTTACGCTTTTCTTTGGACTGGCATCAGCCTTTAGTTTGGACCCTAGTCACGTTAAAGCAATTAAGAAGGGAGTGTCGATGCGTCGAAGTCAGATTGACCTAACAGAAAATCTTTAGCCAGTAGGGGGGACTTCCCCTCCAGCTGTAACTTGTGAATTTGAAGTGAGCCTTCAGAGCAGCCAATGAAGAGATGTGCCTCTTCAACAAGGACTTGTCCAGGTTGAAGGCTTTTATTAGATAGACTGAGATCTAAGACTTTTAATCTTTTCCCATTGAATTTGGTCCACACGCCAGGCCATGGAGAGTAGGCCTTAAATTTTTGGACCACGTCAGAAGCATTGCCTTTGAAATCCAGAAATCCATCTTCTCGACTGACCTTACCGCAATGGCTCACTAGTGACTCATCTTGTTCGGTGAACTGAGCGTCTTTTGATAAGGAAACAATATGGTTAGGTACTTTCAAAGCAGCTAGGTTTGCTAGCTCATCATGAAGGTCACCTGCATTCATCTCATCATTTATTTGGACCTTGTCTTGAAAGGCGACCGGCCCCGCATCCATAGCGAGAACCATCTTCATGAGTGAAATTCCTGTTTCGTTGTCGCCATTTAAAATGGCTGACTGAATAGGGGAGGCGCCTCGGTATTTTGGAAGTAGCGAGGTGTGTACGTTCAAGGGTGCGATTGCGGCTAGGTCTAGCCATTCCTGCCTCATGATTTGCCCATAGGCAAAGGTCAAAAGAAAATCAGGTGGGTCTTCTTGAAGCTGATTGAGTAGTTCCGTTTCCGTGGAAAGTTTCTCAGGTTGATACACGGGGATACCATGATCTTTTGCAATGAGTTTAGGTGCGGGAGCTTTTAGTTCGAGCTTTCTGCCTGCTGGCTTGTCAGGCTGACAGAAGACGGCTTTTATCTCGAAGCGGTCATCAGCCACTAATTCTTTGAAGAGAGGAAGTGAAATCTCGGCGCTTGAAAAGAAAATAAGTGAAATGGGCATTGATCTTTGTTAGACTGTCTTTACTATTTTAGCACAAGAAATGGAACGCCGACCGATACAACATCGAGACCTCTTGCTTATACCGCAGCTTCGTATTGTTGCGATTGTTTTACTCACTACTTTGGTGAGTTGGACGGGGTTTGGACTTGTCGTTAACAAGCTTGACCCTTACGCAACTCCTGAGTTGGCATTGAGCTTCTTTTTTATAACATTGTTGATGTCACTAACGGGAACTTTTGCTTTGCTTTTGTTTCTAATCAAAAAGTGGCGATCAGAAGATCGAATCTATGTGAAGCACGTGATGATCTCATTGCGACAAGGTTTCCTTTTAAGCGCCTGTACAAATATTTGTTTGGCCCTTTTGATGTTTGGCTTACTTCGAATGTGGAATGGCCTGCTTCTGGTCATCCTTATCATGTTGGTTGAATTCTATTTTAGTCAGCGTGACGACCTAAAGTGAGTAGTCGTGTTCTCCAATCCAACGAATGTGGGTGAGTGGGAATATCACCATTTTAACTTTCCCTTCAATTAGGTCGTCATCCAAAAAGTGTGAGCTGTTGTCTTCACAACCGCTGCTTTGGAAACAACGTCGAGAGTCACTACTAACCTGTCGGTTATCTCCGAGTACAAAGTATTCATCTTCAGGCACTTCGTAGATGGCTTCAACCCGATGGTATGGATTGGTGTTGCCTGCGTTGTCTTCGTTTAGGTAGTTTTCATCGATTTCAATAAAGTTCCCAGCATCATCCATTATGTAAACCAAACCTTGTTCAATCTTAATGGTGTCACCAGGGAGCCCAATTACTCGCTTGATGTAGTAAACCTTTTCTTCAGCATAAGGAGCTTGGAAAACAATCACATCACCTCGATCAACATCTGAAAGGCTAAATCCAAAGATTCCCCAAGTAGGAAATCGGGATGTGAGGATGAACTCTCCACGACCATCAAAACATTCTCCTTCGTACATATTGAAGGAGTTACACATGGAAGGACCATCGACTCGGAATGGTGCGTATACAAATTGTCGAATAACAATAACCAAGATAACTACAATCACTACGTCAGTGATTAGGTCGATGATAAATGCTTTCGTTTTGTTCGATTTCATACTCATGTACAATACCCGCAGAGACTAACAAGGAAACCCTCCCCGCACAATGATATTAGATGAGATCGTCTTTCGCAGCTTGCTCAATAAGGGTGAAACCATCCAATATGTTGGGCACGTTCACCCTTTCGTTATTTACCCAACGCTATTCAAAGTTTTAATCTTTGGAGTCTTGATGCCAGCTGTTGGCTATTATCTTTTCCCCCTACAACCCTTTCTAATGGTTTGGGCCGCATGGGCAGGATGTGGAGCGATTCTTTTTTGTTACAGAGTACTTCAGTGGTACATGGACGCCTGGATAGTGACAAACTACGGAGTGATTGATCATGAGTGGAACTCTTTTTTTGACCAAGCCACCACTCGCATTGAGTATGGAAATATCGAAGGGATTAGTCATGAAATAAAAGGGTTTTGGGGTACAATTTTAAGGTTTGGAAACCTACAGATTGAACACATGAGTGGGGAGCCAATCAGTATTGATAAAGTTGCGTCCCCTCGAAAGATTGAACGGAGTATTGTTTCTCATCAAAATAACTTCACTAGAAGGCAAAACTTCGAAGATCATGGGAAATTGAAGGATATGCTTGTGAATTTATTGCGTAGCGCACCTAAAAAATAGTAAGCTCCCAGCATGACGCAAGACCTAGAAGTAATTATCGGTTTGGAGATACATGCTCAAATCGACACAAAAAGTAAATTTTTCTCACCGGCCGACAATGATTCGTTCGGGAAAGAAGCCAATACAAACGTAACGGCTATCTGCATGGGAATGCCTGGAACGTTACCTGTTCCAAGCCGACAAGCTATTGAGAAGGGGGCTAAGGCCGCACTGGCTCTTGGTTGCACCCTGTCTAAGTTTTCAAAGTTTGATCGAAAAAACTATTTCTACCCTGATCTACCTTACGGGTACCAGATCTCTCAATTTGACGAACCTATCTCAGAAAATGGAAAGGTAGACATTATTGTAAATGGAGAGAAGAAGAGCATCGGAATCACACGATTGCATTTAGAATGTGACGCTGGAAAGCTCACCCATACGGGGAAGGATACTTTGCTTGATTTTAATCGAGCAGGAACTCCTCTTATGGAAATTGTGACAGATCCAGACCTTCGAAGTCCTGAGGAAGCAAAAGCATTAGCTGAAAGTGTACAAAAGATCCTTCGATACGCAGGAAGCAGCCAATGTGATATGGAGAAGGGGATGATGCGTTTTGACGCCAGCGTCTCTCTTCGACCTCGTGGTGAAGACAAGCTTTACCCTCGAGCAGAAATTAAAAATCTAAATTCATTCCGATCTTTAGAGTCAGCCATTAGATATGAGATTAAACGGCAAACAAAACTGTGGGAGGCTGGAGAACCGCAAGATGAAGAAAAAACAGTTGGATGGGACGATGAAAGGGGAACAACTGAGGTAATGCGCAGCAAAGAAAGCGCGGCAGATTACCGTTACTTCCCAGAGCCAGACATTCCACCTATTGTACTTACAGATGAACAAATTGCTGAATGGTCAGCAGAGGTACCAGAACTGCCATTGGCAAAATACGAACGATTCATGTCTGAACTTGGACTCAACGACCAAGAGGCAACGTACTACACAGAAGACCTAGCCTTGGCTGATCTATTTGAAGGTACGGCAAAAGCCTCTGGAAACACGAAAGCCTCTAACTCATTCGTAGGAACCATTTTAGTTAAACGACTCAAAGATGCAGGCATTCAAATTTCTGAATCTCCTGTGACTGAAGCTCACTTAGTTGAACTTATTAAGTTGGTAGATGAGGGAACCATTTCAAACAATGTGGCAAAGAGCACGGTGTTTGACGTGATGATGGAGAAGGGAGAGATGCCAGCATCCATTGTTGAATCTCAAGGTTTAGCTCAAGTCAGTGACACCGGCGCTATTGAAGCCATGGCTCAAAAAGCTATTGATGCCAACCCAGCCATTGCTAACGACGTAAGGGAAGGAAAGATGAAAGCCATTGGTGCGCTTGTAGGCTTTGTTATGAAAGAATCAAAGGGTCAAGCAAATCCAGGAATGGTGAATGACATCTTGAAGAAGCTTCTGCTATAATATTAGGGAATAATAACCTTCCCGCCATGCAATCTCTGGATATTCTCTACATTACCATTTCGGTATGTATCGCACTTTTGACGGTATTTTCTTCAATCACCATGCTTTACTTCATGTTCATTCTTCGGGATGTTGTGAAGATTGTTGATCGAGCTAAGGAAATTATGGAAAAGGTAGATACTTACATTACAAAGCCACTACTCATGACAAAAACTATCATTGAGTTTGTGAAGCCGTTTATTGATAACGCAGAAGACGTTCTTACTTCTCGTCGTAAAAAACGGAAATAATTGGAAACTTAATGGTCGCGTTGTAGATGCGTCCAGCTCGTTTCTTAGGCTCAAGCATGAGTCTCCATAGCCATTCTAAACCGAGCCTTCTCATGAATCGAGGGGCTCGTTTTACATCTCCAGTAATGAAATCAAAGGAACCTCCAACCCCCATGATCAATTTTGTTTGCTTTAGTTTTTGAATGGAGTCATGAATCCAAAACTCCTGCTTGGGGGCTCCATAAGCCACAAAGACAACTTGAGCTTTTGACTCTTTAACAAGGTTGAGGGCGTCTTTCCCTGGGTTTAGATGGCTAGATCCTGCCACTTTAAGTTGAGGGTTTCGTTTTTGAAAGACTTCGGCGGTTTTTTGAGCCACACCGGGTGCGGCCCCCAAGAAGAACACGGAGTAACCTCTGAGCTCTGCCCAGTCGACAACCGTCTTCATAAAATCACTCCCATGAATGATTTCTGGGATAACCATTTTGAATGGTTTTTTAAAGAAGATGTACGTGAACATACAAGGGAAAAGAAAAAAGGCTCGTAACCATTTACTTGGGAATCGTTTGATGGTGCTCACTAGCTGTAGGCCATTCCCATCAGGAAGGAGCAAGTCCGCCTTTTTTAAGACACGGAGGAACTTTTTATCTTTTCTTGCTTCAAGTAAAATTTCAGGATTTGGGGTGTAGATCACACGAACAGAGTCAAGCTTTTTGAGCACTTGATCTCGAGTCACACCTGGAATTTCTAGTCCAAAGAATTTCACGCTTTTGCAATCGTTAAGATGTTTTTAGCTGCGAGAATGCTACTGGATTTCCCATCAGAAACATATTCATTTTCTATAAGAGTGTATCCCGCTGTATTCAGAAGTTTTCTTATTCGTCTCAATGTGAATGCGTAGTAATAGCGGTCTAATTGCCTTTTCCATGGAATGAGACAGCCGCGAAAGCCATACTTGGTGAATAGGCTCTTCCATAAGGTCGGACGATACTTCTTTTGGTGTAGATTCCAGTTGGTCATAATCAAGTGACCCCCCGGCTTAATGTAGGTTTTCCATCGCTTTAATGCTTTTAGCTGATCCTTAGGTGGTAGGTGATGAAACGAAGCAATGGCAAATACCACATCAAAATTCTTTTCACCTTTTTCAAGTTTGGCAATGTCAGCCATCTTAAACTTTGCATCAGGATTGATTTCTTGTGCTTGCTTTAGAAGGCCTTCTGACTGATCAACACCTAAATACTGCTTATAGCCCACCTCGTTCAGGTAGAGAAGAAGCCTTCCATTTCCACAACCCAAGTCTAGAAGGCGTGAATTCTTATCAAAAAAGGGTGTGAATCGTTCAAAATCTTTCCAAACACGCTTTCTTGTACTGGAAAAATCTTCCGCAATCTGGTTATAATCGTCCTTGACCTTTTGACGGATTCTTTTAGAGTCCATATGCTAATAAATATTATGAAAGTTCTCTCTGAAGAAAATATCCTGAAAGCCTTCATCAAACAAGCGTCTGAGAAAAATATTCAGACGGAAGATGAGCTTCATCGAATGAAAAAACAGCTAGCGCGTGAGCATAAAGGGGGCTTGCCGAGTAATTTCAAGCTACAAAAAGCTTACCGAGCTTTACTCGAGGAAGGGTGGGAAGGCGATGACGGATTGCAACGATTAATCCGAAAACGAAAAATCCGAACTCTTTCTGGAGTGTCTGTGATCACCGTTTTAACCAAGCCATATCCGTGCCCAGGAAAATGTGTGTTCTGTCCAACGGAGCCAGGAATGCCTAAGTCTTACCTTTCCAATGAACCTGGAGCCATGAGAGCCGTTTTGGATGACTTTCACCCTAAAGATCAAGTATCAACGCGAATCACCAGTTTGACTCGCCAAGGTCATGAAACTGAAAAAATTGAAATGATTGTTTTGGGCGGAACGTTCTCTGCTTACAATCGTCGATATCAGAATGACTTTATACGAGCCTTATTCAACGCATGTAATCCGACAAATGGGAAATCACTTGAGGAGGCGCAAACAATCAATGAAACCAGTGATCACAAAATCATAGGACTGAGTCTTGAAACTCGACCCGACCACATCACTGAGGAAGAAATTCGAAACATGCGTCGTCTTGGATGCACCAAAGTTCAAATTGGAGTACAGCACACAAGCAATGAAGTTCTTGACCTGAATAAGCGAGGAGAAAAAATTGAAGATACTATTCAAGCGATGAAATTACTTAAAGATGCTGGTCTGAAGATTGCAACTCATCTCATGCCTAATCTTCCTGGAAGTACGCCAGAAATGGATATTGAAATGGTGAGAGATTTTTTTGAGAATCCAGACTTTAAACCTGACCAACTTAAAATCTACCCTTGTGTGGTAACTCCCTTTGCGGAGCTTGAACAATGGTGGAAAGAAGGTCGATATGAGGCGTATTCAGATGAAGTGCTTATGGATATGATGATCGAAATGCAACGACACCTCCCAGAGTACGTTCGAGTCGAACGACTATTCCGTGATATTCCTGGGGAGGCTATCCTTGAGGGAAGTCAGATGACAAATATGAGGCAAGTCATTGAGAAAAAAATGAATGAGAAGGGGATTATTTGTTCATGTATTCGATGTAGAGAAATTAAAGGTGAATCTTACGATGCTGATTCTACTGAGCTTCGTGTTCACGAATACGATGCTTCTGAAGGGAAGGAGTTCTTCATTAGCTTCAATGATAGTGAACGAGATCGACTTTGTTCACTACTTCGTCTTCGATTCCCATCGATGCTACTTAAGGGGGAGGATCATTTTATTCCTGAACTTACGGGGGCTTCAGTCATCCGAGAGGTTCACACTTATGGTGTCCAGGTGAATACCGGTGAACGAAAAGGGAAGGCCTCGCAACATGCGGGTCTAGGGCGACGAATGCTAGAGGAGGCAGAACGTATCACTAAAGAGGCGGGCTACAATAAAATCGCCGTCATCGCTGGAGTGGGGGTTCGAAACTACTACAAAAAATGGGGCTACGAACTTGAAGGCACTTATATGACTAAGCAGCTATAGATTCTGGAGTCATCTCAAACCCTTCTTCGCCCATGAACTCATCAAAGATTGAGTTGGCCACCTCAATGTCTTCATCAAATATTCCCATGGCTCTATAAGTCTCTTCCATGCGCTTTTCAGGTGTAATTGTAACGATGTCATCCTCCATATCAATGATCTGATAGAAGTCGATATCCGACTTGATGTTTCGCTTCATGGCGATGAACTCATCTAACTTATCCTCAATACCAAGCTCATCAGTCAAACGTCGAAGTAAGATGATTTGTGGATCTTGCTCAATGTCGAAGAACTCTTCATCCATCCACGAGTGAGGTACGTCAATGGTAAGCACGCTGCTCACGTGAGCCTTTTCTACGTTTGTAAGTTTATCACCATAGGCTTCGAATATTTCAGATTCTAGCTCAGCACCTGCAATGGCAATTGAACCTTTATCTCTTTCAAATTTATAACTTCGTCGAAGCGCCCATTCGTGATCAATGATTCGTGAGTTGAGCAGAGCAACCGCAGCTTCAATCTCAGCGGCTTCTTCTTCGTTTTCAGGCTCTTGAGACTCGAGTTCTCGTATGTCTTGACGAACCTTGTAGTTGTAAACATTGATGGCTTGCTCTGGTGTCATTTCATTGAAGTAACCAACACCAGCATCTTTAAATGCCATTCGTACTTCCGGAAGACCAGGAAGGAAAGTGGTTCGAGTGAAATACTCTTTCTCTGTTTGCTCTCCAAGGTAATGCTTGTAAAGGTCGATGTATTGACCACCCGTTAAAAGGTAGGTGGTGAATCCAGCTCCAAGTACAAGATTTGCCGTGAGAGGATCTCTAGACTTAGTGAGTGGTTCAATCGCTTTTTCCGCAAGATAACTAACTCCAACAAGGCCTAGGATGGCACCAATCCCAATTATGTAGGGGTGCTTACTTACACGTGCTGCCATTGCGGCTCCATGAACAGTGTTTTTAGCCATGAGACCAAGCTTAATGGTTCCTTCAGCGGCCAAAAGTCCAGCACCAAACATAGCAAATTTGTCGGCTTTTGTTTTACTTCCGGTGTGCACCACATCACAAGCAAAGTAGGCTCCAAGAAGGGCAGCACCAACGGGAAGTCCATAACGAGCACCTCGCGAAAGAGTGGTTTTAAAGAACCCGTATACAGGCCCTTCAGTATTTAGAATACGAACAAGATCATCGTAGGGGAGCTCAGCAAGTCCAATTCGTTGAGCCATTTTGTTAATCATATTGGCTACCTTTTCTGGGCTGATACGTTGAGCAAGACGTTCAGTCTTCTCTACGTTTAATCGAGTGAAGAACTCTTCCAGGCTTTCTCCAAAACTTTCTTTAACAAGATTTCTGAGTGACTTTTGCCACTGTAGTGCATCTGTAGACTGATCAATCGATCGAGCTAGTGAAGGGTCGTCTAGGTATCGAGCAACATCGTCAGCATTGTTATCAAAAATCTCAACAATATCTTCAAAGCCTTTCATTCGAGTCGTCCATGACTCAAGATTGACTTTGTCAGCATGTCGAAGTGCATTCTTACTAAGATGTAGCGCTTTTTCTGGAGTCATTCGCCCACTCACTACCTTTTGAAGTAGCATTTGTGGGGTGTTGTACCCAACAACATGGCCAAAGTTTCTAAGCCCAACAGCCACATCGTGAGCCAGCTTTGGCCCAGGAATTAAGACTCGGAAGGCACCCACGGCCTTGTTTCCACTTGCAATCTGATAGAGGCCTTTTGCCCCATCTATTCCTACGGCTACAGCTCCAACACCAGCTGACATAGCAAATACTTTTTGCTTAGCTCCTGTTTCAGAGTCAAAGACTTCTTCAATGCTCCATTTGATAATGTTTGGGATGCCGGTGTATCCAAGGTAGTAGAATGTGGCAACTTCAGGAAGATCTTCACGCGCATTCCAATCATCAGCATCGGCACGAACGGCCTCTTTTCGACTTTGTTCAGCGCGGAATTTCCACGTCTCCATACGTCGATTAATACCCTTTAAGCTCTCGATTTTTAACTTAAGGCTTTCACTTGGGATCTGACCAGCTTCAAGGTCAAGAAACATTGCTTGGATCTCACGAACCTCCTCGATGTCCTTCATGAGTGCGCTTGATTCCGAGTCCATGATTTGATCGGCAAACTGTTCATAAAATTCTTGAGTGGCAATTAGGTCTACATCGTCTCCGTAGTCCACAGCACCTTGATCTTCAGCCATTTCAACCATAGGAAGAGGGAAGGCACGACCAAAGGCTTTCTTAAGTTCAGTGAACTCACTAGGCATCGCAAGACGAAGCTCATCCAGCTCATCATGTAGTTCATTAGCTTCAGCTTGGAGAATCTCAATATCATCAGAGCTGAGCGTTTCCACAGAGGCAATACGGTCAAACTCATCATCAAAATCTTTCAATCCCCCCAATAACTCACGAGCCTCAGGGTTATTTGTATCGCTCGTTTCCTCATCAAGTGAGTCGAAGATGCCTTCGGCAAAGGCTATGCGTAGGGCCTCATCAACTGTTTTAGTTTTAATGCTTGGGTCAACTTCTACAAGTCGATCCATATTTTCTAGGAATTTATCTCTAATTAGATTTTCAACAGGCTTTACTCCGTGTTCAGTTAGCTTGCTATTTAGAAAGGGGACATGCTGAAGGAATCCAGCACCAAGTGGGTATTCACGAGCAGGGTCAGCTTCAAGAAGCTCCATAAGAGGCACTCCGGCTACTGCCCAAATTTGCTTATCTTTGGCGTCGAAGAATTTTGCGTATATTTCATGACGCATTTTTGACTTTTCATCTCGAGCACCATAGGTGAAAGTTCCAAGAGCATCGAGTGGTCTGTTTGAACATAAGTGGATGAAAGTAGCAGGGACACGATTCTGGTAAAGAAACTTAGGAACAAAGGCTAGGTTTCCGTCCATTTCTCGCTCTAAGTAAGATTGAGTTTGTTCTGTTCCTAGTATCATCCCAGCAATGGCGAGTCCACCGGTAGCGATAAGCGCATGAGGCGCATAACTTAAAACACCAGCCGTTCGCTTAACTATGTTTCCACCCGTATCAAGTAATTTTCCTGCAGTGCTTTGTGAGTCGGGACTCTCTAGCTCCTGTGAGGCAATTCTATTTTTAATTCGCCGACTTCTAATTGCTTTGTAAATCATCGTACCCAGTCCAATTCCACCAAGTAAAGCTACAGATCCCGCAACAACGGGACGTTCCTCAAACTGACCTTTAACCCATCCAGCAGCTTGTTCAGCTTTTCCACTCATAGTGTTGGTCGCTTGAATCGCAGCCGTAGCCAACTGGTTGGCTTCACGAATAATCGCAGGGAGAATGTCAGAAGTAAAAAGCGCCCCCAACTTAGTATCAGGATTATCGGCAAGGAGCTTCCATGTTTCAGCAAGCTTTCTATGTACTGCCGTTTCAGCAAATCCTGCGAGCTGTACCAGTTCATTGACACTATGAATACTTGGAGCTTCAGGACGATTTTTAGCCAGCATGTAGGCAGCTACAAAACCGGACGCCTCTTCAAGAGAATTAAGCGCCGCAACGGGTTCAGCTTCAAGACTTTCAAGGTTCTCAGATATGACTTTATGTACTTGAGTCGCTTCCTCCAGGTCATCATTTGAAACCACTTCTTGAAATAACGCGAGTCGCTCCTTGGTTGTACCTGAAGTTAGACCTTCTTTTAGCATTCGCTCTTCAAGGTCACTAACTAGATCCAGGCGAAGGTCGATCACATCTGGCTCTTCGGGAGGGGGGGTGGTTTCTAAGTCCATCCCTTCGCTAATTTCTAATTCGTCTGCCATACGTTTTTATTTATCGTCATATTATAACAAAAATCAGCCCTTTTGTTAAGGGGGAGAGGGTGGAAAGCCTAAGACATGGAGTCCCGCACAATATATCTTGTGCGAGGTAACACCTTTATATACAAATGAGAGGACTTTGAAGGTACTGCATTCTGAGCTTAGTTATTTCACTATTCCCCTGCTTGTTTAACCTTATAACTTATAAATAATTACTATATATATAAGGAGTTTTCCATTTAGATTGAGGCCTCATATGCTCAGACACAGGATCTCCTATTAACAGATGTAGACACCAAAACATTCGTTTTAAGCGTTTTAAAAGCTTGAGTCGACTTTTACTAAGACCCATTTAAATCTCTCACAGCGAATTTCGCCAACTTTTGCTTCAATGCTGAATTTTTCTCCAAATTGATATCTTGCTCCACCAAATGCTGTGCGGCATCACGAACACGTCCCAACATTTCAACATCACCAAAGCTAGCCATGCGTAAGTCCGGAATTCCACTTTGTTTAAGTCCGTAAACTTCGCCAGGTCCGCGTAATTTCAAATCAATCTCCGCTAGATCAAATCCTGAGTCGTACTGAACCATGAATTTCAACCTTTGCAAGGCATCGCTGGATGTCGAGTCCGTGAATAAGAAACAATACGACTGATGTTCGCCTCGTCCGACACGTCCACGGAACTGATGCAATTGTGCGAGTCCAAAACGTTCGGCACCTTCAATAATCATGATACTTGCGTTTGGCACATCAATACCAACTTCTACTACAGATGTAGATACCAATATGTCAATCAAGCCATCTGAAAAATCTTTCATGATACGATCTTTGTCGTCACCTTTCATGCGTCCATGCAATAGAGCAATGGTGTGATCCGGGAATACTTTATATAAGAGTCGTTCGTATTCTTCCGTTGCTGATTTAACCTGAATAGATTCAGATTCTTCCACGAGTGGACAAATCACAAAAACCTGTCGTCCTTTCATGACTTGATCGTTCACCCAGAATTCAGAATCGGATCGTTTCTTTTCAGGAACTAAGGCTGTAACGATTTTTTGTCGTCCTGGGGGCAGTTCATCTAAAGTCGAAAGGTCTTGATCTCCATAAATTGTTAGAGCCATGGTTCGAGGAATCGGTGTCGCAGACAAGCTCAACATATGAGGTCGTCCATGAGCTTTAAACATTTCTCGTTGTTTCACTCCAAAGCGATGTTGCTCATCGACTACGGCTAGCCCTAGGTTGGAAAAGACCACGCCTTCTTGAATGAGTGCATGGGTTCCAATTACAAGATCACAGGTTCCCGTGGCTAATTGTCTAAGTACATCTTTACGCTCTCCTGCTGACATTGAACCCACCAAGAGTTGAATATTGAATTGAAACGGAGCGAGCAACTTCATTAATCCTTTGTAATGCTGACGTGCCAAAATCTCAGTTGGAGCCATGAGCGCGGCCTGAAACCTCGCCTTAAGAATGGTATGAATGGCGGCCGCCGCCACCACGGTCTTCCCTGCTCCTACGTCTCCTTGCACGAGTCGTGTCATGGGAAAGTCCTGAGCTAAATCATGATGAATCTCCCCTATTACACGCGTCTGTGCACCTGTTAATTGAAAAGGTAAGATTTCCATAAACTCGTCCGCAACTCCCCCACCCACTTTAAGTCGATCATCATCATAGCTCTTTTGCCACTCCGCTTTTCTACGTAAAGCTTCAAATTGAATAAAGAAAAGTTCATCAAACGCGAGTCGCTCACGAGCCTTGGTCAGGTGCTCTTCACTCTTTGCAAAATGCACATGATAAATGGCCTCACCCAATCCCATCAACGCTTCTTTTTCAAGTATCCATTTTGGCATGTAGTCCTCTACCATTTTTGCGTAACCCAAGATTGGAAAAATTTTTTCTCGCAACCACTTGGACGTGATGTGCTCACTTTCTGGATACACGGGGACAATCCGCCCAGTATGAATCAAAACCTTTGATGGCTTCTCATACTTCGGACTCATCATCATGCTTCGCCCTCTTTCGTACTTGAGCTTCCCTGTCAGTATGATTTCTGAACCTTTAAAAAACATCTGTTTAATGTGAGCCTGATTGAACCACATCACCGGAATTTCTCCTGTTGAATCCGCAACCACGGCACGTGTCATTGTCTTTCCTGACCTCGTTCTCATATTCGCAATGGACTTCATCTTTCCAGAAATCACATTCACTTCATCCGTTCTCATTTCATTGATTCGAGTGAATTCTTGCTCATCTCTATAAGTCCGCGGGAAATAAAAAAGTAAATCACCCACGGTTCGAATCCCCATATCACTTAACTTCTTAATATAGGAGTCCTTTGTTTTTATCAGCCGAGCATCGAGACGGTTGTTGAGCATATGTGCAGAGCTTACAAGAAAATGCATATGAACGTGTAGGTGACTTAGTATATCCTTTGTGGGAATAAGAATATATATATGAAAAAAATCTGTGTATTTGGTGCCAGCATCACGAGTGGTTTAAATGATTATGAGCATGGAGGGTGGTGCGGACGCTTAAAGAAAGAGCTACTAAAACAAGATGTTGAGGTGATAAACCTTGGTGTTTCTGGGAATGACACGAACGACCTCCTTAATCGATTTGATGCCGAGTGCGAGAGGCATAAACCTGACGTCATTATTATCGCGATTGGAGGAAACGACACTCACTATCTAATGGACGAGAATCGGGCAAGAGTATCTCTTTCACAATCTGAAGAAAACTTTAGGAACTTGATCCATCAAGCCAAAAACTACACGGATCAAATAATCCTCATTGGTTTAACTAAAGTGGATGAGAAGGAAATAAATGAACGCTTTGCTGGACCTAAAAAAATCTCTTATAAGAATGAAACTTTAGAGGCTTATGATCAAATGATCGAAAGAGTATCAAAGGATCTTGACCTACTCTTTATCTCTACAATTGACCTTATTGATGAAGCTGATTTAGATGATGGACTGCATCCCGGTGCTGAGGGGCATATGAAAATTTACAATCGAGTCATGTCTTATCATGGCAATGTCTTGCCAAAAGAATAGTATTGTGTCATAATATCTAGATTAATTTTATATCTAGATGGTTCAGAGAATCGAAAGCCCGAAAGAAGTATTCCCAAGTAATATTGTTGTATTGGCAACGCATGGAGGGTATTTCGTTCCTGATAGTGTTCGACGAAAGCTATCGGATAAGATCACAGCGCTTGGGCTTAGAGGAGTTAAAAACTTTTCTGATTTTGGAAGTCGATGGGTAGTCAAAGATGTACCTAATGATCAAAAAGTAGTGGCTGGGTTCTCAAGAGCCATTGGAGATCCAAATCGTTCACTTGATGCACCAGACTTATTTAGAGATACGGACTTTAATGGAAATCAAGTTTGGGAAACTCCACTAACTGATCATGAAAAAACGCAACTTCTGGAAGGGCACTACAAGAAATATCATTCAGCAGTCTTAAATGCGATTGAATCCGCTGAATCTACAAGCCAACGAGTGATCGTGTTTGATGTTCATGATACTGGGAATTTAATGCTCGCTACAGACCCCAATAACGACACAGAAAGAGCGGAAGCCTTCCCTAGTATTTGTCTTGGGAATAAAGATGGTGAGTCCTGCGACCCTGCAATCATGAATGATTTTGCTTCACTGATAGAAAAGCATTTAGGCATCACTCCCCTTCTTAACCATCCGTATAAAGGAGGTTATGTCACAAGCAAATATGGTAAAGAATACAACGACTCACTTCCTCTTGATGAACGATTTAAGCGTAATGTGATTCAAGTTGAACTTGGACGTTATCTCTACATGGACGAAAAGACTCAGAAAATTGATTTCAAAAAGTTGCAATCTATCAAAAGCGGCCTCAATGCTGCGATGAAGGAGCTTGGGGAGAAGTATGATGAGGAGTAGTACTAAAGAATTTCAGTAAGTTCACTTAACTGAGCAATGGTGTGATTTGGGATTTCTTCTTTTGCTGCAGGACTTTCATTCTGAAATTTTCCCGTTTTCAGCCACACGGTTTCATAACCAGCACGATTTGCTGAGACAATTTCACTTTGAATTCTGTCCCCCACTACAATGACCCGATCGTAGTTCCCTTCCAGATTCATCGATCGAAATAGTTCAGGTGTCTTCCGATCCGTAAGAACGATGTTCTCAAAACAATCTTGAGGCAGCATGGCTTCTATAGATTCCAGCCTTTCAGGAGAGCCCATGGAAACTAAAGCTAGATTGTACCCTTCTCTTTTAAGTCGTTGAATCAATGCGAAAGCACCTTGCTCAAGATTATCCGTATCAGGATTGTAGAGAGTGCGATTCCAGTCGAAGATGATGAGGGTATTCATGTTTTAAATCATAACCCTCTTAAACTTCCGCTTCCCCACTTGTACAAGCGTAGGCTCATCGGTAAGATCTACTCCATCTTCAAGATCCGTCACTTTCTCGCCGTCGATCTTAACGGCACCTCCTTTGATGAGGCGGCGCGCTTCGCTTTTTGATTGAGCCATTCCGAGTTCAGTGATGAGGTCAATCACGAGCCATTTGCTGTCGCTCAGTTTTACTTCTTCAATGTTGTCGGGGAGCTCTTTCTTTTGGAAAACGGTCTTAAAGTGCTGTTCTCCTTTTTCAGCGGCGGCTTCATCGTGATACATGGTGATGATGGCTTTTGCGAGTTCCATTTTTAGGTTTCGTGGGTTTTCACCTCCATCGAGTCGTTTTTGTAGCGCTTCCATCTGGTTGTCGTCGAATCGGGCAGCCAATTCAAAGTAGTCCATCATAACGCTGTCTGGCACTGACATCACCTTTCCAAAGATTTCTTCCGGGGTGTCGGCCACAGCAATGTAGTTGGCCGTACTCTTCCCCATTTTTACCGTTCCATCCGTTCCAACCAAGATAGGCATGGTGATCATGCATTGAGCTTCTTGCCCATAAGCAGGTTGAAGTTTTCGTCCTGCAAATAAATTGAAGGTTTGGTCGGTTCCTCCGAGTTCTACGTCGGCTTCAAGCGCGACTGAATCGTAACCTTGCATGAGTGGGTACATGAATTCATGCATGGAGATCGGTTGGTTCTTTTTGATTCGTTCTTGGAACATGTCTCGTTCGAGCATTTGTGCCACGGTAAAGTTTGATGAGAGCTTCACAACATCAGCAAAACTGAGTGGAGCGAGCCAGTCGGCGTTCCATCGCACTTCTACTTTATCAGCATCGAGTACGCATGAGGCTTGTTCAAGGTAGTCTTTGGCATTGGCTTCGAGCTCTTCTTGAGTTCTTAATGCACGAGTGGTGTCCTTCCCTGTTGGGTCACCAATTTGCCCGGTGAAGTTTCCAAATAAAAGCACCACTTGATGTCCTAACTCTTGAAACTCTCTTAACTTATGAAGTACCACCATGTGACCCAAATGAAGGTCAAATCCTGTTGGGTCGATCCCGAGTTTAATTCGTAAGACTTTCCCAGATTTAAGCTTCTTTTCGAGTTCTTCTTTAACAATTACATCGGCCACTCCAAGCGAAAGAAGGCTTTCAATGGCAGCGGGATCAGTATTCACAGACATGGCATTGGGTTAATTGGGGATAGTCTAACTATTCAAGCAAGCAATTGCAATTCAGGTTAAGGTCAGTAGAATGAACCCATGACAAAAATCCAACATACAGTTTCAATTGAAGAAGAAGGACAACGGCTCGACCAGCTTGTGAGCACGCTCACAGGGGTTAGCCGCAGTCAGGTTCAGAATGCTATTTCTGCAAAGCAAATTAAAGTGAATAAGGCCGCCGCTAAGAAAAATGGCGTGCGTGTATCTGAAGGTGATCGTATTGAAGGGCAAATTAGAATGCCGGACCATCGGGTTCAAGCAGAAGATATTCCTTTGGAAATCATCTCTGAAAATGACGATTTCATCGTAATCAACAAGGACCCAGGTATTGTGGTTCATCCTGATGAAAGTGGACACGCGGCAGGAACGCTTTTAAACGCTCTCGTGGCTCACACGCAACTTTCTGATGGGAGTTCAAAGGAACGCCCAGGAATCGTTCATAGGCTCGATAAAGACACGTCTGGCGTAATGATTGTGGCCAAGAACAATAAGACGCATGAAATTTTAGCCAAGGCCTTTCATGACAGAGAAGTTGATAAATACTACCTGGCTCTTGTGAAAGGAAGGATGAAGTCCAATTCAGGACGGATCGAAGCCGCGCTTCGTCGAAGCACAAAAAACCGAACAAAGATGGCGATTCATTCGCAAGGAAAAAATGCAGTGACTCACTTTGAAGTGATGGAAGATTTTGATGGCTGCTCCCTGCTCAAAATTAAAATTGAAACGGGACGGACTCACCAAATCCGTGTGCACATGGCGAGCATCGGACATCCCGTTGTTTGTGATTCTGTTTATGGTGATGAGAACTACAACGCTGAATTTCTGAAGGAGTTTGGTTTGAAACGTCAGTTCCTTCACTCAAAAGAACTCCACATTCTAGGTAACGCCTACATTGGAGGACTCAAAAAGGACCTACTAGAGGTCCTTGAGAAATTGAGATCTTAATGCTTATTACTAAGCTTTGGCTGTTTCTTTCTTAGTCGCTTCTTTCTTGGCAGCTGGCTTTTTAGCAGCGGCTTTCTTTTCTACTGAAGAAATCTTGAGAACTTTGAGAAGACTGTATTGTTGTCGGTGACCTTGAGTCACTGAGTAACGCTTCTTAGCTTTCATTTTGAATACTCGAATCTTGTCCCCCTTACCGTGTTCAACGAGCTTACATTCAACATGCGCTCCTTTTACGTAAGGTTCACCAATCTTTAGATTCTTTCCGTCAGCTTCGCCAACGAGGAGAACTTCCTTAATTTTAAGGTTCTTCCCTTCTTCAAGGTCGATTTTTTCTACACGAATTTCGTCCTTTTCTTGTACTTTGTACTGTTTTCCGCCGATATAAATTACTGCAAACATAGGTTTCATAAGTCAAATGCCCGGTGATTTTAAGGAATAAGCCTGGCTTATGCAAGGGGATTTTTCAAAGTTTTCACTGCTTCGTCAATTAATGACTCAAGCTTTTCCTCTTCTTCCTTAGTGAATCGAGCTAAAACAAAGTCCGCGAGACCCATTTGTTCAGGGGCCGTTACACCTCTAGATTCGATTCCAATCCGTAAACGAGGAAAGTTCTGACCTCCTAGTTCTTGGATAATAGATTTCATTCCATTGTGGGTTCCTGGCCCACCACTCTTTCTGAATCGAATTTCTCCTAGTGGAAGATCCACGTCATCATAAACAACGAGAATGTCTTCAGGCTCAATCTTGTAGTAATGAGCAAACTTAACCACGGCTTGACCGCTCAGGTTCATAAAAGTGTTTGGCTTCAATAAAAGCGTCTTTTCCCCATCGATAGAGATTTCAGCCATTTGACCATTCCACTTTTCAGAAAAATCAGCGCCTTCCTGGCGAGCTAATTCGTCTAGGATGCGAAATCCAATATTGTGACGGGTTTGATCGTATTTATCTCCAGGATTTCCTAGACCACAGATGAGCTTCATTTATAGATCGTGAAATTCAATGACATGCCATGCAATTTTAACATAGTCCCCATTGGTAGCCCCAGCTCGAAGCAGCTCACGGTGAATATCCATCTTTTTAAGTACATCGTAGATACGATGAATGGCTCCATCCTGTTCTAGGTTGGTCATACGAGCGATTTGCTCAATACGAGGCCCTTTCACCAGGAAGAGCTGTCGGGTCGGCTTAGACGAGTCTCCAACAAGTTTTCCATGCACAAAGGGTTCAAACTCTTCAGACTCTACATCGTAAAGCTTTTCTACCAGGTAGGATGAGTCATCAACATGAAGATACGGTGTGTATTCAGTGGTTTCCTCTTCTTCGTCGTCTGCATCAATTTCAACAGATGAGCGAGCCTCTTTCGTAGCCGTCCATAGTTTGATAATCAAAGGGCGAAGTAGTTCTCCACTCACACCAGAAGTCATAAAGAAGTTGTCTTTTTCTTCTGGGTAAGCTTTCAGGAAGTCAGCTTTAAGTTCTTCACGATCATCTTCAGGAATGGCATCGATTTTATTCATTACTACAAAATGTTGTTTTTGTAGCAACTCTGGTTTGTAAGTTTCAATTTCCTTTTTAAGGATCTTGTACTGATCCACAATGTTTTTATCGTCATACGCAAAAGGATCAAGCATAAACACAAGTGTAGCTGTCCGAGAAATATGCTTGAGGAAAGTGTCCCCGAGCCCCTTTCCTTCTGACGCACCTTCGATAATCCCAGGCATATCCGCAATCACATAACTTTCGTCACTCCCTGTGTCGTAGTCTTTCATGAAGACCACTCCAAGGTTGGGAATCAAGGTCGTGAATGGGTAGTCCCCAATCTTAGGTTTGGCCGAAGAGACATGAGAAATAAAGGTAGACTTCCCTGCTGAAGGGAAACCAACCAATCCCACATCGGCAACCAATTGCATTTCTAGTCGAATATTTTTCTCTTCTCCAATATCTCCAATTTCACAAAAATTTGGCGCTTGGCGCACACTTGAAACAAAATGCGCGTTCCCTTTACCTCCGCGTCCTCCACGAGCAACAATAAATTCCATCCCATTAACCTTAAGGTCAACAAGCTCTTGATTGGTGTCCGCGTCATAAACGAGCGTTCCAACAGGAACCAATAGAATTAAGTCCTCTCCCGTTCGACCCGTCATATTATCTTTATGACCGTGGGTTCCACGTTCGGCTTTGTAATCTTTGGTACCAGAGTACTTTTGAAAAGTGTTGAAGTTCTCATCTGCTTTCAGAATCACACTTCCACCATTACCACCGGTCCCTCCATCTGGAGGTCCTTTGGATACGAATTTTTCTCGATGAAAATTAACCATTCCATCTCCTCCATTTCCACCTTGGACATGGAGCTTTACTTCATCGAAGAACATTTTTGCCATTATAGTTCGGATTCAATTAGTTGTTCAAACACTTCATATGGGTAGGCTCCTACGAGTTTTTTTCCGTTAATGAAGAATGTAGGTGTACCAGAAACACCATAGCTACGTCCAGCCGTATAATCAGCATCTACCTCCGCAGCTATCGCTGGATCTTCAACACAAGTACTGATGTCGTAGCCGAGTTCGGTCGCGTATCCCATCAAAATATCTTCAGAACCCTCTACGTATGACCAGTCAGCCATGTTTTCAAAAATCATGTCATGCATTTCGTAGTACCCTTCGTTTCCACCCTGTTCAGCGACACATTCAGCGGCAATAGCAGCGAACTGTGCATCAGCATGACTTGGAATTGGGAAATCTCGATAAATGAGCTTCACCTTTCCAGTATCTATATAGTTTTCCTTTATCAGGGGAAGCGTTTCTGATTGGAACTTTGAACAGTAAGGACATTGGTAATCACTAAACTCAACGATCACAACAGGCGCATCTTCATCACCAAGGAAGGCATCGTCATCTTCGCTAACAGAAACAAATTCAGGTTCTGCTATGGCAGCTTGTTCTCCGGAAGCAGAGTTCTGTTTGTCTTCAAGTAGATTGGCGTCGCTAAGAATAAGTCCAAGCATGAGTCCAATAGCTGCAAAGCTGAGGGCTACAAAAAGTATTTGTCGGTTATCCATGTGGAGGGATTAATTAATTGAACCGAGAATAGCATATTGTATCCATGCATTAAATAGTGCATACTAGGCGCCGCTTGCCGAAGTGGCGGAACTGGTAGACGCGCGGGACTCAAAATCCCGTTCCCCTCGGGGAGTGAGGGTTCGATTCCCTCCTTCGGCACCATTGTAGTTAAAGTTACTCATCACTTAGACATTAAGGGAGGGGTCTTGTTTTTGACCTGCAAACTTGACAAAACGTCAAGAAGGGGTAAAGCCCACACCTCTTAGCCCAAAAAAAATGAAGGAGCCAGAAGTAGAAGTGCATTCAGAGCCTCGATCAGGTACCTATCTTGCTTCAGCCGTTGTCGGACTTGGCCTTGCAGGAACTTGTGAAAGTCTTGCGAGTTATATACATGCTGACTCACAAGCTATGGATGGACTGTATTTAGGTGGTTCACTAGTTGCAGGTACAGCTGTTCTTACTCTTGCTGTCTCAACAGCAATGGCTGTTAGAGGTCTTATGATCTTTGAAAAGGACGAGTGTAACCCCACAATTACTTTGACCAAAAGGTCAGATCTTGAAGAACAAAAACCATACTCTGCGGCAGTGGCATCTGTATTTGCTGGAACATTTTCGGCTACAGTCTTGACCGATAGCCATGCTATCAAGGATAGCGCTCCCACTTTATCAAAAGCGGGATATCATGCGGGAGGCCTCATGATCTTTTTAGCTGGAACTGCAGCAGCAATGGCAGTTAAAAGAGGGTTTTCTTAGGGAGTTTAGACATTAAGCGTCGTCTCTTTTATCATAGGTGCAATTAATCCACGCACCATGAAACGTCTTCTCTTACTTATACCATTGCTTCTCTTTTCCTGTACTACTTCAGTTGAAGAGGAGCCCGTAGAGCCTATCGAAGCCACTGAAGAGCTCGTGGTGGATTTCTCAACTACAGACATTCAAATAAGTGATGGAGTTCAGCATAGCGTTCCTCTCGATGATATTCTAAGTGGAGGGCCACCTAAGGATGGAATCCCGTCAATTGATGACCCCGTATTCCTCTCAAATGATGAAGTAGACTTTCTAAGCGATGATGAGATTGGAATCATGGTGGATCTTGAAGGAGAAGCTCGATTCTATCCGTATTCTGTTTTAGTCTGGCATGAAATCGTGAATGACCAAATTGGAGATCAGGCCATACTCGTCACCTACTGCCCGCTTTGTGGTTCTGGAATTGTGTTCGACCCCATTGTGAATGATGAAGTTTCAGAATTTGGAACGAGCGGTAAATTATGGAACTCAAATCTTGTGATGTACGACAGGCAAACGGATTCATACTGGTCGCAGATTTTGGGTGAAGCTATTGTCGGTGAAATGACAGGCACCCGCTTAGACCTACTCCCCTCTCAAATCATGAAGTGGTCCAGCTTTAAAAGTTTGCACCCTGAAGGTCAGGTGCTTTCAACGGATACAGGTTACTCTCGTGACTACACACGAACCCCGTACTCCGGTTATGAAGACAGTATTTCAATTTTCTTCCCTGTTGATCATAGCGATGACAGCTTTCACCCTAAGGCCCCTGCCTTTGGGATTGAAATTGATGGAGTGTATAAGGCCTACCTTCAAGAATATCTTGAGGATGGTGAGTTCACCGATGAGCTGAATGGCGTGGAGCTGCTTATTTCATACAATCTAGAAACTCAGGAGTTCCAAATAAAAAGAACCGACACGGATGAAGTCATAGTGCCATTCTACAATTTCTGGTTTAGCTGGTTTGCGGTTCATCCAGAGACGCTCGTATGGCCTGAGTCAGTTTAGGCCCCACGATCTTTTCAATCGCGCTGTCTTCTGCTTTTTTGATTTGCTCAACAGCGCCAAAAAACCGCAGTAGTTTCATTTTGTTTTTTGGACCAAGTCCCGGCACATCGTCCAAAGCAGACTGTGTGAGGTGCTTTTTCCGTTTGGATCGTTGGAAGGTGATTGCAAAGCGATGAGCTTCATTTCTAAGCTGTTGAAGAAGCTTTAATCCTCCTGAATCTTTTGGAAGCAAAACGGGTAGAGATTGACCAGGCAGGAACACATCTTCTTCACGTTTGGCGAGCCCTATCATTGGAATGCTGAGGCCATAATGCTCTCGTGCCTTTAAGGCTTTATTAAGCTGACCCTTCCCTCCATCAATCACAATCAAGCTAGGCTTTGTAGAAAAAGACGGGTCATGTGTTTTCCCTGGGCTGTAAGCGATAAGGTTTGTACCTGCTCGTTCCTTCGCAGATTTTAGAGCTTCAGAAAAATCTTTTGGAAAGCTTTTAATTGGTTCGAAGCCAAGTTTAATATAGAAGTCTAAAAGCTCATTTTGAACGGCAGCATAGGTTCGTTTAATCTTATGTTTTTTGCTGGTGAACTTGATCAAGGCACGAGCCACCCCTTGTCGTCTAAAGTCCTCAGCTACATAAAGTGAACGGAGTACCATTTTTTCCTTGCTGAGCTCCACTCTCAAGGCTGCAACAACCTTGTCTTCATCAAGTGCTATGGTCCAATCTTTGTAATCTTCAACTTCTGTTCCATTCCAAGCAGTAAGTAGTTCATTCAGAGAGCTTACGGATTTTTTGGTTGCCTTTTTTACAGTGAGCCCTGCAGGCGAATGACTTAAATGGGCTAAACGACGGTTTAGGATTTCATTCATCGATTTAAAGTCATCAATCTCCCCTTCTGCAATACTTCTAAGCTTGAAACGACGATAGTCAGACTTCTTTGGCTTTCCATTTTCAAAGACCACCATACTGGCAACGGTGTCCGTTCCACCTAGATGAGAGATGTCGTAACATTCAATACGTTTTGGCAGTTTTTCAAGTTTAAGTGCTTCTTGTAGGTCCTTCAGGTGATCTTCCTCTTCACCAAAGCCAGCCCATCTTGCACGATGCTGCTTAAAGAAGCTTTCCGCATTTTTCACAGCAAGCTCCATAAGCTTATCTTTATCACCACGTTGTGGGATTCTAAGTTCAACCTTTCTATTGGCCTCTTGATTCATCCACCCTGGGAAGAGTGATTCTTTAAAGAGTGCACAAGGCGTCAATACCAGGGATGGAATGTCAGAACATTTTCCGTAGTAATCAAAGAGGAATCGTTCAAGAACCTCAGGGGCCATGGCTTCATCTCCAGAGAGAAAGCCAGGCGCATCCGCAATAAAATTCTCTTGGTTGATCAGTTTTCCTTCTCGCACTTGGAACAGGTTGAAATAAGCTTTTCCTTCATTCAGAACGAAACCAATCACATCCATGTTTTCCAAATTTGAAGATGTGACAACCTGCTTCTTCATAAGATCTTCAATCGATAACAGGCGATCTCGTAACTGTGCAGCTTTTTCAAATTTCTTCTTAGAAACAGCCTCTTGCATATCTGCTTTGATTCGCTCTTCAATTCGTTCAGTTTTACCCTCGAGAAATTCGACTATTTGCTCAATATTCTTTCCGTAATCTTCTGGTGTGATCTCGCTAATACATGGCCCAGCACAACGTTTGATGTGGTAGTCCAAACAAGGATAAGCAATGGTTTTCTTTATCACTTGGACTTTGTCATCATCCCAAATCATTCCAAGGTCACAGCTTCTAAACATAAAGAGTTTCTGAAGCAAGCCAAGTGTTTTTTTCACCTGTCCAGCTGAGGTCTTAGGTCCAAAGTAACGTGCTCCATCTTTCTGTACCTTTCTGACAATCTTAATTCGAGGAAAGGTTTCATTGGTCACTTTGATATAACAGTAGTTCTTATCGTCTTTCATCAAGACATTGTACTTGGGTCGATACTCTTTTATCAGGTTGGTTTCTAACATGATTGCTTCCAAATCACTTCCCACTTCGATCCACTCCATGTCGGCAATTTTACTCACAAGCTTTTGAGTACGCATGGCTCGATTCTTTTCTTTTCTAAAATAACTCCTCACTCGGTTCTTGAGGTTTTTTGCTTTTCCAACATAAAGAATCTTCCCATCTTTATTCTTGAACTTATAAACTCCGGGGGAATTTGGTACTTTAACCAGTAGTTGTTTTAGGTCGACATCATTCATGTACACACATCGTTCCAAACCCACGGCAAAATCGCAAGATCAGCTTGAAAAAGAATTCTGGAAAAGAGTTCGTATTTTTCGATTTATCTTCCAGATTTCACCTCATTTAAAATGGCTTGGAGTTTGCAACTCCCTCCCGATGAAGGACTTGAAACCTGGGAGCGACATCGATTTATTTATTGTGGCTAAGAAAGGTCGACTCTTTACATCACGATTGTGGATCACCTTGCTTACCTCGCTATTTGGTGTTCGACGTCATGGGGCAAAAACTCACAAACGCTTTTGTTTAAGTTTTTTTGTTGAAGAAGGCCATGAGGACTTAAGCAGTATTGCCATTGAAGATGACATTTATTTGGCACGATGGGTTAAAACCCTAGAACCCATTGCTGGAGACTATGATTCTTATAAATCCTTTATAAATAAGAATAAGGCCTGGTCAGAGCCACTGATTGGCCACTTGGACCTTCAGCAGTCTATGTTTGCTAAGAGGCGACTGTGGCACAAGATCATTCAATTTGTGCTGAGTATTCCAACCCTTCCATTTGAAAAATCATTAAAGGCCTGGCAGCTGAAACGATCTAGGTTAAAGGCTGCTCACCTAAATGATAAAAGTGGGACGATCATTAATGATCATCAGCTTAAATTCCACGACAAAGACAAACGAAAAGAAATTCGTGAAGAGTGGAGGAAGTCTACTTAAGGTGGGTCTTGCGATTTGACGCTCTAAAGCTCCAGTTGATTGAAGTTCCTGAGAATCCAAACTGACTTCGAAGCTCGTTTTCAAGATAACGTCGGTATGAGAAATGCATGATCTCTGGCCAGTCACACTTCAATACAAAGTGAGGTGGTGCTTTACCAACTTGCATGATTTTATTAACAGCAAATTTTCGTTTCCCTTTTTGACCTTTAGGTGGGTGTTTGGCTAAAACCATATCCAGCCAAATGTTCAGTGTGTCTGGATCAATTTCTCTGTCTCGTTCATCAGCAATAGATTCAGCTAACTCCAAGACTCGGAATAGGTTTTTTCGCTTAAGACCAGAGGTGAAGACTACCGGTGCCCAAGGTACGTAAGCCATCTTCTTTCGTAGACGGTAAATCATTCGATTTTCAGCTTCATCTCTCTCATCACCTGTGGCGAATTCATCCATTTTATTTACCGCGAGAATCAATCCTTTCTTTTGTTCAAGAATGTACTCACTCACATGACAATCTTGATTTGCAATTCCTTCTGTTCCATCGATGAGTAGAACACAGACATCCGCTTCATCCACGGCCTGCATGGTTCGTAAAATACTGTATTTCTCAATTCCCTTTTCAACCTTTCCACGTCGCCTCACACCAGCGGTGTCAACGAGAGTGAATTTAATATCTTTGTAGTCAAATGGGATTCTAGTTGCATCCCGAGTGGTACCCGGAATTTTTGAGGCCACCACCATTTTCTTTCCAAATAGTCCGTTGATCATGGTCGACTTCCCAACATTTGGTCGCCCAAGGAATGCAATATGAATACGACTTTCGTCTTTCACTTCCTCTACACCTTTTTCAAAATCTAAAGCTTTGAGCTCTTTCCCAACACGACTCTCAAGTTCATCGAATCCAGATGAGTGGAGTGCTGTGACGGCAATAGGTTCATCAAATCCAAGTTCATATAGGTCATATCTAGATTCTTCGAGTGCAGGATTGTCACATTTATTTGCAACGAGAATCACTGGCTTCTTAGACTTACGTAGCAATTCAGCCGCATGATAGTCTTCTGAAGTTAGGCCCGTCATCACATCCACAACAAACATAATCACATCAGCACCATCAATGGCGACATGTGACTGTTCTTGAATGTTCGCTTCAATATCATCTCCTTCTACGTCAAGTTCAAGTCCACCGGTGTCTACAAGCAGCACACCATAGTCATCTAAGGCTGTAGAAGCATAGATTCGGTCACGGGTTGTTCCCGCAACATCTGACTCTATGGCCATACGTTTTCCTACCAAACGATTAAAGAGGGTTGACTTACCCACGTTCGGACGACCTACAATAGCTACAATTGCACTCATAAATATATTATTACTCCGTTGAACCTAACAGAAGTAAAACAGAAGCTCAAGTGTGTTCTTGTCTCAAAAGGCCGCACGGTACACGAAATCAATGATATTTTAAGCTCAACAGGTTTAAATAGAATTGCTGAAAACCGAATTGAAGAGGCTGATTTGAAGTTTCCACGGCTCTCTCATCAGATTGAGAAGCACTTTATTGGAAAATTACAGTCTCGGAAGATTCCTCACATTACAAAGTTGTTTGATGTGATTCAAACGGTTGAAAATAAAAAGCAGGCACAATTAATAAGTGATCAAAATCGTCCCATTAAGGTGATGATTCAAGTGAATTTAGATGGGGATCCAGCTAGAAGCGGTTGTCACTCTGATGAATTTGAAGCTCTTAAGGCGTTCACCTTAAGCCTCCCTAGCGTAGAGTTGATTGGAGTTATGGGAATCGCCAGTCAAGATTCAGAAAAAGCAATAAAGCAGTTTAAGCTGCTGAAGTCTCTCCAAGGCGACCTTCCAGAATGTTCTATGGGAATGAGTGATGATTATAAACTTGCCATTGAAGCAGGCTCAACGATGCTTAGATTGGGACGACAGCTTTTTGAGAGAGGCTTGCCTGAAGGGGTGGAGCTTCAGTAGAGTAGTAGTAATAACCACGCTTATGAGAAAAATTAAGACTTTACTGTTAACACTCTGTTTGAGTTTGAGCTTTGTCGCACCAGCAGGTGCGATCAGTGTTCTTCCAGAATTCAGTGAAGATGCGTTCAATAGCATTGCTGCTGAACACTCATCGAATGCAAAAAAGATTTATGATGGGTATACGGTTGGTGACAAGGAATTTGAACCCGATTCCAATCGAGCATGCAAAGTACTGATTGATGACGTATTAGCAAAATTCGGAACAGATGAAGCAAAGGAGTACATTGGGTCGGATGAAGGCGTTTACACGGAAACCTTTCTTGCCTGTGGAATTAAGTCAGGAAACATCAAATTTTGGATGGTCCCTTATTACGCACGACACATATTGAGCTTTCTTCTTGGAATTGCAGGTCTAATCTCAGTACTTATGATAATTGTAGGAGCCTACTATTACATCGCAGGTGGAATATCTGAAGACAAGGAAAAAGGTAAAAACGTTATTAAATTTGCACTTGGGGGTCTAGTTTTGACAACCTTGGCATGGATTATTGTTAACTTCATTCTTCTACTACTCACCGCCTAATGAAAACAACTTTCTCAAAATTCTTTAAGAAAACAAGCTCACAGTTAGATCGAATGCGACAGACGATCAATAAGCTGAAAGAAACTCAAGAAGAGCAGGAACAACTCTTGGCAAAAGCGCCAAAAAGACAAAAGTCAAAAAAAGATGAAATGGTGGTTCACCTCTCTCCCTTGAGTGTGGCAAAAGCTACCTTGGTAGTCATTGGTCTTGTGGTTCTCACCAACTTCTTAGGTCAGATTGCAGACATCATTGTGGTTTTCTTTGTATCTGTTTTATTCTCAGCAGCATTAGACCCAACCGTAGATTTACTTCAGAGATACAGGGTTCCTCGAGCACTTAGTGTGCTTGTCATTTTCTTGATCATTCTTACTACTCTTGGGTTCTTCATTTCACAGCTTGTACCTCTAGTGGCCTCACAAATTATAGAACTTGCAAGTGGCTTAGGGGATATCATAAATAAGATGACAGAAGGTGAAGCAAATTACCTATTCGCAGAATACATTCAAGGATTCATAAGTGAAACATTGGGCTCCTCTAATAGTGAGTTGGTGCTTCAACAAGTTGCTGAGAATCTTCAAACTTTAGGAAAGCAACTTCAGTCAATCGCTGGAGACACTTTTGTAGCCATTAAAGGTATATTTAATGGGATTCTAAACTTCTTTATGGTGCTCATCCTTACCTTCTTCTTGGTTGTGGATGAAAAGAAAGTCGACTCATTCTTCATTTCTCTTTTCCCATCAAAGCATGGAACGTACATAGTAGAAAAACTAGAAGCTGTGAAGATAAAGGTAGGGCTCTGGCTACGTGGTCAGGTGATCCTTATGTTCCTTATGTTTATGATTTCATGGATTGCATTTAGTCTACTTGGACTAGAGTACGCACTAACCCTCGCTATGCTCGCTGGGATTGGCGAGTTGATTCCTGTTGTAGGTGTCTTTATAGCTGCTATCCCTGCCCTTCTAGTTGCGTTTAACCAGTCTCCATGGGTTTTGCTGTGGGCGTTCATTGCCATCATTATCATCCAACAAATTGAAGGAAATGTATTGGTTCCAGTTGTTATGAAAAAGGCAGTAGGATTGAGCCCTATTGTTGTAATTCTTGCAATGTTAGTAGGTTATCAAGTTCTTGGAATTCTTGGAATGATCATCGCAATTCCAGCAACAACCATTCTATCGATTTTTGTTCTCGACTACACGACGAAGAAAAAGTAAGGTTCTTTTTGCTGCCGCTTCCCAGGTGTAGTTTCCTCTAGGAATCGGTATGGGAAGAGAGTTCTGTCTGGAGCGGAGGTATTCTGTTCGTAAATCATCATAGGTGTTGATGAAGTTCACTCCTTTGTATAGTTCTTGATGGACGGATATGTTGCTTAAGATCACAGGGGTTTTTGCTCGTACCGCTTCAAGTACGGGAAGGTCAAATCCTTCATATTCGCTTAGAGCAAATAGAAGATTGGCATTTCTTAAGAGCCAATTTTTTTTCTCATCTGAAATCTGATGAAAACGATGAACGTTCCGTGGTAGTTTGCTTTTATTCTTTTTGAATCGATCATCATCAGGCTTTACACCAGCCCATACAAATTTGTCTTTTGGGAATTCTTTTGCAAGTCGAATCATCCATTTGAATCTCTTTCTTGGGTCAGCTGGGGCCAGCATAAGACTGAAGTTTTTTAGGTTCTTGATGGCCTTTCCAGGGCGGCCAATGCTTGCCCCTTCATAAGTGACACATCGTAGCATTTTGCGAGGAATCTCTTGCTCTACAGTAAAGCTTGGACAGATGACTCCATCTACCCTACGGAGAAGTTTTTTTGTTGAGAATAGTCGATGCCAAAGACGTGACTTCAGTGAAAGTGATTGTGGGTTTCTCAAGGGCACCATGTCATGGACTGTCATCACTACAGGCACACTAGTTCGGTAAAAAGGTCTTCGGTCTGGAAGCCAAAAAACATCAGGGCTTAGGCCTAAATCTGGAGTGGGGTTCCCCAAAAGCCATTTAAGGTGGAATAATGTTGAGGACCTCTTAATCCATTTGATCTCAGGGTACTTAACGTGCAGATGATCTGCACGCCTAGCATGCTGATAAAAAAGCTGAAGCTTTACATCTCTAAGCTTATTTAACTCGCTAATGATTGAATCTGTATAAACAGAAACACCACTTACTCTCTCCTCAATGAGAGCACGACAGTCAACGGCGATGACTAATATAGGTGTCATAGATGAAGATCATAGCACCAGCCAACATCAAAGCCAGCACTAAGCTACCTGTAACAGTGCGACTCTTATCAATTTCTAGGTTGGCCTCTGTGATTTCAGAAAGGGCGATTTTATACTCAACTCCGGTGTTTGAATTGTAGTCATTGATTTCAAATTCAATCTTTTGAAGCAGGTCTACGGCATCTGTTTGATCACTTGATTCAACAAAGAAGATTAGATTTTGTTTTTCTTGACGACGCCCACTGAAGTCGGCACCAGATTCTAAGTCAAAACCAGGGGCCACAGTCCAGCCAAGCACCATGTCTGAGAAATGTTCAGCGGCTCGTTGAAGCTCGTAGGATGAAGTTTCATTGGGTAGTGGGCTTGCCGCCAAGGTCATGGTTAAGGCGTGTCGCTCTAAAACTTCATCTTGTCTTGAAGAATATGATAGGCCGCAAATCAATCCAATGATTCCTGCAACCAATAGTGCGACAATATAGTTTTTCCAAGCTCGTTTCATGAATCTAGCCTAGCATCTTCAAATGGGCTTTCCAAGCAGACTCCACCTCATGACGAAGTTCTGACTTAAAGCGACTAGAGCCAAAATGCTTTACGCTGTTGTGGACCTTCATAGGGCTCCAGTCACGACGTTCAAATTTATGAATAGCTGACTTCAAAGAGTCAGCCGTTTGCTCAGGAAAATGAATTCCACCTACGCCATTCTTCACTGTTTCAAGAGCTCCACCATTCCCATAGGCAATGACGGGAGTTCCACAAGCCATAGCCTCCAGGGGAACAATTCCAAAATCTTCTAACTGAGGAAATATCAATGCTTTTGCACGTTGATAGAGGTGTTCTAGTTCATCGTCACTTACCTTCCCCAGAAATTCCACCGTTGGTCCAGCCATCTTTTTTAGCTTTGCAGTTTCTGGGCCTGTTCCTACAACTTTCAAGCTGCGATTCATTTCTGTACAAGCTTTAACAATGAGATCAAATCGCTTGTAGGGAATCAGACGTCCTACGGCCAGATAGTAATTATCTTTCTTCTTGTGAGTTGAAAAACGTTCTAGGTCAACAGGTGGATGAATAACCATAGATTCTCGTCCATAGTACTTCTTAATTCTGTTTCCAACGTAATGAGAGTTTGCAATGTAGGAGTCAACTCGTTCAGCAGCCACCCTATCCCACATTCTAATCCGATGAATAAGCGGTCGATAGACCCATCGCAATGGACGGAACTTTTTAAACGCCTTTCTGTATCCATGTGAGTGATCCCACAGATAACGAACGGGTGAATGACAGTAGCTAATGTGAAGAGTTCCCGGTTTCGTGATGATTCCTTTTGATGCAGAATGATTTGAGGAAATCACAATGTCATACTCAGAAAGGTCCATGCGCTCAAATGTTTTGGGCATGAATGGAAAAAAAAGTCGATGAGCTCGTCTAGCTCCAGGAATTAACCTTAGTCGACTTTCTCGAACATCTGCTTTGTCAAAAAGCGGACATGCTTCCCTCCTGTATAGGCTGGTATATATCGGTGCATTCGGAAAAAGTTGATGCATCTCATAAATAACACGCTCGGCACCTGCATAAACAGTGAGCCAGTCACAAACGATAGCAATTTTTAATTTGTCGAGCACAGGTTTTAACTCAAAGTGACACTACTGTGACACTGCAAGCTTAGCTTCGTCAATACTAGCGTAAGTGTTCACGAGTTGAGTGAGCCCTACAACCTGTAGAATGTCGATAATGTTATCTCGTGCAGCAGCAATAACTACTTTTCCACCAGTGGCAGAAACTTTACTGTACCAATCTGTAAGGTAACCGATTGACTTTGAGTTCATGTATTCAAGTCCAGCAAAGTCAAAGATAAGGCTAAGTCCTTGTGGGTTGGCTTCAATCAGTGCGTAAACTTCTTTTGCCTTTTCATCCACATTTGATTCGTCCAGTTGTCCTACTACGTGAATCAGTTTTCCTAGTCTTCCTTCAGGAAGTCCAGCAATATCTTCAATGGTGATTTGTACTTCTGTCATAGCGTGAATGTTTTTTTATTGTAAGACAATGTGAGTCGGATCACTAGTCTGCGCAGAGGATACCGTGTCCTCTTCTTTTCGTAAATATTTTTTGATTCTAATTTTTAGGCCGCCCATAGCGCTTTCTTCGAAAGTGACTTCATCCGTCCACTCTCCAACGATTTTTGGTAGACCTCGTCCTCGGAACCCAAGGTATTGGTCTGAAACCACCTGTTGCCTCTCTTTGAAGAGTGCGGTCATTTGTTCAGGTGTCATCTTGTCCTTCCCCGTACCAGTATCTTCAACAATTACTTCAAGATACTTAGTTGGCATGCTAACAATCGTAACTTTAATTTTTTGACCGGCAGCACTCCCATGCTCAATTGCATTGTTACAAAGTTCATCAACAACGGCTTGGAAACGAAAAGCCCATCGTTCAGAAAATCCAGTCATGTTCTTTGTTAAATTAAGAACAAAGTCTCGAATTCCTGAGAGGAAATAGGCTTGAGTCGGGATTAAGATCTCGATATCAGTGGTCGTTTCTTGAGTTTCTATAGGTGGATTGTTGTCCATAGTTCTGTTACTAAATCGTATAATTATAGCATCTTTCAGCACTTCGAGCAAGGCTTGAGTGTCTACTCTTATTAAAGCCTATCTTCCCTTGCAAGTGAAATAAAAACAGGTATAATCGCGTGGCTTTTAAATACAGTTTTTAGGCCGATCTTGTGGTCCTGCCCTCTGGGTTAAAACAAGAGCTCAGACGTCTAAAAGCGATAACCCCAAGGAAATATGTCAGATCAAAAGACAGTAATGCGAGAAATGCTAGGGAATGCGGTTCATTTTGGACACCGTAGTTCTAAGTGGAACCCAAAAATGACTTCTTTCCTCTTTGGAAAGAAAAATGGAGTTCACATTTTCGACCTAAATAAGACTTATACAGGTCTAAATGCAGCAACTGAATTCCTTGAAGCTGCTTGTGCTCAAGGTAAAAGAGTACTTTTTGTAAGTACAAAACAACAAGCTACTGGAATCGTTAAGGAACAAGCTGAACGAAGCGGAATGCCTTACGTAACTAAGAAATGGATTCCAGGTCTTCTCACAAATTTTAAAACGATTCGTGCACGTGTTCGATACATGAACAAGCTTAAAGAAGATCGAGCTTCTGGTGAACTTGATAAGTACACAAAGAAAGAAGCCCTAAACCTAAGTAAAACAATCACTAAGCTTGAAGAAGCTCTTGGTGGGGTTTCAGATCTAGAAAAAACACCAGACATCGTTTTCATTCTTGATGTTTGTCGTGACAAGATTGCTGCTAAAGAAGCTAAGAAAATTGGAGCAACTGTAGTTGCGATCTGTGATTCAAATGCAGACCCAGAAGGAATCGACTACATTATTCCTGGTAATGACGACGCACTTAAATCAATCACTTACTTGCTCACTACTATTGGTGATGCTGTAAACGCTGGAACAAAAAAAGGTAAGAAATAATCCATAAATTCACGCCACTATGGAGGAAACCACTCCTGAAGTAGCCCCTGAAACAACGGGTGCTGCACCAGAAAAAAAACAAGTGAATGCAGTGAAAGCTCCTGGAAACATCCAAGGGGCTCTCGCTTACGTTCCATTTCTCTTTATTGTTGCAGCGCTCCAAAAACTGGATGACAAAACTCTGATGTTTCACGCTAAGAATGGAGCAGGACTTACTCTCTTATTCATTGCCGCTAGCTTTGTAAGCGCTTGGCTTCATGTAGGAATTGGTGGAGTCCTTATGTTCATCTGGCTTATTCCAGCAATCATTGGAGCCTTCCATGGCTTCAAAAACGAAAAATGGAATATTCCAGGAGTATCAAGCTGGTCACAAAACATTCCATTAGATAAATGGTTTGCTACAGCTCATGAAGAGAACGTGGAGGATGAGATTAAGTCTAACTTCCCTACTGAAGCCTCTACAGCAGAAGCTCCAATGGAAACACCTGTGGCAGCACCCACCGAACCTGTGCAGCCCACTCAAGAAAATAACAACCCTAATAACCCAAATCTATGACGGTAACTCTAGAACAAATTAAGTCACTACGTGACAAGACTGGTATTTCAGCGACAGCTTGTAAAAAAGCTCTTACTGAAGCTAATGGTGATGAAGCTCTCGCACTTGAACTTCTTCGGAAGAAGGGTGAAGCTAAGGCCGCTGAACGTTCCGATCGATCAACTGCAAATGGAGTTGTTAGAATCGCAACAGAAGGTTCTAAGGTAGCTGTCCTTGCCGTTGGATGTGAAACTGATTTTGTTGCAATTAACGAAGAGTTTGTTGCAAGAATTGACGAACTTACAAAGAAAGTACTTGATGGTGGAGAAGCTACAGACCTTTCAAAAGATATTTCAGATCTTAACATTCAAATGGGTGAAAAGATTGAAATTAAAGGTCAACGTGTTCTTGAAGCAGCTACTGTTGGTTCTTACGTTCATCAAAACAACAAGATTGGTGTAGTTATTGCAATTGATGGATCTGATTCAGCAACAGCTAATGACATCGCTATGCATATTGCCGCAATGAATCCTGCAAACACTTCTCCTGATGAAGTGGATGACGCTCTTGTGGCTAAAGAAAAGGAAATTTGGACTGAGCAATTGGCTTCAGAAGGAAAACCAGAAAATATCATGGCTATGATCATGGAAGGTAAAGAGAAAAAGTTCCGTGAGGAGTCATCACTACTCACTCAACCATTTGTTAAAAACCCAGAGCAAAAGATTCAAGATCTACTCGGAGGTTCAAAAGTAGTAGATTTCGTTCGATTCTCGGTGTAGTGTTCAGGCATGTGGAGCAATATTTCAGATGCCATAGACGCCATTCGTAAAGGTCAACTCATCGTTGTTATGGATGATGAAGACCGAGAAAATGAGGGTGACCTCGTAATGGCAGCAGAACTTGCAAGTAATGAGACCGTTAACTTCATGATGAAAGAAGGACGCGGTCTCATTTGTGTTCCCGTGAGTGCAGACATTGCTGACCGCCTAAATCTTCATGATATGGCAAAAGAGAATACTGAAGCTCATCATTGTAACTTTACGATATCAGTTGATTACAAGCATGATACGAGTACAGGGATCTCTGCCAGCGATCGATGTAAGACAATTCGTGCGCTTACAGACCCTAAAGCCACAGCAAAAGACTTTGCCCGTCCTGGTCATGTTTTCCCGCTAAGAGCGAAAAAAGGAGGTGTGCTTGTTCGATCTGGACACACAGAGGCTGCTGTTGATTTAGCTCGTATGGCTGGATTGTCATCGGCAGCTGTTATTTGTGAAATTGCAAAGGAAGATGGAGAAATGGCACGACGTGATGATTTGTTTGAATATGCAAAAAAGCATGACCTCCCTATCATTACGATTAAAGACTTAATCGCCTACCGTCGTGAGCATGAGAAATTAGTGCATCGTGAAGTTGAAACTGAGCTAGATACAGAGTTTGGTACTTTCAGAATGATTGCATATAGAAACGATATTGATGACAGAACTCATGTACTCCTTAGTATGGGAGAAATTGAAGGAAAAGAAGAGGTACTTGTGAGAGCACATTCAGAATGTATGACGGGTGATGTCTTTCACTCAATCCATTGTGATTGCCACCCTCAACTTGAGTCGGCAATGAAGATCATCGCTGAACGAGGAGAAGGAGTCATTCTTTATATGCGACAGGAAGGGCGAGGAATTGGTCTCATCAACAAACTTAAGGCTTATAATCTTCAGCGAGAAGAAGGGTTGGATACCGTACAGGCTAATCAAAAACTTGGATTTAAAGCTGATTTACGTGAGTATGGAATAGGTGCACAAATGTTAAAGGATTTAGGACTAACTACGATTCAATTATTGACGAACAATCCTCAGAAAATTGTAGGATTAGAAGGTTATGGACTGAAAGTGGTTGATCGTGTTCCTTTGGAACAAGCCCCTCACGACAGGACTCGTGGATACTTGAAAACTAAGAAAGAAAAAATGGGTCACCTTTTAAACCGTGTCTAAATCCCCCACTCCAGCTTGGCATATGCGACGAGCGCTCCGCCTTTCAGAAAAAGGGAAAGGCTTTGTTTTACCAAATCCAATGGTGGGTGCCGTTCTTGTAAAAGATGGCGAACGAATTGCTGACGGTTACCATCAAGCTTATGGCCACGATCACGCTGAAGTGATGGCGATCAAGAGTGCTAAGGGTGAAACTAATGGAGCAACATTATATGTGACATTGGAGCCCTGCTCTCACCATGGTCAAACCCCACCATGTACAGATGCAATAATTTCCGCTGGAATTAAAAAGCTTGTCATTGCTGCGGAAGATCCATCTAGAGACGGAATCAGAGTTTTAAAGGAGGCAGGAATTGAAGTTGAAGTAGGCCTTCTTGAGGATGAAGCGAGAAAGTTAAACAAAGCATTTAATTGTTTTCATGAGAAAAAACGACCTTATGTAACGCTGAAAGCGGCATTAAGTTTAGATGGAAAAATAGCTTCAGAGCCAGGATCTCAAACTAAGATTACCCATGACTTATCTAGGAAGCTTTGTCATGTAATGAGACATGAGCATCACGCTATTTTAGTTGGTGCTGGCACAGTGCTAACAGATAATCCCCACCTTGGTGTTCGTGATATTGAAGGTAGAGACCCGCTTCGCCTCATATGGAAAGGAAGTCGAGAATTGGACACTTCTCTGAATGTATTTCGTGATGAAAATTATAGAATATTGAAAAGTGAATCCATCCAAGAGTTGCTTAAAGAAGCCTATGAGTTGGGAGTGCAGTCCATTCTTGTAGAAGGTGGTTCAAATGTACACAGTCAGTTTATTGATTCAGGGCAGTGGGATGCCATGGAGCTCTTTTATGGAGCGACTATAATAGGAAACAAAGGAGTTTCATTTTATGACTCCAATCTGAATCATAGCCTGAAGATTAGAAATGTGAGACAATGTGGACCAGATATTCTTCTATCCGTCACGCCATCATGGGATTCGGATCCTTCATAATTTACATCTTCCGTCGTCTGTTTTTCCCAAACAGTCTAAAGACCATGGAATGGACCATGCTTAGGCTTTTAAATAAAGACCGGAAAGCTCATCGCCTTAAGCCTCTCTTCATGCAGAGTGATTTAAGCGATGTAGCTCGAAAGCACAGTAAAGATATGGCTCGCTTGGATTATTTTGATCACACAAATTTCACCGGCCAAAGTCACGCTGATCGATACCAAGAAGCAAAAATATCGGATGTGATTTCTGGAGAAAATTTAGCAAAGATTGGCGGCTATCGTCACCCTGTTCATCGAGCAGAAATTGGATTAATGAACAGTCCTGGCCATAGAGCAAATATTCTAAATAAGGATTATAACTGTGTTGGTGTAGGAGTGTATAAGTCAGAAAAGAAAGTGTATTTTTACACTCAGAATTTTGCTCGACGTCACCTGATTTTTTATCGAAACATTCCCAGTACAATTCGACGAAAAAAGGGCTTGGCACTTTACTTTCAACCCGTTGGGAAAGCTCGGTTTGGAGTGTATCGAGTCAAAGAAAATGGAGCTATTCTCAAGGAAAAGGGCTTTTTGATTAAGAGCGGAAGAAACCGCCTACACATTCCTTTTAATTCTAAAGGGAAATACATCATTGAACTTTTCACCAGTTCTCACTCAAAGAAGCAATTGAATATGTCCAATCAGTTCAAGCTTAGAGTGAACGAGGGATGGTTCGGGTGATTCTATGAAGGCCTAGATACAAAAGCCCAGGGGCTGAAATACTCAAGATTAGCTGAATAATCAAGTTTGGATAGCTTGGTATCTGGAGCAAAAACACCCCTCCCGCCATCACCAATACATGAGCAATAGACCAAGCTGTAGTTCTATCAAAAAAGTCAATTGCCTTGTGGTCTAGTCGACGCGATAAAATTATAACCAATAGCAGTGCGTTCAGGCTCCAGCCTGCGATGGATGATATTGCCAGGGCCCATACTGGCAACTCAAAGTGAAATATAAGGAGAAGACTGAGCAGAACCTGTAGTGATCCAGAGATAAGCACAGTAATTACAGGAGTTTTTGTGTCTTTTAGTGCGTAAAAAGCTCGTGCAAATAAAGGGACAAGACTCTGTCCCAATGCTGCCCAAACAAAAATTCCTAACATAAGTGAAGTTCGTGCACTGGCTGTAGCATCAAAGGCTCCTCTCATTAGTAAAGCCTCAACTATAGGCTCTCTCAACATGAATAAGCCAACAACTGCAGGCAGAACCCAAAAGAGAATAGTGTTGAGTGATCTCTTAACGGTATCAAGGAATCTATCTCTATCATCATCCATCTCGGAAAGTGAGGCAAAGACAGCAATCGAAACAGAGACAGCTACAACTCCATGAGGCAGGCTTTGTAGGTTCAATGAATAATTGTAGATCGAGACACTTCCTACGGCTAATAGAGAGGCCAGAAGCGTATCTACGACCGTATTCAATTGCATGAATCCAATTCCAGCTAATCGAGGAAAAGTTAGAATAAGGAAATCTTTAATGGCGGGTGATTTGAAGTTCCAATTCCACTTATATTGAAAAGAGGTGCTTAGCACGCCAGGAAGTTGAACTAAGAAGTGAAGAATTGCGCCAATTACCACACTCCAAGTTAGAGCATAAACACCATAAGTTTCCCCAAAGAAATACGCTCCAACTATTAGACTAAGGTTGTAAACCAAGGGCGCCATTGCAATTCCAAGGAAGGTTTTATGTGAGTTTTCAATTCCTTGAAAGACACTACTTAAACCCAGGAAAAATGGAGAGAGAAGCATGACTCTTGTTAAAGCAACCGTTTGCTCCTGTAGCGCTTCTGAGAAACCTGGCGTGATCCAAGGAACAAAATACGGAGCACAAAGCCACATGACCCCCACACCAATCACCAACAGAATCATAAGCAAATGAATCACCTGACTTCCAAACTCGGAAGCCTTTTTAGTGGATTTCTTTTTTAATTGTGAATACAGAGGAACAAAAGCTGCAGACATCGCACCTGCAACTAAAAAAGTATAAATAAGATCAGGTACACGAAAGGCAGCAAAATATGAGTCCAGAGCATAAATACCTTCTGACTCCCCCGCCCCAAAGACATAGGCAATCACCATGTCTCTCACAAGACCAAGGATCCTACTAAGGAGTGCTGAAGCAGCGAGTAATATGGCTCCAAAACTTAAACTCTTCCATTTCTTTGTCATGCGCCTATTTTAAACAGGTTGGAGGGGCTTGGCAACAGAGTCAAAATGTGATAGAATTGTCAGATGGTTAAACCTGAAAACAAAAGTGCTTAGCAAAGTAGGGAAAATATTGAACATCGGACGAAAGGAGCTACCTCGACTTATTGTGGCCTGGTCAATGATGTTTTTAATGCGTTTCGGATTTATTGTAGGGTGGAGTGTATTGATTGCTACTTTCTTGAGTAAAGTGGGTATCGATCTACTCCCTGCTCTGTTCTTGGCAAATGCTGTAATGGTCATGCTTGGAACAAGTTTCTTTAGACCTTGGGTGAAGCGAGTACAAAGAGAGGTACTGATTAGTTTCACGGTGATTGCTGCAGCAGGAACTTTAGTCAGCTCCATCATGTTTATTCAAACAAATATGATGGCTTTCTTCTTACTTTTACTGCTCGCAGAATCCGTTCTTTTAGCTCAGTTACAGATTCTACTTTCACTCTTTAATGAGGACTTATTCACACCATTAGAAAGTCAAAGGACCTTCCCTATTATTGAGTCAGCAGAAACCATTGGTGCGATTGCAGGGGGGCTTGTATTGAGCCTGTTTGCCGAAATCGTACCGGCTTATAAATTTATTTTACTCTGGGCAATCGCTTTGATTTTAATCTTACCGATTGTTCTTTTCTTTAATCCAAGAACCTTAGAGGTTCCAAAACTTGTTGGACTAAAAGCGGCAAACCCGATTAAAAAGAAAAAACGACTTAAGGAGTCATTTAGTGATTTGCGTAAGGTGCCCTTTCTAAAGGTTCTTATGGTGATTGTGGTGCTTCACTGGGGGATGATGAATATGATTGAGTACCAGTACACTAAGGCCATTCAACAAGAGGTGTTCGAGGTGCAAGAAGAAACACTAGTTCATGAGAACTCAGAATTAGGAGTTGTATTGGCAAGTGGAGGATTCACTGATGCACAATCAGAACACTATGAGCAACAATTGACTCAAAAGCTAGGAGCGCTTCATGCGATCTTTAATGCAGCAGCACTGTTAATTCAGCTCTTAGTCGCCAGTCGTTTGATTCAAGCCCTTGGAGTGATTCCAAGTATGTTGATTCACCCGATAATTGCACTCTTAAATATACTGGGTCTAACATTGAAGTTTAATTTCTCTACTGCTGTACTGGCTCGTGGTTCGTACGAAATCACGGGACTGTTATTTAAAAACAGTTATGACTCTGGCTATTACGCAATTCCTCATCAAATGCGAGATGAGGCAAAAGAATTGATGCAAGGGATCATGAAGCCTATTGGGGCCATTTTAGGAACAATATTGATTATTGTAGTCGCCTTGAATTTCTCAGGGATTCAACAAACAGCAGTTCTCAATGGAATGCTCTTGCTCTTTGCCATAGCGATGTTGTTTGCCGGTCTTTCACTTCGAAAGGAATACACAGCATTATCTGAGCACAATCTTACCAAGAAGATGGATTTACCAACTCGTCTAAATTCAATTGAGATATTGGCTCAGAATGGACATAAGCGATTTACAACATCTTTATTGAAAATTCTACGACGAGAATCTGAACCAGAAATTGTTAAGTTAAACATCCTAAAGACACTCGGTGAGCGACAAGCTCCAGAAAGTGTAAATGCGATTCTTGATATGATGGTGAGTAAAAATGATACGCTTCGTTTGGCTGCGGTTAAGGCGCTGAAAGCCTTTACCGAAGAGGAGAAATTAATGAGCCAATCCTTCACAGCATATCGATTGATATCTGGACTAAAGGAAGCGCTTGAAAAGGAAAAAAATGAAACTATTCGTGAGCACCTCGTTCGATGTTTTTATGACTTCTCACCACAAGCCTTAACTGATTTTCTACTTACAAAGATCAAAAATAAAGACAGTCATCGAGATGCGTACATTCGTATGTTGAGACTCTTTGATGATTCAAACTTAAAGTACTTCTTGGACCCCTATTTAAAGGATAGAAGCGCCAAGGTTCGTGCAGCGAGCATCATTGCTCTTTGGCAATTTGAAGACATGCGAACAGAGTTGAAGCATTATCTTCGACAAATGCTTGATAGTAAAAAAGAAAAAACTCAGACGCTTGCAATTCAAACCTGTGGAGAGGTTGGGTTCCGCGCCTCTAAGCCCTTCTTGAAACACGCATTAAAGTCAGAAAACAAAGAGGTACTTGATGCAACCATTATCTCATTAGGACAGTTAGGTGATGAAAAGGTGATTCCACTGATTGTAGTGCGCTTCGCAGATTTAAATCACGACTGGCACAATCAAGTTGAATCCACTCTGAAACGTTTTTCTCATCGCTTTGAGGAGAAAGTTCGTCATGAAATGAATCAGAATGTGTCAAAACAGATCACTGATATCATCAGTAAATATGAACATGTGAGTGAGATGGATGATCGAACTTTGAAGCAACTAAGACGCCTGTATCACAAGCTAAATGCTCATCACGAAGCACATCAGATTAAATTGGTACTTGATTCAGATAAGAGCAAGTAAATATAATAGAGGCAATGTCACCTCTACGCCGCTCCATTCTTGCCAACCTATTTCTTTGGATACTCATATCCGGTTTGTTGTCATATGGAATTGCTTTTGGGCTTAGCTTCCTAACAAATGACCTTATCATCCTGCTTTCTGCGGGTCTTGGAACGATGACCTTATTCACACTTTTGGTCGTTTATAGCAAGTTGGCTCGCCCCATGAAATTAGTGATTTTAGAAATGAAAGCATTGCTCACCGGGAAAAGTTATCGTCGCGTAATGACAAAAAGACGTGATGAAATTGGTGTTTTGGCACATTTCTTCAATGAAGTCACACGAAATTTAGAGAACATATCTAGCGATGTTCATGAGCATGAAATTCTCAAAAAAGAAGTAGATTTAGCACAAAGCATTCAACGCGATTTATTGCCCAAAGACATCCCCCAAATTCCAGGACTGGATTTAGCTGCAAAAACAAGACCGGCTTCTGAGATTGGTGGTGATGCCTACAACTTTTACCAAGAGAATGATCGTCACATAATGTATATCGGTGACTCAACCGGTCATGGAGTTCCTGCCGGACTCATTATGATTATGGTTGATGTCCTTATGGACACCTTTGTTGAGCTCGAAGATGATCTCGTGGAAATGCTGGTTCAGATCAATAGATTTCTAAAGCCAAATCTTAGAACTACTATGTTTATGACCATTATTCTTCTTGAGTGGATACCTACCAGGAAAACCCTTCAATGGGTAGGAGCGGGTCATGAGCATGTGATTCACATCAAACCTAGTACTGACCATGTAAATCGTATCCCTGCAGGTGGAATTGCCTTAGGAATGCTGGCAGACAATCGTGCCCTATCAAAAATTCAAGAGATTCAATTAGAAGCAGGAGACTTTGTTATTCTATTCTCTGATGGAATTACTGAGGCTAAGAACGTGACGGGAGAAATTTATACAGTTGAGCGCCTTGAGGAATTTGCAAAAATTCACACCAAAGGTGATACAACAGCTAATGACCTGTTTGAGAAAATTGCCGTTGATGTAAGCCGCTTCATGGAAGGACATAGGCAAGATGACGATATGACACTAATGATCTTTAAATGTCTTAGTGACGGAGAAAGTGTGGAAGTATCCGAGGTTCCACAAGAAAAGGCACCTGCTTTATAAGCTCCAAATCATCTAGATTGTACTTTCCATAGTAAAGGTCTTTTAGGTCTCTCCCTTGCTCTACAAAGGCTTTAATTTGATGATAGCCAGTAAAGTAGATCATATCTTTAGTAAAGGCTCCAGGCTTAGATGTGTCCTCCAGACCTCGTTTAACTTTAAGTGTTGTTTGGAAGGCGCGCTTTTTTGTCATGCCAAGCTTTCGACAGTAATCAAAAGTAGCTGCAAATCCATGCTTCATGGCAAAGTTAACAACAAAAACCAAAATAGCTGCACGGTAGTTTTTTTCATTTTCAACCATGGAAACCTGCTCTTGATTCCAAATGGCTAAACCTTCTTGAGTTTGAAGGTAGTTGGCAAAACCACGATTAAAGAGTTGGTAGTTTTGAGCCTTACCATTTTCAGCAGTCAAAATATGAGTTTCAATTTCGTGGGCAATAACCATTCGTAAACGATTCTCACTAAATCGAACACCTTCCCGTATGAAGAGTGCATTCCTCTTTCCTGCCATCACTACAGCTACCATGTCTCTTTTCATCTTAACCTTCCACTGTTCTAAGCCATAATCTTTAAAACATTGATCAAAGGCCAGTACAATTTGATCAGTATCCATTTTTCCTAACTTTGGATAGTGTTTAGGTTTTTGATCTAATTTCTTTTGTGCTTCTTGAAGAATTTCATCTGAAGGTTTTCCAAATAAATCAATACTTCGATCCATAAAGTGATCTGTACCAATGGCCTCAAGTAGAACAATTTTCTTTTCAATTTCAGTGAGCTTTTCAGAGAACATCTTTGAAAGTGCAGAATCTCCAATCTTTTTCCTTGTATCGCGAATTTTTTCTTTTAGATGCAAGGGGTCAAACATGAACTCTGTGTATTGAAACTGAGGTTCATAGCTATTGTCTTTCATGAAAGCATCTCGCTCATCCTTTAGGTTGATTGGCTTAAGGTGGTAAAGAAGCTTCAGTTGCCGATCAATGGAGATGATATCTTGATCAAGCTCACGGTAATTAGTGTGACTTGTGTTTATGTCCACAGGCTTTTTCTTTTTATCAAAATTTGGAAGACGAGAAGGTGCAGACTTCCCCCTGGATGGATCTATTAAAAAGTGACTCAGGTCTCGTCGTCCGAGCACTAGGTCAAAACTTTTTCCAGATAAATCTTCTACACGAGCCAATGTTTGAATTCGTGTTTCTGCAAGATTAAATTTAATTTTAACAGAGTCTGTTGTCTCTTCAGGCGGATCAATTCCAAGCGCTGAAACCAATTCACGATCAATAATACTGCGCTCAAGTAGAGGGTTAATTGAAGCCCACACTATGCGTGACCCCCCTGCCCCAAAGATAGTTAATTTTTCATGACTTCCAATAACCTCCTTACCTGTAACCTTTTTAACCTCTTTCTCAACTTTATTTCCAAACATATCCTGCGCAATACGTACTCCTTTTTCAGGAGTGGTTACTTTAACCCCTTGAATGCGTTCAAGTCTTTTTCTAAGAGGCGCTAAGTTTGCAATTTGCACCGCTAGTCCAGCACGTGCATTGATCTCAAGCAAAACAGGACCGGTGTTTTTATCTAAAACTAAATCTACGGCCAGGTAGCCTAGATTGGCGATCAACTGAACCTTTGATGAGATGTGAAGCATTTCATCCCAGTATGGGATCTTCAGGCCTCGAATTTCACCCACTTCAGGCACCTCATCAATAATCTTCCCTTTCTGAACAATGTGAGTCGCGGTTCCTTTCGCAATATCGATTCCTACACCCAAAGCCCCCTGATGGATATTGGCCTTCCCATCTGACTCTTTGGTTGGCAAACGAAGCATTGCCATCACAGGGATCAGATTGTGAACTACAATACGAATATCAGGCAAGCCTTTGTATGAGAAGGCAGCGAGTGCATCATCACAAACAATTCTTTGTTCAAAGAAAGCAACATCAGTTACCCCTGAGAGACTAAACCTTCCTTCTAAAATATCTCCGATATGCTCTTTGAGCTCCTCTACCTCCATCATAGTTCCGCTAGATTTTTCAAATTTACCATCTTTTCTCCCCACAAATGGGATAATCCCCTCCCCTCCAAACCCCATGTTTGGCTTAACCACGAAGGATGGTGGCAGGGATGAGAAGTCAAATTTTTCAAGCTCTTCTTGATTTCTAATGACTGCGAATAGACGAGGCACTGGAATATCGCGTGCAGATAAAAAGTGTTTGGACTTTAGTTTGTCATCTGCCATTCGTACTGCTTTTTTCTTGTTGAATGGACGTACGTAAAGCAAGTTACGTGCGTTGATCCCCAAAATACCAAAATCTGGAATTAGTCCCATTACTCTTCGGCGTGACGAATAATTTCTCTAAATCGCACGTACTCCATAAGCCTGAGCCCTGCCCATCTAGCCATGATTACGTTTGCAAATAGGAATAAGAAAATGATCTCCGGATGACCAAGGACAACAACCTTGAGCCACCCCCACTCAGCAACAAAGTAACAAAGGATAGCGACAAGCACCGCCTCTCCAACAAGAGTAAGTGCGGTACGTAAACCTTTACCACTCTGAATGCTCACAAACTTCTCTACCATAGTACTCATAATCAGCATCGGGAATACCGCCACACCAACCACACTAGAGATGTCCAGGATCGCCCCAAAGAAAAGTAAGATCAAAATCGTGAGGCTCACCAAGGTTAGAACAATCGCCATCCTAGGTATATATAAAAGCCGGTATCGTCGCAAAAAGAGACGTGTAAGCGTTCCAATTGCCAAAATGGCCAAGAGTATGAGGAGCCCATATGTTAGATCTAAGGCGATAAATGAAAGTGCAAGAATCGATGGCGTATACACACCCAAAGTTGCAAGTCCAACCACCTGTTTCATAAAGGCAACCACCGTAACAATAACAGGAAGCATTAAAATCAAACGGATTGTATTACTCGGAACTCCCTTATCAATCATAGTGTTCACTAAGTAACTGATGGCATTCCATGGTCGTAATTGAAGCTTAGAATCGACTTCAACAAATTGCATATTTCGACTCGTAAGAATCTCTAAGTATTCAGCCATTGAACCTGTCTCCAAAATCACCCAAACGGCTTCTGGACGGGTTAGTAAAATTTCTTCAGGTGAAATACTCTGGTAAACACCGCGAGCAATATTTTCTAGTGAACCAAAATCAGCATCAGAAACAAAAATTATACTTTTATCCCCAAAGAACTGCGGATCAGAGAGGTTTCCTTGCAGTTGTGAAAGTAGAGTGAGCCCAGAGCTGCCTTCTGTCCAAATTATGAGGGTGTCAGCGTCTTCAATTGCATTCAAATTCTCAATCACTTTTTTCTGCAAAGCTTCTTCAGCTAAAAATTCTGATTGAGCATCATAGGACTCAATTAAGTTAATCAGAACATCCTGTTCACGAGCAGAGTCAACAAAGCTTTGCACCTGGTCGGCTCTATCCTCAACGTTAGTCACTAGAGTCATGGTTCTTTCGTAGACCAAAAGGTCATGAATCACTGTCGACTGTTCAGTTTCTGCATCACGTACCACTAAAGTCACTTCATATTCTCCAGGCTCAGCGTAAGTGTGAACCACCTCAATACCCATTTCTCGGTTACCATCTCCATAAAACCATTCATAACTCACCGTCTCTGAATCAAGACTTTCATCAATTATAGAGGTTGAGGCGTCTAAGATGATTTTACGATTCACTTCAACACTTCCATCTGCAGAGATCTTTGCATCAATCAGACTCTCTTCTTCAGCAAGCTCTATGGGCTCTTCAAAGTCTCCAGGAAGAGAAAATGCAAGTGCTTGGCCACCAAGGAGCATGGCTAGAGTGAGGCTGGCAAGAAATCGTTTTAACATGTCCGTATCTTAGCACCCTTGAGAAAATTGCCCAAATATGATAAGATCATATGATAAATAAATATAAAACCTCCAAGGTATGGCACACAAAAAGCTTAAGCAGCTCGCAAAAGCGACGCGACCATTCATGGTTGCAGCGCTTGCACTAGCGCTTTTAAGCAATCCATTTGCATCAGAAGCTGAGCTTCAAACCAACACTCATGCGAGTGTAATCATGACACATAGCAGCATCGCTGGACTCTCGACACAAGTCGAATTGAGTGGTGATCCCCTCACTCCACTAGAAGTGAGCATCATCAAACCAAGCGGTAGTGAGCTTATCTTACAAACGACAAGCAACGAAGAAGGCCGTGCCAGCCTGAACGTGGACAGTCACCATGTAAGTGAAGCTGGGGACTACCTTGTCTCTACTCGTCATCTTGGAGGAGATGAAAGCTTTTCAGACCCAACTGAGTTTGAAGTTTACGCTGGTACAGTGTCTGACTTGAAATCAAGCATTAGTGTCAGTCAAAACACTTTAATGGCTGGAGAAACTTTAGAGCTTACCGTAGCGTTAAAAGATGATCACTTGAACCCACTTAAGGGGCATGTGGTTAAAACCATCGCAAGTGATGCGTACGTAGATATATATTCACCTGAGTTTGCAACAGATGAAAATGGAGAAATTCGTTTTTACGCTCTGGCCAATGACAAAGGAGACGACTACCTTGTTGATTTTGCCGTAATGGACACCAGTTCAAACACAACACTACGTGCACGACCTAAGGTTGCCGTTGTGGGGAAAGCTCAAAATGCCGACCAAGGTGGATTTAGTAATGTGTTCTCATCAGTGGTTCTCTCATCTAATGCAGGCCCACTAGATCACTTTACAATTGAAATTGAAGATGAAGACGATGCGATCGTAGAGGTGGGTGACGAACTCACGGTTGTTGTAAGCGCTATGGATGAAGACAATAACGTAGTAACCGATTACACGGGCACCCTTAGGTTTTCGTCTACAGATGGAAGTGCTACTCTGCCGAATGATTACACCTTCCTTGCTGATGATGCAGGGAGTCACAAGTTCAGCCTTTCTGTGAAATTTGTAACACCTGGCGAACAAACGCTTTCCGTAAATGATACGGAGCAGTTTACTATTGATGGAGAGTTTGACCTTGAAGTGACAACTGACTCAGAGTCAGACGCCGACTATGGTGATGACTTTGTAGAGGATGATTTCGAACGTGAAGGCGACTTTACACTTGTTAGCCCCGCTTCCGGAAGTTACTCAGAGGACAGCATTGATGTTCAAGGTGTAGCTCAGTACGGGTTCAGTGCGATAATCTATATTGACGATGAAGAAGCCGGACGAACAGATGTAGACTTTGACAACAGCTTTAGCTATACCGTTTCCAATCTTGAAGACGGATCTTACGACCTCTATGCTGATATTGTAGAACTTGGTGATGGAGATGAAGGCGAAGAAGAGATTCTGGAGGTGATTGAAAGCTCTGACCTTGAAAGCATCACTATAGATACTGAAGCTCCTGAGCTTGTTTCAATTGAAACCGACCCAGAGTCTGAAGTTGAAACTGAATCCGACGTAGAAGTGGTTATCCTTTCTGAAGGAGGGCTTGAAAATGTAAGCATTCTATTTAATGACGAAGTTTACGAGCTTGAAGAAACTTCTACATCAGGAAAGTACACCGCAAGCATCCCTATGCCTTCAGAAGAAGGAGAGTATGGGTTCGATGTAATCCTAACGGATGCTCTTGGTAATGATGTTCAATATAGAGATCAATTGACACTTAGCCTTGTGAAATCACTTGGTGACTCAGAGAGTGAAGAAGATTCAGAGGAGGGTGAAGAGGAGCCAGAAGAGGAAACTGATGATGATGAAAGCCTTATAGCTCAAGTGGCTAGTGTGACAACAACTGGTGACGAAGAAACAGTACTTGTTTCATGGGAGTCTCCGGAGTCAGACAGCCCAATTTCTTATTACAAGGTCTACTACGGACCTTCTGCAGACGCACTATTCGCTATCTCACAAACATTTGATAGCAGCACCAACTGGAAGGTGACCAACCTCCCTGCTGAAGAAATTTACTACTTTGCTGTATCAGCTGTAGACATTGAAGGAAACGAAAGCGAACAAAGTGAAGCTGTGATTGGAATTCCACTTGAGGCCGAAAAAGAAGCAGCTCCGCAAGAAACTCGACCACAAGATGAACGCCCAGCATTAAAGGAACTACCTCCACAAACACCTGAAACTGGTGCCGGAACAGGAGTTCTACTTGCCCTTAGTGGGCTTGGGGCTGCTGCCTTTACACGACGGCGAGGCTAAGCTTCTCCACACTGATAAACTTTGCTACACTCCGGGGGTATTAAAAACCCCCGGTTATTCATTTTCTATTTCAAACTGTTAACATCCTCGCGGATCTACTTTCAATCTTGATCGTGGTTCGCGTTCTTATGTCTTGGTTTGTACAGAATCCCAATCAAAATCGATTAACTCGGTTTATTCATGAAACCACTGAGCCAATTTTAAAACCCCTACGACGAGCTTTACCTCGACTTGGAATGCTCGATCTCTCCCCTATTATTGCAATTCTTCTTATTGAAGTGGCTCGCAATTTGATCAATTCAATTTTATGATTCACCTTTACGACAGTCTCAAGTCTGAGAAACTTCCCTTTGATAAAAAACCTGGAGAAACAGTTAATATGTATGTGTGTGGGCCAACCGTTTATGACAATGGTCATTTAGGCCACGGACGTAGCGCCGTTGCTTTTGATATTATTCGCCGAACTCTGCTCTTCGCAGGGTATGATGTGAACTTTGTTTTCAATTATACGGATATTGACGACAAGATGATCAATCGGGCAAATCGTGAAGGCATCACCGTATCTGAGCTTTCTGACCAGATCTCACCCACCTATGATGAGGACTATGCCGCATTGGGAATCATGCCTCCCACTCACAATCCTCGAGCAACAGAGTTCATTGGTGAGATGATCGACATTGTGAAGACTCTTGAGGAAAAAGGACATGCCTACGTCTTAGAGGACGGTGTTTATTTTGATATCACCACCTTTGAAGGCTATGGAAAGCTTTCTCATCAAAAGTTAGATGAGCTGAATGCAGGTGCTCGAATTGAAGAAAGAAAAGACAAGCGAAATCATCAAGACTTTGTGCTCTGGAAGTTCAAAAAAGAAGGAGAACCCTTTTGGCAAAGCCCCTGGGGTGATGGACGGCCAGGTTGGCATATTGAGTGTAGCGCCATGAGCCGTAGCCTACTTGGTGAGACTTTTGATATTCATGGAGGTGGACTTGATTTGAAATTTCCACATCATGAATGTGAAATTGCTCAAAGTGAAGGGGCTCACGAAAAAACTTTTGCTCGCTACTGGATGCACAATGGTTACATCACAGTGAATGATGAAAAAATGAGCAAGTCTCTTGGAAACTTTTTTACACTGCGAGATATCTTTAAAGAGTATCACCCTCGTGTGGTTCGATTCTTCCTCATTGGAAGTCACTATCGATCACCTATTGAATTCAATAAAGAGTTACTTGAGCAAGCACGACAAACACTTCGCGGTTTGGATGACTTCTACCTAAGAAACACCACAGGTGGAATTGATGAAACTCTGATCAAGAACGTTATGGAAAAGATGAGCAATGATTTTGATGTGGCGGGTGCCCTAGGGGTTATCTTTGAATGGATCAACACAAAACCAACAGAGGTTCGAGGAACCTTAGATAAGATCAATGAATTGCTGAATGTATTCCCAGTAGATTTCAAACTCACTGAAGAGGAAACAATTCTTATCAAGGAGCGTGAAGAAGCTCGTTCTGAAAAGAACTGGGCTCGCTCAGATGAGATTCGTGACCAACTAGCACACCTTGAATTAGAAGATGGGGCAAGTGGAACACTTGTGAAGCCTAGAATTTAAACTTGATGGTGAGTGCACACTCACCTATGATGGGGGTATGACTATTTACGCCCATGCTGACGCTGACTGCTTTTACGTTTCTTGCGAAAGAATACGTGACCCTCGTCTAGTCGGAAAACCTGTAGGTGTGCTTGGCAATCAAGGAGCCTGCGTCATTGCCATTAGCTATGAGATGAAAGCAGCTGGCGTGGAAGTGGCTATGCCTATCTGGAAGGCTAAGAAGATTTGCCCAGAGGGGATTTTTATTAAGCGAGATTTTAGATGGTACGGTCTGCTATCTCACGCCATGCAAAGTATGCTCTCAAAGTATTCAGACAAAGTAGAGTACTACTCTATTGATGAAAGCTTCATGACCTTTGATATTGATTTTGATGAAGCTCGGAAGCTGGCTCCACAGATGCAAAAAGAAATCTATACGGCAACAGGACTCCCTATCAGTATTGGATTTGCCAGGACAAGAACACTCTGCAAGCTTGGCTCAAAAAGAAACAAACCCTTTGGAACCCTCGTGATTGACGAACGAAACCGTGAAGCTATTTTGAAGAATACAGCCATCCATAAGATCAATGGCATTGGTCGACAGTTGGCTCGACGCACTGAAGCTTTGGGAATAGAAACCGCCTGGGACTTCATGAGCCGACCAAGAGAGGAGATTAAACAGCACTTTCATAGGCCAGGCGAAACAATATGGTACGAACTTCAGGGGCGACCCATCTTGACCGTAAAGCCAGAGTCGGAACAAAGAAAGGTAGTCTCACGTGGAGGTAGTATTTGGGGTCACCATAAGGACCCCTCTTACATTTGGGGTTTTTTGGTGCGAAACCTTGAGCGGTTTCTTACTTGCCTTTGGGATAATCAAATTGAAGTTAACTCTCTCACCACTGTTCTTCAAACTTCAGATGGTCGAGCCTTTCAGCACAAAATTCCTCTCGAGGACTTCACCAGCAATCAATCTCCCCTACTCCATGCTCTCAAAGAGGGCTTTCGTCACACTTACAAAAAAGGACCTAGCTACTGCCGTGTTCATCTCGTTGGAGGCTCCATTCGAAGCGCAAACGTACGACAGCTAAATCTCTTTCACAAGCCGGACCCTAGGAGTGGTGAGATTAAAAAATTGAAAGCCAATCTTAATGCCCGATTTGGACTCTTCACTTTACGCAATGCTTCTACCGCTCACGCTGCTGAAGTGTTTAAAGACAAGGTTAGCGATTTTGAGATCGTTGACGTAAGTGGAAAACAATTATTTAGTTAAATATGTGCCTTACCATTCGATTCTCCAGCTTCGAGTTCACTGACGACCAGCTTAAAATGCTGGCACCTTTTCGGACAGGAAACGAACTTCGCATGAACGTTAGAAGCCCTCAAGCGGTGCTTCCCATTCAAGACAACGGGGTCAATCACCTTATCTGCTGGGGGAATAAAACTCACAGTAGGCTACCAAAAACAGGCTTTTGCAAAAAAGAATCTCTTGAAAGTGGGCGCTGGCGCTGGCTAAACCCAAAGCCAGTCAAGATACTCGCCGCTTTTGGCCAAACCAATGGCGTATGGTACCAGGTGCGCGAAGGCATTCACGGTATTTTGGTTTACGATGACTTGGGTATTCCACACTGTTTTATGCTCACACAGCCCTCAACTCACTACTTTAAGACCATGACAGGAAATGAAAGAATGCCCGCTTTAATAAATCAAATAATTTGAGCTTTAACAGGTTAAAACTAGGGATGGCACACTCCCGCTTACGTCAAGCTGTCAATAATCTTGACAACAGTCAAACACCACTAGACCCTTTACAAAAAAACAAAAAGCCAGCTAAAGTTCCAAGTGAAGTCAGAGAACAACATAAGATTTCAAGTCAAACCCCTAACGTCCGTCAAAATGGTTAACACAAATTTTACCATCAACACTCAGCTGTCACCTCAGCAAGTGGAGCTGCACCCCCTCATAGAGGGACTACTTATTGTCCTTTCAGACAAAGAAAAATATATTATTGAGAATCGTTTTGCCCTGAATGATAAGAGGCGGCAAACGCTAGAACAGATTGGTCAACATTTTGGTGTGACTCGTGAACGAATCAGACAAATTGAAAAAAGCGCATTAAGAAAGCTAGAACGAAACGCACAAAATACAAACATAAAGATTTTATCTGAGTTTGCAAAAGCTCTTCTTGAAAAAGAAGGTGGTGTAGCAAAGGATAGCTACTTCAAAGGGCTACTTATGGAGATCCTTCCAAATGTAACCAACGAAGAAATTCAAGATCTACATTTAGCTCTGATCTTAGATAAAGAAATCGAATTCCAATCAAACACACTTAAGTTTCACCCTCACTGGAGGCTTAACACATTTAAGGCGACAGCAGTTAAGGACATCTCTCGTGTAAGCGTAAAAATGCTTCAGAAGAACAAAAGTGTCATGCCTGTCGAACGTTTATCTGGGAAAATTAACGATGCGCTTCCTTACACACTTGATGAGAAAGCAATTAAGAATGCCCTTCTCGTAACAAAGGAATGTAAATTTACGGATTCAGGTGTTGGGCTTTACGCATGGCGACATATTCATCCGCGAACTTTACGAGATAAAATTCAGTACATGTTACAAAAAGAAAAAAAACCTCTTCACTTTACAAAGATTGCAGATCACATTAAAAACGCAAACTTTGATGAAAAGAAGGTTAACGTACAAGCGGTACATAACGAGCTAATAAGAAACGAAAATTTTGTTCTAATTGGACGAGGAATTTACGCCCTGAAAGAATGGGGTTACAAAACAGGTACGGTTGCAGACGTGATTAAAGACATCCTATCAGATGGGAAAGCACGTACTCGTGAAGAAATCACTAAAGCTGTCTTAGAACAACGACACGTTAAAACAATCACTATCTATCTGAATCTAAAGAACAAACCTGAATTCATTCGAGTCGGACGAGACAAGTACACACTGGCTTAGATCACAAGTAAAACATCCAAAAAAAGACTCTCGGACCGCTGAGAGTCTTTTTTTTAATTAACCAATTAAGCTAGAAGCATGAGGGGTGAAAAAGAAGAGACTTAACCCTCCTACTAGTAAGATCACAGTCATACCAATCAAGACCCTTACACCAACCTTCTTTGAGCCAAAGACGTACACAATCACTCCTTTTGAAAGAGTGTTTGTCATTGCTGCGATGGTAACTGCTATGGAAGCGGAGCCTTTAGAGATAGAACCTGCCTTCTCAAGATTAGCCATTGAAACTGTAATTGCATCCACATCCATGACTCCAGAGATTAAAGCGGTGATATATAAACCTTGATCACCAAAAGTTTGATTTGCATATTTTGAAACCAAAAGCAGTGCTGCGAACAGCAGACCAAATTGAATAGCTGGTTTTAGTTGAAATGGGCTCTTTAAGTGCAGGTCCTTGTAGTCGAATTTTGACTTTTTATTATTTTTTTCAAAGACCCAAATAAACAAAGTAACTACGACTCCTGCAAGACCCATAGCCCCCATGGGTAAAAGTAAGGTTTCGAGCAGTGCTGGGTTCAGTGCGAAAACTTCAAGAAGAACTCTGAAAAACATTGCCGTAGAAGCAATTAGGATCCCAAATACAAAAGGGCTAACTACTCGTTTATTTTTCTTGCTCAACTCAGAGAAACTCATCGAGACAGCCGTTGAAGAGACCAGCCCTCCAAGGAAGCCTCCGAACCCAATTCCTTTTTTAGGACCAAAGATCTTAATTGCAGCGTAGCTCACCAATGAGATACTAGAGATCAAAACAACCACAAACCATATTGAATAAGGGTTTAAAACATTTAAAGGCCCCATTACTTGATTAGGCAGCAATGGCAAAACAACAAAGGCAATAGCGATAAACTTCAATCCTGCATAAACCTCGTCACGAGTGACGTTATCTGCAAAATGATGAAGCTTCTCTTTGAAGTAAAGGAGAGTCAGAACTATCAATATAATAGTCGCAGCAATCATCAAAAGGTTCATAGCTACTAAAATCCCACATAAGTAAACTAAAATAGCTGCAAATTCAGTAGTTGCTCCCGTATCCCCTTTTGCAGAGGTCACAAAGTAAGAAACGGTTACCATGGTAATGAACCCCGCAAAAGCGACAGCAAACAAGGGAACATTTGATGCGAATAAACTGTGCGTAAGGTAACCAAGAATTGAAACGAGGGACATCGTCCTCACCCCAAATTGATGGTGCTCCCCATTGTCAGGAGTTTTTTCACGCTCAATTCCAACTAACATTCCCATTAAAAGAGAGAGAAAGAGCCCCTGGAGAAAAGCGAGTGATTCGGTCATGATTTTGGCGTTATATTTATAGTGTAGAAAAAACTTGCCCTTTTCGCAAGATGCGCTAAAATGCCTGGGCAGCTAAGGCTGTGGTTGAAAATTCAAATTTGGTACGGGCAAGTGGCGGAATTGGTAGACGCGCTAGCTTGAGGGGCTAGTGGACTTTATTGTCCGTGGAGGTTCAAGTCCTCTCTTGCCCACCATCAACCCACATTGTGGGCGCTTAGCTCAGTTGGTTAGAGCGTCTGGTTTACACCCAGAAGGTCATAGGTTCGACTCCTATAGCGCCCACCATTTAGAAAAATCAAGGCCCACGCATGTGGGTTTTTATTTTTGTAATGCTGCGACAGCAACAAGGAGGAGAACCGTAGGTTCGATGCTGAGTAGGAACGAGAGACGCGGTAAAGCTAGCTTTGACATGTCCGAGTGACGACCTCAGTAAAACATTTGTGAAACAAATGGATACTCCTATAGCGCCCACCACCTACACCTTGTTAAAAAGGTGTTTTTTTGCTATAATATCTTGATTAATAACTATTTAGCTATGCCCAGCAGACGAGGACATGAAGCTTCACCAGGGGGTGACAACCTAACCCATAGAGAACACTATGGTCGTGAGGAACGTCGAGATAACAGAAGAGAGCGTGGCGCAGAACGAAGAGAAGCACGAAAAGAGTACAGAGGAAAGCGCACAGAAATTCGTGAAGAAATTGATATGGCACGGGCTGGACTAGCGCGACGTTTGAGCGTTCGTCTTGCTGAGGTTGAAGAGCTTAGAGAACAACATAAGAAAGAAAATCTCACCTACGCACTACCAGAAAATTATGAAGAGATTAAAGCGCGTATTGAGTCGCTAGGTGACGGTGAAGACAAAGGTAAATATGAAAGCGAATTCCCAGAAAAAAGACTTCGTAGACGGGCAATGAACAATGATCTTCAAATATTGAGGCTAAGAGTTCGTGGTCTTCGAACGTCACTTCGTCGTCATACTTCACATGAAGTAGAAGAAGTTGAGGCTCCACCAGTAATTCCTGTTGAGCCCAAGCCAGAACCAAAAGAAAGACCTCAACCTAGAACTGGACAACGGCCACCATCAGCTCCTAGGAGACGTGATGAAGAAGTTGTCATTCCAGACCCACCACCAGCGGCAGAAATTAAAGACCCTGTCCCTGCTATGCCAACTGCAGCAGAAATTGCGGAAGAGAAAGCGGCGGAAGAAACTAGAATTGAAGAAGCAAAGAAACGTGCAGAAGAAATTAGAAAGGCGGAAGAAGCTGAGAAGTTAGCTGCTGAAAAAGCTAAAGAGGAGGCAAAGATCGCTGAAGAAGCAAAAAAAGCGGAGGAGCTTGAAAAAGCCGAACAGGAAAAGAAAGAAGCCGCTGAAAGAGAAAAGCTACATGATGAAGCTATAGACCTTCTAAAAGGTTTTAAACTTGATGAAATATATGATGAAGAATTTATAGATTGGATTGATGAAAAGAATCCTGATGAAATAATCCCTTTAAGTGATCTACTCAAGTCTGACGATGATAATGCTCAGAAGACAGCAAACAAAAAGTTAGAAGTTCTCTATGACGACTACGTAGGTGAACTTCTTGGAGATACAGATGAATTATTCCTAGGTGAATATGGTGTGGATAAAGAATTTTTAGATGAAAATAGTGAAAATATTGATCTATTTTGGAAGTTCTATAGAGAATCTGATCCAAGCTCATTCATTGAAGATCTTAGAAATCTTTACGAAGGGAGTGGCACTGTAGAAGGAATAGCGGCCTTTGAAAGCATTAGCCAGCTGTACAATAGCGATGAATGTATCGCACACAGAAACGCTGAAAAACTACAAGACTCCCCCATTGATTGGGTGAAGGACGTAGTTCAAAATAAAATGAATGAACAAGAAATGGGTGGAATGGAAGTAAAAGAGAACTCAGAATCTGGGATTGAACTTCACCTTGAAGACAGCTCTCTAGAGCTGATTAAGGAAGGTGATTCATGGATATTAAACTCACCTAAGTACCCAAATCTACTCAAAGAAGGTGCAGAAGCAAGATATGACTCTCCAGAACTAGCACTTATTGATGCAAGAAAGTTACTTCGAGAGATTGTTCTTATGGACACATTGATGGAAAGCGTTCAAGACATGGTAGGACATGAAGCCCACCCCCATAAACCATTCATGGTGACTGGTTCAGATTCAAATATTGAGTTTAAGGACGCTCGATGGTATATGCCAAACGCCAATAAAGCATGGGACAGAAGAGGTGGTATCTACCAAGCTAATCACTTAGTAGATATATTCTCAATCACAAACGCCTTAAATACAGCCTACCTAAACGAGCATGGATACTCAGAAGCAATTCCACAATGGGAAAAAGACAAGCGAAATGCAAAAAGACACTTTAATAAAGTTGATGAGCTTCAAAAGGAAAGGAACCTCGATCTCACCTTAGAGGCCAATGAAAGCTTTGATGGAGTGACTGTAACTGAAGAAGGTCTCGGTGAATCACTATCAATCAGTCGAAATGAAAATGCCTGGATTGTTCACTTTGATCACCCAGAGATGCTTGGTGACTCACAACTGACTTTTGACAATCCAAAAACTGGATTAATGGAAGCGGTAACTTTATCAAAGACACTACTCAGAAGAGCTCATGAACTAAATAATATCTTGGAAGAAGTCGAATCTATTGAATCTCCTGATGCTCTCTTTAGCCTTGATGATCAAGAGAGAATTCAATTCAATGGGAGAACTCTATTTGTAAACAGAACAAGCCCGTACAGCGCCAGTAAAAGCTTTGACCATGACTTAATTCAACGTAAAGACTTCGTTAATGCTTTAAACCTAAATTACCTTTCGGGTGTAGAGGGTGTAGATGCATTAGAAGCGTCAGATGAAATGAGAGCTTATGGATGGGAATTGAACCACACAAAGGATCTAGACAGATCCACTGCTGGAGTTCAACATTTAGAACAATGGAAAGTTAAGTTCCCAATTGAGATTAGTAACGAAGGAACAGCCTACCTAGACCTAGATGAAAACCATCAAGTCAAGATTCAAAAAGTTGAAGATCAATGGATGATTGATGTACCAGAACGTTACCTTCCAGCAATTGAAGGATCACAAGATTTGGCCTTTGACAGCCTAGAACAGTTGATCCAAAAATACGATCAAATCATGCCAATGATTCTGAAAGTACACACTGCACTAACTGTCTTTGAAGAAAAAAATCTAAGTCTTGACGCTGCTGAACTACAAAAAAATGGACAGCCGTTCTACTACAAGAATGATTTCACATGGGGCAACCAGGTGATGTTCTCATCAGAAACAACAGGATCCACATTAAGCCGAAGTGTCTACGATGGAAGATCTCAAAAAATGGACTCACAGTTCAATTTTAGAAACTTCATTAAGGTACTGAATGAAATTTACATTTCAGAAAACCAAGCTGAATACGCAGACGCACTAGCTGCGAAACCAGTTGCTCAGGATGTAGAAATTGATGAAGATCGGTTAAGATCAACGCAAGGACGTCAATGGGGTGAACCTATTTAATCAAGCTGCTCCCCTAAGACTAAACTAAGTTTGAGAGTTTCAATACCTCGGGCAATTTCAAGAACAACGGTGTCTCCAACTCGGTGGCTAGCTAAAGCATTTGCAATGCTATAACTGGAATTAATAAGCTCCCCATCTACAGAAAGGATCACATCTAACCCTTCAAGACCTGCATCATCTGCAGGCCCTCCTTCAATTACGCCCAATAGACCCGCATTCTTATCTCCCATAATTATGGCTCCATAGCTATATTTCAGATTGAAACGTTGTTGCAACCCAGGATTCACCATCATATAACGAACCCCCATGTAAGGTCGTACAATTTCCCCGTACTCATAATATGAATCCAAAACCAACTTAAGATCATTCGAGGGAATCGCGAATCCAATCCCTTCTGCAGTTGAGTCAACCGCTGTATTCATGCCAAGAACTTCTCCTTCCAAATTAATTAGTGGACCTCCACTGTTTCCAGGATTGATGGCTGCATCTGTCTGAATCAGACCAACAAGACTTTCAATGCCACTTAATCCTCCTGCCGCAAGAATGTCACGACCTGTAGCCGAAATGATACCTGCTGTAGTGGTATTTGCATATTCACCTAGGGCATTTCCAATGGCAAGCACAGGCTCACCCACCTGAACATCATCAGAGTCAGCAAGATCAATGTGAGGCAGTTCCCCTACTCTGGAGTCATCATCTGTTATTAGCAGTATAGCAATGTCATTCAACGAATCTCGATCTAAGACCTCAGCCGTAAGCTCACTACCATCTTCAAGAATAAGTACATATTCAGCGTCTACATCTTCAACCACATGCTTGTTTGTTAGAGCCAAACCATCAGGTGAAACAATGAAAGCTGTTCCACTACTCACCTCTGTCAGAGGAGTAGTGCCTGTGGACTCATTTGTGTTAGATGAAAATTGTTGAAACCTTTGACTCAACTCTTTTAAGGCAACAACACTAACAACAGCGGGGGCTGAATTCTCCCACGCGGAAGTGAAATCATAGGCTTCATAACTCACCTCTTGATTGATTTCATCTTCATCTAGCTCAGAAATCAGGTAATAAGTTATACCACTTCCAACAGCACCACCAATGGCAGTGATCAGCACTAGGAGTGCAAGAGCTAATACGAGATGTTGACGCTTCATAAACACCATAAGTTACAGGTTTAAATAGAGTTTATCATAGAGGGGTTCTTTACAAAAGAATTAACACTGTGCAGACTAGGGGTGATCTTTCCCCACTATGAAAAACCTAATTAGAGAAGAAATCAAAGAAAAGCGTCGTTCGATTAGTGAAATCAATCGTGAAAGGAAAAGTCATCAGATCTTTGATAAGTTCATCAGCCTACCCGAGCTTAAAGAGGTGACAAACCTCCTAGTTTATATATCCCATACTGAGGAAGTAGTAACTCACTTTATGGTGAAGCGCCTCCTACAGTCAGATATAACCCTTTACACCCCAAAAGTTGAAGGAGATACGTTAATAGCTTGTCGACTTGATCACTGGGAAGACTTGGAATTTGGCGCTTTTGGAATTTTAGAACCCAAAGAAGTAATCGAGATCAAACACCCTTCAGAGTTTGATATAATTATGGTTCCAGGAGTTGCCTTCAGTAAAAAAGGTGACCGAATGGGACAAGGAAAAGGATTTTATGACCGATATCTAAAGGAAAGCACTGCCGTTAAGGTTGGTCTTGCTTACGATGAACAAATTCTAGATGAACTGCCAACTGAAGAACATGACGTCCCAATGGACATTATTATTACCGACTCAACAATAATTCGCCCCTAACCCTAAACCATGCAAAACCTCCAAGGACAAGATCCAGCTATCTACAACGCCATTAAGGCGGAAGAAAAGCGTCAAGCTTATGAAATCGAGCTGATCGCCTCAGAAAACTATGTTTCCCCTGCTGTACTTGAAGCAATGGGAACGATCCTTACCAACAAGTACTCAGAAGGATACCCAGGTAAACGTTACTACGCAGGACAAGAAAACATCGACGTGATTGAGAATCTTGCCATTGACCGGGCTAAAGAACTATTTGGTGCTGAACATGCCAATGTTCAAGCCTTATCAGGATCACCAGCCAATGCTGCTGTGTTCATGGCTTTCCTTAAGCCAGGAGACAAAGTACTTGGGTTTAACCTTGCACATGGAGGTCATCTTTCACATGGTCACCCAGTGAACTTCTCTGGTGTGCTTTACGATTTCGTACAATACGGAGTTGAAGAAGAAACTGGATTGATCGACATGGATAAACTTCGTGACCTTGCTCATGAACATAAACCAAAAATGATTATCGCCGGATTCTCAGCCTACTCAAGAGAGGTGGATTGGAAGCGATTCAAGGAAATTGCTGATGAAATTGGAGCCATTACTATGGCCGACATTGCTCATATTGCCGGACTCATTGCAGCGGGAATTGTTAACTCACCAGTTCCATACTTTGATGTTGTTACAACGACAACCCATAAAACCCTTCGAGGGCCACGAGGCGCGCTCATTATGTGTAAAGCTGAACACGCCAAAGCGGTAGATAAAGCTGTATTCCCAGGAATGCAAGGAGGGCCACACGATCACATTACTGCCGCTAAGGCAGTTGCTTTCGCTGAAGCGCTCAAGCCTGAGTTCAAGGAATACGCAACTCAAATCATCAAGAATGCCCAAGCTATGGCTGATGAGCTCATGACTCTTGGATTCAAAGTTGTCTCTGGAGGTACGGACAATCACTTGATGCTTGTAGATACCATGGCCAAAGATGTACCAGGTAAGGTTGCTGAAAAGGTAATGGAAAAAGCAGGGATCTCTTGTAATAAGAACATGGTGCCATTCGATCCACGTTCACCATTTGACCCTTCAGGAGTGCGCCTTGGTACACCTGCCATCACAACCCGAGGAATGAAAGAAGAAGAATCTCGACAAATCGCTCGATGGATCAATGAACTACTCAGTGATCCTGAAAACGAAGAAATTCAAGCCAAAGTAAAGGCAGAGGTTAAAGCCATGTGTGAGAAATTCCCTGTGCCAGGAATCACGGTTTAGTCCTTCCCTTTTAGAACAACCACAGTGATATCATCGTCGTGCTCTTTGTTCCCAATATATTGGATAACATCAGAGAGCACGGCGTTTTTAATTCCTTCTGCTGTAAAGAGATCATTACCTGCATCCTGAACGATACGTTTAAATCGAGCCATTCCATATTGCTCACCCTTTTTTCCAATTGCCTCAGGCACCCCATCACTATACATAACAATCACATCATCCTTTTTCATTTTGATTGATTGAGGTTTAATAATATCAGCCAGATTATCTACAAATCCCAAAGCCATCCCCTGTTGTTGAACTTCAGTCACCTTCTTTTTACCTGAGTCATAATAAAGAATTGCAGGGTGACCGGCATTTACATAGTGAAGCGTTCGCTTCTTGTCATTCCAAAATGTAAGCGCCATGGTAATAAAAACCTTAGCTGTTGTCTTTGCCTTAATCACTTCATTTAATTTATGAATCACATCAGAGATTTCGTTCTCTCTTCTCAATCCATAAAGCATTGCATTGGCAATTGAAGAGACAATCCCTGCCGCTACTCCATGACCAGTCACATCACCAAGGTAGAAAAGATGGCAACCATTTGCCATTTCAATATAATCGAAGGCATCTCCACCTACTTCTGAAGCAGGAACAAGTCCACCAGCAATATCTAAATGCTTAAGTTCAAGCTTGTCAGAAGGAAGAAGCTCCTGCTGAATTTGTGAAGCAAGCTCCAGTTCTTTTTGTACTCGCTCTTGGTAGACACGAGCTTCAGTTGAAGCTTCGAGATCCTTTGCCATCTTGTTGAAAGTTTGCGCTAAAACACCAACTTCATCTTTAGTTTTAACCTTAACTCTTGTTTTAAAATCACCTTTACCTAGCTTTAAGGCCGACTTCTTAAGTTCTTTAATTGGGTTTGTGATGCTTACTGACATCATAAATGAAAGCATAAGCGTCAGAACCAGCCCAACAACAGCGGCAACAATAATTTGTGTACGAGCTAACTTTAGACGCTCTTCAAGCTGTGAATAATTAACAAGATACGTAATCGCGTACGCATTATCATAAGGAACAACTATGTCAGTAATTCGACTACGATCACTCGGTGCTTTTACACGTTCTTCATTTGAATCCACATAATTAATAGATTGATCATCATTAAACTTCACATAAATAAGCTCTCCTGAGTCCATTAAAATCGACATGTGATTGGCTTGAACTCGATTAAGCTCATCGGAATCAATCACCGTTCTGATTGTTCCCTCATATTGAGCGATCTCCTCCTCAACAGAGTCAAACAAAACAACACCACCATAGCTGGTAATACTCAAATGATTGATATCGCTATTTCGTCTAAGCAAACCACTTAGATCACGTTGAAATGGGATGTAATTTCCAGGTTCAAGATAATTAAAATAACTCTCCATTACCGACTCTGTACTCAGCTGAGTAAACAACTGTACAGACTCTGCAATATCACCAGTTAATTCACGTGCCTTTGCATCAAGCATAAAGCTTCCTACAATAACAAAAAGCACCACAATGAGCGTACCGAACGCGAGGGTGAATTTCGTCTTTATGGATTTAAACATTCTATGGCGTGATTTAATCTTACTATTCTACCACATTTTCTACAATTTCTGAAGCTAGAATGAGTCCATCCAACCTGAGAGGCCAATGAACAGAAGGGTGAACCCCGTAAAGTACTTTTGCTTCAAATAGTGGGTAAGCCACATGCTCATCAAAATAGCTCCTGGCAATCTCCTCTAAAAGCACACGTCTTTCTGTTAGATCTAAGGTGTAGGAAGCCTCTTCAATCAATCGATCAAGCTCCAAATCAACATACTCAATTCCATTGAACTCACCAGATGAATGAACTACAGCCTCTAAAAATTCTGATACATCAGCTAGATCATATTTCCATCCGAAGAAGTAAAGCTCTGACTCACCAGAGTATATTTTATCTTCAAACTCATCCAAGGGTAGGCTGTTCAACTCCAAATCTATTCCTGCTGCAGATAGATCTTCTGCAATGACCGCACCTAAACTTTCTAAACCTTCAGGAATATCCATTGTTAAATTCACTCGTTGATTCAACTCTATCAATTCACTTTCAACAGGAATCCAATTTGATACATAACCCATAATGCCAGAGGCAGCGTACTGTCCAGATGGCATTAAATACCCACCACCTAGCTCTGAGAAATAAGTTACGCTTAGTGCTGACCAAGCAGCATCACGTACGTTTTGGCTCACCAAGTTGGGATTCATCATTAAGAAACTGGATTCTAAGCTTGGAAAATCAATCAGTTCAATGCCTTCAGACTCTAAGTCCTCTACAAATTGAGGAGGCACATTTGCAAGCACTTGAATATCCCCATCAATTAAGGACTCATAACGTTGAACAAAAGACGGGAGGTATCTTAATCGAGCTTCCGCATAATAAGGCAGCTTCCCCCAGTAATAATTAAAACGCTGAAGAATTAATGTGTCATCCTCAAAGCCAGAGACAAAATAAGGCCCAGTCCCTGTTGGCGTAATGTAGTCATCAAATCCATTTGGAACCATATAGAGGTTCACTAGGCGATTTAGAAGCAAAGGATCTGGCTCAGAAGTTTGAACCTGAACCCTGTAATCTTCAGAAGCCGTAACTCCTACAATTCCTGAAAGCAGATCTCTCAACTCTGACTCCTCCGAGTTCATTGCAACATCAAAAGAATAAAGCACATCTTCAGAATCAAAAGCTGTCCCATCATGGAACACAACCCCCTCTCTGAGTCTAAACTCCCACGTCTTATCATCTAAACGCCCCCATGCCACAGCTAAAGCGGTATCCGTATTAAAGCTGGCATCGTAACTAACAAGAGGATCATAAATATTAGAAAGATACTTACGGTCTTTAGACTCATAGCTAAACGGTGAATAATCCGTAATAGGTTCGGCATAAGCAATACTAACCGAATCATCACTCAATTCAGAAGTATCAACTGACGTTTGACAACCAAGCATCAAAAGACAAGTCAGTCCGGCAATATATTTATGTAGGCGCGTCACAGCTACAGCATATCGGACTAATCCTCCTTCTTCAATACAGCAAGGAAAGCTCGTTGAGGAATCTCCACAGAACCAAACATTTTCATACGCTTTTTACCGGCCTTTTGCTTCTTAAGAAGCTTATCTTTACGAGAACGATCACCTCCATACAACTTAGCCGTCACATCTTTACGAAGCGCAGGAATAGTTTCACGAGAAATCACTTTTGAACCAATAGAGGACTGAATCGGGATTTCAAATTGAGCTCGAGGAATAATATCTTTCAAACGCTTACACACGGAAATTCCATGAGATCTAGCCTCACTTCTATGAATCATAATTGATAAAGCACTCACCTCCTCATGATTCACTAGAATATCCAGCTTAACAAGATCACCAGATCTAAATTCAATAAATTCATAACTTAATGAAGCATAACCAGAGGAAATACTTTTCAATTTGTCATAGAAGTCTACAACAATAGAAGCAAGTGGGATTTCATAAATCACATTCACTCGATTCTCATCTAAATAGATCATGTTTTTAGAGATACCACGTCTATCTTGAAGGAGCTTCATCACTCCCCCCAAATACTCCTTAGGAACCAAAACTTCTACTTTCACCCACGGTTCAAAGATCTCCTCTCTATAATTAGAATCTGGAAGGTCAGCTGGGTTTGAAATTAGAATGGTCTCTCCATCAGTTTTTTTAACTTCATAGGACACGCTAGGCGCCGTAACAATCAAATCCAAATTATATTCACGCTCAAGTCGTTCTTGTACGATATCAAGATGCAAAAGACCTAAGAATCCACATCGGAAGCCATGTCCCAATGCTCCAGACTGTTCAGGCTCAAAAGTTAAAGCTGAATCATTCATACTGAGCTTCTCAAGAGCATCACGAAGCAAAGGATAATCCTCCCCTTCGACACTAAACATCCCTGCAAAAACGAAAGGAACTACTGTTTTGTATCCGGGCAAAGGTTCAACACCAGTTAGATCCAAACCTCCTTTATTTCTTCTCCAAATAGTATCTCCCACACGGGCATCTCCTGTTGATTTCATACCTGTTACAACATAACCAACCTCACCTGCATTTATAACAGGCATGGCTTCGTATTTTGGTCGGAAACAGCCTACCTCAGTGATCTCTGTTTCTGACTTAACATTCACAAAACGAATTTTATCTCCACGCTTAAGTGAACCTTGCATCAATCGTACATAAGCAACAATTCCCTTGTATGGATCATAAACAGAATCAAAAATCAGCGCTTTAGTCTCTGTATCTGGCCCAAGTGAAACGGGTGCTGGCACCTGTTCTATCACTCTGGCAAGCACCTTTTCTACGTTGGTTCCTTCTTTCGCTGAAATACAAATAATTTCTTCTTTAGGTATTCCTAATGCATTTTCAATTTCTTGAGATCGAGCCTCCACATCAGCAGCCGGCAGGTCGATCTTATTTAAAACAGGAATGATTTCCAAATCATGTTCAAGAGCCATGTAACAGTTTGCGAGAGTTTGCGCTTGTATACCTTGAGTGGCATCAACCACTAAAATTGCCCCCTCACAAGCCGCTAGACTACGAGAAACTTCATAGCTGAAATCTACATGTCCAGGCGTATCAATAAGGTTAAGCTGATAGGTCTCACCTTCATGATTCCAACCCATCCTTACAGGTTGAAGCTTAATGGTAATTCCACGTTCTTGTTCTAACTCCATGGTATCGAGCATTTGACCATGCTTCATCTCACGATTCGAGAGAGTTGAAGTAAGTTCAAGGAAGCGGTCAGCCAAGGTCGACTTTCCGTGATCAATATGCGCAATAATACAAAAATTTCTAATCTTTTCCATCCCCGGGAGCATACCAGGTTTAGATACTTGAAAAAAGACTCATTTTTTGCTATAATTAACAGATTTAACTTTACGAATGCAGTACAAAATTCCTCAAAACGTACGAATTGAAGATAAAATTGTGGGGCCACTGACCCTAAAACAATTGATTTCTTTGGGGATTGGAGGTGGAATAACCTATGCAATCTACGTTGGAATGGCCAATGAGTTTGTATTTATAGCTTGGTTTATACCAACAGCAATCAGCGCCTTAATCACCGTACTATTCACCTTTGTGAAGATAAGAGGTTTAAGTTTTGTTAAATGGACACTCCTGATGGGGGAATACCTGAAAAACCCAAAAAAACGTATATTCATGATGGGAGCTGGTGATTTTCATGACAATTTATTCAAGAAAAAAGCTGAACCCAAAGATAAAGCAAAGGAGGACGCAAAAAGAACAAAATACGAACGAGATAAAGAACAACTTAAAAACATTGCTCAAATCAGTAAAAGCCTAGATAATTACGGTAAGTCACCCACGCCATGACACCTAAAACTAAAGAATCAGTAAAAGTCGGTAAAAAAAATAAAGCAATCAGTACTCAAATGTACATGAAGGTTGCTGAGATTCGTGACGATACACTCGTACTTAAAAATGGAGGTCTTCGTGCTGTATTTAAAACTTCAAGTATCAATCTAAACTTGAAATCAGAAGAGGAACAAAATGCAGTGATTTACTCCTACCAGAACTTTCTAAATACACTTGAGTTCCCCATTCAGATTATCATCCGGAGCAAAAAGCTTGATCTAGATAACTACATCGAAAAGCTTAAGAAAACAGGGGTAAAACAAACAAACCCGCTTATGCAAAAGCAGACTTTTGAATACATTGAATACATCAGTCGACTTGTTGAATACGCAGACATCATGGAGAAAGAATTTTATGTAATTGTTCCACAAGATCCATACGGACAAGAAAAACGTGGATTCATGAAAAGCATTATGGAAGGTTTATTCCCAAGTGATAGTCTGGCGAAAATCAAAGCACGTCATAAGCAATTTGATGAACTTAAAAAGAAACTTGATCAACGAGGTAACATCACACAAGCCGGGCTTGAAAACTGTGGGCTTAAAGTGAACCGACTAGGTACTCAAGAGCTTATCGAGCTCTTTTATGAGACCTACAATCCACAAACATCAATGGAGCAGAAATTTGAATCTGGCGAAGATCTCGCCCTTGAATTTGATAACAATACGAGCGTAGCCCCAGGTACAGCCCTTAGACCTGATGAAAAAGTAGAGTAAGCGTTTGACTCGACTTGATTGCAAGAATACAATGTTTTCTTGTATTCTTTTTTCATGGAGAAAGAACATTTTGCCAATCCCGAGGAGAAAATGAAGGCAGTAGAAATCTACTTCGAAGAAGACACTACTAGGCCTCCATTTAGCTACTCTCCAAGACATGCACGTTTTGAACGTGCTGATGAAACTAAGGTTTTTGAGATGGAAAAAAGAATATACCAATGCCTAGAACTAGGAGAAGAGTACTTTCCAGAGTTGCCAGATGGCACAGCGGAAACTCATCCACTACACATGGCACACACTCTACTGGTCGGTGCTTATCGAGAACTCAATAATACGGTTGATGATATCAAGATTCTTATGAGTGGAACTACAATGCAAGGTCACCCTTTGGTGAAAAAAATGTTGAATAACCACTATGTAGCAAAGAAGTTCTACTTTGAGTCCTTACTTGGTTATTTAAGTATATACCAACGCACATTTGGTACAGAGAAAGAAGATCGATCCAAAGCAGCCAAACTCTATCATGAGGCAGAAACCATATACATTGCCAATCAAACTTATTTAGGTGTTAGAAGCTGCACACATATACATAATCCTCTTAGGGAAGATGGTGACACTACCATGAAGCATGTTTATGAGGTTTCAGTGGCAACAATGAACTTCTACATTCAAAAAATTGAACGTGAGCCAAATAAAAGAAACCGCTCAAAGTTATATAGAAGAATGAAAGAAGGTGTAGCTGTCTCATTAATGCATGATCTAATTGAGGACCACAGTCATATGAGCTCAGACAATCTCTATGGAAAAATCAGCTCACTCTGCGAGCCTGACATTAGAATTGGGGGCTTGATGTCTGACCCAAGTCTTGAAGGGGGGAGAACCACAAGAAGATTGAATTTCTTCGATGGCAGGAGTAGAGCGAGTATTAAAAGAAAACTTAATGCCTTAATAAAGCCCGACAATAAAAAAGAAAAAGAAGGCTACTTAACTAGGCATTTACTACTTGGAGAGGCCCCAAAAGCAAAACTAAAACGATTAATAGATAAGTTAGACACCATTATCATCAAAATATTTGATCGAGGAAGCAATCTCCAGAGCTTACGATTTATGGGACGGAAACCAAATGAAACTAAAGAGGCACGACAGAGCAGAAAGATTGAAGAAACTCAGGAACTATTTCACATAGTAAATAAAATTCACAAGCTGTGTGATGATAAAGATCTAATTGCTGAGGTCATTCACCTATGCCATTTTTGTCTTCAAGAATCAGAAAGAATAGAGTCTGAATACTCTTCTGAAGTCGAAACCCAACAACTCCATACTAGAATACAAGCTACCCGAACCATCATCCGTGCTGAATTATTATCAGCAACTAAAAAAGCGGCTTAATCTAGGCGTCGTCTTACTCTTCCACCGCTCGCACGGCAGTACTATTAGCGATGTAGGGCTTAACTTCTGTGTTCGGAATGGGAACAGGTGTACCCCCTACTCTATAGACACCTAGATTAAACCGCTTTTCAACGTTTAATCTAGAAAATAGGTTACAAACTAACTCTTACAAATTATCTACTCTGAATGCCATAAAAAATGGAAAGATGACATATAAATAGACATCAATGACCTATTAGTACTGCTCGGCTGAATCCATCGCTGGACGTACACCTGCAGCCTATCAACCAAGTAATCTACTTGGAGGTTCAATAGGGAAAATTTTCTTAAGTCTGGCTTCCCGCTTAGATGCTTTCAGCGGTTATCCGAGCCGAACTTAGCTACCCAGCCATGCCGCTGACACGACAACTGGTACACTAGAGGTTCGTCCATCCCGGTCCTCTCGTACTAGGGACAGCTCCTTTCAATTTTCCTACAGCTGTGGCGGATAGGGGCCGAACTGTCTCACGACGTTCTGAACCCAGCTCGCGTACCGCTTTAAATGGCGAACAGCCATACCCTTGGGACCTTCTCCAGCCCCAGGATGCGACGAGCCGACATCGAGGTGCCGAACCGCGCCGTCGCTATGGACGCTTGGGCGCGACTAGCCTGTTATCCCCGGCGTAACTTTTATCCGTTGAGCGATACCCCACCCACATGGTGGTACCGGATCATTTTCACCGACTTTCGTCCCTGCTCGGCTTGTAGGCCTTGCAGTCAAGCCCGCTTGTGCGAATACACGACGATCTCGATTTCCATCCGAGATTAGCGGACCAATTGCGCGCCTCCGTTACTTTTTAGGAGGCAACCGCCCCAGTTAAACTACCCAGCAAACGCTGTCCTCATAACGAGTTAGAGCCAAAACAAGACAAGGGTGGTATCTCAAGGATAGCTCCATGACGGCTTGCGCCGCCACTTCATAGCTTCCCACCTATCCTGCACAAGTCAAATCTTGACTCAACGTCAACCTATAGTAAAGCTGCACGGGGTCTTTCCGTCCTGCCACAGCTAATCGGCATTTTTACCGATATTGCAATTTCACCGGGTCTATGCTTGAGACAGTGCTCACATCATTACGCCATTCGTGCGGGTCGGAACTTACCCGACAAGGAATTTCGCTACCTTAGGACCGTTATAGTTACGGCCGCCGTTCACCAGGGCTTAGTTTCGGAGCGTGAACCCCTCCACGTAACCTTCTGGCACTGGGCAGGCGTCAGCCCGTATACATCCTCTTACGAGTTAGCACGGACCTGTGTTTTTGATAAACAGTTGCATGAGCTCTTTCGCTGCGGCCTACACATTCATATAAATACGATGCGCAGGCAAGGCTTATCCCGAAGTTACGCCTGCTGTTTTGCCGAGTTCCTTAAGCATAGTTATCCCGATCACCTTAGAATACTCATCCCGACCACCTGCGTTGGTTTGCGGTACGGTTTTATATAGCCCTCACAACGAGGATTTTCTTGTCAGTTGATGTCACCCGAATCAGTGCAAAAAGCACCTTTTCATCGTAGCTCGCGAACTCAAACGGATTTGCCTATTTGAGCATAAACTAACTACTTAAACGAGAATTCATTAACTCGCTCAGGTTAACCACCTGCGTCCTCCCGAAGTTAGCGCCACTTTCACGCAACAAATCTCATCTCGTCATCCCGAAGGAATCTGATCAGAAATAAGTCTTGCTCCAGCTTTGCTTGGGCGGTCTATATAAAGTACGGGAATATTAACCCGTTGTCCATCGGTTTCGGCTTTCGCCTTACCCTTAGGACCGACTAACCCCAAGTTGATTAACATAGCTTGGGAAACCTTGGTCTTTCGGTGTCAGAGGTTTTCACTCTGATGACGTTACTCATGCCAACATTTGCACTTCCCACCGCTCCACCGAACCTTACAGTTCGACTTCAGCGCTGATGGGAACGCTTCCTTACCGCACATATAAATATGCACTCGCAATTTCGGTTAGAGATTTAAGCCCCGTTGTATTTTCGGCGCGAGATCACATAGACCAGTGAGCTATTACGCACTCTTTAAAGGAATGGCTGCTTCTAAGCCAACCTCCTGGTTGTATAAACAATCTCACCTCCTTTTCCACTGAATCTCTATTTGGGACCTTAATTGGCGATCTGGGCTGTTTCCCTCTCGACTATGGTACTTAGCTATCATAGTCTGACTCCTGCGCAACACACTTTGGTATTCGGAGTTTGTCAAGGTTTGGTACAGTTATTTCCCGCCCTAGCCTAAACAGTAGCTCTACCCCCAAAGTTCTGATCGCAAGGCTAGCCCTAAAGCTATTTCAGGAAGAACCAGCTATCTCCAGGTTCGATAGCAATTTCTGCGCTATCCACAGGTCATCCGGTCACCTTACAACGTGAGTCGGTTCGGTCCTCCAGTTGGTCTTACCCAACCTTCAACCTGCCCATGGATGGCTCACCTGGTTTCGGGTCTAGTGCATGATACTAATCGCCGGTTAAGACTCGCTTTCGCTTCGCCTACTGGTTTAACTCCATTAAGCTTGCATCATACAGCTAACTCGTTGGCCCGTTCTACAAAAAGTACGCCGTCACCCCGAAGGGCTCCGACTCTTTTTAGGCAATAAATTTCAGGTTCTATTTCACTCCCCTCACCGGGGTACTTTTCACCTTTCCCTCACGGTACTAGTACACTATCGATCTCAAGATGTATTTAGCCTTAGATGGTGGTCCACCTAGATTCAAGCCGGATTTCTCGTGTCCGACCCTACTCAGGATACTCCTAGAATCTCACCCTATTTTCATCGACGGGACTATCACCCTCTGTGGTCGCCCTTTCCAGGGTCGTTTGATTAATAGAAATGAGCTTCGTATTGGAGTCCTACAACCCCACCCTCCGAAGAGAATGGTTTGGGCTGATCCCCGTTCGCTCGCCGCTACTAAGGGAATCTCTAATTGATTTATTTTACCCAGTTACTTAGATGTTTCAGTTCACTGAGCTTCCTCCATTTTCATGGTCATACAACATAACTTGTATGGGGTTTCCCCATTCGGACACCCCCGGGTCAAAGCTTGCTTAGCAGCTCGCCGAGGCTTATCGCAGCTGGCCGCGTCCTTCATCGGCATCTTGAGTCAAGGCATCCATTTACTGCCCTTTTTACAATGTCATAACGTCATCTTTCCTCTTTTATATAGCAATCAGAAAAGATAATAATTTCATTATTGAAAGAATTTGGTAGATATTCACTGAGCTCGTCTGCTTCAGTAAATATCTGTTTGTAACCTAGTTTTCAAAGAACGATGGTGATGAATGTTTCATGCACCCCAGAATCACAGTCTAGCCTGGAACTCTGGGGCAAATGAAAGGTGCTTCCAATCGAATTTTTAAAGATGCCTTTTTTATTAGGCCGCGCCATTATAGGCACCGCCTCAAGACGAGTCAATACTATTTTCCTACTTTTTATTTAGTTCCAGCAATTTGACGCCCTAAATCATTACTACCACCTGTTGGAACGTAAATTGTTTGTACATTTAAAGCTCCTCCAAGTGCTGATTCACAAGTCCAGTTCAAAACGTCAACCCCGAGTCCATCCGTTGAATCAACATTATTGAAGGTACAAACTGTTTCATTCATCCATGCGTTATCAGAAAAACCTAGTACATTTTTATAAACATGCTCCTCCCCCATTTGCTCTGTATCACATAGGATACTGGTGTGAGCATCCACATTCACATCAATACCAATCTCATCATCAACTCTATCTTCAATAGCCCCTTGAATCTGATCTGTCCGTATTTGCATATTTCTAATTGCCTCACGTCTTGAAGCTTTCACCTCTCTACTATCAAGAAAATCTACCTTTTCACTGTAGTTCATTCCAGCAGTACTAGGAGTTAAAGATTCACACATAGCTGTGATCTTTTTTTCTCCAGCCTGCCAGTCTCCATAAACAATCCCCGCAGTATGATTAGATGGAACTTGAGTTTCAGCTACTGAAGACAGGGTGTTACTGAAAGATTTAGATAGGTTAATTACTCCTGACTCATCAAGAATAATTCCAATCATCAGGCCAACACATGCAACTGAAGTGGCTGCAGACAACTTTTCTCTAGTACTGAACTCCATAATACTTAGATTAATTACTAGTAGAATTTATCACACTTCCCAATTTTGTCAAGCGTTTAGATGAACGATCCAAGCTTATCCACTGCAAAGCCTTGGATTGTGCCTGTAGCCCACATCAAAGAAAAAACAAAAAGCAATGCCCCGAGGATCACTAAAAAGGTCCATGTCCCCCCCACCCCTAAATAGCGCTCTGCAAAGCCAATACTACCCGTGAAGTTTTTTATCTGCGGTCTAAAGATAATAATTAGCATTCCAAGAATCATCCCGAGCAAACCTTGTCCTACTGGTCCCATAGAGTGAAGTTAAAGTATATATAGTTTGCCACAGGCCTCATAGAAGATAAATAGTGCTTGAATAAATTTTTCGGAGGTGATATAAATTCGTGGCTGCTTTATGCAGATTGAAATTACGGGCCCTTAGCTCAGTTGGCTAGAGCGCCTGCCTTGCACGCAGGAGGTCATCGGTTCGACTCCGATAGGGTCCACCATTTCTATGGTTACGGGCGATTAGCTCAGCTGGTTAGAGCGCCACACTGATAATGTGGAGGTCGGAGGTTCAAGTCCTCCATCGCCCACCATTTAGATCCCTTCCAACTGGAAGGATCTTTTTTTACTCTAAAATTTTTCCAAGCTCCTCTGAAAGAACCTGCATTACATCCTTTCTACTCCTGATACTAGCGTGTCCCCAGAATATATATTCATAAAACTTTGGGTCAAAGAAGAACGTTTTTTCAAGCTCTGGATCCCCCGAAAGTATATCTTTTTTCATTCTGAAGCTAAGCAGTGCACAAACAGATGAGTTAATCTCCTCAATCTCATCCTGTGTTAAACCTGGTGGAACAAGCCCTCTCAACACATTTCTATAGGCAGGTGCAAAAGAAAGGATCACAATCTTATTCAGCAAATCTGGCTTTTCCAGCTTTAACTCAAGGAGTGCATCAAAAGCCACTCTATTACCATGACTATGAAGCATCAAAAAACTAAGTGTTTTACCCTCCGTAGATATACATATATTCTTTTTTGCTAAATCAATTACTTTACGTCGATAATCAGCATCTAAGTTGTAATAAAGGTAATACGCAGGGATTTTTAATGTTTTATAACGTTTAAGTTCCTTTTTTTTGACCTCCTTTGGCCATACACACTCAAAAACTTCAATTTCACTGCTATTGAGGGCGGATTTCACTACCTCCAAGATTGAGTCATAATCATGGTAGACTTTTGAATCTAAACTCGCAAAAGTTGAAGGGAGTCCAGGGATAGAGAGAAAGGAGTAGGTCATAATACGTCTAAAATCTCATACTGAACCTCTTCTTGAAAATGGTGTTTTCCCTCTACAGCACTTACGATCCAATTTTCAGGAAGCAGTTCTCGTAGAACAAGTGGTACATAAGGGTCATCCAAAGAAAATAATGCAAACCCTTGATCTACCTTCAACAGATTGGAATTGAAACCATTTCCAATGAAAGATTTTAGAGAATCAACATCACTCCCTTCCCAATTTTCATACATATAAGGATAGTTGAGTGTTCCAATAGCTGGTGCTACAAGGACGAGTTTAGTGAATTTAAATTCTTCTGAAAGCTTTAGCGCTATAAACGCACCTAAAGAATGTCCAATAACTAAGTCCACATCATTCATTTGTGGACGGTAAAATTCCAAAACTTCATTCAGATTAGGATGGTCTGCATTTGGAAAAGTTTCATTAAAAACCTCGTACCCTTTACCCACAAGCTCTGCTTCAATCCAGGGAAACCAGTTAGAATCTGCGGAACCTTCGAAACCATGAATAACAACTGCCTTCATAATAAACATATAAGAAAAAAACACTCCAACTATAGGAGTGTTTCATCACTTTAACAACTTAAACGTAATAGAGAGTTTTACTCGACTCAGAATGCTCACCAGATTTAGCCCATATAATTGCTAAACCTGTTGTCATGAACAACGACCTGGATGATTATACAATGTATTACTACATCCTAGATTACTCCCTTATAGGAGGTGGTCCATCCGCACGTTCTCGTACGGATACCTTGTTACGACTTAGTCCCAGTCAAAGATTTCGCCTTAGGCCCTACTTAGTAGGGACTTCGGGCGCCCCCTTCTTCCGTGACTTGACGGGCGGTGAGTACAAGACCCAGGAACATATTCAAGGCGCCGTGGCTGATACACCTTTACTAGCGATTCCAACTTCATGAGGGCGAGTTGCAGCCCTCAATCCGAACTGAGAGTGGTTTTAGGGATTCGCTCCGGATTACTCCTTGGCTGCCCGTTGTACCACCCATTGTAGCGCGTGTGTCGCCCAGAGCATAAGGGCCATGCTGATTTGACGTCATCCTCACCTTCCTCCTGGTTATGCCAGGCAGTCTCCTTAGAAAAATACAACTAAGGACGAGGGTTGCGCTCGTTTACGGACTTAACCGAACACCTCAAGGCACGAGCTGACGGCAACCATGCAGCACCTGTCATCGAGTTCCTTACGGCACTACTTCCTTTCGGATGTATTCTCGAGATGTCAAGCCCTGGTAAGGTTCCCCGCTTATTATCGAATTAAACCACACGCTCCACCGCTTGTGTGGGTCCCCGTCTATTCCTTTGAGTTTTAATCTTGCGACCGTACTCCCCAGGCGGATCACTTATCGCGTTAGCTTAGACACCGAAAGGGTCGAACCTCCGACATCGAGTGATCATCGTTTACGGCGTAGACTACCGGGGTATCTAATCCCGTTTGCTACCTACGCTTTCGTCCATGAGCGTCAGGAAATGGCCAGTGAGCTGCCTTCGCTTTTGGTGTTCCTCTGAATATCTACGGATTTTACCCCTACATTCAGAATTCCACTCACCTCTCCATTCCTCTAGCACAGCAGTTTCTGTAACGAGCTTGGAGTTGGGCCCCAAGATTTAATTACTGACTTACTGCGCCGCCTGCGGACGCTTTACGCCCAATGATTCCGGGTAACGTTTGCACCTTCCGTATTACCGCGGCTGCTGGCACGGAATTAGCCGGTGCTTATTCCTAGGTTACGTTCATAATTACTCACCCAGAAAAGCAGTTTACAACCCGAAGGCCGTCATCCTGCACGCGGTGTCGCTCCATCAGACTTTCGTCCATTGTGGAAGATTCTTTACTGCTGCCTCCCGTAGGAGTGGGAACCGTGTCTCAGTTTCCCTCTGACTGATCATCCTCTCAGACCAGTTACCCGTCATAGCCTTGGTGAGCAGTTACCTCACCAACTAGCTGATAGGCCGCAAGCACCTCCCCCACCGAAAAATCTTTACCCTTACGGGACTATCCGGTATTAGCCATCGTTTCCAATGGTTATCCCTGAGTGGGGGGTAGCTACTAACGTGTTACTCAGCCGTCCGCCGCTCGTCCGAAGACGCGCTCGACTTGCATGTATTAGACGCACCGCCAACGTTCACCCTGAGCCAGGATCAAACTCTCCATATAAATGTGTCACCGAAGTGACTACCACCAAAGTGGCAAAAATTTTCATCTAGCTCTTATGATTGTTGTTTTAAAACTCATAAGAGAAGAATGCTATTGATTAGCTATTTTTTTGATTTCTTGCGAAACCAATTAGCCGAGCACTCTCTATTACGTTCAAGTTGTCAAAGGTCTGAATTTCTAAACACACTTCTGAAGTGCGCCTAGGCATTTTAGCGAGCTGCCGCTTGAAGTCAATAGTATTTTACCCTTTTTCTTAAGGGGGCACCAAAAAGGCCTAAAATGGGAACCCCAAACCTGTTAGTGGTCCTGACCACCCCCTGTTTACCTATATATGTTGTGGTTTAGAGAAGTAGAATAGATAACATAAATGCTATTTAGGCCACCGACTTAGACGTTCACACTTCATAGAATCGTCAAAATCGGATAGAATCTATTCATCTAAAAAAAACTCACACGCCTTATGAATTCATTTTTTCAATTCGCAAACAGCTCTTTATATAGTGATCAAAAACGTCACCTTCGAAGCCAACATGGTATTCAAGCAAGTTCAGAGCCTATTAAAGATATGCTCGTACCTACCGTCTTAGAAAAGACAGCTGCTGGTGAACGAGCTTACGATCTATTTTCAAGAATGATGAAAGATAGAGTGATCTTTATGGGGAGCGAGGTTCGTGCCGACATGGCGAACCTATTGGTAGCTCAAATGCTCTTCCTTGAGAATGAAGACGCTAAGAAGGACATCATCATGTACGTAAATTCTCCAGGAGGTCATGTAACGGCAGGTCTCGCAATTTATGACACTATGCAATATGTGAAACCAGATGTGTCTACCGTAGTAATGGGGATGGCAGCCTCAATGGGGGCGGTTATCTTATGTGGAGGGGCTAAAGGAAAGAGGCTCGCTCTACCTAATGCTGAGGTAATGATTCATCAACCTCTAGGTGGAGCTCAAGGGCAAGCCACTGACATTGCAATTGCTGCAGAACACATCCTAGATACAAAGGAACGTCTCAATAAATTAATTGCTCATCACACAGGTCAAAAGATCTCTATAGTAGAGAAAGACACCGAACGTGATAACTTTATGTCTGCTGATACAGCCAAGAAATATGGTTTGATCGATGGAATCGTAAAACGACACAACTAATGTTCAAACGGCGTCCATTTCGGACACTTAATCTGATAGAAGTAAACAAGGAGGCGCTCATGCATAATGTGCGCCTCTATCAGTCTTTGCGTCCGGATCTATATATATGCCCCGTTTTGAAGTCAAATGCCTACGGACATGGGCTGACTCTTGTAGCGAAAGCTCTGGACCCCATGAAGCTCGATTTCTTTATTATCGATTCTTTATATGAAGCTTTTCAACTGAGAGATGAAAAAATCAAAACACCTCTATTGATACTCGGCTACACCTTCCCAGAAAACTTCAAAAAGAAACTTCCTTTTCATTTCACGGCCTTTGATCTTGAAAGTCTGGAACTCCACTCACGAATGGGACACCCCATACATATAGAAGTAGATACAGGGATGAACCGTATGGGCTTTGGGATTAATGAATTAGAAGAAGCCATAACCAAGGCCAAGGGATGGGATGCAAACATCGTTGGGCTGTTCTCTCATTTTGCCACTGCCGACGAAAAGGATGAAAGCTACATGCACCAACAAGAGGAAGTATTCAAGAAAGCAATCAAGATCGTTCATGACAAGGGGTTCAAGCCCAAATGGATACACCTTGGAAACAGTACCGGCGGACTAAAGTCAAAAATCGGGGAACTCAACATGATGCGTCTAGGCGTGAGCCTCTATGGAATCAATCCCAATGAAGAAGGAGGTCCAAAAGATCTAAAGTTGGCCGCTCGTGTCAGTTCAACACTTATAGAGAAAAGACTCATCAGAAAGGGAGATAAGGTAAGTTATGGCTGCCACTTTGAAGCCCCAAAGGACATGACAATTGGAGTCGTGCCATTTGGCTACTATGAAGGATTGGATCGTGGACTCAGCAATAAAGGCTCAATTGAGGTGAATGGCGCAACCTGTCCAATCATTGGAAGGGTTTGCATGAACCACACCATGATTGATATCTCTGAAGTTGACGTCAGCGTTGGAGACTCAGTGATCGTATACTCAGACAAGTCTGAGTCAGGCTCTAATTTTCAGATACAAAGTGAAAAAGCTGGAACCATTCCATATGAGCTGATGGTACGGCTTTCAGAAAGTATTAGGCGAGAAATTTCGTGAAACTTGTCTTAAGTTGATTTATTGTATACATTAGGCTACAAAACATACTTATGGAAAACAACGACAATATTTGCCTGCCAGAACCGACCTCTTCCAAAAAAGAAGCACCAGATTTGGTATTGATTGACCAAATCAGCATGACTGAAGCAATGCTGAGGGGAATTCTTGAAAAAGATCAGCCAGCAGCAAGCTACCCCAACTGCGGGCAGCGTGAAGACAGAAGACGTTCTTATCTAATGCCGCGAGCTGGACAAGAGCTAAGCATCAAATATCTAATGTTGATGATTGACACTGATATTTGGGATAGAGATTTCATGATTGATTATGACTTAGACACATTAAGAAATTTTCTCTTACTTCTGTCTGTCGGGGAGACTTTCACACTTGGCGCTGATCTGAACTCACCAAGCATGAATATAGCTACAGATGTAAAACCCAAAGTAGTAACAAACGAAAAGGGGGAGCGCGTAGAGATTGCACCACCAAGACTTAGGATAAAGAAGATATCTGAATCACATTTTCGAATTGAGACTGTTCAAATCTATGGAGTCTACAATGATAGAAGATATTGTTCACCTGCAAATGTTGGTGATCTAGGTGAACACTCATATGGTGCAGCCGGTGGAAACACGATCAATCCAAAGGCAATTCCAAAGTTCTAAGATAGCTACTAAGTCAGATAAGGGGTCTTTTCAAGATGTATTATGAGATTGCTTACATCTATAATAGAATTAATTTATGAAAAAGCTATTAATCCTATCAGCGCTTGCGGCACTCCTCACCTCTTGCGGTGGAACAAGTGAAGTTGTCACTACTGACTCTAGTGAGATTTTTTACCACACTTATCGTACTGCTGAATACGAAATTGATGTACCAGACGACTGGGAAACCATCACAGCATTCAGTTCAGAATATCCAGACAATATCCGAATTGCCTTCCGTGACAACATTAAAGAAGGTGATTTTATTGCGAATGTGACCGTCTTCAAGGAAGAAAATGAAAAACTACGACTCAATGCAGACATCTCTCAAAAGTATCTTTCTGACCATGCAGACACACTGATCAACTACAAGCTGATCAGCCAAGAAGAAGTCATTCTTGATCTACTTGGAGCTGCCAGTCAATCGATCCTCAACAGTTATGAGGGGAAAAATGACACAAAAGACCCCACCATCACCTACATTCAAACCTACCTGGCTGAAGGTGATTACATCTGGGTCGTTACCGCCTCCTATTACGCTCCTACAGAAGATGAATTCAATCTAGAGCGAATGGAAACCATGCTTAAATCCTTTACCGTCCGCTAATGTATACCTGGAATATTGATCCGGTTCTTTTGAACCTTGGCCCTATTGAGATTCGATACTATGGAGTTTTATTTGCCTTAGGTCTGCTTGGGGCTTACTCCGTGGGTCGACAACTAAGTAAGAAAAAAAAGCTCTCACTAGACCTACTCGACACCCTAGGCGTGTATCTCATTATTGGTTTAGTTCTTGGAGCTCGATTCGGTCATATTGTTTTTTATGAGCTAGATTACTACCTTGCGAACCCAGAACTGATTTTGCAAATCTGGAAAGGAGGTTTGGCCAGCCATGGAGCCGCGATTGGTGTACTTGTTGCTTATGCCTTGTTCCTATGGAGAAACAAAAAAGTTAAGTTCTTCGATTACGCCGATGTACTCGCCGTGGGAGCCGCAATTCCAACCGCGACCATTCGTTTAGGAAATTTCTTTAATAGTGAAATTGTAGGCCGCCCCACTGATAGCGACTGGGGTGTGGTTTTCAGTCGAGTGGATGGAGTTTTACGACACCCTTCTCAGCTTTATGAATTTGGAATGGGAACTATCCTTTTCTTTATCATGCTCTATGCCTGGATGAAGCTAAATAAAAAAGTTAAACCTGGATTCTTCTTTGGACTTTTCTTTGTAGTCTATTTCGCCATGAGATTCACCGTGGAATTCTTCAAAGAATACCCACTACATGAGGGGTTCTTCAACCTTACAACCGGACAAATGTTAAGCCTTCCCTTCTTCTTAATTGGAGTGGGAACACTAGCCTGGACACAACGAAAGAAGAACTAGGTTTTGCTTTCGTGATGCATTTGGTGCCTGGGGCGGGAATTGAACCCGCACGACCGCAATGGCCACAGGATTTTAAGTCCCGCGTGTCTACCAGTTCCACCACCCAGGCTGAAACCAAATTTGGAGGCAAGGACGGGATTCGAACCCGTGTGGTACAGTTTTGCAAACTGCTGCGTAACCGCTCCGCCACCTTGCCTTATCGTAGACGCCCCATAGTTTTATCATATGCTTGCTTCCTATGGAAGCTCCATTTTCATACAAAACACAGATCCTCCTGATTTCATAAACTCACTAGTATCAATAGATACAGGCATGAAGCCAGAATCTCTCAGTCTAGATTCAACCCTCTCTGAGCCAGGGTGTAAAAACACATGCTTGCCATCTGGAGAATACGCATTAGCTGCAAAATTATATGCCTCATCCTCAGTAAGAAGAATTAAGTTCTTAAACTCAGACTCAATCTTATCATAAGACTCAGCATCAAAAGCTGGCTTGTAGACCAAAGCTGTACCACGCCCCAATGGGCATAAACAAACATCCAAATGATAAAACGCCGGATCAACCAGCTTTAAGGATTTAACCTCAAGACCAGTCACATTCTGCATATAGCGATGAGCCTCAATAGTTGTTCTATATCCATAAGCTGACCAAATAAATCGACGTTCCTCATGGAAAAGAGTGTCCCCCATCCCCTCTAAAGACTCGATCTCCTCAGGAAGCTCATAAATTTCATACCCTTTTTCTTTATACCACTTTTTAAAAAACTCAACTTCAGGCTTTCGCTCATCATTTGCCATTTTTGAAAGAAGAACAGACAGCTTCCCCTCCTTAAGAAAAGGCAGAGACTGATTGGCTGTGAAAACCATATCAGGAAGAGCCTCAACCGGCTCAATTTCAAGACACTCCACTCCAATCTCCTCAAGACTGCTCTTAAGATCTCCCCATTGTTTATAGGCTAGCTCCTTATCAACATCCCCCACTTTCATATGTGGGTTGATCTGATAGAGAACATCAAAGTACGTTGGCGGGCAAAGCAAGACTTTCATATTATTCACAATGTTCACTTATAGGTTGATCCAAACGCCCCTCTCTTAAGACCTCATACTCACCAGTACTCAGCTCTAAATGGTAAATATTAAATTCCGTATCAAAATCAAATCCTTCAGCATGGCGAGTGATGAAAATTGAGGTGCTTCCTTTTGGACTATTTGGACGATGAAAAACATTCATATACCACCCTATTACAAAGGGCTCATCAATAAGAACCTCCCCCTCATGAATCAAGCTATCCTCAGTGGCAATGAAGGTTTTCAAACCATGCTCCTTAGTATAAAGATCAATCACACGCTCTCCCGACAGCACCATACAGTTGTCCTCTTGATGCTTATGCATATACCAAGGTTGCTCATCATTAAGTCCTTCCACACTTGGGCTTAAAGCTCCAGGCTCATGCTTCACTCGTTGGATACTTGCTACACCTTCTTCAAGAAGGCTTGGCACAAAATGAAACTGCACCTTTGGAGTTTCTCTCAACATTGAGAGTGGAATGAAATAGCACATTCCTTCGTAAATCACTTGTCGCTCATTACTCATAATGCATGGATAGAATATGAGGAAATCGTATCAAAACCAGCACAAAGGAGCGAGTAATCAATATTTACTCGAGTACAAAAAAATGGTGGATCGGGTGGGATTCGAACCCACGACCAATTGGTTAAGAGCCAACTGCTCTACCACTGAGCTACCGATCCGGGAGGATCCTATCAAATGGTGGACGGAGCGACAAGAGAAATTTATAATGGCAACCCCTAACTTCACACCTATGAAACTTAAAACCGTTTACGTCTGTCAGTCATGCAGTGCTCAATCTACAAAATGGGCAGGTAAATGTGTTCAATGTGGTTCATGGAACAGTATGGTTGAAGATGTGATTAATGTTGGGAAACCCGCCAAAACAGGATCTGTTGTCAGAAGAAAAAAATCAGAAAAGCCTATTGCCGTTGGAGAAATAAGCAAATCAAAAGAACGTCTTTCAAGTGGGATTGGAGAAATGGATCAAGTTCTTGGAGGAGGGTTTGTTGATGCCAGCTTGGTACTTCTTTCTGGGGAACCTGGGATTGGTAAATCAACCATCACGCTTCAAGTTGTTGCTGAGCTCTCCAATACTCTCGATAAAGTTTTATATGTAAGTGGTGAAGAATCGATTGAACAAGTTGCTGATCGAGCCAATCGACTTGGAAAAACTGGAGAGGGTCTAAAGCTGATGTATGAAACAAATTTAGAAAACATTCTAGCCACCATTGAGGCTGAAAAACCTGACTTCTTGGTGATTGACTCCATTCAGGTTATGGCATCAGAAGACATTGGAGGAGTGGCAGGAGGACTCAGCCAAGTTAGGTACGTGACAGAGATGATTATGCACGCGATTAAAACCCATAAGATCCCTACCCTACTGATTGGACATGTGAATAAAGATGGAAAAATTGCAGGTCCCAAAGTGCTTGAGCATCTAGTAGATACTGTTCTTATTCTTGAGGGAGAACGTGACCAAACACTACGAATGCTTCGAGCTGTTAAGAACCGATTTGGAAGTGTCAGTGAAGTAGGACTTTTCCAAATGAATGAGGAGGGACTGAAAGAAATCAGCAACCCTGGTGCTTACGTTTTAGAAAATCGTCCGAGTGGAGCCATAGGCAGCTGCCTAACCGTCACCATGGAAGGAAATCGCCCCCTACTCATGGAAGTTCAAGCCTTAGTTACAACAAGTAACTTCGGATATCCAAAACGAGCTGCTAGTGGATTTGACCGAAATCGACTCGAACTACTGATTGCCGTTTTACAAAAACACACCAGCCTTAACCTTGCAGATCAAGACGTTTATGTGAATGTAGTAGGAGGACTTAAACTTAAAGATCCTGCTGCTGACCTTGCCGTGTGTCTAGCTGTTGCTTCCAGCCTGAAGAAAACTGCCCTACCAGAAAAACTAACCGCCTTTGGTGAAGTCGGCTTAACAGGTGAAATTCGAAACAGCATGAAATCTGGTGCTCGAAACAAACTCTGTGAAAAAAGTGAATTACAGACCGTTGAAAAAACACAGAAGCTAAGAGATATAATTAAAATCTTTACGTCTTAATGTGAAGACCTAAGATCTGCACTTAAATCCTAGTAGGTATCTCAATATGAAGTAGAGCTAAAGCTCTTTCCATAACCTGATGAACCGCACTAAAGAGTCTGGCGTAGGCCATCTTTTCAGATTCAGGCATATCTACAAATTTCACCTTAGACTCCGTACCGTACATAATGTTTACCTTCTTGGCCATGTCCTGCAAGTAGCGAACCAAAGTATGCAATGAACGTTTTGAAGTTACATGCTGTAACACTTGAGGGAAATTCGCGAGCTGCAAGAGTAGGTCATGCGCTGTAGAAGAAAAAGCATCCGTCATTCCCTCCTTCCAAGTGAATTCTTCTTTAGAAACCCCCATTGTTTCCAAGAGAGTCCTCACTCTGAGAACCGTATACTGCAAGTAAATTGCAGGACTTTTTTCTGTATTCAATGCTACATCAGGATCAAACACCATATCTGCGTCTAGAGATTGAGTGAAGTTTGAAATATACAAATTACCTTTCGCAATAATTTCTGCATTTGACCGAACCTCTTCGGGGTCCAGACTTACACCATGATCTTTATACCTTTCGACAAGAGCCTTTTCCGTAACCCCTACCAAATCATCAATAAAATCATTTAAACCCCCAGCACCATCTCGGCTAGAAATTTTCTTTCCATCTGTATCATTAATCATTCCAAATGAAACATGCTCAACGCCCCCAGCTGGAACATCACCGAGTTCAGCTGATATTTTCCCCAGTAATCCAATGTGATGCTTTTGCTCCTTCCCAATCACATACATATGATGATTAGCTCCAAATAATTCTTTACGTGTACGTGCAGCTGCAATGTCACGAGTGATATAGACTGTACCTCCATCACTTTTTTGTACGATGTAGGTCTTACCATTTTGATCAAGCACCACTAATGCACCACCCTCTTCTCGAGTAGCCAAACCCATTCTTTCCAAATCTGCCATTGGTTCTGCCATTCGATCTTCATAAAAACTTTCACCCATCATTACATCAAAATGAACACCTAAACGCTTATATACCTTTTGGAACTCTCTAGAAACTGATAAGTCTTTAAACTTATCCCAATAAGCAAGCATGGTTAGATCTCCCTCCTCTAAAAGTTTAAACTTAGCTCGTCCATCATCAGTAAAGGGTTTTTCATCTGATTCCTTTTCTGACTTAACAGCAGCGCTACCTCTTCTATAAAGCTCAGCTAAAAACAAAATCGGTTTACTCTCTGGGTCAAACTCCTCAGCTACTTCATCTGACCATCTGTCATAAGCAGCTACAAGATTTCCGAATTGAGTTCCCCAGTCACCAATATGATTCACTCTATAGGTAAGACCACCCTGTGATTCTTGAAGCATACAAAGAACATGTCCGATCAATGTGGATCTCAAATGCCCCATATGCATTGTTTTAACAATGTTTGGGCTAGAAAAATCAACAATCACACGCTCACCATCAAGCAAGTCAGTATTCCCAAAATTCTCCCCCATAGATTCAATCTCTTTGAACACATCTTTTGCCAAGGACACCTTCTCAAAAGTCACGTTAAGAAATATCCCACTAACTTGAACATTTTCTACAAAAGGCAAACTAGATATTTCCTGAGCGAGACTAGGTAGAAACTCTGTTCTAAACCATTTCATTCTGGCAGCTCCTCTAGCTTTGTTCTCAAGTTTAATTCTCTTTTTCTCTGAAGCATCTGCTTCATTTGGCACTGGCGTTCTTTCTGTTTTCTTTAGATACGGGACATCTACACAAATATCAGCATCAATATGATCAGGTACTGCTCGGAACTCTATAGCATTTTGCTCAGTAGCTTGTTCCGGAAATTCTCTACTCAATAATTCATTTAAACATACTTGAATAGCAAGCTTTGAAGCTCCAATTGTATTCTCATCAATACTTGGGTGAGCGTCAGAACCTCGCATAGCAAATTCAGCCTGTCTTGCTGCAACCAACCTAAGAACACTAGCCTCAATTTCAGCGTTCTGCTCCGCTAAAGTCCTTTGTAACTCAGGAGATATTTCTTCAGGTGCTCCCTCAAATTCAATACTCATACAAAGGTGGGTTAGATAGCTCAATTATCGCAGCCACAAGCCAAATGTCAAAACCTTACGAACTTAACACTTTACAAAAGTGGAATATATGACTAGAATCGCTTCTTTAGATCTATTCCTATTTAATGTCAGTGGATCCAAACACCAAATCAAGAACCTTAGAACTTTTTACAGGGCTTCGTGATCAAGAAATCTCAACGCGAGATCAGTTCACCGAAGATACAAAACAATCTTTGAGAAATCTTGAAAAAGCACTTGAGGAAGCACGTGATGAGGATCTTCACCAACTTTCAGCAGAAATTTCAAAAAAAGTAGCGGAAATACAAACACGTCGAGTGAAAAGTGACAATACCTATAGCAACCTATTATTCTTTCCATTTAACAAAATTAGAGGACGAATTAAGAGAGAATTAAAACGACGGGGGAATCACCCTACAAGCACACTCAGCACCCCTAAGGTTAGAAAGAAACTCGCTGAAGATCTAGAAAGAGGTGAGAAATTTGAATTTCCAAACAGCTATAGAGACTTCATTGAACTTGCCGGTCAAAATGGATATATAATCGGTTGTCCTGACCGCCTATTTGAAGATGATTCTGTCCTATTCTATTCCAATGAATTGGCCCTTGAAGAAGTACTAAATGCTGACTCTGTCACTCTAGTGACCGGACACTGTTTGATTGGCTTTGATCCAAACAGACCAAAGCGTAAACAACTAGAAGAAATAATCGCAGGCGGAATTGCACTACACGATCTTCTAATTTATGAAAACATTCGAAGAATAGCCCCTCAATTAGATGAGAAAGTAAGAATCAGCGATACATTAGTTAACCTAGACTCACACTATTACGTAGAAAAACTCAAACAAGACCCTAGCCTTTGTGAAATGGATTTAGAGGGAACAGTAAGAGACTTAGCTGGGTCACACGTAGCTTCAATTCAAAAAGTGATGCCTAGCGCGAAAATATTAGATACCAGCAACCCAGATGTTTATAGCGATCTTGAAAGCACTCTTGAGTGGAATCTTCTTGAGTTCATTTTAGACCAAGTCGGAACCTATATGGGCCATGACCTACGGCAAGAACCAGCTTATGCAAAATCACTCGCAATAACTGCCGCCTCATACGTTAAGCCTGTAATCGACACTGGAAGACCAGTGATTGTCCTTGAGTCTGCACTCAACGCAGAAACACCTACACAAATTGCTGCAAGATTCTTAAGCCATATTGGCTTCCCAAATCACTTATTGTTCGTTGGGCTATGTCCATTAATGGATACTAAATGTTCAAACGGATCCATGTACTATGGAGACCCATCAAAAAGAAAAATCTTCGTTAGAGATGATGAAGCAACCGTTCAAAGAAAAATTGAAAGTTCAAGAACTTCACCACACGCACCCGAATACTGCTTTTATACAAATTTCCAAGTAGCCTCAGGTGCTAGAATGGAAACACCATGCAACTACACATTCTGTAAGCAACATCTAAGAGAATTAGCTTCAAGCATCTCAACAACATTAAGCACCTACCAATGAGTCAAATAATTGAAGACCTTGAAGGCATGGGTCAATTCATACAAGTTATTGATTCACACACTGAAGGAGAACCTACAAGGATCCTGATGGGGGCAGACTTTAAGATCCCTGGGAAGACCATCCTAGACAAACGTAGTTTCTTTATGACAAATCTTGATCACATTAGAAAGCTAAGCCTCCAAGAGCCTCGAGGACATAAAGACATGTTTGGAGCTGTAGTCTTTGGTGCTAAGAGTGGAGATTACTCAATGTTCTTCATGGACAATAATGGCTACCTAGACATGTGTGGCCATGGAACGATTGGAGTAAGCAAACTGCTACACACAACTACGGGGGAAAGAGACTTCACTTTTGAAACCCCAGCAGGCCAAATAAGTTCACACATCTCTGAGGATGGAAGCATCTACATTGAGAATGTAAACTCTTACCTGGTCGCAAAAAAACTAAGCTTTAACACCAGCAAAGGTGTAATCACAGGAGACATATACTATTCTGGTAATCACACCCTAATCATTGATACTGATGAATCAGGATTAAACTTAGATAAAGAGAATCTCCATCAGCTCATTGAGCTAGCCATGGAGATAAAATCATCAAAATCAAAACTTAAAATTGGATTAATCAAGTTTTCAAAAAAGATAAATCGAACACACTACAAATCACTCGTCGTATTTGGAAATAGACAGGTTGATAGATCACCTTGTGGAACTGGTAGCTCAGCTAAATTGGCACAACTTGCTGATTCAAATCAAATCAAACCAGGTGAAGAAGTTCAATTTGAGTCAATTCTTGGAACCAAATTTAAAGCGTGGTTTAATGAAAGCACAAATAAAGATTCACTAAAGATGATAAAACCTATCATTCTTGGTAACGCTTTCATTACAGGAGTAAACCAACTATTCTTAGATAGTGAGGACCCATTAAATGAGGGGTTTAATCTATAAAAACCCACACCAATGAACGATTATTGCATTCAAGTTATATCCCCTGCTCGAAGCCTGGGTCTCGATTTTGTGACCGACAACCTAGAAAGCAAAGCAAACGAAAATATAAACAAGCTAGGCTACAAGGTTTCCTTTGGCAAGAACGCAAAGAATATCAACTTTTTAGACAGTGCTTCAGTTCAAGATCGTGTAGAGGACCTTCATGAAGCCTTTGAATCAAATAATGTAGACGCAATCCTTTGTGGATTAGGAGGGTTCAATTCAAATCAGATTCTCCCACACCTAGATTTTGATCTTATTAAACGAAATCCAAAACCAATTTGTGGATATTCAGACATCACTGCGCTTGTGAATGCAATTCACCACAAAACAGGGTTAACCACCTACCTTGGACCTCTTTATGTGAGCTTTAGCTCTGCCCAGAATTACTCTTTGGAATCATTCAAGAAAATGCTCACTACCAAAGAGCCAGTCCAAGTTGAAGACTCAAACGACTGGTCCAATCCCAAATGGATGGACTACTACAAAGACACTAGAAGTCTAAAAAACTCTGGATCCATCGTCATTAATGAGGGGTCCACTAAAGGAAAAATCCTCGGAGGCAATCTCATTACCTTTGTCCAGCTAATGGGGACCGACTACATGCCTGACATTAAAGATTCTATTTTAGTTATTGAAGATGACGATGAAATCACACCGGCAATTTTTGACAGCGCCCTAATCGCACTCAGTCTTCATCCAGATTTCCCTAAAATCAATGGACTCCTAATTGGACGATTTATGTATGGAAGTGAAATGACAGAATCTTTACTTAAAGAAATCATCAAAAACAACACACGAATCTCAAACATTCCCATTGTTGCAAATCTTGATTTCGGACACAGTGAGCCGATGATAACCATCCCCATTGGAGGAACAGCTTCAATAGAAGCTAGCCACAGCAAAGGGGCAAAGATCATCATCTCACACTAAATCACAAGCTTTCTTTAACTTTTGCGTACGCCTCTCTGAATGGCACACCACTCTTTACAAGCTCATACACCTTATGAGTGGCATATAGATCTTCAGACATTGCTGACTTAAGAGCCCCCTCCTTAGGAGAGATTGCAGGGGTAACTAAGGTTGCAATTTCTAAGCCCGCATGAATTACTTCAAAAGAACGCACCAGTGGATCCTTCGTCAGTTGAAGGTCTCTTTGATAACCGCTAAATAAACGGCCAGAAATTGATTGCAATTCCAAAGCAGCACCCTGAACTACACCGAGTCGTCCACGCATAAGCTCAAAAACATCTTGGTTTTTCTTTTGAGGCATAATACTCGAACTTGTTGTGAATGATGAATCGACATCAAAGAAATTAAACTCTTTTGTAGTAAACAATAACAAGTCAGACGCCCATCGGCTCAATACCGTATGAACTTGAACAATATGATTCACGATCATTCCTTCAAAGAACCCTCTAGAAAACTGACAATAAATTGGGTTTTTTTGAACCTTAGAAAACTCTAATTCTTTTTTAGTAACTTCCCGATCAATATCCATAGGAACTCCAAACCCTGCAGCTGAACCAAGTGGGTTCTGATCGATGAGTGACTCTATAGACTCCTGAACCATAAGCAGGTCAGTCATTGCTGATTGGAATGAACCCAACCATAAGCCCAAGGTAGTAGGCATCGCTCTTTGCAGATGCGTATAACCTGGCATTTCAATGTTTTCAAATTGCTTGATCCAAGTTGACCAAGTAGAAATTAACGACTCAATATTTTTACGGAGCTGATCCATCTGCTCCCGCTCATACAACCTCAGCATTACCAAAGATTGATCGTTCCTTGATCTTGCTGTGTGAATCTTTTTACCTAGATCACCAAGTTTATCAGTTAAGTATGCTTCAATTGCAGTATGACAATCCTCTTGTTCAGTTTTAATTTGAAACTCTCCAGCCCCCCAAAGTGATAGGATCTCATCTAAAGCACTATTTAGCTCTTGCCCCTCACCTTCAGTGAGAAGTTCAATGCTGACCAACATGGAGACATGAGCCTTCGAAGCCTGGAGGTCATAAGGTAAAAAAACCTCTTGATCCATCAAATAATCCTGACCGGCAGTGTAGTCTGACACCACCGGATTTACTGTTTTCCCGTTTGTATTCCAGATTTGACTCATTGTTGTTCCTTATTAACCTGAGCAGCAATCTTAGACTCAAGACTATAAATTTCTACGAAACCAGGACTAGCATTTTGATTGAAGCCAGAAGACTTCATAAATGTAGCTAGGTTTTCTCTAAACAGACTATATGGAGAATCAATTGAAACGATTGTTGCCTGCCCCTTGTACAGTTTGAATGTAAGCTCACCAGTTACATTCTTATTCATAGAGTCCATGAAAGCAGCAATATGCTTCATGCTTGGGTCAAACCATTTAGCCGAATAACACAGGTAAGCCCATCGTTCATCCATATAGTGCTTAAGCATATTTTCTTCTCGAGTTGAAACAATTTTTTCAAGCGTTTTATGCCCCTGAATAAGAATATGAGCCGCAGGTGCTTCGTAGATATCTCGGATCTTCAATCCAAGCATTCTATCTTCAATATGTATAGTCACTCCAACCCCATGCTTAGCACCCACAGTATTCAATGCTTCTACAATTTCAGAAACTGACATTTCTTTTCCATTAAACTTTGTAGGGATACCATCAACGTAAGAGACTTTAATTTTCTCAGACTCATTTGGAGCTTCCTCCACAGTAGAACAAACCGCAAGGATGTTCTTCATCTCAGGCTCCAAAGCTGGGTTTTCAATCTCACCCCCCTCTGCAGAACTACCCCACATATTTTCATCATATGAATAAGGTTTTTCATGTGAATGAGAGATTGGAATATTGTTTTTCAATGCGTATTCAATTTCCTCATCTCTTCCCATTGACCACTCTCTAATAGGAGCAATGATCTTCATGTCTGGGTCTAGAGTCAAAACTCCAGCCTCAATTCGAACTTGATCATTTCCCTTCCCCGTACAACCATGAGCAATACAATCAGCCCCATATTCTTTAGCAATTTTCACAGCCAACTTAGAAAGAAGAGGTCGTCCAATACATGTAGACATGTAGTACTCACCTTGATAAGAAGCATTTGCCTTAATTGCTGGAACAATATATTCACTTGCAAACTCCTCCTTTGCATCAATAACAATGGCCTCAACAGCACCAAGATCAATTGCTTTTTGCTTAATAGCCTCAAGATCGTCAGTCATCTGACCTAAATCAATAGTCAAAGCAATGACTTCAACATTGTATTCATCTTGAAGCCACTTCAGCATTACTGAAGTATCAAGACCTCCCGAATAAAGAAGTACTGCTCTCTTAACTTCTCCTACTTTTGCCTCGTAGGAGGAAACCTTTTGAAAGGCATTTTGTGGTTCGTGTAATTCCATAGCGGTAAATACGTTAAATTAAAAAATCATCTTCGTAACTAAGCAATAGCTTAGAAACAAGGACGAGTATTAATTCGTGGTACCACCTTGATTCGCTTTCAATGGAAAGCCTCATCACTTCTCCGAGGATAAAGTGTGTTGGATGATAACGGCCAACTTCCGGCACCCTATTAAGGGGCCCTTCCTGACACTTGTCAGAGCCTAAGCGCGTTTCAATTCATTCTTGCTAATGGGCTTTCACTATCCCCACCTCGCTGAGAGCAATCCTGAACCTACTTTTCTTAAGCAATAGGTTTATATCAAATTTACAAAGATGCTCTCAGAACTTACTTATGAATTCAAAGTCAGTCAATACTAATTCATGCTCGTATAGAACTTGTGAACAGTGATCCCCTGAGCACCTCTCAATTGTGTTTCCAATTGCTTCAAAGCTTCTGCCTGGGTCGTCCCTACGACCATAGCGTCATCCATATCGAAGCTAATACCAACGTCAGATCGATCCTTTTTAGTTGCAAACAAAACCGTTCTTCCATCTGGCAGCTCACGACCAACAACCACAAGTTTTGTGTCATAGTTATCTAAAGCCGTTAAACCCACTTCAACATGAGCAATTGGCTCCTGGAGCCTTAAAACATTCTCAAGTGCCTTAACGGTAAGACCAGCAAATCGATCAAGTGACTCCATTGACCTTTTATCTCTTGACCACTCTTTAAAAGCATCAAGACTGGCTACCACCGCTTCATCAGAAACTGGTTTTTTATATACAGTTACAATATCTAGACTAGTCATAGTTTTTGATTGTTAATAATTATTATGAATTTTAACTGGAGTTCTTCCTGTAAAATATCCGGTGCTCATTAGACGCTCATTCATATCCTTCTGATCTATTGGGTGTGGGTACCACAGTTCCTGAGTTAAACAATGAAAGGCCCCACCTACTGTAGCAGTTTGACTGCTTGGGACGTGAGTAAAACCCCTCAATCGAGACTCTAGTAGTGCTTGTTTCTTTTGGTCAGATAGAATTGCTGGGTTTATCAAATGTCCATCATGAAGAACACCATTAGTAACAAGTCGAGCCGCATCATCAGCACTCACCTCAATAATTTCTGCTTTCAAATAATGTGCCGCACGCTCCATCCTTTGCCTAGAGTTACGACTAAAGCCCTCAAGATAAGCAAGAAAAGTCACTAATTCCTTGTCATCCACAGTCGCAACAAGTGGCTTGAATATACAGTCAACATGAAGCGCTCTCCCTTTCCTCACTCCAATACTTGTTTGATTCTCTCTACCAGTATCTGGAGCCATAAACTTAAAACCTGCTTGCAATGCCCGATACGAAGTTCTTGATGAGGTTCCACTAAAAGCCCACATCGTCCCATCTGGCATAAATAAACGAACAATATTCCCTCCTTCATGAGGGATGTTCAAATGTTCAATTTTAAAACCCATTGCCCCGTAAACACTTTCTACAAAAGGTTTTTCTGGCATCCGATGAGGCGTACCCATTGGGAATAACAGCACTGATCCATCTGGCCTTGAAACAACCTGATCACGTAAAAATTCTAGATCATAAGTAAGCCCTCCTTCTATCATGACCTCATGGTCTGGATATGGAAGCTCAATAGTTGGAACCCCAGCTTGAACTAGAGCTTTTATAAAGTTTCTAGTTTCAGCTCGTCGAACCTCAACATCTCCTGTCCATCCTGATTCAGAAGCTTCAGCCATCTGAGGGTTACCTTTCCCTACTCGTTCAGAGTTAATTCCACTTGGCCAATACCCAATTGCCTCAGCTGTCTTATCATCAGGCTCGCCAAAAGTAATTAAATACTTAAGTCCTCCGCCATTTGGATACCCTGAATTCACACTCATAAGAATCTAGTAACTAAGAACTCATCTTAGTTAGATTCTTAGATTTTGTCAAAAAACAAGGCAGTCAGGTTCTTCATCACTTGATTTGCTAGCTCTTCTTCAGACACACTACGAAGCTCAGCCACCTTTTTCCCAACCTCCACGACATAAGCCATTTCATTGCGCTTACCTCGAACGGTTTGAGGCGCCAAATAAGGACAATCTGTTTCAATAAGAAAAAGTTCATCTGGTGCTTTAGCAGCAGCTTCTTGCACATCGGGAGCTTGAGGGTAAGTCACCACTCCACTAAAAGAAGTGTAGTACCCCTGAGCCCAGACTTTTTTTCCAAATTCATATCCATAGGAATAGCAGTGAAAAATCACCTTATCTGCCTCTTCATCAATCAGTATAGCCAATGTTTCTTCTGCAGCATCACGCGAGTGAACCACGCAAGGCAAATCCAACTCTTTTGCCAGCCTAATTTGTTTTCGAAAAACCTCTTCCTGCACTTCTTTTGACGCTTTCATATGATGGTAATCCAAACCCATCTCTCCAATAGCCACCACTCGATCATTAGACTGAGCTGTACCTCTCATCCAATTCAATTCTTCATCAGTTAACTCACCGCAATCACAAGGGTGAACACCAATGGTTGCCCACATATCAGGATGATCCTCGGCCATCTTAATAGCCGCTCGATTTCCAGATTGGTTATACCCAACCACGATCATCTTTGAAACACCCGCCTTTCGGGCACGCTGAATCACCTCATCTCGATCTTTGTCGAAAGCTTTACTGAAGGGATGGCAGTGACTATCAATCCACATAAAGGTAGAGTTACAGCAAGTATTTAAGCACGAAATCATGTCAGATAAAACCGAAGCACTACTTCAAGAACTTGTTGATATTCATAAACGAGAAGCCAAACGGGCACAAACCCATCGATGGCTGCGCTTCGCCTTTGGAACCCTACCCGCCTTTGCCATTGTGATCTTCAGCATTTGGGGCGGTTACATTCTCCTAGAACAAGCCACGGCATTCATTGAAAACGCACCTGAAATAATTGAAGGGAACATCAGTGATCTTATTCCGCAACTGCCTGCAGGCGTTGGGTCTGATCTTCTAAGATAAGGTCATCAACAATCTGAGAAATGTTTCCATCCATAATGCCTGGAAGATTACTGTAACTCTTTTTGATACGATGATCCGTCACTCGATCTTGAGGGAAATTGTATGTTCGAATTTTATCTGAACGATCTCCACTACCGATCTGAGACATTCGTGCTGCCCCCAGCTCTTTTTGACGCTTCTCTCGTTCAATAGCGTACAACCTAGACCGAAGGACACCCAAAGCTTTATTCTTATTTTTAAGTTGAGATTTCTCATCCTGACAAGTCACAATTAAACCTGTTGGCAAATAAGTGATTCGAACTGCAGAATCCATAGTATTCACACTTTGACCTCCAGCTCCACTTCCTCGGAATACATCAATACGAATGTCATTAGCTTTAATCTCAAGATCTACTTCCTCCACTTCAGGAAGTACAACCACAGAAACAGCTGAAGTATGCACTCGTCCTTTTGATTCTGTTTCAGGAATTCGTTGAACTCGATGAACTCCACTTTCATACTTCATTCGTCCGTAGGCACCCGCACCTATCACCTTAAAAATCATTTCTTTCATCCCTTTGTCACCAGGACTTTCACTGATACTTTCTGTTTTATAACCAGAATCCTTTACATAACGAAGGTACAAACGCCCAATCTCCTCAACAAAAAGAGCCGCTTCATCCCCACCAGCCCCTGCACGAATCTCCATAATACAGTTTTTGCTGTCATCTGGATCTTTAGGTGCCAATTCAAGCTTTAGCTTCTCCTCTAGCTCCTCAAGCTGATCCTTTGCCATCTTCAGCTCCTCTTTTGCCATTTCTTGTATCTCAGGATCTGGATCCTTAATCATCTCTTCAGATTCAACAATTGTTGATTCACATGATTCAATTTCTCGAAAAAGTAAAACTGCAGGTTCAATCTCTCGCCGTCGAGCAAGAAGCTTTTGATACGTCTTTTGGTCTGAAATAACCTCCGGCTTTGACATCTCCTTCTCAAGTTCTGAGAACTCTTGCCCCAATTTGTCTAATTTATCTTTCATGCGGTCGCATTGTAACAGAGTACAAAAATTCGATCGAGCCCTTCACTGTCCTTATACAGGGTGAAGTCATAATCAGGAAGCACTTTCTTTGCGATTCGCTTCATATCTTCAGCTTGGGTGAATCCAATTTCACCCATAATCCATTTAACACTCCAATCTTTAACTTGAGATAAAAGATCTTCATACAGTCGAAGTCCATCATGCCCACCAAAGAGTGCGAGCTTAGGCTCATGCATCTCCACGTTCTCATCAATGTAATGATGTTCAACCTCACCGATATAAGGAAGATTTGCCACTAAAACCTCATACGAATCCTGAGGAATACACTTCAAAAGATCTGACTCAATGAATCTAATTTCAGTCTTATGTGTTTTTGCGTTCATTTTTGCGACCTCAAGTGCCTCAGAACTCACCTCGCCAGCTGTTACAGACAGGTCAGGACGCACATGCTTCAAGGCTACTGAGATGGTTCCACTACCAGTTCCGACCTCTAGAATCTTCGCTCCAATTGAAGCCTTCCCCTTCACCAAGTCCACAAGCTGTTCTGTTGCAGGTCGAGGGATTAAAACTCGCTCATCCACATAGTAATCTAAGCCGTAAAACTCCTTTGTATTTGTAAGATAGGCGACAGGGTAACCCTGTTGAATCTTCACCCATCCCTTCTGTAAATCTGACAAATGCTTTACAGGAACTTCCTGCTCAGAATAAGCGATTAAATCGAGCCGACTACTCCCTAAAAGATGAGACAAAAAAACCTCCATCTCTGTTCTGAGATGAAGGGATTGTGCTTTCTTTAAAAGATCAGCAATACTCATTTTACGAGTAGAACTTGGTTCGTTCTCGTTGAGTTCGGTATTTAGAACGCATTAGAGCAGACTCTCGTTGGAGACGCTTTGATGCTTTCTTTTTTCGGTATCGTCGACCTTTTACAAGGTTCCCAACTCGAGAGCGGTTGTACCACTGCTTGAATCGAGATACACGTTTTTCCGAAGATTCTTTCGGAAGCGGGTCAACAAAGAAATTGATTGATGGCATATATAATAGTCGCTTTTAAGCCCGCAGAGGATAAGCGACGTCTTTCCAATTGTCAAACCAATTTACAGGGTTGGATCACCAAAGTCCTCTACATACCGACTATAGGCCCCCAAAACCAAGCTATGGACCGCTGGCGTGAAGGCAAAAACACTACCCCCTCGGCACTCTAAAACGCCTACTTCAGCAGCATCTCCAGCCTTATGGTCTTCAATAAACAAGTAATGACCTTTCTTTTCAGCAATACTTTCAAGTCGATACTCCATGCTCTCCCATGCCCCATTGAGAAGCTCAACTAAATACTCGAGATCTTCAAATTTCCCTATATATAAACCTAGGTCAGTCGGTTCTTGCAGTTCAATTGATATGTCCATCGTTTTCTTGTGATTTAATCAGAGAATTATAACACAAGACGGGCATCTTTTCAACTACTCCACAGGAAAGAAGTAATGCACTTCAACATCATCTTCGTCATTGAGTTCGAAACAAGCCACACCAAGCGAGGGAACCGCATGAACATTACGCACTGAGTCTTCATCTCTCGTCCAAGCAAATGGCACCGCCATCACTCCAACTTGGCTATCTTCACCATCAAATTCAAGCCGTCCTTCATCAAAATCTACTGAGTAGTAAGTGTACGATCCACCACCAAGCGCTGTCACATCAAAAGGGGCAGCAACCATAACTGGACTTTGAACCACTCCCAGGTCAGAAAAATCACAATCTGCAACTATTCCGAATACTACTGAAACCTGACGGTCTTCTTCGCACTCAGGCATTTGATTAACCTCAAAAGGTACATCGATCATCAGATCTACTGAGGCACCTTGATCAATTAGTAGATCTTCATCATCAGCCGCTAAGAGTTCCCATGAATCTTCTTCAAAGTCACCTGACACCGCTTGAGCCAATGCATTACGGTAATTGTCCCACGCATATTCATGAAGCAAATCCTCATCAGAGGGTCTAGTGCTTCCTTCTGAACCACCTCCATCTCCATCAGAAGAAGACTCATACGAGTCTACAGGATACGAAGATCCTGGCTCTTGTTTTTCAGCACAAGCTGTTGTTCCTAGAAGCCCCATGAGGGCAAAGTTAGATAATTTCATTTTATTCAATTTCAATTAAAATCTAAAATCATTTCCACCAGCTTCATCAGTTTCTTCAACAAGAACCGAATCACCTGAGACTGTTACCTCCCAAGCACCCACCGGACTATTACACTCAGAAGTTGAACGGTAGTAGTCAGCCATGTACATTTCAATTTCGATATCTCCTCCCGTACAACCAATCGTATCCAAATGAACATCAGCCACGCGAAGATCTGAACCACTCATGATTTCATCAAAATCAGAACCAGAATTAATTTTAGCTGCTTCTGAACATTTATAACTAAACACCAAACGATAATCATTGGGATTGTCACGCTTTAGTTCTCCAAAATCAAAGGCAAACTTCCAGTTACTTCCATTTCTCTCAAAAGGCACGCATCCATCATTTCTGCCTCGAATTTGAGTTGTTGGTGAATCCAAACAAACCATTCGAGCCACGCCTGTTCCAGGAAGGTCTCGCAGAGACACTACTTCTTCAGCTTTTTCAAAACAATCTTCATCATCCATGTACCCACACCCTGTAGAGAGTCCGAGCGCAGCAACGGCCGCATGCATTGGTCGTAATTTCATAATTTGGGCAAAATTAAAAGTGGCCCCGATTTTACAATCAAGACCACCTTTTGTCAATAGCTCTATATGTCCAGGTTCTTTACCCTTTTCGCATGAGTTTGAATGAATTTCTTCCGAGGTGCTACTTCACTTCCCATCAAAGTTTGGAAGATGTGATCCGCTCGTTCAGCATCATCAATCGTCACACGAAGCATGGTTCTCCTTTCTGGATCCATGGTTGTTTCCCACAGTTGATCTGGATTCATCTCCCCAAGCCCCTTGTATCGTTGCAATGAAGGCTTATGATCTCCAAATTCAGTAATATAGGTATCACGCTCTTCATCACTAAAGGCGTAAAATATCTTCTTACCTCTCCAAATCTTATAAAGTGGAGGTTGAGCAATGTAGAGATACCCCGCTTCAATAATATCTTTAAAGTAACGGAAGAATAGAGTTAACAGAAGTGTTCGGATATGAGCTCCATCAACATCGGCATCGGTCATAATCACGATTCGTTGGTAACGAAGCTTTTCAAGATTGAATGTCTCTCCAATCCCTGTCCCAAGTGCAATCACTAAGTTTTTCACTTCATTATTAGCAAGCATTCGATCAAGTCGAGCTTGTTCTACATTCAAAATCTTACCTCGGAGTGGAAGAATCGCTTGGAATTCACGATTACGTCCTTGCTTAGCAGAACCTCCGGCAGAATCTCCCTCAACAATATAAATTTCAGATTGAGAAGGATCTTTACTGGAACAATCAGCTAACTTACCAGGAAGTGTCATCCCCTCCAATGCTCCTTTACGAATTACGGTATCTCGAGCTGCTCGAGCTGCCATACGCGCCCGTTGAGCCAATGAACATTTACTGATCACTGCTTTGGCATCGGCTGGATTTTCTTCAAGATACTGCTCAAGAGCCGCACTAAATACGGATTCAACGGCCGTTCTCATTTCTTTATTTCCAAGCTTCGCCTTTGTTTGACCTTCAAACTGTGGATCTCCTAATTTAACTGAGATCACAACAGTTAACCCTTCTCGCACATCATCAGAAGAGAAGTTCTTATCTTTATCTTTTAATAATTCATTTTTACGAGCGTATGAGTTCACCACTCGAGTCAGCGCTGTCTTAAACCCTGTCAAATGCATCCCTCCTTCTGGAGTATGAATGTTATTTGCAAAGGTGAAGACTGTTTCTTGATAAGCACCAGTATACTGAAGTGCAATTTCTACGTACCCATCATCTGTATCGTCTTCTGCATAAATAATTCCTCCAATTTTTTCACGATCTCGATTGAGATGCTGAACATAAGACTTGATCCCTCCTTCAAAGTAGAACATGGCCTTACGTCCATCACGATGATCATGAACACGAATAGTCACCCCTTTTGTTAGGTAAGCTTGTTGTCGAATCCGATTGATTACCGTTTCAAAGTTAAAATCAGTGATTTCAAAGATGTCTGAATCTGGCATGAAGGTAATGGTTGTCCCCGTTCCTTCTGCCTCTCCAATGGCTTTAATTTCATCTTTTGCATCTCCTACTGCATATTCTTGCATGTAGAGTTTTCCGTCTCGACGTACTTCAGCTCGAAGGTGAGAAGAAAGGGCATTCACTACTGAAACCCCCACCCCATGCAAACCTCCTGAAACCTTGTACCCTCCTCCTCCAAACTTACCCCCGGCATGCAGTACAGTAAGTACCGTTTCAAGGGCTGACTTTCCTGTAGCTTTAACTTTATCTACAGGAATTCCACGTCCGTTATCATTCACGCTACATGAGCCATCTTTATGAAGCTCAATAACAACTTCGTCACAATAACCAGCCATCGCTTCATCAATAGAGTTATCTACGATTTCCCAGATGAGATGATGAAGTCCCTTTACATCAGTGGTACCGATGTACATCCCTGGGCGCTTTCGAACCGCACTCAAACCCTCCAGTACTTGGATTTGATCGGCTGAGTATTCTTGTGTTTGTGTCATAAAAATCGGACGTGCTTAAAATTCGAAAGGAGTCTAGCATGAAAGGTTTTTGGCCTCAATGAAACAAAATCCTTACGAACTCAGCGCCGAATGCACCGCCTCAATAGCCGCCTCAAGCTGAGTGAGTGCCATCCCAGGTAAAGATTGCTCCTCTTCATCCATCAACCAGACCACATTTGAAACCTTTCCAGTTTCCAAATTGTACTGACCACTTACATCCAATGAATACCGAGTGATCACCCCTTCAAAAGAAAAAGTATCAGTCTCAAGATCCACAAGCTCAAAAGTAAAATCATCAAGGTCCAATCCAGCCTCATCAAAGGCCTCTTCCACCTGATGCACTGCCAAGTCTTCAGTCAATGAAGACTCACTAACCACCAATTCCTCTTCCTCCTCCAATGGAGTTTCAGAAAGGGACTGCTCGATCACATCTCTTAAGTCTTCAAGAAGAACTCCCGTTGAGAAACGAATTTGTTCTTCGATCACAAGGTCATAAAGCAAACCACCTTCACGATCATAGCTTGCTGTGAACTCATAAGCATCTACCTTTCCTGCCTCTATAGTAAAGAGCCGATAAGCTGCATCACCATGAGATTCAGCACTTAAATAAGATATTGCGTTAAAGGTAAAGGCCTGCCGTACTTCCTCAAGCGCTTCATCAAGAGTGATGCTTGCCTCCAAATCACCTTCACCCTCACGAATTTGCTGAATATAAGCCTGAAGATCTTCAAGATCCTGAACCTTCAATTCATAAGCCTCAAGCCCTTCATCAAAATCAGAATAAGAGTAAAACTCAGGAGAGTTCATAAATAAGATAGCTAAGTCTGCCTTTTCAAGTTCAGACTTGTACCAGTCTCGCACTGCAACATCAGAAGGTATAAGAGTCATATAACCCTCCGCAGTAAAGAGCAGTTCATTCGCAAGGTCAGTGGCATCGTCAATAGAAACTCGCCGATCCACCACAAACTCAAAAAGTTTTGTTAAGAACTGAATCTTACTCAGAACAAAGGCTTGCCTCTCTTCATCAAGGTCGTTGTCGTCACCTGCCAAAGATAGAATTTTATCTTCAATTTCAGTTAGAAGTCCCACATACTCAACATTGTAAAAATCTGAATTCTCACGAAGAAGCAGCTCAACCAATAAATATTCTCGCCCAAGTCCTGCAAGCATTTCCTCATTATCAAAAAGTCCTGCATCAAGCGCCTCACTCAGTTGAGATTGGTACTTTCTTAATGCAGATTGAGCTTCAACAGACTCACCTCTATCCAAAAGACGTTCAATATCAAGAAACTGCCGTCTTAATGAGGCCAAAGTTGAATCTTGGTCAAAAACCAAATCCCCCGTTGCAAGCTTCACTGAATACAAATCATCTCCAGGTAAAACAAAAAACAGATCGGAGTAGAGCGCTTCCAACTCCTCAAGAGTGTGTGACTCTACTGTCCACTCATCAACCCATGAGTCACCTCGAGCAGAATCTCCAAATAAAAGATTGCTCATGGCGTACTGCAACATAGTGTCTTTACGACTTTCTTCAAGGCGAAGCTCTGCTGTTGGAATCACCGTTGCCGTATCCCTAAACCCGTCATACCAGGCATACAGCTTAGCCCCAAGTCCGTCTTTAACGGGACCCAACTGTAAATCATTTTGTAAATCCTGTTGATAGGAGACTGCGCTTTCCGTGTATCGAAGTTTCACATCACTCCATGAAGCAATCACTGCTGCACTCAAGTCTTCATTTTTTATTTCACTCGCTCGAAACTCCTTTGAGAGCTTTGTTAGCCTTAGACGAGAAAGTGTTGAACTGACCTTTGAAGCAGGTACCTCAATCATCATCCCATCTGGGACAAACAGTGCATTCAAAGGGTTTCCGCTCTCCACAAAAGTCAATAAGCTCGGATGAGACAATCCATACACACTAACATTTCCATCCTCATCTCGCTCAACATAAGCAAAACTTTCTTGTGAATCCACCTGAACCGTCGCTGTATGAACCGTAACACTGAAGTCATTTGCCTGCGTTCCAAACAGAACACCTCCAGAAGTCAGTAGTACATCCACATGGTTTTTTTCTTCATCCCACTGAAGCTCTGCACTTGAACCTGCCATCAAAACAATTGAATCACGTCCATTTCTAGCCAGGCTTTCCACCTCAAGAGTCTCAATCTGCTCATTAAAAGTCAAACCTTCAAACTGCCACTCTTGGCTTAGCTCAGACGTTTCTAGTGGGTTTGCAAGCACCGACCATGTCGCCACAGCCACCGCCGCAAGAACCACTAACGCAGAATTGACAACTTGAGCAATTTTCATTTCAGGTGTTTAAATCTGTTAATTATACCAGAATTCATAGATTTTTTAAAGGGTTAAACGTAGTCTTTTTGACGAGCATAGTGAAGAATGGTCGCATACTTAATTACGCAGCATGAAACGACTACTGACCGCGCTCCTAATAACACTGAGCTTAGCGCTTCCCAGCCAAGCCTCATATGACGATGTTCCAAGTGCACACACCTACATTCAGGGTATTTCTTATGTAGAACTTCAAGGCGCCTCAGATTCCGCTACTGCCTTTAGACCGGACGATATCATCACTCGAGCAGAAGCCTATAAGCTACTCTTTGAAGTGCTTGGTATTGAAGCAGATAACTCTTCTTCTGAAACCTGGTACGACCCCTACCATGATCTTGCCCTTGAACATGGCTTAATCAGCACTAGAACCACTGACTTTCAGCCAAACAAACAGGTCAGACGACTAGATGCACTCAGAATCATCATGAAAGCCTATGGTCTAAACACACCTGTAATCCCAGATAACGCCATTGCTTATTATAGCGATGTACAACCTGAAAGTGCCGCCTACCCTTGGGTTTATCAATTAGTCCAACTCGACATTGTCACCCCTGAAAACGAAACTTTTCAGACCTACCTACCCATAACAAGAGGTGAGTACGCTCAATGGCTATACCAATTTGACCAATGGCTACAGATTTTCCAACTCGACCAATACGCACAAAGCAACACTGACTTCTACAAATCAGACATCATGGCTGCCATTTGGGATAGAATCATGACAGACTACTATCTTGGTGAAGGACAATCCATTGACCAAGATGCTCTTTTTCAAGCCGCAGTAAAGGGAATGCTAGAAAGCCTAAATGACCCCTACTCTAAGTACTTTACAGAAGAAGAAGCAAACGGATTCACCCAAAGTATTACAGGAGAATTTGAAGGCATTGGAGCCATACTTGAATCTACTGAAGAAGGCTTTGTGAAAATCAGCGGACTCATTGAAGGTGGACCTGCTGCAGAGTCTGACCTAAAGAAAGGCGATCTAGTTTATGCCGTAGATGGTATAGACATACTAGATATGAGCCTAGAAGAAATCATCAATCGAATTAAAGGCCCAGAAGGAACCGACGTCACATTATCTGTTTATAGAAATGATAAAGCTCTCGACATCGAAATCACCCGTGCTCACATTGAAATCATTCTTCAGTCTGGGGTGATCAAATGGGCAGATGTATGGGTCCTTGACATTGATAGCTTCTCAAATGACCTACCCTGGAACCTGATGGAAATCATCACTGAGCTTGAAGAAAGTGTTGATGATCCTGAAGCCATTGTTCTTGATCTACGAGGCAACCCTGGAGGAACACTTCGCTCAGGAACTTTTGTGGCTGGACTATTTGTTCCTCATCTCACTCCTCTTGTTCAACTCGATTATGGAGGATTCACTGAGAAGATCTACAATGGAGACTCCGGGCCCTATCAAGACTACCCACTCTTTATCTTAGTCGACGAAAAAAGCGCCTCATCCTCTGAGATTGTAGCTAGCACACTCCAAGAAAATGGCGCCACTATCATTGGACACCAAACCTTTGGTAAAGGAACCGCTCAGACATACACAACATACTGGGATGGGTCCGCACTTAAACTCACTATCGCCGAATGGCTAAGCGGAGAAGGTCAATCAATCCAAGGGCTTGGGATTGAGCCCGACGTCGTCTTACCGGACGACGCTGACGACGAGGACTGGATGGAAGCTGTGAAGCGACGATTGTAGACCAGTTTTTCTTAGTCCACTGCTTTTCAAATTCATAGAGATGAAGTAATCCTCGGAGCTTCATCTCTTTTTTTATCACTCCTCCCTGATGGGGGTGTTTATACTTCTGCTTTAGCGGTGAGCAAAAACCATGAGCATAATGAGCCAGCTCATGCGCCATGGTGGCTTGAATGATCTCCATTGGGATAAAGTCATTCTTAAAGATTCCATTGATCGTGATGAAACTAGTTTTCTTATCACGACTCATCTTAATAGATCCAAATCGACGTTTTGCACGACGCCCAAACCGAATACTTATTTCATTCTCAATCGGCATATCGGAAAAAGGGCCGCCAAGCAGCCCCTTAAGTTCCTCTTCTAAAACACTATCATTTCTCATTAAATTCCGGTTTCAAATCCACTCACTCTCCATTGATCGCTATTCACAAGATAAACACCAATAGTTTCTCTGATCCCATCTCCATAAGTAACGTGCCCATAAAGCTCAGTGTAGCTATTTTCCACCTCCATGCTATTGAAACTAAGATCAGCCACATCTTGCATCTGAGGGTTCATATCAACAATATATTGAAGGTCCTCTAAGGTAGTGACTGCTTGAAATTCAGGAGACGTCAATTCATAAGCAGCAGCTACATCGGCAGCCAAAACATCAAAAAACTCATTAGCAGCGGCTCGCTGATCTTTAAAGAGACCACATGAGCTAAGAAGAAGCGTTGAAGTGATCGTCACTCCAGCAAGGGCTCGTTTAAGAAGGCGTGTCATACAGTTTTGGTTAGGTGGTCTTAGATTAACCAACGAACTAACTAAAATCCACTGGAATCTCTTGCGTTCCTTCCGCAGGCGCAGCTGGACTTTGCGGAGCTTGAGGAACCGCGGGTTGAGCGGCAACCGCAACGGGTTCCGGTTGAGGTGCCACTGGAGCTGGCTCAACTGAATCAATCGTAATTGGCCCTTGAGGGACAAACGCTTCACCTACCGCAACAGGCTCTGCAGTTTGGACTGCCGGCTCTACCGGCTGGTCCAATTGAACTTGTGGCTCAACTTGAATCATAGGCTCAACAGGCACATCCTCTATAGGAGCTGGTGCTACTGGCATAGGCGCTGGCTGAACAGCCTCAACAGGCTTAGCAAGCTCTGGAGTCTGTGGAGCTCCTTCAGCAATATTTTGAGGTGCTTCTACCGCTTGGTCTAGAACCATCGCAACGTTCTCTTGAAAGTCTTCATCTCCCTCTTCATCTTCTAAGACAGCTTCAACGGGTGCTGCACCCTTCTTAGCTACTTTAGCTTGTACTTCAGCAGCCGTTTCTGGCGCTTCCACTGCAGGAACCTCTCCTTCTTCAGCGGTTTCAAAGTCAGCCTCCACGGCTCCTTGAGCAAGAAGCTCTTCTGGATTAGTGGTAACGATTTTATCTTCAGAGAATGAAGCAATCACTTGAATTGCTACATGTTTAAGACCCGCAAAGAACAATCCTTGTCCCACACCAGAATTAAGAAGCATGTATTTCTCCCCCTCGGTCAAGTTGAATACTTTTTGCAAAGGCTCAATCGCTGACGGAGACTGTTTCAATAGAATCTGCAGGGAACTATTCGTCACAATAGGCTTACCGTAGGGACTTCGAATGAAATCTTCTACATCCTGAGTAATGGTCGAAACTCCCAAGTAATATTTACGAGCTCGCTTCACCAGCCCAAAGAGGAACTTGGCTGAATCTTCATACTGCATCATGGTCCAGGCTTCATCAATCACAAGAATACGTTTCTTAAGACTTGATCGAACTCGATTCCAGATATAATTCAAAATAATGTACATCGCGATCGGTCGAAGCTCATCTTCAAGATCTCGAATTGAGAAAACCATCAATCCAGAATCAAGAGTGATATTGGTCGGCTTATTAAAGATTCCTGAATAAGTACCCGTTACAAAACGAGAAATTCGTTGTGCCATGTCTGTTGCCCCCTCCATTGAAGAAAGGATATTGTAAAAATCTGACATGGTTGGAACCTCAAATTGAGAAGGATCCACCACATCCATCGTGATTCCCTTTGTAGAATAAGTGTCAATCAATGCTTTATCTAAAATCCCTTCTTCTTGAGCAGTAATTTCACCAAGCATCAATCGCATTAGACCCGTTAAGTTAATCACCGAACTTCGCATTAAATCTCCTGGCTTCACTTCCTCTCCTTCAAGAGGAATTGGCAAATCAAAAGGATTAATACGACGATCCGAGTTCAATGACACGTTGAGGTAAGTCCCCCCTACCGTGTCACAAAGCGCTTTATATTCATTTTCCGGATCAATCACAATCACATCCGTCCCCAACATAAGAGAACGAAGGATTTCCAACTTCACCGTATAAGACTTCCCTGCCCCAGACTTCGCAAAGACCACACTATTCGCATTTTCTAGCGAAAAGCGATCAAAGATAATCAAAGACTCATTATGTCTATTCAATCCATAAAGAATTCCATCATTTGATGTTAAATCAGACGAAATAAACGGGAAGGTCGTTGAAAGCGGAGACGTATTCATATTCCGATCTACTTGAAGCTCATCCAAACAAATAGGAATCGTTGAATTGAATCCACGCTCTTGTTGCAAGTCAGCTCGTTTAGTGAGCACCAACTTCCCTGCCAAAAGACTCTGCAGCTCCTTAGAGGCTCGTTTAAGCTCATCTAGCGATTCAGAGTAAATCGTAAAGTACATTCCGAACTGGAAGAACTTTTCCTGACCTCGTTGAAGCTCAGTACGAAGCTGCTCTGCATCCTGAAGCGCGGTTTCTAAGGCTGGGTCACGTACGTTCCCTTTTTCAGCGGCCATCCGAATAGATGATTGTAGCTGAGCCACCTTACGCTTCAAAACTTTCATGATTTCTGCTGAAGAAATCGGATAGATGTACTGAGATACATCCATCGTCACATCATAATTAATAATTGGTGTGAGCCAGTTTGACTCAATATATCGAGGGTAAGTGTAAACAAAGAAGGTCTGCGCAAACATCCCGTCAATCGTCACATGATCAAAAGCTACTTCATACGCTGAAGGAGCGATTAAATCACGAATTGAAGCAATCCCTTCCTTGAAAAGTTTCTCGGCATCCATAAGCTTTTTCTTTTCTTCTGCCGCTTTCTTTGATTTAGCAGAAGCTGCTTTTTTAGCTTGTGCCTTCTTACCAGCATCCACCTTCGCTGCCGCTGAGGCTGCTTTCTTTTTCCCCTCTTCAGACACGTGAGATTTAGCTTCTGCTTCTTTAGTTGCAGAGCTTTCTTCCTTAGTTGGGGCAGCCGGGATTACTCCTTTCGGAGCGTCCGGTTCCTTCTTAGGTAATTCTGGGGGCGTGGTGGGTTCGTCGGCCATACTTAATTATATGCACATTTAATCAAATTATTCTAACACGTTTTGACCAGATTTTCAATCCCTGTCAGCTTATTCATTTATTTCGCTGAGTGCTCAGTGTGTGCTAAAATCCGCCACGCTAAACTAATTTTTACAAGTCCATGTCTGACGAAAACCCAATCGAACCAGAAGAAATTCAGCCCGAAGTAGAAGCTGAACAAGAAGGTCTATTCAACGAAGGGAATATTCAATCCCGAAGTGTTGTTACCGAAATGGAGCAATCCTACCTTGATTACGCCATGAGCGTGATCGTTTCGCGTGCCCTTCCTGATGTTCGAGATGGAATGAAACCAGTACATCGACGGATTTTATTCGCTATGCATGAAATTGGACTCCGTTCCACCTCATCATTCCGAAAATCTGCCGCTGTAGTCGGAGAAGTACTTGCTAAGTACCATCCACATGGAGATAGCGCTGTATACCAATCAATGGTGCGTTTGGCTCAGGACTTCTCACTTCGATACCCTCTAGTACGAGGACAAGGGAACTTCGGTTCTGTCGATGGAGATAACGCTGCTGCCATGCGTTATACGGAGGCTAAAATGGAAAAGATTACGGATGAAATGCTCGCGGACATCGGTAAAGACACCGTGGATTTCATTCCTAACTACGATGGAAAGTACACAGAACCACGAGTACTTCCGACCAAGCTACCTCAACTCCTACTTAATGGAACAATGGGGATTGCTGTGGGGATGGCTACGAACATTCCGCCTCACAACTTTAGAGAAGTAATGGGAGCTCTTCTTGCCCTTTCTGAAAACCCAGAATTGGAAATTGAAGACCTCATGGACTACATCAAAGGACCAGACTTCCCTACTTCTGGAATTATTTACGACACTGAAGAAATTAAAACCATGTACCTCACCGGTCGTGGTGGAATCACGGTTCGTTCACGAGCCAGCATTGAAGAAATGAAAGGAGGAAAAAACCGAATTATTGTGACGGAAATTCCGTACCAAGTTAATAAAGCTTCTTTGGTGACAAAGATCGCTGACCTAGTACGTGACAAAAAAATCACTCAGATCAGTGACCTTCGAGATGAATCCAATCGTGAAGGAATGCGGATTGTAATTGAACTTAAGAAGGACGCATATCCAAATAAGATCCTCAATCAGCTCTACAAAATGACTCAACTTCAAGTGCGATTCAACATGAACATGATCGCCCTTGTTGATGGAATTCAACCTCGACTACTCAACTTGAAACAAGTGCTCGAACACTTTATTGACCATCGAAAGATTGTCATTACTCGACGTACCGCCTACGAACTGAAAATTGCCAAAGCCCGTGCTCATATCCTTGAAGGGCTAAAGATTGCTCTCGACAATATTGATGAAGTGATTGCTACCATTCGAGCCTCTGAGACTAAAGAACTCGCGAAGAACGCTCTTATGGAGAAGTTCAAGCTCAGTGACCTTCAAGCTCAAGCGATTCTCGACATGCGGCTTCAAACGCTTGCCGGTCTTGAACGAACTAAGATTGAAGACGAACTCAAAGAAAAACTCGCTCTTATTGCTGATCTTGAAGCAATTCTTGCTGACCCAGCTAAGGTTACGGCAATCATGCGTGAAGAATGGACTGAACTCGTTGAAAAATATGGTGATGAACGACGAACTGAAGTGATCCCTCATGGGCTCGGTAAGTTCTCAGTAAAAGACACCATTCCAAATGAAAGCATGGTGGTTACTCTTACAAAGGAGAACTACATCAAGCGAGTACTTCCTGCTTCATTCAAACGACAAGGTCGTGGAGGACAAGGAAAAATCGCAATGAGCACCAAAGAAGAAGATGAAGTAGCTATCGTACGAATGGCTAAGAACCACGATAAACTTCTTTTCTTCACCAACACTGGACGAGTATTCCAACTCCCTGTGTATGAACTTCCAAAAGCTTCAAGACAAGCCAAAGGAACACCTCTCATCAACCTCATTCAACTCATGAAGAATGAAACAGTAACCGCAATGCTTGTGGTTAAGAATGAAGAGTTCAAGGGTGAATTCCTATTTATGGCAACCAAACAAGGAACAGTTAAAAAGACGGCTGTTGAACAGTTTGCTAAAGTACGAAAATCAGGACTGATTGCCATCAAACTTCGGGAAGATGATGAACTAGACTGGGTGCGTCAAACCAGCCCAAGCAACAAAGTAGTGATGGTTTCTCGTGAAGGAAAATGTATTCAATTTGGAGAAGAAGACGTGCGGCCAATGGGACGCGCTTCAATGGGAGTTCGTGGAATGAAACTTAAAACTGGAGATGTCGTTGTTGAAATGGACATCGTAAGAAGCAATGAAGCTGATCTACTTGTAGTGATGGAAAATGGACTTGGTAAACGAACTAGAATTGAAGAGTACCGACTTCAAACTCGTGGAGGCACAGGAGTTAAAACCGCCAATCTAAACGCTAAAACAGGTAAGCTCGTTGGAGCCAAGATCCTAGAACCAGAAACCCAAGGAGACATCATGCTTCTTTCTAAGAAGGGAATCATGATTCGAACCTCACTCAAGGATATTCCTCGACGTGGACGTGCCACTCAAGGTGTGTATATAATGAGAACCAAGAAGGGAGATGTGGTTCGCTCAATGTCATTCATCATCAAAGATCCAGAAGTGGAAGGTGAAGTGGAAGCCACAGAGACTCAAGCTACTCTCGTTTAACCACACGCCTCATGAATGTTCGAAAAGGCCTCGCCTCACTTGTACTTGGTGCCCTACTCCTTGTACCTACAGGATTCGCTGCCAGTGGAGATCTTTCTCTTGATGGCAATCGTGTGAGCTTCAGCTCAGACTACATACTTGAGAACAACTCAGTGCGGATCTGGGCAAGCATTGCTAACAACAGTCCTAACGATCTACTTGGGTCTGTTCGTTTTGTAGCCAATGGACAAAATATCAACAGTGACCAACCTATCTCAGCACTCGCTGGAAACTCAGATGACGTTTTTGTTGACTGGGTTCCTACTTACGATGGTGAGTACACTATTTCGATCACTGTCATACCCTGGGATGCAAGTTCTGATAATCCAGATAACAACACTTACTCAAAGACCATCTACGTTTATTCAGATTTAGATGGAGACGGAATCACTGATGCAAGTGATGACGATAGAGATGGAGATGGCGTATCAAACGATGACGATGCCTTTCCAGACAACGCAGCAGAATCTTCGGATACCGACGGAGATGGAACTGGAAACAACGCTGATGATGATGACGACAATGATGGTGTCCTAGATGCTGACGATGCCTTCCCTGAAAACCCACTCTACAATGCCGACCAAGATGGAGATGGGACGCCTGATGAAGAAGATGATGACATTGATGGTGAAGGGCTCAGTAATGAAGAAGAAGCAGTTTTAGGAACCGACCCTCTAAACACTGACACTGACGGTGACGGAGTTAATGACAAAGATGACCCCTTCCCACTAGATGCAGGAGAAAGCCAAGACACAGATGGAGATGGGATTGGTGACAACATTGACGATGATAGAGATGGTGATGGTGTCTCAAACGACGATGACCTCGCCCCTAACAATAGTGCCCCCAAAGCCGTACTTGATGAGGACGTTATCCTCACATCAATTGATGAACCAGTTGTCTTTGACGCCTCCGACTCCGTGGATGCTGATGGTGATATTGTTGAATACTTATGGGATTTTGGAGAAGTACAGCTCACTGGTGAAACCGTTGAAATGAGTTTCGATGAAACCGGACTTAAAGAAGCCACACTCACTGTGATTGATGACGCGGGTCAAACCGACTCAGTAGACGTAAAAGTACGGGTTCTGGACTACCGATTCATACTCTTTGCATTACTCTTTGCACTGATCCTGATTTCTCTTGCCTTCTACCTGATCTATCGCTATAATCGGCGGGCTTCACAAGTTGAACAGGTCAAGGATAAGCCAAAAAAGGCCTCCCCAACCAAGAAAAAATCAACAAAGTCGAAGCCTAAAAAAAGCTCTAAATCAAAGAAGAAATGAAAGTAGATATCCAACCAACTTACCTAGCTGATGCTGTAATTAAGTGTCAAAACTGTGGTGCTGACTTCAATTTTGGAGGTACACAAGAAGACGTACAAGTTGAAATTTGTAGTAAATGTCACCCTTTCTACACAGGTAAGAAGGTACTTATTGATACTGAAGGACGAGTAGATAAGTTCCGAATGAAGATGGATGCTGCTTCTGGAAGAAAGAAGAAAGTACGAAAGAAAACTACTCTTGAAGACAAGGTTAACGCAGAACTTGCAGACCAACTCAAAAAAGAAAAAGCTAAAGAACAAGAAGAAGTAGCTAAGAAAGAAGCAAAAAAAGCAGCCAAAGCTGAAGAAGCCACTGAGTAATGTTTGACTTTACTCTCGAACTTGAATCAAAGGAATGTAACGCCCGACTCGGGCGTTTTTCCACACCTCATGGGGAAATAAAAACACCTGTTTTTATGCCCGTGGGGACAAAAGCCACAGTAAAGTCTCTCGACCATAAAGACCTTAAGGGGCTTGGAACCGAGATTCTTTTGGCAAACACCTATCATATGGAAATGCGACCCGGATCAGAGCTTGTTGCTGAGATGGGTGGACTCCACAAGTTCATGAACTGGGATGGTCCTATATTGACTGACTCTGGTGGATTTCAAGTCTACTCACTGAATGACAGTGTAAAGATTTCAAACAATGGAGTTGAGTTTCAATCTCACCTCAATGGAGACAAACATATGTTCACTCCTGAACATGCTATTGCCGTTCAAGAACGCCTTGGTGCTGATATCATCATGGCTTTTGATGAATGTGCTCCCGCCGGTGTGAGTGAGAAATACGCTCGTAAAGCCATGGAACGAACGCACTCATGGATCAAACGATGCATCGCTGCCAAGACACGTGATGACCAAGCTCTATTCCCTATTGTACAGGGGAGTCGCTTTAAAAATCTGCGTGAAGAGTCTGCCAAATTTATGGCTGAACTTGATCTCCCAGGAGTAGCCATTGGAGGCGTTAGCGTAGGTGAAGAAACTGACGCTAAATTCCAAGCCATTGACTACGCACTGCCATTCCTTCCAAAGGATAAACCGCGTTACCTTATGGGGGTTGGAACCCCTGACGACCTTCTAGAGGCCGTTGAACGAGGAATTGATATGTTTGACTGCGTACTAGCCACAAGACTCGCTCGCCATGGTGCCTTCTGGGATCTTGATGGACGACATGACATTAAACTCAGCCGATACAAAAAAGACCAAACTCCTCTCTGTGAATGGGTGGATCATTACGCCTCTCGCGAATACAGCAAAAGTTATTTACACCACCTCACTAAAGAGAATGAAATCCTTGGCATGAGATTGATTTCCATGCATAACATTGCCTTTCTATTTCAATTGATGAAGGACATTCGGTATCATCTAAAAGAAGGCTCATTCATGAGCTTTAAGACCGATTTCCTTAATCGCTTCCACGCCAATGATTAGGCTCCTAACAGGAACTGTAGTTGCTACTGAAAAACAAAGTCTCATTCTTCTTGTGAATGCGATTGGTTATCAAGTTTTTGTGCCACCTAGTTTGCTTGCAAGTGAGAATAAAGAATTAACGCTACATATTCATAGTCACATCAAAGAGGACCAGTTTAGCCTCTTTGGCTTTAGCCAAAGAAACGAACTTGAGTTCTTTGAGCAACTGCTCAGCATTAATGGTGTTGGACCTAAAATGGCGCTTAGCATATTAGATATGCCGATCAGCACGATTCAAAATGCAATCGTCAGTGAAGATGTTAAAACCCTCTCCACCGTACCTGGAATCGGGAAAAAGAAAGCGGAACGAATCATACTTGAGCTCAAAAACAAGATTGACCCTGTTGCCGCAAGTGAATCCGCCTCAAGCATTCACCCTGATGTATTTATCACACTTGAGACTCTGGGTTACAAACGACATCATGTACAAAAAATCCTCTCCGAAGTCGAAGAGGAAATCATTGATACCGAAGAGTGGATTCGAGTCTTTCTTAAGCGGGTTTAGGCTTCTTAAAACTGAAATAGCTTAGATCTCCTCCCAAAGCATCAAATCCCATTGGGATTCTTCCATGAATAAACTCTTCATCTTTAAAGAAAGCCCACGTTCCTCGTCCGTACCGAATCAAAGCTCGTTCATTTTCTGGAACAGAAAAATAAAGCTCCGTAACCAAAGACTTAAGCAGCTCAAGCCACCCATGATGTTCAGTTTTTAAACTTGAAAGAACTTGGATGTGCCTTTTGAACTGATTCATCGCCTTAAATACATTTCCATTCCCTTCAATAGCTGCTTTCAAAATTTGAAATTGAGCATTCAAGAAGCAGTATGCTTCTTCACCTAAAAAATGTTCAAACTGAGACAACTTAGATTGAATGACCTCAAGATATACTACTAAATTTTCTTTATTTCTTTTTAAAAGAAAAGTGTATCCCTCTCTTGGCATTTGATCCTTTGTATTGGCCAAAACACACTGAGAAGAGAATTTTATAGGGTCATATTCTGAATGTGGTAAAAGTGCCACATGAACTAATTTACCAGTAACACGCTGCAAACGATGAGGAAACCTATCCTTAAGATAGGCTCTACCATATGGCACATCTTGAACTACGAGCACTGGCCTCTCAGATAGAGTTGAATCAATTGGCAATAGATCAGGCTCATCTTCAATTCCACTTGGCCCAAAATGACAATACTCATCAACCGCCTGAACCATTTTTTTATCACAATGACGAACCACACCAAGATTATCCGGAACAATCAGTTTACCCCCTAAGCCATAATTCGTTACACTCTCTTCAAACATATATTCAGTTAGAGTTTATATTTTAAGAGTTTTCATACGTATGTCAACCCAGCTCATCACTCACGCCAAAAACATTGAATACCTCACCGGCTTCACAGGAAGCTCTGGGTTTTTACTTATGGGGCAAAAAAACATCTTTTTTACTGACTTTCGATACAGGGAAATGGCTCAAAAACTAGCTGATTCGAATAAAAGCAGAATCCCTTTTGAATTCATTGAAATGAATCAGAGCCTAAAAGAAACCATTCAAAAACGATACGGAAAAAGGAAAGAAATTTCATTTGAATCTTCTCATGTGACCGTGGATGAACTGAAATACTGGAAGAAGATTTTCAAGGGAGTAAAGCTCTCCCCTTCTAAAAAAACCATTGAAGAGATGCGATGGATCAAAGATGCCAATGAGATTAAACTCCTCAAGAAATCACAAAAAATCAATGAGAAGGTTTTTCATGAGATTAGAAATTCAATCAAGCCTGGTATGACAGAGCTCGAGATTGCCTGGCAGATCAAAGTGCTTGGTCATGAGTTTGGCGCCGAAGACATTTCATTTGAACCCATTGTGGCCTTTGGAAGTCATAGTGCCGTTCCTCATCATCACAACAGCACACGTAAGCTGAAGAAACGAGATATTGTTTTGATCGATATGGGAATGAAGTACAAAGCTTACTGTAGTGATATGACTCGGACTTTTTTCATTGGAAAGCCTACAGCAGAACAAGCTCATGTTTACGACCTAGTTCTTCAGGCTCAGCTTGCAGGAATTGCAGCCACACGAGCAGGAGTGAAAGCCTCCACTCCTGACAAAGCCGCTCGTAAGGTCATGGGAGATATGGCTCAATATTTTGGACATTCACTAGGTCATGGAATCGGACTCGATGTACACGAATACCCCAGTGTTAGCTCTCGAAGCAAAGCCACACTTAAAGAAGGAATGGTTGTAACAATGGAGCCTGGGATCTACCTTGAAGGGAAGTTTGGAGTACGCATTGAGGACATGGGTCGAGTGACCACAAAGGGATATGAAAACTTCACGAAAGTAGAGAAGTGATTATTTGGCAGGTGACACGGCCACTCCTGTTCCCTTTTGATTCACTAAGAAAGGTACAGAAACCCTTACCTCATTTTTTACGATCCCCATCGTAGACCTAAACACGGCAATCTGAAATAGAACCTCCTGCCAAACCTCGGTCAGCCCTTGCTGTGCAAGCAATCCTCTATAGTTTGGAGCTCGGAAATTTAGAATGGTATTAAATCCATGAACATAGACCATCGCCATTCTAGCTACCGCTTCTTTTCGATTATTTTTAACAAAATGCATGAACTCATCAATCCACTTTGGCTTCACTGGTGGATAATGCTTCTCCCCCTCTCGAACATAAATTCGAATACAACCAAACTTCTTACCATGCAGTTCAGAAGTCTTTTCACTCTTTCTCCTTAAAGTACTTGCAACAAAACCTTTTGCGCTCCCACCAAGGTCATCATCTTTTGCATTGATAGCGTAATGGTTGTTACCACCACCATTATAATAATTAAGACCGTCAGTCTCACCTTCATTCAAGCTTGTCACCTGAGCGAACTCTGAGGGGACAAAGTCATCGTGACCATTCCACATCCCATTAAACCCAGCAGCGACCACCTCCTCATGAGTATCAACCGTCACCTCAAGCACGGTTTTTGTAGCCTGCATGACACTGTCTCGAATTTCTGATGGCGTTGGTTCACGATCATCAATCTTCTCAAGAACATAAACTACATCTCGATCATTTGATGACGACGCTGTTCTTTTCGCCTCTTCTCTTCGCTTTCCAGGCACGTCTTCCCTAAGTGCTCGGAGCTTTTCAATCTCTACTGGATCATGAACAAAACGAACTGATCTCAAACACGACTCTCCATGCTCAAGATATTGACTGGGAGCCGATTGCCAATGTGCCACCCCATTCAGCTCATAACGTTTCAATGTTTCAAACGCTTCATAAAATGACGTCAATGCCTCTGCCCCATCAATGAAACCTACCAACTCGGCAAGATTCTTATCACAGAATCTATGCAGCTCACTCAAGTCAGCCTCTTCTACCTTTTCAAAATCAATAACCTCCATCAGATCATCATCACACTCAAGAAGTTCATCTTCATCTTCCATCGCCATACAAGAATCAAAAAGCACTTTTTGAATCGTCAAAGCAGCTCGGTATGTAGGCTCAGTTAAATACCCTAGAGTGCCAACAAAGCTCTTAGCTTCTTCAGACTTTGATTCCTCCAATGGTGAGCTTTCATCATGCCGAACACGCAACATAATTGCTGCCACAGACCTATCCCCCAAACTCTCTAGAACCTCTCTCGCAAACTGAGTAGCCGTGTGAGCACCCACACGAATGATCGTTGTCATTCCTGTGCTGTCTAAAATCTCCAAACCATCCACCCAGATTCCGTTCTCCTTTCGTTCTCTTAAGTAAGGGTAAAGTCCTGCAATCAAGCGAGGCATAGACTCCATATACGCTTCTCTATGAGTTTCACCATCCAAATTCACAACAACCGTCTCCTCTCTACTGGGAACTTTTCTCACCTTCAATTGAAACTCTGAACCCACACAAACATAACCCTGAGTCCCACGTAGAGCCTCAATCTCCTTAGGATCATTCACCCACCGTGGCTTTCCATCGGGACCAATGGTCATGAGACCATCCACCTCAAGAGCCAAGCGATTATCACCAAGCCCGGCTGTAAAGAAGTTGGCCGCAACTGTAGACGATTTACTCGTTGTAATGTCAAAATAGACCTCATAACCTGGATGGCTTGCCTTTAAATGCTCATTAATAACATGAATACTGGCCGCTCCAGGCACGGTAACACTCGCTGGTTTACCTTCAATCAAATCAATCTTTGGCTGCATCTTAGCCAGATCCGCTGTTCCAAAAATTGTAGGCATTTGAAGCCCATGAACTCTCTGCTCTTTACCTTCATCCGTTTCACGATTGGAATTGATGATTTGAAACAATCCCCCACTGGTCAAACCACCAAAAGCCATCAAGACTTCTCTATATTCTTCTCGAGAAAGATTCTCTCTATTGATCCGATCAATAAGCCTAGCCACAAGCGCTGTGTATTTTCGCACACTCACTCCTTTGTACTCCACCCATTCGTTCCACGGGAACTCCCCTGTCCGATTCCCATCCTCATCACGTGCTCGTCTATTTAGTTCAGTTAAAACATACGCCTTTAAAGCATCAATAGGCTTAGCCGCTCCATCCAAGCAAAATTCAGAGGGTAGATCCGGTGTCTCACCAGGAACATACTCAGGGTTTGCTTTAGTAGCAGCCGGAGTATAGTCACCCGGCTCAACAGGAATTAATTTGTCTAACTTCTTAAGATCCAGAACCATTTATATCTTGATTAAGACACTCGCACCCTACCATTGACAAAAATGTGTTCAAGCTCGATAGGGTGTTGAAGCTCCTTCAACACGGATGACTAAGCCATAAAAGCGCTGACTGCGGTAGTTGAACCCCCTTCGGGGCCATGCTAGACTCCGTCCATACTAATCTGAAAACTATGTGTGGAATCTTTGCCTATTTTGGGTCCAATGAGAAAGCAGCAGACATGGTCCTAAAAGGACTGAAGAAACTTGAATACCGAGGTTACGATTCCTGGGGAATTGCTGCTAAACAAGAAGATGGAGTCATCAACTTAGAAAAACACATAGGTAAGATCTCTGAAGTCATCCACCTTAGCGATGAACTCAGTCAACCTTCAAAACTAGCCATTGGTCACTCTCGATGGGCCACTCATGGAGGAGTGACACAGTTCAATGCACACCCTCACACCAATGAAGATGGAAGCGTAGTGATTGCTCACAATGGAATCTTTGAAAACTACCTTGAGATCAAACAAGAGCTGATTGAAAGTGGGTGCCAATTCCGATCTGAAACAGATTCAGAAGTGCTTGCCCACCTAATCGCTCAATATAAAGAGCTAGGATTCGAAGCCGCATTCAAAAAAGCCATCAACCGTCTTCACGGAAGATACGGAGTACTTGCTATCAATAAAGAAGAGAACAAACTTATTGCTGCCCGTCGAGGATCTCCACTGATCGTTGGTCAAGCTGAGGATGGGTTCTTTATTGCTTCTGATGTACCAGCTTTTCTTGAGTACACAAAAGACATCATGTATCTCGACGACGAACAAATGGTAGTGATCGATGAGGAAGGTGCCCGATTCTTTTCACTGGAAACGGACGAAGTGATCGACAAACGAGTCATCTCCATTGATTGGGAGATTGAAGAAGCTGACAAAGGGGATTACCCCCACTTCATGATCAAAGAAATTATGGAGCAAAAAGAAACCCTCGCTCGTGCCATCAACAGCCCAACAGACCACCTAATGGAAGTTGCTGAAATGATACAGAAGTCAGATCGGACCTACATCATTGGATGTGGAACGGCTAGTTATGTTGCGCACATGGGAGAGTACCTATTTGGTGAAGTGGCCAATAAAGAGGTGATCATGCGACCGTCTTCTGAGTTTGAACTTTCTGCACGATTCCTTACAGAGCAAAGTGTGGTGATTGCCATCTCTCAGTCAGGAGAGACCGCCGACACTCTTGAAGCCTTAGCCCTTGCAGAAAAAGCAGGTGCAAAAATAATCACCATTGTGAATGTAGAAACCTCAACTATGGCACGCTTATCAGACAAAGTAGTCCCGATTAAAGCTGGTCCAGAGAAAGCCGTTGCCTCAACCAAAGCCACCACCGCACAAATTGCCATCCTTACACTCTTGGCTTATGCCGCTGCTGATCAACTTGATGAAGGACGACAACTTTTGATTCAAACAACCGCCAGCATCAATGACATGCTGAATCCTCGTTATGAAGACCACATCACTGATATTGCCAAAGCCATCATGAATGCTCAAGACATCATGGTAATAGGTCGTGGTGTCAGCCACCCCGTTGCAATGGAAGCGGCCATGAAAGTCAAAGAAGTGAGCTACATCCACACTGAAGGATTTGCAGGTGGAGAACTCAAACACGGCCCCATAGCACTTATTGAGGAAGGCGTTCCAAGCATTGTAATTGCTCCTAACGATCACTTCAAAACTGAGATACTATCAAATGCCATGGAATTAAAAGCTCGTGGTGCACTAATTATTGGAGTCTCGCCAGAAAATGCTGAAGTCTTTGATCACTGGATCAAAACCCCAGAAGCAGACCATGCAGACCCCATCACACATATCATTCCTCTCCAACTTCTCTCATACAAGCTAGCCGTACTTAGACAGCACAATCCAGATATGCCAAGGAACCTGGCCAAATCTGTTACTGTAAAGTAATTGACCTCTTGAGACTAACAGCGTTTTGTGTTATAATTTTCTGATATTCAAAAATAAACACCCAAAACGTATGGCTTCCAACCTATTCAAGCGCAGTGTCGCAAGTATGAGCACCTTCGTGCTCGCCCTATCTCTGATTTTTCCAATTGGATTCTTCAGTGCTGTCCCGCTCACCAAAGCGGCGACCTACACAGTGTCCAATCTCAATGACACGGGAGCAGGATCACTAAGACAGGCCATTATCGACTCCAATGGAAACCCTGGAGCTGATATTATTAACTTTGATGACCTCAATGGGACCGTTGCACTTGCAACAACCCTGGAAACCATTACAGGCCCAGTGACCATCAATGCAAACCAAGCGACAAACTATACCTTGAATACAACGGGTGAAAGTCATTGTCTTCGACTCAACGGATCTACAACCGGAAGTGTAATCAAAGGTCTAACATGTGTTGGAGGTGGAGCCGCAGATGGGATATACGTTGAATCAGGATCAAGTGTAACAATTGGAGGTACTACTGCTGGAGAAGGAGTAGTTATCTCTGGAGTCTCTGGACCAGCCATTCGAGGACTTGGAACCATTACTGTTCTTGGTAGTACGTTCAACACAAATAATATTGGGATTATGATCAATGGAGCCTCAGGCTCGTCTATTGGTGATGGGACTTCAGCTGGACGAAACTTAATCTATAGCAGTGCACAAGATGGAATCGACATTCAAGGTTCTGTTTCAAGCTTCACTATTAATGACAACTACATCGGTACCTCTGACGGTACCACCGATAATGGAAATGGAAACAATGGGATTCTAATTGGTGGAAGTGCCACGGGAGGAACGATCACAAACAACCTGATCTCTGGTAACACTCAAAGTGGGATCAAAATTGCAAATGGTGCACACACCGTTCAATCAAATACGATTGGGCTTACGAGCGCTGGAGCTGACCTCGGGAATGACCAACAAGGAATCTCAATTGAATCAGCCAATAATATTATTGGTGGAACAGGAGCCCTAAGAAATATCATTTCTGGGAACGGACAAGATGGGATCAGAATTGATGGGAATGTAGGAAGCCCTACTGGAAACACCATTCAATACAACTACATTGGAACTAATATTGCAGGAACCGGTGCCGTAGCCAATAACAATGGGGTCGTGATTCAAGGAGCGAACGCTGATGACAATATTGTTCAAGATAATGTGATTTCAGGAAACACCCAAAATGGGATTCACGTCCAGTCAGGTGCTGACTCTCAAGATATTTGGGGGAACACCATTGGGCTAACAGCCGCAGGAGACGCTGATCTTGGGAATGGAGCTGCAGGAATGCACATTCAATCAGACAGTAACCAAATTGGAGATGACACAGATGACTTAAGAATCAACTATGTAGCTGGAAATGGTGACCATGGGATTTGGATCAATGGAGGAGATCTTAATATTGTAGAGAATAATGTTATTGGTTACGCCACTGACAAAACCACTGTTCGAACCAATGACGTAAATAGTATCGCCATTGAGGCGACAGCTCAAAACAATGTGATTGGAGGAACGGTAGCTAACTCAGGAAATCAAATCCTTGCTGCCACAGGAAACACCGGGACCCTCATTGATGGAACGGCTGGTGATGGAAATACAATTCGAAAAAACACTTTTGGAACTGAAAACGCTTATACTTATATTGTACGAGCAGGAGCCTCAAATGAAAATGTTGCCGACGCTGTGATATCAAGTGTAGACAAAGGACGAATCCAAGGTACAGCCGTAACTGGAAACATTCTTGAAGTCTATGCAGATGGCGCTCTAGTTAGCACCAGCACTATTGTTGGAGGAGCTTATGACCTAGCTATTGCCTTTGGAAGCTCAACATCTGTATTTGTCACTCAAACCACAACAAGCGGAAGTACCAGTGGCTCAAGCAATCCAAGCGCAATCGCTGGAGATGCTATTGCACCGGTAGCCCCTGTAGTGAGCTCACCTGCTGAAGGTGCTTACTTCTCGGCTGCAAGTCAATTAATATCAGGAACGAAAGAAGCCTACTCAAGTGTATGGGTAGATGGTGTAGAAGAAGTCGCTCATGACGCATCAACATCATGGAGCTATACAGAAACACTCACTGAAGGAGCCAATCCTCTCAGCATCACAATCAAAGACGGAGCTCTAAACGAAAGTGTTGCTCTCGTATTGAATCTTAATTTAGATACAGTCACTCCTGCCGCCCCAACGGTAACGGATGTTGGGACAACCACACTCACTGACTTTAAATTTAGCATCTCTGGAACAGAAGGACTTGCAAATGTACTCGTGGATGGAGTTGACACTGGAGCAGATACCATTGCTGATGGAACAGGAACTTATACAGCAACCCTTACGGAAGGTTCAAACACATTGAGCTTCCAAATTAGAGATAATGCGCTCAACACATCAACCGCTACAAACATCACCATCGTGCTTGATACAAGCAGCTTTGGAGCTGGAGGTGGAGGATCTGGTGGAGGTGGTGGAGGAACCTCTAGCACTTCAACTTCAACTGATTCTGACAGTGATAGCGACTCAGACGATAGTGAAGAACCTGTAGAGGAAATCGTAGAGGAACCTATCGACGAAGAACCGGTAGAAGAAATCGTAGAGGAGCCTATCGACGAAGAACCTGTAGAGGAAATCGTGGAGGAACCTATCGACGAAGAACCGGTAGAAGAAATCGTAGAAGAACCTGCATTCGTTCAACCAGTCTACGTACCTGTACAAGTGATTATTGGTCCTGAAGTGATTGAACCAATCATTGAAGAGCCTATCGATGAAGAACCTGCAGAGGAAATCACAGAAGCGCCGCTCACTATTGAAGAAATACTTTTAGTTGAACCTACGGATGAACCCGTTGAACCAACGGAAAAGAAACCCGTACTTGAGCCAGCAAAAATCATTGAAAACTTCCAAATGCTTGAAGTAAATCAAATTCTTGCTCCTGAAATCATAGAGCAAATGCCTGAAGCAGATGCTGATGAAGATGGAGATGGAGTCAGTGATTTACTTGAATTCCAACTTGGGCTGAATACAGAAACAGATGATTCCGATAATGATGGGATTAAAGATCTAGAAGAAATCCAACTCGGGCTTGATGCCAATGGATGGGATACTGATGGAGATCGAATTCCAGATAATATTGATGACGCTCCTCTTGAATACAATGCCCCAGTGATCACTGAACCAATTGTAAGTATTGAGGATACGGATGGAGATGGACTCACCGATGTTCAAGAAGTACTAGCAGGGACGGATCCACTTGAAGCCGACTCTGATGGAGATGGACTATCTGATGGAGAAGAACTTCTCAACTACGGACTAAATCCAAACCAAGCTAATACTCAAGAAGACATCATTAAGCCTGCAATGACAGGAGGATCTAACACTCAAAGACTAGAAGCTGGAGATCAAGCACTTACGGTTAAAGGAGCTCCTGGTGAAGAACTCAAAATGTTCACACTAGATGAAAATGGTGAACTCATTGAACTAGGAGTCACTGAGATCGATGAATTTGGTAAAGGGCTCATGAAAATTGAAAACCTGCCAGCTGGTGAATACGAAGTCTTTGTAGGGCAGACCAACAAGAAAGGTCAGTTAACTGAGTTTTCTGCACCACAACCACTGAATGTAAGTGCTGAACCTTCTCCTCATTTTGAAGGGATTGACGTTAAACTTGCAACTGAACCAACTGATGAAAGTGTAGATGCCAAAGAAGCTTCTCAAGGAATCTTCCAACTCACACTTCCTCAAACCGATCGACAAATTGAAATTATTTACCATTTCCAATCTGCCGTTCTATCACAAACCTTAATTGCTGATGCCAGTGGTCAAGTTGTGTCACTAGAGCCAAGCGCCGCGCTTGAGCCTGGGAACCATACGCTTACCATTGCTGCTATCGATCTAGAAACGAACGAACGGAGTCAGTCAACAGAAATCAAATTTGCTGTTGATCCTACGACTACCGCCTTCGTATCCGGACAAGTAAGCGATGAAAGCAATCCTTGGGGACTCGTTGCTGGAGCCGCAGCCTTCTTGGCTGGACTCACTGCCCTTGCAGTCTTCATGAGAAAACGTAAAACTAACTAGTGTGAAACGCCGCACTCGCATTGTCGCTACTCTAGGTCCCGCGACCGAAGGTAAAAAAGAAATTAAAAACCTCATTGAGGCGGGCATGAATATTGCCCGTCTTAACTTTTCTCACGGAAGTCACGAGCAATACAAAATGATCGCCAAGAACATCCGCTCTGCAGAAAAAACCACAGGTGAAACTGTAAGTATCATGCAGGACCTGCAAGGTCCTAAAATTCGTATTGGAAAAATTTCTGACGATGGGATCCTCGTGAAGAAAGGTCAAGAGATCACCTTCTCCACTAAAGCCAGTGACAAAAACTGCATCCATATTCCCTGTGCACCCTTAGCTAAATCCGTTAAAGCGGGTGAGCGACTGCTAATTGAAGATGGAATGATACGAACTCGTGTATTAAAAGTTCGCGGGAATAAAATCACCTGTAAAGTTGAATCGGGTGGATTGATCAAAAAACACAAAGGAGTAAATATTCCTGACTCTGTCATGCCTTCGTCCGTGACTCTAACCCCAAAAGACAAGAAAGATCTTGAGTATGGAATTAAAAAGATCAAAGTAGATGCCGTGGCTGTTTCATTTGTAGAAACGCCAAAAGACATTCTTCGAGTTAGAAAGGAAATCGCTAAACATACTAAGCGATACGTAATGATCATTGCAAAAATTGAACGCCCAGCCGCGCTCGACAATCTTGAAGAGATTATTGAAGTGGCCGATGGAGTTATGGTTGCACGTGGAGACCTTGGAATTGAAACCAAAGCTGAACGCGTACCTGTGATTCAAAAACGAATCCTTCAACTAGGACGACGAGCGGGAAAACCAGTCATCATTGCCACACAAATTCTTCAATCAATGGTAGAGAACCCCATCGCAACCAGAGCTGAAGTCAGCGATGCCGCAAACGCTATCTTTGACCTGGCTGACGCATTCATGCTCTCCAATGAAACAGCCGTAGGAAAACACCCCATTGCTGCGGTTAAAACTCTCGCGAATGTTGCACTTGAAACTGAAGCCGCCTTATTTGAAAACACCGAACTCTTCCCTATTGCCATGGAAGACAGTGACGGCCTTGTTGAAGATGAAGCCATTGCACTGAACGCTTGCTACCTTGCGGATGATATAGACGCAAAAGCACTCGTAATCATGACTCGGAAAGGATACACCGCACAAAGTGTAGTGAAGCACCGACCAATGGCCCCCATGACCATTGTCACTCCTGATGCCAGTATGGCTCGAAAATTAAATTTTCTATGGGGTGCCAACAAGATTGTGATTCATAAAACAAATTACCGATCTGAAGAAATCAAAAACATTCTTAAAAAGAAAAAGATTCTCAAAGGTCCTGGTGATGTAGTTCTGGTAAAACTTTCAGACAAAAAACGTTCATTGGTGGTGATGCCTATCTAAGAGTATGCTGTGCCCATGCGCATTCTAGGAATTGACCCCGGATTTGGAACCATTGGCTTCGCGATTATTGAGCTTCAAAAAGGCAGTCGTGAGCTTATTGAAGTTGGAGTGATAAAAACCAAACCCGGAACAGAGTTTGGCATTCGGCTCACTGAAATTTACGAAGACATGCAAGAAATCATCAATCATTACAAGCCAGACACTGTAGCCATCGAACAGATATTCTTTTCAAAGAACGTGACCACCGGAATCCAAGTTTCGCAAGCCAAAGGTGTCATCCTTTTAGCCCTGGCTCAAGCGGGGCTCACACCAAAACAGTACTCACCAAGCGCCATGAAACGAGCCCTAACAGGAGATGGAAAGGCGGACAAAGCGGCCATTCAAAAAATGGTGATGCTAGAGCTGGGACTCAACACCCCACCAAAACCAGATGATGCGGCTGACGCCCTTAGCCTTGCCCTGACTTTGAGCTTTGAACTAAGATAAGTGCAAATAGCCGCGCAACATGAACTCATCAAAATACCTGGTCACTTTAAGCGTTATCGGTCTTTCGACCGCTATCATTGGAACGACTCTTTGGCTTGGATACCAAGCCGCTGGAGATCTAGGAACAGCAAACATTCTTAATCTCGATGAGCTCCCTGGAGTTGAAGACATCACCTCACCAGTCAATTACGAAAATCATACTGCTGAAGGAGACGCATTGATGACCACAGGTTACTACAGCCTCGCTGGTTCTCAGTACGCACTAGCCATCAACGTAGACCCAGAAAATCCAATCGCTTACAATAAACTCGGTCTTGCCTACCTTGAAATGGGTGATTTCGAAAAAGCCGTAGAGAACTTTGCTCGAGCAAGCAAGCTCTCACCTAATGACCTTGGTTACGCAGTGAATTACGGTAAAGGATTGATTCGAATCAATGATTTTGAACGAGCGTTTGAACACTTCCAAAGTCTCACTAGTGAGAATCTTGACGTTCAGTTTTACAGAAGCTTATTAAGTGCTTACCGAAGCGATTACGACTCAGCACGAGCTGAGATTCAAGAATCAGCCAGATACGGTGGAAGTGTAAACCCTGCCTACCTACAATCAGTCAATCAAGCTTTCCTAGCTTTTGACTCTCAACAAGAAGGCCAAGTCATTTACCTTGAAGCTCTACTCACAAAAGCCATGGTAGATGCCGAAGAATATCACCTTGCCGAAGCAATGGCTCTAAAAGTACTTAACAAACAAAGTGACTATCGAGACGTATGGACTCTACTTGGATACAGTCAGCTTAAATTAGAAAACTACGAAGAGGCCAAACAATCTCTTGATCAAGCCGTAAAAATTGATTCGCTTAAACCAGAAATTCATTACTTTCTTGGCCTATCCCATTACTTCCTTGAAGAGTATGAAGATGCCGTGAATCGATTTGAACTTGCATTGCTCTATGGCTTTGAACCTGAGAATGAACCTTATAGAAAAATTGCCGAAAGCCAGCTCTTCCTTGAACAATTCAATGAAGCTCTAGCCGCTTACGAATATTTAGTAAAAATTGAACATGCCAGTGTTGATGATTTTGTAAGACCCACTTGGCTTGCCATTGAAAAGGTACAAGACCTTGATCGAGCCCTCACCCTTGCTGAAGAAGCCGTGACTCACTTTCCAGGTGAAGCCATGAGCCACAACTTACTCGGATGGGTTTACATTGAACAAGGTCAGCTAGAATTAGCTGATGATTCATTAAATACCGCCTTCCAAATTGACCCCTTAATGGCGGAAGCCCATTACAACACAGGTCGCCTTCGAGAACTACAGGGGCATACTGATGGTGCCATCTGGGAATATGAAAAAGCTTACAGTCTTGCAGAATCAGGTGACAACGTCAGTCAACAGGCTTCAGAAGCCTACAACCGACTCGTGACCCAAGACAGCGAATGATACAAATTCTTGCCATCACACTCGGTCTCATCATGGGTAGCTTTTTAAGTATGTTGATCCCCCGATTACACAATGGAGACAAAGGAATCATCTCTGGACGATCAAAATGCCCGTTTTGTAAAAAAATACTCGGTGCCCTTGAACTCATCCCCCTATTCAGCTTCATCTTCCAAAAAGGAGAATGCAAAGAGTGTAAAAAGAAAATTCCTTTTTGGTATCCTGCCATTGAAATCACCATGGCCGCTGGCTTCCTTGGAATCACCTATTATTTTGGGACCTTCATGGAGATGGGAATCTGGGCCGCACTGTATTGGATCTTTCTTTACATCTTCTTTTACGACCTTCGATACAAAGAAATTCATGATGTCGTTCTTATCCCTGGGATTATTTTTGCTCTTGGAGCCAGTTTCTTTATTGGTGACCCCATCAGCAGCTTAATCGGAGCAGCAATCGCTATACTGTTCTTTGGAGTTCAATTCGTGGTCTCTCGAGGGAAATGGCTCGGTTCTGGTGATATTTTCATTGGCGCCTTCATGGGACTCGTACTTGGATGGGAGCTCACCCTGGTTGCTATTTTTATCAGCTACATACTGGGTTCTGTCATTGGAGTTGGCCTGATGATATTCAACAAAGCTAAAGGAGAAACCGCCGTTCCTCTTGGACCTTTCCTCGTACTTGGAAGCATGATAGCGTTCCTCTACGGAGATCAACTTATTCAACTTTACCTTGGATTATGAAGATTGTAATTCTAGCAGGTGGTGCAGGAACTCGGCTCTGGCCAATGAGCACCGAATCTAAACCCAAACAGTTTCAAAAGTTAGTTTCTGATCGCACAATGATCCAGGAAACCTTTGACCGAGTGAATTTTGTAGACCCAAAAGATATATACGTGAGTACAAACCTCAGGTATGTAGATTTAGTAAAAGAACAACTCCCTGAGATCCCAGAAGAAAACATCTTAGGAGAACCTAGTCGACAAGACAGTGGCCCCTGTATGGGGCTCGCAGCAGCACTCATTGCAAAAAAAGACCCAAATGCAGTGATTGCAATGGTTTCATCAGATCATCTTGTGAAAGACGTCGACGAGTTTCAACATAAATTAAAAGTAACGGCTGCCATAGCTGATAGAGAGCGAAGCCTCAATATCCTTGAAGTGAAAGCAAAGTACCCTAATGTAAATTTAGGTTATGTACGAATCGGACAGCAAATTGGTACAGAAGACGGCGTAGAAGTTTATGAATTTAAAGAGTTCAAAGAAAAACCCGACCTAGAAACAGCCAAACAATTCGTTGCCTCATACAGCTACCTTTGGAATACAGGCTACTACGTATGGAGAGCCGACGTAATCCTAGAAGCCTTCAAAAAGCACCTTCCTAATACCTATGAACAACTCATGGCTATTCAAGCGGGTGGAGACATTCATGATCTTTATCCGAAATGTGATAAAATATCCGTCGATTACGGAATCATGGAAAAAGTAGACCCTTCTCAAGTACGAATCATCCCTGCCGACCTTGGATGGAGCGATATTGGCACCTGGTCTTCCCTACACGAAGAACTCACCAATGATCCCAATGAAAATCTTATCAAGGGAAGCGTTAAAGCCATCGAATGTGAAGGCTGCGTATTATATAACGAAACCAACTCAACACTCAGCGTCTTTGGTCTCAAAGACATGATCGTAGTAAAAACCGAGGAAGACAGCTTCAGCTGTCCTCGAGAAAAAAGCAATGAACTTAAAACTTTCTTGAATGCCTGAACAAACTGAAACTCAAATCGTCCTAAAACCATGGGGGAAAGAAATTTGGTTCGCCAATCAACCTGGGTATGTAGGTAAAATTCTTTTCATTACCAAGGGACACCGATACTCATTGCAATACCATGAACGAAAAGTTGAAACTCAATATGTACTTAAAGGAATCTGTAAGTTCCTTATTGGTAAATCTGAAGACGATCTTCAAGAAATCATTCTAAATCCAGGAGACAAACTTGATGTGTTCCCAGGAATGATTCACCGAGCTGAAGCGATCGAAGACGTGGAAATTCTTGAGGTCTCATCCAACGACTTAGATGATGTAGTGAAGCTTGCGGACGACTACGGACGAAGCGGAAAAGGAAATGATTTTGAGAAAGACGCCGAATTGGCTGAGCAACAGAATAAATAATCGTCAAGGCGACCCCTTCCCTGCAACTTGTTTTCAAACATGAACGCCGTATAATTGCTGCGATTTTTCTCTATATCTAGCCAAAAAGTACATGAAAAAACTTAAGAAATTATTGGCCGGTCACGTGCTGCTTATTTTGATTGCAGCCGGAGCACTTGGCTATGCCGACAGTCAGATGGATCTCAAACTAGGTCTCGACCTTAAAGGAGGTACCCAACTCGACTACCAACTTGACCTCGCTGAGGTTCCTGAAGAAGATCAGGAAGCCATTATTGAAGGAGTTCAAGAAGTTATCCGAAAACGTGTGGATAGCCTTGGAGTCTCTGAGCCAAATATCTACACATCAAACATTGCAAGTGAGTACCACGTGATTGTGGAACTTGCTGGAATCGATGATATTGATGAAGCTCGAGACATTGTAGGTAAAACCATTCAATTGGAATTCCGGGAAGAAAACCTGAATCCAAGTGATGACCAAGTGGCCATTGCCACTCAAGATTCAAACGATTTTTACAATGCCGTTCTCTCAGGAACCGACTTTGACACTTTGGCTAGAGAAAAAGTTGAAGAACTTGGAGACGACGTGGTTTACACCACAACTGAGCTATTAGAACTTTCAGCCTATGCTGAAGAACTTCAAGCTCTTATTACAGGAAAAGGAACAGGAAGCATTATTGCTCCGTCTGAAGTAAACGAAAGCTACGTTCTCGACGTGAACGATGTAGTGAGAGAGTCAAATGGACTCCTTGTTATTAAAGTGACAGATCGAACTACTGAAAACGTAGAAGTGGAAGAAGGAGGAAGCGTATCTGCACGACACATCCTCGTTAACCATGTAGATGCCGACGAAAACTCAGAACGAACTCAAGAAGAAGCCCTCGCATTCGCAGAAGAGCTTCTCGTACGAATTCAAGGAGGTGAAGCGCTTGCGGATCTTGCTATTGAGTTCTCAGATGATCTTGGAAGCGGACTCGAAGGTGGAGATCTTGGCTCTTTCGAACGAGGACGAATGGTTGCCCCATTTGAAGAAGCAGCCTTTGCATTAGAAGTAGGTGGTCTTTCTGAAATCGTTGAAAGTAGTTTTGGTTACCACATTATTGAAGTCTACGACCGAGTAGAACCCAGTGTAACGACAGAAGTGATTGAAAAGCTCTCTCTTCAGAAAATCAGTTTCAACACCATCCCAAGTCCTTGGGCAGAAGAAGCACTCATTACAGGTGAACACTTCGAACACGCTGATGTATACCTGAATGACACTTACAGCCCTTACGTGAGCATTAGCTTCACGAGTGAAGGTGCTGATCTCTTTGAGAGCCTCACTGAAAACAATGTTGGAAATCGAATCGCTATCTTCGTAGGAGGGGAATTGATTTCTGCTCCAGTTGTGAATCAAAAAATTGCTGGTGGACAAGCTCAGATCACGGGGAACTTTACCGTTGAAGAAGCTCAAGAGTTAGCTCGTGACCTTAATACAGGAGCCATTCCAGCTCCAATTGAACTCGTGGGTCAATACACTATTAGCGCCTCTCTCGGTGCTGAAGCCCTCAATCAAAGTCTCTTTGCAGGAATGATTGGTCTTCTGATTCTTGGTCTTTACATGATTATCATGTACCGAATCCCAGGTCTAATTGCCAATGTGGCTCTTGCCATCTATTCCGTAGTATTGCTCTTCCTTATCAAATCAACGCTTCCAGTATGGATCGCGCTACTCGTAGCGATTGGAATCTTCACTTACCTTGTTCATCTTCTTATTAAGAATGATGACTCAGGAGGAGATAAATTTGTGACTTTCCTTCTAGCCTGTGTGGTTCTCTTCTTTATGTCTTCTGTAATCGCCAACCCAATCACAATGACACTTGCCGGTGTAGCCGGAGTGATTCTTTCTATTGGTATGGCGGTAGATGCAAATGTTCTTATCTTTGAACGAATGAAAGAAGAACTTCGTGCAGGAGAACCTCTTGATAAAGCCATCAACCAAGGATTCCACCGAGCGTGGGATTCAATTCGAGATTCAAACTTCTCATCACTCATCACTTGTGCCATTCTCTTCTACTTCGGTAGCTCAATCATTCGAGGATTCGCACTCAACCTTGCGCTTGGGATTTTAATCTCAATGTTCTCAGCCATCATGCTCACTCGAACTTTCCTTAAGTTTGCAGCCAGCACAAAGCTCAAAAACAATCTTGCTCTCTTTGGAAAAACCAAACGAGAACCCACTCATTTTGCAATCGTAAAGAATAGCCGAGTATGGGCAGCCATCTCAGGATCGCTCATCGTTCTTTCTATCCTTTCTACGGCTGTATTTGGACTCAACTACGGACTCGACTTCACAGGTGGAGCCATGATGGAAGTCAACTTCACTCAAGAAGAAGGAACTGAAACTGAAATCACTCTTGATGACATTCAAGCCAGCCTTGGAGACATTGAGTTTGAAGAAGAACTCGGTGGCTTCTCTGCCGTAGAAACCGACCAAGGAACGTTCTTACTTCGAACCCGTCACCTTAGTGAAACGGAACATGACAGCATCCTTGCTGAGCTCAATACCGAAATCGCAACGACTGAAGAAGTTCGATTCACAACCGTTGGACCAACCATCGGAAAAACACTTCGAAATAAAGCGCTCATTGCTCTTGGAATCACACTTGTAATGATTGTGTTCTACATTGCCTTTGCCTTCCGAAAGATCCCTAAAGAGGTCTCTCCATGGAGATTCGGAATGTCAGCCATCGCTGCACTCGTTCACGATATCCTTATCGTGGTTGGAGTCTTCTCTTTCTTTGGACACTTCCTTGGAGTTGAAATCGATGCACTCTTCATCACCGCACTCCTAACCATTATGGGGTTCTCAGTACATGACACCATTGTGGTATTCGACCGAGTACGTGAAAACCTTCGATTCAGAAAATCAGGGGACACACTCGCTGACAGCGCAAACAAAGCCTTGAATCAAACCATGGCTCGATCACTCAACACTTCAATCTCAACATTGATCACGATCGTAGCACTTCTAATCTGGGGAGCTCCAAGTATCTTCTGGTTCGTTCTCGCTCTTGCGATTGGAATCCTAGCCGGTACTTACTCCTCTATCTTCGTCGCTAGTCCACTCCTTGTATGGTGGAACGACATGGCTAAGAAAAAGAAGTAATTAGAATCACAGTTTGAACTTAAATAGAGCCCCCATGGGGGCTCTATTGCTTTATTCCTCAAATATTGTATAGTGCAGGCATGAAAACCCAACCAGAATTAATCATCTGTACCCATGCTGCCTGCATGCAAGACTGGAAATCTCCTCAAGAGCTTATGGATACCATAGGCCCAGTGATTGATCTGCTTCGTGGGCAAGTAAGTATGAAACAAAAGAAATGCCTACGTGGGTGTTCAACAAGTGAGCAAGGCCCCTTTATTGAAGTTTCAGATGGTCAGCTCCATACTCGATTCAGTACAAACGACCTATCACCTGTTCAAATTGCTGGCAAAGTCAGCTTGATACTCAATCAAAAAGAATAGTAAACTCAAATCAATGTTCAATACATATTATGCATCGACGGGCCGGTAAAACTATTTCCTAAGAAATAGTCACAACCCCTTGCCCGCTTCCTCATCGAGTGAAGCGGTTTTTTTTATTTTTCAACACTCACACTATGATCACTGCTACAGACATCACCACGGAAAACATAAGTATCTTGGACTTAGATCACCCTGGAGCCAAAGATCAAGCCTACCGTGATCGACGGAATTTAATTGCTAAAGCCTCAATTCAGTTTCGTGAAACAGGAGTAGTTCCTCGTATTAATTACACAGAGCAAGAACATCAAACATGGCGACTCATTTGCAATCGGCTCCTACCACTTCATGAAAAGAAAGCCTGCCGCATGTACCTTGAGGGCCGTGAACAACTTGGGATCTCAACTGAACGAATTCCTGAGTTCACTGACATTAATAAGCTACTTAAACCCATCTCTGGATTTCGGATAGCCCCAATCGAAGGCCTTGTAGATTCTCGAAACTTTCTGGCAAATTTCACGGAAAGAACCATGCTCTGTACCCAGTACATTCGTCATCACTCACGCCCTGAATACACTCCAGAGCCTGATATTGTCCATGAAGTACTCGGTCACGTCCCTGCTTTTACTAATAAGCCCTTTGTGACCTTTATGGAGCGTGTAGGTAAAGCCGCCAAAGTAGCTACAGATCAAGAATTAGAAATGCTCGATCGTGTATACTGGTGGACCGTTGAATACGGACTCATTCACGAGGATGGCGAAGTGAAAGCCTTTGGAGCAGGCATACTTGGATCATTTGGTGAAATGGAACACGCCTTTAAGGTTCCCCACCTTCCTTTTGATGTTCAAACCTGCATGAATACAGAGTTTGACTACACTCAGATGCAGCCTCAACTTTTTGTTATTGATTCATTTGAAGATCTTTTATCCAAAACAGAGCCACTTTTAATGGACATCATTGAAAGAAAGCGGTAAACCAAGGATAACTAAACTAAATAATATGAGTATCGAAAAAGATAATATCGATCAAATTGTGGAGGGAGTAAAGAATGCAGGCGGACCAAGAGCCTACGCAGACAATCTAAAAGGGGAAGTCAGAAAACTATCTGATGCACTTCGTGTGAAAATTGAAAAGCCACTTCGAGAACTCGAATTTGTCATTGAATGGCCTGACTACGGAATGATTGCACGAGCCGTCTACTCCAATGGTCAAGATAATGTCACCTACAGCGAAACTACCGCTCGAATGAATGAGGCTCTTAAAGTTTTAAATAAGCTCGGCATCACAGCCCTTTCACATGAAACTTCAAATCATGAAGCCAGAGGTGCCATCCCTGCTACACGTAGCATTCAAATTCTCATAGCTCTTGATCAAGCTTAAACTTGTCAAACAGACTAAGATAGTCTAGAATCCTGGCCGTGTGCACGCGTAGCTCAGCTGGATAGAGCATCGGTCTTCGGAACCGAGGGTCATAGGTTCGAATCCTATCGCGTGTACCATTTCGAGACGAGTCCATCCTCTGGTGTAACTTCTCCTCTTTCTGCTGCCAACAATGCTGGTTCTAACGAATCCACGCTGTTTACGCTTACGAATTCAATGATCGGCTGGAACTCTGGCTTAGCTTCAATCGAGACCACACCATCGTGAAGTACAAACCTGGCGCCAATAGCCAAGAGAATATCCTTCTTAGTTCTAAGATCAGCCTGGTCAAAGCTACGTGTGGCATGACAGGCGAAATTAAAGGTTTGTTCAGCCAGTTCTAACCACCGTGACTGACGATCACGAATGTCGGCAAGCGAAGCACTCAAAGCAGTCTTCTCACTCGTAAGATTGGTCTTTTGACCTAAATACTCTTCATCCGAAAGCAGCACTCCATTCACATTCTCAGCTGAGATCTTCATCCTTAGAAGATTATTTAACCTAACATCAACAGACTGTAGGGCCTTGTTCAAGGAGGTGATCGTTTCCGATGAAACACGCTCTTCCTTATCAGCAACGAGATGTAAATGCTTAACGGTCCATTTAAGTATCTTCTCATTGAAGCTCATCTTAGAAAGCCAGTCACGCAACTGAGACTCCAAGGCTTCCTCACGAACGCATTTCTGCTGACACTGTAGCTCCGATTTCTTCTTGGTACATCGGTAATAGCGATAAACCTTATTCCGATCTTCAGACTTCACATATTTCACCTTTTCCTCCGCAGTGATCGAACAACCGCACTCACCGCATGAAAGCAGTCCAGTGTATGGAAAGACTTTTTTAGTAGCTGTGCGAGTACTGCCCTTTCGCCCTAGAAAGGCCTGGACCTTCTGAAACTCCTCAAATGTAATCATTGGCTCATGCTTACCCTCATGAAGCTCTCCACGCCACTTAAACATCCCACAGTAGAAGTGGTTATGAAGCAAACCATAGAGTGCTGACCTCGACAGTGGTTTACTAGGGCATTTAGCTCTAGTAAAAGTCCTCAATCCCAACTCTTCATTTGCGATCCTAAGAATCTCTGGGACCGAATACTTTCCCGTTAATGCTAAATCCCACACTTCTCTCACCAGATGCCATCTATCTTTGTCCTTGGCAATTGGAATACTCTTATCCTGTAAATATTTAGCATTCAAATATCCAATGGGGGCTAAACCAGGAAACCAACCGCCTTCCACCTTATGAGACATACCCCTCTTTACATTCTTTTTAAGATCAATAATAAACTGGTTAGCCACTCCAAACTCAAGGGTCATCATAAGTACATTGTCCCCCTGTTGATACTCACGTTCTGAAGTAATGATCCTAGACAAACTACCCCCTTGGATCATCCAGTTTATAGTTCCCGCATCTACAGGGTTCCTAGCCAACCGATCAAGCTTCCAACATAAAACCCCATCTGCCTCTCCAGACTCGATACGCTCAATCATTTCATTAAAGATTGGACGACCAGGCTCCTTTGCCGAACCTGCCTCATCAAAACTACCAACAATATTCAGACCAAGTTCATTAGCCTTTGCTTGAGTAAATTTCTTCTGTGCAGGGATGGATAGAACCTGACGCTCTGAAGCTTCTTGAGACTTACGATGGTATGCAAAGTATTTCATGTGACTAAAGGTTAGCATACTCAGGAGAAACAGAACCATCTGCAAGGAACGGCAAATCATCTTCACTAGATTCTAATAAGCTAGGCTCATTTTCATTCGCCTTCTCTTCCTTAGTTTCCTCTAGATTATTTTGTTCTAGAGCCTCACCAGTAATCGTATAATAGGTACGTTTTTCCAGCTTCTTTCTAGTGTTCATATTCTTCGGCCTGGCAAAGTAAAAAACAGATCTTGGGTATTTGGATTCAGTGTAGATCTTCTTGTCGATGAACTGCTTATCCCACCAGAACATTATCTGCATGTATTCGTAGCCACCTGCCTGATAATGAAACAACAGATTCTCCCGCTGAAGAGCATCAATATCTTCTTGGCCGAATGGATCGCTTGCAAACTCACGGCTCACCAAAGATACCGGCAGGATGCCATCGTCATCTGTAAGTAACATTGAGGTCCAATAAAGAAGTTTTTGACGAGTCGTTAAAGAAGCCCATCCAGGCTTTTCAGTATCAACTCTCACAATCATCCGACGAGTCGCCATTGTGATTTGGGGTTAAGAGAATAGAAAACAAAGTTAACAGTGAAGCCCCTAGCGCTCTTGACTCAGCATCGCTAAGATCATCTCCAAACTCACGTTGGCAGATCTCTTGTAGTTCCCGAATTGCGTTTTGAGGTAAGTCCATGACTGGATCTTATCCTCACAAGAATGATCACACCTTGAACCCTGTGTTAACACAGAAATCCCTGACGCCTTGCACGAGATTTGTAATCTTCAAGTTTTGCCACCGAGAACTCCAAACCTCCCAACGACTTGTAGAGAGTTTCATCATTCTCCTTAATTGCTGAGATCAAGTCTCCTTCAGAATATCCCTCCTCCATCTCATCGATTATTAGTGCCAATGAACGGTATCGGAAGGCAAAGGCAGACGACTGCAGCGTCACCGATCGACCTTTGAGATCCTGGAAGCGCTCACTCTTAAACAAAGCCGCAATATCTCGCTGAGTAGTACCTGGATAAATCCGAATGAAGAATCCATCTTCTCCATCCTGATATTCAATTGCCCTTGGTTCACCCTGCCCATCATTAAACTGAATGTACTTATTCGGATCCAACTCAACATACTCACTAAACTCCGGATGCTTATCTATAAGACCAAAGTACGTTAGAGATCTTACAAACTGCTCCCAATGTGGATTCTCAACAATCTGATTAGCTCGAACCAAAGTCGAAAATAAAGCACCGATTTTCTCCTCGAAACCAGCTGGGAATTCCCCCCTTACTCCATCACTAGGGAAATAATGGTTCTGATAAGCATTTTCACCAGCCTCTGCAGTCACAGCTAAGCCTCGCAACGGATCTATCCCCAGCCATTCTCTAATCTCCCTTACCGGACTCTGAAAATCTCGTCTATTCCAAAGCAAGCGCAACATACGCTCTCCAACCATGGGAGGAACTTGGCCAAGGGTCATAAGACGCTTTAGATATTTATCATCAATAGAAATGAAGTCCATAGTCTATGGATAACCTAATAGAGGAGCTTTCGCAAACGCTTAGCGGCACGAAATTGTTCGTAAAATAAGGACCTGTGAGACGCCTGAAGCACGTAACTTAAGTTATGGCATTCGCGGCATGCAAATGTATCCCCTCCTGGTGGCAGGTAAAGCTTCCTATGCTTAGAAATAGTGTCATGGCATAAAAAAGCCTTCCTCCTTCCGGGGAGGCATGGGTTTTCTGGAACAATCTTCAAAGACATATCCACCCCTAATGTGGAGGATTTGATCGACAAGTCAGCCCCACCCCCAAAGGTATGCGTACGTAAAAGAGCTTTTTCTCTTCTTAGAAGCTCATTCCAACAAATCAAACCCACTAGGTCATCATCTAAATAACCATGTCTCTTAAGCCAATCTACATCGATATCTAAGCAATCTTCTACAGTAGTCTTCATATTCCGAAATCATCTAAGTAGTGGGCACGCATTCAGTATAACCTTTCAAACCAGTCCCGTGCAGTGGATACGGGGCTGTAAAACTGAGCCCCACCCCCTTAGTGATGGATATGCCCTTCTGAATCTTCTGGCAACGTCTCTGATTCAATAGGCGCCATACCCTTTGCGTAGCATTTGTATTTAATTGGCTGAATTCTTCCAGTCTCGATATAAAGATTTGCCAACTCTAATTCCTGACCTGGGAAGAGAATAACTCCTGCCCTTGGCAAGAACTGATAGTTGTACTCACCACCTTCCGTGGTTATAAAATTCCCAAAAGGAAACAATTGACTCCCATCTGGCCCCTTAATCCTTCTTATGCTTTTTGCTCCAAATAAAATATTAGGAAACTCTGCTATACCACTCCCTGAGTTCTTTAGGTAAAGTCGTGCATTGAATTTAGTTGTTAACTTACCCCCACCTGGAAGCTTCTTACTGCTCGCACCGGTGACCTTTGAATAAAGTTCTAAATACGGCGCCTGATGTCTTCCTAAGACAGCTGCCATATGAGCTTTACTGATTATAGGGTGGAAATCCCCCCCTACACGTTCATAGAAGTCATAATGAGCATGCCTTGCAATATGCAATTCACGACTTGAAGGAAAGAAGGACTTAATAAAGCCAATATCACCCGTGGCGTCATCATCACAATAAATTGGCTTATGCTCAATAAACAGAGGTGGCTCAGCTGCATCTCTACTAAGTTGTTCTAACGTAGTGAGAAACTCACCAAGATCTTGGATAGGTTCAAGTGCTTGTGCACAGTCAACACCTTTCACTTCCCTTGCAACAACTCCCCACACAACAGTTCCTCCAGCCTGATGAGCAAATCCACTAGCTGCTTTTGACAAGAGCTCTTGAATTTTTTTCTGCACACCCTTTGCCTTGCAATCTCCTTTGGGAATCGACTTGAACTCAATATGCGCCCCCTCCCTCATTCGATTCCTCACAATACCCCTCACATCTTCATGGGTAGAAATTTGGTCATAAAGGCTGTTTTTCTTTTCATCATCCATGCTCTAAGTATAGCACCTCTTGATTGCATCACTACCAACCGAATGATAAGGTGAAGCCGTACCCCAATTACCCGTATTTCGACTCTTGTGAGTTTGCGTCTACCGCACATCAAACTGATGTAATGGTGGGCGCCGTGCCAGTTTGGCGCTCGCAAGAGAAAGCGGATTGGGGTACACACGGCGTCCTCTTTTGCAGTGAAGAGGAGTAGGTCAACCTAATCCAAAACAATGAAAGATAATTACGAACATGATGTCACAGGAACAATACTTAAGATAGCTATCTGGGGAGGATTGATAGTTATAAGCCTACGCAACATACTCTTCTAAAGATGAAAAAAAATAAAGCACACTGGGCGTTCGAAATCTTCTGCACAGTAACCTTAGTCATATACCTACTCCTCACTATTGTTGAGGTTGCAAAATCACTACTGACTTCAATCGGTGATTTTGGTCTAGTTAAAACCATCATAACTGTCCTTGGTCTTGGCTCTTTCAAGATCATTGCATTCCTAATTGGCCTCCTAATCCTAGGGGTTTGCATAGCCCTGATTGAAAATTTCAAGAAAAAGACACGGAAATGAAAAATACACTGGATACATCAATATCGATGCTATGATCTAAAATGTCTAAACCTCAATTTGAAACAATTAACAAGAAACACTGCCACCTTAATTAAGATTGCAATTGGCCTCCTAATCCTAGCAATCTTTCCCTGGCCATACAGCTATTATATACTATTAAGATGGGTAATCTGCGGCATCTCAACCTACATAGCATGGCGTACCCACAAAGAGACCTCCAACTGGCTCTGGTTTATACTTATAGCCATAGTATTCAATCCAGTAATGCCTCTCTTCCTGAACAGAGCTATCTGGACCATAATTGACTTCACTGTGATATTCTTCTATTGGAACTTTCTGAAGAGCTCCTCTCTTACAAAAAATAACGAATCTTAATGATGAACACAGAATCTACAAATCCGTCAGACCTTGCAACAAGAATAATTTCAATTGCTATTTCAATTTTAATTGCACGCTACTTTGGACTCGTGGGGCTATTTGTGATTTGGTTGATAGTTGGTGGCCCACTGCTTTGTGGACATCTCACCTCGAACTGGATCATAAAAAAGAAGAAAGCAAAGCTTCCAATTGATATACTAACTTGGTTGAATTTAATTCTATGGATAATCCCCATTCTTGGACTATTTTCAGCCTCCACATCTCTAACAGCATCTACATTTCCAAAATTCAAAAAGAATCGTTACAAGGTTCTAGGAGGCATTGGACTAACCCTCTCGATCATCAATATAGGAGCCTCTGCCTATCTCAGCTATACAGGCGCAATCTAAGCCCAAGAAGATTACGCTTACTTTGAACAATGAAATGATTTCATAGAGCATATGAAAAACCACCCTGCATCTTAACGATTAGATCTATAGATTTATCACTACTCATCTCAGGATCTTCCCTCATAATAAGCTTCATTGCTTTAATGGTTGTTCTACGTCAGACAGAGGCAACTATTTCTTCACTCAACATTGCTAATGAAAGCATTAAAATGGCAAAGCGAGACAAAGAACTCTCACTGCTTCCAGGTTCAAACCTCATGATCATCCTTCAAGTTAAACTGGAAGAGTGGCTAAAAGGACTAAATCAGATGATTAAGATCCTCAAGTCAGAAAATAAAGAGGAGATTGAGACATTAAGAAATCTTGCCCCTAAGACTCCCAAAGGGATGGTTAAAGCTTTCTTATATGAACGAATGAGCCCATGGCAAAGAGAAATTTGGCTGACTGGAGCTCAGCACTATTACAACAATACTGCTGCATTAAGAGAGATCAAAAGTTTAGATCATACAGAAATCTACCTTAGCAGCTGTCAGGATGCTAAGTGGGCAATTACAGAGTTACTGTCATACCTTAATGATGAAATCCCTGATGTCTTTCTAGAAAAGCCTGCATCTATGAACGATGGAGCTTTCTTCGATTACCTCCCAAATGACTAAATATCTATTAGCATCGAAACCTCTCAAATTATTTATCCTAGCCTTATTAACAGAAACCATTAACTAGGAAGAGACCTCCAATTAAATTCAAGGTTATCAACGTCTACCTCTTGTGACGAGAGAAGCTCCTGAACCTTTGAAATAGGAGTCACCACCCCATACCCTAACGCATCAAGACCATTCTCTGTAGAGGGAATTTCAGAGATGAGTCCAATTACCTTCCCATCCTCACCAATTACAGGACCACCACTATTACCACCTTTCACTCGTGCGTTCATTAGGATGTAATCCTCACCATAAAGATAAGTCATACCTTCAGCAACAATTGCCCCCTTCGATGATTTCAAGTCAGCAGCAAGATGTGATTTTTCAGTAACTAACAACATGTCGAACCCAGGTATAGGTGGATACCCCATAGTGATTACCTCTTCAAGCGCAAAATGTTTTCTCATTTGAAACTTAGGATATTGAGGGAAAGGGTTCACAGAAAAATCAATAACAGCAACATCATCGTTTCCACCACTTAACGCAAAAACTCTACTAGGAGCCTCACTACAGCCAGGAACACTAATAGTTTTCATAGCTTCTACACAATGACGTGCTGTAACTATGCGACCACCTTCAACTAAGAATCCAGTACCAATGTCTTGAGTTCCATCATTTTTCTCGACAATTATTGGCAAGACAGAATGAAGAAAGTGACCCCTTATATGTGGAGCCCCAAAAGCTAAGAAATCATAACTCCCATAATTAGCCACCCCCTCATTAAAAGATAAACAATAGTACATATCCCCCATAAACAATCTATTTTCAGACAGATTCCTGCCTACATACGTTAATACGTGTCTTAATACTAACTTTTGACAAATGCCTGGAATGACCATCATAGACTCCAAATGATTTTTGTGCTCATCGTAAAAATCAGACATTGAGTATGGCTGAAGTATTCCACCTTCATTTCTTGCATTAACGCCCGCAAAGAATCTTGTTATATCTGCACCTAATCCCATTCTATGATATTTAAACTTAATAATCTAAGAACTAAAAGTAGGATAATCATGTTGATAGGCAACTGGCAAAACTTTTTTTAATTCTGGTTCCCACATTTATGGTTCTAACAGCATCCACTACGGTGTACCATTTCTCAATTAAATATCGATGAACCATCTTTCACAAATCATCGTAAACCCAGCACCTAGAGCTTAGCTCTGGGAAACGTTCATATATATTTATCCCCGAGCACAGAATGCTCGGTTTTTTTATGTTAAAGAAATGGATCAAACAGGTTTGGACTCGTAAAATCATGCACTCACAACCCCGAGTATGACTAGCAATTAAACCTAATATTATTTACATTTAAACCACTATGAAAACCAATCAAATTGGCCTTATTGGTCATGGAAAACTCGGGCAAGCCTTTGCGGCTCGAATGAAAGAAAAAACAAATCGAAATTTACTCATTTCCAAGAATAGAAGTGAAAGTCTTGCGGTGGCTGCTGCCTCGTCTGAGCTCATACTTATGACTAAACCTCAAGACATTGGTGCCGCCCTGCATGCAATTAGATCAGAACTGAAAGACACACTAGTTATCTCATTTGCAGCAGCAGTACCACGACAATGGATGGAGTCCATAACAGGAGAACAAAGCACCATTGTGAGAGCCATGGCCGACATTGACTTCAAACAAATCATCTGTGAAGAAAATACTCAAGCCTCTCAAGCCCTATCACCACTAAGTGAAGCACCATTAATCCAAACAGATCTTGAATCCGATATAGATACAATGACCACCTTAGTAGGCTGTTTACCAGGAGTCACGGCCTGGCAACTTTACCATCGGCCTAAAGAGGCTCGTGATTGGCTTAAAAAATGGCAAGACATGACCTTTGATAAAATCAAAATTCCTCACAATGTAACAGATTCAATTATCGAGGAAACTAAAGGAAAAGGTAATTTAATGGCTGTCATACTGGAAGTCGCCACTCCAGGAGGAATAACAGCCTCCATTGTTGAAGCCATGATGCTAGGAGAAATGGATCATGAAACACTCTTTAACATTGGAATGACTCAGATAAAAAAGATTGCAATCAGCGCTACATCCTAAACAAAAAGCCCCGCATCTCAGCGGGGCTTTTTAGTGTTTAAATCAGTTCCAATTGGACCAGATACCGATACAGCTCCTCAGCCATATCTCCACGAGTTCTACCTACAGTAGGCTCGAAATCATCTCCTGGAGTCTCTTCAAGAATTCCAAGATTTGACGCCTTCCATACGTAAATGGCGTACCAAGCATTCACATCCAAATCAGGGTAGCTGAGCTGAGAAACCTTCGCTCCTTCAGTGAGACCCGCCTCATAAACATTAAAGAGAATCTTTAATGCCTCTACCTTGTTAACTGTATTTCCAGGTCGGAACGTACCATCTGGGTACCCACTCACCCAATCTTGAGCCTCTGCATAACATACATATTTGGCGTACCAGTCTTCACCCACATCAGGGAAACAATTTTTATAGAGAGATTCACTCACTTCAATACCTCGCCCCTCAATTAAAATCTTGAGAAGCTCCGCACGGTTAATCACACCATTAGGCTGGAAACTTCCATCTGGATAACCCCGGAAAACTCTAAGATCCACCAAACTGGAAATCGCCTCATAATGAATATCTAAGAAAGAAAGGTCCGTAAAGACCCACTCTTCAGGAACAATAGAAAGCTCAACACTTTCAAGTCCAACTTGTTCATTGTCTTCATCATAAGCAAAGATTTGGAAAGTGTAAGTCTCCCCCTCTTCTAAACCATCAATATTTGCATTGGTGTAATACCCTTTATCAAAGGTTTCCACCCATACATCATCTTCTGTCCAGTACCATAAGTCATAAAGCGTAATGTCACTATCAGGTCGAGTCCATGAGAGAGTGACAGACTCTTCATCATAACTCACGATATCTAGGTCGACTTGATTCGTTTGTGATCCATCCTCATGAAGCGTGGGCTCCTCTCCTTCTTTTTCCTCTGTTTCTTCAAGCTCCACCCCATTCGACTCTACTTCTGGTTCTTCGCCATACTGAGCTAGATAGTAATAAAGATACCCTTCATCAAAAGTATATTCAGGGTCAGAAATCTCATCAAAATCCGCATCTAAAGCTGAAACCACCGCAACCACCGCATCGTAATCACCTGTATTCTCAAGAGTAAGATTCTCACCCATTTCATCGTATTCAGAAACATAAGCGGTAACGGCATCGTCACTTGCGAAGTTTCCATTTTCATAAGGAACCAATGAAACCGAGAATTCCACGCCCTCTGGCTTCACCAACTGAAAGTAAAAGTCATCATCCCCACTATTTGGGAAGTAAAGGTAGTTCGTTCCATAAAGAGCAGGAGCGAAGGTCTCATCAGCCAAAGTAAGCTCTCCTTCCACTAGATCAGAAAGCATAAGTACATCAGGATAACTTGCTCCCTCCGAGTAATTATCTAAATCCAAATTCCAAAGCGCAAATTCTGTGTAAGTTTCATCAAGCTCTCCACCTTCATCTTCTACCGCATCCTTTACAGATTCATAAAGTGCCAATGGATCATCATAGTCAGTGCTTGAACTTTGATAATCATCCCAAATTGCTAAAACAAGATCTTCATCGTAATACTCAGAAAGAAAACGTGGCCAAATATTCAGCGCGTATTCATAGAGTGTGTCAGTTGGCACATAAGCCGCAAACACAGAGTAATCAGGGTAATCAAAATAATCCTGAAGATAATTCAAATAATCATTAATATCATCATGCACAAACTCCTCACTCCAAGTTGCTGTAGCTTCAGCCCAGTTAATCCCTTGATCGTAATAAGCAAAATCAATCCCCATATCAAATTGAAGCACATGATAAAACTCATGTGCCATCGTCACTCTCAATAGATCTTCTGAAAGGAAAGGATCGATCGCAACGTAAGGATCTCCACTACTTAATATCGAAGTGATACCCAAAGCCCCTGAAGAAAGATATTGATTTCGATCATCCAAAATCACTACCGTTCGACGACCGGAATCTTGATTAGGCTCTTCATATCCCATGTCATCCACAAAAGTGTCATAAGAGAGCTCTGCCGTTTCAGCAAGAAGCTCTATCGTATCTGAAATCCCATCTGAATCAGAATCAGACTGATCAAGTATCAGATCTGAAAACTCAAATCTAAAATGTTCAGTAGCGATTGAATTTTTCTTAATAAGACCTCCTTGGACATCTGTTTCAAAACTTACAGCCTGTGCCGTCATCGTGAAAAACGAGGCGAGTAAAGCCATCGATATTAGCGTTCGTAGTTTCATGTTATTTATGTGAAAGACGGGCTATACTATACACCCCAAAACCCTATTTTCTAAGTTAATGCCATGTTTGCAGAGGTCTTAATAAACCACGCTTATGCAAGACGTCGTGAACGGCTTACCTATGAGCTTCCCGACGGTAACGACATCCATGCTGGACATGGTGTCATGGTACCTTTTCAGAAATCTGAGAAGGCAGGATTGGTCTTAAGAGTACTAAATGAACGACCTGAGTTTGAAACTCGAATGATTTTGGGAACCCTAGACCCAGACCAACTTCTACAAAATTGGCAAATGCAACTTGCCGAATGGATCAGCGACTACTACTTCTGTTCACGTTACGATGCCTATCGGCTCATGCTCCCTAAAAATGTCTGGAGGAAACCGGTTAAACGGAAAACCAAATTTAAAGCTTTTGAAGGTGAATCCACCAAAGAGCGACACGAGCTGACACAGAAACAGTCAGAAATTGTTAATACAATTATTAAAGAACGAGTGCCTCAATCTTTGATTCGAGGAATCACCGGTGCAGGTAAAACTGAAGTCTATCGGCATTTGATTGAAAAAGTCGTTGAACGAGGCGAACAAGCCATTCTACTTGTCCCTGAAATCTCGCTCACCCCTCAACTCCTTAATTACTTTAAAGGACATTTTGAAAACATTGCAGTACTGCACAGCCGAGTCAGTGATGGACAACGAGCCGCCGCATGGAAGGAAATTCGTAAAGGCAAGGTCTCTCTTGTTATTGGCTCACGATCCTCATTATTTTCCCCCTTCCCCAGCTTAGGACTGATTCTTATGGATGAGGAACACGAATGGAGCTACAAACAAGATTCCAGCCCTCGTTATCACGCTCGTGATGTTGCCAAGAAACTCGTGGAACTCACCGGCGCACAGTTGGTTTTAGGTTCGGCCACTCCAAGTATTGAAAGCATGCACGCCTCTAACAATGGCGATATGCGACTCTTCTCAATGGATGAACGGATCTCAGGAACTGAACTTCCTAAGGTTCAAATCGTGGACATGAGGCGCGAACTTCAAGCTCAAAACTATTCCGTTCTCAGCTACAAACTTGAAGAGAAAATCCGTGCCACCCTTGAAGCCAATGAACAGGTAATACTCTTTCTCAACCGAAGAGGAAGCGCTTCCGCAACGGTTTGCCGTGATTGTGGAGATGCCATTGAATGTAAAAACTGTGATGTGAAATTGACCTATCACTCACGCAAATACCATCACAAAACTTTGGTCTGTCATCACTGTGGAATCATCGAAGCCATGCCAGCCACCTGTCCAAATTGTGATAGTCATCGGATCAAACATTTTGGAATGGGAACTGAACGAGTTGAAGAAGAACTAGTAAAGCTCTTCCCCACGGCCCAGATTGCACGTGCCGACAGAGATACTATGAGTAAGAAAGACAGTTATGAAATTCTTCATGACCGACTGCATAAAAAAGAAATCGATATTCTTATTGGAACCCAAATGATTGGTAAAGGATTCGACATTCCTGATGTTTCTCTCGTTGGAGTGATTCTTGCTGACCTTGGATTGCATATTCCTGACTTCCGATCCTCAGAACGAAGTTTTCAACTTCTCACTCAAGTGGCAGGACGAAGTGGCCGTCGACAAAAACAAGGTGAAGTTGTGATTCAGACCTACAGTCCTGAACATCCTTCCATTGCCTTTAGTGAAAATCATGACTATCTAGGATTTTATGACCAAGAGATCAAAGATAGAGAGATGCTTGGATATCCGCCTTTTAAGAAAATCATCAAGTTGCTTTTCAGCGACCCAAGCAAAGATATTTGTCAGTCCGCCGCCGATAAACTCACCGATGCCATTGAAGCAGACGGGCATCATGTTTTTGCAGCCCCTGCGCTTATCCCAAGAATCCACAATAAATACCACTGGAACATTCTAATCCAAGGTGAAAACCCTCGAGCGATCATACAAGCCATCGATCCAAAGGCCTTAGAAGGTTGGCGCATTGATGTGGATCCAGTGCAGTGTGTTTAAATATTCACCTTCACCCCACCCCCAACTAAAGATATGAGCATATGCTCATATTCATCGTCATGACCTGGAATCAACCACCCGCCTCCTGATTCAATCATCTTTCTTCCTTCTGGAGAATTAGCTGTAGAATATAAAACCGTTATCCCACGAGAATAGCTAAACATATTTCTACGAAGAAAAAGCTCCTGACCTAATCCTCGGTACTTTTCCCCTTCAGCTCTGATCGTCCACCAACCCAAAGCTTCTGTTTCACTAACAAATTGACCAGAAGAAATTCCGCATAAGACCCCCTCATCAAAAGCCATCACAATAAAAGTTGAAGGCCATCTAATAGCTGAATTAATTGCCGAGAGAAGAAGGTCATGAAAAGAGCCAAACACCGTTTCATGAGAAGCCTCCTTTAAGACAGCTGTCATTCCAGCTCTATCCTCAATCACTTCATAACTTAGATCCTCCACGATTGGCAAGATTAGAAGGTCTTACCATAGCATATTTTCAAAAACAATCAACTAGCCTTCCTCATACCGCTCTGCCAAGTCTGAGACCTGCCCTGCGTATGAATTCAGGAACTTCCAATACCCCTCTGGATCATTTCTTTGCCACCTATGTAATCGTCCACGACCCGTACGAATGTATCGTTCCAAGGTTTTCTTACCGTTCACCCCCTCGTGATAACAAAGATAAACATTATGAATGGTGCTGGAATCAATTTGACTGACTCCGGTTCGCTTCCCAATTCGTGCCAAGTACCAGGTTGTAGCGTAGATGTTTAAAATAGGGTCAGTTCTCAGCGCCAAAATGTCAGATTTTCTTGAAGGCAAAGGTTCACCTAAAACCTGTTCTGCACGCGCTCGATTCTTTCTAATAAAGTCCATCCAGGTTCCTTTGGCAAACTGTCCCAAGCCCATGCATCCACTGGAGCTCACGGCTGTCGTGTCAAAATTTGACTCTTTAGATATCACAGCAAATGTTGATGTTGGCTGAACTCGAACGCCAATCCTTCGATCAAAATAGTCCGAAGCCTGCTCCGCTGCATTCACCCATTCTTCACGACCTTCTCTCAAGTTTTCAAATGACCGAGAATATCCATGACGCTCTCTTGAGAAGGTTCTTGGTCCTAAATCATCATCCCCAAGACCAACGGGCATCGTTAAAAGTGAAGCTTCTTCTACTCCATGCTCTTCATCATATTTTTCGTAATCCCATTCTTCAGATTCAGGGTTAAAGTAATTTTCACGAATACTTGAGTCCACCGCTTGAATCGTCATGACGTCTCCTGTGAAGACGGGAATATAACCCTCTTCATCATAAAAACCTCCTTTAGTTTCCCCCTTCAAACCAAGTCGATGTGTACTTTCACGGACAGGACCACCATCTGCAGGCTCCACTTTCATTCCACGAGCTTCAGGTGGCAGTAAATCAGCCGCTCCAATAGACCAATACGCCTCTTGATGATTACGAAAATCTAAAGTGAAGTGATCTCCAACTTCTGGCATATAATTATTTCCAAGATCACTCACTTCTAAGTTTGCGTGTTTCTCACCCCAAGAAGTAAAAGCAAAAAGTAAAACTCCTGGCGTATCCTTTTCCATTTCTCGCAGTTCATCCACTGACAAATTCTTTAAATCCTCAACCCTTAAAACGGCTTCAATCATTTCCTCCTGAATCACCTTTCTTAAAGCATCAAGTAAATCTTCCTTAGTTAAGTCACCCGTGTCTTCTTCAATCTCCTGAACCAAAGCCAAACGAGCATCCATTGACTCTCTAATGATAATCTCCTGCCCACTCCGAATCTGCAAAGATTCTCGTAATAAATCCAACTCCGTATGAGTAAATTCACGCTGAGTAACCCTAGCGTAATCCATTTTCTTTTTAAGATCCTCCTCCGTATCTGGAGCCTTGAGAATATGCTCAATGGTCTCATTGAGATCTCCTTTAAAATCCACAGGATCGTTATTGGGGCTTTCTGCCATGGCGTATGTTATGCTGGCCATAGAATACACTTTTTGGTAAAAAGGTACTAAATGAGAATCCTTTCTGGAATAAAACCTAGCGGTCGGCCACACATCGGGAATTACCTCGGTGCGATACGACAACACATTGCGCTTCAAAATGAAGGACATGAATGTATTTATTTTGTGGCGGATTATCACGCACTCACTACTTTGCGTGACGCGAAACTCATGAAAGAGTATCGACGAGGGATTGTTTTAGACTACCTTGCTCTTGGTCTCGATCCTGAGAAGGTAACAATATTTTTCCAAAGTGACATTCCTGAACACACAGAATTAGCGTGGATCCTTTCAACATTGGCTCCTCCAGGATTATTAGAACGAGCACATGCCTGGAAAGATGCTGTAGCCAAAGGGAAGAGAGACATGAATGTGGGACTCTTCACTTACCCCATCTTGATGGCGGCTGACATTCTTATGTACAAATCCAACTGGGTTCCTGTTGGGAAAGACCAAGTTCAGCATGTAGAGATCGCTCGAGATCTTGCTCAAAAATTCAATAACGCCTTCGGAGAAACCTTCCCTCTTCCAGAATCAAGAGTAGAAGAAGATGTCGCCACTGTGATTGGAGTTGACGGACAAAAAATGAGTAAAAGTTATAACAACACCATCAGTATTTTTGACGATGAATCCGTAATCAAAAAACAAGTCATGGGAATTAAAACAGCCAGCATTGACCTTGCTGACCCTATGCCCATTGAAGACGATATCATTCTTGAACTTTACGAACAGTTTGCCAGTGCTGATGAGCTCAAAGCCCTCAAAGAAAAATACCAAGCTGGAGGCTTCGGATACGGTGGAGCAAAGAAAGAATTACTCTCCAAAATTCTTGATTTCTTTGCCGACGCTCGAACACGACGAGCCGAACTTGAGCACTCATCAAAAGTCGATGAAATCATGGTAGCTGGAGCTGAAAAAGCGCGGCTCATTGCCATGGAAACCATGAAAGAAGTTTACGAAAAAACAGGTCTAGCATAAATCTTATTTTAGCACGGTTGCCCAGATGGGCTTTTTTTGCTATAATTATTAGATTTTAAAAACAAATATGAAAAAAGCTCTCTATGCCCTCCTTGCCATTGCCATTATTGGCGCCATTGCTTTTGGAGTGAGTAACTCAAACTTACTTAAAGGTAGTGGATTTGAGGTTGCCACCATCCAAACTGAAGACGGAGATGACGGTGACGGAGATGAAGATTTTACTATTGATGGAACAGATGGTGGCACCAAAACCATCCCTGGCGGAGAATGGACCCCAGGTGGCGGTGGTGGCACTGTCCCAACAGATCCAGGAGGTGGTGGAACCACAAGCTGTGACTCTGAATACTACTTAGATATTTATGTTCAAGACGTTGCTGAAAATGACCTCACTGACCTAGATGAAGATGACTTCACAATTAAAACAAGCGGAGGAACTGACGTCAGCAGTTACTTCAGCTTTGATGATGCACAATCAAACTACGGAGGTTACGATTTTGACCTCCTAAGTGGATCAGCAGCTAGTAGTTATGAGGTAACCGTAAACCCAAGTGGATACAAATCAGCTACCGTTGAAGTTACAACTAATGACACCTGTAGTGACTACCGAACAGGTATGGTGATCACTCTCGATTACAACCACAGTATTACTGTTTATGACCATGAAGGTCGAGAAACAGGTGAAGCTAGTGTAAGAACAGGTACTAGTTATGCTACAGAATGTGATTACTGGAATGCACAAAGCAAATATGTGTGTACCACTCCAGATGCATCAGTAGATCAATATCGAGTGAGCCTCACTGGCTATGTCAATAAAACAGGAAACTTTTCAGACACTACGACGGGTGATGCCACATGGACAGGAAGCATGGGATTAGGAGAAACCTATGACATTGACGACCTTGGAGATGTTTGGGGTGTCACAACAACAACATGGGATCGTGAAGATCTAATGGGAATTGAAATTGATCCAACCTGGGGAATGGAAAACATCCCTAGCAACTGGGATTACGATCAATATACAGATGTCACCTACTGGGAAGATACAAATGTCTTTGTAGATGAATTCTACGGAACTGGAAATACAGATGAATACTACACAGAAGCAATCGATTTCTACGAAACAATCCTAACAGGAACAGACCTAGTTCAATTTGAAACGAACGCGGGTTATCACGATTTCCTGATCAATTCCTATGTTAATGCCTATCAAACAACGCCTGCTTACCAAGCAAGCATGGCAGAAACTTACAATCAAGGAGGTATCGATTACAGCTCATACGCAAGTATGGCTCAATACAGCAGCATTTACCAAGGATACACAAACTACCGAACAAGCTTTTGGAACTTCAACCCAATGGTTGGGCTCACCAGCCTACTCGCTGCAAGTGGATCAACCGCTACAGGAGCTCAATCTGCTCAAACAGGTATTGATTACACTACTGGAATTGACGCCTACACTCCCGGCTCATCAAGCTACAGCACTGAATATTCAGAAGCGAGTGGAGATGAAAGTGATCACAAAGATGTGACCATGAGTCAATTTGCCTGGAGCTTTGCGATATATGACAAAAGCACAGGTGAAGCAATCACAAACGCAAACGCCACAATCACAGCAAGTTCAACAACGTCTGACTGTGATCATACTGAAAATGGAATCTACTGGTGTTCTGAAACCAGCTATTTCAGCAGTACTGGTAAAAAACCAAGCTATGAAATTTCAGCCACTGGATACGACAGTGAATCTGGAGACTTCAGTGAAGCTCGCACCTCACGAATCTCTGATCCAGTAGTAGAAGTCATTTACTTATCTACAACAGACACCACTGATCCAGCTAGCTACTGTGACACTATAGATATTAGTTCAGCCAGCCTACCACTTGCCTATGACGCAACTGAAGTTGGAAGCATTGATCTTGAAGTTGAAGTTATCGCTTCAAACTCAGATTATGCTGAAACTATTGAACTATCAGTAATTGGTGGAACGCTTGATGCCTACACGGCAGAAGTGAGTGGAACCAGCTCATACCCTACCTTTACTTGGACGGATGCCGCCATTGGTGACGTCGTGACGGTAACTTCTGACTATTGTGATTCTTCATACATTGAGATCACACAAGACGATGCACCTGCTGATGATGGAAGCGAAGAATACGAACTCGCTTGTAGTGATGCAGATATCACACCAGACTCATATGAAATTTACTTAAGTGCTTCAGCCGATTACCAACATCAATTTAAATTAGAATGGACAACCGTTAATCAATTGATCGCACTTCAAGAAGCACCTGAATGGATTCAATCAGCCTTCGCGGTTAAGAATGAAATCAATCCATTCCTACAACTTGCGGAAGAAGACGATGGAAGCATTACCCTTACCATTGCCACTACCGGAAATGGAGACCTTTATTACGCAGAAGATCTCAATACTGCTTACACTGAACTAAGCTACAACAGTACTACTGAAGAAAATGAAACCGTAATCTTCTACTACTCAAATGCAGATGGTGGAGACGCGCTCTATGTTACTTCAAGTGATAACAACTGTTCTGATTCGGTCACTTTGACCGAAGAGGAAGAAGAACCTGAAGAGGACGATGAAGAGGAAGAGGAAGAAATTGACTTTGAAGAAATTGAAGATATTGACGCCTGTGATGAATACCCATTTACAGATGTTGATGATGACGATGACCTAGCCACTTACATCTACTGTTTAGCACAAACAGGTGCCGTTCAAGGTTATGGAGATGGAAGCTATGGACCTGGAAATAACATTACTAATGCTGAACTGGTTAAGATTGTGGTCGCCATGACAGGTGCACCTCTTGCCAGCACAAGTGACCCTACCGACTTCCTTGATATCGAAGGACATTGGTCAGAACGATACGTTAAAACGGCTGAAGCACTTGATATCGCTCGTTCACGAGAGAATGTGTACTTTAGTCCAGATTCTCCAGCTACTCGAGGTTACCTTGTAACACTACTAGCACGTGGTGCTGAAAAAACACTATGGGGATGGAGTGCTAGCGATATTGAAGCCACCGATGTATCAACAAGTGACTACTACGCTTACGCTTTAATCCTTGCCATGGACGCCTACGGAGATGTTCCTGGAATTGGAGAAGAAGCCATTGTACAGGGTTACTCAGACGGAAGCTTCAAGGGTGAAAATAATATTCGCCGAGATGAAGCCGCCGCCATGTTGATCCGAGCCTTTTACGCCTGGTACCTATAATTATGAATAAAACACTTCTCGCCATTTCTACTTTTCTGATCGGAGTCACTAGTGTGGCCCTACTCAGCGCACCTCACATTGGGAACGCTGCATCCATGGAAAGTAGAGTCATCTCTGTTTCAGAAGTTTGCTTTGTTGATTCGGTCACTCATCAAAAACTGAGTGGCCTTGATGATGAGTCATACTATGATTTTAGTCCTTATGATATTGCTTTAGATGACTGGGAATGGTCCTTTTATGGAGTACAAGTCAATGATGAAGATTGTTATGATTTTCGCTTTTATGGAGCGGGAACCATGGAATTAGAATTTAATCTTCCAAGTGAATATAGAAATCCAACAGGAACCTACTATATCCATGCAGAAGAAGCCGGTCCTTACCCACAAATCAGCTTTCAACTTGATGTCAGAAGCCAAGACTTACGAGATTCACTTGGGTCACTACCCTACTTTGATATCAGCGACTATCTTGCAAATGACACCAATGACTACGGTGCTGAACTTCAAGACTACGCTGAACTCGCACAAGCTTACGCTGAAATGGCATCCGACTATGCTGACGAAGCCTGTGACGAAGCTGATGCCGCTGAAGCAGCTCGTCAAAGCGGAGACTATGAAGCTTTTCAAGAGCATATGGAAAACTCTCAAGCAGCGGCAGAAGCCGCTCAGGCTGCTGCCAACCAGTCAGCAGAATACGCTAATGCTGCACGAGACATTGCAGACAGTGCCTCTGACGGTGACACCACGACAAATGGTGGCCTAGAACTCGATATCGGATGGTGGTCAGGAGCGGGTCTTGGAAACACTTACGACATTGAAGATCTTGAAGATATATGGGGTCCAACAGAGACAACTTGGTCTGCTGAAGATCTAATGGGTGTATACATTGACCCAACTTGGGGAATGGAAAACATCCCGACAAACTGGGATTATAAAATCTATGTTGATCCTGAATACTGGGCAGATCCTACGATATTCATGGAAGAATTCTATGGTCAAAACCGAGAAGAAGACTACTACCTTGAAGCTACAGACTTCTACGAAAGCATGTTAATTGGAGATGATCTCTACGAATTTCAAAACAACGCAGACTATCATGACTACCTTATTAATGTGTATGTAAACACTTACTCTGAAACAGCGGCCTATCAAGCCACCCTCGTTGAGACTTACACTCAAGGTCACCTTTCTTACGAAAGCTACGCTGAGAATATTGCCGGACAAGTAGCGGCTTATGAAACCGATACACTAGGCACCTTTGACGCAAGCTACTGGAACATGAATTCCGCAGATTCCTATTTTGGGATGGAAAACAAGGACACAGATTATCTTGCTGCAGTAAACTACTTTGAAAGCAATCTCACAGGAAGTGACCTCACTGAATTCCAAACGGATGAGTCTTATCACAACTACCTTGTGAACTCATACATCAATGGAATGACTGAAAGTCCAAGCTTTGAGAGTGAATTGAGCCAAACGCTTGATGCTGGAGTTTTCACCTATGAAAGCTTCAACAACAACTTCACTTCAATGGCTCAGTTTGAAATGGTCAATATGACCACTCAATTCCAAACTTATTTCTCATTTTAATCCATAACCTAAGACCTGATGAAAAAGAAAATGCAAAAACGTCTGATCGCTTTAGGAGCTGGATTAATTGTGATCGCTGCAATCTCCTTTGGCTACAGTAATCGAGACCTACTTCAAGGACAACTCGACCCAAATGTTATTGATGAAATCACGGAAGGATTGACTCTAGATTTATCAGATACCGTGAGTATTTATGACGACGCAACAAACGAATACTACGCTTCTCTTGCAGAACAGTACGCCGAACAAGCTCAGATATGGGCAGATGATGCTGCTGACTGTGCTGACCAACTCGATGATTATTATGGATGGGACAAAGTAGATGCCTGTTCAGATACCGACAACGGTGAAGACTACGAAACCAAAGGATCCATAAGCGGAACCTCTTGGTACGATGGTTCCACCTGGGATGCGGTTGAAGACTTCTGTATTGATGAAGATCAACTCGTAGAATATTTCTGTATTGATGATGCCAATAGTGTCTTTGATGGGAATGCCTACGGAGAAGTAGTAAATTGTGAAAACGGATACAGCTGTTCTGACGGAGCCTGTATTGCCGATGAAGAACCAGAACCGGACCCAGAACCCGAATGTAGTGATGACTCAGATTGTAGCTTTGGATATACCTGTTCAAACTCTCAAGTCTGTGAAGCCATTGACTTAGCCACCTGTGAAGATTCAGATGGTGGAATTGACATCTATGAAGAAGCTACCGTAAGTGGAACTGACTACGATGGATACAATGAAGTTGAAGATGCCACAGAATACTGTGACGATGATGACAGTGTTGTTGAATATTGGTGTCCAGATAGTGGAACTTATGAAGGATATCTCTACTACGAAAGCTTTGACTGCCCAGATAACTACGCTTGTCAGGATGGTGAATGTATCAATATCCTCACAGATACAGATTATGACTGTGAAGACCCATTCACAGATACCAACGATGAAATGGTTTGTCGTGCGTACAACGCTGGAATCGTAAATGGAAAGTCTTACTCCAAGTACGACCCTTATGCTGGAATCACGCGAGCCGAAGTGATCAAAGTAATCATTCTAAGCATGGGTGAAGACCCTCTTGGCTCTGACCAAGGAATTGTTGATATGAATGCCAGCCATTGGGCTTGGGGCTATGTAAACCGAGCGAAAGACCTTGGCATAATCACAGAATCCACCTTCAACCCTGACATAGAAGTAACTCGAGGAACCACCATGGTATGGCTTGTCCGTGCCGCCGGTGAAACACTTGATAAAGATGAATGGGAAGACCGAATCCCATGGAGTGACATGACCACGTCAAACCCAACCACTTACGCAGCGATCATTGCCAATGACACTATTGTTGAATTCCTAGATGAAGGAGAAACTCCTGTTGCAGAAGGTTACTCAGATGGAACATTCCGACCTGAAAACAATATCCTACGCTATGAAGCACTTTACCTTGCCTACCGAAGTTACTTAGCTTGGTTTCAAGATGAAGGAAGCTTTATAGATCCAAACGAGTAGAGACTTGACAGCTTGTCAACGCTAGTGCAGAATATGCATCTATTTAAAGACACCCTATGAAACTTAGATCAAGATACGACGAACCACCACGTGAAGCATCATCCATTGATGGTGTTATTGCAAGACATGAACTACAAGCCACAAGCATGGGTGGAGACCCCTACCATGAAATCAGACTGCTTAATGATGATCGTGAATACATACTCTATGGAGGAGGTTGGACAGAGTTCCTCCCAGGCGCTTCAGTGACACTTCATTCCTTTGAAGGGTTCAAAACACCTCATGATGACGGACCAAATAACTTCTATTTGGATGGAATCGAAGTAAAAACTGAATCTGGACAAGTGGTTACTCGGGTAAAAAGAGCTCTAGACTTTGTGTTCGAAAATTGATCTATCGGATTGAGATTCGAGTCTAAACTCGCTATACTCTCACCGATATAATCACGATTTCCCCGTGCCCACTAAATACATATTTGTTACAGGAGGAGTGTGTTCAAGCCTTGGAAAAGGTATTACGACCGCCTCCGTCGGAGCTTTGCTGAAAAATTCAGGCTTCAAAGTTTTCACCATGAAGCTGGACCCCTACTTAAATGTAGATCCAGGAACCATGAGTCCATTTCAACATGGAGAAGTTTTTGTTACTGACGATGGCGCCGAAACAGATCTCGACCTAGGCCATTATGAGCGGTTTGTTGATGAAAAGCTCAACAAATACTCATCAGTTACTACTGGGAAAATTTACACTGAAGTTCTTATGAAGGAACGACGTGGTGATTTCCTTGGTGGAACGATCCAAATCATTCCGCATATTACTGATGAAATTAAAAATCGAATCACTACTGCCGCTGAGAAAAGTGGAGCAAATATTATGCTCGTAGAAATTGGAGGTACGGTAGGTGATATTGAGGGGCTTCCCTACCTAGAAGCCATTCGTCAAATGCGACATGAGCATGGAAAGGAAAATACAATGTTTATACATTTGACCCTGCTTCCTTACCTGAAGGCAGCTAAAGAGCTAAAGACCAAACCAACACAAGCTTCAGTTAGAGAACTACGAAGTATTGGGATCCAACCCGATATTATCGTTGCCCGTGCCGATAAAAACATTCCTACTGAACAACTCAAGAAAATCTCAATTTTCTGTGATGTAGAGGAAAGTCATGTGATCCCAGCTATCACCTGTAAATCAATTTACGAAGTGCCTCTTAACTTCAACAAATGGAACTTTACCGAGCTGGTTGCAAACAAACTCCATCTTGGAAAGGTAACTCCAATGCTTGAAGACTGGGAGACTCTCGTTGGGAAAATTCTTGCCAAACGAAAACCTATTAGCATTGCCCTAGTAGGAAAATACACTGGGCTCGATGACGCCTACCTTTCAGTAATCGAATCTCTAAAAATCGCTTGTTACCATCAAGACCTTGAATTGGACCTTGTGTGGATCGACGCTGAAAAGCTGGAGAATGAAGATGAAAAAACATGGACCGCTCTCCGAGCTGCTGATGGGATTCTTGTTCCTGGTGGATTTGGAATCCGTGGAACAGAAGGGAAAATTCTTGCTGCAAATTACGCTCGAATGAACAAGGTTCCTTACCTAGGGATCTGTCTTGGTCTGCAAATTATGACAATTGAATACGCTCGAGAATACCTACAAGATTCCTCACTCACTTCTGAAGAGTTTGATGAAGAAGCCAGTCTAGATAAAAGTAAATACGTGGTTCACTTCCTCCCTGGTCAACACCGAGGAAAAGATAAAGGAGCTACGCTTCGACTTGGCTCTTACCCATGTGCACTTCAAAAAGACACATTAGCTCGAGAGCTTTACGACAGTGACCTCGTTTTTGAACGACATCGTCACCGCTATGAAATCAATAATGAATTCCGGAACCAACTCAACGACAGTGACTGGGTGCCTTCTGGAATCTATGAAGATGGAGACTTGGTTGAAATGGCCGAGCTTAAATCTCATCCCTATATGATCGGGACGCAATCGCATCCTGAATTCCTTTCACGTCCTCATCAACCTCACCCACTGTTTTATGGGTTGATCGAAGCTAGTAATAACTACAAAGCCACTAAACCTTCCACGCAGGATGGCTCAGTTTCAATACACCGCAGTAAATAGCGCTGGGAAGAAACTCTCCGGAGTAATCGGCGCCGCGACCCAAGAAGAAGCTCGAAAAGAGCTGAATGCCTTGGGTATTTCGGTTTTGGTCATGAATAAAATTGCTGAAACGGGAGAGCAAAGTGTGACCACAGAGACAAGTACTAGCGAAGAACTACCCAAATTTGAATTTGAAGCTTTTGATAAAACCGCTCGAAAAGTCATAGGAACTATTCCTGCCAGCAATCGCTATCGTGCATTCAAACGCCTCATGGAAGAGTACCAGTTTGAAGTTTCCTACGTTGTCCCTGCTGGGTCCTCTCCAGAAGAAAAGATGAAAGCCAAACAAGAAGACCTAAGTGCACTCAAAGCTGAGTACGAAGAACAACTCAAAAAAGAAGGAAAGCTCGTTTCCAAAGAAGGAGATGCCAGCAATGAGCAATTTGAAAGAAAAAGGGAGCTACTTTTGAAAAAGGTGGATATCATTTTAGGAAAAATCAAAGCACTACTAGATGAATTCAAAGATGAAATAAAACCAGAAAACCAGAAGATCATTCAGAACTATGTCGACAAACTCCTTCGCATTAAGAGCAGTACCAATCTTGATTACATTCAGCACACCTCTGAAGAATTACTAAAAAAAGTTCAAGATCAAGAACTCTTTCTTCATAAAGAGCAAATGAGCACGCAGCGAGATGACCTCAAGCTTGAAACTCAAAAACTGATGGCAGAGCTTCACTCTGGACCATCTGATAAAAAAGACCTAACGGATGACCTTGCCAACGTACAAAACAAACTCTCTCTCTCCAACAGTCGTTTTCTCCGTGGAATTGGACAAAGTATCAACAGCTTCCTCCCCACTGATGAAGAAAAAGAAATTAAATCTAAAATATCTCAAGTAAATAGCCAAATTTGGACTTACCGAAAGATATGGTTTAAAACTCCAAAAACTTCTCGAGATGCCCTTAAGCAGAGCATGAAAACTTTAGGAGAAGAAAAGAAAAAACATGAACTTGAACTGAAAGCCCTAAAAAAGAAGAAGCGCCTTACTGGTCACCCTGAAGGTGAACAAGAACCCCTAATTCTTGAAGAGGTGAATCACTTCTTAGGTTGGCTTCTTGCCTTCTACCTAATGGGTTATTTCTTGAGTCACTACGGACTCACTCGAGGATTAGAACTCCCTGGAGGGTTCAATCTGCTAAACTCAAGCACCCTTCGTGCCCTTTTGATGAGCGTCTTTCTATGGTATATCCTTTTCAGTGTTCGCATTGAATTTTTCAGATACCAAAAGGGACTAACCCTTGCGATACTCCCTCTTGGACTCTTCCTCAATGCTGTATTTCTATTTAACTTCTAGTCTTTGATTCCGATTCTCTTTGAAGCCGGCTTCCTATCACTCCAATCTGTTTGGGTGTTTGCTGTGATCGCCATGCTAGTAGCCAGCTACCTAGCGGTAAAACGACTTAAACGACGACGAGTGGATTTCACACTCTTCATCAGACACAGTACCTCTTTCTTCTTGTCAGGAGCCATACTCTCACGAATTGTATTTTTCCTAGGGAATCCAGACACCTACTTCCCAGGCTTTGATCTTCGGACACTAAAGAATTTCTTTACACTCTGGGATCAAGGATTTTCTTTCTGGGGTTTTCTTATTGGTTTTGCATTCATGATGGCCTACCACATTAAAAAGGCAAAAGAACCCTTTTGGAAATGGATGGACGCACTCTCTGTACCACTGCTCGTTGCCATCATGATTGGATTTATTGGAACCTTCCTTGGAGGCTATGCCTACGGAACTCCAACCGACCTACCATGGGGGATTCAATACGAAAGTTTTAATGTGAAATATACCGTTCCTATCCACCCTACACAAATTTATTCAATCCTCTACATAGGCTTATTATTATGGGCAAAATCAAAATTCAAGAAGCGTGGAACTTTCTTTGAAACTGATGGGAACCCATCACTATTCTTTGCCTGCTTTTACTTCTTAGGAGCCTTTCTTCTTGAATTCCTAAGGGGGGATGATACACTGCTTCTCCTAGGCATTCGCCTTCCAATCATACTCTTTGGAGCTGCCTTTCTAGCTAGTAGTTACGCCTTTATACGCCGTCTTAAACAAACTAAAACCCCTGACAATGGACCTGTTTAAACTCTTTGACCCAGCTTACCTGTTTGAACCCACTCCGGGATACCTATACAGCTACAACTGGCCTTTCTTGGTTTTATTCATCCTCGTATTTGCACTCAGCTACAAAGTAGCCGATGTACTCAAACGACGACCTCACGCCAAGCTTGAGGAAAAATTCCTTGGAGGAATCCCAGGATTCATGAGATGGTTCGCCATCATTGGAATCTTCTTTAACTTCTTCAGAGACCAAAATATTCCCTACCTTGGGATGCGAGTTTGGCTTCTACTCCTTTTCCTCTCACTTCCAGCTTACGCGGCTTGGATATGGAAAAAGTACGAACTCAAGTTCGACGAAACTAAAGACAAGAAAGCTAAAGCTGCTGCGGAAGACAAATACCTACCGAAGCCAAAGAAAAAGAAGAAGAGCAAGAAACGTAAGTAAACTAAAAGAGCTCCGGATGGAGCTCTTTTTAATTGTGATAATTAACTATGAAAGCTTGATCACTTCGTAAGTGGCTTTTCCTGCAGGAGCCGCTACTTCAACCTTATCTCCTTTCTTCGCTCCGAGTAGAGCTTGTCCCATTGGAGACTCATTTGAGATCCGATCATTAAATGGATCGGCCTCTGTTGAACCTACAATAGTAATTTTAAGTTCTTTTTTTCCTTTCTTAACCGTCACATGAGTACCAATTTCAACCACCTTTTTTGAATGGTGCTTTTCATCTACAACCTTAGCTGTACGAATCATGTGCTCAAGCTCAATGATTCGTCCTTCAGTAAAGGCTTGTTCATTTTTAGCTTCTTCATATTCAGAGTTTTCTGAAAGATCTCCATAACTAATCGCTTCTTTAAGACGTTCAGCTACCTCCCTACGTTTAGTGTTCTGAAGAAGGTCCAACTCATCTTCGAGTTTCTTCAAACCTTCTTTAGTCACGATCAATACATCATCATCGTGTACTGCAACTGTTGCATCCTTATCTGTCATAATAATTTTAATTAGGTTCTAGAAGTAAGATTTAATTTTAACGCTCTTCGGGTGTTCCCGGAGCTTGTGAAGCACCTTGGCTTCAATTTGACGAATACGTTCTCGAGTAACACCAAATTCATTTCCAACCTCCTCAAGGGTATGACCGATTCCATCCTTGAGACCAAATCGCATCTCAATAATTTTTCGCTCACGTGGAGAAAGGTACTGAAGCATCTCGTGAATGTTTTCCTTAATCAACTGACGGTTTGTTTGTTCAGCAGGAGAAAGTGCGTCTTCATCCTCGATGAAATCTCCAAGCTTACTGTCTTCTTCCGCTCCAACGGGAGCTTCAAGAGAAACAATATCTTGAGAAATCTTCTTAATATGACGAACTTTCTTTTCATCCATATCCATTTCTGCAGCAAGCTCATCAATGGTTGGTTCACGTCCAAGCTCTTGAACAAGTCGACGTTGTGTATGAGTCAGCTTATTGATGGTTTCAACCATATGAACTGGAATACGAATCGTACGAGCTTGATCAGCAATGGCACGAGTGATGGCTTGTCTGATCCACCAAGTCGCGTAAGTTGAGAACTTAAACCCTCGATTAGGATCAAATTTTTCTACGGCTCGGAAGAGACCAATATTCCCCTCTTGAATCAAATCAAGAAAGCTGAGTCCACGTCCGATATACTTCTTTGCAATAGATACAACCAAACGAAGATTGGCTTCAGCCAATTGAGCCTTCGCAGACTGATCACCCTTTGCAATTCTGTGAGCGAGATCAGCTTCTTCCTTAGCAGTAAGGAGATCAACCTTCCCGATTTCACAAAGATACATTCGAATGGAGTCATTGGCGATCTCAGCCAAGTTCACATGTTTCTTTTGTTTTCTTTCTCTTTTAGCACGTGCATCCGAAGCGGCACGTCCTTTTTCTTCAATTGGTTTTTCAATTTCTTTCTTAAGAGGCTTCCCTGGGTCATCTTCCTCAATATCATCTGCCTCCAAACTAACTTTCTCTTCAGTAAGTTCATCTTTTTTAACCTTTTTCCCCCAGATCATTTCATCTTTTTTATCAATGAGATCGATCCCAAGGTCAAGAAGCAAAGTGTAAACTTCATCAGCAAACTCAACATCATCCTCCATATTTGGAAGTGCCTGCATAAGCTCCTGTTGGGTTACAAACCCACGTTGTCGACCACGTTGAACGAGATCGCGTACCTCTTGTGGGTATTTTTTCAGGTGGTCTTCTGAAAAATGTGCGATGAATTTTTTAGTTCGAGCCATATAAGGCTTGGGATTAAGAGGCCTGAAGGAAAAACAATCGGGTAATCAATTTTTTAAATTCTTCGGTCACCCAAGCGTCATCGCTTGCGTTTACTTCAACTTCGAAGGCTAATCGATTTAGCTTTTCTCCGTCTTCAACCTGTTGAAAGAATTCTGAATCTACCTGACCACGGTGAGTATAGTAATTGCTAACCTGTTTGTAAATGGAAGATAAGTTATGCCACTCCCCTGAATTTTCTGAATGAAGGTGCTCTTCAAAATTATTATAAAAAGAATCAAATTTTTCAGACGTTAACAGGTCATATCTTGCCTTGAAGGGTTGTTTTTTTGCCATTTCCTCAAAAGCCTCGTAACTTTCAAAAGTCTTCCATAAATCAAAAAATGCTTGTGGATAAGCCAAAATCAAAGAAATCAGTCTTAAAATAAGACGATACTTAAGGTCCGGCCTCTTTTCTAACTGAACTGCATCTTTCTTTACTTTGTTTTGCTTTCGATCTTGCCCATAAGAACCCAAATGAGCGTAAAGTGAATTGATGCTCACTCCTACTTTTTGAGCCACCATTTTCAAGTAATGATCACGCTCAACAGGGTGAGACACCCCTTTAAGCAAACCAAGCATTCTATCCGTATAGGCTTTCTTACCAGCTGCTGAAAGCATATCTAAATCTTCAGCATGTTTTTTTACATAAAATTCCAGATAAGGCAAAGCTCCTTTTACAGCATCCACCCATAACTGAGGGTCTTCTTTAACCGCATCCGCTGCATCTTTTCCTTCTGGGATAGTGATCACTGAAAGTTCAATATCCATGGATTGTGATACTTCAACCGCACGCATTAACGCAGCTTCTCCAGCAGCATCAGAGTCAAAAGCCAATTTAATATCTTTACAATATCGTTTCATTAATTTGAACTGCCCTTCCGTTAAAGCCGTACCACAACTTGCCACTACATTATGAACGCCTGCCTGATGTGAGGCCATCACATCAAAATAACCTTCTACCACAATCACAGAATGCTCTTCACGAATACTACTTTTTGCTCCTGCCATGTTGTAAAGCGTCGCACTTTTATTATAGAGCGTGTATTCAGGTGAATTTAAATACTTTGGGTTGTCACCACTTTTTAAAGCTCTCCCACCAAAGGCCACTGTCTGCCCCTGAGCGTTTTGAATGGGCACCATCAAACGAAGGTGAAAACGGTCCACAACCTGATTTGCTTCTGAATCTCTTGCAATGACGACCGTGCTTGTTAGTAAATCAGCCTTCTCATGTTTTTTATCAAGAAGGTAACGATACAAATTATCCTTTCCAGAAGGAGCCAAGCCTACAAAGAAATGTCGGATAGTTTCATCTGTTAAGCCTCGCCCATGAAGATAAGCTAAAACCTTTTTCCCCTCTTCTGTTTCCCACAACTGCTTCTCAAAGTATAGACTGGTCTCTTTATTTATATTCTTTAATCGATCTTTTTCATCTTTTGACACACTAGGTCCTGAATAGCTTGGAAGCTCAACGCCTGCTTTTTCAGCAAGAAGCTCAAGTGCTCCACGAAAATCTAAACCTTCAATCTCTTGAATAAATTCAAATAAATCCCCTCCCTTCTGACACGAAAAACAATAAGCAATTTGACGCTCTGGATTCACAAAAAAGCTAGGAGTTTTTTCCTGATGAAAGGGACATCGTGCTTTAAGGTACTTCCCTGCCTTTTTTAACTGAAGATAAGCACCAACAACATCTTCCACATTCAAGCGACTTTTAATTTCTTGAACAGGATCGGTGCTCATAGGAAGAGTTAAGGGGGAGTCATCTTAACACATACTAGAGTTCATCAATAGTGAGACTCCATAGCATCATATCCAAGGCTTTGGCTGCTGAATCAAGATCTTGCCCCTCACAGCTTTTCGCACGAAGGGAGAGGTTTTCACCATCCAGCTCCACCACTCGATACTGAAGCTCACACTCGTCTTTTGACTCTGAAGATTCCAAAACCACAAAGTCTCCATAGTCTGCGGCCAGGCCAACGGCTAATTCAGAGCTCGTTGAAGTCACAATCTCACTACCATCTGAAACCATAAAAGCTCCACCATTCTCAGACATTCCATCGAGGGGATACCCCAAATACTTCACAAATTCCATATCGTATTCAAACCCATATAGGTACGAAAGATCTTCACTCGCAAAACTCACTTTTTGGCTTGAAAACTCTTCGGCTAAAACCACCATGGCCAAATCGTCAGACTCAACTGTCTCTTCCTCTAATGCTTCTTCAAGAGGGGGTTCTACATCTGTTGAACAAGCAACAAAAGCAAGACTTAAAACGAGTAGACTTGAGATCCAGGTTTTCATAGGCGTGAGTTAATTAACTCAATTATATCTTTCGATAGAGGAAGGTCGCAAGCACAAGCATCACCGCAATGATTCCAGCAAAGGCCATAGCTTTACCTTCTGTTTGAAGCATAAGTGCCAAGCCTCCAAATACTGCTGCTGTACCAGAGAAGACAACCACAACCTGCCAAGGTTTAAATCCAGCCTTTAAAAACCTATGATGAAAATGCCAAAGATCGCCCTTAAATGGAGATTGCCCCTTCATAAGTCTCCTCAAAATCACCCAAATAAAATCTAAAATCGGGAAGCCTAAAACTAAAATTGTTGTCGCAATCTTCCCTCCTGAGATGATAGCTGTTACGGCCAAAAAGAAACCAAGTAGCATCGAACCGGTATCTCCCATCAACATCTTTGGAGGGGGAAAATCAAAGATCAAAAAAGCCAAGCTTGCTCCCAAAACAACTGAGGAAAGCGTGATCGCAAGCGTTTGATCTAAATAGTGAAACTCAGGTCGGATACTCAATAATAAAAGCACCAATGAGGCCACCGCTGAAACACTACTGGTCATACCCGGCACGCCATCAATCCAATTGAACGCATTAATCATCATCACAACCCAGACCACGGTCACCAAGTCAGCAAGGAGTGTGAGTGTTAAGCTCCAAGATCCAATCTCCATAAACCATGACCATTGATCGAGAGCTATGGTTCCCCCCAAAGGATTAGAGATAGAAGTGATTCCAATTCCACCAACCACCAAGAGTGCACCAGCAAGAAACTGAATAATCAATCTCAAGTATGGCGAGAGCCCTCGCCGATCATCCACAAAACAAGTCACTCCTAATAAGATTGCTCCCGTTAGAACCGCAATCAACGGACCTTCTAAAGGAAGAAAAATCAATAAACTCGCAATAATCGCCAACAATGGCGCCAGCCCTCCTGGGTAAGGAATTGGCTCTCTTTTATGTCCATATCTTTCCGGTCGATCCATCAAACCCATCTTAGGAAAGAAAGCTAAAACAAGCCCCCCAAGCCCTAGGGATATTCCAAAAGAAGTAAGAATGAAAGCTAAATTCATGGTCTTAGTTTACTGGAATCAGTGGCGCCTCCGAAGGATTTTTCATTAATGCCTCAATCGTAATCGCATCTTCAAGTTTAAAGTCACCCACTCTTGTGCGACGCAAACCTGTCATAATCGCTCCACTACCAAGCTTTTTCCCTAAATCATGAACCAAGCTTCTAATGTAGGTCCCACTTGAAACCGTCACAGTGAATCGAAGAAACGGAAAATCAATTTCTAAATCACGGCCATGCATGGTCACCTCTCTTGCTGCTAATTTCACCTCCTTCCCTTCACGCGCTAATTTATACGCTCGCTTTCCACCAATTTTTTTTGCAGAAAACGCTGGCGGTGTTTGCATGGTCACACCCCAAAAACTTGCGAGCTCAATCTCAACTTGATCGGGTGTAATAGCAGGATAATCGCTTGGCGACACCACTACCTTTCCCTCGGAATCATAAGTGTCAGAGGTTTTACCCAGCTCCATCTCCACAACGTACTCTTTTTCTAGCTTCATGTACTCTTGAACTTTTTTTGTTGCTTCACGACCTACTGCTAAAACCAGAACACCGGTCGCTAAGGGGTCCAAAGTTCCCAAGTGACCAATTTTTCTTATACCTAAAAGGTTTCGGCATTTAGCCACAACATCATGGCTGGTCCAACCTGTTGGCTTATCGACAATAAGAAATCCTGCGTCTATCATTGTGCCATTGGTACCTCAATATCAATAGTTCGTGCAAGCATTTCACGTGCAACATTCCGGTCATCATGAGTGACTCGTTCCTTCCCTACCACTTGAAATTCTTCAGCACCCTTCCCACAAATGGCAACCGTATCACCTGGCTTAGCTAAGCTGAGCGCCAAACGAATAGCCTCTCTTCTATCCAAAACCTGCCAGAAGCCGTCCCCTTCCTCACGAGGAATTCCTCCTCTCACCATTTGAGCAATAGTATCACTGTCTTCTTCATAGGGATCGTCATCCGTAAGAATAATAAGGTCGGAGTACTGATGAGCAATCGCTCCCATTTTAGGACGTTTGTCTTGATCACGCCCTCCTCCTGTTGCCCCAAAAACCGTAATCAGGCGTCCAGGAGTCAGCTCTTTCAACATTGAAAGAAGCTTCAAGAGTGCATCCTCTGAATGAGCATAATCCACAATAATGCTGAAATCTTGCCCTTCATCAATAGGCTCCATTCGTCCTGGAACTGAAGCAATTTTTTCCAATGCCTTTCCAATGGTTTGCAGATTGATGTGGTGGGCCACCCCAACAGTAACAGCAGCCATCGCATTATAAACATTAAACTGTCCGGGAATCTGAAGATGAACCTGTTGTTCACCATTTGGAATACGAATCAAAAAATCCGTTCCATTGGGTGTGGTCACAATGTTTCGTGCTACGTAAGTTCCCTTTTGGATTCCATACTGAAACATTTGATCCACTGGGAATTGAGCAAAATAATCATGCTCCGGGTCATCTCCATTGATCACTGAAACTTTCTGGACTCCTGGTTTTCGTTTAGAGGTGTTGAGTTGATCAAACAGCATTCCTTTCGCCTCACGATAAGATTCCATACTTCCATGATATGAAAGATGATCCTGAGTGAAATTAGTAAAAACTGCAGTATCAACATTGACCCCCCACAAACGGGATTGAATCATAGCAATACTCGTTGCCTCAACAATCACAACTTCACAACCAGCCTCAAGCATTTCCTTCAATTTTCTTTGCAATAAAAAAGGACTTACCGTTGTTTGCTTATTCAAGTTTGGCTCTTCTAAATCACCGATTTTAAAATTAACTGTAGTAAGTAATCCAGTTTTCTTTCCCGATTCCATAAATATTCGATGAAGAATATTCGCCGTAGTGGTTTTTCCATTAGTTCCCGTCACCGCCACCACCGTCATTCGTTCAGCAGGAAAGCCATATCTGAACGCAGCCGCTACTGCTTTTACTTTATGATAAAAGAGTCGTATAGGGTGCTGATCAGGTAAAATATGTCGAAGCGCGTCGATCATTGCGTGAAGTTATTGCCGTTATTATACGAGTAAGGTCTCAATTGCATCAATGTCCTTTTGAATTTGAGCCACAAGTAATTCTGGTGAATTGAATTTCTGAATATCCCTCAGTCTTTTTATTACTTCGACCTCAACCATTTTGTCATAAAGATCTCCTTCATAATTCAATAAATGCACCTCCATCACCGGCTTTAAGTCATCAAATGTTGGCCGAGCTCCCCAGTTCATCCCCCCTTTATAACTTTCACCATTAAATCGAACCCAGACCGCATAAACACCATGGTCTAAATCCTCTGGTGTTTGATCTAAATTAATCGTAGGCAGGTGGGTCACCTCTGTTCCACGATGTGATCCTTGAATGATTTTTCCTGTAAGTTTCATTGAGCGAATGATAGCATAAAGCCATGATTAACGAGCTACTAAAGAACATCCTTTCTGAACTTGGAACCACGGGTCTTAGACTACTTACGAATATAGTCATTCCAAATCAAACCCTCCCTGCAGAAAACACACTGGTCAGTAAATTTGTTTATGGCCAACAAACAGGAAAAACTTTTAACAATGCCGTACGAATAGCAGAAGTCTCAGATGGCTTAATCATTAAGGTTCCAGTAATGAACGCTATGAAAGTCCCTTTCAGCGTTATGCAACATGTTGCAACCACTGAATCTGGAAGCAAAACTACAATCTCCATTCTATTTCACCGGGATGGGATTGGCACGATAGACATGACAATTCCTACTGAAGCAATAGGTCAATTTCCAATGCTTCTGAGTCAAAAGGATCAAATGATCGCCCCCTTTGAAACACCAAGTCAAACACATAAGCCAGCGCAAGAAAAACACGTTGATGAGTCTGATCTTTGGACCATTCCTAAAGCAAAAACTGTCACTCAAAAAAATGCCCCCATTCGATTAAAGGATTGGAACATTTGGGAGAAAGTTAGAGCAGGAATAGTGATCTGGATGTTTATTGAAATCTTTAGCTACTTATCAAGAAGCTTTTAAATTAAGATGGCCATCAATAACCAGAACTGAAAAGCTAGATCGTTTTTAAAGTAAGGTGTGTCAAAAAGTCCATGAATCAAAATGCTTACAAGCATAAAGGCCGCGACTCGTCGTCCTTTTTTATCTTTTTCAAACAACCAAGCCAAAGCTTTAACACAAAGCCAAATAAAGCCGATCAGCCCCACAATCCCCATATTCAACCACATAGCAAAAACAATATTGTGAGGATGAAGCATGACCCACTCAAAAGGTTCTTGGCCAAGCAGCTCAACAGCCTGAGTCTGATAGAACCATTCAAATTGCCCCAAGCCTAAACCAAATATTGGATGCTGAGTCAGAAGCTTCAAACTGATTTCATAAACCTCTAACCGGACACTACTTGAAGATCGTTCTGCGAGCTCAAAGAATTGAGTGAATTTATCGCTACCCAACTGACTTGCAATCACAATCAATACAGCAGCCACTAAAGACCCACTAATGATTCGACGCCACTTTTTATCTATTGAAGAAAAAGAGAGTAAACTCCACAGACCTATAGTCCCAAACACAGCAATCCATGAAGCGTAGGACTCCGTAAATGCCAATCCAATCGCAACAACAATAGTAAGCAATAATCGAGCCGTTCGTCTAAAATCCCAAACCTTTTCTTGAACACTTTGAAGTAATCCATAGACCACCATTGGCCCCAGATAGAGAGATAAATAATTTGCAGATTCAAAGGGTCCCGAGGCACGACCATCCGCAGTTAAAAACTCACCGGAAGCCTCCTGCTGGATAGCCAAGAAAGCCAGAACCATTCCCCCACAAAGAAGTGCGTCTAAACTCACAGTGACCAAAGAAGGCCGCTCAGAGAAAACGTGACGAGCAATTGCAAAATAAATCAGAGGCGCCAAAATCCAACCCTTTAAAATCCCAAGTGCCCGCATTTGTGCTTCAAAAATATTTCCATCTAGCCATTCAAGTGAGCCCTGAACCATAAAGGCACTAATAAAGGCCGCTAAAACAAATAAAGCAATAGGCCAAAGCTTCCAATGAGACCAATTTCTGGACCACCATTTAGGCTCCCAAATTCGTTCAGTGAAAATAAAAAGCAGGACAATAACCCCAAGTAAAAGCTCAACTAAGGTAAGAGGAACTCCCATCAAAGTTCCTTTGAATAAATACAAAGGAAAGGTCACAGGGAAAAGGGCCACAATCATTGGGAACCACTTTGCTTTCCAGTGAGCCATAAGCTAGGAGTTTAGACCGGCGCAAAGATCACGCAATGCCGCCATCGGATTTTCGGCACAAACCACTCCACTTGCAACCAGCACTCCGCCAGCACCAAGCTCCATGGCCTTACGTACATCTTCACCTGTTTTGATCCCCGCACCAATAAGTACGTTATGGGATCCAATCTTCTCTACCGCTTCTGAAATTAACTCAGGACGAGCAGAAGAAACAGAGACATTCCCTCCAATCAATTCTGGAGGTTCAATCGCTACAAAATCAGCTCCCATTTCTACAAAACGATGAGCCTCTTCAATACTTTCAGCACAAACAATAGAAATCATTCCAAGACGCTTCATATCATCAATGGCGCTTTGGATTTGAGTGTCAGAGATCCGACGCTCAGAATGATTCAAAAGTGAACCATCCACTCCCATAGTATGAGCAATTTCCACAGGAACAGTTCCCGTATAAGCTCCATAACCACATCCATCCACATGCTGCGCAAGCACAGGCAGTGAAACAGAAGCCGCTAACATTTGGAGGTCCATGGCTTGACCTGAGATTGCCAGGTTTACACCAAGCTCATTTGCCACCAACTCATGGGTCTTTGCAAGCTCCACAGCGTTTACACCTGTGGCTTCCTTGTAAGCCTTAAAATTCGTGACTAAAATGGGTGATTTGAATTCCATGTGCCTACTGTCTCAAGCAAAGAAGGAATTGCCAAGCATAGAATCTTGTAAAAAGAGTCAATTTATGCTAATATATCTAGATTTATAAAAACAAAAATCGTATGGCATTCCCCTTATTTAATGCGTTATCGCAAGATAACCCATTCGATCCTAGCGATCGACATCTCTGGATGAGTCCTCGCCGAACAGGTGCAGAACGACGTGCAGACCGCGAACACAGAAAAAAAACGGGTGAAAAACCCAAAGAACGAGAAGCTCGTGAGTCTCGAGAAGCCCGTGAAGCAAAAGAAAAAGCTGAGCATGCAGAAAAGCAGGCTGAACTTTTTGATAAAATGACAGATAAACTCACCGCTCAAAAAGAAAAGATCGGTGGGCTTAACCATGACAAAGTATTAGAACGTTTAGAGAAAAACCGTGATTCGGGGGAACTCACGGCTGAACAACTCACAAACTTAGATGATGCACTCCTTGAACTTGCTGCCATACATGAAAAACAAGGGGAACTCACTTCAGAAGATTACGGTGAACTGATTCGTGCTTTCAATATGAAGCATGTCGATATCATCATGACTCCTGAAGAAACGGCCATGCTACGAAAAATGGTTGAGGAACGACTCGACTACTATGACGGACAAGAAGCAAAAATTGACGAAGCACATGAAACTCGTGACTTAAGTGAACTCGAAGAACTCGCCCTTGCCTTTGTAACCAATGCTAGCGGAGACAATCCAGAAGTAGGTGGTGATCGACTTAGACCAGGAGCTGAATACACCGTGGACTTCCACGATGAGACAGGAAAACTCAATCGCTTTGCCCACAACAATGTAACGCTTGGGCATATTTTGTCTGGAACGGGACTTGTTAAGGTAGAAGTTGAAAAGAAAAATGGATGGAAAGGTGAAGCCTACCTTCACCCCAATGGAAAAGCCTACACCAATGCCCCATGGGAAACGTCTCGTGGGAATTACGTAGGAATTGTTTCTGGAGATAAATTCACTGCTCTAGCTGACAGCTACGCTGCCAAGTCAGAAGGTGTGGATATTGAAGATGAAGTGGCCGTTCAAAAAGCCGCGGAAGCCTCTCGTGAACGAAGCAATTATGAAGTTCAAGAACGACACATTGATCGAGTCACTCTTGAAGAAGCTGAACGACAACTTGAAAGTGGTTATAAAGTCGATATTCCTGAAGACGTTAAAGTCTTAAGGGGAGCCGATCTTGAAGCCAAGCTCATTTCTCTTGATATGGGTGACTACGTTGTGAAGCTATGTGAAGAATTCGCAGGACTTCCAAATTCAATCGCTCAAGGAAAAACTGGAACTCGTCTCTTTATAGATATTATGGAGCACGGGAATCGATCAAAAATTTCCCTCAATGAAATTACACAAGCAGTCTTGGGAGAAAACTCTCGAGAATTTGTTGAACGCTATGAAGCCAATAAGAAAGAGGCTGAAGTCGTGAGATGGACCGAACACTTTATGGTTCAAGAAAAAACAGAAAATCCAGATATGACCGCTAAGGAGTTCCGGCAAAAAGCTAAGGACGCCATGGCCAAGGATGAAGATAAGATCATTTTAAATAAATACACTGGAGCTGTATTAGACATGTTTGACGCCTATGAAGTAGGACAAGATTCAACATCAGCTCGAACAGAGCAAGTTACAGAACTCTTTAGAACACGACGGCAGAATAAAGAATTTATGCTTCGTGCTCACCGACTGCTCCAAGCCGTACCTCAAATGAAAAATCGTGAATACGCCGCAACAGGTGTGGATCGATCCATTGAGAAGAGTGAGGACCTTCAAGGAACTGAAGTTCTATTGGAAGAACTCTTCCCATCCGATGAACTACCTGCTGTGAAGCAAGGTCTTATTTCATCACTCGCTCGGCGACATGGGGAAACCGCAAGCATGGGGAACGTTGGTGAACGAACCTCTTACGATGAAAGTAAAAACTACGAACGTCTCTTCACCGGTCTTTATGCCAATAACCACATTCGAAGCGAAGTCGTTTACATTGAAGATGGTGTTGAGCATGTGGATCAAGAGAAGTTGGTAGACCTCCTTAATATGTACCGAGTACAAGGAAGGTTGATTGCTGATCAAAATGCTGAGAAAGCACGACGGGAAGGGCGACGAGCCATGACCGCCGAAGGAACTGAAATCACTGTAGAAAATCTTGCTGATTATGCCAAGTGGTCCCCTGGAACCATGGCTCTCATTCGATACGGAATGCAAGTGGAGCAAATGAAGGAATACGGAAAACTTAAAGAAGCCGTGATTGAAACCTACCCTGCTGATATTGCCAATGCATTGCGAGCGATGGAAGGAAAATACGACTTCACACCCGATGAACTTCAAGAAATTGGGAATAACATTAAAACAGCTCAAAGTACTTTGCTTCATGCAACCTACTCTGAAGTACAACATTTAAATGCAGAAGGAGATCCCGCTAAACGAATGCGAGATGGCCGACCTGTTAATCCTGTGGAACTCAACTTGGGTGCCACTCATAGCTTTACAGTATATGAAGGGCCAAACAGTGGAACCATCTCAATGAACATGGGGTTCAATATGCAACGAACCGGAGATAAAATTGCTCCAAAAAGTTTCGATACTAACTTTGGATTCCAACTTGGGCCCTCATACAATAAATCATTTGGAGCCGAAGGAAGAAATTCCGTTGGAGTGTCAATGGGAGTCGCTGGAATGCCAGCTGAAGAATTCTGGGGAGCCGGTGGATCACTCACTCTTAGACATAACTGGGGAGAATACCAAACATGGGCTTCTGGAGTTAATGTTGGAGTCGGTGCTCAACTTGGTGGAAACCGAACATTCATGGAGACTCTCAGTCTTATCAATCTAGGAGTTACTCTCGTTGATATCAATCATGAAAATGTGATTGAAAAACGAGCTTCTCGAAGTTACGAACAACAAAAAGAATTCATCAAAGGGCAAATGGATTACGTTGAAGAAGCCTTTGATGGATCAATTGATAGTATCGATGGAATGAGTCCAGATCAGATTGCTCAACTTAAGGAACAGCTCCTTAGCTACTATGAAAAACAAATTGTATATGATGAGATTGATGATCTAAGCACCATCCAATTCAACGACATTGGAGTGCAATGGATCCCTTACCCACCACATTTCATGCCAAAAATTGGTATTGCAATTAAGGGTAAGACCAAAACAATTTATGTGAAATCTAAGAACTTTGATGTCAGTGAACACGCCAATCAAGCCCTCGCGGCAGAAGGTGGTTCTGACATGATGATCTTTGATGTCTCAGGTGACCTAATGTTCAACGAACAAGGTGCCGTTTCATACGAACGAGCTTCAGACCAGGCTTACAACCTATATAAGAACCTTGAAGCTGCTCAAGAATACTATCTTGAAGAAATGGGACTACTCATTGAACGAGTGGGTGAATCAGGTCAATTCCGACTTGTGCCCGTTCAGGCCGATGGAATCGTTGAAGTTTATGCCGATGCCGGTGAAGGAATTTCAGCCAAAACTTCAACCAAAGGAGAAGTACTCTTCTCTATCCCAGAGCTTACAGATCTAGCGATTCAAAAACACACTCATGTGATGCCTCTACCGGATGGTGGGGTTCAAGAAATCACTAAGATTTACCTTACTGATAATCCAAGAAAAAATCCTGAACAAGTACAACGAAGTCAGGCCACTCATCTTGAAGGATATGTATCTCACAGAGATGCCGGACGAAATTCAGTCTTTGAAGATGTTCGACACATCGGTGACAATGAAGTGATTCGAAGCGGAGAAGTAGGACCAGAAAACTTCGATGATGCCGACGTACTCGCAGCTCAAGCTAAGGTTGATGAAGCCTTCGCTACAGCAGAACGTGCTGGAATCAGCCCTGCTCGATACAAGGAAATGAAAGAAGCCGTTATTGCGGCCAAACCAAGAATCAATGCTCGGATGCAAGGAAGTCCAGAAGCTTATCGACGAGCTCTACTTGATGCAACTAAGCCACTTGCCGATCAACTCGGTGTGACTGGAAATGCAGAAATGACTGCTTTGATTCAGCTTGTGCTGATTGAAGATCGATCAGTCGCTCCAACAGATCCTGAAGCATTCATTAATCATATTGTTGCCTGGAATCAACCTTCAATTACTGCCTCTCTTAAAGAGAATGGAATTGATGACCCTGCCCTTGCCAACACGCTTTCAGCCAAAATCAGTACCGCTTATGCCAATAAGATGCTCATTGCACTTAAGCAAAACGGAAACGATCACTTGCCTTCTACACCCGTAGAAATGAGTGCCTTCGTTCAAACTCATATTGGAGGACTGCCTCAAGGTAACGTAATGGAATTCCTTAATGGAGCCGCCGACCAAGTGAATATTGAAGGTGCCCTTCAAATTGAAGCATCAGTATTGAAGGATCACTTTGGAATCGAAGGAGAAGAAGCCAAAGCGCTTATCAAAGCCTTTACTGAACAAATGGCTCCTCTTGATCTCAACAATATGGAAAGCCTACTCCAACATCCAATTGGACTTCAATTGCTACAAAACGCAGCCGCGATCTTTGGACCAGAAATGGCCACGGCTCTTGCCGCCAAAGACCCTGCCGCACTTGAAGAATTCAAGAAGGTAATGGAAGGCCTCACCGCTGAACCTGGACCAGGACTCAAAACGCTTGAATACAAAGGTCGTGAAATCAAAGTCTTCATCGATATGAAGATGGGTTACCTCTATAAATGTCGTAACTTCACCACTACTTACAAAGCTTCAATGCCTGAAGTTATGGGAGCCGGAAAGGTTCGAACCATCGACTTCGTTGAAGGTGATGCCGCCGTTAATCTAGCGGGAGTCGGTGTCGTTGGAGGAGTGGAAGTGAAGAAAGTGCCACATGAAAGAACTCCACCTGGAACAGAAGAGCCACCACCACCGGAAGGTCAAAAAGATCCTGAAGTACAATTAGGTGATGATCGTGATGACATCCCTGGATCAGGAACAGGAGGCTCAACAGGAGGAGCCTCTGGAGAAGATGCACCTGGCGGAGTAACCGGATAAACCATGAAAAAACTTATTACAATCACATTATTGACAGTTGGTCTATTTTCTTGCACAACAGCTGAAAACACTGTAGAATCACCCTCTCGTGAAGAAATCATTCAAGAAACAGACGGGAAAACAATTTCTGCCCCTAATGAACTCACCAATTAAAATGAAATATAAATTCATAAAACTTGCAGTCATTTCACTTGCTCTTGGAGTAAGTATGGGAGCAGCTATCTCATCTGCAATGTCCACTCGCACACCTGACTTTGGTCTTGGAGTAAGCACAGGAGCTGAGCTAGAGCTCACAAATAGTGATGTCTCTCAAGAAATTGCCTGTGAAGATCCACTCGACGCCTGGCATGCTCATGGTTATGCGAATACAACTGACCCAGGAACTGGGTATGAATCATATTTTGTAGGTCATAAATTCAGAATTTATTTCCATGATGATTTTGTTGATGATGTGGATTTTGACACACTTGAATGTACGGTTCCAACAGGTGGAACTGAAAGTGACGGTATCAATGATGGTCTTGTTCCTTGTGATGGAGGTTCTTCAACTACTTATGGAGGTGTTGAAATTGAGCTAGTCTCAGGTGACACATCATCAGATGCTGAATATCCAGATTATGCAGAATGGACTTACGGAGTGAACTCTAGCTCAGGAAAACCATTCATCCCTGGTCTAAATGACTACGATGGAGATGGTGACACTGAAGATGAAGGTGATGATCGCGACATGAACGAAGTTGTATACTGGGTATTCGAAGATGGAAAATCATCAGGATCTGCAACAACAACTGCTGCTCTCTATGTACAGTTTTGGAGTTATGACCAAAGTTGTGGTGACTACGGAGACATGGCTTGTTGGGAAGAAGCTGAAGAAGCAGGAAGCACTGCAAAACACTGGAACACTCACACCAATACAGCTCTCACTGAATACTCTTGTGAAGAACCAAGCTGTCAAACTCTTGAAATCACACCCGACTCATCAAGCATCAGTGTTGATGACCTTGATGGATCAGCTATTGATTTCAACGCAACCGTAATTAATACGGATGACGATGACATTACAGATGAATCTGACATCAACTGGCTCGCCTTTGATTACCAAGCGACTCAACCTGACTACACCGATTCAGCTGATGCCAATGGAGACTTCCGTTATGGATTCCGAGATCTACTCGGCCGAAGTAGCGATGAAACCACTGGAGCAGATAAAGAAGTTTCTTACTACAACGCTGAATCTGGAGACTGGATTCTCGCTAAAGTAGATGGAACCGCCGAAGGAATATGTGAAGCGGCTGTACAACTTCCCTACTGTGCTGACCTCAGCATTACAGACCCAATTGCTGTAATCCCAGTTGCCTCACCTTACTCAGATGACATCACCATTGAGGCAGAAGCTTCAACCGGTGAAGACTGGCCATACACGATTGAATGGGACTCAAGTGCCAGTGACGCGACTTTTGATGGAGTTTCTCCTGTTGTTTCAACAGATCAAGCTTCTGGAGGATGGACCGTCGCTTATGAAAGTGCTGAATCTGGACTCATTGAAGTTTACGCTACCGATGATCCAGCCAACTCTTGTTTTGATGACTTGAGTTACATTGTCCCAAGTGTTGATGTTTGTGAAGACGTACAAATCTTTGATCCTTACTTTACGGACGGATCAACGTTTGATGAAACCGATGCCGATGATGTGGCTGCTCTCGATGGATCAGAAACACTATGTTGGAATTTCCAAGTGGATGTTCCCGCCTCGGCAACTTATAGCCCTACTCTTATGGTTATGGCTTACGCTGACAATACAGCCTCAAGCCTAACTAGTGACGCACTCGAAGTCTCAATCAATGAAACAGGTTCTATTACAACAGGAAACGGTGCAACTCCAATTCCACTCAACCTTTCTCTTCCTCAATACACTGGAAGTATTTGTTGGACCGGATTTGAAGAAGGAGAATACCTTTATGCAGAAATTTCCGGTGAAGGATCTTACTGTTCAGATGATTATGAATTTGACTACATTCCACCTACTGATGACGAATGTGTCGATGAAGATGGAGACGGTTACGACGATGTAACCGATGAACTTTGTGAAGAAGATCCAGACACCCCAGGTGGTGGTGGAGGTGGAGGTGGAGGTGGTGGTGGTGGTGGTGGAGGTTCTGATGACGACTACATTTGTGAAGACGTAACCATCGACCCAATTCGAGAAGATGAAGAAATCTGTATCGATATCGACTCGACCTACCCTAAACATGAAGTTGAAATTGAATTCAACGGATGTAATGAAGGATGTATTTACTACTATGACGATGATGGAGACATCATCGATAAAGATTGTGGAGACGACGCTTCTATTGAAATTAAAACAGACGAAGATCAGATCTGTGGAATCGTATTCAGTGGAATTTGTGCCGATGGAGAGATCGAAATCGATCTTCCTGAAGAAGACACTGATGAAGCTGGAGTTTGTACCATTGAAGCAGAAATGCCTGAAGCAGGTGAACTTGATAAGTTCATTTACACCTTTAACTTCAGCCCTGAACAAGGTGCCGATGAATTCTACGACACGTTCTTTACTCATAATGCCGATCGTGCATTCTACACCGTAGACTACACTCCAAACGGATCTGAAACTGAACTTCAATTCACCGATGACCTTTGGAACGACGATATTACAAGTGAAGAAGGTGGAACTCTCATTATGGTGCGTGACGCCAGTCAGCTCACTTCTGACCATGAAGGAGCTAACGACTTGGATCAAGGAGGAAATGTTTATCGATACGAACTCCTACAACGAATGGGGTTCAAGGATACCAACTTCAAAGAAAATGCTGACCATATTGGTGATGGGATTCAAGCTGGAGACTTCCAGCCTGTAGTTCCTTACCTCACCTTTGATGACGGCCAAGACGCCATCCGAATTGATGACTGTGTGTACTCAAGTACAGATGAAGGTGAAGAACTTCAAAGCAAAGAAATTTGTACTGAAGATCTTGAATACACTCTGAATGAAGACAGCCTAGTTCGAATGCTAAACGTAGACTGGCTTGAAGATGAATACGCTGATGAAATTGAAGATGGAGATCTACACATCCGACTTCGATACGTTGCCGTAGTGGATTCAGGCCTCAACTGTGAAGACGAAACCGATCCATGTCTAACGGAAGAATTTAACAATTCAGCACAAGTTGACCTTGGATACGGAATCACTCAAGAAGCCAATGCGCTTCTCGCCTCGCTTTGTCAGTATCTTGTAACTCGAAATGCTGGAGACGTCTTCCTTGAAGAACAGCTCAGCGGAGGGTCAGATATTGCCTGTATTTATGAAGGAACTGAATTCGACACCGCCGACTACCGAAACGTGGATGCTCTCGTAATCTACGATGAAGGTGACGATGATGAAGAAGAAGACTCAGAACCAGCAAGTGAATATGAAAGTATAAGTGTGGGCTACACAAGTGAATACGCCGGACTCAGCATCTCATTCTGTGATGATCTAGAATCCGAAGAAGGTGGAGCCATCAACAACTTAAGTTCTTACGTTTGTGAAATTGTGACCACCGTTGCAGACCTATGGAAGAGTGAAAGCATTGAAGAAACAACTTCAGGCCAAATCTCTCAAGCGGTTCGTAATGCTGAAACCGATCAAGCGCTGCTTGAAGGACAAAGCAACGTGAGCTGGAGCACACTAACAAGTGCCCTTAGTAATAAGAACAACCCTGACAGTGGAGTGCTTTACTACAACGGAGATGGAAGCGATACGCTTTCACTCGGAAGTCTTGAAGTTGAATCTGGAGCGTGGACGCTCATCGTGACTGATGCGGATGTATCAATCAACGGAAACATTACTTATTCAGAATCTGGAAGTCGTGATTACACAGACCTTCCTTCTCTCGCGATTATCGTTGAAGGAGGAAACATCCACATTGATAATAATGTTGGTGAAGTTCATGCCTTCATGGTGACCGACCAAAAGTTCACTGGAGACTCTCGTAGTGAAGTGGATCAACAATTGGTGATTTACGGATCACTTTACGGGAACGTACAAGATCTATTTGATTCTGCGAAATACGTGGGATCACCAACAACAAACACTCCTGGTGGAGGACTCGTAATCTACTACGATGAACGAATCATCCTCAATACGCCACCTTACCTTAGTGAAAAGGTCGACATCTATACCGAAGAAGCGGTAAACTAACCGCATGCAAAAGCCAAATTTGGTCATGATGTACGGAGCTAATAGCTTCTCCCTGAGGGAGGAGCTTTTGCGCTGGCAAAAGGGATTCATTCAAAAACACGGTGACATGAACATTGATGTGATTGATGGAGCCAAGGCTAGCGTCTCAGACATTCAGAACGCCATTGTCGCCTCACCATTCCTTGCCGAAAAACGACTTGTGATTGTTAAGGACTATCAAATCAAACGAAAAGCCGACGACAAACGAGATCTCAGAGACTTGCTAGATTTAGGCTTCACCGACAGCACCATTCTTGTATTTGCTGAACATGGCTCTCCTGACAAACGGAGTAGCCTCTACAAATACATGATTAAAAACGCGACACTCAAACCTTTCGATCCACCCAAAGGGTCGGCACTCACTCAATGGATTTTAGCTCGAGTTAAAATGCACGGAGGAAGTATGGATTTCTCTGTAGCAGGTGCCTTAGCCGCTATTGTGGGAGATGACCTTTGGAAACTCAATCATGAAACTCAAAAACTGACACTTTATGCCAATGGAGTGCCCATTACAAAATTGATGATCGATGAACTCGTAACCGGAAGCCTCGACCAAAATATTTTTGAAATGACTGACCGACTCGCTCGTAAAGATGTCGCTGGAACGCTTAAACTTTTCCGAGAACTTCATGCCCAAGGAAATGAAGCTCCTTACCTATTTGCTATGGTCGTGAGACAGTTTCGGCTCATGCTGGAAATGAAAGTTCTACACGATAAAGGTATGCACCCAAAAGCAATCGCCTCACAAATGAAGGCACACCCTTTCGTTGTCACAAACACCCTAAAGTTCTGTCGAAATTTCAGTGAAACTCAACTCCGAAAATCTCTGAAAGACCTTCTTAAAATCGACCGACGTATGAAATCAGGACGACTGCACTTCCGTGCCCGTGAGGAAGACCAGTATCTTCTTGCCATTGAAACACTACTTATAGAATCTTAAGCAATTTGCCCATAGTTCAAATACCAGACCGACTCACCCATACAGAATCATGACTCGAAAACCCCTTTGGGACATATTATCGGACAAGGAAAAACAAGACTGCCTTGAACGCATCATTGCTCATTTTCAAGATGAACGTGGTGAACGCATTGGTGTAATTGCGGCGGAACAAGTTCTCGACGTGATCCTAGAGCCCATCGTTAAAAGTGCCTACAACAAGGGACTTTCTGCAGCCAAGGAATTGCTTCAAGACAAATTTGCTGACATCAATCTAGACCTAGACCTATTGCAACAGGATCAGGGGTAAATTGATTTAAGATTGAGACTCTCCCATTATTTTGCGATAATACAGTGTCTTTAACACGAAAAAAAATGGAAGATATCAACTTAAAAAATATTCATACAGCTATGGAAGTTAGAGGGGCTTTAGTAGCCTGCTTTGTAATGGCACACAAAGAAAGCATGGAAATTGAAAATATCGATGATGAAATGTCTTTTGCCATGGCTAGAGAAATCGTAAAAAAAGCATTCAAAAAAAATGGGGATGATTTTGAGAAACCTAACAAAGCATCTCTCACCCGAGCCGTTGTTTATTTACAGGATTTTTCGGCTGCATTTCGTGAGTCAGAAGTCATTAAAAAGCATGCATCTGAAATGATGGAGATCATCAATCAACTGGACGATTAGTCCAGCAGCACCTACAATTGGATCTTCAATAACCCAAGCTATTATCGCCACTGAAAGCCAATTTCCGAAAAAGGATCTTATCCTTGCCGACATAGAGGCTCAACTTGCGGAAGGAAAACACCTAAAAGCAAACAATAAACTTTCTAGAGAAGCTATTGCTGGTCTACCTGCTGTTCAAGCAGTATTCGATCAAGCGCTTAGAGTGAAACAAGAAGTATGGAGAACTCTTGATGATCAACAAAGCACCATTCGTACAGGAGGAAGGGATGCGAGTATCGCCCGACAAGCAGAAAAAGCACGTTTAGACTTTCTTATGAAGCATGGACTCGCTACAAATGATGAAGTTTTAGAACTAATGAATCGTGAACTCGTTCCAAGCGCTCGTGGTGTTGAAGTCCGGATATAAAACAAAAAACCCCGCTCCGCGGGGCTTTTTTTAGTTTCTCTTTCAAACTAGCAACCTAGGTAGTTATCTACTTCCCAGTTTGTTACGGCCAAGTTGTAATCGGCCCATTCTTGCTTTTTAGCCTTTAGGTAGAGCTCAGAGGTGTGAGCACCGAGTGCGGCTTTGATCACTTCGTTCTTTTCAAGAGCCTCAATCGCTTCTCCAAGACTTCCTGCTACGGTCTTAATTCCTTGCTCCTCCATTTCTGATTCAGATAGCTTCCAGATGTTTTCTTCAATTGGAGCCGGGGCTTTGAGGCCTTTTTCAATTCCATCTAGACCCGCAGCCAGCATTACTGCAAATGAGAGGTATGGGTTTGCTGATGGATCTGGACATCGAAGTTCAATACGAGCTCCTCGCTTGGCTTGTGATGGAGAAAGTCGTGGCACTCGAATCAGTGCTGATCGATTTTGTTGTCCCCACGCTACGTTCACTGGTGCTTCGTAGCCCACAACAAGTCGCTTGTATGAATTTACGGTTGGGTTGATGATCGCGTTCATCGCTTTAATATGAAGGAATTGTCCTGCAATAAAGCTTTCAGCCAATTCAGACAAACTGTAGGTTCCTCCTTCTTGGTAGAATTTGTTTCCGCCCTCTTCAATTGAAGCAAGAGACTGATGCACATGCATTCCACTTCCGTTTTCTCCAAAGAAAGGCTTTGGCATGAACGTCGCGTGAAGCCCCATTCGTTGAGCCACTGCCTTAAGCGTGAGCTTCAATGACTGAGCGTTATCTGCGGTTTGAAGCGCGTTGTTATACTTAAAGTTGATCTCATGCTGACCTGGAGCCACTTCATGATGAAGGGCTTCCACTTCAATCCCCATTTCTTCAAGACCAAAAGTCATGTGTCGTCGAATTTGAAGACCAAGATCCGTCGTTTGATCAAAGTAACCCGCTGTATCATGAGCGATGGTTGTTGGGTTTCCAGCTTCATCTTTTTCAAAAAGGAAGAATTCAAGTTCAGGACCGGTATTGAAAGTAAGTCCCAATTTAGCCGCTCGTTCAAGCTGCTTCTTCAATAGAAAACGTGGGCACCCTTCAAATGGAGTTCCATCAGGAAGGAAAACATCACAAATCAATCGAGCCGTTACATCTTCTCCTTCAGTCGTCCAAGGAAGAACAGAAAAGGTATCAAGATCAGGTTGAAGGTACATATCCGCCTCCATGATTCGAGTGAACCCATCAATCGATGAACCATCAAACCAAACATTATTATCAATCGCATCTTCAAGCTTGTGAACAGGAATCGTTACCGCTTTCAAGACACCAAACATATCCGTAAATTGCATATCCATAAATTGGACCGCGTACTGCTCACAGTACTCCATAATCATTTCTTTAGTCACACCTGCCCGAGGAAATTTAGCGTAAGTATGAGCTCGTCGAACACCACGAACCGGGTTCGTTTTTGTTCCAGCTCCAGTTGAAGTGAGGGTTGTCATAAAGACGGGGTTAATTGCTTATGTACTATTCATAGCGAGCCTTCCCCACCCTATTCAAGGTCCAATTTTCATGCTTATTTAAGCTGTTATTCCGCCCGACACCAGAGCTTGACCTGTGCGTTCATGAGCACTAACCTTTTGCTGTCGGAAATTTCTACAACAAAACTCAAATTGACAATGGAGCTGCACAATATCCTCATCAACATTGGACTCACAGACAAGGAAGCCAACGTGTATTTGGCCTGCCTAGAATTGGGACAGTCCCCGGCCTCTGACATTGCCCTGCGTGCCAAGATGAACCGCGTCACCACCTACGATATCCTCAAAAAACTCATCCACCGTGGTTACGTCAGCACCTTCACTCAAAATGGAACCAAGACCTTCACCGCGACCGATCCCGACACCATCCGAAACGAAGTGAGAAAAAACTACATGGATTTCAAGTCTGCCCTCCCCGACCTACGACGATTGCATGGGAAAACTCAACATCCTCACATCCGATATTACGAAGGACCCGAAGCCATCAAAAAAGTTTACGCCGATACCCTCACCGCCAAAACCGAGCTCCTCAATTACGCCGATTCTCGACTGGTTCGCCAATTCTGGCCCAACTACGACCAAGAATATGTAGCCGAGCGTGTGAAGAAAAAAATCTACCTCCGAGGAATTGCCCCTCAAGATGATTACGGAGATCTTGTTGCTGAACAAAACAAAGCCAGCCACCGAGAAATCCGCCTCGTACCTGGTGACAAGTTTCCTTTCCATAACGAAATCAACGTCTACGACGACAAAGTCTCTATCGTTTCATTCGGTGAAGATGAAGTTCTAGGAATGATCATTCAAAGCCAAGAAATCGCCGACACCCAACGAGCCATTTTCACCATGGCCTGGTCTTTTGCGGGGAATGTTTAAAGTAAACTTTCTATCTTCTTAAGATGAGCCTCTGCCACCTGAGTGTATCTCTGCGTGGTTTGTATATTATTGTGTCCCAACAATTCTTGTACGTATCGTAAGTTCACGCCTTTCTCAATCATATGGTGTTTTCTCCACCCCCTCTGGTCGCTTCGAAAACGCTTTTTAATTGAATTTTGCCTTAATTTAAGCTATAATTAACAGATTAAACGTTAAAATTATGGATCGTGGAGAACCAACAATCCATCCTGAAAATCCAGAACAAAGACTGGAAATACTCAAACAGGAAGCCGGCGTAGAAATGGAAATCATTTCAGGTGTGCCAGTTTTTACTATTGAAACAGACCGAAAAGATGAATCCATTTCCAGAATTTCACAATTCTTTGGTAAAAGTACCGTTTTTAGAATTATCAACGCACATTTTGTTGATGACGCTATCGAGTTTGGCACTGACAAAGGCCGTGTAGATGAGCATGATTACCGTAGAGTTGCAGACGGAGCAGGATATGACGTCTGGGGAGTAGAAAAACAAGCTCTCGAACAGGGACTCAAAAAATCTGATGTATTTTGTGGTACACCACACAGAATGTTTACCAAAGGAGGTAATGAATTTAGTTCTAGGGGGCTTGGTATTCCCGATGATCGCGCCGCAATACTAATTTACAATGGTGACAAACTTCAAGAAGCGGAAGGTTCGGAAGAAATGAGCGGACTTTCTGACGGCTACGTTTTTAAAGATGTCGAAAAGAAAAAAGAAGCACTACTTGGAATCATGAAATTTAGAGAATCATTTACTGAATTTGAAAGCGATTTGCAAGCATTAGAATCTGCAGACGACAAAGTTGCTTTACTTAAAAAAGAAGTATTGCAAAATTTAAACACACCAGATGATCTAAAGAAAGCTCCTTATCTTGCTTTAAATATTATCGCCTTGCTACATCGTGAATCATTAGAGAATGCAAGTAATCCATCAGAAACCTCAACCGAACGGATAAACAAGCTCAAAAAAATTGCTGACCGCTTAGGATACGAAATCAGGATGATTCGCATGGTAGACAATATGGCCAGCCAAGTCGCTATGACTCGCGAAGCATTTGCAACTCAAAACGAACGGAAAGTGGAACTCATGCAAACTTGGCCTGACTTTGTCATTGAAACTACTCAAGGCTATTTACAAGAGTTAGAACTAGATCAAAAGTATAGGGATGCTTTCACTCAAGTGATCGAAGACGCAAAAAGGTGCAAACAAGAACTTGGAATAGGAAAGCTCGATGAGCTTAGTGATTTACAACAGGACACTCGAGAGAAACTGAAAGACAAGTTCGAAGAATAAGGTGTTTGGGGAAGGGGCAATAAATTGATTCAATGTTTGATTGAATCATTCTGGAGCATTCAATGGCACTTGACAGTCTGGCGAAACAATGGCTAGGTGAACCTCTAATCAATAAAATTAACGCATGGGTAAAAGGTAAGAAGGACACAGTAGCTTATGTACAAACCCCTGTTGCAGAATATACTGAAGAGTACGCCAGACTTATGCTCTCTGGTGAGCGAGAAATCACCACGCATGTCTCATTTCCAGTCACAAATGATGGTGACGCAGTATCTAGAGATGTGTACCTATCATCATTCCCATTTAAAGAAGCTAGAAGAAGATTAAGACTGCTAGTTACTAAAAGTACGGTCTCAATCGGGAGTTTAACTTCAGATGAAAGAACTCCTGAAATCCCAATAGGTACTCTTTCAGCAGAAATAAGAAACAGTATTTTGAGATTGCTTGATCTAAAGGAATAGCCCAGAATATTTCAAACTTTAAAAGTAATTTATTACTCCATCACACAACACGCGCCTACACGGTTCGCTAGCTAAAATCTTAACCATTAAAAGAACTTTATGGATATACAAATAATTTTTGGGATCATGCTCGGTGGAATTATAGGCCTTCTTTGGCATATAAGTTCTATATTAGAATCTATAAAGAAACTTTTAGGAAAAGATTAGTGAATTTAAAATTTGTTAGCTCACTCAAACTGGACAGGTGTAGGAATCACCCCACTCCTAGAATTAGCAGTAACTGGCGTGTTAATATAACTACATACATTAACAACCTACAAAGTTGAAGAACCCGCAGAGATGGACGCCACTGAAGATACTGCGCCAACAGGTGATCATGGTGCAACTGACGAAATGTTTGAAGGTTATGAGATGACTGATGAAGAAATGAAAAGTTGGTAAGCTTAATTAAAAATATGAACCTATGAAAACACTCAAATGTGATCTCTGTGATGCCACCGCTCAAGGTGAAACGTTTCAAGACTGGATGAAAGCCCTCATGCCTCATTACATGGAAGCACATGCTGATGTTATGAACGATCCAAAAAATGGCGAAAGAAAAACAGCAATGGATGATCGACAACAATGCTCGGTTTGATGCGGCTTAAAGCTCCGGATGCCTCTTGTGCCACTCAGTAGCCTGCTCGTAAGCGTGGGCTACTTTTAGTACTCGGGATTCTTCGAATTGTGGTCCCATGATTTGCAGTCCCACTGGAAGCCCGTCTTCATTGAATCCACATGGAATTGAGATTGCAGGGATTCCGGCCGCATCGGCAGGGATAGTGAGCATATCAAGCGCGTACATTGCGAGTGGGTCGTTCACTTTTTCTCCGATTTTAAATCCAGCCACTGGTGACGTTGGCGCCATGAGCACGTCAAATTCTTTAAACACATCTTCGAACTCCTTGATCACGAGAGTTCGTACTTTTTGAGCCTGTTTGTAGTAGGCGTCCGCGTATCCGGCTGAAAGAACAAAAGTTCCTACCAAGATCCGTCGTTTGATTTCCTGTCCAAATCCTTCTCCACGACAAGCTTTAAAGTAGTCATGAATGTCTTTAAATTCTCCTTCAGCTTGGTGTCCGAATCGAACGCCATCGAGTCGAGCCAAGTTGGTTGAAAGTTCTCCTGGTGTGGTCACGTAATAAACGGCCACTCCATATTTAGTGAGAGGAAGACTCACCTCTTTCACTTCCGCTCCCAACTCTTTGTATTTATCAATCGCCTCCATCACGATCTTCTTCACATCTTCATCCACTCCTTCTACAAAATATTCTTTAGGCACACCAATCTTGAGTCCTTTCATGGATTGACCAAGTTCAGCGGTGTAATCAGGCACTTCAATCTCAGGAGTCGTTGCATCGTAAATATCTTGACCCGCAATCACGTTCATCACGAGCGCCGCGTCTTCCACGGTTCGAGTAATCGGACCCACATGATCCCAACTAGAAGCCATGGCATTGGCTCCAAATCGACTCACTCGTCCGTAAGTTGGTTTGAATCCAACCACTCCACAAAGCGCAGCGGGCTGACGAATCGAACCTCCTGTATCGGTTCCAAGTGAGTACATCACTTGACCTGACGCCACAGCAGCGACTGATCCACCTGAAGATCCTCCAGGTACATTTTCTTTATTCCACGGGTTCAATACGTTTCCATAGTAGGACGTTTCATTTGAAACTCCACAGGCACATTCATCCATATTTTGTTTTCCAACAATCGCGGCATCCACCGCTTTCAATTTTCGTACTACAGTGGCGTCATAAGGAGCTCGGTAGTTACCCAGCATCAATCCTCCAGAAGTCGTGAGCGTTCCTTTCATATTGAAAAGATCTTTCAATCCCCCAGGGATCCCAGCGAGTGGGTTTATTGTTTCTCCTGCAGCGATTTGAGCATCTACTTTTTTTGCTGCTTCAATCGCTTCTTCTTCAGTTAAATTCAAAAAGGTATTGAGATCTTCAGTTGCTTTAATGCGCTCAAAGCTGGCTTTCACCAAATCTTCAGCGCTAAAGTCCTTAGCCATAAGCCCTTTGTGGGCCTCTGCGATACTCAACCAAGTTAAATCTGCCATTACATCATTCGGTTAATTCGGAGTTGGTGGTCAACCACCGGTAATTCTGACGTTTCCAAAAGTTCATCAGGCGTTGAAAGCGACTGATCCACTTCATCTTCTCGAGTTACATTCGCGAGACCTGTCACTTGTGAGGTTGGCTCCACTCCTGTGGTATCCACCTCTGAAAGCATTTCAACATAGTTCAAAATGTCCGTCAGCTGAGGAGCAAACTTTTCGATTTCTTCATCTGTAAGTCCCAAACGGGCAAGATGAGCGATTTTTTTGACGTCGTCTTTAGTAAGTTTCATACATCGGAGACTGTAGCATTGGCGTGCCCTTTTTTCAAAGTGAGAAATAGGTATAATATTCTAGAACTCCTTTCGCCATGGAAAATACTTTACGCAGCGTCAGCCACATCTCTTTCTTTTTCTTCTGTGTTTTTGGGGCCCTACACCTTTCGGCCTCAATGCTCATGATTCAAGAATTAGACTCTAGATTCATGACACTCATTTATCAATCGATGGACCTCCCCTTCTTACTTGCAGGATTGGTCTATGGAACCAGTAGATTGAGCATCCACGCTGAACACATTCTTGGGAAGTCTAAGATTCCCCTGATTGTTTGCGGAGCGATCTCAGCTGTGTTATTCCTAATAGCCTTGTATTTCAACTTCGTACTACCTGATGTCCAATTCTAGCGAAAAAACCGTAGTCATGGCCTTTGGAACCTTTGATTACTTTCATGCGGGTCACGACGACTACCTAAAACAAGCCAAAGCCCTCGGAGACGAACTTATGGTCGTGGTAGCACGAGACGAAACCGTGAAGAAAGTGAAAGGGAAAAAACCAATGTATTCAGAAAGAAAACGAGTTCGAGACGTAGGAAACTGCGCTCATGTCAGCAAAGCCACATTAGGTTACGCTGATGACAAATATAAAATCATTCGGAAACTTCGACCTAATATTATCGCTCTAGGTTACGATCAATTCGTATTCACCTACGGGCTGGAACAATTGTTCATTCAAGAAGGCATGAACACTAAAATTGTAAGAATGAAGGCTTTCGAGCCTCAAACCTTCAAAAGCTCCCTCATCCAACAATCTCTCGCCCACGCCGAATCATGCGACCTAGTTACCGCCACCAGTTCCGACGACTAATGCAGCTTGCGGGCCAAAGCCTGAACCGCAATCTCTACATGAGCATCACAACCACTGTAATGATGGGTTTGATTCTCTTTATTTTTAATGTGATTTGGTCACTGAACGTTTTGGCACAAACCAGCCTCGACCAACTTGAAACCAAAGTGGATTTGATTTTGTACGTGAACGACAGCACCTCGCTCTACGACATCACGGATATGAAGAACACGCTCGACTCACTCCCTGAAGTGATTGAAGTCGACTACACGAGCAAGGAAGAAGCCCTGCAAAGCTTCCTGGAACAGTATCCAGATAAAGAAGCGCTCTTTACCAATTATGGTTTGGAAAACCCGCTTCCTGCCAATTTCAGAATTGTGACGGACTCCCCTTCCGACCATGACAGCGTGCTTACTTATGTAGAAGCCTCTCCTTATGGGGCCTACCTACTGGAAGTTGAAAGTGCCAGTGAAAACCAAGAAATTGTAGAACGACTCGTGGACATGAGAGATTTCACCCAAACCCTTGTGATTGGGGTTATTTTTGCCTTTGTCCTTGGTTCGCTCTTTATGATTATGAACGCGGTGCATCTCAGTATTTTCACACGGAAAACCGAGATTCAGATCATGCAGCTTGTTGGAGCCCACCCCAGTATGATCCGCTTCCCTTTCCTCTTTGAAGGCGCGCTCTACAGCGTGCTTGCCGTACTCTTCAGCTTTGCTCTACTCACGCTCTTTGTGATTGGAACCAATCTGACCAGCTTCCTTAACTTAGAGAATAGCCTTCAGCCTCTAATCTTCTTAGGCGCTGAACTCCTCGTTAGCCTGTTGATCGGTTTGCTCTCCAGCTTACTCGCCATCAACTTCTACTTGAAGCGTACTTTTGCCCTAGACTCATGAGTCGACTCAGCAATCTCACCGCTATCGTCCTACGTAAACGTGATTTTATGGAATCTGACCTAATTTTGACTGTGCTTGATTCAGAAGGTCACCGAAGAGAAGTCATTGTAAAGGGTGCAGGAAGTCAAAAGTCTCGTCGACGACGACATTTAGAACGAATGAATCTAATCAAAGGAAGCCTCTACAAAGGTAAAACTCATTTCTACCTGCAAGACGTTCAATGCCAAAGCAGTTACACCTCGATCAAAGATGACCTAGATATGATCATGCAAGCGAGTGTGCTTTTGGAACTAGCAGATCGAAGCATCATGGCTGAAGATCCACACCCCGAGATCTTTAAACTCATGCTCGCCACATTGGAAGAAATGAACAAAAAGAATCTTGAAGTTCCCACTCTAGATATGAGCCTAGTGCAACTCGCTCATAATCTAGGATTCCTACCTAATTTTAAAGAATGCAGTCAATGTCACAATGAAGTGCTCGATGACACCCTGCACTGGGATCGACAGAATGGAACCCTTCACTGCAAGAACTGTGGGAACGGAAACACTCCCCTCCCCCTTAAGTACAGAAAGGCCATGGAATTCTTCCGACAACACCATGTCAGCTCCGCCTCTCAATTAAAACTTCAAAAAGAAGAAGCCACTGAACTTCGCAGCCTGGTCTTTGACCTATTCCAATCGCATCTACAATCCCCCCTAAAGACCCTGAGTCTAAATTAAGTCTTCCAGTGGGTACTCACAAATCGTTCCCCCTCTAAGCCACGTAAATCTTTACAGCTGGTTTTGTGGATTCGAATATGACGCCCACGGGTTACATAACCAATAATGGGATCCCCTGGCCGAGCCTTACAACATGCACTCAGAACAACAGGGAGATTTTCCTCACCTGTCACAACCACAAGCTTAGTGGGGTCTTGACCAGGCTTAGCCTGAACAACTTTCTTCTTTTGTTCAGGAGCTGACTGAGTACCAAAAAGCGTTTTGATCACCTGCCCTACCGTTGTTGAACCCAATCCAATCCCTTCAAGAATTTGCTCACGTTCACTATAATCACGTTTTTTTTCGCCATAGTTTTTAAGAAGATTCAAACGCTCATCAAGTGTCTTTTTACCCATCTTTTCAAGCTCACGATTCAATATATCTCGCCCCGCCACTACATTGTCCTCTCGGCCTTCTTTATTAAACCAGTTTTTAATTTTAGCTCGAGCTGAACTTGTCTTAGCCACAGAAATCCAAAACCGATTAGGCTTAGCATTGTTTCGTGTTCCAATTTCAACCAACTGTCCATTTTTCAATTCATAATCGAGTGGCACAATCCTTCCATTCACCTTAGCGTGAACCATTTTATTTCCAACCTCAGTATGAACCCCATAGGCAAAATCAATCGGAGTCGCTCCACGAGGTAATTCCATTACATCTTTATTTGGAGTCAGTACGAAAATTTTATCTGGGAAAAGGTCCAATTCTGTGGCCTCTCCCTGTTCGGCCAAACCACGAAGCCAAGCCAACTGCGCATCTACATTCGGCTCCAACTTAAGCTGCTCCTGACTTCGCCCTCGACGAATATCCAAAAGCTCCTCTTTTGTTAAACCATGATTTAGAAGTACGGCCTCTACGGCCTTACGATCCTCAGGAAAAACTTGTTGGTATCGCTCCACCCAATCACGAATAACTGCTTCAATTTCCGGAGCATTTTTAACAATCGCCTTAACTTTATCCATGGCAGAATGAAGAGCTTTGTGCCTCCCCATATCCACAGATCGAACAACTTTTTTACCCAACTTGTAATTGGCATGAGAAGCAATCCCAATCTCAGCCTCTTGGTGCATTCTTAAAGTTCGAATTTGAACCTCGGTGGGCTCATCATGAAGGTCTCCTCCAAGCCCCATCACCGTGGTGTGCAAACTTCTATAACCATTTGGCTTAGGTACCGCGACATAATCCTTAAATCGATCCTGCAAAGGCAAGGTTTGGCTATGCAACAAACCAAGAGCAGAATACAAATGAGAAACTTGCTCTTCATCATTCTTTAAGAAATCAGGCAAAATCACTCGAACCGCAAAAAGATCTTGAACTTCACTCAAATCTCGAGTGTCTTTCTTTTTCATCTTTTGATGAATGCTCCACAGTGGCTTCATTCTTCCTTGGACAGAATGAACCTCTACTCCTTCTCGAACCAAAAGTTGTTCCACTTGAGAAGTTGCGTAGCTCATATACTTTTCACTCTCCTCACGATGTTTAGCTACTTGCTTCACCAAAGCATCATGAGCCTCTGGTTCAAGATACTTAAAACAAAGGTTTTCAAGTTCACTCTTAAATTGATAGATACCTAATCGGGATGCAATCGCTGCATGCACAACCATGGTCTCTTTAGCAATCCGTTCACGTTTATGCTCAGGAACAAAATCCAAGGTGCTCATATTATGAAGACGATCTGCCAACTTAATAAAAACAATTCGCACATCATTTGCCATGGCTAAAAACATATTCTTCCATTGATCTTCTTGCTGAGACTTTTCTTTGACTTTCACCACAGCAAGCTTCTCCATTCCTTGAACTAAATCAGCCACTTCTTCACTAAATGCTTTCTTAATATCTTCATAGTTTCGGTCTGTATCTTCTGTAACATCGTGCATTAAACACGCCTGGATTGATGCTAGATCTGGATTCAATCTCAATAAAAATACGGTCGCTCCCACTGGATGCATAATGTAAGGATCCCCAGAATAACGGGTCTGCCCTTCATGAGCTTCCTTGGCAAAATTATAGGCAGCATCGATCGCCTGAATATCAAGTTCAGGTCGAGATGCTAAAATCCGTTCACGTAATTCAACGTAATCCATAAGCAATATTTTAGAGCAATTGACTCAATAACTAAAGCTCGTCTTCTTGAATGATAAGATCAATGTTAGATCCTTGGATTTCAACGACTTGAATTCCTTTAACAATGGCTTCTTCATTAAGCTCAATATCAGTAATTCGTCGCTCCATAGCATCAAGAACCAACTCATAATATTCAATCAGTTTTAATCGAGCCAAATATTGAGCCCGTATTGCTACCACTTCCTCACCACGCACAACAAATTCATTTAGATTTGAAGTCGCACCATAAGCATCTAAATTTGCTAAATCCTCAAAGAATCGCTCTTCAAAGAGGTTCTTTTCATCTTCAGTTTTCTGAAATTGACTCGCTAAGTTATTTGCATAAGATCTAAGGTCCTCAAGTTCCGTTTGTCCTCTACTTGAAAGATACCTCAATTGATTTGTGTAATCATCAAGCGTGTCTCGCCTATCTGTAGATTGATCAAGTAGAGCTTGAACATCCACCTGCAAGGCCTCAAAAAGCTCCGCAAATAAAGTAATCGACGTAGCCAAACTATCACTACTCACCAATTCCTCTCCAAGAAGCTCACCCGCATCCACTGCTGGATCTTCTTGAGGTTCATATTCACCCAGAAGTAGCGCTGAGTAAACCGTCCCATCTATATACTTCAATTCCTCATCTATTTCAGTGAACGTGCTTCCATCATCAATGGGTTCTTCAAGCACTGGTTCAGGTAAATCAGTGATGATTGAAGTTTGAGTTTCCTCAGCAGGTCGGTCTCCCCACCACTGTACAAATCTCATACCACCAAAGCCCAATGCAATGAGAAGAACAAGAAGAACAATCCCCCCACAACAGAAACGTAAATGCTTTGGTGACAGATTCGCCTCACGTAAAAGGTCCATCACTCCAGAACCATCATCCGCAAAAGCATCACGAGCAACAGGCTCATCTTCTACCTGCACCTGGTTTTGAAGCTGACTCGCACTTTGATTTCGAATACGCTCAAGCTCATCACTCGCTTCCACTCGCTCCACCTGTAACTCACCTAATTTATCACTCATCGAATCACGACTTGTAGATAAGTGCGGCAAGGGTTGAGCAGGCTGGTTTGACTCAGGAGTAACTCCCGTTTGAGGAACCTGTTCTGGATTATTTGGATCTGCGTCAGGCATAGACAAAATTATATCTTATAATTATAGCAGATATAAGCCTATTTTTGAAGGCCCTTTACCCTGAAAACGGGAAGTAGACGTAACCAATGAGCAAGCTGAACAAAAATTGTATACAAAGCAGGAAGATCACAGCACCTGTCCCTAACTTTCCAAGCTTTGTTAACGCCTCATGAATAATGAAAAGCCACCAGAGTGCTACTGCTGGATACAAACTTGGGACCAGGAGTAGAAATCCCGCTAATCCTGCATGAGTCATAAGTGAAAGAAACTCTCGAGCAGAAATTTTTGCGTTCAAAAGATATTCCGCTATCACCCCCACCATTCCAAATGAGAAAAGGTAGAATAGAAAGTTTCCGATGCTCCTACCCACAATCCACCAAAAATCAGGTCGATAAGTAACACCCTCCATTGGTCGTTCTGGGAAGAAAACATAGCCTAGCGCTGAAAGAACCGACATCGTTGCTAAAACGAGTAGCCCATTTTTCAAAGGTGCCTCTATAGCGTCTCCCATAGCCCCCTTCTTCAGCTTTAAAACATTAACGGAATCAGTAAATAGTTTTGCTAGGTCCATGGCGTGAAGTTTTTTTCAGTATATCAGGCTATGAGCTAAAATGTCACCAATAACAATAACCCCTACTCATGGCAAATCATGCATCTACGGATGAAATCGCTATGGCAGCTTACAAAGCCTCCACAAAATACTGGAAGGAATTTATTGCTCTGCCTATTGTGATCACCACCGTACTCTCTATACTCTTTGGAGTGATCGTCACTTTAACATCAAGCCCTGTTGGTCTTGGTTCAGTAGCCTTTCTCCTCATGCTAGCTCTCGCTGTTTTTTGGGTCGCTTTCTTTGGTGCTCAAGTTAAGTGGTGTGAAGAAATTCACAAAGGAGCAAAATCCATCGATATTCAAGATGGACTTAGATATGGACTTTCTCGATTCTGGGGAATCATTGGAACCACGCTCCTAACAATGGTTAAAACTATCCTATGGATGCTTCTTTTAGTGCTTCCAGGATTCTACAAAGGACTCATGTACTCAAAGTCCGTTCATGTAAGCATTCTTGATAAAATTTCTGGAGGAGATGCAAATCGAATTAGTGAAACTGTAGTAAAGAAAGCTGGTCCTGTCCGAACCTTCTCAAACCTAGTAGGTATTGGACTACTTTCAACTATTGCTACTTACGTAGTTATGGCCATTGCCCTCCTACTATCTATGTTCTTTGGCTTGGTTCACGAGTTTGCAGCTGCCTTTGTTTTCATACTGATTTATGGAGCAGGAATTGCCCTTGTCACAACGGTGACCTACGTTTACTTCCACTTTGAATACCTTTACTTCAGAGATGAAGCAAAAGCAGAAGTTACAAAACTAAAAAAAGCTTTGTCTTAAGAAGAAATATCACTTTTGGAAAGAGCGATCACCTCGGTCGCTCTTTTTATTAGGAATGGCTTCTGATAAGATTACTCTCCACACCACGCCACATGTTCAACCCTCTCAAGTATCGTTATCGTGCTACCTATGTTGGTGAGGAAGGAAGCGATGTTTTCCTTCAACTCACCCAAGGCGCACAAACTCAGCTCATTCGCTTTCCCAAAGCGTTGCTGCCTGACGCGTTTAACCCTCAAGAGAGCATTCAAATAGGCATTCATCCCGATGAATCTGAAAATGAAGTGACTACCCTGAAAAATTTACTTCAAGAATTGATCAACTAAAAAAAAAGAGACTCCCGAGGGAGTCTCTTTTTGCAACGGTTTCTTTATATTACTCGGCTGATTCTTCTTCATCTTTCTTTTCACCAGCGACTTCAACGCTTGAAACGTCTACTTCAGCCACTTCTTCTGGCTCCTCTTCACGTTGAGCAGAAACGGTAGCTACCGTGATTGCAGGATCAGTGAGAAGAGTAATGTTTTCTGGAAGCTCGATATCTGAAACATGAAGCGCTGTGTGGAAATCCACAAGAGATTCAATATTCAATGTCACTCCATGGATAAGATTTCCAGGTAGACATTTGATTTCGATACTATCAAGACTTTGAGTAAGCACTCCAGCCATTTCTTTAACGGCAGGTGCTTGTCCCTCAAGAGTAATGTCTACATGAGCTGTAACTTCTTCGTTCATGTTTACATTAATAAATTCAACATGAGTAATCGCATCCGTAACTGGATGGAATGAAACATGATGAACTAAAACTTTCTTTGGAGCTTTATCCCCTTCAACCGTAAGATCAATAACTGTATTGTCTCCAGCTGTTCGGTAAAGCTTTCGGAACGTTTGGTAGTCCATTTGTAGACTCTTATTGTCCACTCCCTTACCATAATATTCGGCAGGAATTAGGTTTTCTCGTCGAAGCACTTTTGCCTTAGCAGTAGTGTCTCTCAATTGTGCTGTAATTGCGGCGTTATCCATAGTTTCACTTAAAATAAATGCGGAGGGATTCTAACCAGTCTTAGTCGCATTAGCAAGAGCAAAAACAGATTTGTAACTTTCCACGATTTCAGTGGTTTTAAGGAGCAGAGGGGATTGTGATAAAATTCATACAATTAACCACGCTCTTTCCATGAAAAAAGCACTCGCAGCCATCAGCCTCGCAGCGCTCCTTTTATCTGCCTGCCAACCTGATCGCGACACAGGTCCTGACCTAGAGCCCAGTGAATTAACTGAATCCGAAGAAAAGCCGATGCTCATGACCACTATGACTCACATGGAGGGAGGTCATAAGGATGACATCCTAGAAAAGGTTTTTGACACTCATGTGGATCAAATCAACTACGCAATGGACTTAGCAGATGAATATGACGCCATTCTTACTATAGAAAGTGAAAAACCTTTTGCGAGAGCCAATACTATATGGGACCACAACATTATGGCCGAAATAGTGGAACGAGGTCACGGAGTAGGAACTCACTGCGACATTGGAGCAACAGAATTAATGGAGTATGAGGACTTTGTTGCTGCATTATCCGAGAATAAAGAACTCGTAGATGAACTAGTGGGAGAAGAAAACAACAAAGGCTGTAGTGGAGCTGGAGGCCCAAACGACTGGGTTCAAGGAGCTCTCGATGCTGGGTTTGAATACATCGATGGCCTCGTAGGATTTCACCTACTTGCCTTTGACCTTGAAGACCGCATTGAACCATGGACCAATAAAGAAGTTTATGGAGGGGCCTACCACTACTCTATTCCAGTAGACTACAACGACCGACTTGAATTCATTCAACTCGCTGACACCGAAGACTGGATCGACGACAATGAGGGACTGGTCCTCAGTAATGGAGAATTTGGGCAACTCGCCTATATGGCAGAAGGTTCCTGGGAAGAATGCGGAAACCTGGGGCTAGAAAACCAATGTGAATTTGAAATGAACGATGTTGATGCCTTTGTTGAGATTGTGATGGATATGGATGAAACTCGAGATCACAATGAATTTGCAAAGCTATCACTCTATTTCCCTTCTAATCACTGGATGGCACCCAACGAGGAGGTTCTAAGATACTTCTTTAGTGAAATGCAAAAACTTCAAGACCAAGGAATCATTCAATGGAGCTCTCAATTAGATGCTGTAGAAGCTTTCCTATCCGATGAAGTGCCTGAATCAACAGTATCTGCTCCAGAATCAACGGATGAAGAGCTCTACACTATAGTTTCTTTAAATGTTCATGACTGGGTAAACCCAGAGGATAGTGCCGCCACCATCAACCGAGTGATAGACCTTCATGAGGAATATGAAATTCCCGTGGGGATCTATATCACTGATCCGACTTTCCAAAATTATCTAAGCATGGACGATCCACTATTGGATCGTCTTGTTGATTCTGACTACGTAGACTTAGGCTATCATTTCCGCCCTCCCTACCCTGCCTACAGTGGTTTCGACAATTTTGATACATCCAAGATGAGTGACGACGAACTCTATGAACTATTTATGGATTATGAAAGTCACTCTCTAGACCTTGAAACGGGAGAATTCACCTCTGAACCTGGAGGGATTCAATTCATCACCGAAACCTTGGGTGAAGCCCCTATTGTAGCTGGACTAGGATCTTCTATGGGTGCCACACGTGAAGCCATCGCTAAAGTCTTTAGTGACCTTGGTGCTGTTTTCTCTGTAGGACACAATGGAATCGACATCACTGATATGGAATATGATTTGCACATTCGACCTGAACATTTTGACCTCAAACTCTACGAAAAAGTTAATGCTTTCTCAAAAGAAGATGTGACTGCTGAAGAAATTATTGAAGAAGCAGCGTCTCAACTTGTGGATGCGGATGAAGGACCACAAGTCCTTGGAATCAAATACCATGAAAACAACTTCTACTACACCAACACCCCATTTGCTCCTTGTATGTGGGAAGGTGGAGACAAAAGCAAACCACTCGACCCGCCTTATGACTTAGACCTTTGTTACGATGGAACCAAAGGTTACGGACTAAGAACCATGGGAGCTCAAAAAGATCACTGGGACCTTTATGAAGCCACGCTTGCCCACTTGGCAGAACATCGCGAGGAATACAATCCTATTGGCCTTGAGGACGTAATGGAGATGCTGGATCTGTAGCTAAAGCTTCGTTATAATCCGATCAAATTAACCCATTCCCATGAATTTATTTGGACAAGCAAAAGACCTCTACAAACTTCAAAAGAAAGCTAAAGACATCAAGAAGAAACTTAAAAATCTTCACATTGAAGCTGAATCCAACGGGATCGTCGTTGTTATCAGTGCTGAACAAGAAATCATTGATGTTCGTGTCTCTGAAGAAATGATGAAGCCTGAAAACCAAAAGAAACTTCAAGACAGCCTGAAAGAAGCTTTCAATAAAGCGGTTAAAAAATCTCAAGAAGTGGCAGCTCATGAAATGAAAGACCTTATGGGTGGAATGGGAATGGACCTTCCTAATCTCGAAGGTTAAATATGGAAAAACGATTTCTTCAACTCCTCGCGGCATTCATTGCCGTGATAGTTATCTGGAACGTCTGGCACCCTTTATGGAAGCTCGACTTAAATGAAGCTGTTAACAGTAACGATACTGAAAAGGTAACTTTTGAAATTTCTCAAGGCTCAAGCGCTCAATGGATTGCTAAACAATTGGCCGAAGAAGACCTTATTGTAAATAAAAAAAGCTTCTTACGTACTCTCGAACTAGAAGAGCTAGATGGAGCGCTTCGCTATGGAAAGTTCCGACTTAGTCCAAGCATGACACTTCGAGAAATCATCACCGTACTTACTACAGAAGGGACAGGTGAAATGGTGGTAACCATTCTTGAAGGTTGGACCATTGCTGATATTGATGACCACCTCTTTGAAATTGGCCTCTCTCAAGATGGTGATTTTGAAATCTGTATTGAAAATTGCAGCTTTGATTATGACTTCTTGGAAGGCGCTTCAAGCCTTGAAGGTTATCTTTACCCTGACACCTACTTTGCAGATTCAAATACTTTCTCTGTTGAAAGCTTCATCAACCAATTACTGAACACCTTCGACTCTCGATTAACTGATGAAATGCAAGCCGCTATCGATAACTCAGGACGAACACTCGATGAAACCATCATTGTAGCCTCAATGATTGAAAAGGAAGTTCGTACAGATGATGACATTCCTCTTGTAGGAGGAATCATTTGGAAAAGACTCGATAACTATTGGACGCTTGGCATTGATGCCACTCTACTTTATGTCCAAGATGACAATGTGCTTACCTCAGAGGACCTAGCCATGGACTCACCGTACAACACTCGACTTGAACAAGGTCTACCACCAACAGCTATTTCTAATCCTGGATTAGCTAGTATTGAAGGTGCCATTTACCCTGTAGAAAGCGACTATTGGTTCTACCTCACCACTCTAGATACTGGAGAAGTGATATACGCCGAAACCAACGCTGAGCACGAAGCGAATAAAGACGCTTATCTCTAAAAGTCACCTAAGATGTTAATGGAAACAGTATTACTCTCGTTTCCATTTTCGTCGTAAGCCACAACCGTATAAGTATTATTTCCCGAAGCAAAGTTACTGTAATTCACATCCGCTACATATCGAAAGCTCGTTCCTCCTGGTTCAAACAGACCCAAGGAATAAGGCTGGCCATTTCCAGACCATGTCACGTAAACAGATTGAGCCGTTCCACTTGAGATCACTCCTTCAATAGCAATGGCCCCATCATCATCACTTGAGCCTGAACTTGGCGACGTAACACTAATCGTCAGTGTTTCAATCACTTCCTCAATCACTGCTTCAATCTCTACCTCTTCTTCAACAACAGGAACTTCTACTTCCTCCTCAAGCACTTCCGGTTCTTCAATCACCTCTGGCTCTTCTTCCATGATTTCAGGTTCAGAAAAATCAGGAAGCTCTTGAATACCAAGGCTCCACATAACAAAGTCATTTTCACTAAGCTCTCCTTCTTCCATCAACTCACTAAGAATCACTGATTCTCGAGCCAAAAGTGCTCGTTCAATCTCGTCAGTAATAAGACTTTTTGTGTTCGTTCCAAAAACAAGACTTTCCAATGTCACGTCTTCAAGACCTCGATCGACATAGCCCACGCCCACCGAACCTTCAAATACATATAAGGATTCATTATCCGCATTATTTGAAAGTAAGAATTGATCTCCACCTGAAACATCCATCACATCAGTGTGAATAACAACTGAAGATCCTCCTTCCGATGTGTCCTCATACCAAACTTGGCCATCTTGCAAAATAAGATGAATGACCGGAATCCCCGTTTCATTCATTTCTACACTATCAAAAGTCACACTGGTCGATTCGTCTAATCTAACTTCTGGTCCATTATGAAAACTAAGTAAAAGATAACTGTTTTCATTACTTCGAATACTATCTCCTTCAAGAACAACACCAAGATCAGTTGCTGCCTCCCAATTACCCTGTCCAAAACTAAGTACTTCTCCACCTCCTCGCTCTACAGTAAGAATAATGTCATCCTGCTTCTCCTCAGTAACTGAAGTAATTACAGAGACACAAGCTTTCAGAATAAACGCCAATATCACCAGAAAAATCACTAACCAGAAGAATGAACTGAATTGATTCTTCTTTCTTCTTCGTCGTCGACGTGGCTGTTGATAGCGGCGGTAATATGTATAGTTCATACCCTGATGAGCATTAAAGACCCATCTCCTTTTTAATTGAATTCACATCTCGAAGCAACTGCCGATCTGCATCCAACTGTGTTTGAATCTTCTCAACAGCGTGCATTACAGTTGTATGGTTCTTCCCACCAAACTCCTCCCCAATCTGTTCATAGGGATGATGAAGCTCGGTTCTAATTAAGAACATAGAAACCTGACGTGGCACCATGATATGTCTTTTTCGTGAGATTCCTAAAACATCATCCGAAGAAACCTTATAGTAGGCACTAACAATCTCAACGATGTCCTCAGCGGTAGTGATGGGCTTTGAAGGGGTCTCAGCGGCCGCTTCAACCACACCACGAACCTCTTTACTACGTCCAAGCTTCTTAACGATCTTAGCCACACTACGAACCGTAGGGGTGCTGTGTTCCAATTGAGCTTGAGCGATAGCCTGAAGAAGCACACCTTCAAGTTCACGAATCGATTCATGAACATTCATGGCAATAAATTCAAGTACTTCCCCGTGAATAAGAACCTCGTGTTCATGACACTTCTCATGAAGAATCGCGAGACGAGTTTCATAATCAGGTAAAGAGACATCAACAATCATTCCCATTTCAAAGCGACTTACTAAACGGTCTTGCAGACCAGAAAGCTCTTTAGGAGGTCGATCAGAACTAATAATGATTTGTTTATTGTTGTCGTAAAGCTCATTAAAGGTATGAAAGAACTCTTCTTGCGTTCGGTCTTTATTCGCAAGAAATTGAATGTCATCAATAATAAGACAATCTACTTTTCGGTATCGATCCTTAAAGGCTTTTGAATTTCGTTTTCCAATGGCTTCTACAATTTCACTCGTGAACCGCTCACTGGTCATATAAACCACAACCTTATCAGGATCATTCCGTAAAATTTCATTCCCAATAGCTTGAAGCAAATGTGTCTTACCCAGTCCAACTCCTCCGTATACAAACAGTGGGTTATAAAGCGCACCAGGAGCCTTAGCCACTGCCGTTGAAGCCGCATGAGCCAAACGGTTATTTGGTCCCACAACAAACTTCTTAAGTGTGTACTTAGGGTTTAAACACTTCGAGGAAATACCTTCTACTAATTTAACCTCCTGTCTACCTGGAAGCTTACGAGACTTTGTTTTTTTCTTTCCAAAAATTCGATTCACATCAACCGCTCGATTATCATCTGGTAGCGCCAAGGCAGGATCTACCTCAACCATCACTTCTTTAACATCTGGATTCACTCGACGAACCGCATCTATAAGGTTGCTATTAATTTTATGATCAAGCCAATCCTTCGCAAAAACATTAGGCACTCCTACTACAAGTAATCCATCATCAGCAGATATAATTGCCGTGTTTTGGAACCACGTCAAAAAATGTGGTCGTTTCACAGAAGGTTCAACTTCTTTTAAAACTTGCAACCAAAGGTCGTGAACGGACACATCTGCTAGGGCCGTAGGCATAAAAAAACTAGGCGAAGGGACAAATAGGAGCTCTATAATAAGTCCCAAGCCCCTCTCCCTCAACTCCAATTGTGGAAAACTTATTGACGATAGCACCAAAGAATTTCAGCATTTCACTCTTTGTGGAAAACACCACTAAATGCTGTATCTCAGCCACATTCTAGACACAAGACTCTAAAATAAATTTAGAATGTCATTGAATGTAATGTAAGCAATAAAAATCAAAAGCAGGAAGAATCCTGTCATATGTATCCAGTGCTCAATATATGCATTCGGTTTTCTTCCCGTGAAGCCTCGATAAATAATGAACACCGCTCTCCCTCCATCCAAAGCAGGTATAGGTAAAATGTTTACCACCCCTAAACTTAATGAGAGAAGTGCAACGAATCGAAGTACCGAACTGAATCCATCCTGAACTGCCACAAACGTCATTTGAGCGATTCCAACTGGACCAGCCACACCATCTGGGACCTCTTGCGCACCAAGGAAGTTTCCAAAGACATCAAAGAACATCACAGCGGTATACTTCCCTAGTCTCCACAACTCTGAAACTGCCACCACTGGGGCTTTAAACAAGCCATATTTCTGCGGCGTAATTTCAATCAAACTATGAAGCACATAGCCTGGATAGAGTGACAAATTCCCGTAATAATCAATTCTATCTGCCAATGCGATTCCCACTAAGTTCTCCTCATTCACAGTAATATCCAAAGTATAAATGCTTCCATCTCGAAGGACTTGATACTGAACAAGCCCATCTTCTGTTTTAGTCTCAGCATTCGCTACGGCCACTTGGCTTGAAGCGGTAATCACCTGCCCTCCAATACTCATCACCTTATCTCCTTCTTGAATTCCAGCTTCAGAAGCCGGAGCGCCTTCCATCACCATACTTACCAATGGATAGTGAACGGGCAGCTCAATCTCAAAGTCAAAGACTCCTTGCCCTGGACGATAAATCTCCAATGAAACGTTTGTATTTCTACCCAGTGCCACCATCAAATCATCTTCATCAATAATTGGATAACCATTAATCTCCATAATCACATCCCCATCAATCAAATGATTTGCAAACACAGACTGAGGATCTGTTTTATAAATCAAGCGAGGAATGCTTATTGGAGCAAAGCTAAGATCTCCAAGTAAGCTTGTCGTAAGATATTCCGCCCCTTGCCGTCCATCGGCATGGTCCACTGAAGCTAGAGGTGAATCGATCTCAATCTCAGCAAGTACCATTTCCCAGTCAGCATAGTCATAAATAACCAAGCCCTCTACTTCTAAGATTCGATCTCCTGGGTCAAAGGAACGAACTTCTAAATGTTCACCCAGGTACTTAACCGTATTGTATTCTTCATTCGATTCCACAACCACCATTCCTGGTTCAAGATGAACTTCTTCTGCTCGTATCGCATCATACAAATCATCCTGACTCGTCCAAAGCGGTTCAATTCCTAGCCATAAACCAAAGGTCAAAAGCACAAAGGCCAATAAGAAATTCATCACGACTCCGGCACTTACGATCCAAAGTTGTGCTCCCGGTTTTTTTGACTGAAAACTTCGTTTATTTTTACTATCTTTCCCATCCTCACCAAGCATACGAACAAAACCACCAAAAGGAATCCAATTGATAGAGTAGAGCGTTTCCCCTTTTTTAATTCCAAAAATACGAGGGGGTAAGCCCATCCCAAATTCTTCAACTTTAACACCCGCACGTTTTGCGGCATAGAAATGTCCAAACTCATGAATTAAGATGAGTACGGAGAAAATGAGTAAGAAAATGACGATGGTAAGAAATATTTGCATTGGCGTTTGAAAATTAGCTGTAGTATATCATTAACAGATAAAGCATCCCTATGGAATTTTCAGAACTCATTAAAAAGCGTCGTGCCTGCCACCACTTTGTGCCAAACCAAGTCATCCCAGATGAGGATTTAAAGAAAATGGTAGAAGAAACCAGACTCACTCCCTCGGGCTACAATGCTCAACCTTGGGAATTTATTATCATACGTGAAAAGAAGAATATTGAGAAAGTGGGTGAAATTGCTTTTAAACAGCCTCACGTTTCTAGTGCTTCTGCCTTAATCGTGGTTTTGGGTGATATGAATATTGGTCGTAACGTCGATTCTCTTCTTCAAGATTGGGTCAAACATGGCTACTGCACTGAAGAAGAAATCCCAGTTTATAAAAACTCAATTGCGAAAGTTCGCAGCCCTGAAAAACGCCGACAAATGGCCTTACGAAACGCTATGCTTGCCTGCATGACTTTAATCTATTCTGCTGAAAACATGGGTTACGCCACCTGTCCCATCATGGGCTTTTCACAATGGAAGCTTGAAGAAGCTCTAAATATTCCTGAAGACCGAGCCATCGCATTACTCCTGGCGATTGGAACGGAAGAAAAAGGGAAAGAAAATGAACGGCTTCCTCGTAAAGATACTCAGGATATGATCTACTGGGAAAAAATGTAAGAAAAGGAATAGAATTTTATTATAGAAGTGAATAACCACAAAACATGAAAAATCTACTTATACTCCTCAGTCTATCTGTTTTAGCTTTTTCGGCTTGCACCCCAGAGACATCAGAACCTGTAACAGAACCAACCGAAGAGGTCAGCATTGAAAGCCACCAACTTGGAAGCTATGACATCAGTTTTGATATCCCAGAAGGAATGATGGTCAGTCGCCCTTGGGAGGACCCCAACCGACTCTACATTGATGAAAGAGACATAAGCTCTCCAGATGGAGATTTCACGTTCATGATTCATACAATTGACCTCTATGAAGACACCACTCTGGAAGAACGGATGGAACACTACTCTGGATACGATGAATACGCTCCGCTCAGTATTGAAATTGATGGAGAAAGCTACGAACGAATTCTCTACTATTCAATGTTTGGAGACTACTCTGGAGTAACTTACCTCAAAGCAATCGACGGGAACCTAATAGAATTCTACCCGGGAGCTAGTGTTGGAGAAGACACAGCAAACAGTGAAGCAGATCTTCAAATGATCGATATCATCACAAGCTTTGAGATCCTTTAAACCGTCATCACTTGTTCTTCTTTAGACTTCGCAGCTTCAGCAACGCTGGAATTAGCGGCGTCTACTTTATCTTGAAGTTGTTTTTCACTTCGATTCTTTTCATCTTCAGCAATATCACCGTCATGCTCTGCACGCTTAATCGCGGTCATTGCTTCTTGGCGCACATTACGAACAGAAATTCGAGCTTCTTCAGCAAGTCGTCCAACAACTTTAACGAGGTCTTTACGACGCTCTTCAGTCAAAGGTGGAATATTGAGAATTACTGAGGTCCCATTATTAGTTGGGTTCAAATTTAGGTCTGAATTTTGAATCGCTTTTTCAATCGCTCCCAATAGTCCTTTATCCCAAGGCTGAATAGAAATCATTCGTCCATCAGGAACACTCACACTAGCCACGGCCTTAATAGGCTGAGTCACTCCATAAGAGTCTACTTTAATATTATCTACAAGAGCTGATGAAGCTCGTCCAGTTTGAAGCCCTAGGTATTCATTTTTCAAATGATCCAATGCTTTATCAAATCCAGTTTGTGCTTTGTTTAGAATATCCTTAGTCATTATTTATGGGGTGATTAGTGATCCAATTGCTTCTCCTGAAGCGGCTCTCAAAATAGCATTATCTGACTTTATATTAAAGACTCGAACAGGAAGATTGTTTTCTTTACTTAAAACGACCGCTGAAAGATCCATCACACCCAGTTCTCTTTCTAGTACTTCGTCATAACTAATCGTTTCAAAAAATTGTGCATTTGGATTGGCTACAGGATCAGAGTCATAAATCCCATCAACCTTTGTTGCTTTCATCATCACTTCACAATTCAATTCTAGCGCTCGTAATACTCCCGTTGTATCCGTAGTAAAGTAAGGATTTCCTGTTCCTCCTCCACACACCACAACCTCCCCTTGCTCCATGGCCTCAAGACCAAGATTAGGTGAGTAAGGCTCTGCAAAATAATAATTACCATGAGCGGACAGACATCGTGCTGGAACGTCCATAGCCTTCAATACCTCGGAAAAGAGCCGTGCGTTCATCATTGCTGCCATCATACCCATTGCATCTGAAGAGCTTCGAGGAATGCTCAAACTTGAGTTGTCTCGGTATCTCCAAAAGTTTCCTCCTCCTAAGACAATGGCAATTTCCATTCCATCTTTCCTAAGCGCTTTGATCTGTTTTGCCAAAGCCTCAAGAGCAGCGCCATCGGCTCCCACTCCTTCTGCTCCACCAAGGACTTCCCCAGAGAGCTTAAATAAAATCCGTTTATGCGCCATTAAAAATAAAGTAACCGGCTAAAATTCCAACTAAGATTCCTCCCAAAATCATGAGAGGCACACGAGTGCTTGGTACAAATCGTCGAGAGTTTGCAAGATCCGTCAGCAAGTTTGTGCTGATAATCACTTCTTCATCTTTATTCACTTCAACAACATCTGAAAAGCTATGATTGGCTACTAAAGTAACGAATCGATCAAAAGTAATTTTTACATAATTTGAGGCATTGATCCCTGATGGATGTCCAAGCGGTTCAGGTCGTCCTACTTCAATTTCAGTTTGTTCAAAACCAAAATCTTCTGGAGTTCCTTCCATTTCATCCGGCAGAAATATGTCATCAAGCATAGGTCGTGTTTAGTCGAAACGATTTTACTCCAATTCCAGCTCACTCGCCAGCTGCAACGCTGAATCTAGATTCTTTATGAGCGTCGCAATCTTGAGCATTTCAGCATAAGTCACTGGATTCGCAGGACGGAACGTCATGTCGGACAAGTAACCCTGAATCACTCCATATTCAACAGAATGAACCAAATAAGGGTAATACCACGCTTCCATATCTACATCCACAAACGGGGTTTCAAACGCCATCAAATCTTCATCCGGTGAAATCTGGAAAAATTCAAAACAAATCTTAAGCGCTTCCGCCCGGTTCAAGACTCGATCAGAATGGAAAGTCCCATCAGGGTAACCATTGATTAAACCATAATCATAAGCAAACTGAATGTGATCCGCGTATTGATCCTCGGCACTCACATCTGAGAAGGTCCCCTCTTGATACGTCGTTCCAGAGATATCGTAGGAAGAAAGAACAATCATAAAGTAAATGGCTTCGGCACGAGTCATTCCTTCATCAGGCGTATTTACGATTTCAGTAAGAAGATCCAAAAATTGGCCATTACTTGTTGCCGCATCCACAAGACGGATTTCAGTTGTAAGATTTTTAATGTATCCACTAGACCAATGATCTGGTGTTTCAATCCCCAAGTCCTCAATTTCCCATTCTTCCTCGACAACGGCAATTTCTTCCGTTGAATCTTCACTTGTATCGTCACTGGCTATATCGCTTGAACCACTTGATGAACTGGAGCTAGAGCTTGAACTTCCTCCTCCTCCGCCACCACCACCGCTTCCTCCTCCCCCCGAACCAATAGTCACCGATGACGTACTGATCAAAAGAGCCGTTACCGTGCTCTCATTCCCATGAGCATCAAAAGCATAAATCTTGAAATAATTTCCACTAAAGGCACCATCCAATAGCAAGCTCGTAGTGGAAGCGATTGTGAAGTTTGATTCAGTGCTTTGATCAATGAGTGTACCGCCCTTGGCATCAACAATCGACTCCGTTGGACTGTAGTAGATTTTATATTCTGAGAAGTTTGGGTCTGTGACCGTTGACCAACTTAAAGAGATTTGATTGGTCGCAACTTGTGCCGTTAAGGCTGTGAGCCCCGTTGGCCCTTGAGTATCCAAAGTAAAACTTGAACTCGTTGAAAAACTACCAGCAGCCGATTGATCATAAGGGGTAAGACGAACGAGAGCATTACTTATGTCTTGCCCTGAAGCATCTGCACCCGCGTTCCAAACCACTGAAACCGTTTGTGCTCCTGAAGCCGTATTAATGTACCCAGCCACTGTACCCACTTGGTAACCCGCTCCATTATCTACACCATAAGTTCCTGTTGGCCCCGTCGCTGAAGCAACTGTGGCTGCAGCCCACGAGTCTCCTCCATTAACACTGTACTCAAGCTTCAAGGAAACTTGAGTGTCATCATCAGGATCATCCACACTCGCAGCAATCGTTACATCGGTAGATGAAGCACTTTGTGACACTGAACTAATGCTTACGGTAGGCGCATCGTTAAAGCTCCAATTCACATTGTTCCCAGAATCTGTTGAACGAGAAGCGTCCGTTGCATGAGTAATTGAGTTTCCTCCACTCGCATTAGAGTCCTTCACATCTACATAATCAACGGAACTCGTTCCAGCTACATTCAAGAGCCAGCTTGTTGCGTCCGCTGTACTTCTTAAAGTAATGAGATTGCCAGATGTCCCAGTTAAAGTCAGCAAACCATTAATGGTTTGAGTTGAAGAAGCCGTGAATGTGATTGGCTTATTCGCTGTCGTTGAAGTGAAATTATAGAAACCTGTATCTCCCGAAATGGTCGACGTTATTCCGCTTGTATCAAAAGTCACCGTTCCTAAACGTTGAGTGAAAGCTCCTGAATTTGCCCAGTTTCCTCCCAAAGTGATTCCAAAGTTGGACACACTCACATCTAAGGTTCCTGCCGAAATAGAGAGAGCCCCATCGAGATCTAAGGCTGCCCCTAAGGTCACAGTTCCTACTGAGTTCACTGTCACACTATTAAATGATTCATTCGAATTTAAAGTTCCTGTTCCATCAAAAGTCACGTTCCCAGCTCTTTGTGTGAAGGTTCCTGAACCAGTGTCTGTCCATGAACCTGCCACATTAATTGCATAATTAGAAGCACTTACATCTAAGTCTCCCCCCGTCAAAGTTAAGGTGCCGTTCACATCTATGGCTGATGCCAGTGTTGTTGTTCCCGCTGAATTAACCGTGAAATTATTAAAAGATTCATCCGCATTCACTGACCCCGTTCCTGTGAAATTAACGGTTCCGTTGTTATGAGTAAAGGTTCCTCCTGAACCGTTGAAATCTCCCCCAAGATTAATGGTTGTTGGCGCTGTAAATGATCCAGCTGCAACCGTAAGGTCATCATTCACGGTGAGTGTCGAAATACTTACTGATAGGGTATCAGTTTCATCTCCGCCAGAAAGCACACTGATATTTGATGAGGATAGTGCTGAATCATAAATTCGAACATCATCTATCATCCCATCAAAATATTCTGCCCCCCCTGAATTTGCACCAATTTCAATATTACCGTCGCTCGCATCATAAGCAAGCGTAGCTGTACTTGTCTCAGTACCATTCAAATAAAATTTTGTTCCAACACCCGGTTCAAAAACCACAGCCACATGCTGCCACGCACCCGCCGTAACAGCCTGAGTAGTATCCCAAGAAGTACTCCCTGTAAATACATACCAATTACCACCTTCTCTTAGAAGAGACCAATCAAACCCACCATTATCCGTACTCACCACATGATGACGTCCACTACTAGTACTTTCAGGCTTAACCCACGCCGCAAAGGTATATCCACTCGTTCCCCCTTGGTCGATATTTAAGTTCGTTGGTATACGATCAGCAGAGCCGTCAAAATCCCAACTTCGAGTATCTGAGAAATTCACAGATGGCACACTGAGATTGGGTCCTTCTGGAGCGCTGATATTCGTTGGAGTCCCGGGGTTAGACCCTGCCGAATCTGCAATTGAATCAACCCCTCCAATCGTTGTTTCATCCAATTTCCAGTGAGCTACTAAATCTCCATCCATCGTTCCAGGAACGGTGCCCGTATAAGTGAAGGTGTCTTCTGAATCCGTTGTATTGATCTTCAGCCCATAGTAAGTCATATCACGAATAGGAAAGGTATCAGCAGAAGCATCTCCATCTCCTACGTACTCAACAATTCCTGAGTCCGTGTCATTCGTAAAATTCAAGTATTCCACAGATTGAATCCTAAAAGTCCCTTCATTGCTAAAGGTCCCTGACACCGCAAGTGAATTCCCACCCGTATAAAAAATTCCTGTCGTAATTGTCAGGTTACCAGCAAGCGTTTTTGCTCCTGACAAAGAAAAGACCGAACTTGCGCCCCCTGCAATTGTTATGTGATGATAAGGCTCATCTGGCAAAGTATATGAGGCACTCGTTCCATCAAACAAAGCCGTCCACCCACTTGCATAAGTAGGGAATCCGCTATTCGCTGTGATGGTTTCTCCCCCTTGTCTCTGTAAAGTCACACCTCCAGCAATCGTAAGTTCTGAATTTAATCCATTCACTGTCACATCATTTCCATTCAAGTTGAAAATACCATCCGTCAAAATCAAATCTTTGTTTGAAGCATTGATTGTGAAGTCAGAAAGAAGGTTCACCTGCCCCCCACTTTTATTCATTGTCACATGACCATCCCACAAGGCTTCCGCTCCTGTCATATCAAAGTTTTGATTGCTCGCTCCCGTTAACTGCAAATCAATCGTAGTGACATCCATTGCTGCCTCAATGTCAATATTCCCCTGAACCACAAGCACTGAAGACGCATCTGCACCTGTGATTCTCCCATCCGTGATGATGAGATCTCCCTCCACAGTAACGGTATCACTACTCGCTACGTTTATTAGGAAGTTGTTAGTTTTATTCAAGGTCAAACTATGAAAGACACCACTGGTACCCACCGCCCCATTAACATTAATTAGAGTATCAGAACCTCCATTAAAATTAATGGTTCCATCATTATTATTAAAAGTTCCTCCGGCCGTATGCGTCCAATCATCCGTTATATATAAAGTTGAAGAAGGTGCATTAAAGACTCCACCACTTAAAGTGAAATCATTTAAGGTAGTGAATGTTCCGGTACCGGCTTGGTAGGTTCCTCCCGATTGATTAAACTGATCTTTAATGGAAACATTAAAATCATTAGGATCAAAGGTTCCTGATGTCAGAAAGAAGTCTTGTCCTAATTGATCCATGGTCAAATCAGAAAGTAAGGTTACGGTTTCACTTACTTTGTTAATGGTGATGAGGCCGTCCCAATTTGCTTCACCACCTGTTAGGGTGAAATTCTGAGCAGCGGTACCGGTAAACTCCATATGGAGATTACTTGTATCTAAATCGGCATGCACCAAGACATGTGACTGAGGGTAGACTCTAGAAGTACCACCTCCTTGTTGAACACGTCCATCTAAAAGGTTCAGTTGATTGAGGACCGTGATCGTATCCCCTGAGTTAACACTTACAAGCCAATTATCATCCTTATCAATCGTAAGATTATAAAAATCCTCATTGCTCGACAGACTAACGGCTGAGTCCTGATTTCCATCAAATACAAGCGTCCCATTGTTATGGTTATAAGTTCCACCTGCCGTATGAATCCAGTCATCTTCAACATACATCGTTGATGTTGGAGCATTAAAGGTCCCAGAACTCAAAGTAAAATCCGCATCAATATCTAAGGTGGCTGAATTACTTGCATAGGTTCCCCCCGTCACCTGAAATTGATCCTGCACAAAAATATTATTCCCATTGGGATCAAAAGTCCCTGCAGCAATAATCAGATCTTGTCCCGTTTGGTCCATGGTTAAAGCCGATAACATCGTTACCGTCCCACCTGATTTATTAATAGTAATTAGCCCATCATAGGCATCTACACCTCCGGTTAAGTCAAAGTTTTGATTGGCTGAGCCTGTAAACTCCATATGAAGATTAGTAACAGGATCAATTGTAGAAGCAACCACAACATTTCCTTGAGGCTTTACTCTAGATGTCCCCCCTCCTTGAAGAAGGTCTCCATCCGTAAGAGTTAAAAGATTCTCAATAATAATAGAATCTCCACTCGCAACCGTAAGGTTCCAATTATTATCCTTATTCATTGTGAAATTATAGAAGGTCTCCGTTGTATTTAAATTAATGAGACCATCAGAATTCGAATCAAAAACCACCGTTCCATTGGAATGATTGAATGTTCCTCCAACCGTATGGATCCAATCATCTCTTAAGTTAATAGTTCCTCCTGCATTAAAAATTCCTCCTGCAATAATTACATCATCATTAATATCAAAGATCCCATCTGAAGCCATGGTGACAGTCCCTGAATCAATAGCCAGATCCGTATTCCCAATCAACAAAGTCGTTGCTGCCGCTTGAGTGATTGTAGAAGTGTAACCAGCATTCAAATCTAAACCTTGAACCGAACCTGCAAACCCCGCATCAATCGTTGAAACCGTATTTGATGTTCCATCAAAGGTTGCTACATCCGAAGAGCCCGGACAGGCATCACCCACCCAGTTGTCACACGTGCTCCAATTGCTATCACCTCCTCCATTATCCCAAGTAATAACTGCTGCATTTGCAGCAACAGTTCCCATAAATGAGAATGCTAATACCGTAAGGAAAAGAATAAATCGTCTAAAATGTGAAATCATGGGCGTAGATAAAACTACGCATCAGATTAACAAGACCTATTAAATATTCAAGCCCCCTTTAAAAGAGATGCCCCAATAATTCAGCCACTGAAACGAGAAAACGGTGGTCATCTTCTTCAGCAAGCTCTGATAAAGAACTTGCCAAAACTGCCTTTAGGTCCCCCTGCAAGTTATGCACAGCAACAAATATCATCTCTTCATCCAAAAATGAAGGCGGTGCACCGGCACTCGCAAGACGACTCGCATAATCAGGAATTTTCATTTGCAGAATTTCCACATTTGCAGCCTCTGTTTGAGCTTGAGACAAACCTTCCATATTGAAAATCACATGATCTCCAGGAACCACTCGCTTCACTTCATTGAGAATGGCTGGAACCACCTTACTTGGATCACCGGCGTGCTGAGTCGTAAGTTTTGCAACATTATACAAAGCAACCAATCGACGGTTCATATGAGACAAACGCCCACTTTGAACCTTCACAATCCCAAGAGTAATGCCTACAGCTGCCTGAGGATCAGACTGTACGAGTTTTTCAAAATTATCTCGGCTGAGTTTCAATAAATTTGTATGGATTGAAGCCACCACACTGGCACCTCGTCCTTCATCAGAAAGCAATGAACCTTCTCCAAAAATATCTCCGCCCTTGAGTTGAGCCAATCGTTTTTGGTGTCCCTCTTCATTTCCAAGTGCCTTAAGAACATCTAGTGAACCTGAGAGCACATAATAAAAATCTTGAGTTTCTTCACCTTCAGCAACCACAGTAGTTCCTGCAGGAGCCTCTAATCGTTCCCAATAATCATCGCCTCCAAAAGAGTCAAAGACCATAGGGTCTGAAAGATTAATGAAACTGTTTCGAATATTTTCCATTATTCAGCAAGGTTAGCAATAAGTTCCGGATCGTGAGCTCGAGCAAGCATATCTCCTTCTGAAATAATGCCTCGTTTATAAAGATCAGCAAGTGACGCATCTAGTGTCATCATACCGTCCTCCTTACCGATTTGCATCATTGAGTAAATCTGATGAGTGTTCCCTTCCTTAATACAGTTTGTAATAGCATCGTTCCGAACCAATACCTCAAGGGCAAGAGCCCGACTAGACTGATCTGCTGTTGGGATAAGTCGCTGAGACACCACTCCAAGTAGCGTCGTTGAAAGCTGAGTACGAACCTGCGCTTGTTGATGAGGCGGGAAAACATCAATCATACGATCAACCGTTTGGGCTGCATCTTGAGTATGAAGTGTCGCAAGTACAAGATGACCTGTTTCAGCCAAAGTAATCGCTGCAGAAATCGTTTCAAGATCACGCATCTCCCCAACCAAAATCACATCTGGATCTTGTCGCATTGCACTTCGAATTGCATCTGGAAAAGACAAAGTATGCTGACCCACTTCTCGCTGAGTCACCATAGAAAGCTTTGAGTGATGCACAAATTCAATCGGGTCTTCCACTGTAATGATATGTGAACGTCGTGAGCTATTGATGGCATCAACCATCGCTGCAAGTGTAGTAGATTTCCCAGAACCTGTTGGTCCGGTTACTACAATCAAACCTTTATTCTTTAGCGTGAAATTTTTGATAATGGCTGGCATCCCGAGAGAGTCCAAACTTGGAATCTGCTCAGGAATACTTCGGAAAGCCACTGCGGTTCCATCTGTTTCACGATACGCATTCACTCGAAATCGTCCTGTACCAAGCACCGCATAAGACGCATCCACTTCTGTTCCAGTAAGTAATTTTTTGTATTTTTCTTCGCCAAGCACTTGTTGAACCACTTCATCCATAATGGTTTCAGTCAGCACTTCTGCATTTTGCATCTCATAAAGATCTCCATTGCTAAGTCGAACAATAGGCACCTTCCCCACTTTCAAATGAAGATCGGGTGCGTTGCTTGTTACTACTTGCTTGAGATAGGTATTTATATCCATAGTTATTCGTTAGCGGATGAAGGTGCAGCGCCTTGCACCGGAATTGTATTTAATTGATCTAAAATAGTGTTGTATCGTTCTGATTCAGTAGGATCAAGACTTGGGGTGAATCCAGTTGCCTGAATAGCTTCTGCAACAGGCGTTCCCATTCTAACCAAGGCAGCAGCGGCCATTTCTGGTGCGTACCATACGGCATCTCCTCGAGCGTAAAGCGCTACAAGGTTATCAAGACTCTCCAAATCTATTTCTCCGTTCTTTTTAGGAAGACTAGCGTTGGGAACGAGAACCACTCGAACTTCATTTGATCCCATAGCGGATGCAATGCTTCGTTCTGTTGGGCTCATGATATTCATATCAACTCCCGTCAGTTCAATAACTTGTCTCATGAAGGTAATACTGCGGTCTTCACCCGAGGTCTTCTTTTCTGGCAAAACCACCGTGCTCCCTTTAGGCCATTGCATGTGCATCATCTGTTGAACAAATTCTTTATCCACACCAGCCCCATTTGATTCAAATCCTTCCATAAGATTGAAAAGTGAACTTCCACGAGCAATGGTTTTTTGCAAACCACGATCGCTTCTCATCATCACATTTCGATTGCTCGTTAATGAAACCGTTCCTTGTTCCGTTTGAATTCTTATAAAGTCTTCAAACTCGGGAACCATCATTTCCATTTTATCCTTTTTATCTTCACCAAGATCCAAACTTCCAGACAAAGTATTGAATAATGTAGCTCCAATAATTGCCTGAACATAAACACCCGCTCGCTCCTTCCAACCCGTATGCTCTTTCCACGCTTCTAAATTAATTGTAGTTCCATCTTTCACGTGATCCATATTAATCCCTGATTGTTGAATAATGGCCTCTCGGATAGATTCACGAACACCTGGAATCTCTAACATAGACTCCTCCACTCCATCAAAAATATTCATTTCAGGGAGAGCACCCAATGAACCCTCAGGGGTTTCCGGCATTTGTGGTAGTTCTATAGTCATTGATCAGATGCGTTTTTAGAAATTTCTTCCATTCGAATTTTCAAACGTTCAAGACGTTGAAGCCGACGAGTGTCATTCACCATATGGCGACGTTGACGTTTCTTCTCAATATCTGAGTAACCGTCCGCCTCTTCACGAAGAACCATGAGTAAATCATCAAGCTTAGATTCATCAAGATCAGCAAAAATACCAACCCACTGTGGCTCAGACAAATTCAGGATCTCATGCATGGCCTCGCTTTTACTTGCGAGACGTGCCGTTTCCTCCACCTTCTGAACAACTTTTTTACTCTTTTTTTGCATGCGTGGATGTTTTTGTTTTTACATCACACAATTATAGCAAAAAACAGGTTAAAACTCAAGTTCGCATGATCCGCTTAAACGCTTCTCTTGCCTTTTGCTCCGTTAAGCGTTCTAAGGGTGATAACATCCTAGGACCATTTGATTCAAGGTCATGAAAAACAACGATACGTCGAAAATGACTTTCTGCTGCACTAAAACCACGACGATGAACCTGATTAGGTCTCATAGAGACAAACTGATTAGGGGGCACAGAACAGCACTCTAAACGACCTGTACAAACACGCTCATGAACATCGGGTGTAGTAAGTCTATCCCCAGGATCAAATAGATCAGATAAACATGCATCAAGAACAAAATCCGTTGTCACACCTAATGGGTCATAGGCAAAAAGCAAACTTCGGTGTCCATCGACTCTATCTTGATAGGCCTTCAAAGATTCCCCACTAGACATATGCGAAGAAAAATCCACATGCCACGATTGAGGAACACCACTTCTTACCCAATATAAACTACTTCTAACTCTGAGCCGTCCATCCAAAACACCTTCTGGCATCGCTGCAACAACCTTTCTAGTCGCAGCATCTAGAATCAATGCAAGCTCCAATGGATAGTCCAATATCAATGGAGCAACCACCTCTCTTGGAGTCAAATTAACAGGCTCAGTAGGAGGAAACAATTCTGGAAATAAATCAGCCATAGGTGGAAGCATAAACACATTTTATTGATTTGGCAAGAGGTCAAACCTTTCAAAGAAAGAGCCCATAAGATCATCTATCTTTGGGCTCTTTTCCTATTCACCGAATTTAAATCAAATCTCTACATCATTCCCGCCATACCTGCAGGTAATCCAGGAGAATCATCACCCTTTTCAGAAGGGATTTCCGTCACCATCGCTCCTGTTGTGAGCACAGTTCCAGCTACAGAAACCGCATTTTGAAGCGCACTTTCTGTTACGATTCGTGGATCCACGATTCCCGCCTCATACATATCTACAAACTCATTATTCAAAGCATCGTATCCTTTTCCTGACTGAAGCACTTGGCTCACAATCACCTCTCCTTGCTGACCTGCATTCTCTGCAATTTGCTTTAAAGGCATTGAAAGGATTGATGCCACCAGTCGGATACCAACCGTTTCATCACTATTTGAACCTTCCATATTTTGAAGCACTTGAGTAGCGTTCAGAAGAGCCACTCCTCCACCAGGAACGATTCCACCAACCACAGCGGCCTTGGTTGCATTTAAAGCATCCTCAATTCGCATTTTCTTTTCTTTCATTTCCACTTCAGTAGCCGCCCCAACTTTAATCACACCCACTCCACCTGTGAGTTTGGCGAGTCGTTCAGCAAGTTTATCTCGATCGAATCCAGTCTTTGATCGATCAAGGGCTCCTTTAATTTCATTCACTCGAACATCAATAGCTTCAGGAGATCCTGCACCATCCACAATCGTGGTGTTGTCAGAAACCGTCACTACTTTTCGTGCATGTCCCAGGTCATCCATGGTCATGTTTTCAAAAGTCTTTCCAAGCTCATCTGAAATCACACTACCTCCTGTAAGGACAGCGATATCTTTCAACATTTCTTTTCGGAAATCTCCAAATCCTGGAGCCTTAACGGCAAGAATACTGAAGCTTCCTCGAATCTTGTTCAGCACCATATTTGTCAGTGCGTCTCCATCTACATCTTCAGCAATAATCATTAAATCTTTCTTTCCTGACTGAGCGATTCCCTCAAGTAAAGGAAGGATATCCTTAAACGTGCTGAGCTTTTTATCTGTGATGAGAATCGATACATTTTCATAAACGGCCTCCATTCGTGCCGTATCTGTGATCATATATGGTGAAATGTAACCATTTGTGAACTGCATTCCTTCCACCACTTCTTTAGTGATTCCAAAGGTTTGAGATTCCTCAACAGTAATCACACCTTCATGCCCCACCGTCTCCATAATCTCAGCAATCACTTGTCCAACTTCAGAATCTTGAGCAGAGATACTCGCCACTTGAGCCACTTCTTCACGGCTTTGAACCGTTCGAGCTGTGGACTGAAGATGATCCATTACCACTTGAAGCGCTTTATCCATACCTCGTTTGAGGATCACAGGATTCGCTCCAGCCACAATATTTCTAACTCCTTCTTCAAGAAGTGCCGCCGCCAAAACGGTTGCGGTCGTCGTTCCATCTCCCGCCACATCATTGGTACGAGTTGAAACCTCCTTAACCAATTGAGCGCCCAGATCCTCTTCAGGAATAGGAAGATCAATTTCCTTAGCGATGGTCACTCCATCATTAGTCACAAGTGGACCACCAAATTTCTTTTCAATGAGAACGTTTCGTCCCTTTGGCCCCATCGTGATTCGAACCGCATCGGAAAGCTGTCGAACTCCAGATAGAAGGCTACTACGAGCGTCGTCTCCAAAATTAATATTTTTAGCCATAATTCAGTTTAGTTATTCTACAATTGCAAAAATGTCCCCTTCTTCGATAAGAATGACGGTTTCACCATCAACATCGAGTTCCGTTGGACCATACTTTTTAAATAAAACGATTTGCCCCACAGCCACTTGAGGAACCTTCCCTTCAAGTGCTGCCCCCACCGCAAGTACTTCCCCACGTTGAGGTTTTTCCTTAGATGAGTCAGACAAAATAATACCGGACGCCGTTTGTGAAGGTTCTTCAATACGCTTCACCACCACGTAGCCAGCGAGAGGTTTAATGTTCGCCATATCAGCAGAGTTAATTGATAATTAGCACTCACAAGAGTGTGGTGCTAATTCTATCCCGACGACTTTAAAAGTCAAGACTTCAACTTGAGAACATTCCGTGCCAAGTAGGGATCCCACATCGCACCCGTGGCACTCATTACCGCATCAGCTCCTGCATCACGATAAGCTTGGTAATCCTCTGGCGTGGTTACTCCACCCGTACCAACGATCACAAAGTCACGTTCGAGCTCCTCTCTGATGGCATTCACTCTTTTCACCATATCCATTCCTGCCCACATGATTGGACCTCCACAGACTCCACTTCGAAGTCGTTTTTCTCCCGGAAGCGCTTGCTCACCATTTGGCTTTCTCACTTCTGCAGCAATAGTATTAATCATAGCGAATCCTTGAATGATTTTACTCATTCGATCAATGAAATCACGCAAAGCTGCTTCATCCGTATAATAAGGCATCTTCAGTAAAACTGGTGTGTCTCCAATTTCTTCTTTCACCGCAATACAGATTCGTTCCACCATATCGTGATCCTGACAAAGGACCATGGCCTTTCCTTCATTAGGACAGCTGAGATTGATCTCAATAATTTTAGCTCCTGTTTCTTTAATAAGACGAGCCCCAAGAACAAAGTCATCAATAAAAGCTTGTTCTCCATTTCCATCATTTGTTCCTTGATAGCTGGCGATCATCACTTGACCAGGTCCCGCCGCTTCAACCGCTTCTTTCATATCCTTTTGCCAGTACGCTACTGGTGGGCTAGGCACCCCAAATGAATTCGTAATCGCAATAGGTTCAAAATAATCTTCTGCTTGAGTGAGTCCCGCCGCTGCCAATTCTAAAGTCAAATCACTGTGCACATCCACCGGCACCACATTGGGCCAAGGATGACAGCCTCGTTCTCGAGTTCTAACTGTTTTGAATACAGGAAGAGAGAATCCAAGATTATACGCACCTCGTACATAATTCCCATTAAGAAGAGGACCTGCTGGGATACCAAACGGAGCATCTACTTCAAAACCAAGAAAGGTCTCACGCTCACCGGTGAAGGCTTGAGCTTCTTCCGTGGCGAAAGCACCAAAAGGGCCTTTCTCAAAATTCTCCTCGTAACTAAGGTTCGGGTCGTAAAAGGGGGTATGCATAAGGGGACGATTATTTTTCGTCCCCTAGCCTAGCATAATCAGTTTATTCCGCGAAGGATTCTAATCGAAGCTCTCTTAGAATCTCTACCTTAATCTTTCCAGGGTACTGAAGTTGTTTTTCAATTTTTCGTGCAATGGCATGCGACATCTTGATTGCTTCCAAATCATCCACTTGTTCTGGATCTACAAAGACTCGAAGCTCTCGCCCAGCTTGAACCGCAAAGGCATTCGTCACCCCACTAAAGTCTTTAGCTAAAGCTTCAATTTCTGAAAGTCGTCGAATGAATTGATCAAGATTTTCCTTGTTCGCTCCAGGTCGAGAAACAGAAATCAAATTAGCGACTTGAACCACTTTGGCCTCAAGAGAAGTTGCCTCTACATCAGCCTCGTTAGCTTCCACACAGTGAAGCACTTCCTTAGAGATACCAAACTTCTTAAGAATATCTCGTCCAATAAAGGCATGCTTTCCTTGAACCTCATGATCCACGGCCTTACCAAGATCATGTAGCAACCCAGCCTTCTTACAAACATCTACATTTGCTCCAAGGAGTCCTGCAATTTCAGCTGCCAGGAAGGCCACTTCTCGACTATGCTTAAGTACATTTTGACCATAAGCAATTCGGAATCTAAGCCGTCCTAATATCTTAAGGAGGTTTGGCTGAAGACCAGCTACACCCACTTCAAAGGCGGCTTTCTCTCCAAGATCCTTAATAAGGATATTCACCTCTTCTTTCACCTTAGCGTAAGTTTCTTCAATTCGAGCAGGATGAATACGTCCATCTTCCACGAGCCGTTCCAAAGTGATCTTCGCCATGTATCGACGAATAGGATCAAACCCACTGATGATAATGTTTCCAGGTGTGTCATCAACAATCACGTCCACTCCAGTAGTGGTTTCGAACGCGTTGATGTTTCGCCCTTCACGACCAATGATTCGCCCCTTCATGTCATCCGCTGGAAGCGTTACAGAAGTTGTGGTTGATTCAACCGTTGTTTCTGATGCATAACGCTGAATCGCTTCAGCCAAGATAGTCTTAGCTTTCTCGTCTACCTCTGCCTTTACATCAGCTTCAAGCTTTTTAGCGTATCTCACTAAGTCATCTTTAAACTCAAGTTCGATTTGCTTGAGAAGAACGTCCTTGGCTTGATCAGGAGTAAGCGCTGCAATTTCTTGCAGTTTTGTTTCCTGTTCATCTAGTGCCTTTTTTGCCTTTTCTCTATCTTGCTTGAGTGCATCTGCCTTCTCTTCAAGACCAGCTTTAAGCTTATCTAATTCTTCCGTTTTATTGTCGAGAGTTTGCTCTTTTTTTAGAAGGCGCTCTTCTGACTGTTGAAGTTTTCTTCGTTTGGCACGTTCATCTCTTTGAGCTTCATCATGTGCGCGAATGGCATCATTTTTAGCTTTAAGAATGATTTCTCCTGCCTGGTTTTTTGCGTTTTGAAGCTTTTTTTCAAGCTCCTGACGCTTTTTTTGCTCTTCTTCCTTTAATTGTTGGGTGCGAATAAAGAATCCAGTTCCTCCCCCAACACCTAAAGCAAGCACGAGCAGAACAATCTGCAAAATGCTCATAATAAGGGTGTGTTACGTCGGTATACTAAAAAACCTTCGGGCTAGGACCGAACTTTCATCAGGTTGAAACTGTATTTTTCGTGTCTAATTTCTCTAAAGTTCATTTTTCTTTTTTACACATTGACTCTTCAGTGAGTCCGTCCATATATACAAGGTTTTTTAGATCCGAATCGTTAAATAAAAGATCTGATAGCACTTTAGCAAGGCTATTGGCGCTTGGCAATTCCACAAAAAGTCAGATCCATGTCAGAAATAATTCAGGTATTTATCAAGGTCACCCCCTCAAAGTAGCGCTACTTAACCCCGAAACCATGAAACGTCTCCTCGCCTTTCTTATTGCCTTAACACTGCCCGCTCAATCTTTAGCGGCCTGCATCTGCCTTGACAGTCCGCCTCTTCATCTCGAAATCACTTCTGCCTATCCTCAACCATTAGAAGGTGAAGATGAGTGGGTCGAGCTTCAGAACATCGGCGACAACACCGTGGATCTTGCCTTTTACACACTTGAAGACGCCACAGGAAACCCCATGAATCTTGAAGGTGAACTGCTTCCAGGAGAATCAATTCAGATTTCAAACTTAAGCTTCCAGTTAAACAATGGGAGTGACTCGCTCATTCTAGAAACTATAGATGAAGTCTATGTGCACAGCTTTAGTTATGAGCAATCTGAACCCGGACAAAGTGTTCCAATTCCTGAAGCAAGCATTGAAGTGGATGAAATTGAAGAAGAGAATCTTGAACTTCCCTCACGCTGGCCAGATTTCTCTGAAGCCCTTCCTAATCCAGAAGGCGTCGACAGTACTGAAGAATGGATCGAACTCTACAACCCTTTTGATGAAAACCTAGAACTCACAGGTCTCAAGCTCGATGACCAAGAGGGGGGAAGTAGCCCCTACGCTCTCACTGGAACCATCTCTGCCAATGACTATTTGATAATCTCCGTCGAAGATAGTGGGCTCAGCCTCAATAACTCCACTGATGAAGTTCGTCTACTCTTGGAAGACACGGAACTTTGGGCCATTCCCTATGCCGATGTAGAAGAAGGCCTCAGCTACGCTCTTATAGATGGTGCCTACCAATGGACCACTCCCACACCTGGCAGCATCAACGTAAGTACCAGCAGCGAAGACAATGGTGATCTATCTGAAGAAATCGAGCTCACTGAAGTTCAGCCCAATCCAGAGGGACCCGACCAAGACAATGAATGGATTGAAATCACAAATGGGGGTGATGGCACCGTTGACCTTGGGAACTGGACTATTGATGACGGCCCCAATGGATCAGACCCTTACGTCATTCCATCAGGCACCATCATTGAACCGGGAGAAACCATCGTCTTTGACCGTCCTACCACAGGAGTGGCACTCAACAATTCCCATGAAGCTGTAGAGCTACGTGACTACACGGGAGATATCATTGATCAAATTGATTATGAATCCACTCAAGAAGGAAAATCCCTTTCAAAGATTGAAATAGAAGAGCTCCAGAACCTTCAAGCCAGCTTCAACCCCATGGGGCTTAGAACGGAAACCATTTGGGAGTGGACAGAACCCACACCTGGTGAAAGTAATCCACGATGGACTGAATTAGTGGGCTTGGTTCAAAACTACCAGGAAGGGACACTCACGGTCTTGCATGGAAATACTGAATATTTATTTGATGTAGTGGACTCTCAATTTAGTGAGCTTCTCTTTCAACCTGGCAATACTCTTCTGGTTCAAGCCAGCATTGGTGATGGATTTAGTCGTTTGATTCGAGCTGAACTTTTAGAACAAGTCATCGCACCTGAAAACAAAGCGATACCATGGAGCTGGATCGTACTTGGAATTCTCAGCCTAAGTGTCCTTGGATATGAATGGAAAAAACATTCTAAAGAAAATTCAATATTTCTTCCACATTCTCAAGCATTGAGCCATTGATTTACTCCTAAGCACAGCCTAGTATGGGAGTCCCCTGACTCCCATACAATGGTATCTATTGAATCTAATCGTTACGATGAAGATCGTGATGAAAGCATGATCAGTAAAACTGATGCTAACAAAGCACGTCTCGAAGGAAAGAAGCTTTATGAAGAAATGCCAACAGATGAAGCCGTTAGAGAACGAGATCTTCTTATTAAAAAACTAGATACCTACGACAAAAAAGCAGGTGTAGATACAAAAAAATTCCGTGAACAATTAAGGAAGCACGGAAACAAACCCCGAGCTCTTAAAGAGATTAAAGAAAAACTTGATAAAGTCGCCATCTCAGAATACTTCAGACGTGTAAAACATCATGAAGCCTTTAATGCTGAAGGAAAGCTTGGTCAGATGCTAAGAAAAGAAATGCTAGACCTTCATAAGTCATTTATTGACCTTCATCTAATGAAAGGATCATTCAGCAAAATTGATATTTTAATGAATTTAGATGACACATTAGAACCCAAGGCTGCTTTTGCTCGCAAATACGACAAGCAAACACCCTATGTAAAAGAACTATATGAGCAGTCAATGGGAGAGTTAAAGGTTTTATCTCTTCAGTACCCTAATTCAAAAGAAGTACTACTTAAAAAAGTGCTCAAAGTAGTCGGTGAACTTGAAGACTCACCTCAAGCTATTCAAAAGGAATTTAAAGAACGAGCAAAAAAGATTAAAAATCCTGACAAATTACGTGTAGAAAAAGCAAAACTCATTAGTGAATATGCAGACACCGAAAAGGCATATGAGAAAGGACTCAAAGAATACGCCAAGTACTACGGTGGAAACACCAGTGAAGAATTCATGGAATACATTCGAAGTCGTGGCTCTCTAAAAGAAATGAAACGGGTTCTATCCCTTCTTCCTGAATACAATAAAGAAAGAAAGGAAGAGCATGAAAAAATTGAAGAGCTACTCTCTTACCTTCCAAAGAAAAAAGCAGAACGATTTTGGAACATTATTAACAAGTTAGGATTAAGTGAACGTAAAGCTTACCGAAAAGAAAATATTGAACCTGCCGTTCAAACAGAAAATTATATGGTAGCTGAATTTGAAGGAGAACTTCTTGCCGCCCATCAAGACCGATTCCCTCTATACACAGCTGATGAAAAATTTGAACTGGCCTCCCGCTTTAAATCCTTAGATCTAAAAGCACAAAAACAATTTCTTTTTGTTGAGAAATTAAACATTCAATATCGACAAAAAATTGTAACTGACTATGAAGCACTTCCACTTAGTGTAAAAAATGACATTCAATTTTACAAAGCAAACTCCATCAAACGAACTGAAATACTAAGAAAAGCTCAACGTGAAATTGAAGCAAGTAACGCAGGTAGCGCCTTTGCCGAACTAGCCGATGGTGAAATCTTAGACAACGAACGAGTTCGTGACATTACAGGTTCACTTGATTCCCATGAAGGTTCAGACCTTTTAGAAGAAGCCTTTGAAGATCAAGTCAGTGAAGCAGACAGAAGAAATCTCAAAAGTGTACTCGACTTCACAAACGCCAAGGCAGGTATCGCTATCAAGGCAAAGAAGAAGGGCATGAACCAAGAAGAAGCATGGATTGATGATTACGTAGGCTATAAAGAAGGACTCAGCCAAGGAGATGAGAAAAGAGACGCCTCTCAAGAAGAAGATTGGCTTAAAGCCAGTAAAATTCGTGAAGCGCAATCTGCAAAACACCTCTACAAGAAAGGCATTGTTACTCATGTTGGATCAAACATGGAAGTCCGCCAGGATGTAAAAAAGGATGACCTTACAAACCTAAAAGGAGATCGAATCCGTGATGCCATGGCCCGATCTAGATATGTAGAAACAGACACCCATGTGCTAAGCAGTGATGAATCTGAGCCCAACAGCGTGGCCGAATTATTAGGTGACGCACTGGAAGAAATTGCCATAAAAATGGCCAGAGAAATGGCTGAAGGTCTCGCTGACAAAATAAATGCCAAAGGAAGCAACCGAGCCATGCTAGTGAACAGTCTAAATAGCGCACGAAACATTGGAACCCTCAAAGATCAATTTTACGACAATGAAATGTCCTCTGCAGCAAACAACTTAAGACACTACTCTAAAAAATCCGCCTAATGCATATAATTAAAGTTTGTACTGGATGCGCCTGCTCAAAAAACTTTGGGAATGACAATATTAAACGAGCTGAAAAAGTTCTCGGAATAAAAGTAGGAGAAACTACAGAAGATGGGCACATTAAGCTTGAAAGCTCAGGCTGCCTGGGTCAATGTAGCCAAGCACCTAATGTGTACTTTGGAACCAGCGACCCCCTCTCCATGATTATGAACGATGGACACGTAGAAAACCGCTGCCTGCCACCAAAGCTAGAAAAAAAGATTAAAAGTCTCTACAATAGTAATCAATAATGATTATTAATAACCACACCACTATGCCCGATCATCTATACGATATGATTATCATTGGTGGAGGAGTCTCTGGACTCGCCGCCTCAATTTACGCCAAGCGTTTTAACATGGACGTACTGATTCTTACGGAAGCCGTAGGAGGAACCATCACAACCACTCATTTGGTTGAAAATTATCCAGGATTCACTTCCCTCTCTGGGCAAGAACTCGCGGACCAACTCATCAATCATGCCAAAGCCAATGGCGTTGAATGGGAAATGGGAAACCGTGTGACCAACGTTACTAAAGATGGAGATGTATTCCATCTCGACTTTGGAAAAGAAAAATATCAAGCGAGAACCGTGCTTCTTGCCACGGGAACTACTTACCGAAAACTTGGAGTGCCAGGAGAGAAAGAACTTTCTGCCCGAGGAGTATCCTACTGTGCCACTTGTGACGGAGGATTCTTCAAAGGAAAGAATGTGATCATGGTTGGTGGAGGAGACAGTGCCGTAAAGGAATCATTGATTCTTGCTGAGCACGCCGCTCACGTAACCATCGTTTACCGAGGTGAAAAGATCACCAAGGCTGAACCGATCAATATGCAACGAATGGAAGCTACTGAAAATATCGATGTTCGTTTAAATACCAATGTTGTTGAAGTCCTAGGGGACAATCTTGTCTCTGGAGTAAAATTTGACGACGGAAGCACTATGGATATCCAAGGTGTCTTTATTGAAATTGGACGAATCCCGCTCACGGGAATGATTGACCCACTTGGAGCAGAAAAAAATGCTAAAGGAGAAGTCATCATTGATCATATGAGTAAAACCAATGTTCCAGGCTTTTACTCAGCTGGTGATGTAACTGACACCGAATGGAAACAAGCTGTCGTTGGTGTAGCTGAAGGATGTAAAGCCGCCTACTCCGCCTTCGAATTTGTTTCTGCACAAAAACATAACGAACAATAAAGTTGTTCGAACATTAGGCAAGAAAGCCACTTTGCGTCTAGGCACTGTGGCTTTTCTTCATGCTAAAATTATGGGAGTATGTCCCGCCTCAAAAACATGCAAATCGACCAAAAAACAATCCCGCTAGACGCTTTCGATCAAGCCAAAAACCTGATCTATAATGCCACGCGTGTTTTGATTATTTCTCACAGAAATCCTGATGCGGATGCTGTAGGAGCTAACTTAGCCGCAAGAGAAGTCATTGAACGACTTGGGAAATCTGTCGATTCTGCCTGTATAGATCCCGTGCCTGAAAACTGTGAATTCCTGCCTAAAGCTGAATGCTTCATCGACAGCATTAATCTGAAAAACTATGACCTAATCATCAGTGTGGATTGTGGAGGTCATAAGCTTCTTGGTTTTCATGAAAATCACCCGGAAATTCTAGACCGCAATCAAATCCCTCTAATTAATTTTGATCATCACCCAAGTAATGATCATTTTGGACGAGTGAATATCGTGATGGATCACACTCCATCAACATGTTTCATCCTTTACCTTTTCTTTAATTACTGTGGATGGGAAATCTCACCCACCATGGCCACAGCCATGCTCCATGGTCTTTATTATGATACTGGTTCATTCATGCATTCAAATACTGATGCTGACACCTTAAGAATTGCCGGAAGACTTAAAGCCATTGGCGGAAGACATGAACCTTGTGTTAAAGCACTCTTTCATAGCACATCACTAAGACAACTAAAGCTCTGGGGTCGCGTACTTAGCCGACTAGACTTTAATGAGAAGAAGGCCGTTGTCTCAGCAGTGAGAGAAACAGATTACCTTGCTACAGGATGTAAATTTGAAGACCTCTCAGGACTCATCAACTATTTGAATCAAGTCCCCGAAGCCAAGTTCACCATGCTGCTTACTGAAGATATGAAAGGAAACATCAAAGGGTCCCTGAGGACCCAATATGATGACATCAATCTATCTGAGATTGCCGGATTGTTTGGTGGCGGAGGTCATAAGAAAGCCGCCGGATTCACTATCCCAGGTCGCTTGCGAGCAAGTACCAAATGGGAAGTTGTTTAAGAAGAAAATCGTTCGTTTACTGCATTCCAGTTAACATTTGATACAAAGGCATTCAGGTATTCAGCCTTCTTTGTTCCGTAATCAATCATGAAAGCGTGCTCCCAACAATCGAGTGCGAGCAATACTTCTTGATGAACAGGAAGTCCCACATGATGCTCATAAATCACATAATGATGAAGACTTCCATCGATTTTGCTTCGAGTTAGAAGAACCCAACCTGGTGTTGAAGCGGCTGAAGCACGAAGATCGGCTTCCCAGTTCTCCATTGATCCAAACTGAGCTTCAAGTGCGGCACTTAAGGCTTCACTTGGCGCTGATTCCTCTCCTGAGAGGTTTTCAAAATAAAGTTGATGCAAGTAAGTTCCATTGAACGCTACTGATTCACGACGTTTAAGTTCACTGAAATCTCCATAGCTATAGTTCGTGAGTGAACGATCTACGGTTTGAAGCTTAGTTTCGATCTCGTTGAGTTTCTTCACGTAACCTTGATAGAGACCAAAATGAGCTTGTAGTTGCTCATCTGAAATCCCTTTCAATGTACCGAGAAGATTTGAAAAATCTTGAGCAATATGAGTCATATTTTATAATTAGGAATGATTCTTAATTGCATGCTAACATAGTCCCACGAAAAACCAAACTTAACCCTCCCCTTTCATGCAAATCGGTGATCTCGCCCCAGAAATCAGTCTCCCTTCTTCAAGTGGAAAAGATGTTTCTTTATCTGATTTTAAAGGGAAATACGTAGTGCTTTACTTTTATCCTAAAGATGACACCCCAGGATGCACCAAAGAAGCCTGTGAATTCCGAGATTTACAATCTGACTTCAGCGATTTGAATGCAGTAATCGTAGGAGTAAGTAAAGACCCCATAAAAAAACATGATAAGTTCATTGAAAAATATGAACTCCCCTTTGAACTTTTATCAGATGAAGAGTTCGAACTATTAAAAGCTTTCGACGTATGGAAAGAGAAGAGCATGTACGGTCGAACTTACCTTGGAATCGAACGAAGTACCTTCCTTATTGATCCTGAAGGAAAGATCATTAAAGAGTGGAGAAAAGTAAAAGTCACCAATCATGTAAAAGAAGTTCTTGAGAGCCTTCGGGAACTCCTGTAATTTTTTATTAATAGATTAACTAACCGCGCCTATGAAATTTTCGCTTGCCGATAAGGCACCAAAAGTTGACGTTCTTTTTATTGTTTTAGAAAAGAATGGAAAACTTTCTTCCGATGCCAAAGCTGCCCTTGGAGCTGCCGCAAAAGACGCTCAAGCTCGTCTCAAAGCTAAAGACTTTGAAGGGAATGAAGGTCAAAGCCTTGCTCTATATGGAGATGGCAAAACCTTTAAACGTGCCTACCTTGTAGGTGCTGGAGAAGTAAAAAAACACCTTCCTGGAGCCATGGAGCTTATAGGTGGAAGCCTTGCAGCCCTTGCCAAAGGAGCTAAAGCAAAAAAGATTGCTGTACTTGTTGATAACGAACACCTTAAAGATATTGCTCATGGACTCGCCCTTGGATCCTATGAATTTGATCAGTACAAAAAGAAGGACAAAGAAGCTGTAAAACTTAGCCAAGCCGTGCTTGTCACAAAAGCATCTAATGATTCCAAAGAAACCATTAGTGCGGCCAATGTATTTGCTGCTGCTTCACCTCTTACTCGTGACTTAGTTAATATTCCTGCCGGAGACCTCACAACAAAAGACATGGCTAGCCATGCTCGTGCTCTCGGAAAAAAATATGGAATGAAAGTAACAATCATGAACGACACTCAACTAGCAAAAGCTGGTTGTGGTGCAATTGTTGGAGTGGGACAAGGAGCTGAAGAAAAATCAAAACTGATCTTCATTGAATACAAGAACAAAACTAAATCAAAAACTCCAAACATTGCCTTCGTTGGGAAAGGAGTCGTCTTCGATACTGGAGGTCTCAACCTAAAGCCAACAGGTTACATGGAAACCATGAAACAAGACATGGCAGGAGCCGCTACTGTTCTTGGAACAATGAAAGCCATTGCTGAAGCTAAACTTAAAGGTTACTTCCTTGGTGTTCTTGCTTGTGCTGAAAACTCAGTTTCTGAACGAGCACAACGTCCTGGTGATGTTGTAAAAGCCTTCAATGGAAAAACGATTGAAATCACAAATACAGATGCTGAAGGCCGACTCTGTTTAGCTGATGGACTCGCTTACACTGAAAAGCACTACAAGCCTCAGCGAATGTTTAACATTGCAACCCTAACTGGAGCTGTAAGTGTTGCTCTTGGTTATCACATCACTGGAGTCATGGGGAACGATTCAAAGCTAGTGAATGAAGTCATCCAGGCCTCTGCCGCTACCGGCGAACGTAGTTGGGAGCTCCCTCTTACTGAAGACTTTGTTAAAGCAACAAAAGGTAGCTTCACTGACCTAAAGAACTCTACAAATGGAGTTCGAGCTGGATCAAGCATGGGAGGAGCCTTCCTAAAGAATTTTGTAGAAGACACACCATGGGTTCATTTTGATATTGGAGGAACCGCTTGGGCAGAAAAGCCAAGCTCAACCACAAAATATGGTTCAACCGCTGCGGCGCTTCGAACTTTCACTGAAATGGCACGACGCCATCAAGGATAAAAGTTATAAAAGAATAAAAAGAAAAAGCGCCCCAGTGGGGCGCTTTTTTAACGTTTCAGTATATCTTGATATTCCATCTCATAAATATGTATCAAGGTCAGCGTCAAACTAAGAATCAAAGGCCCATAAACTATCCCCTTTAATCCGAATATAAGTATTCCTCCCAGTACAACTAAGAAAGTTGAAAGTGCGTGCATTTTAGTTTGGCCACCAATAAGGAAAGGTCGAGCCACATTATCCACCGTAGCAACAAGCACCATCCCCCAAACCACAATGAATCCAGCCCACCAATACTCACCAGCAAAGAACAATGATGCGGCAATTGGAACCCAAATAATGGCAGCTCCTACATACGGAATCAAAGAAGCAAACGCCATAAAGGTTCCCCATAAAACAACATGCTCAACACCAGCAATCGCTAATCCAATCGCTCCGACTGTACCTTGTAATAGTGCGGTTCCAAAATTACCAACCACCACTGCCTGAGTACTTTCTTTAAGTTTATCCTCAATCTCATCTTCATATTTTGAAGGCAAAGGACTTATCTTCTTTGCGTATTCGATCACCCTGTCTCCATCCTTGAAGAAGTAAAAAACAGTAATCAAGAAAATAAAGACTTGGACCATCCCATCACTCAATCCTTTTACTATGTCACCCGCCGCACCAACAATAAAGGCAGTAATACTCTCTGCAAAATCCTTCATTGTACTCACTAAATCCAAGTTGTATTCATCAAAGAAAGCTTCAAGTTCATAACGTTCAATGAATCGTCCAAAAATATCTCCGACATAAGGCAGATCTGAGACTCCACTGAATCCATTAAAATCAAAAGTATTTAGCTTATGCTGCAAAACCACCAAAGTATCCACAGCTTCTTGAACAATAAATATTGAAAGAAGAACCAAGGGGGCTAAAAGAATCAACATTACGATTAAAGTCGTAAGTATGGCTGGAATAGTTCGACGTCCTCTCATTTTTTTTCTTAACCAAGATTGAATGGGAAAGAAAATAATCGCCACCAGTGAGGCAAAAACCAAGGTGTCAAAGAAAGGTGAAATCACCCAAAAGAACAATATTGCCACCCCTATCACCGCCGCTACAAAAAAATAGCGATCAAAGTGTGGCAAAGCCAAATCGGGTGTTTTCTTTTTTCTAGGAGGCATAATGGCGTGTTTATAGATCTAGTCTATCATGCTGACTTTCCAGCCGCCAAATTCTTCCCATACTCAGTAAGTGCAGAACGAACCGCCTCCTCAACAGGACGCATATGAATCCCTTCTGACTCTAATTTCTTAGAAGAAAGCCCACAATTAGAACGCTTCGCTTTTGTGATTTTTTCCATCTCCTCAACAGAGAAGATATCGTAAGTAAATTCAGGATCCACTACTTCTTTGTAAATATCTAGAATTGAAGCATGATCAATGGTTCCAGGATTCGTCATATTGTAGATACCCGTAGCTCGCTTCTCAATGAGAGCACTTCCGGCCATCATGAAATCCTCCATGACACTGATAGAATTTGGAATATTAATCACCTTTTCGTATTTAGTAATTTTCGTCACAAAGTTACGAGGACCCGGCATTCCGTCTAATGGCATTCGAAGTCTGAGCTGAAGGATTGGGAATTCATCAAGCATAGCTTCACTCCAGGCTTTGGTTCGTGAGTAAAAACTTCCATCAAAATTAGGTTCATCAAACTCAGCAAACCCTTCTCCATTGTTATAACCTTCATACACACAACCACTCCCCACATGAACAAAATAAATTCCAAGCTCTTCACACGCACGAGCCATAAGCAAAGGAACCGTCACATTTCCGAATAACGTTGCGGATTTATTGTCTTCACACCAATCCACATTGGGTCGGCCGGTCTTACCAATACAGTTAATCACAACATCTGGCTTGTGGGCTTCAAGCTCAGATTTAAGTGCAGAATAATCTTCCACACGATGCTCAGAGATCTGAGCCGTTCCCTCCCCATAATGATTTAGGAAATGATGAGCCACATAGCCCTTTCCAAAAATGAGAACGTTCATAATTTTATATTAAATTCGTTATCAATATAACAAAAAAAGGACCCATGCGCACGCATAGGCCCTTTAAAGCAACTATTGAAGGAGTCCAGAGAAGTCGTCTTCTCGGAAGAGTCCTGGCCCAAGCACATCAAAGTCAGCTTCATCTCCTCCAGAAATCAAAATATATGTTGATTGAGAAAGCACCTCAAACTGTTCTTGTAGGTCAGCAGAGTTGTCATAATCAACCTTGAAAGCCACCAAGTTTTCATTCATAGAAGCATCAAGAGCAGCCTCTAATTCAGGAGTGTTTGCGACACAAGTCGGGCACCAACTTGCATAAAATTCAAGAAAAACATCCTTTCCATCTGCAATAGCTGCGTCATATGCCGCATCACTATATTCAGCAAGAACTACCCCAGCTGATTCCATTTCTTCATCTTCAGCCACTTCCATAGTTTCTGATTCTTCCATTTCAGCTTCCGTTGAAGCCGCCGGGGTACAGGCCGTAAGAGCCATCACACTCAAAAGGAGCATGGAGAGAAATTTAGTTTTCATATCTAAAAGTTAATGATGCGTGGAGTGTAACGTGCTGAAGTCAAAGCTTCAGTAGCGTAAGTTACAAAAGTTCTATTCCTGACTTTTCAGTTCGTATCTGACCTTCCTCTTTTAGACGTTTAAGGCTTCGGGTCACCGTTACCCTATTCAAACCTGTTAACTCAGCTAATTCTTCATGAGTAACATGAAGATTAGATGCCTTGAAAAAACCAAACAATGAACGACTTCTTGATTTCTGCAATCGTCCCAATTCATTCATAATCAATTCTTCTGCAGAATCACCTCTTTGTTTCAATCGGTCTTCATACCCTTCAATCTTACTTGTGATTTTTTTAATGAAACGCATCATCAATTCAGGATGAGCTCTAAGCACTTCAAGAAAATCAGACTCTGAGAAAATACATACTTTTGTAGGATGAGTCGTTTCTGCAAAATGAGTGCTCTTTTCCTTATCAAGTCGGATGCCTCCAAAAAGTGAGCCAGGCCCTAAGACATCAAAGACCGTACGTTTACCATTCTTACTGTGATAAAGACGAACTTCACCTCGTTTCACCATGTAAATGCATTCCAAGGAATCATCGGGGGAATAGATCAATTCATCTTTGCTGAACTGACACTCACGAACCTTTTGAGCAATTTCCATGATTTCCTGATCAGAAATACCTTCGAAAATATCGAGGTTCTTCAGGTACCAAAGTTTATTATCTTCAGAAAACATGGACTCAGCATAACGCCAAGCCCATGTTTTGCAAATCTAATTCTAATTTAGATAGACCAGAATATGCTTTGTCGAAGCACATCATCACTCTTCATATAAGTGGCACTGTAAAGCCATCCCATTTGATCAAGCCACGCTGAAACCATATTGAAATCTCGCACTGAATACTCATCATCTGCAAGCTCACCATATGATTCAACAAGTTCTCCTACTCCAGAAAAATCAATGAACTGAACCTGAGAGGCTAAGTGGTCCACCTCCTCTGAAGCCAGTTCAAAACGCCGATAATCTTCCACACTCTTCCCTCCCCATGCTTCATCAAAACCATCATAGAATGCAATTACATAAACATCATCTTCTACCAATCCATAATGGATTTCGTAACTTTCATCAGCAAAGAATTCATTTCCTGAAGCCCCTGCAATCTCCTCCACATTGAGAGACCATTTACTCATTGTATCTGACATAGCCTCTTCTTGAACTAGGTATTCAATTTCAATCTCATCATCCATTGTGTAGTAAGTTTCCGTCGCAATGGAAGCAAAGAATTCATCTAGCTCAGCTGTTAAATCTGGAGCCATAGCTTTTTCATCTCGATGAGTCAGGTGCAAGTAAAAAGCTGTATCAGGAATTACATTCCCAGAATCAGCAATCGTCATTGCGTAACCAGATTCAGCCAAAAGTTGAAGTGTTTCCGCTTCAAAATTCACTTCACTAGCTAACCATTCATAGGCGTCTTCTTCATATAGAAAGTAGGAAGCCACATCCTCAAGAACTAAGCTCAAATCTTGATCCTCCATATACATCAATAAATCCCCTGCTGGTACTCGATCCACCAACTCGAGGTATTCGTCTTCATAAGTTTCAATCAGATCACTTCCATCATCCAAAGTAAGATCCGAAGTAAATTTAAATCCATCACTGAGAGCCTCTAAAGTGAATTCCACTTCTTCAACCCCCAAATCAATAATTCGCGTTACATCAGTATAGAAATTATCATCAAAGAAAGATGTAGTGTTTTCAAAATCCATCCATCCGTAAAGAAGTGCGTCTACTTTAATTTCGTCATGTCCTTCACCAGTTAAAACTTGCTCAAGAAATTCTGCTCGAAGCTCTTCTGTATTTGCAAAAATAAATAGATCTCCATATCGAAGCACATAGAGCTCGGCCCATTCCACCGTCCACATTGTGTAAGTCTCATAAGCTTCACATTCCACATCTGCCCCATACGATTCCCAAATTAACGTAGCAATTACTTTTTGAAACTCATTGAATTGATCCACTCGAGCAGCAATAGCTACATCAGCATATTCATCTGGACCAAGATCACGAACGGTCAATCCAAGCTGCCAATCATCCATAATAATTTGCTCACCAAATTTTTCATATGAAATCTCATCCATCACTGACCAGTTGTACTGATCAATCACTGTTGACCACACTTCTCCTCCTCCAATTTCATCAATGTGCGTAGCAAACTGACGAAGTTGACCTCGGTTTTCACCATCAATTCTCATCAAGGCATCAGCATCTTTAATCATCCCCCATTCAAGAGGAACTCCCTTCACCACCTCAGATTTTTCAATTGAACAGGCTTTAGTGAAGAGATCAACTCGAGGATCTGGACTACTCCACCAATCATAATAACTAAGATCATTATCCACTACGGTCTGCAAGCGATAGAACAATGAAGCCACCTCTTCCCGTGACATTTCTTCATGCGGTTCATACGTCACATCTGCCTCCCCTTCGATCCAAACCACATGACTAGTAGGGACCACTCCTAAACTGAATCCACCTGAGAAATAATCAAAAAACCAATCTTCCTCTGTGATGTCATCATAATAAGAATACGAATCAGCATCTAAATCAGGAAGCATGCTTTCATAAGCGACCATGGCCATCTTCACTCCTTCAGCTCGAGTGACACATTGAGCGGGTCTAAACGTTCCATCTTCATATCCAGATACAATTCCTTCTTCAGCAGCTGTTGCTACATAAGGAGCAAACCAATCCTCAACCTCTACATCAGAAAAGACCTGATCAAGGGTTTGTACTCCCCCTGTCATACTGTAAATAACTTTCGTGAACTCAGCTCGATTCACACAGTCATCTGGACGAAAGGTATCTGCATTATCACCCGTCATCACACCATTAGCCATCATCCACTCAATTTCTGAGTAATAACTGGACCAATACCAATCTGAATCCACGCTATAAGCATTCGCCATTGGCATGGCAAACATGCTCAGCATGATCAGTAAAGAGAGTAAACGTTTCATTTCAAGGGGGTTAAAGGTCCACTTTACGAGCCGCGTTTCTAAGCACCTCAGGTAAAGCAGGATGAATATAAATAATGTCTCGTCGCATATCTTCAAGGGTTGCCCCCATATTAATAAACGCGATGCAAATATGAATTAAACTTGAAGCTTCAGGACCCATTATATGGGCACCTAATAATTTTCTAGTTCCTCGGTCAAATAATAGTTTCACAAAACCATGCTTATTTTGAAGCACATCTCCTCCCATCGCACTATCCATGTAGTCATTCAGACCCACGGCATAATCAAGACCTGAATCTTTCAAGGATTGTTCAGTTTCACCCACACCAGCCACCTGAGGGTTGGTGAATACCGCATGAGGCATTGCTGGATAACTAATTTGTTCATTAGAAGGGTTTTGATAGAGCGTTCTCATTAAATACTCCCCTTCAAAATTCACACTATGCCGAAAGAAATAACGTCCTGTCACATCTCCCAAGGCATAAACTCCTTCAACTGAAGTACGCATATGACCGTCCGCTTGAATAAACTTCTTGTTCGTAAGTTCAATTGACGTATTCTCTAAACCTAAGTCATCCGTATTTGGCTGAATCCCTGTAGCGACGAGTAAGGCTTCTGAGCGCAACTCCTGACCATCAGTCAACTTCACTGTGAATTCATTTCCATCATAAGTTACCTCTTTAGGTGAAACCCCCTGCATCACATGATGCTCTTCTGAGAAAGCCGTCGTAAAACGCTCAATCATCGTTTCATCTTCATTCTTTAGAAATTGACCACGTACCAAGAAAATAACCTCGGTTCCTGTAGCATCGTAAAAATGTCCCAACTCCACGCCTATATAACCGCCTCCTAATACAATCATAGATTTCGGAACAAATTCAGGACGTAAAGCTTCTCTGCTCGTCCAAAAAGGCGTGTTTTTCAACCCTGGAATATTTGGGATATATGGTCGAGTCCCCGTAGCAATAAATATTCGATCAGCTGAGATTTTCTCTCCATTCACCTCCACCACTTTGTCAGAGCTGAATCGAGCATGACCAGAGTAAAAATCAATATTTTCATTTTTCTCGTATGCTGCAGCAATCTTTTTAGCATTTTCAGAAACTCTAGCTGTCACCTCTTTTGTTAAAGCCATTACATCAATACTCGCCTCACCCGGCAAAGTAATATGATATTTCTTATATTCATTTAACTCCTTAAGAAGATCCGCAGGGTGAATCAACATCTTTGAAGGAATACAGCCTCGGTTTAAACACGTACCTCCAAGGTCTTCTTTTTCAATAATTGCTATCTTATGACCAAAGTCAGTCAGGGGTCTTAACTTGAGACCTCCGCCTCCTCCAATGATAATTGCGTGATAGTGTTTCATTGGATGGATTATAGAAGGCATTGATAAAAACTCAAAATTCGTTAGAGTTTGCAGGCTAACACTAAAGAATAAACATGACCGATTTATGGCACGACATCAGCATGGGGGACGACGCTCCTTCTGTTGTAAAAAGTATTATCGAAATTCCAGCAGGTTCACGAGCCAAATATGAACTCGATAAAGAGTCTGGACTCATGATCATGGACCGAGTGATTTACTCAGCCATGCACTACCCTGCAAACTACGGATTCATCCCACAAACGCTTTGTGACGATAGCGATCCACTCGACATTCTTGTACTTTCACAAGAAAAAATCATTCCAAGCTGCCTAGTAAACTCACGAGTTATTGGAGTTATGCATATGGAAGATGGAGGTGAAAACGATGATAAGATCATCGCCGTTGCTGAAGGTGACATGAGTGTGGATCACATTCGTGAACTTTCAGATCTTCCTCAACACACTTTGGATGAAATCCAAAATTTCTTCGAATACTACAAAAAGCTTGAAAAGAAAGAAGTCAATGTTCGTGACTTTAAAGACCGTGAAACTGCCTACAAAGTAATTCAGGACAGTATCAATCTCTACAAAGAGAAATTCTCTAAGTAAAACTTACGCCACGAGGTCGTGCCCCGTCATGACCTCTGGTTTTTCGTACCCCATTATATGCAGAATACTTGGAGCCAGATCTTGAAGACCTCCCGCTGCTTCTTCATGCGATGGATTTTTGAAGACAAAAGGCTCATCTGAAACCATAATCAGTGGAACTGGATTCCGAGTGTGAGAAGGACAATCTGAACCATCTTCATATTTCATATACTCTGCATTTCCATGATCACCCGTAATCAATGAAGTGTATCCAGATTCAAGAGCCTTAGTGATAATTTTCTCGAGACATTCATCAATTTTCTCAACCGCTTTAACGGCAGCATCGTAGTCCCCTGAATGTCCTACCAAATCTAAGTTGGCAAAATTCAGCACAATAAATGAGTAATCTTCATCCATTGCCACAAGTAGCTTCTCAGTAATTTCATCCGCACTCATCTCTGGCTTATCTTTATAGGATGCAACCTTCGGTGAACTCACCACCATTCGATCCTCCCCTTCATAAGGTTCTTTATCCTGACTATTAAAGAAAAAAGTCACATGAGGGAACTTCTCCGTTTCAGCAATTCGTAGCTGTTTCAAGCCATGCCCAGCAACAACTGAACCAATATTTTGTTCGACTGATTGAGGAGGAAACACATTAGGTGCCTTCTCTGTATAAGCACCAAAGACAACCATTCTCACTCCAAGCTCATCAATCAATTTTGCTGTTAACTGCTGAGCTCTATCGGTTCTAAAATTAAAGAACACCACTACATCCTCAGGCTTGATCACTCCTGATTCATCAAGAACCACTGGCTCAAGGTAATAATCACTTTCTAAGCCTCCATCGTAGGCGGATTGAATCGCAGCTACACCAGAATCAGCTTTCTCACCTTTTCCATTCACAATAAGATCATAAGCCTTTTGAGTTCGTTCAGGATTATTATCACGATCCATTGCATAAAACCTTCCAATCAAACTCGCCAAATGTGACTCTACTTGTTTAACAAAGGGCGTTGCACTTTTGGGTGGCACATCTCGTCCATCAGTAATTCCATGTACGTAAACTTTTTCCAAACCTTGCTGATCAGCGAATTCCAGAAGTGCCAAGGCATGATCAATATCCGCATGAATCCCTTGATCTGAAATCATCCCAAGAATATGGAAGTTCACATTGTTTGCTTTTGCGTATTCAGCCGCCTCAAGCAGTTCTTTCTTTTTATAAAACTCACCCGTTTCAATGGATTTATCAATCATTTGAAGAGGCTGTAAAACGATTCGTCCCGCTCCCATTGTTAAATGTCCCACTTCAGACCCACCTTGAGTCCCCGCAGGAATCCCTACCGACTCACCAGATGCATCCAAAAGAGTCCATGGACGCTCAGCCCATAGTTTATCTAAAAATGGCGTATTCGCTCTACGAATGGCATTCCCTTCATAATCAGGGCCATAACCGAAACCGTCTAAGACACAAAATAATACTTTGTTTTTCATGCGCCTATTATAAGCACAACTTGAACATTGACCCAAGGCCCCTTGAGAACTAAACTCTACCCAACGCCTAACCACACTTTAATTAGTGATCGCCCTTCCACGAAACCCCTGGTCACACAAAGGTGACTTTGGCCGAGTATTAATCATCGGCGGAAGTCAGAAGTTTACTGGAGCCCCTATTCTAGCGGGTCTAGCTGCTTTGCGTGCTGGTGCAGATTTAGTCACAATCATGGGTCATGAACGAGCGATGAATGCGGCAGCCAACCAAAGCCCTGACCTAATCACTATTCCTTTACGAGGTGAGTTAGATGATCTTCAAGTTGGGGAAATCCTCAAAGAAGCCCGTCATGCAGATGCTGTACTCATTGGTGGAGGATTACCTGCGAGTAGTTTTTCTGCTATTCGTCAGCTTGTTGATGGGATTGAAGTCCCTATGGTTTTAGATGCTGCTGCTATCCATGCGATTAGTGAAGACCTTTTAGACTACGATGACAAAAAGCTAGTACTGACCCCTCATTCAGGAGAATTCAAATCACTCACCAATGACAAGCTCAAACGAGACGTTAAAGAACGTGAAAGCCAAGTAAGGTATTGGGCTGGAAAATTAGGAGTGACTATCCTTTCAAAAGGACATGTTGATCTCATTTCAGATGGAACACGCCTTGAGACCAATATGACGGGGAACCCTTATATGACGGTTGGAGGAACTGGTGACGTACTTGCGGGTTACACCGTTGGACTCATGGCACAAAAAATCGACGGAATTGATGCCGCTGTTACCGCCGCACAACGAATTGGCCAAGCAGGTGACACCGTGGCTGAAACGAAAGGGGCCGCACTTATTGCGAGTGATCTCCTCCAAACGCTTTAAGAACTCCATTGAGACTATCGAAGGTTTCTTCAAGCTTTCCATCTTGATTCACAATCACATGGTCCACTTCTTTAGCCCACTCCATTTCCATAAGGAAACTTTGACGACGACGCTCAAGCTCTTCATCTGAGATTTCAGCACGACTCACAATTCGATTCCGTAAGGTTCCCCAAGAATCAACCGTAAGGAAGATTGAACTTAAATTTTCTGGGTGCACAAGATCTCGAATGCTTCGGAGTCCCTGCACGTCTACTTCTCGGATCACGAGCTTCCCTTCTTCCATTGGAGAGAGAATGCTTTCTTTTAACGTTCCATAGTAATTCGTTCCATGAACAATGGCGTACTCAAGAAAGTCACCTTTCTCAATTCGTGCTTCAAACTCTTCTTTACTCACAAAGAGATAAACTTCTCCTTCTACCTCTCCCTCTCTTGGGTCTCGTGTAGTACATGATAGAGGGAAAACGGCGTCTGGGTAGTTCTCACGAAGGTAACGGAGCACCGTTCCTTTCCCAGAACCTGAAGGCCCTAGTATTAATAAAAGGTGTCCAGGGACTTGACGATCTTTGAATGACATGCTATAATGGTTCGATACGGTGAATAGTTTAGCCGAATAGATCCTTAAAAACTAGGACAGTGAAAGCCGGAAGGGACCGGGATACATATCCTTCAACTGAGACCATAAAAAGTCTTCTGAAGAAATATGTATCCCTATCCCTCTCTACTCCACGCTTAAAACTCAATTTTTCTCAAAATTTTCAAAACAAAAACAAAAAGAAAAAGGAGTAAAGAGAAAAAAAGTAAAATTACTAATACCCTTCGATTTAAACTCCACTAATCTTAAATCGAAATAAGGATACTAATAATCTTACTTATGCAAAGACCCGCACCATACCTCTATCAACATACCGATAAGTACCCTAGGTTCGGGTTTTTGATTTACTAAGTTTTTACAGGCCTAGTCGCTTTTTCAATGCAGCATTTTCTTCTTTGAGTTCAATCATTTTCAATTCTCTTCCTGTCATTTTTTCATTCAATAGCGTTAAGCTCTCTAAATCATTCATTTCTTTAGTAACGTCCTGATAAAGCCACATATTCCCAATCGACACTCCATCAAAATCCACAGGAATATAATCTCGTACAAGAACTCGTCCATCTTTCATCTTCACCTTGTCTCCTCGCTTAACAGTTCGAGCTTTAAGCAAAACTGATACATCATTTTTTATTTCCTCTGGATTAACAAAGAAAGGTAAGGATGATTCCAAAACACCTCCACAATCCTGACCTAGTAATGAATCAGGTTCTACTCCAAAAATAATCCCAAGCACTGAGTTAACGTAAATAATTTTACGATCACCATCTTCCACTAAAACTCCCATTGGCATTCCATGAATCAATGATTCAAGCCGTTTAATTGATTGTTCTTTCATAATTACAAAGGTTATTTACGTTTTTTACGAGCGGGCTTCTTTTTCTTCTTCCCTCGTTTTTCAATGATGTGAAGTTCTTTATCTTCAAGATGAACAAAGACACTGAGCATCATCCGGATTAGAATCACGAGACCCAAAGTCATAAAACTATCTATATCTCCATGCTCGAGTGAAAGCGTGATGATCACATCTTTGGCGATCAAGAAATCTAATCCAAGAGAAAGATAGATCATCAAAGAGTGACGAAGCTTAGCGGTGTGATCCTCGTCTAAACCTGTAAACACAAAGTGTAAGAGTTTAAACATGGTAACTAAAACACCGAGGATGACAACCGCAACCCCGGTGTAAGAGATTAAATCTCCAATCAGTAAAATCGTTTGTTCAAGCATGGCGTGGGAAGGTTAATTCCCATCCACTATATCACGATTTAGAATGGCAAGTCGTCGAGACTCATTTCTTCTTCTTTCTTTGCTTCAGCAGGTGCGGCTGCAGGAGCGGCTTTCACTGCGGCTGGGTTAGCTTCACGTTGGAATCCAGCGTTTTCGCCTGAAGGTGCTCCCGCTCGATCAAGTAGAATCAAGTTTTCAACTACAATTTCTGATCGGTATCGCTTCACTCCATCTTCTCCTTCCCAATCTCGAGTTTGCATTCGTCCTTCTACATAGATTTTTCGTCCTTTTTGAACGTATTGCTGACAGATTTCAGCCAATCGTCCCCAAACTACAATGTTATGAAAGTCTGCTTTTTCTTGTTTTTGACCTGATTTATCTGTCCAAACACGATTAGTAGCGATTGAAAAAGATGCTACGGTTTGTCCTCCTGATGTTTGTCTTACTTCTGGAACACGTACTACGTTTCCAATAAGCTGAGACCGATTAAGTGAATACATAAGCGCAAGATTAATGAGATTTGGCCTCTACTTTAACGGGCCGGAATGCGCTTAATCAAGCCGCTCAGGAGTAAATCACTTCCATGGAACTACGATTGTGGTAGTCTATCGCTGTTTTCAGATATACACCTCCGAGAAGGAGCGATAAAATTAGAAATAAAGTTATGAGCCATTTCATTTTTCAGACAGGTCACGGTAAAGCATTAGCAGGTAAAGAAATTGAAGCCGTCCTTGGAGACGTGATTATTGATGAGGTATTTGACGGCTATGTAGTAGAAGCAGAAATTGAGGACCCTATTGCCCTTCTAGACCAGATGGGTGGCATCGTCCGGATCACCGAAGTCGTTCAATCAGGCCCTACATCAATGCCTCTGAACTTTGAATCCTGGGTGATCCACACTTTGACGAATGCCTTTGAATCTAAGAGCGGGAAATTCCGCTACGGAGTAAGTATCCACCCCAAATCGGAAAAAATCCTGAAAAAAATCTTAATTGGATCAAAGAAGAACCTGAAGCCTATCTTGGGGAATTTGCGCTTTGTAAACAAAGATTTCCACAATTTGTCCTCAGTACAAGCCTGGCATGAAGGTCTCCTTAAAGACAACGCCATGGAAATCCACCTATTTAAGAGTGAATCAAAGTGGTACATGAGCCGAACGCGTGCCATCCAAAACTTTGAATGGTATTCAAAACGAGATTACGAACGCCCAGCAAAACGAGCAAAGAATGGAATGTTCCCTCCTAAATTGGCTCAAATTTTGATCAACCTATCTGGAGAAAAGAACCATATTTATGATCCATTCTGTGGGAGTGGAACCGTGCTTCAAGAAGCCTTGCTCAAAGGATTACAAACAAGCGGTTCAGATCTATACCCAGAGATGGTGGCTGACAGTCGAACCAATCTAGATTGGTTGGGACGAACCACAGGAGCCATTATGGATTATGCCCTCTTCCAAGCGGACGCCACTCGTTTGACTAAAAATCAACTTCCTTCTGAGGACTACAGTATTGTGACTGAAACTTGGCTTGGCCCAATGCTGACTCAATGCCCTTCCCCGCTGGAACTTCCAAAGATTCAACGAGAAATTGAAAGCCTTTACGAAGCCTTCTTTGATAATATGAAACGAATCGTTACTTCACCTGTCACGGTTGTCTTTACGGCACCTTATCACAAGGAGAAGAACAAACGATATTTCCTTCCTCGACTGCCAGAAATCCTAGCAAGGAACACAAAAATTGTTCAGCTTTCTGACCATGAACGGCCCTCAATGTTTTATGAGCGAAAAAATCAAATCGTAGGACGAGAAATTTGGAAGGTCGTGATAGGATAAGTTCATGAACGAACTCACTCCAGAACAAATTCGAATTCTACGAGAGAAAGGCACAGAAGCCCCCTTCTCTGGGGAATTTTACAAACACGATAAGAAAGGAAATTACAGCTGCGCTGATTGTGGCTCCCTTCTTTTCAGCTCAGAAACTAAGTTTGATTCCGGCAGTGGATGGCCCAGCTTTTCTGATGTCATCGACAAAGGTGCTGTGAAACTGGTGGATGACTCAAGTCATGGAATGAATCGAGTTGAAGTGCAATGCTCAAAATGCGAAGGACACCTTGGCCATGTCTTCCCTGATGGCCCCACTGAGACCTGTCAAAGATACTGCATCAACTCTTTGGCACTTGGCTTTAAAGAATCAGATGAGAAATAGTTGAAAAATCCGTTGCGATGCCCCTAGAGCTTCGCTATAATCCGCTCGCGTTAGGTATTACCACACGCAATCTTGCGTTCCCCTGTAGCTCAGTGGTAGAGCAGCTGACTGTTAATCAGCGGGCCATTGGTTCGAATCCAATCGGGGGAGCCATACTTTTTTACAGCTTAAATTCGACCATAGCCAAGTTGGATGGTCGAACTTTTTAATATTCTAGATCACAAGAAAACCCTTCTTGGATTTAAATCTTGAACACGAGAAAACAAACTTCTGTGTTTTTCATCTCTAAGAGCATGAGCTGCACCAGTGACAACAGCCATTTGACCTGAAAAATACGACCGTAGTACGCTTTCCATTCCTGCATCTACCTGAGCCAGAGCACTATTTCGAGTTAATGCAGACAAAACAGGTACTTCCCACCAAGTATCAATGCCTAATCGTAAAAGCTGATATCCATATTTAGAAAGAGCATGCACAATCCGTCGTTCTTTTCGAAGTATAGAAAATTCTGCTTCACTTATACTCAGTAGTTCTCTAACATCTTGCCGTATCTTTTCAGCAGCAAAAGGAACTTCACGATCTCCCATAAGCAAAAGCTCCGCCCCAAACCAATCTGCATACCGTCGTGCTATTTTGATTTCATAGCCTTTTAACTCCTGTTCACCAGTGTAAAAATCAATTCGTTCTCTTGATTGAAATCCCTGCTCCAAACAAACTTGCAGCTCATCTAAAATGGTTTCAAGAGCTCGTTCTAGGTTTTCATTTCCCTCAACAAGTATTCTTTCGGGAGAAAAACGTTTCAAAGCTCTCTCAAGTTTTTCAGGTCCATTTATATCATCATGTCTTAAACCAATAAGCAGCAGTTCTCGCATAAATCATCTTTAAAAGGCTGTAGAATAGCTAAAAACAATAACCAAGGATAGTCTTTCAACATAAATATTAAGAATATTGATACACCAAACTAGTTCTAATTGCTTCCAGCTTAGGGAGCCAACGTTATTTTCAGGTTACAGACACCTCCAAAACCGCATACCCCTAACTGGAATGCGAAACTTTGTTATACTTGCCACATGACCAAGGATCTATTCAAACTCAGAAAAATTGCTTGGCTCACACCAACGCATCAGATCGTCCTATTGATCATCGCCTTTTTAGGATCAGTATATTACTTCATAGATGCAGACAGCTTGCATCTGCAGTGTCACATCGTTTAAGCATACTCTTACGTGACTCATCTGCATCAACCTTTAATAAAAAAACTTTATCAAATAGGTCCAAATCTTCGCCTTGGTTTGACGTCATGCCACACAAGAAAATGGTTTTTTCTCCGTACTTATTGAGTAAACTTTCTAAGTTCTTTCTATTCCAATTCCAAGAATGCTCCCTATACCAATCTGCATCTTCATTTGGATTTGGTAGCACCTTATTACCTGTTTTTTGATTAAACCAGTTTGCAAGACCTGGCGCATGATCAGAATCTGCAAAGACATAACCTCTTTTTTCTAACAATTTCCCTACAGTTGTTTTGCCTGATCCTGGGATTCCAGTGATGAAGTATTTCATAATTATTTTCAGGTTCAATAAAGAAAAACAAAATGCATTAGACATCAAACACCTCAACTACCTTTTTTAAGCTATCTTGTAATGAGTTGAGTCGATCGGGTTCAATTTTATTGGCTTCTATATTTTCTATGGGCCAGTAAAGTTTTTCCAATTTTGAGAAAGATTTAATCCTTCGAAATAGATCTGGATCATCAGCATTATATGCAGTCAGAAGTTTTTCAAGAAAAACATCGTTCAGTGGAGTACAAAAGTTTGCAATTAGTGTGAAGTCCATTGTAGATGCATTCTGTGAAACTTCACCAAAATCAATGATACCTGAGATATGCTGTTGCTTATCATCCCAGTAGATATGGCTATCATAAAGGTCTGAATGTACCACACCTCTCTTATGCTTGAAGTTGTTTTCATTTGCTTCGAATTCTAACAAGAATGCTGAAATGGCCTTCTTCACCCTTGGCGAGAACTTGGGTAGAAGGAGTTCATTTATTTGCTTTTGGAGTTTATCAAAGCCAGGTCTATAAAAATGATCTCTATATTTCGAAATGTGAGTTATTTCAAAAGATGATGCATGCAGTTTTGCTAAAAATACTCCAAGATCCTTTGCGATAATATCTTTTTGCGTTTGACCAAGTGAGCCAAATAAATCTGCAGTGAGTTGCTGACCCCTAATCTTCTCATAACCGAGAACTCTATCTCCAAAGAAAATGAACTTTGGTATTCGTAGGGGTGAGACCATGCAGAATTCATCTAAAAACTCTTTTTCTCTCCTGAGCATACTCCAAACTTCTTCCCTTCTAGGTAATTTAAAAATATATTTATCATTAATTTCATAAGCAAAGTTATCAAAACCATCGTCAAAATACTTCCATTCATGAATCTCTTCCTTTAAAAGCTCTTGAATCTTGAGTAAATGTGTTTCTTGGATTTTATCTTTGTATAGTGTGATAATTCTATATTGTTAGACTGATTGATAATACAGGAAAGTTATGAACATTGTGAACATTCCCAAAGAAGAGGATTAGGTTTTTGAACGAATATTCAGATAACATCAATTAAGGAGAGCCATACTTTTTTGCAGGTTAAAATCGTTATTGCCAAGTTGGATGGTCAAACTTTTTAGTATTTAATTCAAATACTCCTTAATCTCCTCAATGTGCTTCTCCACGTTTGGAGCAGCATTCAACATGCCACCAATACAATGCACTATCGCATAAAGGTTCAGCCTGTTCTCAATGCCCTTAAAATCAAACATCTCAGGATAGAACTCTTGATACCAATCCAAAAGCTTTGCATAATCCTCCTTCACAACAAATTGTTCCGCATACTCAGAGGCATATTTCTTTGGATTCCTCACCATCCTCTTCACCAAAACCATCTGATAATCGAGTGAAAAAGCTTTGCACCATTCAAAATCTAAAAAGCCAACAATTCTGCCATCTGAAACAAGGAAGTTATCAAAATGAATATCCCAATCAACAAGGGTAATTCTTGCTTCCTCAAGAAGACTCTTATTCTCATCTAAAAACTCTCGAAGGCTTGCAATCAAATCTTCTGGCAATAAATCCTGTTTCTCAAGTTCCTTCAGACCATCATTGATCTGTGAATAAATGAATGATTGCCATGTACCTTCAAACTCACCACAAGGCATTTTGTTAAGAATCTTCAGCATTCCACATATCTGTTCAATATAGCTGCGCCTTTGGTATTCATCAGCCTCATGCCAAACATCATACAAGTTATCACCCTGAATCTTATGATAGATAAAGAAGACTATCTCAGCTAACTCATCTGCTGCGTTAGTATAGAGAATATCTGGAACGGGCAGCTTGCCCTTAAACAATCCACAGTAACGAATGTCCTTCCTCAACAAAGCATTGTTCTCCTTAACCTTGCTCACCTTCAGGATGTACTTGTCATCCACAGAGTAAATATCATTCATGAAGCCAACATCAACCTTCTGGATATCACTAACATCTCCAAGTCCAGCTTCAAGGAAGATTTGCTTTATTGCTGTTTTATTCATGGAGAGATTATACATCAAACAACCAACATACTCTTACAAAGAGTTCTAATTGCGTCCAACCGGGGGAGTCAATTTTATTTACGGGTTAAATCGATCATAGCCAAGCTGGATGATCGAACTTTTGCTATACTCCAAACATGAAGAAACTTCCTATAAAATTAATAGGTGTACTCATTCTGACATTAGCAATCTACCCTTCGGTTAGTTTTGCATTCACAGATACTAGCGGACACCTAAATGAAGACGCCATCAATACCATTGAAATAAATGGCATTGTCGAAGGCTACTCAAATAACACTTTTCGTCCCGACATCCCAATCAATCGTGCAGAGTTCACCAAAATAATTATTGGGAGTTTGTATCCCAATGAAACAGAAATCAGATCAGGGTGTTTTTCAGATGTAGCAAACGAGTGGTTTGCAAAATATGTTTGTTTAGCAAAGGAAATGGAAATCATCTCTGGATATCCAGATGATAGCTTTATGCCAGGAAATGAGATTAACCTAGCAGAAGCACTCAAAATCTTGATTGAAGCTAACAAACTAGAAACCTTCACCGAAAGTGATATTTGGTATGAACCCTATTTTGAATACGCAGAAGATAGAAATTTACTTGATGGAGTAGAAACAGATGTTTCTCAATCCTTAAGTAGAGGAGAAATGGCACAATTAATCGTGAACTTTGAGAATTATATTGAAAACTCTGGAACATACACCTTTGAAGATTACGGCATCAGTTTTAACTATCCTTTTGGCTGGGTGATCAATTTTGAAAGAAGCCATAGTATAGAAATCAGTCCCGTAAATTGGGAAGACTGCATGTGTGGACCTCCTCAACTACCCAGCATAAGTGTAAATGACAAGGATGAAATGAGCATCGATGATTACATAGAGCTCTACGAAGAAAGTGAATACATAGATGACTTGCAAATTGGTGAAACACTCTTTGGAGAAAACTTATTCACAACTATGACGTATTATTCAGAATCCATGCTGGGCTATGAAGAGGAAAACTTCTACCTAATAGAGCTGGATCAAACGTTCATTTCTGTCAGATTAGGAACCTATGATCTAGAAACCATGAGTATAGTTCTAGAATCAATACATGCTCATTAAAGCAGTTCTAATTGCTTCCAACGTGGGGAGCCATTTTCATTTACAGACTAAAGTCGATCATAGCAAAGTTGGATGATCGAACTTTCTGAAACACATATCTTCCTATTTATACCCATTTTTGGTATAATGATGGGATAGAATTAACCCGAAAAATGGCTGAGCAGGAACACAATCGCGGAAAGGAAAGAACTCAATACCTTGAGGACGTGCTTAGTAAATTAAGGCTTGATGAGCCAAGTGGTCTTCTAACACGAGTATCTTTAAGAGGACATTCTGTGCAAAATGTCAGAAAACGCTTACCCATAATTGATTCCCTATCTCAACAAGGCTGGGACCCTGAAACTGTCCTTAACGCAAAAAAGGGAGATACTCTTCACAATGTGACTGGAGAAACCTTTGCAGTGACTCGCAGAGTGGGTGATACAGTTTTTATTGTCAATGATATGGGACATGAAGGACAAATATCCTGCTCACCAAAAGAACTTAAAGCTAAAAAATACGAATACCAAACAAGCGATCCTAGAAAAATCCAAGTATTTGATATGGCCTACAACGATGATTCAGTAGACACAGTCGAATTTATCGATGGGCTAGTTAGTTCAATTCCAACTCAATGCCTAGATGTCTTTCAAGAAATTCAAATTCAAAAGGAAGCTCAAACAGGAGGAGGAAAAACAAGAGTTGAAGCTTCACTTTTTTCAAATAGTTCGGTAATCGTCATATATGTGGACCCAGATATTTATAATTTAGAGGAAAGTAAGAAAACACTGTTCCATGAAATTGGTCACGCGGTTGTGAGATACTTACGAGGAAGCACAAATCCTGGTGAAAGATGGAAAAAAGCAATGGCAGACGATGCCACCCCTATATCTGAATACGCATCAAAAACTAAATATCCAAACAAAGGCGACAATGGAGAAATAGAAGATTCTGCTGAATCATTTATGATTTATGTAAGTGCTGATGGTGCATCTGACTCCAATACATCAAGATTAAGAGAAATGGCGAGTAACAGATTTCGCATTTTAGACGAAGTGTTTCAAGTATTAGCTCAAAGACAAGTAGAGAGTATAATCACAACCCTAAGAAGACAAATTTTTGGTGGAACAAGTATTTTTGATAAAGCAAATTAACTAGATCAGTGCGGTTCTAATTGCATCCAACTTGGGGAGCCATTTTGAAATTCAGTCCCACATCGTGGGAGTGGATTTTAAACCTGCCTTGCAGGTGGATGAGAACCATCCCGAAGGGACTGGTTCAGATGCTGATTAGGAACGAGAGTCGCGCCGTGCTTGCACGAGCATGACCGAGTGACGACATCAGTAAAACCCGCCAACGGCGGGGATAATCCAATCGGGGGAGCCAACTTCTTTTTCAACTTACAGACACCTCCAAAATCGCCTCCCCCTAACGAGAATGAGAGACTTTGATATAGTTTTGAGATAATTAGATGTTTCATTTAACCCTCTCCTCTTCAGGACATTCCTGAAATCTCATAGACTGACGTGCCGAACTTTGTAGGTCTAAATAGACTCTAAACAAAGTACATGTATCCCCTAAGTTTGCTGGGACAGTCCAGTCCCTTCGACAATTCTCATCCTCTTGTACCAATTGCCAAGTCGCTCCTGTCTCATCAGATAAACTCAAATAAATTGTAACTGCACTAGCATTGTCTTCATCCACAAGTTTAGTTACAAAGCGTTTTGCTGAAACTGTTTTGATAGGCCCACCTAAAATACCTTCACCCAATATCTCTACAATATCATCACTAAATTCATCTGTTGGTGTACTGCGCTCTAACTTACCCATAACATGGTCTCTAGCTGAATCTAATTCCAATGGAAGTGTACATATATCGGAATCATCAGCCTGGACTGGTCCAGCAGCAAGCAATCCGATCAGCGGTAAGATTTTTCTGAGTGACATAATTGGGGGGGTCATTTGTCTAATTGTGATAAAGAATTTTCTAATAAAAATAAGGTTTTGCTCCCAAAGCTGGGGGTAAAACCTCTGTTTAATTCAGAGAGAACGGTCAAACCGTTTACACATACTATTTTAGAGCGCCAAGTTTGCGCCTGAAGGCCTTATTCATTACCTTCTCTAACTGTTTTGCTTAACTTTTAACTAAGCATGGCGAACAATAGCCCCTTTGCTGGGTTTTGTCAAGTTGTGTTAACTTAAAGCTTTAAAAGGCAACAAATCACATCTGCTCATACTTGAAAAGTTTAACTGTGACTCAATAGTATTGCGGTTTCAATTGCTTCCAAATTGACCTGAGTAGGTTCGAAGTTTATGCCGTTTAGTGTAAATCCAATCGAGGGAGACATTTTGAACTTCAGATTGAACTCGATTTAAGCCAAGCTATATGATCGAATTTTTGCTATATTTTTCCTATGAATGAAATAATTCAAAACAAAAACAACTGGTACATTGCGGAGATTCTTGAAGAATGTGTCTCAAAAAAACCTGACGAAACTAACAATGTCGTGTGGGGCAACTATCATCTGATTCAAGCAAAATCGATATCAGAAGCATATGAAAAGGCAGTCAAAATAGGTAAAGAAGGAGAATTTGAGTTTACCAATGAAAACAATAAAGAAATGCGATGGGTTTTCTTGGGTATTGGTGAATTGCTACCTATTTATGAAGACATCGAAGATGGTGCAGAGATTATGTGGACAAACTACGGCGCTCTTTCTAAAAGAGAAATACACAAAATATTATCGTCAAAAGAAGCTATCTTTGATAAGCTAAATATCAACTAATGCAGTTCTGATTGCGTCCAACTTGGTGAGCCAACTTGTATTACAATCTCAGCAAATAAAGTAAATCAAATGGTAATTTTAGAAAATATATTTGGCTTCGGGTTTGCTATCGGCTTCATCATCTTAGTCATAAGTATGTTTCAATTGTCAAAGTTAGAAAAAAACTGGGCCATACTCTTCACATCATGGGAAATATTTAGAATAGCAAGAGAAGAAAAGAAAAAACCAAACAAGAAAAGAGGTGAACTACTAAGAAGGATAAAGTATTCAATGATATTCTCTATAATCTGTTTTCTAGGTTTCGGAACTCTTCAATGGATCAACAGCATTAATTAACCCGATTCAGAAAAGGAAAATGAACAAACAAACATTTCTTCTATCAACGGGCTGGATCCTGTTTGGACTGCTCAGCTTGAGCCTTATATTTGGATTCAGCTGGTCGAAAACCTACCTTTCAGAGCTTCCACAAGTCGTCATCAATCAAGCTGAAAAAATATCAAATGGAGAGCCCTACTGCTTTGTGGTTCCAATCACAGGAGTTTTTGCATATGAAAACCACCTAGTCAACAGGATACCAATCTCTTCTTTCATCGAGAAAGAAACCTTCTCTCCCTACCCTGCGCTTATTGACCGACTCATCAAAGGTGAGCACCCTAATTGGCTTGAAAGACCCTTTCACTTTGGCCTTGTCATTGAAGGAGTCTCCTTTCAATGGAGTTTTAAAAATAAGAGCTTTTATGAAAATGGAATAGGTGATTTTGACTTTAGCGATACAAAAAATCTCCCCACTGAATGCCTGACTAGCAATACAGAGTGAAAATAAAAAAAGAAAAAATCCTGCTGAAAGATCTTTTATTCAGTACTGAAAAGATTGAAGCCATTGCCTCATTAATCAAAGAGGCATATCCAGCATTTCAAAACTTAGAATTCACCACAGTCGTTACCGAAAGGTTTCCTGAATTAGAATTAAAGGAGCGAATGGTTTGGACTCGTGAAGGATTCAAACGCTTTCTACCTAATGACTACAAAGTAGCAACAGACATTCTTCTTGATGCCTTACCTCCTATCTGTGACCCCAGAAAAACAGACAATGACTTTGGAGAATTCACATTAATGACTTTCTGTGATTTCGTAGCTGCCTACGGCTGCTCATTGGAAGATTTAGACTATTCGCTAAACGCACTTGAGGAGATCACCAAACGATGTAGCTCTGAAGACTCCATTCGATTCTTCATCAACGCATTTCCTCAAAAATCTCTCTCAAAAATGGAGGAGTGGAGCAAAAGTGAAAATTATCACGTGAGACGATTAGCCAGTGAAGGCTCTCGCCCCAAACTGCCCTGGTCCCAAAAAATCAATTTGAGCTCAGAAGAAGTCATCAAAAGAGTCTTAACTAATCTTTATATGGATCCCACACGCTACGTTGTACGATCTGTAGCGAATCACATGAACGACATCAGCAAAGATGATCCAGAACTAGTGATAAGAACATTGAAGAACTGGAAAGAATCAAAGAAACAGAATTCAAAAGAAATGGACTGGTTGATTTCTCATGCCCTGCGAACCTTAGTTAAAAAAGGAAATCCAGGAGCGCTTGAACTCTTGGGCTACCCCAGCTCACCAAAAATAGAAGTCAGTCAGTTTAAAATACAAACACCATCAGTGAAAACTGGATCAGCACTAGAGTATTCATTCCAAATCGAATCACATGAAACTCAAAACCTTATGATTGATTACAAAATTCACTTCAAAGATAAAAAAGGAAACTTAAGACCCAAAGTTTTCAAGATAAAGAAGACTCAAGTCAAAAGAGGTGAAAAACTATTGATCACAAAAAAACACCCTCTAAAGATAATGACTACAAAAAAACTTTACCCGGGAATTCATAAAGTAGAACTTCAAATCAATGGACAAGGCTTTGAAGGAGGTGAATTCAGATTAAACTAAGAATACAACTAAGCATTTTTTATATTATGAACTACAAAATCATTTTCTGGGATAATGATGGCACTCTAGTCAACACTGAGGTCCCCTTCTTTATTGCCACTCAAAAGGTACTCGCAAATGAGAAAATCGAGTTCACTGAAGAGTGGAACTCACGCGAGTGTTTAGGAAAAGGTAGAAGTGCCTTTGACCTAGCCAGAGCAGCAGGAATTAACGAAGAAAAAATCCACGAGATGAGAGCTGAAAGAAACGATCTCTACTTTCATGAGCTCAAACAAAGCGTTGAAGTGATTGAAGGAGTAGTTGATACATTAGAAGAACTATATGGAAAAATTCCGATGGGGATCGTCACTACAAGCCCTCGACAACATTTCAATCAAATCATGAAAGCAACAGGATTAAGAAAATACTTTGACTTCTTTATTTGCAATGAAGATGTTGAACATGTGAAACCCCACCCAGAGCCCTACTTAAAAGCCTGGAAAGAAAATGGCTACGCAAAAGAAGAATGTTTAGTTATTGAAGATACAGAACGTGGAGTCACTGCGGCTAAGGCAGCGGGACTAAGCTGTCTTCTTTATAGCCCCAACCCTGAAGAACATACTCAGAGCCAAGCTGATAAAGTCATAAGAAACTCACGTGAGATTCTTGATTTTATCAGATAAACCCTTCCATGTGAGCGACTTTGGCAAACTTGCTGTGAAACCAGTTACTCCTTTCCACAAAGTTTGTCCCGCCAACAACTCTTCAAATTGAAGCATCAGCTCTTCTTCTGGAACACTCAAAACCTGTTCAAGCTCACGGTCTAGTTCATCTTGAGGAGCATCAAGCTCTTGTAACCTGCTGAACAAGTCCAAAGGCATATATTCTGGCAAATCAAGCTTAAGCTGGTCAGCAATCTGACGACCAATAAAACTTGTACAGTTATCTGAATCTTCACGAATTGGTAATCCTAAAGCACGTGCTCTCATTCTTGACTGATAAATCTGTCCTTTCAAAGAACCATCTCGTATATCACTAATTTTTTGCTGAATTGAGTCAATTCCTTCAGGAGAAACTAATTTTGAAAGATCCACCTCACCTTGAACCCATTTAAAATCTCCATCGCCTACTGTCATAGACGCAGGCAAACCCTCACCCATCATTTTTAAACCATAGGCATTCACACCTTTCCCATTCGGCCCTCGTGTTCCTGGAAGCTTATCAACTCCAGATCCAAATTGATAAATATTACCGTTCAATTCATACCATAAACACCCCCAAGGCACACTTCGTCGTCCAGCCTCACCAAAAAGAACCCTCAGCTGTGATCGAGAGGTTCTAACCCGTTCTTGAAAAGCCAATGATCGTACCAAACCATAAGCGATAGAGGGAGCCCCCTCCAACGGGGCAAAAGTTTCATTTGTTTCCATAATCTCATAATTTATTCACCAGCAGCTCTCTTAGAAGCCCTTTGAATCCAAAATAGGAAGCTGAATACATAAAAGACTACAGCTCTATTCTTCATTCCGTCAATAGTATTACCCCTCACAAGTATAATCCTCAGGATCAATTTGATCGTAAGTGAAGATCGTAGGATTAGAGTCAAAATCCTCCCTCCAAATATCCACCACCTCTGTATGATGGGCAAAAATCACTTGGCCCGCTTCTTGAAGCTCAAGGAATTCATCAATCAATAATTGTAATTCTTCACGGCCCGACTCCTCAAACATCACCTTTTGAGGAACAAAAACAGTGTAAGTATAGATTCCATCTGGCTCTATATAGTTCTCAAGAATACCAACAAAATCAGCTGAGCTTTTAAAGTGACATGAACCACGTGAACCCCAATCATCCATAAATTGATTAGGACCCGATCCCACATAAACCATATGTGCCTCTTTAGACTCATCATGCAAATGAAATTCATCTTCAGTAAAGCCTGAAGGAATCCATACACCAATACTCGTCATATCGCGCGAGAAATCCCCATTAGTATGACTAACAGAAACTCCACCCGTTAATATATTTGGATGCCAAGTGAAATCATGGAGACGTCCTGTTTCACCATACTGCAATCGATCATATTGTGCTGGATTATCCCATTGAAAACCCGTGCTATCGCTTACATAATCCGTCACCTTAGCTGCAATAAATCGAATATCCGCTAAGTTATTTCCACTTGTAACATCATCCAGCTCTTCAGAAGCCCCTTCTTGATGAACATCAATCTCAAAATCAAAATCCTCAACAAGTCGATTCATTAGATTTTCTGGATCACAAGATTCAGCGCCCATAAACCACTCATAAGAAGCCTGAAGGTTAAAAGCAATTCCAGAATCTTTTACCATTTCTGCCACCTTTAGAAGATCTTCACTTTTTTTCTCATAAACATCACAGTCGATGTACATTTTTCTATCTTCAATATGACCAGCAAAAGTCACATAAACAGGAACTTTTTGTTCTTCCACATCTAAAGGAAGAATCTCTACATTGTTCTCTACCGTAGAGAATTCCGTGCTGGAGCATCCAGCAAAAATAAGCATGCCAAGCAATAAGCATCCAAGTAGTTTTTTCATAAAAACAAATGTTAATTCAAATGTAATGAACTGTAACAAAAGCTAATACCGCTTACGTCGTCTCGATTTCCCCCCTGATCTCCTTTTAGTATCCACCTTTGGAAGGTCTGGTAGCTTTGGCAAAGGCAAGACTGGCAAAGTCGTTTTAATCAACTTTTCAATGGCCTTCACATCTCGGCTTTGTTCTGGGCAGGCAAAAGAAATAGCACGTCCTGAATGAGAAGCTCTTCCAGTTCTTCCGATCCGATGAACATAATCCTCTGAGTTATCAGGAAGGTCATAGTTAACAACCAGTTCAATTTCAGTCACATCAATACCTCGAGCGGCAATATCTGTAGCCACAAGCACTCGATACTTTCCTTTTTTGAAACCTTCCAACGCCTCTCGTCTTTGATTGAGAGACCGGTTTGAATGAATTTCTGCAGCATTATGACCAATTTTATTTAGGACTCTTGCAATTTTCTTAGCTCCATACTTTGTGCGACTAAAAACCAAAACCGTTCCCTTATACTGTAAAAGCAATTCCGTAAGGAGTGCCATTTTTTGATTTTTTGGTACCACAAATAGTTCCTGTTCCACCTGTTCAGTTGTTGTTCCAGCAGGAGCCACCTCAACACGAAGAGGTTTGGCCATATACTGACGAGCAATTTTAGATATTTTTGCTGGCATGGTTGCTGAAAACAACATGGTTTGTCGTGCTTTTGGCAAACCATTCATAATTTTTTTAATCTGAGGCTCAAATCCCATATCTAGCATTCGATCCGCCTCATCTAAAACCAAAACTCCAATGTTCTTTAAATCGAAAGTTCGCTGCTCCAAGTGATCAATCAAACGACCGGGAGTTGCAATGATTACATTAGGTTTAGCCTTTAAAGCTCGAATCTGAGGTTTAATATTAGTACCTCCAATAATCACTGTGGTTTTTAAACCAACAGGACCTCCTACCTTTCTAAGGGTTTCCTCAACCTGTAACGCAAGCTCACGAGTGGGACAAACAACCAAACCTTGTTGTTTATAAATTGAAAGGCGTTGGATCATTGGAATTGAGAAAGCCAAAGTTTTTCCCGTTCCGGTTTGAGCGATCCCAATCATGTCTTCCCCCTGTATCCCAATGGGAATTGCCTTATATTGAATCGGTGTCGGAGTATGAAACTTCAAGCGCTTAAGCTGTTTCAAAAGTGCGGGGGCTATTCCTAATCCGTAAAAGCTATCGTGTGTATTATTCATATGACTGCAGCATAGCCTAATTTTGACATTATGGCTTGAAAAAGCTTCAATGAAAGCTAATAAACATTTTTTTATGCACCTTGCTCCTCTAGCACTTGTACTTGGACTCAGTTCAAACCCAGCCATTGCACACACTCCAGATTCAACTGACTCTTGTAAAGAAGTTCTAATTGGAGATACAAATAAAGAAATTGAAATTGATGATTTAAGTTGTGATCTATTAAGTGATTTAAATATTCATGTGATCAGCATTAATACTCAAGTTTGGGAAATCAACGGATTAAACATAAGCATTCCTTGTCTAGATGATGGAGGAACTCACACCCCAGAAATTGCAAAGGATTTTCATTTAAGATTTGAGACTATAAATACAGATCAAGGCACTTGGGTCCTTTGGATGAACAACGATCAGTTCAGCCATTCTATTCAGTCAACAGGAAGCACCGTCACTCACATTGATGAAACCGCCATTGCAGAAATCTGCAAACAATAATGCTATACTTTGGGCATGAATCTTTCATTTGACCATTGGCTCGTCATCATCAGCTCAGCCATTATTATGGGAGGTGCTTATGCCTACATTCGTGACACATTAAAAGGTTTGACCAAGCCCAACCGTGTCACTTGGGGAATGTGGTCAATTGCACCCTTAATCAGCGCCATTGCTGCTTTATCTGCCAGTGTTGACCCATGGTCTACCGTTAGAGTTTTCTTAGCAGGATTGCTCCCTTTAATCATTTTCATGGCTTCATTCTTGAACGAAAAAAGTTATTGGAAACTCAGTAAATTTGACTACGCATGCGGATTCTCATCTCTACTAGCTTTGATAGTGTGGAGTTTAGCCCACTCGCCCTCACTCGCTATTCTTTTTGCAATTCTTGCTGATATTTTCGCTGGAATCCCCACTTTCAAAAAAGCCTGGTCTCACCCTGAAACAGAAACACCTACTATCTTTTTTGCCGGGCTCATTAGCGCCTCACTCATCTTCCCCACTCTAGAGATTTGGGACATTGAACACGCCGGTTTTCTAATGTATTTACTCTTCCTCAATTCAGCCTTTATCTGGGCAATAATGCGAAAGAAAATATGAAAAATTCTACAATTTTTTTAAAAACTCCACTCTAAGCACAATCGCTGAACCATTGATTTTACAATCAACTTCTTCAGGATCATCCGTTAGCTTTATTTTACTCACTTTAGTCCCACGTTTGATCACTCGAGAGGTACCTTTAAGCGTGAGATCTTTAATCAGCGTCACACTATCCCCTGTTTGTAGAATGGCACCATTGCTATCTTTCACAATCAATTCTGTTTCTTCAAGCTCCTTTCCATGTTGACCATCTGAACATTCACACGCTTCCATCATTTCCCACTGACTTGAACAATTTTCTTGCTCACAAATGCTAAGCTCCTCAGCCTTAGCTCCGCAGCTTCCTTTACATACAAAATGAGACATATCAGGTCGGTTAATTGCATGCATCCTAGCACATTGACAAGTTTTAGGTATAGACTTGTAGTCTCAAACTAAAAACACCGTATGAGAGAAGCTAATTTATTCACGAGTGACATCCATTTTGGAGGGCACCCAAGTAAAGTCGAGGAGGAAAAGGTTCGACAAGCCTTTGAATCCATTGGACCTTTCTTGGCTCAATATAATATTCAAATAGATCAACTTATCTTTGGTGGAGACACCGTTGAACATTTGATGGGAGGCCTTGTACCTGATACCAATGGAGACAAACAAGCCTACGCACGAGATATCATACGAGATCAAGTTCAACTCGGCTAAGGAAAAGTATATCATAGCCTCATGAACCAGCTCTCCATTGGACTCTCTGACGAAATCGAACCCACGTGTGAATGGCTTCAATTGGAGCAGCTTATTAATGATCGTGGTTCAAAATATAGCGTGACAGCTGGACGAGTAGAAAACAAAGAAGAACTGAAAGCTTTTCTAAAGAAAGTGAAGAAAAACAAAAAATACGCCAAGGCCACTCACAACACCTACGCCTTCCGCATGCGGAATGAAACTCAACTCGTAGAAGGAAAAAATGACGATGGCGAAACGGGTGCAGGAATGGTGATTCTAAGAATGATTCGTAAAACGAATCGTGTGAATATCGTCGTGGTCGTTACCCGTTGGTATGGTGGAGTGAAATTGCATGCTGATCGATTCAAGCACGTTCAAGACTCCAGCCAAGTCATACTAAAAGAGCTAAAATAAAAGAGACCCCAATGAGGTCTCCTTTATCAAGTTGAACAAATTAATTACTCAAACATTACAGGCACAACCGCTCGGTCGTACTCATTTTCATCGGCATCAAGAAGGTACACTTCTACCGTTCCTTCTCCCCCACCTCCAACGAAGTAGTAAGAAGATCCAAAGTCAAAGTTACCATCACTATCTGTGTTCCATTTAGACTCAGAGTTGTAGAGTCCATCTGAACCATATGAAGTCATATGGATAGTAGCATCAGGTGAATTTGTCGTTCCTGTCACATTGAATGGACTAGAAAGACTGTCTCCTGAAGCTGGAGTAAGAATGGTGATTTCATCACCTTGAACGGCTTCCGCTGATTCAGCAGCAGGAGCATCTGTAGTTCCTTCCTCAACGGTTCCAGAAGAACACGCTCCGAAAGAAAGCATAATGAGCGTCATAAACGCGAGTAGTTTTTTCATATAGAAAAATTAAATGGCCAATGATCCCATTCTACACTAATTACTTTCTTCTAGATAATCTTCAATAACCTGCAATACGATGCTAAGATTTTAGACACAGAAAAAAGCCAGGAAAACCTGGCTTTTTTCTAATGGTTTCGAGAATTAACGTGTAACGCTAATTGTTTCACTTAGCTCTGCACTTGGTGCAGCAACGGTAACTCGAGAATCAGCTGATTGAGAAATATTGTACCCTGTATTGTAAGTTGTACAATCAGTGTAAGCAGCACCTGTAGCGGTTGGATCTGCTGGCATTTCAGCAAGATAAGTAGGCACAAGGTCAGAACAAATATCAATTTGACCTGTTCCACTTCCTACGACAGTTGCAGTAGTTGTGATACCTGTTGGAAGAGCACCTCGATTGTCGATTGCATATTCATGCACTGCATCAAGAACGGCCTTCACATCAGCATCACGCTGAGTGTTATTGGCTTGGGAAATTTGTCGAGCTGGGTTAATTGCAACAATTACAATTCCAGCAAGAATGGCAATAATTACAATCACCAACAAAACTTCTACAAGGGTAAACCCTTTTCGTTTCGAAGTTAAATTCATGCGGCGGGAGCTAAAAAATAAGTAGTTATAGGCTAACTTACTCTGGACGCTTTGACAAATTCAAATATCTATCCCAGTCAATAACAGGCAGATTAATTTGAACTGAAGACTCCATTTCGTCAACCGGATCATCCCAGCCACTTCTATAAACAAGAACTTCAGTAAGAGAAATCACAAAAAGCAATAAACTCACTCCAATGAGAATGTAACTCTTATTCGACATACAAACGGAGGTTTAAGGAAACATTAGGACGTTCAAGATCTGACTCGTCTAAGGATGAAAGTGACGCGTATTCAAAAGAATCGATTCTTAAGTAATAAGGCATACTTTCAAGCCCACTCATTAAATTTACCAACTGATCATAAGACCCATAAGACTGAACTTCATAAACCAAACTATTACTCCCCGTACCATCCACTCCTGAGGCTGCTTCATCTGAAGATAAACTCAGCTTCATTCCCAAAGACTGTCCCAAAGATTCAAGCTCCGATATAAAAGCAATGTAATCCAACTCATCATCTGGCCTAAGGTCATGAACAAAGGCAATCGCCTCTTCTGTGTTTTCTGTATATAACTGCAAGCTACTTTCAAAGTTAGGCTGAACTTCCTCAGCATTAATCATGAACTGATTTAAAATTTTAATTTCATCATGAATAGAACGCACAGAATAACCAACCACCCCCATAATAAAAGTGGAAAAGAAGAGAACCACAGCCCCTAATCGGGCCATAGACTGAGCGCGTTTATTCAGTGGTGCTAGTTCCATAATCAGGTAATTGAGTAAAGTTAAGTCTTATGTTCATCTGGAAAGAAATATTACTTTTTTGATCATAATTTGAAATAGGAAGTACGGACTCATCAATTAAAAGAGAATCCTCAAAACTGTTCTGTAACTCAAGTAAAGTTTCACGAGTGTCAGCCACCCCATGAAGATCTAAAATTAAATTTGCATCTTCAAATCCAAGCTTGGTTACCGTTACACCCGCAGGAACAAGAGCCATTACTTCTTCCAAAGTGGATGAAACTGAGAATAATGCCGCATCAATTGAACTCAATGCAGCCACCTCGTCATTAAAAATGGTAAGTGCTTCTTGAATTTCTTGATAACGTGTTCCAAATAATTTTCTTTCTACATTCACCTTCTGAACCTCTAGGCTCAAACGATTATAATTCAATATCTGATGAAGATAGGTCATGTATGAGGCCATTCCCAAGCTAGCCGACATAATAAGAACCAAGCCAATACTAATAAACAGGGAAAGCTGTTGGTTTCTAACCTTTGATCGTAGAGATGATGGCAATAAATTTACAGTCGTAGAGTCTTTATAAACTAACGCTCGCTTAGCTACACCAATACAATGTGTGAAAAAGACTGAATACAGCTGATTCTCAAGAAAATCATCTTCACGCTTAATGAATCGAGATTCCTCCACTACCAAACCATTCTTGGGGTCTCCAGCCTCAATGGCTATCTCTTTAAAGAACATTTTAGCCAGATCCATGGATCCAGAAAGTGTAGAGAACTCACCTGTCAAAACTACACTTGAAAGCAAATGAGCTTCATCTCCTAAATCTTGTTCAATAATTTTTTGTCCTTGTTTGAAACGCCGATTCACAAACTTTTTCATTTTATTTACATTCTCTTTCTTTTTCAGTAAATCAGACCAGTGTTGAAAATAGTTTTTACTGGCCTCCTTTTCGGTTCCAGTGAGCTCTTTCAGAAGAGAATTCATCCCTTCATTTGAACTAAAAAAAGAAAGCACCTCATTGCCATTCATTAAAAGGTAATTGCTAGAAAGTGCATTCAAATCAATCACCAGTTTCAATCGTTCACCAGTTAAATTACCTGTTAGACCTGAAGACAAAGCGTCCATTTCAATACCAAAGATGAATGGTGTGACTCCCAAAGCCTGCATAACTCGAGCGTATCGATCAGCCTGTTCTTTTGAAATTGCAGCAAAAACAACGCTAAGCTCACCTGAACCACTCGATTTAGAAACTGAAAAATCCCAATAAACATCATCAATCGAAAAAGGAATGATCGTCTCTGCCTGAAGAGGAAGTGATTTTCGAATTTCCTTCACACTAAAATCTGATGGAAATGTAAAAGTATGAACAAAAGTAAGCCGAGAAGGAAGGATTAAAGCTGCCTTTTTCACCTTTCCAATTTTTGGATTCGCATTTGAAAACAGAGTCGCCAATGCATCAATCAAGCCCTGTTCGTCCTTAATCTCTCCATTTACAATTAAATTCTTTGGAAGATGAATCCGATTGTATGAAGACATCTTTGTCTTAGATCCTCTCGCTTGAAGTTCAACAAATTGAGCAAGGTGGTCCTTGAGTTCAATTCCTACAACAGAGCTGTTAAAGATTGGCATGGGTATGGATTGATCTTAGTTTAAGGAAGTTCACCCCAGGAAGACAAACTAAAATTATTTAATGTCCCCGAAACATTATAATTCGCTTCCGCTTGATAACGCTCTATCAGGTCATCCACAGTCGTAGTGATAAGAATAGTTTTAGGGTTTGCACCAATCACAGAAATTGAACACGTGCGTTGTGCCTCAAAAACAATGGTAGCTGAAGTGAAATTCAGATCTGATTCAAGACGAGTGATTGCCTCCTCTAGACAAGACTCCGCAATGTAATAGGAACGCGTCCCCTCTTGAGAATTATATTGAATTTCCAAAGTTGAAATTGAATTTTCAGAGAATGCAACCACAATGATTAATGTCACTAGGCTAATAACCAAGAGACTCACAAGTGCAGCTGAGGCGTGTCGTTTAGAAATCATGGGCGAAGAGATGAGGCTAAATGAAAGTCAACCGTTGCATCCTTTGTATCTAATTCAGATTCTACACTCACCACGGCATCCAAAACGATGTGATCTGGCGCCTTTTCACTTGAATAAACTTGAAATTGAAGAAAATCAAATCTCAAAGCACTACTATTAATCGTCACAGGGGAAGACGCCCCATACTGAATTTGAAGATTTCCATTTACCAAAGAAAGAACGGTAGGGTTCACCGCCACCGTATCCATGGTCAAAGATAAAACTCCATTTGGATCATTTAAGGTACTGCCTGGTAAATCTATAGAATCAGCCTGTAGCATTTCCGCTTGTAGCTTTGAACGGATCAAAGCCAACTCTGTAGACAAATCACTCTCTGTTGAAACCTGATGAGAAGAGTTAATGATCTGCAAACTAAAGGTAATAGCAACGGTCAGAAAAACCGCAAGCAATGCAAAATAGATAATAATTTCAACAAGTGTGGCTGCGGGTCTTTTTATCATGGCGTGTAGTTCACAGTTAAACTCTCTATTGAAGGCGTAGTAAATCCATCTGAAGTCATATACACAATAACCTGAATGTATTGGGTCCCACTTGCACCTAAATCAGGAATTATTGCGGTGCGCTTTGTATCAAAAAAACTAGCTCCCGTACCATCTGGCCCCACCCATTGAGCAGAATTTAAAGCAGAAAGACTATTCGCCGTTTTAACTTGAAATGAAGTAGTGCTTCCCGGTGCTTCTGTTAACTCCCAATCTAAATAGTTATAACGAGTATCAGATGATCCTGTATCCAAAGCTTGAGAAACATAGTTTCCACTACTTGCCACGCTAATATCTGCCTGACCAGTAATCACCAAACCTTTATTTGATGTCTCAGTTCCTACATACACACTGTCCCCATCCACACTCACACTTGTCCCTTTCCCACTTACATCTACGATATAGGACAATGAAGGGACCGTGGGACTCGTGACATTGATGACGGCTAAACCTTCGTTCACTTCATCTAAAGCAACGTAAAGATAACTTCCACTCACCGCCAAATCTTTGATTTCCCTACTTAGATCTAAAGTACTCAACACACTAGGAGCCAAAGGATTTGATATGTCCACCACTTGTAGCGAGTTACTTGTCGAATCAATCGCGACGTAGGCAAAAGCACCATAAATCCACATAGAATTCACTTCACTACCTACATCCAAAGTGGCAACAATACTTGGATTTTCTGGGTCTGAGACATCCGCGACTTGAAACCCTAAAGCAGAATCATCAACACCTAAATAAGCATAATTTCCAGAGACATCAACAGATCGTACTTTTTCCCCAAGATCAAGCGTAGAAAGTAAAGCTGGTTCTTCAGGATCAATCACATCAAATATCTTTAAACCACCCGATGCGTTTTCTACTCCCATGTATAAAGTCGTGCCACTTACTGTTATCTCATTTCCACTGCCTCCCACATTGATACTTTGTTCGAGCTCTACATCATTTGGATTACTTACATCTACAACCGCAAAACCATTACTACTTTTTTGAACCCCCACATAAAGCACGTCTCCATATTTATATACATAACGACCCTTCTCCCCTAGATCTACATGATCAATCGCCACAGGGTTTTGAAGGTCAGATATATCTACCACCTCAAGACCTTTATTGTTTTTATTTGCCGCGACATAAACATAATCCCCATCTACAAAAACGTCATTTCCGTGAGTTCCAATATCAGCTGAAACAAAGAAAGATCCTGCTTCTTCAATCACATCTAAGTTCAGCACACAATTATCTGCAGGAGGTACCGCTGAAGGCTGAGTTGTAGTGTTCGTGTGTGACCCACTATTGAATTCTGTACAAGTGGTCTGCATCCAATCGAAAGCGGTCCAATTAGTTAGATAAGTTGAAAGTGAAAGTGAACGTGGAAAAACCCCTTTATAGGTCCAGGTCACGGTTGACGTGATCTTCTTTGTATTAAGATCCAAGCTCCCGCCTGTATCTACAATATCTCCATTCCCATCACGATAAACATCATCAACAGCAATCGAACGAATGAAATATGAATCAATCACATCAGAACTCCCTTCGAAGCTCCACCCATCAGACTCAAGTGTTAAACCATGAGTGCCAGAGTTTAATTCTAGAAAGTCCTGATCTCTAATATTACGACTAGCTTCAATTCCTTCTTCTACATAAGTTTGAGCTTCAAGATCAACAATAACTCTTGCTTCACGTTGAAGTGTAGAAACACTCAGCATTACCACTCCAATCGAGAGTATCGCAAAAATCGCAACAGCAAAGAGAACCTCTATAAGAGAGAATCCAGATCTTTTGTGAAGTTTAATATTGAACCAGTCCAAGATTGCTGATGCTAATGGTACGAGTTTGACCCGAATCACTAGAGCTTAATACAAGGCTTCCGTAAGTCGTGGTCTCACCTTGTGGAGGTGAGAATATAATATCGGATCCACCGCCATTCAGCGAGATGTTCTCAATCGAAAGACTTGCCGGAAGAGTTTTAGAGAAATTTAAAGGATCAACTGCTGAGTAACTAGAGCCTTCAAATAGAATAAATTGATCGGATTCTAAATGTACTCCATGAGAAAGCCCCCCTTCCCCAGCGGCTGCTTTACTCTGAGCTAAGCGGAGCATGCTCACGACCTCAGTCGTTTGAGCATTTAGATCCGCACGCAAAATAGAAAGCCGTGAAAAGACGGCTACTCCACCAATAAGTATGGCAAGAAGCGCTAAAACCAGCATCAATTCTAAAGCGGTAAAAGCGGTCCTTTTCATAATTAAATCAAGTTAGGCAACTGATAAATTGGAAGAATAATTGAAATGGCTACCCCCCCCACTAAACCTCCCATAAATACAAGAAGCAAAGGCTCAAGCAATACCGTTAGATTTCTGGTCATACTATCCACATTTCGTTCATAAAGTATCGCTAAATGATCCGTTGCGGTTTCTAAACTCCCTGACTTTTCTCCAATAGTAATCATTCGAGTCAGCAAAGGTGGAAATAATTTTTCTTTACCTATAAAGGCTTCTCCTAGCTTACCCCCTTTTTCAACCTTTTCAGCCGCCTCATGAATTGCCTTTTTAAAGATATGATTCGTAGTGGCATTCTCTGCAATTTGCATGGAACGATTGATAGGAACTCCCGCTTGAAGCAAGGAGTTCATAGTTCTAGAAAAACGTGCCAAATTCACATTTCGCATCAACTTTCCAAAAACAGGAATATGTAAAACAATGAGGTTCCAAAACGGCCGAAGTGCTTTCCATTTAAATAGACCAATCAGAATCAGAATAGAAACAATGGTTCCTACAATTGAGAGTAGTGGATGCCCCGTAATCACATTACTGAATCCAATCAGGATTCGCGTTGGAAGAGGAAGCACCACATCAAATGAATCAAAGATTCCCGTAATCTTTGGCATAACAAAAAGCACGATCCCCAGGGTCAGGAGCACCGTGATACCCACAATCACAACCGGGTAAACAAAAGCCGAAATCACTCGCTTACGAAGCTCATATTCTTTTTCAAGCTGGAGATCCAAATATTCCAATACTTTTTCAAGTGTTCCACTTTCCTCACCGGTTTCCACCATATTCACAAATACAGATGAAAAAATACCAGGGTATTCTCTTAAACTTTTAGAAAGAGTCTGTCCTCCTTGAATCATATCAAAAATACTCTGATACATTTTTTTATTATTCCTTCTACTACTTTGCTCTTTCAAAACTTGAATCGCTTCAGCAATGGTAATCCCCACTCGAATCATTGTGGAAATATGCTTCGTAAACATCAGCTTTTCCTCAAAGCTCAGATTTGGTTTTTCCCAAAAGTTCAACTTACGATGCTTATCCTCTACTAAAGAAATCACTATATTTCCATCAGTAGATAACTTTAAATTTGCCTCATGCTCAGATTCAGCTCTGATTTGTCCTTTCCTTCTTTTCCCCTTAGAAGTCCCGAGTACGTAATTGAAATTTTTCATATTAATCTCTTAAGACACGGAATATTTCTTCAATGGTTGTCACACCTTCAAACACTTTTTCCATTCCATCCATAAACATACTGATCATTCCTTCATTCATGGCCATCTCTTCTAATTGTGAAGATGAAACCATTTCTAGAATATTTTTTTGTACAGGATCCGTCACCTCCATAACTTCGGCGATGGTCGTTCTACCTTTGTAACCAGACCCCCCACAGATTTCACAACCCTCTCCTCTATAAAAAACAAAGGTTTTTTCGTTTTCTTTTTTCATATGCTTAAGAATGGCTGTCATATCTGATTCAAGATCAAACTGTTTTGAAAGCGCTTCAATCTGCCCCAAATTCAATTCATAACTTTTTTTACAATGATCACAAATCGTTCGAATCAAACGTTGAGCCACTACCATCTTGGCGGTCGCTGCAATCAAGAAGCTTTCCACACCCATCTCCATAAGACGAGGGAGTGTTGAAGCAGCATCATTCGTATGCAATGTAGCCAATACTAAATGACCAGTAAGGGCCGCATTAATAGCTACATTGGCCGTTTCTTTATCTCGAATTTCTCCCACCATAATAATATCAGGATCTTGACGCACAAGAGCTCGAAGCCCATTTGCAAACGTTAAATCTGTCTTACGATTTACCTGAGTTTGATTGATACCTTGCAATCGGTATTCAATCGGATCTTCAATGGTAGAAATATTCACATCCGGAGAGTTCAGCATTTTCATCATTGAATACAAAGTCGTGGTTTTACCCGACCCTGTTGGCCCTGTTACAAGTAAAATCCCATGTGTTTTCTTCATACCCTCATCAATCTTTGTAAGATTCAATTCAGAATAACCCAGGGCTTTCAAATTCAATTCTTGGTTTGAAGCACTCAAGAGACGCATCACTACTTTTTCACCATCATATACAGGGATAATTGACACACGAAGCGTCACCTCAACACCATGAACTTCTAACTTAAACCGTCCATCTTGTGCTGCCCTATGTTCATCTGTTCTCATTCGAGATAAGACTTTAATCCGAGTCGTGATTAGTTCTGTTACTTGAATAGGTAATTCAGCTACATTTCGAAGCAATCCATCAACCCGGTATCGAATAACCAAAAAGTCTTTGTGAGGCTCTAAATGCACATCTGAAGCACCATTTTGCTGAGCAAAAAGTATAATCGCATCCACCAACTTAGATGCATCTTGTAAAGATTCAATCTTATTTGGATCTTCCAAAGAACCTTTTAAAAGTTGATTAAACTTCTCATTCACATCACGGTTATAAACTTTAAGTGCCTTCCTAAGTTCTAGTTCAGTTGCATAATGAGGTTCAATTCTAAGACCCGTTTTATTCTCTAAAAATGTTATCAATTCGTAGCTCTCTGGATTATTAAATGCCACACGAATCACACCATCCCCCATTTCAAAAGGCAGTACCAATTGACTGGATGCCATGCGAGGTGGAACCACAGAAAGCAAATTTTCCTTAATGGTAAACCCTGTCAAATCCACAAAAGGAACTTCATAAAGATCCGCAATAATTTTTCCTAAATCATTATCTGGAACCATTTGATTCTTAAACAAAAACTCTTCAAGCGTGATCTTTTGAGATTCAGCATGGGCCGAAGCCGTTGCAATTTTATCCGCATCAAGCAGGCCTTTTTCAAGCAGTACCTGTTTCAGTTGATCTTTATTGATGGCCATATCTGGTGATTTAATCTGTTAATTATAACAGAAATCAACAAAAAACGCCACCCCCATATAGGGGTGACGTTTGAGACTTATAAACTAGTAATCATAAGCTTCTTCTCCCCACACCCAATGGGCAAGTGGCGCGTAAACAAGGACACTCCAAAGTCCAATGAACCAGAGGTAGGCTTTAAAGTTCATACGATCTACAAAGGCTCCTGTCATCAATGCTGGTGTGATCACCGCAAACATCATTTGGAAGACAAAGAAGGCGAAAAATGGAATGTTACCGAAACCTTCCACGGGGGCCATACCAACATCACGTAATAGCGCGAATTTAAAGTTACCAATCAGTCCTGCTACATCTCCTCCAAAGGCGAGTGAGAACGCAAAGAGAAACCAAAGAATCGATACAAGCCCCATTGCAACAAAGTTTTGCATCATTACTGTGAGTACGTTTTTACGCTTCACAAGACCTCCATAAAAGAAAGCGAGACCAGGCGTCATGAGCGCCACAAGTGCCGACGACATCAGCACAAAGGCGGTATCTCCAGAGTCGATCATAATGAGTATGATTAAAATTAATATCTCATTGATACCGGTGCAAATCCGCTCTCGCAAGTCCCCCAAAAACCCCTGTAGAAAGCTCCTATACAGGAAAGAATTAGTTCTAGCTCAGCGTGCTTGTCGAAAAAAAATTACAACAACAAGAGCTGGCGTAATTTAATCTTTTATTGGCTCATTGCAAAAAGACGATCTAAGGCTTCTTCAATCACAGCCTCACTGCTCGCAATACTCATTCGAAGCCAACCCTTAGTTACGTCACCAAAAACAGAACCTGGGATCATAGCTACGTAATGGTCTTCCAAAAAGCGCTTACAGAAATCAATATCCGACTCCCCTTCTTTGAGTAATCCATTAATATCCATCATCAGATAAAAGGCTCCTCGTGGCCGAACGTATGGAATTTTTCCATGGGCATCCAGCTTGCTTACGGCAAGGTCACGACGCCGAGCGAACGCGAGGCGCATGGCCTCTACTTCATCTTGAGGGCCATTTAACGCCGCCACCGTTGCCATCTGTGCAATCGCACATGGGTTAGAGGTAGAAAGCCCCTGACGCTTTTGCATCTTCCCAATAATAGACTCTGGCCCCGTAGCAAATCCAAGCCGCCATCCTGTCATAGCGTAGCTTTTAGAAACCGAATTGATGGTCACAACACGGTCTCGTAAGTCAGGTCGAAGTTCCAAAACCAAAGCTGGCTTTTCATCATAATAGAAAAATTCATAAACATCGTCCGAAAGGATAATGAGATCTTTCTCTTCACAAATTTTGAGAATAGAATCTAGCTCTTCACGTGGAATCATTCCTCCCGTTGGATTAGCGGGTGAATTTATGAGTACAATTTTTGTTCGCTCGGTGAGCACTGACTCTAAAGCCGCCGCCGTCATAACCAAACCTGTTTCTGGACGAGTCGGCACACGCAATGGCACACCACCAGCCCACTTGATTTGCTGTTCATAACTGAGCCACGCAGGATCCGTTAAAGCCACTTCATCTCCTTCTTCAAGCATCACTTCAAAAAAATTGAAGAGCATCTGCTTTCCTCCCGCTCCCGCCATAACTTGAGCCGGACTAAAATCTAAATCATAATCACGTTTCATTTTATCAATGATCGCTTTCTTCAAAACAGGCAAACCACCCGTAGGCGTGTAGTGACTGTAATCGGCATCAATCGCCTCTTTGGCTGCTGTTTTAATGTGCTCTGGGGTCGGGAAATCCGGTTCACCAATACTAAGACTAAGAACCGGTTTACCTTCAGATCGAAGCTCCGCTGCTCGGCTAGAGATAGCAAAGGTCGCAGGAGTAACTAACTGACTTGAAGCTTGGTTGGTGGTCATTATCCGAGGCTTTTACGGAGTACAGCTGCCTCCAAAACATCGTCGCTCATATCCAATCCCATTCGTTGTTTTAACGCGATGCTTGAAGTGAGAATTTTATGTAATTGATGACTGTCCTTGCTTGGACCAAAATCGATCCCAAGCACTTCTCCACAAAGTTTTACATCTTCTAATACATCAGCTGCCCAGCTTTCCTCCTTGGCCCATTCTTTCAAATTTTCTAAATTGAGGAATTTCCCTGCATGCCTTAGTTCGTGCTCAATACTTGAGAAATGTTTCCTTAGTAAGTCTAACTGTCCCGCTTCCTGAATTTTCTTCAAAGCTCGTCCTGTTCCAATAAACTCAGGTGGCACCCCCATAGAATAACAAGAGGCCGTGAACTTAATCGCTCGAGGCAAACTCACTTTTCCTACTTCTCGTCCGTAACCAAAGAGTCCTCGATGTTGAACTCGTTCTCGTCGAGATGGAATGAGTTTAGACATTTCATTGATTCGAACAGAGAACACTTCAATCGTGGGTCGATACGAATCGGCAAAGACTTGGCACATTTGGTAAACCTCATCAAATTCTTCATCAGAAAACTCAACTGGCTTTGGATCAGCCAATTGCATTTGAATGTAGTTCAAAGCTTCTTTCACTTCTTCCAATGGATAGTCATAACGGAAAGCAGACTGGATCGATACCGTTTTAATTCCTTCGTATTGAGCCAAACTTTCCTTAATGTTTTCAGGATTAATCCCGCCACGAAACGGCAAAGACCCAGTTCCAATGATTGGGTAAACCCCAAGACCATGCTCTTTCCCTACTCGATAAAACTCACGAAGTGCGATTCGAGACCCCAACATTGCTGGTACAAAACCGGCATTCAAAGCAGGATCACTCCGTGCAATAAAGGGACGTAGGTATGGCGGCTTTGAACCAAATTCTTGTTCATGTAGTTTAATGAATTCATCTAGAATTTTTCCAGACCCATAAAAGTCATCTACGCTTTCAATGAGAGGAACCATATGAATGTATCCTTGTCCAAAATCGTGATCATCAAAAACATCCGTATGCATCTGAGCTACCTTCTTAAAGGTCTGTTGTACGTGCATAAGTTGATCAGCAGACTTAGTCATCGGCAAAATAAACTCAAAAACAGGTGGGGAAAACAGCCCCAATTCACGAGTCACTTCTGACGCTGATAAAACGCTCATGTATGAACGTGAAAGCTTATAAGTTTGCTCTTCCCAAATATTAGGAATACGCAAAGTAATAAATCGATCATGACCGATTTGGTTTTCTTTAAAGACATCCAAGTGCTTGGCCATGAGACGATCAATCATCGCTTCATCAGCAAACTTTCCTTCCCAATCCCACATGTACTCATCACAGCCCAAAGTAAAGAAACATTCATACATTTCTTCTGTTTCAAGCGCGGTTGTGATCTTCGCCTGATTCGTCCAAAAAGGCACACATGCATTATCAGGATGCTGTGTGGCCATCAAAGTTGGAAATCGACGCTGTGGTTGGGGTTCAAACACAGCGCTACGATACTTATTTTATTTAAATCTGGCTAGTACCACTGATTGACGAGCTTAAGAATTTCCTGCTTTTTAGCCTCTAAAACTTCTTTATATTTATCTTCAGGGAATTGATTTGCCCCATCTGCTTGAATGTTTGTCGTTTCATACTCCATAAATTCAAAACACTTAACCGCCAAAGGACGTCCATAATCTTCCATACCTCCTTCTCCATAACCCGCTCCTCCGGCAGTACTCAATACAAGTGCCTTTTTACCTGTCATCAAGCCCTTAAACTTTCCATTCTCCATCGTGAAGGTTTTACCACTGACAATCACACTATCGATCCAAGCCTTAACAACCGCAGGGACAGAATAGTTATAAAGAGGAAAAGCTAGAACCACACGATCCGCTGAAATCAATTCATCAACCACCTCATCGAGACCTTTGAGGGCCTCATCATACTCAGGCTTCTCCTCTCCAACCATATTTCTCATCACGTATGCCATGAGATTCTCTCGTAAGAACATTTCAGGAGCGCGTTCTGCCAAATCATGTTCAATGATTTCTGTCTTACCTTCGACGGCTTCACGGAAAGCATCCACCAACTGTTTTGTTTTACTTCGCTCACCACGCGGGGTGTAATGAAGGATTAGAGTTTTTGACATTCAAAATGTTTAAAAAAGAATAAAGAAATCTGCAATAAAAGTAGTGAGGCACCATAGTGTCGCCCCAAGCAAAGCAATGATCACATACGTCACCGTACGAATCGAATCATCAGCCCACTTACCAAGAATAGGAACAACACGAAGCACTCCAGTAATAGGTTTTATGAATTGTGAAGAAACAAGAACAAGTCCAATAACCCAGAGAAAGAGAGCTCCCATATTAAAACCTTGCTTAATATTTTTATCTCTTAGAACCAAGCCATCAAAGGACGATTCAAAGTCATAATTTGATACAACAATGAATTGATTCTCTGGACGAGTCATAATTGCATTATCTAAAACTGGACCAGCCACAAGCAATTCATCATACAGTGGGAACCATGATGCTGTTTCAATACGTAGCTCAGAATCCGTTTGGCTACTTATTTCATCTAAGAATATCGCCCCTTCAATATCTATATACACACCTCCTACTCGAAGCTCAGCCCATTCAGTATGGTCTAGACTCACCTCCCAATTGTATACATCTGACTCATAGCAGGCTTCACAATTCCCCACCGCATCACATCGATCTTCAACTTGAGTCACTACCTTCACGTTATCTGTTAAGTCACCACAGACAATTTGCCGCTCAAAAAGATACTCTTCTAGTTTCAAATAACTCTTCAAACAGTATTCATCACTTGAACCTGGACAAAGAGGAGCGTCTTCCACCATTGCCTCACCTTGAATCCACACATAAGTCCCATCTTCTAAACCCTCTTCGTAAGGGACCGCATTGGCTAAATAAAAAGCATCATGCTGTGAAAAGCCCATCCATGCCGTTAGAAACGACAAAGCTATCAGGAACAATCCTATAAAAAATCTCATAATGTTTGGCGTGAAGTGCAGTCATGATACACTTTAATTAATGAAGAAAAAAACCTCAACAGTGCCAATGATGATGGAAGGGATAAGCGCCCTCCGAATGATGACCGAAATCATTGCCTTTCTCCTGTGCTTAATTCTAATCGCAGCTTCTGGGATCATCACATTTAAAGGTATCACCCACATCGCCAACGGAAATGTAGATTCAGCAATTTTAGACTCTCTTTTTGTAGTGATTCTTCTAGAATTGTTTTATGTAATTCGTTCCTTCATAAAACGAGGAAGCATGAATGTAGGAGTGATTATTAATGTTGGAATCATCGCTTCTGTTAAGGAACTCATCCTTCAATTAGACTCTCTGAATCTTCAAATGGCAATTGCTTTTGGTGTGATTTTCCTCACACTAGGAATTCTTTACGTCCTAGAAATGATGCATTACGAACACAAAAAGAATGGAGATGAGTAAGACTAGCTTGTGCAAATAGACTAAATTGGGTATAATAACATGATGCCCTAACCGACCCTAATGTCACGAGCTCTCGGTCTACACCACGCAACACAAAGAAAAAAAGGTCTCATACGTCGTATGATTACCTGGCTTAAGAAAGATCACAGCATTGATGACATCATGATTGTGATTGCCGTGATCTACCCACTCACGATACTTCCACAGATTATAAAAATCATGCAGCTACAAGACGCTAGCTCTATTTCTGCACTAAGCTTCACGCTGAAAGCAATTTTTGCCATACCGTGGATCTACTATGGAGTTAAACATAAGATCAACCCAATCATTCTTTCAAATGTACTTTGGTTTATGGGTTACGCTGTTGTTATTGCTCAAACCTACTTCTTTTAAGAAAACCTCTCTCCTCAAGAGACTGGACCATATCAGCTGCAAAATAAAGACTTCCAAGGATGTACAACTCATCCTCTTCTTGAAGCTCATTCACTATCCAATCGGCAGCTTCATCAAGATCAGGAATAATCGTGGCTCCCGGAACATAATCTGCCAGCTCTTCAGCTGGAACAGCATGATAATGTGCCTCTGAAAGAATCACCTCATCCATCCCCTCCGAAAGCAAAGGGGCCATTTCTTCAAAAGCTTTATCAGCAGAAATTCCCAGCACTAAAATGCGACGACCTAGTGACTTTGGTCCAAAACTCAATTTCAGAGCTTTAATCCCATGTAAGTTGTGAGCTCCATCAGCGATAACCAATGGTCTTTCTCTTAAAACCTCCATACGAAGTGGCCAATACGCCAGATCTAAACCTTTCTCAATAGCTGATTCATGAATCTCCCACCCCCCTTCTCGTAAAACCTGAATCGCCTCTTTAGCTAAAGCTCTATTTTTCATATTAAAGTCACCCGTCTCTGTCACTTGACGGTGAGGCGGTAAAAGAGCCAACAATGATGGATCATTAATCCCAGTCACCAAAACCGCCTCTTTAGTAATTGCTGCTTTATCCTGAGTTATTTCCTCAAGTGAGTCACCAAGTAAGTTCACATGATCCAATCCTACATTCGTAAGCACCGCGACCTCTGGTGATGGAATCACATTTGTCGTGTCTAAACGTCCTCCAATCCCTGCTTCTAAAATCACAATATCCACTTCCTCCTCCTTGAAATAAAGCAAAGCCAAAAGGAACCAAGCTTCGAACACTCCTAAATCATATTTCTCTATCTCTGGATACAAGCGCTCCAAAGCATCATCTGGAATCATTTCTCGATTAATCTGAATCCGTTCTTTCCAATTATATATGTGAGGCGAAGTAAACAAACCTACTTTAAATCCCGACTCATGCAATACAGATTCAATCAGGGAACAGGTGCTTCCCTTTCCATTTGTCCCCGTCACATGAACAAATTTTATACTCATCTCGGGAGAGCCCAGATCGACAAGAATCTCTCGGATAAGACTTAATCGTTCCTTCGATGGGAAACGAGGAAAATCTGCTATTTCTTCAATGATGTCTTTAGCTTTTTTCAAAAAAAGTGTAACAAAATGGTCGCTATTGCATTTTACATAAGAAAGTGGCATAAATATACCTTACCTTTACAAAACATGGTTATGAAAAAGTGGATTTCAATGGCCTTAATCGCTGCCCTCGGTGTAGCTCTAATTCCTAGCTTGGCTGGAGCCTCGCATAATTTGCTCAATGGAGCCAATGCGGACTTCGACTACGTTTATATGGATGAAGACAGCACCACAAATTACAGTGATGAAGCCGACTCAAAAGACAATGATCCCGTTATGGTCTTCACCGACGATGATGGCGACTCACAATACCTATATCTAGGATCAAAATCTCAGTTCGATCGAGTTTACTTTAATGTAATTCGAACCGCTCAGTATGAAGACAATCATGATGACCTCGACTGGGAATACTATGAAGATGGTGAATGGGAACATCTTGATGTAAATGATGGAGCTCTCGATTCATTCAGAGATAAAGGAACTTATCATGTTTCTTTTGATCTTCCTGATGACTGGGACAAACTCACTTACCAAAATAAATCAGCGTATTGGATTCGAGTGAGCCCAGAAGACACGGTGAAGCGAGACGCAATCGTAGAACAAATTTCAAGTCGGACCTACAATCTTGAAATCTACGTAGAAGATGAAGATAATGATGAAATCGAAAACTTATCTCGAAGTGATTTTTCTGTAACTGGAGGAAGCGACAACGTGATCTACGGATTTGTTAATCGAGGTGATGGAGAATACTGGCTCGCACTGAATTCTGAAGCAAGTGACACCTCATACAAACTCACTATCGACGACAGTAAGTATGAAAAAGAAAGCATCACAATCAGTACGCTTGATACGGATCAAGATGATTACAATGTAGAACTTGAAGATGAACACAAAAAGAGTTCACACAATGACTACAATAATCACTACCAACCCATTTACCTTTCAAGTGGAGACACTCCATTCCGAGATCTCGATGGATTCTGGTGGGCTGAATCTGCCATTGAAGACCTCTATGAACGTGGAGTCGTTGATGGGAAAAGCTACTATTACTACTACCCTGGAGATAACGTGACTCGAGCAGAATTCCTAAAAATGATTCTAAGAGGAGCCGATATCGACATTGAAGATTACGAAGATGAAGACGAAGATTTCCGAGATGTTTCTTCAAGTGCTTGGTACCACGATTACGTGCTTGCAGGTCTTGCACTCGATGTGATTGATGACGACAAGTACTTCAACCCAAACTCATCTATCAATCGTGCGGAAGCCGTAACCATGTTGGTACGTCTTGAAGACGAACTTAATGATATTGATCTCGATGATGAAAACACTGGATTCTGGGATGTGAACCGATGGGATTGGTTCGCTGAATACGTGGCCTACGCTGAAGATGAAGACGTAGTGAACGGATACGGAAACGGGTACTTCGGACCTGACAACAATCTAAATCGTGCGGAAGCCGCTGTGATGGTGGACAACGCTTACGACCAATGGTGGGACTAGGATACAAAACACTTAGATTAAGAGGAGGCCACGTGCCTCCTCTTTTTTTATGATAAACTTGCCGCATGAAAAAAGTTCCACGATCACTACAAACCTGGTTTAAGATTCATTTCCTTGCAGACATGCTCTTTGGGCTGCCACTGCTTTTTGCGCCCCTCTGGACGCTTGAGCTTTTTGGCCTTAGCGCTGGAGCCAGTGTAACGGCTCGTCTTGTAGGTGCCGCCCTCATTGGGATTGGTGGAAACTCCCTCTTAATGAACAAGAAAAGTATTCACCACTACAAAGCCATGCTGGACCTGAAAGTACTTTGGTCAGGCGCCGCCATCATCGCACTCAGCTTGGAATTGTATCACTCCCCTAGCCCACAGATCTGGGCCATATGGGGAATTTTTATTGGGTTCTCTTTAGTTTGGAACGTCTACCGAGCCAGACTGCGCTGAATTTAAGATCTGACTCTCCAATTGAATTGGACCAAGATAACCTTGCTCGATGATCCACGCTTCGATCTTTTTGTCGTAGCCCGTGATAATGACCACTGAAGTGAGTACAAGAAGAATCCCAAGACCTTTCTTAAACCACCCACTTGGATTCGCTGCAAAACGTAATCGCTTTGTCACGGCTTGTCCTCCGTATCCAATCGCCAAAAGAAGCAAGAAGAGTCCAAAGGCATAGACCACAAGATTCAAAAGTCCCACGGCAAAATTAGCAGGAAGCACAATCGCAAGAATGAGTGCGTAAGTTGGAGAACAGGTTGTGAAGACGGGCCCCAAGGAAGCACCCAAAAGGAATGCGCCTCCGAGTCCTTCTTTCTTTTGACTCTTAACCACCAATTTTTCACTCTTGTAGAGTCCAAGTTTAAAGGAAAGTTTATTCCATGCCTCGGGGAAGACCATAGTCACGGCAAAAAGCATGATCAGAATTCCAGAGAACCATCTCCAGAAGCTTGGTGGGATACCTATCAAGGCGGTGGTCGCTTTAAGTGCCAAAGTAAATACAATCACTGAAACCCCCAAAGATCCTGCGATAGCTACGGGTCTCCATGGATTTTTTTGACCTAAAGTCCCCCCCAAAATAACGGGAAGTAGGGTCAGCACACATGGTGCTAAAACGGTAAGTAATCCAGCAAGAAACGAGGCGAGTAAAAATTCCATTAGAGTGTTGAGTTAATAGCTTCACGAACCCAAGCTACGTTATTTGTAGTCAATGTGTCTGTAACTTCCCCTACATCATCTAAAATCACGAAGGTGTATTGAGTCACAATCCCATAGTCTTGTCGAAGTTCTAAATACTCATCGTAATCCACTTCAAGAAAAATCGTTCCATACTCAAATGAGTCCAGGTTCTCCTGAATGTATTCTTCAAGTGCTACACAAGTTGGGCACCAATCAGCATGAAAATAAAGGACATAAGGTCGGTATCCATTAAGTACTGATTCCAAACTTTCGGAATACTCCATGTAGAGTGGATAGCCATCCAAAACATCATAAGTACTTGAAGGGAAATCCGTAATTTCCTCTCGGAGACGAAGAATAAGTTCAGCCATTTCTCCTCGAGTAATGAAGTGATCTAAACTTAAAACAGTAGGAGGAATGGCCCCATTACTTTGAAGATGATAGACGTAAGGTTGATACCAGATTTCAGTAGAAATCATGCTGGCACCGGAGGCTTCAGAAATGATCTTTGCCGCCTCCACAAAATTGATTTCATCGGCTGGCTTAAACGTTCCATCATCATAACCATCAATGAGGCCTTCCGCTTGAGCCGTTCGGATGTAAGGCACGTACCACGCGTCTTCGACATCAGTGAATTCCAAGTCTGATGAATCTGTAGAATCATCCTCCACTTCGAACCAGGCTTCTACAATAATCTTAGTGAACTCCGCACGATTGATCGTTTGGTCCGGTTTGTAACTGCCATCATCGTAACCATCCACAATCCCTTCATCTTGAACGTAATCAATGGCCACCATGTTGGGATGGTCATCTGGCACATCATAAAAAGATACGAACCCTGTCATAAAGATGGGTAAAGCAAAGAGTGTGAGTAGTTTCATAAATGTGGATTAATCCCACACACTATACACTAGCCTTAATCTTCTTCCATGGACGGATCCGACTCACGTACTGTTCGTAATTTGCGCTCCGTTGTTTTGCGTAATGTGCTTTTCGTTCAGCTTCAGGCAGCTCAACAATAGCCTGACATTCTGGAGTACATGTGTTGGCTGTTTTCTCAGTACAGTCTGAACATTGAATGAACAGTAAGTTACATGCTTTATTCGCACAGTTTGTGTAGTCATCACAGGTCGTTTCACATTGATCACATTCAGAAAGAACATCATCAGTAACTCGCTCTGCCATTCGTTCATCAAAGACAAAATTGGCTCCTTTGAACTTTGACTCAATGCCAAGGTCATCACACTGTTTAGCATAGTTAATGATTCCTCCACGAATTTGGTGCACGTTCTTAAATCCTTTCTTTTTATAGTATGAGCTCACCTTTTCGCATCGAATTCCTCCGGTACAGTAAAGGAGAATATCTTCCTCTTCCTTTCCTTCAAGCATATCAAGCACCATAGGTACTTCTTCTTCAAAAGTGTCACAATCAGGAGCAATGGCACCTTCAAACTTTCCAATTCGACTTTCATAGTGGTTTCGCATATCAATCACAGTCGCTCCTCCATCAATCAGTTCATTAACTTCAGGTGCTGTAAGATGCTTCCCTGGATTTTCTAGATCAAACTCTCCTGCTGGAATTCCATCAGCCAAGATCACTTTCTTCACTTTAATTTTAAGCTTAATAAAAGAATTGTTTTGCCCGAGAGCAATGTTTAAGAACATATCCTTAAGCTCAGGATGTGTATTAAGCGATTCACGGAACTTATCCATATTGTGACTTGGCACACTGATTTGAGCGTTCACTCCTTCAGAAGCAAAATACACTCGCCCAAGCACTCCAAGTTCAGACCATTCTTCAAAAATTGTATCTCTAAAAGTAATCGTATTTTTAATATCTACATACCGATAAAAAGAAAGCGTGGTCCGCTCAAAGTCTTCAGCTTGAAGCTTTTGCTTACATTCTTCCTTGTTGAGTTTGTTTTTAATCTTGAACATGCCAAAGGGGTTATCTGGCGAGATTATAGGTAAAGGTCAAGCAAGTGTAAAGAGATCTCTAATCCTCAAAAATAACTGGTTCTGAACCTTGCACAACATAAACATCACGAGCCGCCTTCAAACGAAGATCTTTAGGATCATCTGTCCCTGTTTCATCACGATCTTTCGCCTTAAATTTCCCAAGACTCATAAGCTGATCAGCATACCCAACTTGAGCATCAAAAGCTTGATTTGGATCAAACTTTCTCGTTCCAATGGCAACACTTAAATATAAGTCCATCGTCATGGTCTCTTCATTCAGCTCCGCCCGACAATAACCAATTTTTCTTTGAGTCCATTCATTAACGTATGAACGCGCCTTTTCAAGAGAAATATTCAGTTCTTTCAGATCAAGTTTCATTGGCTTTCCTCTAAAGCCTTCAATAATACGTACACTAGCCATTTCTGGATCTACATTCCTACCTTCATAAAGACCAACAAATTCATCTCCACCTTTACGAGAAATAAGATCTTCATCTCGCAAAACTTTAGCCAAAATATTACCTGCATGAAGAATAGCCATATCTCCCACTCGATCACCCAGAACCTTATTGATCACACCAAGTCCATTAAAATCTAAAAAGAAAAGATGACCTTCTCTGTGCTTGCTTTTGATTTTCCTCTCAAGAACATGGATTCGGTCTAAACCAGTTAATGGATCTTTATCAGCTTGAGCCTGTAGCTCTACATTCTCACTTCTTAAGTCCATAACCGCACTAATCTCTTCATTCAAAGATTGTCTTAATTGCAAAAGCTGCTGATTTTGACGATCCTCTTGATCAAGACTTAAAAGCGCCTGCTCCAAATGGGAAAGTAAACCAGCTAAAATTATTTTAGCTTCAGTTTTACTCCCACCATTCACTCTTGTAATTGCAGCTTTTAAATAATCAGCTAGAGGTCCCAAACCACGAAGATGAGTTACAATAACCCCACGAATACGCCTCGATTGAATTGCATCGATATCTGTTGCGAACTCTTTCTCAATAAGCTCCGCCTCAAAGGCTTTCGCTATAGAGGTCATCCAACTGTAACCAGAATCTGCCCCACGACGTGGACCAAATTGTGAAGCAATAGCATAAGCCATGGTTGCATGAGCTAGAAAGTCATCATAATCAGTGATGAGCCCTTCTGTTAGCGCCGGTTTTTCTTCATTAAGTTTCATACTCTCTAATTATACTACATTTTCAATCTTTTGCAATAGCCTTGGCGAACTTTTATGCTAAACTCAAGACATGATCAAATTCATGAAAAAAATCATTGGTTTAGGCGTTATGCTTCTAATTTTAGGAGTGGCCTTCCAGAACTACCAAGAATCACTACTAACTGGGGCAAATGCACCTGAAGAAATCCCTTTTGAAGATTTCGAAGGAATTGAGTTTAACGAAGAACTCACCGCTCTAAACATAGATATTCCCTTCTACACTCAAGCCCCTCATGCCAATTGGGACTACCCTTGGCAAGAAGCTTGTGAAGAAGCGAGTGTGCTACTCGTAGCCAATGCATTCAATGAAATGAACCTGGGACTTGAAGACTACAACACAGAACTTCTACGACTCGTAGACTGGGAAATGGAAACTTTTGGAGCTTATGAGCACACTACTGTAGAGCAAACCGTTCAAATGATCACTGAAAATTATGGTCTACAAACCGTGGTTCACACGGACCCCAACTTTGAAAGCATCCAAGAAATCATCAACAACGGGAATCTCATTGTCGCTCCTTTTGCTGGAAAACTATTAGAGAACCCCAACTTCCGCAATGGAGGCCCTATCTATCACATGCTTGTGATTAAGGGCTACGACGCAGAAAAAAAGCAAGTCGTCACTCATGATGTAGGAACTCGAAATGGAGAGAACTTTGTTTACAGTTGGGAAAACATTGAACTTTCACTCCACGATTGGCACGATGATGATATTCTACTAGGGTCAGCTCAATTTATTGAAGTCATCCGTCCTTAATGAGAATCGCACGTCAAATCACCCAAAAGATCGCTTGGTCCACAGCGGTTCAGTATTTAGCGAAAGTCGTTCAAATCGCACTGGGAGTCGTTACCATTAAATGGGTCACTAACGCTCTGGGACCCGAAGCCTTTGGCCAATATGGAAAGATTCTTGAATACACCTTGTTCTTTTCTGTAGCTGCTAATCTGGGGATCTTTGGGAACGTAGTGAGAAAGATGGCCGATGCTCCTAAAGATGGAAAATTATTTACCAATGCCTTGATCTTAAAAGGAGGTCTCACACTTATAGTCTTTCTCATTGGCGCACTAGCCACCCTGATATGGAACCCCAACCCTATCTTTATTGCGGGGATGCTCTTCTTTATGGCTTCCCTCTTTTTTGATCAACTCACAAGCATTTGTAATGCTGCTCTACAAGCTAATTACTGGATGGGTCGCTCGGCTATAGCCATGACTTTGGCTCGAGTGGTTGAACTGGGATTAGCGATACTCCTCGCCAAGCAATCCGCAAGCATGCCTCTATTCTTTCTTGCTCCAGCGGGTGCGAGCCTTGTGGCCCTTGGCTTGACCACTTTTTTTGTTCGTAGGCGCTTCGAGCTCAAGTGGGTATTGGATAAAAAACTTATTCGCAATCTCTTCTTAACGGCCCTTCCCTTTGGAATAATCAACCTAGTCAACAATCTCTATTTTAGATTCCTTCCCTCTTTGTTTATGGGGAAAGCTTTAAGTGATGAACAGTTCTCCTTTTATAGTCTTTCCATGGGAATCACAATGACAGCGAGTCTATTTTCCACCTTTTTGATGTTCTCAGTCTTACCTATTTTTAAGCACTCTCTGACGGAAGGTCACAAGCTGCGAGCAAAAAATATGTTCAAACTGGCAATCCTTATCCTAGGCCTAGGGGCTCTTCTAATGATTGGCGTAGGCTCAGCTTTAGCCCCATGGACCATCAGTGTGGTTAGTGACGCTAGCTTCTGGCAAAGTGAGATCAAACACCTCTTCCCTCTCCTGTTGATTCTTGCAGGGGTCTCCTACTTTTATGATCTGATACTCATCACAATATTCGCGCTAGAAAAAGAGCTCTGGCTCCTTAAACGTGAAGGAATCGCATTAGTGATTGGAGGCTCTATCATGAGCTTATCCCTGCTCCCCCAAACCACAAGCGCCCGCGTGACTTGGATCATCGCAGGCGCTATTATTGCTGAATTGTTTTTAGTGACGATTGGTATGCGTCGAATTCGTCAGTGGCTTAGTTAAGTTCATAGCTGAACCAAACGTAAGTGATACTTGTATCAACCGGTGTTCTATACCACATATTAAAATCTGAGAAGGTGTAGTAGCTGGAAAGATCTGTCCATACCTCTAGATACGAACTAGAAGGCACTTCTGTCACCTCAGAATCTGGTGAAGAACTTGATGAATAGGTAGGGATAGAAGAACAAGTGTAGCTTCGTGGATCTGCAGCTGAAGCTCCATAACCACAGTACTCTACCAGCACATCACCATAGTAATCATCTGTATCCCACAGCACGCCAAGCGCTCCATATCCTCCTGTTTCCAGTTCAAGGAAGTAGGTAACACCATCTGAAAGATCATTGTAGAACGGGGCCGTATAAGCCCATACCGTTGTCACCCATGAAGTACTTCCATATCCTGTAACATACTGTGAACCAACCATTTCAACGTACAATGTTGGAATATCCGTTGCATCCGCTGGATCAGTTCCTTCATCGACTTCGTAACCATCACGGAAGTCATCTCCATCTGAATCCGTATCATTAGGATCGGTTCCGTAGGTGTTTACTTCATCTCCATCATCGACACCATCTGAATCAGAATCAGTGATAGTTGGGTCTGTTGAGTAAGTAATTTGTTCTTCGTAATCGTCCAATCCATCTCCATCGGTATCGTTCACACATTCATCAGTCACATAACCGTAAGTTCCATTGATCTCATCGTAATCAGAGAGCCCATCAGTATCACAATCAGTTGGGAAGTCGGTGGCATCCAATGGATCGGTTCCGGCTGCAGCTTCAGCTGAATCAGAGAACCCATCGTCATCATCATCGGTATCGGTATTGTTACCCGTTCCATCTCCATCCGTATCTAGCCATTCTGTAGAGTCAAGAGGGAAATCATCAGAGCTATCTGCGTATCCATCGTTATCATCATCCGTATCGGCATTATTACCGGTTCCATCTCCATCTGTATCTAGCCATTCTGTAGAGTCGAGTGGGAAGTCATCAGACGCATCTGCATATCCATCGTTATCATCATCCGTATCGGCATTGTTACCCGTTCCATCTCCATCCGTGTCTGTGTCTTCCGATGAATCATAGGGGAAGGCATCATCTACATCGAGAGTCCCATCGTCATCGTCATCGGTATCGGCATTGTCACCGGTTCCATCTCCATCAAAATCTTCCCATTCCGTAGAGTCGAGTGGGAATTCATCCGTTGCATCGTCATAACCATCTGAATCGGTATCAGATAAGAGAGGGTCGGTTCCAAGGGCAGCTTCTTCCGTGTCGGTGAGTCCATCATTGTCATCATCCGTATCGTAAAGATCAATGGTTCCATCTCCATCCGTATCCGTAGGAGTATCCGTAGAATCCGTTGGATCTGAACCACCCATCACTTCTTCGTAATCGTCATATCCATCTCCATCCGTGTCGGTGAGAAGAGGATCTGAACCGTAGGTCGCTTCATCGGTATCTGAGAGTCCATCATCGTCATCATCAGTATCCGCATTGTTACCGGTTCCGTCTCCATCCGTATCTACCCATTCAGTAGAATCGAGTGGGAATTCATCAGAAGCATCATCGTATCCATCTGAATCCGTATCCGTAAGAAGTGGATCCGTTCCAAGAGTTGCCTCTTCAGTATCCGTGAGTCCGTCATCATCATCATCGGTATCGGCATTGTTACCCGTTCCATCTCCATCGGTATCAAGCCATTCTGTTGAATCTAATGGGAAGTCATCTGAACTGTCAGCATAACCATCATTATCATCATCGGTATCGGCGTTATCACCGGTTCCATCTCCATCGGTATCTGTATCTTCCGTTGCATCTAGTGGGAAAGCATCGTCTGTATCGAGCGTTCCATCATTATCATCATCCGTATCGGCGTTATCACCGGTTCCATCTCCATCGGTATCTGTGTCTTCACTCGCATCGTATGGGAAAGCATCATCAACATCGAGAACACCATCGTTATCATCATCGGTATCAATATGATCATCGATACCATCTCCATCAAAATCAGTTGGGTAATCCGTTGCATCTGCAGGGTCTGTTCCAGCATCAACTTCATCCCCATCGTCATAACCATCTCCATCTGAATCAGTAACGAGAGGCTCTGTTCCATAAGTATTTACTTCTTCACCATCCGTGAGTCGATCTGAATCTGAATCTGAATCACAAGGATTCGTTCCGTATGTGTCGTATTCCTCAAGGTTGGTGAGACCATCGCTATCGTAATCTGAGCTAGGATCGTCATAAACATAAGGATCGAAACAAGAGTAAACGATTTCCCATGCATCATCGAATCCATCAAGATCAGCGTCATTTGGCACATCGTATGGATCAGTAGGATTTGTTCCATAAGTATTTACCTCGAGACCATCAGTGAATCCATCACCATCTGTATCTGTATTCGTAAGGTCAGTGTAATAAACGTAATGTTCATTGTAGTCATCAAGACCATCTCCATCTGAATCTGTAGAACTATCACTTGAACCAAGTGCCATTTCTTGATCAGCACAAAGACCATCTCCATCAGCATCCGTATTGTCAGCTAACTCCATTGCTCCACGATCAGAGGCCGCACACATTGGTCGAGTTGAGCCAAGGAAATCCACACCTGGATTGTAGATTGTTGTATCTGCTGTATTCACACCGTAAGACGCCGGATTGAGGTTGAAGTCACCGGCATAAGGATCAAGAAGTGAAAGTCCAATTGTATCTGTAATATCGTTTCCTCCATTTCCTGTTGCAAGCGTCATGTCGTAATGACTGTAGTTTGTTCCTCCAACAGTAAAGGTCATTGAAACATCGTATAGATTTGAATCGTAAAGTCCGATATCTGACCAGCTGAGAACTTCCAATCCTTCCGCTTGAGAGAAAACATTGTTCATAAAGTCATATCCAGCGGCTGACATTCTATTTAGCTCGATTGCTGTGCTTCCCAATTCAAAGAAAGTATTAAATGCGAAGTTCACATCATTCGTAGGTTCTCCTACAAAGGCTTGGTCACCAAAAGCAAAAATATTATTAAGCACACTAGTGATCTCTGCATTTGAAACAAAGACAGCCATTCCATTATCTGAGAATCCACTCATCAATAGAGAAGACATGATTCCCATATCGTAGTAACCAAGTCCGTAATCAAAATTACTCGTTCTATTGAGAACATAACTTTGAACATCAGACTGAGTGAATCCCATTCCATAATCTCCATAAAGACCTGGGTTCCCTGCAATTTGATTCTCATGTACTACATCAAAGTCTGAACCGTAGGCACGTACACCATCATTTTCTACTTGGATTTTGTTTCGAGACATACTATCTACACCAACGGCAACAAGACCGATTCCAAGCTCTAGATCATCGAGCATATTGTCATCAATCGTCATCGTGTGATTTCCAATTGAACCGAAATCAACACCTCCCATTTCTGGAGAGTAAAGTGAAAAAATCTCACCCTTATGTGAATCCACTAGAATTCCATATTTCCCCATATCTCGAATTTCATTTCTATCTACATGATCTACTTCTGAACCGTTTGTAACGTATATCCCTGTCGTAGAACGGTTCACCTTATTTTCACTCACTTGATCAAGTTCAGAATTCGAAACAAACAAAGCTACATCCGTAATCAAATCAAATGAGTTGTTTAGAATCGAAGGTGTTTTTCCTCCAGCAGAAATAGTACTTGATGAAGCATTCACCAAATTATCCACAGAGATTCCAACAGTCGCACCTTGAATGAAGTTATTTACCATTCCATCATGATGAATGTAAGTAAGGTCAACACCTTCCAAAATAATTCCAATTTTCTTTATTGTTCCGTAAGGCGCATGAGCCGTGAGATCAATATTGTTCTTATCAATAAACTTAAATGCTGGCTGACTTGCCATTCCTTCTCCTGAAAGCCCCACTCCATATTCTGAGATTTGATTCCCAGTAAATGAAACTAGATTTGTATCTAAAACTCTAAAGGCGGTTTGATTAATATCGTGCCCCACTGCTGTATTAAAGCCCACATTCAAATCTCCTTGTCCCGCGAGTGACCCCGAACCATAAGCTTTTAGAGCTTGTCCTTCGAAGTTATTACTAACCACCGTAGTTAATGCATCTGAATCAGAAACTTCAATGAGAGCCTCTGTCGAACTATGAATTATATCTATAAAGTCATTACTCATAATCGTCACCATCCCTTCAGCACCACGTACAATCAATGGCACGCCCACTCGAGCTTTATTAAAAGTATTCCCTTCAATATCAATTGTTTCTGAGTAACCCGATCGCGTAACGTAAGCTCCAAGATAATGAGGACCTTGCACGATCACATCAGCACCTGCGGTAAAAGTGTTATTTTTAACCTTAAGATTCTGATAAGACGAGGCTCCGGTCATGACACCAGAAAAAGTCCCATAAAACTCAAAACCTTTAATCGTGATATTTTTACCATCAACCACAAAGAGAGATCCTGTCTTTGGAGAACTACCCCATTGTTTAATCACATAAGGAATTCCAGATGTACTGGATGTCTTCTCATGAAAATACGAAGAACTTGCTTTGTAATGAATCACCACTTCTCCGCCACTTGAGTAAGAGTAAGTATTAATCTTATCAATGGCCGCTTGGACACTTTGATAAGGTTTGGATTTGCTGTATCCCCAACAACCTCCTTTATCCACCCCTCCAGATGGATCCACATAATAATGAACCGTAACGCCCGTAGGCTCGGAACACTTACTCGCTGCTTCAGCAGAGAGAGTAACTCCAGTAAGATTCGTGCTCAAGAAAAGAGCCATCACTACTAGGACTGAACTAAACCGTTTTAATCGATTGATCATAGCTAAGGTGACAAATGTCAAAATTAAGGTGTAAGTGTATCAGTGGTGATACACAGGTCAAGTATAAAAACCGGGTAAATAAGCGAATGTTTCATATCCAAGTTCCCCAATTCTACAAAAGATGCTAAAACTAACAAAGCATCGGGGTATGGCGCAGTTGGTAGCGCGCTTGGCTGGGGGTCAAGAGGTCACAGGTTCAAGTCCTGTTACCCCGACCATTGACAAAATAAGATTTGCAACTATAGTGGTTCATAGGTCAACTAGAGCACCTTAAAGCTCAGAAGCGAGTAAGTCGCTCTCCGTAAGGGTTTTGAACAATACCCCCTTACCCTTTCATTATGAAAGAATCTATAGACTTACGCGCTTGGTTTGAAAAACAATTAGAAACAAATAGAATGCACTCTAAATTAAGCGAGGCCCCATTAGGAAAACCTTGGCAAGTTGATCCAAACAGTCCCACCCCTCTTTCAAGAATTGACGGAGGTTTTTTTAGAGTAGTCCATGCTAAAGTCAGTGAGGCCTCAAAAAGAGAAGTGCATTCATGGAATCAACCTCTTATTCGAGAGTCTAACTCTAGAGTATTACTCGATAAGGAAGTCGTTGGTGTACTTGTCTTAATTAGAAAAAAGATTGAAGAAGGTCAAGATATATTTCTAGTACAAGCCAAAGCAGAACCAGGTAATAGCGACAGAGAAGGGTGTCTCTTACTCGCTCCTAGCATTCAAGCCTCCTTTTCTAATGTACTGGCTCACCCAGGGAAAGTTCCTCTCTGGAATGAATTAGATATGGAAGTCACTCTAGAAAGAAAATTTCCAGGAACAAAAGAGGCAACACAATTCGCAATTTTAGGTAAAGACGGTGGACGGTTTTATCGCAAAAACAACTTACTCGCCTTATCTGATATTCCTGAAGACCATCGCCTAGATGTACCCGATACCCACACCTGGGCTACGAGGGAAGCTATCCGTAAATTACAAATAGCTGGACTAGGGAACGAACATCTAGCTGAAGTCTTTGGTACATTCCTCTAGCTAGGCCAAGCAAGAGCTTTGAATCAATATTCATAAGCTCCAATGTCCGCCTTATTACGAGTATTCCCATCGAAATCTTCAGTCACAAAATAATGATCTGCTGCATCAATCAAGGGAGAACCCGCATTAAGGTCATAGCCACTACCAGTAAAACCAGGGCTTAACTCCAAGTTTCCACCAAGATTCGTATAAGAACCTGAATAGACAATCCCAGATCCAAACACATTATTGTTACCTAATTCAGTGGAACTAGAATTAAAGGAAAACCCTTCGTTGCTATTGTCATACAGCAGGTTATTCACAACAAAACTTTGATCTCCTGAGTTCGCAGTTACTCCAATATTCACTCCATTAGCAATAGTATTGTAGGCGAAAGTGGCTTGTGCTCCTTGAAGGAGAGCTCCAGTTACCGAGCTATTTTCAACTAGATTATTTTCAATCACAGGTTCTGGCGTCGTTCCATGAAAATAACTGTAAATTGCAGCAAGTCCCGTTCCTGTATCTATGACATGATTACGATAAATCCATGAGTTATCAGCTCCTCCGGATTGTATGCCCACCTTACTATCCTTGATCTCATTTTGATAAATCGTAGCGGATGGAGCCGATGGATTCACGCCGTTCTCAGTTATTATCCCATATTCAAGATTCTCGAAATAATTATCATGAATAAGCACCTCACCGTATTCAGTGGCACCTGTGTATCTATTATAGACCTCTCCACCACTACTGACACCAATCATGACGTCAGTAATATGATTCTTAAGGACCTCAGTATTACCTGTACCACCCAATATCAGACCAGTTTCACCAAAAGAGATAATGTTTGAATGAATTTTTCTGTTAGAAGCTCCTTCATAACGAATAGCAACTGCACACTCTTCAAAATGATTATCATACGTATCTCCATCTCCGCTGAATTCTCCAAACACTGCAGAATCAATATTAATAAATTCATTACTAAATACATCTACCTCTGCACCATCCTCCATCATAATTCCTCCAAACTGATTAGCAATGCTCGCAGATTTTTCAAATTTACTATTGCTCACACTCCCAAAGGCACCAGTTTCTTGGTACAGAACATAGCTATCTATACCCATTCCACTATAAACAGGACTGTGAAAGTAAGCATTGTTGATGTGTAGTCCTGACCCCGTCGCAAGTATTCCGGTTTCACTATGATTTATCATCTGGAAATTTGAGATGGTGAGCGTTTTCCCGTCATCAACACGTATACAGTCAGATACATTGATACAGTCAAAAATAGTTTGATCTTCAATACCAATCATCGTTACATCAGTTTCAACTTCATACATGAAAGATGGCGTGTAAGTTCCTCCAACAAGCATGATCGTGTCTCCATCTTGCAAGCTACGACCTCTTAAAAGCGGATCCAGTGCAATAGGGTCTTTCATACTCAAACCAGTACCCGTGCTTGAATCATCAGCATAATAGGTCGTTCCAGTAGAGGATGATGTAAAACTAAATCGCCCCTGAAGATGTTCACCTTGCAGACCAAAAATAGTGGCAGCCGTGATTGTAAACAAAAGGAAGGCTCCGATTAAAAAAGATTTTTTCATATGTGGGCATTAATAATTGTAATTATTCTATCATGATTGGGTAAAACAGAGCAGCTCAACCTTATCTAAAATCGTATCTCGAATTATTTCGGGATTTTCTGGCAATGAACCTTCCATAAAACCAATTACTCATCCAAAACTAGACAAAGTCAATGAAAATGCTATAATTCCACCCTGTAACAATTTCTATGTCACACCTCGCAAGACGAATGTCTCCACTACAACAATATGCAGAGACCGCCTGTGTTGAAACAGGAGTAGATCAAAGATACCAACCCACTCACACTGTTCAACTCAGACTCGATGAACGAACAGACTATGTTCATGCTTATTCAATTCTTCAAGCATTATCTCCAGCTTTAAGAAAACCAGATACAACTCCAGTATCATTAGATAGACTCCAAATCAGAGAACGGATCACTCGTGATCTATTTCTTTCTGCTGGTGACACCCCCCATCAAACAAGTTACCCAGGAGTTAAACCAGCTCTTGAAGTTGCAGTTAGCTATGACAATGGACTGCAACGAGTTATTTATGGTTATCAATTTGGCCCAAAAATAACAAATAGAAATGATGACCCAATCGGCTTTCTTAAAGGAGATAACTTTCCAACTAGTCCAGAATTGGTTGATGAAACAATTGAAGCCATGGGTTGGAGGAAAAACCCAGGAATTTTTATAGCAAATTGGCTCCAAACAGCAGCACATAGTGCTGGGAGTCCAGATACAATTCAAAGAATTAGAGAATTCCCACCAAGTCTTTGGAGCTATCGTCCCCTGATTCATTCAGCAAAAGGATTCCAGCTTCCTTCCCATGCAGATGGAGCAAGCTACGGAGTAGCAAGTTACGTCACAAAAGTGACTGATGTGAGACCTTTAGCAAGTCTTCCTAACTCTAGATTTATAGGTACAAAAGTAGATATCGTAAAAGCCAATAAAAGAATTGGAGGTGGGAAAATCAATTTTGCTATTCTTCCAGCTGATATGTTTTAGTAAGCTAAGATAAACGCATGAAAGCAAAATTCACTTACACATTCACTCAACAGCAAAACAACCAACTCCAGTTGGGCGCTTTGCATGTGTAAATAAATTTCTAATTTAAAAACCAAGCTTCCGATATCTCTCGGGCGTTTTTTTGTTATTTCTAACCCATTTATTATGGAAATCATTACCTTCTCAAAATGAACATGAGTTAATCCTAAAACTTCTTGGCGGTGGTTTCCTCATTTATCTTGGATGGAAAATCATCTTCAGCCGTATGGCACAGCTTTTTAGTCGCTGGAGCTCTAAGAACTAGTCATTATTCATGGCAGTAAAAAACCATGTATTACTACAGCTTGAACCATATTTAACAGCCTCGTCCCTTGAAATACATTTCTCCCCATGAGAGATGTCCCGCCCCCTTCTCTTTTTTGCTAAGGATTTCCTTAGTAAATACCGCAAACTTGCATTTATTGAAGAAGTGTTTCTCCCCTCAAAAGCTGCATGGACTGAGGCACGAGTATGCCATAGGGGAATCATAATCTGATCACCCATAATATCTTTCGGATCAACAGGTACGTCTACTTTCTTTCTAAGAAAATCTAGCAGGCTCATATCCCGTTGAGACAATGAATCTGATTTTGCATTCATAATTCATAATGTTGAAGAGGATAGAGTAGCTCAATTTAAAGTTATGTCAATGTGCTACAATTTCATCATGGAACCTGAATTCGAGAGCAGCGCCAAACTTTGGAAATACCAAGTAGAAAAAGCAGCTTGGATGTTTCTAACAATCAATAAAGAATTATCAACTACCATCAAAAGCTTCCAAGGGAAAAGACGGGGCTTTGGAAGTGTGAGAGTAGAAGTCACCATTGGATCCACAACTTGGAAAACCAGCCTCTTTCCCGTCAAAGAAGGTGTCTATTACCTACCCGTCAAAAAAGCCGTTCGTGCATCGGAGAAGTTTGGAGAAAATGACACCGTCAAATTTAAATTTAAACTCATTTAAGATGTGGCAAGTTTACATTCTTCGCTGCGCTGACAACACGCTCTACACAGGGATCACCAATGATCTTGATCGACGGATCAATGAACATAATGAATCCAAATTAGGAGCCAAATACACCCGTGGCCGAGGACCGGTTCAGCTCGTGTATCAGTGTGAAATGAAAGACCGATCAGCCGCTTCGAAAGAAGAAGCACGCATCAAAAAACTATCTCGTCAGGAGAAGCTTGAACTGATTAAACTTTCCCGATCGTAACGCAGTGGATCGTTAGTCCATTCGCAAGATGTCGGTGCTCGTAAGGGGTCTTGATATGTAAAACCTCATCTGTAATTTCTGGTGCGTAAACATCAGGAATATCTTTCTTCACTTCCCATCCTGACTCACCCACCGTTTCCTTAGTCCATTCATAAAGGGCCGTTGCATCTGTTTTCAAATGAACCACACCACCCGGCTTAAGAACTTTTTCATAAATCTTTAAGAATCGTTGAGATGTCAATCGTCGTCGAGCACGCCCCTTTCTTGGATGTGGGTCAGGGAATGTAATCCAAATTTCATCCACCTCCCCTTCGTTAAAGAATTTTTCTAAATCTTCAATTCGAGTACGAAGAAAATGTACATTCTCAATCTGTTGAGAAGCCAATGCTCCATGCCACATTCGTGCTCCTTTAATATCAACACCAATCACCGTCACCGATGGATCTCGTTGAGCCAAAGCCAAAGTATAAGCTCCTTGACCACAAGCCAATTCAAGAATCACTTTATCGCCCCAAGTTCCCTTGAGGTTTAAATCATCTTCACGCGTAGGTTCATGGACATGATCCCAATCGTGTAAGTCCTGGAAATGATCGAGTTTCTTTCGACGGTTCATAATTTCTTCGGTAGAGTGTCAGAGCCTAACCTGTTTGTAAAGATGCGATTAAAACTCAACTACCTTGTGATTCCTTTCATGGTTGCTTTAGTAGCTGGCCTAGGAAGCTTCTTCAACCTTGGTCCAGAAAACTGGGTCTGGTACGAAAGCTTGAATCAACCCAGCCTAACCCCTCCCAATTGGGTCTTTCCCGTTGTATGGAATACGATTTGGCTGATGGCCACCATTTCCATAATTTTAATCTGGAACAATAAAAAGAAAAGCCTGAAAAAACTTCGTGATCGAACAATTTCCTTGTTCATCATTAATGGCGTATTAAATGCCGCATGGAGCCTCCTCTTCTTTAGCCTTCATAAAATTGAATTCGCTTTCGTCGACATTCTACTTCTAGAAATAACAAACATCGCACTCGTCATTCTTAGCTGGAAAATTTCTAAACCAGCGAGTACCTTACTTTGGCTCTACACGGGCTGGGTAGGATTTGCCGCTTACCTGAATTACCAATATTTGATTTTAAACTAAATGAAAAAGAAAGCTATTAAGAGAAACTTATTTGGATTGTTTCTTGTGATATTTCTAGACCTCCTTGGGGTCGGAATCATCATCCCTGTACTTGCACCACTTATTTACGATGCTAATAGTACGCTTGTACCTGCCGGCTGGGACGCACGACAAATCAATCTTCTTTATGGGCTTATGATTGGGATCTACCCCATCATGCAATTTTTTGGAGCTCCAATTCTAGGATCTTTAGCTGATCGATTCGGACGAAAAAAACTACTCACCACCTCACTCGTAGGAACACTTATTGGTTACCTCATCACAGGATGGGGAATCATGACGGGTCAACTCTGGCTCATTTTTGCTGGACGAGGACTCGATGGATTCACCGGAGGTAACATAGCCGTAGCCAACTCGGCCATTGCGGATATGAGCAGCGAAGAGGACCGAGCCTCAAACTTTGGACTCGTAGGAGCTGCCTTTGGGCTTGGGTTCATTTTTGGACCTTTCTTAGGAGGTGTCCTCTCTAATCCAGAACTCGTACCATGGTTCAGTTCACAACTTCCTTTCTGGGTGACCGCAGGTCTCACCTCTATTAACTTATTTGTGATTGCCGCCGCCTTTAAAGAAACCCTAAAGGACAGTATTTTCACCAAACTCAGTATTTTTACAGGGTTCAAGAATCTCTATAAAGCGCTTCACATGACTGAGCTTCATACGATTTTCTTTGTAATCTTTCTACATCAATTGGGGTTTGCATTCTTCACTCAATTTTTCCCGGTATATCTAGTACAAAAGTTTGCCTTTGACGAAACACAAATTGGACTACTCTTTGGTTACACCGGAATCTGGATTGCCTTTGGACAAGGAGTACTCACTCGTATTGTTGCTAAATTTGCAGGCCCAGTAAAAGCCTTAAAACATTCGCTTGTTGTTCTTGCACTTGCTCTTGGAACCTTAGTACTACCAACTGCTCCATGGCTATTCATGATCATCAAACCCATCATTGCTATGGCGGAAGGAATCAGTTTCCCAAACTCTACAGCGATAGCCTCAAACCTTGGACCCAACAATAAACAAGGAGAAATCATGGGAATTGTTTCATCCATTCGTGCCGCAGGTATGGCCATTCCACCAATTGCTGCAGCTCTATTACTCACCGTAAATCAAGATTACGCCCTGCTGGCTTCCTCAGGAATCATCTTCTGTGCGTGGATAGTCTTCATGGTCGGGTTTAGGAAGAGTTAACGTCTCCAAACCCAATCCGTATCCTCAGAAAGAAATTGATGCTCCTCGATAGCGTTCATTAGCATTTCAAAAACCACTCTTGAACGAGCCCCCTCACTCAAAAGAGCTTCTCGCATAGCATAAGCAATCTCCATGAATTTTTGACTTGGATTCTTTTCCATCCAACGAACCGCCTGGGTCTGAAACTCATCCTTCAAAACATCTACATTATTTCTAGACGGCCTCCCCCAGCTTGATTTTGTTGTTGCCCATGAGTAACTCATATTAATCCATCGATAAACTTCAATCTCTCGTTCAAAATCCCAATCCCCTTCTCGTAAAACAGCGTCCCTCAATTGATCATAAAAAGGCAAATCATGGACGGCGTACAATCGTTTCATCTTTACCCCTTGAACTAAATGTTCACGATTATGAATCACATAACGCCAAAAGGAATTCACCCTATCCGAAGGACCAATTGCAGAGGCAGGCAAAAGACAAGCCCACTCTTCCTCCTCTAACAAATCAGAACAAGCACTATTCGAGTTCATCTTAGAAAAATCAGCTGCTCTTAATCTGTGATATGACCTCTCTGCCTCGAATGAGGGCTTTGGTCCAATAAAAACAGCTGGCAGCCGTTGATCCCCTCTCATTAATTGAGCCCCAATATGCATCGCATCATGAGGAAACATATTAAAAAAACGATACTGCATTCTCATCTCACGAAGCCGTTTTTCTGAATCAAGTGGAGCCCTAGGATCCAACTCTGTAGAGATACCAGCAGCCCACGCAAGAAGCAAAGCCTGCCTAGCCTCAGCTAAAAAAGCCTGGAAGTGTTTCAATTCAGCCATGCTGATTTCTGTAGCAAATCGACGCTCCAATACGTCATGAGTGAAATGCCAATATTTTACATCTGCATTCTTAATTTCTTCTTCCGCAATGTAGTCTGGCGAGCAAGCAATACTCTCTTGGCAAAAGCGCATCTATAATGATTTACAGATGCGCATCTTAGCACTATTTCGAGTTATGTAAAGACTCTAAAGCTTAGCTTTCTTTAAGACCTTCATTGTTTCATTCGCAGTCATCATCATCGCTCCCCATGCAAGGAGAAGACTAATCACTTGAACCGCTCCTCCAACATAAGGAAGACTCTTCAATACAAAGTAGAGAAGAAGCATCAATCCAAATACAAGATAGGCGTTCGCATTCTTGAGCCATTTTGACTTAGTCCATTTAGTAAGTGCCGCTGCATAAATTGAAGCCACAAAGATTTTTCCAATGTAGAGAACAATGAAATATTTCGTAAGTGCAATTAAGGCGAGTGGTAATCCAATCACACTAACCATCAACAATAGAGAGGCAAAAGGAACCGCAACTAGGAATACCAATCCATAAACCAAAGCCATCACGGGTTGTTCCATGGTTTCTTTTCCAGCTCGAGCGTAAACCTTTGGAAGGAAAGCAATCATCAGACATCCAATCAATAGAGCTCCAAGGAATCCAATAATTTGAGAAGTGATTCCACCAATATAAGATTCAAGACTTTCCGTTTCTTGCTGAGGCGCTTCTTCAGAATCTTGAATCAATTCGAGTGTCCCTTGTACTTGAGACTCATCAACCAAAGCTTCTTCACCTGAATACGCTTTCATATCACCTCCGATTGAAGCGTTTTCTTGAAGAGATAATTCTTCGGAAGCAATCAATACATCTTTCGCTACATCTCCCCCAATGCTTGTTGTTGCAGAGGCTCCAATCACATTTCGAGCCACACTCGCATCCATATCCATACTTGACCCTGCATAGATCAAACCACCACCAACCGTAGTGTCTCCATCTAATGAAAGAAGACTTCCTGCTGTAATGATTCCATCACCAATTGTAGCTCCATCAAAGGTTAGTGTATCCCCTATAGCAATCACATCTTGTGTCACTGTTCCTGAGATATCAACGATTCCAGCGGCGGCATAAAGATCTCCATTGATCACTCCATTCACCGTCACTTTTGCTCCAGCAGCAAATACATCTCCATTCACAATCCCATCAATCACTACTTCCTCTGCAGCAATAAAGAGATCATCATCAATCACTTCATCATCTGAGACAAAAGCGTATTCTTCACCAGCCTCCATCATCGCAAAAGCGGGAACGGCCATTAAAGAGAATAAAGTCAGCCCAGCTAAAGCTGCTAAAAGTCGTCGTTTCATAAGGGTTGGGATATGGAAATAAATCTGTGGCTAGGGTATCATAGCGCCAAGCAAAATTCTAACCCCACGCCTTATGTCACTCACGCTTCTTGCTGGGCTACTCACTCCTCTTTATTTAAAGATGGTGCTTGACCCAAAAGGGACACAAAAAGGAATGAAGGAAGTCGTTAAAAGTCCTGGACTATCAATGACCTTTTCAATGTTCTACTTCATTCTTGGACTACTTATTCTTTCAAGCACTGGACTTGGAAACTTTCAACTCGAATGGGAATCACTCCTTGCCTGGCTTGGTCTTCTTATCTTTGTGAAAGGAATTTTTGTTCTCCTTGCACCAAGTGTAATGGACAAATGGGCCAACAAATTCAAAGCTAAGAACTTTCCAGTTTTTGGATTTATTGGGCTACTAATGGCTCTCTTCCTTGTATACGTAGACCTTAAAATGCTCGCGTAATGCAAAAAAGACCTTTCATCGCTCGCTTTGTTGCGGGCATAGCTATCCTTGGACTTTTGGTTGCCGTCATAGCACCTCTAGTGGTATTGCTTGGACAAGCTTAAATTAAAACTATGCACCAAAGTCAAAAAATTCACGGAGACATGCTCATCGGCGACATCCTCGCTGCTTACCCTGAATCCGCTCAGATAATGGAAGATTTTGGTCTACACTGCACCACTTGCAGTGTGAACGCCTACGAGCCTCTGCGTGCAGGGGCTTTAGGTCATGGTCTTGAAGAAGAAGTCGTAGATGAGCTTATGTCTCGTCTCAACGACATGGCCAATGCCAAAAAGAACCAAGCCGATCCTGATGGACTCTTTGTAACTAAAAGAGCTGCTTTCAAAATTGGTGAGTTTGCCAAGTCAGAAGAAAAAGAAGGTTGGGCCCTTAAAATCACAGCTCACCCAAATGAAGCTGGAAAAGAACCGGCTTACGCCATGGACTTTGTAGAAAAAGCAGACCCTGAAGATAAAAGCTTTGAATTTGAGGATGTCACTCTCGTCCTTGATGAAGCAAGCTTCACACTCTTAAAAGGTTCTGACATCGATTACCTTCAAACCAAATTTGGTGAAGGATTCAAAATCACCAACCCCAACTTCGGAAAAGGAGGATGTTGTGGGGGCGGAGGATGTGGATCAGGAGGTTCAGGTGGATGCGGAGGAGGAAGTTGTGGGTGTAGCCACTAGTTGACAAAAACTGCGAACTTGGTATGATTTGCACTTATAAAAAGTGCCATCATGCTCAGAGAAATTGAAACAACCCCACCTACCCTAGCACCAGAAACAAACTACGGACTTAGACTCGAGTCCTTTTTTGAAGAAAACAAAAGAGCACTATTGAGTGCTATTGAACTCCTTCTTAATAGAGAGAAAATGAATACAGCTGGACCCGCTGTTGTTGGCTCTGCCATTCAAACTATTGCTGATTACCATATTTTCTTTCTTACTCCTCAATCTCAAAAGATTCTGACTCAAATTAAAGTAAATTTAGCTCCAAGAAATCATGAACATGGATACCTAGGACGAAGTCTAGGACCCGCTTATGATACGCTTGGGATCCCAGCTTTGCCCTCACTACCTCGTGAAGAAATCACTCAACGCTTAAGAACTGCCCTATCCTACAGAGTATAGGATTATCGATGGACAAGCACTCACAATCACTGGTTTAGAACTTCTGCTTCTCCCACAACTTGTGAAAGGCTCCTTTTCGTCGTACCAAGGATTGGAAACTGCCTTCCTCAATAACTTTACCCTTGGCCATCACGACAATCCGATCCATCTCTTTAAGCGTGGAAAGACGATGAGCAATCACAATGGCTGTCACATCATTAAAGAAACCATGAAGTGCTTCTTGAATTTTAGACTCTGACTCCGCATCCAAATGCGACGTGGCTTCATCCATCAAGAGCAACTCTGGCTCGGCATAAATGGCTCGTGCAATACCCACTCGTTGACGTTCTCCTCCAGAGAGTTTAACTCCCTTTTCTCCAATCAATGAATCCACTCCTTCAGGAAGTTTATTCACAAAATCACTCACATGAGCCACATTAAGCGCTCGTTCAAATCGCTTTTTACTGTATCGACCATCCACTGACAAAGTTACATTTTGCTTCAATGACAGATTAAACAACTCCGTCTCTTGAGGTACGTATGAAAAATGCTTCACATATGATTCTCGCTTGATGTCTTTCAATTCACGACCATCAAACTGAATGGACCCCTCGTACCTATCGTAAAGCTTCAACAATAACTTAAAGAGAGTGGACTTCCCTGTTCCAGAGATTCCAACGATCCCTACTTTTTCACCTCGATTGATTTCTAAATTCACTCCCTTTAAAACTTTTCGTCCATCGAAAGTAAAGGTCACATCTTTAAGCGTGAGCTTTTTCCAATTCTTTGGAAATGCTTTTGTCCCTGAAATTTCTGCGGTTGGTTGCGCCTTCATGATCTCTTTAAAACGAAGAATAGAAACACGACCAAGCTCCATTCGATATGAAACTTCAGCAAACTCACTAGCTGAGGCAGAAATCTTTTGGAAATAAAGAATCACCATCGCAATGACCCCCACTTCCAATTGTCCTTTCAGAACAAGAAAGACAATAAAGAAGAAAATCACAAGGAAGAAGATATTTTGATAATTATTCAGAACACCTGAGCGCATTCGATACCAAAAAATTCGGGTAGTGATTTGTTCATTCAAACTTTGAGATGACTTCTGCAGCCAAGTCATGATGCTTTTCCAAACACCGAGCGCCTTGATAGTAGAAATATTATTCACTGATTCAAAAACCACTCCATCAAACTTCTCCCACTCAATATTCGTTTTATAAGTTTCAAGTGAAGGTCGTCGAATCATCAAACGATTCAAAAAATAAAAACTCACAAAGAAGATGAACATATAAAGACTCACCATTCGATTCACCGTAAATAAAACGATCGTCATTCCCACAATATTCACACTCGACTCCATAAAGAGATCCACATAGAGTCGCATAATGTCATGCGCACTTTCACCTGCCTTATTGATTCGTTGAATCTTATTCCCACTATTCTCTTTTTCATGCCAGTCATGATCCAACTTAAACATATGTTGAATCCCTTCTTCAAAAATCCTCAGACGCATACGTTCAGCAACAGGATAGATCTTATTCTTTGCCCAATCCTGAGTGATGTAATGAAAGGGACCAATAATCGACATAATAATCACAAGTGCCCAAAAATATTGGAGATCATCTCCCACCTGATAGACCGATAAAATATTAATGATCTCACTGATTGCCCATCCTGGAAACAACCAAACGATGTCACTACTAAAACGAATAAACGACCCTGCAAAAAAGCGTTTCCTATCTGGCCACATGAGTCGTGCCAAATCATTTACTAATGTGCGGGTCGAATAATTCATGCATTACTTATAACACAAACCTTATCCTGAAAGCTCGATAGACTTACGTAAAGGATGTGATTTTCTGATGATAAGACTTGGCCTAGCGGCCCGGAGCGCCAAGGGAAATCACCCCCTTTACCAAACTAACCTGAGCTAACCTGAAGGCTTTTTTAGAGCTCCGAAATACAACGTCCAATCGTCAAGAAAAACTAAGTAACAATGTATTGCTGGTGTACTACATTTTCGATATCTTGGGTTAGTCGCCACAAACAAACGCAACATATTGTGTCTAAGTGGCTTCCCCACCCCTATCAACATCGTATAAACAAGTACCGAAGCTGCTTTTCTGGCTTTAAATTCGGTCTCGTTTTCTGACTCTACATTTTAATAAAACCTCCACGTTATGGCCCAGTCTGTGACCCTTCCGGACCCTGTTGCCTCCGGTAAAAAACAACAGAAAGCAACTGAAATTAAAGCTCCAAAAACTGTTAAATCAGGAAAAGGAGTTCAAATTGCTCGACACTTCACAACTAAAGGAGTCGACGCCTTCGACATGATTCCTTTTGAAAAACGAGTGTCTCGAATCACCGAACCAGATGGAACCGTCGTCTTTGAAATGAAAGACGTAGAAGTTCCTGCCAGCTGGTCACAACTTTCAACGGACATTATCTGTCAAAAATATTTCCGGAAACGTGGAGTACCCGGAACCGACCATGAAGTAAGCGCCAAACAAGTGATGCACCGAGTGGCACACACCATTCGTAACTACGGAGAAGAACGTGGATACTTTGCAAGTTCAGAAGACGCAGACACTTTCGAACAAGAACTTAAATACCTCACTATCACTCAACGTGGGGCCTTTAACTCTCCTGTTTGGTTCAACTGTGGACTCTACGCAGAATATAAAGTTAAAGGAGATAAAGGAAACTTCGCTTGGGACTTCGCCCAAGGAAAAGTAGTAGAAATTGATAATGCTTACGCTCGGCCTCAATGTAGCGCCTGTTTCATCCAAAGTGTGGACGATTCTCTTATGGGAATCTTCGATCTTGTGAAAAACGAAGCGAAGCTCTTTAAATACGGATCAGGAACTGGATCAAACTTCTCAAACATTCGATCACGATACGAAAAACTTTCAGGAGGAGGAACCTCTTCAGGATTAATGTCTTTCCTTGAAGTCTTTGACCGTGCCGCAGGTGCGATCAAATCAGGAGGAACCACACGACGAGCCGCTAAAATGGTAGTGCTTGATGTAGACCATCCTGAAATTCTCGACTTTGTGAACTGGAAGGTTGAATCAGAAAAGAAAGCTAAAGCCCTCATCGATGCAGGTTACAGCTCAGACTACCGAGGTGAAGCCTACAAAACTGTTTCAGGTCAAAATTCAAACAACTCAGTTCGAGTGACAGATGAATTCATGAAATCAGTTGAAGAAGGAAAGAAATTCTGGACAAAAGAACGACAAACAGGAAAAGACTGTCATGAAGTAGAAGCTCAAGAACTCTTTGACGCTATCTGTAACGCAGCATGGTCATGTGCTGATCCAGGTCTTCAATTCGACACCACAATTAACGACTGGCACACCGCTTCAAACACAGGACGAATCCATGGATCGAATCCATGTTCTGAATACATGTTCCTTGATGATACGGCTTGTAACCTTGCCTCACTCAACCTCATTAAGTACCTCAATGAAGACGGAACTTTTGATGTTAAAACTTACCGACACGCTGCTCGAATTTTCTTCATCGCTCAAGAAATTCTAGTGGACCTCTCATCTTACCCAACAGAACAGATTGCCAAGAATAGCCATGACTACCGACCTCTAGGTCTTGGTTACGCTAACCTTGGAACACTCCTTATGATGATGGGTTACCCTTACGATAGTGAAGAAGGACGAACCATCGCGGCTGCATTAACAGCCATCATTCACTGTCACGCCTTTGAAGTATCGGCTGAAATGGCCGGAGTAGTGGGAACATTCGCTGCTTATGAACAAAATAAGAGTTCAATGCTTGCTGTCATGAAAAAGCATCAAGAAGCCGCTCACAATATCAACACTAAGCTTTGCCCTGATTACCTTTATGAGGCCGCTTGTGAAGATGCCGACAACATGGTCGCTCTTGGAGAAAAGAATGGTTATCGAAACGCCCAAGCTACCGTGCTCGCACCAACAGGAACCATTGGTCTCCTTATGGATTGTGACACTACAGGTGTTGAACCAGAATTCGCTCTAGTGAAATGGAAGAAACTTGCCGGTGGAGGTTACTTCAAGATCATCAACAAGAGCATCCCTCTCGTACTCGGGAAATTGGGATACAACGAAGAACACATCAGTGACGTACTCAACTACGTACTAGGTCACGGAAGCATCGACAACGCTCCGTTTGTAAACCCAACTGAACTTAAGAAACTAGGATTCAGCGATAAGCAAATTAAAGAAGTAGCAGAACACATCAAAACCGCTCGAACACTTGATGAGTGGACGCCTCATGCAAACATTGAAGCCCTCAAGGCTGCTGGACTCAAATCTAAGCAACTAAGTGAAGCTCGACTCTATATTGAAGGAGCTCAAACACTTGAAGGAGCCCCTCACCTTAAAGCGGAACATCTTCCTATCTTCGACTGTGCCAACAAATGTGGAAATGGTGAACGATTCATCGCCGCCATGGGACACGTAAAGATGATGGCAGCCGTTCAACCTTTCCTATCTGGAGCGATTTCTAAAACAGTGAATCTTCCAAACGAAACCACCATCGAAGACATCAAAGAAATCTACATGGAATCATGGAAGCTTGGACTGAAAGCCGTGGCTCTCTACCGAGATGGAAGTAAGCACTCACAAGCCCTCTCAAATAAGAGTGATGCCGATGAAAATGCAGAAAATGAAGCTGCGAATGCCGTACTCCCAGAAGGAGCCGTGCTCCGAGGAAGCAAAGTGGCTCTCCCAACTAAACGACGAGGAATCACGATTGAAAGTGCCGTTGCCGGACAAAAACTATACCTACGAACCGGAGAATACGCAGATGGAAAACTAGGAGAAATCTTCATTGATTCATTCAAAGAAGGTGCTTCATACCGAAGTCTCCTCAACTGTTTCGCCGTCGCTGTATCTGTCGGACTTCAATACGGAGTGCCTCTCGACAAGTACGTTGATTCATTCAGCTTCACTCGATTCGAGCCAAGTGGAATGACCTCTCATCCAAACGTACGAACTTGTACCTCTATTGTTGACTTCATCTTCCGAATCCTCGGAATGGAATACCTCGGACGAACTGACTTTGTTCACGTGGCACCTGAAAGCACACAACGTGACTTCAACGCCGCATCCGGAGCTATCCAAGCCGCCATGCTCAACGAAGCCTCATCAACCAGCGCGGTTGCCGATGCCGTAGCAGCCACGGACACTGGAGAAGAAATGGACGCATTGAACAAGCAGCTCAGCTCCATGATGGGAGACGCGCCTGCCTGTACCTCATGTGGTCATATCACGGTGAGAAACGGTTCATGCTACAAATGTCTGAACTGTGGAACTAGCATGGGTTGTAGCTAATACAGCCCCGCCCTCACGGGCCTAAAACACTGGATGCGGGAAGGGCATCCTCGAAAGAGTCCTTCCCTCCCAACGCGACAACGGAAAAAACCCCTGCTCCACGCCGGGGTTTTTAAGTAGATTCTTTTCAGTGGCTGGGAGCACTCGGGGTCGGCTCATGAGCCTCACCAACTCGCTTCCTTTAGTACGCCACTTCAAAGAACTACTTAAAAATAGTAACAAGCGCTCCGGGCCGCTAGGCCAAGTCTTACTACCCACCACTTGACCATCTGGCTATTTTGTTTTATAAGGCAAGCATGAGGAAAAACAGAATCATCTCCCACCCAAGCAGGATGCCACTCTGCAAGGACCTTGAACCACGATTTGAAATTGCAGACAAAAATGACTTATCTAGACTCGTCTTTATGCGAAAGCACAGAGATCAACTTCTAGTTATTTTAGGAACCAATGGTTTGAATCTCACCCTGGCTGACATTCTTCAAAAGAAACTTTACGAACAAAATGGCGTCATCATAAATGGGCCCTATAAAGGTTGGGCGGCACGTCCTTTTATTATGTCTGCCCCTGAGCAAGGTTGGATGTTAGCTCGCCCATTCAACACAGAAAAAGCACCTAAATTTGCTTATAAACACCGTCTTCCACAGTTCAAAAAAACTAAAAATGACCGTGCAGCATGGGAAGAAGAATACCAACGAATTAAAGCTCTAATACGGACTCACCGACAAGCGGTCTCCTTTGAAGACTTGAACCCTGAACAAAGGCTTGACTCTGCGGCTTCCCTTCCCTAAAATGCCCGAGCCTATTCGCAAGAAACTAATATGACGAATCGACAAAGTAAAACTCATGCTCTCGTAGATGCCAACTCATGGCGACCTAAGTCAGGACGACGAAATCCTGCTTCAGGTAAGTACGCTCGACGTGTACGTGCTCGTGCTGCAAGTGCCGCTCGACAAGAAAAAACTCGAGAAGCTCTTGCGAAAGGAAACGCCTAATGTCACCATGCCCTAGATGGCATTGTTCTCCAAACTACAGAAAAGATTTAAACGAAAGCGCCGCACTAATAGTGCTGGTTTTCGTGATTACCGGAGCGAAAAAGCACCTCTGCGGAAGCGCCGACCGGTAAACCCAAAAGTACGAAAAGCGATTAAAGCGAAGACTAAGCCAAAAAGCCCTAAAGTCATTCGACTAATGCGATGGCTAAAAGTCATTGCTGCTGCACTCAGCTTCGCTGTAGTCTTTTGGTTTTTCTTTGTATCAAAGACCTTCGACATTCAAGCCGTCACCGTAAGTAGTGACAGTGATTTCATCTTAGAAGAGAAGTCAGCGGTGACTACCTACCTTCAAGATTACTTAGGAGACAATCTTTTTAGTTTCAACACAAGAGAACACTCCGCTCTCCTCTTAGAGGAATATTCAAACCTTAAATCGATTAGCATTGATCGAGACCTATGGCACACACTAGATGTGAGTCTCGAAAGTTATTCTGACATCGCAAATATCCAGGTAAGCCATGAAGATGGGTCAAAACAATATTTTATTGTTAACGAACTCGGAATCATATCAGGAGCAGGAACCACCAATGAATACCTTCCTACTGTGGTGATGGACGTCACAGGGACAGACTTGGACCTTCAAGAAGGAAGTGAAGAAGAAACCTCCCCATTATCAATGGGTGAAAACCTTATTGAAGCCGAAGTCATTCAAACGCTGCTCGACGTAGAAAAAGATTTCGAAGGAAAATTCAATATGCAGATTTTTGAAGTTCATTACTTGAAGCGTGCACGAGAAATTCATCTCTACACAGAACGTTATTTCTTTGTTTGGTTAGATTTGACTCAAGATGTCGAAGAACAGCTCAACAAACTTAAAAAATCTATGACCGAACTCAATATTTACGAAGCCCCACTCCTGTACATTGACCTACGGATTACTGGACAAAATGGCGAAAAAGTAATATATAAATTGAGCGTCAGCGAAGAAAACTAATACTAAAAAACATGCAAACAGAAGATCCTATTCAAAAAGCTTTACGTCTCGTTGAAAATGCAGAGGCGGCACTTAAGGCAGCTCGAATCCTACTTAAAGAACAAACTGACTCCCAATACGCGTCAGTGTTAAAGAAACCCGAAAAACGTGAAAGCATTGCTTACGAACAAGGTGAAACTCAAATTATTGAAGGTCACTTTGACGGACAAAACATGGTAGGTCCAGCTGATAAGGTTTATCCCGTACCAGCCAACTACGCAAGTAAATCAAAAATGGTTGAAGGTGACCGACTAAAACTCACCATCATGCCAAATGGAAGCTTCGTCTACAAACAGATTGCCCCCTTTGAACGAGACACGCTAAAAGGAACTCTTCTTAAGGAAGATGGACAATTTACCGTAGCAGCAAATGGAAGAAACTATAAGGTCCTACTTGCTTCAATCACTTACTACAAAGGAAATGTTGGAGATGAAGTCACACTCGTAGTGCCTAAAGGAGGCAATTGTGAATGGGGAGCTATTGAAGCCATCATTCCACATGTACCTGGTTCAAACGGTATGAATCATGAAGATGATGATGATGACATGTTCTAGTCTCTCAAATTGATTGCAGGAACCGCTCCTTCTCCCATCGCCATCTCCGGATCTGGGGCACAAGAACCAACGGTGACTTCGTTTTCTTCGTGAACAATAAGGTAATAACCCGTGTGTTGTGGAAACCCAATTTCCGGATCCACAGGGGTTTCTCCTAAATCACTTATATCTACACAAGCATCTTGAACAGAAACAGCCGTGCACTGTCCTCCCGTTTCACACAATCCAATCTCATAAGCATAACCTGGACTGAGACTTAAAAGTGCGTCTGGTAGGACATCATATTTTTTTTCGTAATCTTTAATGTCATCTAAAATTCCCGTTACATCACTAAATCGACGTGCATTGGTAGCCTCATTCAAACGACGATTTGGATCAATTGAAACAATAACTGCCAAAGTTGAAACCATAACAACACAAATAATTAAACCCCACTCGACTGGTGACAATCGAGAGAAAATTTCCTCCTCAACTTTTTTGGATTTCTTTGGCATGGTACCCCTATCATGCTCAAAAAAAGACAAGTACGCAATATAATGTCACTCAATTGACCCATCAGGGGTTTTTCGATAGGCTGAGCCCAACTAAAACTACACTATGCCAGACGGAGAAATCAGCATCATGGAGGCCTTAAACCAAATTCAGTCGTGGCTCAATGGCGGAAACATTGAAAAAGTCATTCAAGGCTGCCAAGAAATTTTAGAAATTGAACCTGGGAACAACCGAGCTCTTTCCATGCTCAAACAAGCTGAAACCCTCCGGCATGAAAAAGAAATCGCCGATGCAGATGCAAAAAAAGAAGCTGAAGAAGCTGCTGCCTCTACTACAGCTACCCCTATCACAACTGGCCCAATTGGTAATATTGAAGTTGAAAAAAAAGAACCAACTCCAAAACCTGAACCAACTCCAGAACCTGAACCTTATTCAAGCTACCGCCCCCCTCAAGCAAGCAAAAAGAAAATGTTCCTAGCCATGGTGATTCCTGCAATCACTGTTGTTCTAATTGGTGGGCTTATTGTCACAGCCCTCAACAATGAGAATCGTGATGAGATACTAGATCACGATGGACCTACAATTTCTGATGAAGAAAATGACCATAGTGACCGACCTGAACCCGATCTAAGCTACCTTGAAGAAAATGAACAACGAGTGACGGACCTGACAGAAATGGCCAATGCCATTGATGAATTCTGGCACGACAACGGACACTATCCAAGCATTATTGAAATTGAAGAACTTATCGAAGATGAACTCGATTCAATCCCTGTTGACCCTCGTCATGGAGAAGAAGACGCTAGTGGTGACCCATATGGATACACTTATGCCGTCTACAATGTGACTAGTGAAGGTGCGGGTACCTACATCCTTTCTGCTCTCTTCCAAGACAGCAAAGGAGAGGCTCACCCATGGGCTCAAGGAGCAAGTACCAAACATTATGATGATTATCGAAAAGTGAAAAGTATTAATGTGACTTACATCGGAGACTAATGACTTTAGACTGGAGTAAACTCGATCGACCTATTTTAGCGCTGGCCCCCATGGCTGGATATACAGACACAGCCTACCGTCAGCTTATTAAAGGTATTGAACCTCGTGTGATCTGCTTCACTGAATTCACCAGTGCCGATGGAATCGTGTATGAAAGTAAAAACACACTCAGTCAGCTCGACTTCAACCCTAAAGAAGAAGCCCCATTGGTGGCTCAAATTTTTGGTAAGAAGCCTGAACACTTCACTCGAGCAGCTGCCATGCTTGAAAAAATGGGAGTGCATGCCATTGATATCAATATGGGGTGTCCTGCAAAAAAAGTAATCAGTAGTGATCACGGAAGTGCTCTCCTGAAAGACCCATGTAAAGCGGCAGAAATTGTGGAAGCCACCGTTAGAGGAACCTCACTTCCTGTTTCAGTTAAAACTCGGATTGGTGCCGATGAGCTCAACCTCCCTTGGTTCATTCAGTTCTGTAAGGACATGGAGAACGCGGGTGCTCAACTGCTCTCTATTCATGGACGGACCGCCAAACAAATGTACACCGGTCTCGCTGACTGGGCCCCCATTTATGAAGTAAAAAAGAATGTCTCCGTTCCTGTACTTGGAAATGGTGACATTAAGAGTGTGGCCGATGCTCGTGAAAAACTAGGCAATCTAGATGGAATTATGGTGGGACGAGGAACCATGGGAAATCCTTGGCTCATGCGTGAAATCGCCGCTGATATCTTTGGAGAAGACTACACACCTCCTTCAACCTATTCTGAAAAACTGCCTTTCTTACTTCGACATTGTGAACTCATGGTTCAATCCAAAGGTGAAGAACGAGGAATGAAAGAGATGCGAAAGCACTTTGTTGGATTCATGAAAGGATTCAGAAACGCTCGGGCCTACCGAAATGAAGTGGTCCACATTGAAACACTTCAACAAGCACGTGACGTCCTAGCAAAGATTGAACAAGAAATTGGTTCAGAAGATTCAAATAGAGTAGACTTCTTTTAATTTCAGGAAAATGTCAGGTCAAATTCGATAGAGTGAATTTATGCCTTTCATTCAACTTTGTCAGACCCGAGAAGTACTTCCTCAAGAGATTGAACATTTTCTCAATCTTCATCAGAACCAAAGTCATCATTGGACTTGGAGCTCAAAAGAACTGCATGTAAAAAATTCAGGAACACTCTTCACAGGAGCCAGACTTATTCCTGGAAATAAATCCACACAGCCGCTCCCCTATTTCCTCAATCAAAGTCAGGGGCCCCTGCTCCCCATCAAACGGTTTCGCCAATTTGAAGATCCCGTAAATCGACTCAGGCATTACCCCTCTGATGCACTCTTGAATCATCTGGAAACGGGACAGCTTCAGATTCATGCGAAACCTCTCCCTTCCAAACAGCAAGCAAAAATTCGTAGAAAAGCCCAATCTTCTTTTTTTGACCTGAGTCGGAACTGGGATAGGTTTGAGTCTAAAACTTGGTTCAAGCTACGGATACGAAATCTCATTGGTGCCTTGTATAGGCGCTGCCGAGGCCCTCTAATAATCCGAACTCCAGATAGCAAACAATCCACTGGTCATGACCGAGAAGGTCCCATTGAGGCGGTTTTAGATAAACTATCTCGACCACTATTTAAGGTCCAGATTCGAGCCTCCAAACCCATTCCTCAATTCAGCCAGGCTTTTCGGCTCGCCCATTTAGGAGAACTCAAATGGCAATCCAAACCTGCTGAACTGATTTTAAGTAGTGAAGAACTAGCTACACTCATGAGCCTCCCCTCTCCTGAACTAATTCGCTCCCAATTAAATAGTGAGCCCTGTGCGTGGTTGCCTGGAAAACTAGAACTCAGTGTTCAGGACCGGTTGAAACACCTGCACATCATTGGGAAAACGGGAATGGGGAAGTCCACTGCCATTCTTGAACTTTTCAAAAAAGACCTCCAGAAATTTCCCCAGCTAATGATCATGGATCCTCATGGAGACCTGATTGAACGAGCACTCAGTTTAATCCCTCCATCTCGACAAAAAGACGTGATCCTGCTGGACCCCAGCCAACGTGAACACCCCCTAGCTCTCAACCCATTGGAATCACAAGGAGAAAAGCAAATTGAACTCCAAGCCTCCAGCCTATTGGAAATGTTTTTTGCCCTTTCAAAAGGGAGTTGGGGACCCAGACTTGAGTACCTACTCCGAAACACCCTACTCACTCTATTGAAGTGCCCAAACACTACTCTTTTGGACATCCCACGCCTACTTACGAACACAAAAATAGTTCATCATTTTGCTCAGCAATGCAATGACATAGAACTTCAAAGATTCTGGGTTGAAGAGTTCCTAAGCTTAGAAAGCCGCCAAAGAAACGAGATGATCTCTCCCGCGCTCAATAAAGTGGGGCCATTACTCAGTAGCTCACTTCTTAGAAATATTTTTGGTCAGCCCAAAGCTAAGTTCAACTTTGACCAGATCTTGGAATCCCCCTGCATCATTTTAGTTCCCCTCTCTAAATCCCTTCTAGGAGAGGACGCCTCTCGTCTCTTAGGAATGAGCTTCATCTCTATGCTTCATGGAAGCCTACTCCGACGCAAGCATCGACACCCTCTATCATTAACATTGGACGAATTTCAGAACTTTGCCACTCCCACACTAATGACCATGCTCTCTGAATCAAGAAAATTTGGGCTGGCCCTGAGCCTTGCTCACCAATACCTAAAACAAGTTCCTGAAAATATTCTTGATGCCATCATGGGAAATGTGGGTTCACATCTAGTCCTTCGTAGCGCTTACGAAGACTCCGAAACCCTTGCACCAATAATGAACTTAGAAATTGAAGATCTAGCCAATCTGCCAGAGCTCAATGCCTACTTCAAAGGCTTAAAATCTGGGCAACCTCAAAGTAGTGTAAGAATTGAACTTCAAGCTACTGCCATGCAGCCACAGCTTTTCAGGTGTAAAAGGCAATTTGGGCGCCCGCGAGCCCTTGTTGAAGCAAAGCTGAAAGCTCGCTATACTAAGCGCAAGATTTATACACGCCAATGAAAATTAGAATCGCGTTACTCACGCTAACTTTGCTTATTACAGCAATGCTTGCCCCTCTCTCCCTTGCCAACAAGGATTTCTCAAGTTTTGACGTAAGTGAAATATTTATTGAGGAAGAAAATAATCCTGATGACACGAGTGATGATAAAAGTGTGATCGGTGGTCTTGAAACTGCCTCTCAAGCTGAAGGAGCCGCATCTGACTCCCCGATTGTTCTATTTATCCTTCGAATCATCAATATCCTGACACTTCTTGTTGGGACCTTTGCCTTCGTCATGATCCTCATTGGAGGGTTCATCTTTGCCACTTCAGGTGGAGATGAAGGAAGAGTAGATAAAGGGAAATCCATCATCAGCCAAGCGGTGATTGGACTGGTTTTCGCCTTTATGTCTTACAGTATTGTTCTCTTTGTTCAATCATTCTTCTACTAAATGAAAAACTTTATCCGATTCATCGCCGTACTAATGGCCACCATGGTCTTTATGCCTTGGATGGTTTTTGCAGATGGAGAAACAGAAGGCACAGAGGGTGAAGGGAGCAGCAGTTCAGAGAAAGCTAAAATTGAAGAAGAAGCCGCCGCCGCAAAATACACGGGTGAAGATGGATTTGTATTCAATACCTGTAACACGATAGGCCTACCACCTATAAAATACACCGTTGATGATGACGCAGAATACGATGCCAATGAAGAAACAGCCGTGGTTAGTGCATTCATGGAAGACTATGAATATCTATATTCTGACAACATTGGGGACTCAAAATGTGGTGAAATCAATCTATTTACAACATCACTTGAAATGGCGGATTGTGCCGCTGAAGGAAAAGTGGTGTCAGAAATTTCAGAGTCTTTTGCTGGAGACACCAAACTCGGCGATGAAGCCCGTGTGGTTACTGTTTACAAATCCAGTTGTTGCATGATTGTTAAAGAACACATAAAAGTAGTGAATGAACAAGAAGTCATCACCTATGAATGTGTAGACCTTCGAAGCGTTTACTATGATGACCCAAGCCATTGTTCAGACGATGAAGCTTGTCAGAAACGTCAATGGATCATAGGTGATTCAGGAGCCAGCATCATTAAAATTTACGTAAAACAGATTTACATCTGGGCTGCTGGAACCATTGGATTTATTTCTGTGATCATCATTGTGGTCAATGGAATTAGAATCTCCGTTTCAGGAGCCAGTGGAGACATCACTCAAGCCAAAGAACGGATTCTTCAATCCATCTCTGGTCTGGTACTCCTCTTCCTCTCAGGTCTCCTTTTATACACTATCAATCCAACCTTCTTTAGCTAATGCGAAAATTTATTGTCACACTGCTGCTTGGACTCATGCTCATTCCGATTACTGCGCCAATGACAGCATTTGCAAACAGTGATACTGGTGAAGCTGAAGAACAAACCACCGTACGCCCCACCATTCCTAAACCTGATTTTCTACCTGGACCTGATTCAACAACAGAAACTGGTGCTGTAGCGTCAGGGGCAGACACTCAAGATTATGTACTGAACACCACTATTCCACGAGTCATCAATATAACACTTGGGCTCTTTGGAATTGGAACTTTTTTGGCCATTCTATTCTCTGCTGTAAGTATGTTGATTGCTTGGGGGAATGAAGAAAAAACAACAAAAGCTAAACGTACATTACAATTTTCTATTATGGGGTTCATTGTCAGTCTTTTTGCCTACGCTCTCGTTTCGATCATTGTTTCTCTTGCTCTACCAAGTGAGACAGAAACCAGCTTCCTAGAATGGTTAGCACCAAGCACCTATGCTGATCAAATCGACATAGATGCCCTCTTCCCCACAGAAACCGAGTTGATTGAATCTCAGGGAGATGGCGTATCCCTTCCCTCTGGAGATCTAGTAACCGAAGTCGTTCCAGCTCTCGTAACAAATATTATGTTTGCCGTTGGATTCCTCATTTTCATTGGATTCTGTTATGGAGGAGTCTTAATGGTTGTCGGTCATGGAAATGAAGAAACGGTCACCAAGGCTAAAAACATTGTGGTCTACTCCGCTGTTGCTCTTGGACTCCTTGGATTTGGTTATGCGATTGTTTACGGAATTGCGACCATCAGCTTCCAAGAAGACGCCAATAGTGAATTGGATGATGTATATGTTGATATAGATGACAATGAATAAAAAAATCCTCCTATTAACGATTGCATTCGCCTCTGTAGTTTTCTTTGCGATTCCTGACCCAGCTTGGGCTATCACTTTGGATGACAGCCTTCGACCTGACAATCTTCCGACCTACGACTTTGATAGTCTTGAAGCCGTGAGTGAAAACAACCCAGAGACCGCAGCGACTCAAGGAATCATTCTTTTTGTTGGAGGCTTGGTGAGCCAAGTACTACTCTTTGCGGGTGCCACAGCAATCATATTTGTAATTATATCTGGAGGAACTTATATCTTTGCCTTTGGAGATGACACCAAAATTGATAAAGGAAAACGAGGACTCTTATGGTCTCTCATTGGTCTGGTTGTAATCATGCTTTCCTACACGATTACTCGAGGAATCATCTCAATTATCCTTCAAGTAGACTCTGCTGCTACTTAAGCGTATACTTCCGACACACGCCCGTATCTTATCCAAACCTATGAAACGCCTATTTCTTGCAACCACAATCTTCTCACTTCTCCTGACTTCTTGTGGAGGACCATCAAATCCTGAAGCTGATAACGCTGCACGCGCTATGGCTGAAACCTCTTGTCTTATCTTTGACGAGACGGTTCCTTTTGAAGAGATTCCTGATCGAAGTGATCAAATCATTCTCAGCTACGGATGGGAAAGCTCAATGTCTATTGATGACTACCTTGAAAGCATCAACGGAACTGAAGTTCAAAATGAAGTAGCCGTATTGCTTCGACAATACCTTGATGAAACATGTGGAGAACAATTAGAAGCAGGAGGACTCAGCGCTGCTGAACTTGCCGAAGCTATTGTTCTTGAGTAAGAGTTAAGAAGGGTCTTGCTTTATTGAAGATCTCTTCCCACTCCAAATTTTGCTCTGAATCATAAACAATTCCCCCACCTACCTGCAAATATGCATGCGTGGGGGTTTTTAGTATCGTACGAATTGCAATATTAAAATCGATATCACCGTTTGGCTCAATCATTCCAATTGAACCTGTATACACTCCGCGTTTAAAGGGTTCTAACTCAGATATTATTTCCATGGCTCTCTTTTTAGGACAACCTGTAATCGAGCCTCCTGGAGACATAGATAAGAGTGCCTCTATGGGACTCACCTTAAGTCGTCCCTCAATGTGAGAATAAGTATGCCAAATCGACGGATAGGGACGTGCCACGCGGTGTTCACGAACCACCACTGATCCAGATTCAGATACTTTACCAATATCATTTCTAAGTAAGTCCGTAATCATATTTAATTCAGCGGCTTCTTTTTCACTATCAAGCAAGGCTTGTCGCTCCAATTCATCTTCTTCTGGAGTCGCTCCACGAGGTCGAGTTCCTTTAATAGGGTAAGTATGAATCATCTCTCCTTTAGTATGAATGAATCGTTCAGGAGAGGCACTTAAAATTTGATTGTCTCCTAAATCAATGTAGGACATAAAGTTAACTGGATTCGCCTCTATCAAGCGACAAAACAAATTCTTTGAACACATTTTTGACTCAGACCTGAAGCGTACCGTCAGGTTCATTTGATAGATGTCACCCGCCTGAATGTAATCTTTCACTTTCTTATATGCACCTTCATATTCTTTTCGAGAAGTTTCAGTTTGAAAGTCTAAATCCAAGTCGGAAAAACAAGGCTCCCTATCTTGAAAAATATCCGCATCATCCTCTAACCAATCCTCATAAGCAAAGAAGATGAGCTTAGGAAAACCTAATTCTTCTTCATAATTATAAGCAAGATAACCCAGAATCAACTTCCCCTCATGCTCCTGCACAAAGCTATTTAAACCTGATGAATCTCCTTCAAAACGAGCAACTGGATTCCAAGCCAATTTTCTTTTCCACCCTTCCTCATTCTTACTCCAAAAGAAGGCTACATTTTTTTCTTCAGGACCTAGTCGTCTAAATATCTCTACTAAATTCATTACTTTAAAAAGTTAGCGAGTATTTGATCACCTTCGGGAGTCATAAATGATTCCGGATGAAACTGCACCCCAAAAACTGGATAATCATTGTGCTTCATTGCCATGATTTCACCATCAGGAGTGGAAGCCGAAATATGGAAGCCATCAGGCACTTCATCTACCGCAAGCGAATGATAGCGAGCCACCTTCATCTCAGGTGATATTCCTTTAAAAAGGTCTTGCCCCTCATGATCCAGAATTGAAGTTTTCCCATGCATGATACTTTTAGCCTGAACAATCCTGGAGCCAAAAGCGACTCCTAAACATTGATGCCCCAAGCAAACTCCTAAGATAGGAATCTCTTTGTAGAACCGTTCAATCACAGGAATGCAGATTCCACTACTTTTGGGATCTTTTGGACCAGGAGAAAGAATGATCTTATGTGGCTTAATCTCTTCAATTTCTTTGAGTGTGATTTCATCATGCGTTTTCACCAGAACCTCATACCCCAAAGACTCCACTTGTTGAACCAAGTTATAAGTAAATGAGTCGTAATTATCGATCAATAGAATCACTCTGAATCAAGTTCAAGATGAGGAAACAAAGGTTCACCGAGCACTACTTCTTCCCACCCCACTTGATCCAAAATCTTTTGAGCTGAATCTGGAAGGATAGGTTTAAGCATTTCACCAATTGCACGACACGCATTAAGTAATGTCCCCAGAACTTCCTCAAGACGTTCTGTTTCTTCAGCCTTAGCTAAAGCCCACGGTTTATTTTCTTCTACATAATTATTTGCAAATCGAGCCAACTCAACCGTAGCTTCAACCGCTTGTTTAATTTCAAAAGCTTCAAAATGTTTATGATATTTCTCCCATGCACTCGCAATTGCTTCATCAGACTCTGAGCCTTTAGGTACCCGTCCATCCGTATATTTTTGAGTCATACTTACCACCCGACGAATCAAGTTTCCCATAGTGTTTTGAAGCTCATCTTTATAGAGCACTGCAAAACGATCCCATGTGAAATCTCCATCATCATCAGAAGGAATCTCTCGAAGAAGGTAGTAACGGAAAGATTCACGTCCCCACTTTTCAAGAACATCAGCAGGATCCACTACATTCCCTATTGATTTACTCATTTTTCGTCCCTCACTCGTCACAAACCCATGCACATAAATGGCTTTAGGCAGAGGTAAACCAGCAGCAAGCAACATAGCTGGCCAATACGCCGCATGGAAACGAACAATATCCTTCCCAATCAAATGCACATCAGCCGGCCAGTAGTTTTCTACATCTTCATGCTCATCAGCATAACCAAGCGCTGTAAGATAGTTTGAAAGTGCATCACACCATACGTACATTACTTGATCCTCATGACCTGGCACTTCAATCCCCCATTTAAGAGAGCTCTTTGGCCGAGAAAAACTTACATCCTGAAGTCCTTCTTTTATAAAGTTAAGGAATTCTTTTTTTCTTGATTCAGGTTTAATCAGCAGTTCATCAGTCTCAATCAATCGATAGATTTCATCTGAATAATCAGAAAGCTTAAAAAATAAGTTCTTTTCTTTTAATTTTTCTGGCGCTCTATTATGAGCTGAACAATTTCCTTGTTCAAGATCCTTCTCTAAAACAAACGCTTCACAACCACTACAGTAAAGACCTTCATATTCTTTCTCGTAAAACTTTCCCGCCTTCTCAATCAAACTCCAAATTTTTTGTGCTCCTCGCTTATGTAGATCATCGGTTGTTCGAATGAAAATATCCTGAGAAAGTCCAAGATCTTTTGAAAGGTCTCGGAACTTTTGTGAATTGATATCCACCAATTCTTGAGGTTCAAGCCCTTGATCTTTAGCCGTCTGTTGAATCTTAGTTCCATGTTCATCCATTCCAATCAAAAACTTCACATCTTTTTCTCGCATCCGTTCATATCGAGCCAAACAATCTCCCTGAACTAACTCCAAGGCATGACCAATATGAGGACCCGCATTTGCATAAGCAATCGCGTTCGTGATGTAAAATTTTGACATAGAAGAGTATTAATAGGTTCGGATAATAACACAATAGATCTAGAGTTCCAGAGGGACTACCGTCCACGGAAGCGTATGATTCCAAACTGATCCTGACCAAGGCTCACTACTCTCCTCTTCATCCTGATCATCATCTGGAGTCTCATCATTGTCCGTGTTGTAGAGTACAAAATCATAAGCAGGCAGATTTTCTCCCTCTCTCATGTAAGTCGTAAGCGACTGACGTGCTTCTCCAAACTCATTATTGGCCACTCCATCTACTTGCACATATGGACAAGCCAAATTCTCATCATCGCTATGCATTTGGTAGTAAATATAAAACTCATCATCCTCAATTACATTAGTCAGCACAATGTAGTTGTATTCATGAAGCTCCATGAAGCTTAAAATTGGATAATTAGCGTGGAAAACACCTCGAGTCGTGTACTTTCCTTTGCTGTATTCATCTTTCTCCACCTCATAGGTTCCAAAACGAGTCGGTGTTTCAGCACTACTATTAAATTCAGGATCGAGTGGAATAAATTCAGACATTGCTTCCGTGGTGGTTGAATCCACGATGAAGCCAATGACCTTCCAACGAAGCACATCAATCCCACTATGACTCACAATCCCATTTCCATCCTTATCACCAATATAAAAATGAACAGAAAAATGATTGGCAGGATTCACCAAATCGCCCGTTTCATCTTCCTGTACAAAAAGTGGCAGTTGGATCGATTCATTCTGACCAAGTCTCATCCACTCTTCTTCCGTTTGCCCTTCACATGGAACTCGGTTGCTTCGAGCAATGAGCTCCAATTCAGAATTGGTCAAATCAAAATAGGCCTCTTGTTCCGCAAGTTCTACTTCATAACCAGGTAGATTTTCTTTCACAATTTGAAGACCGATTTCAGTCATTCCTTCCGCCGCATAATGCGCTTGAACCCCGCCCACTACAGTTCGCATGGTGGAAAGATCTTGAATAACCAAATAACTGACACCAAGGCTCACTAAGATCAACATGCTCATCATGAAGAAAGAAAGTAAAAGTGCACTGGCTCGTCGAATTTGTATCATTGATAGAAACGGCTAGTAATCGTAGTTTGCAGATCTACTATAACATTATCTTCATCTGTCCCAGGTCGGCTTAAGGTCATCTTCATCTGAACATTTGGCTGAAAATGAGGAAAGCTTGAATCGGACTGATTCTCAACATCATAAGGATTTTTATCTGGAAACACTCTAAAGCTCATGAATGAAACAGAGCTACTAATTGTATTGAGAGCCACCGCTTCACCCTCTCCTTCTTGAAAATACAAAGTACCTGTTAACTCTTCTTCATTCTCCTCCCAATACACACGAGCAGCATTTTCACCATCTAGTGAGATCAAAACCAGCTCTTGAGTTTCAAGAGTATAGCTGTCATCCGTTCCAAATTCAGTTTCAGTATTGTAGTAATCAAAGTAGAAATTATATTCATCCATCAAGTCCGTAATGTGATCGAATATAGCTTGTCCTTCAAGCAACATACTTCGCGTTGAGGCAACCTGCTGTTGAGATCGATGAAAAGTCAGATAAGCAGACATTACAAAGCCAATGAAAATTGTAAAAACCGTAATGGCAATGATCACCTCAATCAAAGTGAAAGCTTTTCGAATCTTCATTATTGCCAATTGGTTAAAATAGTTGAAATTCTCACCTCATTATCTCTTCCTCTATCCTCCCACATCACAATGGCCGTGACCTTAAAGGCATCCTCTCGATCAATATTTTCATCCACTTCATCCGGCACTCTTTCCACCAAAATTGAACGTATAAAAGTTTGTCCGTTTTCTAAGACCACTTCACCTGCTGATTCGTCTTGGCTGGATACCGTTGTCAATTCCCAATAGGCATCTGCTTCGCCCGTTTCAATTATATAAAACTCCGCAGACTCTTCTGAATCTTCCAATCCGTAATTCGTTCCCCATTGCTTTTCCCCTTCATCCCATGAGTAGTTTTGTAACCAGTTTGAATCTCGGATATAACGCATCACCTCCACGCCTTCTTGAGCTAAGTAAGTAGCCTGCAGTGAACGTACATTTTTTCGATTCACTTGTAAGGTCATCAGAATTAAACCTGTAATTGCAGTGAAAACCACCGTAATAAAGGTGATTGAAAGCAAAACTTCTAGCAATGTGAAGGCATTATGACGTTTCTGCATCGGCGAGGCTAACTTGATTGGTTAAACTTGAAAAATTCAAAAAGCGGAGCATTTCTTCATTACCCGTATGATAAAGACTCACGGAGCCATCTCCCACAAAACTCCCTTGATTACTATAGAAAACAAGGTCCGCCTCTGGCGGCACAAACATAGCCCAGATTTTATCTTGTGACTGATCAATATCAATTGAACCCACCACAGCACTACCCTGAACCGTTCCATAAACACTTTCTTCATGCGTATCAAAATCACAAGACTCCAAGACAGGGTCAAAATCCATTTTTACAAGTTGAGGAACTTCATCAAGTTCAAAATAACCACCTAAACATAAGTAGTCATCCTCTTCTTCGACTCGTCCTGAATCTACATTCGCTCGAGACTGCTCCATCAAAGCCAAGGTTTGCTGAACCGTTAAATTGAGCTCTTGATTACGGCGTGCTCCATTAAAGTCCACCACCAAAAATCCAACCAGCAAAGTGATGATAGTAATCACCACAATAACTTCTATGAGAGTGAATCCATCATGTTTCATGCCACTAGGGTAGAAAGTGAGAAAATCGGTGCCAAGAGTGCGACAGCAAGCACTCCAACGGCGAGCCCCACAATCACAATCACAACGGGTTCTAAAATAGTTGTGAAATTATCTAAAGAATATTGAACTTCTCTCTCGTAATGTTTTGCAAGCTTGTCAGAAATCAATCCAAGCTGTCCTGTATTTTCTCCGACAGCAATCATTGAAACCACCGTTTCAGGAAATAAGTAGGGCGCTTTAGCCAAACTATCTGCAATTTTTTCACCTCGCTCAACATCATGCTTCAGGACTCGCATGAAATCTTTATATAAAGAATTACTCAATGCTCCTTCTGTAATTTTAATCGCATCATGAATGGGCACTCCTGCATCCACCAAGAGACTCATTACTTGAACAAACTGAGCCACATTGTATTTTCTAATCACATGTTTAAGCCACGGCACTCCAAGCAACCACCCATCAACTCGACGTCGTCCATTTAGAGTATTTGCATAAAACGACATAATCAAACCCACTAAAACTAAAGCGATTAAAACAAGCCAACTAAACTCAACAAAGAATCGTCCAACCTTTAAGACCACCAGGGTCAATGTTGGCATCTCAAAGTTCGATTGAGTGAAAAATAAATCCAATTTTGGAATCACCACCGTTACTACTATTCCTCCAGAAATAAAGAGTGCAATCATTACCGCAATTGGATAAATCATGGCACCTCTAACCTTCAAGAAGAGCTCATGAGAACGTTGAGTTTGTTCTGCCAAACGGAAAAGCAGTTTCCCTAAATTTCCAATGGCTTCTCCACTTCGCACCACTCCGACTTCAGAGTCTTTAAATACATCTGGAAACTTTGTCATAGACTGACTCGCACGCTTCCCGCGTTCCACATCGTAAGCAATTGTATTAATGATTCGAGCAAAACGTTCATGAGTCGTTTTCTTTGCTAAAATACGTAACGCTCTCATCACAGGAATTCCTGCATCAAGCATCACCGCCAACAAATGAAAAAAGTATGATTTCTCTTCAATCTTAACCTTTTGACGATCAATAAAAAGATCGTTCATACGTACCGCAAACGGTTGAGCCGATGAATCATAAACACCATAGACCACCGTGGTCTCTTTCTCAGCGGAAACACCAAGTTTGGAATTTACAGAGGTCATAGCGGATTACTGATAATAAGCCTCGAGACTCACACTAAATGTGATGGTTGAGGTGCTTGTGAGTTGAACTGAAATTGAATCCACTTGCATCAAACGATCTGCTCCTTCAATAGACTGAAGGAACTCAATTAAATCATCATAATCTCCAGCAAGACTCATTGATACTCCCACCGCATTTCCAAAATCTTTATCTGTTCGAAGACTGAAGCTCATCACCCGGGCCTCAAAGCCAGAATTCTCTGCGATATCAACCAGCTCTAGAATCAAATCATCTTGTCCTACTCCAGCAGGAACTGCTTTTTGCAAAGCATCCTGAGTCGCCTCACTCTTTGAAATTTCTTGAGAGAGCGCATTCAGTTCATCATATTCAGTCTGTAACTCAGCCAAAGCTGTAGCTTCCGTTTCTTTTTCTCCACGAAGCTCAGCAATATTATCTCGAAGCGGAACCACAAAGAACACACTTCCAAGCACAATCAACAAAAGTAGAAGGATTGAAATGAGTTGTGACGATCGAGCCTGAGCCATTATAAGTCTGAGTTAAGCCGTAAATTAAAACTCACTACGGACTGACCTTCGGATGTTGTACCTTCCGTTAATGAAGGCACAAACATATCAAAGAAATCATCGGATGAATCTAAGACTGAAATCATATCAGCTACTGATTCGGCATTATCAGCTAAACCACTCATGCTCAACTCCCCTCCAGAACTTCCGGAGAAAGAGCTAAAGAAAACAGTTACTGGTGTTAAATCTTGAAATTTTCTAATCACTTTTGACCAAGCCACTCGCTCAGCCTCTACTTGATCCTTTAACTCTTGAGCAATAAAAAGCTCTTGAATTTGTTCTCGCTCCAAAGCTTCAATTTTATTGGTAAGCTCAGTCGACTGACCTTCAATTGTTGAAAGATCACTCTTAAGATTCATCTGTTGAAAAACCAAAAAGAGCGTGTAAAGCACACCCAAAACAAAAACAAATATAACGAGCGTTGAAAGCAGGCGCCCTTGAGGGGCTTGATAAGGTTTGTCCATTGTGGCGTGAGAAGGTAGTCTTCGTGCATGAAGTTTACCGTGATCAACGACGCATTTCAATGTGAAGCCTGTGGAGCCGTTGTTCCGCCTCATCAGGGTGGCAGCTGCCGAAACCACTGCACCCAGTGTTTAAGTTCCAAACATGTCGATGACAAAACACCTGGAGATCGTGCCTCAAACTGCCACGGACTAATGACGGCCATTGGAGTCACTCAAGACAAAAAAGGATGGCGCGTCCGACACAAATGTCAAAAATGTGGTCACCTCATGTGGAACATCCTAGCTGAAGATGACAACTGGGATAAAATCATTGAGATTAGTAAAAAGCCTCTGGACCCAAACAAGTAGTTAGGGCTATAAATAAGTCTTAATTAAAACCAAATCCAATGGCAGAAACTCATTTCCGACGAGAATGTGGTGATTTTTTTAAAGACAAAGCAGGAATTGGAGAAGTTAACATTGATGAATACGCAAGAAGCTTTAAAAACACAAAAGCAATTGATGAGATTAGACGTGAAATAAATGAACGTTCAGGAGACGACTCCATTGAAAGCCTCATTAGGGTTGCTTACCTAGCGACACTTCTTCAACAAGAGCTGCGCCGAGCGGCTTTTCCATATTTATATACAAGTGCGTATGGTGTAGCTGGATTTGGTTCTGCCAGAACAAAAAAAGGCGATCCTGACTGGAATGACTGCTTTGAAATGTCAGCCCAACTAACAGACAAAAGAAGAATTCGAATTGTAAATGGCGGGGGAACAGGACATATGGATGCCTTTACTCAAGGAGTTCATGAAGGACGACGCAGACGAAAAGCACGAGGCAAAGAACTATGTGGAGCCACTAATGTTGGAATGACCATCGGGCTACCTTTTGAAGAATTCCCATCAGAATTCCTAGATAGACAGTCTCACCACAGTACGTTTGGAACTCGTGTCCCAGAAATGCTGGATCATGTTCAAGCTGTTATTGCTGGAGTCGGAGGAATGGGAACTGATTTTGAAATCAGCTGGGCTGCACAACTTGCACAAGTCAAACATCTAAATGACGGGTTCAGAATTCTAGCACACCGTGCAACATGGCACCCCATTCATGACAAAAAAATGCACACCTTCTTTGAAGACCGAAAAAACAAAGGACTGGCCCCACTGATCAGCAAAGAAAAAGCTGAAGATGACACCCTCATTGTTACATTCTATGACACAGTTGATGAAGCGGTAAGGATATTACTTGACGATCATCGTAGATGGCAGGCTGAAGTCTTTGACAAGCTTGACCCAAGCTCTCAAAACAAACTATCAGCGTGGATTTACACAAGAGCAGACTTAGCAAAACGCCTTCACGAAGAAGCCGCAAAATAGTCATCTTTTGACTTCAACAAAAAGGAGGGTGTAGTCTCTATTCATGAAACTCACCCTCCACACCGACCACCTTCCTACCGACGCCACCGTCATTTTAGGAGTGTCTGGAGGAAGGGACTCCATGGCTCTTTGTCATGCACTAGTAAAACAACGACCAGATCTCACCATCATTCCCGCCCATGTGGATCACGGTCTTCGAGCTGGCTCTGCGGATGATGCGGAATTTGTAAAAGGAATGATGAGCCGCTGGGAACTCCCTTGTGAGTTTTACAAGCCACGAACTCCCAAAGAGGGAAATATTGAAGCCTGGGGGCGAGACAAACGTTATGAGTTTTTCACCAAGCTCCTCAAAAAACATAAAGCCATTGCCATACTCACCGCGCATCACCAGGATGATGATATTGAAACCTTACTCATGCAGTTACTCCGTGGAGCTCGCGTTAAAGGTATGAGTGGCATGCAAGCGAAGCGAGATAAGATTGTGAGACCTCTACTATTTACTCCACGATCAGAAATCAACGACTACATTGAGGCTCATGACATTCATTTTCGTGAAGACCCCAGCAATAAAGATGAAAACTTCACTCGGAATTTCCTTCGAAGCAAAGTAGTCCCTACCTTAGGTCACATCTACCCTGATTTCCCAAGCCGATGGCAGGGGCAAAAAGAGTACTGGCTGGAGCTTCAAGCCATGTTAGAAGAAAGTGCCCTGAGATTTCTTGATGATCACCTTAGTGATGAAGGACTGGAACGCCATGCTTATCGTGAACTCCCCTTCCCTGTTCGAGCCACCATATTAGAACTTTGGTTTCGTGACACAACGGGACAACGAATCCAAGACAGTGCCACGCTAAACCGTTGGGATGAAGCCATCTTAAATTGGCCAACCCGAAAGAAGACAGAATGGCACAATGGGCAATTCCTCATTATGAAGAAAGGGTGGGCCTACCTACAATGACGGTGTAAAATACGCCCACTCATTTAAATTAGAAAATCAGTATGGCAACCGCAAAAAAGAAGAAGCCCAATCGACCGAGTTCGCTAGTTTCAGTATTGATTCTAGCTCTTTTAATTTCTGGAATTTACAGCATTTGGAATCCCATTGGAGCTCCTGTTTCAGAGAAGGTAACTCTCAATGAATTCATTACCGATGTAAGCGAAGGAAATGTACAAATCGTTGAAGTTCAAGACAAACGAATCGATTACGTCTTGGAAGATGAAAGCATCAAATATACTTTCAAAGAAAGTGGGCAAACCGTTTACTCGCTACTTGAAAATCTAGATCCTGTTTCCATAAATGACCTCAGCGTTGAAGTCGTTGATACTTCTGGACGAGACATTTGGGTGAATGTAGCTCTCTCTATTATTCCATTCTTCCTAATCATTGGATTCCTTTACTTCATGATGCGTGGAGCCAGTTCAAGCAACAACCAAGCTATGAATTTTGGTAAATCAAATGCACGTCTTCATGATAAAGAACGAAGCAAAACTTCTTTTAAAGATGTAGCTGGAGTGGATGAAGCCAAAGAAGAACTTGAAGAAGTGGTGGATTTCCTAAAGCACCCAACAAAATACACCGCCATGGGAGCGAAAATTCCTAAAGGAGTGCTTCTTGTAGGCCCTCCAGGTACAGGTAAAACCTTGCTCGCTCGTGCGATTGCAGGAGAAGCCAATGTTCCTTTCTTCAGCATCAGTGGATCTGAATTCGTAGAAATGTTTGTTGGTGTTGGAGCCAGTCGTGTTCGAGACCTATTCAAAAAAGCAAAACGAAACGCCCCATGTATCATCTTTATTGATGAAATCGATGCCGTAGGACGACAACGTGGAACCGGTATGGGAGGAGGACACGATGAACGTGAACAAACCCTCAATCAGATTCTTACTGAAATGGATGGATTTGAAGTTGGAACCAATGTGATTGTTATGGCCGCCACTAACCGTCCTGATGTTCTTGATCCAGCCCTACTTCGACCGGGTCGTTTTGACCGTCGAGTTGTTGTTGATAAACCAAGCATGAACAGTCGGAAAGAAATCCTTGAAGTTCATGCAAAGAATAAGCCTATGGCTAAAAAGGTAGATCTAAAAGACATTGCCAAGCAAACTCCTGGATTCTCTGGGGCTGACCTTGAAAACCTAATGAACGAAGCTGCAATTCTTGCTGCCAAGAAAGATCAAAAAGAAATCACTCAAAACAATATTGAAGTTTCTATTGAAAAGATCGCACTTGGACCAGAACGAAAATCTGCCGTGATGACACCTAAAGAAAAAGAAGTAACCGCCTACCACGAAATGGGTCATGCCATTGTAGGTCATGTTCTTGAAGATTGTGATCCTGTCAAAAAGATCACCATTATTTCTCGTGGAATGGCACTTGGTGCTACGTGGTTTGTACCTCAAGAAGATGTGCACCTTTACACTAAACAAAAATTCCAACATGAAATGGCCTCTCTCATGGGAGGTTACGTCGCTGAAGAAATGATCTTTGGACAAGTTTCTACTGGGCCTTCAAATGACCTCAAACGCGCCTCAAAGATGGCTCGTCAAATGGTGACTAAGTATGGAATGAGTGCTCTTGGACCTGTTGTGTTCGGAGATGAAAGCGATCAAGTATTCATTGGGAAAGATCTTGCTCACGCAAAGAACTACTCTGAGAGCCAAGCCAATCAAATTGATAAATACGTAGCTGAATTTGTAGATGATGCTTACAAAAAAGCCAAAGATATCCTCACAAAGAACAAGAAGAAATTTGACGATCTCAGCAAAGAACTACTTGAAAGAGAAACGCTCAATCAAGAAGAGTTCATTGCACTCTTTGATGGGAAAAAACTTAAAAAGGCGAAGTAATTGAACCTAAATACTATTTCAGATAAGATTGGATCATGAATCAAGTAGGTATTGGACAATTAAAGCACGCAAAAGCAAGCGCCCCCAAAGCGCCAATTTCAACGACCCCTCGTAAACAGGTGGTTCGACATGAGAAAAAACCACAAAACAAAGCCCCTCAAGAAGGACAATTGGCTGTGGATATTTACCACAGCCCCGACGAAATGGTTGTGGTCTGCCCTATCGCAGGAGTAGATAAGACTAATATTAAAGTGGCCATTCAAGAAGACGTACTCACGATACGCGGGGAGCGAAAAGCACTTGAAGTCACTCAAGGAAGACAAGCCCTTATCCGTGAACTTTTCTGGGGTTCATTCTCACGATCCATCGTTCTTCCTGACCATATTGATCGGAAAGGAATCGACGCTCGTGTTCATGAGCACCTTTTGATTGTAACGATCCCTAAGACGGAAGATTTCAAGACACGAATCATTCACATCAACGACGAAGCATGACCCCTCCTATTCGAACCGCTGTGATCTTGACCGGAGGTCTTGGATCTCGTTTTTTACCGATGACCAAGGCTATCCCAAAAGCCATGCTGCCTATTATTGATAAGCCCGTGGTCCAGTATCTGGTAGAGGAAGCCATCGCCAGTGGAATTGAACGAATTATTTTTGTTGTGGGCCCAGGAATGGAGGCCATTCAAAAACATTTTGATCCACATCCTGAGCTTGAAGATCAACTTCGAAGCCGTGGGAAACATGACTTAGCGGAACAAGTCTCCCCCTTTAAAGACGTAGAATTTCATTACGTGACGCAGCACGATCCACAAGGAGACGGCCACGCCATTTTGAAAGCCAAAGACTTAGTGAACAACGAAGCTTTCGCTCTTTTATATGGAGATGACATCATCGCTCACGAGACCCCTGCCCTACAGCAACTGCTCTCTTTATATAAAAAGACCGGACACCCTGTGATTGCCAGTGAACGAGTAGCCCAAGACCGTATCCATCATTATGGAGTGATTGAACCTAAAGAAATCAACGATCGTCATATTCAAATCCGTGGGCTGATAGAAAAACCTCATCGAGATGACGCACCTTCAGACTTTGGTGTGATTGGCAAATATGTAGTGACTCCTGAAGTCATGGAACATCTATTAAAGAAAGAAACGAGCAACGATGGAGAACAACGACTGATTGATGCCTTTCGATCAATGCTTGACCAAGGGCTAGAACTTAGCGCTCTGGAAGTGGAGGGGAAACGATTCGACACTGGTAGTAAATCCGGCCTGCTCGATGCAAACATTCATTTTGCCCAAAATCACCCCGACATTAACCCTTCCGAAGAATGAAACGCCTTTTAACGCTAGTCGCACTCCTCTCTCTACTTGCGGCCTGTCAGTCCGGGCCTGAAGAAGTACTTCCTGGCGTAGGGAGCACCGTAACGGCACCCATTTTCAATGAAGATACGGAGGAAGTAATCTGGGAATTTGAAGAAAGCAGCTCACGTGGAGACCGATACGTAAGCCTAATTACAAATCCAACGAGTGAAGCCAAATTAATGTCATACCTCATTGTTCCAGAAGATGCAGAAGGCCCCTTTCCTACGGTCATGCTTGTTCCCGGTGGAGTGAACAGTGGAACCACCAGCTTTCTAAATGATATTGATCTAATTAACTTCTTTTTAAAGGAAAATATTGCTGTAGCGTTCTTTGACCCTGATGGTCGAGGAATGAGCACAGGTGAAGAAGATAGTAATGGTCATGCAGGCCAAGATGGCCTCTACGCCATAAGCCAAGCCCTTTTAGACTCTGAGCTAGTAGATCAAGATGAAATGGGAATCATAAGTTATTCATACGGAGTCACTCTCGCCTCAGGAATGCTTGCCCGCTATGCGGAAGAACAACCCTATGAATGGTTCGTAGATTGGGAGGGACCAACGTCAAGAAGCTACACCACAGTTGGCTGCAATACTGATGATGCTCTCGACTTAAGAGAAAGTTGTGATGATGATGAACATTGGTCAGAAAGAGAAGCGGTGACCTATTTAAGTGAAATCCTTATCCCCTACTGGCGCATTCAAGGTATAGATGACCACGTTCAACCCAACAATTCACATGCCATTGAAGCCATTAATGCTTCTACTAATGGCTTAAGCGCTTGGACTCGTATAAACGATGAAGATCCAAATCAGACCTTCACCATGGAAAACGAACCCGAATACTTCGCTAAAAGTAGCCGTATTGCTAGTCTTGCTGCTGCAATGGAGTTTTTTGAGACCTATTAAAGCAACATCAAAACTCTAAATTGCCAAGTCCCAGCTCATTGAAAAATGAGCGGATTTTTGCTATAATAATTAGATACAAAAAATAAAAACAAAACCCAATGTCCCTAGACCAACTCCTCAAAGAGGCAGATCAGCTGAAGCTGCAAGGTCGTCATGATGAAGCCATTTCTATGGCCAACAAGATGATCCTATCGGACCTTGAATACGTTGAAGCCTATGAAGAAATTGGTGACAACTATTTAAGTCTCCGTGAGTACGATAAAGCTCAAAAAGCTCTTAAACATGCACTTAAGCTCAAACCTACGAGTCCAAATGCACTTTATCTTTTAGGTTTTCTTTATAGCTCGCTAGGAGATTTTGACCGATCAGTTGAAACTCTAGAAATTGCGAATCAAGTACAACCTCATCATCCAGAAATCCTTCGATGTCTTGGATGGTCTATCTTCCATGGTGGAGAACGAAAACGAGGAATTGTAATTCTTGAACGAGCACGTGCTATGGCACCACAAGATACTCTAATCATGTGTGACCTTGCGGTGTGTTATCTCAATGATCGACAATTTGATACAACGATTGCAATCCTTGAAGGAGTACTTCAAATGGATCCTCAAAATGACAAAGCAATGGACTGCCTTTCAACCGCTAAATTCTTCAAGAAAGAGTTCGAAAAACTAAAGGAAAGAGACTAATAAAACAAAATGCGATTTGACAAGCAACCCTCACTCGCGTAGAGTGTGGGTTGTTTTAAAAACAATGAATTAAATGCTTTCAATTAAGCACATTTGCCGAACATGGACCTTTTACACTCGTCTAACCACGAGTCCGCGGTTTAGTGCTTCAAATGAATTAGTATTGTAATTTGAACTCAAAAAACACTTCACCGCCTTCAAAAGAACTGGCGGTTTTTTATTTCTTTCGGTCTTACCCCCCGAAGCCATGACACTATACAGTCCAGATGCACCTAGTATAAATCCTTTCGAAGTCCCTAAATACAATCGATCTCTAATTCATGAGATTGTAAGACTTTTTGGTGACACTCCACCCACAGCAGAAAACGATGGGGTGCTACTAGGATATATTTACCAAAAAATGGCTGAACATAAACTTCCTATTTCAAATGACGCCTTGGTCCTTCAAATCAAAGGAGAAGTTTACGAAGAAATTCACGGGCTCAAAATAGTTGAGAGGATGATAAAAGTACGCACTCAATTTAATAAACAATTAAGTCGTGCCATCATTAAATTAGATCAATGGTCAGTAGCATCAGCTGAAGACCAAATTGATACCATCGTCATTGATTCAATTCCTGAAATTCTTGAAGATCAATTGGACTTCATTCTTGATGAGGCAAGAGCAGGAATAAGAAAAAGACTAGAATCTGTCAAAATTAAACTATTACAACTCAAAGCATCCGTAGACATGCCTAGGCATGAAATTAGAAAAAGAGCTCGAAAAGCGGTAGCAAGAGAGAATATTCTAATGGATGACTCTATCGTGGATGGAATGGTAACCCCATCAAAACAAAAAAAATCTAAAAGTAGAGGCTCTCATGTCCCAAGAAAACCAAACCTTTCAAGAAAAAGTCGTGGATACGCAAGTAACCCAAGAGCAGCCAGTCGTGGAAAGCGGAACTAGCTACTTGCCAACAAGGGGAAATTCCAATATAATCCTCTTTGCAAAAAACCTTCGAGTGACCGCGGTCGGTGAGATTTCTCACTTATCGAGGAAAGTCCGAGCAACAGAGGCAGGAACGTCGTTAACGACGACCGTGTTGGGACCTAAAAAACCCAGCATAGGGAAAGTGCCACAGAGACGATAGACGTGAAACGCCCCCTCTACTTATCGTAGTATGGGGAGCCCCCTCGTGAGAGGGAGCGCGTGGTAAACCCGTTCTGTTGCAAGGTGAGAATGGAGCTCTGGAATCGGCTTGTCTCAAGCCCCAAAGCGCTCACCGCTTGAGGCCGTCAGCAATGGCGTGCCCAGATAGATGGTCACAATGGGACCCCCGGCTTACGAGCTGGCCCCATACAGAACTCGGCTTATGACGGGGTTTTTTGCCCGTCTACTCTTCTATCTTGATTGAAGCCCCTTCAGGAATCCCAGTAAGTTCGAAAGCCACGGCACCTTCCATTAGGGTTTCACATTCTTGGCCTTCGTAACTAGCTTCATCTTCAGTAACCGTGACATGAAGCACATCATCTTCAAGCACCGTTTCTACCACGACATCAAGCGTACAAACTTGCGTCATGTTCTTTGCAACGAATACAGACTCTCCAAAGGCCACTTCTGGCAGTTCCACGTCTGACTCACAAAGGTCACTGGCGTCACCCAATGCATTGAGTTCTCGTTCAAAATTGCTGTATTGAGGCGTATTCTTAATCACAACAGCTCCACCTTTTTGTCCCACGGCATCAAAAAGACACCCTTGAACTTGACCAGTAAGCATCGTAACTTCGGTTGTAACACCCCCAGACTGACATCCTGAAAGAGCGAGTAATGCCACGACGGCAAGGCTTTTCTTAAACATATTTCTTGGTTAATGACTTGTGCACAGACTAGCTTATCGTTAGATTTCTTACCAGTATGAGCATGAAACGATCAGAAATCGCCTTCGGAATATTAAAAGCCCCTTTGGACTTTAGTCTCACGCTGCTCGGTTTTTACTGGGGATATCAGCTTAGAACCAAAGGAGATTTCATTCCACGAGTACAACTTCCATTGAACTTAGACACCTTCCCTCCTCTAGAGGAATACCTACAACTGAGTATACTTTTTGCTATCTTCCTTGTTCTTGTTTATGGATTTGGAGGATTGTACAAATTAAAAAATACAGACTCATTCTTTCATGAACTTCGACGAATACTCACCCATTCAGGGATTTGGCTGCTCATGATCATGAGTTATTTCTTTGTGGTCCATGAAGTCTTCTTTTCACGACTGGTACTTGGATTCAGTGTGATCATCACCATGGGGTCTATTCTCTTAGCTCGAATCTTGCTAAAAGAGCTGCAAAATCAACTGCTCCGTACAGGAATTGGAAGACAACGTGTACTACTTATTGGTTCCAATAAGATCACTTTTAAAATTGCAAAAAAACTAGAAAAAGATCCTCATTACAAAGTAGTCGGTTACCTGACAAAAGGACCGAATAAAGTAGGAGGCCTCAAAAGACTAGGAACTTTAAATGACATTGGTCGCATTGCTCGGAAACATCAAATCGATGAGATCATTCAGACCAGTCAAGAATTCACAGAGCTACAAGATCACGATATTCTTGAGTTCTGTCAGGAAAATCATCTCGATTATCGTTTTGTACCCGACATTCTTGCCGTGGAACGAAGCAATATTGAAATCATCCCACTCGCTGGATTCCCTCTTATTCACCTGAAGCCAACTCGTTTAGATGGATGGGGCAAAGTAGCCAAACGAGTTTCTGACTTTATTCTCGCCTTCATCGCGCTCATTATCCTGAGTCCTCTCCTCTTAATGATTGCTATCGGAATCAAAATTGACTCAAAAGGTCCTATCCTATTTTGTCGTCTTGCCGATGGAAGCCCAGCTAATCGAATTGGCCAAGAAGGTAATGCCTTTCAGTTCTACAAATTTCGTACAATGAGAGACAAGACTCATCACCTTCGATACACAGAGCTGGCAGATAAAAACCACCGGAAAGGAAGTCCTCTTGTAAAAATTAAAGATGACCCACGAATCACTCAATTTGGGAGGTTTCTAAGAAAAACCAGCCTCGATGAATTGCCTCAACTATGGAACGTGATTAAAGGAGAAATGAGCATTGTAGGTCCTCGACCTCACTTACCCGAAGAAGTAGCTAAATATGAAAAACATCACAAATTTTTACTGACAATCAAACCAGGTATTACAGGTCTCAGCCAGATCAGTGGACGAAGCGATCTCGACTTTGAAGAAGAGGTCCGACTCGATAGCTATTACATCAAACACTGGTCATTGTGGCTCGATTTCCGTATTCTTGTGAAGACCTTCCTTGTTGTTTTCAGCGGAAAGTCTGCCGATTAATTTCACGCCATGATCAAATTTCTCGAACGAGTAATGCAACGTCAAGAAGAACGTAAAGTCTTCAAAGAATCCATTGCACGTCTATTAGAAGAAGGGAGTCTCACTCCACGATTCATTTTGTTCACCTTACTTTCAGCTGCCATTGCTACTCTTGGGATTGTGATGCACAGCTCAAGTATTTTGATTGGATCCATGCTGATTGCCCCCCTATTGATTCCTGTCATTGGACTCAGTGTTGGAGTGGGATCAGGAAGCCTGCGCTTAATATTAAAATCGATACAGTCTCTAACGGTTGGAATCTTTCTCAGCCTCATTGCTTCTTATGTAGTCGCTCGAAGCATTCTCCCCATTCAGTTAGATGAAACGCTCTACAGCAACTTCTCTGATAGTTTTCTTTACGCCTTAGTGGCTCTCTTCTCTGGGATCCTTGCCGTCTACAGCTGGTTTTCAAAAAAGACGGATCTAATTATTCCTGGGGTTGGTATCGCTGTGGCCCTTATGCCACCGCTCGCCTTTCTTGGTGTTGTACTAGCCACTCGTGAAGTGAATTTTCTAACTGACATCTTGCAATTACTCTTTGTAAATCTTGCAGGAATATTTATTGGAGGATTTCTAACCTTCTTGATTTCAAGCTTATTTAGTCGTCACTCTTCTCAGGAACGTGGGGATCAACTGGAAGCTCAGATTGATAAGAAAAAAGCGTCTTAATTCGGGAAATTGTAACCTACTTTCACGATAAGTCCGTTCCATATCCCGGCCTCTCTTTCAGGGAAAAACGCACCTAAATCTCCATTAGCCTCGAACCCATCTAAATCTAAATTTGCATCCGCATCGGCATCTAGTAATTTCCTAGGAATTCTTTTTGTAGAGACCATACCCGTAGAAACCACTCCCGTAGCTACAAAAATACCCACTCCCTTCTCCTTAGAATCACTCCTCCAGGCAATGAGCAAATCAGCATTATAACCAAGCATCTTTGCTTTACGGTTTTTTTGAGCTCTCACTCCAACACCCCATTCAAAATACCAAGCATCTGTATCTCCAAAATCAAGTTCAAACCTAGCAAAGTCAAAAACAAATGACATTTGATCTTTCAATGGGATCATCAGAAGATCTGCATGAACACAAGGTTTAAAATCAATCACCAAACGTCCATGTGTAGGGAAACAAAGCTCTGCCCCCAAAGAGGCCAACTGCTGGGGCACCTCACCTCTTGCATTCGTATTTAGATTAGCCACAAATGTAGAAAGACCTAATTGTAAAAAATTATCAGTTGGAGCCTCAGAAAAACGTTCATCATGCGCTTCAGCAATATCTGGAGTTCCTAAAGCAATCATTGATGATAGAAGCACTGCAGAGTTGGGCCGTCTCATAATTCAGTGTATTAGAGAAACCAGCGTAGCAAGTTTGCATGAAATGTCGCAACCCAAAGCCATACGTGCTATCCTCCCTTCGACATAAATAAATGCTATGCCCATCCAAAAAATAATTGAAAGAATACTCGGTGATTCAAAGCAAAAAGAGCTTAAAAAAATCACAAAAATTGTTGAAGAAATCAATAAAATTGAAGCCGATTTCCAACTCCATCTTGAAGAAGAAGACATCCAAAAGAAAACCGCTGAATTCAAGAAAAGAATCGAAGAAGGAGAAACCGTTGATGATCTACTCCCCGAAGCTTTTGCTCTCGTAAAATTTGCTTGTCGAAAACTCAAAGGTAAAAGTTGGCAAGTTCGTGATAACAAACAAGAATGGGACATGGTCCCTTACGACGTTCAGCTTGTTGGAGGTATTGTCATTCACAAAGGAATGATTTCAGAAATGCGTACCGGTGAAGGGAAAACCCTCGTTTGTACACTGCCTATCTATCTCAATGCCCTTACAGGCAAAGGAGTGCATGTAGTAACCGTAAATGACTATCTAGCTCAACGTGATGCCGAATGGATGGGAGGTCTCTATCGATTCCTTGGACTCACCGTTGGAATCATTAAACGAGGTCAAAACAATTCTGAGAAAAAAGATGCCTACAATGCCGATGTAACTTACGGAACAAATAATGAATATGGTTTCGATTTTCTTCGAGACAATATGGCTCAAGACAAAGAAAGGCTCGTGCAACGAAAGCTCCACTACGCCATTATCGATGAAGTGGATTCTATCTTGATTGATGAATCTCGAACTCCACTCATCATTTCTGCCCCAGGTGAAGAGTCGACCGAAAAGTACCAGCTCTACAACCAACTGGTTCAAAAACTAGAAGAAAACACTCATTACAATGTTGATGAAAAACAACGAGTCGCTGCCCTCAGCGAAGAAGGTATTTCAAAAATGGAAGAGCTCATGGGTGTGGATAACATTTACACTGAAAAAGGATTCGGAGAGGTTCATCACATTGAACAAGCGCTTCGCGCTAATTTCATTTACAAAAAAGACACCGACTACGTAGTTCAAGATGGAGAAGTTCTCATTGTAGATGAGTTCACCGGACGCCTCATGCCAGGTCGTCGCTACGGACAAGGTCTACATCAAGCGGTTGAAGCTAAAGAAACCGTGACCATCAAACGAGAATCTCGAACTCTCGCTACTGTGACTTTCCAAAACTTTTTCCGAATGTATGAAAAGCTAGCAGGAATGACTGGTACCGCAGTAACAGAGGAAGAAGAGTTTGGAAGTATTTACGGACTCAATGTGATTCCTATTCCAACGCACCGCCCAGTACAAAGAAAAGATCACGCCGATTCAATCTACAAAAATGTGCAAGGAAAGTTCAGCGCCATTGCTGATAAAGTGAAAGAGCTCAATGAAAAGGGACAACCTGTTCTCATTGGTACAATCTCTGTAGAAAAATCAGAAGCCTTATCAAAGGCTTTGAAATCTCGTGGGATCAAACACAATGTTTTGAATGCTAAAGCTCATGAACGTGAAGCTGAAATTGTAGCTAATGCGGGTCAAAAAGGAGCGGTAACCATCGCCACTAATATGGCCGGACGTGGTACGGATATTAAACTAGGAGAAGGAGTGAAAGAACTTGGTGGTCTTTACGTAATTGGTTCAGAACGACATGAATCTCGACGAATCGACAACCAACTTCGAGGGCGTTCAGGACGTCAAGGAGATCCAGGAACCAGTCAGTTCTATGTTTCTATGGAAGATGACCTCATGCGTATCTTTGGAGGACAACGACTCCAGGACCTCATGGAAAAGATGGGCTTCCCTGAAGACCTCCCTATTGAAAACCGTATGATCTCTGGACGAATTGAAGGTGCCCAAAAGAAAGTAGAAGGACGTAACTTTGATGTTCGTAAGCACCTGGTTCAATACGATGATGTGATGAACAAACATCGAGAAATCATTTACGCCCGACGATATGACATTCTCACCAAAGAAAGCCTTAAGAATGACTACCTGGTCCTTCTTGAACAAGAAGTAGAAAAAATTGTGCTTCGTCACCCTGAAGATCCAAAAGAAATTTCAGAAGTGGTTAACGCACTACATCGAAGTGAGAGTGCCCCTATCCCTGAAGAGGAGTTGGCAAAACTCAACCCTGAACAACAAATTGATTTCATCACTAAGCACTTAGAAAGTGAATACCAACTGAAAGAAGATTCACTCCCTGAACCAAGCATCATGAGAAAAGCAGAACGTGCCGTGATGTTACGAATTGTTGATCTCTACTGGATGCGTCATATTTCAGAGCTCAAGGATCTACGTGGAGCGGTTTCTCTAAGTGGATACGGCCAACGAGACCCATTAATTGAGTATCAAAATGTAGCATTCAAGTCATTCCAAGAAATGAGTGAACGGATTGATCGAAACATTGTAGCCAATCTCTTCCGAGTGAAAATCAATGTGAAGCCACCAAGCACTTCCACTACGGCTTAAACGACTTTAAAACAAGAAAAGAGGGTATCAAACGTAAGTTTGGTATCTTCGTGATCCACGAAGATCATAAACTCCGTATAGGTAGAGAAAACCTCAATTATATTCACTCCCTGAAGGCTTGTTTTTTGAAGAACCATATAAAGAAAGCCAGGTGATTTCGTGTATTCAGGATCAAATTGAACCCCCACCCCCGTAATATTCTTTTTAATGAAAATTGGATCTTCCTTAATAAACTCTGGCATACGTTCCAAAAACCCAAGTTCAACAATAATAGTAATCTCTTTTGTACTTTCAGAAATCGAAATGAAACCTTTATATTTTTGGATCCATTTATAAAAGTCATTCACCTGCTTATGAATCTTTCCAGTTTTGGAAAAAGTAGCGGTAAACAAATTAGCCTGCACAGAAATCTTCTCAATAACAAACTCTTCATTGAAATTATGTGTTTTCTCAAAATCACGCTGCATCCGTGAAAGTCCCATAAGGATAGCGCTCTCTTTTACCTCTTTCTTTAAACGCGCTTCTACAAGCGGTTTCAGGTAGCGAGCGAGCTGAGACAAATTAAAAAGCCGGTGCGAAAGACCCGCTTTCAAGAAATTGTTTACGTTTACTATCGTATCTAATGCATCTGATATCTTCAACATAATATAAGTTTATAACAAAATTGTATAAAAATCCATATTTTTCTCAAAAAAATAGACCTGTCCCAACCTGAAGCGTAAAACATAGTCATCCCCTAGAAAAACTATGAACAAGCTATCATCACGAAAAATTGGTGGAAGAAACTCAGAAGACTTCCAAGGAAATGGAGAATTTGCACGAAACGCAAAAGACACCGTTCTGGTTTTCTCCTCTCCTCGAAGTGCAACTTTCAATACAACCTCAGCCATCAACCGAGCCGCTCAAGCTGTAATGAAAGGACATTCATACACAGCTCAAAGAACAGTAGATGAGATTCAAGCTTATTTTGACCGACTCATTAGAGATCGAATTGAAAGAGATTTTCAAAGAGACCTGAATCAAGTTTCAGAAAAAACAATAGCTGAACTACGTGCTGCTCTTTCAGATAGCAATATCTTTACTGTCGGAGAAGCAGCAACGGACTACCACAATTCAACGGGAAGCATCACCTGTTATGGTGAGCGCATCGCACGACGACTCTACAGTCGCTACTTTGACCTCAAAGGGATCCGTCACCAAAGCCTCTCCCTTGAAAGTGCCACTAGCTTTGAAGACGAACTGGCCACTTGGACAGAAGGTATCGCCATCACAGGAGGATACACGGCCAAAGATAATCTTGGATCCATGCGAGGCTATTCTGACTCAAAAGCAGCCTTAATTGCTGCACTTAAAGGTGGTGAACTCGTGATTGCCAAACAAACAGCACTGCATAACGATGACCCAAACAAAAACCCTGATACTAAAGTCATTCCAGCCATCTCATTCGAGGAAGCTGAAGCCGTTTGTGGAGCCAATGGTGTAGTCCAAAGTATGGTATTTGATATCATTAGAAAATATGGACCTGGTGCTGCTATGCTCATCGTAGGTGCCGATCAAACACAAACTCGTATTCATCGACCATTCCTAACCCCTGCCCAATGCCAGCTCGCTATATAAATCAAGAACTCGCTCGAACCTTGGCTGCCAACTACGGTAGCCCTATTTATGTGTATTCAGAAAAAGAGCTCAAGCAAAACGCAGAAAACATGCTCAACATTCAGGCTCCTTTTGGACGAACCATTCGTTTTGCCATGAAAGCCAATCCGAACCGAAGTATCTTACGTCTATTCCATGGGATGGGCATTCAAATTGATGCCAGTTCAGGATTTGAAGCCCAACGAGCCATGCTTGCAGGAATCCCGGGAAATCACATTCTACTCACGGCTCAAGAACTTCCACACAACTTGGCTGACCTAGTGAAAGCGGGCGTCCTTTACAATGCCTGTTCACTCAATCAACTGAGACAATATGGGGAGCTTTTTCCTGGAACAGAAATCACCGTACGAATCAATCCAGGACAAGGAAATGGGTTCCACAGCTACACCAACGTTGGAGGACCTGATGCGAGTTTTGGAATCTGGCATGAAGACATTGAAAAGGTTCACGCGATCTGTGAGACCTTCAATCTTACGGTCACTCGACTCCACACCCATATTGGCTCTGGAACGGACCCAGAAGTATGGAAACAAGTGGCTCAAACCAGTGTTGATCTACTCAACCACTTCCCTGCCGCCACCACACTCAATCTTGGTGGAGGATTTAAAGTCGCTCGAATGGACTATGAAAAAAGCACCAATCCTGAAGAAGTAGGTGAACGTATCCAAGAAGTGATCTCACAATTTCACCAAGAAACAGGTCGAGAAATTCACATTGAACTCGAACCTGGAACTTATCTCACCGCAAATGCTGGAAGTTTACTGAGTCGAATTCAAGACATCAGCTCTAGCGGAACCAGCGGACGCACCTTCTACAAACTAGACTGTGGAATGAGTGAACTCTTACGACCTGCCTTTTACGGAGCTCAACACCCCATCACCGTTTATCCAGAAGAAAATCGAGACACTCAAGCTGTTGTTGTTGTCGGACATAGCTGTGAAAGTGCCGACATCATCACCACCAAAAAAGGAGATGGTGAAAGTATTGAAGCACGTGAACTCCCCATTGCTGACATTGGTGACCTCGTGATTATTGATGGAGCCGGTGCTTACTGCTCAAGTATGAACGCAAAAAATTACAACTCCTTCCCTGAAGCGGCAGAAGTACTTATTGGAATTGATGGAAGCACTCGATTGATTCGACGACGGCAAAATATGGAACAAATGCTTATGAACGAAGTAGAATCAGAAGAAACTCCTGCCCTGTCGAATTGTGAGAATTGTGGATCGGTCGCCTGGTTGACAAAAAACCCTAGCAAGGCTTAAAACAGGCTGACATGCTTGGTCACATGCAGAAGCCGATCATTGCCATCCTAAGCGCTCAAACAGAAGACAAAGGGATTCCCATTGAAAAAGTATCCATGGGCTACACCCATTGTGTTCATCAACTAGGAGAAGGCCTTCATGCCACCGCTCATTCTTGTGATGGTCATATTGAAATGATTGAACATCAAGATCACTCCGTTGTTGGAGTACAGTGGCATCCAGAATGTCTAAAGGGTCATGAACTCACTGAAGAAATTTTCAAACACTTCGTTCAACGATCACTCAGTTGAGAGAAACTAGCGTCAAGTTTACTCCTCCTCCACCGCACTCAAAAATACATCACGAGGCTTACTTCCACGGGCTGGACCAATGATTCCTTGATCTTCAAGCATATCAATGATTCGAGCGGCTCGAGAGTAACCAATCTTCAAATAACGTTGCATAGACGAAGTTGATGCGGCTTTTCGATTATTCTTTAAACACTCAATTGCAAGTGCCATTAAATCTTGATCGGTCTTTGGTACATCTGGAATATCAGGAACCCCAGCAACCGTACGTTTAGAAGTTTCCTTAGAGGTAATATCTTCAATGTATTCAACTTCATCTTCAGCCAATTTGAGCTTCAATTGATTCGTAACACGCTCAACCTCTTCTGTAGAAATATAGATCCCCTGAACACGAACGGGTTTCCCCATCGTTCCAGAAAGATAAAGCATGTCCCCTGCCCCAAGGAGATCTTCTGCCCCTGTTTGATCTAAAACCGTTCGGGAATCAATTGAAGACGCTACCGTAAAGGCTATACGAGCTGGGATATTAGCCTTAATCAGCCCCGTAATTACATCCACAGATGGACGCTGAGTTGCAATAATCAGATGCATCCCTACCGCACGTGCCATCTGAGCAATACGACAAATTGATGCTTCCACTTCCTTTTGAGCTTGCATCATCAAATCAGCCAACTCATCAATTACAATCACGATTTTAGGCATACGATCAATCTTCTTTCTTCCCTTATTGTACTCTCCAATATTACGCGCTCCTGATTCAGCACACACTTTATAACGTCGATTCATTTCTGCTACAGCCCATCTAAGAGAGGTTGCTGCTTTCTCAGGATCCGTAATCACAGGAGTAAGCAAATGAGGCAATCCATTATAAGGACGAAGCTCAACCTGCTTTGGATCGATCATGATCAATCGCAATTCACGAGGAGAATTGTTGTATAGCATTGAGATCAAGAAACTATTCATTCCCACCGATTTCCCAGAACCTGTTGCCCCTGCAATAAGAAGATGAGGCATCTTTCCAAGATCAGCAACTACAGACTCACCCGATACATTTCTACCTAAAGCCAGTTTCAAATCAGAACTCACTCCACGATACTCACGAGATTCCATAATCTCACGCATATGAACCGTTGCTCGAGACTCATTTGGGATTTCAATACCAACAAGTGATTTACCTGGAATCGGAGCTTCAATACGAACGGCAGGAGCTGCTAAAGCCAAGGCCAAATCATTCTTCAAAGAAGTAATCTTCGAAAGTTTCACCCCACTCGCTGGTTTCAAAGTGTACTGAACTACCGTTGGTCCCACATGAACCTCGTGCATTCCCACCTCAATACCAAACTGCTCCAACTTATCCTTAATTAGATTAGCCTTACTCTTAAGGTCTTTTTGATTCAAAGCAAAAGTTTCACGACTTGAATTCAAAAGATCCATACTTGGGTACTCCCAATCCAACTTCTTAGGTGATTTTTGATCCACCATAATGATTTCTCCATCAGGATTATTTTTTTCACCCTTCGTTTCTTTTACCTTTGGTTCTTTCTTCAATCGTTCTTCAACTTCTTCTGGAGTTACTTGCTTAATCGTCAATGCAGAATCATCTTCTTGCTCCTGCATAAAGCTAGGCTTCACAATTTTAAGTGAATCCATATCCGAATCTTCATACTTCTCCTTCTTAGGCTGAATCACTTTAATCTCAGGTGTAGCGGCCTTAACTGCTTTCTTCACCGACTTCTTCGAAGGAACAATTCCACGAATAATATCACCTAAGCTCACCTGTAAACTAAGTAAAACTCCAACCAGTAAAGTCGCTCCCAAAAGAACATAGGCTCCCATATCTCCAAAGGCTGACGTGAAAATAAAACTAGATACAAAGCCAATGTATCCGCCTCCTTCCCCCGCTTGTGCGACGGTGAGAGATTCATTCACGTCAACTCCCATATGAACGAATCCAAGAATAGCCACCGCTAAAGCAGCAAGCCCTGTGAAACGAGCCAACCCCCAATTAATCTTCTTTGAAAAGAAAACTGAAGCCCCCATCAATAATAGAATAATGGGCACCGCAGTCATTCCCACTCCAAAAATAGGATGAAGGAAACTCACCCAAATATCTCCGAGGAAACCAAGTTGTTTATTTAGAGAGAGCCATGTTAATGCTGCAAGAGATAAATAAGCCACCGCCCAGATTTCACGAGCTACATGTTTTTCTACTTCAAAAGTAAGTGCTTTCTTCTTTCTAGTCGTTCGGCGTTTTCGTGCCGTGGTGGTGCGTCGCTTAGTCGTAGTTCTACGTCGACGTTGTTTTCGTGGGGGCATAGTGGGTTTTATCTTTAAATGCAGTCTAGCAAAGAACCCCAATTAGATCTACAATTGTCACTCATTTATTTAGACATGAAAGACTTATTCACCTTTAGCGTTTACTTTGGAAGCTTTCTCTCCTTTCCCTTCCTGATTTTTGTAATCTGGATGATGAAGAAAAAGAAAATGCGATTCCTTATGAGCTTTCTTCTTTTATTGAGTCTCAGCTTTATGTGGGCACGATTCGTAGAACCTCAAATGCTGGTGGTCCGTGAGGTGGAAGGTCCGGCCAATTTTGCTCTCATTTCCGATCTTCATCTTGGCCAATACAAAGGCAGTACTCATTTTAAAAGAGTGGTTGAAAAACTAAATGAACTGAACCCAAATTTTGTTTTAATTGCTGGAGATTTTGTCTACAGCATTGACCCCGCAGAAATCGACGATAAATTTGCCCCCTTTTCAGATTTAAATATGCCGGTCTATGCCGTACTTGGAAATCATGACATGGCCCCTGCTGGTGAGCTACTTGATTCGTCTTTAAGTGAAATTCTCTCCGAATATGGAGTGACCTGGATCGACAATATTTCCGTAATTCAAGATGATGTCCAAATCCTGGGAGTTGGTGAACTTTGGAATGATGAAGCAGATCTTAGCGTGTTCGAAGAAGTAGAAGAAGACCTCACCAATTTGGTCGTGGTTCACAATCCAGACGCCGCCTACCTCTTCCACGAGAAAAGCGTAGACTTGGTGCTAGCAGGCCACACCCACGGAGGCCAAATCCGAATTCCATATGTATACAAATGGGTCGTTCCCACCAAATACGATTGGGGAAAAGCCCAGGGCTCATACGAGGTCCTAGGCAATTCCTTATTCATCACATCTGGCTTAGGTGAGATTGGTCTTCCTTTGAGACTCTTCAATCCACCTGAAATAATTTACTTTAATTAAAAAGTAAATGTCATAAGACTCATCATGTAATCTTCTGAACCATCATTATAGAGATCAGAGATTGTGAAACGGTTATTATCGTTCCCAGAACGTTCATTCCCAAAGAATGCATAAGTTGATGAGTCCGTTCGTACGTAAACATCATCCCAAGCCAAGAAGTAGTCTTCATCAAGATCTATACTACTATAAACACCAGGCTGACCAGACCCTGAATTCACCCAAAATTCAAGAGTGAGTGACCCTTCTGAAGGATCCACATCAACCAATTCACCATCCCAGAATCCAGTGTAAGAACTTGTAGAAGTAGCATTAATACCAAGGTCGTTATCAAAGAATGACTCCGCACGAATTACAACTCCATCATCCTCATGCATGATGAGTGGCGTACCAAAATCAATATTCACGAGTTCGCCTGAATGCATATCCAAAAATTCTTGAGTGAAGTCCATCACTAGATGACCAACAATCACCTCTTCATCTGAGTCAAGATCTAACTCAGCACTTGAATTGATGAAACTATTAAGTACAAAATAATCATCAACCTCTAATTCAAGACCTCCTGATTCAAAAATCGTCCCCTCACCTAGAGTCTTAAAGTCAGGTTTGGCTTCTGGTTGATCAAAAGGTTTAACATTCAAATTAGTGAATCGTCCTTGGAGTTGATCTCCAGAGGCAAAGAAATAGGCACCACCTAAAGCGAGTACCAAGACTGAAACCGCCAAGACAGCGGATGTAGATTTTTTCATAATCTTTAATTAAGGGCATGGGCAAGCTAAGCATACCGAGCACAATTAAATTTTTCAATTGGTGCATTTATCCTTCTCTGCTATCCTCGGCCCAATGATAAAAACACGATTTGCACCATCACCAACAGGTTACTTGCACGTAGGAGGTCTACGAACCGCACTCTACGCCTACCTCTTTGCAAAAAAAGAAGAAGGTCATTTTGTACTTAGAATTGAAGACACCGATCAAAACCGACTCGTTGAAGGAGCGGCGCAAAATCTTCAAGACATTCTCAAACATTTTGGACTTGAATGGGACGAAGGACCTTTCTTTCAATCTGAACGAAAAGAAGAAGGAATTTACCAAAAATACGCTGAACAACTAATTAGTTCAGGACACGCCTACCGTTGCTACTGTAGCTCTGAACGACTAACAGAAATGCGAACGGAACAACAAAAGCAAAAGCTGCCACCGAAATACGACCGAACCTGTTACCACCTTTCAGACGAAGAAAAGGAAGACCTATTCAACCAAGGGAAAACTCATGTAGTACGTCTTCTTATTCCTGATGAAGAAATCAACTTCGATGACATCGTCAGAGGAAACGTCTCTTTCAAAGGGAAAGACGTGGATGACCAAGTACTCATGAAATCTGATGGCTTCCCTACCTATCACCTTGCAGTAGTAGTCGATGACCATGAAATGGGAATCACTCATGTGATTCGTGGAGAAGAATGGGTACCAAGCACACCAAAACATCTTTGGCTCTATCAAGCCTTTGGATGGGAACGACCGACTTACGCGCATCTTCCACTCCTATTAAACGCCGACAAAAGTAAACTCAGTAAACGACAAGGAGATGTGGCTGCCGAAGATTATATTAAGAAAGGTTACCTTAAAGAAGCCATACTCAACTTCATTGCGTTCTTAGGATGGAACCCAGGAAGTGAAGAAGAATTCTTCACGCTCCCAGAGCTTGTGAATGCCTTCAGCCTAGAACGAGTTCAAAAAGCTGGAGCGGTCTTTAATGTTGAAAAACTCGACTGGATGAATGGTCATTACCTTCGAGAAATGCACAGTGCAGATCTCGCAATAATGCTTCTTCCTTTATTAAAGAAAACAGACTGGTTCAAGCAAAGTAGTTACATTGGACTCTCAGATAAAGAAATTCAAGAAGGAAATAGTGACGCAGCCAATAACTACATTAAATATGTGGCCTGCATTCAAACACGAATGAAAACACTGAATGAAGCACCTGATCAATTGCGGCCCTTCCTATTAGACGAACTAGAATATGGAGATCTCTTCTTCCATGAAAAAATGAAAGTAGATCGAGCCATGGCAATCATGTCACTCGAAAATGCACTCAAATCTCTTGAGACGCACGATGACTACAGTGATGAAGCCGTGCTTAAACAAGTCGTGGTTGATGTCATTCAATCGATGGGAATTAAGAATGGTCAAATGATGTGGCCCCTTCGGATCGCCCTCACCAATGAACAGTATTCAGCCGGTGCATTCGAGCTTATGTCAGTCATGGGCAAGAAGATGAGCATAGAACGACTAAACAAAGCCATTACTTACCTCAAAGATAGTGCTTGACGTCTGGGGAATTAGGTGTACTATTAGATAAGGCCTTTAACCCCAAACACTATGAATGCCGAACAACCAAAAAGCCAAGAAGCTAATGGTAAAGTGCTTGATTTTGCTAAAGCTAAATTAAATAAAGGAGTAGAACAAAACAGCGTAAAAGCTACCGCTCAGGTACTTGCTGCTGGAGTTCGAAAAATGCGCCCTCTTGGTCCCGTAAAAAGTCGACATGACGACCTCATGGCGATGCCCGTTGACGATCGAAATGAATTTCTCGATGCTCTAGCTCAACGAATGTACAACCCTGGAGTTGTAGAAAAAGTATGGAGAAAAGTGAAACTCTTCATTCCAATTGCTCGTGAAAAAATGTTTTACGAACAAGCAAAGGATGGAACGCTTACCGCCATGCTTATGCTTGGAATGATTGGTGAACGTGCAGAGCAAGAACGAATTGCCATTCATGCTGAACCTGGGACTATTGAAAAATGGTTCACCAAAGCTCTTCCATGGATTGCGAAGCTTGATATGGAAATTGCTTCTCGTGAATTCCTTGAGCTCCTTGCTTTAACACTTAAGGCAAAAGGATTGGTTCTTGAAACGCTCAAACAAACTCGACATTATGTTGAGATAGGTACAGATGCAGAGGCTATGAATACAGCTGTTGAAGTGACTCGAGGCACTGTTGAAGACCTTGCAAACTACGCGGGGAGAATGCCTGGTCATAAAGATCACAAGACCCCAGAAGAAATAGATGTAGATAATGCTATGGGACCTGAATCTCAGGCCGCATAAGTCATTATATTTAGAACATTTGGAAGAAGGGCCGTCTATCGGCCCTTCTTTATTTTCTCTTTTCTTCAGCTCGACTTCTCGGTAGAATAAAGTCTGATTTAACAGATATTGTTATGAACTTCCAAGACCTACGAATCATTGTCGGACAGATCAAGAAAAATGTGAATTGCCCAAAGTGCAAAGCACACTACAAAGATGAAGACATTGAAATCATTGGTGGTCTTGCGGATGAACAACATTTCTTCCACGCAAGCTGTGGAGCTTGTGAAGCTGAATCAGTGATCAACGTGAGCCTTGCTTTCGATGACAACAACAACGCCATCCCTAATTTAGCCAAACTGGGAACCGCACCAAGAATGGGACATATCTCTGCAAATGAAGTGCTCGACATGAAGAACTTCCTTAAGCAGTTTGATGGAGATTTCAACAAAATCTTCAAAAAAGTGGAATAAATTCCTCTCACACACGCCATGAAAAACTTGATGATTCTTATGAGCCTTTCTTTGCTCCTCTTTACGGGGTGTAGCTTTGCAACGGCCCAAGAAGAAGCCACTGAAGCGATTCAAAACATCACCAACGAAGCCATTCGAATCAAGACCAATGCTACTAATACAGCAGTGCAAGTTAAAGAAGCTGTGGACTCAGTGAACCAAGCCATGACGGAAGCTCAAGAAGCCGTGGACGCCATTCATGAAGCCACGACAGATATTCAATCCATTGGAGATAACCCCGACGATGAAGCAAGCCTTTCTTCAGAAGATCAAAGCGATAGCGCAGAATAAAAACACTCGAATTCTATTCCCTGAAGGAACTGAACCGCGTGTGCTTGAAGCTGCTAAAATCATCCAAGAAGAGGCCTTGGCCATCCCCATTTTAATTGAGGATCCCCTCACCCACCCCGAATTTGAAGCCATGGTGAATCTTCACCAAGAACTTCGGGAAAGTACGGAAGACGAAGCTCATGAAGCCGCCACCAATCCTCATATGTTTGGAGCCCTTCTTTTAAAAGCCGGCCATGCCGATGCCATGATTAGTGGACCTAGTGTCCCTGGGAAAGAACGAATCCTGCCTGCCTTTCAAATCATAAAAACCAAAGAAAAAGACCATAAGGCCTCGGCTTATTTCATCATGCTCATGCCTAAAACCGTGAGTGAAGATGCCGCCAATGGTGGTGTGCTTCTTTTTGCCGATTGCGCCGTGAATGTAGAGCCCACCGTTCAGGAACTGGCGCAGATCGCAATTGACACAGCCGACAGTGCCAAGCAATTGGGTCTTGAACCTAAAGTGGCCATGCTTAGCTTCTCAACGGAAGGAAGTTCAGATCATCCTAAAGCTCAGCGAATCCGTGAAGCGGCGGCTCTCGTAAAGAAAATGCGACCCGACTTACTTGTTTCAAATGACATGCAGGCCGATGCCGCGCTCATGGATGCCATTGGAGAAAAGAAAGCCCATGAAAACATTATTGCAGGTCACGCCAATGTGCTGATTTTCCCTGATCTTGAAGCAGGAAACATCGCTTACAAATTGGTGGAGCGTCTCGCCAATGCGGAAGCCATAGGACCTATTCTTCAAGGACTCAATAAACCAGTGAATGAACTGTCGCGCGGATGCGATGTGGATGATATAGTGCAGTTAACCGCAGTCACCTCAGCCCTGACCTAACCCTTTTTCAAAATGAAAAAACACGATCAAGACATCCAACAAGCATTCACCGAACGATTTGGATCTGCTCCGTCAGCACTGGGATACACTATCGACAACCCACCTCTTTGGGTGACCATCCTTCTTGCTGGAGGACTGCTCGCTGCCTTTGTGCAAAAACCATATATGATGGGGTTCTACGGTGAAGAAATTAAGTTCATCCGAACCAGTGTATGGAAAACCACCACACTTAAGGAAGAAACAATGACTCTCAAAAAGAGTGATATTACCAGTTCTAAATTGAAAAAATTTGGTCCTGCTCGCTACTTCACTGTAAAAACCAACGAAGGCCAAACTCATCACTTTGTAATGAACTCTCTCTACAAAGCGCTTGAAGGACAGCCTCAAGGAATTGACGCAATGAAGTCATTTTGTGGAGTTTAAACTCACCACTTGACATTTTTACAAAATAGTTTAGAATTCAAGTCTAAACTAAATGTATCCACATGAAAAGAACCTTAGCCCTTTCTTTTGCAGCTCTCACTGCATGTTCAGAATACGACATTAAAAAGCACCACGAACTCCTTCCCCCTGCCACAGACAGCGGTGAGGAGCTTGATCCTATAGAATTCAATTCAGGTGAAATTCTCCAAGCCTGTTTAGTCGATGACTCTATCTGTCCCGTGGACCTTGAAACGGATAGACCTGAGCAAGGCTGTGTAGATAGAATTGAGGCCTCGATGGATTTATTTGAAGCAAAAATGCTTTCAAATGCACATGCCTCAACGGGTGACGACACGCTAACTCTGGATGACTTATATAGTGGAACCGTTCCCTTCCAAGTATTAGGAAGTCGAAATGATTATGAAGCCAATCGTTTTTCCTATGGAGTTTGGGAGTCACCAGAGGATCACATGCAATACTTCAACACTGACGAGTACCTAAACTGGGCTACCCGTCATGATCTGCTTATTAGCTTTAAACTAGATTCTGATATTTTTGATGACTATCAAGCGGGTGATCGAAGAGATTTTCAATCCGAAAGCGTCCTTGCTTGTGGAAGTAGTGTTTACTCGAAAGAGTTTGGACTAATTGACCCACCCGATGACTCAGATGACCTTATCGCGGAAAGATTTGAAATTAGCGATCGTAGCTTTGGATCTATCAATAACGATCCAAACAATATTAGTATCAAAGACCACTGGGGACGATTCATTGAGGATCCTGAAGAAATTGAGCTATTAAGCGTCACAATCTCAGGAAATGGATACGACTCAGAAGATAATGTTTCACTATGGAACCATGTGAGCGAACTCGAAGATACGGTCTTTGACTTTGGTGCCCTTGTAGATGAAATACGCGGAGGAAGCACTTCCGTAAGCGTTGTACGTCAATTTCCAGAGTAAAGATTAAGCTTCATCGTTATGTTCCCAGATCTCTTCACCGAGTCTCCATTTTTTCCATGCTCGTCTTGCTGGAAGAATTGAAAATGCATATTTCAAAGTGATGATGGGTTTAAGAATTCGAGTCCACCATCCCGTGAAGAGCATTGAACCTGCTTGGAACATAGCCAAGTTAAAACCTATAGGAACCACATAAAGTGGTGTTCCCATTCTATATTGTTTTAAAGGTCTCCCTTTGATTTGTCTCAAAACATTCTTTGCCACTACATCTCCTTGCTGCATCGCGTACTGAGCCATCATAGGAACATAATTTCGTGAATGAGGTGCCACGCGAACACGTGCACAATCTCCGAGAGCAAAAACATGGGAATGTCCTTTCATCTCTAAAGTAGATCGTACGGGAATTCCGCCATGATGTTCCTGATCCCCCAAACTTTCAACCACAACAGGATTCACACTCACTCCACAGGTCCAAATCAGCATATGACAAGGAAGCTTTGTCTCTTCTCCATCGGATTTTCTAAGTACTTCAACATTCTTCTTTTTAAGGGCCACAACCCGATGCCCCAAGTAAAGATTCACTCCCATCTTAGAAAGCTCTTTCTTCACTACAGCCGTTCCTTTGTCACCAAACCCCGCTAAGTCATAACCAGACTGTACAAGCTGAACCGTAACTTTTTCAGGATCTTGCTTATATTTCTTACAAAGCTTATGAATCGTTCCCATTAATTCTCCTGCGACTTCTACACCTGTAGCACCACCTCCCGCAATCGTAATCACGATGGTCTCTTTAGATTTTGACTTCCATCGTTTTAAAAAGAGATGATCAAGATCACAATTAATAGACATTGCATCGCTTACTGTTTTAAGAGGATAAGCGTATTGCTCAACCCCAGGCACTCCAAAAAAATTACTCACACTTCCAAGCGCAACCACAAGTGTGTCATATGTAACGGGCGATCCCTGACTGATAAATACTTTCTTTTTCTTTGGATCAATTCCTGTGATTTTTGTTTGCATAAAAGTAACCTTCCACGCGTCCACCAAACGAGTGATGGGAGTTGCAATACTTTCTTTAATACGAGCCAAACAAGCCTCTGTGATTTTTTTATTGAAAATCGTAGCAACCTGATAAAGATCAGGATTAAAAACATGAACCGGAGATTGATCGATCAAGATAATCTCATGCGTATCAGGAAGGCGACGTTGTAGTTTTTGCACCACATGCAATCCCCCGATCCCGGCTCCCAAAACTACAATTTTTTTCTTCAATTTTGGCATGTTCGCAAGGAGAATAACAAATAAAATTGACAGCTCAAACACTCAAGAATATGATCAAATCAATGACATCGAACTATTCAACATTGTCACGATCTAAAAAAGGGCTTCTCCAAGCGCTTATTCTCGTGATTAGTATTGTCATTATCCTCGCTTAGCGAGACTTTTTAAGTTTTTATTCTTATTTAGTTCTCGCGCAAAACGCGGGATTTTTTTTATTACCCCTAAAATTATGGAGCACGAAGATTCTTATAGTTTTGATTCTAGAGTAGATATGCATACCCCCCTACTCCCCACTGGATTAACATCAGAGCAAGTAATGGGAGAGTGTGCCTTCTTTTCATGTGAACTAGATTTTGCCTTGGCCCATACCGATGACTTAGGAAAAGAAATTCTTGAAGCAATGGGATACAACTCAGCCTTTCAAGATGAAATGGAACGAGTAAAACGTGGTGAGCGACTGGTTTTTGTTGATAGCTGGGCAAACTCTATGACTAGAAATCAAAGTGGCTCTCCCTACGGATTCCATTTAGATGGCGCAAAGAAAGACCCTCAAACAAAGAAAGCTGACCTCAAGACCCTTGATAAAAACAATGGACGGATGTTTTTATGTCTAGTTGGTGATGACAAAGGGGTCAGCTCTACCGACTTTATTCATGATCGTTTACATGTACCAAGATCAGCAATCGGACGAGTCAATCCATGGGCAGACCTCCACCAATTCACAAGAAAACACCTCACTAGAACCACACGTCGACCTTTGCCATACGGACAGATAGCGACCTACTCGGGACAAACAATACATTCTGCAAGCAGAACAAACTTACGTGAAGGTGCAAAAAGACACACGCGTCGTTTAACACGTGTGTCTTTCCTAGATTCAAACAGTGGCATTACTCCCCTTAATGAACTTCGTGATCCTGACTGGATGCAAGCTCGAGATGTAGACCCCAAATGGGTCTATTGATCTGCCCAATTTAATGATTTAACGTCATGTGGGTCATCTCCATGCTCTTCAATATACTTTTGATGCTTCTTAATCATGGCATTCAACTCTTTAAGAATTCGTTTCTTATTCTTAGCGACGGTCTTATTTTTCTTAGAGGCTTGTTCCACCATATCCATGGCCAAGTGATAACAGCTCACACCATTAGCCACCTTCATATCAAAAGGAGTCGTGGTTGAACCTTCTTCTCTATAACCGTGAAGACTGAATCGATCTGAATCCACCAAAGGCCAAAGGATTTGCTCCACATCATTCACATACCCGTGGTAACTGAAGACCACTGGCTTATTCTTTGTGAAGAATTTCTCAAGCGATTTTTCTGTTAAACAAGTTCCGGTATGAGAGTAACGACAATAATCTCCCAAACAGAGAGAAGTCAGTTCAGAAACATTCACGTATCGAACCTTCAATTTCGGCGCTACGTCCTTAAGAATTTTAACAGCGTATAAGGCTTCTTGAGTGATGTAGTCCCCTGCCGAAGCAAGCACTACATCTGGATTCTTTGATCCTGCTTCTCCTCCTACCCATTCCCAGATTCCCATACCTGCCTTGGCTTGTTCACGAGCTTCTTTAAGCGTGAGCCATTGAGGAAGGTCTCGCTTCCCTGCCACAATCACACAAATGCTATCTTTCTTAGTCCACACTTCTTCCATCGCCACAATCATGCTGTTCGCATCGGCAGGATAATAGATTTGGCAGAAATCCCCGTGCTTCTGAAGCACATTGCTCACAAAACTTGGATTCTGATGAGAGTAACCATTGTGATCCTGACGCCATCCCACACTTGATTGCAGGTAAACGGCCGAACTCACTGGTTTACGCCACTTAACCTTAAAGGCTTGCTTAAGGAATTTAGCGTATTGATCCACCATACTCGTGATGATGGTCGTGAAGGCTTCATAACTCACAAAGATTCCATGGCGACCTGTAAGAAGGTACCCCATGTACCACCCTTGCAATGAGTGCTCAGAAAGCATTTCCATCACTCGGCCATCAGGTGAAATTTGTTCATCATGTGGACCTTGAGGCCACATAAAGGCTCGCTTTGTCGTTTCAAAAACCGCCGAGAGCTTATTGGATTCTACTTCATCAGGACAGAAAAGTCGGAAGTTCTTTCCATTCTTCTTATAAATATCTCGCATCATTTGCCCTGCCTGCTTCATACTGCTGGCCTTGATACACCCTCGTTTTGATGGCTTCACTTTCATGGCGTATTTCTCTAGCTTTGGAAGTTTTAATTCTTTCAACATGTTTCCCCCAATCGCATGTCGATTATTCCCCATCCGAAGTTTTCCTTGAGGCACATGTTTAAGAAGTTCTTTTTTTGGCGCGCCGGTTTTATCCACCAACTTATGAATCTTGTAACTCTTCAACCATTTTTCAATAGCAGCTAAAGCCTCAGGATCATCCTTTGGATGCCCTACTGGAATCCCATGAGCATGGAATGAACCTTCTACGGCTTGCCCTTTGAAGTCATGAATTCCCTTCCATCCTTTTGGAGACCGAAGAAGAATCACAGGCCATTTTGGTTTAAGCATTGGCTTATCACTGTTTCGAGCTTTCTTTTGAACCTTTCGAATTTGTTGATAAGCACGTTCAAGACCATTCAGCATCTTTCGATCCATCATTCGTCCTGAAACAATAATTGGCATGTAACCATACCCCTTAAAGAGTGCCGTCAATTCATCATCATCCATTCGTCCAAAAATAGTCGGATTTGAAATTTTAAATCCATTGATATGAACAATAGGCAGTACCGCTCCTGATGTTTTTGGATTCAAAAATTTATTACTATGCCACGCCGTAGCGATTGGTCCCGTTTCAGCTTCACCATCACCCACCACAGCGACAGCAATTAAATCTGGATTATCCATCACCGCTCCATAAGCCGTTGCTAAACTATAACCAAGCTCACCTCCTTCAAGGATAGAACCTGGTACAGAAGGAGTCACATGACTTGGAAACGGAGAATGAGGCCAACTGAAATCATGAATCAAATTCCCAAATCCCTTTTTGTTTAAAGGGTAGTCCTTATAAAACGTATAAAGACTCTTCTCCATAAAGAGATTCGATAAAATAGCTGGTGCTCCATGACCAGGTCCGGTCACCATGAGCATCTCACATTTATGTTTTGAAATGAGGTAATTTAACTGACCATAAATAAAGTTCAACCCAGGAACCGTCCCCCAATGTCCGAGGATCCGACTCTTAAAATGTGCTTCCGTAAGCGGTTCTTCAAGTAAAAAATTATCCTTCAAGTAGAGTTGAGCAGCGCTCATATAATCTACGTAACGTAAGTATTTATTGAGCCAACGTAAAGCTCGTGAATCTGCAGTGACCATGGCGTGGTGGATTAGTTCTTTCCTATTCTAAAGAACAGGTTTGCAAACCGCAAATCTAATCGAAAGCTCAGCGATACCTAAAGGTAATTTGCCAGAATGACCGCTCCTGTTATACATTGTTCATTACAAACCAAACACATATGGAAGGATACCGAATCATTAAAGGCCGTGAACCAGGACCAATTGTTGCTATCATTGCGAGCCTTCATGGTGAAGAGCCTGCTGGAATGGCAGCCTATGCCTTTTTAAAGCGGCACTTCATTGACGAGGGGAATGAACTTAAATTTGGGGAAATTCGACTCATTAAAGGAAATATAGAAGCTCGTAAAGCGGGCGTTCGTTACTTTGAATACGACTTAAATCGAATGTTCCTTGAAGAGTATGACGAAGGAGTAGATACCGATTGCTACGAATACAAACGGACTCAAGAAATCAAACAAATGGTTGAAGGTGTGGATTACATCCTAGACCTCCACTCAATGACCTCGGACGGAGAACCTTTTGCCATCATGGCAGATGCCGAAAAAGAATATCCCGAATGCATGATTAACATTCCCGTGAGCTTCACCTCAAGTGGATGGAGTGGCGCTCTAAAAGGAACGCTCATGGACTGGGCCCTCCCTAGAGGGGCTGAATACATGGCTATAGAATCTGGCCTCAATGGAAGCAAAGAAGCCGATGACACCGCTCGGAATGTCAGCATCGCCTTTCTCAATCAATTGGGAATGACTGATTTTGAATTAGAATTTGAACGCCCCAAAAAGCACCTAAAAGTACTTAAACGAGAATCTATCCGTGATCATGAAAGCTACAGTTACCAAGAAAGAAACTACTCATCATTTGATCCCGTCTCCCCCAATGAACTTATCGCCATAGATACCAAAGGGGAATACCGTGCTCCAGAAATGGAAAACTTAGTGATCATCATGCCAGCCTCACAAGAAAGCGTACGAAACCGACACAACAATGATGCCTTCTTTCTTGGGCAATTTATTGCGTTCTAGTGTAAGATTTCATTGTAAATTACACGCCCATGATACTGACGGTAAACGCCGGGTCCTCCTCCCTACGATTTAGTTTGTTCGATGAAAAATTGAACCGACTTTACCGTGGCCATGTCGATGCTATTGGATTAAAAAACAGTAAGTACCGTCGCTATTTTGAAGATGGAAGTGAAGTTCAACAAAAACTAAGTATTACTACCCATCAAGCTGCCCTTCATTATTCGCTTGATCGTCTTATAGACGATGGCGTTATCAGTGACCTAAAACACATCACTCGTGTGGGCCATCGAGTAGTACATGGAGGAGAAAAGTTTACAGAGCCAACCCTTCTCAATCGCCGAGCTATTCGTGCACTTCATAAGCTCTCCCCCCTTGCACCACTACACAATCCCGCCAATATTGAAGGCATTTTGTCTGCGATGAAACACCTGCCAAAAGCTGCTCATTACGCAATTTTTGACACCGCCTTTCACTCCACACTTCCAGAAAAAGCCTACCTTTACGGCCTACCCTACTCTCTCTATAAAAAAGAGGGCATTCGTAGATATGGATTCCATGGAATCAGTCATAAATTTGTAGATTCTGCCGCTCGTAAACTAATCCGAAGAAAAAATCTGAAAGTTATTACCTGTCACATGGGAAATGGCGTGAGCTTGGCTGCCATAAAAAATGGAATATGCTTAGATACATCTATGGGCTTCACTCCTCTTGAAGGCCCAATGATGGGAACTCGCTCTGGATCCATTGATCCAGCTATTATCTTTCACTTAGCCAAGAAAAAGCCTCTCGATAAAATTGAACACCTGCTTCAAAAAGAGTCTGGATTCAAGGGAGTATCTGGACTTAGCTCAGACATCCGAGATCTTCGTGCACGGATTGATAGCCCAGAGACACAACGTACATTTAAATTATTTAGCTATCAAATTGCCAAACTCATTCTTGGATACAGTGCCACTCTTGGTGGTCCACCTGATGCCATTGTCTTTACAGCAGGGATTGGTGAAAACGCTCAATACTTACGAAAGTACATCTGTGACCAACTCTCAATTTTGGGAGTTAAACTCAGTGAATCAAAAAACAAAAATCATGAGCTCGTGATTTCATCACCCGCCTCAAAAGTAAAAATACTTGTTATTCCGACGAACGAAGAACTTCAGATGGCACGTGAGATCTTTCAATTATAATAGACTGATTGGGCACATATAAAGCATGTGAAAATAGATTTTCTGGCCCAGGTATCACAACTCTAGACAACGCATTTGGGTACTCACCCAATAGTCTCAGACCAGCAGTAACTTCTAGGGAACGAGCCGGGAAACGCATATCTACATTCGCTTGAACCCAATATCCAGGCAAATGGCCCCCCAAGCCCGTTTGAGTTCCAGCAGGAATAAGAACCGTAGCCTCAGGGTCTGAGGCTTCCAAAGCTTGATTTCGAATTCTAGCAATATCCGTACTCAAAAAAACGAGCCATTTTCTTAACTCATCAATCTGAATTTGCCCCCCCAAGGTATATTTCTCCCCTTCCATAGTTTAGAAGCCTAATTCATAAAGCGCCTGAGTCGTTGAAATGATCATCATGTCTCGATCTTTATCAAAGTACACATCTGTAAGCTCTCCTTTAATGTTTTCAAAAACGTATTGTTGACCGTAAGTAATGTCATCTGATTTTGACGTTTTATCGTAAACCAAGATTCGATCTTCAGAAGGATCAACCACGTAAATTTGATTGATATCAAGTTCAGTATAAATCTCAGTCGCTCCATCGATTGGAGTGAGCGGTGCTTTCAAGACATAGAAAGGTACATTCTCTCCACTAAGGATTCGTGAGATGTCTCCATCATCATGGAGCACCCAAACATTCCCATCAATAGCTAGTGAAACAGCATCAGTTAAATCCACTTCTTCTTCGCCCATATAGGCTTGTCCATATCCAAAGCCTGACGTCCCACGAGTGTACTTCCATATTTGATCATTATCAGAATCAAGCAAGTAAAGCTTCGTTGAGTAAGTCGCAAGATCCACGGCAGATTGGAAGCTCCCATCACTAGTATCCATAAACTGAGCATTGCCTGGCTCATACTCCATTACATTGCCGTCATCCGTAATAAAGATCACAGTGTCTCGGTCAGCAAAGTAAGCACCTGCTCGTACATTCTCTGAGTTATCTAGAACATCTGGTTCCTGAACATCACCAAGTAAAACTTGATACGCTTCATTAGAGGTATAAACCACCATACGATCTTCCACTGGTTGAACTCCTACAATCTCAGTTGAACCAAGTAATCCAGAAAGATCAGCAAGCATCACAAGCTCTTCATCAATTCTAATTACATTATCAAGAAAGTCTCGCTGTTCAGCCACATCATCAAGGATTTGACTCGCTTGACCTCCAAGATAACCAGATCCCAAAACATCAACAGCGAGTGACTCAGCCTCGTTCAATAGAAGCTCAGCTTCTGTTTTATCAAAAGCACCACGAGTCGCTGCCTGTGTAATATTTTCCTGGGCAATCGTAAGCTTACCTTCTAAATCATCCAATTGTTTTCCTCGTCCCAAACCAAAGTTTAGAACTACAACTCCCACAATAAGCACCCCAAGTACGGCGGTGATAGCCACTCCAATTTGTTTCTTGTCCCATCTTTTAATGCGATCAAACCATTTCCATCGGGTTTTCTTTTCAAGCCACCGTCTGAAAACACTGAGTGATTCTTGTAATTGTTCCTTTGTAGCATTCACAGGTTTTGGCGCTACGCTCTCTCTCTCATCATCCTCTAAAGATAAAGACTGAACGGGTGTTGCATCTAAATGTGCTGGAAGATGAGATTTCTCAAGCACTTCAAAACTAAGCAATGCCATCTGCTCATCTAAATCAGTATGTAAAAGGTCAGACATCTCTTGAACTGCTCCCTGAAGAGATTGTTCAGAGAAAATCTTAGAAATATCATTTGGTGTGATGTACTGAACCAAAGCTCCTGTTACAAAGACAATGCTATCGCTCACTTCAAGTGCTCCACTAGCAATGTTTTGAAAGAGATCCTCTTTATTATGAGCGTCAAACAACCCATCAGTAATAGAGCTCACATGTCGCTTCCGTACCAAGTAACCTTGGGCCGTTCCTCGTTGAGAAAGGAGAAGCATATCTTTCTGAATCACCCCAATAAGCACATGCATATTAGGAATAAACTTCAACTCTAACTCTTTCTCTTTATCATTCACCATCAAATTCACTTCTCTAAGTGCTGCTTCAAAGCGATCATAAGGATCTCCCGTCAAATCATCTAAGAAATGATCCTGTAAAAGTTGGAAAGCCTCCTTCCCGATTTCAGCTCCAGGAACTTGAGTACTATCAATAGACATCACTAGAAATAGTGAGATTTTCTCTTTCCCTAGTCCGTCGTCCCACTCTGTGTAGTAATGCTCGGTGAAACCAGATGGTCGTCGTCCAAGTAAAACAGACTGTTGTTGAAGCTCTAAATGCATATTCTATTAACAGATTAACCCCACTTTACTAAAAGAAGATGGGATTGTAAAAGGAAAGCAAAAGACATGCAAGCCCTGTAAAAGATTGCCCTTGACTTTCCCCTAGTGCTTCACCTAAAATCCCCGAGCTAACAAATCAAAACCTATGTTAGGAAAACTAAAGAAACGAAAGCGAGCACGAACTCATGGCTTCCGAAAGCGTAATGCTTCGAAGGCAGGACGAAATGTGCTTAAAGCTCGTCGCCGTAAAGGACGACACCAACTCACTGTCTCCGTTCCACGTGTTAAGACGAAATAGACGGATTACAAGCCGTCAGAGAGTACAATTAGTGTTAAGAAAAGGAGATCGGCTTAAAGGCCGGTCTCTACTTATGCTTAAAATTCCGAACAAACTTCCACAAAACTGTTATGGAGTTGTGGTTTCAAAGAAAGTTCATAAATCAGCGGCAAAGCGAAATCGACTACGCCGCCAAATATATGAATCCATTCGCATCCTTGAGCAAGATGGACTCGTGCCAAGCACTCCAGCATCTGATATAGTGCTTCTCGCTAGACCCTCTCTCTTGGAAAAAGACTTTACGGCTATAAAATCAGCCGTCCAAGAATTACTCACCCAATAAAATGACTGAGAAAAAGAAATTCAGCTTAATGCCTTATCTTCTTGTGTTTGTAGGAACTTTTTTGATCCTTCAAATCTTCATGCCAGGTGCTGAAGAAAGCAAGGAGCCTCTTGCAGGAGACCTAATTGTTGAAACAACTAAAGAAAAATATTCAATTGGTAAAGACATTAAAGTGAATGTCTACAACAACACAGATGAGACGCTCACCATTGAAGCTCCACGATCTGTTTTAGACTGTGAACCAGCCTTCATCACTTACCAGTATGGACCACAAACCATCGATGGAGTAAGTAGCTCTGATTTTACTGAGACAACAGACCCTGAAGTAAGCTGTGACTACGAAAGCCCATGGCTCACCATTCAACCTGGAAAAAAAGAGACTGTGAGCTTACTTAATCAGACATACACCCTATTTGGAGAAAGCACGGACTATAAAGTCTCACTTATCTCTGGCGGTATTGAATACCAATCTCCAGAATTTGAGATTAAAGAACCTGGACTCCTTACTCGAGTTTGGAGAAATGCAATCTACACTCCAATGCTCAATGCACTGGTGGCGATTGTTTCTTACATGCCAGGTCATAATTTAGGACTCGCTGTAGTGGTTCTCACTCTAATTATTCGAACCTTGCTCCTTGCCCCTTCTCAAAAAGGGTTTGAAGCACAACGTAAAATGCAAGTGGTTCAACCTGAACTTGAAAAACTTAAAGAAAAATATAAAGACGACCAAGCACGACTCGCTCAAGAAACAATGCTGCTATGGAAGAAACACAAGGTTCATCCTCTCTCAAGTTGTCTTCCTATGTTGATTCAACTCCCGGTGTTCCTGGCTCTCTTCTACGTGATCCAAGCGGGACTCAGTCCTGACCGGACTATCTTCATCTATGAAATTCTCAATGGATTTGATCTTAGCCTCGTTGACCCTGCCTTCCTTGGTTGGAATCTCCTCGATCGAAGCATCATTATTCTTCCAGTAATCATTGGTGTACTGCAATTCATTCAAATGCAGATCATGACAAGCGGAAAGAAAAAGAGCTCTAAAACTTCAAATGAAGTAGAAACAGCGAACAAAATGATGAAATACGTGATGCCTCTCATGATTGCGTTCTTCACTTCTCAGATGCCAGCAGCCGTTGGTATATACTGGGGAACCAATACTACCTATGGTATTATCCAGCAGCTTGTGGTAAAAAAGTTGAGACCCACAACGTTAAAGACGTCCAGTGGAAAGGACGAAGTTAAAGTCCGCGTTATTAATAAGAATCATGGAAAAGGAAGTTAAACTCTTTGTCTCGGAATTCCTCGTTCACCTGGGGATTGATTTCACTGATCTAGACGTTGAATCTCTCAGCGATAAAAAGATCCGTGTGAATGTAGTCTCTGATGAGCCTAATCTTTTGATTGGTCACCACGGAGACAATCTTGTGGCCATGCAAAAACTCATCAAAGTAGTCGTTCACAAACGATATGGTGAAGAACTTGATGTAGCCTTTGACGTTGATAATTACAGAAAACGACAAGAAGAAAACGTTCTCGCGATCACTAAGCAAAAAATTGATGAAGTCCGCATTACCAAAGGTCAAGCGGCACTTCCACCTATGTCTCCTTACTTCCGACGTGTCGTTCACCTTTTCATTAGAGATGGTGGTCACACTGACCTTGCGACTGAAAGCATGGGAGAAGGAAACTATCGACAAGTTGTTATTAAATACGCTGGCGCTTAAGCCATGAAAGCACTTCTTTCTATTCCAGCCCTATTACTCAGCCTCGCGATTCCCGTGGCGGCTCTTTCGTCCGCCACAAATTATTCAGATGTTGAAGCTCATCACATTTATGCACCAGCCGTGACCCACTTTACGGATACGGGTCTTGTAGGTGGCTATGACGATGGAAGCTTTGGAGTAGATAATGAAATCAATCGAGTGGAAGCCCTTAAAATCATCACTGAATACTGGGAGGTTCCCTTTCCTGAAAATACTGTTGATATCGCTTTCACAGATACAGAAGTTGATGCATGGTACGAAGAATACATTGGGAAAGCTCTCTCTCTTGGGATTATCAGTGGATATCCAGATGGAAGCTTCAAACCTGAGCAAAATGTAAATCGTGTTGAGGCACTAAAAATGGTCATGCTATCTGGAGGAATGGAAGTTCCTACAAGTGAAGACGAATACTGGTACGCAGGCTACCTCGATTATGCCATTCAAAATGCATTACTAACTTCAGGTCCTGAAGGAGATTATGACCCAGAAGCAGAGCTCACTCGCGGAGAGTTTATAGATCTCCTCTACCGCCTTGAAAACAATGCATACACGGGAGAAGACGAATACGGTGTTGCGAGTTACTACAGCTACTCCTTTGATGGGGCCAATACAGCCTCTGGTGTCCCTTTAGACGCCTACAGTGGGATGGCTGCACACAAAACCCTTCCCTTTGGAACCATGGTTCGTGTAACGAACATTCACAATAATGAATCTGTTGATGTTGAGATTGTAGATCGAGGCCCCTTCATTGAAGGACGTATCATTGACCTCACTCCTGCCTCATTTGAAGAAATTGGATGGTTAAGTAGTGGAATTTTAAATGTACGGATTGAAGTTTTAAATGATCCAGAGTAAGATTACACCTGATGATGGATCCACTTACTCGACGTGTCAAAGCCGTAAAACATCGAACGCGTAGAAAACCGCTTTCGGTGGAAATTCAAAGCACTTATAAAACACTCGTTGTTTTACTGATTCTGATTGGAGGCGCCTCCATGGCGCTCTTCCTTTACATGAACAGCCTCAAACCTGCGAAAGGTTACACCTTGAAGCAATTACAAGTGGACCACGAAATGCTTTCCTCTGAATCACGAGAACTAGACCACCAAGTGATTGAAGCTCAATCCTTCATCAATCTTGAAGAAGATGACGTCGTAGAAGGAATGACAGAAATGGAACAAGATGACTTCAGTTACGCTGAAACTGAATCTGGATACGCCTACCATGAATAAAGAGTCAACCAACCAGCTCGTCCAAATAATGAGGCGTGAGTTTCCCGATCCTCAAGCCCCACTCGATCATAGAAATGCTTTTGAATTACTGCTGGCCGTTATTTTATCTGCCCAATGTACCGATGAGCGTGTGAACAAAATCACGCCCAAACTCTTTCCAAAGGATCGACCCTGCACACCAAAAGACATACTAGATTTAGGCGAAGAGAAAGTGAAAAAGATCATCTTCCCTACTGGATACTACAACAGCAAAACCAAAGCCCTTATGGGTTCCGCTCAAGCACTGCTTGGCCAAGAAGTACCCGGTGATTTCGATGAACTCACTGCTCTACCCGGCGTTGGAGCTAAGACCGCTCAAGTGGTTTTAGCTCAATGGTTTGGGCAAGACACCTTCCCTGTTGATACTCATATTCACCGTGTCTGTAATCGACTAGGCCTGGCTGACTCAGGTAAAAACCGGGATAAAACCGAACGACAAGTTAAAACCGCCGTCCCAAAAAAATACTGGAGTGAGCTTCACCTACAAATCATTTTTCATGGACGAAAAACCTGCATGGCCTACAAACCTAAATGCAGTACTTGCCCTCTCAAAGAAATTTGTGAGTGGGAAGAAAAGACAAACTAAAAGAGCCCCGAATGGGGCTCTTTTTTAGATGATTACTTTCTAGCTTTCTTCTTCTTCTTACCTCGTCCCAACCATTTCCATCCAAGCCACCCGAGAATGACGATAGGCCATCCGAAAATCGCAAGATAAATCACTCCATCCAAGAGTCCTTGAAGGAAAACAAGCCAATCAGCAAAGGCATCAGTAACCGTACTACCTGGTCGCCATTTTTCTGTTACGGCACTCACACTTTCATCTTCTGTCAGATAGATATCAATCGTTGAGAATGCCACTCGGGTATCGTAATAACTCATTTGGCTCTCCATGTATTCAATGTCTGAACGGACATCTGAAAGTGCGCGAGTCACTTCAAGTATTTCAGTAATGGTTCCTGCTCGATCCATAAGGTCAAGATAGGCATCTTCCTCTACGTATGCGTTGTTCAATCGTGCCTCTAAGTCCATGTAGGCATCCGTTACATCATCCGCATTGGTCCATTCATTCTCTACATAAATAGAGAGTTCTTTTAGACTATCCATAGCCGAATCAAATCCATCAGCTGGTACACGAATTTGAATGTCAGCGTAGTAAGACGAAGAACCTCGACTCACGTTTTGATAGAGCACGCTTCCGCCCCATTCAAGAACCGCATCTTCAATCAATTCAGCGGTTTCTTGTACATCATCAACATGAAGATCGAGCGATCCAGATTTAATGATTTTTTGTTCCACTTCTCCCTCTGTGCGAGCCGCAGAATCATCAAAGCCATAATCACCATCCGCCATAATCATCATGGGCTCAGCCGACATGTATGACTCTTCATAAGCGTAATCGTAATAATCATCGTAACTTCCTCCAGACTTGCTGGTAAAAGGATTCGAACATGCCGAGAGAAGCACGGCAAAAAGCATCAGTGATGCTAAGAGAGATCGTTTCATAATTGAATGGTTAATTCTGACTGAGTATAACATGTGAACTCATAGCAAAGTTTCAAAAAAAACTACTGTATAATTGAAATACACAACTCACCCCCTCCCCATGAATCACGATCACGAAACACCAGAGAATGAACCCACACCAGTTATCAAGCTTGATGCTGAACGAGAAAGACTCGAACAACTTAAAGGAGAAGTTAGTGGCGAAGTCGATCACCATCATGAAATGGAAACCGCCGCTGCGGACCGTCCTGAACAAGTGGATCGAGAAGAATTGAAAAAAGAAGCCCTTAGACGACTAGAAGGAGCTCGGAATGCCGAAGCTCGTGTGAAAGTGGTTGCCACTATTTTGGATACTTATGGTGCCGATGCACTGCTCGGTGTGATCTTCCCAGAAATTGGAGACGCAGCGGTTTCCGCAACCGTGCTCGCCTACATGACAGGTGAAGCCGCACTCGCCAAACTACCTACTACGGATGTAGCTAAAATCGCTTGGTACCAACTCGTTGATTTTGCCATTGGAAGTGTTCCTGTACTTGGAGATGTTGGAGATTACTTCTACAAAGCCAGTAAATATTCTGCTGAACTATTCACCGCTCATCGTGAAAAACTTGTAGCCGAAGCCATTGAAGCCGGTGTACCTCAAGAGGAGATAGAACATCTACTCACTTCTCGTGAACAACTGGAATATCTTGCCAAAGGTGCTACAAAGCTTGGTGGACAGTTTCAGAAGAAGGCCGCGTAGCAAGCCAGATAATGAGATCCAAGCTAAACTTTAGAATTAAAGTTCATCGCTTAAGTTAGGATAAAGTCCCATTACCGTTTCAAAATAGATCGACTCAACACCTAAAATACTAGCAAGCCAGTGTATTCTTTCTTGTGTCTCTTTGTAGGCTTCAAGTGCTGCCACTTGCCCAGCATACCACTCACGAACATCAGACACACAGGCTCCCTGATCTGCATCAGCAAGCTCATAACACGCAGACATACGCTCTGTGCGAGCATCCGTAATCAAGTCATGATAATGATCATAAGGCTCATCATCCCATTCATGAAAAAACGCTAGATAGGTATCAAATGCATCATCTGAAAGCGTCATTCCTGATTCATAATTCTCATCCACAATGCCTGCAAATTCCTCCTTAAAAGCATCATCATAACTGTAAACATAATCATGTTTTTGCAGTTTCATTCGCTTTTTATACGCCTGCCTCTCCTCTGGTGAATCTTCTCCAAACTCGTTAAGCACATCAATATGATGATCAATACGATTACTAAGCTTCTTAGAATGGATGTATTTTTCACCCTCACCTTGCGCATGCATGTACTCATGAGTTTGAACCTCTAAAATAGATTCATAAGCATCCATACACTCTGCAATTTCATCACCTCTATAGCCAAAGAAACTCATAAAGTCTTCATAAGCATAGGCTTCTTGAACCAGATCCCAGTTAAATTGGGCATCTAAAGCACAGTTCATATCAATATCATCAAACTCTTTGAAGGCAGAATCCGCAATCACAATGTACCCCTTTTCAAAAGAATAAAAACCATGAACACTATCAGAAGATAAACGTGCACACCTATAATCCACTCCTTCTATCCCGTTAATGATCTGAGATACAATCAATTCATTCTCAGGGTATCCATCAAGATTGTTCATCTCAGGAGTGGCTTCCAATATTTCTTTTGAACGCTGGAGATAAGCCTGCTGCAATTCAGTACATTCATGAAACTCAACAGTATAGTCAACATCAGGAAGTGCTGGGACACACGCCGTGGACAAAGCAAGAATGACTAAAGGTGATTTCATAATTGGGCTTAATAGATCCAAACTTTACAACATTTTCTCTTTTTTGTCAATCACCCCATTGACTTCCCATAAACAAGCTGGGAAAATCCTTTTAATTAAAACACTTTGCCATGAATCGACGCCTCTTTAGCTTCCTCATCCTCCCAACAATCATCCTTTCTGGATGTTCAGGAAGCACCTACCAAACTTATAGTGATCCTATCATCGACTTCTCTCTTGAATACCCTGCCCAATGGGACGAAATTCACGTTTCTGAAGAAATTAGTATCTTTAGCACTGAAAGTGAAGAAGATGGATTGATCAGCTTTCAAATCATCGATAACAGCACAGGGATGGATCTCAATAGCTATCTTTTAGAAAACGGCGTTGAAAATGCTGAAGACCTCGTCCTTACAGAAATTCAATCTTACCCAGCCTACCAAACCGACTGGGAAGGAATTCCTGAAAGTGGGCAAGAAGGAAAACGCCTCTACATTGACCTTCATGATGAAGCAATTTTCCTAACGCTTAGCGCCATTCGAACCAGCCTCACTGATCAAGAAGCGATTGATGCAAATTACGCACACGCGATTGAAAGTTTGAGTTTTGAATCAAGTGATAGCTTAGAGTGAAACTTGAGTCTTAATAAAGGTCACAAGAACCCCCAAAACAATAGTTAGCAATATGGCGACCGGAACCGAGTCGCCTTTGCTTTCTTTAAAGAAATCTAATCTTGATAATGCAAAACTAAGTATGAGAATGATGAGCACCACTCCAATATCCAAATGATTATTTCGAGTAAAGCGCCCGTGATAATCTAAACCAGTAATTTCCCAGTTATAGAGCCCATAAGAGGTTTTATGTAAAACCGCAAACAGTAGAAGATCTATTAAAAATATGGCCTGCCCTCTTTTGGAGCTTTTGTAGTTATTATTTTTCATAATGTGAATATAGCAAAAGCTTCACAAACTAGAAAAGTCTACAGCAAGATCCAGATGCCTTTCTTTAAAAGAGAGGTGAAATATGTTATAATTTAAAGATACTAAAATATATAAATGCATACTGCCGAAGAGTTTCCCTCTGAACATGAAAATACTGAAGATGAAATTATAATTAGCGATAATGATGCTCAGCCATTACAAGATGTAAGGGCTGCAATTGTAGAAGAGTTACGTATTTCACGTGAATTGCCTACTACTATTGAAATCAAGCGTAATATAAAACTAGCTAAGCTTATTGAAGAAGTGTTGAAGTTAGATATGTCAGAAGTTTCAGATCAAGAGCTTGAAAATATATTTACTGAGTTTGAAAATGATGAAATAGCTTTAAGATTATTAGAAAACATTCAAATACTTAAAAGATTGAAAGAGCAGTACTCAGACGATCAATTATTCAATGCATTCTATGGTTTTAGACCAGTTGGTGAATTCAGTATTTCATTAAGTCCAGTTTCATTTACTGTAAGAATTACTGATGAAAAAGATTGGGAACAAATTGCATGGAGACATAGTGAAGGTGAGTTACTAAGTGGGATGCATAGTTTTGGTCTAACTAAGAAAGATGAAGTTTATTACGTGGATAGTATTTGGACTGAAAAACCTGGGCAAAGCACAAAAGATCATGAACAAACCCTAGCTCATGAAAAGAGACATTCAGTAAACAGTTTGCTTGTTGAAACGGAGGATGAACATCGTACGAGCACCTATCAATTATATAAATTTAAACAACCATTTCCAGCAACTCTATATGATTGGTGTAGAGAAAAAACCATTGCTAATGCAAAAGATGAAATACTTGCTTACATGGAAAGTGATGATTTAGAAACTGATAAAAGACAAACCGTAATTGATGTATATGGTACCAATTACAGCCCATTATCAGATGGATATTTCGCATCAGTGGAAGGAAGAATTGAAGAGGATCTTGGTATAAATATTGAAACCTTCAAAAGGAATTGTACCGTGACCATAGATATGGAAAAAATGATCAGTGATGCACAAGAAGCAGTGCGCATCATTGAAGAAAAAGGTCACTCAAGAACCTTTGCATTATCGTATTTATGTATCAAAGAAAATTTTGATTCAGATTGGATTGAACTTGCAAACAGCTGCATGACCATGGATTAAGCAGAGTACCTCTTATAACGCTGTAAGCCATAAAATACACCACGTAAATACTTCAATAAGCTTCTTTTTTGTGGGTAAGCTTTAACGATGCTCCTTAAACCATACATGGCTCGTAAACTGCCATTCAAATAAAACTTAAGATTAGGACAAAATGCTTTTTCCCCACTTTCAAAGTCTTCCACCGCATCAACTAAATCATCCACAAGATTTCCCACACTAAAAACATCTCTCCAGAATGCACTAAAGTCACTTCTGGTTTCTCCAATAAGCAACAAAGCTAAATCTCCTGTGAGTGATCCCTCAGTAAGGGAATATTGAATCAGTCTATGAACATCTTGAGTCTCTTTAATGATGTCTGAATACGAGAAAATATCAACAATTTTAGCCAGAAAATCATCCACGCAATCCAGCCTTACTAAAGTTTGCCTCAATTCCAACAAACAAGTTCTCATAACCTCAGGCATAAGATCATTAGTTGGCTCATCTCCATTCAAAGCCTTATATACGTCATTTCGTAATAAGGTTCTTTGCTCTTCATCAGAAATCTGATCATAGTAACGATCAACCATCTCAACCGCTCTAGCCAGTTTTCTTAAATCCATCATATTCCCTTCAGACAACTCAAACCCAAAGTCACAGGCAATTTCTTCAAATAGATCAAAGGTCCTTTGATACTCTGGCCGAATTGAACCCAGGCTGGCATTCATAATTTAAAACACAAAGAGAATGCACTGTAACACGGTAGGAGTGTCTGTCAAAGAAGTGATCCCAAGGAGATAATTATAGAACTTTTAACAGTTCCACAAAAACCTCATCTGATGGATCTTTAAAGTCATCTTTAGTTAAAGAACTCATATCCTCCCATTTACAAGCTAAAGCTTCATCATCATCAACCTCTTCATCAGAGAGAAGATCGAATGAAAGTGGTCTACAGAGATAGTAGAAAGAATAACACTGCTGTGCCAAGTCCTGTGGACTGTAATAGAAGAACGTTTCCGTTACATGAATACGATTAAGAATTTCAATTTCTATTCCAACCTCTTCCATCGTTTCTCGATGCAAAGCTTCTTCTAGTGTTTCGCCAACTTCAACTCCTCCTCCAGGGAAAAAGTATTTGGAATTATTTCGTAAACCTTGAACCAAAATCTTTCCATCCTTTTCAACGATTCCATAAACAGACACTCGAATTTTGAGTTTATCTTTTGGAATCATAACCGTACCTCCTTCTATAGTCGTACATTCAATTTCCATACAAAGAAGTTAACAAAAAAGCCGTCCAATGGCGACGGCTTAGCTGCTTATCTTAAAGGGTAGATTTAAAGGACTAACAATCTGTATAAATTTTCAGAGACCTCCCCTCTCAAAATACTATCACCCGCTCCATACTCACCTGATTCTTCTTCAAGAAGGCTTAATGAGTAAGCAGTATAGATATAACTTGCGTACCATTCAGATGAAACTACATCTGTTAATGGGATAGACTGATAATCCAAAACGTCGACATCAAAGACCTCAAGCATCATCTTGATAGCCTCCACTTTATTTACTTCTTGAGCAGGTTTAAAGCTTCCATCTGAGTAACCCTCAACCCATCCTTGAGCCTCCGCATAACACACATATTTAGCGTACCAATCATCAGTAACGTCACTAAAACAGTTTGAGAACATCTCTTCACTCGGAGTAATCCCCGCTCCCTCTACAAGTATCTTCAATAATTCTGCACGATTGAGAGATCCATAAGGTTGAAATGATCCATCAGGGTAACCGCCAATAATTGCATTATCTTTAAGGAATTCAATAGCCTCTGCATACTGGTCTCCCTCAAAGACATCCGAAAATATTTCAGACTTAATTAAACCAGTTGTGTCCTCAATATAAGTAATGTCACTGTTATCAACTTCATCCACTCGGTCTACTGTATAAATGTAAGGATAAACATAATCTTGAAAGAAATCGGGCGTTGCGGTGTATGTAGCTTCCACTGGACTCACAATCATCACCACTTCATCGTAGTCATCAATTGGAATATTCACATTTCCAATATCAGCATAATCAACATACCATTCCTCGATACCGTCACGATCAATACTATGATGAGAAATGGGTATCAAAGTAACGTAATAAAGAGCATCAATATTCCCAGTAATATCGATAGACAAATACCCATCTCTGTCATCAACATCAAACCAGATTAGGTTCGAACCAAACAAAGCAGGTGCATACTCATCAACAGAGTAAGTTCCATTTAATTTGTCATGCTCATTCAATATTGAAAGATCGGGCAGCAAATCCGCGTCAGCAAAATCATCTTTATCGTAAAGCTCAATTGTAAATTCAACATAAGCATCTCTCACATCTACACCTTCTTCCTCTAACGCGATTGCAACGGCGAGGTAGCTATAATAAGAAACCAAGTCTTCATCAAAACCAAATTCATTCTCAAGATCTTGATAAGCCTCAAGCATCGTGACAATCACATCCTTCCCATACTCCTGATGAAGAAATGAGTACCAAAGAAATGCTCCATATTGATCATCATCTCGCCAGCCATCTCCTTCATACGTCCAATCTGTTAATGAACCAAAGACCGAATATTCTGGATGCTCCAAAGCCGCTACATCCTGCAATGTCATATATGAAAGATCATCCAAACCAGGATACTTACTCTCCATCATAGTCGCAGTTGCTTCAGCAAAACTACTGGTGCTAAGCATACTCATATCATCAACATAACCATACTGAACGGCATGGAACATCTCATGTACGACAGTCCCAATCAATGCCTCCTCATCAACAAATACATTCATCAACATATGAGGAGGATCATTATCTAGATAATCATCAGAGTCTCCCCATGCAAAATAACCATAGGTATATTCATCAATATATGAAAGTACAACGGGAAGTCGGTTGGAACTATCCCACCAAAGATCAAAATGATAAGTCTCATCAAATCGGTCATAAACATCCTCAAATTCTTCTGCTAGATTATCAAAATCATCATGAATTAGATTCTGATCTTCATCATAATCTCTCCAAGACCCCTCAGTTACTTCCCCATAATAGTCATCTTCTGAAAAGAAGGCTTCAACAATGGCGAAAGGAACATAGTATTCAAAATTTTCAGAGGTAAAGACCACATAAAAACCATCTACAATCTCAAAATTTGGCGGCTCATAATAATCATCTCGATCTGCCATCTCTTCAAGAAATACGCCCAAATCAGTAGTAAAATCAGTACAATTACTAATCCCTGTTTCTGAACAGTAAGAAACTGCAGCAGATGACTGCACTCCCACGAATAATGAGACTGAAATAAATACCCCCATCAATGAAAATAGTTTTCTCATAAGATTTTTTAAATACAAAAAGAGAATAACTGAATTTAATTCTTTATCAAAAAAATCACCTCGCAGGTGATTTTCTAAATGGTGATCCCAAGGAGAATCGAACTCCTATTTCCAGGATGAAAACCTGGTGTCCTAACCGTTAGACGATGGGACCACGTTTTTGTCGCTCAAAATAGAGCATATGCAGTATATTAGAGAAGACCTTAAAGTCAAGATATTATGTCCCCTTCTCTGTTAGAGTTAAAAAACTACTTAAAACTTGCTCATAGCATTCAAGATGAAATTCGTATCTTTCTACTTGAGAAAGTGAATGGAGATCTGAAAATCAACGAGAAGCTTGATCACACCGTTGTGAGTGAGGCCGATTTAGCCGCTGAAGAATTAATACGAGACCGGATACTGGAGCACTACCCAGAGCATGGAATACTCGGTGAAGAATTCCCTCCTGTGAATCCTGAGTCGGACTGGCAATGGATCATCGACCCTATAGATGGAACTCAAGATTTCATCATGGGTATTCCTGCCTATGGATCAATTTTGGCACTACACTATAAAGGAACACCCGTCCTTGGAATGATTGATGTGCCTGAGACCAAAGATCGATATCACGCTATAAAAGGCGGTGGTGCCTTTTGGAATAAGAAAGAAATTCATATTAAAGATCTGAACTCACGCAGTCCCCTCATTCTCAGCAATTATTCATGTTTTAAAACCGAGGCTGAACAAAAAACCTTTCATAATTTCTTTAAAAAAGATCGCCGTGTCCTAATTTATCCAAACTGTGCAGGACATGGATTAGTAGCTCGTGGAGCGGCCGCTGCAATGGTCGATTTGGACATTAGTCTATGGGATATTGCTGCCACACAAATCATTATTGAAGAAGCAGGAGGTCAATTTTACTCGGAGAAAGTAGGTGAAAAGTTCAATATTATCTTTGGAAATCAAAGATTAGTCGATGAAATCAAAGCTGATTTTAACAGGTTCACAAACCTGAAGTGAGCAATAAAGTTTAAAGAACGCAAGGGCAAGCCCCTTGTCCAACCTGATAACAGATGCATATAATCTGAAATAGAATTATCCCTTAAACCCCTTGCACATGGCTTACGCAGTAACCAACAGTAAAGGACAAGAATACTTCCTCCATGGGAAGATGGTGACTCTCCGAGGAGGTCGTCAACAACAAATCTATTACTTCGCTCGCGAAGTAAAGGCAGACGCACTTGATGCTCTTCCAGAAGGTTACATGGTAACTGAAAACAAGCGTACTGGACTTCCAATGCTCAAAAAGGACAAATAAATCCTTTCTGTTTTCAAGAAAAAAAGACCCGCCTTACGGTGGGTCTTTTTGATTACTGAATTTATTGCATTAGTTCGGTAACACTTTGAATGCTTGAAGCCGGTTCAGCGGCAAGAGCTCCAAAGAGAAGAACAGCCCCTCCAACCATAAGGATCATCCACATTAATGCATAAAGCAAAATTTGGAATCCAGTCATATGACTTTTCTTGTCATGAACGTAGAAAAGTGGGAATCCAAAAAGCAAAAGAGCTTGTAGAGACAGAAAGAGAGTGAACATGAATGCAAGAAGGAAGAAATCCAGATGGAAAACTCCACTAGCATTGAGCCACGCTCCCGCTCGAGGGAAAACAAAAGTAAGCACTGCTGTAGTGAGCAATGATAAAACGGCAAGAACAAAACCAATAGTTGAGCACTGTTTGTGATTTAGTGCTTTGTGACGTCGGAAGAATACCATTCTTGAAAGAAGTTAATTATATAAGGCACGCCGACAATAATAAAAGCGAGGATAAGAATATGTGTCATGGCGTGTGGGTTTACTGTATCCTAACGCCGACTTGAACTCCATGCAATGACAGCCATAGAAATATTCCAAAGTATGATCGCCGATCTTTTTCATCTTGATCGGTTAGAGATGATTCTTCTCCTTATAATTGTAGGTCCAACCATTTATGCAATGGTCTCTGGCGCCCCTTTTGTTCCAACTCCTATGAAACAAGTAGATCGAATGCTCTCAGCCGTGCCTCTTAAAAAAGGCATGACGATTTACGACCTAGGTGCTGGTGATGGACGACTTGTTTATAAAGCCAATAAAAAATATGGCGTTAAGGCCATTGGTTATGAGTTCTCTCCTTTTGTATGGATGTGGTCAAAATTTTTAAAAACTTTCTTTTGGAGAGGAAATGCTGACCTTCGATATGGAAATTTCTGGAAAAAAGACCTAACCGATGCTGATGTGATTGTCTGCTACCTTCTCCCAGGAAGCATGAAAAAAATGTACAACGAACTCTTCCCTAGTCTAAAACCTGGGACACTCGTGATTTCTCACGCTTTTTCCATCCCCGATATGGAGCCCATAAAAACACTACCTCGCCTCCGCGAAAAAAGGCTCGGCCCCATTCGCGTTTATAAAATCGGAGCGAAATCCAAAGCAAAATCAGATTCAAAATCACAAAAGCCGGGAAAGAAAAAGGAAAAGGGATCTCGATCCAAGGCAAGCGGGAAATCCAAATCGCAATAAGTTCAACCGCTCTTAAATTCACCCAAGCCACCATGGCCAAGGGTTGACCAAAAACAACGGATAAAGCTCCAAAAAGCATTGCCGGTGCCAAGAAAGGTGCCGCCAGTAAATTGGCAAAAGGTGAAATCCAGGATAATCGTCCAAAATGAAAAAGAATTAAAGGTGTAGTTGCAATTTGCGCCGATAAAGTCAGAACGAAAGCCTCTCTCAAAACAGGCATCTTTTTGTAATTAGGAAGTATTTTTTCGAGCATAGGTGAGCAGACCAATAGACCTAAAGTTGAAGCAAACGAAAGTTGAAAACCCACATCATACAATAATGTATAGGGATTGATCACCACCATGATTACCGCACTCCAAAGTAAAGCAAAAAAGACCTGGCTTTTACGACCACTAAATAAAGCCCAAAGTGTTAAGCCTCCCATAATTCCAGCTCGAACCACGGCGGCACTCGCCCCCACTAATATCACAAAAAGAATGATGGCCACCGTACTGACCACCACTCTCCACTTTAAAGAGAGGAATTGAAAAAAGAGAAACATACCCGTGATTACCAAGGTGATATTGTATCCAGAAATAGCAACAATATGAGTGAGCCCAACTTTTTGAAACGCTTCAGCCAGTTCAATAGGCATTCCTTTTCGGCTTCCCAAAAGTAAGCCTGCAACAAAGCTGGCTTCTGGCTCCATATAGAGCTCATTCAATCGAGATTCCACCCAAGTTTTCAAGTTATAAAGTGCCCCTCGGATGCTCGGTGGACCACGACTTACCACCTCTACTTGTGCTCGATTCATCACCAACCAGACTCGATACCTTGCTAAGTATTCAGAGTAATTAAACCCTTCGATATCATCAGAGGGCCTATCTAAAATCCCTGAAATTATCAGCTCATCGCCATAATTAAAATCCATGTAAGGACTCAATCGAACCAAGACACGTCCATATTCCGTCAGCACCGTTATTTTCTGATGATCCTGACGCCGATCCACTTCAGCCACAATCAGACCATTCAGCTCAACAAAGTCCCCCACTGGCGAAGGGACAAGTTGAGATTCATAAATCTGAACCCGCCACATTCCAAAAACAAAAGCCCCAACAATTAGAGCAAGCTTCCACCTTTTAAAGACAAGAAGTCCAAACACTCCACCCCCCATCCAAGAACTCACTGGGAAGGCAAAACTAACACCCAACAGAAAACTCAGTGCCGTGAGTAATGGTAAAATCATGATTTAAAATTACAGAAAAGCACCTGACATTTTCCTGAAATTCTTTACAATGATTGGGCACAAAAAAATACTATGAACGGATTCAACAAACGATCGATCACTCGCAGTACACGCAGGATCAAAAAATTTGAGAAAAAAGCCAGCCTATGGGTTCGGGGACATTTAGTTCTCACTTTACTCATTTTAGTATTGGGTGTCTTCACACTTAAAGGAGTGGTTGGAGCCATCCGCATGGGTGAACCATTCTCAGTGAAACAGATTGTGATTTCAGCCGTAACTAGCGGAGTTGAAACCGACAACTATGGTCATACCAATATCTTATTGCTGGGGATTGGAGGTGAAGGTCATGACGGAGAACACCTTACAGATACCATGATCGTGGCCTCCATTGATCATAAAAATGACATGGTTCCCATGCTCTCAATTCCTCGAGACCTTTATGTAGAAAATGAAGTAGTAGGTTGGGGTAGTCGCCTCAACGGAGTTTATGAATTTGTACTTGAAGAGACCGACAGTCACGAACGTTCTATTGAAGAACTTCAAGGAGAAATTGAAGCCATGCTTGGTATCGACATTCATTACTACGCAATGATTGATTTTCAAGGTTTTGAAGACATTGTTGATGCCGTAGGTGGAATTGATGTTTCACTAGACCAGGACCTTTATGATCCATTCTATCCAGCCCCTCCAGGTTCGAGTAGTACCTATGACCCTCTATTCATTCCTGCTGGAAGCAATCAACTCGATGGAGAAACTGCACTAAAATACGCACGGAGTCGTCAGACAACCTCAGATTTTGATCGCGCACGACGCCAACAAGAAGTGATTACCGCTATTAAAGACAAAGCTCTCAGCCTTGGTTTCCTTCTGAACCCAAGTAAGATCAGTAACACTTACGCCGCTATCTCTGACAACTTCCAAACGAATCTCACCATGAATGAGATTCTAAACTTGGCAGCCAAAGCCGACGATTTTGATCGTGAATCTTTGGTCTCAGAAGTAGTCAATGATCTAGCCTATGAAACGGCTGGATTTCTATACACCCCCGATCGTGAAGAATACGGCGGAGCCTTCGTACTTATCCCTTACGCAGGGAATTTCATGGAACTACATAAATTTGCACAACTCTTCTTCTACCATCCAGATATCTACATAAACCAAACCAAGATTGAAGTCCTCAATGGAACCACAACTTCAAGCCTGGCAGGGCTCACCAAAATGTATTTACATCGATATGGATTCAACGTTTCCGCCTATGGTAATGCAGCAGCCAAAGGATTAGAAGACACTAAAATCTACATCCTGAATGAAGAACTCTTAAAGGATGATGAAACGGTAGATCTCCTCCCCAGCTTAACTTTTGGGGAAATAACTACAGAGATTCCTTACGAATACCAAAGCGCCAATTGGCCCACTGATGCTGACATCATCATTGAATTAGGTGAAGATTTTGCTGACTACTACGACGATAACGAAGACCTTTTCTACATAGGCTTTTACTAAATGAATATACGACTAAATAAAGCCATCGCCGACACAGGGTACTGCTCACGACGAAAAGCGGATGAATTGATTGCATCTGGAAAAGTTACCGTGAACGGAAAGAAACCAACACTTGGACAGCGAGTCTCCCCCACGGATGACATTCAAATTGGAAGAAAGAAACTCGAACAAAAAGAAGTCGTAACGGTTATGCTACATAAGCCCGCTGGGCTAATCACATCAAAGTCGGATCCTCATCACAAACAAACCGTGATGTCACTTTTACCCAAAAGCCTACAACATTTAAAACCTGCTGGTCGTCTTGATAAAGACAGTGAAGGACTATTGATCCTCAGCTCAGATGGTCCACTCATTCAAAAATTGACTCACCCCAAACACGGTCACACAAAAACTTATGAAATTCTTGTAAAAGGACACGCAAAAGAATCTCGACTCCAAGCTTTAAACACAGGAATGAAACTAGATGGAAAAACTTTAAATGCGATGCCTTTTGAAATATTAGGAACATTGAAGTTCAAAACACGCATACGCCTAACTCTCACGGAGGGACGCAAGCGGCAAATCCGTAGGGTCATGGATCAGCTTGGCCACCCTGTGATATACTTAAAAAGAACAAAAATTGGGAAGCTTGAACTTGGATTCCTCCCTAGCGGAAAGTTCCATGAGTTGAGCTCCGAAGAGATCTCTAAGGCCCTATCTTAATGTTTCAAGGTTTATTGTCACTCCTGCTTGCGAGCACGCTTTCGCTACCTAGCTTTCAGGCTGAGGCACCAGGTTTTGACGATAAAGTTTTATTAAGCGTCTCCCCTATTCCACAACAAGAAGAAACCTACATTGCCCCTGCGCCAACGTCAGCGCAGTCCATTTTAATTATGGATGTAGATTCTCACTCAAGCTTGTTTAGCCGAAACGAACATGTTGAACGACCTATCGCAAGTATCACTAAACTAATGACGGCTTACATTATTCTTGAAGAAAACGACCCCAATGCCATCGTTACAGTCAGTGCCAATGCTGCGGGGACCATTGGTTCAAGCATGGGCCTCATTAGCGGTGAAGAAATCACTGTTCGAGACCTACTCAAAGGTCTACTAGTGAATTCAGGGAACGATGCTGCCTACGCACTCGCTGAATACAATGCGGGATCTGTGGATAAGTTTGTGGAAAAAATGAATGAACGTGCCGACAAACTTGGTATGTTCAGCACCGAATATAAGAACCCAACAGGACTCGATGCCGCGGGAGCTCATTCTTCTGCTCATGACCAATCTCTCTTGGCTGCACATCTACTTGGAGATGATTCAATTCGTACCATCACCAGTATTCAAGAACTGACACTCATTAGTAACTCGGGGGTAGAACACACACTGAACAATACAAATGTACTGTTAGGAGAAATGGGGATCAAAGGTCTAAAGACCGGTCGTACAGAACTCGCTGGAGAATGCCTCATCACCCTCTCTGAAAACTCTGATGGCAATGAAGTCCTCACGGTTGTTTTAGCTAGCCAAAACCGCTTTGGAGACACTAGAATCCTCGTGGATTGGGTTAACAGAGCATTTTCCTGGTAATTATGAAGATATTTCCGATCACAGAAACCGTAGAACACATGATCCTTATTATTGGATCTGGAATGCTGTCTTTCGTGCTAGCCATGCTATTGGCTCCCCTATTCATCAAGCAGCTTAGAAAATACAAAATTGGAAAGAATATCCGAGAAGTAGCGAGCGATGGAAAAGCCGCCTCTCTCTTTCACAAACTGCATGCAAAAAAAACAGGGACTCCAACCATGGGTGGAATTCTCATTTGGGGGGTCACACTCCTTGTTGTGGGATTTAGCCGACTGATGTCCTACCTAGGAGTTGTTGACCACTCACTTTGGAATCGAAAAGAAACCTACCTTCCATTATTCACATTGATTGCCGTGGCCCTTTTGGGAGCCGTGGACGATTGGTTTAACATCAAAGGATGGGGTAAGAGCAAAGGAATCAACATTAAACCCAAGTTCTTCTTAATGACGGTCTTCGCCATTTTAGGCTCACTATGGTTCTACTTTAAACTGGGATACAACCAAATACATATTCCAGGAATTGGAGATTTCACGATTGGACTCTGGTACATTCCCCTTTTCATTTTCATTATCAATGCAAGCGCCAATGCAGTGAACTTAACTGATGGTCTTGATGGTTTAGCGGGAGGCCTCCTAATTATCGCCTTTGGGGCCTACGGGGTCATTGCCTACGTCCAAGGCCTACTTATACTTGCAGCGCTCTGTGGCGTGATTGTAGGGGCCACACTGGCCTTCCTTTGGTTCAACATTCCCCCTGCCCGATTCTATATGGGTGACACCGGTTCCATTGCCTTAGGCGCCACACTGGGAGTCATGGCCATGATCACCGATACCGTGCTCGTACTGCCTTTCATCGCTTTCATTTTTGTGATTGAAACCCTTTCAGTAATCATTCAACTCACATCAAAAAAACTATTTAAAAAGAAGGTCTTCCACATCGCCCCTATTCATCATCACTTTGAACACATCGGTTGGCCCGAGTCTCAAGTTGTGATGCGTTTCTGGATTGTAGGAGGACTCGTCGCTACGCTTGGACTCATCCTCGCACTGATTGGAATGGGAGAGTTCTAAACAATCACATTAACTACATCGAAGATAAGGTAAGCGGCAGTCAATGAAAGTAAGCCCATCAACAACCATCGGAAGTATGGGAAGATTTGTCGTAAGAAAATTCCACCTCCAAAGAGATAGAGAATCGCTGAGTAACGGAAAACAGCAAAGTCTGAGTCTAACATGAATGATCGGAATGATTCAGGACTGGCGTAAGTCAAACTGAGTGTATTCATGATTCCTTGAGCTGTGATGAGAAGGACCAATCCAATACAAAGCTGAAGTATTTGTTCGAGTCGCTCCTTAACAGGTCTCATTTTCTTATGATCGAAAGCAATGAGTCCTTTCACACTGAATACGAAAACAAGAACAAAGAAGAAGAATCCATACAGTCCTAGCCATTGATATGACGCATCAGAAAGAAATTGAAAACCATTGGCTTCTGCGAAAAAAGCAAGTTGTACCGTTCGTCCTCCCACATACAAAATCGTCAGCCAGAAAAGTGAATCTCCAATGTAACGTATTTGCTTCCAAGCACTAGAAAGAATAACCAAAAGACCTGAGACAATAAATCCTGCAGCCCCAAGTATTCCCGTGAATCCGAAATCATTTCCAAATAGAATAGCCCAAAAACTTGATGCCGATTCAGAAACTTCAAGTGTTGAAAAGTAATACTCAATGATTCCTGCCTGAGAACTAAAACTCACATTCATTTCTAGAATCAAACTCGTAAGAATATAAGCACTAGAAACAATCAAGAAACCTAAAGCCAAACGGAATAATGAATCTATTCGTGCTTTCTTAAACTTCAATCGTTTCCATTTAAAAGGAAGCTTAAGGTGTTTTTTATTATCTTTAGCAATAAGCCCCCCTTGCCAAGCAAGAAGGATCAGACTAATCAAACCAGAGGCAGTGATTAACTGGCTTAAAACAGCGTTCAGTAATTCTTTAGTCATTTTCAGGAGTTAGGAAGCGTGGATCCACAGTGGGCTCCTGCACCTCCTCAACGACATCGATATCTGCAATCACCTCATCTTGGGAAGATTCCTCAAGGGCGGTTTCTACGGCTTCGAACTGTTCAGTGAGTTCAGGCGTGAGCACTGTGTCGTCCTTGAGTTTAGCATAGAGTTCATATTGCATGTCTACATCGTAGTCCGTGTTTGTAAAGAATTCAGTCAAACGACTGAGTGCACGCTCTCTTAGACTGAGAACCATAACACTCAACTCCTGAGTAATCTGAGCATCAACATCAATCATTTCTGAGAATTCTGGCATGGCTGCAATCACTCGAAGCATTTGAAGGTCTTTCATTTTTTGCTCAAGTAGATTTGAAATCAAAACTTCTCGATCTTCAAGAGATACATTTTCAAGCTCCATCAAAATTGACATTGATTCCTCCTTATAAGACTCCAGGTAATATAAAGCTTGTTCTAAATCCCCAAGCTCAATGAGTCCAGGCACGCGATCTAACTTTTGAGAAGCTGATAGCATTCGAACGTCATTTTTATCACTAGCACTCTCAGCCACAAGTGCTGATGTTTCTTCCAGTTGATCCTCAAGAAGTTGTGTTCCTGCATCCACCTCCAGCTTGGCTAAGAGTTCTTTTTGAGCTTCTTCCACATGCTCTTCCACAGAATCTAAGCCAGAAAGCTCAATACTCTTCTCCACGGCATCTTGATAAGCCACAAGTGCTTCTTCTGCTTCTTCTGTCTTTCCTTGTTCAATAAGAATTTGTGCTTCATTCAATCGAAGCTCCATGTGTTGAGCCACTAAGTCCTGCTTAGCCCCTTCTGTAAACGTGATGTTTTCTTGTACGGTTTCACGCCATGACTTCAAGAAGTAAAGAGGGTGATCTGGAAGAATACTCACACTTGCTAATGTCGCTTCATCGTATTGTTCATCCAGTTGAGCCACATAAGTTTTCCCATAACTCTCATTAAACTCCCACCAGACATCATCCGATAGATTGTCTGGCAATTCCTCAACCAAAACTTCATCAGTAATAGTAAGCTGACTTCCCTTCCCCAGTGAACCTTCATATTTAACCTCACCTTCCGTATGCAAAGCCACTAAGTTTTCAGAGACCTGCACTATAGATTCATCACCATTAATATTCACATCAAAACTAGATCGTTGTGATGCCACGACCTCTCCATCAGGAAAACTAAGTTTAACTTCAGAGTCAGAAACAGGATTAACAACCTGTGTCCATACTCTTCCTTCTTCTAATTCAATATGAATTTGATCCGTTGATTTTAAAAGAATTTCTGTCCGAGGCCCCATTGTCAGTCGTGTGTCATCCACAAGTTGAACATGAGCCATCGCTCCAATTCCAGTCATAACCTCATCGCCCTCTTGTAGCAGAGCCACCTCATCCACAGGAATTCCATTGACCAAGACATCACCTTGAACCACCTCAAGTAGATTTACGGCAGATGCCTGCACTCCAGAAGTAATACTAAAGACAGGTACGGTAAAGAAAGCAACAAAAACAGAAAGAGTCATCGTTGCCCATAAACGCCGATTCATAAAGAAAGGAAGTCGATTTCTATCTGGAAGTTGATCCAATAATCGTTCTTTCATCATCACCTGCTGAAGCCGATTCGATTCAACGGGATCTTCTCGTAAAGTTTTAACAACCGATTGAAATGGACTCACTCCTCGATCAGTAAGACGTGCTTCCAATCGATTCCAGACCCGTTTCTTGGCCTGCTCGATATCGTGATCCGACAATAATGGTGAAAATGGATCCATTAAAGTTCAAAAGTTAAATTCTTTTCTGCAAAAATTTGCTTCAGTTGTTTGAGTGCTCGAAATTGCATCACACGAACATTTCCTTCACGTTGACGCATGATTTCTGCAATTTCTTGATTAGATAGTCCAATCAAAAATTTCAAAGTAATGAGTTGTCGATACGGCTCATTCAATTGATTCACCGCTTCTCGAACCTGATTTGCTTGAAGCTTTTGTTCCGCTATTCGCTTGGGAGCTGCCTCTAAAGATTCATCTTTAATCCGAGGATCAATAGGCAAAATCTTCTTATGCGCACGCCGATAATCAATAATCGCATTATGAGTGATTCGGAAAAGCCATGAACTGAATTTCACGTCTCGTTTCTCATATGAGTCGAGCTTAGTCCAAGTCTTAATGAATACATTTTCCACTAAATCTTCTACATCATGTTGTGGAACACGAAAAAAAACATAACGATACAACTTCCCAAAGAAGTGGTCGTAGAGATGGCCAAAGGCGGTTTTATCCCCCTCTTTTGCGGCCTCAACATAAGCGTCAATTTCCTGTTCCGTCAGTGGCATAAATGGCGTGGTTGTCTGCGCATAGCATACACTAAAATAGAACGCTCCACGGAGCGTTCTATTACAAACTTAAGCTAGACTCATTAACTGAGTTGTTCCACGGCAGCCTTAACCTGCTCGGATCCTCCAATGAAAATTGGACAGCGCTGAACCAGTGATTCAATTTTAAGATCCAAGAGTCGGCCTTCTCCTGTACTGGCTGAACCGCCGGCTTGCTCCATGATGAAAGCCATTGGCCCACATTCGTAAAGCAGTCGAAGTTTTCCATCAGGATTATCCGGTGTACCAGGATACATAAAGATTCCACTTCCCTTTTTCAGAATGTGATTAAGGTCAGGAACCATTCCTCCTGAATAACGAAGTGTGTATCCGTCTTCCACATAGGACTGAATCAAATTGTAGTAATCTGGTCGAACCGAGCAGCATCGAAGATTTCCAGGTGCAAAATATTTTTTATCATTCGTGAGATTCACTCCATCTGTTGTGAGCTCCCATTGATCATGCTTAAAGGTAAACTCAAGTGTTCCTTTACCAAAAGTCAGCATCAAAGTGGTATGAGGACCATAGACCCCATAAAGAGCTGCGACTTGATCACCCGTTGTTCGGCCGAGCACGTCGTTTCCTTCATAAATACCAATAATGGTTCCTACGGCAAAGTTCACATCAAGCAAACTAGATCCATCAAGAGGATCATAATAAACACTGAACTTACCATCCTCACGAACTGTCTCAAGATGATCGAGTTCTTCACTTGAAAAAGCGCCTACAAAAGGACAGGTTTTCAAATGAGCTTGAAGAATTTCCTCAGCTCGAACATCCATGGCCGCTTGTACCTCTCCAAATGCATTTTGAGTTCCAAGCTTTCCTGTACTTGTCGTTGTGATGGCAGAGGCAATTTCACGAACCGAATCAGCGAGCTCCACAAGGAGCTCAGCCAATTCTACAGAAGCACCTCTGTCAGTGAGTTCTTTAAACATCAAGAGCGGGGTCATATTCACCACGCGCTGCGAGTCCATTCATTCTTGCTCGGTGTACTAATTTATTTTGAGCCGCTTCAATGGCGGTTTGATCCGCTGCCCACGCTTCAAGCGTTGGACCTTGAATGGCACGTCCGTAAGAGAAACTAAGAGGCCAAGGGAATCCTCCTTTCTTATTCATAAGATCAAGGTGAATCGTTGAGTCCTTAGCCGACTGTCCTCCTGAAAGGAAAACCACTCCAGCTAAGTTTTCAGGAACCGCTTCCATCAACCCTTTGATTGTCATTTCTGCAACTGTTTCAGCATCAGCTTGTTCAGCCGCATCTTTCCCCGGAAGAATCATGCTGGTCTTGAGAATCAATCCATCAAGAGCCACTCCTTGTTCTTCTAGTTGTTCAAAGAGAACCTTCCACGCTTGAACGCTCACTTCGTAACATCGTTCGATGCTGTGATCTCCTTCAAGGAGAATTTCTGGTTCAACCATTGGTACAATATTGGCTTCCTGACACAATGCTGCGTAACGAGCGAGTCCATGAGCATTAGCCATAAGACACGCCGCACTTGGCATATTTTCTCCAATTGTGATTACTGATCGCCACTTAGCGAATCGTGCTCCCAATTCAAAGTACTCAGCCAAACGGTCTCGAAGACCATCAAGCCCTTCCGTTACTTTCTCACCCTCATGTAGTGCCAAAGCTTTGGCACCCGTATCTACTTTAATACCAGGAATCACTCCTTTCCCAGAAAGTACTTGAGGGAAAGTCATTGCTTCATCCGTAGATTGACGGAGTGTTTCGTCGTACATAATGTAGCCCGAAACTGCTTCCTCAATTCCAGGAGCAGTGATAAGAAGCCCGCGGTAAGCCCGTCGACTTTCTTCATTACATTCCACACCAAGCGCTTCAAAACGCTTAGTACAAGTACCATGACTTTCATCAATGGCTAAAACACCCTTCCCAGGAGCCACCATGGCTTGAGCGGTTGCTTGTAACATTTGGAGATCCATCTCGATTTGGTTATTGTTGTGCCGATTGTATCGGTCAGACAATTAAAATTCAAATCAAGTAGCCTAAGCACGGCTGTAACCAAAGCCTGTCATGTTTCGTTCTGTACGAACGGCGTATTGTTGTGCATCTGTTACTGCGAATCCAGAAGCGTGAGTTTCAGGATTATCTGTATCCGCCCCACTTGGAACAACACGAGGATCAAGACTATTGTCAACAATCAACGCTTTCCACAATGGATGAGATTCCAATTCTGGACCACGACTCAAAGCCACAAATGTTTTGACTGCCTCTTCAGGAGTCATCCCCTCTAATTTTGACTCATCAATAAACTCTGCAAATTTAAGTAAACCTTTCATCGTATTCGACTGTCGGCTCAAATCAGGAAGTCGATCGTCTCCATAGAAACAAAGATCACCATCAAGAACGAGCTGTTCACCTCCCCCCATATTCATTTTATTTAGTCCATCTTGAACGGCGGTATTTCGTGATGCATAGGGCCCTGCATGAAAATCGGCTCCAATATATAGAGCTTCATTCTTGCTCAAGTCACCAGGCTTGCTCAAATCATTGGATTCCATGATAGGCACCAAGTAATACTTAAGAATAAAGGCTTCCGCAACGGATCGCTTCAAGAGTCCAGCAACAGCCGGGTTTTCATTGTAGAATAGAGAACGAGCCAATAAATCCCTATCAAGACTGCCATCTTCCTTAATCAATGCACTCCATTCAGGATGTCGTTTGATTTCATCAATATCTGCACTGGCTGCGACTAAAACATTATCAATATTAATTTGATAACGCCCCAAAGTACTTGGTTCCTTTCTGAGTTTATCTACTGAAAATTCAACCGGATCATCGATCTCCTCTTCCATAACAAACTCAAGCAAGCTCGCTAAAGCTTTTTGAGCCATTGGTGGAACGGCATCGCCCGACCAGTCACTTTCAATTTTGTCCGCTAAATTATTAGCCCACAAATACAAATCATGTTCTGACTTACATGCTTTAAGTAAGGTTTCCTGATCTTCAATAAATTTCTGAAGGGGTGGATAGGCTCCCAGAGCAAAACGAACTCCATCAACTTTCCTTCCATACTTATTTTCAAAATTCATAACAATTTCCTCACCACTCTTTTCAGTTTCTCGATAGAATGACCCTTCTTGCAATTGTAAAGTCATGAGAAGCGCTGCATTGTCACGAGTCAACTCAAGTCCCATGTAAGTCATGGTTTCAATAAGTTGTTTTGCTCGCTGTTCAGCAAATTCATCTACAGGAACTTCTGCACGAGCAGCTGCTGCTTTAAATTCAGACCGTCGACTGAGCGTACGTTCAATATGTTTCTTAAACACCGGAGGATAAATCACCTCTGGCAATTGAATCATTTCTGGTTCTGAATCAGCCAATGACGGCTTAGGTTCTGGATTCTCTGGTTCTGGTTCTGGCTCCTCAGCTACATAACGCCAATGAACTCCATCAGCCTCAAGAAGTGAGAACCCATAATCAGCTGAATGTTCAGACATCCACGTCATTGCCTCATCAGACATATTTAAATCCATCCCAGGATTCATAACACTTTGATGGTCTGAATAGTTAGGCAACTGCATCCTTTCAAGAGCTGCACCAAGGTCATAACCATTGGTTGTCAAAACCTTCAATAACTTTGAAAGCTGATAACCACCTGCTTCATACCCACGAGTCAATGTGATGTCTTGCCCTGTATCAGCTAAACAGTCTGAAACCATGGTTTTATAAGCCTCATGTACATGTTTAGGAAGAATTTGATTCGTAACCCCCTCAACATCTACAAAACTTACGCGATCATCACCATTATCAATCAACTCTCCAACTTTCCCAAAATCTTCGGGAGTAAGCGCCATCAGACGCTCTAAAAATAGTTTATCTTCAGGCTTAATTCTTCCTTCAATCTCAGCAATTTTAACCATCTTTTGAATGTCTCCTCCTTCACTAGATTTCACTTGATCAAGATAAGCATCAGTAATCTCAGCAATACGACTGATTGTTGAATGATGAGCCCTTTCAATTTTCCCATCTTCAGCAAATAATGGAATTTCTGTTGGGTTTAAGTAACCCGTAACTCTATCATGCAGCTCTTCAGCCATCACCACAGAGATCTCCCCTTCATCTGCAATTTCATGAATCACATAATGGAGATGACTACCATGCCCTTCTTTACGAGCATTGATACCTGTATTTCCTCCTCGTCCAAGAGGGGAACCCGCTTCTAAAATATCTCCAGGTTTCACATCTACCGATGATAGATGCAAATACTGGTGGTATTCATTCGTTGCAGGATTGTAAATAATCACACCGTTCCCAGAAACAGGAGAAAGCCCTCCACTCACGAACGTATCACGAGTGTCGCCTCCTTCCCAATCATCAGAGGTCGCTACTACAACTCCAGCTACAGTAGTTCGAATTTCAGGACCCACTTCTACTCCATCAATAATTCTTGAGTCAGCCTCAGTAAAGAATATATCAATCGCATCTGAATGGTTTTCATGCAAACTTTCCTTTGGAGGAAGTAAGGCCTCCACCCCTGATGGGAAGAGCCCTCCACGAACCGTCATATCTAAATTTGGAGTGAATACATGTGAATATTCGCTCAAAACCTTGAGATGTAGGTCCTTGTACTTTTGAGCCGTCTCTAGATTTTCAAATTGAGCAAGATAGGCCTTTGCGTAAGGTGACTCATCGTCTTTAAACCGCTCTCCTACCGTTGAGAACGTGGAATCAATAAATGAATCAGAATAGAACATGGCCATCATATAATCTTCATCTGGAACCAATAGTTCTTTTACTTCATCAGGCATGATTCTCCCAGAGATAACTCCCTGTTGAAGAATCACTAAGTTTTTAACAATGCTTTCTTCATCTAATGAAGCAATGTTTTTATAGTTCATCGCTTCCTTTGTTTCTGCAATTAGTTCTGGAGTAATCACGACTTCCATAAGTGTGGCTCGACGTTTCTCTGCACGTTCTTCAGCTTCTTTTTTCTCTGCCTCCTTCGCTTCAGCAATGGCCTGTTCTTCCAAAAAGGCTGAATCAGCAATGATTGATTCCGTTCCTTTTAACAAAGTGATATGACCTTCTTTTATTGAAAGCTTCAGCTTTCGTGGGTCATCTGGGTTAAAGCCTGGAGACAACTCCACTAAACGCTTCACAAGAAGCATGGCATCAAATACAGGACGTTGACTACCACATGCTTCTGCATGCTGAGCCAAAACCTTACTAAGATCCATAGGCTTTGTTGAGTGAGACCATTCAAAATCTTTTGCCATCAGCTGATCAACAGTCAAAAGACCTAATTTTGTTCGATAATCCTCCCCCTCTTCCAGATCTGCTTCACTTCTTACAATCTCCTCTACTCTGTTCAAGTAGAAGTCATTTTTGTCTGAGGATTGCTTGTAATCTTCTGAAAATCCAGCCCAATCTTCGTGATGTCCTGGCATACTATTATGTTTATAAATCTTCGAATTATATCATATATCTAAAGTTTCCTCAAGTTCCTATATAAGACCTGAACCGTGCAATGGATCTTTGCGCAAAGAATGTATTTGTGGTGTAGTAGCAAGATTAACAAATCCATGGATCCAGAAGATCGTCTCAGCTCTAACAGAGAATAAACAAAAGGCCTACATTTCTGCAGACCTTTTGCGATTTCCCCTTAACCCCTTAATGGGTATCATAAGTAATTTTGTGAAACGCCTAGATGCCTAATTAACGGCAACGGCGCTGACTGGAATCACGTAGTAAATATCTTCACTACTCGCTTTAACCATATGGCTAGTGGCTTCTTGAATAGAGTTCATTGATTGAGCTCGGAGAATGAGCGTATCCGTGATTTCAAGATCCGTAACAAGTTCTTGTCGTGTCGATTCAAGAGAGTTCAACTGGTATCCCTTTGTTGCCTTAGTGTTAAGAACGGTAAGAGTGATCACACTCATTCCAAGAATAGCTAGAAGCATCAAGGCTCCAAGTGAAGCGAGGCTCACTTCTTCATTTTTTAGAAAAAGAGCTTTCAAGTTATCAACGGCGTGCAGGGCAGTATCCATAGTTCGGTTAAAGTTTTTCGGCGACTCTCAGCAATGCGCTTCGAGCTCGTGGGTTAGTAGAGACCTCTTCAGCAGAGGCTTTGATCGGTTTTTTACTCGGGAGGGAAAGGGTCTTCGAAACAAGAACTCTCGATCCAAATGGGTCATCTGGATCGCGAAGGTCAGTGGATTTAGCCTTGAAGATGTGTTTGGTAATACGATCTTCAAGAGAATGGTAACTAAGCACGACCACGCGTCCATGAGGAGCTAAACACTCAACCGCTTGATCAAGACCAAGCTCCAGAGCACTGAGTTCCTCGTTCACCGCGATTCTTAATGCTTGAAAGATTAAGGTAGCGCGATGCTTACCCGGTTTACCTCGCCCAAGGACTTTCACGACATAGTCGGCAAATTCCTTGGTTCGAGTAAACGTTCGCGTTTGACGGTCCATCACTATGGCCTTAGCCAGCTTTCGCGAGGCACGCTCTTCTCCATATTTGAAGAAGATGTCTGCGAGTTCCTTCTCTGGAGTGGTGCGTAGAAGGTCCGCCGCAGTAGGGCCGGATGTTGCATCAAATCGCATGTCCAGCGGGCCATCCTTTAGAAAGGAGAAGCCACGCTCGGGATCATCAATATGTGGGGATGAGAGTCCTAGATCAAATAAAATCGCATTGACCTGCGAAACCCCTTCCCTCCTGAGCCGATCTTTCAAAGAAGCAAATGAATCATGGAAGATTCTAAAGTTATCACCGATTTTGCTGAGGCGTTCTTTAGCAACAACAATGTTTCGTTCATCAAGGTCAAAGGCATAAAGCATCCCTGTTGGCCCAATGGCCTTAAGGATATGAGACGAATGACCTCCTAGTCCCAAATTACAATCAACCACGACAGAGCCGGGCTTGAGATTGAGAAACTGCAAGCATTCCGCCAGCATGACGGGCTCATGGTTGAGCTGATCAGGCGAACACTTTTCTTGCACAGGACTTGGATAAATAATTTGAACGAACGCGGGGAGTAATCCCAAGCTAAGGGGTGTATCAGGTGTCGTCAAGAATTTACTTTTATTATTCACATTTGGTGTATACATATTTTGAACAATTAGAGCGGTTAACCACCCATGCCAAACCTGTTAAAAGCTGGATAAAAAATGAATTCAAAAATACTTGCAAAAGCCGCATTGAGTTGTGCAACTATTTTATACACCAAGCCCTTGTTGTGCCCATTTTCACCTCCAACCCACAAGATCTCGTGGTGAGTCCACACTCACTACACAATATATGTAAATCACAGTGACTTTTAAAGAACCATGTCATAGGCTGAAGACATGTTAGAACTTCTACCACCCGAAATTCAGGTCTTCCTTATATCCATGCTTCCTGCGCTGGAGCTACGTTTTTCCATTCCCTATGGGATGGCAGCCCTTGGGATGACCCGATGGACAGCCTTAGGAATTTCCCTTTTTGGAAACATACTGATCGCCGTTTTTCTTTTGTGGATGCTCGATCCAGTGACACTTTTCCTACGAAAACACATCCCAGGCATGAAGAAGTTCACAGACTGGCTTTTCCATCGAACTCGAAACAAGCACAATAAAAGAGTCTCTGAATTGGGACACCTTGCTCTCTTTGTCTTTGTAGCCATTCCTCTTCCAGGAAGTGGAGCATGGTCAGGAGCACTCGTTGCCTACCTATTCGCTGTTAAGAAAAAAACCGCCCTACTCTGGATCAGCCTAGGTCTCATTGTCGCCGGTGTACTTGTTGCCTTTGGAACGGCAGGAGTTATGCGAGCTGTGGAACTGATTATAGCTCGATAGGTCCTTTCCGAATCACTTCAATCCCCTCTCCTTCTACCTTAACAATAGTCGATGGAGGTGTTGGACCAATTTGTCCACTATCTAAAATATAATCAGGAATCAAACCTTGATCTAAAACGGTTTGTACCGTGTAGGCCTGAGGCTCACCATGCTTATTTGCACTGGTGGTTGTTAACGGACCACCAAAGGCCTCTACAAGCTCACGAGCTTTCTTGTTCGATGAAACCCGAATTCCAATACTATCAACACCAAAATTGATCCACTTGGGCACTAAATCTGTTCGAGGAACAATAATCGTCAATGGTCCCGGCCAATGCTCCATCGCTAAAAAAATAGCCTTCTCATTAAACTTTCCATACTCTTGTGCCTCCTCTAAATCACGCACCAAAATACTCACAGGCTTATCTAAAGACATCCCCTTCAAACGATAAAGTTTCGTGACTGCCCCCTTATTGAAAATATCCACAGCAAGCCCGTAACAGGTCTCAGTTGGATGCAAAACCACTCCTCCTCGGAGCAAATCTTGGACAGCAGTTTGAACTTTAGTAGTCATTGCTCACATCTTGGCGCATTCAAAGCTAAATATAAAGAGAGAACGACCAACGCTTGTCTTTTTCTGCTTTTGTGTTATAATTGCTAGATTAACCAAAACAAAAATGTCCAAAAAATTGCTCGCATTCGCCCTTTTGGGGCTCATAACCCTTTCATCAGGATCTTCGGCAATGGCCGCCTCCAGTGAAAGTATCGACCCCACTGCCGTTGAATTTGAACTCACAGTAGATGGCGTTACTAAAGAAGTAACCCTGTCTAAACTGGGAGTCAGTGCCACAGAAGAAGAGGAAGAAGATCGATTTGCCTTCATAATGTCATGGTTTGGGCAAGCCAGTATCTTGGATGGACTCCTTAATAGAGGAGCAGACTATGAATTCAGCTGGAGCGAACTTCGAAGTGAAGACGCACTTAGAAACATATATGATTTAGACCGCCCTAAAAGTGCTCGATTCATTCAATCAGATGGAGTTCTAAACATTGAAAGTGAAGTTGAAGGAGTGGAATTCGACATCACATCACTACTTGAAGAAGTTACATCTGACTACCCTCGATTTGATGAGTATGAAATCGAAACAAGCGAAGCTGAAGTCACTCATGCTGACGAACTGATTGATCATTTTGGACAAGTTCAATCAATTCTAGAAAACGGATTCAATATTACTGTAAATGATGAGAGCCACAGCTTCCCTGCGCAACTTAAGGACATCGTAGTTCTTCGAGAAGGAGGAGCCGTTAGCGTCGACTTAAATGCTCCATTTATGGACTATGTTTTGAACACATTAGACGAGCTAACCTACTCAGAAGCCAGTGATCTTGTGATTGCCGAGGCCCCTGAAGGACTAGGTAAAGCCAGTCTTGAAGGAGTCGTTAGTAATGGACAAAATCTTGATATTGAACTCACTGAGAAACTTATTTCAGGAGCCATGAGAAGTGGTGATGCCGATGCAACGGGTGTGGTGAACGTAGATCAAGGGGACGTGATCAATGAATCAGGACTCGACCTTGGGAACCTAGATCATCTTTCAATGGGAATATCAGACTTCTCGACTTCCCCCTCTGGACGTGACTTCAACGTTCGTAAAGCCCTCAATGAGCATTACAACGGAATGGTTATTCCTGCAGGAGAAAGCTTCCACTTTAATGACTTCCTTGGACCCGTAACCTATTCAGCTGGATGGGCTGGCTCTTATGCCATCTTCAATGGAAACGAACTTAAAACCGTTCCTGGAGGCGGAGTCTGCCAGGTCTCAACCACCATCTACCGAGCCGCATTGAATGCCGGTCTCGATATTGAAGAACAACGAAACCACAGCCTTTACGTTCATTACTACGAAGCCTATGGTGACGGTCAAGATTCAACCATTTACCCTGGTGTTCAAGATTTAGTCTTTAAAAACAATACAGACGCCCCAATCCTAATTGAAGCCTATGCTGATGGAACCGATGCCATTGTAAACTTCTATGGAACCAGCGATGGACGAAGCGTAGAACTCAATGGACCTTTCACTCAAAGTAATCAAACTGATGAGGTGATTGCAGGAACGGGTGGACTGGGATACAACCAAATCGCTTGGCAGCAAGTGATCACTTGGCCTGATGGACGCACCGAAGAAGACTGGAGAATTTCTAGCTACAACGGTGGAGTGACCCAATACTAGGCACAAACCTTACAATCTTTCAGTTTGACATCTAGAAGCCAAACAATAAAAACCATCAGTGAAACGCTGATGGTTTTTAGCATCACATTATAAGTAGTGAAAAAACCAAGACTCACTGAAAGTCCAAAAAGTGAAATAACCGGCAAAGTACAGAGAGTACAAAAGACAGTAAAGAACCCCATGATTCCGCCTACCGTACCGCCCGCCGCCATTCGAAAACGGAAAGCTCGTCGCTTATGCAAGAGCCACAATCCAAAAAACATTAAGGCGGTGAACACACTCATGATCCCACTAAAAAGTACATTTCCGGGTGTAAGGCTCGCCCCAATAAGACAAGCTCTCTCGTTCAAACCCGGCAGACTCATCATTGCCCACAAGTAAGGGACAAAAAATACCGACGCCAAAACCGTGGTCCAAAACACCCAAAGTGGGTTATTTCCAATCTGTGAGAGGCCATGGCGTTCTTTCATAAAAATAGGTTACCATAGACATTGTTTTTAGCAATGTACCCCTTTATACTTGCGGCGATTTTACGCTTAACACTCGGCAAATGCGCGTCGCCATTAATGGTTTTGGACGGATCGGACGGTCTGTTTTCCGTGCCAATCTACTCGACCCTCGTCTTGATATTGTGGCTATCAACGATGTAGGAGACCAAGCTCAGTCTGCCCACCTTCTTAAATACGACACCAATTATGGTGTTCTTCCTTTCGATGTTGAAAGTGGAGATGGGAAGCTCAAAGTTGATGGGAAAGAATACACTCTTCTCAGCAATCGAAATCCAGAAGAACTCCCATGGGATGAACTCGGGATTGATTTAGTTCTTGAATGTACGGGCGTATTCCGGACTCGAGAAAAAGCCGGTCTTCATTTGAAGGCAGGTGCCAAAAAAGTAATGATCTCTGCTCCTGCAAAGGATGAAGTGGATCTTACCGCTGTTTATGGAGTAAACCATACGGATTACAACCCAGAAACAGATCACATCATTTCAAACGCCAGCTGTACAACCAACTGTTTGGCCCCTCTTATGAAAGTGATCAACAATGCATTTGGAATTCAAAATGGTTTATTAACAACCATTCATTCCTACACCACGACTCAGAACATTCTCGACAATTCACATAAGGATTGGCGACGAGCTCGAACGGCAGGTTCAAATATGATCCCTACCTCAACAGGTGCTACAAAGGCACTTGGACTCGTGATGCCTGAACTCGATGGGAAACTAAATGGTATGGCCATTCGTGTGCCTCTCCCTGTGGTTTCACTCGTTGATGTGGTTCTCAACCTTAAAAAGGATGTGACTGTAGAAGAAGTGAATGCTGCTGTTAAAGCTGCTTCTGAAGGAGACATGAAAGATATTCTTGGATACAGTGACCTCCCTCTTGTTTCAAGTGACTACAAGGAAGATCCTCATTCAAGTATTTTTGATGCCCTCAGTACGCAAGTGATTGATGGGAAGACCGTTAAACTTCTAACTTGGTATGACAACGAATGGGGATACTCCAGTCGTTGTATTGACCTCGCTATGTACATGGCTGCACAAGGTTAATAACTCTGCAGGCCTATTGACAAAAACAATAGATCATGTTATTATTACATGATGCTTCTCATTTAAAAACTAACCCCACGTCAAATGAAGAAGAAAGATAAAAAGAAATTAGCTATCGCTCTCGTGGTACTAGCTGGTGTGATCCTCGCGGGTCTCGGCATCTGGAACTACGCAGTAAGCGATGGTAACTTCCTTCGATTCAACCAAAAGATGAATCTCCCTGATGTAGCCCCTATTGAGTCTGCACCACCGAGTGACATTGTTCCTGTTGAATTACCAAGTGAAGCGTTCCAAGACTCAGGAATGGACGGATTCCAAGATTCTGGAATGGACGGATTCAAATAGACTCTATTCAATAAAATTACAAGCTCGTGCGGCATCATCAAGATCTGCACGGGCTTTTATTAATGTTTCAGTGTCTCTACCCAAACGCTCAAGCACTAGTCTCTGTTCATCCAAGGCTTGAGATCCATATTTATACATATTTTTCATTGTATCCCCACCATAACCAGGCATGTCAGCAGCCAGATAAACTAGAAGTAAACATACATTTCCAATCGACAACAACGACTTCTCCCAATTATAAAGGTCTCCCTCACGGATACATCGCTTTTTCAGTTTAACAAGATCATTGTAAAGGCCCACAGCCGTCATCATCATCTCTTGACTCAACTTCTCTTTTTCTGAGGTGCTCTGCGCTCTTCTATAACTAAGAAAGCTCTTGTATACATTTCTCCAATCGATGAGCAATGCTCCATACACAGCATCATGAGCCTGTTTAAAATCTGGAACTTGAAGCTCATCATAACCATCCAGTGCCTCAACAAAATCTGCTCGAGCACTTTCACTTTCACCAAAATTCATTCTACAACCACCTGAAAGTCGTTTAATGGTTGGCTTAAGCTCTTCATAAACATCCAATGTTTCCAATGCCTCTTGATTCGATGCAAGGAAAGATTGAATTTCCTCAAACTCTCCTCTTAAAGAATCACGATTAATTGAACTCATCTCCGTCACTCGATTTACAATCTCAAGACTTGAATACACCGCTGACAACTGAACTGCCTTAATAATTAAAGCGTGAGCAAGACCCTCATTTCTTTGATTTAATGTTGGGACCATATTCATAAAATTGATGAGACCACGATAAGCCCCCACTTCACCATGAAGCGCTATGGTCCGAGGAATAAGATCTTCTTTCAATCCCTCCTTCAAATGTACGGGAACATCCACGGCTTGAATATTCCGATTTGTAGTTTTCCGAGCGATCAAACGAGAAATCCCATTAAAGGCTCGTGCTCTATCCATTCCAGACACTCCTCTATAACCAATGAAGTATTCAAATATTTGATTGGCTAGTTCATGGTCACGTGCCTCCTCACTCTGAAGCATGACCTGAGCCATAGTCAGATAGAAATTAATTCGAGTTGAGTTCAAGCCTTGAGGTATACAAATACGTCCACTCCTGGATGTCTTCCCAATAAAGTCCCAATAAACCTGTCGTGCATCTGCCAATTGATGTCGTCGGAAACGTCGTAAGGCCAATGACCCACCAAGAACCTCCATTCGACGAACTTTATCAGGGCCATCGTGTTTTTCATCCTCAAGAAGATGCAAGTATTCTGCTTCCACCCGATTCACATCAGTTGGCGTAAATTCAGCAGTGAGAGAAACAAGCTTATTTTCAATCAACCAACTTGAAATAAATCCGCTATTGAAGTCATAACTATGAAGCTCCATCGCTGATTCCGATTGATTAGAATCAGCAATTTCATAAGTGTCTAATTCTTGGTTATGAGTCACCCAACCAATATCACAAAGACGATTCAACTCTTGCTTGAAACGTTTTTTTGTAATCCCATTCAAGGTCTGACTTTCTAGCTCAAAGAGCTTATCAAGTGGCATTTCCACTCCAATCTTCGCAATCAACCCATAGAGCCCTCGAGCTGCTGTAGATAGCTTTTTATCTTCAGCAAAAGCAGCCAATGCACTTGGTGCCGCTGAACTAGCAATCATCTTAGGATCAAAATCAATTCTTAAGATTTTATCTTCATTATATGTAATACGCATGGCCTTCGACAAAGTATGAACCACAAAACGTGCCTTCAAAGGCTGACTGAGCTTCAGCTTTTGAATGGCTTGTTCTACCATCTCAACGAGTCCTGTTCTCTTGTAATCCACGCCATTCATTTGGAGCATCAATTTTGCTGCACTACCTGGTGTCATTGGATGAAGATGTAAAGGCTTTCCTTCCCCATCAACCCAAAGCATAAAACAGTTTCTTCCTTTCATTAACTCAATCGTTTCTCTCAATAAATCATCTTGTGTTGCATCTGACTGCCCCATTGGATCCACAGCGAGTGCGTAACCGTCTAAAGCAGAAATATTATTGGCTAAGAAGGTTCGGTACAAAGGCACCACTTCAGATTCATTTTCTAGTTTTGCGTATTCTTGAGGCATAAATTGCTGAAGAATTCCTCGGATCACACTTCCCTCTACAGGAGTGATATAAACCGCTTTCAGATTAGTTTCATTCTCCTGATTGGCTTTATTGAATTCACTCACCATATGACGAGCTACGGCAGACCCCCCATACCCACGACCCTCCAGATCATCTACAGGAGGTAACAAAGATATACTCCCAAGGTTTTCAGGGTTTTCTGCACAGGCCCTCAAATGCTTCATTATTGACTCAACACCAAATAGATCCTGAGCAATCATTCGGTCATGAATGGTTTCACTACGAGCATTATCGGGATCAACTGCTAGGAATTGAACCACACCAATTCCTTTGAAAAACTTCTTAATCAATTCTTGCAGAGCAAGAGACCCTGATGATCGCAAACAAACACTGCTGTGCAGACAAACTAAATCATCTGGCATCCCTTTCACCAAACGAGCGTTTGTCACCACATCTCCCCAAATCATTTCTTCAGCCATCTTCCCCTGAACAGGAATAGAGAATCTCGTACTTTCTCCAGATGCAGACACTCGGACAGGTAAAGCAAATTTGCGGAGTAGTGCCGCGACTTCCACCTTATAATCAATAAGAAGCTTCACATCTTTACCATTGGTTAAATCCAATCGATGTCCATTCTTCCGACTACTAATAATCATCCATCCTTCATCTTGCTTCATCACCTCAAAACGATTGGCAAAACGAGGCCGACTTACAATTTTGTAATACTCTTGATAGAAACGTGAATACACATCAGGTCGTTCCACTTCATCAGCAACAGATCCCACTTGAAATCCAATACAAACTAAACCAGGTTCGGCAGAAAGCCCTTCAAGACGACCCGTACCTCTACGATCAACAAATCGTTTAGGACCTCCATCCTGACATGAAGCTTGAGCGGCAGCAGCCAGTGCGTAAAGCCGAGCAAGCATAGAAACAGATTGAGTTCGTCCAGATAATAAAGCGGGTCCAGATAGCTCAACTCCTGACTCTAGATCATGAATTGTCAGAGGGAGCATTTCTCCTGCCTCACTAACGTTCACCCCAGGAATACCTTGTGAATTTATTTCTTCTGCGTAAGCTTTAGGAAATTTAATATGACCTTTAGTCACATCCCCCTTTTCCAACTTAAGAACCTTAGCAAAAGAAGCACCTCTTAATCGAGTGTGTCCCTGCCCAGACTCCATCGTCCCTGTATGCATACTCGTTTTAACACTTCCTTCGGGGGCTCGAACCACAACAGCCGTCGCCTTAAAGTAAGCTTTATCTCCCACAATCGTGTAGAGAGGCGTCTCTCCATCAGGCTTAGTTTCATGCTTAATGACCTCAACAGGCATTTCAATAGATTCCACTTCAGACATAATCCAAGAAACTACCGCCAATAACCTACGATTGTCTTCTCTTTTATTTCCACTCAATCGCTTCAATCCCCAGACATAACAATCTCCTGCACGAGCTTTTAAAGGATAAACTCCAAATTCTCTTTCAGCATAAATTGAAATACGCTCTAGAGATTGTTGAACTCGAATTTTTTGATCCGTCGATGAATTATCATCAAACTTTGCAAAAGCTCCCAAATCTACAGATATCACATCCATATCCGGGAAAGCCACTTCTAAATTTAAATTTGAAAGACTGTGAGCATCCAACTGTCTCGATCCACGTAATCCTTCAAAATAATCCCACAAAATGGGCTTCATTGCTCCTACTCCAGGCCCATAAATCGCTTCTTCAAGAAGGAGCATCTTCTCTTCTGGTGTTCCCTCTAAGTCAGGCATAATATCAACCAGTTGCCTAAGAAAGCTCAAAGGCGATTCTACGGCAGAAATTTCTGCCTCAACTTCTTCTCTAATTTGATAGATATGACCCGCTGAAACTGCGGCTTCGACCGCTTGTCTTACTGCTGTTGGAGCTAGGGGCAATGCCTCCTCTTGGAGAGGAAGATCACTTACCGCTGATTCTGCATCAACAGGACTTTCATTTTCATTTAGTGGCGCCACGGGGAGTTGCTATTAACAGGGTCGAATTATAATGAATCATTCGCTTTTTGGCAAGAGAAAGCCAATCTGATAAAGACATATAAGACAAGAACAGTGAAAAACATCAAGTGCTTGCCACCTCCCCCTCTCGCCCTGTATAAACACTGCATATGGATAACGATCGAAAAATTCAAATCTTGGGGAAAGTAATTGAGCATTTTATTCAAACAGCTCAACCTGTTGGATCCAAGACCATCATCCTCACTTATAACTTTGACGTGAGCCCCGCTACCGTCAGAAACGATATGGCGGCCCTCGAAAAAGAGGGGTTAATTATGCAACCTCACACCTCAGCGGGACGAGTTCCCACGGATAAAGGTTACCGTCTTTACGTGGACCAACTGGCAGATTACGAAAAAGCCACGGCCCTTGCGCATGACACACTCAACGAACTACGAAACCAACAAGAGGAATATCACGTTAAACAACGAGTACAAGACGCCATTCAACTTTTGAATCGAGCCACTCCAAACGTGGCCTTTGCCACCATCCCTGCGAATGATCGAACCTTCTTCATGGGATTCTCAAAATTACTGCGACAACCTGAATTCATGGAAGCTCCCATGCAAGCCAGCCAAGTAATGGAAGTGATTGAAGACAGCCCTCAGTTCATTCAAGGTCTCAATTCTCTTGAAACTGGAAAGGAAACTCGAATTCTTATTGGACCTGAAAATATTCTCGATGGAATCGACAGCTGCAGCATGATTGTGACTGAATATGAAATCGATGGATATTGTGGGTATATGGGGGTTCTCGGATCAAAACGAATGCCGTATGCTTACAATCGTGCCCTTGTTGAAGAGGTGCGACAACTCCTTGAAACTAATCAAATTTAAATGTCAGACGAAACGACCCCTCAAGACGATAATAATGTTGGAAGCGAACTTGATACGCTCCAAGTAGAACTTGAAAAAATGACGGACCTCGCCAAGCGAACCGCCGCAGATTTTGCCAATTTTAAACGACAAAGCTCTGAAGAACGTAATGAGCTCATGGCTTACGCCAACTTAAAATTACTCAACGCCATTTTCCCGGCCATTGATAATCTTGGACGAGCCGCTGCTAATCTTCCTGAAGAACTAGCCAGCAATGACTGGGCCACTGGAGTGCTTTCAACAGAAAAAGCTTTGATGGACGCCCTCGCTTCGCTCGGGCTATCCCCTATTGAAGAAACCGGCGTGCCAATGGACCCACACCAACATGAAGTACTCATGGAAGGCGTTGGACCTAAAGGTGAAGTTATTCAAATTTTTGAAAAAGGATTCAGCTTCAACGGAAAGACCATTCGACCTGCCAAAGTACAGGTTGGAAATGGTTCTGACTCGTAAGTCATGATGAAAAAATGGGGCAAACTCGAGCTGGAAGATTGGATCAATCTAATTCTCACAATTTTATTTTGGGGAAGCATAGTTTCTTTTCTACTTGGACTAGGCAAACTCGGGATAATACTTTCCAGCTTTTTCTTCTTTTCCTTAGGCTTAATCATTCTGTACATTGCCTTACTCTACATTTCAGAAAGAAAAACAAGGCTTAAAAGTACCAAACTCATTCAATGGCTTCTTCTAATTGGTGGTTTAGCTGTCTTCTCAATTGGAGCATGGACCCTCGAAATAAGTAAAACTGTCTTTTTTGCAATTGGACTTCCTCTAAGTCGAATCATCCTTAAACACTCCATTAGGGATATCACCAAGGATAAAGCTCAAGCAAAACATCCATGGATGGACCACCTAAGTGACGGATTTTTTATCCTTGCCCTTCTCTCTTTATGCCTTGCATTCTTCAGCACTCCATCTCAGTTAATGATTGGCTCAATGCTAATCTTTCTATCAATCAGCCTGAATTTAGATCAACTCCATAAAACCATTAATAAGAATCTGGATCTCTCCAGCATTGGCATAATACTAACTTCAACGGCATTATTTTTAGTACCTGGAATTATTTTAGTATTCACAGGCTCACTCTATATTCACTCCTAGTCATGAAAAGAAAATGGGACCTAGCTGACATACAAGTAGTATTCACCTATGCCACGACTGTTTTATTTTGGGCGCCACTCATCACTTCAATTTTTGGATGGTACGACTTATCCACCTATCTTTTTGTTGCGTTCTTTTTCTCATTTGGAATGAGCATGATCATTGGTGCCATCATCTTTATGGAGGATTCAGAAAATCACTCTAAAACCGCCCGCTTCTTTCAATGGGGATTTCTAATTGCTGGTCTCTTCATGATTGTTGTTGGAATGGGAATACTTGAGTTTGAACCTATTATTTTTCTCCTCTTTTCCCTTCCCGTCATGAGACTACTAAGTCGTCGATCCATCACTGATATACTCAAAGGTAAACCCGGAGATAAACACCCCTGGATGGATCACGTGAGTGATGGGCTTTTTGTTATGAGCGCCCTACTATTCATTCTTATGTTTTTTGGCTTTCTTACAAAAGCCACCGTCAGCTTAATGTTCATTTCACTCGCTTCAAGTTTGATCTTGGATCAAGTTCACTACGGAGTTAATGAAGACGATTGGGGGGCTGCCAGTGGGATGATTTCAATAGCCATCACCATTTTCCTGCTACCTGGAATTCTAATTCTATTTTGGACTTAGACATTTCAATAAGTCTACAAGGTCAAGGAGCATCCATTAAATATTCATGAGATCTGGACTTGACCGTGCTTTTTTAGCACTGTAGATTAGCGAGTGCTAAATAACTCGAAACTACTATGTCAAAAATTATTGGAATCGATCTTGGAACCACCAACACTTGTTTCGCTGTGATGCAAGGTGGGGATTCAACGGTCATCAGTAATGCCGAAGGAAAACGAACGACACCTTCAATTGTTGCTATTAAAGATGGTGAACGTCTTGTGGGAGAACCTGCAAAACGACAAGCCGTAATGAACCAGGAAGGAACGATCTATTCTGCTAAACGTTTGATTGGACGAGCTCCATCAGAAGTAAAAGCAGTGACGGATCGACTTGCTTATAAAACAAAAGCCGGAAGCAAAAATGAAGTAGAAATCATCCTCGAAGGAAAAGAACGACGACCTGCTGAAATTTCAGCCATGGTGCTTCAAAAAGTAAAAGCCGATGCTGAAAAGTTCCTCGGTGAAGATGTAACTCGTGCTGTAATTACGGTGCCTGCTTACTTCAACGATGCTCAACGACAAGCCACTAAAGATGCCGGTGAAATCGCTGGACTCAAAGTAGAACGGATCATCAATGAACCGACTGCTGCGGCTCTTGCTTACGGACTCGACAAACACACGACGGATAAGAAGATTGCTGTATTCGATCTTGGAGGAGGAACCTTTGATGTTTCTATCCTTGATCTTGGAGACGGTGTATTCCAAGTGCTCGCCACCAACGGTGACACTCAACTCGGTGGAGATGACTTTGATGAAGTGATCATTGAATGGCTCATTGGAGAATTCAAAAACCAAGAAGGAATGGACCTTTCAAATGACAAGGTTGCCCTTCAACGTTTGAAAGAAGGAGCTGAAAAAGCGAAGATTGAACTTTCATCTCAACATGAAACAGAAATCAACCTTCCCTACCTCACGGCTGATGCCAGTGGACCAAAACATCTTGTTGTTAAACTGAGCCGAAGTAAACTTGAAGACCTTGTGGCTCCTCTACTTGAGAAGCTCGTTGACCCATGTCAAAAGGCCCTCAAAGATGCGGACGTTTTCAATAGCGACATCGATGAAGTGGTACTCGTAGGAGGAATGACTCGAATGCCTTCTGTAGTAGAAAAAGTTAAAAATATTTTTGGGAAAGACCCACACCAAGGTATCAATCCCGATGAAGTAGTGGCTCTTGGAGCTGCCATTCAAGGTGGAGTACTCATGGGAGATGTAAAAGACATTCTTCTTCTTGATGTGACCCCACTCAGCCTTGGTCTTGAAACCATGGGTGGAGTGATGACCGTTCTTATCGACCGGAACACCACTATCCCAACAAGTAAGAGCCAAGTGTTCTCAACGGCCGCGGACAATCAACCTTCTGTTGATGTTCAAGTGTTCCAAGGAGAACGACCTATGGCTCGAGACAATAAGTTCCTCGGGAATTTCCAACTCGATGGAATCCCACCTGCTCCACGTGGAGTGCCTCAAGTTGAAGTGACTTTCGACATTGATGCCAACGGGATCCTCAGCGTTCGAGCTAAGGACAACGGAACTGGAAAAGAACAATCAATCACCATCACTGGATCATCAGGACTGTCTGATGAAGAAGTAGAAAAGATGCGTGAAGAAGCAGAAATGCACGCCGAAGAAGACAAGAAAAAGAAAGAAGAAGTGGAAGTTCGAATCAACGCAGAAAGCCTCGTGTCTCAAACCGAACGAACGCTCAAAGACCTCGGAGAAAAAATACCTGCTGAAACCAAAGAAAAAGTGGACGCTAAACTCAAAGATCTTAAAGACGCGCTCGAAGCCGAAGGAACGCCTAACGAGGAGCTCAAGGAAAAGACCGAAGCTCTCTCAACGGTGATCCAAGAAATTGGAGCCAGCATGTACCAACAACCAGGTGCCGAAGGAGCTGATCCGACTCAATCAGACGATCCAGATGTAAAAGTAAAGGACGTGAGTGAAGAGGCCGAAGGAGAAACGGTTGACGGTGAAGAAGTTAAAGAGGAAGAATAGTCCCCCACGTCATTTAACCAAAGAATTATGAACGACGAAAAGAAACCTAGAAAAATCCAAATTCAACCTGTTGAGTACAGCATGCTCTGTGACTACGCGAGTGTATCCATGGACGGAAAGCTCAGTCTAAATGGAATCTTTGAACGCATTGTTGCCAAAGAAGTTCCAGCTAAGCACCCACAAATGTTTGTGGTGAGTAAATTGCTCATCCCACAAGGAGATCACAAGATCACCTTCAGCTTGATGCAACAAGATAAGGTTCTTGCGAGCACTTCTATTGAGAAGAACGTGGAACAGAAGCTTGTGGTACACAACCACTTCTGGGGAATCCAAGGACTCAATCTTGAAACCTGGGACCCTGTAGAACTACAGATTCTCATTGATGGAAAACAAGTCTTTGTGAAGCGAATTCCCGTTGTGGAAGCCAAACAGAAAGGAGACAAGTAAAAAATGAAATGATAGAATGGGGCCGAAATTAACCGGCCCCTTTTCTATGAAAAAATTACTCACCCTGATGGTTCTCAGCTTTTTTATTGTGGCATGCCAAGGCCCCACTCCTACTGAAGAAACCTTAGAAGACATCCCAAGTACAGATTTCGCACCCGCTATTGATGAGCTACTCACAGGAACCGCCGATACGAGCCGTGATGATGTGACGCTTCTTTCAAGTTCTGAGCTTATAGACGAAACAAGCTACGGATTCTCTTATGGTGCTGAAAGTGCCATCGACCAAGACCTCTCAACCGCATGGTGTCGAGAAGCTAATGACCTCACTCAACGTTGGGGCATTGATTTTGGTGAAACCGTGCTCGCAGGTACCGTCGGCATCCAAACGGGTTTTGCACGATCAGAAGATATTTTTGCACAAAATAATCGGGTGAAAACCGCTGAATTACATTACGACGGAGAGTTGGTTGAAACCCTTGAATTTGAGGACACTTATGACATGCAATTTGTGGACCTCCCCGATTGGCCTGTTAAAGAAATCAGCCTCTACATCACCGATGTTTATCCGGGAAGTAAATACGATGACACTTGTCTTTCAGAAGTCGATTTCTGGAGCGATTACGTTCAAGAAAAAGACGCTGACGCCGCACAGATTTACTACATCGATGAGAAAGCCGATGAAGCCATTCGGCCTATCTCCATTAACAATCTTATGATTGTTCCAACAGATTCACTCACCTACTGTGGATCATTTAACTCTAAGCTCTACACAAAAGACGGAGACATGTACCAAAGCACGGAAGAAAATGAATGGGGATACAATACGGTGTTTGGACAAAACACAAATGAGTACTCTACAACGGATTGGTGGCTTGAAGGTGGCTTAGGCGCTGCTTTCACAGCAAAAATGTCCTCTGATGTTACAGAAAAAGACGTATTTACCATTCGATGGACCCAAGGGAAACTTGCAGATATGGAAACAGGTGAACGAGAATGGAGCGTCTACAATGAATCCACTGCCTATCCTCAAAGTTGTGACGATGGCACGCTCTACCTAAGTATGGAGCAACCATCTAATGATCTACCTGGACCTTTTGCAAATTTTGAAGTTGAGGTGATCTATGAAGATGATGTTATTGGTTCAACAAGTTTCAACTTTGTTCAATAGCTAGCCTTACCCAAGAAGATCCGCTACATTTAGAGCCGAAATTAACCCATTGAACGATGCTAGATCCCAAAATCATTCTTGCCCAACCCGACCTTATTCGGGAAATCTCTCGCAAGAAAGGGATCTCCTTTGATGTTGATGCCTTCATCGCACTTGATGAACAACGACGAGAACTTCAAACAAAAGCCGATGCTCTTCGTGCTCAAAAGAATGAAGCCAGCGGAAAAATCGCTCAAATGGATGGAAGTGAAAAACAAGCCGCCATTGCAGAAATGAAAACGGTTGCTGATCAAGAAAAAGAAATCACCGAAGAACTCCGAACGGTAGAAGCCGACTGGAAAGATCTCTTGTTGATTGCACCAGGACTCCTATCTGACGAAACGCCAGAAGGAAAAGACGATACTGAAAACGTAGAACTTTACACATGGGGTGAAGCACGAGAATTTGATTTTGAAGCTAAGGACCATGTTGCCCTTGGACTGGATCTCGACATCCTAGATATTGAACGTGGAGTGAAGATTGCTGGAAGCCGAAACTACTTCCTCAAGGGAGATGGAGCTCTTCTTGAACTCGCTATTCTTAACTACACCCTGCACAAACTTGTGACGAAAGGATTCACTCCTTTCCTCCCACCACTATTGGTGAAGCACGAAGCCATGCAAGGAACCAGTTACTTCCCTGGAGGTGAAGAACAAGCCTACGCGGTGGGTGTGAAAAAACCAGGAGAACCAATGGAAAGTGATGACAAATACCTCATTGGAACCAGTGAAGTGAGTGTGGCCTCTTACCACAGTGGTGAAACACTCGATGAAAGCGAATTGCCAAAACTATACGCTGGATACTCTTACTGTTTCCGCCGAGAAGCAGGAACTTACGGAAAAGACACTCACGGTCTCTACCGGATCCATCAATTCCAAAAAGTAGAACAAGTGATCCTTTGTAAGAACGACATGGAAGAAAGTAAAAAGCTCCATGAGCTCCTTCTAAAGAATGCTGAAGAAGTACTTCAAGACCTCAAGCTCCCCTATCGTGTTGTAGCGGTTTGTGGAGGAGACATTGGACAAGGACAATACTACAAAAACGACATTGAAACTTGGATGCCTTCTCGAGAAAGCTATGGAGAAACTCACTCATGTTCTACCTTCCTCGACTTCCAATCACGACGACTCAACATCAAATACAAAGATGCTGATGGTAAAAAGAAGTTTGTTCACACCTTGAACAACACTTGTATTGCCAGTCCTCGGATTCTGATTCCTATCCTCGAACACTACCAAAACGAAGATGGATCAATCGATATCCCTGAAGTTCTCCAACCTTATATGGGTGGAAAGATGAAGATTGAACGACCGGCTTAATCTCGCCCATAACGCTTAACGAAGTTGGCCAAGATTTTTTGTGGTTCCGTAATGGTCTCAAGGTAGGCTTTACGAACCAGTTCGTCCCCTTCTTCTGGTGGGAAGTAGCCTTCGAACTTGTAAGCATTCACTCGAACCTCTAAACCAACGGCCTCAAGCTCAGGATGAAACTGAGTGGCATAAATATTTTTCTTTACCCGTAGCAGATGAACCGGACAGGCCTCTGAGCTGGCTAGGACCACTGACCCTTCTGGTATTTCCTGAACCGACTCTTTGTGCCCTGCCATGGCTCGGAAGCTTGCAGGAACCCCATCAAAGATAGGATCTTTTTGACCTTCTGCATTCACAAGAACGTCCAGTGCCTCCACTGACTCCGAATATTTTTCTCGGCCCACTCGTCCTCCTTGATTAGTCGTGAGCGCCCCAAGACCGTAGCAGATTCCAAGGTACGGGAAATCTTGTTCTACAATTTCAGTCAAAAGCAACTGAAGCCAAGGTTCAAATTTAAGCTGTTCTTCACTTTTCTTTTCCACTGAATCGGATACATTACTAGGTCCACCTCCAACAATCACTCCTGAATAATCATCTAAATTGATTTCAGGTAGTTCACCTTGCTCCATACGTACACGGACAAAGTTAGATTCTGGCAAACCGCTCATTTGGACGGAAGTCTCAAATTCATTTTTGGACACGGCGTCCAGAGGTCGGATTTGTAAAAACAAAAAGGGCTTCATGAAGGTATGATTCCACAAGACCCAATCTTTGACAAACAAAGATACTAAAACCGGCCTTGATCCTGAAGCATTAAATGAGTAGCTACTTCGAGATCACGTTGTTCAGAAAGATTAAATCCTCTGACCTCCCCTTCAACTTGCATGACACCTTCTCCATCAATAAAGATAGTTATCTGTCCAAGCTGACCTGAGTTCAGTTCAATACTTTGTTCCATATTGAGCTTTGGCAATGCAGCTCTCAACTCACGTAAACTAGCAGAGAGATCTAAATTCTCCCCATTCATAATCAATTGATCGGCCCCTTCTTTAAATAAAACCTCCCACCCACTCTTCTTAATAACAACATTAGACTCTGACAAATTGATCACACCCGAAACAGCTGGATTAAGCACCGCCTCCGTTCCATCATAACTCATGACATTATTCATCAACATCTGTTCATAAACACTTGGCACGTGAGTCACCGTCATAGGCACCGGCATATCAGATGCATAAAATGAAGAGGATACCTCACCTGATGGAGACATCAGATATAAACCCGCTAAAACAGTCGACATTGAAACGCTTATATTTCTGAGACTGAACATAGGCATTGAACCAACTAGAGTCTGCCTCAATGGAGAACCCTGTTTTTTCCTCATTAAACCTTTGATACGATCCTGTACTCTCTCAGTTAAAGAAGTCACTGGAGTCTGATACTCTGCTTGAACAACAGGAAGCGTTTTAGCAGCTACTGAATTTTGGGGAGCCTCTTCTCCTATACGATCAAGAACTGCACGAGCAACAGATTGAACAACCGATTCTGGCTTCGTAAATGTATCCTGAACATCACTTCTAAAATCAAAATCAACCGGCGCCTTTGAATTTGTCTCAACCGCCTTATACATCCCCTCCCAATTCGACAAGGTTGTTCCCTTTATTGGAGTGTAAGCTTGGAGTTTTTTTCCTTCAAGCAGTAACCACTCTCCATTAACAACCGCAACCAATCTGACATGCCCCTTCAAGGTCTCTACAAACAAACCTTCAAGGTCTAAAGAAACAGAAAGTGCATCCATAATCAAAGTTCCCATCGCCGTTTCTCGGGTATCACAATTTCCATGACGATGTTGAGAAAAAGCAGTCACCACACTTGATTCGTTTCTAACATATTCAAAATAATTTTCATCATAAAACCACTTAAGAACCAAGCTTAAACTTCTTTTCAAATCTTGATGTTCATCAAAATCACGCTGTAGACAATTTCTTCGAGTCTCATAATTCATGATTATCTCTTCCACCTCCTCATTTGAGGGGGATATATTCATATATGAAGTTCGACGACTCGATACTATGTCTTTTGTTATTGGCTCAAAAACTTTAGGAAAACTTGTCATCATATCAACACGATTACTCAGTGACCCCTGCACTAAATCTGGAAGCCTGGGGGGTACAGTCCAATCATCAGACCACAAAATACCCACTTCACACCTAGGCTCAGAATGATCAACTTCATAAGTCGCTGAAACATCCAACAGTGCCTCCTTGATACCATCTAACTTGGAACCTATAAATGAATCTAAACTCATATCGAAGTCTCCATAGACCGACTCAAGCTCCACTCTTAAATCTGAATCAAAACCTGCAAAAGCAAAGATCTTTAATAGATGTGCCCTATTTGCATTTGTATTAACAAGCCTTACAACTTGTGAATTCAGCAACACGGCCCCAAAGCAATCTACTTCATAAGTCTTATCATATTCTCCAGCTGAAGCTGAAAAAGTCTTAGCAATAAGCGGAAGTGCATACCCCAAATGCTGAGCCTCAACTTCTATGGGAAGACTTGAGCTGTTTGGCATTAAAATATCTCCAAAACCATGAACAGTCTTTCTAACATAGGCCTCTCTCAAACTCTTAAAATCAACCCTTGCCTGAGGAAAGGTCTCTTCCATCCAAAGAAACAGTTCTGGATCCCAAGATAAACACTCCAAATTCAAGAACACCTCTGCCTGTGATTCAACAACAGAAAGTAACTCATTTGAATCTAAACCATAGTCAAAAACTTGAGCCAGCTTAAGCAATAAATAACTTCCATTCCAAGAAAAAGAAGTACTCGAATTCAAATGAAATTGACGACAAGACTGAGTAAATACATCTGACAAATCTTGCCTCAGCTCTTTATCATCAAAAAACTCAGGATAAAGCTCAAGAATAGGAACCATAAAATCATTAACCCGACTGACCATTTCAGCAGTTCCAGCACTCCCTGCCTCCAAAACTGAACCCTTTATTACATCACGAAGCATCATGTGTGAAAGAGACCGGACGTTAGGCATTTGTTCAGCTCCAAAAAGCTTTACACTCAAAATCAATACTTTTCTAAAACCAAGCAAAGGTGGAAGTCTCCTTTTCTGATGGGGAAGACTGAAAAACGACCCTGATTGGGTCAAGACTTTATCCATAAATTCAAGACCTAAACCTTGAATTATCTCATCAACGTCAGGCTCATCAAACAATTTCTCCCACACAAGCACCCCACCCCTCAAACCAAGCAAGACCAAGCTGTACTTTTCAATTTTATTCTCGACTGGATTTATACGCTCTAACATAGGGGTAAATTATACCACAATATGCCCACTCAAGCAATCCATAAGGCAGTAAGCCTTGACTTCTTTCCTATTGAGAGTACTATCACGCGCGAATACTCTCGGACTATGATTGCGTTGAGAAAAGAGAGTTAAAGTCCGCCTTTGGCTTTGCCAAGGCAAATTCTTTACTCTTTAAATGCTTCGCAGCCTATGCCGAAAAGCACGAAGTCAACCGCTCAGCGATCCGTGACGCCACGAGATCGTAAGTTTTTTGTTGACAACTCATGGAAGATTGACCTTCCAGACTTGGTCGCTATCCAGACCGAGTCATACCACTGGTTCCTTGAAGAAGGGATCCGTGAACTTCTTGATGAAGTCTCACCTATTACAGACTTCTCAGGAAAGAAGCTCGAGCTTCATTTTCTCGAACATTCTCTAGGAGAAGCTAAGCATGAACCAGACAAGTGTCGAACTAAGAATCTTTCTTACGAAGCACCTCTCAAGGTACATGTTCAGCTCATCAACAAGGCGTCTGGAGAAATCAAGGAACAAGATGTGTTCCTTGGACCGGTTCCACTCATGACTCCTGAAGGGAGTTTCATCGTGAATGGAATTGAACGTGTGGTGGTATCACAAATCGTACGTTCACCTGGAGTTTTCTTCTCAAAGAACAAAGCTGCAGCCGGAAAGAACAACGCCAAGATCATCCCTAAACGAGGGGCATGGCTTGAAGTTGAAACGGATAAGAAAGGAATCATCACCGTTAAGATCGATCGAAAGCGAAAGATCCCTGTGACTTCCCTACTCCGTGTCTTTGGATTCGATACTGATAAAAAGATCCTAGATCTTTTCAAAGATGTAACTAAAGACCCAGTAAACGACTTTATGCTTCTTACTCTGGAAAAAGATCCAGCTAAGACCGTAGATGAAGCGTTCAAGGCGATCTACAAAAAGATCCGACCAGGAGACCTTGCGACTCCAGAAAATGCTCGGAATCTTATTCAGGCTATGTTCTTCGACCACAAGAAGTACGACATGGGACCTGTAGCTCGTTACAAGATCAACCGACGGTTCGATCTTAAGACTCCAAATGATCAAGAACATCACACTTTCCAAGTGGAAGACTTTATTCTTATCTTGAAGCACCTCATTGAACTCAATAATGGGAACGCGATGCCAGATGACATCGATCATCTCTCTAACCGTCGTATTCGACCAGTTGGAGAACTTGTACAAAATAAGTTCCGTGTGGGGATTCTCCGTACTGAACGTATTGCCAAGGATCGTATGACCGTTATGGATCTCGATACTGTGACTCCAACTCAACTCATCAACTCACGACCAATCACGGCCGCGATGCGAGAGTTCTACGCAAGTTCACAGCTTTCTCAATTCATGGATCAAACCAACCCACTTGCAGAGCTCGCTCATAAGCGTCGTCTCTCAGCCATGGGACCTGGGGGTCTATCACGAGAACGTGCCTCATTTGATGTACGTGATGTGCATCCTTCTCATTACGGTCGTATTTGTCCGATTGCTACTCCTGAAGGACCAAATATTGGTCTTGTAGTGCATCTCGCGACTCATGCCACTATTAATAAATATGGATTCATCGAAACACCTCTTCGACAAGTTCTTCACACTGTGAAGAATGACGGTAAGGCCGCAGTCGGTCATGCCGCAATGGAAGCGATTAAAGACGCTGGAATCAAGAAGGGTGATGTTATTGACGAAAAAGCAGCCGCCAAAATGGCGAAGATCAAAGATCTTAAACAAGTACCCGTTCGAGCCTACCTAGGTAAGAAAGTGGATTACTTTGATGCTGAAGATGAAGCAGACATCGTATTTGCTCAAGCGAATACAGCCCTCAATGAAAAAGCTGAAATCACTGAAGATGAAGTGGTTGCACGTGTGAAGGGTGAACCTTCAACCGTTGACCTCGGAGACATTTCTCATATGGATGTGTCCCCTCAACAAATTATCTCTGTGACGACCTCACTTATTCCTTTCCTTGAAAACGATGATAATACTCGTGCTTCAATGGGATCGAACATGCAACGGCAAGCTGTGCCTCTCCTTAAACCTCAAGCTCCTATCGTAGGAACGGGGATGGAAGCTACAGCCGCTCAAAACACCACTCAGGTGATTGTTGCTGAAGAGGCTGGAACGGTGGCTTTCGCTGACGCTGGTATGATCGATGTGATCTACAAGTCAGGTAAGAAAGTTACTTACAACCTAGATACATTCCGACGAACCAACCAAGGAACATGTTTCCATCAACGTCCTCTCTGTTACACCGGAGACAAGATTGCGAAGGGAGACATCCTTGCCGATGGAGCGTCAACTGAACAAGGAGAACTCGGACTCGGAGCGAATCTACTCGTGGCTTACATGACATGGGAAGGTTACAACTTTGAGGATGCCGTGATCATCTCTAGTCGTCTTAAAGAGGATGACGTGTTCAGTTCAATTCATATTGAAGACTTCACCATGGATATCCGAGACACTAAGCTCGGACCAGAAGTGGTGACACGAGACATCCCTAATGTGGGAGAAGCTCGACTCAAGGATCTCGACGAAGATGGAATCGTGCACGTGGGTGCTTCTATCCGAGAAGGAGATATTCTTGTTGGTAAGATCACACCAAAGGGTGAAACCGAACTCACTCCTGAAGAACGACTCCTTCGAGCGATCTTCGGAGACAAAGCTCGTGACGTTAAAGACACTTCTCTCCGTCTTCCAGGTGGAGAAGGAGGTAAAGTGGTGAAGGTGCAAATCTTCTCACGTGAAAACGGAGACGAACTTGAAAACGGAGTGATCAAAAAGATCAGTGTTTCAGTAGCTCAAACTCGACGAATCCAAGTTGGAGATAAAGTTGCTGGGCGGCATGGTAATAAAGGGGTGATCTCAATCATCGTTCCTAAAGAAGACATGCCTTACCTACCTGATGGAACTCCAGTAGATATCATCTTGAATCCACTTGGGGTGTCATCTCGTATGAACATCGGTCAAATTCTTGAAACTCATATTGGTTGGGCAGCTAAGAAGCTTGGTGTCCATGTAGCGACTCCAGCCTTGAACGGTATCACCAATGAACAAATCACTGGGATGCTTAAAGAAGCTGAACTTCCTGAAGATGGAAAAGTACAACTATTCGACGGTAAGACAGGTGCTCCATTCGATCACCGGACTACTGTAGGGATCACTTACATCCTTAAGCTGGCTCATCTCGTTGAAGATAAGATCCATGCTCGTTCAGTTGGACCATACTCTCTTGTAACGCAACAACCTCTCGGAGGTAAGGCGCAAAAAGGAGGACAACGTTTCGGAGAAATGGAAGTGTGGGCTCTCGAAGCCTACGGAGCTTCTCATACACTCCAAGAAATGTTGACCATCAAGTCCGATGATGTTTACGGACGTGCTAAGGCTTACGAATCGATCATTAAAGATGAACGAATCCGACGACCTCGTACTCCAGAATCATTCAATGTTCTTGTAAAAGAACTCCAATCTCTTGGTCTTAATGTTGACCTTGTTCAATACTCTGATGATGAAGTCTCAGAAGACGAATACATCGAGCAAGATGAAGACGACGTGGTCGTTGAATCTGAACATGAAGTCACAGCAGATGGTGAAGAAGTCGAATCCACTGTTGAAGCCATTGAACACCCAAGCGAAGAAGAAGAAGAAAAAGAAGAAGCTACTGAAGAAGTAGCTGAAAAAACAGCTGAAGCTTAATCTAATCTCCATTAATGGAATTATTCATTCAAATTGCCACCTTCGTTATTGCACTGGCCGTGCTCATCAAATCATCTGATATCTTCACCGATAACAGTGAAAAGCTCGGCCAAGTGCTCGGGATCCCTCAATTTTTAATTGGGATCAGTATTGTAGCTCTCGGGACTTCCCTACCGGAACTCGTAACTTCAGTACTCTCTAACATTGAAGGTTACTCTTCAATCGTTACCGCCAACGTTGTTGGTTCAAACATTGCAAACATATTACTTGTAGCGGGGCTCTCTGCTCTTGTAGCTAAACGTTTGATTGTTGAAAAGAATCTGATCAAGCTCGATCTTCCTATTCTCTTTGCCATCACGGCCATTTTGATTGTAACCATTTACGATGGAAGTTTTTCTTTCGTAGAAGGAGTTATTCTCATGGCCGCTTACGTCGTGTACCTCACGTACAACTTCAGTGAACATAGACAAGCAAAACTCAAAATGCTCGAAGAAAAGATTGAGCAAAAAGTTGAAAAAGTTATTCACCCTAAATCAAAGGTCAATAACTCTAAACTACTTCTCTTTATTTTCCTCAGTGCACTCGGAGTTTTTGTTGGAGCTAAATATACCGTTTCCTCAATCATCGGTGTTTCAGAAATTCTCAACTTAGCACCTAGTGCTATTGCCATCTCGGCAGTCGCTATCGGTACTTCCCTACCAGAACTTATGGTTGGAATTGCCGCCGCTAAGAAGAAGAACTATGAAATGGTGATTGGAAACATTATTGGTTCCAACGTTTTCAATGCCACTGTGGTGATGTCAGTTGCTTCGTTCTTCGGAACACTCAACGTGACCTCAGACGTAATCACTATAGCAATCCCTTATCTTATTATTTCTACAATCCTCTTCACCTTTTCTGGAATCGAAAGAAAAGTCTTTTCCTTTGAAGGGGCCTTGTATGGGATTCTATACCTTTTATTCATCGGACAATTATTCAATTTCCTCTAGTTAACTAACTGCTTCGTTTTATGCCTCAACATGCTAAGAAGCCTCAGGCCCTCTTTGATGCCATTGCCATCTCAGTAGCCTCCCCAGAACAGATCATGAGTTGGTCTTACGGGGAAGTAAAAAAGCCAGAGACTATCAACTACCGAACTCAAAAACCAGAACGAGATGGTCTGTTCTGTGAAAGAATCTTCGGACCTACAAAGAACTGGGAATGTGCTTGTGGAAAGTACAAGCGCGTTCGTTACAAAGGTGTAATCTGTGAAAAGTGTGGAGTAGAAGTGACACGTTCTGTCGTACGACGAGAACGAATGGCTCACATCGACCTCGCTGTTCCAGTAACACACATTTGGTTCCTCCGTTCGACTCCTAGTCGAATTGGACTCCTACTCAATCTTCCTGTGAAGACGCTTGAACAAGTGGTTTACTTTGCCGCTTACATCATCACCAATGTGCGTGACGATGCTAAAGAACAAGCCCTTCAACAACTCGATGAAGAATTCAAGCAACATAAACGAGAAATCGTTCGTGAATTTGAAGAACGAATCGCAACAGGAGTTGGTTCAAAGGATGAAATCGAAAAAGAACAAGCCCTCAAGGTTGAAGAACTCAGCATGGTTCATGACCAAGCTAAGAAAGACATCAAAAATCTTGAAAATGGACAAGTTCTTACTGAGCTCGACTACCGAGACATGTCAATGAAGTTTGGACATGTATTTGAGGCAGGAACCGGTGCAGAAGCTCTTCGAAAAATTATTGAAGCTATGGATCTTGATTCTCTAATCGTAGAATTAGATGAACTTCTTCTAACAGCTACAGGTCAAAAGAAAGCCAAGCTCATGAAACGAGTGAAGCTCATGGGGTCACTCCAAAAAGCTGGAATTAAGCCAGAATGGATGATTCTTGAAGTTCTCCCAGTTATTCCACCGGATCTTCGTCCGATGGTTCAACTTGATGGAGGACGATTTGCAGCGTCAGATCTAAATGATCTCTACCGACGTGTGATCAATCGTAACAACCGTCTTAAACGTCTTATCTCTATCGGAGCGCCAGAAGTTATCTGTCGTAATGAAAAACGGATGCTTCAAGAAGCGGTTGATACTCTCATCAACAACTCTGCTCGACAAGGAAAGACTGTCTTCAACTCTGGAGACAAGCGAAAACTCCGTTCTCTCTCTGACATGCTCAAAGGGAAACAAGGACGATTCCGACAAAACCTCCTTGGTAAACGTGTGGATTACTCAGGTCGTTCAGTGATTGTGATTGGGCCAAAACTCAAACTCGATCAATGTGGACTTCCTAAAACTATGGCTCTTGAACTATTCAAGCCATTCGTTATTGGTCAATTGATCAAGGACGGATACGCTCACAATATCAAGAACGCGGAAAAGATGATCCAAAGTAACGAAAAAGTTATTTGGGATATCTTGGAAGAAGTGACTCGTGAACGATACGTACTTCTCAACCGTGCTCCTACCCTACATAGACTTGGTATCCAAGCTTTCAAACCAGTATTGATTGAAGGTAAAGCGATCCAAGTTCATCCTCTCGTTTGTGCGGCCTTCAATGCCGATTTCGATGGGGATCAAATGGCGGTACATGTGCCTCTCTCAGTGAAAGCACAAGAAGAAGCTAAGACTCTCATGGCTTCTGCGGTTAACCTACTCAAACCTTCAGCCGGTGCTCCAATCACTACTCCTACTCAGGATATGGTTCTTGGAATCTATTACCTCACAGCAATGCGAGATAATAAGCCAGGTGCAGGTAAAGTATTTGGAAGTGTTGAAGAAGCAGAACTCGCAATGGAATACGGAGAAGTTCATCTCCAAGCTCCAGTGAAGATCCGTATCAATGGTGAAATTGTTGATACTACGATTGGACGAGCTCTATTCAACCAAATCCTTCCTGATGGAATGGAATACCAAAACAAGGTTTTCAAAAAGAAAGAAATTGGAAACTTGGTAGGTAATGTGTTTGAAAACTTCTACCTTGAACGAACAAGTCAACTTTGTGACGACCTGAAAGTACTCGGTTACAAATACGCAACCGTTTCAGGAATCACAATGGCAACGTCGGATCTAACGATTCCTGAAGCTAAGCATGAAGTAATGAACGACTCTGAAAAGATCATTCGACAAATTCATGACTACTTCAACCAAGGGTTGATTAGTGCTGATGAACGATACAAACTATCAATTCGACTCTGGTCAAAAACCAAGGCAGAAATCTCTCAAAAGATGATTGCTACCTTCGACGAAGATAACGATGTTTACTACCAAATTGACTCTGGAGCCCGTGGGAACTGGGGACAAATTACACAAATGTGTGGGATGAAGGGGCTTGTAGCCAATCCATCTGGTAAAACTATCGAACTTCCAATTAAGTCTAACCTTAAGGAAGGGTTCTCGATTTCAGAATACTTTATTGCGACTCATGGAGGACGTAAAGGGAAATCAGATACCGCTCTTAAGACGGCTGAAGCCGGTTACCTAACTCGTCGTCTCGTTGATGCCGTACAAGACATCATCATTAAAGAAGACGAATGTGGAACTAAGGAAACTCATCTCGTAACCCGAGAAGAATCTGAACAAATTGGTGAAGAATTTGAAAACCGTGTCTTCGGACGAACGGTTGGAGAAGACGTGAAAGACAAGAAGGGTAACGTGATCCTCAAGAAGGGTATCGAAATCGATAAAGCTACTCTTGAAATCATTCGTGAACACCAAGTTCCTGAAATGCAAGTTCGTTCAGTAATGACTTGTCTCACTCTAAGTGGAGTGTGTCAAAAATGTTACGGACGTGATCTTGGAGACAGCAAGACCGTAGATCTCGGAACTGCTGTTGGGATTATCGCCGCTCAATCGATTGGTGAACCTGGTACTCAGCTTACGATGCGTACTTTCCATATGGGAGGGATTGCAACGGAAGGTGACGATATCACCCAAGGTTTGACTCGTGTGGAAGAACTCTTCGAAGCTCGAACACCAAAGACACCTGCTGTACTCGCTGAAATCAGCGGTAAGGTAAACATTAAGACCAAGGGAGTACAAAATATTGTAACGATCACTCCTGATGAAATCCCTACTGAAACTTACGAAGTGCCAGAAGGGCATGAAGTCGTTGTTAAGAAGGGTGACGTGGTTGCCGTTAAAGACGTTCTTGCAGAAAACGGACGAAAGAAAGTACGAAGCAAGATCGAAGGTAAAGTCCTTAAAGCTGGTAAGTCAGAAATCGTAGTTGAGCTCAGCAGTGCTGTACTCGAATATAAGATTGCTGCCAACCGAACACTTAAGGTTAAGAAGGGAGCAATGATTGCTGCCGGAACTCCATTAACTGGAGGTCACATCAACCTTCGAAAGTACATGGCTCTCACTAATATTTATCTCACTCAGAAGTACATCATGAGTCAGGTACAAAGTATTTACGCCTCTCAAGGGCAAACGATTAATGATAAGCATATTGAAATTATTACTCGTCAAATGTTCTCTAAGGTTCGAATCACGGACTCAGGAGATAGCACTTTCCTACCTGGTGAAGTTATGGACTTCCAAGTAGTTAAAGAAGAGAATGATGAACTCAGAAGTAAAGGTAAGAAGCCTGTTGAATTCGAACGACTCCTTCTTGGACTCACACGTATTGCCCTTCATACTCGAAGTTGGCTATCAGCGGCTTCCTTTCAGGAAACCATCCGTGTACTTGTTGAAGCATCAACCACTCAACGTGTGGATATGCTCGACGGTCTAAAGGAAAATGTGATCATTGGTCGCCTAATTCCTGCCGGAGAAACCTTCCGACGAAAACTCGCCGGATTGGAAATCGATACACGTGAACATTGATAATTGTTGGCGCAGCGCTCCGGGCCGCTAGGCCGAGTCTTACTACGCCAACAATCACAATGTCCACTCAAGGATAGAAAGAGGAGCCATATGGCTCCTCTTTCTGGTTTAACAAGAGACTTTCATCAGGTGTAAGTTCAGTAAAGACGCCGGGCTTAATCATCAGAATCAAAAGACAAGAATAAACTTCGGTGATACTACTCACAGCTTTAAATCCACTATATCAAGCCAATCCTTACTTTTCCCCTTGCAATAGACAATCAATTGCTCTAAATTTCCTGGGCACACTAATCAGTTCGTTAATGCCAACCATTAATCAACTCGTTCGAAAAGGACGAAAGAAGAAAAACCGAAAGAGTAAATCTCCAGCACTTCAAACTATTTTCAATAGCTTGAATTCTAAGAGCTCAGCTCTTGCATGTCCATTCAAACGTGGTGTGTGTACTAAGGTAACTACCATGACTCCGAAGAAGCCTAACTCGGCCCTTCGTAAGTACGCTCGTGTTCGTCTCACCAATGGGATGGAAGTGAACGCTTACATCGGAGGAGAAGGACATAACCTTCAGGAGCATAGCATCGTTCTCATTCGTGGAGGACGTGTGAAAGATCTCCCTGGGGTTCGTTACCATATCGTTCGAGGTTCACTCGATACTCAAGGAGTATCAGATCGTAATCAAGGGCGTTCTAAATACGGATCTAAGAAACCTAAGAAGTCTTAATAAATGACTGTACAAATTACAACCTACATCCCCCCTGCTTCAGACCCAGTGAGCGAAAAGTTCATCAACTACGTGATGCTCGATGGGAAGAAAACTATTGCTCGGCAAATTTACGCTGACATGCTTGAAGAAATCGAAAAACGTGGACACAAAAACCCACGAGAAATCTTCTTCCGTGCTATCGAAAATGCTAAGCCAGCTATGGAAGTTCGACCAAAGCGTGTGGGAGGATCAATCTACCAAGTACCATTCGAAGTTAGTCCAGGACGGCAACAAATGCTTTCATTCCGATGGATCATCAACGCTGCTCGTTCTAAGAAAGGAACTCCAATGGCACGACGTCTTGCTCAAATCATCCTCGAATCTTCAGACAACCAAGGTGTTGCTATCAAGAAGAAAGAAGATGTAGAACGAATGGCCGCTTCAAACCGAGCCTTCGCTCATTTCGCTCGATTCAGCAAACGAAGAAAGAAGAAAAAATAGTCAGACGATACAAATCAAAACTAGAAAGAGGAGCCAAATGGCTCCTTTTTTTGTGCAGCTGTGATAAAATCACAACACATAAACACGCCAAATGAAACGATTGATTGCCCTGCTCAGCTTGAGCCTCCTCCTCAGCTCCTGTGCTTTTGGAGCCATGCACCCTACCCTATTCAACAATAAAGTTGTTGAGCTTATTAGCCCTGCCACACTTGCCGTTGAAGACTCAGCACTCAGCTACAACGACCTCATCCCAGATGAGATTACAGAACTCACCGAAGTCGATACACTAACTCTCCGTACTGACTTTGAACTGGCTGAGAACCTTCTTGAGGATGTGACGAAAGCACTCGACTATGAAAGCGAAAATCTTGAACAACAAGCCACCGTTCGAGCCCATCTGGAGACCTACATTCTTGCCAGCGATGAATACCTTGAAAACTATGAAATCATGCTCGATTACTTCGAAGCCGCTGAAAATCAAACCGACCCTAACCGACTCGACTCAATCGACCCAGCCCTACACACCACCTACAACACCTTCACTGAAGCCAATAATGATTTGGTCACAAGCTTGGCTAGTTTTGTAGAAATTGCAGAGCTTGACGAGTAGCGGCAATTGAGGCATAGTTTCGCCTTAAACTTAGTCCAAGCCCAATGGGAACTCGCAGAGCCCCACTACCATCGTCATCAAGACTCGCAAGGCTCGAAAGAGATTTTCAAGCGGCTAAAGATGATGGCATCGATGAAGTTGTCGAAGAGTTTCTTGAAAGAGAACAGGAAAGAATCAGAGCAAGACTAATCGATAAATTAAAAGGATCCGTAGCTCACATTCAAACACCTGATAAACTGAGATCTGCCCTAGAATCAGCTCGAAGAGAGTTTCAGCTGCATCAGCTTGGCTTAGAAAAGAATACGGACACCATAGAGTTCCTGTCTCTGGATCACTTCATTGATTATTACCAAGGAGACAAACATCATCTTTGGCTCTTAGCGGTTAACAAGATCATCAAAGGTCTGGATCTGAAAAAGAGCAGTATCGCCGTGCAAATGAAGCTAACAAGCCTAAGTGTAATTTCTCGGAAATTTTCAAGAAAAAAGGGCCGCTTCACAAACGAAGAACTAACTGAGCTTTGGGCAATCCTTTTCCCCTCCTCCTAGTCCAAACCTGACTTCCCCTTGCCCTTTCTCGTGGCTCCTTTATAATGCGCGCGAATTTTAACTTTACCCCTACATGAACGCAATTACAGACCTTTCGATGCTGCGAAATATTGGGATCGCTGCTCATATCGATGCCGGGAAGACGACCACTACGGAACGTATTCTTTTTTACACTGGACGAACTCATAAAATTGGAGAAACCCATGATGGGGAATCTCAAATGGATTGGATGGAACAAGAACAAGAGCGTGGAATTACTATTACTTCTGCTGCTACTACTTGTACTTGGAAAGACATCCGTATCAACATTATTGATACTCCAGGACATGTGGATTTCACCGTTGAAGTAGAACGATCAATGCGTGTACTCGATGGAGCTGTAGCTGTATTTGATGGGTCACAAGGGGTTGAGCCTCAATCAGAAACTGTATGGCGACAAGCCGATAAGTACGATGTACCTCGTATTGCTTTCGTGAATAAGATGGATAAGACCGGAGCTGACTTTTACATGTCAATCGACTCAATCCATGACCGACTTTCAAAAGATGGGATTGCTATTCAACTCCCAATCGGAGCTGAAAATGATTTCACTGGAATCATTGACCTAGTAAAGATGCAAGCCTACACCTTTACAGGTGACCATGGTGAAAACGTAGTAGAAATTGATATGCCAGCTGACATGGCTGACAAAGCAGCAGAATACCAAGAGAAGCTTATTGAAAAAATTGCTGAAACTGATGAAGCACTTCTAGAGAAGTACCTCGAATCAGGAACTCTCTCTACAGAAGACCTTATGAAAGGTATTCGAAACGCAACGGTAGCAAGTAAAATCTACCCAGTACTTTGCGGGACTGCTCTTCGAAACAAGGGGGTTCAATTGGTACTTGATGCGGTTCGAGACTACCTCCCTTCCCCACTCGATGTGGAATCAATCAAGGGGCACGAACCAGACAATGAAGAAAACGTAATCGAACGAAAGCCAGACTCAAACGAGCCATTCTCAGCGCTTGCATTTAAAGTAGCGACTGATCCATTTGTAGGACGATTGATCTTCTTCCGAGTTTACTCAGGAAAGCTTGCCTCAGGGAGTTACATCCTCAATGCCTCAACTGGAAATAAAGAACGTATCGGTCGTCTCGTGCAAATGCATGCAAACAGCCGAGAAGAAATTAAAGAAGTGGAAGCGGGAGATATTGCTGCCGCGATTGGACTTAAAGGAACAATCACTGGTCACACTATGACTGACCCAGCCTCTCCAGTAATTCTTGAATCAATGGAGTTCCCAGAACCTGTAATTCAAATTGCTATTGAACCTAAGACTAAGGCTGATCAAGAAAAGATGGGGATTGCCCTTCAAAAACTTTCTGAAGAAGATCCAACATTCCGAGTTAGCTCAGATGAAGAATCTGGACAAACACTTATTGCCGGAATGGGAGAACTTCATCTCGATATTCTCGTTGACCGAATGAAACGTGAATTCAAGGTTGAAGCCAACATTGGTGAACCACAAGTGGCTTATCGAGAAACAATTCGACAAGCAGTTGAAATCGAAGAGAAATACTCTAAGCAAACTGGAGGACGTGGACAGTACGGACATGTACTCATGCGAATCATTCCTCAAGAAGCAGGAGCAGGATACGAATTCGAAGACCAAATTAAGGGAGGTAAAATTCCTCGAGAATACATTCCTGCGGTAAACAAAGGAGTGGTTGAAGCCATGACAAAGGGAATCATCGCTGGTTACCCAATGGTAGATATCAAGGTAGAACTCTACGATGGTTCTTACCATGATGTTGATTCATCTGAATTCGCGTTTAAGGCAGCTGCCTCAATCGCATTCAAGAATGGATGTGCTAAAGCAAATCCAACACTACTCGAGCCAATCATGTCTGTAGAAGTAGTAACTCCAGATGACTACCTTGGAGATGTTATGGGTAACCTTTCATCTCGACGTGGTCAAATCCAAGAACAAGGAGACCGAGGAATGGCCAAGATCATCAAAGCCGCAGTACCTCTCTCTGAAATGTTCGGATACATGACGAATCTTCGTTCTCTTACACAAGGACGAGCCAGCTTCTCCATGGAATTCAGTCACTACTCTGACGCTCCAGGAAATGTTGTAGAAAAGGTAAAGGCGGCCCGATCCTAAGAATCCGGCCAATATAAGCTTGCACAAGCCAAGCCTTTTGACTAGAATGCACCCGATTTTAATTCAATATTTAATACTTAAATCGCACCAACGATATGAATACGACATACGATCGTTCAAAGCCGCATGCGAATGTTGGAACCATTGGTCACGTTGATCATGGTAAAACAACACTAACTACGGCTATCTCTCAAGTTGCTGCTGCCAATATTGGTGGTAACAACGTTGCTGTTGACTTTGAAAACATTGACAACGCACCAGAAGAAAGAGCACGTGGAATCACCATTGCTACTTCTCATCAAGAATACGAAACGGAAGCCCGACATTACGCTCATGTGGATTGTCCAGGTCATGCCGATTACGTTAAGAACATGATTACTGGAGCCGCTCAAATGGACGGTGCCATTCTCGTGGTATCTGCTGCAGATGGACCAATGCCTCAAACTCGAGAGCATATCCTTCTTGCTCGACAGGTAAATGTACCTTACATCGTTGTATTCATGAATAAGATGGATATGGCTGATCCAGAAATCGCTGAACTTTCAGAAATGGAAGTACGTGAACTTCTTGATAAGTACGACTACCCTGGAGATGATACTCCAATCATTAAGGGATCTGCCCTTAAAGCCGTTGAAAACCCAACTGGTCCAGACGCACAACCTATTCTTGAGCTTCTTAAGACGCTTGATGAATACATCCCAACTCCAAAACGAGAACTCGACAAACCATTCCTTATGGCTGTGGAAGATGTGTTCTCTATTAAGGGACGTGGAACGGTTGCAACTGGACGTATCGAACAAGGAGTTGTTAACTCTGGAGACGAAGTTGAAATCGTTGGAGTGAAAGACACTCGAACTGTTGTATGTACTGGAGTAGAAATGTTCAAGAAGACTCTCGACCGAGGGGAAGCTGGGGACAACGTTGGACTCCTCCTCCGAGGTATCGAACGAGAAGAAATTCTACGTGGACAAGTTATTGCTGCTAAGGGGACTATTACTCCTCACAGTGAATTCGAAGCCCAAGTATACGTACTTACTAAGGAAGAAGGAGGACGACACACTCCATTCTTCAAGGGGTACAAGCCACAATTCTACATCCGAACTACTGATGTTACTGGAGAAATTGAACTTCCAGCTGGAGTAGAAATGGTTATGCCTGGTGATGACATCACTATGCAAGTTAAGCTCGGAGCACCTATTGCTCTCGAAGAAGGAACTCGATTCGCCATCCGTGAAGGAGGACGAACCGTTGGTGCGGGAGTGGTTGCTAAGATCACTAAGTAGTTCTCTTCAAAAATTGTTAGATTAAAAAGAGTCGCCTTCGGGCGGCTCTTTTGCTATTCCCCCTTCCCTAGCTCAGTCACAAATAGTTATATTGAATTGATATTGAGTTTTGTCAAGCGTTGAGGTATAATACCTAGATAAATAAAAACCAATAACGCCCATGTCGATCTTTATTCTCCGTGCCTACGAACACATCAAGAATCGAGCTGTACGCCTCGGAATCCTTTGTGCCTTCGTAGTTACCTTCATTGGTCTGCCTGCGGCAGGTCAATATCTTGGAACCAATGCTTTTGCTGACCTAGACCTGATTTCATACCTAGGAGATAGCATTGATGAAGCAGCCGTTTCAATGGAGGAAGCTCGATACCAAGCCTATCTTGCTAAAACAAATCAGATCTACGCTCTTGAGGAAGAAGATCAAATGGTAATGCTTGCTGAGGAAATCACTGAAGATGAGTCAGCGGAGCCACTTTGGGATGTAGAAATGATGTTTAAAAACGTATTCGCTCCAACTAAGTAGTTGTTGACAATTTAACGGGTGGAAGGTAAAAAGATGCTACAAAACGTGGTAGAGAGCTTTTTCTTTACCCCTCGCAGATCACTGCGGGACACCTCAAACTGAATCGGCCATTGGGCCAATAAGAACCGGGGTGCACGTTGCCCTGGTATTTTTTAAACTCAACAACCCATGGCTAAGCAAAAGATTCGTATCAAGATTCGAGCCTTCGACCACAAGGTAATCGACCAAGCCGCTAAGCAAATCATTGAAACGGCTGAAAAGACTGGAGCGATCGTCGTTGGACCGATCCCCCTCCCTACTAAGATTGAAAAGTTCACCGTGAACAAATCAACCTTCGTTAACAAGAACGCTCGTGACCAGTACGAAATGCGTACTCATCACCGACTTGTTGATATCACAGACACAACACCAGCAACAATTGAAGAACTATCAAATCTCTCACTCCCAGCTGGAGTGGACATCGAAATTAAGATGATCATTGAAAAGAAGAAATAAAGTTCTTACCTGAAAGGCCTCCACACGGAGGCCTTTTTTGAAATCCGATTTTACCCCATGAAAAAGCGGAAAAAAGGTATTGACTTTGATTAGGCTCGCCATTAGTATCTCCGGGCATTTCATTTAGGCAGCAGATTGGAGGCCGATTATAGGTCAAAGATCTCCCGCCCTAACACTAAAAAGCTATGCCAGGAATACTTGGTAAAAAAATCGGAATGACTCGTATCATTCTAGACGATGGTCGCGTGATCCCTCTCACAGTTGTACAATGTGAACCTAACAAGGTTGTACAAGTAAAGACTGAAGAGAAAGATGGATATCCGGCGGTAGTCCTTGGTTTCGACCCTTTGAAGAAACCATCGAAGAACCGGAAGTTCCGTCACATGCGGGAGTTCCGAATTTCTGATGACTCTTTGAAATCTGGTGACGACGTCAAGGTTGATCAATTTGAAGCCGGTGAGAAGCTTAAAGTTACAAGCATCTCTAAAGGTAAAGGTTTTCAAGGGGTGATCAAGCGTCATAACTTCTCACGAGGTCCAGAAACTCATGGTTCACATCATCATCGTGAGCCAGGATCAATTGGAGCTTGTGCTCGCCCAGCCCGTGTCCACAAAGGTAAAAAGATGCCTGGACGAATGGGTACTGATCGTAAGACCGTTAAAGCAGAGATTGTTTATGTCGATGCTGAAAGGAACCTTATCGGTATCAAGGGTGGAGTAGCAGGATCAAAAGGATCACTCGTTATTATAAGAAAGACTAGTTAATAAAAGACATGAAAGTTACACTTTACGACCAAACCGGGAAAAAGAAAGGCGACGTAGCCCTTCAAGAAAGTATCTTCAAAGTTGAAGCTTCTGAAGGACTCATGCATAAGTACCTTGTTTATCAACAAGCGAACGCACGTATGCCAATCGCTCATGTTAAAAACCGAAGCGCTGTAAGCGGTGGAGGTAAGAAGCCATTCCGGCAAAAAGGAACAGGTAATGCTCGTCAAGGTTCAACTCGAAATCCCCACATGCGTGGTGGAGGACGAGCGTTCGGACCAAAAAAATGGCGAAACTTCTCAGTTCAAATGCCAAAGAACATGCGACGAAAGGCTCTCTTTGCTCTCCTCTCAGTGAAAGCTAAGAATGGAAAGATTATCGCAGTTGATAAGTACGAAGCGAAACTACCTAAAACTAAGGATATTGCTGCCCTAATCGGTAAGCTACCCGTTGAACGAAATGTACTCGTTGTAACTGATCGTGATGAGAAAGCTATGAAAAAGGCTTCTCAAAACATCGGAAACGCAAAGACAATTCTTTACAACTACCTTAACCCAGCTGATCTAATGAAGTACGACGTAGTCCTCTTCACAGAAACAGCTCTAAATAATTTTCAATCAACCTACAATAAGTAAACATGAATCTCTCTCAAGTTATTGTACAACCCGTGCTGACAGAAAAAAGCGTTCAAGGTGAACTTTTAAACAAGTACACTTTCATCGTTCATCAAGATGCTACGAAGGTTGATGTGAAACGAGCTATCAAAATGCTTTTCGGAGCTACGGTAGCTAAGGTGAACATCAAGAAAGGTATGCCTAAGTTCCGACTCGGACGAGGGCGACGACCAATGCAAAAGCGAGCTACCACTCGTCAAGCAATCATCACACTGAAAGCAGGTGAAAAACTTGATATCACCAAAACAACTAAATCTACTAATAAGTCTGAATAATGCCTGTACGTAAAGTAAAAGGAACAACACCGGGACGACGTAACATGAGTACCCTCACCTATGAGGAGCTCACTACAAGTACGCCTCGCAAAAAGCTTACTTCTGGAAAGAAGCAACAAGCTGGACGTAGCCATGGGACGATCTCAATTCGTCATCGTGGGGGTGGAGCGAAGCGTAAGCTTCGTGATGTTGACTTCGATCGTACAGACAAGCTCAATATTGAAGCTTCTGTGAAGACTGTAGAATATGATCCAAACCGAACAGCATTCATCATGCTCGTTTGTTACAACGACGGTGAATACCGTTACCATGTTGCTCCGGAAGGAGTTCAAGTGGGTGACAAACTCATGGTAGCTAAAAAGGCTAAGGCTCGACGTGGTAACCGAATGCATCTAGAAAACATCCCAGTAGGGTTTGAAATCTACAATGTGCAGGTTAAAGAAAACCATGGTGGGCAATTGGCTAAGTCGGCGGGATCGTCGGCAAAGCTTGTTTCCCTGGATGGAGAGTACGCTCAAGTACAACTCCCATCTGGAGAAGTGCGCTTTGTGCACAAAACTAACTTCGCTTCTGTGGGTCGCGTTTCAAACGTTGACCATGGACATGTTCGTGTCGGTAAAGCCGGTCGAACACGTTGGAAAGGTCGTCGTCCACAAGTACGTGGTAAGGCGATGAATCCTAACGATCATCCGCATGGAGGAGGAGAAGGTGCTAGCCCAATTGGGATGAAATATCCAAAAACCCCTTGGGGAATGCACGCACTTGGTGTAAAAACTCGTAAGAGAAAGAACACCAACAAATGGATTGTTAAAACTCGAAAGGGTAAAGCAGTCGCCAAACTTAATAGCTAATCTTAATCCATTCAATGGGACGAAGTAATTACAAAGGACCGTACGTAGACGCAAAGCTTGTCAAAAAGGTGAATAACCTTGGTGGGCAAAAGCGAGTAATCAAAACTTGGGCTCGATCTTCACAGATTGCTCCAGAGTTCGTTGGTCACACCTTCGCCGTTCATAATGGTAAAGATCATATCCCTGTGTTCGTAACTGAAGCTATGGTTGGACACCGACTCGGAGAATTTGCTCCGACTCGAAAATTCAGAGGACACTCTTCTAAGTAATCTCACCTAATAACGCATAATGAAAGCAGTACTCAAAAATGTACGAATCTCTCCAAAGAAAGCGAACCTCGTTGCAGGTCTCGTGCGTGGTGCGATGGTGGACGAAGCTCTAAACCAGCTTAAGTTCACACCTAAGAAGGGCGCAGAGATTCTCTATAAAGTAGTTAGTTCAGCTGCAGCTAATGCAGAGAATAACTTCAAGCAGAATCGTGATCGTCTCTACATCAAGGAGATCCTCGTAACTAAGGGGCCTACTATGAAACGTTCAGTTTCAATTTCTAAAGGGAGAATGCATCCTCGACGAAAAAGAAGCGCAAACATCACAGTAGTTGTTGATATCATGGCAGTTGTTCCATCTACTAACTCAGAAAAATAGATATGGGAAGTAAAGTAAATCCAGTTGGACAGCGTATCGGAATCATCAGAACATGGGATTCTAGTTGGTACGCAAACAAACGAAACTACGCAAAGATGCTTGCAGAAGATACTGCTGTACGTAAGTTTGTACGTTCAAAGCTAAACGATTGTGGTCTCTCAAAAATTGAACTTCAACGTAACGCTAAGGATATTACTTTGAACCTTCACAGTTCTAAGCCTGGGATCATCATTGGTCGTCAAGGTTCTGGAGTAGAAGGACTCAAGGCTGACCTTGAAAAGAAGTTTGGACACAAGTTCACACTCAATGTGATTGAAATCAAGAAACCTGAAATCGACGCTCGACTCATCGCGGATAATATCGCAATGCAAATCGAACGACGTGTTTCATACCGACGTGCTGCCAAGATGGCTGTAAAGAAGGCAATGGAGGCCGGCGCGAAAGGAGTGAAGATCCGCGTAGGCGGACGTCTAAATGGAGTGGAAATCGCACGTAGCGAATTCTATTCTGAAGGGCAAATCCCTCTTCACACTTTCCGTGCCGACATCGATTACGTACATGCGGAGGCTGACACCACCTACGGGGTGATTGGAGTCAAAGTATGGATCAATCGTGGAATGGTATTCAATAACCGAAAAGCCGCTTAATTATGTTACTACCAAAGCGAACAAAATATCGGAAACAACACCGACTTCGAGGATCCTTCAAAGGAACAGCGAAAGGTGGAACAAAGATTGCTTTCGGTAGCTATGGCCTAAAGGCATTAGCTACTAAGGAGCTTAGCTCTCGGCAAATTGAAGCCGCTCGTCGTGCTATGACTCGTCACATCAAACGTGGCGGGAAAGTATGGATTCGTATCTTCCCTCACAAACCAATTTCTGGTAAAGGAGCGGAACAACCTATGGGATCTGGTAAAGGTGCTGTAGATAGATACACGGCTCTCGTGAAGCCAGGAGTAATTCTCTTTGAGATGGATGGTGTAGAAGAATCACTTGCTCGTGAAGCAATGCGACTCGCTGCCCATAAGCTCCCTATCAAGACAAAGTTCGTAACTGTTAACGATTTATAAATATGATTAACGTAAATGTAGTCGCTATCGCTGAACTTCGAAAGATGGGAGAAAAAGATCTCGTGAAACTTCTTAATGAGACGATCGCTGCTAAGGCACAACTTCATCTTCTGTTGAAGGCTGGTCATAGCAAGAAATCTGACAGCTACCAAAAAGCTAAGATTCAGATCGCTCAGATCAACACTATTCTTAACAACCCCGTGAACGATGCGAAGTAAGAAAGGAACTGTCGTCTCTGTATCAGGGAACAAGACCATCGTTGTACAAGTGGATACCTACCGGGCTCATCCTAAGTACAAAAAACGATTCCGAGTGTCTAAAAAGTTCCATACACATGACGAAGAAGGAAAGTACCAAATTGGAGATGTTGTTGAGATTTTCGAAACTATCCCTGTATCTAAGCTCAAACGCTGGACAGTAACCCAACCTAAAACCGATAAGTAATGATTCAAGCACAATCTGTATTACAAGTTGCGGACAATAGCGGAGCCAAGGAAGTGATGTGTATCAAAGTCCTTGGTGGTTCTAAACGCCGTTATGGCCGAATCGGAGACCAAATCGTAGTAACCGTTAAAAAAGCGGCACCACGAGGAGCGGTTAAACGTAAAAGCGTAGAACGAGCTGTGATCGTCCGACAAGTAAAAAAACACCGACGGAAAGATGGAACCTATATTGCCTTTGATCAGAACGCTGTTGTGATCATCAGTAAAGAAGGACAGCCAAAAGGAACTCGTGTGTTTGGACCTGTTGCTCGAGAACTACGAGAACGAGGCTACCAAAAAATTGTATCTTTAGCACCTGAAGTACTCTAATACCATGAAATTCAAAGTAGGAGACACTGTCGTTGTGATTGCTGGAAAGCACCGGAATGAAACCGGGAAAATCATTAAACTTGATAAGAAGAACAACCGAATTGTTGTTGAAGGAATCAATAAGGTTAAACGTCACGTTCCAAAGAAGAAAGGTCAAGCCGGTCAAATCGTAGAATTTGAAGCTGGACTCGATGCTTCTAACGTAATGTACCTCGATCCTAAGACTAAGAAAGCAAGTCGTCTTGGACACTCAAAGGACAAGGACGGAAAAAAGCAACGTATTGCTAAGAAAAGTAACACCGTAATCAAATAATATGGCTTCAACGCTTAAACAAAAGTACGACAAAGATATCATCGCTCTCCTTAAAAAGGAGCTTGGAATCTCTAATGTAAACATGCTACCTAAGCTTGTGAAAGTGAGCATCAATGTAGGTATTGGAAGTATGGTTACTCAAGGAAACAAGAACTTCAGCGAAATTCAAGAGAACATTGCCACTATTACAGGGCAAGCAACTAATGTAAGAAAAGCTCGGCTTTCAGTTTCGAACTTCAAACTTCGAGAAGGAATGCCTGTAGGTCTCACGACCACTCTTCGTGGGGACAAGATGTACGACTTCGTCGCTCGTCTTGTAAACATTGCACTCCCCCGTGTACGTGATTTCCGTGGAATCAGCGTTAAAGGATTCGATGGTAAAGGAAACTTTAGTCTCGGACTCAAAGACGTAACGATCTTCCCAGAAATCAAACCTGAAAACCTCGGGCGTACTCACGGGCTACAAATCAATGTTTGTACCACCGCTGAGAATGATCGCGATGCCTATGTGCTTCTCAAAGCCCTTGGCTTCCCATTCAAGGATGAGGTAAAGGCTAAATCTAACTCTTAATTCTATTTCTCTCTAATGGCAAAGACTTCTAAGATTGTCAAAACGCAAAAGCAAAAGAAGGCGATTCAACACCGTCAAGCGCTTGGTTACGAACTCAAAGAAAAACAAGCAGTTCGTTACCGAAACCGATGTGGTGAATGTGGACGTCCTCGTGGCTACATGCGGAAGTTCGATCTCTGTCGTGTTTGTTTCCGCTTCAAAGCTCTCAAGGGAGAAATCCCAGGGCTTAGAAAATCCTCTTGGTAATATATTTAAATTGACTCGCAATGACTGTGACTGACCCTATCGCCGACCTACTGACTAGAATCCGAAATGCGTCTCGTGTACGTAAGGATATGGTACGTGCTCCCTACTCTAAGCTAAAGCACGCTGTATGTAACGTACTTCAAAAAGAAGGATACATCATCAGTGCAAAAGCTCTTGGTGAAGGAGTTAATAAAGAAATCGTGATTGAACTTCATGACGACAAAATGAAGCTCCATATTAAATCTATGAGTAAGCCTGGACAACGAATCTACTTAAAGGCCAATGAAATTCCTCATGTACTTGAAGGACTTGGTCTCGCTATCATCTCAACTCCACAAGGAGTAATGAGCGGACGAGCGGCTAGAAAGAAGAACGTTGGAGGAGAATATCTCTGTGAAGTCTACTAACCTACCCTGAAACAATGTCTCGAATTGGAAAACAACCTGTAACAATCCCAGCTGGAGTGACAATCACTCAAGGAGCTGATGGTGCTCTTATTGTTAAGGGGCCAAAAGGAGAACTCTCTTACACCCCTACCCCTGAGGTAACTGTTGTAATTGACGGTGATCAAGTGGTCATCACACGTAATGAAGAAACTAAAAAAGCACGATCATTCCATGGTCTTACTCGAACACTCATCCAAAACATGGTTGATGGAGTAACTAAAGGATTCGTGAAACGACTCGAAGTGAATGGAGTGGGTTACAAAGCTAATGTTCAAGGGAACAAGCTCGTACTTGCTCTTGGATACTCTCATCCTATTGAACACTTGATTCCAGAAGGAATTAAGATTGAAATTGACCCAGAGAAGAAGAACATAATTGTTGTATCTGGAATCGATAAGCAAAAAGTTGGTCAAACAGCTGCTGAGATTCGAGCGTACCGTAAGCCTGAACCATACAAAGGAAAGGGTATTAAATACGAAGACGAATACATCCGACGTAAAGCTGGTAAGACAGCCGCTGCGTAAACTAAATAACAACCTAAGTTAATTCAACGACATGATTAAAGCCTACGACAAAACTACGAAACGACTACGACGTCATGCACGAACACGTGCAAAGATGAGTGGTACGCCTGAACGACCACGACTCGTTGTATTCCGAAGTAACGTAAATATTTACGCACAACTGATTGATGATACCTCTGGAAAAACTTTAGCTTCTGCTAACGATGTAAAAATCGCCAAAGGAACTAAGACTGAACGTGCCGCTGAAGTTGGAAAACTCGTCGGCGAAGCAGCAAAGAAAGCTAAAATCGACACTTGTGTATTTGACCGAAATGGTTATAAATATCACGGTCGTGTAAAGGCACTTGCTGAAGCTGCTCGTGAAGCAGGGCTTAAATTCTAACTTACTAATTGACCTCATGGCTAAACCCCAACGAAAAAATCAACGACGACGACGACGCGAACCTAAAGAGTTCGAAGAAGAAGTGATCCAAGTGGATCGAGTTACTCGTGTTACCAAAGGTGGACGACAACTTCGATTCCGAGCTACTGTTGTGATTGGTGATAAGAAAGGTCGTGTTGGATACGGAATCGGTAAGTCTTCAGAAGTTCAAGGAGCTATCCAAAAGGCAGTTTCAAAAGCTAAGAAGTCACTCATCAATGTTCCTATCTACAGTGGAACTATTCCTCACACTATCCAAGTTAAATTTAAGGCAGCTAAGGTTTTCCTTAAGCCAGCTGGAGAAGGTACTGGAGTGATTGCAGGTGGAGCCGTTCGAAAGATGCTCGATCTTGCAGGAGTAAAGAATGTACTTTCAAAGTCTCTTGGGTCAAACAATCGTCTCAATACAACTAAGGCAGCTTACAAAGCTCTCTCAGAACTACGAGAACGACCAGGACTTGAAACCGATCAATCAAAGAGTAAGAAAGCAGCTAGCGCACCTACTAGTAAAGGTGGAGCAAGCGTTAAAACAATGAGCAAAAAGGAAGCAAAGGAAATGTCTACAGCAGATAAGCGAAAGATGACTCCTAAGAAAAAAGCACCTGCTGCTAAAAAGCCTGCTGCCAAAAAACCAGCGGCAAAGAAAACTACTAAAAAATCTGAATAATCATGAAGCAAAATACGATCAAATCTAACACCGGATCACGAAAAACACGAAAACGTGTTGGACGTGGAGGTTCACACCGACTTTACTGTGGGCGTGGAATGAATGGACAAAACTCTCGTTCTGGAGGTGGAGTTCGTATTGGGTTCGAAGGGGGACAAACACCTCTCCTACAACGAATGCCTAAACTTAAAGGGTTTAAAAACCCAAGTAAGGTTACTTACTTCGCACTCAACCTAAGCATTATTGATGCTCGATTCAAAGATGGAGAAACAGTAGATGCTAAAGCACTTGTAGAAAAAGGAATCATGAAGAAAGAAGAGCCAATCAAGCTCCTCGGAAAAGGAGATCTCACAAAGAAGATCACTATTAATGTGAACATTGCATCAGCAAGCGCTATTGAAAAAGTAGAAAAAGCAGGTGGAAAGGTAAATCTCTCTGGTAAGATCTCAACGAAAAAACCAAAGGAAGAAACTAAAGAATCATAAATTAAGCCTGTTCCATGCTAAAAACTCTCAAACAACTCTGGACTTCTAAGGACCTGAGAAATAAGATCCTTTTCACGATTTTGGTTATCGTGGCCTACCGATTCATGACTCATATCACCATCCCTGGTGTAGATCGTGAAGCTTTGGCTTACGTATTTGAACAAAACCAATTACTTGGAGCTTTCAGTCTCCTCACAGGAGGTAGCGCTGAGAACTTCTCTATTGTACTTATGGGTCTCTCCCCTTACATCAACGCCTCAATCATCTTCCAACTTTTGACAGTAATCATTCCTCGACTCGAGGAAATCTCAAAAGAAGGTGAACAAGGACGAAAGAAAATCAGCCGATGGACTCGATGGCTTACTCTGCCACTCGCGTTTGCTCAATCATTTGGAATGATTGCTCTATTGAACAACCAAGCTCAAGTACCAATTATCTCTGATATCGGTAATCCACTTGTGATTCTTCCTATCATGCTCACCGTGAGTGTAGGTACGGTTGTACTCATGTGGCTTGGTGAAATGGTAACGGAAAAAGGAATCGGTAATGGAATCTCTATTCTTATCTTCGCAAGTATCCTTGCTGCCGTTCCACCTATGCTTGGGCCAAGTCTTGCACTTGCTCAATCAGAACCAGAACGTCTCGTACCTTTTGTAGCTATTCTTCTCATTACTTTAGTTCTCACCCTTATTGTGGTGCTCTTCACTGAAGGACAACGAAGAATCCCTGTAACTTATGGAGGACGAAGCAAAGCCAAGATGGAACAAAGCTTCCTTCCTATCCGTGTGAACCAAGCTGGGATGATTCCTATCATCTTCGCCGTATCACTCGTAACTTTCCCTTCTATTGCAGGTCAATTCCTTGGCTATGCAGATTCACTTTGGGTTCAAAACCTTGGTGAATGGATGACAACGGCCTTCGCGCCAAACTCATGGACTTACATTCTTGTTTACTTCTTCCTTACTATTGGATTCACATTCTTCTACGTAAGCATCACATTCAACACTGAAGAAGTAGCTGATAATATTCAAAAACGTGGTGGGTTCGTTCCTGGTATTCGACCAGGTAAGGAAACTGCTGAATACCTTGCTAAGGTATCAAACCGAATGAACTTCTTTGGAGGAGGAATGATTGCTGGAATTGCAATTCTACCTATCGTCCTTCAAAAGCTCTTCGCTGAAACAGGAGTTGGATCTATTCCAATGCTTGTGAGTGGAGCTGGTATTATTATCGTTGTGGGTGTGGTTCTAGATCTCGTTCGACGAATCAACTCTCACCTTCTCGCTCATCACTACGAGCGGTTCTATAAAGGATAAACACGCTATGAACTACGTACTCTTTGGAATGCAAGGATCGGGTAAAGGTACCCAAAGTAAATTCCTCGCAGAGAAATTTGGATTAGCTCTTTTTGAAACAGGAGCAGCACTTAGAGGTTTAGCCTCAAGTGGAAGTGAACTTGGAAATAAAGTTAAAGATATCATTGAGTCAGGAAATCTTGTTTCTACAGAAGTAGTAATGGAAATCATCGCTGACTTCCTACACCACCTACCTGAAGGACAAGGGGTTCTCTTTGATGGAATCCCACGAAGTGTTGAGCAACAAAAGAACTTTGACGCCCTAATGGAAAAAGAAGGAATGGACTTCACTGGAGTACTTATTGAACTCACAGAAGAAGAAGCTCTTCGACGACTCACAACTCGACGAATCTGTAAGGACTGTAAATCAGTCTTCCCTGCATTCTACGAAGCTGATGAATGTAAACACTGTGGTGGACAACTCATCACACGAAAAGATGACACACCTGAGGCTATCCGTGTTCGTCTCGATACATTCCTTGAAAAAACCGTTCCTGTAATTGAAGAATACACATCACGTGGTAAGATGATCGTCGTTAACGGTGAACAATCTATTGAAGCCGTGACAGAAGAAATGATCAGCAAACTTTCATAATGGGAATTCATATTAAAAACGAGGCCGAGATTCAGGCCATGAGAGAAGGAGGAGTGATCCTTTCTAAGATTTTAAAGGAACTCTCTGAATTCCTTAAACCGGGTCACAGCACCATGGATCTTGAGCGAAAAGCAGAAGAGCTATTTGAACATTACAATGTAATTCCTGCCTTCAAAGGTTATCATGGCTTCCCTGCCATTCTTTGTACGGCGGTTAATGATGAAATTGTTCATGGGATTCCAAATGAAACTCCAATGAAAAAAGGAGACATTATTAATGTAGATTGCGGAGTGACTTATAAAAAACTACACACCGATTCATGTGTGGCGCTTGTTGTTGGTGGTGAAACAGACCCCCAATCTCAAAAGCTAGTTGATACTTGTATTGAAGCCCTTTGGAAAGGAATCGCTCAAGTTAAACCTGGAAATCGAGTGGGAGATATTGGTCATGCCATTGAAACTCATGTGAAACGAAATGGTTTCACCGTAGTTAAAGAACTCACCGGTCATGGAATTGGATACAATCTTCATGAGGATCCTTATGTTCCAAACTGGGGTAAAAAAGGTAAAGGCGCAGCACTCGTACCAGGTATGGTAATTGCTATTGAACCGATCATTGTAGCCGGTAGTTCACAAAATAAAACTCTTGATGACGATTGGACGATCGTAACAAAGGATGGAAGCCGAGCTATTCAACATGAACACACCGTTCTTGTTACAGAAACAGGTTATGAAGTACTTACTTTAAGAGAGGGGGAAAAACAACTTTAAACCGTTTACTTTAACTTCGTGATCTCTTCTTTCAAAGCAATCATCTTTTTTTCTCGATCTACCATTAATAAGTTTATACGTTCCATCTCCGATATTTGATCTTTGAGTGCTTCTTCAGCAAGTACCTTCTCCGTAATATCCCAGTTTAAACCTGACATTCGAATGGGCTCCCCTGCTTCATAGGCTCCAGAAAAGTCTTCCTTTTTTACTCCATAAATTTCATACAAAACCTCATCCCAAACCAATTCTAGCGGAGCTAAGTGCTAATTTATAGCGATCCAAAAGTTCATTGTCAGCCATAACATGAATTAAATAACAAAGACAGTGTATCATGTTTGTAATAGTCAAAGACTCTCCTAATTATAGTGATAACCAATCTAGAATCATGAAAAAGCTACTTCCATTCCTAGTCCTATTAATCTTAGTCAGCTGTGAAACTCCATCCTTAGAACTCACTGTTGAAAGCCCAGAAATTCCCGTCTACCAAGCCCCTGAAGAAAGTGACGTAATCGAAACAGAGGGTGTCATTATTGAAAACCCTATTATTGAGGATATTGAATTGATATTTGAAACTAAAGAAAATCCGTTTGCAGAGATTGTCATGCTTGATGATCGATGTAGTTTTGAAAGCTACCTCGAGGAAAATTCAAGCGATATTATTATTGCTGAAGTTACAAAAGTAGACTCAATGTTAAGCCGACTTCAGGTTCTTGAATGGCAAAAGGGTCAGCCTCAAGAATCCACTGAGCAGATCATTTTCAAAAATGACATCTCTACCGCTCCTGACTTCTCAAAAGATGGAATTTATAAGATCTACCTCAGTAATATTGACGGGACCTACCAAGTCACCTGCCATTATGAAGGAGTTGTTGAGCTTGATCTATAGTAGGATAATCAATAACCCATCCTAGCACTATTGGCAGCAGTATCACAATAAACTCCCCACAAACCATGGAATAAGATCCCAATTGTCTTCTCGTGCTTGTAAGGTATCCAAAGCATAACCTTGAGTACAAGTATCGGGATTGTTCTCATCCAAACACACTTCAATCGGATGTGAGGTCACATAATCAACAGGTTCAGGAACCGCGTCCAGCACATTGGCGGGTGACAGAACATAACCACGGTTGAGTTCAAAATTTTGATATCGGAAGTAATAACGCATGGCTTCATCCAAACTGATATCTGTTTCAGTGGAATTGATGACCGTCGTCATAATATCAAGAAGTGCATTGGCATCACCAAAGCCAAGCGATTGAGCTTTCTCTTGAATCCCCTCAAGAATGATCTGTTGCCGAGCGGATCGAGAGTAATCAGAGGTTGAATAACGAGAACGTGCAATTCGTAAAGCTTGAGTCCCATCCAAGTGATGCTCCCCTGCTTCATAATAAAGTGTTGAGCAGATTCCATTGTCACAAGTCTTGTAAGTGGGGTCTACCAAATCCTCTTCAAGAACCACCGTAACGCCATCCATTAGATCAATCACCTCTTGGAAAATATACATATCAATAAGAATGTATTTATGAATCTTATAACCAATCACAGATTCTATGGTTTTAACCTGTTGAAAGAGGCCAAACTCACCATAATAACTATTAATTTTTCGTCCATCTATCCAGAGGTCTCGAGGAATACTTAATAAGGTGACCTTCCTAGTATTGGAATTCACATTTGCAAAAATAATCGTATCTACATTTGAACCATGTTTCCCCATCAGGAGAATATTGAAACTCGACGGATCATTCACAAGCTCATCCGAACTTGGAATTACACTAGGTAAGTCGAAAGTTTTTTTTTTGTATCACTGAGGTTCAAAATAGCCGCCGATAGGCTTTCCGCCTCCCCTGTTGGCATTTCCACTGTAAGTTCAGCCGTCGCATAATCCAAAACAAGATTTCTAAGAACCTCTCCTTCTGAATTTAAAATTGAGTAATAAAGACGTCCTTCTTCCTCAACAACTTCACTCATAGTCATACCAAGTGCTTCCATCGTACTTATGAAACCTCGGTCTTCCATCAATTGAGAAAGTTCAATCTTCCGCTCTTCCAAACGAATTTCTAAGTTAGTACGAGGATCTAAATTCTCCTCTAACCAAGAAATCAAACGATCTACCTCAGAGACATCTGGTGCAAATTCTTCTACATTATCCTCCAAAGCTTCCATTGTATGGATAGTCACCAAAACTGAACTATTCTGATTATTAAAAGTAGCAATCAAAGAGTCATCAGCATTTTTCAATTCATAATACATTCGTTGATCATCTGCAATCTGAACAGAACTTAAACTCAGGTTCTTAGTAGTTAAGTAGCTTTGAAAAGCTTCTCCAGGGAAAAAGATTTCTTCATAAAAAGATTTAACAAGTGCCGTTTTCTCTATGAGAATATCAATCGTTGCAATCTCATTTGGGAAAAGCTCTAATTCAAAAAATAGATTGTCTGTGTTTTGATATTCTTCCCAAGAAATTTTGTAGTGAAACATTTGATAGTCAATATCTCCCTCATACGAAAGACTTATATTAAGGATATCAATTTCGTTTTCATCTCTAGTAAAAGTCCACTCATATCCATCTAAAGTTTCCTCCTCACTTAATGTTACTCCTTCTAGATCTCTAGGTATAGCTTCTAGAATCTCAGCTTTTTTGTTCTGATAAATTGATTCTCTCTCTTCTGCTTCACCAAGTACCGTGATCAGATCAAAAATTTCTTTTGTGATGTCATCATCATTCTCAAAAACCAAATCTTCATTTAAGCCCGAAAAGTCATAATCTGTTGAAGGTAAAAGTAGAAATTCACGAATCTGATTAAGATCAGTAGCAAATTGAGTCAGATAGTTTTGAGAAAGGCTAATCTGTTCGACAACCTTCGTTTGACTATCCTGTAATGAATCAATGAAGTTCAATTTACTTCTTAATTCATAGAATTGAATCATTTGAAAAAGGAGCAAAAAACCAAGTGCCCCACCTAAAACGTAGCCTAAACGTACACTAAAAACGCTAGCGGCTGGGCTTTTCTTTGATTTCTTGTTTTTTTGTGGCATGAGTGACTGTTTTTCGGCCAGAATATACCTGAAATTGAGCGTCTGGACAAAGTAGAAAAAATCCCTTGCACAAGACCAGTCCGACGTGTAGAATCCCCCTGCTTTAACCAAGCGCTGCCCTATGGCAAAACAAGTTATCCAAGTTCTGGGAATCGTTGAAGAATGTCTCCCAAACACAACATTCCGTGTAAGACTGGATGACCCGAATTACCCTACTGACCACGAAGTGCTTTGTCACCTCTCAGGAAAGATGCGAATCAATTATATTCGAATCCTCCCAGGAGATGCGGTCACAGTAGAGCTAACTCCTTATGATCTATATAAGGGACGCATTGTCTTCCGTCACAAGAAGGGCCATCGTCCTGAACCAATAGTCCAAGAGGAGCCCCCTGCTGCTAAAGAGGAGAATTCCGAAACTGAATCTAATAACTCACAAGAATAATGAAAGTACGTGCTTCTGTCCGCCGGATGTGTGACAAATGTCGAGTGATTCGACGTCGAGGTATTGTACGTATTGTTTGCGCGAGTAACCCTCGACACAAACAACGACAAGGTTAATTAACTTACTTTATACATATGGCTCGTCTCTGCGGAGTAAACTTACCACAAGATAAACGTGTAGAAATCGGACTCACCTATATATTTGGTGTTGGACGTAGCACGTCTAAGCAAATGCTTAACGAACTAGGGATCTCTCTCGACGTTCGAGTTAAGGATCTCACTGAGGCTGATCTAGCCAAGTTACGTGACGCGCTTACTAAGCACGTTACTGAAGGAGATCTTCGACGAAAGGTACAAATGAACATCAAGCGTCTTCAAGACATTGGTTCTTATCGTGGGTACAGACATCGACGACGACTTCCTCTTCGAGGGCAACGAACTAAAACCAACGCTCGAACTAAGCGTGGTAAGAAGGTTGCCGTTGCTGGTAAGAAGAAGATCACTAAGTAATATACTAATTTCAATTTAATTCATGGCTGACAACGCTAAAAAAACTGATGACAAAAAAGCTGCGATACTTGCTCCTGAGCCAGTAAAAGCTGTACGTCGAAGTAAAAAGAAGACCGTTACATCTGGACGTGTATACATTGATGCTGGGTTTAACAACACTATCATCACTATCACGGACAACAACGGTAAGACCATTGCATGGTCTAGCGCTGGAGCTTGTGGATTTAAGGGGTCAAAGAAATCGACTCCTTATGCCGCTCAAATGGCAGCTGAAAACGCTGCTGAAAAAGCTCGAGCCTTTGGGTTCGAAAAAGCTGATGTCTTAGTAAAAGGAGTTGGAGTAGGACGAGAGCAAGCTCTCCGAGGACTTATCTCTCAAGGAATCAATGTTGGACGAATTGCTGATGTTACACCCCTTCCTCACAATGGGTGTCGACAGCCTCGAGTCCGACGAGTTTAATTAATATTTTAATCTGATCTATGTCTAGATACACTGGAGCAAAAGCACGACTAGTACGACGATTTGGAGTGAACATCTTCGGAAACGAGAAGATGGACAAGATCTTGAATCGACGACCTCATGGTCCTGGAATCCACGGACAAGGACGTCGTGGAAAGATGTCTGAATACAAGAAGCAGCTCCTCGAAAAACAAAAGCTTCGATTCATGTTCGGTCTTACAGAACGACAACTTCGAAATTACTATAAGAAAGCTGCAGCCAAGAAAGAACCTACTGGTTCAGCATTGCTAAAACTTCTAGAACGACGACTTGATAACGCAGTATACCGAGCTGGTCTAGCATCAACTCGTGCCCAAGCTCGCCAAATGGTGGGACATGGACTTTTCCTTATGAATGGACGTCGAGTTAGCATTCCTTCAATTCAAATTCGTGAAGGTGATGTACTCGAAGTTCGAACAAAATCACAATCTAGCCCTTTATTCACAGCGGTGAAGGAGGAAAAAGACTTTGACCATGCTCGTTGGATCAAAGTTGATCAAAAAGCTCTTAAGTTTGAAGTGGCTTCTCTTCCTGGAGAAGATGACTTCGACAAGCTTATCCAAACGAGCCTCATTATTGAGTACTACTCTAAGTAATCCCATAACGCACCCTTCCCTATGCATATCATTCAGGAGGAAATTGGTCTACCTAAGATCTCTGAACAATCAATGGGCGACTTTCACGCCATGTTCACCATCAGTCCTCTGCCTCAAGGTTATGGAACAACGTTAGGAAACGCGCTTCGACGTGTACTCCTATCTTCTCTACCTGGAGCAGCCGTAACTGGTGTAAAGATCAAAGGAATCACTCATGAATACGACACCATTAAAGGTGTTACTGATAGTGTGCTAGCCATCATCTTGAACCTAAAGCAGCTTGCTGTAACAATGGATCAAAATGAACCTGTTACTCTTAAGCTTTCTGCTAAGAAAACTGGAGAGGTAACTGCCAGTATGATCGAAGCTCCAACTGGAGTAACCATTCACAATGGAGATCTCTACCTTACAAAGATTGAAAAAGGTGGATCACTTGAAATGGAAATCATCATTGAAAAAAGTGTTGGATACCGTGCAGCAGTCATTGGTAAGAAGGTGGAAGCCGGACTTATCCAAGTAGACGCCGTATTCTCACCTTTAACTCGAATCCATTACGATGTTGAAGACACTCGTGTAGGACAACGAACCGATCTTGATAAGCTCAATCTTGACATCAAGACCAACGGATCCCTCACTCCAGAAGATGCAATGAAGTTCGCTGCAAGCGTACTTGAATCATACTTTGGAATCTTCAACCGAGAAGACGAACAAGTAGAACCTGAATTCCTAAGTGACTTTGAAAAGATCGCTGCTAAAGCGAAAGCCGAAGAAGACAGCAGTAAACCTGCTCAAGAATCATACACACCAATTGAAATTCTTGGACTTTCTCCTCGAACACTCAACTCTTTGATCAATGGAGACATTGGATCAATTGAACAACTAGTTAAGTGTACAGAGTCTAAACTTGCGAATCTTCGTGGGTTTGGAAAGAAAGCCCTTACAGAAGTTGCTGACGCACTCGAAAAACGAGGTTTAGCGCTTTCTGAAGAAGATTAATTGACTTATCCAAGACCTTTATTTATAGTCTGAGCCCTTTATCCTCACCATGAGACATCAAAAGAAGCGAAAATCATTAAACATGCAACGTGACCACTTGAAGCTTATGCTTCGAAACCTGGCTACGTCTGTAATCCTTCATGAAAGCGTGAAGACCACCAAAGCAAAAGCTAAGATGGTTCAACCAATCGTTGAAGGACTCATCACTAAAGCTAAAACGAAGGAAACTCGTGCTGCTATCCAACAAATTGGAAAAGTAGTACTCGATGAAAACGCTAGCCGTAAACTCCTCGACGTACTAAAAGACCGATACAAAGAACGTCCAGGTGGATACACACGTATTGTAAAGCTTGGTAATCGTGCGGGTGATGCCGCTGAAATGGTACAAATTCAACTCGTATAAGAAAAAAATGACAACAACACATCCAAAACTCGCAGATCTTAGAGCCACTCGTAAGTGGTACGTGATCGATGCTTCCGGACTTGTTCTCGGTAAGGTTTCAACTCTTGCTGCTAACATCCTCCGAGGAAAAACAAAGCCTAACTGGCACCCTTCAGTTGATTGTGGTGATAATCTCATCATCATCAATGCAGATAAGGTTGTTTTGACTGGTAAAAAGGAAGATCAAAAACTTTACTACTCTCATAGTGGATACCCAGGAGCACTTAAGTCTGTTACTGCTAAGAAGCTACGTGAAACTTATCCAGAACGAATTCTTCAAAAGAGTATCGCTGGAATGATTCCTCGAAACCGACTTAAACGTCACATCGTTAGTAAGCTCTATGTTTACGCAGGAGCAGAACACCCACATGCAGGTCAAAACCCTGAACCTCTTTCACTCTAAATTAAATTCAAGCAATGGCTGACAAAGCAACGACATTCACTGGAACTTACTTCTACGCGAACGGAAAGCGAAAAACTTCTGTAGCTCGAGTACGACTCTACAAAGGTAACGGACGAATCATTGTTAACGGAGTAGATGCCAAAGAGTACTTCCCAACTGAAGAAATGGTAAATGTAATGATTTCACCTCTTTCTATCACTGGTAAGGAAAAAGCATTCGACATCTCAATTAAAGTTGAAGGTGGAGGAATGCAAGGGCAAGCACAAGCGTGCCGACACGGAATCTCAAAAGCCCTCGTGGTTTCAGATGCAGACTTCCGAGCTCTACTTAAGCCAGAAGGATACCTCACACGAGATAGCCGGAAGAAAGAACGAAAGAAACCAGGTCTACACAGTGCTCGTCGATCAGAACAATTCTCGAAGCGTTAAGCCTCAAAATACAAATCAGAAAGAGACCGCAATGCGGTCTCTTTTTTTATCTCCTCAATCCCTTTATAGTAAGCTCGTTATGCGAATCGACATTCTTACATTATTTCCGAACTTGGTCCTCCCCTACTTTGAGGACTCCATAATGAAACGTGCCATTGATGATGGCTCACTTGAGCTTCACGTGCACAATATTCGTGATTACAGCACGGATAAACATAAGAATGTGGATGACACCCCCTATGGTGGTGGCGCGGGCATGTTAATGACCTGTCAGCCGCTCTTTGACGCCATTGAGGCGGTAAAGAAGGAAAATACTGGGCCTGTGATCTACTTCACCCCACAAGGCGAACGATTGGAGCAAGAACGTGCTGAAACACTGGCTGAGACTGACGGATTCATTCTTTTATGTGGACGATACGAAGGAATCGATTACCGTGTTCGGGAATCCCTTGTGGATATTGAACTTTCTATTGGGGACTACGTTCTCACTGGTGGCGAACTCGCTGCACTTGTGACCGTGGACTCTGTGGTTCGACTCTTGCCAGGAGTCCTTGGCGATGACGCCAGCGCACACATGGATTCTTTTAGTCCAGGACTGGATCGAAAGAAGGAACACCCCCATTACACCAAACCTGCAGAATACCAAGGAATGAAGGTTCCCGATGTTTTGATGAGTGGAAATCACGGAGCCATTGAGCAATGGCGTCGTGATCATCTACAATAGAGTGGATGATAGATCTTCACGCCCTCAACAATAAGGAAATCTTATCTGTACTCGAAACCAACGAGCAGGGGCTTTCTTCAAAAAACGCAAAAAAACGTCTAGAACAATATGGAGCCAATGAGATTCGAGAAATCGATAAGGTGCGTTGGTACCATATCCTTTTAGGTCAGTTTAAAAACATCATGGTCATCATTTTGATTGTCGCCATGGTGGTGAGTTATATGGTTGGAGAAACCTTAGACGCCGGTGCCATTGCTGTGATTATTGTGATCAATGCCATTGTAGGATTCATTCAAGAATACAAAGCAGAAAAAGCAGTAGAAGCCTTAAAAAAGATGGCGGCGCCTCATGCCATTGTAATGAGAGATGGGAAAGTTCATAAGATCGCGGCACGAGAACTCGTACCTGGTGACATCATCATCCTAGAAGAAGGGTCTCATATTCCTGCCGATGCGAGGCTCATTGAAATGGCTCAACTTCAAACCATTGAAGCCAGTCTTACCGGTGAAAGCAATCCTATCAAAAAGGAAATTAAACTGATTAAGAAATGGAATAGCATTGGAGATCTTCAGAATATGGTCTTCATGGGAACGGTGATCAGCCAAGGTCATGGGCTCGCGGTTGTGACTCACACTGGAATGACGAGTGAGTTTGGAAAGATCGCGCATATGGTTCAACGAGAAAAAAGCGGTCTGACTCCACTCCAGAAACAACTCGATAAACTCAGCAAAGTGCTGGCGGTGATTGTCTTAGCGGTGATTATTCTATTATTAGTGATTTCAGTCATCATGGAACGAGACCTTATGGAAATGTTCCTCTTAAGTATTAGTTTGGCGGTGAGTGTAATCCCAGAAGGATTGCCCGCCATTATTACTTTAACCCTGGCCGTTGGAGTTCAACAGATCGCAAAAAATAAAGCTATCATTCGAAAGCTCCCTGCCGCTGAAACACTTGGGAGTACGAGTGTCATTTGTACTGATAAAACAGGAACCCTGACTCAGAATCAGATGACCGTACAACGACTCTGGGTTGATGAAGAAGAACGAAAAGTAACAGGAGTGGGTTACTCACCCAAAGGAACAATTAAAGGCGAAGTCACCCCTGCCCTGCATCAAGTCTTGAAGATCGCCGCGCTCTGTAATAACGCACGACTGATTCAGAACAAAAAACGATGGAATATTTTAGGAGATCCAACGGAAGGATGTTTACTCACCTTGGCTGAGAAAGGTGGTATTAAGCTCAGCAGCCTACTCAAAAAAGAACCGAGGACGGACGAGCTAGTTTTTGATTCAGATCGGAAAAGAATGTCGACCGTGAATGACAACACTCTCCTTATGAAAGGAGCTCCCGATACCGTTTTGGAAGTCTGTACTCATATTTATTCAAATGGAAAAATTCATAAACTCACCGAGAAAATGAAGGTGAATATTATGAAGGTGAATGATGAGTGGGCGAGCAATGCGAATCGTGTGCTTGGATTTGCCTACAAACCTGTTAAGAAAGGCGGCAGTCCCAGTGAAAGTAAAATGATTTTTGTGGGTCTCGTGGGGATGATGGATCCTCCTCGAACTGAGGTGAAAATGGCCATTCAGAAATGTAGAAGTGCTCATATTGAAGTGATTATGATCACCGGAGATCATGCGCTCACGGCTCGTGCTATTGGTGAGAAGATTGGCCTTTATCAAGCCGGAGACAAAATCATTACCGGTGCTCAGCTTGAAAAAATGTCAGATGCTGAACTCAGAAAATCAGTGGAATCCATCCGAATTTATGCACGTGTGAATCCTCGTCATAAAGTAAAAGTATTGAAGGCTCTCCAATCCAAAGGACACATTGTGGCTATGACCGGAGATGGGGTGAATGATGCCCCTGCCCTGAAGAGCGCCGACATTGGGATCGCCATGGGAATCACGGGAACGGATGTGGCTCAGGAGGCCAGTAAAATGATTCTTGCGGACGATAACTTTGCCACCATTGTGGAAACCGTAGAGCGAGGTCGTGTGATTTACAGGAACATCAAAAAATTCATCCGGTTCCTACTGAGTGCCAATTTTGATGAAGTGCTACTGATCAGCATCATCTTCCTGCTTGGCTTCCCCATCCCTTTCATACCCCTACAAATTTTATGGGTAAATCTGCTCACTGACGCCCTCCCAGCCATTGCGCTTGGAATAGATGTGGCTGACGACGACATCATGAGTTTGAAGCCCAGAGACCCAAAGAAAACCATTTGGAGCGAGCTTCTCACCTTCAGTGTGTTCTCTGGAGTGCTTGCCACCTCCGCTTCACTTTTCCTCTACTTTAAGGGGCTGCACGATTATGGAATTGAACACACCCGAACCATGATGTTCACCATGATTGTGATGTTCGAACTCTTCCTTGTTTTCTCTGTTCGATTCGGACACCAACATTACTTCACCCACTTCTTCAAAAATAAGCTCCTGCTCTTTAGTGTGGTCTTGAGCTTTATACTTCAGCTCTTTGCGATTTACCACCCTGCCATGCAGAAAGTCCTTGAGACCGAAGCTCTCACTCTCACAGATTGGACTTGGATCGTAGGGCTCTGTATCGCTGCAATTTCAGTACTGGAAGTCTGGAAGAAATTCCGAAAGAAACCAACCCACGTTTAATGTATTTACAGGTCAAAGTCATACCTAAATCCCGGGCTACTGAGTTTGTGGAACGTATGGATGATGACACTTATAAATTTCGATTAAAAGCGGCACCAGAAAAGAACCAAGCGAATGAAGAACTCGTGAAGTTTTTATCAAAATCTCTACTTGTGCCTCGTAATGAAATTAAGATCATCAGTGGACATACGGACCGGAAAAAGCTATTAAGAATACCTGATAACACTCACCTACCGTGGTAAAAGCAAAGAAATCATTGGGTCAAAACTTCCTTCACGATGAAGGAATATTGAACCAAATCATTGAAGCAGCGGATCTCAGCAAGGACGATCATGTTCTAGAGATTGGACCTGGTAAAGGTGCCCTCACTGAACGATTGATTGAACAAGCGGGAAAAGTCACGGCCGTGGAATTAGATGACCGACTGATTCCTTTTCTTAAGATTGATTATGGGAAGCACGAGAACTTTGAATTGGTGCATGCCGATGCCTTGCAGTACACCCCACCAACCACGCCCTACAAGATTGTGGCGAACATTCCCTATTACATCACCTCCCCGTTGCTCAATCATTATTTGATGGAGCAATTTAAAGGAGGAAACCCGCCACGGACCATCGTATTTATGGTTCAGAAAGAAGTGGCTGAAAAGATTGTCGCCAAGAAAGGAAAACACAGCGTCCTTTCCTTACAGGTTCATTTATTTGGTGAACCTGAGCTCGTTTGTATCGCTCCAAAAACGGCCTTCAGCCCAGCGCCAAAAGTCGATTCAGCCGTGATTAAAATCACCGTCGCTGACAAACCAAAGCTTGATGTAGATTTGAAGAAACTCTTCTGGCTCTTTAAAGTCAGCTTTGCTCAGAAGCGGAAGAAGCTCAGTAAGAACTTAGCGGCCGTACTTCGAGTAAAACCTGCCACAGTTGCCAAGCAACTTATGGAACTTGGTATTGATGAAAACGCTCGAGCAGAAAGCCTGAGCATGAATGACTGGATGAAGGTTTACGAAACTTTTCGTACCTGATTGATTGAGTCTCTCATCATCTCTGCCGCTTCTCGGGCTACATCTCCATAATGAGATCCATCTTCTGGACCATCAATGTTTTCGTAAGCGTAAAGAATGCCTCTTGAGCTGCTTACAATGGCACCCAAGCCGTCTTCGTTGAAACAAGGTCGAACGTCTTCTGCACTTCCCCCTTGAGCTCCATAACCTGGAACAAGGAAGAATGCGTTTGGCATCACCTTTCGAATTTTTTCTGATTCAGTTGGGAATGTTGCTCCCACCACTCCTCCTACCGAGGAATAACCTTCTTCACCAATATGATCGAAGCCCCATGTTGAAACAAAGTGTCCCATCAATTGAGCAATACTCATTTCTTCTTCAACCGTCACTCGATCTTGAATATCTCCAGAAGAAGGATTCGACGTCTTCACTAGAACGAAAATTCCTTTTGCGTTATCGCCACACATATCAAGGAAAGGAAGAACTCCATCAGCGCCTAAGTAGGCATTGATGGTGAGTGCGTCCACGGGGGCAATATCTGAAAGATACGCTTTTGCGTAAGCTTCCGCTGTGCTTCCAATGTCTCCTCGTTTTGCATCGAGTAATACAAGCAATCCTTGTTCTTGAGCGTATTTACAGGTTTCTTCAAGAGCCCAGATTCCTTGGAATCCAAGCTGTTCATAAAAGGCCGATTGAGGTTTAACCATCACGGCTACATCTTTCACGGCATCAATGATTCCCTTATTAAAGGCAAGCACCGCATGAGCTGAGGCTTGAATAGGATCATCGTAATGTTCCGCCATTTCTCGCATGATGCAAGACGGAAGACGGTTCACTCGTGGGTCGAGCCCAACACAAACCACCGAATTCTTTCTTCGGATCGCTTCTACAAGCTTGTCGGCAAAATTATTTAGTGTAGTCATCTAGGGTGTTATATCATGAACCCTTAAGGTTGAACAACTGTTACTTGGCCTCCTTCAGATATAGGACTCAATGCAAAAGGCTGACCATCCACAGTCATTGGTGATTGTGTAACTGGGAATAAACCATAATAAACCTCTCCCTCTTCAAAGGTCTCGTTGACTTGATCGAGTACTGAGCGTGCATCAGGGGCAAAAGGTATTGGACCTTCAAGCAGTTCCCCCTCTAGATCCACCCAAGCAAAGCTTTTTTCAATATGCTCATACCAAGGCTTCAAATCTTGATCATCTTCAACTCCATCCTTCATATCAACTTCATAGGCTTTCTTAATAAGTCGATATGTAGCAGCAATGTCTCCCACTCCACGAGCTGCAAAGGCCATGCCTTTGTAAGCATATTGGTCTAATTCAATGTTTTCTCTATAAATAAGTTCATGAAGAGTCAAAGAAATACGATACGCCGCTTCAAAATTATTTTTCTTAAGATATTTATCAATTTCTCCTATCAATCGAAGTGTTTCAGCAACTTGCGTCGTATTAGGGTTCTGACTTAACTCATAATCCAAGTCCAAGCCCTTATACCACTCTGCATAAACCTTCTTCCAGTAAGATTTACTTGGATTCACAAGGCTTACGTTAGTTTCTGCTGCTTCATCATCCTCATCAGGTTCAAAAGCAATCACGGCTTCAGGTTTCGTACGCACTGGTCGTTCTCTATCGTTATCAATAAACTGACCTGGATGAACGACAACTCCTAATGAACCCGTATAAGCCAATTCTAATTGTTCATTCCCAATGAATTCATGCACAACTAGAACGTCTGAAACCAATGACGCATTCAAAGCGTCAAATCGTGCAAGTTCAAGTGTGGCAGCAAATCCAGCATAAGGAGCATTCAACAAAGGATTGTAATCTTTAGACCACCCTCCTTGTACAGAAAGGGTGAGTTTATTTTCAGTTTTTGGAAACGTAAACTCTCGTGCAACCGACCCTCCAATACGGCCCAAACCTTTTCGTTCCATTTCATCAACCGCTGCATAGAAGTTTGTAGTCGCTCCAAGTTTCCATGGAGATCCTCCCAGTGGAAGGTATCCAATGAATCGAAAATCTGGATTAATTCCTCTTGTATACACATCGTATTCTTCCATGTAAGGCCCCATCATGAAGCCAACTTCAATTCCATCTTTCCAGTTTGATAATGAGCTCAATGACACCAATTCAGGAGTATCTACCACGTCTTCATAAGCTTGCGGAATAGCATCGAGCATATCTCGACATTTCTCATTTGGAGCATTGATTCGAGCCGTGCTCGTATCAATGCTCCAAATCCCTTCTGACTCTTTTAAAAGATGATCTACCCCTAAACAAACCGTAGAAACACCATCTTCAGCGAGCACATCAAAATAAACAAATTTATCTCCTGGGCTTTCATGCTTGGCAACCGGAATCGCATCTGGATCATCTACAAAAAGACCTTCATAGCCTCGAACTTCACCTCGAGCTAAAACAAGATCATCATGTAAGTCATTATCACTAATTCCACTAAGTTCTACTTTCTGAGTCTCTCCTGCCTCTACAGGACTAGAGAGTGTCCCAAGAAAGGCAATGGCTCCGGCAGTTCTTCGTAAATTCATAACTCTAATTACAGGTTGCACATATTACTAACAACCCAGAGCCATGTCAAGTTTCAAGGTTTTGTCAAATCAGTCAATTCCGTATTGCGCTCGATAGGCCTGTATGTCGCTAAACTCTTTATCTCCAAGAACCACTTCCCCATCAATCTCTTGATTGTGAAGCACTTCAATCATTTCATCTAAAGTTACAATGGCATGTACCGGAGCATCCATAGCATCAGCTATTTGAGCGATAGCATTGATCCCATCATTTGTTTTTTCCATTCGATTCAAAGCGATCAAGACACCTTCAAGTTTTGGCATACCTTCGTCTCGTAAAATAGAAAGACTCTCACGAATCGCCGTTCCTGCCGTAATCACATCATCAATAAGCATCACGCGTGACTCTGAGTTGATAGGAGCTCCTACCAATCTTTTTCCTTTTGATGCCCCATGATTTTTGGCTTCCTTTCTGTTGTAAGCATAATTGATCGGTTCACCAAATTCACTGTGTAAAACCATTGAGGTTGCCACAGCTAACGGAATTCCTTTGTAAGCGGGTCCGAAAATAACATCCGGTTTCATCCCCGTTGCTAACATTGCCTCAGCATAGAAACGTGCTAAATCATGCACCAATGGGCCCGTATAAAACTGCCCCATGTTAAGGAAGTAAGGCGCGACTCGCCCACTCTTGAGCGTGAATTCACCAAATTTGAGCGCATCCGCTCGAACCAATAAATGTATGAAGTCGATTTTATATTGTTCCATTAGTTTTTAACGTTAATTTCAGTTCCATAAGGTTTTGGATTCATCTTACGATTCTCCATTGTAATTTGTCCATTGACGATAGTCATGATTGGCCACCCCTTTAATGTATATCCCGTATAAGGAGACCATCCACACTTTGATTGAATCATTTCTTCTGTGATTTTTTCGCTTTGTTCCATATCTACAAGCACAAGATCGGCATCCATTCCTTCCGCGATCCATCCCTTCCCTTCAAGAGAGAAAATATGAGCTGGTTCCGCGGCTGTGAGTCGAACCACATCCGTGAGAGCAATCATGTTTTCTGCCGCCTCATTAAGCATGAGTGGCAACATGAATTCCACCCCAGGCACTCCTGATGGAGATGAAAGACCTCGAGACTTTTCATCCTTCGTATGAGGCGCATGATCCGTTGCAATACAGTTCACGCTACCTGCACGCACTCCTTCCCACAGTCGTCTTAAATCAGTTGCATGACGAAGCGGCGGATTCATTTTTAAATAGGCATCCTCCATATCATCCATACTAAAATAAAGATGATGAGGCGCTACTTCACAACTGAGATCGTCGTGAGCATGTTCTTCTATCAAATCTAATTCTGAGGCGGTGCTCATGTGAGCAATGTGAAGTTTGTTTCCAATTTTTTCTCGAAGGGCGATAGCCTCGTGAGCCGCAATTTTGGCACACTCACAATCACGAATTTCAGCATGGCTCTTAATGTTCGTTGATCCAGCCATGGCTTTAGCTCGTTCTTGAATTCGAGCTTCATTTTCCGCATGAACAATCACAGGAATTCCTTTTTCCTTACACACTTCAAAGACCGCTTCCCATTGATGAGCTTCATCAACAAGCAAGTTTCCTGTCGAACTTCCCATGTAAATTTTTACCCCAGGAATGTTTTGCGCGGCACGGATCTCTTCAATATTCCCCGTTCCAGCGGCTCCAAAGTGAAACCCATAATTCACAAAACTTCGTCCTTCAATCAATTGACGTTTTTCTTCCAATGCTTTCACAGAAATAACTGGAGGGTTGTTATTTGGCATATCTAAAACGGTGGTCACCCCACCCATTGCGGCGGCAGTGCTTCCCGTTTCCCAAGTTTCTTTGTGATCATGCCCCGGTTCACGAAAATGAACATGGGCATCAATCGCACCTGGCAAAAGATGTTTTCCAGTCCCATCGATTTCTCGATCAGCTGTTTCAAACGGACCGGTAATTTTTCCGTCTTCAATAAATACATCCCGTATGAACATGCCATCGGCATTCACAACGGTTACGTTCTTAATAATTATTCTCATAAGTTTAATAGGTGAACAATGAGAGCCATTCGCATGGCTACCCCATTTTGGGCTTGTTGAAAGTAAATCGCACGAGGGTCTTCGTCCACTTCTGGTTTGATCTCATCCACTCGTGGGAGTGGGTGCATCAGAATCGCGTCTTTTTTCATCATCTCCATTTGCTCTTTTCCAATCACATACACTCCCTTGTGTTTAAGGTACTCTTCTTCACTTGGGAATCGTTCTCCTTGCACTCGTGTTTGTACCACCACGTCTGCTTCTTTCAATCCAGCTTCCATATCTGAATGCTGTTCCACTGTGTGTCCGGCCGCTTCAAGCATTTCTACGTATTCGGCAGGCATGGCGAGTTCAGATGGAGTCACAAAGATGAATCGAATCGGTCCAAACTTTGAAAGCAAATTGATGTCCGCTTTCACCACTCGGCTGTATTTCATGTCTCCGAGCCCCATGAAAGTGAATCCTTCCAGTCGTCCGAGAGATTCTTTGATGGTCAAAAGATCCAATAGACCTTGAGTCGGATGATCCGCTGGACCGTCTCCCCCATTCATCACGGGAACCTCACTTCCTTCAGCAAGCTTTGGTACGCTTCCTGCCTCTGGATGTCGCATCGCGATAATGTTCGCGTATTGAGACACTGTTTTACCCGTATCAAAAAAGGTTTCTCCTTTTTTCGCTGATGAAGTTGCCCCCATCATGAAATTTGAAATGACCTGACCTCCAAGTCGAAGCATCGCCGTTTCAAAAGAAAAGCGAGTCCGCGTAGAAGGTTCATAAAAAAGTGCGGCTAAAATCATTCCTTTAGCCAGGTCCAACGATCGTCGTTCCCTTACTACAGGCAAAAACTCCTGAGCCCGATCGATTAGTGATTCGATCTCCTGGCGGCTCAAGTCTTTGGAAGATAAGAGGTGTTTCATTGGCTCTAGCATAAGCCAAAATCAAAAAATCGCAACAAATTTGTAATAAAATTCAAGACTACGCATTATAGATCCTGAATAACCCCAAAACATGAAAACTTTTATCCTTAGCCTAATGGCCTTCAGCCTCCTTGCTTTCACTGCCTGTGATACTGCTGAACCCCCTATAGTAGAAGAGACTCCTGAGATGATTGAAGAAATTGTAGAAGAATCAAGTGCTGACTACAGCTTTGATCTTCCTGAAGACTACACTCTTCATAGCACTGACTACGACAATTATGTCCCTGGTGATGGAGATACCGTAACTGATTGGTACGGTACTCAGTCCGGTATTTGGACCACTGGATTCTACCTTCGAATTTCAAATAGCAGTGCATACGAGTTCGTAAAAAATGATTTCTTAAGTGACCCGTTCTACGAAGATCTTGGAATCGATGCCTCTACTTTGATTGAAGAAGGAACAGAAACCATCAATGGAATTGAAATGAATACATTCATCCACCCCACAGCGATTGGTTACGACGTGAAGTATTACTTCTTTGAAATGGACGGACGACACTACGAATTCCAAGTTTCAGACTGGAATGAAACCGCTAAGGCTACGATTGAAAGCTTCCAGTTTCTATAAGTATTGAAATCCTCACTACAATTCGCTAAAGTGCGTCAGAAATGACTAAACAAACCCTCACATTGACGTTGAAGGACGGAACCCAGCTCACTGGGAAGGCCTTCGGCGCTTTTGAGGAAACGGAAGGTGAAGTGGTTTTCACCACCGGAATGGTGGGTTACCCTGAAAGTCTCACGGATCCTTCATTTAAAGATCAGATTTTGGTACTCACTTACCCACTTGTTGGGAACTACGGAGTTCCTATTGAAGAGCTCGATGAACATAAAATGAGTAAGTTCTTTGAAAGTCTCCGAATCCACGTGAAAGGACTTATTGTTGAAGACTACAGTGAAATTTACTCTCACTGGAACGCAAACAAGAGTCTTTCTGATTGGCTTAAAGAGTACGGTGTTCCTGGAATCACTGGAATCGACACTCGTGCCCTCACCCAAAAGCTTCGTGACGAAGGATCACAGCTTGGGAAAATTCATTACAGTGAGAATAAACCTGACAATGAATTCTACGATCCTAATGAAGTGAACCTTGTTGCTAAGGTTAGCGTAAATGAAGCTCACTCTTATGGTGATGGAGACAAGCACGTTGCGATTATCGACACAGGAATTAAAACGAACATCCTTCGAAGTTTCCTCAATCGAGGATGTAAGATCACCGTTTTCCCTTGGAACGAATCACCCTTTGCCTACGAAAAAGAAAACGATATGGAGTTCGACGGATACTTCTTTGCCAATGGGCCTGGAGATCCAGAACAACTCGATGAAACGGTTGAAATCATGAAAGAAGCTCTCTCTCAAAACAAACCTGTATTTGGAATCTGTCTTGGAAACCAAATCATGGGACGAGCGGTAGGAGCTAAAACTTATAAACTTAAGTATGGTCACCGAGGTCAAAACCAACCGTGTATCGATCTTCTCACCGGGAAGTGTTACATCACCTCACAAAACCATGGTTTTGCAGTAGACCCGAAAGGACTCCCTAAAGATTGGGAAGTCTGGTTTGAAAACGCAAATGACGGAAGCGTAGAAGGACTCCGTCATAAGACGAAGCCCTTCTCTAGTGTTCAGTTCCATCCGGAAGCCTGTCCAGGTCCAACGGATGCGAATCATCTATTCGATGATTTCATTGCTACTCTTTAAATGCAGGTTGTAGATCCCCTAGCTCTCGAGTAAGGAGAGCCATTTTCAGGAATTGTGAGTAAGTCACAAGGTCACCAGGACCAAAGTTTCCATCTTGGTATCCAGACACAATGTCATTGTCATAAGCATACATTAGCGTATCGGCGTACCACGCTCCTCGGAGTACATCTCCAAATGGAGGCGTTCCATAGTCATGATCTTCAGCTTCATCAGACAATCCATAGAATGTTTGAATCAACTTAAGCGCTTCAACACGATTGATGGTGTTTTCTGGACGGAAGGTTCCATCGTCGTAACCTGTAATCAATCCTTGTTCATAACTGAACTCAATCAGAGCTCCAAGGTCACTTGAAGGTGAAACATCAGAGAAGTTATCATTCAATTCCTTTCGGTCCTCATCTGAGATTTCAATATCAGCGAGAGCAACAAGCAATTGAAGAGCCTCTTCACGATTCATTTCATGATCAGGTTTTTGAAGCAGTCTTAGAAGCAGAACAACAAAGTCGTTGTCATTGGACGCTAGTTCTTGAACTGTATCATCCGCAAGGAGTTCTTCAAGATATTCAGCAGACCAATGTTTTGGAAGTTCAGTTCGGAAGCTTCCACCCACCGTCACAACAACGGTTTCAACTTCTTCTTCATCCGCAATTTCTGTATCTCCTACAGAAATACTTGGCGTTGTTTCTTCTTCAACTTCCTCTTCTTCATCGTCATCATCACCTTGAAGGTGTGATGGAATTGGAAGTGATCCATCATCGACTTCTTCTTCATCTTCATCATCTCGTTGTTGTTCACCTGTAAGAGGAACTCCTCCTCCACCTCCACCTCCGCCTCCTCCACCTGGAGAAACAACAGGAGCTGGTGTAGAGGTTTCAACAGAAACCGTACTTAGAGAAGAAATATTCCCATAGGCATCCACCGCTGAAATTCGGAAGTAATACGTTGTTCCCGTTTCAAGACCTGTAACGGTTGTGGTCGCGGTTGTCATTGTTGAGAGCGTCGCATCATCTGTCTTGTTCCATTGAGAATCAAGCGAGTCTTCAGCGAGCCCGTAATCTACATAGTAAGCGGCATCACCTGACCAGTTACCTTCATCATCAACGGCAGTCCAGTTCAAAGTGACACTTGCTGAAGCGGCATTAAGTACTGGTACTTCATTATTGGTTTTCTTAGCATCACGCGCTTGCGCTCCCTTTGTTCGAGACGTGTCTCGAGAGGCACTCACGAAGGTTCCGGTTGGATTTGCAAGACCACGAGGAGCCAAGTTATCTACGACTACATTTTGTAGAACCGCTTGATCACCATTTTCAGTAGAATCATTCGCGTATGATCTAATCTGCAAGGTACCTTCATAATTAGGAAGATCTGTTTGTGTATTCCACGTCGTAGCCACTGTATTTCCAGAAGTACTTGTTGGAACCCCACTCGCTACATTTCCACTCACCGTTGGTGTTCCGGCATCTGCCGTCACACTAGAATCAAGTGTCATGTTCTTCCATCCACTTCCATCGTTATAACCGTAAGTTAGGCTCACAGGAACATCATCGTTATCATCTACATCAACATTAAAGTTGAGCTTACCAAGACCATCGGTTGTGAAGCTTTGAGCTGCATTTGAAAGGTCAGGCTTATCATTTGATTTCTGAGTGATCGCATCTACGGCTGTTTCATTTCCGTAAATATCTTTAGCCCAACACTTGAAAGTGTAGGTGGTGTCTTCAGAGATGTTCTCATTAACACTTGTATTGTTACCCGTTCTATCCATCATATTCACATCGTAACTTTCATCCCATCGGATCGCTCCATTAGGTGCAGATGAATCACGATTACCTACCTTAGTCGCATCCGTTCCATACCAACATTCATATCGGTTGAAGTTGTCATCCGATGCTGTGTTCCATTGAAGATCGATACTGGTTGAAGTATTTGCAGGTGCTTGCACTCCACCGAATCCTGAAGGTGCTTGATTATCAAGATTGAATGAAAGTCCCCCTCCTCCGTCATCAGAGTTGTAGATACCGACATCATCTCGTTTCACATCTTTAAGTCCTCCATTGTCTTCTACAACAAGCGTCACTTTGTAAGTTCCACTTGAAGCAAATGTAAAGCTTTGACTTGAATTCTGAGTTGTCACGATGGCTCCATTCCCAAATGACCAATAGTAATTGGAAATGCTTCCATCTGAATCTGAACTCCCTGAAGCATCAAAGCTACAAGTCAGACCAGTACATGACTTGCTATAATCAGCTGTCGGTGCAACATTCCCTTCTACGGCTGCACCACTCGTTTTAACTTCTACAGATCTGAAGCTCACATCTGAAGCCCCATCATTATCAATAACCTCGAGACGAATTCTGTAGGTTCCTGCCGCACCATATGTCTTACTTGGTGTTGCTCCTGTCGCCGTTGTACCATCACCATAAGTCCAAACATAAGAGGAAATGGTTCCATCTGAATCTGAACTATCCGTTCCATCAAAACTACATATTAAATTCGTACATGATTTAGAGAAACTCGCTGATGGTGCTTTATTAATATTTGTATCGTTTGTTGGCTTTTGAGAAGTGCTACTTACTGATACATCCATTGAAGCTTGATCCGTTGAACCGTCATTATCCGTGATTCGAAGTTTCACTTTATACACTCCATCTGCAGAGTAAGTCTTATTAGGACTTGCTGATGTAGACGTTGTTCCATCTCCAAAAGTCCAAAGGTAGGAAGCAATCGTTCCATCGCTATCAGTTGAGTTACTTGAACTGAATGAACACGTTCGTGCACTACAGTTTTCAGAGAAACGTGCATTTGGAGGTTCATTTGAAATTGATACATCATCTCCTCCCGTTGCAGAAACCGCAATCGTTTTAGAGATTGTATCGGTATCGCCATCATTATCTGTCACAAGCAAGGTCACCATGTAAGTCCCTGCACTTGTGAAAGTCTTTGAAGGTGATCCCGAAGTTGACGTTGTTCCGTCTCCAAAGTTCCAAGCTCGGCTAGTAATGTTTCCATCTGGGTCATTACTTCCTGAGCCACTAAAGTCACAATCAAGACCGTCACAAGTTACTGTAAAGAGTGCCACTGGTGGTTCGTTCACCGCACCATCTCCATTTCCTGACACCCCTTCCGAAACATTATCGTAAGGTCGGAATCGGACGAGAAGTGCCGAACTATTATTTGCAACATCAGTTCCAATATCCCAGTTGAAACAAACCGTATTACTTCCTGCAGACATATCGATGCTTCGAATTTGATGATTCAATCCATTGTTTAGACTTGGCGTTGATCCTGCCGTTGCCGTAACAGAGTTAGAAACAATCGTCATCTTCGTCCATGTGTTCCCACTATTGGTTGAGTAATCCGCTCCAAGATGGAAGGTGCCTGGATTATCTGAATCGCTCACCGTAGTACACGCTTGAGCGCGTGTATTACTTAGCGGAGTCAGCGTCACTTGATTCGCAACAGGAATCGTATTTGGCGTCAGTGAACTTGAAGAGGTACATGTTTTATTATTGTAGTCATCAAGAGCACAAATTTTGGCATAAACACTTTGTCCTGCAGAAAGTCCAACGATCGTTGTTGAGTTGGTTTGAATATTCGCAAGTGCCGCATCATCTGGATCATTATCAAACTCAGTCGCTGTATTATTTTCAGCATTTACATGAGTTTGATTCGTCCCATACCAGATTTCATAATGATTAAAGTTCATGTCATCTGAAGGCACCCAGCTGAGTGGAAGAGACGTTGAACTTGCCGCTTCTGCAGCAAAACTACCTGGTTCTGTTGGAGCTTTTTGATCCACCACCATATTAGTATCTACAGGAGTAATATTTCCTCCCCCATCATTCAAAGTAACTCGAACTTGATAGGTCCCTTCAAGATTCGTACAGTTGTTTCCATTCATATCAAACTGAACTGTATTCTTCGTTTGAGCCGTATTACTTGAAGTAGTGATCCAAGCTCCAGACACACCGATGGTGTTTCCAGATACTCCAGGATCTCCAAAGGTTGCCGTCACACTTGCATCGGTAGTGAGCAAGGTTGAGTTAGCAAAGCTCCCTCCACAGTTGTCTTGAACCGTAAAGAAAAGTGTATCGTCATCATCTGCATCATCTACCGTCACAGAAACATCAATTGTTCCTGATCCATCCGACTTCTGCATAGCCGCAACCGATTCAATCGTAGGCTGCGCTCCCGTTGTTCGAGTGATGCTATTAGGACAAGTGGTGAATCCGTAACTATCTACGGCACAAATCTTAAAGTAATATTGAGTTTCTCCATCAAGCCCAGTAATTGAGGTGCTTGTGGTTGTACGAGTGGCAAGATTAGCATCATTAGGATCATCATCCCATTCTGTCGCCGTACCATTCATATTATTTACATCGGTTTGGTTGGTTCCATACCAGACTTCATAATGATCAAAGTTGGTTTCCGTTGAAGCTGTCCAAGTAAGGTTCGCTGATGAAGACGTCACCGTTCCTGCAAAAGATCCAGGCGCAGTAGGCGCAACTACATCAAGCACAGCACTAGAACTTGCTAGAGAAAGCCCAGCAAAACTAGATACGTTGTCGTACCCTGTTACTCGGATTTGCATGTCATTGTCATCTTCGTTTGTATCTGTATTGGCATCCCATTTCACAGAAACATTAACCGCACCTCCAGAGGTATCAATCCATCCACCGGATTTACCAATTTGGTAGGTTTGTGCATTATCAAGTGTTGGAGTTCCTCCTGTTGAAGCCGCCACGGTCCCACTAAGAAGTGTTGGATCAGCCCATGTTGAACCTCCATCAATAGAGTATTCAAGCTTCGCTTGCACTTGTGCTGAATCCCCAATCGAATCGATAGTGAATCCAACCGTAACATTCCCTGTTCCATCCGTTGCTTCCGTTGCTGTAAGGCTAGAAACGGTAGGCCCTCCTATAATAGAAACACCAATGGTATTTGAGGTGTATTGACGGAAGGCCATGTAGTCGACGTAAGTATCTGTCTTATTCGCAGGCGAAGATGATCTGGTGAAGAAGTACATCCCATTGGTTTGTGATTGTGGTCCTACTGTAGGTGAATTTTGATCCGCACTAGCAAGGAGTGATCGTGCTTGGTCATAGAAATAAATATCTGTATCACCTGCATTCTCAAACATGTCGGTAACTAAATTGAAGTAGGTATCAAAAGCAAATGAACCATCTCCTATCTTATTCCAGGCTGTATTTCCACCATTAACCTGACCAAATGCGTCTTGGTCAGTGTAAAGGGGAATCCCAACGACCCAGTTCCGATTCCCAAGAGTTTGATCGCCTGGAGTACCATCTTGTGGGGCAATTAGGAAACTATCAGTAGCATCAGTATCTAGAACTCGTAATCGAGTTTCAATTGTATAAGTATCTAGACTTGGAACTAGCCCTCCAACAGCAACCTCTGCACCAGCATCAGTCGAGGCATCAGTATCTTGAAATCGAATCGCATTAGAATCAGAAGTGATCGAATCAAAACCTGAAGAGCCTGTTGCTCCATTCACGAATCGACTCACATCATTTTCGTCAATAAACTCAAGGAATACTGACTCACCATTATCACTTGGGAATTGATTTTTAGCACTATTATCATAGTGAATATTAACGGTTTGATCCCCTGCATTTGGAAGAGAATCCACTCGGATCCAAATCACAGCAGTACTTCCCCCTTGATCATAACTTTCAATATAATGAGGGTAAGCGAGTGAGTTGTCTGACGATGTGAATCGGATATCTGCACCTGAACTCAAGGTTGAAGCAAAATCAAAGTTAGAACTATTAAGTATAATTCGAACTTGATGATTGGTCAGTTCACTTCCAGAGTTACTAATCGTGGCTGTTGTTGTTCGTGAAAAACCACCTAAATCTTCTGTTGTGAAAGCTAGAGGTGAACTCCACGCTGAATCTCCAACAAGATTCGTGTGTCGGACACAAGCGTAATAAGTCGTATTAAAATTCAATGCATCTTTTCCACTTAATGCCCCACCAAACGATCCAAAGTAACTATTAACTGTGAATGAGGTAAGCGCTATCGTATTATCTGTCATTTCCCATACCGGTGTTCCCGATGAACAACTATTTCCTGTCATGATTTTGGCATCTGTACTCACATGAGCAAAGTCACCACTAAAATTTGAAGATTGAATACTTGGATTCGTAAATTGCTGAGTCGCACCACTGGAAGGTGACGTTACACTTGGTGAACTTGGCGCATTCCCCACAGGTACTATCGTAGGCTCTGCATCAGCAAGGACTCGGAAAGCCATGAAATCAATATCAACATCTGATTTATGTGAATTTTGTCCAGCCGTGATTATTCTTACAATATTGATATTAGAAGGTGCTCCTTTAGCCTTAGCTCTATTAGCAATCGTAGTGAACGCCGTCCCGTCTGTATTCTTAATGTAGAAATCGTAATCACCACCACTAATATTATGCTTAATTGAAAGCTCTTTAAAGACATCAAAAGCAAAGGTAGCTCCAGAAATTGCTTTATTTGTTCCACTTTCTTGAAGTCCATAAACCGCTTGATTCGTGTAATACGGCATCCAAATTTGCCCTGCACGATTAGCGTATCCAGCATCATCACCGGTAAGGATAATCAAATTATCACTCACATTTGAAACATTATTCATCTTTAAACGTGTCTCAAGCGTCACCGATGTCAACGCTGAAACTGCTGAATTAACAGAAACTTGTGCATCTTGAGTTTGTGCCCCAGATCCATCACCAACATTCCAGTTGTCTCCATCTTTTGCAAATGTAGTAAACTGACTGTTATTTGACCCATTGTCCCAATCAGAGAAATTGTCTTCATCCCAGAAATCTAGGAATACAGACTCCCCTGCCGTCGTAGGAATTACAGTTGCTGAGTTATTTCCGTAATACATACGGAAATCCGCGGTACCATTGCTTCCATTGATTGAAGGCACTTTCACCCAAATCACACCCGTTTGAGCATTACTGTCCCAATCGGCAATATAATGAGGATAAGCTGTACCTCCTCCAGCATCTGAGAATCGAATATCAGCGGCATCACTTCGCGCATCGGCAAAGTTAAACCAAACATTCGATACTTGAATCCGAACTTGGTAATCCGTTAGGTTTCCAGCATTTGAATTCGTTGCTCGAAGCGTGTGATATCCCGCCCAGCTAGCAAGGTTTTCTGTAGTGAAACTCTGCATCGCCCATTCAGAAGACGTATTATTATTATTACTTACATGACGCACACACAATCGGTATGCGGTGTTGTATCGAAGAGATGAACCACTTGCGAAAGTCCAGTTCAAATCGTTTACATTTGATGTCGTTAAGTCAGTTGTAGATGCAAGATTTTCAGTAATAGCTGTTGCACTACACGCATCACCATTATTTACGATTTTCCAATCTGTGTATTGATGAGCATCGCCTGTTCCCGCGTAACTCCCGGTAGTTACTGTCGGGTTGAGACCCACTCCTGTTTGATTACTTGTTGGCGCCGAAATACTTGGCGAATTTGGAGGCGTAGGTGGCGCTGTTTTAACCAAAGTTCCGGTTGAACCTTGTCGTCCACCGCTTCCCCCTCCTGGTGCTGCCGTTGAAGCAGACAAACCAGTTAAGTAGTTACTTGTATTCGTTCCATAGAGAACGTAGATTCGTCCTCCTCCTCCTCCCCCAGCATCTTGTGAACCACCTGTATTTGGTGCTCCACCCGCCGCAGAAAGTGAACCATTTGTTCCTGAAAATTCTCCCGTAAGCGTGATCTTAATTGATCCACCTGACCCCCCTCCTGGACTTCGGTTAGTCAATGCATTGCTAGGCGTTCCTCCGTTTGCAGTGATTACACCACTATGGGCAACATTCCCAGCAACATCAATAATCACCTTACCTCCTCCAATTCCTGGAGCAGAATTAGATTCATTCGTATGTCCTCCCGTTGATCCATAAAGGGCCGGCGAATTAGCATCACCAATAGCTGCACCTCCTGAAGCACTCGCTCCAGCAGCACCCGCACCTCCATGTCCCCCTCCACCTGCATGTGATCCACCAGCTCCCGCACCCGCTTGTCCACGGACACAAGACCCAGTTCCATCATCTGCTTTCCCAGCCTGAGTTGAACCAGGGTAGGCATCATAACAACCTAAGATATTCGCATTGATAACTGCACTTGAAGAGGTACTAAGCCCTTTAAGATTTGTCCAGTTCACATTCGAATTAATGGCTGTATTCCCCTGTAGATTGATCGTTGCTGCATCGTTAATAACGAAGTCAGAAAGATTACCTGTAGAGATCGTTACATTATTCCAGTTTGACGTTGAGTTAGCAGGAAGTGTGAAATCTAGATCAAGGTTTGGCACAAGAAAACTAAGCGTTGCGCCATCAATAAGATTTAAACCGCCAGCTCCAGCCACAAAATCTACGTCTGTAAGACTTCCATCTGAACACGTGAGTGTTCCTCCAAAAGTAAGGGCATCTGACGATGAAAGCGTAATTGAGCTTGTCCCTGAATCACAGACCATATTCATTTGATCGAAAGTCAGTGGACCTGAGGCATTCGAGATTGCCGTTCCATCAGTGTAGTACTGATGAGCATAAACTTCTGAGTTTGCATCTTTTTCCTCAATATAAGCCGTCCCCTTCGCTCCGTCTCCGGCCGACCCGGGTCCGCTTCCTCCATTAACATTAATTTGATTTGGAGTGAGGTTATTTGTGTAGCTGTCTGTGTTGTAATAAAGAGCAACAAGACCTCCTCCACCTCCTCCACCATCAGCAGAAGCATTGTCTGCTCCGCTTCCCCCATTCGCTTGAAGTACTCCATTCGCTCCAGCCACCGTATCTACATCTATATAAATTGAACCTCCAGCTCCTCCACCCCCAGCACGATTGGTGCTATTGGTTCCTCCAGTCAGTCCATTTGATTCAATATTCCCATTAAGGGTCAAGGTTCCAGTAAGGTTCATTCGAACCACTCCTCCTCCAACTCCTCCGAGACCAGCATTACCTGAACCTCCAGCGGCACCAAACCGACTTGGCGTCTTTGTGAAACTTTGATGAGTACCTGCAGCCTGACTTGTTCCAGCACCACCATCTCCTCCATTCGCTCCTCCACCGGCTCCAGTAGTTGATTGAGAAGCACCAACTCCTCCTCCATTACCAGCAACACAAACATTGGAACCATTCGGTCCTTTACCTGTTGAGTTTCCAGCAGCATTACACCCTTGTCCAGAACCAGTAATTTTAGATCCACTATCGACAGTAACGTTAGCTGCTTGCAAATAAGGGTACCATCCGTTGACGGTATCCCCCTGGAAAGTAAGGGTAGAGTTATTCGTAACATGAATGGTCTTACCTGAACAATCCCAGTAATCACCTAATGCGGTGAATCCAGTTGTATCCCAAGTAGCATTCGCATTGATGGTGATGGTCCCATCTACGGTTGCATCACTATCTCCGGCTCCACCATCAGTTACAGGACAAGACCGAGCTGTTGCTGCTTGCGAGATCGATGTCGGTCCCACCACTGCAACGAGCATTAAGGTCATACTCGCTATAACTATAGCGGAAGTCGATTTATGGAATGCAGATGCAATCCTATCGAAGAATGTGTTTGCCATACGTCCCTCCAGGGTTAATTTTGAATATCATTGAATTATACCCTATTTTGACGTTTTTTTCAAGACCCCTAAATCGCTACTCCACTCTCGTAAACAAGCAAGGCTCCCTCTTCACAAGAATCTGGCTGCCTACAGTCTGAAATTCCACGGTAAGTTTCACAATCAGCGGTACATTCCAAATATCCAATTCCCTCGAACTCCCTCCACTCCATCCACAAAACAAGTGAGTTCTTCTGATTCAGAACCCTCTAAAACCACTAAGGTTTCCACTTTCTGGATAGGTCTTTACACCAGTGTCTAAGTCATTCTTTGAACACGCAGCAAGAGCTAAAAAAGCTAATTCGTTTCTCATGGGGCTTGGGTTTATTAGAAATAAAAATAACGGCTCGCTTGTGTCTGGTCAATCCAGAAAAATAAGCTACACTCTAACTAATGTTTATATGTCTCGACGTCGAAACCACCGGGTTAAATCCAAAAGAGGACCACTTGATTGAAGTGGCTATTGTGCGTTTTGATTATGAGCAAATTCATGAAGAGTGGAGCACGCTTGTAAAACCCCCGATTAAAATTCCCGAGTTCACTAAACGTCTCACTGGAATTGATGATGAAATGGTCGCAAATGCCCCACTATTGGAAGACATTGCCGATATCATTCGGAGCAAAATCAATGATGAACCCATCATGGGACACTTCATCTTTTTTGATACAGGCTTCCTTAGACACCACGGCGTGGACTTCCAAAACACGGAACTCGACACCTGTCAGTTGACCCAGACATTGCTTCATAATGAACCTAGCTACAGTCTTGAAATTTTAGTTGATAAGATGGGCCTCACTCAACCAAATGCGCATCGAGCCTTGGACGATGTGAAAGCTAACATCGAGTTGTTCTGGAAACTTTGTGATCATGTCCGTGCCTTAAGCGATTCTGAAAAAGAAGCCATTCGACCTGTGCTTGAAAAAAGCAGCTGGCAATGGGCCCCTTATATTCTCCCCCTACTCGATCAAAAAGGAGGAGAAACTATTCAAGACACTGAAATCACAAAAAACATTTCTGATGCGGAACATGTGACTATTGTTCCTGAAGAAACCCCCTTCCTCATGGAAAACGTGAGCGTCACTTACCAAGATCTGATTAATTACAGTCAAAAACTTGAAGGTAATGTTCTCTTAAGTGTCCCTCATTTAGACCTACTACCGACGCATGATGAAATTGGAATCCTTCAACACCCCAGCGATTATTTAGACGAAAAAAGACTCGACCTCTACCTGCAAAAAGAAGAATTGAACACCACAGAGACCATGCTTGGAATGAAGCTTTTGCTTTGGGCTCACCATACAAAGCGTGGTGAAAAATCAGAGCTCCGGATTATCAAAGCCGAAAAAGACGATTGGTTTGATGTTTGTGGACAAGAAAGTGATGAACCTCAGTCCTTCTATGCAAAAGCACTGGAAGAAGCCGCGTTCAAAAAAATCATCGCGATCAATCATCACTACTTCTTAAAAGATAGAAGTCGAAAGGACCCGCTCCTGCCTCACACTGAACATATGGTTTTAGGAGAAGTTGAAGCCATGGTCAATCAGTTACAAATGACCTGGCACATTCGTTTAAGTGAAGGTCGATTCCTCAATGACCTCAGACGACTCAAACATGAGAATCCAGATTCTGCTGAACTCTTGGATCACATTGCGGCTAAGGTTTCTATTCTTTATGGATTCATAGGAATGGAACTTCAGCGTTATGGGAAACCAAAAGACCCACGACACCCAATTATTATTGAAGGGCATCACCGAAACACACCTGAATGGAATCGTGTGGTGAAATCCGGCGCATCAATTGAAGCCGCGGTGGCTGCCTTTGGAGAAGCAGTAAAACCAAGTCCTACTCGAGATGATTTTGAAAAACACATCACTTATTTGCATAAGATCATGCACACTCAAGGGCCTCTACTCTGGTTGGCAAAAGACCGTGATCAGATGCCATTGGTGCACTCTTTCCCACAAAACACCGCTCAAATCTTTGACGAACGAGTTTGGAATACAGATTCTAATCTTCACCTTTTTGCGCATCATGCCAATCTTGGAGATGACTTTGCTTTCGTTAGAAATGAACTCAGTCTTCCGGATCAACTGGTTTGTATTGCCAGCGAAGATGGAATGCCTGAACCATTAATGCAGCCAAAAACGGCCGTACCGAATCCAAAAGATCCTGGGAATGTAGCGGCCTGTATTCATGCCATTGCTCAAGAGCTCCCTAACTTGGAAGGAAACCTTATGGTTCTCACCACTTCCATGGCGGTGGCTGAACAGTTTTACTACAAATTCAAAACCGTGGTTGAAGAACACGACCGTAAGCTCTTTGTACAAAACATGGGAGGAAGCCTTGGGAAGATCGTTAAAAAATGTGAAGCCACTGATGGCCGGAATATCTTTGTAGGAAATGAAAACCTACTCAACACTCTATTGAATGAAGGAGTCTCACTCACCATGATGGCCGTTCATAAGCTGCCTTTTGCTTACCCCGACGCGCCCATACAAAAAGCACGAAGCCTTCATTACGGAAACGTATATAAACAATTCTCACTACCTCAGGCCAAACTGAGACATCAAAGAAACATCAGTAAATTCCTTGGGAACGACTGGAACGGAAAATCCATCCTGCTTTTAGACCCACGATTCACTCAGTTGTTCTAATCAATCTGATCTACAGCGCTCTTCGCTTCTTCTCTTCGTCGTTCAAGAAATTTCTGGAATCCTTTAGTGATTCGGTCTCGTTCATCTGGAGTTGGTGGAGTATGAATCATTCGAGGCAAGTCTCCTACTATTAAGTAATGATCTTCAGTTGCTTGGCTTTCTAATCCTGACATTTTTTAGGCTAAGTTAAAATTCCGCGTGACTTTAACTGGTAATTCACTTTACGTCAAACACAAAAAGAGCCTCCCGTGGGAGACTCTTTACTTGTTCTAAACCATTTCAAGTTGCTGCTGAACAGCTAACTTTTCTCCTTCTAGGTATTTAATTTGGTATTCGCTGAGATCTTCTCCTGCTTTAAGTTTTTCTACAATGAAGTCATGGTATTCCTTCACTGTTTCCATACTCATTTCTGACTTCTTTTCAGCAGCCAAAACAAGGAGAGACGCGCTTCCCGTTTTATTATCAAAGAGGAACATTCCATTTCGAACCATGTAGGTTTCAGTATGCTCACCCATATCAACCACAACAGGGCTGAATGCTACACTTCCCGTGAGAGAAGCATGGTTGGCTAAACATTGAATGTCTCCTCCTTCAGTCGTGAGTGAAATTGACTTAACGTCAGCTTCAAGCACGTGTCCTTCCGGAGTTCGAATGATAAATGGGTAGTTGAGTTCCTTAGACATTAGGCATTGGCTTTAGCGAGTTTCTTAGCTCCGTGTCGTTCAATAACTTCATCAATTGAAGAAGCCATGTAGAAATCTGCTTCATCAATATGATCATGCTTACCTTCAAGAATTTCCTTGAATGATCGCACTGTGTCAGCAACACTCACGTAACACCCTTCGATCCCTGTAAACTGTTCAGCTACATGGAAGTTTTGTGAAAGGAACTTGTCGATTCGACGTGCTCGGTGAACCACTTGTTTATCTTCTTCAGAAAGTTCATCCATTCCGAGAATGGCAATCACATCTTGAAGTTCTTTGTATCGTTGAAGCAATTGTTGAACTTGAGTTGCAACATGGTAATGCTCTTCACCTACTACTTCTGGCTTAAGAGCAAGAGAGTTAGAATCAAGAGGATCTACTGCTGGGAAGAGTGCCAATGAAGCACGCTTACGATTCAATACTACGGTTGCATCCAGATGTCCGAATGTAGTCGCAGGAGCAGGATCAGTCATATCATCAGCAGGTACGTATACGGCTTGTACAGAAGTAATAGAACCTTTTTGAGTGGTTGTAATACGTTCTTGAAGTGCGGCCATATCCGTCGCAAGTGTAGGTTGGTACCCTACCGCAGAAGGCATACGCCCAAGGAGAGCAGATACCTCTGAACCGGCTTGGGTAAACCGGAAGATGTTATCAATAAACATAAGAATGTCTCGTCCTTCATCTCGGAATTTCTCAGCGATCGTTAGACCCGTAAGGGCAACACGCATACGTGCTCCAGGTGGCTCGTTCATTTGTCCGAACACCATCGCAAGTTTGTCGATTACCCCACTATCTTTCATTTCATGGATGAGATCGTTCCCTTCACGAGTACGTTCTCCAACTCCAGCAAATACAGAATACCCACCATGACCCATGGCAACGTTATGGATGAGTTCCTGCATGATTACGGTCTTCCCTACTCCAGCTCCACCAAAGAGAGCAACTTTACCCCCCTTAATGAAAGGACAAAGAAGATCTACTACTTTGATTCCTGTTTCGAAAACTTCAACCGAAGGGTTTTGGTCTACGAAAGCAGGTGGATCTGCATGAATAGGCATTCGTTCTACATCTTTTCCGATTTCTTTTCCTCCATCAATCGCATCACCAGTAACATTGAATACGCGACCAAGAGTCACCGCTCCAACAGGTGTTGAGATAGGATTTTCAGTATCTTGAACTTCGTCTCCTACAGCAAGACCATCCGTTGTAGACATAGAAACCGCACGTACAATATTGTTTCCAAGATGAGCTTGGACTTCAAGTACTACTCGTCCGTTTGGTCCTTCAATTTGAAGGGCCGAATATTGATTCGGCACATGTGCCGAGAAATGCACATCCACAACCACCCCGATAATCCGGGTGATCTTTCCTTTTGGATGTGCAGCTTTTTTATCTGCCATGATAAATGAGTTAGGGGTTTGTAATTAAAATTAATCTTCGTCTTCGAGGGCCATACTTGCACCCATCAATTCCGCAATTTCTTGCGTAATTTTAGCCTGACGAATTGAATTAAAGACTCGAGTGAGATCTTTAATGATTCGATCCGCAGAGTCAGTCGCGTTTTGCATAGCAATCATACGACTTGAGTACTCAGATGCCTTTAGTTCCAAAAAGGATTGAATGAACATCGCTTGGATGATCTGTTCATAAAGACGATCTAGTACGTGATCTTCCGACGGAGCAAAAATCATAAATTGGTTTTCGTCTCGAACGAATTCGGGACGTTCATCCTCTTCAAGATGTCCAAGCACACTTTCTACAGTGTCCTCAGAAAATGGGAGGAAAGTTTTCATTACTGGGTAGAACGTAAATGAGTTCTTGTAATGAGGAGAAATGAAAATCACTTCTTTAACCTCGTTACTCGTCCAGTAAGAAATAATGCGATCGATGATTTGAATAGCATCGAGGGTCGCCAGTTTTTCAGGTACTCCTGAGAAATGCTCCACCACATCAATCTTATTGCTCTTAGCGTAGTCGTGGGCTTTCTTCCCGATGGTGATGAGCATTCGCTCGTCTTCGGGAGTGTTTTTCCACTTATCGCTTCGGAACAAAGCATTGATGAGTTTGGTGTTGAGAGAACCACACAGCCCTTTATCTGAAGTGTAGAGAACAAAGAGAGTCTTCCCTTCCTTTCTTACTTCAGCAAATGAACTGTTGGATTGCGCCCCTAGATTCCGATCCAATACATTGAGGAGATCCCACACGAAAGCTCGTGACGCAATCGCTCGACTTTGGAATCGAGACATTTTGCTAGCCGCCACCAATTGCATAGCTTTGGTGATCTTTCGAGTGTTTTTCACCCCAGCGATCTTTTTCTTAATTTCTAGGAGGTTTCCAGACATTAGGCAAAGAATTTATCAAGAATATCTTTAACTGAAGCTTCGATTCCAGGAGTCAATTTCTTCTCTTGGTTAATCGCATCAATCAGTTCAGTGTGACTTGTTTGTACAAGTGCGAACAGAGATTCGATCTTAGCTCCAACTTCTTGAGAGTTAAGTGAATCAAAGTAACCCTTAGTCGCCGCAAAGAGAACGACTACTTCCTTCCATAGTGAGTAAGGGTTGTGTTGTTTCTGTTTGAGAGCTTCCACAACAGACCGCCCACGAGTGAGCTTAGCCTTAGTAGCGTCATCAAGTTCAGAAGCAAATTGTGAGAAAGCTTCGAGTTCGTAGTACTGAGCCAAGTCGAGCTTAACGGTACCAGATACTTTCTTCACGATCTTCGTTTGAGCTGATCCCCCTACACGAGATACCGAGATCCCTACGTTGATCGCAGGTCGGATCCCTCGGTTGAAGAGGTCAGACTGAAGGAAGATTTGTCCATCAGTAATAGAAATTACGTTGGTTGGAATGTACGCAGAAACGTCATTCGCTTGAGTTTCAATAATTGGAAGTGCAGTAATAGATCCTCCACCCTTCTCGTCACTGAGCTTCGCAGCTCGTTCGAGGAGTCGGCTATGAAGGTAGAACACATCCCCTGGGTAAGCTTCACGTCCTGGTGGTCGTCGAAGTAGAAGGGACATTTCTCGGTAAGCTACCGCTTGTTTTGAAAGATCATCATAAACAACAAGGACATGCTTTCCTTTATTCATAAAGTATTCAGCAATAGCTGCACCTGCGAAAGGAGCAAGGTATTGCATTACCGCTGAACCTGCTGCAGGAGCAGAAACAACAACCGTGTATTTCATTGCACCAGCATCAGAGAGCTTTTGAACCACTTGAGCGGTCTTAGACTCACGCTGTGCGATGGCAACGTATACACAAATCATGTCTTGGTCAGCTTGGTTGAGAATAGTATCAATCGCCACAGTAGTCTTACCTGTTTGACGATCTCCAATAATAAGCTCACGTTGTCCTCGTCCAATTGGCACGAGAGAATCAATAGCTACGATCCCTGTTTGAAGAGGTTCGTGCACTGACTTACGATCCATTACTCCAGGAGCATTGGATTCGTGAGGCATCATTACGTCTTTCTTGAAGTCTCCTTTTCCATCAAGTGGTGCTCCAAGAGGATCAACCACACGACCGATAATTTCATCGCTCACAGGGAGAGAAAGGAATTGTCCGGTTGAACTCACAAAGAGTCCTTCACGGATTTCAGTACTTGCTTGAAGTACTACTGCGTACGTAGCGTCTTGTTCAAGGTTCATCACAAGCGCACTTGCGTTTACCCCTTCAATAGAAACTAGTTCGTTCATTTTAAGACCAGATAGGCCTTGAATTTTGATCACACCATCTTTGTAGGATTGGATGACCCCTTGTTTGCTGTCCCCACTTGCAGAACTCTTTGCAGAGTCTTTCAGTGCTGTTTCCATGGAAGACAGAAATGTTTTAAGGGTTGCGTCTTTCGCCATAAGTATTTTGTTAGACGGAGCTTAAGGAAATAAATTGTTGTACTCGATTTACCCAAGATTGATCATTTACATCACCATCCTTGAAGATTCGAATACCTCCAATCAACTTTTTGTTGATTTGGAAAACGGGAAAACTCAATGGATTTTCCTTCACAAGATCGTGTCGGATCTCCTTTTTGAGCTCAGAATCTACTTCCCGAGGTGTTTGAACCACCACATAGGCAGCCCCAACCACTCGTTGAGTAAGAGTTACAAGCCCAGCTGAGAGTTCTTGATAAGTACGTCGTATAAGAAGTTCTCGAAGAGTTCCTGCCACATGACTGTCACTCTTGATCAGTTCTTGAACTACGGTCCATTGATCTTTCTCTTTGAATCCGTAGAAGTCACTATTTAGCTTATCGAGCTTAGCAGCGAATGCACCGGTGAAAAATTCCACCACCGCTTTAAAGAAAGCGTTGCCTTCGAGCTTGGCTAACTTCGCAGAGTTCACGTAACTCACAACGAGCCGCATGTCTTCCATGAAATCTTCCGATTTACGATGAGCCAAGTAATGCTTAAACGGAGCAGGCATGCGCACATTCTGAAGCGCTTTCTCACGTGCGTCTTCCTTTCCTTCGAAGAAGTCAGGATGGGCAGCGAGGAAGCGAACCATTTCGTGCGTCAATGCGGTAAGAAAATCGTTGAGCATAATTATTTATTGTATTGTTTCCAAGCATCTTTGATGCTCTCTTGGATTACCTTTTCAGGCACTTTGTTCTGAACGATGTCGAGAATGATTTTGCTCATAAGAGCCATCACATCCTTTTCAGCGTCTTTTAGTAGACCTGCCTTTGCAGCATCAATTTCTTCTTGAGCCTTTTGAAGCATGTTTGAACGAGCTTCGTCCATGTCTGCTGTCAATTTTGCTCGTTCTTCTTCGGTATACTTCTTGAGACGGGCAAGTTCTTCACGAAGTTGCTCCTCAGAGGCTTCTCGATCTTGCTTAGCTTGGTCAAGAGTTTTTTCGAATTCCGAACGAAGACGATTAGATTCTTCAATGCTGTCAGCAATATGCTTCCGGCGATCATCAATGATCTTTAGGAGTGGCTTGTAAAGGAAGTACGTAAGTACAACCAAAAGCACACCTGTATTCACCAGATAAAACAGGATACTTCCGAGATCGATACCTAGACTGGAAAGTTTATCCATAGTGGTGAAAAAATTAAAATACGAAGAGAATGATCAAAGATACTACGAGAGAGTAGATAGCAGTTGACTCAGCAAGAGCAATTGCAACGATCATATTAGTAAAGAGCTTGTCGCTCATTTGTGGGTTTCGAGCCATAGATTCGAGAGCCTTTCCTCCAACGAATCCTTCACCGAGACCAGAACCGAGGGCACCAATACCCATACAAAGTCCTGCGGCGATAAGTTTTGCAGCTTCTGCATCCATAATATTTAGGGGTTTAAGTTGATAAATGGATTAATAAAAAAATTTATACTTCAGTTGGTCGTTCTACACCTTGTAATGCTGAAGCGAGATAAATCGTACCGAGCAAGGCAAACACAAAGGCTTGCACGAACCCAGCGAGAATCCCGAGAGCAATAAAAGGAATAGGAACAAAAAACTGAGTAGCAAACATAAGTCCAGCGATGATACCTACCACCACTTCTCCAGCAAACATATTTCCGAAAAGACGAGTTGAAATGGAAACCAATTTGGCTACCTCTCCAACAATGTCCAGAAGCCCGAGGAAGAAATCTAAGAGGGCTTGAGGAACATCTTTAAGCTTTCGTATCTTAAAAAACGGAGCAATCTTAATGTAGTTCCCAATGTGTCGTAGCGGAGACTTCATCAACGCTAGTACATGAGCTAATACAACAAGTAAAAGTCCGAGTGCAATCGGCAAACTGTAATCAGAGGCTGCGGAACGGAATACGTTCACCTCTCCGAGAACAATACTCTGAACAAAAGGAATCAATGTGAATTGATTCGCAACAATAAGAAAAATGAAAATGGTGAAGATTAGTGGAAAGAAACGTCGAGCTTCTTTCTCAGAACCAAATACTGTTTCCATTTTTTCCAACATGAAGTCCATAAGTAACTCAACCATAGCTTGAAGACGACTTGGGATGAGTCCAGACTTTCTTCGAACCAATGCAGCAAAAACAATAAGTAGTACTGATGTAGCTACACTAGCCACCATTGCATTATTGACAGCCAAGCCACCTACTTCAAACAAAGTATTCGCTGGCAAACTAATTTCTGGGATGTTAGGCATCGGTTACTCTAGGTTATTTGTCCTACCTACCGCGTAAGACTTAATCTTTTTATAAATAAGGAACTGTATTAACGGAAAAGCGATAACAATTCCAGCAATAAAAAAGCCTGGAAAAGTTCCAAGCGCATTATCAAGGAAGTAACCACCACCTGCTAACAGGGCCATTCCAAGCACTGTCATCACAGAAACTTGGCCAAACACAGCAATCCGACTAGAGGCCCATGTATCCATGAGTTTTGCCGTTTTCTTTTGATCGCTTGTCTTAGCCATTTGCATAGGGTTTTCTTCCAAAATTTCGCGGATATTTTAAGGATCCTCCAGAAAAAAGCAAGAGCTAAAGAAGAGCTTTTATTTTAAAGCAAAATATAGACAAAAGTTTCATTTGTTTTTTAGTGAAGTTGAGGTATAAATAGTAACCAAACCTAAAAAAGCCCATGGAATGAGAGAGAATCCACCCCTAATCAATGCAGAAGAACTTAAGAATCGGAAAGCATTGATTGCAGATTCGCCAACAGGAAAAAGAATTAAAAGAGCCGCTAAAAAAATTCACCCTTCGGAGGGAGACCAAGTAAACAATCGCGCAACTTACCTATCAGATAAAGTAATTAGAGCACTAGCAATCACTGCAGAACGTGTGAGCTTTGACAATGGAGAAACTCTCATTGAACCTGCTGGAATAAGCACCGCACCTGCCCTAATGGATCCACGAACAAGCCAGCTCTTCTTTTTTGAAAGAGCAGTTAACGCCGTGGCTACCTACAAAATACCAAACATCGTCACAGAAAAACGACACCGGAAAGTAGAAGATTTAGCCGACGAACACGTTCACATTAAAGAAGGGGTTTACCCAGGGGCTCGATTCAAAACAAGAGAAATCGGAGGAACAGGAGCTGCCTTTGAACGGCGAAGCTCAGGAGTTCAATTAAAACAGCGAGTGAGGAATGGACTTCTAACCCCAGGACTTGAAAGAGCCATCGTTGGAAGAAATCTACGATCAGTAAACCCTCAAGAAGTTCAGGACCTATTAATGGAAATTCGTGCCATTCAATGCCAAGCCGACTTAAACCGATTGAATCAAGCCAATCAATCTTGGCACGCTCTAATGCAAGAACTTAAGGATGACACCGACGCCAAAGCCATTAACAACTTTCTATCTCGAGTAGAAAAAGACTCTCGTCTTCGACATCAAACAGCTGAACTTCTCTCAAGCCGCCCTGGAAGAAATATTCATGCTTTACATGAACCTCAATCTGCATTTTATGTAAGAGCCAATGATCATAGATCTAAAATCTTTGTTAAATTCCATGGAGAAACGGTAGGAAGTGTCCGCACTGGAAACACAATGCTTGAAAGTCTCGCCTTTCACCCGGAAAGAGGAATCCCTGAAGGATATACTTTTGAGACTAATGACGAAACTATATCAATCCATCCTTTCACTATTGCTGAACTTAACCGCAAAGATCAACTGAGAGTAACTAAGGATATTGGTGCACTTGGCTCTGACCGACTCCTTCGAGTAGGAACGGCCTACGCCGCACTCATGCATATAAAAAACAACGGTGATGAACCCGCCGTCATTGAACGAATCAGAAATGCATTCAGTTGGTTCATGGCCGCCTAAAGTTTGACACAAATCAGCAGGACCGCATAGACTAGGCAAAATTCACGTCATATGAATTATAGGAGGGGAACTCAATTACCTCGTAACCATACATATAATGACAAGCCTAGAAAAAGACCTCGGTGCAGATCAATCACATGAAGCAGTACCAGCGACTACTGACACTTCAGAAGCGCCACCAAAAATTGGCGATGCTCAAACCTCAGACACTCAAGAAGGTGAAATTGGAGAAATCGGGACAACCATCCGACAACAACTTACTATTGAAGGACCCGAAGTTGCTCAAGCTCGTATAGAACTCATCAACAACGCTCCACTTTTTGAAGGACTTCGTTCTCCAGAAACAATAGCAAAACTACTGCCAAATCTTAGATTTTTTGATGCTCAACGGCCAGGACGAACCCTATTCAATGCGGCTGACTCCCCTGATGGACTAGGAAGAGAAAATCACATTGTCATCACAGCAGCCCCGACCACTATCAAAGTCTCACTTCCTAATGGGCATATCATCACTGATGGAACTGAAGTTCCTGCACATACAACAATGGGAGAACGAGGGTTTCTAGGCCAAGCACGTACAGCCACAGTAAGCTCATTAAATGAAAATGGAGTATTTTGGCGACTAGATGGACCAATTGAATCATTAGATCTTACAGAAAAAGAACAACTGACCCTCCGAGCCAATTTATTAGCAGCTCGTGGTGGTGAAATCACTGCATTGAACCAAGAAATATCATTTGATAGCCGCGTAGAAATCATTGGAGCTCCAGAACTCCAAACTATTATGGCAGGAATGATTGGAACCCTTGGAATAAAAGAAGTTAAAGAAGACTTCATTGATGTTAAAGAAGGACACTTTTTCTACCTTGATTCTGGAACCCTGCAAGTAGTTGACTCACAAGGAAAAGCGCTTGGACTAGTAAAGGCACCAAACATTGTACAAGAGCTAATTGGAGCCGGACTTTCAACTCAAACGGCCCGACTGAAACGCCATGGAATTGTTAAAGGTAGCCATGTCCCATGCCGAAGTCTCATTGAAAATGACCATCCAGAAGGAGAAAAGATGCTTGCTTTAGCTGAAGCAGCCTTCAATTTAAAAATGAACATTGGAAACGAAGCGGTTGCCTCTGCACGACCTGAACCAACAGGATTTGACCGTGCAGTTACTTGGGCACAAAGCTTATTTAGAAAGTCTTAAGACACACTCTTTTGGAGCTCTTCGATCTCATCGCGGAGCTCTCCAGCTTTTTCAAACTGCATGTTTTGCGCCGCAATATCCATCTCGGCTTCAAGACTCTTAATGAGCCGGAAGATTTCTTCCTTCGGCACTTTCTTGGTGTCGTAACGACGAACTTGTTTCTTTTCAGAATTCTTACGAGCGATTTCAATATCTTTAATCGCCTTCTTAATGGTTTGAGGCGTGATACCATGCTTCTTATTGTAAGCCTCTTGCACATCACGACGACGATCTGTTTCATCGATCGCTTTTCTCATTGCATCCGAAATAACATCGGCATACATAACCACATGCCCTTCGGCGTTACGAGCCGCTCGTCCAATGGTTTGAATCAAGGCCGTAGCACTACGCAGGAACCCTTGCTTGTCAGCATCCAAAATTGCAACGAGTGATACTTCAGGAAGATCCAGCCCCTCTCGGAGCAAGTTAATCCCCACAAGCACATCAAATTTACCAAGACGAAGGTCTCGTAGAATTTCGATTCGTTCCAAAGTATCAATATCCGAATGAAGGTAACGTACCGCTACCCCTGCATCGGTTAGGTATTCCGTAAGATCCTCTGAACTCTTCTTTGTTAGTGTGGTCACAAGAATACGCTCTTTCCTATCGGTTCGTTGTCGAATTTCCTCTAAGAGGTTATCCATTTGTCCAAGCTTCTCACGAATTTCAATATGAGGATCAACTAGTCCTGTTGGACGGATGATCTGTTCCACTACATTTTGTTCATGAGCGGCTTCATACTTAGATGGCGTAGCTGACACAAAAATAGCGCTCTTCATGTATTCTTCAAACTCTTCAAACTTCAACGGACGATTATCGAAAGCCGATGGCAAACGGAATCCATGTTCAACTAGATTTTGCTTCCGAGAAAGGTTCCCATTATGCATGGCTCCAATCTGAGGAATCGTAATATGTGACTCATCAATCATCAAAAGGAAGTCGTCTGGGAAGAACTCCATGAGCGTAGGTGGTTTTCCTCCATCTCCTGTGTCTCCAAAGTAACGTACGTAATTCTCAATTCCTGAAACGTAACCTGTTTCTTGTAGAATTTCGATATCGTATTCCGTACGAGTTCTAAGTCGTTCTGCCTCAAGTCGTTTACCAATAGACTGCATTTCAGTCACTCGTTCTTCCAGTTCCTCACGAATTTTAACCACCGCCGCTTTAATTTTTTCTTCTGTAGTCACCGAATGTTTCGCAGGGAAAATCGTGGCCTCTGCCGTTGTCCCATGCAATTCACCTGTGAACGGTTCAATTTCTGTAATTTGTTCGATTTCATCACCCCAAAATTCAAGTCGAAGAGCGGTATCCCCACCTGGTGGGAAAATTTCCACAATATCTCCAAGCACATGAAATTGTCCTTGCTTAAAGTCCGCTCGAGACCGTTCATATTGAAGATCCGTCAGCGTTCGTAAAAGTTCATCTCGCTTCACAATGTCTCCCACCTTCATGGTGATTCGGAGATCTAGGTATTCTTTCGGTGAACCCAGTCCATAAATACATGAAACTGAAGCCACAATAATAGTATCTCGTCGGGTCAAAAGATCCGCCGTGGCTTTATGCCGATATTTATTAATTTCATCGTTAATCTGAGCGTCTTTCTCGATGTAAGTGTCACTATGCGCGATGTAAGCTTCCGGCTGGTAATAGTCATAATAAGAAACAAAATAGTTCACGGCATTTTCCGGGAACATTTCTTTCAACTCAGAACAAAGCTGAGCCGCGAGCGTCTTATTATGTGCCAAAATAAGCGCCGGACGTTGCATCTGTTGAATCACATTTGCCATCGTAAAAGTTTTCCCTGTCCCGGTTGCACCGAGCAAAGTTTGAAAACGTTTCCCATCCTTAATTCCTTGCACCAAACCAGCGATCGCTTCAGGTTGATCTCCCTTCGGCGTCATTCCAGATTTGAGCTTAAACGGCTTATCTTGCATAACAAAAATTAACTATAGCCGGAATAAGGTAGCAGCGACTTAGTCTTTGATCAAGTAAGTTACTCCTTCTTGAAGTCTATATTTCTCATCTGCTCCATGAGTTGGAGTCCAGTTTACAGTTACACCATCATCTTCTAGAACGATAAAACCGGTTGTTACTCGAGCAAAAATGGGAGACACCAATTCATCATTTACGGCATGTTGAACTGCTGCAGCCATTATCATTCGTCCTTCTTCAGCTTTAAATTGCGCCTCATCCAAATTTTTGAACCCTGCCCCTGTCAAACGATCAACTTGTTCTGACATTTTTCCTGTAGAAATCCAAGAATAGGTAGGCCAAAAATGCATTCGTCCAGCTTTCGCATCTGCCAAAGCCGTAATCTGATCAACAAATGAAGCATCACCATCTCGGACAAACAGTTGTCTCATCTCAGGTGTAATCACAAGGTTCCCCTCCCCTGGGGCTGGCTCATCAAAAGCATCATCAGGTATTAGATTTTGAACTTCACTCATTTTCTTTTCGTTATAGATCGATGTACTCGTTCAACTGACAAAATTTTCGAAAGACGGTCCGTCCCTTGGTGTCCAAGAGCCTTCACTGTTTCTCGATTGAGAAGTACGCTTCCGATCAATTGAAATAGAATCATCGTGTATCAATATACCCTTTTCATGACTTCTGTCAAGTCGCTCCTGTTGGAACCTGTGCTATGCTGAGCGCAAATAACCAAAAAATATGCCAGTACATCTGTTACAGATCGCAAAGAAGCTCGCACATGACGCCGGAAAACTCGCTCTTGAATACCAAGCCAACGGATTTAAAACGGAAAGCAAAGGAGGTGTGGACCTCGTGACCGAAGCGGATAAAGCCTGTGAAGCCCTGATTCTTAAGACGATCCAAGGAAACTTCCCTGATCACGCCATCCTCACTGAGGAATCTGGAATGATTGGAGACCCAAAAGCCGAATACAAATGGATCATTGATCCGATTGATGGGACCGTGAATTTTGCTCATGGACTTCCCTTTTACTGCGTCTCTATTGCCGTAGTACACCGAGGACTCCCTATCATTGGAGTGGTGGAAGCCCCGGCCCTAAAAGAAGTCTTCTGGGCTCAAAAAGGTAAAGGTGCCTTTATGGGTAACAAACCCCTCCGAGTTTCACGAGTGAGTGACATGAACAAATCAATCATTGCCATGGGTTACCCCTATGATCGAGCCTCTGAAACCACAAAGGTTTCTTACAAGCTCGCCTCTGAAGCGCATCAAAAAGCACGCGGTCTTCGTCGACTAGGAGCTGCCGCTCTCGAAGGTGCCTACATTGCGGATGGACGAATCGATGGATTCTTCCACTACAAACTCAAACCATGGGACTTTGCTGCCGCTAAGATCATCCTTGAAGAAGCCGGTGGAATGATGACCGATATGGATGGGAACACGCTCACTCCAAAAAATGGACGAGTGCTTGCCACCAACGGACTTCTACACACTGAAATGGTGAATCTCATCAAAGCCAACGGCGGAGATAAGGTTATGTAGCCCAAACGGCAATCATCCCTACTAAGAAAAACCGTGGTCCTCGTGTGACCATGGCGCTTAGTAAAAAGTAATGAAAAGGCATACGGAATACCCCAGCGGACCAACAAATCACATTAAACGGAACAGGTGTAAGTGCTCCAATAAGTACCGCCCAAAACCCATGATCTTCAAAAAGGTCATGAGCCTGCTTGTAGTGCAGAGGTTTAATAAACTTCATGGCGCCTTCATGCTCCATAAACCACCCTGTGAAATAACCCAATGTACCCGCCAGAACACTCGCCGCTCCCGCCATTAAAGCCACCATGGGAATGTTTCCCTCAGAAAGAACATAACTATAAACCAATATGTCTGGTGGGAATGGCTGCAAAAAATAATCAAGCATTACTATGGTAGCCACCAGTCCCTTCATTCCAAAACGTGTGATGATCGCCTCCCCAGCCCACCTAAATTGAGGTTCAAAAACGAGGGCAATCAAGAGAAAGAAAAACGTGAGTCCTAACAGGGTCCAGATAGTTTTCTTAGTGCTTTTTTTCATTACTTGCATACTACTTCATTTTATCCTACGATGCCCACGTAAAATGATCCCGTAGCTCAGTTGGATAGAGCGTTGGTTTGCGGAACCAAAGGCCACAGGTTCGAATCCTGTCGGGATCACCATCACTTCTTAGGCTGCTTTGCTTTTTTCACAGTGGCAACAAAAGCTACAAACTCAAGAAGAATCACTACCAAGATCATTCCTAGCGCGACAAATCCAAACCAATCTGGCCCAGGATTCCCCCCGTTACTAGAAAAGAACTGGAAGTAAATGTAGTGACCGGAAACAAGATAAAAAATGAGGTAAGCAAAACTTTGTACCCACTTCCACGAAGTCACACCAAGGTATCGAATGGCTTTACTGCATGAAGTTGCAGAAAGAACCAGTGCCCAAAGTAAGGCAACTAGACCAAGTAGATTTGCCAATCCATACCCTCCACCTCCAAGCTCAATAAAGCTGAGTATCGGACGATCAAAGGCAAGAATAACAACATGCATAAGTCCGAAGAATGTGAACCAGATTCCCAGTTCACCTCGCCATGTTGAAGGCAGCATCAATGCTGACTTAACGGGCCCTTGTTGCTTAAGCTTCACTATAGGACCAATGATCATGGTCAAAAAAAGGAGGAAGAAAGAAACCCGTGCAAAAGCGGCGGGAAGTGGCACATCCATCAATAAATAAAGTGCGGCAACTAATGCCGACGAGGCCATTCCAACTATGGCGTGTTGTTTCATAGTGTTGTATCCGTCCATTGAATAGAGTTAAGCGTAGAGTTTGCACTATTTTAAACTCAACTGAGAGAAACTCAAATGAAATAGAGTTTCATGTGTTAGAATCAGAAAAACAATGAAACGACTCAAAGAACTCCTCAAACTCGTCTCGCCCGCCGTGGTGGTGGCTTCACTGTGTTGTCTCAGCCCTGTCATCCTTGTTCTACTTGGGCTCAGTAGCGTGACCTTTGCTGCGTCACTGGCAGATACTTTTTATGGAGATTACAAATGGGCCTTTCGAGCCGTGGGTCTCGTCCTTTTAATGCTTTCTCTCTTCTTCTACTTCCGAAAGAAAGGTATTTGCACCTTGGATCAAGTCAAACGAAAACGACGTGAAATCATCAATACTGTTTTGCTTGTGCTTGTGATTGGAGTGCTTGGCTACGTCTTTTTTCTATACGTAGTGGTGCATTACATTGGGGTATGGATGAGTTTATGGTAAAATTCGCACCAACACCAAAACACTCATGAGGAACAAAAAAATTGGTATCGTCGGCGGAGGTCAACTCGGAATGTTGCTCCTGCAAGCTGCGATTCCTTTTCCATGTCATGTGCTTGTTTATGATCCAAATCCAAACTGTTCTGCGGCCTTCTTCACTCAAAACTTCACTCAAGGAAGCTTCGACGATAAAGACTCGATCGTTGCTTTTGGGAAACAATGTGACGTCGTAATTTTTGAAATTGAAAAAACAAACGTGGAAGCCCTTAAAGAACTTCAATCCATGGGTATTCGTGTGCTCTCTTCCCCAGAAACACTAGAGTGGATTCAAGATAAATCTAAACAACGAGAAGTCCTTGCAGCGGCAGGGTTCCCACAACCAAAATACGAAAAGATTAATGCTGATGAGATTGAAAACTATGATGGACCATTCCCTATCGTTCAAAAATTCTGCACCGGCGGATACGATGGATACGGCGTGGCCATTCACAAAGATAAAGACTCTCTCCTGAGTTACGGAAGAAAGGATTCAATCTTTGAAGAAAAAGTAGACCTAGCCATGGAACTCAGCCTTCTTGTGGCTCGAAGTGAATCGGGAGAAACAGTGACCTACGATCCGATCGAGATGGTCTTTGATCCAAAACTCAATCTACTGGACTATCAAATTGCACCCGCTCGAATTGAAGCAGATCTTGTAAAGAAACTCCAAAAACTCAGCCGAGAAATTGCCGAAAAAATGAACTTCATTGGTGTCTATGCCATTGAATTTTTCCTTACAAAATCCGACGAACTTCTTGTGAATGAAATTTCTCCACGAGTGCACAACAGCGGACATCATACCGTTGCGGCCAATGTAGCCTCACAATATGAACAACAAATTCGAATCGCTCTTGAACTACCTCTTGGGTCTCCCGAAATGCTCAGCCCCAGTGTGCTTGCGAACCTCATTGCAGATCAAAGCACCGGCACCACCAATTATGTGGGAATGGAAAACGCTTATAAAATTCCAAATATTCAATTCACATTTTATGGAAAACCAGAAACACGACCAGGCCGGAAAATGGGTCATGCCGTGATTTTAAACTCCAACGTGGACAACTCCCTTGCGGCCCTAACAACTCTTCGAAACACCCTAACCATCACCAGTCATGCCTAAAGTAGCCATCATTATGGGAAGCGACTCAGACCTCCCTGTTATGTCCAAAGCCGAAGACATTCTCAAGGACTTCGGAATCGAATTTGAAACCACAGTGGTCTCAGCCCATCGAACACCAGACCGAATGATGGAATACAGCCGAGAAGCGGCTGATCGTGGCGTGAAAGTGATCATCGCAGGTGCAGGTGGCGCGGCTCATCTCCCAGGAATGGTGGCCTCATTGACTCACCTACCAGTGATTGGAGTACCTGTGAATTCAAGCAACTCAATCAAAGGAGTGGATTCACTTCTTTCTATTGTTCAAATGCCAGGTGGAGTGCCTGTCGCTACCGTAGGAATCGACAACGCAAAGAACGCTGGACTGCTCGCTGCAAGAATTCTCTCGACGGAAGACGAAGAAATTGGTAAAAAGATGCAAAGCTTTATGGAAAAGCAAAAAGAAGCGGTTTATGAAAAAGTTAAAAAAGTAGAATCTCGGAATGCATAAAAAGCTCACACAATCCCTGATACCAGCACTCTCAGTTGCGTTATTGGTAGTCACTTTGGGTGCAGCTTTTGGGATTCTTTCAGGTCGTGGACCTCTAATTGGAATGCTTTCTGCAGCCATCATCTGCTTCATCACATCTCTAGTTGGTGGAACACGATATGGAGTGAGCTCACCAACTGGACCTATGACAGCAGCCATTGCAGTTATTTTTGCGAGTGACCAAGCGTGGCTAAGCACTCACGTTAGCCAATATGGAGCTGATCAAATTTTGGGACTCACATTGATCACCTCCGCTGTTATTCTGATGATTTTAAATCTACTTAAAGTTCATCAACTTCTTAAGTGGGTTCCTAACCTAGTTATTGCTGGATTTCTAAATGGGATTGCTATCTTGATAGTGATCTCTCAAATGAATTCATTAGAGCTATGGCAAGATGGCTTAATTATGGGTATCACCTTTTTAATATCCATAGGTTTTGCAAAAATACGTGTGAAGCTTGAACACCCCATCACGCAACTACTTTTAAGCTCTTTCTTTGTCATCATCTTAATGACATTGATTTCTCATTTAATTGGACTAGAACTCACTTACTTAGACCTATCTTTCGCCTCTCTATTTGATTCAGTAAATCTTAATTTACCTCACTTTGAATGGCCATTGGTTTGGATCATTCTTCCACTCGCATTTGAACTCTCATTAGTTGCACTACTTGATACCTTACTCACAGGTGTAATCATGGAAAAAAAGACCAAACAAAAAACCAAACACATGCAAGAGTTGAGTGGTCAATCGATTGCATTATTTGTAACGGGTTTAATCTCTGGTCTGCCTGGTGCACAATCAACCGTCCCTTCAATGATGCTTTACAAAGAAGGAGGTCACCATAAATGGAGTAAACTCTTTGTCTCAATTTTTGCCGTATTAATCACTTTGATCTTTGTCCCTTTGATTCAATACGTACCGGTTGCTGTCTTTGCAGGACTCATCTTTAAAATTGCTTACGATGTAGCCGATTTCACTGCCGTACGATCGGTATTCACCCATAAAGAATGGATCAGCCCTCTCATCCTCATTGGTACCTTACTTTCTACCGTTCTATTAAGTGTAAACTTAGCCGTTATTGGATTCACAATGATCTTTGTTCTCTGGAATTTTATTATGCCAAAACGCTTCCAAATAACTGATCTAGAGGCTGAAGTTGAAGCCGAAGGTATGATCGATGAGCTTTAGAAGAATTTTAGTTTTCCTTTGCGATCTCTAAAGACTTTTAATTTTGACGAAACGAAAAGAAGAATCCCTAAGTTCAGAAAGGTAAGCATTAGGAATGGAAGCCGAATCATTGGAAGAATTCCCAACTCATGAGATCGGCCATAAATCAGAACAAGATCACCGGTAATCAAAGCTGTTTCCACAATGATCCCAATCAGAATCGAATTTCTCGTTACATCAAGTTTTCGACGTGTCATCCCTTTTAAAGTTTGAATCCCCATTATCGTAGAAATGATCGTTAAGAAAATGAAATCTACTCGAAGTGGAATCTTTTCAATAAAGCCTCCCAACATGAGCACTTCAATCACAAAGTCGAGTCCTGCTTGAAACAGAACGCTTAAACACAGAACATAGATCAAGAAGATCACAAAGTTTGGAATGTGTTTCAACTGCCCTCTCTCTACTTCAAAAAGTTCATGTACGAGCATGTCAGCATACTCGATAAATGCTTTGGCAAAAGCGAGGAAAAAGAGCTTTATTGTGAGTTTTAATGATTTGAGTACTGAGTCCATATTTATTAAGTCATCATGTTATTCTAACATAATTTCTCAACTTAGCAAGTCTCACTTACTCAGAACATGAATAATCATTAATTTCAAAAGTATCGAAGATGAACTGAACATCCCAAATTTCGTTTTTTACGATCCCGTAATAGGCATAACAATCCGTCTGTCCAAGCAGAATAGCCTCATAAGGAATGGCCTCATGACCAATATTTTCCACACCAATTCGCATCACTTCAAAAATCATGTCGTACTTGCTCCCATCAGGAGTGAACCCGAAATTAACCGTGCGCCCTCCTACTGCAGGAACCGGATTGTCATCCTCATAACCAAATCCAGAAAAATCAGCTAACGCCTCAATCCCATCCCAAGTATCTGGAAATGTGAGACTCGCTCCATTGATATTGTTCACCGTGAAGGTCCCACCTACGACATCTTCAAACTTCTCTCCATTCCAGACAAGATCCAAGATGGAACGTGAACCATCATAGACTTTCATCGTCACTCCATAGCGAGGAATTTCAAGAATATAATTCCCATCAAGCACGGAATCTGGGATGAAGAATTCTGTTTCATCAATCCACACTCCATTTTCAAACTTCAAGAAGTAAAATTCTGGAACGTACTCGATGTAGCTGACTGCCAAATATGGATCTTCATCCGTGAGGAAAAGCGCCATCGTCACATCATCTGTCAGCTCCATATAGTAATTACCTTCATCAAAAAGAGTGATGTCCTCCTCTGTTCTCCCTTCAAAATAATAATGAGCCGAAGGAAGATAAGCCGAGTCTAAAGTATAAAAGTAATCTTTTAATTGTTCTGGCTCTTGCACCACTGTCACCGATTCAAGAGTTCCAGAAACGGGTTCAATTTCTTGAGGAAGATCAAGCTCAACAGGTGCTGCTGAACACGATGCAAGAAGGAGGAACGGAAGAAATAGTAGTTTTTTCATAATCAATCAATTAGTAATCCCATTACATAGGAATCTTTAAACTCTCCATTTACAAAAGTATCACGTTTAATGAAACCTTCTTCTTCAAAACCTAAGTTTTTATAAAAAGAAATTGCCCTCTTATTGTCTGCCAAAACATGAAGATTGATTTTCCTTATCACTCCCGTTGATTTGGCCCATTCGATCATACTATTCATAAGCGTAGATCCGACTCCAATCCCCCAATGCGATCTTAAAACAGAAATTCCAAAATCCACACAATGCTTTACACGCTTTTTGGGAGTTCCATTCACATTCAAAATCCCAATAATTTCTTCCTCAACCAAGGCTAAGAGGGAAATCTGATTTTCCGATAAATAATGGGCTTCCACAAACTTTGATTCCTCTTCAACGGTCATCCAAAACTCACCCCCTCCAAAAGTAAGAAAATCCGTTTCACCCGCAACCTGATTCAAGTAGTCAATCATCTGTGGGGAGTCTGCGGCTCGTGCTTCACGAATCGTAAGTTCTTTACCGTTTTTTAGTATCGTTGTTTTTGGAAACATAATATCTATTAATTCCTTCTCATCATAAAGGCAATGAGACATTTTTTGTAACATTTTCTTGACATTGCTGTTTCATCATACTAGTGTACTAGCCTACTGATACATAACCCCCGATATCATGGAATACAAATCACTAAATGAACTGGGGTCTCTAGATGACCTCATTCGTACCCCCAACCGTCCATTAGGACAACTCAGCAACTTTGTTGTTGAAGACCTCCCTGGCCTGGTCGCTAACAAAGATCTACAAAGAATCTCTTCTGCCAGTGAAGGGCTCGCCCATGAACTGGATGAAATGCCAAATGATCGCACTGCACATCTCGACCTTATGTTCTTAGCTACCGCTATTGAAACACTTGGTGGGAAAACGGGTGTGGTACTCGAATCCACAATCGGAAAAAACTTTGGAGCTACTGCCGCTCCCATGAATCTAAGCTACGAAGACTTAATTGTTGGAATGCCTCATGACACGGACCCAAGAACTTTTTTACCCGGTGAAACCGGAGAAGCAGAACGATACTTTTATCGAGTTCATCGAAGTATTGAGAATAGAATGGCGCAGATCATTCAAGCTCTTGAGACAGGGCTCTTTGAACCTGAACAAATGAGAGACCTGCTTGAAGAACAAGCTGTCCCCGGTATGAAGGATGTAAACGCACAAATGGAGGCCATGCGAGACGACCTAAATGGGTATCAATTCAATAAATTCCGTCCCTTCTTCAGGAGAAGAAAAGGGATTCCCGGAGCTAGCGGGAAATACTCTGGAGGAAGCTTGGTCATTGATACTCTTGTTGCAGGAAACGACCCTCAGCTTCTGCCTAAACTTGAAGCAAAGAGAGATGAGATTATTGCTTACCCAACAAGCAGCGTAGAGACAGATGACGTTGCTGGTACTGCTGACATTATTCGATCTCTAGCATTATCAAAAATTGGTAAAACTTTGATCGAAATGGACCAAGCAGGCATCGAAGATGGACGAATAGCCTTAATTAAAGAAATCAGTCGTTTCCGAAATCAACACTACCGTTTAGTTGGGAAATTCCTCAAAGACATCATGAGAGGAACCGCTGGTGAATTCATCACCCCTTTCCTTAGAGGATTCTCCCTACCCTTTCAAAAACTTAAAAAACAATAAAATGCAACGATCTCAAATCACCCCAGATTACAGCATTTCCAAGGTTGAAAAAGGAGGTTGGCAAATTTCCACAGGGCATAGCCTTGATGATGGATTCGATCCGAACCAAGCCGTAGATGACATCATGACTTTCTACGAAGCTGGAATCACCACCTTTGATTTTGGAGACATCTATCTTGGAGTAGAAGAAACCATTGGTCAGTTCCTTGCTCAACTCCGCGAACGTTATGGAGAAGAAGCGCGAAATAATATTCAACTGCACACCAAATACGTGCCTGATCGGAACTTACTCCCCAGTCATAGCCCTGAGGATGTGCGTCAAATTATTGATCGATCTCGTGAAAGATTAGGCGTTGAAACGCTCGACTTGGTTCAGTTCCACTGGTGGGATTATGAGGTCCCGGGCTATCTCGAAGCCATGAAGGAACTCTACCGACTCCGTGATGAAGGTCTCATTCGATTTGTAGGTATCACGAACTTTGATACCAAGCGTCTCAATGAAATGATCGATGCCGAAGTTAAACCTCGTTTTATTCAGCTACAATACTCACTACTCGATCGACGACCTGAAAACGAAATGCTTGAGCTCTGTCGAAATGAAGACATCGACGTGCTCTGCTATGGAACCGTAGCAGGAGGTTACCTCTCTGATAAATTCCTTGGCATGGAAAACCCTCCTCCTTTTGAAACTCGCTCTCAAGTGAAGTACCGACTCATCATTGAAGAGTTTGGAGGATGGGACTTGTATCAGGAATTACTCCATTGTTTACGAGTCATTGCTGATAAAAATCAGACTGATATCGCCAGCGTTGCTTCCGCCTACGCTTTACGAGAGCCTGCCGTGAAAGCAGTAATCGTTGGCGCACGAAACACCAATCATCTTGATGAGAACATCAGCATTCCAGAAGTTAATTTTGACTCCATAGATCTAGCTGCCATCCAAGCCATTCTCGATCGATCTCAAGGACCAAATGGACCCGTCTATGACCTTGAACGATACGATCCTCGTCACCGTGATATCATGCATACAAATAACAATGCTTCCTCATGAAATCCAACGACATCTACAAAGCCATTCTCGCACTGAAAAACGAAGATGAAGTAAAAGCTTTCTTCTACGACATCATGACTCCTCAAGAAAATCATGCCCTCAAAGAACGATGGGAAATCGTAAAAGCTCTCATCGAAGGAAAAGAAAGCCAACGAGACATCGCCAAACGCCTCGGGTCAGGTATTGCCACTGTGACCCGAGGAAACCGTACTCTCAAATATGGTGAAGGCAGTCTTCAAACTATTTATGACCGACTTTACAAGAAATGAAAATTGCCATATCAATCAATTCAATATCATCCAGTGGTATCAGCCAATACATTGGGGATAGCAATGTAAGCTACATAGATCTTAAAACTCTTAAATTGCTAAGAGGATATAATGCCGTACCTGTACTTATCACGGACCCAAACGAAATTCATGAACATGATTTACAAGGAATTATACTGCCTGGTTCAGACCTCAATGATGACAAGAAAAGAATAGAAATAGACGCTGCACTTGTAGAACTATCAGTACAAAAAAAGATTCCTTCGTTGGGAATTTGTAGAGGCTTACAAACATTAAATTTATCCTTGAAGGGAACCGTTAAAAAACTGCATGACAACTCAATACACAAGAAAAATACCAATAAAAACCGATCTGATTTAAACCATTCAGCCTGCTCAATTCAAAATAGTATTGCTTACAAGTGCTTCGGTGAAAACATGAAAACAAATGGCACTCATGATCTTCAAGTAGATAAGATTGGTGAAGGCTTAACTCCAACACTCATGGCTGAAGATGGCGGAATTGAAGCTCTTGAAATGATGAATCATCCATTTTTCATTGGAGTACAGTTCCACCCAGAGTTAAGAGCTGATATTGACCCACACTACCGCGCAATTTTTGATTTATTTTTCAAACAATGTTCCTATGTCTAAAACCTTTCAATTATACAACTTAAAAGTAGAACTCGTCCGTATCGACGGCCCAACTCTTGGGCGCCACAAAGTCGGCGACTACTTTGAAATGATTGGAGAAGACATCTTCATTCCTGAAGGCCAAGGCTTCTCCATTTACGCACTCTCAGCACTGATGCCTTTGCTTCCTGCTAAACAAAGAATGACGGACGAAGCCGATTGGATGAGCACCGACTGTGAAGTCGCGGATCCTGATCCACTTTACAAAGCGGTCTACCGGATCAGTCGGACAGGAAAAAAAACTTTTACTCGTGAAGAGACGACTTTGAACGCAGGTTCGTAACGTATCGTCGAATTTCAGTTTGAAACCCTTCAGGTGTCATCTTTTTAAGATCAATTTCACCCTTAAATAAAGATCGTAATACTTCATTAAACGCAATGTTTCTGTCTGATTCATCTAAATCAGAAAGTGCTTCTAGACTCGCTCGGAAAAGAGCAGCAATCTCATTATAAACATGAAACAACGCCACTTTTTGCGCCGGAGTCAGAAAGTCATTATCCAAATTCGCCAATACCGTATTCAATTCAGCTTCTTGTGAATCCATAATCATCAATCGTGCAAGCTGTCCTGCTGCTATAGGCAAGGCTGGAACCGTCCTACAATCTTCTAACCATCCTTCAAGCGTATCAGCAGGCAATTTATCCTCTCCCTCATTCCGAAGGAATGCATCATCTAATCCAGTGAGTCCCATAGTCTTTAGGTGAAATTTAAGATACGATCTTACACAATAATTAAGAACATGACTAGAACCAAAATCCCCGCCGAACTCGCTCAGGCAATTGCAATCACGGATCACACTGCTCTTGGCCATGTGACAGAAGAAGACATTCGAAAGCTTTGTGAAGAAGCAGCCAGCAGTGACCCCTACCCTCACTCGGTTTGTGTTCAAGGAAAGTGGGCTGCCGTCGCAGCTCAAGTGCTTCAAGACTTGGGTGTACGAGATCAAATTAAAGTGTGTGCCGTAGGAGAAAGGCACTTCCCACTGGATCCCGTTGAGCTACCTGGAATCTCCCCCGTGGAGGACAAAGTTCAAGACGCAATTGAAGCCATGGAAGATGCGGACCTCTTTGATATGGTGCTGAACACTCAAGTCATTTTAAATGGGAATATTGATGAAGCCGCCGCTGAGATTCAAGCGGTAAGAAACTCGATGCCAACTGACGCACCACTGCGAGTGATTTGTTCTACCGGAGTACTCAGAAAATATGGAAACGACGAAGCCATCATCAATGCCTGTAAGGCGCTCGCAAAATGCACAGGAAAACTAGTAATGAAAACCGAAACTGGTTTCGCCGGACACGGTGCCACGCTTGAAGACGTGACACTCATGCGTGCCAATCTCCCGGATCACATTGGAATCAAAGCTTCCGGTGGAGTGAACTCAAAAAACGCCCGAGCTATGATGGACGCGGGCGCTGACTTTATTGGTGCGAGTGGCTTGCTCCGCGGTCTCCTTCAAGGGTAAGCACAGCAATCACAGTTGTAATAGGAACCGCCAAAATGAGTCCGATACTCGCGAGTAGAATCCGCAAAACTTCTTCTGCCATAAATTCTAGATTCAAGATCTGTGCAAAAGGCTGATCATAGTTCACAAAAAGCAACAACAACGGAAGCGCTGCCCCGGCATAAACCAAGACCATGGTGTTCACCAATGAAGCAATATGATCTCTCCCCACTCTCATGGAGCGTGTATAAAGTTCAGTGAAATTTTGACGTTTTTTTAAAGCTTTAAGTTCCTGAACGACTGAAGCTTGAGACACACAAACATCATCTAAAATACCGAGTAAACCAAGTAGAATACCCGCCAGCAATATTGCTTTGAAATCAAGTTCACCCATATCGAATTGGAGGAAGCTAGACTCTTCACTTGAGAGTCCAGATAAACCAGCCATCTCTGTAAATGAAATCACTAAGAAGCTCGTGACCAAAAGAGTAATCAAAGTAGAAACCATAGCAACCAAAGACTTCTTGTTCCATCCGTGACTGAGGCCAAACATCACCGGAACAATCAGAACCCCACCAGCCAATAGCACCCAGAAGGGCGACTGGCCCATCAAGAACAAAGGCAAGACCAATCGGAGAAGAACAACAAAAGAATAGACCATCGCCAATAGAGCCATGGCCCCCTGCCAACCTGCCACAAAAATAACCACCACTAAGAATACTCCAAAGGCAGCAATAAGAGCGGGCCGTCTAACTTCATCATTCACAACCGCGGTTTCATTGCCTGTCAGTGGATCCTCATAAAGGGTGATCACCAATTCATCTCCTAAGTCATAAGGTTCAGATTGAACAAAATCATCCACGTAATGCATGACCTCAATCTCATTTATTGTGAGCAACTGGCCTCCTTCCACTTCTTCAATTGACGTCACTTCACCTTCCTCAAATCGTTGGCCTACCGTTTCCACTTGTTCAAATTGGTAGCCAAAAACCCATAAGAATACCGTCACCAACACCACGAGCACGGCAGGAATCCATTTGGTCATATTCATAGTTTATGCTTAGATCATGACTAGTTTAACAGAAAGATATGCCAACAATCGACACCCATCTCCGAGGACACGTAATGAGTTTCAATACGACTTGGGGAATTTTCAGTCCTAAGAAAATCGATGCAGGTACCGAAGTGCTGCTCAAGCAAATTGACCTTCCCGACAACGCCACTGTTTTAGATATTGGATGTGGTTATGGACCGATTGGTCTCACTTTGGCTAAAGAATCACAAACCGTACATTTGGTAGACAAGGATTTTGTTGCCGTGGAATACAGCGAGCGAAATGCTGAACTCAATGGGCTGAAAAATGTGAAATCCTACCTCAGTAATGGATTCAGTCATGTGCCAGAAACTTTGAAGTTTGATGTGATCGTATCCAATATTCCCGCAAAAGTAGGAAAAGACATGTTGAATAAAATTCTAGACGACGCACTCTTCTTTCTTAACCCGGGTGGACGACTCTATATTGTGACCATCAATGGACTCAAAGAGTTCATGAAACGAAACCTAAAGGAACGATTTGGAAACTACAAAAAACTCAAATCCGTTAATGGATACGCCTGTGCTTACTCAACCAAAGAAAAATGACCCAAGAAATCAGCTGGGACGACTTCATGAAAGTAGACCTCCGCGTAGGAACGATTATTGATGCACAGGATTTTCCTGAAGCAAGACGGCCAGCCTACAAACTCAAAGTAGACTTTGGTGAAGAAGTGGGTGTAAAACAAACCAGTGCTCAAATCACGGACCTCTACAGCAAAGAAGAGCTCGTGGGACGACAAATACTTGGTGTGGTGAACTTCCCTCCCAAACAAATTGGACCATTCATGTCTGAATGCCTCGTCACGGGTTTCCACAGCGAAAACGGCGTGGTACTCACGAGCGTAGAACGACCACTGCCAAATGGATCAAGGCTAGCGTAGCGAAGCGATTGCTGCTTCTCTATCTTCTGACTTGAAGATGTATGAACCAGAAACCAAGATATCGGCGCCTGCCTCAATCGCGAGCGGAGCGGTTTCTTTATTGATCCCACCATCAATGATGATTTCAAGTTCTGGCTTTAGCTCTTTAAGCCGCTTTACTTTTGGAAGCGCACTTTCCATGAACTTTTGACCACCAAAACCAGGTTCCACACTCATAACTACACAAGCATCCATAAGTGGAAGATACTGTTCAATTTCTTCTACTGTTGTAGCAGGTTTAATAGCCAATGAGCTCTTAGCTCCTGCATCTCGAATCATTTTCAAAGTTTCTTCGGTTCGATCTCCCGTTGCTTCAACATGAACAGAAACAATATCCGCTCCCGCTTCAACAAACTGTTCAACATAAAGCCACGGCTCCACAATCATCAAATGACATTCAATGGGTAGTTGAGTTTTCAGGCTCTTCACTACTCCCATTCCAACAGTGATATTTGGAACAAAACGTCCATCCATCACATCCACCGTAATGAGTTCAACAAAAGCTTCGACAGAAGCGATTTCATCGTCAAGCCGACCAAAGTCAGCTGACAATATTGAGGGGGCAATTTTAACCATTGTTTTCGATATCCATTATTTTATTCACTCGGTTTTCGTGTCGTCCACCTTCAAATTTAGTTTCAAGCCAGACATCAATCATGTCTCGAGCCACTTGTTCTCCCACCACTCGTTCCCCCATCGTAAGGATGTTGGCATTATTGTGTTGAGAAGCCATCTTGGCCGTTGTCACTCCATGTGCACAAGCCGCACGGATTCCTTTCACTTTGTTGGCTGCAATTGACATTCCAATTCCAGTTCCACAAACAAGAACTCCTCGTGATCCAGGATTTTCAATGATTTTTTCACCCACTTCACGAGCAATATCTGGGTAATCTACTTTATTCACTTCATCGAACACACCCAAATCAACGGCGTTGTGCCCTAGTGATTCAATGTGTTCAAAGGCTTTCTTTTTGAGCCATACACCAGCATGGTCACTTCCAATATAAATATCCATTTTAGCTTGAGGTTAGAGTGCTTCAGTTACCGATTTGTTTTCGTGCACGCATCGGATAACACGTGCCAAGAGAGGCGCCACAGAAAGTACCTTGAGTCCCTTGAATTGTTTTTCTTCAGAAATAGGAATCGAATCCGTCACCATCACTTCCTTGAATCCTGTCTTTTTAAATCGTTCGATAGCCGGTCCAGAAAAGACCGCATGAGCTGCTGCCAAGTAAATATCAGGATTCGCTCCATTTTCAATCAAGGCTTTATGAGCCGCACACACACTTCCTCCTGTATCAATCATATCGTCAATTAGAACACAGGTCTTCCCTTCTACATCCCCAATCACAGACGTCACTTCCGCTACATTGAATTCAGGTCGTTCCTTGGTCAAAACCGCAAGCGGTGCTCCTAATTCACGAGCAAGTTTATTCGCATCTTTGGCCGCACCTGCATCTGGTGCCACCACTACTAGATCTTTAAGTTTTTTCTTCTTGAGATGTTCTGCAAAAAGATTTCGCGTGTGAAGGTTATCCACAGGGAACGGAAAGTACCCTTGAGTTTGATCACTGTGAACTTGAACCATCATTACGTGGTCGGCACCTGCCGCTGCAATCAAATTAGCCATGACTTTGGCTGAAATTGATTCACGTGGACTCGCCACTCGATCTTGCCGAGCGTATCCATAATGTGGAATAACCACATGAATTTTACCTGCGAACGAACGCTTGAGCGCATCGATCATGATAAAAAGTTCCATGTAGTCTTCATTCACTCGGTCCGTACAAGTTTGAACCAAGTAAACATCGGCTCCTCGAACCGATTCAGCTGGCTTAGCGTAGATTTCTCCAGAAGCAAATCGAGAGATTTCCATCTTCGACAAAGGCACTTTGAGATATTTAGCAATAGCGCCTGCAAGGGCGGGATGCGAAGTCCCAGAGTAGATTCTCAGGTTTTTATTTCGAGCCATAGGGGCGTTTTAGATTGACTTCAATCTACGTTATTCGTCCTCGGGAATCAACAGAACTCCTGTTCCAAAGCTCTGAAGCCCATCGTCAAAGAAATCCCAGACGGCACTTTCTGTTCGTTTGAGCAACTTCACGTTGAGCGTATTGTCAGGCAAATCCACTTCTGAAAGTTCACTCCCCACTACAATCACTAGTTTTCCTAGACTCGCCATCCCTCCTGCCATCTGCAAAATCACCCCTTCGTGTGAAGGTAAATGGTAAATCCGATGAGGATAAGCTGACTTAAATTCTTTAAGAGGTTCCCCAAGAAAACTCACATCCAAAACCACAAGCTGTTTTAACTTCAAAGCAATCTGTGTGAGCTTTTGGTCGAGGGTCATACAAACAAAACAATCAGAGAGTAAACCAGTCCTGGCAAGACAAGGATTTCAAGAGCAGCGAGCGTAATAATGTGCCTTGTGAATTCCCAATTATTATTCGCAATTCGATTTCGAGTGATCATCCCCCGAGTCAAAGCCGCAAGTACAGAGCCTCCTCCTAAAGCGGCAGCGGCCCAGATAAATTCAGAGGGGATTTCCACCACCACTTCAACAAAAAGAATCAGAAAAACCACCAAACAATAAATTGCTGATGAAAAAGATAAAGCCGCCGAGGTTGTCACATAATTCATCTTTAATGGCTCATTGAGAACCTGAGAATTTCCAATCGCAGCAGAAATACAAAGCCCCACACCAAGCAAGCCACCGAGCATTCCTGTCACAAGCAAACTGTAAATGTAAGTTAAATCGGTCATATTAATATTTTTTTAATTTCCTCCATTTCTGCATCCGAGAATACCACGTCATCGTACTCTGGCTTTCGCTCTGCAAAAGGCACTCCCGCTGATTTCTTTGTTGGGGCCCAAATCAAAGTGGGCTTCCGTTGAGTGAGCCGCGCACGCATGTATCCATAAACAATTTCATCATAATCATGTGCGTCTCGAAGCTTAATCACTCGCCACCCAAAGGCTTCAAATTTGTCAGAGATTCGTTGATCCCCTGCTCGGTTTTCATCCAAGACCATACAAAGGCGATCCAGCTTCTGTTGAGCCGCCACCATGATGGCTTCCCACGCGTTTCCATGATCCAATTCATAATCTCCTGCCAAACAAAAAACATGCTGACGAGTTCTATCCAATTTCACCACTTGAGCCATTCCCACCGCCGCACAAATACCATAAGCATGCTCATCTAAACTCACCTCCACCCCTGGTATTTTACGGTCTGGGAAAAACGGTAATCGATCAGGCTGTTGATATCCCGCCTCTTTCAAAACCGCATAAAGTGCCGGTGCCGCTTCCCACTTTGACATCACAAAAATATCTCTCTCTTCATGCTGAGGATTTGAGGGGTCATACTTAAATATATGTCGTCCATTCTCAGTTCCAAAAAACAGTCCTTCAATGAGATCAATCGAACTGAGCACTCTTCCACTATGCCCTCGTCCAAATTTCCGAATGAGGTCCAGCGCATCCAGCCGTAGTTTTCGTTGTCGTTCGTTCATGATTCCACAGTAGCCCTAGCCTTCCAAATCCGCAATCCCTTGCTGCACAAAATCTCGTTCCACATTCCCTGGATGTGGAAGTATCAACTGTGGTGAGTTCATCACCGTTTCGTTATAAGTCAGCAAATCAATATCGATGATTCGGGACGTGTAGTCCTCTGGCGCTTTTCGGCCTCCTCCACCGAAGCTCACATTCCCCACTTGATCAAGATTCGGGATCACCACGCCTTCTCGTCCCATTTCTTGCTCAACTAATTTACAAGCACGAAGCAATTCCAAGGGCTCAAGATCGGTTTGAACTTCAATCACCTGATTCATGTACATCGGCTGATCGGGATGATCACCAAGGGGCTCGGTTTCTCTTACCTCAGACTGACCCACCACCAAAACACCATGCTTCATCAAGAGATCGCGAGCTTGAATCAAATTCATCTCACGATCCCCAATATTTGTTCCCAATCCTAAATATATTCCTGACATTAATTATTGAACGTAATCCTTAATCCAAACCTTAAGTGGTTCATCATAAGCTGAATAATAATCTTCATTTGTATCAAAGAAGTACCAGAACATTGGACATTCTTCTGCTGGAGCTTCAAGTACTGTTTCTGCAATAAGTTCACCTGTATCGGCCGCATAAAGCTCCGTTTGATAGGACGCAGAGTAATTATTGAGGCTGTAGGCCTCCCCTTCAATTTCATACTCACAGGCCTCAATAAAGTCACCTGGAATTACTGTCAAACAAGCCACCAACTGAGTTTCTTCAGGATTGTCATAAGTCGATTCCCAGGCTTCGGGAAGCACATAACTCACGTTGTAGTAAGTATCATATTCGTCATCTCGATCAAAGATCGTTACAAGATGAAGCCCCCCTGCATCAGCCGAATACTCTGCTGCCCCACTCACGGGTGCACCATAACAAGCATCTTCAAAATCAGAGAGCCAAACCGTGTCTTCATCATAGTCATAATCATCTTCCCATTCGATTTCATCATAACCAGCATGATATTCCATCTCTTCAAACTGAGCATCCATTTCCTCACGAAACTCTTCAAGAAGTTGAGAACAGCTCGTCAAAAGAAGCGCTGCAGAAAGCATAAGAGCTAGATATTTACGCATGGGACAGGGGTTAATTCGAGGCCAGCTTAACACCTAACCACGGTAGACCACAAACATCTTGTCCGTCTCTGACAACTTCACTTCAACAAGTCGAACTTGCTCATTGATTTCCTTCTCATAACCCTCTTCTTTGAAGAGTCGTTTAAGTTCATCAGGCATATTTGGATCATCCGCCTCAGCCTTCAAAAGCTCCGGTAAATTTACGAGCTTCTCCCAAATGTCTTTAGCGATGATTTCTGCCGTTGGGTTTTGAAAAAAATCATTGAGACAACGATGATCATATTTATCCAGCACTTGCTCTTTCACAATTTTCTTGAGGAAACCATGATCAAGCAACATTCCATTATCTTGAATTTCCCCTTCGATGGTCACCCACAAACGGTAAGTATGCCCATGAAGATGCTCACACTTTCCATGATACTTGGTCAGGAAGTGAGCGGAATCGAATTTAAATTCTTTGGTGAGTTGGATCATTGTTTCTAAATTAGACTAGATAGCAAACCTTGAAAAAACTGCTGCGAGCCTACCAGCCAAACTTTGTTCAAAGTTAGACCTCATGATCATGATGGGGTTTTGAGCGCACATCACATCGGCAATCAACTTATTAAATTCTATTGGCAAAGGCTCCAAACCAGAAAATCGTGCCCCAAGTATTTCATCAAGTTTATCCACCTTGCTTTGCTCTAATCGATCAAAAATAGATGGCCCTCTCTCCAGAGGATGGTTTCGTTTTGCCATAATATTGGTTACAGGTTAACAACTGTAGCATTTTCAAAGACATCATGCACTCGTAAATAGTCCACGCGCCCTTTGAGCCACAAGCTAGTGGCTACGGTTCCTCCAAATCGATCGTCACCCAAACAGCTTTTTCGAGAAACACCCACCAAGATTGGCCGTCCAAGATCGCGAATCTCTTCAATTCTATCCATCACTTCAAAACTATATTTTGGATTAGTGCTTAAGAACGCCCCCATCCCTGGATCAATAATCACCTCTTTCACTCCCTTTGATTCAGCCCACTCAATGCGTTCTTTCAAAAAGGATTTAATCGTTACCATCACGTTATCGTATTCCACGGCCTCCGCGGTGGTTCGTGCGTTTTCATCTTTTGAATACATCAGAACCAAAGGCACCTCCGCCTTCGCTGCCACCTCTGCAATGCGTTCATCTCCACGACCACCAGTAATGTCATTGATCATCGTCGCCCCTGCTTTCACCGCGGCCTCCGCGACTTCTGACTTCCACGTGTCGATGGAAATTTTCACAGTGGGATGAGCAGCACGAATCGCTTCAATGGCAGGAATCACTCGACTGAGCTCTTCATCCAAAGAAATATCTGAACTCCCGGGCCCCGTTGACTCCCCACCAATATCAATCACGCTCGCTCCATCCTTAATCATTTGAGTCACCACATCTACGACTTGCTCAGTATTTTCAAAACGCCCTCCATCTGAAAAGCTATCTGGCGTGACATTCACCACTCCCATGATTTTTGTTTCGACTGGCCTGTTGATTCGTTGATCAATCAATGAACGACACCACCCTGCCAATCGTTGCATCATGGGCGTAATCTCTCCTGTTGGAACAATACCTCGCACCGAGCTAGTGTGAAAACTTGAGTCCATTTCATCCAGTTCATCCACATGCACGTCACGGACCTCCGTTGGTATTTCAAGACGCTCTGCTGCAAGCAAAACAAGCTGTCTAGCTATTCCTGGCAACACTCCTTTTTCAGGGGTAATTAAAACACCATTTTTTTCAAAAAACACATTGGTCCACCCTCCTTCTCTAACCTGTCCAGACTCATCAATCATAAGAATCTCTTCATACTTTTCTTTTGCTGCAATAGCCCGTTGTTCCGTTACAAATTCGGTCATTGTATTTTTGATCTCAGGATGCACTCGCATTCCCTCCACTCGTTTCACCTTCCACGGCTCACTCCAAAAGAAACTCTTCTCATATTTAGGAACCTCCCAGGAACTTAGCTCTACGTTTCCTTGAAGATCCATAGCCACTTTTACTTTTAAATCTCCTTCTCTGACTTTATTTAATTCTGAGGCTGCCAACTCCAATAGATCGGGAATTTCTCCACGAAAATTGAGTGATTTCAAAGACTTCTCCCATCGAGCTTGATGCTCTGGAGCTAATGCCACCTTTCCATCGTAGGTTCGAAACGCTTCGTAGATTGCCTGCACAACTTGACCCATTGTCAAAAAAGTTTATAATCGAGGCTGATAACCAAGCCCACAATGCCAGATCAAGTAAGCAAAGGTCCAGAGAAAGATATTATTTTCGCCCTTGAAGATGACTCTCAGAGAAGATATGTATTAAAACGTTTATGCCAAAGAAGCTTGGCTGCAGATAGTTATAAGCTTTTGATGCCCGAGAGCTTAGAAGAAGCTTTGGATATTGTTCAAGAGGTAAACCAAGCCGTGAGAGTAGTCCTGATTGATGTAAACCTACCTCATTGGAGTGAACCACTTAGCGCACCGTATGTAGAAGAAATACTAGCGGCCTTCCCTAATGCAGAACCGGCACTACTCACGACTCAATCTGAAGAAAGCCTAGCTCATATTCATGCCTATCATGGCTTAGCTGTGCTATCAAAAGACAGAAAAGATACTGCCAAACTTGTTCAATTTATTCTCAACGCATTAGGGAAATAAAAAAGCCCCAGGTGAATCCACCTAGGGCTAATTAAAATTGAGGCTTACGCTCCCATTTCTTCACGTTCTTCTTCATTGTAAACGTGTTCCCATTCACTCTTAGAGTAAGAATGGATTTGGTCTGGATTGAAGAATCGAGCCACTTCCTTAACTGCGTTTTCATCAGTATCAGAAGCATGAATCACGTTACATGAGATGCTCATTGCAAGATCTCCACGAATGGTACCTGCATCAGCTTCTCGAGCATTTGTAATTCCAGTGATCAATCGAACCGCGTCAACGGCCTTGAACCCTTCCCAACACATAGCTACAACTGGAGAGCTTTTCATAAAGCTAGAAACTCCAGGGAAAAATGGCTTATCTGCGATATGAGCGTAGTGCTCTCGAAGAATAGCTTCGTCGAGTGACATCATTTTAAGTCCAACTAGTTTCAATCCCTTCTTTTCAAAACGAGAAGTGATATTCCCGATGAGTCCACGTTGGATTGCATCAGGCTTCAAAAGTACGAGTGTTCGTTGCATAGCCATAATTTATATATATAAGTGCTAAATCGCCCCTAACTTGCCCCAGGTTCAGGGAAAAGTCAATTAAGCAATTTCTTTAAGAGCCTCAATCATTTCTCGAACACTTGGACGATCCTCACGAATATTTCCCATCGCTCTTACAATCAGGTCAGCCAATCGAGTCGGCATGTACTCCGATAGCTCACTGCTCAATTCTGACCTTAATTTAATCACCTCTTCTGCATCCCCATTTGCTTTTTTATAAGCATCAGTAATAGCCAATCTAAACTTTCGATTTAAATCCCGTTGATTCTTAAATCCCCACACATAACTTTGTAGATATTCTCGAGAGTTCCCAAGAACTTCATCTATCTCCTCTTCAAGCAAGCAAGTCCCCAAAATATTAGGAAGATCTTTCTCTAAATCTTCACCAGCATAATCATCAATTCTTTTTTGCAATCCAAACACTGGATTCAAGCCTTCAAGCATGAGCTTCAATATTTCAACACCTACAGAAAAAGAATCTCTCGCTTTATCAACTGGCAAAGGTTGCCCCTGCATAAAGCCCATTTGATTGTAATAAGAATCTTCACGAATGGTTGGATTTGATAAAAATTCCCCCTCGTAATCTTGAGGACGAAGTGTTTCAAAATCAGACAGTTGACCTTCATATCCTTGATCAGTATTTACGGCCAAAACTTGTTCAAGTTTAAAGTCACAATAAACAAGATCTTGTTGATGCAAATGATCCAAACCTTCAAGACCATCAATGAGAAGCCTCACTAAATCAGTTTGATCCAATTCATGCCTCATTTCATCTAAATTCTTAACTCCTCTTAAATTTGGAGCATAAGTTAAATGACAACCCTTAACACTAAAATGCAGTTTATTTGAGAAAACCCATCGTTCCTTCGATAAAGCTAAACTCCTCTCATTCACCAAGTTAGGATGATCCAAATCTAAATTTGGACAATCTACGTAAGCTGTCATAGAAGCTTTACAAACTCGATTTGTTTCACCCAAAACCTGTCCCCATCGAGTAGAGTTGTAACCGACGAGTCCATTATTTGATATTAGCGGGTATACTGTTTGTTCTGAAGCAATTACATTGGCTCCTTTTGATTGAAACCAATCGTAAACAACACGACGCACACGATCAAGAAAAGGCGCCGCAATAATAGACTCTTCTATTAACTCATCAATTTGACTACTCTTAGTCCTCCCAGGGACATACCAATAAAGATTTCTATCTTGGCAGTAAAACAATTGAAGCCCTTCAAAATCAACTTCTTCAAAAACCTCCTCTAAAACTCTTCTGATCTGTTCTGCTGTAAAGGTCTCTTGTTCTTTAACTACACGAGACTCTTTATAATCCGGATTCCAGTCTTTTGGATCCGGGAAAAGCTCTGTCACCTCTCCTCTGAATGCAAGTTGAATGACACGCTCGGGAGTAAAAACTATTTCTCTTGGCATAGTAGTGATTTACAGGTGGAAAATGATACCGAGAAACGGGATTTTGTCAACTGACCGCTTGACACCCTTGACTCCTCCCAATAATGTGCCCATGCAGTAAAATCCAAGCCCAATGTCAAAACCTGAAAAACCAGGTAGCTGGAGTAGCCATACTCAGACTCCCTATTACGATCAAATAACTGAACTTCAACTCACTGACGAACCAAAGCCCAAAACGGCATGGCAAAGCAGACATGAACAATTAGAAGGTGACTCTTTTCACAGCGGAACCACTCCCCTTGAAGAATCTTCAGCCCCTGTTGATTTTAGACATGCTCAAGAAGCCTCAATTCAAAGATGGGAAGCTCAATCAGATCGCTTACAACAAAAGGAGGAGGATTCTATAGAATCTCACTACTCACTGCTTTGGCAATAGGTGCTGTCGTTCTTTCAAGCGAGAAAAATCAAAATAATATTTGTAACTTGATCAGCCCAATGTGCAAAGAGGTACCGACGTTACTTGAAGAAGCACTCGATCAATATCAAGAGCTCTTACGTCGCATACTCCCTTAAACCTGGTAAAAAGCTCCTTTTCCTGCTATAATGGTCAGATTAATTTATACTGATGATTACAGAAAAGGAAACCTTTAAGTTAAAGAACAAGATCCTCGCAGAAATTGCGACGATGTTTGAAGCTCATTTGAAGTCTGGAAAAATTGCGAATCCCGACGATGCCAACGAAATCGTTAATTTTGTGAATAAAGAAATTGATACGGCTATTCACCCTAGAAAGTTCACTCGAGCGGTTCAACGGTTCTGTGAAAAATTCCCTGCCTTTGCAATGATCGAAAAGAAACTTCAAAGCATGCGACTTGAACTCATTCAACAGATTGGACAAGAGTGCATTGAAAACCTAATGGAAGACGCTCCTGATCAATGGGAAGCCTTAAGTGAAGAACTCATTCAAGGAACTGAAGACACGCTAGGAAGCTGGCTAGCAAAATTGCCTGAAGCCAACTACACCCAATTCACCGTTAAAGTTTTTCACCCTCAAGAAGCATGAGATCTGGACCAGAACATCACGACGTAGAAGAAACAAAAGACATTCAAGACTATATGGATGATGTGGTTCTTGGAGCCTTTGAACTTGCTGGTTTTGGAGAGGAGGGACGTGAGCTCATCAGCAAGATGGATGTTTTTCGTTCCCAGGGTGCTGAAACTGAAAAACAGCGTCATGTTGAAGAATTTATGGGAGATCCTGACTCATTAGATTACGCCATTGATATTGCAGACACTAATCCAGACCTACTCGTAGATCAGTTGGTAGCCATGGAAAGTGGTGTCCGAGAAATGACACCTGAACAAATAACAGAAATTGAAAAACAACTCGAACGTGCCACACAGATTGGTGGGAAAAACCTACTAGATGATATTGGAACCAATCGTGATGTATGGAGAAAAGCCAGTTTTGAATTAGATTCCCATGATTTCAGCGACAAATTGTATGCCGACGCTTGGGAACGAATAGATAAAGGTAAAGACTTTGGCTACGAAGACTTAGCCCAACTCGCAGGTTTAAATGACATAGGAAAACAGAACCTCTATGAAGCCATGGATTCTGGCTCACAAATACGCTTTGCAATCACCTACCCTTCTAGTGATTTTCTAACGCCGGAAGACCTTCAAGGTGCAATGAATTATTACGCCGATGAACTCCCAACTGGGATGGCTCGATTAGATGGGCATGCCTACACGTGGAACCTTATGGAGAATCCAATGAAAAATCCAAATCTTAATGGAGAACAACTTGATGCTGTTGTGTCTCAACTTTTTGAAATGAAATGCCAGCCTAAAAACATAAACGCGTACTACAATGTTGATCGCGTCTTTAGATTTGTGGAAGACCATGCCAATTGTGGAGAAAACACCAAAAACGATATCCAGAGATACCGTGATTGGATGAAAGGTCAGCGGAGCGAAGAACGCTCTTAGTCTCCTTTAATAACTTTTTCAAATCGCTCCTTATTATCGTAAGGACCAATTACAGAAAGATGTAGTTTTTCTTGAAGGAATAGCTCGTTGGCTACTCGCTTGATGTCTTCAGCCGTTACCGCATCGATACCTTTACAGATATCATTGTAAGCTTCCACATTGTCATAAAGCAGTTCATGACGAGCCAACATCATGGCCACGTTTTCAGAATCTTCTAAAGTCAGAGCAAGTTTCCCTTTAAGGTACTCCTTTCCTTTTTGTAGTTCTTCAGGTGGCACTTCCACGTAACAAATTTTTCCATACTCTTCCATGATCGCTCGAACCGCATCATCAATACGAGTCACGTCCACACCCGCTCGAGTGTAAACCGATCCAGTATCTAAATAGTTTTCTGTTGAGGTAGAAATGTAATACGCGAGACCCTTGGCTTCACGAACCGCCAAGAACATTCGAGAGCTCATGTTTCCTCCGAGGATCGAAGCAAGCACTTTCAAAGTGTAGTGGTCTTTGTGTCCCTTTTCGTAACCAGGATAACCACAAACCAGATGAGCTTGTTCTGTATTCTTTTCTTGAAGACTCACTTGAACGGTTGAATCCACTTCAAAATCAAAAGCTTTCATATCTCGAGTGGCTTCTTCAGCTTCCATATTGAAAAACTTCTCTGCAAGCTCCACTCCCTTGTCATGAGTGATATCACCTGAAAGAACCAAAACCATATTTCCAGGTGTGTAGAGAGACTCTTTATATTTAACAAAGTCCTCTCGTTGGAGTCGACGAATGATGTCTTTTTCTCCAATTTCGTCCCAACCTAGAGGCTGGTCACCAAACATAGCTCGTTCAAAGTTCCAAGCCACTTGGTACATTGGCGTGTCTTGGTACATATTGAATTCTTCCAAAATAACTCCTCGTTCTTTTTCAATTTCTGCTTGATCGAACTTTGAGTTCAACATCATGTCAGAAAGCACGTCCATGGCAAGCTCAGTATGCTGAGATACCAGCTTTACGTAGTAACCGGCGTATTCCTTACCTGTGAAAGCATTGAATTCACCACCAACAGAGTCGATGGCACCAGACACTTCCTTGGCTGAAGTAAAACGTTCAGCTCCTTTAAAGAACATATGTTCCAAAAAGTGAGAAATACCGTTGATGTCTTTGTCCTCCCATCTGGAACCGGCCTTAACCAGTACGAGGGCTGTTACGGATTTCACACCTTCTAAAGTTTGAGTCAGGACACGAAGTCCGCTCGTTAGCGTGGTCTTGCGATGCATAATTTTTTGGGGAAAATCGATTGTGGAGAGAGGTTAGCAAAAGCTAGAATAGGAGTCCAGTTTGCCTATGCACCGAAGACAACCATTTCAACGTATCAATCTCATTTTTCTAGGACTCTTTGTCCTGGTGGCTTTGATTGTCATGCGGCTCTTTTGGCTTCAAGTGATTAAACATAATTACTACGCCGAAATCGCTCAGGCTGAACAACAGGGATACACCACCCTTCCTTCTCGTCGAGGAGAAATTTTAATTCAAGATTATCATTCGGGTGACAGCTACAAGTTGGCGACCAACACTACTTTAAATATGATTTATGCCGATCCGACTTTGATCGAGCAGTCTGATGTGGTGGCAAATACCATGGCGCCTTTCCTATTTGACCTGGAAATCGAAGAGGAACTCGACTTCCAACGTTATGAAGAAGAATACGAAGTCATCATGATGATAGAAAATGAAGAACTCAGAAACGAAGCCCTGGAAGACCTGGATTTAAAAGACGAAGAAGAACTCTTTGAAGATTTTGAAGAAAACCTCGAAGCCACGCTCGCTCAAAAAACACGTGAAGTTATTTTGATTGCAGAAGAACTTGATGCGGAGACTCAAGCCACTCTCGCGGCTTTGAATCTTTCTGGATTGGAACTCACCGACAAAGGGAATCTCTACGCCTACCCTGCCGAGATTTCAAACAAATCCAATGTAGCCTCTGAGCTGTCTGATGTCTTTAATGTAGACGCCAGCGACCTTGAACGAATTCTACTTGGGAAAAACCGTTACGTGATTCTCAAACGAAAACTTGAACCTGAAATTTCAGAACAGATTGAAACTATTCTTGATGACGACCGACTGCTTGAAGAACCCATCTTCCTTGGGATTCGACTGCAAGAAGAATACTTCCGATTCTACCCTGAGCAAGAACTCGGTGCCCAAGTATTAGGTTACGTTAACTCTGCAGGTAATGGACAATATGGAGTAGAAGGAACCTTCGATGACATACTCCAAGGAACCGATGGAATTTTCACCTCACAAATTGATGCCTACGGAAATCAAATCACTGTAGGAGAATCCGTAATCGAACAAGCCGTGGATGGTGCTGACGTCACGCTGACTATTGACCGAGCCATTCAACTCCAAGTTGAAAAAGCTCTCTCTTACGGAGTGAACTCTTACAATGCTGATAGCGGACAAGCCATGGTGATCAATCCTGAAACAGGTGCGATTTTGGCCATGGCTCAGTACCCGACTTTTAATCCAAATAGTTACGGAGATGTCTTTGAACTTGTTGAATTTGAGATTCCAGAAGACAAAGAAGAGTTCCTCTATGTCACCGGTGAAGACACCGAAAACCCACAATACTGGTACTACAAACAAGTCGACCCCGACGTGCGGATTGAACTTTTCCTACGAGAAGAAGAACCCGGAACCTACTATGCTTACGAAAATGATGTCGGCCCTGAAGTCTATAAGAATAAAGCACTGCAAGAAATTTACGAACCGGGATCCATTTTCAAACCAATCGCCATGAGCGCGGCGCTTGATTCTGGTGAAGTGACACCAAATACCACCTTTGTAGATAGTGGCCCTCTTGATGTGGATCTCAATGCAAACACCGGAGAGTACGACTTCACCATTGATAACTTTGATGGGAATCATCATGGGATTCAAACCATGACTCAAGTCTTAGAAAAATCAAACAATATTGGAATGGCCTTCGTTGCAAAACAGCTTGGATCTGCTCTCTATTATTCATATTTAAAAGCCTTTGGGTTCACCCAGCGAACCGATATGGGGCTGAATGATGAAGTAGTCGGAAAGCTTGAACACTACGATGGTTGGACTGAATCAGAGCTCATTACCAAAGCCTTTGGACAAGGGATCGCCGTGACACCTTTACAGTTGGCTCAAGCCTACACGGCCCTTGCGAACGACGGGACCATGATGAAGCCTTACTTGGTAAGCCAAACAGAATATCCTGATGGAACGATAGAAAGCTACGAACCTGAAATTATACGCCAAGTAATCAGTAGTGATGCCTCAAGCAGTATTACTGCCATGATGACCTCTACCGCCGAATCCTATACCGCTCTCAAACTCGACAACCATTACTTTGCTGGGAAATCTGGTACCGCCCAAACTTATAAATGGGGACAAGCCCTATCTGGTCCTGGTACCACCATCGCCTCCTTTGTAGGATATGGACCCGTCGAAGACCCCCAATTCCTTGTGGTTGTGAAGATCGATCGACCTCGTACCATTGAATGGGGTGCCGCCACTGCTGGACCCGTCTTTAAAGACATCGCAAGCTTCCTCTTTGATTACTACAACGTTCCGCCAGATAAGATTTAAGCCAAATGGTGAAATCGCTCTAGACTGACACGAGTAATTGACGTTGAACGTTCTGCTCGCTCCACACTCAAGCTCCAGGAATCTTTTTGATGTGTTTTACCACGAGAAGGTAGATTCTGATACATGAACAGCCCTCTTCCTAATTGATGCATATTCACATGAACCGCTCCTTTTTGCGTTGGAACAATCAGTTGATTCATAGCTGCTAACATTCTCGACCCTGGGACCCCATACAACACTTCATGCATCTTTTTTTCATACAAAGCCTCAGAGTTTCCAAGACAAGGCCCAAACCACCGAACGGCACTTGAAAATTCTTGACTCCTCATCACCTTCCTCAAAATCACATCTGCATCCACCTGGAACTCACGGATCGCCGCTATACGCTTGATCACATTTAAAGCAAGAAAATTTAAGCCATAATCCATAGGAGGCAAATGTATATGATGCTCTGCTCCCCCCTCTCCTTCAAGGGCATGAAGAGACCTTATCCATTCCCCCATAAACTCAAATTCAAACTCTGTTCTTAGAGTAGCTCCTGACTCATCATCTTCAAGATTCTTCAAAAGGACACCCTTTTTACTAGGAGTCACTCCATACTTCTTATCTCTAAAACTCACGCTCTCCTCTCCCTCAATGCGAGTCAAAAAGTCCAAAATAAATCCCCGATCGACATAAGTCTCAATGGGATCTAAGTTGGTTCCCAAAGGACAAATCACACCTGGATATACTTCATGACCACTTAAATCAATACGCTTTTTCATGATTTTCGATTTAATTTCTACAATGCTTTATATGTGCATTTGATAAGCTATTAGGATCAATTGAGTCCTGCAAAAAGGATCCAACTTGCGAATTCAATTCTCCTGGCTCACAAACATGTGAGATTCGGACCTGCAACAAATCATGCATCTCCCAAGCAAAAGCACTAGTCTGACAGGCATCTAATTTAATTGATTCAACTCGTGCTGTTTCTAAGGTCAAACCAGCATCTAATATTTTTTGCTGTACCATTTGAATCTCCGCCTGAGCCGCATCACAAGCATCATCTTGAGTATCATCAATTTGAGCCTCTAAGCTCTCTTTATTTATTTGATCGGAAAGAACTAATGCCCCAACAAAAACGTAAGGTGCGTATTTATTAAAAGTTTTCATAAGTAAATTATTTAAGATAATATTTTTTTAATGCATCTTCAGCAGATGCCAACAATGGCTTCTAATGATCTCATCGTAAAAAAGAGTTAAACAAATTAAAACTAGTCATCTAGTCGTCCATGAATAGACTCCCAAGCTGACCTTCTCTCTCTAAGAACTTTTTCTAGTTCTCTATCATCTGAACGAGGATCAAGATCTCCTGATTCAATAAGTGCTTCTCTGGCTGCAACACGGTGGCCATGTCCTGCATGACGTGAAATAACCCCACGTGATATTCGTGCATCCCTCGCCTGAATTCGATCTGGAAATGGTGCGTCTATGGGAGCTATTCCATTCTCAAGATCTTTTTCATAAAGCTCTATTCGTTTCCAACGGGGCAAGAGTGATCGATTTTCTGACATAAAAAATGAGGTTAAGTTACTTTAGTAACGAAACCCCATTTTTGGGAGAACGACTTAATCGTTTCTGGAGGGCTATTCCAAGTTAGGATGTGACTATAACCAGTTACTGCTCTTTTGTCAACAGGCCCACAACTAAAGCACCTTCATGCGAGACAAATTCACACTCGTTAATTGTGTTCCAACAGGATTAAGACGCAGCAGCATTCGTCTGAATTCTCTATGGGCAAGAACCTCTCCTATCTGCCCCTCCTTATAAGTCCATTGAGAGGCAAAGCCACCTTGTTCATGAACATAATAAGTATTCTCTATACTCTGTACTTTTCTGGTAGCTGGATCAACATCTCGTCGTTCCCCCATAAAACCCTCCTCGGTCCCACCCATGACTTCTTGAAGAAAATCTTCAAACCTTCCTGCCAAGAGAGCTGCCGCTCTTGAAGCTTCAATCTCTTTAATAATATCTTCAAATCGTCTCCCTGTAGCGAGCCAACCCGCTTTATAAATATCTCGATCAAATTCCGCAATAAATCTAGGCATTGTATTCATATCAAAATCTCCACGAACAGAATCCTGACCATCAAGCAAACTAGCCACCTCCACAACAAAAATGTTCAGTCCTTCATCCTCTCGGAAATCCAACCGAAAGAAAGCCCCCGGAATAAGTTCCTGATCAATCTCAATCCCAATACCTGCCCTAGTGAGAGTCATCATCATTGAAATAGCTGCTCCAGCTGCTTTTTTATCATCTGCTTCTTTGTTTCCTACAAATGGCTTAATAAAACCTTCATAGCCAGGAAGCTCACTTAATTTTACAATAGACATGCATGCGAGCTAGAGAAATAAGGGTGGAATATAAAGCCACCATCACTCCTCTGTCAAACGTCGCCACACCTCATTCACCCCCTCCCAACTCTCATCATCTTTAATCACATAATCAAAAACTTCCTCGAGATCTTTTCGTTGGTCTTCGTCGTCCCCATTAAGAAAAGCAATTTTCACTACGGTATCATGAGGCAATCCATCCGCCATATTCGCATCTCCAACCATATCCCCCACAAGAAGTACATTCGATCGATCCACCACATCTTTCTCGTAAGGACCAAGCTCCTGCTCACATTTATTCATTCCATGCACAATCGGTGCACGGTAAGCCACCGCCTTCCCGTCCTCATCGTACTCAAGAAAATTTGAGACCACATGAACGTTATCGGTATACACACCGGCCTCTTTTAATACGATTTCAATCACGTCTCCAAAACCAGCGGATAAAACAAGCAGAGGTATTCCACGAGCAGCCAGGTCGTTCATAAATTCGATGATTCCTTCTCGGAGCTTCACTATATTGGAACCATTCACCTGCTCAAGATGCTGTTTTTTAAGGCCATGATTCATCATCAAAAGTAGCTGTGCCTCCCACCATTCATGCATGAGTTGCTCCTTCTCTTCATGAGGAATTTTATTGTCGAGTTCCATTGGATGATAATTCGCAAAAAGAGCGAGCGCCTGCTCACCGTATTCTTCTGGCATAAAGCCAAGTCGACGCACCGGTGAAAATGAAGACCCCCCTTTTGCAAAGGTGGTCATGGTCCGATCGAAATCACAAATCACATGCAGCTTATCTAGACCTCCGGCTTTCAAGGCCTCTATTTTTTCTTCAAAATTCATACCCTAACCTTATCAAGCTCTGTAAGCTTGTCAAAGTCCTTCAAGAAAATCATCGCTTCAAAAACAATCACTAATACGACAATCAAAAAAATAAACGGACTGTACTCGACTTCCCATAAATGCCTCCCAATCAAAAACAAACTAAACGCTCCTGGTACACCAGCAATACTATGAGTCATAAATAAATCAATGAAGGATCTTACTTGCTTCTTTGCATATCGACGAGGCAATGCCAAGAAAGTCAAAAACTGAGCAAAAATCAATGAACATAAGTGCAACACACCAAACATCATGACGGAATCAAACCAATGAGATCCTAAAACCAAGGAATCAAAAACCACAAAAGAAAGTGTTGGAATGAATCCAATCCAATTCCAATATGATTTTTTACTGCGAATATTTAGAGTCATTAAAATTAAAAATGGGAGCCACATGATTTTTATCGCCATCTGAATATCAGCAGAATCATAATGACTGCCCGGAGGGTCAACATCACCTAATATAAAAAAAATGCTCAGCAAGGGCACAAGCAAATGTGCGAAAGTGAACGGTAATTTACCCCAGAAGTTTCGTTTCTTCATTTATTCAAATTGATCACCCCACGATAAGTCCAACCTGCCCCATTAATTGCTTCATGAAGCGGCTTTTTAAGTTCACGAGTGTCAAAACGATACTTGTACACCTGTCCAGGCTTCAGCTCTTCAGTAAAGGCGTAAGCCGTTCCAAATTCAACACTTTGTTTTTGCCCTTTAAACGCTTGTGCACTCAAACTGAGTGACGGCACGCCCGCCCTCCAAGACACTGAATACTCGGTGTCTACCGCACGAACCTCATGATTCTCTTCATCAATTTTCATATTAATACGGAACACTTTTTTGAGCCCTGCTTTTGCAAAAACCTCATACCACTTTGCATCTACAATTTTCCATTCTGCCACAAAGTCTCCTGCTTCATTATGTTCCGAATAACGAACAACAAATGGAGCTGTATCTCGATTCACATTCAAAATAGCTTTTTTTAGATCATCAACAGATTGAACTGGCGTTGATGCATCCGGTCTTTTTGTCCCGGTAAAGGCGTCTTTTAGATTTTTTAGTAGTCCCATGTCGGTATGCTATCATGGCTACAATGAAGCACAAAATACTACTCGCCGGAATAATGCTCATGGCCCTAAGTCTTGCTTCGTGCTCGGATGAAAAACCCGTCATGAGTATTCCTGATTTCACTTTGCCTGAAGGCCCTAGCCTTCACGACATCAGTTACGAAAATGCTCCGATCTACTTCTATCTCTTCACGCATACGGAAGATCATTTTAATCATGAACTTTCTGAAGAAAGATACTGGCGCGGTGGTGAAATTTTAAGTTCACTTGCAAAAGAATATCCTGAAACCGTACCTACATGGACCATTGAATTTCAAGGAGCCGATGCCAAAAGCATCACGGATAGAAATGAAGAAACCGGCCTCATAGATTACCTATTAGGATTAAAAGATGCCGGACTGGTTGAGTTTGGTTACCATGCTCATCACGATCCGAGCTACATGAATCGACCTCAAAAAGAGCTCAGTAAAAACTTCACTTGGGATGAAGCCTACTCGGCAATTCACACTTGGGTCACTTGTGAAAAAGACCCTCTATATGGGGGCTGCGTTGTTGAAGACGGAGGTGGGCTTCAAGCAATCTTAAATAGCTTTGGCCAAGTAGAAGTAGTCACTGGTGTGGGACTCACAGATGGCGCTCTCATTGAACGTTCTGCAGGTTCGCAAGCCATTAAAGATGAACTGCCTGATCGCTGGCTCGGATTTGGTTTCCCTGACCATGGAGCGGTTCTTGAAGGCCAAAATTATAGTGAAGTTCGTGATGAATTTATGACCCTCCTTTCTCCAACAGCAGATACAAGTTCAGGAACACTCTGGCTCGATAATGCGATTAGAATTAATGATGGTGCGCCTGTTGAAGGAACCGAATCCATCAATGCTGAAAAAGGAGTACGAACCGCTGCTCAAAAACTTGATGGTGTGACTCGGAACTCACCTATTGTTCTCAACGTGGGATACGCAAGTAAGTATGTTTATACCGTGACTGGAACCAGTCCAACTAAATACGGATACGCTAATCCAGAAGATCCAGAGCTGCCTGATGAATGGCTAGAAAGTCGCAAAAACATTGAGCTAGCTTATAGCGAGATTGAAAAGACATTAAACTACTTGCTTGGAGAATTCTTACCAAAGAACGAAGGCTCTCAATTTGTAAATTCTGATGAAGTGGTTGAACTCTTCACTTCTGATGATTTCTGGCACGTGGATGAAGACGAGCTCTATCAAATGAGCCTATGGCTACTGAATGAATGGACCGACTCCCCTCCTGTATATGCTTACGATGGCGAGGACTTTTACTCACTTACGGATGCATTCTTTTTGCTCCAAGAAGGCTTGCAAGGCAACTTCCCAGAAAATGGAATCGTCTCTGAATACATGGGTCCATGGAGCGAGGCTAAAAGTGAATCCGCTGGAATGATGTGGACCGACGATTTAGAGAAATGGATCACAAAGTTTGATAAAAATACAATTCCAGAAACGATCGAAATTGGTGACCGCGAATGGAACTCAGCTCAAGTGCTTTACGCCCTCGCCTACTTCTATGCAACGGACTACAAGAACCAAGCACAAGATAGTATTTCTATTGGAGTCAGCTCAGCTGAAACAGAAGCCTCAGGTCTTCTAGAAGACCTGGGCTGTAGCAATTGTTTAGACACCGCATGGTCACTTAAACCTGCTCGTTTCCAAGACTAGAGATATAGAAACAAAACGTGGCCCACAACGATCAACGGCAAGAACCAAAACAGCCATTTCAGTGAGGTCGCATCAAAATAGACTTCTTGAATCACCTCATCCAAATCTTTGTGAAACTGCATCGCTGCGTAGTTCTCATCGTGTTCAAGTAAGGCCGTTTTAGCAGAATCAATAAGTTTCAAAACAGGAATGAATTTAAGAAGCACACTCATAGGGAATCTGAACACCCACGGCAATCCTGACAATTGATCATTCAAAAGCCTTCCCTTTTCGACATGCTCAGACTTCATATTCTTCTTTACTGCTTTCACTACTTTCTTACTAAACTCCTCAACTTGTGGAGTGAACTGATCATAAAGAATTTTAAAGACCTCCAAACTCACTACAATGTAAATCCGCCACAATACAAAGAATGCAACGATTAATGCCAGCAAGAGCGTCATGAAAATCTGCCAGAGATTTCCATCAAGAATGTTGAAGAATAGAAGCACTCCATTGAGAGACCATACTAAAAGCAAAACGCCTCCCAACTGCAGTAGGCGATTAAGACCGAGTTTTAAAATATTTTTTATCATGTTCCTAGTATACTAGGATTCTTGAAATCTTCTATATGCAGCTGCACATTTATGAAGTGTGTCTTCAAGCTCTCTTGGAGATACTTCTAGTCGACGTCCTAATCGCTCTAATAAGGAGTTAATGCTTGATCGATAAACCATCGGCCCAAACTCTGAAGAGGCTCTCCCTACAATTTTATTACTTCCATCTACCATGACTCCCAATTGAACAAGACCTTCAGAATCTTGAGCAATAACATTCAGACTATTGAATCGAATATCTGCAATAAGCCCATTTAGATCAGTATCTTCAGGCTGCTCCAAATCCACAATGTATTCATGACGAAAGTCACGTGGATAACAAGCTTGTCGGGCTTCCAAACTAAGCTTTCCACCAATTACACCCCGTGAGCTGTACCAAGCTGGATTTCTAAAACTTGAAAACGGCAATGAGATGCGTTCTTCCTCATGAGCATGAAGTGGTTTTGAAAGTCCCAATGATGTATCTAAAACGATCAATGAATCTTCAGCAGCTTTAACACAAACTACATGGTCATGATCTTCAGTAATGAGAGGCCTCCCCTCTACAATTTCAGCCACTTTTCTTGCATGTTCAAGACAGTTTCCTCCAAGGAAATCAGGTCTATCCTCCCCAACAGCATCTAAATAAAAAGCCGCTGTAGAAAAAACATATTCACGGTCAAGCAAATCCAATTCATGCTGTGCGTCCTCTGAAATCATCATACTTAAGTTAGATTAAATTAAAGCATCAATCTCCTCTTTTGTCAATGCGTGGCGGAAAGACAAACAACACTATAAAATAAGTTCAACTAACCCCCACCTCCATGTCAAAAAAGAAGCAAAAAAAACATAAGACACATCGGATCATTCCAATGTTTATGAGTGTTCTCCTTTTAGCTGGAGTTGTATTTGGACTGAATCTAATGAGCTCTGACTCTCCTATGATCTTCTTGAGTAGTGAGTCTCACGAGATCGGTGAACTCTATATTGTTCCCGAAGATATTGAACTCAACATGGGTTCTTCTGAAACTTTTGAAGCTTTTATTGAAGAAGCATCGAGCACGCTCAACCCTCTCGCCGATTGGAGCGCCCTACGTGATGATCAAGAAGCCACTGATATTCTTTTAGATGACTGTGAAGGAAGTTCAGAATGTACCGTTCACGTTGGATCAACGGAAGGAGAAGTAGTGATCATGGCTGAATTCGATGGACAAGTTACTTCAACCACACTCGATGTGATTAATGAAGAAGTGGTACTCGGATTTTCTGATGAAGTACCTGAATGGGCCGAAGTAGATATCGCCATTCTCCAGGACCGTGGAATCATGATGGGATACGCCGATGGAAGTTTTGGTGCTGAAGACCCCGTAACTCGAGGACAATTCATCACACTCCTTTACCGATTGATGCCTTTCTATGGATTGGACACCACAGATATTATTGAAGACCTTGATTGTGATGTCTTCAATGATCTTGGTGAAGCTCACTACGCCTACGAACCCGTGTGTTTTGCCTACCACTACAACTGGCTTGAAGAGTTGAACCTAGGCAATAACATCAGCCCTGATGAAGAGCTGACACGAGGAGAAACCGCGGAACTCTTTGCGGGAGCCATCGGGAGAAGTTTTGCAGAAAATGAATTAGAATTAAGTGATGTAGATCAAATAATGTCCTACCAAGCATTCTTCTTATTTGATGATGTATATATAAGTACTACCTACGCTTCAGGAATTGGAATCGCAAATGGATACAACATCATGCGTGGAAGTGATAACTTATTTCGTCCAAGTGAAACCCTCAATCGTGCAGAAACAGCCGTGATCATTTGGCGAGTTCTTAGCAGTGTCATTTCTGATCTTAGTGTTCAATTCAACCTTGATGATGATGCACTGGAAGCTTATTACGATGGAGTTTAATGAATAAACGACTCGCACTCACCATTCTCAGTTTGCCCATGCTCGCCTTTGTGGGAGCTGGGCTTTGGTATTATTTCTCCCTAGATGAGGAAGCCCCACAAGTTCTTCCGGAACCCGTGATCACTGAAGCCTATGAAGGCTACACTCTCTTCAGTGCACTGGCTGGAGGGAAAATGGCAAGCACGGATCCCTATGTACACTTGATGGATATGGAAGGAAACGATGTCCACACTTGGGAGACGGAATACACTCAGAGTCGTTTTGCTTTCCTTGATGAAGACGGAACGCTGATTGTGCGATCACGGACGGCGACTCAACCTCAAGTCATGAATGAAAACCAACCCGCTGTTCTTCAAGAACTTGATTGGGATGGGAATGTGATCTGGGAGTGGGAAGATCCTGCCTTTCATCATGATATGGCTAAACTGCCCAACGAAAACTACCTTGTGATCCTTTGGGAAGAAATGGAACAAAGTATTCCTGGCTGCAATAAGAGCACCCTATGGACCGACAAAATTGCGGAAATTGATCGTGATTCTGGTGAAATTATTTGGGAATGGCGACTTCAAGATGAGCTCACCATCAGCGACTATGAATTCAATTGTAAAAGTAAAGATAAGGAATGGGCTCACGTGAATGGACTAGAGTATCTTCCCGATACCGATGCCTTTCTCATCAGCCCCAGAAATCTAAATACCGTGATTATGGTGAGCCGAGAAACCGGTGACATCATTTGGGAACTGCCTGCTGATACGGTGACCGCTCAGCACGACCCCACTCTACTCGACAATGGAAACATCCTCATTTTCAATAATCTTTATACTCCCAAAACTTCTCAAGTTATCGAATGGGATTGGGAAAACGATGAATTCATATGGGACTACACCTCTCCTGATTTCTACTCTAGCTTCATTAGTGGGGCACAACGACTGCCCAACGGAAACACACTTATCACACAAGGAGACGACGGACGACTCTTTGAAGTCACAACGGATGGCGAAATAGTGTGGGAGTATTTTTATGATGCTGAAAAGCCCTCCGTATTCCGCGCTTACCGTTATGGATTAGATGAGTTTGAATGGCCATTTATTAAATAAAATCTATCAAATGCCAAATAAAGAAATACAAGAAGCACTCAAGCCTCTTATGCCCTACTTATACAAAATGATTTGGATCATCCCAATCCTTCTCATTCCAGCCGCTATTGTTATTTACTACACGGACCCAAGCGCAAACCTAATTCAGATGTTCTCTATCATTGGATTTGCGCTCGTATTATTCCTGATACTGAAGGGACTGCTTATTTTTACAGAGAAACAGCTCAATAAGTAATTACTGTTGAGTCAACACTCCTCCATAAACACCATTGCTGTCAGCATCCATATCAAAGTGTGAATCACTTGAGTTCACATTGCTCCAAGTATATTCAGAGTAATTTGAATCATAAACACAAGCTTCTGAAAGGTAGACCTTTGCATCAGTGAGGCTTGCTTCATCAGCTAAGTCCCCATAAAGAACCATAAATCTAGACTCCCCTGCCGTGAGATCTGACAATCCTGTGTTAAATCGTAGAGGGCTCAAACTAAAATATGGAACATAATCATCGTTTGCAATTTGTGATTCCAAATCAAGATCTCCTGTCACAATGTAAAGTCGAGCATCATCTAAATCAGATGAAAAATTGAAACTGTCTTTCCCCGTTGAACGAAAACCAAAGTAATCATGACAAGGTTCAGCAGATGCATCATAAGTCACAAGCCAAGAGCCAAGAGCCTGAAAATCATCGAAATTTGTCGCTCCAGGAACGTCTTCTTGAACACTCAATAGAACCGTCTCATCATCAGTTCCCCCATCTCCTCCGGGAAAAGAAAATTTACTGTCAGAAAGCATTCCTCCTGGTTTAGATGGTGAATCAGAAAGAGAAGACTTTGAACCAAATCGGCCCTGAAGATCTTCACCATTTGACAAATAAAACACGGCACCAAAGGCAAGAACTAAAAAAAGTCCTAAAGGTAAAATTAGCTTTTTGTTCATAATGAAAGCTTAAGAATTAAAGTCCAAAACCCATAAGTGGAGAGCGACTTACTCGCTTCTGAACATGAAAAGGCGTTCAAGTGACCTAAACCAATTCTAGAGATTTATTATTCACAACTCAACTAAATGGCTACATGCAGGGTATGAGTATTGACTGAATATGGATAAATGGTGTAAAAAGAAGCCTAATCAAAGTCATGAACGAAACTCCACAACAAACAAATCCAGAGAACCCTAGTTTCTCAATCAATGTACTTGGAGAGAAAGTATTTAATCCCTCTATTGAGGCATTCTTTGCAGAACATGGCGCATACCTTGATGAACTCAATGAATTATTAGAAGACTCTGAAGCAGATAATTCTGATGAAATTGAACTATTTCTTCTCTTAATGAATGACCCTGTCTTTCAAGATCTTATTGCTCAACTCAATTCGAAAGAAACAATCGAAGCAATGAATGATTTTTATGCACGAACATTTGAATTAGCAGTAAGCAAATTTCTACCTAAAGCAACATCAGACAAATTAAGTTCTAATGAGGCATTACAAAAAATCAACAATCAAACCGATGACTGCATTCAATACATCCAGCAGCTAAGAAAAGGTCAGTCAAAAAACTTTCGTGACGTGAAAAACTTCATGAGAAAGTTCAACAGAGGTCTTGAAAACAGCTACGCAAACATGCGTAAACACTCAAGAATACGAGCCTTTTGCCTACAATATTTACTTAGTAAAGTACTAGCAAATATAATTGCCTATGAAGTTGATATAATTTACAGATTAGGAGCACTCGTACCCGGTAAAACCATTAAAGGGTTTACCTTAGACGCTTCAGAACAAATTGAGACCATTAAATGGCTATATGAATGTCCACCAACAGAGACCACTCCTGAGGAACTTGACCCATATGAATTGATTGCTGATAAAGCTCTCAAAAAAGCATTTGGCCCTATTGAAATTGATACCACTGAGATCCCAGGAATTAAAAAAGCATTCATAGGGAGAGAAGCAAGCTCACCAATGAGAGTGAAGTTCAGCATTGCACTATTCCCAGAAAACCAAACTGAAGCCATCATTCTAGATCTATCATCCTTTGATGGTAGTATTTGGAATCATGAAAACGACCCCAACAAGCTGCAGTTCTGTTTGGAAGATCTTGCGCTTCAGTATGGTAATCAACGTCGACAAGCCTACCTTGCGATCAAAGACGCACTCATCTTTCAGATTGCTGAAACAATAGAAAATACCGACTCCATTTTAGATGATCGAGTTGAATCTGTTTTAGAAGAAACAAATCTTGGAACAGATATCGATGAAAACATTGCGGACCTAGCAGATGAAATCACTGAAACCGTCTTCTTAAACGAGAAAGACACAGTAGAAATAGTAGTAGAAGTAGAAACAGATCAGGTAGAAAAAGTTCTAAACTATCGAGGCCATGCACGAGATAAAGACGTTTCTACTAAAAAAATCACTGCTGTGGCAAAAAGACTCGGGCTAGAAGTCTTAAAAAATCGCGGAAAAGGATCACACATTGCCATTAGAAATCCAGAAACAGGTGTTTTAAAAATACTGGTAACAAGTCGTTACAAAGGAGGAAAAGTCCGATTTGGTTTTGTTCGTAAACTCTTTAAGCGCCTTGGCGTTGAACGCGAAGTCTTCCTTCCTCACTTTTTCAAAAGCTTGAGGAAGTAGTCCTCTCTCTAGAAGGTGATGAGGAGACGGATTTCAACTAAATTGTTAACCTGAAATCCCTCCCACCTATGTACTCGTACTGCTGCCTGCAGAGAAAAGCTTCACCAAGATCAGTGGCAGCTACTTGTCTCACTTCCGTGACATCAAGGTCTGATAAGTTTTCTACCATTGTTGAATGCAGTCTTGATGCAATTCCTGCGCCTCTACACCCTGGCAAAACAACCACCCAACCTGACTGAACATTGGTTTCTTTAAAGACCCCATACGTAAAAGCAACAATTTCACCATCACATTGTGCTACAGCAATGAAGAAGTCTGCAGGTGCATCATGCAAAGAGTCTAGCATCTCAGTAAGTGCGGCTTCAGAATCAGCAACACAGGCGTCAAAATCCTCCACTCGTTTATCCACAAATTCACATGCTTCATCAACCTGTGAGAAATTCGTAAGATAGATCGTCTGCCTGTAAACCTTCCATATGTGTCTAATTTGAAAGACTTAATTTAAACATAATTCATCAAGCCTGTCAATGGGCCTCTGGAAACCAGATAACAAAACCCCAAGCTGATTACAGATTGGTGGCAGGGTCAGGAGGAATACTTCGCTTCGCTGCGTTTACTGATGAGTAGATTTTCTAACTGGATCTAAATCAAAAGGAACATTTCTTTTATGTGCAAAATCCCATACTCGAATTAACATAGCTAAGTTATGTAATTGACCTCTACCCTTCTTCGGTTCTGGCGATAATATGTTAGAAACAGTAGTTTGTGTTACTCCGAGCAAATCACCAAATTCTGTCTGGGTTTTACCCCTCCTAAGCTCATCCAATTGCTGTACATAATGACGTCGCACTTCTGCCACCCCTCCGAGTATATCTGCAGGTTCATAGAGCTTTTCATCATCTGTAGGATTCATAGTAAATGGGACCCCAACCTCCTGTGCAAATGTAAAAATATTCAACAGTCTAACTGTAGGTAAAGCTACACCAGTAATGGCTTGACTTAATTTTTTCTGAGTTATACCAATAGCTGTAGCTAATTCCCGCTGAGTCAAAGGTTTTCTTTCATCAGGAGCTAAACAGAGGTGTGTCTGACATTCTTCAAAGAATCTTCTGCACTTACGCTGATAAACCCCCATCAAGTCGGCCAAGTCAGAATCAGATTTAACTGAAACTGGAGCTTTACCCTCCGCCAAAATAGTTAGTGGCGATAATGGAGAAATCTCATCTTCTTCTAAGAAGGATTCTGTAGGAAATTTAGACATAATTGGGAATGAATAATCAATATAAATTCAAAACCCATTGCGATGGAGAGCGACTTACTCGCTTCTAGCTTATGCTAAGTTAGACCTACTATAGGGCAAACGGAGAACTTGTCAATGGGGCCAGGAGGAATACGCTGGAGTAGATTCGGATGAAACAAGAAAAATCTTTTGTAAGTGTATACAGACATACACGTCAAAAGATTTATTCAAAGTTGAATGCGAAGATACCCAGCGTAATGCTGGGATTGGCAGGGCCAGGAGGAATCGAACCCCCGCCAGAGGTTTTGGAGACCCCTGTACTACCACTATACGATGGCCCTATATTTGGCTTAGCAAAGCAAAGCCTTGGCATTGTATCCAAAGGAGACTACTTCTGCAAGGAACCTTTAATTAGGCCGTAGGAAGTTCTTTAATCTCAATCACGTTCATTCCCTTTTGACCAGGTTGATCAACACCAAGATACCAACGCGTAGTTTGTTGAACCTTAATCCGTTGCACCTTCGCTCCTAGATGACTGAATTTAGCAGGAATATCTGTCGTAGAGATTCGTCCTCCAGCTTCAGGAGTACTCAGCCGAGTTGCAAGAGCATCAGCAAGTTGTCTGAGCTCAGCGTAACGCATCATTGCCTCATTCGAAGTACGGTCAACATTAACAGTTTTCACACCTGTGACTCCTTCAATATTAAATTCATGATGATCGGCATAAATTGATTGTCGTACGGCTCGGTCTCGAGCATTCATACTCCGATCATGCAGTCTAAGTTGAAGATTCTTTGCAGGAAAAGCTGCAGGTCGTTGAGACACTGAACTTGTCTTTTTAGCCACAATCACAAAGTTTTCAAAGATAGCATCTCCTGATCCAGCAGATGCTACACCAGTCAGCTCCTGATTAACTTCAAATCCAAATTTCTCAAGACTCTTAACAAAGAGCATTCTTTCTTTCTTAGTCCCTGCATAGTAAGGAAGCGTCATGATGACAGTTCCTCCCATTTTCAATCGAGAATTCACATCAATAAGTGTGGCAATTTTCTCAACATTACCTGGTATGTTCACACATAAATTCATATGAATCATATCTAATGAGCTTTTCTCATGGCTTGATTTAAGATCAATCATACCTCCAACAACAATATTGTTTTCTGGAATAGAAACTCCTTGCTCCGAACAAAGCTCTTGTCCTTTTTCAAGCAAAGTTCTGTTTGGATCCATTGAGTGAACCTGAGCTTTATTACCTTGTAAAAGACTAGTCAGACCCATTGGACCTGAGTAAAGATCCAAATAACTTGATCCTTCAAGATCTGATAATTCACCTGAAGCCACAAGCTGATCAATCACTGAGGCAACAAGTCGTCCATTGTTCCCTTGATATGAGAATGGATAGTCACGCATGTAACGTTCAGCAAAAGCGTCAGATCGTCCATTTTTAGAAAGAACTTCCTTAAGTCGTGTCTCTCCCTTCCCATTAAAGTTTCGCATAAATCGTTCCACATAAGCTCCAGAAGAAAGAAGCTCATCCATGATCATAAGTGCGATTCGAATCACCGCATCACTGTAATCATCAAATGGCATATCTGGTGCATTTTTCAAATCAACTCCAGAAGCTTCCAATTCTCTTAAATGCTTAGGCGTTAATCCTCCTCCATATTGAACAAGATGAGCCAGTACTGCCTTTAACTGAGCAAACTGCTTAATCACTTCACTAATTGTCCCAAGCCCATAGTAAACTCGGATAGTACTATCCGTATTATTAGCTCGATTGAAACGACGAACGAATTGATGAAGATCAGGATCGTTCATATCATTTTCAAGCATATTGGCTGACTTAATGTGAACCAAGGAAATCCCCAAACGGATCGTATCTGCATTACATAAAATCACATGTTTACTTTCTGGGTCGTCAAACGGTGCATTTAGAATCACTTTCCGATCAGCATCGCTAACATCTCCGTCAATCACATGAACCTTCACATCTGGACCAAGAGCAGCTTGAGTCTTTTCAACCCAAGTATCTTTTCCTTGAGCATGTGGACGTGTAAACCCTGCCTTATATGAACCATGAGCAATAAGCGTACAATTCGTTTCTTGAAGATCTTTTCGTGCATACATCATTGCTTTATCAAAAAGCGAGTGTTCATCAAGGTCATAGAACTCACAGAGTTCCGGGTTTAATAAAAATTGACGTGTCGCTTGTAGCTTCTGAACCACCGTCATGTCTCGAACCCCAAGAAGGAAATTATAAAGCGCACGTTCACCTTGTGACAATTCATAATGAATGTAGTCCACTTCCTTACGCCACTCATCAGGTGGGTCTAGTGTCAAAAGACACTTTAACAATACGTTTCTAAGCCGAAGTGGATCCACTTCAGAAAGACGTTTTTCTTCTCGATGTTCCAGTGGATACATCACCTTAATGTAGGTGAACATATCTCTAATTCTATTCGGAGTTGGTGACGCTGAAAGAAGTTGAATGAATGGAATACGGCTCTTTTCTTCAGGAATACAAATCCGTTCCAACGCTGTTGCTTTCCCACTATTGATGTTTCTAAATCGATGAGCTTCATCTACAACCACATAACCAATATTCAAGTTATCAATCGCATCCATCACCTTAAGAACTGCTGGCTCCTCTTCCTCACCTGTATTAATTTCATCTTTGTATTTTCGTTCTGCTCCCAACATAGTGTCGGCGATAATCACAATTTCACAATCCATAGCAGCCTCAATGTCTTCAGCTTTTTTAATTCGCTTACTTGCAATCACTCCCACACTTGGAGCTTTACCCTCTTTGTAATACTTATTATTGATACGATCTTCAAACTGAGTGATCACACTTGGCGGACAAAGAAGAAGCATCTTTTGTCCATCTCCGATTCTTTCTTGAATCTTCAAATGTTCCCACGCCAAGAATGGACACGCAGACTTCCCTTTCCCCATTGAAAAGGCATTAAGCTGACGTCCACCTGAAAATTCTCCTGCAATATCCGCTACAGATACTCGTTGGCGAAGCGACGGGAAAGGTCGACTCACACCTGATTCATCTTTTACAGTTGAACTCATGCTTGTACCACAATCTAAGAAAACCACCGTTTCCCAGTAATTAACCAACTTATCAAAAAGTGCTTTATGAGAATCTAATGAAAGATCAAAATGTCTTTTGATCTCCGGTTTAGTGATCGTCCATAACATTTTAATATCTACTCCAGAATCAGAGCTTGGCCTCATGATGTTATAAACACGATCTCGTAGATGAACAAAAACTACCCGTTCAACTTCCGTATCACGGAGTGCTTCAACAGGAATATGCTTAAGGAAGCCTAATTTAAATTCAGTATTACTTTCACAATCACCAAGATGATCACGAATCCGTTTTCTCAATAGAGTGATATCCGTGTTCCCCACCGCTCCCATTGAAATGAGAATCTGAGCCACAGCAATATCCCCCATGCTCTCAGCAATGAGCTTCATTTGTTCAAAATTTTCCTTACATTCAGCTATTGAAAACTCTTTCGCATATTTATCTTCTACATCCAAGTCATAAGCACTAGGTAAGAGTTCAGAAACAAATACCCAATCCCCATCTGAATTAAGATTAATACTTCGAAATAGATCAATATGTTTAGATTTCACCCACTCTACATTCACAGGTCCTTGTGAATCTCGGTGATCCAAAATCATCATCAAATGTAATAGATCATGCATCAGTCGTCCTTTTCGAACAATCAATGACATGTTAAATACATCTCCTTGCTCAGATTCTTCAGCCGTTCTTTCACGAATTTCTTCAATGGCTGCTTGTGCAACCAAATCTACAACTCCTTTTAAAGCTGCCGCTTGGTCATCAGGTTGTTGAGCAATTGACTCACGCAGACGTCGACATCCTTCTAAAACTGACTTTGATCCACGACTGAGATCAACGTCTTCAATTTTCTCACGAACACTATCTCTCCATGCATTTAATACTTCTGAAGAAGCGTCATGCCCTTCATGATCAGTAGTGATACCATCAAGTAATGTAGAAAATTCAATTTCTTCATTGTCGTACATATTATGCTTGAGTTATTTTTTGTTCTAAATCTTCAAAATCAATCGTACCGTCCAATGCCGCAAGAAGAAGCTTATTAATAGCTGACATTTGAAAATCAACTTGAGCCAAGGCTTCGTTCAAGACTTCCTCTCTTCTTACGAGCTCCACGTGCAAAGTCAAAAGACTCTCTACTGTTTCATCACTTCTTAATATTTGGAATTCAGCTGAATCAATCTGTTCATCTAAAGTGCTAACTCGTTCATCTGATCCGGCAAACTCTTCTCTCAACGCTTCAAGCTCTTCAGACATTCGTTTAAAACGTGCTTCAATTAATTCCAATTCAGCTCGAAGTTTAATGATATTTTCATTAATCTCTTTCGCCTTACGAGTCACCTCACCAATAGAATCAAAAGCACTTTCCTTAACTAAGTTGATCAATTGAGCGGATACATCTTCCAAATTACTTTCCATTTCTTCAAGATTCTTTCGCATCTCTTTCATCTCTCCCTCACAAAGTTCAAGCTCAGGTTCTTTTTCATGAATAGATGCTTTCAAGTGAGTCGTATCTGGAAGCTGTTCACGCTCAGTTCTCAAAGCCTCAAGAACTCGTCTTGAAATTGACGCTTGTGATTTAGGATCTGCTTCAGCAGCAGTAATCAAAGCTTTAAGAAGTTGAATCTTAGTCAACTCCTCTTTGAAGAGATCAATCTGAATTTGAGCCTTTTTCATGCCAGAATGCTGAGGTCCTGATTCTCGAACCTTAGACAAGATTCCAAGAATAACACCCTGCGTAAAGCTAGATGAATTTGATTTAGGGTGAAGTTTTTCTGTACTTGTTACTTCATAATTTGAATACAAGCGAGTTATCATTTCTGATAAAACACGTACTTGAACCACCGTATAGTTTTCAGGGTGAGCCAGTACTAAATCAATCTGAGCCAAAGCTGCTCTATAGAAACCTTTAGTAAAACTAATATTTCTCTTGGGATTTGAGAAAATATTTTCTAAGACATCACGCTTTAATTTATCAGTAGGAAATCGTACCGCACGAAGCTCAGCAATATGTTTAGGCTCAGAAATATTCTCCACACAAGTATCTTCGAGAGCGGCATCTGATGAAGAATCTAAATTAGAATCTAAACTAGGAGCTACATCTGAATCATTATCTGGCTCAACATCAGTGTCCTCAAGAGCTGGACAAGCATCCTCAAGAGAAAGATCTACAGTATCTACATTTTCAGTAAGCATTTCCTCTGCCTCACTTAAATCATCCACATCCTCAACTACCGTCTCAGAAATTTCAGGTTCACAGTCAGCAGCAATTAAAACATCAGCAATGAATTTCTTAACCTCATAAAGATCCTCTCTTGAAACAAAATCAGGATCCGAACTATTACGAACGGCATCAGCTACATCATTAAATGAATAGGCCAATGCTTCTAACAAGGCTCGTCCTTCTCCACGAGAACACCATAGAGCAAGCTTATCAAATAAAGCCTTTAAGGAAGTTTTTTTTGTCTTATTTTCTTCAGTAATTTCTTCAACCTTTTCAAGCAATCTAGATGTAAAATCAAATGCAGAATCTGCATCTTCATGAGCAGTCAAATCAAAGATTCCAATAGAAAATACGGCACCTAATCGGAAAATAATTTTCTCTTTAAACTCTGAAGGAATCTTAAATGTTTCAATACGAGCATTATTAATTCGTACTGTAATTTCATCAAGACTGGGGCGTAATTCATTGCGCAAAGTTGACGAATGAGTCCATGGCTTAAGCATCGCACTTCCACAAACATCTAAACCTTTTGCTCTTTTGGCGACTGATGTTTTTTCGGGAATCAAACGTAAATTTCCAATTCTTTTTCTAACCATTTGACACAGATCATCAACCCTTAAAGTTTCAGCTCCTTCAGGCTGGTTCTTAAACATCCATGCTAATACAGCAGATCGAACATTATCTCCTCCTTGATCAGCTTCTGAATGAAACAAACTCACCCAATTATCAACCAGATGAGCCCCCCCAACTCGAACAGAACGATCTTGAACAAACTCAGCAATAAATTCATCTTTATATCTAGTAATCCCTTCACCAACAGCAACAAGAAGTTCTCTTTCAGGTGCTAATAAAGGTCGGTGCGTTCTTTTTGACATACTTTTGTGAAATTTATAGTTCTACCCATATAGGTAGAGAATTGTACATTATTTTGACTTGCTGTCAAGCGACGAGCGCATGACCAATACTATAAGTCAATCTAGGCTTAATTATTACAACTTTATCATCCAAAATGTTTCACGGAATTCAAAAAAAGCCCGGCAGGAAGCCAAGCTTTTCCATTTCCAAACTATCGAGAAACCTCGATTTCAGGTTCATCTCCTGCCCCTCCAAGCCCTTCTTTTTCAGGCTCACATGCTCCTACTGTAATTTCATTATTTATCCCACGCATAATATAATAATCAGTTATGTCCTCTGTCCCTGAAAATGGATCCATTGGAACCTCTGAAAGATAAGTCGTTCCAATCCCAGAAAGATCTTTACATGAAAGCTCAGTATTCTGGGCCGCACAAACCCCATTACAACCTGTTCCATTCGTACCAATCACATAGTAATCACCCGCAGTTAACCCAGAAACAACCGTGTAATGATCCCCATCATTATCAGTTTGATATTTTTTAACAGCTTCCAGGATAGTCACTACATCACTCGCTCGTACGGCATTTCGGGATTCATGAAGTCGTCGTGCAGGATCAATTGCAACAAAAATTGCACCAGCCAAAATTGAGATGATCGCAATCACGATTATCAATTCAATTAAGGTAAAGGCTGATCGACGTGCTTTAGAAAACATAAGGTCTGTATTATCGAGATACTTCAATAGTCGGAGCGGATCCTGCCCCTCCAGCTCCTTCACCTTCTGGATCACAAGCACCTACTGTAATTTCATTACTACTACCTAAACTTAGGTAATAGTCAGTATTAGCTGCCGTTCCAGATAAAGGATCTAGAGGTGTGGTGGCTAAATAAGTCGCACCAATTCCGCTTAAATCTACACAAGCAGCTTGAGTTGTTTGTGCCGTACACGTGGTATCACACCCACTCCCTGATGTTCCAACCACAGAAAACTGACCGGCAGTAAGTGCGGCCACGGTACTGTAGTGAGCTCCATCTGCATCCGCTTGATATTTCTTAACCGCTTCGAGAATAGTTGCTGTATCACTTGAACGAACCGCATTCCGAGATTCATGAAGTCGTCGAGCAGGATCAATCGCAACAAAGATTGCACCAGCAAGAATCGCAATAACTGCGATAACAATAATGAGTTCAATCAACGTAAAAGCTGATCGACGAGTTTTTAAGAACATAGTGGCGTGTGTTATTTCTTAGTCAGATTTTATCTGAGGACAAAGTAAAAAGCCACTTTTTCTACATAATTCAATTGATTTCATTGCCCCATCTAAACTTCTTGATACCAGCTCCTGACTTCCAACAGGGATACTTAATTTTTCAGGGGTAGACAGAACTGAGTTAATTTCGAACCCTTCTGGCCACGCTCCATCCGTTACAGCAATAAGCTTTCCGGGGAAAACTCCTGTTTGCTGAGTGTATGAATCATAAAAACTTTCAAAATCATTGAAGTTCTCGAGCCGTTGATCATCAATAATGAATCCACGATGCATTCCAATGATGATCCAACTTTCTGGTGTTTTAGCCGCAATGATTACTGATTCGGAAAGATTAACCTCTTCTTTAAGGCCCACGAGTACCGCCAAGGCCTCTGGCATCCAAATATAATCCTTACCATTGGCCTCTTCTATACGAGCCTGATACTTGCCCAAAGTAGAATGAGCCACCCCAACCAATAAATATCGCTTCATACCATTTCCCTCTTCTAGCAATTCAGCCCACTCTTTCTCTGATTCATCCCAAGAAAGAGGCATCCATTGAGAATATGATTTCTTGATATGAGCCGTCAGAAGTTCTCCTTCTAGCTCACTAGGAACCTTAATTACGGTAGTAAGCACCTGATCAGATGGCAAAACCCCTATACATTTTGAAATATCATTTGGAAGCTTCGTTTTTTCCAAAGGCCCTTGAACAACCATAGGTTCTTTCTTTTTCAACTTCAGCCCCAATGTTAAATGGCTATTGAGAAACCATAACACCGCTTTTTTCTGAAAAAATAATCCCATTAGAGCTCTTCCCAGTTAGTAATAATAAAGGGACGCACACTCACGTCCAAATCTACTTCGATAGACTGAGTATACTGAGTTCCTTGCGTTGCCGTCACGGAAATCGTACGAGAACCACCACTTCCAGTCACAGAAATCACACAATCTACCGATCCAATCGTAATGTTCCCTCCTGTATAAGATACATTCCCTGAAAGTTCGAGTAAGCCTTCATTCACACACCCTTCTCCCCCAGCAAAGGTCTCCTGAGTCTCAATACTCCGATGGCTTTGTTCGATCAAATCAATTCCAGCCAAAACAGAAAAAAGTACAATCAATAATGAAACCACTCCAAGAGCAATCACCGTAGACAAGCTGACAATGGCAGGTCGTTTTATCATTCTCTTAGGGATATAGAGGTTTGAAAGCTTTCCGAATAAGTCCCATCAAGACTCGTCAGTGTCAGTAGAACTTGCACATTAGCGGGTTCAGTATTTCGTTGCAGATTAGTTAAAACAAAATTAGTCACATCCACTTGATCACTCGTCATGGGCACCGCCCCACTCCCATCATTGATCTGAAGGTATCGAACGGTTTGGCCATATAAAGTCTTGGTAGCCGTATCAATCGTGATGCTTCCCGTGTCTGCCGTGAGTGTAAGTGCCCCCGGATGAGCCCCATAGGTCCCCAATGAAATAGACTGAGCGTCTCTCACTTGATAAGTAATTACATCCATCACATAATGACCATTTTCCACCACTTCTCGATTTTCCTCTGTATCTGAACGGAGTTCAATCATCTTCACACCGAACATAATAAAGACCACCGCCATCATTGAAACAATAGCCACATAAAGTATGACTTCAATAAACGATAATGCAGGTCGGCGTCTTTTCATCATTAAGGAGTATAGTTGATAATGATCTGTTCCACGACAGGAGTGCTTGAGCCATTCCCCGAAAGGAAAGCCGCCACTTGAATATAACGTCTACCACTCGCTCCAGAATAAGGAGTAATTAGCGTGTCACTTGTAGTGAAATAGGCACTAGCGCTTCCACTTGGCCCTACCCACTCCGCGTAATCTAAACCACCTGTAGAACTCGCGGTTCGAATTTGAAACTGAACCGTTCCTGTCCCTGAAGACACCCATTCCAGATTCCCCCATGAAGGAGAAGTCACCGCGCTATCAAAAAATTCACTCACATACATCCCTTCTTTATTAAGCGTTGAACTTGCTGCTCCTGGTCCAACCACCTGTATTTCTTGAGAATTATTTTCACTGGCAATAAAGGCGTAGGTCCCATCTGTGGCAACTCCGTTCCCGTTCGAACTCAAAGCTAAACGTGAAACTTCAGTGGGAGACGTGATGTCACTCACATCAATGATTTTGATTTCTGCATTAGCGGCATCTCCAACTAGGAACGCATAATCTCCCGCCACTGTAACCATGTTATGTGTCTCGTTATAAGCCAGCCCATATTGGGCCGATGGTGTCGCACCTCCTGATCCAAAGTGTAAAATTGAGTAATCAGGTTGCCCCCCATTTGAAGCCAGTGCCACATGTAAAGTATTAGTGCTGGAGTCAAAGGTCATTCCTTGTGGGTTTCCTGTACCAGAATGATTGTATGAAACGGGAGCCCCCGGTGAAGCGTGACTTGAAAGATCAATGCTACGTATTTCGGCTGAGTTATCTGGAGTAGCAATGTAGGCAAAAACTCCATTCACCTGAATATCTTGAACCAAAGTACCAATTTCCACTCCACTCACATAGATTGGTGAGCTTGGCGTGCTCACATCAAGAATATAAAATTCACAGTTTTTCCCATTCGACGAATTACATACTTTGTTATTATTCGCCGTACCTAAATAAACATACGTTCCACTTCCCCATACTGACTCCCCATTCGCATTACTGTCAGAGTCATAACTACCAACAATAGAAGGTGAGTTTTTTGTAGTGATATCTACCACTTGAAGCTCCGTCCCGTCATTCGCAAGATAAGCGTAATTACCACTAATATAGATATCATTCACATCCGCACCAATTTCCACACCGCCTAAGTAAACTATGGCTGTTGGCGTACTGATGTCATAAACAACAAATTCACAGCCCGTTCCTGTTCCCGAATTACAGCTTCCCCCACTGTCTCGTCCTAAATAAGCGTAATCACCATCCACAACAATATCGAACATGTTTTGATTCCCTGACAAATCAGCAGAATCAACAATCGAAGGACTCACCCACCCTCCTGAATTGGTTTGAAGCACCTGAATGGTTTCCGTGTCATGCGAAACACCCCCATAGATATGAGCCCCAAATGCCGTCACGGCTTCACCCGGTGATGATTGATCAAGGTCCAAAGTATAACTGAGCGTATACGTACTCAGGTCAGCCACACCCAATTCTTTTGAAAGATCATCCAAAGCCAGGAATGCTTCTGTTCCCACCACTTCGATATCATTAATAGACTCCCCCACTTCTACCGTCCCCAAAACATCTCCCGCTGTGAACGTAGTTTCAGGACTTGAAATATCAAAGACCATTAACTCTGGTTGTGAACCACTTTGCGAGCGACCCAAATAGGCCGTCTGTCCATCAGCAGATAGTTCAATGACATTCACATCATCATTCCCACTTAAATCATATACATTCACTTGAGTCATATCACTCAATCGATAAACCTCCAGTTCCTTTGTATTCACTCCAGAAACCACAAAGGCATAACCGTTGTAGACCTGGACATCATTAAAACCATATTCCAAGGTTGCGTAACTGGCAACACTCAAAGCCAAAGGATTACTGGCATTTAAACGATAAATTTCTCCTGCGGTCGCGGCATCAACGGTAGCATCTCGTACCACCACCAAATCAGTTCCATCTATATCGATTCCCGTCGCATCATGTGTTTCAGTAAGGTTCACAGTTTCCACCACGGTCATGTCTGACAAACGAACCACTTGGACTTCATTATCATGAGAACTTGCGATGTACGCGTAATCCCCGCTGATCACAAAATCAGTCGCACTTCCACCAATTTCCGTAGAATCCACTTCTGTCACGGTTCCACGACTCACATCCTTAACGTCATATAAAAAGAATTCACCGGCACTATTATTTGTAACCGAGACATACAATTTATTCGCTTCTAAATGAAATTGAGTTGGATCACCCGTTCCTGAATAATCCTTAGTAATAAAGGTTGAGGAGGCGGCATAAGACCCAACATTTGAAAGTTGAATGGATCCTGGTGACACCACTTCTACCCCATTCAGATAACCCGCAGTAAAGTTTGTCACACTATCTATAATAAAACTTAACGCTTCCCAATTCGTTACTCGGAAGTTTGTTGTACTAGACTGAGCGATCGTTTCATCAGTGGTCCACGTCACGGTAATAGCTACATCATATTTTGATGCATTCACTTCCGTAATGGTGACCGTTCTTGTAAAACCATCCACAGTATCACTGCTTCCCGCTAGATCCCAGTATCCAGAACTATTGTCTAAACCAAAGGGCCCACCCACTGTCACTTCATCCCAATCGTAATTACGAATCGCCGTCACGGCTTCTTGCCCTTCCTCCAAAAGATACTGAGCTTTCATTCGATCCGCAGAGTTACTGAAATCAAAAGGGACCCCAACCATCGCTCGCAATAAAACGGCTCCAAAAATAGTGAAGAGCGCCACCGCTAAGATGATTTCTAACAACGAAAATGCTTTAGTCTTTTTGAACATGGCCGAAGCGGGTTACGGTCACGGTCTGAGTCGGGTCGCTAGCTGAATCTAGATCAATCGTTCCATACTGACTGGTCATACCACTGGCCTCAGCAAATACGACTTCTGATCCTCCTCCATTCAAGCTCAATGCTCCAAATGATACGGATCCAGGAAGTGGATAATTCAAGTCTTTGCTTGTATCTCGCAAAGCGTAACTGTCACCCACAAAAAGAACGTACTGCGCGGAGTCAAAATAGACCCCCCAACTTGAGTCCTGAAATGAATCCATAGAGTTGGATTGAGCCACTCTCAAAACATGTACAAGTTCTTGTCCGGCCACCTCAATTTGGTTCGCATAAAGACCGGTCACTAAACGCGGCATTGCCGCCGTAACCATGAGCATGAAAATACTGACCACAATGATGAGTTCCAACAATGTAATCGCTTTATGCTTCATCGTATAGAACCAGATAGAGAGTAAATTGGACCAATAATTGAGAAGGCAACAACGGCCACAACCAGACCCACAAAAATCAGCAGCACGGGTTCCAATAAGGTTCCTAAATTTTTCATTTTTTCACTTGATTCTGCCTCGTAATATTCAGCCAAATATTTGATTGAATCAGACAAATTTCCAGAGCGTTCTCCCACTCGCAACATGTGCATAGAAATCACCGGAAAAATTCTCGGATGATACTGCATCATGATCATCAAACTGTTCCCTTGGATCACACCTTTTCGGACCGAAATTAAATGTTTTTTATAAACTTCATTTGATAGCGTCGCACGTGCAATTTCCAAGGATCGATCAATGATCATTCCAGCCGCCATCAAAGTGGCAAGCACTCGGAAAAAACGCGCCAAATTCAACTCTACAATTATCGTCCCAAAAATTGGGATCCGAAGATAAACCCAATGGGCAAATGGTCGTACCCATCTTGAACCTAAAACAATTGGAATCAAAATGGCCAGACCAATCAAACTAAAAAGAAATGGAACTCCATACGAATCAAAAAATTCTGCAATCACCAAAAGCATTTGTGTTGTCCACGGAAGCTCAACATTTAAACTGCTAAACAGTGGCAAAATTTGAGGAAGAACAAAAAGTCCAATCACCATCACCAAAAGAAACACAGCAATCATTACAATCGTGGGATAAAGCATGGCGCTCTTCACACGTTTTTTTAATTCTTGTTCTTTCTTAAGAAAATCCACAAGATATTCCAAACTCGATTCCAAGGTTCCTGAACGTTCCCCAGATCGGACCAATTGAACAAAAATTGTTGGGAAGTTTTTTGGCTGTGATTCCATAGCGTCTGCCAAAGAAGTCCCCTGTTTCACCTGGTTTAATACTTTTTTCAAGGCTGACTTAAGTCGACCTTGCGCTTGTTCCTGGAGCATTTGTACTCCCTCAAAAAGAGGAATACCCGATTTCAAAATAATCGCCAAATGCTTCACAAAGAAGAGCAAGTCTCCACTACTCATTTTTCCGAAACTTAGTTCTTTACCCATCGCTGATTTCCCTCGCCCTTTCAAGACCAAAACGTTCCAGCCTTTGTCTTTTAAAATCAATTGAGCTTCTTTTTCAGAACTCGCAGCGAGCGAGCCTTTTTGTACTTTCTGATCTGAATTGAGTGCTACGTATTTAAATTTCATAATTAATCACGGACAACTCGTAAAATTTCCTCAAGAGTGGTTTGACCTTGAGCCACCTTTTCAAGCGCATCGTCAAACATAGTGGTCATGCCATGTTCAGCCACCGCATAATCTTTGATTACATCAGAAGATTGTTCCGCCAGGATCATCTTTCGAATCTCTGAATCGATCTCAAGAATTTCAAAAATTCCCATCCGACCATAATATCCAGAATGATTACACAAACTACATCCTCCGCCATGAAACAAAGTGGCCTTCCCCTCTTGGAAAAGACGCGCCTTGGCTTTTTCAGGAATAAGCAACCCATCCTCCTCCAACTGCTCAATCGTGTATTCCCCTGAAGAAATACATCGTGGACAAACTCGACGAATCAAACGCTGAGCTAAGACCACATTCACAGTCGAGGCAACAAGGAAGGGTTCAACTTCCATTTCAATCAAACGTGGCAACGAAGTGGCAGCATCATTGGTATGCAATGTTGAAAGTAAAAGATGACCGGTCAAAGCTGCATTCACAGCAATATCTCCTGTTTCAATATCTCGAATTTCACCCACCATAATAATGTCAGGATCCTGACGAACGATAGATCTAAGACCCGTAGAGAACGTTAACTTTGCTCGTGGGTTAACTTGAATCTGATTGATTCCCCCTAATGAATATTCAACAGGGTCTTCAATAGTTGAAATATTTACTTCTCGTCGATTGAGAAGTTTTAAAACAGCATAGAGTGTGGTCGTCTTACCTGACCCCGTCGGTCCAGTCACTAGTATCATTCCCCATGGCTTTTTGGCATGTTCTTGCAGCTTTGCCAAATCATCTGCATTCATTCCCAACTCTTCAAGAGTGAACTGTCTAGATTTCTCAGCAAGCAAACGCATCACCACTTTTTCCCCATGTACCGTTGGTAAAATTGAAATCCGTAGATCCACGGATTCCCCATCGTATTCATGTTTAATATGACCATCCTGAGCTGCAAAATGTTCATCCGTTCGTAGTCGAGCTAGAATCTTAATTCGAGTGACCAATTGATCATGTAGTTTTTTATCAAACGACAAAATGTCATTCAATACTCCATCCACCCGGAATCGAATAATCACATCCGATTCTTGAGGCTCAATGTGTAGATCAGAAGACTTAGCGTTGTAAGCGTATTCAATCAGTAAATCCACCAGCTGAGCCATTTCTACCGCTTCCGATTCTTCAGATTCACTTGAAAGCGCGATTTGGCCCGCGAGCTTTTTAATCTGATCCGAAAGATCGCTTTTGTAGAGATGCAGCGCCAATTTGACGTCATTAGGCGTCGCATAATGAAGAACCACATTTTGATCCATTTTCTTTCGAAGAAGATCAATCGCATGTTGATCATAAGGCTGGCTCGTTGCCACATGAACCCCCTCTTCATCCTCTTTGAAAGCAATCATTTGATGACTCACAGCAAAGGCTAAAGGAATGTGAGCAAGCACTTCCTCTGGCACGTGACTTTGCTTCAAATGCGCATAAGAAAGCCCCGTTTGCATAGACATCAACTGCCCCATTTGCTCATTGGTTAGCACTCCTTGCTCAAGAATGACCTCCCCAATCGATCGCCCCTCTTTGCGAGCCACATCTTCAAGCCGTGAAACCACTTCTTCACTCACAAATCCGCCCTCCTTGAGCATGCTTATGAATTCGTGTTCATTGAAATGTGGCATTTCTAGTGATTTAAATCTGTTAATTATAGCAGAAATCACTAAAAAAAGAAAGGGGGCACACCCTAAGAATAAATGTTAGTATGGACATAGAAACCACGTAAATTATGGGCAAAAAAGTACTCATTGTTGAAGACAACGACTTTCTGCTGTCAATGTTCACTGCCAAACTCAGTCAAGAGACCGACTGGACGGTGTTAAATGCTACAGATGGAAAGGAGGCCATTAGCATTTGTGAGAAAGAAAAACCTCAACTGATGTTTTTAGACATCATCCTTCCCTATATGAATGGTTTTGAAGTTATAAAAAAAATTCGTAGCGATGAATCCTTTGACCACATGCATATCATTGTAATGAGCGTTTTAGGACAAGAGCAAGATGTAAAACAAGCCAAAGAATTAGGTGCCGATGACTACATCATCAAATCTGAAATGAATATGGATGAAATCCTCCGAACGGCTTTAAACATCTTAGCCAACAACAATGAAACTTAGTTCAACTATTATTCTAGTTGTTATTGTTGCAAAAGGAAGCACTTTCACTATTTTCATTCCCAAGAAGAACTAACTGTATCGACTCACACTGGGTGCGCGCTTTGGAAGAGGCTTACGACTATATTTTTTGAAGTACTTGATCGCATCCCACACATGGATTCGAACCACTTTCTTTTTAAAGAAATCTTTAATTCCTCCTCCAGAAAGTCGTGACTCATCATGTAAGGCTTGTGTTTCACCCACAAAATGAACTCCAAACCCCTTGTCCCAGGCCGTACGACAAATATCGATGTCAGACATGAAAAGAAAATACCGTTCGTCTTTGGGGCCAATTGAGTCCCAACATTTTCTAGTGAAAACTTGCATAGCTCCCGTCAGCCAATCCACCGCCTCAGACACATCCGTATCCTTCTCCCACATTAAGTAACGTCGCATATGACGCTTAAAGAATCTTCGTAATTTGGTTCTCTTAATAATAAGATCATGCCACCGAGGAAAAACTCGAAAGTTATCCTGAACATCCCCATTAGGATAAACCAATCGTGGTGCCACCATTCCTACATGAGGGTGCCGATCTAGATATGAAAGCAAAACCTTAAACGTATTCTTTTCTACAACCACATCCGTGAGAATACAAAGATACTTCCCCTTTGCGATATCAAGTCCAAAGTTATTACCTTGAGGGTATCCCTTGTTTGGAATTTCAAAATAGCGGAGATTGAATTTTGGATTTGGATCAAAAGGAATTTTTGAATTACATCCTTTTTTCCCATTATTAATCACAAGAACTTCGGTCTTCTCTGGAAGCCATGTTTTGCTCAATGCCGTCAACGCCTCAGTGGTCGCATCGGGATTTCCATGATGAAGAATGACGATTGAAAGATCCATTATCTAAAGAGGTTACGGAACTGAGTAGCTGACACCCTTCTATCACTACGCTTGGCAGGGACTAAAAGCAATGTCTTGAGTCCTGCCAGAAAGACTTTTGGGTGTCTGAGCAAGAGAAAGAAGGCCTTTAATTTTTCATAAATCAGAGTCCTAAGAACAATTCCCATCCCTAATTTCAGGGAGAAATTATTCTTAAGCATCAAAATATGGTTCTTATATGAATGTAAACGTCCATAGCCTGGCTTCTTACGATCCGCTCGGGTCAAGGCTGTCATACTTTGACCTTCCCGATTCGCCACCGTCCGTGCGTGCCATCCCCATACCTCCGGGAACACTTTCACTTTTGCTCCTAACCAATTGAGTCGGTAAGCCAAATCCACATCTTCTTTGTACATCCACATTCGTTCATCAAAAAGCTGGTAGTTGTTTCCATGCAAATCCCAAAGCACACTGGTTCGAATTAAAAAAGCCGCACCACTAATTCCAAAGACTTGATCCAACTGATCATCGTATTGTCCACTGTCCACTTCCCCACTTCCTAATTCATGAAAGTGATGACGTTTCTCTGCCACGATCCCAAGAGTATCAATCACTTGTGACTTATGATGATTTTCAAAATCCCAATAATGCATTTTCCCCGCACACATCATCAACTCTGGATCTTCTTTCATTCGATTCAAGTACTCTTTCACAACAGGCCCATCTAAAACCACATCACTAGTGTAAACTAAGTAATAATCATGACCTGGATGAAGCCTCAACATCTCATTATAAGCGTTCCCATAACCAATATTTCCATCCTTGTGACGAACGTAATCAAATTCAGGATAGTTGGACGCCACAAAGTCTTTCACTTCATCATTCTCCGCCGTATCCATCACCACAACATCTGCAGGTAAATTCAAACGCAAAGATTCCACCACCGTTAGGCTTTCCTTTAGGTAGTGGAGATCATTATAACTGAGAACACCAATTAAGGTTTTGTGAGGCATATAGTTCAAGAGTTTTTTTACCCCAGATGTTGAATGATTTCATTCGGCTCACTACAACAAGGAAGTGAAGTCTGAGGATCATGCATCCGAAGGTGAACGCTCCGTGAGGAGAATGGAATTATTTCAACATTAAGTATCCCGCAAAATGAGACTCAAAGGCCTCAGTTTTACTTGCTGCGATCAATCCTTCAAATCCACCAAGTAGATCAATCATATTATCCATTTCTGCTCCATTAGCGAGTCCCAACTGATCACGAAGTGACGTCACACTCACAAGGAAATCTGCTACTCCTTCAGGAGAAACAAGCAAAAGTCCTTGATCAATATCACCCAATTCTTCTTGCAAAGTCAGGTAGAGATCGCTTTCTTCAATAGATTCCAATCCTTCTTCTTCCCACACGCTGGCGGTACTAATAATCATGTAAGTTTCATCCACAATTCCATAGACCAATTGAATTTCACTTTCAGTCACCACCGTTGGAAGTGGACCATGTTCCTCGCTTGGAATCGTTGTTAGATCAATTTCAATTTTAGTTAACTCATCTCCCATCACATCTGCATCAGTGCGAGTGATTGCTCCTGGAAGACTTTGGTCGAGCAAGACTTGCATCCCACTCAATTGACCATCGAGCTTCGCAAGGAAGACCGCGGCATTGCTTGGATCACTGCTGACATCAAACATAATCGTTAGACCAGGAACCACTCCATTTCCATTTTGATGGAGAGAGAAAACGAATCCTTGATCCATGAAGCTAAGAATTTCTTCTTGGAAATCCATACTGAAGTAATTCTGGATGAGCGCATCAATTTGATCCACACCTCCTCCACTGTCTCCAAGATTTTCTGCTTGAACGAAGGTCTGTTCAAGTCCGTAAGATTCCAAGTAAGCCATGAGTCCTTCTGCAGGAACCACGCCATGTAAGTAAGGTTCAGATTTTGGAACAATATCGAAACTAATATCTGAATCCTTCGCTGCATCCTTATCTGCCACCATGTACGCATCGAATCGGAATCCAGTTTCTTCAGCACGCACAACAATTGATTGTTGAGTGATCACATCAGGAATTTCACTCACACCAAACCCTGCAGGTAGGTCTAAGTCATCGCCCATCAACTCAGGGAAAAGACCTCCAAAGAACACGTAATTTGATCCCACATCTTGCATGATGTCTTGGAAAGTATCACTTTCCCACAAACTCGCTTCTTCCTTGAGATCAAGCATTTCCACCAATCCTTCAGGTCGATTTGCCACAAAAAGTAAATCTTTATGAATCGCTGCATAAAAGTCATTTTCCTCATTTACAAAAGCACTGTTACTACTAAGTTTCTTGCTTTCAACAAGTTCTTGGCTCGCTAGAACCTCAAACACATCTTCCATTTTATCAGGATCCTCAAGCGTCACCACCGTGAACGCATCAACGTCTTCCGTTGCAGGACGAGACCCAAAGACCACTCGGAATTGTTCTCCAAGTGCAGGAAGAATGTCATCTTCATACGTGATTTCTTCTGCTCCATATTGAGCATCCAATTGTTGAGCAAAAAGTTCAGAGAATTGACCTTCTTCACCCAGCTTAGTTTCAATGGCTTGAATCGCAGCGTATTGATCCGCGTCTCGCAAAGAATATGAAGTAAAGAGTCCCACTTCTGCAGGAATAAAAGCTTCAGGCATTAGGCCTTCATTACTCGCGTGCTGACCAAGGTCCACTTTGCGTCCACATCCTGTGAGCATCAAAGAAGCCACAACCAGTGCAGCAAGACTTAATTTAAGGGTTCGTTTCATGTGATTGGCGTCAAATAAATTTGGCTCTACGCTATCACGAATTTGGTAGTTAGTACATTCCGTCAATATCCACATGTGCCACCTCATCCACAAGAGCTTTCCTGTTTTCTCGATGCATCTGCAAACTCATGAAGTCTGCGAGATTATTATTACGATAAAGCACTCCTGTGTAGAACGTATCATTAAGGTCTTCAACCGCGTGTCTCGCCTGCCAAATATCACTTGAATCATAGTCCGCCACTTCGGACACGTTTTTCACGTGAGCCGCGTACCATTCATCCGGCGTTTCTCGATTGTAAGTAGGACAAGCTTGAAGCACTTCGATGAAAGCAAATCCATCGTGATTCAAAGCTTCCTGCATGATTTCAGTCATTTCCGTCACATCCCCAGAATAGGTACGAGCCACAAAACTTGGATTTAGACTGAGTACAAATTGCAAAGGATTCAAAGGTTGAGCCGTCACTCCTTCTGGAGCAGAATTCAATTGAGTTCCACACTTAGTGGTTGATGAAGGCTGACCCGTTGTCAGTCCATAATTTTCATTATTGTGGAAAATAAAGACGAAGGGGAAATTATTTCGGACCGCATGAACCAGGTGGTTCACTCCTTCACTAAAGGTCGCTCCATCACCTGCAAAGGCAATTACTTTTTTATCTTCATTCGCAATCTTAGCACCGGCAGCCAAACTGAGCACTCGCCCGTGGAGTCCATGAATCGTGTACGCATTAATGTTGTGAGCCGCGTTTCCATTACACCCCACATCAAAACAAAGGACCGCGTCTTCCACACCAATATTCTCAATCGCCATCGCGTGCATCACAGAGTTCAAAATTCCAAAGTTTCCACACCCACTACACCAAGTGATCACGTTATCAGTTTCGAGCGCAGACACTCGATCCGCGTGACTCGCCAAGTTGTTCAATAAAGGTAGGCTCATGAGTTTTGCTTTATGTAATCCATCACTTCTTCCAGATAGAACGGTCGTCCATTCCACTTGAGAAGTTTCCCCGCAAACTGATGTCCACGAGCTTCAATATCTTGTCCAAACTGTCCCGTTACATTCCCTTCAATCAAATGCACTTTCGAATTTTTTGAAAGAAAGTCATCAAGCACATCCGTCTTCAATGGGAATAAGTATGAATAATGAAGGTAGTTCACCGTCTTTCCTTCTGCTTTCGCTGCGGCAATCGCATCCATCATTACGTTTCGACTGCTTCCCCATCCAATGAATGAGATATCAGCTAATTCAGGACCATAAACATCTGGTTCAGGAAGTGCCGCCTTTAGCGCTTCTCCCTTTCGTACTCGTTTTGCAATCATGGCTTTGGCCGGTTCCGCATCTTCCGTCAGCGTTCCATCTTCTAAATGTTCATCTCCATTCGCAAAGTAATACGAAGGGCTGCTACAAGGAATCCATCGTTTTGACACTCCTGATTCATTAATTTTATATCGATCGCTTGATTCAACTGATTTCAATTCCTCCCCAGTGACCAATCCACGTTCAATTGGAATGGTTCCTTGCTCAAAGTCATCCACTGTCCATAGACTTTCAGCGATTTGTTTCTCCGTAAGAAGCACCACTGGGATCTGATAAAGCTCCGCGTAATTGAACGCGTGTTGAATGAGTTCAAAAGAATCCTGTGCGTTACTCACGGACATAATCAGTCGAGCAAACTCTCCATGCCCCGAGTACTTCGCCATTTGGAAGTCTCCTTGTCCGGTCCATGTGGGCAGTCCCGTTGCCGGTCCAGGCCGTTGAGCGATCACGGCAAGAAAAGGATTTTCAATCATTCCGGCTAAAGAAATAGACTCAGCCATCAGATCAAAACCTCCTCCTGAAGTCGCGGTCATGGATCGAGTTCCCATATACATGGATCCCATTACCATTTGAGCCGCTGTGATTTCATCTTCCGCTTGTTTCACAACCATTCCTGTTTTTGGAACCAATTCCGCCATATAAGTGAGTACACTACTGGCCGGACTCATTGGGTAAGCGTAATACGCCCGACACCCTGCATGAATCGCTCCAAGCGTAATCGCCCGGTTTCCATTGAGAAATCGTCGCACTTTGTTCCCCGTTGGCACTTCAAAATTCATCTTCGTTTCCACAAGGTCAAATCCATGTTTTAGCACGATCAAATCCATCTCTAGAAGTTTAGGCTTACTCGCAAATTTTTCTTTAATCGCTTGCTCCACCACCGCATAATCATAGCCAAGCAGTTTCCAGAACATCCCAATCAAAAGCACATTCACCATCAAATGATTTCCACCAAGATCCACCACTGTTTTTCGTCCTGCCACACTCATCACTTCAATACCACGCTCTTCAGCCTGAGCCATCAAATCTTTAATTCCTCCAAATCGTTCGTATCCATGAACCAAAATTCCTCCATCCTTAAGTTCATGAAGGTAGGTTTCCATTCCCACTTTATCGAGCGCGATCATGATGTCTGCTTCCTGTGAGAGCCCATAAATCGGGTCCGCACTGAGGTTCAATGTGTATGAAGAATGTCCTCCTTTAATCACCGATGGAAATTCACGATCAGATACCGCGTGAAAACCAAGATCCGCCAAGGCATTCGTTAGAATATCCCCTGTACTGAGAAGACCCGTTCCACTCGCTCCAACAATTTTAAGTCTTAATCGGTTCATTATTTATTGAGTCCAGTTAGGAATCGTTCTACCCACTGAGGAATTGTCGTTTCAAGATGACTAGCTGGATGCTTCCCAACCATAAGGGGTCCAGTCACAAAAGCCGCACCTCGTTTCTTAAGAAACATAGCAAGAATACGCATGGATTCCATGTAGTAATCTGGATGATATTTTTCATCACCCAAAGAAATCACAGACGCACGGCGACCTGTGAAATCCATCTTGTCCGCTTTATATAAAAGTTTTGCCATAAATCGCTCTAATTCACCCATCCCATAGGTTGGGCTAGCTAAAATCAGCACCTCATCACCCTCGAGCACTTCTGGGCCTTCGAGCTTGGCGTTGTGAAGCGTAGGCTGATGCCCCGCTTCCTCAAGGAGTTCGGCCACGCGTTGACACACGAGTTCCGTATTACCTCCACAGCTACTGTATACGATTTTTATGGCTGTCATAACGGCTTCAGACTACACCAGGAGAAACTTGAAGCCAATACCTCCTTATCTGTTTTCCTTCCCATTCAGCCCCTCCTTCAAATTCCGCCCCCACCCGTTCAATAATCTTTCGAGAACCCACATTATCCTCATCACAAGTCATGAGCACTTTTTCATGACCTAAACGTGCGGCCTCTGGCAAGAGAAGCTCCAATATTTTTGTACCATATCCTTTTCTGCGATGCTTTGGAGCTATCGTATAACCTATGTGTCCTCCAATCCGAGAAAGCCAGTCATTGAGCTCATGTCTAATATTTCCATGCCCCACGAATTCTCCATCTACAATCAACCAAAAAGTACTGTTTGGAACCCATCCCTTGGGAAGATTCTTTCCTTCTGCCGCCTCCTTTGTGTAAGGCACATATTCAGAGACATTCAAGGGCACGCCTGGAACCTTCCAGAACCCCTTTGTTCCTTCAGCATCAAGATCATTCATGGCCTCTTGCCATGAGTCTGCATAATCCATTGTTGGAAAAACGAGTTCTACGCGCATTCATCGATTTGTTTAGATTGTATCCGTTTCACACTATCCACGATCAACTTCTCAAGCAGCTTCAGCTCAATATCGTCCAGCTTCTTAATGTACAAACAACTACTTCCGGTCTTGTGCTTCCCTAAATTCTTCATGATCTTTAGATAATCCTTGAATCCCGTCATGATATAGATCGTCAAGCTGCTCTTCCGAGGAGAAAATCCTGTAACCGGCCAATCTCCCGTTCGTCCACTGGCGTATTTATAAGTGTAACTACCAAAACCAATAATACTGTCTCCCCACATCACCGCCTTCTCCCCCGTGATACGTTCCATCATCTCCAAAATGGCATAAGAGTCCTCTCGTTTCTGCTCGTTTTCCACGGCATCGAGAAATTTCTTTGCACTCGCTTTAGTCGGTTGAGTTTTATTTGCCATTAGCTTCGATAGTTTCTCCTGCTGCTACAGCCTCAATTTCAATCTTAGCACCAAGAGGCAATTCCTTAACCGCCACAGCCACTCGGGCTGGCATTGGAGCTTGAATTCGGCTGGTATAAATCTCATTTACGGCTGCATAATCATCATTATTAAGAATCTGTTGAGTTTCAGCTTCCAATCCGCCATCCACCATTCCCCCGATCGTAGAATCAATCCCAATCTGACCTGCAATTTCCATTTGAAACATGTCCTTTGTCAGGACCGCAGGCGAATAGAGATGTGGAGCAGAAGGTGCGTTGGCAGACTCAATATATTTTTTCATTACTGTAAATCTTTATCGATTTCTTCCTCCTCTTCCCTGTCCTCATCCGAGTACTCGTCTAAAAATTCTTCATAACTCATTTCTTCTTGAACCAGGTCTTTATTAACCGTGGCATATCCAAAGAAGATCATCCCCATCGACACAATCGCAAAAGGAATCAACAAAGCTGAGATGATTGTGAGGATTTTGAATACCTTCTTAGCTTGCTCAGATTGAACAGTGATCCAAAGGATCAAAAAGATCGGAGTAAGTATCACGCCACCAAGCACCGCAAGCACGGAAAACAGCCCAAGGAAACTAAGGCCAAAGTTCATTATTTCTGCATCCATAAATATAAGTTAGATAATCTGACTATACACCCATAATCCAGCAAGAATCACGGGTTGATGAATCATATAGATAGCAAGCGCACGCTTCCCTGCCCAAGTGAGCCCGGGGACCTTTGCTAAAAGCTCCATTCGAGTGGCTTGTTTCTTTCCATAAATCCAGTGCCCTACCGTGACTCCTGCCAGAGGCAATGATAGCCAGGGAATCAATGGGAAATAATCGAGAGAAACAAAACCTACAGGTGGGATTCCCATCCAAAGCAACCATGATGAGTCGATCATTGCGCCACCGATAACGACCGAAAGTCCCGCCATGAAAATGGCTGTGGCGGCGGCAAGCCAGGGTCGTCCTTTAAAGAGCCTAGCGATCGGAATACTAAACCCAATAAAGTGAAGTATCCCAAACCAAATCGCCATATCGGGGACCACGACCAAAGTAGCCAGCGTGATCACTGCCCCCATTCCAATAATCACAGCTCCTCGTTTGAATTGCCCCCAAAAGTCTCGTGAAGACAAAACCACACTCACACCTACCAAGCCCAAAAAGCTGGTTCGTACAAACAATCCTAAAAACTCAAGTATCCAGTGATTCAGGTTTAACTCCCATAAGCCCATAAACATTCCATCAAAAAGAAAGTGATACACCACCATAAGCGCTACCGCTAGCCCACGAAGCGCATCAATTTCCGATAGACGTTTTCTCATTTGCAACGGTAAGATACGAATGTAAATTACGCTTTTTATTCTTGTAAAGCCACTCTGTAATGAAAATTACTCGACCCCTATTCGCGAGCTTCATAGCCCTGTCTCTCGTGCTCACCGGTTGCGGAAGCTTCTTTTCTGAAGTCCGTGACGAAGTTGCCAGCGAACTTGGCATCAGCAGCGACGACTACTATGAATACAACGACTATGTCGATGCATATGACTCAGCTGTAGGTTCGCTCAACAATTATTCAGACCTTATCAATGAGGCCTATGATGAAATGGACTACCTTGAGTATGACCTTTTCTACTACACCGATGACATTGATTACTACGAACCAAGTGTCTATGAACCAACCTTCACTTGTCTCTTTGAGATGTACTCTTATGACTGGCTCAAAGAAGTCACTGCCTCTCCTTCTTACGAACTTACTGAAGACGAACGTCAACGACTCATCAGTAAAGCCGATGAAATTTTCACTGTAATCGATACAACGAAAGAAAATTGTCGTGACCTTGATCGATACGTAAGTTCACAAGATTACAAAGATGATGATTTCGCACGATCTCAAGAACTCGTGGACTCCATCTACTTAAACATGGATGCCTACTACACCCTTCATGCTGACATGAATGATCTTCTTGAAGAAATGTTCGAAATCTACGAAAACTTCGAAGTAGATCCTAATGACCCAATCAGTGTAGGAATTGGAAACATGCGTGATGACATGGATCTTGCTGATGCAATTTTTGACATTCTTGATGAGGCTTATAACAGTGGAGAACTCACTCAATCTGCTGAGCTTGAAGCCGCTTACAATGCCCTTCTTGCTTCTGGAGAAAGCCACCAAACTGATCCAGGGATCTGGGATGAGTACACTCTCGACTACTACGAGTATTTCTATGCCGACCTTCAAGATGACTTCCTTCCTGCTTCAAAAGTAGCCATGCGTGCTTACAATGACGGGAACTGGGACGACCTTGATTACGCCTACTGGGATATGTCCGATTACTACGGATTCCTTGTAGACGACTACAACACTTACCTAGACATGTCTGGTTACTAAACCAGTAAAAGAACGGCGAGAGCCACAACCACTGTCAAAATCCAATGAGGCTGCATCATCAAATGATGTGGCTTCATTACTATTTTAGCGTCATTCACAAACTCATGACTGGTCTTCAATAAGATTGATAACAAGGCCGCAATATCCCACCACACCAAGCCCATTCCCCAAAGCATCCAAAGAATTCCAAGATACGCGATTCCCCGTAAAGAGTAGACCACCGGCCGTCGATAGTATTTCAAGACCGCTTTATGAGCTACTGCTTTTGACTTCCCCATCAGCTTCATATCACTCCGGCGTTTATGGGAAAGAAAAATAAACATCAACAACGCAACTAAAACAAAAGGCTTCATATCAAAGAAAAGGGGAAGCGCAATCATTCCACCGAGCATTCGTAACATGAAGTTTCCTGCAATCAGTGAGATATCTACGAATGGAATTCGTTTCAATCCAAAACTATATAAATTCGTGCTTAAAAAATAGATTCCCGTCACCCACAAATAAAACGCGCCCAATTGCCATCCAATACACACGGTGATCAAAAGTAGAATGCCTGCTACAAACTCAGCCTGAGCCCCAGAGATTCGACCCGCGGCCAAAGGCCGCTCCTTTTTGGTTGGATGCAAGCGGTCTTTTTTACGATCAAGCCAGTCATTAATAATGTAGGTCACCGATGAAATGCAGCAAAAACCAAAGATAGCCGCCACAATAGGCCAGCCTTCTCGGGCCCCATCAATCAAGAAAAAAGGCACCAATAAAATGAGGTTTTTATACCACTGTCCTGTTCGCATCAACTGACTATAATCTGAAATTCTTGCCATTACTTAAATTTATTAGTGTGAACCACTGCAAGTGCTTTAGGTAAAACTTCTACCGTTAGCGTTCGACACTTAAAGACATCTCCATCAATTTGATAGTCACGAGCATCCTTTGTTTTGATCACAATTTTTTTCCCTTTATGAGGAGTGATTCTCCAATAACGTCCCATAGTGAAAACATTCAAAAGCCCATCATTGGGCAATACACGTTTCCCCAAAAAGAGCTGACTCGCCTTCCAATACGCCAGAGGAAAGGCATTGAAAACAATCACTGCTTTGGTCACTACTTGATGACGTTTACCATCAATTGTAATTTTGTAAGCGCGCCGTCGGTACAAAAAGAAGGTCTTTATCATCACTCCCAAATACGCAAAAACACCCCAGTGTCTCTTGAGCGCACGAGTCGTTTCTTTCATTAAGAAAACATCATAGCCTCGGCCCACCGCGATCAATCCAATGTGCTTACCATTCACTTTCATTACATCGATTTTTTTTGGCGTGCCTTTAAGTCCCAATCTCACTGCTTTCCTCACTTGGAAAAGTGGTAACTTCAAAGTCGCAGCCAATAAATTGGCGCTCCCTTGCGGGATAATCACCAATGGCACCTGCATGTCATTTCGAAGCATAAAGTCCACTACATTCCCCACGGTTCCATCTCCTCCTGCCACAATAATTCGATGATATTTCTCATCCTTAAAAGGATCGAGTGGCTGTTTCTTTGTCTTAATTGTGTCGAACCAATCCCAATCCCAACCGTTATCTTCTAATTCTGAAACAATAATTCGTGGAACGTCTTTCCACCCCTTTGCACCAGAGACCGGATTGTAGATTACAAGAGCTCGCTTCATAAAAGCAGCTTAGCAAAAATGTCATCCAGTAAGTAGGAAAGCTTGATTCCAAAGGACTCTCCTGCTCCACGTAAACGCTCCACTTTCACAAAATGTGCCCCAATCGCTTTAGCAAAACGCCCATCCGTCCAATATTTATCTCCATGAACTTCAATCGGCTTCAAACCATCTTCCACTAGGTCTAAAATCCGTGGATTTGGCTTTTTAAGATCCGTCCACAAATATGGAAGTCCTAAGTCATCAGCCACTTTTTGATTTCGTTTATGTTTCTTTTTGTTCGACAACAAAACAACTTCTTGCTCAGCTAAAACCAGCTCCTCAATCATTTGACGCCGCTCTGGATGAATCTCATCAGATCCATCCACCACCAGCGTTCCATCTATATCCATGAAAATAAAAGCTCTTTTGATCATGATCCAATCATGAACGCTCTTCTAGAATCTGTACAGGGTCTCCCACAGAAATCATTTGACCAAGACCATGTGTCCATCGTGCATTTTCTCCATGAACAGGAAGATTCAAAACATGCCAGTCTTTCATAAAACTCAAGAAGGCAGCTGGATTTCGATCAAATTCCCCTGTTCGTGGATCAACTGATGGCATTTTACAACGAGTAGAAGGTCTCAAAACATCCATCTGAACGCTAGATCCAATTTGGATACGAGACAGGCTATGTTCTCTAAACGCTTCCCACCCTTTCACATGAATATTGGGTCGAAAGCGATCAATCCCAACAAGAGTTTGTCCAGATGCTCGTAAAGCCTCATTCAAACTTTCATGAGTGCCTTGATTCGTTAATAGAAACTGCCAAACATCCGCAAAATGGGTATTGTTATTTCTTACATCAACTTTTCTATCCTTAATCAAACTCCCAAGCATAGGACTTCGATACAATTTCACTGGGCGTCCAATGGCTTCCGATGCCCAATCACTAGCTTCTTGACTCACTTCACGTCCCTCACGTTTTTGACCAGACCATCCTAAAGTTACAAGCTCACCACTTGGTTCTGTCTCCATATCAATTTCTACCGTACCCACTCCCTCCATAGCTAAAAACAAAGAACCACGAGCCTCATTCCTCATCGGTTGAATCAATGCCATGCCTGGATCTTCTCGTTGAGTTACTCGAGCAATCTTCCCTCTTTTTTCTTCACCAATTACAAATTCTCTATCTGCAAGCATCTCATCTCCAACTTCAAGCATCAATCCACCTGGACCAATAATTGCATCTTGTACCACCATCTCCCCTCCTGATTTAAGAGGCATAAAACCAATTCTATCTACCTGTGCACGCGACATATAAATGAGGTTATTTAAGAACCAATCGTAGCAAAGTTCACAATTTTTTCACATCTTTTTCATTTAGTCATCACATTCCCGCGAGATATTGTATGTGGATTAAGGCACAGTCCTTTGGTCGACAGTCCACAATCTAAAAAATGATTCATAAACAAGCATACTATGATTAAGAATAAACTACTCAGCACCGGACTCCTTGCTCTCACAGTGGGAATGGTAGGTTTTGGCGCTGGTCTCGCTACTCAAGGCGTAGACGCACACACTGAAGGTCAAAAAAACATTGAACGTGAAATTACTTACCTCGACGATGGAGTCGAAATTGAAATCACTTCAGAAGACAATGAAGCCGTGGATAAGATTCACGAACGACACGAAAACGAACAAGCTCCAAAAAACGCTGACGAACACGATGTGAACCGAAGCGTTGAATACACGGATGATGGAGTGATTGTAACGATCACCTCAGACGATCCAGATGAAGTGAGCCGAATTCAAGAATTTGCTGACGAGGGTCCAAAAAAACACGGACCAAAACACGGAGGTGAACACCACTGTGAACGTGAAGATGATGACGAACAAGCCTAATTGGCTTAAGGCCTAGAAGCGCGTGGGCATGAGGGGCCGTTCATTCGGCCCCTTGTGAAATGATTAAAAACCAATACAATTTGTCTATGACAAGCATTCTCATCATTGAAGACGACCCAAAAATTGCGGACCTACTCCGTCTCTATTGTGAGCAAGAAGGTTACCGAGTTCTCCACAGTGATTGTGGAAAAACGGGACTCGAGCTGGCTAAGCAAAGCAATCCAGATGTGATCTTGCTCGACCGCATGCTTCCAGAAATGGAAGGGCTAGAAATTCTTCGTGAACTCCGAACCACTCACCAGACGCCCGTTCTCATCCTCAGCGCAAAGTCGGATGAGATTGAACGTGTGGTGGGACTCGAGCTGGGTGCCGATGACTACATCAGCAAACCCTTCAGCCCCAAAGAAGTCATGGCTCGAATCAAAGCCGTACTACGACGAAGCAATCATGTAGTAGCTCCCGATTCAAAAAGTCTAGAAGTCGGTCCTCTCAAAATTGATCCCGAAAAAATGAGCGTCACTCTCGATGAGAAAAGCCTCTCCCTTTCCGTCTTAGAATTCAAACTTCTACACCTGCTGGCGAGTCATCCAGATCGTGTCTACTCACGAGAACAATTGATGGATGCGCTCTACGATTCAAAGGGGCTCGTCTATGACCGAACCATTGATGCGCATGTGAAAAATCTAAGAAAAAAACTCGACGACTCTCCCAAGAAAGCACGCTTCATTGAATCGGTGCACGGGATTGGTTACAAATTTAAAGCTCAATCATGAAGGTATCCATTCGACTAAAATTATTTCTCAGTTACGCTGGTATTTTATTTGCCACTTTAGTGCTGGTGGGATGGAACGTCCGCATGAGCCTCAGTTCTAATTTCAATGAATTCAGCGAAAAATTCATGGGCCCTCATGAGCGACCTGAACCTTTTGAACGAGGAGGTGAAGTGCTTTTTGAAGCGATGGAATCTTCCTTGATCTACACCACCATCATCGCGGGTGTGATCGCCATTTTAGTCAGCCTACTGGTCTCCTTCCTTTTCACGCGACCCATTACAGAAGTGATTGAAGCAACCAAAGCCATCGCACGAGGTGAATACACTCGACGCATCCGAAATCACAGCAATGACGAACTCGGAGAACTGACTCAATCCGTAAATGCCATGGCCGACTGCCTTCAAGAGAATCAACGCCTTCAACAAGACCTCATCACGAATGTGGCTCATGAACTTGCCACCCCTCTAACCAGTATCCGAGGCTACCTTGAAGCCATGAACGATGGACTGATTAAAGGTAAAAAACGAGACGACACGCTTGAGCTCATGAGCGAAGAAGCCCATCGATTGAGCGACATGCTCACGGAGGTTCGTGAACTCGCACAGATCCAACACCCGAACTTTGCTATCCATAAAAGAAAAGTGAATTTAGACGCACTCATTCAAAAAGTGATGCTTCAAATGGAGCCACAGTTAAAAGCAAAAACACTGACACTCGACTACGTGAATAAATCTAAAGAGCACCACCTTCAGCTGGATCGAGATCGAATCATTCAAGTGCTTCAAAACCTGCTTACCAATGCCATTAAATACTCCCCGAAAAAAAGCGTGATCACCATCAAATTCGAAGACAAAAAACTCATTATCAATGACAAAGGGACCGGGATTCCCAAGGCAGATCTCCCCCATCTCTTTGACCGTTTCTACCGAGCCGACCGTTCACGTTCACGAAAGACCGGTGGTCTAGGAATCGGCCTAGCTATTGTTAAAGAAGTCATGGAGGCCCATGACGGTCACATTAGTGTGAAGAGTAAAGTAGGCAAAGGAACCAGTTTTACCTGTCACTTTCACTGACTTTCGACCTATTGACAAATTCCAGCTATAGTGTAAAGTGTCGGGTGACTTAACCTAGCCCAATGTCACACGAACTAAATTTTCAAGAAGCCTACAATCAACGTCCTGAACGTGATCAATTTTGGAGAAACCAAGAGCCTAAAGGTGAAGTGATCGACCTACTCAGAGCAATGACCGTGCGTGCCATGCAAGAAAGCCGATTGAATACTGATGACTTAAGTCCAGACCTCAAAGCTTATGCGCTTGATCGAACGATTAGAATAGCTCAAAAGATCCAAAGTGGAGAGCGAGCCATGCCAGAAGACTGCTCATCAATCAGAGATTACGTTAACGAAAAAATCACGGCAGAATTGGGTCGTGTTATCCGAGGTCGTGATAGAGCACGTCTTTAGGATCCAAGAGGATAGATACAAAAAAAACCGCCAGGGGTGCACCCCAACGGTTTTTTATAATTTTGGAAATTAAACTCGAGGTCGAGCTTCATTAACTGTAACTTCTCGTCCGTCAATATCCTTTCCGTTCATAGCTTCGATAGCTGCATCAGCATCTTCACCGTTTGTGAAAGTAACAAATCCGAATCCTCGTGAACGACCAGTTTCTCGGTCAGACATAACGATAGCGTCTTCTACTTCTCCGTAAGCTTCGAACATTGCTCGAAGGTTTTCTGTTGAGGTCCCCCATGATAGGTTTCCGATATATAGTTTCTTAGACATGTGTCAAAGTTGTTTAAAGGTATACTGTCCAACTGCAATCCCCTTAAACTGTGCACCTTTCTAAGGAAGAGAAACTGTCAAACTACGCAGAATCTACAATGAAAGTAAATAAATAGCAAGGTCTTCTAAATTATGACCGTGATATCATTCATATTGTAATTAACCCCTTCTCATGAAGAATCTATCGTTCTTGTTGATTCTTAGCCTACTTTTATCTGCCTGTTCTCAGGCAGAGATCACATGGGAAAAAACAAATTTCCTCAAGGAAATGAACACCGACGTTCAAAACGTGACGGACTTACTCATAGCTGATGATGGTCGAGTTATGGCCACCTTCTACGATGAGACACACATGAATTATCTGGCCATTACTGATGATGAGGGTGACTCTTGGGAGAAAATTGAACTTCGTGGAATGACCAATCCTCGTGCACTTAGACAGCTTTCTGATGGAAGCTTTATTATTGGAGCAACAGGTTTAGGAGATTTCCCCCTACTCTATGTCAGTGAAAATGGAGTGACATGGGAAGGCCTAGAAACCAAAGGAGAACAGCTTCCTAACCCCTTTGCAGCCTCCGTATGGGACATATTAGAACTCCCAAATGGAAACCTTCTTATTGCTACAGATAGCCAAGAAAATGACGCTGAAAAGCTCAATCCAGCCCTCTACCTACTTGAAGACAATCAGCTCTCTTTAATGGAAGAATTCTATGGTCTTGGAGTGCTTGCTCTTGAAATAGATCAAGAAGGTGCGCTGTACCTAGCCACTCAAGAAAGTGATGAACATGACGATCCAAGCCTCGCGGGACAAGCTCATATTTGGCGTTCAACAGATATGGGCGATTCATGGGAAGAAGTTGATGAACCTACTGGGGCCAATCGAGTTTACGACATCCTCGCTGCAAACGATGGAAGTCTTTATCTTGGAACTGGGATCAGTGGTGATCTTTATCGATCTACTGACAAAGGCGATTCATGGGAAAAAATGACCCACGTGCCAACAACCGATAAACTTCGTGGAGACCCACCAACGCCTCAGCCTACTGATGCCAGTCGTATTTACCAGATGCTTGAAATAGAAAATGGCATGATCTTAGCCGGAACAGGAAACAAAACGGGGAGTATTTTCCTCACACCAGATCAAGGAGAAACTTGGCTTGAGACGTCCAATACTGGAAACAATATTGTGACATGGGGCCTCGCTCAAGACCCAAAGTCAGGTTTACTTTGGGCCGGAACTGGATCTTACGGCGGTGACATTTTTACTGCTACTATTGAATAAATCTAGAATTTATTAATAGGGACCTTCAAGTAAATAGTATCATTTTCTTCTGACTCTGGAAGTCGTCCACCTCGGATATTCACCTGTATTGCAGGCACAATCAATCTAGGCATTCCTAACTGTGCGTCTCGTTTTTCTCGCATTTCAATAAAACTAGATTCACTTTTAGATTCCCCAACATGAATATTTTCTCTTTTTTCTTTATCAACCGTAGTTTCCCACTCAAATTCATTCCTTCCCTCTGGCAGATAGTCATGACACATAAATAACCGTGTTTCACCTGGAAGTTCAAAAATCTTTTGAATAGATTCATACAATATTGAGGCACTACCCCCTGGGAAATCACATCGTGCTGTACCAAAATCTGGCATAAAAAGAGTGTCACCAACAAAAGCAGCATCTCCAATATGATAGGTCATATCTGCAGGCGTATGACCAGGCGTATGAATAACAGTAGCCTCAATGCCTCCAATTTGAAACTGGTCTCCCCCTTTAAAGAGTCGATCAAATTTACCTACACTTAAATCAAATTCTGTATCTAAATTAAATACTTCACCAAAAGTCTTCTGAACTTCTTTAATAGGAGCTCCAATCGCCAGCTGCCCCCCTAAAATAGACTGAATATAAGGTGCTGCTGAAAGATGATCGGCATGCACATGACTTTCTAAAAGCCATTCTACCTCCCATTCATTCGCTTTAATGTATTCCACAACTCGATCAGCTGACTGAAAAGAAACTCTGGCTGAATTGGGTTCAAAATCCATCACACTATCCAAAATGGCACATTTTTTTGTAGCTAGATCTACAATCACATGAGTGACCGTATGAGTAATAGGTTCAAAGAATGAATGTACTTCAGGGGTTCCCAGAGAAATTGAATCTGCCTTCATAAGCAAAATGTTTTATAAATTATTTATTCCATGGCATACGTGCCAGCAACTCTCCCATTCCACACCAACCAGTAAGACCCGCAATAAACAAGCCAAGCCCAACAAAGCCAGAGAGCAAGACCCATTCAAGCTGAACGAAGTAGCCCAGAACGCTACCTATCAAAACCATCAAGCCCGCAATGATGTGAACCTGACGAAGAATAGATAAATGAAAATGATTTGATCGAGCTAAATCAAATCCAGCTTCTTCCCATTCAAGTATTCCTCCTGTGACATTTATCACATTGGATAAACCAAGTTCATTCAAAACATGACACGCTTTTTCACTTCTACCACCCGTACGACAATGAACAAAAACAGTATCGTATTTTTCTAACTCTTTTTTCTTTTCTTCCAACGCACTTAAAGGAATATTTATTGCTTGCTCAATTCTTAAAGATTTATTTTCTTTATTTGTACGAACATCTACTAAAGTGAAATTAGATAAATCATCCTCCTTTAATATTCTATTAAGCTCTTCAACGGTAATATTTTTAGTCATTTTTTTATAATTAGAGACTAAAAAGAGCGACCTTAGGCCGCTCTTTAATTGTATACTTATGCTTTTCCAAGCGTGTCTTTCCCTGTGTCCCAACTTGCTGGACAAAGGTCACCTGTTTGGAAGGCTTTAACGAGTCGAAGAAGTTCGGCTGCGTTTCGTCCAACATTAAGGTTGTTTACTGTCATTGATTGAAGCACTCCATCTGGATCGATAATGAACGCTCCTCGAAGACTCATTCCTTCTTGGTGAAGTACACCGTAGTCGAATGAAACTTCTCGGCTCAAATCAGAGATAATTGGGAACTTAATGTCTCCAATCTTCTTGTCTTTTTCTGCCCAAGCTTGATGAGAGAACACAGAGTCCACAGAGGCTCCAATGATCTGACAGTTAGCGGCTTCGAAATCTTCTTGTAGTGCTGTGAGCTCGTAAAGTTCAGTAGGACATACAAATGTGAAATCGAGTGGGTAAAAGAAAAGTACTACCCATTTCCCTCGGTAATCTTCGAGTGAAACTTTTGCATCTACTCGACCATCAAGGTAAGCAGGTGCTGTGAAATCTGGTGCAGGAAGACCTACTCCTAGATTGGTTTGGAAATCGTCATGATTGTGACAATTCATAATTGAAAAGGGTTAAAATAATTAATTAAGAAAACTACGTAACATCCACGCTGTTTTTTCCAACTGGCTGATACGTCCCGTAAGTAAATCTGCCGTTCCTTCATCATTGATTGATGAAGCTTTTTCCAATAGTTCTTTAGCAAAAGCAATAATCGTCTCATGATCTTTCAAAAGAGCTGAAACCATATCTTCAGCAGAAAGCTGACCTTCAGGTTCTTTCACAAAACTTAATTTTGCATATTCACGATAAGTCGCTGGTGCAGGTGCATCCAAACTACGAATTCGTTCTGCAATCTCATCATTTGCTAGTGCGAGTGCGGTGTACTGTCCTTCAAACATTAAATGAAGTGTCTGAAAAAAAGGTCCCGTTACATTCCAATGAAAATTCTGAGTCTTAAGATAAAGAGTGTAATTGCTCGCAAGCAACTGTCCTAACCCATCAATAACCAATTCTTTTTGATTTTCCATAACCTGTGGGGTTAAACAATATAAGTAATTTTAATCTCCTTAATGGCCGAACCTTCAAGCTCCTTTGGCAAAGGAATGCTTTGGTTGGCTGGCAGGATAACATCCATAATTTTCCCGGTCGATCTATCAATCACATGGTGATGTCCAGACATGTTCGCATCGAAACGACTACATCCTTCCCCACAGTTCATTTCTTGCACAAGTCCAAGCTCCTTGAACTTCCGAAGATTGTCATAAACCGTAGCGAATGAAACTTTTGGAAAAGCATTTTTAACTTCCTCAAAAATTTCTTGAGCCGTTGGATGTGAATCTGTTGAAGCCACCACTCGATAAATTTCCTGCTTCTGAGGCGTGAGTCTTAGACCCTGCTCTCGGCACGTTGATTGGAACTCTTCGATCCGTTCTTGTATTATAATTGCTTTCATGCCTTATTAATAACAATTATTGATAAGCTAAGCAAGAGCAATCATGATAAAATCGAATAAATAACCCTTCCACAATGAAAACACTCAAACCTGCGGACTTTCTCCGCATCTCACTCGCCATTATTTACATCTGGTTCGGAATCCTTAAGCCTTTTGGAGTAAGTCCAGCGGCTGGACTCGTTGAATCAAGTATATTTTGGTGGGACGCCAGCTGGTTCGTACCTGTACTTGGACTCGGAGAAGTGCTGATTGGAATCGCTTTGCTTTTCAAGAAACTCAACAAGGTTTCTGCGGTACTCCTCATCCTTCATATGATTGGTGCTAGCCTCACACCAATAGTTCTCAACACTGGTGCTGTTTTCTCAAGCTTCCCTCATATACTCACACTTGAAGGACAATACATCATCAAAAATCTCCTAATTGTTGGAACCGCCTACCTATTGTGGGACGGGGCCGAGAAGAAGATAAAAAAATAATTAATGATCGATTTTGACCCAGAATTCAAACCTGAGCTTACTCCAAAAGAAATGTTAGAACTTGGCGTCTTCAATGGTGAATATTTTGGATCTGAAATAGAAGAGTATCCTAAAGACTGGTTTGAGAACGTAAGTAAGAAAAATTTCTTTGGAATTAATGCCTCGATGCCCTTGGAATACTGGCAAAAAAAAGGTTGGATTCATCCTCAAGATCCTAAAGGTTGGTTCCAGTGGTACTGTCGTTACACTCTAGGCCGTCGTACTCCTGATGAAGATCAACGACAAATCAAACGGTGGAAAGCCATGAAACGTCATGCCTCACAAATAAAAAAGAACTGCGATAAAGGTAATATTGCTTGTCGCCCCAAACAACGACAAGCTCTCCTCCACTGGGCCTACGATTCACGTAAAATTTAAACTCAATCCATGCAAGAATTCATTGGACTTTTTCTCACCATCGCTGGATTCATTATTGGGCTCGGTGCCGTGACCGTGATTGACCTACATGGTTTTCTTGGTCGTAAATCTAAATACTGGACCGAAGCCACAACACGCAGTCACAAAGTAACCAAACCGCTGATATGGCTGGGAATCGCACTCACTATCATAGGCGGCACTCTGTACTACAATGCTATTGGTACAAATCAAATCACAAATATTCACGCTGTCATTGCTGTTCTTCTCATCTTGAATGGATGCTTTTTAAGCTTTAAGGTCAGCCCCTACATGATAAAACGTGAAGTTGAAGGGGAATCTGATGAACTTTTACCTATAAACTGGCAAAGAAAAATCACCGTCAGTTTCATCATTTCCTTCTTAGGATGGTGGTCGGCCTTGGCTTTATTAATTTGGCAAATTACAATGAAATCATGAAAATACCTCACATAATTCTCATTGTTCTCACATTATTGTTTATAGCCTGGCTCGCTTGGGGTTATTTTTCCGTAGCCAGTGTGGAACAGCTCTCTTACACAGTTATAGATGACAGCAAAGAATATGAAATCAGGCAAATCGATGACCATATTGTTGCCGAGGTCACAGTCACTGGAAACTACAAAGATGCAAGCAATGAAGGGTTTATGAAAGTGGCAGATTATATTTTTGGAAACAATACGAGTAGTGACAAAGTAGCCATGACAACGCCTGTCATAAATAGCGAAGACTTATCCGAAAAAGTTGCTATGACAACGCCTGTAATCAATAGTGAAGACCTCGATTCAGACACTCAGGTAATCGCCTTTGTTGTACCCTCAAGTTACACAATAGACACACTACCAACTCCAAATAACGAGGAAGTTACTTTAAGAGAAGTTGAAGGCCAAAAAGTAGCTGTACTCAAATTCACATGGTGGGCTACAGCTGAAAGAATGGAAAAGAAAACTCAGGAGCTAATTGAATACTTAGAAAGAGATGGCTTGAAATACACAGCATTACAGTCTGCACGATACAACCCACCTTGGACACCTCCGTTCATGCTTCGTAACGAGGTTTGGGCAACTATCACAAGTAAAACCACTCAAGAGGTAATTTCTGAAATTCCAGGGAATGCCGAGTTAGCCACCTTTGCCGGAGGATGTTTTTGGTGCATTGAGAATAGTTTCGACAATCAGGATGGGGTTTATGAAGCAGTATCTGGATACGTAGGAGGCACCGAAGAAACTGCAAATTATACAGACGTATCAAATGGGCAGACCCAACACCGTGAAGCAATTCAAGTTTATTACAACCCCAGCCTCATAAGCTATAAGCAGCTCTTAGATTTGTTCTGGAACCAAATAGATCCAACGGATAGCGAAGGTCAATTCGTAGATAAAGGGTATCAATATACAAGCGCTATTTATACACATTCAAATGAGCAAGCCGAGCAAGCCAATCAAAGCTTAGAAGAATTGATCTCAAGTGAGAAATACGAAGAAGAAATTGCTACTGAAATACTAGCTTTCGAAGAAAACTTCTTCCTTGCCGAGGAGTATCACCAAGACTATGCAAAAAAACAGTCTGCTGCTTATACAAATTATAAGGACAATTCAGGACGAAAATAGATTTTTAAACTAACTCAGTAAATATGTACTGGAAAATTTACCTCATAGCTCTTCCCGTATTCTTTGCAATCGACATGATTTGGCTGGGGCTAATTGCAAAAAAGTTTTACGCAAATCAAATTGGGTTCTTGCTTAGACCAGATGTAAATTGGACTGCTGCCATCTCTTTCTATTTATTGTTTATTGCAGGCTTAGTGGCTTTTGTTATCCACCCTGCCCTGTCAAAAACATCTCTAAAACACGCGCTACTATTTGGTGCATTTTTTGGATTGATTACTTACGCAACTTACGACTTAACAAACCTAGCTACAATGAAAAACTGGCCACTCACCGTGACCATTGTAGATTTGATTTGGGGGGCCGTCCTTGCGTCTTCTGTTTCTTCAATTACCTACCTTATAGCAAGTAAAATTGGACTATGACATACCTCATAATTCTTGCGATTACTCTTTGGGCATACATGAGCCTCTGGTTTCTAGTTTCATTAATAAGAAAAAGAAATGACGTCGCAGATATAGCCTGGGGCCTAGGATTTGTACTGATGGCCTGGCTAGCTTTATACCTCTCCCCTGAACCAAGTCTTCGTGGAGTCTTACTTGGCGCATTAACAAGCCTTTGGGGGCTACGTTTGGCTTGGCACATTCACTCTAGAAACAAAGGTAAAGCAGAAGACTACCGTTATCTTGCATGGCGAAAGCAATGGGGTAAGTGGTTCTACCTACGATCATATGCACAAGTCTATTTGTTACAAGGCCTACTTCTGTTTCTCATCTCCTTGCCCATACTATTAAGTAACAAGAATCCAAACCAAGCCCTCGGAGTCCTAGAAATCATTGGTGTTTTAGTCTGGATACTTGGATTCGCATTTGAAGTAATTGGAGACTTCCAGCTAAATAAATTCATCAAGAATAAAAAAAATAAAGGGAAAATAATTCAAAGTGGACTGTGGCAATACACAAGACACCCAAACTACTTCGGAGAAGTCACACTTTGGTGGGGTATATGGATCATTGCCTTATCAGTTGATCAAGGCTGGATTGGCCTAATTGGCCCACTTACCATTACATTCTTGATCCTTAAAGTTTCAGGAGTCCCCATGCTCGAAAAAAGACTGGAAGAAAAACCTGGATTCGAAGCATACAAAAAACGAGTCAGTATGTTCATACCAATGCCTCCAAGAAAATAGTATGTGCATACCCCACCCCAAAATAAAGAGAAACCCGGCAGTGGTTACTTTTATTTCTCCATACCTGTAGTCTTAAAAAAGCACCATTACTACAAGACCCTTCCCAACCTGACAAAGCATATGGTTGAAGAGGTTTATTTAGTAGAGGAAGCGGTGGGTTAGATACGATAAGTGCCAAATCTACGGTCATAATCATCAATGTCTTGATGAGTTATTTTCATAGTCAATGCACCACTAGCTTTATCAAGCGACACTGTGACAATAGGATGAGGAGTGTTTGGATATTTCGAAAGAGTAGCAACTCTTGAAGCACCACTATCAACAAAGCTAACGCGGTGATACAAGGTGCTTCCTTTGGTCTCTCCCTCTTCTATATAAGACAATTGCCCATGAAACAAAAGTTCATTAGCATCTATCTCCCCTCCAACTAAACCATTAAATGTTACCGTTTCATCGTCAGATGAAAGTTGAAGATTTTGATTCAGTAAAATAGTTGAATCTACTTCTGATTCAGACCCTGTCGGATTGTCTCCAAGTGATAGTCCCATAAGAAATAAGTTAATTTTAGAAGCCTATTATAGCACGAAACAGAGGTAAGTCAAGTAGAGCCGCGTCGGGGGATTGAACCCCGGACCTCTCCCTTACCATGAATGTATGCACCCCCACGCAAGCACTATTCAGCTAGTCTAAGCCATTTAGCATATGTTAGCGTTGTGGTTTCAATGTGCAGTTGGACGGGTACATCCACAGTAGAGCCTATCAATAACTTTCAAAAGCGTAAAGCACCCTGTAGCCTGTTAATAATAAAGATTGTTCAAATAAACAATTCCTAGCTCAAACAAGACGATGACTATAAATCTACATACCGATGAACATTACGTTCAAGATGAAAATCATATTGCACTAAAAAAAACACTCGAAGAGAGTGGATTCTCCGTGCGAGATACCCGCTCTGACATGACAGCAAAAGGTGGGCCAATATGGTTCCCAAGAGACTTTATACTTACCATATCAGAGCTAATAACTGCTGGTTTTTTTGGAGCAATAGGAGGTAAAGCATTCGACAAACTAATCCAAATTTTAAAAGGGATTAAAGAGAATTATCTTGATGCACAGATCAATTTAGAATCACATTTTGGTATGCCCAACAAGATAGACATATATTTTTTGTTAGATACAAAGGATTACTTCAATGATAAAAGCTTCAATACTACAGAAAACATCAAAGATGCTTTGCTTAAAATCCCTGACTCACAAAAGAATCTGGAAGACACTTTAGCAAATGATACGAAGGGATTGCTAGGGGCACCCAAACAAATTATTTTAAAATATGATTTCAATAAAAAAAACTGGGCCATTACAAAACTTATGTCTGAGCTATCACAAGACTCTCCTTGGTAAAAAAGCAGCATATCTGTTCATCATTTCACCTAATGAAGAAAACAAAAAAAAGTAGCTTTTATCCAATTGGCTCACTCACAGGAAAGAAGAATTATAAATATTTCTGTAGGATAAAAAAGGACGGCACTAGACTTGAACGTATTTTACTAGACATTGAAGATCAACGTGAACGGGAGCGTATAATATGCCTACATTATCTGAAACATAACAATCATATGTTCAGAGATGAATGGCTCGGCGTTAATATAATAAGTAGAGATGATCCATGGGATTTTAAACTGGAATACAGTACGGGGCAGATATTTAATCTAGAAATCACATCAATTGCGGATGGTGTAGATCATTTTACATATAATAAAAATGAAGAAAGGTTTATGAAGGGAGTGAGAAGTAATGAAATCTCATTTCATGAGTTAATCAAACTTAATAAGTTTTTTCCAGACCAAAAAACAACTGACTTCATAGAGAATGAGAAACTTAAAAAAACCCCAAAAGATACTATCTTAAAAAATCCAATTACCTTGGGTTCTAGAATCTTTATTTGTATGCGAGAACCAGACAACACATTAGAGAACATAATTAGAATAAGCATTGAAAAAAAAGTAGAAAAAAAACACCCAGACAAAGAAAACACCATCCTGATAATAGACAATCGTACCAGCTCCTTTGAAATCAAAGATTTTCAAACTGTACTTACAAAGTTAAGCCAAATAGTTGAGACTTATCCATTTCGTGAAATCTGGCTGTATAATGGGTATTTTTCAGATAATGATGGGAACAATGCAGAGTACAGTTTTGTTGGATTAAAACTAACAAAGAATCAAATACAGATAATGAGCAAGATTGATCCTAGTAGGATAGATGCAAATGGTGTTTACACTATTTAAAAGTATATGAAGACCATTATACCGTCAGATCCCAAGAAATATATGCACTTTTTGCCATAGCTACAGTTTGAACCGTAGCAGGCCATGCTTCTTTTGGCTTGTTTAATTCATCATCCAAGTCAATCACAATAAGATATAATTTTTTGCCATCTATAAACCAATAGGGCTCACCATCCGTGTATCCATCCGCTTCCTGAATTGAAACTTCCTTCTGAGAAGTGTTATAGACAACCACATATGCAGAGTCCATATGCAAATCTACCAAACGCGCTCTAGCCTGACTAATCGCTCGATACTGATCAGGAAGATTATTTCCACGATAGATTTTACCCTCAACTACAATTTTTCTATTCTCACTAAAAACATCAATGCGTCCACTTGTAACGTTTGTCTCTGTTAAAACTAAATCTATCCCTTCTTCAAACAAGAATCGGGAAAGGTGTCCATCTGTCAATTCTAGCTCATCCTTCCCTACCAACTGCGCTCGATCATAAGTACAGCACAATGTCCGATATCGTTTAAATAAAGTGACCCTATGATCGGCTAGTAAGCGTTTCCTAATCAAGAATGATGCAAGCGGAGAGACATACGTTTCAATAAAAAAGTTCTTGGCCTTCATAAAGCCTGCAGCACCATCACAACTATCAATAGCTTCCAGAGTAGGTGTATATATACCAGTTCCAATTGGTGGGGAGAGTTCAGCGATATGTTTTAAAACAGCCGCACATAAGGAATAATATATCTCTGGACTTTCATTATTCACTAAAAATTCATGAATAGTGCTAACGTAACTATTTGTACTGAATGCTCGATTAACGACATCAACAGCTTTAATATCTTCTAAAAGAAGGTCTAAATACTCATTAAAATCAGGATACTGCTTAAGCAAATACCAGAATTGTTTTATGCCGTGATTTGTGAAGAAAAAATTCCTATGCCCCTTTAACTGCTGAATCCAGCTTTGAACTTCTTTTATCTGGTAATCCATGAATTAAAGGTTATCAATATAACTCTGCCCTTTCGCCGAAATTCGATAGTATTCAACCTTTATATTGCCAATACCTTTGTGCATTTCTCTTTTTATTAAACCTAGATCTAGCATCATTGGTAGTTCTTTTCTAATCGCTCTTTTATCAAGAGCGTGATCAGATTTACTCCAAACAGATCTTTCAATCTTTCCCATACCACAAGGCCTTCCAACTTCACTTAAAAAAATAAGTACTGCTTGATGAATCTTACTTCTATCGTGAGCGAGTAAAGTCATAATCAAAAGGTAAAGGATAATCTGCATTAAAACCGTAAATTGCCCCACCAAAAGATGAACGAGGTGTTGACCCTCGTACCTCTCCCTTGGCATGAACGTATGCACCCCCCACGCAAGCACTATTCAGCTTATAAAAGTCATTTAGCATGTGTTAGTATTGTGGTTTCAATGTGCGATTGGGCGGGTACATCCGTGACTATCTTAGCATGTATTCAATAGGACATGTATCATCACACTAATTTGAAACATAAGTAGAAAGTCACACTATGGCTACTGTAGACGCACAAATCAAAATTTCCGACTCAGCAATTTGTAAACTAATTGACGAAGTCAATCCCAATAAAAGAGGATTTTTATCCCTTCATATATTAAGCCAGTTACGAACATTAGTTGAAGCCGTAGCGGTTAAAGCTTCGGGTGAAGCTGAGTACAGTTACGACCTATTTCAAAGTAAAGGAAAAATCTACATGCTTGCAAGAGGCAAACTGAAGTTTTTAAGGAAATTTCACAAATCACTCCAAATTACTACATCTCATTACCAACCAGATGAAGAAAATTCAGAACGCTTAATGTTAAAATATTATGAATACCTTATAAAGGTAAAAGCTTACCTTAAAGCTGAATTCGATTATGAAGTCTTAAAAAATATCAAAAAGTTCCCGATAAAGACTGACCCTGCAATCAAGGAGTACCATGAGAAAATTGTAAGAAAAATTAAAAAACCAGCCCCATCTAGAAGAATTAGCTCCTACGGAGACAGGTATTATATAAGAAATACAAAACCATTTTTTGTAGATGGTGAAATCTACTATGAAATCACATTCACAACTGCCACAGACAATGTCAGTAAATTTAACCATGTAATTGCCTTCAGCAAGTTCGACATACTTCCAAATTATGCCGTTAAATTACAGGTCAGCAATGATGCAATTGAAGTATTAGGAAAGAGAATGCCAATTCAAATTATTGAAAAATGGGAGGTTTCAATTCGCCCCTGTGAATTTAATAATTTTGCAAAAATTTTGGGCAGAGAAGATAAGATCTCAACAGTTTCAAAAGAATACAGAGGCTTAATGAAGCTGCTGACTAAAACTAATCTCAATATTGTGGAAATCATTGAATTTCCTGAAAATTATTATAGACGATTCAAAACAGCTGCCACAAAAGATGCTCGTTCAATCCATATTTTTAAAATTCTAGACGATGCAAGAGAGCTAATTCAAAAAGACAAACGTGGCGCTAACCTCATAAAATACTTACTTTATCACCTTAACAATAAGAGAATAAAGCTACAATACAGTAGTGAACCATGTCGAATACTGTCCAATCTCTACCTCGAATGGGGGTGCATTCCTTTTGATGACATGCCCTTCAATACCTCACCAAAAGGTCATAATCCAAAAGTTTATGACTTGCTTGACTGTTTAGACTCAACAAAACGTGAACATGAACTCTTTGCAAGGTTTATTAAAAATAATACTGAGCACAATGGCAAATTATATACTCCTACAAAAGAAGTAGATATGTTTGAAAACACAGAGAATTTAATTTCTCAATACAACCAGAAAGTATATCACACCCATAAACATAGACACTTAAAGGTATTCAAAGATCATATCTATATCAAAGGTTATGAATCAGACACTCTTGAAATCATTCAGACACTAAAAAAACTATCTTCATCTGGATTAAAGAACTACTCAAACTCAGTAGATGCTTGGCTTCAAGCTCCAACAAATGGCGTTGATTGTGAAGAGAAAAGAGACATTCTAAAGCAAATATTTGCAAACTCACATGTAGGTATGATCTACGGTTCTGCCGGGACAGGGAAAACAACCCTAATCAACCATATTTCAACATTCCATAAAGATGCTAAAAAATTATATCTAGCAAATACAAACCCAGCAGTTAACAACCTATCAAGAAGGATCAATGCTAGTAACACTACGTTTCAAACAATAGCTAAGTTTTTACAAAAAAAAACCGAAGACGTTGAATTTGACATCCTGTTTATTGATGAGTGTAGCACCGTCAGTAATGCAAATATGCTCAGCGTGCTTAAAAAAGCACGATTTAAACTTTTAATTCTAGTTGGTGATGTATATCAAATTGAATCAATTTTATTCGGGAACTGGTTCAATATCGCTAGATTCTTTCTTCCAGAACAATCTGTATTCGAATTAACAAAACCATACCGAACACAAAATGAACAGCTTATTGAGCTTTGGGATCGCGTTAGGAACATCAAAGATAACATCCTTGAACATATTACAAAAAATGGTTATTCAACAAGACTTGATGAATCTATATTTGAACATTCTGAAGAGGATGAAATCATATTATGTCTCAATTATGATGGACTGTATGGGATCAATAATATAAACAAGTTTTTACAGGGTAGTAACGAACAACCTGCCGTACAATGGGGCATTCATACTTACAAAGTAAATGACCCTATACTATTTAATGAAACAAACAGATTCAAGCCCCTTATTCACAATAATCTAAAAGGGAAAATCGTGGGTATAAAGGTTTTTGAGGATTTCATCAAATTCGACATTGAGATTGATAAAACGATTAATGAACTTGATACATACTCGCATGATTTAGAATTAATTGGCGAGTCTGAATCTGGAAACTCAATCATTCAATTTCAAATTAACAAACTAGAAAGCACAGATGAAGATGAAACATCATCAAGGGCAGTAGTACCATTTCAAGTTGCATACGCAGTATCAATGCACAAGGCCCAAGGCTTAGAATACAGATCTGTGAAAGTTGTAATTACAGATGAAACCGAAGAAAGAATCACACATAACATTTTCTACACAACAATCACGCGCGCAAAAGAAAACCTTAAGATTTTTTGGTCACCAGAAACAGAAAAAGAAGTCCTTGCGAATCTTGAGACAAAATTCAACAAAAAAGATGTACAACTATTAAAACTGAAGTTCAAACTTTAATATATATTGAATGATTGTCTTCTAAGCAGTAATGCGGTATTTTTTTCCTGTACCCCATATGCCGTTTTGCACGAAGCCTAGTTCTGTTCAACCAAACCCGATAGCGGGTAATGGCGGGCAGGCTGGGTCCGCTATCTAGGTCTTCGTGATCTACGGTATGTGGGGTACACCCACCTGCCCACTTTTGCTATTAACCCAAATCAAAATGAGCAAATTCCTATCCAAACCATTCACAAAAAACCAAAAGAGACTTCTTAGTGTTCTGTGTGCTTTAATTTTTCTTATATTAATAATTCCAAAAGGGATTTCAAAAGAAGAATACAATCAGCTTGTATTAGAAAGGTATGAAGAGTTTATCATCGACATCGCTGAACTCGAGTCTGTCGATTGTATTGATGGAGATTGCAGTATAGGAATCAACATGTACATCTCTGAAGTCCCAACCGACTTAGACACTATTGTTAGGGGCCACTCAATTACTCTAGGTAACTTTGAACAGGAACACCGACAAAATAACAATTCAAAGGTTAATGCATACACCACAGATGGGACCTCTCTCATGAGCTGCCAGGCTTATCAAAAAACTGTAAAGGAGTGTGAATACCAAAGCTATTCTATGCCCCTCTAGTCTTTTCTTACAAAGGCCTTTAAACCTGACAAAAGTTAACATCCAATTTCCTGTTTGCAGGTTAAATTCGTGCAAAGCCAAAACACATCCTGTACAACTGGATGTATGACCTCAAAAAAGGATGACCAAAGCAGAAAAAAGCTGCTCGCTTACATAAAAGAAACTTTCAAAGAGAAGCCTTTTATTTCACGTGTTAAAGAAATTCGTAAGCAGTTCATGATTCCTGATGATGGATTTAAAAAAGAAGAAAACCACATAAAGTGGCACCACAAACTTTGTGATGGAAAGTTTCCTGATTTTGAAAAAACTGTCAAAATCCTTGGTCAAGAAATCACTCTTTCCCTCCCCGGGATAGCAAGTCTATTAAGTAATTTCATCACTCAAGACATAATTGATTTTAGATACATAGATGACGGCTCTTTAATCATATGTAGAGACATTGCACACAGTAGAGAAATGGCTCATATGTCCCCCGTTTGGAGCAAGTACAAAGAAGCAGAAGATGAGTTTTATCCTATTGCGATCATGATCAACCCACAGACTAGTCAAAGAGACCTACTCGATTTCATTAGAAAAAACTACACTTCGCACGTCAAACCTCAATTAGATGCATATAAAGAGAACAACACTAAACTTGGCTCCGTTCAGAATAAACCATCTGAAGAGGTATATGAGTTCATCTATCAAAACAGAAGCCTGTCACTAAATGAAATTGCTGAAAAGTTAGGCCAGCAATACAAACTTTTTTTTGATGTTGGCCATATTTCATCTATTATTAGGATAGAAAGAGCCCGAAGAAAAGAAGTGTAAACGCTTCATTCTTAGAGCAATACCTCCTGAGTTCATATCCTCGGGGTGCTTTTACTAATCACCCCATCCCACATGAGCAACTTCGCCCCTCTATACGCTTTTCTCCCCGAGAAGGAACAAGAACAGTATGCTCAAAACTTACCACAAGGACACACCTTTATCTGGAGATACTGGATTGATTACATCGTACGCCAGAAAACATTTGAACGGTCCCCCACTACCACTAGAAGTGTACGTGATGCACTAAGAATGTTAGTACGTGAAACCGGTCTAGTTTCAATCGAAGAAATCAACGATAGAGATAAGATCCAGACTGCCCTATTAAAAATAAAAGAGAAACGAAACTTCAGCCCATCAACATACAACTCATATTTAAAGAACATTAAGAGCTACCTAATCTTTCTTAAGAAAAAAGGCATCATCCAGGAGGTTCAACTAAACGGCGTAGAAAAATTTAAAAACATACTTCGAGATCAGTTTGTACCAAATGACATTCAAGTCCAACAAATAATTGCCAAGCTTTCCATGAGACGACAAACCACACTCGAAAGACTTCGTAATGTCTTCTTTTACAAGCTTCTTCTCCTCACAGGAGCTAGACCATCAGAACTTGAATTGCTCACCTTAGACTCAATCAAACGAGGCCCTGGCCAATGGATGCTCACCGTACAAGGAACTAAAAACCATCCCCGGAATCGCCACTACCCTATTCCTTCTTCAGTCAAAGATTCCTACATCGCTTACATGCTGTACCGTCAACAATTAGGTCGATCTGAAAACAACCTATTTGTATCTCAATCAAAACGAACGGGCTGGACCTCAAAGGGAATGAGAGGGCTTCTTAAAAAGCTATCAAAAGAGCTTGGATTCACAGTAGGCCTCTATTCAACCCGAAGATACGTAGCCACAAAATTAGCAACATCAGGTGCTACACTCCAAGAAATTGGAGATCACCTTGGACACTCAAGGCCATCAACAACGAAGAGGTACATTCAACAATCAGGAGCACTCACAAGAAAGAATGTAGCAATTCTCACTAGCCTACTCGAGAACAATTTAAACAATCAAGCTTGTCCCAGTTAAAATAAGAGCCTACTCTCTGAATAAATTCATAAAGTCACATGGAAACATCTTGGATCAAAAACTTAATTGGTAATCTAAAGATCAAATTCAATTTTGATAAAAGTCACTCAAAGAATTTAAAAATTGTAGATAAGAGTAAAGGAAAACAAATATTAAATCATGGGCTTACAAATCAAGAAGTCATACACTTAGTAGATACTATAGTAAGTAATAGGCTAAGTTCCTTCGAAAACCAAGCAAGATACACTTATGAACTAAGAACAAATGCTTTCAAAGAAAAATTACTAGAAGACTTAAAGTCTGCAACTCCTGAAGAATTAAATAGGTTGCAAGAGCCAGACACACAAATTGCCATGATCGAAGCTACAAATATAAGTGGTCGTAGAGGTGAAAAAACCTTAAGCAATATGTTGTCATCACTAGTGGTAGAAAAAATCACTAAAAAAATAGATGAAAAAACTTCACTCAAAGACATAGTCTATAATGAAGCAATAAAAACTATTGGGAAACTTACGGAAGACCAACTTAAAATTATCACTCTCTGTTTTATACTGAGACACACAAGAAATGAAGTGATTTTTTCTACAAAACTCTTAGACCAATATATTACAAAAAGTCTGCAGCCATTTTTTGACTTCAAGAACACTATCAGTCAATTTGAGCATATTCAGTATAGTGGTTGTGGAAGCTTAAGTAGCGTAGGGAGCTGGAGTTTCTATAATATTTGGAGAGAAAACTACTTTTTCATCTTTGATAAAGAGGTCCAACCAGACCAGATAGAGGATCTAAAACTGAATGGGCTAGAGATTGCCAAAATTTTTACGAAAAAACCTGAAGAAAAAACTTACAGAATTCCCTATCACAAAAATGCTTTCCCAAAATTTCTTGAAAAAGAAGGAATAACAGACCCTAAAAAATCAAAAATTATCCAACTAAGAAACCGTCTTTGTTTAAACGACAATGAAATAAAAGAATTCTTAGGCTCTAAGACAAGCTTAGGAGAGGAATTAGTAAAGACATGGGACAACTCAAGAATTAAAAATTTGAGCCTAACCTCTGTAGGAAAACTAATTGCAATAACTTACTACAAACAAATCACGGGGAGCCCACTCAACGTAGACATATGGATTAATTAAGAGAATGCAACTCCGCCGCCTTTCCCATCTGAACAGTAGAACAAGTCAGATAGATTGTGGTCGTGGTGATCTTTGAATGTCCCATAATCTTAGATAAAGTGTATATGTCCACTCCACCTTCAAGCATGAGACGAGCAAAGGCGTGGCGTAAAGTATGAGATGAAAAATTAAGTTTGGTCTTCTTTCGTAAACGACACATCATATTATTGATGCACCTTGGTCCTATAGATCGATCTTTCTGAATCGCCGTAAATAAATTTATACATTCCTTCTTAAGTCGCTTTCGGTCCTTTAGGTACTCTGACAAAATACTATTCAGTCGACTATTAATAGGAACCATTCGATCCTTCGCTCCCTTTCCCTGATGAATGAAAATTGTCTTATGCTTTAAATCAATATCTTGCATCTTAAGGTTAATAACCTCCTTTCGCCTGAGGCCAGCCAGTAACATAACACCTACAATTGCTTGGTTTCTATATCTTTCAAAAGTATAAGCATACTTCATGTGATAGGCAGAATCTAAAACCAATATAGCCTCGGCATGATTCAAAGTTCGTGGAATACGTTTTTCCATCTTAGGCTTCTCTAAATCTTTAACTGGGTTTTCTTCTAGAAAACCTTCCTTCACCATCCACTTGAAAACCATATTGAAGTATTTCAAATAAGACCTGAATGTTGTAGAGCTCCATTTCCGCTCTAATCTTCCCTTGAAAAACCAGGCCTCGAATATTTCTTTGGTCAGCTCTTCGGGATAAGTCACATCATGTTCACGAAAGAATAAAGCCCAAGCCATTTGATAGCCTCGAATCGTATAAGGAGAATAGTTCCGAATCACCTCACAGTATTGTAAGTACTTAGATAAAAGGTGTTGAACGGTTGGTGTGTTGGCTTCCATAATTAAAGGGTTAGGAGTAAAGCCAGATGCTTCCCTGCCAACCGCATTAAAACCACGAACTAAACCAACAATAAAATGGAGCCATCACGGGGAATTGAACCCCGGACCCCGACCTTACCATGGTCGTGCTCTACCGCTGAGCTATGATGGCTTATTGTGTCATTTCTGACCGATGTCCAGGACCTCCTCCCCGACGGGGTGCGATCTGGACTATGTTCAAAACTTTGATTCTTGCCTTTTCCTAGCCAATAGTAGCAGTTTCGCTGGAGGAGTACATCCTTACCATGGGAACGCTCTACCACTGAGCTATAACGGCACTTTGAAATGCGCAGCTAGTTAAGCAAAGATATACTTTCATGACAAGCAAAGACCCACCTCTCATTGAGAGAATGGGCGGTGTTTTCAGTGTACAGAACGCTTTTGTCGGAACGGACCCAAGCTGGTCAGACCCGAACCGCAAAAGCTAGAGAAAATGTACAAAGACCACCGTGCCGTGTGCTCAGGCGAAATATATCTGAGGGATACTCAGTCGGCCCAATTAAGGACCGAAATTCCACTGGATGAGACTCACCTGCACTGTCGACTTCGCGAGGCGAATACTACAAAATAGACAGTGTCTAGTCAACGAATCACCCTTTGAAGAATATACATTTGTGTTCCAATCTTCACCCTTAACCTGTGCCCCACCACTTAGCTAGATTGGATGTTTGATAAGGCTTAACCCTTATTGAAAGAAAGAGCAAAGATCATGCATCTTTGCTCTTTCGCTTCCTGCCTTTTCAAACATCCAATCTACTCAGACCCTTCTCCAAACGCGTAGTAGGCACGCCGCACAATCACAGCCACCTCAGCTCGTGAGATGTCGTTTCCTGGTCGGAACGTATCATCAGTGTAACCTTGTACGATTCCATTTTCAGTTCCAAGAATGGTTGCGTAAGCGAACCAGTCGTCTTCATCAACATCGTCAAAGTCGATGTCTCCGTCATCAAAGTCGTAAAGAGTTTCATCGTAGAAACGCATCACAATCACCATGGCTTCAGCACGATTGATTTTGGCATCAGGTCGCACCGTTCCATCGTCATACCCTTCAATGATTCCAGCTTCACTCGCAGCCATAAAGTATTCGTATGACCAGTGACCTGAATCCATATCTGAGTAGTCCGTCGCTTCATCGTAATCAAGGTCGTAATCCTCATTTTCAAGCACCATCTTAAGGAACTCCGCACGCGTGGCGTCGTCTCCTGGACGGAAAGCATCAGCGTAAGCCAAGACTCCATTGTCGTAGAGAATACACACTGCTTGCTCAGCCCAGTGACCGTGCATGTCATCAAAAGGATGTGAACAATCAACTTCTGAATCCGGGTAATCTGCAAGATAGTCATCCGCATCAAGAGGATCGGTTCCTGTGTCTACTTCATAAGCATCACTAGCACCGTCTCCATCCGTATCCACGTCGAGTGGGTCCGTTCCATACTCTTCAACTTCTTCATAATCCGTAAGTCCATCGTCATCCGTATCTGAATCATCCGGGTCGGTTCCAAGGTCGGCTTCTTCGTCATCAGAAAGACCATCTCCATCTGCGTCATCTTCAGCGACTACATCATCTGAAGCATCTAAAGGATTGCGAGCCGTATCAATTTCATACCCATCTTCCAGTCCCCCACCATCCGTATCTTCATCAAGAGGATCCGTTGAGTGAGTGAAAAGTTCTTCATAATCCGTGAGTCCATCGTCATCTGAATCTGAATCGTTTGGATCCGTTCCATAAGTTGATTCTTGATCATCAGTAAGTCCATCCCCATCTGAATCCACAGCCTCTACTTCAGAAGTAGTCAGTGTGAAAGTATCGGTTTCTTGAGCGTCAGTCGCCGCTTCACGGTCAGCACTAAAGGCAGAGCTCAATGTTTCATAACCACTTCCACTAATAGAAATACTTCCCGAAGTGTCAGACACAGGAACCGCACACCCATATTGTCCGCTCGCAAGATAAACACATGTGACATCTGAACTGTCTCCTGCCACGACTGTCGCGTCTGTCACAAGATTCCCTTCGTCATCTTGAACCGTAGCAACAAATCCATAACTCATTTCTACATCGTAAGTTTCTTGAGCATCTGAATCAGAAGTTCGATTATTCGTTTCTACACTTGAAGTGATGTAACCCACCGCAAGAATCGTTGTTTCATCATCACTATCTTGATCCGTTCGAATAGCACAGTAAGCCTCGTTACCATCAAGGTCACAAGTCACAGGATCTCCGTTCCCCGTTGAGTTTGCTCCATTAATAGCAACGGCATTTCCGTATCCATCATTCGCACTATAAACATGTGCGTAATCCATTGTGAATTCAAAGTCTGATTGAGTCTGAGAAAGATCCCAGTAATCAGCTGAACTAACTGATACAAAACCTGGAGCATTGATATCTAAAATATATTCTCGCTCAGAAGCTTCATCGGCATCAATAGCAAAACCATACTCCCCGTCTGCTGTTTCCAAGAAAGAATAGATCGTGTCATCTTGACCCGGTTCTCCAGTAAGTACAAAGTCAGTCTCTTCAAGACCCGCGATCACTCCACCCAATTCGCTTTCAATTCCCACCTGAGCATTAAAGTTAACAAGACCAATTTGAGTCGCCATCGCATTGTCATAACTTCCAGTTAAAGTAAGAAAATCTTCAGTCACACGAAGTCTCACCCAGTAAAGGTCCGTTCCATCAACTGAAGTCGTATCCCATTGAGCAGGTCGGCCTCCATCGAAAACACGAGTCCAGGCTGTTTCTGAACTTGGATTTTGTCCATTCTTAAAGTTATAAGGGAAAGACTCTAGCTCTTCTGTTAGCCAATCAATCGAAGTCCATCCGTTGTCTTCATGGTAGTACTCCATTACATAGACTCCTTCCGTTGAAAAAATAGACTCTCCAGTCGCTTCATCATCAAGGTCCATCGTGACTCCATCGAATTTCTGAGTCGAACCAAAGTAAATAGCATCTTCAACAAGAGTAGGCATATCTACATCCCCCACCGTTGTATTCACGGCCTCAGTAGAATAATCAGCATAAGCGTCGAAAATAACTGAATAGGCGAGAACAGCATCAGGGTCATAGTTTCCCTGATCAGGTCCGGTATAAGCAGCCGCTCCCGGAATTGAGACAAACGTTGCGAGCAACGTGAGTAATGTTAGTTTTGAAATTAATTTCTTAAGCATATTTGCTTGGTTAGAAGGTAGGACTATATCAGGTTTTTCAATTTAGACAACAAGGAGAATGGCCGTCTTAAGCCAAAAGGTCAGGGTCGACACCACCGTCCAAATGATAGAAAAACCAAACATTCGTCCAAAGATATAAAGGTCCACCACCACAAAGGCGATGAAGTAAGGCAAGCTTTGCCTTAGAAACTGTTGGTAAGAAGCTTGATATTTAAAAGGGATAAAAGCCGCTAGAAACTTGGATCCATCCAACGGCGGGAATGGAAGTAGATTAAAGATCATCAATACAAGGCTCAATTCCAGCACGGCCCCACTAAAGAGGTGAAGCATTCCCCAGTACCCATATATAGGAGCATACGAAAGAGGAATCGCGGCAAGAACGGCCAGAAACAAATTGGCTAAAGGTCCAGCGACAGCCGTTAAGGCTTCGTCACGCGTGGGCTTTTTAAAATTACGTGGATTCACCGGCACCGGCTTTCCCCACCCTATTCCTGCCAAAAAAATCATGAGTGTCCCCAGCAGGTCTAAATGACGCAAAGGATTCAAACTAAGTCTCCCTGCACGTTGTGCTGTGGGATCACCCAATCGTGTTGCCACCCAAGCGTGGGCGGCTTCATGGACCGTTAGAATCAGGACCAATGCCAATAAATAGTAGACACTCAAAAACATGTGTCTATTCTACTCCCTGAAAAACACTTTGACAAAGGAAGGTCTTCCCCCTAAAATGCCCCAGCATTAAGACAAAAAACTATGTCACGAGTTTGCCAACTTACCGGAGCACGACCCACTGCTGGGAATAACGTGTCTCACTCAAAACGACGAACAAAACGTCGATTTATTCCAAATCTAATTTCAAAGCGTATCTTTGATAAAAAGACCGGAACTTTTGTAAAAATCAAAATGACCGCTCGAGCGCTTCGAACTATTGCTAAGAATCCAAAAAAGTACGAAGAACAGATATACAGACTTGCAAAGAAAGCCTTGAAGAAACAGTCAAAATAAAATAGACTCTGGTCAGCAACGGAATAAGCACCAAAAAGAGCTCCACCAATTTGTCGGGGCTTTTTTTGGTTCCCGACTTATTTAGCTCTGAACTCAACAGGGTAAATTGACAGCTTTCACAAAGGAGGTGTAAGATAAACACTTCTAGCCCAAAAGGATATGGAAAGGCGATCTCCTGTCTTAGCTATTCCCCTATTTGCCATTAAAACTGGCTTACTTTGGGCTGCCACTGGACTGAGTCCTATTCAAGGACAGATTCAAACAGAGATTAATAATACCCTGACCTGTGAAGCGACTCTAGACAACAAGGTTTCTTTAGCCGAATCCCGCGAGGAAATCTTTTCTAAATATCCCTATTTAGAAAAATTTATCGAATTTCAGAGTGCTCGACTCACCAAAGAAATCACCGACGCCTTTGAAAATGATCTAAATGATAAGCTCATTGCTTATTACAGCTCTTATGATCATTTGTTTAGAACCGTCGTCCCCAAGCGCTATGATGGACAAAGCTGGGATCAACTCCCCCACTCCATACAGAACTACTTAAAGTTCATGAGACATTTTGCTGCTCAAGAAATTCATCGCCTTGGACGCTGTTATCATCGGGATCGGGCCCAACTCACCGCTGCGGTGATGGAGAGCCAAATCACTCACGACAACCCCACCGCTGCCCTAGTAGGAGCAAAGCAACTCGCCCCTCTGACTGACAACGACACTTTCTCTCGAGCAGAATATGAAATGAGAAACGGAAAAAGCGGGTGGATACTCAACAATAGACTCAACACTCTGAATGAACGATACAGAATTGATTCATTTGGAATCGTAGTTGGATCCAACCTTCTCTACTTAGACCCAGAAGAATACGACAGCCTAACCCCTGTAAATATTGGTTTTGTAGACAACTACGCCTTTGCCCAGCCTGGTGAAGACGAATGGTGCCATAAGAACCTTATTGTTATGGAAGTCGGTGAAAAAAGTGGTGGAAGTGAAGGCGACAGCGAATCCTCTGGCAAGGGCAATGGCACTCCGCAAGTTCTAAATAAAATTCGAGATGAAGAAGGAAAACTGCCTGCCGCTGGTTACAACACTTATGGTGAACGCTTACGCAAGCCATTCCAGATGAACAATGAAGGAGATTTGGTTTTTATCAGTTTTGGCACATTCAGCAATCACTCAATTTCACTTGGAGAAGCCCCTCCAGCAGAAACTATAGATGGACTCAATCAATCCTATGAAACAGCCTACGCAAGACAGTCTCGAGCCGCCGCTGCAAAAACACGCAAAGCAAAACCGAAACCCAGCTCGCCAAAGTCTAAACCTGCAAAAACCACCCGTCGTTCTGGAAGCGTCTGCGTTTTGGATGACTTAACCTGGACCAATGACCCGTTCGACCGTCTACGTGAAGCCAGTGGGAGACAGAAGCTCTTCTCAATTAAAGGAGTGCCTTCTAAAAACAGTCATTCTTTTTGTCAGTGGCTTCAAATTGAAGGGAATTTCAATTTCACTAGCAGCCTTGCCGCCGAATTACCTGAAGGCCCGCTTTATCTTGCTTGGGAAAACCAAACTCATTGCGACACCCTGGAACGTCCTGGGCTCTGCGTGACCCTAAGCGATAGCCCTCGAGAAGTGGCAGACAGCATGGTCAAAACATTAGAAAAATCTCCCCGCACCAAGGGAATAAATATTCGTATTTGGGAAAAAGACAACAAGACAATCATTGAACGCCGATTTGTTCCTCGACGAAAATAAGCTAAAACAAACCCTAAGATTATCTCCATCAAGATAATCACCGAAACCACAGCGTAAACTTCTAACAATATAAGTACAATACTAGCCCCTGCTGCAAGAAAAACAATAACAGGGCCACCCCATCTCCATAAATCTTTAACGCGCTTGTAAGCTTTGTAAGACGTGGTCACGACCAAAGTCTGCCACTCTAGCATTTGCTTATAACAGGTATTTCCGTTAAAACTCTTGGGCAGCACAAACACGGAGAGGTCGCATAGTGGCTTAGTGCGCTCGCTTGGAAAGCGGGTATACCTTCACGGGTATCGAGGGTTCGAATCCCTCTCTCTCCGCCAGATTCGAAAATACAGCTCCGCTCGTCGGAGGTGTTTTTTTGACGTCTTCGCAGAAGACAGAGAGGGATGAGAAGTTTATGCCCCGGAGGGGTAAATCCCTCTCTGTCCGCCAGCTTTTTCGGTATGATTATTTCACCATGCTAGAACAAATTACATTTTTGGCCTTAAGCTTGATTGGACTCTGGGTGGGAGCCAATTTCTTGGTGAAAGGAGCCAAAGACATGGCTCAACATTTTGGGATCCCGCATTTTTTAATTGGACTGACGCTCATCAGTATTGGAACCAGCATTCCTGAAATTGGTGTGAGTGTTGCCGGTGCCTTCGATCGATTAGCAGGTATAGAAACCTCAGGGATTGTCATTGGAAACAAAATTGGAAGCGCCCTTGGGCAGATCACATTCATCATGGGATGTTTGGCTTTTTTGGTTCCACTCAGAATGAAAAAAGAATTCATCTATAAACATGGAAGCTTTTTGATCGCTTCTATCCTTTTGGTTTTTGGGCTCGCTGCCGATGGCTATCTTTCACAAGTCGATGGAGTGATCGCTTTAATTGCCTACCTGATTTACTACATTTTTGTTTGGGTCGACATGCCCGCTCGTCAAAAAGGCCGCCCTCCCACGATGCATCTGATTCAAGACATTGCTCAGGTTTTAATTGGAATCATCATCGTGCTTTTGACCTCAGATCTTGTGGTTTCTAGTTCCGTTGCTTTGGCCGATTTACTCAATGTTAGTCAATCCCTCGTTGGAATTCTTATCGTTGGATTAGGAACCGGACTCCCGGAACTGTCTGTTGCCATTGCCTCGTTTAAGCGAAAAGCCATGGGACTCTCCATGGGGGATTTAATTGGAAGTAATATTTGTGACCTACTTCTTTCTCTCGGTGCAGGAACCGCAATCTCTGGGTTTATTGTGGATCCCATCAATCTGAAGTTTGACCTCCCCTTCCTCTTTGTCATCACCGTCATTGTCCTGTATTTCCTCTACTCCGGACGACGTATTTCAAAAAGAGAAGGTAGCGTGCTGATTGGCATCTACCTCCTCTATGTGATTGTGAAAATTTTTATTACTGGCTAGTCGTAACACTCACGAGTATCCATTTGTACCCCGCATGAAACATGCTGCCATCTTCAAGGCGCACCTCACCGGATTCTTCAGCCTCAGGGTCAGGTATTTGAGCAGCCACATAAACACGGAAACGTCCGTCATCGAGCTGCATAATCTTTGGATCGTTCAAAGAGTAGACTTCAAATTCTTCAAAGTCTGACCAATCAACAATCGACCCTTCAAATTCAAATTCCACACCATCTTCACTGAAATAACTAAGTATTTCTCCTGTTCTTCCTACAGGTGGCCGAACATCATCAAGTCCCTGTCGCATCACCACCAACCGTACGCCTCCCTCTTCAGGAATGACCACCACAGGATCCGCAGACATTTCAATGAAGCCATCTTCATTGGTATCGTTGATAAGGTTTTCATTCACCAATTCAAAATTCATCCCATTGTCTGCCGGCTCAGAAACCGCCAAGCGAACCGCCACTGATTTAGTCCCATCAGGTTGAAGGATAGTGTTTGTATTGTAAATGAATCCCACACTTCCATCTTCATTCACCCAAAAAGTTCGCACTCCCATCCAACCATTATCTATTTCATTAAGGTCATAGCGGTAACCCTCATCATCTTCCCAAGTCTCCCCCCCATCTGTTGAAGACTGGCTGATAACGTATCCATTTTGCATGTCCTCCATATAACGTCGTTGAGTCCCATCAGGAAGCAGGATTCCATCACCTCTATACTGATCTCCCACCTGCTGCTGCCCCTTATCAAACTCCAGTCCATCGTCCGAGCTAGTAATATAGGCATTCGCCCCAGGGTGATCCAAAAGTTCAGTCGCATGATATTCGTAAGCAAGCTCAATAACACCATCTTCATACGCCATAATCCGAGGATTAGAAGCATTATCGAGTCGATATCCCTCATCAATTACCCAAGAGAGATCCTCTGAGTCATCAAGAACAGTAAAAGTGGCTTTTAAGTTGTCCCTCAGTAAATACCCCCCTAGTCCGATAGCGACAATGAGTCCACCGGCAATTGCATATTTCTTCATAATAATGTGTTAGATAAGAGAATCATAACACATCCCCCCTATCAGACTGAGATTGCCGCCTCTCTATCTCGTATTAATTCCTCCTCGGCAAATAGATCCTGGAGAATCCCTGTCAGATCGTCTGATCGTCGATGAATGGCATCAGACAAAAGCTTTCTATTGCTTGTTAATTCAACTTTTTCATCCTCTGTTTTCAACCAACCTTCTTCCATTTTCTTAAGAGGTGCAGTCCCTAATATTGGCACTTCAGAAACACCACCAAGGTTAAAAGTTCGTCGCTGCCCTCCTACACAATCAACCAGCGTGAAACCATTCACATTTCGATTCCCACCTTTTACAAAATTGGCCGATCCAAGAAAATGAAACACCGCCCTGTCCTCAGGTAAAGTACGTGCATTTCGAGGAGCTAGCTCACGCCGAAACGCCCGCATACCAGCCTCGGCAAGAGCACGTTTCGGTCTCAGTGCACGTCCTTGTGGCAAAGACCACGTCGATTCAAGAAAATGCCGACCTTTATGACAAGGCTTGTTACTCAACTTACGTTCATATTCTGGCCCTCGAATCAGTTCAATTAATTCTGGATCCAAAAGGTGAACACCAAGCCCCACCGAACGAATGATCATTTCAATTTCATGAGTTCTTTTTTTAAGCCAGCGAAGCTCACTAAACAAAACTCGAGTGATTTTAAATCCACCCTCCGCCTCTAGAAAATTCTGCTGAGCCCCCAAAGGCAAAACCATCGTTTTAAGTGGAAGCTGCACAAGACTATTATCTCCTTCAAGTGGATTCCGCTGTCGTAATCGATTTGATCTTCTTTGAGCCATAAATTGCAGTTACTTGTAAAAGTTATGCCAGACTTCAACAGTTTGGTCAAACTCCCACCTGCAGTACTTCACAAAAACACCTAATAATGCTATAATTACTAGATGGAAAATAAAGACAAACTAGATCAAAACCTCGACGACCTCCACGCAATAGACTCAAATTTAGCTGAGTACATGCTGCTTTTTACGGATGCACTGAGAGATTTTGAAATTGAAAGTCTCTTCGATGACCCCTCTCGGGTCACATTTGTCTATCCAGATCTAGAAGATGACCAATCAGAGTTACTCAATATGATTCAGAAAATCAAAAGTAGTGTCGATGACACTGAGTTTGAAGAACTTAAAAGAATCATCGAGAATATATTCCACACCACAGAAAGAACACCCGTCACACGATGGGCTCTCACTCCAATTATGGAACATCTAGACCTGCCAACAGATGAGCAAAAAACAGAAAGAAAAATACGCTTTTATATGCAGAACCTATTGTGGGACCGAACAGAACTTGAGAAGTTCTATCGTGCCTGTAAATTCAAACAAATTCTAGATCAAGGTTCAGGTAGCCACACCGTCTGGCGCGGAAAAGATGGACGAACTTATGGAACAAGTTCCGACTCAAAAAAAATGTGGGCAAAGAACAACATCAAAGAATTAATTGAAAAGGGATTCCCTATTGAAAAAATTGAAGCCGCTTGCAAAAAGCTAAAGATTGACTTTAGAATCATATCTAAATAAGAATTATGACAAACGCACCATCCACTGCCGAATTAGCTCACGAGGCCTTTCAAACAGCAAACTGTGAAAGGCAGCAAGAACTAGCGAGCCATCCAAGTTTTACCGTGAGACAAAAATTGGCCAGAAATAAACGACTTTGTGCCGCTGCTGCAGAAATACTGGGAGACGAACTCCCCAATCTAAGGCTGGCTGCCAAAGACGCCGTTAATCAAACATTAGATAAATAAAAAACCCCACCGAAGTGGGGTTTTTTCTTGGATAGATTCAAAGGCTGTGATTACTCAGCAGCTTCTTCTTCTTCTCCTTCTTCCATTTCTTCTGCTTCTTCCATGGCTTCTTCCACTGCTTCTTCAACAGCTTCTTCAACCATCTCTTCAGCTTCTTCTTCTACCACTTCTTCAGCAGGAGTACATCCAGCGAAAGCGAGTGCCAAAATTCCGAAACTTGCAAGCAAGAGTTGCATGAACTTTTTCATGTCGGGGGGATTTATGAAATAAATAGCTGGGTCAAAGTGTAGTGAAGGCTACTTAACCTGACAACAGGTTTGAATTGCCTTTTTATTAAAATTGACGGCTCGTAGTCCTGTAGCCTATGCTACGCGCATGCAAAAATTACTTCTAAAAAATCGGAAAGCCTTCTTCGATTACGAAATCCTCGATAGGTTTGAAGCAGGAATCGTTCTGGAAGGCCATGAAGTTAAATCCTTAAAAAATAAAGGAGGAAATTTCACTGGCGCATTCATCAGCCTACAAGGAGGTGAAGTCTGGTTAAAAGGCTTCAACATCCGACAATATGAAAAAGCAAACTTTGAAAACTACGAGCCTGAACGCCCAAGAAAACTTCTGCTTCGTAAAGCAGAAATCGAAAAATTGGCTAGTGCTTTGAGCACCCAAGGAACTACGATTATTCCGCTAGCTTATGGGATTAATCGAGGACGCATTAAATTTGAAATGGCACTCTGTCGAGGTAAGAAGAAACACGACAAACGCCAAGACATGAAAAAACGCGACCAAGATAGACGAATCAAAGCGGCTCTGAAAAATTACTGACTCCCCCTTATGAAAGTCATTGTCTCCACGCTCATTCAAGAGCTTCACGCGTACGCAAAAAACCAGCAATACCAACGAGCCGTTATTGGCCTTTCTGGAGGACTGGACTCAACCGTTGCCCTTTACCTGGCCACTCGGGCCTTTGGTGCTAAAAATGTTACGGCGCTCATCATGCCTGAAGTAGGAATCACTCCACCTGAAGATATTGAGCACGCCAAAGCCATTGCTCAACATTTTGGGAACACCATGCACTACCAGACCATTAATAACCATATGGTGGATTTCAATTTCCTCACATGGGACAAAACAGAAGAAGCCAATCAACGACTCAAATCTCACATTCGAGCGATGCTCCTTCGATATTACGCCACGGCGCACAACGCACTCTGGATTTCTGCTTCAAACAAAAGTGACCTCAGCCTTGGACTTGGACATCTTGATGGAGAGCTTGGGGGGGACCTTCATCTCTTTGGAGACCTCTACAAATCAGATCTCATCGAACTTGCTAAACACATGGGATTGCCAGAAGAACTGATCAACAAGCCTTCCTCACGAAACCTCAAGCCAGAACAAAGTGATGCCGATGATCTTGGTGTGGCCTGGCCTCAAATTGATGACGTGCTTCGGCAACTCAACAAGAAAGTTGATCCAGACACCTTGATTGAAAAAGGAATGGACTCTCTCATTGTTCACAAAATTTCTCGTATGGTTCAGCAACAAAATGCTCGCCCCATGTTCACCCCCTCACTTGCCGTGGGCGACATTAAAAAAGCGATCAAAGAAGCTCAACAAGCAGAAGCCTCAAGCCTCTAAGCGTGCCGATGCGATGATGCAGAATAATTACGTGCCTCCCGTCTTGTCATACCTTCAAAAGGATATTCATATCCACTTAAATCAACACCCGCAAGACGCGGATCAAAACTTGTAAATGGATCTCGCAAGGTTCCATTTGAATTGTAGGTTTGATAGTGAATATGCGGACCCGTGGAGTTCCCCGATGACCCCACCTCACCAATCGATTCTCCCGCCGCCAAAGTATCTCCCACTGAAACGGCAATGCTATTCATGTGTCCAAATGAGGCCGTACTTCCGTCAGGATATTGAACTTTAACAGTTCTCCCTGTTTCCTCATTACCATACGCACTAATAATTTTAACAGGCTGAGCCATTAATATATCGGTACCTAAAGGCACAGCAATATCCACTCCTTCATGTCCCCCATGAGCACTGGCTCCATTCCCTTCAACATCTCTCCATGCTTGAGGCATGGATGTCACTACGGGGTTAACACCTCCCGGAAATTCAAACCCTTTAAATGAAAGTTTCGGGGCCTTATTCTCCATCTCCAAATCACTCATCCCCGTCATGCCTCTGAGCATGCGGTTCCACATTTCTTGGTAGTAATCCCAAATGGCTGACTCTGTCTCAAAACCGCCCGTATCCGTCCTTTGAAGATTAAGATCGTGAAGTGCGTCATCGATATTAATTCGGCCCCCAGAAAAATAAGTCGCCTCAACAGACTCTTGAATTTGAGATTCCACTTCAGCAGAGTCCAAAAGCTCGTCCACCTCTTCAACCGAAGGGTGATCGTGCACCTCCTCAGGAGTATTCATTTCGGGTACTGTTTCAGGTTTGTTTTTCACTACGAAAGAAGGTCAGCATCTGAACTTGGTCCTGTCCAACCTGGACGGCTAATTACGGCCACATCATCTTCAGTGAATCTCTTCCATCTTAATTTACGACGATCTAGTCTTTCTTGAGAGGCAACTAAGATTCCCTTCTCAGGATCCGTATCAACAACAATTTGGTCATGGAAACCTGTTGGAGACCCTGAACTTCGAGCAATCACCATATCTCCAGGCTTAAAGCTCGCTGTAGAAAAATTTACTTTATTTTTGGAACGATTTGCCCACCCACGATATTTAGAAATATCCGGATTAACATAGGCATTCTGAGTGTTGTAATAACGCCCAGAACCATGAACTGTTTTAGCAATGGTATCCACCCAATCAGAACAATGATCCGCTTTGGTGTCTTTACGAACTCCAAGAACCGCGGCAGCTGCCACTCGTCCTCCAGGAGTATTCACATTCGCTTTAATCTCTTCCGTCGACTCAAACTTCATCAATCGAGACAGAGACAAACCTTCTCCAACATCTTCAAGTGATTGAGGCTCTCCTTCTTCTCCACTACTTGGTCCCTCTCCAAAACTTGAAAAAATTGATGAGGCTTTTAATCCTAAAAACTTAATAAATAGCATAATCACTTCAATCCATTTTTGACTATCCATCGCTTCTCTTAATTCATCTAGAGTCGCTTGAAGCTCTTCTTCTGGCTCCAGTGATCCATCAAAACGCGTGGCGGCATCTGGCAATTTATCATTATCCAGCACCCCTTCTGCAGAAAGCAGACCTTCCGCTTCCTCCATCACTTCTTCAATTCGAGCTTTCATATTTTCATTGCTCTCATTGCTCAAATGAATCACCAATAGATCTTGAGCCGCCTCTCCTTCTGCCGCTTCATGTTCTTTTGCCAAGCCCGTAAGCTCAGCGGTCTTCAATTCTTCTTGAACTGCCTTTTGATAAGTTTCCCATTCTTCCGTTGCTCCTTCTTCAGCATTAAATTTGGTGTCTGACATCTGAATGTCGATCCCGGCTTCATTTTTGAGAACCGTAACCGTATATCGTTCTCCATGAGAGAAATCCCCCATATAAGCGCTACTCACGAGTCGTTCAACACTTTTCACCAGTTCTGCAGGTGTTTTAAGATTATTTGCTTCAAGGAAGACCGTCATGGCCCCCTCATTCATCGCTTCCAATTCCTCAAAAGTAGCAATCTTGAAATTTTCATCTGAGCCTTCATCTACCCGGAAATATCCTTCTGGTGGTATCAGAGTCCCATCCGTTACTGATTTCAGCTCATCTTCCGTCCAAACTGCTTTTTCTTTCAATTCGTCAGAAATATCTAAAACAGGAAATTCTGTTTCAGGTGCATGAGGCCTTACAGGTTCATCTGGAGTGACTCCGCTTTTAAGATCTAAAAGCCCCGCAGCTTGTGACTGAAATTGAGCACACTCTGCTTCTGTTAAGAGAATCTCAGTATTGGCAGAACGAAAATCAAACAATGGTTTCTTTTGAGCCTCACCCTCCAATTTTTCAATTTCAATCAATTCTTTATCCAGCGCATCATACTTTTCATCATCCTTATTCTTATCGAGTCGCTCTCGAGTATTTTTAAGATCTGGAATCAGACGGTCCAATAGATCTGCATGTTCAGCAGGAGCTTCCGCCCCCTCTGCAGGGGCCGTAGCGCCTTCTTCTGGAGCATCAAATTTTCCAAATAGTTCCTCGGTAGGCATATAGCTCTAAATTAATCTAATGATTATAGCATATATAAGCTGTTTTTACCAGGGGCGGACTAGTGATATCATCCTGGCAAATAACTCAAACTAAAAAGCATGTTGAATCCCAATATTTTTAGAGCCTATGACATCCGTGGAATCGCTCATGAACCTGTGAGCACAGCCAACCCGGATCTCACTCCTGAAACCATGGAATTGATCGGGAAAGCGGCCGGAACTTACTACAAACGAAACTACGGAACTAAGCTGGTACTTTCTCGTGATTGTCGACTCAGTAATCCAGAACTCAGTGATGCTTTCATCAAGGGAGCCTTGAGCACTGGTTGTGATGTGACTCAAATTGGAATGGTCCCTACCCCAATGATGTACTGGGCCGTTTGCCGACATGAATTTGATGGAGGAATTGGGATCACCGCCAGTCATAACCCTAAGGAATACAACGGAGTAAAACTGGTTCGTGCAAACGCCGATTCGATCTGTGGAGATGAACTACAAGAAGTCTACAAACTCGCTGCCAATAAAGATTTTGAAAGCGGAGAAGGAGAATTACATGAAATCGATATTTACGACGAATACCAAGAACACCTACTCAATTTAGTGCATCTTGAAAAGCCGCTCAAAGTCGTGATCGACGCGGGAAATGGAGCTGCCGGACCTTATGTTCGACCTTTCTTTGAAGCTCTCGGTTGTGACGTGATTGCGCTCTATGAAGAACCAGATGGACGATTCCCTAATCACCCTGCCAACCCTGAAGAACATGAAAACATGTTGGACCTGATTGATGCCGTTCAAGACCACAATGCAGACATCGGAATTGCTTTTGATGGTGATTCAGACCGAGTGGGAGTCGTAGATGAAAATGGAAAACATTACACGGCAGATTGGCTGCTTTTACTCATGGCCCGTGACCTGCTTGAACGAAAACCAGGCGCTAAAGTCATCTTTGATGTGAAGGTCTCTCAACTGTTGATCAATGATATTAAAAAGAATGGCGGTGAACCTGTTATGCATAAAACGGGTTGTGCCTTTATTAAATCAGAAATGAAGAAAATTGGTGCCTCACTTGGAGGTGAAATCAGCGGACACATGCTGATTGCTGAAGACTACTATGGGTTCGATGATGCTTTCTTGGCTGCCGCTAAAATTCTTGAAATTCTTTCTAAATCTGACAAAAGCTTCTCTGAACATTTTGAAGATCTTGATGAAAGTGCTTGTACTCCGGAACTCAAAACTCCCTGTCCTGATGACGTGAAGTTTGGAATTGTAGAGCAAGTGACCGCCAACTTTGTGAACGACTACGACTGCATCATTATTGATGGAGTGCGTGTGAATTTTGATGAAAATTCATGGGCCGCCGTTCGTTGTAGCAACACCTCTCCTAACCTGACGATCCGCTTTGAAGCTCCTACTTCTGATCGACTCGAAGAAATCATGGATATCATGATTTTGGAACTCAATAAATATCCTGAAATTGACCTGTGGTGGGAAGACAAGAAGGGTCTGTTATAATTGAGCCATGGAAATAGGAATTGGAATTGGGCTATTACTACTGATTATTGGCTTTCTAATCTACGCAAGCCTCGCCGTTAAACACGCGGCCCGCTTTAGGTACTTAAGCTCTAGAACGGTCTATTTAAGCCTCACATTTGTGGCTCTTTCTACGCTGACTCTTGCGGCTATAGTGATTGTCTACCTTGTCCTTGTGCTAAATTAAGCTTCACGATAGAGTCTTGTCTTAAATATAAGATACGACTATGAGATTAAAAGCTGCCGCACTATTTTTAGGGCTAACTGCCTGCAAAGGAAATGAAACCGATGGTGGAGATCTTGAAGTACGAAATCCATTCCTAGAAGCCCGTGCCTTCGACTGTATTCAAGAAGGAGATGAAATGCATGAAGCAATGATCACCGCCTGCTTACAAAGAAACGCTGATGAAATCACTCAGTGTTTAACCATGAGTCGCCAAAGCTTTGAACAAGGATTTGATACTTGCATCAAAGAAGAATTCCCACGCTACAATGATGAATGCAGCGTGGTTTTTCATGACTATTCAAGCTCTGCGATGAACTTAGAATGTGGTCCTAATTAAAGATCCCTTCGGAAGCAAAGATTGGTAAGTTTCCTGGAGCAGCGTATTCCAAAATTACAGATGGGTATTCGCTGTAAGTCGCCGCATAATCAGTACCATAATCGGACAATTCTTCGCCCTCATCACAAAGTTCTGTGGTTGTCGTTGGAGATCCTGTTGAATCCAATTCATAACACAATCGGAATTGTCGTAGGTTTTCGAGTGAACACTCATTAGCAATAGCTTCCGTCACCTCTCCTTCTCCACAAGTATAGTAACCAAGTTCATCATACACATCTGAAGCATTCAAGATCATACGAGCGCTGAAACTTCCATTGATGTAGAGCTGGTTTTTAAGCGTGGCCATCCGATAAGCATCATTCAGCCATGACGGATATCCGCCAGTAAGTAAGGCTTCAGAATCACTGTAAATTCCGCCATCTGCAAAGATATTCACATAAAGGTCGGTAGCACTTGGATCGATATAAATATTTCCACCAGTCCCATCCTCCTCAAGAGCAATGATCCCAAGCCGGCTACTATCACTTCCAATATCTCCATCAATATAGACATCCCCACCAAGAACGTAGAGTGTTCCCGAGGTGAAGCTTGTTGCTTCAGACACCGTCACATCTCCATTGAAGTAGTAAAGGTTTCCACCCATGAGGCTTTCTCCACCAGTCACAGGTGAAGCAGAATCAAGAGAAAGAGTTCCAGCCCCCGCACTCACACCCAACGTGTATCGAGTTCCTAGTTCGTAGAAGTTATTTCGAAGTTTAATGGTTTCTTGTGCTCCTCCTTCATAAATATCATCAGATTCATCCAAGGAAAGTCCCAAGAATTCACCCGTTGACCCCATAAAGAAGACTCCTCCTGGGTCCGCGTGTCGATCTACCACAGGAAGGTATCCCACATAGTAACAACTCTTTCCTGAACCAATTCGTCGTTCAATCACTTGAGCCACCGTTGCATCACAAACCCACAATTCAGCCGTTGGTGTTTCAATTCCATTCGTTGCTGGCCCACAACCTGGAGGCACAGAACATGAATCTTCTTGGGCATACCCCATTGGGTAAATAGAACTAAAGTTTCGATCTTTATCCAAATTAGCAGGTGACTCCACATACCAAGTCACATTATTAGCAGGATCAGGAATGTTTTCATCCACTACATCCATTACCAAAACTCTGTCTAAAGAAGTTTGATCACCTCCGCCTGGAATTGATGAATCCAACTGATAAACCAATCCAAATCGATCATTCAAACTAGCTCCCAAATAATCTGAAAGCATCATTGATGGTGAGTAGGCCGCTCCTGTTGTTTGCAGCTTCATACTCTTAGAAATTTCATCTGAGATGGTGGTCCATAATGACCCATCATATTCAGCGTAAAGGCCATCAAGATAGAACCGTGGTGCAAAACTTAACTCCGTATAACTTGGTGTGTATTGGTAGTAACCATTGTCTATAGATGCAAACTGACCATCCGTACTGATGCTGTAATCCTGAGAAGTTTCTAGCTCAATAAAGAAAGTAATGTCATCTAAGTAAATATAATTTCGATCATCAGAACGAGCGTAGAAATAATCCCATTTAACATTTGGATTGATGCTATTCACCACACTCACGGCCGTATCTAAAGCACAATTACGAGGTGATCCTCCTGGAGTTGCATCAAGTTGATCTTGGTAAATCCAAACACATCCTCCTCGATCAGTAGGTAAATCTTGTTCAACCAGTGCCACCTCTTCAGTCATCCAAACCATGTTAGAAGTAGGCGCGTATGAACGGACAAATTTATTGAAAGTAACGGTTCCATCGTCTTTTGTAATCAAACAATATGGGTCTGATGCTGCCGTAGTAGAGCTACATTCCACAGGATGCCAAGCTCCAATATCCACCGCATCTCCTGCATTTTCCACTTGGTTCATAAACACGCTGTCCGTCGTATTCAAGGACATAGTAAGTCTATTAACATCTGACTCATCTAAAGTGAGTCCCGTCACCATATCCACAAAGTAAATTCCAACCCTCCAGTAATCGATTCCATTTGCTTGAGGTGCTGAAACACGATCCACTCCAGCCGGAGTGAACTCAGTTTCATTGGCTTCAATTTCAATAAAAGGAACAATCACCATTGGTGGAACCTCCATGACTGTCTTTTTAAAACTAATGTATCCATTTCCATCTCCCCTTAATGTAGAAAGATAATCACTCCATGCGTAACCAACCGTTACCCCTGTATCCATATTGGTCGTCACGTAATCTGATGATTCACTTCCACCTACACAACCGATGTATCCTTTCTGACACGTCCAATCGAACCACACCCACTCCTGCCCTTTTGGCACAGTAGGACTAATAATTTTTCCGTACCCACTCCATTGGCCTGTTGTTAAATCAACATTAACTCGGTTTCCGATTTTCACAGTATCTGGGGCAAGATCAACCACCATTGTAGTTTTTCCATACGTTAAATTCACATACGACTCAGTATCAGAGTCACTATGGAATGAACCCGTTGAAGCTCCAGCAAAAGCATCCAGACATCCTTGTTCATCATTATCTAGCCCTGAGAAGTCAAGCGTTGCATTTGCATAGGCTCTACTTCCCATCATGAATCCACAGTCATCATCCGCTTCATATCCAGCACCTCCTTCGTCTTCTGGCGTATCTGTTGATAACGTGAGTCTAATACTTTCTCCTCCAAAAAGTGAAAAGGCTGAGGCCAGTCCAACCGAGAGAAGCAAAGAGAAAACTACAGTAAAAAGTGCGACAGAACCGCGATGCCAAAAGTGACGGAATTTCATGATGCGTGGATGAGGAGTATTCGTAAAGAATTTTACCTTTTTTTCACACCATTAACAAAAAGATTGAGAAGCCGCCGACTAATAAGAAATATAGTCTTTGATGGGCGTAAACCTTCGAAAGAATTTGTCCGAATCATGCATGAGGGCAAATTCGCTTCTAGCCCATCAAAGACTATATTTCTTCTACTTCTTCTTGCGTCGGAATGATTTCTTAGCTGGAGCGTTTGCAATGATCTCCTGAATCTCAGGTAGAGTCAGCTTTTGAGGGTCTTTATCCTTTGGAATTTTTACGTTTTTCTTGTCAGCCTTAATGTATGGACCATAAGGGCCAATACGTACGCTGATTTTTTCTTTCGGGAATTCCATAATGAGTGCCTTCTTCTTTGCTTCCTCACCTTCTTTAACCAAAACCAATGCACGTTCAAGTGTAATACTGTAAGGGTCGTCTTCCTTAATTGATGTGTAGTTCTTACCAATTTTAACGTAAGGACCAAATCGTCCGATGTTCACTTCAATAGGCTCACCCGCCTCTGTCTCTCCAAGCGTTCGAGGCAGATCAAAGAGATGAAGAATGTCTTCTAGTTGAACATCATGAATACTTTTATCCTCTGGCAATGAAGCGAATTTTGGCTTCTCTTCGTCTTCCTTATCACCCATTTGAACCACCGGACCAAATCGTCCGATTCGAACACTAATAGGTTTTCCAGATTTTGGATCCTTCCCAAGCACACGAGCTTGTGAAGCTTCTTCTCGGCTCACACTTCCCTCTTTAGATTCAACCAATTTACTAAATGGTAGGTAAAATTCTTTGATTTCTTTTTGCCAGGTTTCTTTTCCTTCTTCCACTTCATCGAGCATGTCTTCCATCTTCACGGTGAACTTGTAATCCACAATTTGAGGGAAATGATCCACAAGGAAATCATTCACTACAAATCCAATATCGGTTGGCTTCAACTGCTTCCCTTCTTTTTCAACGTAACCACGCGTTTGAACGGTAGAAATGGTTGGTGCGTAAGTTGACGGTCGTCCGATTCCTTCCGCTTCCAATTTCTTAACCAAACTCGCCTCGGTGTATCGAGCAGGTGGTTTAGTGAAATGCTGATTTGGTGTCATCTTCTTAAGCTTTGGATGTTCACCTTCGGTCAATAAAGGAAGAAGATTTTCTTTGTCGTCATCCTTCTTGTCATCATCACGTCCTTCCAAATAAACCTTCATAAATCCGGCGAATTTCACGGTCTGACCCGTAGCACGGAAAGTGTAATCTTTAACCTGTAAATCCACCCCTACTTTGTCCAAAATGGCATGAGCCATCTGACAAGCAAGTGTTCGCTTCCAAATCAATTCATAAAGTCGAAATTGATCCTTATCCAAATATTTTTTAATGCTGTCTGGCGTTCGTGAAAGATCCGTAGGTCGAACCGCTTCATGAGCTTCTTGTGCTCCCTTTCCGCCTTTGTAGAACCGAGGTTCTTCTAGTCCAAATTCTTTTCCATAAAGGTCCGCGATCACCTCTTGCGCTTGGCCAAGTGCCAACTTCGAAAGACTCACGGAATCGGTACGCATGTAAGTAATCAAACCTTCATGACCGCTATCCATATCAACCCCTTCATAGAGTTGTTGAGCAATAATCATTGTTTTTCGAACTCCAAATCCAAGCTTCCGAGCCGCTTCCTGTTGAAGCGTAGATGTGGTGAACGGAGGCGCTGGGTTTCTCTTAGTTTGTTTCTTCTCAACACTCTTAACAGTGTATTCCTGACCATCAATGTCTTTAAGTACTTTATTCGTTTCTTCTTCTGAAGTAGGAACAAATTTCTTTCCATCTTTTTTAGACAGTTTTGCTTCAAATTTTTCAGCTGATTTTTCTGGAGTGAAGTCTCCAACCACTGACCAATATTCATCAGGAACAAAAGCCATGATTTGACGCTCACGTTCTGCAATCAAACGAACGGCTACACTTTGTACACGTCCCGCTGAAAGTCCAAACTTAATCTTTTTCCACAAGAGTGGTGAAAGCGTGTACCCCACCAATCGATCTAAAACACGACGAGCTTGCTGCGCGTCCACTTTATTCATATCAAGTTCTCGAGGATTTGCGACCGCCTCTTGGATCGCAGTTTTTGTAATTTCATGAAAAACGATCCGCTTCACATCATCTTTCTTTGGGTTCAATTTCAAAGCTTCAAGAAGATGCCATCCAATCGCTTCTCCTTCTCGGTCTTCATCGGTTGCGACCCATACGGTTGTGTCTTTCCCGAGTGCTTGCTTCAATCCTGTGATCACCTTCTTCTTATCTTTCGAAACCTCATATTGAGGAGCAAAGTCATTTTCCATATCAACTCCCATTTTTGATTTTGGGAGATCTCGTACATGACCCATTGAGGCCATGACCTTATAGTCTTTTCCTAAAAATTTGGAGATTGTTTTAATCTTCCCCGGTGACTCTACAATTACTAGATTTTTTACAGGCATGGATTGAATTAGTTTTCCAGCCTACCATAGAAAGGTGCTTGGATATTGTCAACGATGATATGATTAAAACTAAACTCAGATCCATACTTTAGCTCATTCGTCGGCGCTTTTTTGAAGCTTCTACATATTCATGTACAAGCCTTTAAAACTTGACCAATTGATCAAAAGTTGCACCATGGGCTCTTCTAAACTCGCCCATGATTCATTACCCACTTAGGTCTGATCACCAAGATCAGATTGATGCCTACATGAGCCACTTTGAACAAGTGAGGTTTGAAACTGTAGCTGATGTTCAGCAAGCAATTTTTAGGGCCAGAGCCCTTGGTTTCTACACCCATCACATTGAACTTCTTCACTCAGACCAATACACCACAATGGAAGAGTATGAAGACCTAGCTAGTCTCATAAGAAGATTGGAACGAATGGCTGCAAATTTCCCAGATATAGACACGGCAATAGACATTATCTTGAGCATACAAACAACCACCGACCAAATTGATGAAGTGCTTGGCTACATGGCAGACGCTCTCTTAAGTTTAGATGACCTATTTTTAGCCCCCGAATGGTTAATCGAAGAATGTGGCTTAACCCTCCTAGCACGTTCAGAATTTACCTCAGCGGATCTACTAGAACGAGCTAATAATGTTCAAAACTTTGAAGACTTTTGCAGGTTGACAAGTGGTAGCAAAGTAGTAAGATAAGCACTTCTAACCTAGCCCATGACCGCTCGCCCAGCACATTTCGACATGTTTGAAGGTGTGTCACCCCTTAACGAAGATTCACAAAAGGCCTATAGAGGCTATTTTGAAACAATCACTTCAGATGAATTGGAGCTAGCTCAAGCAACATTTCGCGCTAGAACCTATGGATTTTATGCCCATCATATCCAGGCACTTCCACAAGGTATTGACCTAAGTCATACAATAAAGCGCCTCGAAAGAATATCTCAAACCTTCCCTTCAATAGACACCGCCATTGAAACAATCTTAAGCCTAAGATTACAGATTCAAGATCTTGACACCATACTAGATTTACTTGAAAGCCACCGCTTAACCGTTGATGACTTGCTCTTCGCACCGGAATGGCTCATTGAAGACCTCGCCTTTGTAAATTTGGCACATTCCGCTTTTTCATCCCAAGAGCTAATCGCCTTTGAGTCAAGAATTAAAAATTCTGATGACTTAGACTCACTCACACAAGCAAAAATTACTCCTGAAGAATTTGCACGAGTGCCCACAGAGGTTGACGCTCAAACTTACGCTCAATGGAAAACACATGCACGGGTTGAGCCAGAAGATTTAGCTATAATCTACAAATACCAACCGGCCGGCTACACAAAGCTTGATGGCAATGGCCACGAATACGCAGATTTATTGCGTATACTTGAAGCAAATAATCCTGAAATTGCACATGCTTTTTTAGAAAGAGACTCCAAAGCGGTTGTACTTTCTGAGGACATAGCCGCCATAACGAGACACTTAGAACCACAGAAGGAAACGCTTTTAGGTATAAAACTTGTACTTCAAAAAAAGGCTCCTCACGTTTTGAAAGCCATGAGTGAATCAGAAGCTCATACGTGCCTCGAGCACTGTTTAGCCAAAGGTGCCGATCCAGAAAAACTAGTGGCTGCCCTGTTAGAGTACGCTGAACAGCTCATGAGAGTCCCCTTAAACAAAATAAGCACACAACTCACACATTATCTTGAAATGGGATTTTGTGAGTCAATCGCCATTGGCTTAGCCTCCCACCTCCCATCTTCCACACCTCAGGCGTGGAAGCCTTTGCTAGAACTGCCCGTTGAAGAACAAAAGGCAAGCATTAAGATTGTCATAGCGTGCCCATGGATGAAACTCATCACGGAACAAAAAACGGTTAGAACCCATTGTGGTTTCAAAACTGGTTGGAGAGGAGCCCGTATAGCAAAGTATAAAAATGTTAAAAAAAGGATGACTGAGAAAACATCTGCCGTAATGAAAATTGAAGCCGCACGCTATTTACACCGCTTGGGCCTAAGCCCCCAAGACGCCTCTGCCTGGGATTGGGATCACTACAAGGCAATGCAAAGTCACGTCGAGTCCAATCCTGACGACCAGGACTACCCCCTGACGTATTCAAAACTACTGTCCTGTGGAAAATCATGCCCCAAAAAACCACCCACTCCAAAGGTAATTCAAGCATGTATTGACAGCTTAATAGATGAAAATATTTCCGTAGATCTAGCCATCCGGTACATACTTATTTCTGGATTAAGCTTTGCTGGAGCTGCAAAAAAAATACCAAACACCAGTCCTGCTAACATAGAAAACCCTCCCCTTAAAAAAATAGCGGGAATTAAAGAGCTGCCAAAAGGCCTTAACCCACAACAAAAAGTCCGACTGATTAAGTATCAAGAACTCTACAAACATAACGCCCAATGGCTCAGTCGAATTCTAGACGAAACCTACCCTATTGAAAAAACCTTGCAGCTCTACGAATACTGCACTCAATATACTCACCGGGAAGTCAAAAAAACTACACTTCCCTATCTAAAAGAAAAGAACCTCAAAAGAATTTTTGCTGCCATTGATGGCCTTACAAAATCAGAAATGAGTCTCCTTACGATACAAAGTCTTCATAGTGAATTAGGTCACATTGATTATACTTATTTCGCTGTCAAAAGAGGGTGTATTCCTCCACTCACCTTAGAAGAAAAGGAAGAACTAATCTACGAATTTCATAAAGACACATCTTCCGCGTACTTTCATCCAGCCATGGACCTAGCATTTTGGGGAGACGAACTAGAAAACATAATTAGAGATGTGGATTTCATCGCAGAAGCAAAATGCTACCTGCATGCCTACCCAAAGGCACTCATTGAAAAAACATTTCACGAAGGAGCCTCAAACATCGTTGAGTTAGTGGGACTCATTAGCGCTGAACAAGTACCAATGGCTATCGCCGTTGAGGCTTGGACAAAAGATCCCGATTGTAGTTTCCGAACAATATCTGATGACTACCATGGACAGAGGATACAAAGCCCCAATCCACCTACATTTATTAGAAAAAACAAGGTAAATGATCAGGGGGTAAGCTTAGAAGTTTTTCGTCGTGCAAGAACAATCATCCCACAAGTCCACGTAAGAACCGTGGCATCCTGCCTCGACAATGGAGATAGAGAACTTAAAACACTTCATGAAGTAAATGACTGGAAACGAAAAAGAAAAAAACAAGAAAATCGGCAAAGAAAATACAGCACTGCAAAACAGCTTCCAGAGAAACCTTTCTCAATGACTGAAGACGAATACAACACCTGGCTCCTTCAATTCGATGCCAATGAAGACCTACGAGCCTATCATTTTTTTGTAAAGGAAGAGCTTAAAAAACTCCGGCCCGCACTCACTATTAATATTATTGTTTGGTGTGCCAAATACTACGGACGAAGAATACCGACAAAAACCTTGGCTCATTTGATTTCCATTGACTATCAAAAATCAGCGTACCGAACAGACTATCAAAGTTTCAATTCTTACGCAGCAATAGGACTGATTATTTACACTTACTGTCCCGAACTCACCTTAAGAGAATTAGGATTGTTATGTTTTATATGCAAAAGCACACAACAAGATCCGCACAATGTTCTCAAACTGTATCAGTGGTCCCACAACAACAAACAGATCCCTGAAGCGGATCGTGTCCTTAGATATATAAATGCTTCAGATTACTACATTGAAAGTGATGGAATTATTAAAGCTCAAAGGTGTATCCAAAGGCAACTTCATGCATCACTGTCTCGTCAAACAAGAGCCTATTAATATGGATAAAATAGAAATAATTCACCCCATTCAATCTCCGCAAGTACCCCCTTTTAAATCGTCTGAATTAACTCAGCCTCAAGCAAAGGTGCGAACTCAAATTGCGTGTCTAAATCTAGACGCTGAGGCCAGTAGTATTTACTCTTTTTACTTTGGTAGATACTGGGAATCGGACCGCACACAATGTGAACAAGCCATAATCAATCTGCGTAAGATGGGTTTTTATGCGCATCATATTGAAAAACTAGAAACTTGTTACTTCTTTAATCATAGAGAAGAGAGTATTCACTTTATGCTGGATACACTAGCGGATCTCATCTTTTATTTCGATAGTGTTGATGCGGCAATAGAAGTGATTGATGAAATGGCTCGAAGAGATATTTCAGGTCAAGAAATTCTACAATTAATCCATGGAAAAAAAGAAAATGCCGATAAAATATACACGGCACTCTACTACCTTACTGAGTACGATGACTTTGAACTTTTGATATTAAGTTCAATTTCAAACGATGAACTTATACGATTCATAGATGATGACATCAGTTCAGAACTATTTCTAACCGTCCTTCATACGGGAAACAGCTATGACACCTTTAACATGTTCCCAAAAATGACCGACTCTGAACTTAACGCCTGGTTAAACATAGAGGCGAGAGGCGATGAAGTAGCAGTCATTCAGAAATGGTTTCCCATGGGTTTTGAAAATTATTCAGGTTGTAGTCGCACGCTTTCTGAAGAGATTGCTAAACTAGCACCTTTCTCAAGAAGAAAAGTCGTAAGAGCTTTCAAAAAGAAACATACAGAACAAAAGGCCCCGTGCCTGAACACAGTTATTATGGAAATAGAGTCACTATTAGCAAACAAGCTCTAATCACAACCTCAAGCTCGCATGATGGCAAGAGCAAAGGGCCTATTTTACTTGTCCAGACACAAAATCACGCATTAAATTAGGCCACGTCATTTTATAACCCCACGTCATTATGACTAAGAGCGATCTTATTGCTATTTCAGCCCAAGCCGCTGGAATCACAAAGAAAGATGCTGGAATCGCTATCGATGCAATGCTCGAAGCAATCACAGCTGAACTAGCCAAAGGAGAAAGTGTAACTATTACTGGATTCGGAACTTTCCGAGTTTCACAACGTGCTGCACGTACTGGAGTAAACCCACGAAATACTTCAGAAAAAATCAACATCCCCGCTATGAACCTTCCTGCGTTCAAGGCCGGAAAGACACTCAAAGACGCGGTACGTTAATTAACGTCATCAAGTTTTCAATGAAACCCCACCCTAAACCGTGGGGTTTTTATTCACCCTCACTAACCCCTAAAATAATGAGCATCAATTGTATTGAACCTCAATTCCCAAGTGCAGATGAAATTTCTGCGGGAGAAGCTGCAGCTAAAGAACTTGCTGATGAACGCAAAAAGCGCCAACGAATGTCTGACGCTCTCGAAGATCCAAATCTCGACCCGATTCTTCGCGCTGCATACGCTAATGCATTACTAAGCGTTGTGATTCCTACATAATGCTTTTGAAAGATTACTCTTAAAGCGCTACAATGCGCCCAAGATGAGTACTGATATTAAACAGATTCGGACGGACGCACTCAGCGCCATTGAAGCGGCCTCTACTGCAGAGGAGCTTAAAAATGTGGAGCGCGATACCCTTGGGAAAAAAGGTCGTGTGACCGGACTTTTAAAAGGGGTTAAAGACCTCCCTCTCGAAGAAAAGAAGAGTTTTGGGAAGGCCGTGAATGAACTCAAAAAAGAACTCGCTGATGTCATTGCCGCTCGCGGAATGGCTATTGAACGTGAAGCTATCGATGCTCAACTTGCCAATGACTGGATCGACCTAACCGCACCCGGTGAACGAAGCGGCCAAGGACACATCCACCCACTTTCTCAAACGCAGGAAGAAGTCGAACGGATCTTCCAACAAATGGGGTTCACCATTATTGATGGACCTGAAATCGAAAGTGAATTTTATAATTTTGAAGGATTGAACATTCCTGCCTACCACCCCGCTCGGGACATGCAGGACACGTTCTTCATCGACAAAAAAGCCGACGAAAAAGAAGGAAAGCTGGTGCTACGAACGCACACCTCTCCTAACCAAGTGCGAACCATGTTGAAGTACGGTGCTCCACTTCGAATTGTGGTGCCTGGACGAGTATTTAGAAACGAAGCACTCGATGCCTCGCATGAGCACACCTTTGACCAAGTTGAAGGACTACTTATTGATAAAGATATTTCCATCGCTCACCTCAAAGGAGTGATGCAAGAATTCCTCGGACGACTCTTCCGAAAAGAAATGAAAGTCCGTTTCCGACCTGGGTACTTCCCTTTTGTTGAACCTGGACTCGAACTCGATATGTCTTGTGTTTTCTGTGGCGGAGACGGATGCAAAACATGTAAACGAACAGGATGGATCGAATTTATGGGATGTGGAATGGTTCACCCCAACGTGCTGCGTGCCGGTGGAGTGGATCCTGATGAATACCAAGGATGGGCCTTTGGATTTGGGCTCACTCGCCTTGTGATGATGAAGTACGGAATCAATGACATTCGTTACCTCACAAGTGGCGACCTCCGAATTAACAATCAATTTTAAATGAAGATTTCTCTCGACTGGCTTCAAGATTTCGTTGAGCTTCCAAAAGACCTCTCTCCTGAGGAATTTGGAACGCTTATTACGAAGCACACCGCAGAGGTGGAAGAAGTCGTAGACATTGCCAAAGAGTTCGACAATATGGTGCTTGGACAAATCAAAACGATTCGTCCTCATCCTGATGCCGACAAACTTAAACTCACCGATGTAGATTGTGGAGACGCCACGCATCAAATTGTTTGTGGTGGAAACAATCTTGAGGAAGGAATGAAGGTAGCGATTGCCCTGCCTGGTTCAGTTGTAAAGTGGCACGGAACCGATGAAATGGAACTGAAAGAAACGAAAATCCGTGGGCAAGAAAGCTTTGGAATGATTTGTGCTGGAGAAGAAATTGGACTCGGAGAAATGCAATCTCATCAAACTGATGACCCGGAAGCCATCCTGGTTTTGAACCATGTGGATGCTCCAGCGGGAACGCCGCTTGCGGAAGCACTCGGGATGAAAGGTCTTCAACTCGACATCGACAACAAGTCCCTTACCCACCGACCTGATCTGTGGGGGCATTACGGTTTCGCTCGTGAAGCCAGTGCCATTTGGGGAAAGCCACTCCGAATGCTTGATGAATTTTTATACGAAGGAGCTGAAGGAGAAACTCCAATGAAAGTAACGATTGAACGAGACGATGTATGCCCACGATTCACTCACTGTTTGGTGAGCGGAATTGAAATTGGACCATCGCCACAATGGATGCAAGCTCGGCTCGAACTCGCAGGAATGAACCCGATCAACAATATTGTGGACATCACCAATTACGTGATGCTTGAACTTGGACAACCCATGCACGCTTACGATCGTGCTCAAGTGGGAAGCGATGAAATGATTGTGGGCGTTGGAAAACCTGACGTGAAACTCATCACTCTTGATGGCGAAGAACACGACATCCATGAAGAAGACCCAACGATTTACAATGCCGCCGGTGAAGCCCTTACGATTGCCGGAATCAAAGGAGGAATGAAATCTGGAATTCAAGAAGACACCAGCGAAATTATTTTAGAAGCCGCAAACTGGGACGCCGTGATGATTCGAAAATCTAGTGTGCGTCATCAACTACGAACCGATGCCTCACAACGATTCGAAAAACGTCTCGACCCTGGAATGACCGACATCGCGGTACGACGAGCGCTCAAGCTCATCATGGACATTTGTCCGGGTGCGAAAGTGGTCAGCCCCATTGAAACGGTTGGTGCGTGGACGGAACCAGATCTTAAAATCACGGTTCGCCCCGATAGCGTTCGATCAAAGATCGGACTCGACATTTCAAACGAAGAAATGGTGCACATTTTGACCGCCCTCGACTTTGGCGTTCAAAACAAAGGAGATAACTTTATTGTTACCGTTCCCAACCACCGTGCAACCAGTGATGTAGACATTGAAGAAGACATTGTCGAAGAAGTAGCTCGAATCCATGGTTACGATAAAATCCCAGCAATTTTGCCTGACTTGCCTGCTGGACTCCCGACTCCAAACGACGAACGATTCTACAAACATCGAACACGAGAGCTCATGGCTTTCCAACTCGGTTTCACTGAAGTGCTCAACTACTCATTCTATGGAGCCGATCGAATGCAAAAATGCGGATTGAATGAAGACGAACACATCCGCGTACTGAATTACCTTTCCGAAGATCAAACGCATATGCGAACCGCAATGACTCCAAATATTTTGGCAGCCATTGAAAAGAACCAAAAAGAATTTTCTACTGTTCGAATTTTCGAAATCGGACGCACCTATAAAGAAGATGGCAATTACATGCCTCAAGAAGAAAAAGGACTGATCTTTGCGATCGCTCAAAAAGACGAACCTTTCTACGCTGCCAAAGGAGCGCTTGAAGACTACTTTGAAGCCTTCGGACTCAGCGGAGTTAAATTCAAAGCGAGCCAAACACCCCCACCTTACGCGCATCCTAAAAAATGTGTGGACGTCGTGGTACGAGGACAATCCGTGGGACACGTATTCACGGCACATCCAGGAGTCCTAAAAGCTTACGGCCTGGAGCTCAATGTGGGAATCGTAGAGCTCAACTTCAGCAAACTCGTGAGTCGTGGCCTAGACAAAGCCAACTTCAGCGAACCTGCTAAGTTCCCAGGAATGAGCTTCGACGTTTCCATTCTTGTAGACGACCGAGCTGAATCTGGAAAACTAGCCGGACAAATTCGAAAAGCCAACAAACTCATCGAAGCCGTTGAACTCTTCGACATCTACCAAGGAAAAGGAATCCCTGAAGGAAAGAAATCTCTCAGCTACAAAATTGACCTTCGTCACAAAGACCGAACCCTCACTGATGAGGAATTCAAAACCGTGCAATCAGCCGTTATGGATAGCTTAACTAAGGCCGGCGCCGAAGTTCGGGGAGCTTAAACCTGCGCAATTACATCAACAAGGAAGCCTCTGAAATGATCTCGGATTTTTCGTGCTGGACAGGGCTCACTTCTACAAGCATCAATATCCAAGCAATTTACTGTCATAGATTCTGCAAGATATAGTTCCTGAAGAATGCTTAAGGTGAAGTCACGAGCCACATCTTCTTTTGAGAAAAACCACGTTTGCTTTATTGAGTTCAGCAAATCAATACACACCTTATTTGGATGATCCCCTAAAGCAGCTTCAAAAGTAGGCTCGCCATCTTTCACTCGAGCTATTACAAAAAATTCTCCTTTCCTTATCTCGTATATATGACCTTGACCGTCTTCTCTGACCTTATAGCTCCATCCATTCACTTCACAGTCATAAACTCCATTAGTAAGAGTTTCTTTATTAAAACCAGTAAAGAGAAGAAGTGCTATATATGCTTCCGGCTCGAAACGTTCAAAGCGTTCTCTTCTACAATAGGATCTAATTGAGCTCATGCAAAGCTTATACGCCCTCACTTGCCATTTTGTCAAACTATGACGCAAACCCTTGCACAGCCCCCTGTAGATGGTAAAATTCACTAGATGAAAAAGCGACGAAAAACAGTATGGCACAAACAGGCCATTCGGAAGGGATGGAGAAAGCTCCGTCCTCAACCAGAAATGACTCGTTTTCAAAAAGCGATCCGTTATACTTTGATGACCGGTGTTGGTGGAGCACTCCTTCTTGGAGGGCTTCTTTTCTTTTATGCCATCTACCTCCTCTTTGTTCTGCCCAATCCAGGTGAGCTTCGTGACCTAAACCTCACGGAATCAACTCTCATTATGGACCGAGAGGGAAACCTTCTTTACGCTGTACATGGAGAAGAGAATCGAAAGTCTCTCGACTCACTTGCTGAAATTTCACCATGGATCATTGATGCCACCATGGCCATTGAAGATGATCAATTCTATCAACATATTGGAATCGATATTCCTGCCCTAGCCCGAGCCGTTCTTTCTGAACTTGGAGTCGGAACGCCACGTGGAGGGTCAACCATCACGCAGCAATTCGTAAAAAATACTTTCCTCAGCTCGGAACACAGTTACAAACGTAAGTTCCAAGAAATCGTGATGTCACTCATGGTTGAGTTTAAATTCAGCAAAGATGAAATTTTTCTCATGTACCTCAATGCAATTCCTTATGGGAGTAATGCCTACGGAATTGAACTCGCCTCTGAACGATATTTTGAAAAAGAAGCTGAAGAGCTCACGCTTGCCGAAGCCGCTATCTTAGCTGGAATTCCAAAGGCCCCCACTCGATACTCTCCATATGGTAACTATCGATACACAACACTACACTTCGAACTCACTGAAGAGTACTTGGGAGATCGTGTGATTACGGGTGAAGCTGACCTTGAGTATGAAGAGTGGACACGTGGACTCATTGGAAAAGAATTCACCAATCCTGATGGGACTACTTTTTATATTAAAGGACGATCTGACCTTGTTCTCGACCGTATGCTCGAGCTTGGATACATCACTCAAAACCAATTCGATGAAGCTTGGACTGGCGTTCAAAACATTGAATTCGTGCCTTACAAAGACACCATTAAAGCGCCTCATTTTGTTCTATGGGTGAAGCAAATGCTCGAAGAAAAATATGGAACAGCCGTAGTAGAACAAGGAGGGCTTAAGGTTTACACCACGCTTGACCCGGACTACCAAGAAGCAGCGGAAGATGCGATTGAAGGCCTCAAGGAAACCAATGCGGACAATTATGGAGCTGGTAGTGGAGCACTCATCTCCATCCACCCTGAAACAGGACAAATTCTTTCAATGGTCGGTTCTGCCGATTACTTTGATGATGAGATTGATGGACAAGTGAATATGATCACCTCCAACCGACAGCCTGGATCCTCTTTCAAACCTTTTGTTTACGCTCTTTCTTTCTTAAATCAATACTATCCAGCCACCGTACTTTACGATGTGCCAACTAGCTTTGGAACCGATGAGCCAAGCAACTACGATGGAGAATTTCTTGGGCCAACAAGCATTCGTGAGGCACTCGCGACCTCAAGAAATATTCCTGCTGCCAAGGCCTACTTTATGGCCGGACAAGAAGATGAGATTGTTCCTTTTGTAAAAGAGTTCGGACTTGAATCTATCAATGAAGAAGGTAACTACGGTTGGCCGCTCGCCCTTGGAACGGCAGAAGTTACGCCGCTTGAACTTGCCGAAGCCTACACCGTATTTGCAAGTGGAGGAGTTCACATTGAACCAAGCCCAATCCTTAAAGTTGAAAATGCTGAAGGAGAAGTTTTAGAAATGTGGGATGAAACTGAAATCGAACGAACTCAAGTTCTCGACCCTCAAGTTGCCTTCCTTATCAACGACATTCTTTCTGACGAAAGTGTGAGTCTTGGTGGAAACATGCGAGTGGAAGCGATCGACAATGCGGCCAAAACAGGAACCTCAAATAAGAAACTTGATAATGGAAACATTCTACCAAGCAATACATGGTTAGCCGCTTACACCCCTAGCCTTGTGACCATCACATGGGCTGGAAATGCCGACGGAAGTGTTATGAATTACAACGCCACCGGATACACCACGGCGGCTCCAATTTGGAAAAATTATATGGCCAATGTAATCGATCGATTGGACCCAACGGAATGGCCACGGCCCGAAGAAATCAAAGAGTTTGCCGTAAGTAAAGCTAGTGGGAAACTCGCCAGTGATGACACTCCATCGGATATGATCACTACAGAAGTCTTTGCTAGTTTTGCGATTCCAACAGAAGTCGACAATAGCTTCCAAGTCGTTGAAGTCGAATCAGTTACGGGACGACTCGCCACCGAATACTCACCGGAAGAATTCGTTGAAGAAAAAACATTCCGGATCCACCTTTCACCTCTCGCTGATGACTGGCCTACTTGGCAACAAGACATTATCGATTGGGTAAATAGCCTGGAAGAAGGTGTGTATGAAACACCACCAGATGAGTACGCCGATGACATCCATAATGCGCTTACTGCCGCCAACGCACCAAGCCTCACGATCACCTCACCATTGAGCCTTTCAGCTATTGATGCTTCTGAACCACCAGAGATTGAAGTAGAGCTTCTCAGCGGAGGAAATACCTTTGATGAGGTTGTATTCCTTGTGAACGATAATATCACTTACCGAAGCAGTGAAGCCCCTTACACAGGAAAAATTCGGATACCAACCACGGCTAGCGAAGGAACCATTCTTGAAATCACGGCTCGTGCCTATGATGAATACGGTTACAGTGGAGAAAGCACCATTCAACTTCGAATTGGAGACCCTGATGAAATCCCTGAAGAGCCAGAGGAAGAAGAGGAACCTGAGGAGGATATCGTGCTCGAAGAAGAAGATGCTGTGCTAGAGGATACGACAGAGTAAAACTCCGGTCCCCACACTGAGCTCAACGGTATCTAACTCTTTGTTGTTCAGCATGAAGTCCACAAAGCCTTCAAAGGCCTCGCGGTGCGTTTGAACGTTATCCACAATAATCAGTCCCCCAGCACGCATGCGAGGGCGTACCGCCTCATAAAACTCATTATGCTGCTTCTTTGTTGCGTCAAAGAAAGCCAGATCAATTTGGTCAGGTAATCCTGCCTCATCATCAAAAAACACTTCCGGGGCGTGATGCTTAATTTGAGTGATCCACTCCCCCATCTCTGCCTTTGCAATATTTTCCTGCGCGATTCCAAATCGTTCCTTATGAGACTCCACGGTCCACAAGTGTCCTTTGCCATTTTTCTTGAGTCCATCCGCAAGCCAAAGTCCGCTGTAACCAACAGACGTCCCTATTTCCACCACTGTCTCAGGTCGAAAAACTTGAACCAACCAGTTCAAAAGGCGCCCCACTTCGGGACCTACAATCCACACACGCTCACGCGCATCGTATTCTTCAATCTCAGCTAAGATTTTTTTGAGCATAGTTGATGATATCATCAGATTCATACATCATGGTTCCTCCATTAACCAAGAAAGGAACTTGTTGTTTCCCTCCAAGCTTAACGAGTTCAGCACTTCCTGGAGTACCACGTTCAGCATTCACTTCTTCATATTTCACGCCCATTTGAGCAAACGCTTGTCGAACTTTTACACAATAAGGACAATGTGGATAAGTATAGAGTTTAATCATTGGGATGATTTTTTAAGTAATTAAGAACTTCTGCGAAGGCTTTACCTCGATGGCTCAGCTTATTCTTTTCTTCATTTGTCATAGACGCATAAACCTTATCATAGCCCTCAGGAAGAAAGACACTGGAAAGCGGAATTCCTGGCTTAATGGCTGCCTTAATCTCCCTTAAAATTTCTCCAGGAGTTTGTTTAGTGAATACCTCTTCCATGCCACTTGGGAACCGAATCGCTGCTGCACAAACGAACCCTGCGCTTCGCTCCTCTTCTCCTTTCATTCTGTTCATGAAAAAATCGAGCCACTCTTCATCTGTAGCCTTTTCTCCCGCACCCCATCGACGCGTTTGCACACCAAGTTCTCCTTTAAGGGCCTCCACTATCAAACCACTATCGTCCGCAACCACAATCATATCCTTGGCACGCTTCCCATAAAATCTCGCTTTCCCCAGAGCGTTATCTTCATAAGTTTCACCATTCGTTTCATCGAAATCTTCAGTGATGCCCAAGTCAGCTGGCGACAAAAAACGCGCACCCGTCTCAGCGAGCATTGATGATATCTCTTTAAACTTTCCCGGGTTGCGAGTTGCGATCAAAATGTCCATAATTGTGCCTCAGTGTACAATGAAGCCAATGAAAGCCAAATATATTTCCGTAGCCACTGTCGGTATCGCGATCACCTTGCTCTGCGCACTCATTGGAGAAAGCTTCCGGCTCAAAGGAATCTTGCTTCTGGATATTTGGGTTCCTCTCTTTGCAGCAGGATGGCTGCTCTGGAAACTACACAAACGGGAATTTAAATCGGTGCCTCAACTGGCCTGGCCAGCCGCCGCTTTTGTAGCCGTGGGAATCATTTCCCTATTGTTCAACTCAGCAGAAATGTCCTGGGCGGAATTCTTCGACTCCGCCCTTTACGGAGTACGATGGGCTTCTCTTGCTCTACTTGGAATTTTGGCCATGGAAGACCCACAAAAAAGACTGATATTCTTTGAAGTCACTATTTTTTCTGTGCTTCTTGCGGTGGCTGGATTCATACAACTCAAATTGTTTCCCGACTTCACCGATTACGAAATTTTAGGCTGGGACCCTCACATTGGACGACTACTCAGCACCTGGTTTGATCCTAATTTTGTAGGAGGATGGCTGGCCGTAATCACTCCTGTTTTACTTCAAGAATTTTGGGAAGATAAAAAACGCCGATGGATCTGGGCAGCGGCTCTTGCCATTGTGGGCCTCGCCCTATTAATGACTTTATCTCGAAGCGCTTACCTGGCGCTCATTGCCGGTGTTGGCCTTTTTGCCCTCATTCGTTCACGAGTGCTTTTAATTGGACTCGTCATCACAGGATTGCTGGCCACCGCTGTCTTGAGTCCTGTTAGAGAGCGTGTGATTAGCCTCGTGGATAGCGCACAGTCCGTCCTTACTGAGACCTACACCTTGGCTGATGCCTCCGCTCGTCATCGATTTGGATCATGGGAAGAAGGATGGCAACTCTTCTTAGAAAAACCACTGCTTGGCCAAGGTTACAACCGCTATGGAGACGCCGCTCTTGAACTTGGAACGATTAAAGACACCGAAATTCATTCGGCCAATGGATCTGACTCTAGCCTGCTTACTGTCCTTGCGACCACAGGACTACTTGGATTCCTCCCTTTCATCACCGTTTACGCCCTCATTGCACGATGGGCCTGGCAAGATCGTGAACTCGGATTATTGGGTGGGATCACAGGCCTATTCATACATTCTATCTTTGTGAACAGCTTGCTCTTCCCTCTCTTGCTCGCACCTCTGTGGCTCTTGATTGGCTCGCGCTTGCGCTCCAGCGCCTCTATCCGTTAGTCTCTGCTCAAAATAACCCATTCGTATGTATTCAATCGCTCAGCTTAAACCAGGTGTTGCTATTCTCCTCGATGGAGAACCATTCATGGTAACTCGATCTCAATTCTCAAAAAAAGCTCGACAGGGGGGAACGATGAAAACCGTTCTTCGGAACCTAAAAACAGGTTCAAATGTGCAAAAAACATTTAGTGGAAACGACAAACTTGAACCTGCTGATTTGGAACGTGCCCGATGTCAGTACCTTTACGACGATGGGACCAATGGAATTTTCATGCACAAAGACACCTACGAACAATACGAAATCAATTTGGAAATGCTTGGTGATCAAAAAGGATTCCTCCTTGAAGGAGGAGACACCGACGTCCTGCTATTTGAAGGAAATGCTATTGGAGTGAGCCTTCCACCAAAAGTAGAAATCAAAGTAGTAGAAACACCTCCAGGTGTAAAAGGAGACACCGCTCAAGGTGGGTCAAAACCAGCGAAACTAGAAACAGGTGTAACTATCAATGTCCCCCTCTTTATTAACGAAGGAGACATGATTCGAGTTAACACAGAAGAAGGATCTTACGTGGAACGAGTTTAACTTTCCTCGGTCAAAACCCTCAAGATCTCAATAGCCTTGCCCTGATCAATAAAAAAAGGGCTGGTCGCAATTGTAACCAGAGAAGCTTCTTCAAGATGTTGCTCAATAAAACGCTTCGCTTTTTCAAAATCAATTTCCAATTCATCCACAAAATAATCCAGATCAATGTTGAGAATTTTATTTGTTTTACCCAAATAACTTAGGTCATCCAATGCCATTTCTCCCGTCACCAATTGAACCTCTCCAATCAAGCCCTCTTGCATGGCTGGCTTAATATAGTTTCCCACATTCAACACTTCATTTGTGTAATGAAACGCCGAATCTAATCCCGTATGAACATAAGGTTCTGGAGCAGGTCTCATGTCTTTGTGCTGATCCACATGGATAAGGGTCGCTCCTGGTTGAACCCATCCTTTCTCAAGCGCTTCATACCAAAAATAGAACACGTGATTATGATTATCCACAATCACCGTGGGAATAGTTTTCCACAAGTTTTCCACAAAAGATTCTAGGCCGGTGCATTTCTGAAGCTCTCCATTCTCATCTAGGTCAGCAAAAACAATCTGATCCCCCAGCCGAACATCTTCAAAGCTGCCCTGCTTACGGGCAGGGACATAAAGTTGTGGATTTACTCCACGCTCAGCCCAAGCAAAGTCATTGTTTCCTTTCTTCTGAGTTAGGTAAAACGGATCTTGATACATTATCTAATTTTTTTACGAGAGGCCTTAATGTCCCCCCTTCTCCGCTTTTGTTCAAGCATTTTTTCCTTGGCCTTTCTGCTTCGACGTTTCTTTTGCTTCTGAAGTTTATGAATCTTTTTCATTCGCTCTGACTTTCTTCCCAAAACTTCATGTTCAATTTTATCGATCAATAAGCGATACGCACTTTTACGATTCGCTACCCGTTCACGATGATCTTGAACCTTAACCTCTGTGCCCGTTGGCAAATGACGCAACCAAACACAGCTATTGGTTTTGTTGATCTTCTGTCCACCCGCTCCACTCCCACGAATGAATTTCTCTTCAATATCATTTGGGAAAATCGCTAACTTCTTAGCTTTTTCTAAAGACTTAAATGACAGCTCTACGGGAAATTCCATTACCTAAATCATACGGAATTTTATCGCGACGTTCCACCAATCGATCGACTATTGCTGATAAGTTGGATCCTGAATGCTGAAATTGGATCGATGCCATGAAGCTTGCGAAGCTCCCAGCCCACCTAGGACAAACACCTTCATGAACCTCTCGCACTGCAATTAACGATGCTAAAAATGCATCTCCACACCCCACTGGGTGAGGCGACCATTGCTCCCCTAAAATCAAATTAGCCCTATCGATACCCACCACTGGAAAATGAAAATCATCCCCCTTTATTCTCAACTCTGCCCCACCAGATCCCAATGTTGTCACTGTCCAATCTGCCTGAGGAAGGTGTCCATAACTTCTTCTCCACATAAGATTTTCTTCTTCATTCACCTGAAATATACTCGCTTGGTTTTCCAGAGCACGTCGTGTTTCTGAAATCAAACCTCCCTTCACTTGGCGAGCACCAGGATTCCAATAAAACTCATGCCCAAGATCTGCCAAGCTTCTAATCCACTGCCATTGAGGACTATCTAGCCCATCAAATTCAGATGAACTAAACATAATGCGTCCATCCACTTTCTCTGGAAAATCCTTAGCCTGAACTTGAGGAACAACTAAACGAACTCGATTATCACCAGGAAGATGTAAATTTTGTCGATGAATTTTTGAAGCACCTGCTGAATAATGTCCCACAGGAGTTAATCCCGCTTCCGGGAAAATTTTGGCCAATGACTCAAGATTTTTAAGCACATTATGCTGGTTGCCCCCCTCTCTCTCTATCACATCAAGAAGAACTGTCCTGACTTCATTTGAAACCCTTAAAACTCCTCGATCCAGAGCTGACTCATAGTCTCCTTTGAGGATTAAAGCCGCCTCCCTTAATTCAGGAGTTTGCCCTTCATGAGGATACAAATCTAGAACTCTCCCCCATGGTCCAACATCAACTAGTACCATAAACAATGATTGTGACAGGAGATAGTCATATCAATCACCACAAATTTTTTCCAGCAATTCCACTGGCCAAAGTGGCGATTCTTCAGCCAAAGCTTGATGATAAAGCACAGTAGAGGGAGTCAATGCTGGTGTCGTATTCACCTCAATTACAATCACTTCTCCCGTTTCCACCTGCATGAAAGTATCAATTCGACAGTAAGTACGAATACCTACGGCCTTCGCTACTTTCTCCATAGATTTTTTTACTCTTTTCAGTACAGCACTACTTACAATTTTCTCTGGTGGAGGGGTCATATTAATACCCGTTCCTCCTTGAAATTTTTCCTCCACGGACAAGACTTCTCCATCCGCCACTGTCAAACTTGGACTCAAAGCATGGTAACGCCCCTTCTTTTCCAAGACACCCACCGTTACCTCTACCCATCCATTTTTTCGTTTCCACCTAAGGTCATTTCCAATCACTTTGACCGCATCCGTTTCCACAAATTTTTCTACAAGAAGCGTTGTCATTCGAGTCGGTGGCATATCTACAGGCTGACTTTGATTTTTAAATGTAGCAGCTGGAATCACGGGGACCTGCGCACGAGCCAACTCCATATATCGTAAGAAATCAGTCTCATTAAACAATCGTACAATCCCTGCCGAACACCCTTCGTCTTGAGGCTTTACAATCACTGTCGTTGATTCAAGTATCTGCTGAATCTCTTTCCAGGATTTGTCCACACTGTCTATTTTAACCTGCAACTTAGGAGCCGTTTTGATTCCAGGGTCTTTAAGTGCCATCACCTTAAGTCCGGTTTCATGCTTGTCCATACAGAGCGCTGATGCCTCTGGGCCTGACCCATTATATCGAACTCCTGCTTTATCCAACATGGACTGAAGTGTTCCATCTTCTCCTATCCCACCATGCAAACCAATGAAAACTGTCTCGGACTTTTGAATAAATTCCTCAAGACTCATTTTACGTGGCAAAAAGAATGGCTCACTAAAAGCCACTTCCGGAAGCGCCAAGCGCCAGCGAACTTTTTCAATAAGAGCATGCAATCTGGATTCATCCTCCTTGGCATTCATACAGTTCTCCATGATTTCTTCCACCGTATGATTCAAAGTAAGCGCATATGGAATCTCCCAAACCTTCTCATTCAGATCAAGAAAATATGGATGCGGTTCAATTTTTTTAGACCGCTTTAATTTCAACCAAGCATTGGTTCCTGACATCAATGAAACTTGTCTTTCTGAGCTGCTTCCTCCAAAAAGCACATTCACTCGTTTTTTCTTTTTAGACTTACTTACTTCTGGCATTAAATTCATGCCACTACGTTGAGCTGCGTGCCCAACAATATGACGAATCAAATCGCGATGACTCATCCCAATACGAGCCGTCTGCTGAAAAAGGAAACTATTCTGCTCCATCCCACTAATGGGATTAAAATCGGAAAACCATAACTTTCCATCAGGCAATAGCCATCCATCAAAACGTGCAAAGTCACGCATGCCAAGTACCGTAAAGAGTTGTTCCGCCTGCACTTGAATACGTTCAATAGTTTCATTGTCGAATCGAGGTGGGCAGTGATATCTGACCTGATTACTTGGTAAATATTTTAGACGGTAGTCAAAAATTTGATGATTCTGATAGTCTGTTTCAATCTCTGTAGGAAGGATAGCTACCGGCATATCAAACTTATTTTGTAGAACAATCACAGTGAATTCAATTCCTTCACAAAACGGTTCAATTACCACTCTTGTATCCATTCGTTTGGAAAAGAGAAACTCCACCCGTTCAAGAGCTTCCTCGGGATTAGAAACTGAAAAAACACCAATGCTAGAGCCTCCTGTAGCGGGCTTTACAATCGCACGTTCAATCTTATGCTCTTTAAAGAATTTTTTAAGGATCTTTTTATGGTCGTCATGATAAATCTTAAGGACCGCTGAAGGCAAAGTGTGAAAACCATTTTTCCGAATAAATTCATTCGCATCGTATTTATCAAAACATCGACGACAAGCCTTAGGCTCACTCCCCACATACCGAACTTTATACTTTTCAAGCAAACGCTGAATTTGTCCATCTTCTCCAAATTTTCCATGCATCACAGGAAAAGCCAGGTCCACTGACTTAAAGGTCTCTTTTAGAGCGGTTGCGCTGAGCGTCTTAGCGGTTTGCTCTAATTTATAATCAAAATCTGACGGCGTATTTGAATAAAGCTGAGCTTTTGAAATCAAATAAGGCTGCCGCTTATGATCAAAATAGATCGGCACAATTTCAATGCCCTCCCCTTCAATATGATCTAAAACACTCCGTGCTGAATTCAAAGATATCCCTCTCTCCAATGACGGGCCACCACATATTAGTGCTATTTTCATATTTTTTTGCAAAAAGAAAACAGGCTAATCTTAACCTGTTTTACAATTATTTCAAACTAAATTTAGGAGTTATCTCCCATAACTTGCAAGGAAATTGCGCTGTGCTACTGCAACGGCATCTGACATCCCTGGCTGTGATGTATTTGCTGTCGTATCTGAGCTAGCTAAAGTAGCTCCAAGCCCTTGGCCTCTTAATAAAGCACGAACTCTATCCTCTACAGCGATTTGCTCTTTAGCCTCTAGATGAACCAATGCCCATTCTCTTTGCTGTCGTTCAAGTTCTTCATCTTCCCGCTTCTTTGCTGCAATATTATCCCTCAATTGAAGAAGCTGTGGAGCCGTTGGATCCACAGCATCAAAAGGGCTTTGCTGCCCTGGCTGTAAAAGTTGTCGTCGTCTAATTCGCGATCCCATGATTTCTTGGTTATTTGGAGCGCAATTTAAGACGAAAAACGCCTTTTGTCAAATTATTTTCTGAGCATCAAGGCGATCACTGCAAATACAGCTAATGCAACTTTCTTTTCAGGCTCTGAACCTCCCACTAATTCAAAGTCATAACGTTGATGGAAAAACCCAGCTTTAGTAAGGATACGTGCCACAACAACACCACTACTTTTCACCTCATAATGATGACTAGGATTATAAAGAGCCGTCATATTGTCCAAAATGTGCTTCCCCAGGCTTGAATCTGTTTCCAATGTCATCCACTCACTTCCATCAGGGTGCTTGATAGTGAAATCTTCTTTTCCAAAGCCTGCCATCGACTTAAATCGATTCATCTTTACTCTCGCCAAAGGAGCACCTCCACTCTCCGTGTCTTCCAAAAGCCATTCGGTCCGAATCATATCCTCCATCTTCAAATGAAGTGCCAAATTCTGACGCTCCTTATCCGTAAAAATCTTTAAATTGCTCCGCATATCCATCTTGAAAACCACCGCAACTTGATCTGAATCAGTCCTCATTAATTCTCGAGTCATCGGCGAAAACAAAAGCGAGACCAGATTCTTTTTGAAATAAAGCTTACTGACTTTTGAAACGATAGACATAAGATGGGGGTTTAAGAGCAGAGAGCCATTTGACGTTCCGCTAGCTCAAGAAGAAAAGTAGCGTCACCTTCATGAGCCACATTCAACTCTGGACAACGTTGCTTCAAATAATCATTGTAAGTCATTCCTTTTTCAGCCAGTCCCTTCACCTGTTCCCAGTATTCTTTCACATCCTCAAGGTATTCTGGTGCATTAAAGGCTCGTGAACCTGCATCGTAAATCGTACATCGCTCAAGCGCATAAGCAGGATCCTCGCCCTGTGATTCAATGAATTCTGGCGCAACTGTTGCTGGCCACCGTAGTAAGTCCGTTCCCTGCAAAGCAATGTCCAAAGAACCATGATCTTTAGGTAGTCCAAAAATTCCTTCCACATAAACAATCCGACTTTCTTCGTAATTTGGAAACTCTTCACGACACTGTCGATCCACAACTTCCATCAATTCTTCAGAACGCTCTCCTCCAATCGTAAAGAAAGTAATTCGTTTGAAATTCACACTTTGTTCTCGTGCCAATTCAATCATTTTTTTGAGTGCGTATTCCAAGCTCACACCTGTAGCTACTACATCCCCAACATAGATGTCAGCTTCTTCAGGGAGGTAAACTTTTTCATAACGATTTTCCGTGATGTGCCACCCTTCTTGCTCATCATAAACCCGTTGAGCAGAGATAAATGCCGTCCGATGATTTTTCCATCCTTTCCCAGCAACGAGTGCTTCTCGTAGACCAAAATTCAATCCTCCTCGGAGGATATTAAAAACCATTCCTTGTTTTTCAAGTACTTCCACATTCTCAGGTAATGCTCCAATACACTTCCCCATCGCGATTTTCATCTTGTCCGTATAATCCACACCATATACCCCGGGATCATTACAAATCGCCCGCGTTTCAGGCGTCGATAAAATAAAGCGCTTCAGTTGAGATCGATCCTCAAGTTGATAAAGCGCCACGTCTTGGTTTTGTACTACGGCTTGCATGTGTTGGGATTATTTTCCGCCATCATACTCGAGCTGGTACACCCCAGGCAAATTCCTTTGCTTCTCCGCAATATCAAATCCGAATCCAACAAGGAACTCTTCTGAGTCGTACTCGAAGCAGAAATATTTAGGATCCACTCCTTCCATGTGTCGTCTTGTTTTCTTTTCCACAAAAGTCACTGTTTCTACCGAAGCAGCTCCTTTATCCAATAAATACTCTTTAACGAAAGCAACCGTCTTTCCGGTATCGATAATGTCTTCAACCATCAGCACATGACGACCATTCACAGGTGTATCCAAATCTTTCACGAGCCTAAGGTCTCCACTTTCAGTCCCGGCCCCATAACTACTCACCGTCATAAAATCGATAGCAAAATCTCCTTCTAACAGAGGTAGAAGCTGCCCCATGAAAACCACACAGCCTTTCAAAACGCCCACAAGAAGAACCTCCTTTCCTTCGTAATCTTTAGAGATTTCCTTTGCGATCTCAGCGATTCGCTCATCAATTTCTTTTCGCTCGTAAAGAGGTTTGATTTTCATTAAAAGTAGCCTATCACAGCTTATCTCTTGAATTAAAACGTATTTTAGCTCTACATTAGGACACTATGAAACCAACCCCACAAAACCGTCAGCAACAATTCCAGGAACTCTTCCCGAAAGAGCCCGCCTTCCGTTGGAAGCAAATCGAGAAGGCTCTTTACACTCGTGGAATGAATTCATGGGAAGACGTGACAACGCTAAGCAAAACGATGCGTGAAGAAATCACGGAGCTGCCGTGGGTTACTTATGTCGCTCACGAGGTTCACATGAGTCAAAAGAAAGACACCTACAAAGCTATTCTAACTATGGCTGATGGTGAACGGATTGAAACCGTGCTGATGGAAAATCGACGAGGACAATGGACCATTTGTGTCTCCTCTCAAGTCGGATGTGCCATGGGTTGTACTTTTTGTTCTACAGGGAAAATGGGATTCATTCGGAATCTTTCGCTGGATGAAATTGCAGACCAATATCGATTCTGGAAATGGTTCTTAGCCAAAGACCCTTCAATGCCAGAACGAATCAGCAATGTGGTGTTCATGGGAATGGGAGAACCTCTCAACAACTACGACAACGTAAAAGAAACCATCCTACTTTGGCTCCGCCAAACGGACCTTGGTCATTCAAAAATCACGGTATCAACCGTAGGAGTGCTAGCTACATTGAAAGGCCTCATCAAAGACCCCGATTGGCCACACGTGCGACTCGCCATATCGCTTCATAGCGCCGACACCGAAACTCGAAATGAGATTGTGCCTACCTCATACGACAGCTTCCTACCTGAACTCGAAGCCTGGTGTAAGGAGTACCTGCACCAATCTGGGAATCGAAAACATCACCTGACCTTTGAATACGTGATGCTCCAAGACGTAAATGACACTGAAATGCACTCCGACAAATTAGCGGACTTTTGTCACGCCGTGGGTGTTAGCCAAGTTAAGGTGAACCTCATCCCCTATAACTTTACCGACCTCGGGTTCCAACGAAGCATCCACGAACGCACTGAACGATTCCGTGAAGACCTCGAAGCCGATCACATCACCGTGACCGTTAGAAAAACAATGGGAGACGACATCGCCGCCGCCTGTGGACAATTGATTACGATTGGTTAAGCGAGCTAGACAATTTTTACTCTCTGTGTAAAATAGCTTCTTAACATAAAAAAAATGCGTAAAGGGGCGCCCAGGTATTTAGGAGAAAAGAAATTGTGGAGAGGTGTGAATGCTGCTTTTGAGGTAGCATTAAGTGACCTAGTTCCTCAAAATCAAGATTACGACAATGAACCTACCCCATTGATATGCGTTGATTCACCAGGAACAAAATTTCAGGAAGGCGGCCTACACACTCCAAATAAACACCAATTGACCCTTAGCTTCATAGACCCACTGACAAGGGGCTTAGATAGAAGTACAATTTCTCGTACTTTTTTAAGACGTAGTGATCCACATCAAATTCAAAAAAACTGGGGTCGGAATATGAGACGTCGAAGAAGAGCAATTGGCTTACGTCCAGTCGCAGAAAGAGACTGTATTTTTATACCATTTCAATTAGATGACCAGCTCTCTCACTCCTCACCTCACCTTGGTCAGGCAAGAAGAGCCAAAACCTATGACACTAATGATATAGAATCACTAAGATCTTCAGATCCACAAATACTTCAAGCAATTAGAAAGTTTGTGGCTCTTTGGCTCAAAACTAATGTTGAAGATCGTAAATGTCTTGGCAGAGACATAGGGGTACTAAGTCGATCGTTTAACATCAAAGCTGCCAACTACTTATTTAAACAAGACAAGGCTGTATTGGTTGAAGCCCTTGGGAAAAAAGGTAGAGGCCAATTTACTATTGCTAGAAGTCTCACAGATTTAAAAACCAACAATGGTCGGTTTACAGGTATAGCACGAAATCCTTTTGCATTTTTAAATGCAGCACAGCTAAGCCTGACTATTCGTGGAATGGATATAGATATATTCGAAGATTTAAAACGAATTTGTTAACTACCTACCCAAATCCAAGTGCTTATCAATTCGCACTTGATCCACAAACTCACGGACATGTGAGACAAGAATCATGGCACCTTTGTAGTCATGCAATGCTTTTGCAATCACAGGAATATGTCGGAAGTTGATGTGATTTGTAGGCTCATCCAAAATCAGCAGTCCTGGTTTTTGAAGCACCAATCGCGCAAAAGCGAGGAGTCCTTTTTGACCTTCCGATAAGTGTCCTACTTTCGTGCGAATATTTTTATTCGTAAACAAGAATCCGGATGCGATTCGTCTCATGTCTTCCTCAAGTGCTCCTTCTCCTGATGATTCATACGCCTCCATCAAAGATTCAAAAGCCGTGTGTTCAAAATTCAAGGTAGAGAAATCCTGACGGTAGTATCCCACTCTTACCCCTGGTGCAATCGTTGCTCCTTTGGCTTCTCCAGAAGCAATCGCTTCAAGCAAGGTGCTCTTTCCAATTCCGTTTGGCCCTTCCAGCAGTAAATGTTCATCCTTTCGAATATCAATTTCAACAGGTCGAGGCGTCGCTTCATGATTCCTAATGATAGACACTTCGGAAAGTTCCAAAATGGCACCCGTTAGTTTCTCTTGAACGGGAATTTCAAAATCACGAATGGTCTTATCTTCTCGTCGAACATCAACTTTTTGAGCCTCCATTTCTGCCGCTGCTTCTCGCATTTTCTTTGCAACCAAACGAAGCTTCCCTCCTTTATGAGCAAAGACATTGGCTTGTTCTTTATTCTTCTTAATCCCCTTTTCCATCTGTGCATTCTTCATGTTTTCTTTCTCGATCCGACGAGCAATTTGTTCAACCGCATCAGAATAATTCCCAACGTATTGTTCTACTTTTTGAGTGTAAGCATCCAGATAGAGAACGCCTTCCGTAAAGGAATTCAAAAAGTCCGCATCATGTGAAATCACCATACAAGTTTTTTCATACATCACGAGGAAAGCCGTCAAATGACCAATCCCCTCTTTGTCCAAATTATTTGTTGGCTCATCCAAGAGTAAGAGATCCGCATCTTGAATTAAAGCTGCCGCAAGCAAGAGTCGGGCTTGCTGTCCTCCAGAAAAACTCTTAACGATTCGGTCGTAGGGTGCGTGAAGATTCACTGCATCCAAAACTTCATCAATTCGTCGATCAATATCGTAAATTTTCTCATCAAAATTCTGTTCAAAAAACTCTCTAATGGTCAGTTCACGATCCTCCGGTCGAACCACTTGATGCGCCGTAGCGATGGTGAGTCCAGGAACCACATTCACTTTCCCATTTTTTGCTTCAAGCTCACCTGCAATCAATTTCAAGATGGTGCTTTTCCCCGCACCATTCTGTCCCATAATGGTGATCTTGCTGTCTTTCTTAATAGAAAAACTAACCTCATCCAAAATAGGTTTTTTGTAGTCGTAGAAAAACGAGACTGAATCGAAACTGAGTACACTTTTATTATTCATCCGTAGATGTATACCCTGAAACAAACCTTAAAACAAGTCATCCAACTCACACATTTTTGATCTTGCGTCATCTGCCCGCGGGCTCAACTGATAAATCAGCATTTCTCCAAGTGCATTCACACCTGAAAAAGTAGTAATACCCTGTGATTCTGCTGGTTCTCCAAGTGCAACAGTCTCCTCACACGGGACCTCCAAAAGCGTAATATATTCACGTGTCTTTTCAGCAAGTATTTTCTTTGTGCGATTCGGATGAATCTCATCTTTCCATGTATCAAAATCTTCTCCAAAATCCACAGCGAAACTTTGCATCATGTACTCCACTTTAAAAGCCAAAATAAGCCCGCTCTTATTGTCTTGATACGGAGTTAAGTCTAGGTCTAGATCCCTCTCTAAAATTGTTTCAATCAATAAGGTTTTGGCCGTATGCGCCACTAAATACTGAATGAGTGATCCTGGAGCATCCATCATCATTTGTGTCACCTTAAGTGACCGCTCAAGCTCTTCCGCCGCTAAATCATCATCCATAGTTTTTGCAGCTTCTACACTCTCCTCAATCGCATCACCATAAGATGTTAAACCTGGGAGGAAGTCATCAAAACTATCTAATTCCACCAAGGAGGGTTCCAAATAGCCATCCGCTTGAACCGCCTCATCCAAAAGACTCAATGCGTCTCCTTCTTCAAGTTGAGAAAGTGCATCAAAAGCATTGTTTGATGGTAGCTCCAAGCTTAGCTGTAAATCAGAATCGTCAATGGCTGCGATGTCTGAGACAACCAGCCCTCCCCAAAATGGGAAAAACAGTGCTAGCACCACTACAACTCCAAGAATAATAGGTAATTTTTTCACCAGCTTATTCTAACACACTATCCAGGATAAATTACTTCTTCAAATGCTCCCCCATCAAAGCTTGAACAAACTCCCTGGCACGGACCGCTGGATCAACAAGTTCTGGGTGTGGCTTTGAATCTAAAACACCTTCTTTAGATTCTCTTTTATCCACATCTTCAACACGCTCTGCTTTATATGACATTGGCTAAGGTTTATATATTGGGCAAACAAAGAATAACACTCAAACATAAAATCTCAATCTACAAAAACCTTGCTTTAGCCCCTTCAAAGAGATCCGGATAAGCAGACAGTCTTCTATTTACGGCATCAAGATCCATTGGTTTTGGGCTATAAATTTCTTGAGTAAGACAATGGTTTTGTCCACCAGTGTGTCTATTTTCAGTCAATGGAGTTGTGTAAATATCGACTCCTGGAATTGATGTCCACCTGCTCTCCGTTTCATCTTGAGAGAAAGGCGCAGACCGGAAACTTGCACCATGCGTAAAGAGCTGATTCAAAGCCATGCTTTCAGCATCTTCATCAGTCGCATCCATGAGTTCTATCTCATGAGTTCTAGCAAAAGCATCCAAACGATGATTAGAGGGGGCATCGAAAGCTTTCCGATGTACAACCGCATGAAAAGCTTCAGACTCATCTGTAAGAATCATGAAGCCACAATCAAAATGAAATCCTTTTTGAATGTTCATGATTAACCGTTGATCTTCAGGTACCTTAAGAAATTCTGCTTGTTCAAGCAAAGCTTCTCTACTCGACCTCACTGATGTTGAAGCAAACATCCACGGTCCATCTGCCCGATAAAGCATCCGTGAATTTCCCCCTTCGTTAAAACCTCGGCTTGATTCAATCACATCAAGCCCCATAGCCTCCAAATACTTTCGGCTAACCTCTGTTTCAACACTTCTAGCCTGCGTCTTAATATTAAAAAGCAGAACCCTTCCATCCTGACCTCCCACCATTGTGTCTCGAACATACTGAACCGACTCACGAACATCATGCTTTGTTTTGTAAGCTCTAGATGGTGAAGGCATAAGTAAAACAGGAACTCCTGCTTCACGAAATGCCTCCAGCATTGCTGCACGTTCCCGATTCAAAAGTTCAACATCTCCCCGCCACTTCTCTCGCATGGACGCCTCATTGTGTTCATTTCCTGGAGTAAGAGACCGAACTCCCTCCGGATAATATTCATCGGTAACTGGCTCAAGCGTGAGAATAGTTTTGGGCATGATATTTTTTATAAATGGATATAACTTTCTCAAAAAAAAATAGCCATGTCAAAAAAACCTGCGACTCTCACCCCTAGTCAGCATCGAACCTTTCTTCTCCCTAAAGAACCACATATGGGGAATGGAAACGTCAAATATCACTAAAGCCTACTACCAACCCATGTCCTCTTGATAGTAATGCCACTCATCAAATTTATCATCGTCGTCGTCACCTTCTACCCTCTCATCATCACCGCCCTCAGACTTTTTTCTTTCAAAACTAAGCACTTCAGCTTGTAATGCTCTTGATGCCTGCTCTGCCATCCACTGTTGAACTTCAGGAATATCTCGAAGTCCCTCTGGTGGTGCCTCTGGCTCTGGCTCTGTTTCTCCTTCGACCTCCACTGTCCCATCTGCATAAACCACTGTCCACGGCGGAAGACTTGGATGTAGTTCTTTGTATTGCCGTTTAATCGCCTCATCCCTAGACACAAGCTCTGGATCCACTAAGTCTGGCAGGTATTTCAAAAGCCACCCTAACTCTCTACCAACCTCTTGCAATTCATCCAGTAAACCTTCCACGCCTAAAAACTGTTCGTCCAACATTCTTTCTGCATCAGTCACAAGACAAAGGTGTGGCCTCTTTCTATCCATAAATTTAATTTTTTCATAGCAACTTAAGTGTTACTACACTATGCCAACCAAGGCAAACAAACAACATGGAACCCCTAAAAACCGCTTAACCAAGCGGCTGGTGACAAACGCCTTCCTACTTATTTGATTGTTTGGAGATTAAGGCTTACCTAGGGCTACGACCTGGTAAATTATCGCATTTTAAGGTATAATGGTGAGAATATTTTGCAAGAGTAACCCTTTGCAACATCTATAGCGCAAGCCTCTCATTATGAACGAAAAACGACTCATTCGGAAAGCTAGACAGGGTGATGCGCGAAGCATTTCTAGGCTCTATGCCCTGCACAAAGACCAGGTTTATAAATTCATTTACTTCAAAGTGGGTTCACAGGCCGATGCTGAAGACTTGTTTCAGGATGTGATGATGGCGGCCTTTCAAAGCTTGGATCGTTATCGAGGTGAAGTCCCATTTTTACATTGGTGTTATCAAATCGCTCGAAATAAAATTGCCTATTTCTGGCGGCAGCACTACCAAAAGCCTACGGTTAAACTTGATGACAATCTAGCCCTTGAAGAACAAGAGAGTGTATCCGATGAAGAGCTTGACCTAAGAGAAGGTCTCGCCAAAGAACGGGTAGATCAATTGTTGGCAGAGATTGAACCTCCGCGATATGGCGAGCTGCTCAGACTCAGATTTTTGGAATCAAAAACCTTAAGGGAAGTTGCAGAAGCACTAGAGATCACATTGAACAATGCTAAAGTTCTTCAAAATCGTGCCCTCAAAAAAGCCACTCAACTACTAGTTACAACATGAATATAAATCCAGACATGACACTTAATCCTGAAGATGAATCGCTGAATCAAGCGGTTGATAGCTTGATGGATGAAAAGCGGCTCCAAGGTCAGGTCTCTGAAGGCTTTCAGGCCGCTGTGAAGTTAAAAACGTCCGGACAGGCTCCAAAAATGCGGCGCGAATTTGATGAGAAAATGGAGCGCAAACTTCTCAGTCTGTTTGCCGAAGAAAAGCAGCCTTCCCTCTGGAAAGTGGCCTTTGGATCTTCTTTTGCGGGTGTAGCCATGGTGGCTGTCATGGCAATAGTTATACTGTTCAACCCAGTTGATACGAGCACTTCAGTGCAGACACTTGCTGACGTTCAAAACTTAGAATCACTCAGCCGTGCAGAAATTCTCCTGGGGGCTTTGCCTCAGGACGCCATAACCGACGATGGAATTCCAGTGAGCGAAATTCGCTCTCTCATCCATGAAATCAATTCGGAATACGCGGAGGCGGATACGACACTGGATCCTAACTTGGAGCTTTTCCCCCATGTCCAACTCCGGGACAATGCACTTGAGGTGATTGAAATGGAATCGGACTTTTTTGATACCTTTAATGAACAAACAGAGGAAGATTTTGTGGAAGAAACTCGGATCATTGCTTTTTCAGGTAAAGTTGGTGAATGGCCAACAACCAATGAGGGAGTGAGTTTTGAAATCCATGCTCAAGCCGTAAACGGCTATTTGACGCATCAAGATCTGTGGGAACAAGCCACTTATGAGCTAGCTTTACAAATTACAGAAGGGTTTTAAAGAAAAGAGTGTAACCCCCTGCAACTACTGAAGTGGAAATACTAACCACTTCTTTTTATGGAAACAATGAATCGGCGAGAAATGCTCACAGGCCTGCTTGGTCTTGCAGGCGCAGCAATGGCGCCAAAGCCAGCCTTAGCACACGAACCAAGCAACCGCCTTGTAGACATGGATATTGAAGATCCTGATGCAGATATTCTGGCTCTTCAAAAGGAATATGGGGCCATGCTCAACTCCACCATCACTTCGGCTACTCGTGTCCTTCGAAACCGAGAAACGGGCGAGTCGGTTCGATTCCTTCGTTTGAATGATGGGTCTGAAAAATGGTTGTACCGCGCTGAGCCAGGCGCCTATGTCCCCTTTCCCCATCGCCACGAACAAGCTGAAATTTATGATGTTGTTAAAGGTAAAATTGACGTTTCTATTGATGGAGAATGGATCACTGGATCAGCAGGAGAGCGTGTTGTGATTCCCTCAATGGCCATGCACGAAGCCATGAATCCTTACGACGAAGCAACTGAAGTACTGGTTGATTTTGATCCAATGGACGAAGATGTGAAAAAAATGGGTAAAGCTTATTGGTTGGCTTGTGAACTAGGCTGGATCAAGCCAGATGGAAAACCAAAAATGTGGAAGCTGCTCCCTGAGATGCGCCAAATTGGAAGCCGGTCCTATCCAAAAGGCATCCCCCGATTTCTTGTAGATATGGTTTTGAGCTTCTAAGTTTTCCAACTTTCACAACTTTCTAAACTTTTTTCTCTGGTGGAGCTGGCGGGAATATCCATTCACTCCGCGAATGTTTTACTGGCGTCGTCGCTCGGTCATGCTCGTGTAAACACGGCGCGACTCTCTCTCCTAGTCAGCATCGAACCTTTGTTCGTTCCCGCAGTCTGCTACGCAGACATCACAAAGCCGCCTACCCTATGGGCAGCCGTCTTTCTGAATATGGTGACAAACGCGTTCCTACTTATTTGATTGTTTGGAGGTTGCTAATATAGAATTTCCTCATACCAATATAGATGAATGCAGCACACCATGGAGAAATACACCTCAGTAAAATCAATGCTAAAAAGAATGGTTCAAGTCGACCAGGAGATGAGAAACAAGGGCCTTGAAAAGCCCGATGAATGGGATGAGAGCATTGATCTCCAGAACACAGCCCAAATGAGGATCCTCGTCGCCGACATTGGCTGGCCATACATATCTATGGTTGGCTATGAAGGCGCTAGCAATGCATGGCTACTCGTTCAACATGCAGACCATGATCCAGCGTTCCAACAAATGTGCCTGGAGCTCATGAAGTCTGCTCCAGTGGAGGAAGTTCCCAGAAACCACATTGCCTTTTTGGAAGATCGAATTGCTGTTGGGAAAGGTCTACCACAACTATTTGGCACCCAGTTCCAAAGAGACTCAAATGGCGAACTGAAGCCACATCTAATTGCTGACCCCAAAAACGTTGATGAGCGGCGAAAGAAGATGTGGTTGGGGCCCTTGAAGGACTATCGTGAAAGTATGTATTTGGCCTATGGGAAATAAGGGGCTAAACCACTTAACTTTCACAACTTTCTAAACTTTTTCTTCTGGTGCACCAAAACCGTGAGGAAGAAGAGCTGAGCACGCGTAGCCTTTTTTCAGTGGCTTTTGCCGCTGAAAAAAAAAGGCGAGCCTAAGCGAAGCCCTGATGACGAACAACAGTTTAGGGAAAAGAGAGCCCACGAGAGTAAAACCGCTAGGTTTTGCTTTCGTGAAGTCTGGTGGAGATGGCGGGAATCGAACCCGCGTCCAAAAAGGAAGTACGTGCTGTCTACTTTCATAGTCTCTTCTAATTAAAACTAATCCATAAAGATGAGACCAAAAACAGATTAGAGTGGTCTTCGAATTGTCGTTAGAACGCCCGAACACAAGGAACGTTCCTCCCAAGCCTCATAATATATCATCACAGAGGGCTATGAAGCCTCACCAACTATGACGAGAGCGCGCGCATATGGGCGCTCAAATGCAGTACTAATTAAGCAAAAGCTGGAACCATTGCTGGTTGAGCTTTCATCTTAAGGTAAGCAGCTACACGGTCTTTTTCAGAGTTTGCACTTAGAAAATGTCTGGAACGGATCACAGTGGGACCCAGACAACCACTGAAAAGCAAGTCACGAAGCTTCGGATCTTTCTGTCGAAACCTGTGCATCCCCACAATGTCAAAGTGCCAGAATATTTTACCAAAATGTGCCAAATTGTCAATCAACCCTATTTGTGCTATAATTAACAGATTAAAAACACATCATGGACGAAAACAAAACTCTCATACTCCAAAAGACCCGCGAATTTCTTGCTGAATACAAAGGTCTTGAGAACAAAAAACGCCGACTCGTACAAAAGTTTATGGAAGAAATTCATGAACTAGGAGAACAAAAAACCTTCGAGGATATTGATGAAATGCTAAAAGATATTTAAATGGCTCTTGAACACGCAGAAAGGCCAGACCAACAGGTGGAAAAAGCCGCAAGCGATGAGGAGCTTCTTTTGGTTGCTGAATACTTAGACGACAGTGGTTACGAAGATCTCAGTGCTCTCCTTGAAGGTTTAGCAGAACTTGAAGACACGGATGTAGACCACCATGTTTATCAGGAAATTTCACGTGAATTCAGTCGCCAAATCGCGCTCATGCCCGAGAATGCTGAAGCGCTAAAAACCGCTTTGGACATGATCAACGTAGAGCTTTCTGAAAATTCCCCCTCCTACTTCCATGACAGAGAAGACTACCTGGAAGACCTTTATCAATCACCAGGAAAATACTTCAAACGCCAAGGTAAAAAACTGATTGTTTCTCAACCTGGAAATACCGTTAAGTTCACCCGAATTCACGACTTTATTGGCCCATATTCGGACATCATCCCGATGGGCGACCCGGACAATTATGAGCTCACACACAATGGAACCATTTATAATTGGTCTCCAGAAAACGAAACTTGGGAAGATACGAAAGGTGACCGTCTCAAACTAAAACGGCCTCAAGAAAGTGTGCAAATTGATCAAAAAGTTCAAGCACTCAAAAAAGAAGATGTCTACAATGCAGTCTGGCAGGGAGTACAACCTCAAGTAGACACACAAGGTGTCACTCGTGGTGGGTATGTTCAGATCAGAAATCATCTATTCATGGATCATCGTGAACATGAAGAAGCTGAACCAGGAACCCGGCCCGACCCTGTACCTCGGGCTTATTACTTTTATGGCCGGTATTTCAAAATCAAACCAGAAGCGCTCAACTACACCGGACAAAGCCCTGAACGACACGACAACCTAGCAAAAATATTCCGCTCCGGATTCGTCAAAGCCGCTCCTACAGCTGGAGGCGGCGTTCCAACCATGGAAGAAAGTGGTTTGAACGTTTTAAGAGATTACAAGTTCATCGACAAAAACATGCGCGGTGAAACGCTTGATCGATCTTATGAAGAAGCACTCGGAATGGCCAATGAATATTTAGATAAATACGGAAACCATAACCTTGAAAACATTGGTGCCGCACTCAGCTTAAAGGGGGTTTTTGACGCACGGGTTGAATCCTTTCTACTGAGATACGACGCCATGGTGAATACCGATACCGGGCTATCCCCCTCAATGGAAGGTGAGCTTTACGACGTTCATGTAAATAAAATTCTGGAGGAGGTTCGTCCTTACATGAAAGCACTCAACAAACTTCCCAAAGTTTACCGTGATAAATATGTAGAAAACGATGTGATCAAAAAGATGAATCGCATAAACGAATTGGTTCCTGATGAATACATCGCATCAAAAAAAGCACTCACCGTTTACACCGATCAATTCTCTCGTTCACTATCTAAGACTCCACTGACTGACCGGGTAAATTCTTAGCTTTCTTTCCAAGCGCTTGGAGGCTTTTTCTAAGTCCTTCAACCCAGTTCATTCCAAGAGCAACGAATGAGATTTTAAGTTTGCTTCCAGAGATTAACCAACTAGGACAAACCTGAAGTAGAGACATAATGTTTTCTGGCTTCACATCTTCAGACATAGACAGCACGATTTGGCGGTCTTTTTGTGAGTGAACGTTTTCGGCTTTAACATTGATGATTCCTGCTCGCTTCGCATCCATCTTCACTTCAAGCACGCGGAACAAATTCGTCACTTCTTCCGGCATTTTTCCGTAATCCTCGATCAATTCTTGGCGAAGTTCCGTTAGGTATTCCGCTGTATCTGCTGAAGAAAGACGCTGATAAACAGAAATTTTCTCCTTGGAACTCACAATGTATTCATCAGGAATGTAGGCTGGAAGCGGAACCTCAATGGTCACATCTTGAACACGAGTTTCGCCATCTTCGGTTTTCTTTCCACGCTTCATGTCCTCCACGGCTTGGTTCAGCATTCGAATGAAATGACTCACCCCAACCACTTGAATCGCACCGGATTGGTTGGCCCCGAGCACATCCCCTGCTCCACGAATTTCCAAATCTTTCATCGCAATTTGGAATCCAGCACCAAGTTCACTCGCTTCTACAATCGCACGTAATCGTTTTTTGGCATCAAGCGGCAATCGCTTCATGTGATAAAGGAAGTAAGCGTAGGCTTGTTGTTTCGATCGCCCCACCCGTCCACGCAACTGGTACAACTGAGAAAGTCCAAATTTCTCCGCTTGGTTCACAATCAGTGTGTTGGCATTAGAAAGATCGATTCCATTTTCAATAATCGTCGAGCTCACAAGCACATCATATTCGGCATTCTTAAAGGCAAGAATTCGTTTTTCTAATTCGTCGGGTTTCAGTTTTCCATGAGTCACCACAAACTTAGCTTTTGGGATCAGTGATCGTAGTTTTGAAGCCATATCCTCAATGGTTTGCACACGATTGTGCAAAAAGTAGATCTGTCCTCCTCGTTCAAGTTCTCGTTCAATCACCGTCTTAATTAAACCAAGAGAAAATCGGCGAACTTCCGTAATAATCGGCCGACGACCTGGAGGTGGTGTCGTAATCGTCGTGATATCTCGAAGCCCATGCAGACTAATATTTAGTGTTCGCGGAATCGGCGTCGCTGTCAGTGTCAAAATATCCACAGAATTTCGGAGCTCCTTAAGTCGCTCCTTTTGCTTCACCCCAAATCGTTGCTCTTCATCAATAATCACCAATCCTAAATTCTTAAATTCAATATCGGCTGAAATCAATCGATGAGTTCCAATCACAATGTCGAGCTCCCCTCTTTTCATTTTCTTCAAAATTTCTCGCTGTTCAACGGGTGAACGGAAACGACTCAACATATCGATACGAATATTGAACCCTTCCATTCGTTTCACAAACGATTTGTAATGCTGATCCACAAGAATTGTAATCGGCGCGAGTACCGCAACCTGCTTCCCACTTTGAACCGCTTTAAACGCGGCACGCATGGCCACTTCCGTTTTTCCAAACCCAACATCTCCACAAACCAAACGATCCATCGGCTGTTTGCGCTCCATGTCCCGTTTAACGTCCAAGATGGCTCGATGCTGCCCTGGAGTCGGCTCATAAGGGAAAGCCTTCTCAAACGCGAGCATTTGGCTCGTATCGCCATCATATTGGAAGCCACTCGCCCCAGCACGTTGTGCATACAAATTCAGAAGCTCCTGAGCAATGAGTTCCGTTTCTTTCCGGACTTTACTTTGCATGGTGCTCCATTCCGCGCTTCCAAGTCGAGTGAGTTTTGGCGCACGATCTCCTGCACCAATGTATTTAGAAATCTTATCTGCTTGATCAATCGGCACAAAAAGCCGGTCGTTTTCTGCGTAACCTACCTTCAAATATTCACGGGTCACATCATCAATCGTTCGTTTATCGAGTCCCATAAATTCTCCAATTCCGTGATCACTGTGAACCACGTAATCCCCCGGCTTCAATCCAGTGAGGAAGTCACTAAAAACGCGCTGTCTATCTGGAGATTTAATTTTCTCGTCATCAAAACCTACGTTTCGATCCGATAAAACCATCAATTTCAAATTTGGATTCTGAAAAGCTTCTGGGAAAACCCCCTCTTCTTCAACTTTGAAAATAACCACATCTTTAGGTCGAACATTCACACCATGAGACCAATCTTTATGTGCAATGTTTTTATCTTTAAGAAGTTCGTAATAATTTTCAGGATGTTTAGTGAAAACAAAGGTTGTCCACTCTGTCGTCACCTTCTCTCGAAGGTCTACTACAAAATCCATTGGATTGTGATACTTCAAAACCGACAAATAATGCAGATGATGATGATAGGGGCTCTCTTCCATAAACGATCGGAACTCCACATATTTTGATTCTCCATCTCGTTCTTTCATTGCCGCTTCAAACTGACTGGCATCACTATCTGGAAATTCAACTTCATCATCAATCACCAAGGAGCCTCGTCCAAAATACGAAAGCAACTTCTTGTTCCAGTTGTTGATCTTCAAGGGGAAAAGCACCACCTCCTCAATGGAAGATAGATTCTTTTTCTCTCGCTGATCAAAAAGTGAAATCGATTCAATCACATCAAATGCCAATTCCATTCGAACTGGAAAATCACTATTAACTGGCCAAACCGTCAGCTGATCACCATGTCGATAATATTGACCTTTTTCCACATAAGGATCCAAAGCCACTTCATATCCTGAGTTAATAAGGTCTTCAAAAAAGTCTACCGAATCAATCTCATCACCTTTTTTAATGGTGAGAGTTTTTTCAGTCATCTCAACATCACTCGGTAAATCTCGAAACAAGTCATGATACGTAACCAAAAAGAACGTGGGGCGTTTTTCATCAGAGAGTAGCGCCATTGTTTCCATCACATGAACCCTATTCTTTCGATCAATCTCTTTGTTTCGAAGAGGGTTATCCTCAATCACCAAATCATGAACGTGTGTATCTCCCCATAAAGCAACGGAACGAACCATGTGTTCCTTATGTTGAACATCTGAACATATCCACAAAACATTGTGGATATCTTTCTGTTCACGGAGCATATCTGCGACCAAAAATGCCTTGGACGAGAAATTACCACCTCCTGAGATGGAGCTGTAACCGTTCTGTGCGAATTGTTCTACCACCTCAAGATTCTGACCCGCTGGGAACAGCGTGATGAGATGTTTACAGTCTTTCAAATCCGGTCCTTTAAATTTTCAGCTTCTAAATTTTAAGTGGCATAATGATATGCACATAACCACTTTCTTGAGCTGGCTCAACCTTAACAGGGGAAAGACCATCGTTCAACCCTAAATAGACACGGTCATCTTTTAGGTGTGAGAGCACATCCAAGACATATTGAGCATTCAAAGCTGCCTCTTGATCCCCCCCTTCTGTGTCCGCGGAAAGTTCGGAATTTCCGTGACCCACTTGGGTTTCATCAGATATAACTTCTAGTTTTCCTTCTTGAACTGATAGTTTTACATTGTTGTTGTTGTCTCGAACGATCACTGACATTTTTTTCAATGCGAGTACAAAATCCGCGGTAGAAATATTTGCTTTCGTTTTTGATTCACTTGGAAGAATTTGCTGATAATCCGGGAAATTTCCTTCGATCAGGCGTGAAGTAAGCTCCACTCCATTCGTAATAAACATAATTTGTCCTCGTCCCATTCGAATTTCAACAGTTTCTGCATTAAGCATTCCAATAATTTTTGAAAGTTCTTGAGCGCTTTTAGCCGGAAGAATAAAGGAAATATCCTCTTCAACTGATTCCTCAAGAAGCATTGTTTTTTCAGCAAGCCGATAACTATCTGTAGCTGCTAATTTCATACTGTCCCCTGAAAGTCGCCAGAAAATTCCTGTTAGAACAGGTCGAGAAATATTGTTTGATGCCGCAAAGGAAACCATATCAATCGCATTTCTAACCATTTCTGCTGGAAGGGTAAATGAATTCCCTTCTTCAATTTTTGGAAGCAATGGAAACTCATCACTCGGTATTCCTTTCATGTTTGTATCTGACCCTGGAGATTTAACTTCAAGATTTGACCCGGTCACCGTAAGTTCAAGCATATCGTTCTTAAGTAGAGCGATGTAAGCCGTCATTGATTTCGCTGGAATCGTAATAGATCCTGGTCGTTCGACTTCAGCAATTACCGTAGCGTTAATTGCAATCTCAAGATTCGTAGCACTTAATTTCAATTCCCCATTTTCAGCAATAAGGCGAATGTTATTAAGAACAGGAAGTGTGTTGTTTGAGCTAACCGCTCTATTAACAATAGAAAGTGCGGTACTTAAATCCGCTTGAGTACATCGAAGTTTCATTTTCGTTTTTTGGCTTATGGATCACAAATAGTGAATCATTAAAGTTTTCCACTGTCTAACGGAAACTAATAATAAGAGTATAAATATTCATTTAAAGATAGTAGTTATTATTGTAGGGGGTGTACAAAAGTAGCCACCTATTTTGGAATAACACTTTCCTTTAAGTAAAAGCTGTCTACTATTAGCTTTTGTCTACAGGTTGAAAAACAGGAATTGTGTATAACTTTAACCTGTAACGTAATTTAATTGTGCAAAACTCGTGCAAAACCCCATTTCTTGTGCACAACTTGTGGATGTCTACTTTGTTTTGAACAGAAATTTAAAGACCCGTGTGCATAAAGCAGGCCACCTTTTACCGCATACCGTGTAAAAGATTTTTGAGCTGTGTAAAAGCCCATGGAATTTTATCCACAGGCTTATAAACATTACACACAAGTTTTCCACAACGTTCTATACTTTTCCACAAGTTTTACACATGAACAATCGTGACATCAATGAGAGGTCTACGGTTCAATTCTTTAAGGATATACCCCTTTACTTCCCCTCTAATGAAATGTTGGTAGTCACGAGCAGTCGGCTTAGACTTCCGTTTTACCATCTTCATAGCGGCGTTTTTCGCACGTTTTTTAACCTCTTCAATAACTCGAGCTTGTTCCGCTGCGTAAACAAATCCAGAGGAGTTTACTAATGGCATTCCAATCAATTTCCCGGCTTTCATTTTAAGAACAATAAGAACAATTCCGTTTTCAGCCATGGCTTCTCTATCTTTGAGAACTCTAGAAGCAAGATCTCCTTGTCCAAGACCATCAACCACTACATATTTAGTTTTAACATCTTCATGTTTAAAGCTCACCTTCCCCTTTCGAACCTCAATCACATTTCCGTTATCCATCATATGAATTCGTTCTTCAGGAATTCCCATACTAAGACCAAGGTCTCCATGGGCACGTCGCATATAGTAGTTTCCATGCACAGGTACTAGATGATGCGGTTTAATTAATGACATCATCATTTTGAGATCTTCTTGATATCCATGACCAGAAGTATGTACATCCATAATTCGGTTATGAATCACTTTCGCTCCAAGTCGAGCAAGAGCATCTACAAGGAAAGCCACAGATTTTTCATTCCCAATAATAGGTGAAGCAGAAAGAACAATGGTGTCCCCTGATTTAATTTTCACATGTCGATGGGCCTCGGTTGCCATTCGAGACAAGGCGGCCATGGGCTCTCCTTGGCTCCCTGTTGTTAGTACCAAAATTTCCTCATCTCGGTAGCTGTTGATCTCATGCATCTTTTTGATGAGTCCATCAGGCACTTTAATAAACCCAAGTTCTCGGGCCATTTCGGTGTTTCGTTCAATACTTCGACCAGAAAGGAATACCTTCCGGTTGTTGTGCAGAGCAAAAGTCATAATCTGTTGAATACGCCCAATCAAAGAAGAGAAACACGAGATGATCAAACGACCATCCGTATTTTTAACGGCTTTTTCAAGAGCTTCACCAATCACTCGTTCTGAAGGAGTGTGGCCAGGTTTAGTTGAACCGGTACTATCGGTAAACAATAGATCAATTCCAGCTTTCCCAATCGCTGACATTTTTCCAATGTCACAAGGAACTCCATCGGCTGGAGTGAAGTCAAATTTGAAATCACCCGTATGCACCATGCTTCCATCTGGTGTTGTCAGTCGGTAACCGAAAGCATCAGGAATGGAATGGTTCACGCGGAAGGTGTCGATCTTAAAGTGCGACCCTAGTTGAATTTGTCTCTTATTATCGATTTCTACAATTTGAACCATCTTGGTCATTTTGTGTTCATCTAAAATTCGCCGAATGAGGCCGGCGGTCAGTTTATAAGTATAGATCGTTGGGTATCCAAGATCAGGAAGGATCCAAGGCAGCCCTCCAATATGATCTAAATGACCATGAGTAATAAGGAGACCTTTGAGTCGTCGCCGTCGTTCAACAGCGTATTGAATATCAGGAATCACATAGTCCACCCCGAACATATCGTCCTCGGCAAACTGGAACCCTGCATCAATCATCATGAGTTCATTTTCGTACTCAACAAGCATGGCGTTCTTCCCTACTTCTTCAAGTCCTCCAATTGGAATCACTCGCATGACTCCTTTATGAATAGGAGACTGCTTTTTTGGAGCAGATTTCTTTGCGGGACTGCTTTGCTTTTGAGGCGTGCGTTTTCCCTGGTGGTGTTTGTGTTTTCCACCTTGCCCACTCTTCTTTTTATGAGAGTGAGTTCGTTCTTGTTCCTTCTTTTGTTTAGAAGGATGGCCATGCTGAGATTGCGTGGCTTTACTTCCTCCGTGAATCGTTTCTTTGATCCACGCAGAAACTTTGTCCATGTTCGACATATTTTTCTGGTTACACGTTAATTCGGCTCTTCCCTCGAATTTATTTCAGCTGAAAGATATCAGGAATCATTCCTACTGTCTATGCAAGCTTTACCTTGCCGTTTTAAGAAGCCTACCCTGTGGCTTGACTTGCGAGCTTAAAATGTTAAAGTTCCGCCTAAGTTTAATTTCATAGCATGGTTTGCCTTCCAGACACCCTTTTTGTGCCCAACCCACAGGTTGAAATCTTTCTTCCGACTGTAGAAGATTCAAGTGGACAATTTGATCTAATTAGAAAAGCCGTAGCAGAAGCAAGTAGTGCGGTGCTTTGGAAACGCATAGAGTTAGAGGATGGCGTCTGGGCTTATGAGTACGGTACAGATAACTTCGTGGTAAAAGTGGTGCCCAAATCAGATCGTTCCAAAACAAAATGGCCAGGTACTTATGTACACGTCTCAACAGATGGACGATTGAAAGGAGTGACTTATAGAGAAGTTGACGGTAAATGCGAGTTCTTTGAAGAAGGAATTGCGCAATCTTTCCGCATGATAGGGACGGCGTTTTTAAGCTAACCGTTGCTTAGCCTTTTTAAGAAACTCCTCTGGAACTGTTCCGGTAATTAAGAGTGTGAGCCCATAAACCCCTGCCCCCACGACACTTAAGAAGAGGACGTTGAGGTTTTCCATGCCAAGCCAGTGGAAGCTCGGTTCTTTTAATTTCCAAACCACAAGTGCCATCAAGCCTGAGGCAAGAATAACTTTGGTGATCCTCCCCCAGCTGAATTTGAATTTAACAAATCGTCGAGCAACTAAGAAAGCGGCAGTAAGAATGAAAAATTCTGTGGCTACACTGGTCAGTGCTGCTCCGCGGAACCCCATTCGTGGGATAATAAAGAAGTTCGCTACTACATTTGCAGTTGCCGCAAAACCATTAATCCAAAGGAGGTGATTCTGTTTGTTGACGGCCACCATCGCGTAGGTAAAGACACTGTTTAAGAACGAGAAGAACATGGCAAAAACCAAAATTTGCAGGCCGATGTCAGACCCGTAAATTCCTTCATCTATTCGACTCAAGAATTCTGGCTGAGTGATCAAAAAGATGATCGGGTACGCCAACAAAAAGAGCCCAATCGCCATGGGCAACCCGAGCATTAGAAGAAAATCAAAACTCAATTGAAGGATTCTCGTGACCTTCTCCTTACTGTGCTTCACCGCTTTTGACAGAGTTGGAAGCACACTGTTCATAAAGTAAACCGGCACCACAGAAAGGATTTCAAGAATGCTTACGGCAGGCCCATAAAACCCATTCTCTCGAGGCCCTTCCATCCAAAGAATCATGATGCTGTCGATTCGGAAATAGATCATGTTCAAGATTAGGGCGAGTCCATAAGGCACAGACGTCACCATTACCTCTTTCCAGTATTCAAGATTGAATTGCGGACGGAGTTTGGCGAATTTTAGTGCGTACCAGAAGGTATAAGCAAAAGCGAAAAGGTTCCCTACGACCCCCGCGAGTAGTAACTGGTAGAACGCTGTGTCACTTGGATCACCAGCAAAGAAGACATAGATCACAGCCATCATCCATCCTAGGGCGATCAACTTCCCTGTTACCAGCCCAATCGTGGCATACTGCATCTTTAACTCAACCTGTAAAACGCTAGATACTGTTCCATGCATAATCGCAAGGAATACCGCCATAGAAGCAACAGCCACCCCTGTTGGAATGGGTGTTCCGCTGTAGGCAGGGATCATAAATGCAGCGACGGTAGCCATGGCCATTGCAGTCACAGCAAGAGCCATTCTCATCCCAAAAATATTACTCGCAATAAAGGTTTTCTCGCGGTCACCTCGTCCCATTTCTCGTACGGCAATCGTAAATAGACCTAAGTCGGCAATGATTCCAAAGAAGGCTAAAAAGTCATATACCCCCTTGTACATCCCGTACCCTTCCACACTCAGAAAGCCAGAAATTGCCTTAAGAATGATCACACTAGTGACCGCCATTATGGCTCGACCGGCAACCTGAATCGCCGTATTACTGAGAATTTTCTTTGCAGTAGACATAGTCCTGGGTATTCTAGCCTCACTATGCAAGAAATCAAAGAACGCCTCGCCCTGCTCAAAGTTGAGACCGAAAAATCGGTTAAACATTTGAACCTCCCCGCGAAAGAAAAAATCCTAAATAAGTTAGAATTTAAAATGAGTGCGGAAGGATTTTGGGACGACCAAAAACACGCACAAAAGATCTCGCGAGATGCGGGACATTTAAGGAATGTAATTGAAGACTGGAAGCAGTTGGCCCATGACGTACAGAACCTGATAGAACTCACTGAAATGATAGATCCCGCAACGGATCCAGAGAGTTTTGAACAACTACAAAATGATGTAACTGAAACCGAGAAAAATCACAACAAACTGAACATCGAGCTCTACATGGCTGGGCCCTATGACAAAAACGAAGCGGTGATTTCTTTCCATGCGGGAACAGGTGGAACGGATGCGGCTGATTTTGCTGAAATGCTCATGCGAATGTACCTCCGTTATTGTGAACATCGAGGATGGAAGACCAGACAAATCGACCAAAGTCCCGCGGCAGAAGCAGGAATTAAAAGCGCGAGCTTTAAGGTCGAGGGATCGTTCGCCTATGGTTATCTGAAACATGAAAATGGAGTGCATCGACTCGTTCGAATCTCACCATTTAACTCTGGGGGTACACGGGAAACCTCGTTTGCTCTCGTAGAAATTTTGCCGGATGTAGAGGAGTCAGAAATTGAAGTGAAAGAAGAAGACATCAAGTGGGATGTGTTCCGTGCAGGAGGTGCCGGAGGACAAAGTGTGAATACGGCCGATTCCGCTGTACGCCTCACCCACAGCCCTTCTGGAATTGTGGTGACTTGTCAGAACGAACGAAGCCAGTTGCAAAACAAACAACAGGCCATGAAAACATTGAAGGCTAAGCTGATCGCACTTCAGGAAAAACATCATCTGGATACCATCCATGAAATCCGAGGAGAACACACCCAACATAGCTGGGGAAATCAGATTCGCTCTTATGTGCTCCACCCCTATCAGATGGTGAAGGACCATCGAACCAACTTTGAAACTAATCAAGTGGATAAAGTACTCGACGGAGATTTGGATGAGTTTATTGAAGCCAGCTTAAGATCTGATGTATCTTAGCGCTGTCCTTTACGCCACAAAATGAAGCCCAAACTTATTGCCCTTAGCCTGCTTTTTAGTCTATTGATCAGCACCACCGCTGGAGCTGTTTTTACAGATTACGATTCGGATAGTGAATTCAACGATGCAATCGATTATGTTTATCAATACGAGATTGTTGAGGGGTATGACGACGGAAGCTTTAAGGAAAATCAGAGCATCAATCGTGCTGAATTTACTAAGATTGTGATGAACGCCGCTTTTGCGCCGGAGGACATTCATGGGTCCGACTGTTTTGATGACGTGAGTGATGAATGGTACGCCGAGTACGTTTGTACCGCTCAGCGTTACAATATTGTTAGCGGCTATCCTGATGGCACTTTCAAACCTGGAGATGAGATTTCTTTTGTTGAGGCTGCCAAGATCCTTTCGGTCGGATTCTTTTTTGGAATCGATGAAGGAACGGATATTTGGTACGAACCCTTTGTGGAAGATTTTGCTTTATACCGAATTATTCCGGCCTCCATTACGGAGCTCGACAAGAAAATCACTCGAGGAGAAATGGTTGAAATGATCTGGCGAATCATGGCGGTGATTGAAGACCGAAGTTACGCGGATTACCAAAATGGTCAGCTCATTGCCATGACAGCTACAAATGAGCCCGTTGACTATGGGGACTATGAGGTTTTTGTATATGGAGGTGATGAGAACATTCAGGCCGAGTATCTTGTGGAAGAGACGGAATCTGCACTCTTAACGAGTGGGACATCCACCTCTCGGCAGGAGCAAATCATTGAATGGATTTTTAGTGTTTTCGATGACGACGTTTCAGATGAACATCTTGGTAAGATTATCTTTTATGATGAGTCTTCCAGCGATACGTCTGCCTATGTTTTGAGTAATGATGTAGACACGGGAAAGTTTGGATTTTATGTGAATCTTGCAATGGACACCTATGGAGACGAGGAAATGGTTTTCACGGTAATTCATGAATATGCACATGTTTTAAGCTTAAATTATAGTCAAGATTCAGGTTATGTTTCCGAGGAATACTGTGAGACCTACTACTCAGATGGATTGTGTTTTGCCGAGGACGCCTATCTCAATGTTTTCTATTCAGAATTCTGGGCTCCCTACCCTGACAGTCACGGTTACAATGCGGAGGCACGTTACTCAGAGAATCCAGGCCACTTCCTAAATGAATATTCAGCTACGGATCCCACGGAAGATTTTGCTGAATCTTTTGCTTATTACATCACTCAAAACTCTCCTACGGAGATTTTAGACAAGTACGACTTCTTCGACAGCTATTCTGAATTTGCTGACTTTAAGAGCACGATACAAAGTAATGTGCCGGAGGCTTTGGTGTATTGACAAAACCTGGAAAATCAGCGATAATCCCCTCCTGTAATCAATCGTATGGAACGACTGAAAAAAACTGCTGATGACCTGATGGGTGCTCTTGATACAAAAGAGACCACAATTGAAGGAGCGCTTTTTGATGTTACTACTCAAGTGGCTGGTGCAGTCACCAAGAATCTTCTTGGTGGTGCCATTGACGCTGTAGCTTGGTTAGCAAGTTCAACGTTAAATACTACAGGGAAAGTAATCAGCTCAGTAGCACGGAATATTCCTGTGATCCCAATTATTAGCAAATGAGAAGTTTTTCTAGTCCAGAATCCAATTCCGTAGTAAGTGAGGAATGTCAGTATGTATCAGAGGCTATGCGTCTATGTAGCAATCCATCACAACAGATGCAGTTGTTACTTGCCGTGGGGCTTTATCATCCAGACCCCTTGTCTTGGTTGAGTGAGCCTTTAAACCTGTCATATTTTGCAAGGGCGGTGGCACAAAAAGCAAGATATGGGAGTGACTGTTTAACGCTTTGTCTTTTATCGAATGTTTTTCCTGGGTCACTTCCTGAACTACCCCATTCTGAGGATTATTTATTAGGGGCAGATCCTATAGCTCGACTGCTTGCACGGATCACTTTTGATGGAGAAGAGATATCGGAAGAGACTTCGTGGGAAGCTCATGCAAGTTTTAGAGGTCATGTGAGGAATCTAGACAGTCTGCTTGGGTTTCATGAGCCCAAAGCTGTTTCCGACGCAGACCTAGCAAAAGAATGTCTTCGCAGAGATGCTGCAAATGCATTAGGTGTAATATTGCCGGAAATGAAAGATCTATTTCCAGTTCAGCGTATTCATGAGCGAGCCAATCTTATTTCAGAGGCTTTGTCATCAGTTCTTGCTCTTAACGTTGGAGCTCAATTGGCAGGAACATGGAGTAGCTTTTTAGATCATCCAGAGGTGATTAAGTTAAAAGCTGCGGCTTTAGAACAGATTGAGCAAATTCCTCAAACGACTTTACCGAATAAAAGAGAGGTGCTTACTATTAAGGCCTGGGCGGTGGCACGAGCTCAAGCGATGCTTTTGGTTAAAGCTTGTGAAGCCCCCCTTCCCTTGCGGAACAGGTCAGAAGAGTTTAGATTAAGGTTCATAACTAATCAGAAGTATGACGCTTAGTGTTTTAACAGGACGGACAAACGAAATTCTTCGAACAAAATCGAAGCCTGTTGCTCGTGTGACAAAAGACCTAAAGAAGTTCGCGCTTGCGATGATTGATGCAATGAATGCAGAAAACGGTGTGGGTCTTGCCGCTCCACAAGCAGGACGAAACATTCGAATGGTGGTTTGTCGGTTCAATCCTGGTACGGCTCACGAGCTGATCATGACCATGGTGAATCCTGAAATTATTAGTGCTTCCGATCAGATAAAAGAAGATGAAGAAGGGTGTCTATCTCTCCCTGGAGAATGGGGCCTCGTGGACCGAGCAACTAGTGTTATGGTTCGTTTTGAAACATTAAAAGGTCAAAAACAGACACTTGAATTCTTCGATTTTAATGCTCGAATCATTCAACATGAAATCGACCATCTTGATGGAATCCTTTTTGTAGACAAAGCCAAGGATATGAAGGTTGGAGTAAGCCATGACGAGGATGCACTAGAAATTTAATGTGTTAGAATGACACGGATTTTTAACACATTCATGTCATGAACAAGAAAGGAAAAACAATTATGGTGGCTACTACGGTGGTTCTCGCCATCCTTATTTTCGGTATACTCACAAACAGTCATATTGATATATTCCCTGGTAATACACTTGAGTATGACGTTGTCTCAGGACAAGACGTATCTGGAAAGGGCCTCATCAGCCTGCTTGATCACAGACGTCCAGGTGGAAACGAACTTACCTTCTTTGGTTACGTTATCGCTTTCTTAGTGGTTATTGTTGGACCTCTTGGAGTTGGATACTTTGCCGGTGATAAGTTTGGAGATAAGTAAATCCCAAAATATTTTAAACCCACCTGATGAAAGGTGGGTTTTTAAGTACACTGGTTGACAGGAGGGTGTGGTCAGGTATAACTACATCTAGCCCAATAACAGATTAAACATGTCTGAAAAGAAAATAATTGAACCTTCTGGTCCTGAGACCACGGCAACTATTGAAGTAGACTCTGGAACAAAGCACGAATACACCACTCCTGGTCTTACTGCTCTGATTCGAGTGAAGGTTGACGAAGTAGCCGAACTTACAGTGACTCGAGATCATGCCCAAGAACCAAGTTCACCAGTGAACTTGGAGGGTTTTAGCGTATCAGGTCCTGAATTTCAGCCCGTTTCATTCAGAAAAACACCTACGGATGCTGATTACGAAGTTCTTGATCATGATGTAGCGATTCTCTTTACTGGTTCAGCTCAGGCTGCAGAAACGAGTAACGGGGTTGTTCGAGTGCCTTTCAAAGGAAGGGGTTACGTTAGTGTAAAGGTCAAAGATAGAGGTAGAACCTTTGTTTTTGCACCAGTAATCCCAGAGGGTGAAGAAAACAGAATCACAAAATTTGTGGTGACTGCTCAGGGGGTTACTTAAAAACATTTCCTTATTGAATAAGCCCACCACCACAGTCGTCTCATTACGATGACTTGCGAACGATGATAATCAACCCGCTTCCCACCGAAGCGGGTTTTGAATTGAGTCACTCCTTTTAGTGGGTGCTTTTTATCCCCTTCTGGGGCGATCCCCAAAAAGTCGTACCACTTACATTTACGTTTTTTTGCTTCACGAATCGCGTGCCATTGCAGTGCATACGGTGCCATGGTCTTTCGATGCTGATTTCCAGAGGCACCAAAGTAGTAGGTGGCTCGATCTCCAAAGAAGCTCACGAGCATTCCACCCACAATTTCTTTTTTTACTTCTGCAACATAAAAGACCGCATTCCCTTCTAATAATGACAGGAACTGTTCGTAGAATTCCTGTTTGTGGTGATGAAATCCATCACGCTCCCCTGTTTCTTTTAGAATTTTATAGAAGGCAATCATATCTTTTGCTTTTCCTTCTCGCACTTTCACATTGGCCTTTTCTGATTGCCGAATATTGTAACGCCCCTTCTGTTTCATCTCTTCTAAAATCTCTGATTCCTTCAGACTCAAATCAATCATCAGCGTGTGTCGTGGCAGGTAGCTGGTTTTTACTTTTTTAGCTTTGGCAATCAGTGGGCTGTCTGCATTAACAGAGGGTTCCATCCGAATAAAAACATCATGATTACGGTGTGCCATTTTACCGGCTTCATGCCGAAGGAGATTCCAGGCGCGCAGTCCTTTTTCTTCAAGAGGAAGAACGGGTCCATTCGGACACCAGAGCCAGGTTTTCCCCCTGCCCATAACTTGCCGAATCATGAGCATCGATCCAATCAGTTCTTTTTCTTTCATGCTTTCAAATAATCCCAAAATCACAAAATCAGGACGCCCTGAAATCGTAGTTTGAAGCTCTCCCCATTCCCAAGATTGCTCCAAAGCACCATGAGGATGAGCTTTGAGAAATTCGGATAAAGTTCCGGCGTCTTCGGCGGTGAGCTGTCGGATATGCATTACCTGAATGATAGCATAAAACTGGCCCTGCTTGACAAAGGACTTCTTGAAGCGATAGCTTGTCTTCTATAATTAATTTTTGTACATGGCTAAGAAGAAGCTCGATAGCGTGGATCTATACATTAAGAATGGAACTACAGCAGATGATCAAGGTGTTACTGCAGGACCTCCAGCAACACCATCTACTTTCGAAGGTGGGATGAAGTGGGCTGATAAATCGCTCGCTGTTTTCAGAGATAATGCTAAAAAAACTATGGGTTGGGCCACGGCAATTACAAAACTACGAAGAGATAACTTTTTTTCGGGAGATATTGATCGTAAACTTCAGTTTTTAGAAAGATTTCTTGAGGATAAAAGTAGAGAGGGGCACCGTGCGAATAACCTTTTAGATTCAGCCCTTGATGTTTTAGATGAAAAAAGAGGATTACACGGCTGGCGGTTGTGGTTAGCAATTGGAGGTGCTCTTAGTGCTGGAGTTGCCTTTGATGGGTGTGTGGAGGCAGCATCAGACAAAACCGTAGCTGAATGGGCATACGAAACTGCAACTGAAGACGCTCCATCAGAATAAGTTAAGACCTAGTCTCAAGATTGAGAGTGTAGAAGGCTTGGCGAAGTGGCTCATGAGGGTACCCTAAAATGAAGGCATCGTGCTCTTGATGAATACGATATAGCTCCTCAAGATTCTTTATGGCTTCGGCTAGTCTCTCAGGGTCATCATTTTCACGGGCGACATCACGCAGGCCTTTGTACAAATCAATCAGGCCTTCAAGGTATTTAATGAAGGTGATTTGTTTAAGAATTAGTGCTGAGCCAATTAGACCGCGCATTTTCATTCGTGAAGCCCACATTCTTTGTTCTTGTTCTTTAATTGCAGACAAGATCGAAGTAATTCGTTTATTGGAAGGTGTTTGTTTTTCTAACATTGTTTTAATTGAGGAGTACTGCCCTCACAAAAGTAATTATAAAAACCTCCCTGATAGTAAGACTCGGCCTAGCGGCCTGGAGCGCTGCCAGGGAGGTTTTTACTAATTACTTATTCATTTTCTGTCGAATGAACGCAGGAATGTCATATTCATTTCCTGTGTCCTCCATGCTTGGCATTTGAGGAGTGCTTGGCTTTGGAGCTTCAGTTTTGTTTGGTCGAGCTGGCATTGGTGCAGAAGCACTTGGCTTTGATCGACTTCCAAAGAGGCTCGCTGATGGATCTGGTTGATTTGATTTCTTTGCAACCGGTCGGAATTCACCGAGAGGTCGAGCAATATTTACACTTCGTTTGTGGTCATCGAATCCAGTAGCAACTACCGTTACCTTGATTTCTCCAGTGTATGAATCGTTGATTACAGAACCGAAGATAATATTGGCTTCAGGATCAGCAGCTTCAGTAATGATTCGAGCGGCTTCATCAACTTCGAACATTGAGAGGTCGTTCCCCCCAGTAATGTTGAAGAGAATTCCCTTGGCACCTTGAATGTCGATCTCAAGGAGAGGACTTTCAATCGCAGCACGAGCGGCTTCTTCAGCACGGTTTTCCCCTGCTCCGTATCCAATTCCCATGAGGGCAGATCCGGCGTTTTCCATAATGGCTTTCACATCGGCGAAATCCACATTGATCATTCCATGTACGGTGATCAAGTCAGAGATTCCTTGCACCCCTTGTCGGAGTACGTCATCCACAACAGTGAAGGCTTCCATGAGTGGAGTCTTCTTGTCGATGAGTGAGAGAATCTTGTCATTAGGAATAACGATGAGGGTGTCTACCTTGTTCTTAAGGTTTTCGAGTCCTTCTTCTGCTTGAGTCTTTCGTCGGTGTCCTTCGAAAGTAAATGGCTTAGTCACCACTCCAACAGTAAGGATCCCCATGTCTCGAGCAATTTCAGCAATGACTGGTGACGCACCGGTTCCAGTTCCTCCTCCAAGTCCACAAGTGATGAAGAGCATTTCAGTTCCTTCAATCGCTTGTTTGATTTCTTCTGAAGATTCTTCGGCCGCTTGTCGTCCCATTTCTGGGTTACTACCTGCTCCAAGTCCACGAGTCGTGGCTTTACCAACATTGATTTTTGTAGGAGCTTCGTTGTGATAAAGAGCTTGAGCGTCTGTATTTACAGCGATGAATTCGATCCCTTTTATGTTGGATCGGATCATTCGGTTGAGGGCGTTCCCTCCACCTCCTCCGACACCAATCACTTTGATTCGTGCGATAGGAGTAACATCTGGAGTGATCTCCATATTACGAGTTTTTTTTGAGGTTGATGATGCAAACAAGTTCTTGAGGGCATCGTCTTGCGAGCTATTTTTTTTGTCGCCTGCCATGGGAAATAGGGTTAGGGGAGTGGTTTTTTTAAGGGAGTAGTCCTCGGAACCAGTTTTTGACTCCTTGGGACATTTTATCGAAAGAGATGTTCTTGAGGTCGAGCTTGAGCCCATACCCGTCTCCTTGGAAACGAGAACCCCAAATAACAAGACCAATTACGCTGGCGTAAGATGGATCTTCGATCTTATCTACTACACCGTCGTAGTTGGTTGGGAATCCAATCTGAACTGGGAGATTCAAAATCTCTCGAGCCAAATCGAGGACGCCAGGCATCTTGACCGCAGAACCAGTGAGGATCGCTCCGGCAGGGAGCATTCCGTCACGTTGAACTTTGGAGAGTTCATCCTTCACCATCAAGAAAATTTCGTGATAGCGAGCTTGGATGATCTCAGCGAGATGCTTTTTAGAAACGGTCGCGGTATCGATCTTTGAAATCAAAGAGAGGTCGATGGTCTCACGATCGTGTACGTCTTCTGGAATACATGATCCATACTCAATCTTAATTTTTTCAGCTGTATCAATGGACGTTCGAAGTCCAATGGCAATATCATTCGTTACGTTTTCTCCCCCGATAGGAAGAGAGGCGCTATGGAGAACGGTACCTTCTTCGAAGATGGCAACATTGGTTCCTCCACAACCCACATCAATCACAACCACACCAAGCTCCTTTTGACGCTTAGTGAGTACGGCTTCCGCAGAAGCGAGTCCATTAGGGATGATGTCATTGATGTCCACACCAGCTTGGTGCACACATTTCTCAATGTTCTTAACTGCAGGGACAAGTCCAGTCACAAGATGCGCAAGCACCTCGAGCCGAATTCCTGTCATTCCCACGGGGTATTTAATTCCGCTTTGTTCGTCTACCGTGAAGTACTTAGGAATAATTCTAAGTATACGTCGATTGCTTGGAATTGAAACCGCTTGAGCGGCTTCAAGTACACGGTCTACATCATCTTCAATGATTTCGTTTCCACTGTGTGAAATAGCGATCACCCCCTTGCTATCTTGCGACGCAATGTGGTCACCACTGATTCCAAGGAAGACATGATGAACGGGCTCACCTGCCATACGTTCTGCATCCTCAAGTGCTGATGAGATGTTCGCAACAGCTTCCTCTACATCAATAATGTTTCCTTTCCGAAGACCACCAGATGGTGACACCCCTACCCCAATAACATTGGGAAGTGGATTGCCTTCTTCCATTACGGCAACGGCCACACGGACCTTTGAATTACCGATATCTAATCCTGCTATAACTTTATGTTTCGCCACGCAAATTGCGGGTTATATGAATGTAGTCTCGACTTTATCTTATTAGCACTCCTGATACAAGCTTATCAAGTGCGAAAAACCGCTTAGCCAAGCCATAAAGATGACCGTGAATAAAAATTGTATACACTTGTAACAGCTTGAGTAAGCGAATTATCCAGTGGTTTTCTAACAGGTTGTTTTGGACTTGCAAAAGATGAGAAATATGGAAAAAGAGCGAGGAGTCAAGCAGCTCCTTTATGACCACAGAAACAAGCGGAAAAACAGTTGAGCACAATTTGTGCACAGCAGACCTGTTCCGTGATTTATTCTTAAAACAGACTCCCCTGCTTTTCGGCAGCACGCTTCAGTTCCCATTGTCGATTTAAATTCTCAACTCGTTTCATGTGCGTATTGAATGAGAGCCGTGCAAAAATCTCACGAACGGCTTCCATTTCAAAACCGTGAGTTGAGCAGGCTTCAATGGAGAAATCTAGCTGTCCATCATGTCGTAAAATAGTAGCGACAGTGCGGCTCGTGAAGGCTTCTTCACGATGGTCCTCCAGCTTCTTTCGAACACTATCTCGCTCCACTTGATCGAGCCCTTCATACAGTTCATCTAAATGGTCAAACTGTTCAAGAAGTTGAACGGCCGTCTTCTTCCCGATCCCAGGCACTCCTTTAATGTTATCGCTTGAGTCTCCACAAAGTCCTTTATAGTCAGGCACTTGTTCCGGCCACACACCAAGCTTCTCTTTTACGGCCATTCGGTCATAACGCTTAATCGTTCGGTATCCACTAATGGGAGTCACTACCGTGGTGTCTTTTCGAACCAGTTGCAATGCATCTTGGTCACTCGTTACAATGACTGTTTTAATGTCTTGATGTTCATCCTCAAGAATCCGAGCAACAATCCCTAAGTAGTCATCGGCCTCTAATCCTTGTTTCTTAAACATAGGGATAGAGAGTGCATCGAGCACGGCATAAACAATTGGAAACTGACCTATCAACTCATCATCCGTCTTTTTACGGGTCCCCTTGTATCCCTCCATCAGCTCATCACGAAAAGTTGGGCCTTTCATATCCCAAGCTGTTGCAATGAAGTCTGGACGTTCAGTTTCAAGAATCCCCAAAAGAATTCCAGTGAAGCCATGAACGGCATTCGTTAGGATTCCATCCTTGGTACGGAGGGTCTTTGGGAGGGCGTGGTATGAACGATGAATCAGAGCGTTCCCATCAATAATCACAAATTTTTTCATGATCAGATCATGAGCCATTCAGCGATTTGAATCAATGTTTAAATAGTTTGATGCCACTGACAATTCACACGCATGTAAGGGCCATCTTGTGTCACTGTGGTGGAGAATCCTGCCATACTTGGATTGATATCGAGGTAGTCAGATGTAGCTACCCCCTCTTTTGGTTCAAATAAAAGTGTTTCAAGGATCTCTCCTCGTAGACTTGAGTTCACCATAAAAGTGGCTGCCCCCTTAACTTCTAAAGGAGTAAGTGTAGGGATTTCGGTTCGTGTATCTATTCGGTTCATAGGAGTTCTTTATATAGAGGAGAATTTTACCACATTCCCATGAATTGCCAAGGCTTCCCTTCTGGATAAATCTGTAGAATTCTGGTACAATGGTCTAATATCTCTTGAAGACACGAGTCTCCAATGCCAAAAACAAAAAATCATATCAAACTCAAAGTTCGTATCCCTCATGTCACATTAGACGCTCGAGGTGCGGATGCGAAGCTCGTGGCTCAGCTCACGGAAGGTCTTGAATCATTAGACGCACGATTCCGACTTCTTGGTCCAGAAACGAAAGGAGTGAGCATTCCCCATTCGTTTTCAGTTGAAGAGGCTCTTGAAGAAGCCCACATTTGGGTGGTTCTTGGCGATGAAACTCCTGCTGAATTCAATATGCTTGTGGAGCGTGGAATCGTACCGGTTGCTCTTCGAGGAATGAATAAGAATTTAGTGAACTACAACCCTGTTGCAGAAGCTGGAAACTCTTTTCTATTTCCCAAGCTTTCAGCCTGGTCTGTTTACGGAACCATTATTCGAGCACTAGAAAACTTTAATTTCACTTATGATTGGAAGAACCTAAAAAGTGAAGTGAAGTCATTGACTACCAGTAGTGCCATCGACTGCTAATCATGCTTAGCGTTGGGGGATTGTGTTTTACACCGTGTACGGTAATGACTCCTAGTCTTCCTGTCCGCTTATTAATCAATCCTTGTATGTGTTCTTTTCTGCCCTCAAGGCGCCAGTAAACATGATTGAGGTCTCGACGAGTGCTACCCATTTGGGCTTGAATGCCTTCGGCAAGTGTTAATACATCATTTACCTCTGTATTTGTTGGGTGTGGTGGAATGTCGTAGTTTGTACCATCAGGGAGCTGTAGCTTGTAAGTGTCATTCATAAGAAAGTGGCCTAGATCTAAGAGATTAGGCTACCGTGAATTATTGAAACTAGCAAATTAGTCTAAGCTGTTGATTCCTCCCCCACTGTAATTTCCACCACCACTATTCACGTCGGTGAGGTTTCCAATAAGCTCAAATACCTCTCCCAGGTTGATGTACTGAACAACATTGAGTCCAAGAGCATTTCCAACGAAAGCGACAATCACTACAGAAAAAATAGTTACGATCAGTCCAATGATAGCGTAACGGATGGTGCTCACGGCTTGCTTGATTTTGTCTTCCTGCCCTCCCGAGAGGATGAAGGAAATTCCGCCAAAGAAAGTAAAAACGACGCTGAGGAAACCAGCAAGGATAATCGCATAAGCAATTCCTCGATTGATGATCTCAAGAGCATCGTAACTTTGTGCAACTTCCAAAACAGATCCTTCAGCTACAGCGGCAATAACAAGTGGCATGTCCATATTGAGCCTAGTCTACATTATACGTTCGTCGGGCTCAATGATTTTAAGGTTGTACCGAGAGTCATTCTTCGCTCCCATCATTCGAAGGAGAACGCGAAGGGACTTAGCGGTTTGGCCACTTCGTCCGATGATTTTCCCCATGTCACCCTTCTCTACTTGAAGAGTAATGAGAACACCAAGGTTATCAACGGTTTGTTTAACTTCTACTCCATCAGGGTTATCCACAATGGAACGTACAATAAACTCCACAAAATCACGTGCAGGGCTTTGGGTCGGATCAATAGTCATAGCAATTCGTTAGATGATCGTACCTAGTATACTACTCAGCAGCTTCTTCTGCAGCAGGAGTTTCCTCAACAGGAGCCGCTTCTTCAGCTGGAGTTGGGTTTTTAGCTTCTTCCATTGCTGCAAGTTCAGCTTCAGTAGGATTCTTTTTCGGTCGGTTCTTGGTTCGAGGAGTCATGTATTTCTCCATTCCAGATACACCGTTGTATTTAAGTAGACCAGCAACTGTTTCAGATGGCTGGGCACCCACAGAAATCCAGTGATCAATACGAGCTTGATCTACAGTGAACTTCTTGTTCTCTGAAGGGTTATAAGTCCCTACTACTTCGAGATGCTTCCCTTTTACAGGGGCAGATTTCTCAGCTACTACGATTCGGTACGCAGCTTGGTTTTTTCGTCCAGTTCGTTGGAGTCGGATAACGAGCACTTCAGATTGGGTTAAATTTGCCTACCGATTTTAGAGCGGAACAGCTGAATGTCAAGCCAAAAGCAGCAAATTGATTAGTAACTGTATGAATCCATGAATGAATCGATGGTGTCATTAACAGTGTCTGCTGCTCTATTGAGAACTTCATTCATTGCGGTTCGTACAACTTTGGCAGCCTCAGCACGGTTCATACTGTCTTCGGCTCGAAGGTTTCCTGTCCCACTATCTCCAGTGAAAACTCCATATTCATAAACGGCAGCAAAGTGGAGTGCGTCATCATCAGCTGAACTGACATCGCCAAATTCTCCATTGTATCCATCTACTTTTTCATGAAGCTCCATGGCTTCTGAAATCCATACCGCAGCGACTCGTCGAGTGATTGGGTCATTCCAGTTTCCACCGTATGACATTCCCATGTTTTCAAATTGAGCCACGTAACCTTGATACCATTGACCATGAGCCGATGAATCAGAAGGACTGAAGCTCGCTTCTCCACGTTGGCTCACTTCAAGCACAAGCTTAAGCATTTCAGCCTTTGTGATCAGCTCACTTGGTCCAAAGTAACCAGTAGCGTCACCGTGTTCATCTTTGAATCCACCAATGATTCCTTCATCTTTAAGTTCTTGAACATCGTCAAAGTACCAGTCGTCATCATGAACATTCACATCATAGTAACCAATCCCCTCTTCCATCACGAGAGCGTCTGTATTTTCTTGAAGTAAGGATTCAATTTGTTCTGCAAAGTCATTGAGTACGGTTTCTGAAGCACCAGATTCTACCGCTGACTTAACTGAGGTCCATGTAGAGATCAGTTCTTCCCGAACGTCTTCCGTCAAAAGAACGAATGATTTTTCATAGAGGGCTTTTAGCCGATCGTATTTTGGGTCATTGTCATCTGGAACACTCACGTCTTCCATGACATCAAAGAGTTCAGAACTATATTCAAGGAATGTTACGGCATCTTCATCCAAAACATCCAGGTTGTTCATCACATTAGTTGCGAGTTCTTGAGCGTATGGATTGTCTGCATGTTCAACAAGTTCGTACATTAGGTCATCTGGAACTTCTTGAGTTACGTATTGAGCATCATCGTAATCAAAGTCTTTAAAGAATTCATCATAGTGGTAGTCACCTCCATAGTAGTCTTCAAAGTATTTGTCGTCATAGTGCTCATCTTCATAGAATTCAAAGCCTCCATCAATCATGAAGGCGTCTTCAATATTTCGCATGTGGCTATCAGCCGTTTCACGAATGTAGGCGATCATATCCCAGAATTTTCCGACTTCCTCATGTGAGAGCCCCTCTTTAGTTTTGTCATACATTGTTTCCAGAAGATCGAATCCTCCATCAATCAGCTCTTCAAGGGCATCGATAGAATCTTCTACACTGCTAGCTTGACCGTTCTCCATTGAACGAACATCATCCAGGAATATTTCAAGATCCATGAGCTTCATTTCAAGCTCAGCAATCATTTTCCCAATCTCATCCGTTTGAGTGTCGTAATGGTCATCATACGAGTCTTCGAAGTCAATGTAGTAGTCTTCATGGTCACTTCCACAGTCATAAAAGCCGTCTGTATCAAAACAGTCACTTTCAGGTTCTTCCCAGTATTCATCTTTATAGTCCTCATCTTCCCACTCATCTAGTTCGTCATAGTATTCATCTTCATAGTCATCTTTATAGTCCTCATCGTAATCGTCCCATTCTTCTTCATAGTGCTCTATAGTCGCTTCATCTTCGTAATAATTATCCTCACAAATCCAGTTTCCCATACTGTCTAGACATGGGTCGCTTGTGTCCCCTGAGTAAGTATCATAATCCTCATCGGCAAGAACCACTTCATGTGCTGAGTGATTATTGTAGATCGATTGAGTGATCGCTGCGATGTGCTCATCTGCATTTTGAAGAGCGGCTCCACCAAAGGAAGCAAAGGTAATACCAAGGGCTGCCACAAGGGCGATTAAACGTTTAGGCATGAATGTGTTTTATGAGTAAATCTTCTAATTATACCACAAAACACGAGGAATGCAATGGTGCCTTATATCTCCTCCTCTAGAATAGTGTGTCCAACATGAGCACGAATATCTTCCACCCAGTCTTTTTCCAGGTTGAGATTGAGCTTCATGATCAGGTCATGTCGCCGGACATAAACGTGCTGAGCCCACATGCTATTTGGCACGGAGATGTATAAAACACCTCGTTTGAAAAACTTGGTTTGTACGTGATCCATGGCCTTCTCCCCTATTATACTTGGAGCTAGCTTGCGAAATCGCTCACAAATTAAAGCCGCACGAGATTGGCGGCTCATGTTGTACCGGGCGATGGCCTTGGGAATGTATTTGGAAAAATGGGAGAAATCACTCATGGCTTCACCTTAGGGATTTGTTCAGTAGTGCGCAACTTGACAAAAGGCTAGAATCAGTTAAGGTGCGCACTAATTAGCCCAAAGTATGTTAGAGAAAAAAGATTTAGAATTGTTGAGTAGGGTCTTGCTCCAACCTGTTTTGTGTGGGGGTGAAGGTCATTCAAATAGAGAGCACCTCAAAACAGCAATTTATGATGTTTTGGCCCGTCATCAGGCAGCTCAAGATGTAAAGGAAGGGAGGACTTTGGTAAAAGGTGATTGGACGATACTGGCAGGTGGAAAAATTCGTACCTGGGACACCCGAACCTGTAATCCATGGGCAGATGCTCTTAAAGAGTTTGGATCTAGAGAGTCTAAGATTGCTAGCTTAGGATTTAAGCTTCTGATTGGAGGTGGAGGTCTTGGTGCTGGATTTGCATTGGGTGGTCAATCTGAAGCAGCAGTAGTTTCAGGATTGGTAGGTTTAGTTGGAGCAGGATTAATTTCCTCTAGAGCTGCTACCTCTCTAGACTTAGTTGGTGTTTCTCGGATAGGAGCACTCGCAATGAGCCATACAAGCGGTGGGTCCACGATGATCAATCCTCTTTATGTAAATATACCACCTGAAGAGTTAGGTTTATTGGAAGGTGCTTATCATCAAGCCGTTCGATACAACAGTTATGAGGCCTTGCTTATGGAAATCACCCCTAGCTTAAGAAATCCAGGAACACCTGAATTCAGAACCTTGAAGAATTCACTTTCAGGAAGAGCAGATCACAGTCTTGTGACGGAGATTTCTGATGCGGTACGAGAAAATGAAAATTTTTGGACTCAGTTTGAATCTGAGAGGGCTTCTTTATAAACTTCCAAAGTTTCTTCTGCCATTTTTTCCCAGCTGAATTTTTTACTGTGTCTTAGACCTCGGTCACGCACCTCCTTTCGGAGTTCTTCATTGTTCCACAATTTACGAATCTGATTCGACATGTCTTCAGGGTCAAGAGGGTCAAAGTAGACCGCATTCCCCTCTCCACAAATTTCTGGAATACATGACGAACTTGAAGCGGCAACAGGAGTTCCACAACGCATGGCTTCAAGTGGTGGCAGGCCAAATCCTTCGTAGAGTGAAGGGAAAGCATAGATATGAGCCGCTTGGTAAAGGGCTACCAGCTCATCTTCAGGAACCATGCCAGGAAAGATCACGTCGTGTTCTAGGCCAAGTTCTTTCACGGTTCGTTTTACTTCAGGGTAGTAAGGGTCTTCCTCTCCTGTGATTACAAGTTGGGGTTCAAATCCATCCTCCTTAAGAAGAGCAAAGCTTCTGATTAGGTTTACTACATTTTTATGGCTACGCCAGACTCCCGTGTAAAGAAGGTAGTCTCGAGTGATTCCATATTTTTTGATCATATCTTTAATGGCCGCTTTGTCCGGTCGTGGTTTGAATTGTTCATCCACTCCCTCATAAATAATTTCAGCTCGAGCCGAGTCAACGCCCGTAACATTTAGTAAATCTTTTTTTGTATGTCCAGACACACAGATGATGCGGCTCGCGTTCTTCACTGCTCGGTTCAAAACAAATTCATAAGCCTTTCGGTGAGACCATGAATTCATCTTCTTCCCTGGGAAGAATGAAAGAGTGAGATCATGAATAGTCACCACGCTTTTTCCTCGGTATAAAACCGGCGCATTGAAATGCGTGAAGTGCATGAGGTCGATTTTATTCCGTCGAATTTTCCAAAGAAATCGAGTCTGTTCAGCAATGGAGTAGTGTTTGGCATTTACCAAGACTTTACTCACTCTCTTATTCGGGGGGTCAAATTCATCGTAATGAGGTTTGTTCATAAAAAGAACGTATTCATTCTTTTTGTCGATTTTAATCAGTTGCTTTACAAGTTCAAAAACGTATCGGCCGATTCCTGTGAAGGAGGTGCTGTACATTCGAGCGTCGATTCCAATTCGCATGCCTTTTCTTTAGAGGATTGGCGGCATTGTATCATAAGTTCCCAAGGAGAATCTCTTTTGAAGAATCTATTGCGCTGCCTCGAGCCATTTGATAAAGTTCACCCGCTTCCAGAGTTCGCTTTGAGAAGCACTAAATGCGGAGTAGTAGCTCAGTTGGTTAGAGCGCCTGCCTGTCACGCAGGAGGTCGCGGGTTCGAGTCCCGTCTATTCCGCCATTTTTTTATGGCACGAAAAGGAAACCCACTGGTTTCCCTCTCGTGAACTCTCCCTTCCTCCGAAGGTTGTTCGTCATTAGAGCTTCGCTAAGGCTCGTGATTTTTTATCGTCGGGCCCCACGAGACCCATCGAAAAATCACTACGCGAGCTCAGCTCTTATTCCTCGCATTTTTTAATTGGGCACGAAAAGGAAATTAAAACAGCTTTCCCTGAAACCCCTCACTCATCCAGCCTGTTCCATCGGGGCCAATCAGTAAGGCTTCTACTGGAAGATCGATGAGGTTTTTTTTTGCGTTTTCAAATCCCATGGCAAAAAGTGCCGTTGAATAAGTATCGGCAATCAATGCGGCGGGAGCTTGAGTGTAAACCGCGAGCATTTGGTCAGCCGGTTTTGATTCTTGAGGATTGACTAGGTGGTGTCGGTTTCGCCATTGTCGTCGTAAGGGACTGCTGGCACCTACGGAAAAACCATTCACTTCAACGACCCCGATGCCTTTTTTGAGGTCAGTCGGATGTTCAAGGGCCACTTTCCATGGGCCGTTCTCATCTTGTCCACGAGCAAATAGATCACCTCCTGCATTTACCATTACATTCTGAAAGTCAGCCAGTTGGTTCACCATCCGGTCAATAGCATAGCCCTTTCCTAGCCCACCAAGGTCGATTTCTGCGCTAGCACGAACTTTGATGCCATCTATTTCAACCGTGCCGATTTGGCCAGGCTCAGCTTCTTGGAGAGAGTAGTTCGAGTCATAGCCCCATCCTTCCAAAATAGATTTCACGGTGAGGTCAAAAGCGCCGTTGGTTCGTTCTCCTGTTCGAATACCAAAAGCAATCAACTCGAGGAGTTCGTCGTCTACTTCAACCCACTCGCCTACCTGAGCATTGAGTTGCGCTAATTCGTTTCCTTCAATAAATCGTGAGTAGGCAGATTCAATACGAGCGGCCTCAGCAAAAGCGCGCCGAATGGCGCGCTGTGCTTTATCTTCATCATAAGCGACCACTTGAATGTGGATCGGTGTTCCGAGGTGAGTTTGGGTCTCCTCGAGTTTCTTCATTAGGACGCCTGAGCTTTAATTGAAGCAAGGGCGGAGTTGAATCCTTTAGGAGTCAATGATGATCCTGAGATCGCACTCACACCATCGAGCTCATTGAGGTCCATTCCAACCACTTCCATGACTACTCCTCCTGCAAATTTTTCTTGAAAATTAAGACTGGTTTCATTCGTTGCTTGTGGAACAACCGTTGCAGAAGTGATTACGTCATCTTGAATAATGAGTGTGACAGAAATGTCTTCTGGACCGGCAGGGCTTTGGTAATCACCATTCGCAGAATAACTCCCATTGGCGTAAGTCGTTTCAGGGAGTTCCGCGAGGTCTTCACGGATCGCATCAGCAAGAGCTTGTGAGTCATCCACTTCTTCAGTCACCTCCTCTTCTTCCTCGTCGTCTTCTTCTCCACTCTTTCCATCCACTTCAAAATCAAGATCCACTTCAGTTTCACTGCTTGTGTCTTCAATAATTTCTTCTACGCCGTCTGCACCTCCACAGGCGTTAAGGACCATTCCAGAGATAACAAGGAGGGATAGAAATAGCTTGCTCGATTTTTGCATGGGTATGGATTAGAATCTTTACAATAGTCTCTCACGCCAAAACATGAAACTCAAGCTCGATCCTATTAAACAGTTCACATTATTCCTTGGAATTTTGTCTGCACTTGCCATTGGATTTAATCCAACATCTCAAATACTCCTCCACCTTACAGGGTCACTTGGGTTTGGACTGATTCTTTACTGGTTCTACAGTTATTTTTCCAGCAAGCATAAGCTGATTTGGAATACGATTGCGACCTGTCTCATCATCTTCCTTGTTTTGGATTACGGAACGGAGTTTAAAGATGTGCTTTACCCTCTCATTACAACTTTCATCTCCATTACGATTAAGTTCTTCTGGGAGTGGAAGAAGTCCCCAGTGGTTAACCCTTCAGTGGCTGGTCTTCTGATCATGGCGGGAATTGTTGCGATTCTTCCAAATATGGATAATGCCTTTATCTCTTGGTGGGGTACCTCGTTTCAAGGTTTTCTTTCTTTAGCCGTTGTTCTCGGATGGATATTCATAGGGCTATGTCGATGGCGTAAATGGCCCGTTGTTGCAACTTTTGTTGCCGCTCATGCGGTTCTATTGATCCTTAGAGGGATGGAGGCAGAAACACTTAGATTCATATTTACTGATTCAACGATTTACTTCTTGGCAGGAGCGATGCTCATTGATCCAAAAACCTCCCCTATTCAAAACCGCCAGCAAGTCGTATTCGGACTGCTCGCGGCATTGGTTTATAACAGTTTGCTTCACGGTGGAGCGCCTCATGCGGAGCTCTTCGCTATTGCTGCGGCCAATATTGGCTACATGGCAATGAAGCCAGTTAAACGGAAGAAAAAGGCTTAAGAGGCCTTGATGGTCTTACCGTTAAGGTAGATCGCAACTTCACGTTGAGTTTGAAGCCGTTGTGGCATTCCTTCGATCACTACGGTTTGATCAATGTTTCCGTGCTCTCGTTCAGCATTCGCTGCCGCTGCAAAGAGTTCTAGCCGGTGATTGGCAATGTCTTCCTTTGCTTCTTGAACTTTCTCTCGAAGTTCATTGTATTCATCGTTGCTTTCAATGATGTTTTTGAGGTGTTCATCCTTACGTTCTTTTACTTGTTTCTTAAGATCCTTAAGGCTGATCATGAGGTCTTCAAGTTCCATAGGAATATCTGATTCGATTTCCTTAAGTGTTTTTTTTGCTTCCTTGAGTTCTTCCATTCGAATGGTGAGCTTCTCAAGAAGCTGTTTGATCATGTTGATGTCCATGGCGTTGGGTTAGTTTGAGGCCATGGTACGTAGTTCATTTACGGCATGCAAATAATATCTCTGCCGCAGAATGTTTTTTGTGGCTTAACAAATTTATCTTTCCTTTTCTAGCATCAGCGCTATTCTCTTGTTGAAAGAACTTCAACAAATGATCTCAAAACAACTCATAAAACTGCTGGATCTTAATGAGAAAGATGCCCAAATATATTTGGACCTGCTTAAGTTTGGATCATCGGCCGCAAGTAGTGTGGCGACTCGGAGCCAGATAGATCGGACCACCGTATATGCAGCATTGAAGCGTTTGATTCGAAAAGGCTTAGTGAGCCAAACAAAACGAGACGGAACCACGTATTTTGATGCGCTCGAACCCGATGCCCTGGAGGTTTCAATCCAACGAGAAATCCAAGAGAAACAATCAAAGCTTCATGTCTTAAAAACGCTGCTTCCTGATTTGGCAGCATTGAGAAATGAACAATCCGTTCGACCCGCCGTACAGATCTTCGAAGGTGTTGATGGTGTGATTGCACTCTATGAATTGATGCTTAAGCAGAACGAATCTTTGTCTGCTTTTCTTACGGTGGCTCACCTCCCCAAGGAGCTTCGGTCTTATCTCACCGACACCTACATTAAGCGAAAGGTGAAACGAGGCGTGCACAGTCGCGTATTGGTTTCAGATTCAAAGCGAGCCCAAAGATACAAAGACCTCGACTCCAAAGGAAACCGGACGACCAAGATTGTTCCGGAATCACAAATGCCATTTGAAACGGAAATTATTATTGGATCGGACGCCATTGCGGTGATTGATTTACGGGATCAATTTTTTGGAGTTTTTATTAAAAGTCCGTCCATCCGAAATACGCTTTCTGCAATATTTGAAATTGTGTGGGGGCTGATCCCGGAGTAGCATTGGACTATGAGTATAGCCACACGCACTGGTGACGATGGAACGACTTCTCTCTGTTCTGGAGAGCGGGTTAGTAAAAATCATGAACGCATTAAGATGGTGGGTACGCTTGATGAGCTGAATGCATTGTTAGGCACCATTGATCCGCAGGTTTTTGATCTGTCAGAAGTTCAGAATGAGCTTTTTGATTTGGGTTGGCTCATGGCAGACGCCAAAACAAAGAAGACTTTTAAGGACCCCCTTGCCCGATTAGACGCAGCGATTACTTCTCTCGAGTTGGATCTTCCACAACTGACTCAGTTTATTTTGCCAGGAGGTCATCCTGAAGCTGCAAAAATTCATGTGGCTCGAACAGTGGCCCGGCGTGCCGAGAGAGAAATGTGCCAAATTGAAACATTGCCAGCATTTGGCTACGAATATTTAAATCGACTTTCAGACTACCTATTCTTGGCTGCTCGTAAGGTCAATTTTGACTCAAAAACTGCCGAGCCCACGTGGAAGTCTGTGCTATAATTGTAAATCCTAGTCCTAACCCCATTGCTCTATGAGAGTACAAAAACAGTCAGTCAATCTCACAGCACCTGAAGAGGTACAGTTCGATGATTATTTAGAGGCTAAGTTGGAGCGGTTGCAGGCCTTTGTTGATAAGCACTTCCCTGATGAGGATACGGTGACGCTTCATGCCATTATGAAACGACATGAAAAGCACACTGCGTTTGAGTTTGAAGTGAAGCTCAGTATGCCAGGTTTCAATCCCTTTGTTGCCAAAGAGGTGAAGCACAGCGTGACTGAACCTATGGACACCGTGTTTGACAGGTTGAATAAAATGGTCCATAAGGAGTTCGACAAACGACGAAACCACTGATGATTTATTTAGATTATTCTTCTACGACACCCTTGGATCCTCGAGTACTTGAGGCCATGATGCCGTACTTGAAAGATCACCATGGAAACCCATCCTCCATTCATCAATTTGGTCAACGAACCCGTCGAGCTATTGATGATGCACGGAATAAGGTTATCGATTTAATCGGAGCTTTCTCTGTTCATGAAGTTATTTTCACTGGAGGTGGGACGGAATCGTGTAATGCCGCCATTTTTGGAGCGGCCTTTGCTCAGGAGGACAAAGGGAAACACATTGTGGTTTCTGCTTTTGAGCATCCAGCGGTTCTGGAGCCGGCGCGTTATCTGCGAGATAACTTTGGGTTTGAACTTACGGAAGTGAGCCCCAATGCTGATGGCTTTGTTACGGTGGAGGCGGTAGAAGCAGCCCTCCGAGAAGATACTGTTTTGGTGAGTGTGATGATGGCTAATAACGAAGTGGGAACGCTTCAGCCAGTGACAGAACTAGCAGAGTTATGTCGTGAGCGATCTATTCTTTTTCACACGGATGCCTGCCAAGTTCCAGGCTACGCTTCTATTCGAGTGGATGAGATTAAAGCTGATTTACTAACATTGAATGGATCTAAAATTTATGGACCTAAAGGGGTCGGTCTTCTTTACGTTCGAGAAGGAGTGAAGATTACGCCGCTCGTTCATGGAGGCGGTCAAGAGTTTCGTATGCGTGGAGGAACGGAGAACACAGCGAATATTGTGGGCTTTGCCAAGGCTCTCGAGCTTGTTGAAGATGAAACTGAAAAGGTAGGAGCCTTACGAGATCAATTGCTTGATGAGCTTTTGGAGCTGCCTGGCGTTTCTTTGAATGGGGCTCGGTCCCCTCGCCTGGCCAACAATATAAATATTCATGTGAAGGGCGTGTCGGGTGAAACACTCGTGATGCGTCTTGATATGGAAGGTCTCGCGGTTTCTAGTGGTGCGGCATGTTCTGCAGGAAAAATAGAAGCCTCCCCTGTTTTACTCGCTATGGGGCAAGATTTAGAGATGGCTGCTGAGTCGATTCGAATCAGCTTGGGACGAGAGACCACAGCATCTGAAATCACTGAAGCGTCCAAGATTTTGAAGAGAGTGATCACAGAGTTGTCCAAACAGGACTAAAGTGATAGATTGAACTCCAAGAAACCACTCAAATGAACATTGGATTTATCATAGGCGTTCTCGTACTAGGAGGTACCACCTTTGCTGTTGCACGCTTTATGCCTGCCCCAAAGACCCCTGGTTTTGTGAATCGTCAGGATGGAAAGTCGCTTGAAGAGGCTAAAAAAGAAGCGGAAGCCATCAAAGCGGAAGCCAAAGAAAAGATTCAATCTATTCAAAAATCTTTCAAAGAAGAAGAAGATTCAATGCAGTCTTCCATTAAAAATATGGAGGAGCTCATTAAGCAAAAGGAGTCTTTGTTTAATCGACGAGAGCAAAGAAATACTGAGGTTAAGAAAAATGTAGACCTGATGAAGAAAGAAATCGAAGCGGCTAAGGCTAAGATGGAAGAGTCTCGCCTAAATGCAATCAATGAACTTTCTACAGTGGCTAAGTTATCTCAAGACGACGCCATCACTCAGGCTAAGGCGGAGATTGAAGCGCTGGTAACAGAAGGAAAAGACAAACGAATGGAAGTAGAACTGGAAGAATTTCAGGATGATATTGCTCGTCATGCGACGGCGGTATTGCAAGTTGTGATTCAGCGACTTGGCGTGCAAAGTTCAGTAGATAAGAACAGCACCACTATCAAAATTAAAGACGATCGATTCAAAGGCCTTCTGATTGGTAAAGATGGTTCAAACATCACTTACCTAGAAAGTCTCCTCCCTATTTCTGTGATTTTTAATCATGGTGGACCAAAAAATATCCATGTGGGTGGAGTGAACTTGTTCCGTCGGAACATCGCAAAGCGAGCGATCATGAAGCTCGAACGAGAGACAAAGAAGAGCAAAGTCATCACTCATAAAATGATTGATGAAGCTGTGCTCGATTCGGAAACAAAGATCATGAAGCAATGTGATGAAAAAGGACGATGGGCTCTTAAAAAGATGGGCCTCGACCCAAGTAAGACGCCAATGGAATTGATGAACTACATTGGGCGGCTTTACTTCCGAACCAGTTACGGACAGAACATCATTCATCACTCACTTGAGATGGCTTACGCCGCTCGTTTGATTGCTGAACTGATTGGTGCGGATCCGGATATTGCCATGCAGGCCACGTTCTACCACGATATTGGTAAGGCTATTGATCACGATATTGGAGGTTCGCATGATGATATTTCTAAGGAAATTCTTGAAAAACACGGCTTCGATCCGGCCATTGTTCATGCGGCTTACGCTCATCATGACAAGGTTGAATGTGAGTCCCCTGCTGATTTTATTGTGAAAGCCGCAGATGCGATTTCTGGAGGACGGCCTGGTGCACGTATGGAGTCTGTGACAAATTATTTTGAACGAATGAAGGAGCTTGAAAACTGTGCTAAGCACTTCCCTGGTGTGCGAAAGGTGCTCACGATGTCTGCCGGACGTGAAGTTCGAGTGATTGTAGATCACAGTCAAATCAAGGATGGCAAGATGCAGGGATTGGCTGACAACATCGCTGAAAAGATTTCAGATGACGTTTCCTTCCCTGGAATCATTAAGGTAAACTTGGTCCGCATTACTAAAGCCTCAGACTATGCTCGGGAGAAGCAAAAACAAGGACGACGATAAAAATAAGAAGAACTCACAAGTTGATAAAATTGTGATGGGAGCGATCATTGGAACTGCAATTGGTTCTGCGATTGGTGCCTCTATGGCGCCAAAGAAAGGAAAAGAAACACGTAAAGAGATTAAAGATAAATCTGAAGAATTTGCTAAAGATGCAAAAGAGGTAGCGAAGCTAACTAAAGAGACAGCTGGTGGGTTTTACCGCCTAGCTAAGCGGCTCCTTTTAGGTAAAAAAAAGCCCAAAAAAGCAGGGAAAACAAAGCCAAAGAAGAAGGAAAAATTCATTCCTTACGGTGAGATGAGAGCTATCCCTCATGAAGGAGATGTTGTGGCTGAAGACGCTGCTGAGTAGCTTCAACTACAGATCAACTTGCCTTTTAGTCAAACTAGTGGTCTATTTTAGCTATGAAAAAGAGAATTATTACTTGGTTAGCCGTTGCTGGAGGCTGCACACTTGCCCTTACGGTGACAGGTTTTGCTTATAATATAAGTAAGAAGCCGTTAGACCACTTTCTTCCCCATCTTACGGTGATGGGAGAATCAGCTGAAAGTGTAGAGGCTATGTTGGCTCAAATGGAAAGGCGTGTAGAGGGTTTTGTTGATACTCCTGTGGAGTGGACAACAGAGACAGGAAGCTTGGTGGCTAGTCCTGCTGAGTTAGGGCTACAGGTCATGCTTGAGAATACGGAAGCGGAGCTTCACGCTCTTGATGATTCTAATTTTGCTAAGCTTATGCTTTTGGTTCGAGATAAAGATTTACATGTTCCAGCCTATGTGGATATGACGGCATTGCAATTAGCTTTTGAAGGAAGTGAGATTGAGCAAGGAATGAAAGACGCTAGTTATTACTATGAAGGAGGTGTACAAATCGACGCTCATCAAGATGGTTATGGAATTGAATATGATCTTTTGCATGATGACCTAATTGACCTTTGGGATAGTCAGACTTTATTGCCTTCAGAGGAGATACCAATGCGAATGAAAAACGCTGAAATAAGAACAGATCTTCTTGAATCTCATTTAGATCAAGTGACAGACTTAGCTGCTACTGGACTCACTATCCAAGATAGTGATGGAACCGAGTGGAACCTTAGTATGCGTGATCATTTAGATTGGATTATTCCTAGTGATGAAGGGTTTGAGCTATTAGACACAGCTTTTCATAGCTTTATTTGGGAAGAAGTGGCTGAAGATGTTGAAGAGGAATCTCAGTCTGTAGTGATTACGGGAGCCGATGGTAATTATGATTTTGAAGGGAGCGCAAGATACGGACGTGCGATTGATTACAGCGCTAGTTTGGCTGAGGTGGAGGCTATGCTCAATTCAGATGAGAACAACCCCGTAGTGCTTGTTGTGAATGAAATAGCCCCTGAAATTACAGTGCCTGAGGATCTTGCAGCGCTTGGAGTTACTGAACTGCTCGGATATGGGTATTCAAACTTCTATGGATCTCCTACAAACCGAATTTACAATGTGAACCACGGAATGGATATTTTTGATGGGACTTTACTTGCACCGGATGAAGAATTCTCATTCACGACGCTGATGGGACCGATTGATGCAGCTAATGGTTGGTATCCAGAATTGGTGATTAAAGGAGATGAAACCATTCCTGAATATGGAGGTGGACTTTGTCAGGTTTCTTCAACCATGTTCCGTGCGGCCTTGCTCACAGGAATGCCTATCACTCAACGACGAAACCATTCATACGCTGTTTCTTATTACGCTTATCCCGATGGATATGGATTGGATGCAACGATCTATGATCCATGGCCAGATTTCCGATTCTCAAACAACTCCCCTGCTCATATGCTCATTCAAGGGTATACCGAAGGAAGCACGGCATACTTTGTCTTCTACGGAACTAATGATGGACGAAGTGTGACAATGGAGAAAGGAGATGCTTACGGGTACTACTCCATTGAAGAGCCACAAATTACTTACACGGATGACTTAGCTCCAGGGGTACGTGAACTTGAGGAGTATTCACACACCGGTTTCCAAATTGATTGGTGGCGAACCATTACTGATTCAGCAGGTGTCACGAGCGAGCCTGAAAATTTCCATTCAGACTACGAAGCTCGTCCCGCCAAATACCTTGAAGGAACGCCTGAAGGTGAAGAGGCTGAGGTGGAAAGTTGACAAAAGTGAAAGATTTGTTATGTTTGGCTCTATAATTTTTCATTATGTTAGAGCACATTGCGGGAGTTCAATTTGAGAAGTTAGAGCCAGGAGAATTCGAGGGAATACCGGTCGTTACTACCTTAAGATTAAGAGATGACTTGGGTCGTTTAAAAACGGCTCTTAATCAGGATAAGGCTAGATTTTTGGATTATCTCGAAGATACGAATCAGCAAGCCTTATGGATTCTTGGTTTGTTTGAAGATATTTATGGTGTGGGACGCAATGCCTGTGAAGTTCTTCCGAATACAGAATGGACCTTCAATATGGTTTCTCATGTTCATCAAGATAGTGATTTAGACCTACTCGCCTCTCGAACAGAAAAGCCCAACCGAGCCCCTTTCCAGTTGTTTTCCGAAGCAGCGTGTAGAAAGTTCATTCTTGAAAACAGAGAAATGCTTATGACATTCATTGAAGGGTGGTCTTATGCTGGTGTGATGGATGCATTTGTTGGGGATCCAAGTCAGCGGGCTCTTGAAGGCATGGTTTATGAAGCGCATACAGAGGTGATGATGCATGATCTTCAGAGAGGTGAACTCATCCCAAGCACGCCAATAGCTGACGAAGATATTGGGAAATGGACCTCAATATTGTCTACGTTTTTTAATGCCTCTCAGGTTTACCGCGGAGGAGAAGCCCTTAAAGCAGCTGAACTAAACTGGAGGCCAGATGGGATCATTCCGTGGTCTCGATTCAAAGAGCCCTCCTGTGTGGTTTTCCGTGGGATGCATAGAGGTTCAGCTCAAATAGAGCCACCTGTATGGAACAGCGCCGTGATTCAAAATGCGGTACTTTTTGCTTCCAGAGGGTTTATTCCAGGTTGGTAGATTGCTCCATCTCCTTTAGACGTTTTGTTACCTCCTCATTGTAAGGATCCATTTCAAGAACTTTCTTAAGTTGTTCCGTGGCATCTTCAAGACGTTCTAGTTTTTCATAGTAGTCAGCCAAAATGAGTTTCAGGTCTTTGTCTTTGGGCTTCCTGCTTGAGGCTCGTTCAAAGTAATGAAGTGCTTTGTCGTGGTTGTCTAGTTCGTGGTAAACCTGCGCTAGGCTCTGCATTCGATTGGCTCGTTTGTCATCAAGAGCGATTGCGTTTTCATACGCTTCCGCCGCCTCAACGAGTCGTTGTTGTTGGTAAAGTGCTGCTCCTAAATTGCTAAAGTAGACAGGGTCTTTCTTCATATTGATGAGCTTGTTGAAGTAGAGTTCCGCGTTCGGAAAGTCTCCTAAGTTCATGTAGAGCATTCCTAATTTATGGTGAGCTTCTACGTGACGTGGATCCATTTCAACCACAGCCATTAATAGAACTTCAGCATCGTCCCATTCTTTCCTTCCATAGTGGGTGTCGGCCTTCAAGAACGTTTGACGAGCACTCCCCTCTGGTTGGATGGCTTCAGGTTTTTCTGGAACCGCTTCTGTCATGGGTTCTTCGTTAAGCGCTTCTTCTTTGGCGAGATGTTTTTGAAATTTAAGATCGTGAGTGGTGAGTCGAAGTCGTCTGATGAAAATCAAAATCAGAGCGAATCCACTGAGTCCAAAGGCGATCCAATAAATGAGGTTCATGAGACAAAAGATAAGAATAAGTTTTCGAGAGAGAGCTTTTTATTCACATTAGCACGAAGGTCTTCTTTGCACTGCTCAACTTGCTCGAGTAGGTCAGCAAAGTTTAATCCCTGCATTACAGGGTTAACTTGGCCAGACAAAGCCAATGTTCTCGTACGATGCAGTAGAATGTCAAGTAGCTCTTCCAGGTGTTCAGATTTTTCATATTTACGCACTAATCCAAAGGCTCGTGGAACACTGGGGTCTTCAAAAAATTGAGTCACTTCAAGATGCATTTCTCGGTGCATATCAAAGTAATCAACTTCTTGCACCAGTCGTTTTAATTTTCCAGGGCGGCCCATGGCATACATCACCAAATGTTCAGGATCAGATCCTTCTGCTTCTGGTTTTAAGTGTTCATCCGCCACCGTGCTGAATTGAGTCAGCTGACACCGTGATCGAATGGTAGGAAGCACGTCATCATCTCGATGTGCCGTTAGGAAAAAGACCGTCCCTTCTGGAGGTTCTTCCAGTGTTTTCAAGATGGCGTTCATGGCTTCAGTTTTCATTCGGCCAATGTTCTCAATAATGAAAACCAGTTTTGGTCGAGCGTGACTTTGCGTGGCTCGTTCACGAACCGTACGGATCTGTTTGATAGAGAGATTTTCTCCAGCATCAATGAGCAAAATAGTGTCAGGATCTCGTCCTTCAAGCACTTGCTTACGGAGCACCGGGTGCTCCTCTGCTTCTTGTAGAATAACCGCTAATTCTAAGGCCACGCGCGTTTTACCCACGTGTTTTGGCCCAAGGAACAAATGAGCATGAGCCAGGTTTCCAGATCGTGCATCTTCCGTTAAACGTGCGACAATTTTTTGGTGTCCAATAATCATATTTGAGTCATCCAGTAAGGTTCTTGGCGGATTAGTTTTTGTCGAGCTTCTTTAGGATATTTCATACAGGCTTTCACAAGGTGTTCCATTCGCACCGCATTTTGAGAACCCTTGGCGAGTATTACATCATGTCGAGTGAGGGTTCGGCTCAAGAACTCTCCTGCTTCTTTTGAGGTTCGGAATACGTGAATCATCGAGGCAGACATTCCTCCTCGTTGTGCGCCTTCGGCAATCAACTGAGCCTGCTTCCCGACTGCAATGAGCATGTTGGCTTTGGCGGCGGCTTGTTTTCCTAACTTCATGTGAGCGCTATCACTTAAGGCTCCCAATTCATTCATTGTTCCGAGTGCAGCAATCTTTCGTCCTGGGAACTCAGCTAGTACATCTAAAGCGGCTTCCATGGTGCTTGGCGATGCGTTGTAGGAGCTATCAATAACAAGTGAGCCATTGAGTCCATCGATTCGATTCATTCGTCCTGGGGGCAAATGGAACTCTTCTAGACCCTTTTCAATCACCGTCCATGGCAAACCTTGAAGGAATCCAACGGCAATAGCAGAAAGTGCGATGGTCACATGACAATCTCCGAGTACATTCGGTAGATGAACTTGAACCTGTTTTTGGTCATAATGAAGTGTGAAGTGGAGACCTTGACTGTCGGTTCGTACATGAGAGGCACGAAGATCCGCTTCAGAATCCATACCAATGGTCACACATCCCGCAGGAATTTTTCCATTCAGTTGTTTTACAAAAGGGTCGTCAATATTGAGTACGGCCCAACCAGATGTTGGTACGGCCACTACGGCCTTAGATTTTTCTTCATAAATGGCTTGCCGATTCGCAAATTGACCTTCCCCAATGTGAGTGTCTTTTACGTTTAGAAAAACCATGATGTTTGGGACAAAAACTCGAAGGATCTCATCCATGTCACCAGGTTGATCTACTCCCATTTCCATCACAAGCGTATCAAAAGCTTCAGGTGCTTTTAGGCTTTCCCACAGGCTGCTTCCCATGATTTTGAACCATTGAGCTGCTGAGGAATAACCCGTTGATTGTCCTAGAATCGTGAGGACTGCTCCAAATTCAGAGTTGTAGTTTTTTTTGCTTCGTTTTACCTTTTGTCGTCGTTCCAATACATCAGCGATAACCTCTTTGGCCCCTGTCTTCCCCACGCTTCCTGTAATCCCCACAATCGTAGGTTTTACTGCAGCGAGTCGTCGCTTCGCAAGGAGGCGAAGAATGACAATTACGTAATTTCGAATGAGTGCTTTCATAGCTGCATTATATAGGAGATGAGGGTATCAGATGATGGCATTTTTTGTAAGTAGATGTAGATTATTACAGATCTTAATTAATTATATGAAAAAGTTTATAAGTTTATCGCTTGCGGCTCTTTTGCTCTTGAGTGGTTTAAGCCCTCTCAGTTTTGCTGATGAAGATGTCGATGAACCACTTATGTTTGATTGTGGCCGCTGGGAGGATGTACCCGATGAATCTATGGATATGCTGGAGGAAGTTTGTGAATACGGACTCATGCAAGGCTTGAATTACCAAGAGTTTGGATTTGGTGAGGCCCTTAATCGTGCTGAAGTGGCCGTGATTGGGAATCGACTGATTTACGCTTCAGATATTTATGATTTCAGTGTTATAGAGCTTGAGGATAATCATTATTTTGAAGGGTTGGAGGATCTTTATAATGACGTGCCAAATAACGAGGAAGCTTATGAGTGGGTTCATAAGGCAATGTTCTTAGCGAGTGATATTGAGGTGAATGTTGAAGAAGAGTATCCACCAAACGGAATCATGACAGGAGATGATGGTGACGGTCTGACAAGCTTCCGTCCCTTTGATGGGGTGAATATTGTTGAAGCGCTTAAGGTTCTTTACGGGGCATCTTATGAATCAGAAATCCTGAATAATATGGCGGTCATGAGTTATGACGAAGACCCTTGGTATTTTGAAATGGTGGAGCAGTTTGAGATTGAAGAAGGAATCACCACAGTGGATTTTGATGAGCAGTCTGTCTACTTAGGAGATCCAGTGGATCTAAGTTATGCACCATTTTCTCTTGAGTTGAACCGAGAGGATCTTGCTTACTTTCTATTTATGATGATTGAGAGTGGAATGATAGATAATGATAAAATCGATGATCATGTATTTGGCGGGTACATAAAGCCGGACTTATATGTCGGTGAAATTAGTATCTATGATGAGAATCCAACGCTTGAAGATGAAGTGGTTTTCACAGGTGTGATTGTAAATGGAGGGCCTGAAGAATCAGGTCAGTTCTACATGGACTTCCTCTTTGATGATGAATCTTATGGAAGCAGACTTATGGGTTCAATAGGGCCGTATGAGGAGCTTGAATTTGAGTACTCTATGGATGCCTCAGTGCTTGGAGAGGGACAGTTTGAATTTACGCCCGTTCCAGATTTTGATGACGAACTTGATGAACAAAGTGACCACAACAACGACGACAATTCTTTAAGCTTTGTGGTTGGAGGCCTTGCTGATTTGGAGATCATGCAGGTTGATACCTTCCCAGAGTCGCCTGAAGCAGGAGAAGCATTTGAGATTCACGTGATCGTTGCAAACCTTGGATTAGGAGCCGCTCTTGAGACGAATGTGCTTGTGTACAACAACGAGGAAAATAATAGAGGACGATACTTTACCCTTCCCGCTCTCTTTGCCTCTGAAGAGACTACGGTAGTTGTTGAAATTGAAGATGGGTTTTCTGCAGGTACTTACGCCAATGATGTCATCCTTGATCCAAGTAATAAGGTGATCGAAAGAGACGAAGAAACTGATCACGAAGTCGTGATGGAGTTTACAGTCCAGTAGCAATAAAAAAGCCCCACCTTTCGGCGGGGCTTTTAAAATGTTTTGAAGATTTACTTCACTGAGTCAACAATTTTGCTGAACACAGCTGGTTCATGGATCGCTAGCTCTGAGAGCATCTTTCGATCGATTGCGATTCCTTTTTCAGCGAGTCGGTTCATGAAGACTGAATAAGTCAGTCCCAATGGACGAACAGCTGCATTGATCCGGGTGATCCAAAGTCGTCGGAATTCTCGCTTCTTAGTCCGTCGATGACGGTAAGCATGCATACCCGCTTTTGCGACAGCATTCTTAGCCTGTCGGTAAAGTCGTTTCCGAGACCCTCGATATCCCTTGGCTGCCTTCAACACTTTATTGTGTCGTCGACGTTGGGTTGTACCACGTTTTACACGTACCATGTGATATGGGGTTATGCGGCTTCCAAGGCGGGGTAATTAAGTGCCCGGAGCCAGCAGAAATAAATAAGTTTAGTTAGGCAGAAGTGCTTTGAACTTCTGAGATTCTCCTTTGGGGAGAACTTGCTTCAGTCCACCTTGGGTGAGCTGTCGCTTATTTTTTGGGTTGAGTCGGTGATTGTGAGCGGCCTTTTGCACTCGCACCTTCCCTGTTGCTGTTCGTACGGCTCGCTTCTTAGCTCCACTGTGTGAACGTTGCTTCCCAGGTTTTGCTTTTCCAGGCATTACTTAAGGGGTGATAAAATCATAAACATTTGATGACCTTGTTTCTTTGGGTGTTGGTCACATTTAGCGATGTCAGCAAGTGCTTCTTTAATGATAAGCATCTTTTTAACAGCTAGGTCATAATGTGTAACCTCTCGTCCCCGGAAAATCAAGGCAACTTTGATTGAATTTCCTTGTTCTAGGAACTTTCTAGCCCGCTTCACCTTCACTTCGATATCGTGAGTGTCAGTTCGGAGACTCATTCGAATCCCTTTCACTTCATTCTTCTTTTGCTTCGCTCGATGCTTTTGGTCGATTTTCTTCTGGCGGTACAGGTATTTCCCGTAATCCATTAGACGACACACCGGAGGCGTCGCATTTGGAGAGACTTCAAGGAGATCGAGACCGGCTTCCTTGGCCATTTCAATGGCTTTGGCGGTTCCCATGATTCCAAGTTGTTCATCTGCTCCTGAGATCAGACGTACAGTCTTGGCTTTAATTTCTCCATTTTTTCGAAGTTTCTTTGCGATGTGCTCAAAGTTAAGGTTAAGCAAACCTGTAAAACAGGCTTGGGGATTTTAGGATTTTTCCTTCAATAAGTCAAGGCAGAAGAGGATCTGAGGATCTAACGTAAACTTCAAAGCCATCTTTGGCTCCATCCCCATCAGTATCCTCATTTAAGGGGTCCGTGCCGATGTATTCAATCTCATCAAAATTACTTAGCCCATCCATGTCATCATCCAAGCTGAAATCCATATGACCTTCAAGGTTTGCAGGAGAGATTTGTGGGGCCATGACAAGAATGACAGCAAGGATAATGAAGATCATTCCCCCTAGAAAAGTAGCGATATGGCGTTTTTGGAGCATATACAAAAGTTAGGAGTCGAATATCCCCCTTATTCGTATCTATAAAACCAGTGAGTCGAAGGAAAGTTTCATTTTTATTTACTTCCCATTCTTTGGATCAGTCGCTGTTTTCTTCGTTGGTGGGCACGGTAGGACAAAAATAGGAAAATCAAACCAATCACAGAAAAGGCAATCATCAGAGGGCTATGTAGGTGAAGATCAAAGACTCTATCGTTTACAAATTGAGTGATGATTAAAAGCAGGGTAACTCCAAAGCTAAGGGGCCAAAACAGTTTGGTTTCTTCGAAATGTGGGAAGGTTTTATTCCCCAAGGAACGAAGCAATAATAGGAGTATGAACACAAGGGCTATAGCGCCATATATAACTAAGAAGAAAATCGTATCAGATATAAATTGATGTGAATTGATGTACATCAGCAAGAATGGGTGCCCAATTACATAGGCAGTAGTGAGTGTGGCAGCACCAAAAAAAGTAACTTGTTTCCTACGGAAAATTCGTTGAATTCGGAGGACTCCTGGAATCTTTTCAAGTCGGTCAAAAAGGGTAACTAGCTCTTCATGATTCTCGATGTATATCACCATGTTAGTCCGACTAATTTGTTCTTCATTCAGTGGAATTCGTGCCCCACTTGGGAGTTGACGTAGTGGATTGTTTTTTGAGTCAAAACCTCGTCCAACATAACGAATAATTGGAATATTCATTTTATAACAAGGGTCAGCGATTTCCTTCAGAAGTCCAACTCTGTCATAGGCATAAACAACGAGATGGATTCGATACTTATCATCTTGTAAGCCAATATTCATACGTTGAGCGAGTTCCATTTTGGCAATCCATGTCCGGAACCATCGGTAGATTTGTGTGGTAAAAGGAAGAGTAAGTTCGGGATACATTACTTTGTACGCGTCTTTTGCTGAGTACTGCCCCTCCCCAATTCGAGCTAAAACAGAAGCAAAATCAGGCTCTTGGTACTGCTTCATTAATCGGTTTAGAACATGCTGAGGTAATTGATGAATCAAGGCTTGTTGCTCATGATCCAGCTCTTGTTGAAGCAGGTTTCTACCAAGCTCCACTCGGTCACCAAAGCTTTGTTTACTGAAATAGTCGCTCAGACATTTTTTAGCGAGCGTTGTTTTTACATGTTCAAGCCACCATCGTTCAGGACCATCAAATTTTTCATCACTTACAAGTACATCCACATGATCACCACTTTGAAGTTGTCCAACGAGAGAATAGGACTGTCCATTCACTACGGCACGACAATGTTTTTTCTGAGCAGGAAAGTCGAGGGCAAACATGAAGTCTAGACAGGTGGCTCCTTCAGGGAGGTTAATGACGTTTCCACTCGAGGAAAAGACATAAATTCGGTTTTGAAGGATGTCTTCTTCTAGACTGCGGATGAAGTTCCCTGGGTTTCGATATTTCTTTAAAAGATCCGCACTGTTCGATACGAATTGACTGAGTTCATTCTTATATAAGATATGTGCGGCGGCACCAAACTCGGCTTCATAATGCATTTCCTGCGTTCGTATTTGAATCTCTGTAGGCCGTCCGCGGAGTCCAACTACCGTGGTGTGAAGAGATTGATACCCATTCACTTTTGGAACAGAAATATAGTCTTTAAATCGTTTAGGTTTTGGTTTGAAAGTCTGATGCACAATATCCAAAGAACGATAGCAGTCTTCCCTAGAGTTAGTCAGAATTCGAACGGCAAAGTAGTCATAAATTTCACTGAGTTTCTTTTCTTCTTGAACCATTTTTTGATAGATCGAGTAGAAATGTTTTGGTCGTCCAGTGATTTCAACTTTAATTTGTCCTTTCTTGAAAGATTTTTGAAGAATCTGAATAGTATCTTTAATGAAGTGGCTCCGTTTCTTTTCATGGTCCTGCACAAAGGCTTCAATTCGAGCGTACTCTTCAGGTTGAAGGTGACGGAAGCACAAGTCTTCTAGTTGTCGTCGAATTTGGTAAATCCCAAAAAGATTCGCTAAAGGTGCATAAATCTTCATGGTCTCTCTCGCAATTCTTTGTTGCTTCTCAGGTCGTAAATAGTGGAGCGTTTTCATGTTGTGAAGCCGGTCTGCCAACTTAATTACCACGACACGAACATCATTAGCGGTTTCCAAAAACATCTTCCGGAGCGAGCGAATTTGTCGTTCATCCATTGAATGACGATAGTAAACCTTGGATAGCTTTGTGAGTGCATCCACCAGGTGAGCAACTTTCTTTCCAAATCGCCGCTCAATGTCCTCTACTTTGTATTTTGTATCTTCAGGAACATCATGAAGAAGGCCCGCAATGATGGTGTCTTCATCAACTCCCAAGTCTGCCAATATTTTAGCGGCCTCAATAGGGTGACAAATATAGGGCTCCCCTGACATTCGAAATTGACCGTCATGTGCTTTTTTTCCAAACTCAAAGGCACGCCGAACACGTTCGACATTAATATCCTCTTTTTTACGCAGTTTTTTTAGCAGCTCGTCAAACCGCTGATCCTCTATCGGCAGGTTCTTTTTTACCATAAACGGATTTTACCACAGCAAAGCCTAAGTCATGATTTGTCGGCCTTGTAATGCACGAATTAGAGTTGCGTCATCAGTGTATTCGAGGTGTCCGCCAGAGGGGATTCCTCGTGCGATGCGTGAAACTCGGACCGCTTGTAGAGGTTCAATTTTTCGCTGCAGAAAGAGCGCCGTGGTGTCTCCTTCAAGGTCAGGATTGAGAGCTAAAATAACTTCATTTAGTTTTGAATCTTCATCCGTAAGTCGAGTGAAAAGCTGACCAATAGTCAGTTGTTCGGGTCCCACTCCATCGAGTGGCGATAGTTTCCCTTGAAGAACATGGTAAAGCCCTTTGTATTCGTGAGTCTTTTCAATCGCAATCATGTCGAGTGTGGTTTCGACGACACAAAGCGTTCCTTGATCTCGGCTTAGGTCCTTACAAACGCCACAACGAATGTCACTCGTAAGACAGAAGCATTGTTCACATCGGATCACTCCTTCTTTCACTTTGGCAATGGAATCACCAAGTGCCAAATTGCGTACATCATTTTGTTTGAGCAAATGAAAAGCCAAGCGTTGAGCGCTCTTTGGGCCAATGCCTGGGAGGCGTCCAAGCTCATCAATAAGCCGCGAAACTGAGTCAGGGAGGAAATCCATGACGCTAGTTTAGCGTGGCTTCTAGAGGATGGAAACCATTATTTCTTGGATCCCTACCCCTTCGAGCTTGTATCACTTTGGTGGGAACATGTTGTGGGTTCAAAGCAACAGAAATATTAATGGGCTGAGGAAAGTTCGGGAAATTTACTTGAACGGTTCGATCACTTATTTGCGTTTGCACACACCATAGCATTTCATCACGTTGAATATGTCGTTCCCCCTCTTGGCTGTAAGTTTGGTATTCAGTTTGTCGATTTCCTCTTCCATACCTTGTAGAAAGTGAGCCATCTTGGTTATCCCATTCATCAATGATTTGAGCATTCCGTCCAAGAATTAGGCTTAGCTCATAGCTGCTACAAGCTGCATTATCTTGATCAAAGGTCCAAACTTGTTTAACGCGTTTCCCACCTGTTGTAGGGGTGAAAGCTTCGAGGTCTTGGACTCCAGAGGCTTGAGCTTGCAAGCGCCATAATACTTGCATCTCATCACTCCCAGCGATGATACGCTCTATCGCTTCTAATTCACCTGTTAAGTCGTTTTCTTTAGCTGCTGCAATTCGATGACGTCTACTCTTAGATTCATTGCGATTGCTAAGGACGACAGCTTGACCAGATCTCATGGCTTGTCTTACGGCACCTGCAAGAAGAGAACGATTAGCAAACAATCTAAAGTCGTCTCTGGTGAGGTTAGTTTTTCCACTCGTAAGACCTAGAAAGTCTAGAAGCGCATTCGCTTCAATGGGGCTTAAGAATGGTTCACGCTTTAATTTCATGGACATTTAAAAATAGCCCAAATTAAACACTGGTACCTAGTTTTTGTCAAGCAGCTGAAGGAATTCAGCTCGAGTCTCCGGGCGAGTTTTGAATAATCCGTGGAGTGACGAAGTGGTCACCATACTGTTTTGTTTTTGAACACCTCGAGACATCATGCAGTGATGTTGAGCCTCTAAAACGACAGCCACCCCTTTCGGGTTGATGAGCTCCATCATGGATTTAGCTATTTGTGTGGTGATTCGCTCTTGGTTTTGAAGTCGTCGACTGAAGATGTCCACAAGTCGTGGCATTTTGGAGAGTCCAACGATCTTTTCTCGAGGAATATAGGCAATATGAGCTTTCCCAAAAAATGGGAGCATATGGTGCTCACACATCGAGTAGAACTCAATGTCCTTACATAGAATCATGTCATTGTAGCCTTCGTTAGCGAAGGTGGTGATCATGTCGGCTGGATCTTTGTCGTAGCCATCAAATAGATGAGCAAAAGCCTTGTCTACTCGTTTAGGAGTGTCCACAAGTCCCTCCCGATTTGGATCAGGATCAATACTTTTGATCAGTTCTTGAATGAGGTCTTCTCTGTTCATAGCTTGGTTTAGCCCACGTAAGTCTTCCACGGTTCAATTTGTAGATCATCTACATCGTATCGTTGAAGCGTTTCTACAAGCATTTCTGCTACTTGAATATTGGTAGTGAGTGGGATGTTGTTGTCGATAGTGAGTCGTCGAATATTGTATCCAGTTGTTTCCTCTTCATGTGAGTAGTTCCGAGGGATGTTGATCACCCAGTCTACTTTTTTCTTCTTAATGACTTCATCGTATTCGGTTTCTTCCCCATTCCCTGAACGTTTTTCAACAGAGGTAACGGAGATTCCATTTTCTTTGAATAGTGCAGCGGTTCCTGGAGTTGCGTAGATTTTGTAATCCATATCGATCAATTGTTGAGCGGCTTCAAGGAAGCTGGCTTTGTCTTCAATTTTACCAATAGAGATCAGTACAGATTTCTTTTTTGGAACTACAAATCCTGTAGAGATCATGGACTTGAGGAAAGCTTCGTAGACATCGTGTCCAAAACAGGCCACTTCCCCAGTTGATGCCATTTCTACGCTGAGAACGGGATCGGCACCCTTAAGTCGTGAGAATGAGAATTGAGGCGCTTTGACTCCAACATGATCAAGATCCAAAGTCTTGTAGGCTTTCTTTTCTGCCATTCCAAGCATGGCTTCCGTTGCAATTTCAATGAAGTTGTAACCCGTTACCTTTGAGGCAAATGGGAAGCTTCGACTTGATCGAAGATTACATTCAATCACTTTAATTCGGTTCTTCTTTGCAAGGAATTGGATGTTGAATGGTCCGCTAATATTTAGTTCTTTTACAATTTTTTTCGTGATGTCTTTAATTCGTCGTACCGTTTCTAGGTAAAGTTTTTGAGCAGGGAGAACGATAGTGGCGTCTCCACTATGTACTCCAGCATGTTCGATATGCTCAGAGATTGCGTAGATGATCAGTTCCCCATTTTGAGCGACTGCATCTACTTCAATTTCTTTGTTTCCAATTTCAAACTTACTAATCACTACTGGTGCTTCGGTAGAAATCCGAGCCGCTTTCATTAGGTAAGCTTTTAGCTTTTCTTCGTTATGAGCCACAGCCATAGCCGCACCAGAAAGTACGTATGATGGTCGTACTAGTACGGGGTAACCCACTTCATTAGCAAAGGCGAAGGCTTCTTTTGGATCAGCAAAATCTTTCCATCGAGGTTGGTCCACTCCAAGGTCATCCAACATTTGAGAGAATTTATGTCGGTCTTCTGCTCGGTCAATACTCTTAGGGTCCGTTCCAAAAATTCGTACTTTTTCTTTATCGAGTTTCATCACCAAGGTATTTGGGATTTGTCCTCCGGTAGAAACCACTACTCCATCTGGGTTCTCAAGGTCATAGATGTCGAGCACTCGTTCTAATGACAGCTCATCAAAGTAGAGTTTGTCACAAGTGTCATAATCGGTAGAAACCGTTTCAGGATTGTAATTAATCATGATGGTTTTGTAGCCCTCTTTCTCGAGTCGTTTAGCGGCATTTACACAACACCAATCGAACTCAACAGAAGAACCAATACAGTAGGCACCACTTCCAAGCACCAAGGCTTGCTTTTGCTTTTCATCAAAACTGACATCATGTTTAGTCCCATGATAGGTCATGTAAAGGTAGTTGGTTTTTGCAGGATATTCCGCAGCCATCGTATCGATTTGCTTCACCATTGGAAGTACTTTCATCTTCTTACGAGTCGCACGAATGTCCATTTCATCTTGATTGGTCGCTAGCGCAATTTGCTTATCAGAGAACCCATATCGCTTGGCGCTTCTCATTAAAGGTTCGTCCATTTCGTCTTTTCTAAGACGATCACTCATATTTACAATGTTTTGTAGTTTTCCAAGGAACCATGGGTCGATTCCAGAGAGCTCTTGTACTTTTTCAATGCTCCATCCTTGATGCAGCGCTTCCGCTACCGCAAAGATTCGTTTTGGAGTTGGTTCAGCGATCGCCTTTTTAAGGTTGTCTGTATCGAGTCCAAGACGTTCGTTTTCTGTTAGGCCAATCATTCCAATTTGTAGCATTCGTAGTCCCTTTTGAACCACTTCTTCAAAGCTTCGTCCAAGGGCCATGATTTCACCAACCGATTTCATTTCACTTGTGATCTCGTGAGAAACCTTTCGGAATTTGTCGAGATCCCAACGTGGCATCTTAAGTGCCAAGTAGTCGAGTGAAGGTTCAAAACAAGCGGTCGTTACGCCTGTAATTGCATTCTTCAATTCTGGAAGTGAGTAACCAAGCGCGAGCTTCGCAGCAACGTAAGCAAGCGGATAACCCGTTGCTTTACTTGCCAAGGCTGAACTCCGTGAAAGCCGAGCGTTCACTTCGATCACACGGTATTCTTCTGAAACAGGATCAAGTGCGTATTGGATATTACATTCTCCAACAATTCCAAGATGACGAATTACCTTAAGCGCTACTTCTCGTAAGTTGTGATATTCAGCATTCGTTAGCGTTTGTGATGGAGCCACCACAATACTTTCACCGGTATGAATTCCGAGTGGATCGAAATTCTCCATATTACAAACGGTAATACAGTTGTCGTAGGCATCTCGTACTACTTCATATTCAACTTCTTTCCATCCCTTCAAATTCTCATCAACGAGAACTTGCGGAGAGTAAGCAAAAGACACTTCAAGCATCTTTCGTAGTTCATCTTCATTGTGACAGAAACCACTTCCCTTCCCTCCGAGAGCAAAGGCCGCTCGAACAAGTACTGGGTAGCCAATTCGCTCTGCCGCTTTAACGGCTTGTTTGATGGTAGTACAGGCTTCACTGTTTGGAACCGCTACATCAATACTCTTCAAAATATTATTAAAGACTTCTCGATCTTCTGTTTTTTCAATCGCTTCAACCGGTGTTCCGTAAACTGCTACACCGTGCTTCTTTAGTATTCCTGAATTTTTCAGCGCAACTCCACAGTTCAAAGCAGTTTGACCTCCAAAACTGAGAAGGAGTCCATCCGGCTTTTCTTTTTCAATCACTCGTTCAACAAATTCAGGCGTTACCGGTAGGAAGTAAATCGTATCGGCTAAACCTTTACTTGTTTGGTTGGTCGCAATGTTTGGATTAATCAAAATAACCTCAATCCCTTCTTCCTTGAGGGCCTTGATGGCTTGCGATCCAGAATAATCAAACTCCCCTGCTTCACCAATCTTGAGTGCCCCCGATCCTAGGATCAGAACTTTTTTAGGCAGCTGAAGATTTGAGCTTTTTGCAGGCAAGAATTAAGGGGAAATGTCTTCAGTGAATTTAAACCCTAGTGCAGAATGGCGCAAGGGCTAATTTAAAAAACAAATCTTACTACACTTGTAGCAAGAGTGCATTTTCTTGCTTTGTCTAGAGGCCCTGGTGTATTTCTTAATCATATTTATCATTTTACAATCTTCATTGTATGAGAAACTTTGTTCATTCTGAGCCAGGTGATTCTAGGTTGGTTTTGGATATGCCCCATAGTGGTGTTCGAGGCCTTGATGATCCTAGTTTACTTCCAGACGTAGTAAGAAATAATATTAGATTGGAGAGTGCTAAGGTTCGTGAAACTCTTGGAATGGGAGTTGATTTGGCTGTGCCAGGAATGACAGATTTTCATAATCAAACTGATCACTCACGGGTGTGGACTGACCTGCCACGTGTTGTTCTTGATGTGAACCGTGAACTGACAAGTACTGATGGTCTTGCCGTTGAAGGCGCTGGACCAGCGAAACATGCTCATGGGTTGATTTGGCGAGGAACCGTGCCTCATGGTCTTGATTTTAGTCGAGGGCCTCAAGGGGTTCACGAACAAGCGGCTGAAATGATGGAGGATATTCTTCGTCGTCCATACACACAGGCAGAATTAGATGAGCTACTTGCATTGGGGTATCACCCTTATTATTCAGCTCTTAAGAGTTCAATGGACAGAGTGGTGGAGCGTGAAGGTGCAGCAGTAATGGTGGCATTACATACCTTCCCTGAATTTGCTCCCGTTAAATTGTCAGAAGGAAGATTCACGGGTGCCTATGCTTTGGGACCAAAAGTGCCAACTGGTCTTCTTCAGAACCGTCAATTGCCTGACATGATTTCAATTCATAATGCTGGTGCTGCAGCTACTCGGCCTGTGCTTGAGGCAGTGCGTAGCACTTTTGAAGCTGCTGGTTACGTGGTTCAAGATGGAATTGGTCCATTCAAAGGAGATATGGGATCAACGGTTTTATATTCAAACCTAGAAGAAGGAAGAAATGTAATTGGATTGGAATTTGTAGCACGAGGTATTGAGCTTGATCGTGATCAAGGTAGTCGTGAGCTCAGTCAGGAAGGGGTGGAAAGAGTCCGACCCGTTTTCCAAGAGTTGTTAGATCGCCTTTCAGACCTATCAGTTGATGATCTTCGATCATAATTTTCGATAAGCCAGAGCCTCCTGAATAGCTTTGGTATCAATAACTCGCCCATCCAAATCAGCAATGCTGAGGGCGAGTTTTATTGTCTTGTGGATCCCCCGTCCTGATAGACCAAGACGTTCTGTGGCTGTTTCAAGCAGCGTTTGTATTTCTTTGGACAGGTTGAGCTTTTGTATCTCCTTTCCTGTGAGTTCATGGTTCAGTTTTCCTTGCCTTTGGATCTGTCGATCTCGAGCGAGGCGAACTTGTGATCTTAAGTCTTTCAAAGGAATTTCATCTTCTTGATTGAGTTCAGAGTAGCTAAGGCGAGGAATGTAGACGAATAGGTCGAGTCTATCCATGAGTGGTCCAGATAACTTTTTTTGATAACGAGCGATCTCATAAGGATGACATGAGCAGGAGTGTTGTTGGTCGCCATGGTAACCACAGGGACATGGATTCATTGAGGCAATCAGTTGGAAACGACTGGGGAAACACAGGTTTCGTTGCTGTCGAGACAACATGTACTGGCCATCTTCCAAAGGCTGTCTCAGGCTTTCCAGCACCTCTCTTTTGAATTCAGGGATCTCATCTAAAAAGAGAACACCTCGGTGCGCGAGGCTGAGTTCACCAGGCTTTCCTTGGCTTCCTCCCCCCATCAATTGAGCACGGCTAATGCTGTGGTGCACTTTTCTAAATGGTCGAGCATGCTTGATCGGTTGACCTGCTACAGAAGAGATTTGCATCACTTCAGAGGCTTCATTTTTTTTGAGGTCTGGCAATAGAGAAGGAAAGGCTCTAGCCAAGAGACTCTTCCCTGTTCCAGGTGGCCCATGCATTAGAAGATGATGTCCTCCCGTTGCGGCAATCATAAGGGCACGTTTGGCGTGAGGGTGACCACTAATATCAGTAATGGCCCAGGGGTGTAAATTTGGAGCCTTGTTCTGATGTGGCACTATGGTTTGAGGGCTCCCACTTATGGACTGAATAGCATCCTTTAGGCTGCGTACGGGAATGCACTTTACGTTTTCAAGGAGGCGAGCTTCTTCGTGATTGGCTTGTGGGAAAATGATCGTATGAATTTCTTTAGCCATGCTTGCTCCTGGAAATAGTCCAGTAACAGCGCGAACTCCGCCATGAAGACCCAGTTCACCAATGGCCATCATCCCTTTGGGCAGTGCCTCAATTTGGCCTGAGGCCACAAGCAACCCCAGTGCCATGGGCAGGTCAAAATGGCTGCCTCGTTTAGGCGTTTCTGCAGGAGCAAGATGGACAATCTTACGAGTCATAGGAAATCGATATCCACTAGCTTCAATGGCAGAGCGTAGTCGGTCTTTAGATTCTTTTATACTCGCGCTCGGCATGCCAGTGATTGAAAAGTGAGGCATTCCTCGCGCTACTTCTACTTCAATAGAAACGGGTTCAGCTTGGATGCCAAATAAATTGTATGATGGAAGGACGGTAGACATATTTATTTAATTAGATTCTTGTAGAGGCCAGCATTCAAAGTGCCCTTTCTCGGAAACACACCACAGTTCTAGATGCCAGGGCCCCCACCCTTCTTTTTGCATCCAGCCTGAAATACATTTTATAAGTCGTTGGAATTTTGCTTGAGTTACAAGCTCAGGACCACTTCCAAATCGATCACCTCGTCTGCCTTTCACTTCAATGAAGCGCCAGGCTCGGCCGTCGTGACATACGAGATCCAGCTCTCCATACCGGGAGTAGACATTACGAGCAATGACTCGCCATCCCTTCACATGTGCTGCATAATCTGCAGCCAAGCTTTCACATTTGTGTCCAAATTGCATAGAATGACTATGACAGAGGAATCTGACAAAATCCTGAAATTTATCTGACGCAAGCTACTTTTCTTGCCGGTGACCGCCGGCTCGTGAATAATGGCAAGCCCAACCCAAAATATGAGCAACAACGTACGAATCCCCCCCCACAATTTAGAGGCTGAAAAGTCTGTTTTGGGGTCCATCATGATTGAGAAGAACGCCATCGTAAAAGTGGCGGATCTTATTACACCCGAAGATTTTTATTACGACACTCATGCTCTGATTTATAAAATCATGACGGAGCTCTTTAGCCGTCGTGCACCTATTGACCTCCTCACAGTAGGGTCGGCCCTTAAAGATCAGGGTCAGTTTGACGCTATTGGTGGACAGTCTTATCTGCAAGAGCTGTGTCATGAAGTGCTTACAGCGTCACATATCTATCAATACGCTTTGATGGTGAAGCAGAAGTCGACACTTCGAAAGTTAGGAAATGCAGGGTCAAAAATTTCAGCACTTGGGTTTAAGGAAGACGAGAATGTAGATGAATTGGTAGATCAAGCTGAGCAGGAGTTGTTCCAGGTTTCACAAGCCTTCATGAAGAATAAATTCGTTCCTATTAAGGACGTTCTGACTCAAACTTACGAAAAGATTTCTGAGCTTCATGATCCTGAAATGGCGGAGAAGTACAAAGGACTTCAAACTGGATTTAAAGGAATCGATCATATTCTTACAGGTCTTCAACCTTCAGATCTGGTGATTCTTGCGGCGCGTCCTGCTATGGGGAAAACAGCACTTGCTTTGAATATTGGAATGAACGCCGCGATGAAAGGAAAAAGTATTGGATTGATTTCTTTGGAAATGTCAAAAGAGCAGTTGGTAGAACGTCTCTTTGTTTCTCTCCTTGGAGTAGACAGTTGGAAGATGAAAAATGGACAGCTAACGCAAGAGGATTTCATGAGAATGGGAACCGTTATGGATCAACTCAATCAATGTAAAATCTTTATTGATGATTCTGCGGGGGCTTCGATTCCAGAGCTACGTGCTAAGGCACGGCGACTTCAAATGGAGCATGGTCTTGACCTGTTAATGGTCGATTACCTCCAGCTTATGTCCTTTGGAAGTGGAGTGAATTCCATCAACAATCGTGTACAAGAAATTTCTGAAATTTCACGATCACTCAAGAAATTGGCACGTGAACTCCATATCCCAATCATTGCATTATCACAGCTCTCTCGTGCGGTTGAGTCTCGACCAGTTAAAATTCCTCAGCTTTCTGATCTTCGTGAATCTGGAGCAATCGAGCAGGATGCCGATGTGGTGCTTATGATGTACCGCGAGGATTACTATGAAGAAGATACTGATCGGGCGGGGATCACTGATATTTTTGTTCGTAAGCATCGTCATGGAGATGTTGGACGAGTGGAGCTTATGTTTAAGAAGGAGTCACTTCGATTCTACGATATTGAGAGAGATCAGATGTCTAGTGTAGATTACGAGTAATTGTCAAAAGCTCATGAATGTGGTAATATATCAAGATTGATACCTAACCCACATTTATGAAAAAGAAGACAATCATTATTGCAGCCGTTGTTGCAGTGTTAGCAATTGGAGGAGCTGCTATTTCAAGCAACCCTGATATGCTTCAAGGAAGATTTACTAATATGACCCGAGGAGGATCTTCTTTTCAAAGTCCAAGTTCAACGATTTCAACAAGTCCTGTTTCCCCTAGCTCTGACTCGATAGATATGGAGCAAGTAGAGTATCATTTTGATCGAGTGGAATACTTATCAGGTCAATTTGAAGACGCTATGGGTCAATTGGACAGCTTAGTTTCATCTTTTGAGAATGCTACGAATGAAGAGCACTCAATAGATGAGTCAGAACTTGATGAGCTCAAGGCTGAACTAGACCTTGCTTATGCAGGTCGACTCAATGTGAGCCAAATGGCTCGTGAAATTGAATCTATGGAGGATGAAATTGATGGCCGATCTGGAGCCCTACCTGCAAACTACTTAAGTCGTGCAGAAGGTTACTATGATGAAGCCAATGAGGATCTTGCTGGGTTTGCAAGCCTATATGAAGAAAGCCTGGCCATTTATAACAGTAATGTTGGCCGAGCTGGTGACTTAGAAATTACTGATGTAAACGCCTTTGCAAGTTCAACAGAGCTCGTGCTGAATTTGGATATTGTGAACAATGTGAATCCTGATGTCTCATCAGAAACACGGTCAGTTTATCCAGGTGGAGTGCTTTATTCAGGTGCACTGACAGCGGGTTCTCAACTTAAAACATTCTCAGGAAGTCAAAATTTCAAAACTACCATTTCAGGTGGTGGCTCAGAGGTTTTCACTATTTATCTTGATGATGATGAAGTGAATAGCTGGCTTATCAATAAGGTTCTCTCAGGAGAAACTATTGAATTGAGTTTGGCTGCTGAAGTGGATGCAGCAGATAATATTGCTGAACACAATGAACGGAATAATGAGTTCACAATGACATTAGAGCTCTAATAACTGTTCCAATTCTTGTCTTTGAGGCTCCAATCTCTTTCGGGGGATTGGGGTCTTTAAATTGAACCTTAACTTCACTTGGGCATTCAATTCGAATTCGATGGCCATCAATAAGTAGATGAATAGGGTGTTCAATATGAGGATCTGTAAATAGATAATGACCTGGCTCCAGCATCATCCATTGAGTGTGAAGGTCTCGTAGGTGGAATTCCATTGGAGCACCAGTTCCAAAGAACATTGCCGTACCAAGTGAGCTATTGTGACTAACAAAGTCCACTTGCATGCCTGCCTTTAGGGGAAGTATGTGGCTTGTTATTTCTGAATGATTTTCTTCTAATCTCATTTGATTTCTATGGTTTCAGGCTTGTTTAAGGTTTAATTCAGGTTTCTATAAAGGTCAAGACGTCTGTTATATTGGAGCCAAGCAATTTCCCCCTACATGAACAACTATTATTACGGACGTGGGATGAACTCCTCTCACCGGCCTACACCTGAGGAGCCGAAAAAACCTAAGACTCAGTTCAAGTGGCCTAAGTTGAAACTCAATTTAAAGCCATCCAAGAAGTCGACAGGTAAACGAGTGCTTCATTGGGCAATCGGAATACTGGCGATCGGGTTCTTTGTCACGTGGCTTCTCCTAGGATCATTTCGATTCATGCTGTGGAGAGCCCCGGCTTTCACAGGCTTCCCTTTTGGGAGTCGTACTTATGTGGTTCTTTTCCAAAATAATTATGAGCTTCGACCGACAGGTGGATTCATTTCTACTTATGGAGTGCTTCGTTTTAGTCATGGTGTTTATAAAGGAATTGAATTTCAAGATGTATATGGAGAGATCGATGAACATGATTACGTAGAACCACCACTGGTTCTGTCTACTTTGCTCGATGGTGAAGGGTATCAAGGGCACACGTTCCGTGACGCCAATTACAATCCGGACTTCACACTTGCAAAGGATGATCTGATTGAATTTTATAATCTGGCCTACCCTGATGAACGAGTGGATGGAGTGATCGCAGCAGATTTCCATTTCTTGGAAAAGTTTGTCGGTCTGTACGAGCCAGTTATTGTAGATGGTTATGAACTCACGGAGCAGAATTTGTTTGAAACTTTGTCTACGGTGGTATCAGATATTGATCGTCATAATGAAGAAGCTCTCGCTAATCGAAAAGGAATCACTGCCCCATTGGTAAAACAGCTTATTTCAAAATCACTACTGCCTTGGCGGATCCCAGCCGTCTTAGATCTTGTAGAAACGGCTTTTGATGAGAAGCATATTATAGCGAGTTTCAATCGAAACCGTCTCGAGAAAGCCTACATGAAACGTGGCTGGAATGGTGCAATGCCAGAGTCTAGCGCAGGAGATTTTCTTGCCGTAAATGACGCCAATTACGGAGGAATGAAGTCGAATCGTTACATCACGCATGATGTGAAATACGAACTGGATGTGAGTGAAGGAACCGATGTGTTGGGGAATCCAGTGGTAACGGCTACAACTTATGTGACCCTGTCGCATGAAGGGATTTGGAACATTCCTCTCAGTGGTGCTTACACGGGTTACCTTAGAACCATGGTTCCTCTTGGAGCGGATATTATTGTGGGAAGCGACATTATTGAAGAGACCGATTCTGCGCTTGTGATTGGTGAGCTGGTTTCACTTCAACCAGGTGAAAGTGTGACTTATATTTACAGTTATGAGCTACCAGAATACGTCTGGCAAAATGGAGAGTATGTACTTCATTTGCATAAACAGCCTGGGACAGATGCCGATCATTACGAGGTTGTCGTGCGTGTTCCACAAGGAATGTCCTTTGATGCTCAAGGCTTTGATGTCCGAGAAAACGTCGCCTTCTATAGCGAGAATCTTCTTGTAGACACCAACCTTAGATTCGCCATTTTGGAAGATGAAAATCCACCTCGAATCGTGATGCACGAAATCACAGACTTCAACGAAATCACTTTGGTCTTCAACGAGCCATTGGCGACTGACTACGCCGGTGATCCCCTGCTCTATCAAGTGGTGGATACGGACTACACGAATCCTACGGCTACCGATCCACTTATCATTACAAATATCCGAGTAGATGGTGCCGCAGTAATTATTTCAACAGAAGGAATGACCATCCAGCCTGATGAACGCTATTCTGTGACCATTCAAGGACTCAGAGATCTCAATGGAAACGTGATTGATCCAAGCCCACGAACCCTTACGGTGATTCAACGAGATGATATTGAAGTGCCCGTTGACGAAACAGAAGAAACTAGCGATACTGAGACCCTATTATCACCTGATCCTGAAACCCCTACCGATGGATAAAATTGCAATTCTCGACTTTGGAAGCCAGTTTTCGCATCTTCTTGCGAACCGTGTACGCCGATTGGGGGTTTATTCTGAGATCCTCGATCCAGATACGGATTCAGACATACTCCGTCAGTACAAAGGGCTCATTCTTTCAGGAGGTCCTGCCTCTGTGAATGATCCAAGTTCACCGCAAATTCATGCCGGTGTATTTGAGCTCGGGGTGCCTATTCTTGGAATTTGTTACGGTCACCAAATCACCATGCATAAGATGGGTGGTCGGGTGCAAAAAGGAGTTGTGGGAGAATATGGACTCACTAACTTTCATGTGAAAGAAGCGCGTGGAGTCTTGGCTCAACTCGATCCGGGTCATTACCAAGTTTACGCGAGTCATTTTGATTCAGTAGCTGCTGTGCCAGAAGGCTTCGAAGTCGTTGGTTCAACGCCAGATGATGAATTTACTGCGACCATGAATGAAGAGAAAAAGATTTACACGATTCAGTTTCATCCAGAAGTGACTCATTCTGAAGGAGGAATGAAGATTCTTGATGAGTTTATTAATATCACGGGAGCCAAACGAGACTGGAGCATCGACAAATTTATTGAAGAAGAAATCAACGCGATCACTGAAAAAGTAGGAGATAAAAAAGTATTCCTTCTCATCTCAGGAGGAGTGGATTCATCGGTGACCTATGTCTTGCTTTCCAAGGCGCTCGGACCAGAACGAATCTACGCCATGTACGTGGACACTGGATTCATGAGAAAGAATGAAACGTCAGAAATCCAAGCTTTCCTCAAGGAAGCGGGTGTTCCCAATCTTCACACCTATGACGCGAAGGATCGATATTTTGATGCCCTTGAAGGAAAGACAGATCCTGAGGAAAAACGAAAAATCATTGGAGATCTTTTCCTAGAAATCCAACGAGAAGTTTCTGCTGAACTTGGACTCAATCCCGATGAATGGCTACTTGGACAAGGAACCATTTATCCAGATACGATCGAGTCTGGAGGGACAAAGAACGCCGACAAAATTAAGACGCATCACAATCGAGTTCCTGAAATTGAAGAACTGATCAAACAAGGAAAAATCATTGAACCTATCTCTGAACTCTACAAGGACGAAGTTCGAATGGTGGGACGAAAGATGGGACTGCCTGACAAAATGGTGGACCGACATCCCTTCCCTGGACCTGGACTCGCCGTTCGTTGTCTATGTTTGGACGCCCCGGATCCTGTCGATGTAGACGTGGACGCCGGTGAATACGCAGCGACCGCTCTTCCTGTGAAAAGTGTGGGGGTGCAAGGAGACGAACGAACTTACCGACACCCGGTGGCACTTGAAGGTCCTGCTGATTGGGACAAGCTTCGAACTCACGGACCAAAACTCACGAACACTTATAATGAAATCAACCGAGTGCTTTACACGGTGGCGATTGAAAATGGTGACAAAATTGAAACCGTGTCAGCCACGCCAGGAAGCATGACTAGAGATCGTATCACAATGCTCCAGGAGGCCGACAAACTCGTTATGGAGACCATTTACCGTATCGATAAAGATAAGCTCGTATGGCAGTGCCCTACGGTGCTCCTCCCCCTTTCTGTGAACAGCGAAGGCGGTGAAAGTATCGTGCTCCGTCCCGTAAGCTCAACGGAAGCCATGACCGCCAACTTCACGGAACTTCCGTGGGACGCGATCAATGAACTCGCTAAATCACTCCTTCAGATCGAAGGAATCACGGCGGTGTTCTACGACATCACAAACAAGCCACCAGGAACCATTGAGTGGGAGTAGTTACAATAACTCTTTCACATTCTCTGGCGGTCGTCCAAGGACGGCTTGCTTTCCTTTCACTACGATCGGTCGTTCAATCAGTTTTGGATTTGCAGCAAGAAGTTCAAATACTTGTTCGTCTTCCATATCTGCAGGTTTAATTCCAAGCGCTTTAAAGTCGGCTTCTTTGGTTCTTGTGAATTCAATGGGTCGCATCTTCAAGATTTTCGCGATGGCTTTCAAGTCATCCACCATCAAAGGATTTTCCAGGTACTTTACTATTTTGGGCTGCACTCCAGCTTCTTCAATGAGGGCTAAAGTTTCTCGGCTCTTTCGGCAACGAGGATTGTGATAAATAGTGATCATTATTCGAGTGAGTTAACGGCGCGTTGAAATTGTTCGCCTTTATCTTTGTAGTTCTTAAACAAACTGTAACTCGGTGAGGCCATGGAGAGCAAACAGACTGTCCCTTCTGGTGTATTTTCAGAGGCCCATTCAACAGCGGTTTCCATACTGTCTGTCTCAAGAAGAGAGGGTTTATAGCTATCAGGCCAAGCTTTCATGATTGCATCCCCAGAGTCTGGGAAAAGAACAATATTTTGAATATTTTGTGCGGCTAATTCAGTACCAAGTTCTTCAAAGGTGTAACCACGATCAAGTCCTCCAAGGAAGATCGTTCCAACCTGTCCTTTGAATGCTTCTAAGGCAGCAAGAGTCCCTTCTGGGGTCGTGGCATTCGCGTCATCAATGTAAGTCACTCCCTTGTGTTCGCGCACCGTTTCAAGCCGATGAGGCAGAGCCTTAAAGTCAGCAATCACTTCATCTACTTTCTCTCGATCCAGCTCCAATAAACTCGCAGCAGCACGAACCAGAGCAATATTGTCTTGGTTGTGTGCTCCAGGAAGTGGGCTTTTTACAGCTTCATAATTCTCAATTGCTAGTCGATTGGCTTTAGTGCTCATGTCTTTCACCCCGCTGTATTTTCTGTGGTAGATCAAGAAATCTTCAGGTCCTTGATGCGCGGTCACTCGTGCTTTTGCCATGGAGTAATTTTCATAGTTTCCATGGTGATCCAAGTGGTCTGGGAACAGGCTGGTGATGATCGCAATGTGAGGTTTGAGCCACGCGTGCTCCAATTGATAACTTGAAATTTCTACAACAATAATGCTGTCTTTAGCTTTCACATGATTCAGCATTGGCTCTCCAATATTTCCTACCAAGTGCACGGGCTGGTCCGAAAGTTTAGCCACCTCTGCCATCAAACTGGCGGTGGTGCTCTTCCCTTTTGAACCTGTTACGGCAATCACAGTATTACTGGGGTCCAATTGGTCAAAAAAGAGCTGAGTGGCCGAAGTGAATCGGTCATCGTGTCCTTCAAATTCTTTTTGCCAAGGAATCCCTGGCGACTTGATGATCATGTCGTAATGAGCGAGTGCATCCAAGTAATCCTCACCAAGATGTCCCGTGACATCATCCGGTAGGTCCACCGAGTTCTGGTCAGCCACCCCCACTTTTACCTGAGGAAGATTTTCTTTTAAGTAGTCGTAGACACTGCGTCCTTCTTGTCCAAATCCAAGAATCAAAAATTGAGGCTGAAAGCAGTTTAGGAATCGTCCTGGCAGCAAATGTTCTCGGTGGAAAACCATTAAATCTTTCCGTTCTGGTTCCAGTTCAAAATTGTCCACAATAATGTCTCCTTCGTAGTCGCCTCGTTCCTTCACCCACTTAAGGGCAGTTCGCATTTCATCCGGTGTTCCCACACATTCAAAGGGCTTAATATCTTTCGTTCCGAGCAGTTCATCATAAAGGTCAGCGAGTTCCGCATCGGCAAAAAGGTTCTTTCCAAACATGTCCACGAGTCGTTGTTTCTCCATAAAAGGAGCCAAAATTGCAAAGACAAAGGCGCACTTTGGACACTCACCGCACCAACGGGTTTCGAGTCCATCTCCATGAATTTTAAAGTTCCGATTACAGCTCGTTGCCACATGATGGTATTCCGTTAATTCAGCAAATTCCCTTGCGATTCTAAGTTCATACCACGGACGTAAAAGACTGAAGTAATTCACGCTCGGTGTGAGGAATTGCATCAGGTAGCCTTTCAAATCTTGTTCAAATTCTAAGCTCTTACTGTATTGATGGTTGATTTCCATTCCATACATTTCTACGTTTCCATAATTGGCACTCGCTTCATTGGCCAAGACAATGCTGTCGTAACCATAGAGCAGCCCCATCACCACCGACAAAAAGGCAATATAAGCCGAGATGGGTATGTGTCCATTCATGGCTCCTGCTTCGTTGAGCATAAAGAGTTCGTCCGATAGTTTTCGAGTCACAACGGCGAGTTCCTTCCCCATCACTTCAGCAACGTCATGCGTGACTTTGTAGCCCCCCATGTTAAATAAATCAAAGGGATGACCTCCTCGTTCTAAGAGGTGACAAGCCACGATCGAGTCCTTCCCTCCTCCAAGAGGAACCAAACTGCGATGAGGCAATTCAACGGCAATGGCTGAGAAAGATTCAGTCGCTTCAGCAGGGAAATTCACCAATCCACGGAAATCCAGATCGTTTTCATAGAAAAATTCTCCTAGTCCTTGAGTGTAGAGTTTGTTCCAAAAGCAGGCTTCGTTTTCACTCAACTGACCCGATTTAATCACAATTTCACCCGGACAGTGAGCCTTGTAGTAACTGATCCCTCCAATCAAATGCAGATTGAATAAAGCCCGGTCTAACAGGTTGGGATCAAGCTCTTGCCAGTCTCCTTCTGGGAGCCGGAGGACCTCTTCAAATTCAATTTCACCGTCAAACGAATAGCGGAGACGAATCTTGCGCGATTCAGGCTCCAATACGTAGGATTCGAAGATGAATGATTTAGGGTCCATATCATTGAGATTCAACCTGAAATAAGGTATAATGTAAAGATTACAAAAGACTAAATGGACTTTCAAGAAGCAATTCGAAAGATCGAGGAGCGTGGCGATTTCAATCGTTACGCTGAAGTTAAACCTATTTTTGAGGACCGTTTGGATGAACTTCGACCTGGAGATCACACTGAACGAGGGATTTGTAACTACTACCTTTTGGTCAGTTACATGAAGGCAAATTTAGTGCATGAAACCGCTGAAGCCATCAAATACTATGAAGCCATGGATGATTCTTTTATGGCGCAACTGGAGGTGTATCGAGCTCAAACTCATAAATTCTCATGGTCTGAAATTCAAGATTTCTTTCGGCTCATGGAGCGTTGTTATGGATCGCTTGAGTTCCTCTACTTGAAACATGATTTTAAAATTCGTAAGGCTAAGTCTCATCTAAGAAAAATGGAATTCCGAAAGGATGGTCATTTCTTCAATCGAGAATACTGGTCGTGGTTTGAATACAAAGTGCTTGAAGTTACTTCTCTCTACACAACCAGTATTGTGCGGTGGGCAAGCACAACTTTTTTCTTTGCGATCTTCATGGCCCTTGTCTACGCCGGAATTGACTACTTTGTCGTGGACTCTCTACAAACCATACCAGGAAATTCTCATTGGTACGATTACCTCTACTTTTCTGTGATCACCATGACGACCGTTGGGTTTGGAGATTATGCTCCTACCTTCTTTGTAGCGAAATTGGCTGCCACTGTTGAGGCCTTCCTTGGGTTCTTGATGTTGGGTATCTTCATCTCGCTGATTCAGAAAAAACTATAAAGATAACAAAAAAGGAATCACCACTCCGCGATCCCTTTTTCGTATAATGTCTTAAAGTCCTTCTATCCTTGCAACAAGAGCCAAAGCAATGGCTGCAACGCTAGAAGACCAAAAAGTAAACCAATGTAAATGTTCTTGTTCAGTCGTTCACCTTTGAGTTCTTGCTCAATCATATCGAGCGCCTCCTCTTGGCGTTTAACTTTTGAACCAATCACATTTTCTTGTTCTCGTAGCTTTTCTTCTTTTGCTTGGTAGTCAAGTAGAGGCACTGAGTGCTTCATTTGAGTTTCAAGCTGTCCAAGTCGGTAATTCGCAGCTTCAAGTTTGTTGTGGTACTCACGAATTTCTCGTCGAGAGAGTCCGTAGAGTTCTTCAAACACTTCGTCACGAGCCGCATTCTTTGTGGAAAGTGCGGTTTCCGTTTTTGGAGTTTCAACGGTTCCCGTTGTTCCGTCGATAGTAGTTTGACTCGCTTGGGTGCTGTCAATATGTCGGTGCGCTCGTCCTTGAACAGTCGGAGAAGCTCCGTGCATGTTTTGGAAATTGGCAACCTTAAGGTTCTGAAGTTCTTCCTCATTGAGGAGTACAGCTCCACCCTTCTTGCGAGCCGACAATCTTTTTGAGCGAATGTAACGATCGATTGATCGTGTAGAAACGTCCAGGAGAGTGGCTGCTTGCTTTCGGGTGACCGTGTATTTGTTGGTCGTAGCAGGCATGGCGTGTGTGGCTAAATTGTCGAGATTAATCTTATCATCCGCTGTCTACATTGACTACAGTAAGGACTTGCGAGGTCTTAAAATTGATGAGAAAGCATACTCTGATACAATGGCCATATGTTCAAATGGGCTCAACGCATTGCCAGATTTCTCATTGTCCTTGTGACAACGATTTTCCTTATTTTCTCAGCAATAACCGCTTGGTATGCCTTTGGTTTTCATAAGGCAGACCGACTTTCAGAGCCTGAGTTGGCTTTTTGGATGTCTCATGATTGGTCGACTAGTCAACGTGGTGATTACTTAACGTTGGCTAATCAACTTGATGATTTTCCTCCGACATCACTCTACTTTCATGTTGGACCAATTAGCTCCAATGGTGGACTGGCGACAGATCTAGAGATCGTTCCTAGTCTGCTGGACACTCTACCCAGTACTAATTATGCATGGATCGGACAGATTCGCAGCGAGATAGATTTAGATGACCCAGCAGTGCGAGCTAGCATTGTGTCTAGTTCTGGTTGGCTACTGGCCCAAGGCTTCGATGGTCTTCACGTTAATGTAGAACCTGTTCGTGAAGATGACATGGGTTTCTTTGCTCTGATCCAAGAACTAGACACGGCCTTCCCTGACACCTCAATATCTATTTCCATGGATGAGTGGCAGCCTGATTTAATCACAGAGCTCATTGCCAAATGGTTCAATGCGGTAAGCATCAGTTATTGGCCAAGTTCACAGGTTGTTGATCTTATGCCTTATGTGGATGAATTTGTAGTCATGACTTACGATACGGGGTTTCATGATCCAGGTTTTTACAGCTGGTGGGTGGAGCAACAAACCATCGCACTTTCTAAGCTGATGGATGACGAGACACGTCTACTTATTGGATTGCCCGTGTATGAAACGGGAAGCAATATTGATCCAGAAACAGAGAACCTCGAAACGGGGCTTGTTGGGTATACTCGTGGTCTTAGTAATGTTCGTTCAAATCTAGATGCTATTGATGGCGTGGCCATTTACCCGTATTGGGAGATGGACGAACTGGAATGGCAAATTTTAAACTCCTACCTCAATGAAACTCATCTTCCTTAATCAGACCGACCAGAAAGTAGACAAAGCCATCTTTGAATGGGTGCTTGAACGACTGCCAAAGCACCTGCCGAAAGCTAAGCACGAGGACGTTGAACTACTTATAACCGATAATGACAGCATTCAGCTTATGAATAAGCAGTATCGTAAAAAAGACGCGCCTACGGACGTTTTATCATTTGGCTTTGAAGACCCTGTCCACTTAGGACAGATTGTCATTTCATTGGAGCGAGCCGCTGAACAAGCTAAAGAGATTGGCAACTCCTTAGAAGACGAACTCAAGTTTCTCTTTTGCCATGGAGTCCTTCACAATCTTGGATACGACCACATGACGCCTAGTGAAGAAAAGGAGATGATGGGATTGGCGTATCAGATTCTGGGTCGTGAAAGCTAAACAGTACTCGTTGAGCGGTTAATATGTTTGGGGCTAGTAGGCCGAGACCATGAACCCAGCCATTATCGCGATGGCTTGTTTTGTTTAAGGCATCTGCTGCTAATTCATATCCAAATCGTGCTTGGTCTAAGCAGTATTTAAGAGCAGCATCCTCTTTCATGATGCGTCGGATGTGTCTTCCTCCCCAGCCTGAGGCAAACTGAAGTCCTCGGTCTCCCAATTGAGTGGCGTAGTGTGCACGACGAGCCTGATTGCGAGTTCCTAATGCTTCATATCGAAGTTTTGCTAGGGTTTCTGTGTCTCCATGTTCTTCAGTGGTGCGCCCTATTCGTCCTGCTGCTTCTACAATGGTGTCTAAAAGTTGAATGCTTCTCTTACCAGATACTTCAAATTTGAGTAGTCGTTTGGCAACCATGGCTCGAAATTGCTTGTGAGGGTCAGGATCTTCAATATCGTCCGCAATCATTTCAAGCATCATTCGATCGTTAATTCCTTCAGCAGCAAGAAAAGGGATTTTCTCTCCAAGAAGAAATTTAGAGTCGCGTTCAAATTTATCCATGAGTTGTGGTTATAAGAAACCAAGATACATGGGCTTAGACACACTCTTCAATTGTTTTTTAGTCCTTCATCTTCTTGAGACCTACCGCAAAGAGGATCACAAGGAAAATTCCACTGATCACAAAGTGAGCAATATTATCGAGGTACTGAGCGGCTCGTCCCCATCCAATAAGAATGGAAAGCACTCCTCCGTACATCAATCCACTTGAGAGAGCGGCGGGTAAAGACACCCAGGCTCCAATCACAAGAGAAAGGACACCGGCCGTCACAAGGACGATGAAGTTCAAACGTTCAATAGGTTCATTGGCTTCTCGAGAAAGACTCCAGCAGTCAATTTTTTCATCACAGTAAGTGTAGCCTTCAGTTTCTTCGATCCAGTTCCCTCCATATTCCTCGCAGACGGCTTGATCGCTATTCATAGTATCTGGGCAGAAATCCCTGTAATCAGTGCTCGGATTAAAAACAGCGAGCCCTGTATTAAAGAATATGTTCATCATTACAATTACGGCGAGAGAGAGAGCAAATTTTCTTAAATTTTCACCTACTTTTTTCTTAGACATGGGGTCGTGGTTAATTCCATCCCAGTATATCAAAGCTGCCCCAATGAGAACAATGAGGATGAGAAGGATGAGCATAAGAGAGATATTAGATTTTTGATAGCATATCAAAAAGTCCTAAATGGTCGGGGTTACAGGACTCGAACCTGTGACCTCTCGCTCCCAAAGCGAGCGCGCTAGCCAACTGCGCCAAACCCCGACGGTAAGACAAAGCGGAGTATAGGTAACGACTCCGCTTTGGTCAACCTGAAGCTTTAAAGTCTTTATTCTCCTTGAACGGGAGTCAAAACAAGTGGAGCGGTTGGGTAGCTTTTGAACCGGTTGTCCCAAACAGCTTTTCCTTCTGGTGTAGATTTATCAGGTGTGTAGGCATCGCTATCCTCATATTTTTTAGCAATTTCTTGCTCAAGGAATGGGATGTATGGCACTTCGTACCATTGATCGCTTCCTTCAAGTTTAACTTGTCGACGAGTCACACGAATGACTCCTTCCCCATCTTTTTCCCCATATTGTCGGTATTCATGGTTGCCAGGTTTTTTTTCATATTGTTGCCAACCTTCCTTTGTTGGGATACTAAGAGTTTTAATCTCATCAAAAACTTTTGTTTTCTTGGCCCATCTAAGAGATTGTGGCCCAGCAGCGGCAGGCGCTTCATCAGCTTCAACTCCCGCAGGAGCATCACCATCAGTAGCTTCTACTGCATCAATGGAAGTTTTTGAAGGTTCAACAACTTCACCTTGGTTGTGGTCTCCACGGAGCCATAGGTACATTTGTCGAACGGCCTTCTTGTGAACATCTTTATTCAGTGCGGTTTGGATTTCAGGTCCACTCTTATCTCGAAGATCGAGAGCAAGATTTTCTCCTTCTTCACCTTGAGCACTCATGGTGTCAATGGTGTTCCCGTGTTCTGTAATAGATCCATCTTCATTTCTAACAGTAAGCTTAAGCGTCAGCTTACCATCCATCAATGAAAGCCCACTTACATGGAAATCAACTCCATTTTGATACTTACCTCGAAGTTGTCTTAGCAACGCGTCATGATTAGTATGTCGTCCTGCATCGCTATCGAGTCCCCCACTAAAGAGGTTTCCAAGAATAGTTGTGGTTCGTTTATTTGATCCTGCCCATTCAATAACTTCTTCAGCTTTTTCTGGAGCTTTAATTTCATCAACTGGAGCTTCAGGTGCAGCAGGTTCAGGAGGTTTAACCTCTGGAGTCGCAGGTTCTACCGGTGCAACTGCCTTGGCTTCAACGGTGAAGCTAACAGGTTCACTGTAGAGTTTAAGGTAACCATCTCTTCCTCCAGCCCAATTTGTTCCATCCCATTCATATGAAGTTTCACCAACTTTCACGACAAGATCTTTAGGGTCTTTCCCTTCTAAGAAGAAATCATTAAAGTCAGCAAATTTACTCCATTGAACATCATTTTTTGTTTCTAGGTCGATTGTGAATTCACCGTTTGATCCAGAGATCAAATCACCTCGACGTCCCATAAAGGATTCACGAGTATTGGCTGCTGGTCCTGCCGCCACGACATCTGGAGCTTGAGGAGTCTCTCCTACAGCTGGTACAACAGGTTCAGGTGCTTCAGGTGCTTCTGGAGCTTCAGGTGCTTCTGGAGCTTGAGCTACCGGTGTTATTGGCAATGCTTCACGAGCAGCCCCGTCATATGTTCTAGGAACAACTTTCCAGTTGTCTTTACTGTCTGGTTCAGCCCAAAGGTGTCCTTCAGGTGGAAGAATCCTACCATTATCAGGATTTTCTTGAGCCTCTGCAGTCATACGTAGGTACGGAAGAGCTTCCTCTTTTGTCCAAGAATCTTTCTCTGCCATTTCAGCAGGAATAGCAGCGACTTTTGGAGCAAGATAATCAGCCGTAGCTTCATCATCTTTATCTATTTCATCAGGCGTTTCTGCTTGTGGTGGTACATTTGAAAATCTATCAACTGGATCAGCAATTCCATCTCCATCTTCGTCACCACTAATCTCAGGTTGATACATGTCATAAAGACCATCTGCATTCTGATCTAGTAATGTTGGTTTTGGCTGAGTAAAGTCAATTCTTCCATCGCCATCAAGATCTAAAGATCCTAGTCCAGCGTCTTCTTTGGTAGGCGTTTCATTGCTTGGTTTGGGTTCAGCAGGCGCCGCCACATCAGTTGATCGTCCCATGAGTTCATCTGGTGACATCAAGTCCTCATCCACACCTTCCATAACATCTGGATCAACTGGCATTCCAGCATCTTCACCCACCACCTCATACGATCCCGATTGGTATTGAGCGGTAAGATTTTCAACTTCTTCAATAATGGCAATTTCTTCTACTCGAGGAACCCACTCTCCTTCCATATGTTCACCTTGAATTGCGGTGAATTCACGAAGAAGTGCGAGTTGATCTTCATCACCATTTAAGGCGAGATCTTCAAGAAACTTTCTATCAATCTTATCATTTTCACGTGAGGCCGCGTCGATTTTATCGGCGGTTTCGTGTGCTTTTACTAGCAGGTCTTCACGTGCTTCGTGAGACATTTCGGGAGATGCCATACTTATAATTGGTTAAGTTCTTGTAGAAGGCGTTCGGCTTCCGCTTCTGATTCGAGGTGTTCTTGTTCCTCGGCAGCGTGGAGAGCCTGGGTAGTTTTTTCTTTTTGTTTGGCTTCGTAAAGCCCTTGCATTGCCTGACGTGTATCGAGTTCTTTTTGCATCTCTTCTACGTGTTTTTTCTGAAGTCGTTTCAATGTTGCGTGCAATTCAGCACGTTTGTCCTCAGGCATTTTGTTCGCAATTCGATGAATGCGTTCAATCTGCTCGTCACGGAGTACACCTTTAAGGCTATCCGTTAAGGCAATGAGTTCTTCAGGAGTAGGCATGAATTTATTATTAGTAAATCTTTACATTTTACCACAATAGGGAGATTATCTCAAGTGTGAAGAAATACTGGGCACAAATTTCGAAGCTTCCTATCCATCTTGAAGAAGAAGGGGCCTCCTTTGGACGCCTGAATGGAGTCTTTATCAATCCAGATACGGGCCAAGTCATTGCCTACATGGTGGGCCTAATGAAAGTGCTCGTTCCCGTGGACGTTAGAAAGTGGGGACGTAAATCCATTTTGATCTCAGAAGCAGAGGCTTTGGTCTCGCCCCTTGAGATTCATCGTCTACAATCAGTAGGTTTAAGAAAAGCCTTACTTAATGGGAAAAAGATTCGATCCAAATCAGGATACAATTATGGGTTTATTAGAGACTTTCAGTTGGACCTGACAACTAATATTCTCATCAGCTTTGAGGCTTCCAAGCGATTTCTTGGTTTTGAATGGGGTAAACGTCAGTTCTCATTGCGGGATATTGACCATATGACTGATCATACGATTATCGTCATTCCTGAACCAATGAAGAAGGTACGTGTGAAAATGAAAGCACCCATACACTCAACATAAAAAGACCCCCGAATTTCGAGGGCCTTTTTTATATTGTTCGATTTCCGTTTAGGTAACGGTTGTACCTCCTGAAGCAGCACCAAGAATAGTGTTAACAAGAGCGTAAGATAGGAAGATCACTACAATACCGATAACGGCGTAGAGAAGGATCTTTTTTGCCTTTCCAACAGAATCGTCGTTCCCAGCAGATGTAACGTAGAGAATCCCTGCGTAAATCACCATCAGGATGGAAACAAATCCAAGGAACTGAAGGAAGAAGTTAATAATTCGGTTTGCGAGTGTCTTGAAGTCACCCTCACCACCGGTTGCTCCACTGATTGCACTTGGTGCATCAGAGCTATCGATAAGTGAATTAGCAAGTACAGGGTCAACTGTAAGGAAGACACTTGCTAGAAGAGTGAGACCAAGCAACCCAGAAAACACAAGCGCTTCTCGAACTCGAGGATGCGATAGGGTGTTCATAGCGTAGAGGTTAGTCAGTAATATTTCCTTGGTATTATACGCAGCTTTATTTGGGACGGGCAAGCTTATACCACAACCGGGACTGAGATCACCTCACGCTCCAGTTCAATTCCATGTTTTTCCTTCACGACGTCCTGAACGTGTTCTGCCAAAGCGTTCACATCGGCTGAAGTCGCTTCTCCCAGGTTCATAAAGAAATTGGCGTGATGTTCAGAGATTTTCATTGGGCCCATGACAAAACCTTTCAGTCCGGCTTCATCAATCAATTGACCTGCAGACTTCTCTCCTGCTGGATTCTTAAAGAATGAACCTGTTGAGAGCCCTGGAGGTTGTTTGGTGATTCGTAGTTTTTGTATCTCGTTCATTTTATCCAGGATGGCGGCTTGATCGCCCTTTTGAAGTTCAAATGTGGCTGAAATAACGACAGCTCCTGGGTGTTTTTTAATCTTGGATTCTCGATACTCGTACTCAAACCATTCGGCAGGATAAGTTTGTACTCCTTCAGAAGGTAGCCATAGCCGAGCTTCTCTCAAGACATCTTTAGTTTCCACTCCAAAACAGCCCGCATTGCCGTAAACAGCGCCTCCAACAGTTCCTGGTAGACCTTTCCATGCTTCTAATCCAGTGAGGCCGTGAGTGGCCGCCATATCAACTAATTTTGAGGCTAAAACTCCCCCATCAGCATGGAGCAAGTTTCCATCTACTTTAAGGTTTCTAGTTCGGAGTCGAATAATGAGGCCTCTAAATCCTTCATCATCAAAAAGGAGATTGGAACCTCCTCCAAAAATAAAGAAAGGAATATCTCGAGTCGCGGCCCAGTCTAGGGCTTCCACTAATTCTTCTTCACTTTTAGCTTCCACAAAAAAATCAGCAAATCCTCCAATTCGATAGGTTCCGTATTTTGATAAGTCGTGATCTGAGAAGATTTCCATGTGCCGAGCATATCAGAAATACTAGTCTTTGCTAGCAACAGCACTCAGGACAAGTTCACTGAGCTCTTGCTCTGTTGGAGTGACACTTCCAAGGGTGAAATAGACACCATAACTTTTTCCTTCTACCTCTACCGTGTAGCAAGAATAGAAGGCGTCACAATCAATTTGATCTGGATTGCTGAGCTCACGCGCCGCTAGTTTTAGATGATTCATATCTGTTGTGCCAGGAAGCATGATTTCGGCATCATATCGAGCTTGATAAAAAACTTCCCACCCCTCAGGCATAGTGAAGGTCACTTCTTTGAGTTCAACCAGCCGATCAGAATCTATAGAATTACAGCCCAGAAAAAGGGCGGGAATCATTGCGAGAAGGAGGAGTCGTTTCATAGTATTGGGGTCTTTGCTTTATTATATCTGTATGAAAAAAACTTATCCACTATTGGCAGTTCAGCGACGGTCTCGACTACTTTTAAGTCTGATCTGCTTTCTTTTTATCGTAACCGCACCGTTTGGAGTGATTCTATTGATTCTGAGCCAGAAGAAATTTGTAATCACTGAAAGCCAGATTGAAATTAAACCAATGGGGCGTGTCATTCAAATCAAAGAAATTGATCAATGGGGCTTAGGAGCAATTCAAAACCTCCTTCCTTCAAAAAGTGCTTTGAATCCCTCCGCTTCCCCACAGCGTGTGAGTGTCCGAGTGGGATTGATTAAGCTCAAATCAGGAGGTCAATTCCGCATACCCCTAGCAAATTATGAGTATGGACTTGAAGATGCCTTAAAAAAGGCGATCAAAAAAAAACCTCAACCCTTGATCCAGAAAGGATTGTTTGGGTTGAGTTTGAAGTGAAATGGAGCCACCTACCAGAGTCGAACTGGTGACCTACGGGTTACAAATCCGTTGCTCTACCAACTGAGCTAAGGTGGCTCGTGTTCATTGTGGTGGGCCGGGAAGGATTCGAACCTTCGAAGGCAGAGCCAGCGGATTTACAGTCCGCCCCGTTTGACCGCTTCGGTACCGACCCACGATTTCAAAGTGCTGTCCAGACATCTGGATGCACCGCGGATTATAGCGAATTTGATCCGAAAGGCAAACTGTTTTCAGACTCTTTTAATTTTGGGTCTGCCTTGCTAGGCTGTCTCTACATTAAACACGACTCGATGCCTCAATTTCTCGTTCAAGGTGGTGCTCCTCTGTCAGGAGAAGTAACCATTGGTGGATCAAAGAATGCCACACTCCCTATTTTAGCTGCTACATTGCTCGCAACAGGAGAAAGTGTACTGAATAACGTACCAGATATTTCAGATGTACACGCTTACATTGAAATTTTAAACAGCCTAGGCGCAAGTGCCAGTTACGAGAATGGAACGGTTCGAGTGGACGCGACAAATATTTCCCCTACAGACGTGGATCCAAACTTGGTGAAGCACATGAGATCTTCAATTCTCTTATTGGGACCTCTTTTGGGACGATTTGGAGAAGCCAAGCTCGCCTTCCCTGGTGGGTGTGTACTTGGAAAGCGATCGGTGCACGCTCATGTCCATGCTTTGTCTGCATTGGGAGCAGAACTCATCGAGAGTAGTGACCATGTCCACATGCGAACCGATGGGCTCAAAGGAACTACGTTCATCATGGCGGAAGCCAGTGTGACAGCGACTGAAAATGCACTTATGGCTGCCGTGATGGCAGAAGGACGAACCGAAATCAGATGGGCCGCAATGGAACCTCATGTGCAAGATTTATGTCACTTTTTGGTGGCACTTGGAGCAAAGATTGAAGGGATTGGAACGCATACTTTGATTGTAGAAGGTGGACAGCTTCTAACAGGAGCAGAGCACACGGTGATTTCAGATTATATTGAAGCAGGAACCTTTATTATTGCAGCGGTTTTGACCAATGGAGATGTTCAAGTGAAGCGCTGTCCAGTGCCTCACCTAGACAGTTTTTGGCAGAAACTCACGGAGGTGGGTGCTAATTTCGAGATCGATGGAGACACGGTTCATGTGAAGCCTCATCAAGGACTCAAGTGTATTGAGAAGCTTCAAACCTCGGTTTATCCAGGTTTCGCAACAGATTTACAGGCTCCATTCACTCTTCTTCTTACACAATGTGAGGGGGCAAGTAAGGTGCATGAAACTTTGTTTGAAGGACGGCTCAATTATCTTGGAGAATTGGAACGAATGGGAGTCCGAGTTGAGCTTCTCAACCCTCATCAGGCTGTGATTCATGGAGTAGCTCGACTAAAAGCCGCTCCGATTGTGAGTTATGATCTTCGTGCTGGAGCCGCCATGGTTCTTGCTGCATTGATTGCTGATGGAGAAAGTACTATTTCTGACATCAATTACATTGATCGAGGTTATGAACATTTCGAGGAAAAGTTAAGAGCTTTGGGAGCCAAGATCGAGCGCATCCAAGACTAAGACTGACCCTTCCCTCTTGATCAGTACGATAGACTGTAATGTTTCGGTCTGCGATTTTTTCTAATGTTTCAGGATGAGGATGACCAAAATCATTATCCAAGCCTGCTGAAATCAGCATGATTTCAGGTTCAACGATGTCCAAAAAAGCGTCGCTACTGCTGGTTCGACTCCCATGGTGACCTGCCTTCAAGACCGATGCATGCAGGTCCAAGTTTAAAAGTTCTTCTTCAACTTCATGCTCTGCATCACCTGTGAGTAATAGCCATTCGTCTACTTTGATGACTGGTGAGGCATTGTTGATGTTTGCCATGACCTCCCCACTTCGTGCTTCAAAAGGATAAAGCACGTCCAAGTTGAGGTCTCCAAATTTGAAATCTGTATCCGCTTGAGCAAAGTAGACAGGACAATCTTCCTTTCTCACGGCCTCAAGAAAAGCTTCATAGACTTCACTATTGTAGTCAGGGGCGCTCATTAATATCGCTTGAACATCAAAGCGTTCAAGGACAGGTATTAAACCTTCCATATGATCTTGATGCGGGTGAGTCAAAATCATGAGATCTATCTTACGAAAACTTTCTGGTAATACTTCAGAAAGCTGAGTAAGTACAAAATTTCCTACGCCTCCATCTATCAAAATATGGTGACGTTCCGAGGTACTTAATAGGAGTGAATCCCCCTGCCCCACATTTAACATATGTAGCATTGTGACGGGTGGAGACTTCCAAAGATCATGGATCATGGCTAGGTCTAGACATAAAAGCGCAATGAGAAGGAGCTGTTTAATCATGTTCTCAAAACTACTCATTCATTCTGAAGAAAAGCTGAACTTTTCCTGAACCTGATGTGATAAAATTCTGACGAATAACCACGCCACTCCATGAAGACATGCAAAATTAAATCAAACTTTAGCCAAGAGTTTAAAGTTGCCATTATTGGTTGTGGAAATGTTGGTGCAGCCACGGCTCACGCCATGCTTTTGGATGGCTCACCAACGGAACTGGTTCTTATGAATCGTTCCTTGGATATTGCGGAAGGATTAGCACTCGATTTTGAGCACTCTTTATCCTTTTTTGAATTCACCAAAATCCGTCCTACAGACAAGTTAGAAGATTGTGCAGGGATGGATCTCATTGTCATTACCGTGGGGGCTAGGCAAAAAGAAGGTGAGACCCGTCTCGATCTAGTTGAAAAGAACAAAGCCATTTATCGAGACATTATTCCTAAACTTGCCGCTGCTTCTCCGGATGCGGTTTTGCTTATTGTTAGTAACCCAGTGGACATCCTCACCTATGAGGCTTGGAAACTGTCTGGTTTTCCAAAAAATCGTGTCTTTGGAACAGGAACGATGTTGGATTCAGCACGATTTCAGTTTCATATTTCTGACCGACTTTGTATCAGTCCAAAAAGTGTAGACGCTTTTGTTCTTGGGGAGCATGGAGACACGTCCTTCCCTGTTTGGAGTGTGGCGAACATTTCAGGGATGCCTTTGCTGCAGATGGAAGGCTTCGATGAGGCGGTTGCTGGAAAGGCCTATGAAGAAACAAAAAATGCGGCGTATCGAATCATCCACGATCTTGGTTATACGTGTTACTCGATTTCAACCGTGGTTTTAGAGATTATGAATCACTTGATCAATCATTCACGCATCGTACTCCCGTTGTCTACTGTACTTGAGGGAGAATATGGACACGAAGGTCTTGCCATCAGCGTGCCTTGTGTTTTGGACAGCGATGGAGTGTCTGGTATTATTGAAATTCCTCTAAACGATGGAGAAAAAGCGCAATTTGCGCATTCAGTCGACACTCTTAAAGCCCTGCTCTAATGCCTCTTTGGATTCCAATCACATTAGCTGTCATGCATGTTTTGTCTCACCTATGGTTTCTTTTGGTGATCAAAGACACTCGGAAATTTGTCGATGGCCAATTGTGGGTGGTCAGTGACGCTCATTCACAAATCATTCAAACGAAAGGACTGATGTGGATTAAGCGTATTTATGGTGGGACTCTACTGATTTGGATTCCCATTACTTTTATTCTTCTTTACTCATGATTCATCCTAGACTTGATGACGGAGAACAAATGGTGGTGGCCCTTCAGGACCACTGGGTTACCTTAGTCATGCCTATCTTTATTTATATTGTTGGTACGCTCTTAGCGGTGACTTTAGGGGCCGTAGGGATGATTTTCTTCCCTGAGCAGGAAGTAACTAGAGGACTTTTTATTCTTGGGGCAACCGCCGTGGGTTTACTTTTTCATCATTGGCTATTCATCTATCTATTTGAGCATGAAATTTCAGCGTGGATCATCACTACTAAACGAGTGATTTCATTCAGCTTCCTCCCCTATGTAAAGCATGATGTAAGTTTCATTATCATCAGTGAGCTTCATGAAATCGATAAGCGAAAACATGGTCTGCTTCAAAATATTCTCAATTATGGTGACGTTGAGATTAATCTAGCAGCAACCCCTGCGCCTGTGACTTTTCATTATGTGCCGAGAACGAGTGCCTTTGTGAACTTGCTTGAAACCTTACACAAAACACCGCCCGACAACATAGTCATCGAGCGGCTTAGAAAGAATTATTTTGCTTAGCTTATTGCTTTCGTCGTCGGCTTACGACTCCAGCTCCAAGGAGTGAGAACATTCCCATAGCCATCATTCCAGGACCTGATTCAGGAAGAGTAACGGTTGTCATTACTCCATCTGATTTGTTTCCGTTGGCATCAACGGCTGAAACTTTGAAAGTATAAGTTTGACCAGGAGTCAGTCCATCCACAGAAAGTTGTGGTTGGTCTCCCATTTCTGAAGCAAGGTATTCCATCGCTTCACCGAAGCTGAGTCCTCCATCTACACTTTGATAAACAAAGTATTCAACGAGGTCACCTTCACTGTCGATACTTGGATCCCAAGAGAGTAAGACCGTGCTTTCATTCGTGATATTAGCCAATAGATTGGTAATATCTTCAGGAGCAATTAGGTCTGCTAGGTCAAGCACAGGAGCTTCGAACTCCATTTCATTTCCATCAATTGAGATAGATTGCCCATCTTCATTGAGGACATCCGTTTCAACAGAAAGAATGTAGTCAGCACCGGCTTCCATTTCTTCAGTAATAAGAGTGAGCATCATGGCGTCGTCTTCATCGACAATCACACTGAGTACTTCCACTTCTTCACTAGCGTCGTCAGCCATTTGAATAATGAAGTCTTCAGGATCGGCATCACTTACTTCTTGAGAAAAGAAGAGTTCAAGTTCAGTTAATTCAGTAGCATCGATATCTTCAAGCATGAAGTCAGTGTCTACTGTGTCTTCTTCCTCTTCCTCATCTTCTTCTTCAACTTCAGGAGCTTCAATCTCGTCGAGTGAGCTTCCTGTAAAGACAGCGGTATCAGAAGTTCCGCTTTCAACTGGGTTTCCATTGAGATCTTCAACAGTAATTCCAGCGGTCAAAATGTATTGGGCACCGGCCGTTTGTTCGCTCGTCACAAGCATTACAATAGAGGCATCATCTGTAGAAACGTAAGCGTCGATAATATCGAGTCCACTTCCGTCACTTGCTTCTAGACTGAAGGCAGTAGCGCCGTCATCTTCAGGAAGCATTACTGGTTCTGAGAACTCAACCATTACGAGTGAGCTAGTTAAAGCTTCAGCATCGCTTACGGTTGGAGCAGTAAGGTCCCCCACTTCAGATTCTTGCGGAGTCACTTCTACTTCATTTGAGAAGTCTTCAGATTCGTTTCCAGCTTCATCGTAAGCCGTTACCGCAAAGTAATAACTTAGATTATTTGTGAGGCTGTCTACAGTGTAAGTAGTGAGACCATCTTCAACAGAGATAGATCCGAATTCGTAATCGTCATCGTCTCCATCAGCAGGATTCACTCCTACGTAAAGGTAGTATCCAAGCACACCCATGTCATCGGTGGCTGGATCCCAACTAAGGGTCACTTCACTGTCACCAGGGACAGCTTCAAGATTCTCCACCATCGAAGGTGGGTTTTTGTCGTCTTCAACGACTTCCGCAAAGGCGGCATTGGCCTGCATACCGAGCAGGCTTACGGTGACAGCGAGAGCCATCAGTTTTCTGATATTTGCCATACGTGACGAGGTTTAGTTTTTATTTATCTCATCATTATAGCAAATTTTGGGGAAAATTACAACTCTGACCAGGGGTCATCCAGATGGCCTTCCAACCAATCCCAGTCAAAAAAATCAGTGACTTCGTCGAGATTGGCTTGAGAAAGCGACAAATTAGGATTCTCACCGTCTCGCATTACCGTGGCTACTAGTGAAAAGCTTTGTTTGCCTTCACCAAAATAAGCTCGAGACCGGTCACTGTAGAATCGTAGTTTGAGCCATCCATCACTTAGAGATTCACCTTGGGCAACTTTATTCGAGTAATCAATGTGATCTTTTTCAACTTCATAAACGGTCCAGTCATGGATCTGTAAATCTGACATCTCTACATCAAAACTGAGGTAACGGAGGGTGTAAGGAAAACCAGCATCGATATCAAAACGATGTAGTTCCACACTCGTACCAATTTTTAGGGGGAGGGCCTCATGATCTATGACGGTCAATGTTTCGGGACCGTCGTCCACCCCAAATAGACTCGTTTGAAAACTCTCAGAAACAAGAGGCTGATCAGATAAGATCCGAGCCGATAAACTAGTTATAAGCACCACTCCAAGAGCGGCCGCAATCCATTGGGCAGAACGATTCATAAATGTGGTTTGGCGTGTGATGCTATGTTATCATGTGCCCCCTGATTTCCCAGCCTATGTCACTTATTTTAGAAGCTTTAAACGAGAAACAAAGAGATGCGGTTTTAGCGACCGATGGTCCTGTACTTATTATTGCAGGTGCTGGGTCGGGTAAGACCAAAGCACTCACGCACCGTATTGCGTACTTGATTCAAGAAAAAAACATGATGCCATGGAATATTCTGGCAGTGACTTTTACGAATAAAGCAGCAAGTGAAATGAAGGAGCGGATCAGTAAGCTCCTTGGAGGCGAGATCAAAGAAATGCCTACCGTTGGAACCTTCCATTCGGTTTGCGCACAGATTCTTCGTCGTCATATACATCTGATGGGATACGAAAATTCCTTTGTTATTTACGATGGGAATGACCAAGTGGTGCTCATGAAACGACTCATGAAAGAGCGTCATATCAATGAAAAAGAGATCAATCCAAAAGCAGTTTTGGGACATATTTCCCAGGCTAAAAATCAATTGATGACTCCTGATGAATATCAATCACGTGGACATGATTATTTCACTCAAAAAGTTGCAGAACTCTATATCCCTTATCAGAGAGAACTGGCCAAGTCGTCGGCCTTAGATTTTGATGATCTCATCATGAAGACCGTACAACTTTTCCAACAATTTCCTGAATTACTCGATAAGTATCAGGAGCGTTACCGGTACATTTCAGTTGATGAGTACCAAGATACGAATCATGCTCAGTACACCTTGGTAAAAATGCTGGCTGAGAAATATCGAAATATCTGTGTGATTGGAGATCCAGATCAGAGTATTTACTCCTGGCGAGGGGCAGACATGCAAAACATTCTCGACTTTGAAAAAGACTACCCTGAAGCTTTATCAATCAAGCTTGAACAGAATTATCGATCAACCAGTGTCATTTTGGACGCGGCTCATTCGATCATTACAAAGAATAGAAATCGAAAGGAAAAGCAGTTGTGGACAGATCGTGAAGGAGGAGAATTGATCAGTGTTTGGAACGCCATGAATGAGCGTGATGAGGCAATTAAAGTAGCCAAAGCCATTACGGAACACATTCGTGGAAGTGAAGCTCCTGCTTACAATGATTTTGCGGTTCTTTATCGAACCAATGCTCAATCTCGAGCCATTGAAGAGGCATTTATGCGTTACGGACTGCCGTATAAAATTGTGGGAGGAGTAAAGTTTTATGCTCGAAAAGAAATTAAAGATATCATCGCTTACCTCCGAGTGATTGTGAATCCAGATGATTCTGTGAGTCTACTTCGAATCATTAATACACCGGCACGAAAGATTGGGAAGAAAACTTTAGAACAAGTTCAAACTTTTGCCGCTCAACAGGATGTGGCTCTTTTCCGAGCTCTTGAACGAGCTAATGAAATTCCAGGTATTGGTCGTAAAGCTGAATTACTTGAGAAGTTTGTACGTCTGATTAAACGCTTTCAAGGAATCAATCACGAGTACGCAGCCGCCGGGGTGATCAAGCATGTTATTGAAGAATCGGGCTACAAAACAATGTTACTGGCAGACAAGACTCCAGAAGGTGAAGCTCGATTACAAAATGTCACTGAGTTGGTGACAGTAGCTGATAAGTATGAAGCGCTTGAGGCGGGTCTTTCTCTGTCTACTTTCCTTGAGGAGGTGGCATTGATTTCTGACCTAGACAGTGTGGAAGAAGGACACAACGCCGTGACACTCATGACTTTGCACAGTGCCAAGGGATTGGAGTTTCCTGTTGTCTTTATCTCAGGTTTGGAAGAAGGAATTCTTCCTCATTCACGTGCGCTTTACGAACCAATGGAGCTCGAAGAAGAGCGACGACTTATGTATGTGGGAATTACTCGGGCCAAGAATCACCTTTATCTTTTGTACGCTCAACAGCGAATGCTCTTTGGGGAATTCAAACAAAGTGCCCCCTCACAATTCCTACATGATCTTCCAGAAGAGTTATTGCAAGGAACTGGACAGGTGAATCAGCGTGCACAACGAAGCTTTGGAAGTCGACCTATCCCAATGGAAGATGAAAGTGGATTTACTGAGACGATTGAAGATCTCAAAGATGGAGATCGTGTTCGTCATCGAACTTTTGGTGAAGGAGTGGTACTCAGTGTGAAGGGTGGGGTAGCCACTATTGCTTTTAAAGATCCCAAGGCAGGAGTGAAAAAGCTAGCAACCAGCATTGCTCCTCTAGAGAGAATCTAACGGAGTCGAGTGAGCGCTTCTTTGGCTTCTTCTGATAAGGCTACGACCTCAAAGAGGCCTTCTTCTTGAACTTGAACCACACAGTTGAAAGCTAGACAGAAGCTAGTGATATTTGAGTTTTCTGCTGCGATTACAGTGGAACCTTCAGTAATACTGAGTTCTTCATCCCTGAAGCTGAATGTCATTTGTAGTTCATTACTTTTCCACAATTGATGTTCAAAACTACTTGATTTAAGTTCCCAGTCACTTGGAACTACAACACTGAAGGGGAGTTCCGTGAGTTCAAGAATCTGTTCATCAAAATCTTCTACATCTATGGACGTGGGTTCTATTTCATTGATGCTGGCAGGAGCACTGCACTGACAAAAAAGAAGAGCAAGTGCTAAGTATTTTTTCATAGGGCTATGGTTATGGGGTAAAGGTTCCGCCTGCCAAAAGACAGACGGAACCAATCTGGAGTTTCGACAATCGCCGATTGCTCCACTCCTCTTGTCCATATCCTAGCATGACTAGGTTTGTGAACAGAAGGAGGGTGCTCATTGATTTTCTAGTCCAGACGCAGCCACTCCACGGGGGAAGTAGACACGCTTTCACCGTTGTAGACTTCCATCCAGAACGGATAGGTAGTCTCATCATCCAGGCTCTTCTCGTAGCTGGCGTCCCAGGTGTCACCATCGTGCCACATGTCCATCTCAAACTGAAAGATGGTCGGGTGGTACGGATTGACGATGGAGAGCAGGGTTTCTTCGGGAGCAGGATCGCTCTCAAAGATCACCCGCCACTCGAACTCATCGCCATCCATGGACTCCGTCCAGGAAGCCAGAATCTCAGGAGCGTCGTAGCTCCGAGAGTAGACTTCAAGGGAGGCAGAAGGTGAGGTGTCATTGCCATCGCCATTGTCAGCGCTGACCCAGTAGTCGTAGTTGCCAGCATCCCGCAGGTTCTTCTGGAAGATGAAGACCCAGGGGCTCTGACGACTTGCAGACTCCATGGTGAAATCGTAGGTCACCTCATCACGATCATTGTAGATGTGGAGGGTGACGTCCGGCTTCATGTCAGGACTGTCGACCTGGGCAACCCAGACAAACTCAGTCTCCTGAGCGGTGCCATGAGTGGGAGAGTGATTCAGCATCTGAACGAGCAGAACGCCTTCATCATCAATCGACTCATAGTCACCAGGGTTGCTACCGCAGTCTTCCCAGCCTTCGCGGGAGACCCAGCACCCCTCCTTGACGGGAGAGAGACCGGAGAGCGGTTCGGGTTTGATACCCACGCCGTCCTGGTAGAGAGCCAGGTGCAGGTGGGTGCCCGGATGGTCAGAACAGGCAGTGCCCACGGCGTAGCCGGAATTGCCGACTTCACCAATGGGGGTCGTGGTGTTCACCGCGTCACCTTCATCCACCAGGATGTCAGAGAAGTGGCCGTAGCGGCTCACCAATCCATCACCATGGTCGACAAGAACGGAGTTGCCATAGCCATGATCGCCATCACCATCGGTGAAGACGCGCATGACCGTACCAGGCTTGATCGGGGTGACGGACTTTCCGTAGGCATCACAGCCGCTCTGGCTGAAGTCGATGGCGTAGGTGTCGTCTCCGTACTCGAAACCGTAGTCTTGATGGCTACCGCCGTCGTAGGTCTGGGTGACGTACCAGTACTCTCCCGAGGGGAAGGGCATGGTGTAGGGGGAGCGAGGCTCATCCGAACCACCAGCGCCGTAGTCACTGCTCGAAGAGTAGTTGCCGTCGTAGGCCGAGGAACCGGCCGGGGGTTTGGCACAGGCCGGAAGGGCCAGGAAAAGCGTCATCAGACGCGCACAGTGCAGCATAATCACCTCCTATGGTGTTACTGCGGGTTGGACAGAAAAATCAAAGATCACTCGTGACCGAAGTCTAGACGAGCGACCTTTTTAAGTCCTGAATTTTTCCTGACATTCTATGAGAACCAGCGGCTTACTGTCTTTTTAGCTCTGCTAAACCAGCTCTTTTTAACGGGTTTAATTGGTTCTTCAGGAATAAACCAATCATCGTCTAATTCTTCAACCATTACTTCAGTAGTTTCTGGCTCAAAAGCCTTAACAAATCGTGGTTCTGGTGGGAGGTCTGAAGCATCATCCATGATTAGATTCACATCAAAACCGTCTTCATCTAATGGCTCAAGAAAGCCAGTAAGATCTTCATAGTCGTCACTTCCAGTGATTTCATCAGCAGTGTCAACTTGGTCCGTTTCCGAAAGGTCATAGTAACCCTTCTCAGAAAGTTTTTTGACTTTAGTCTTGGCAAGCTCATCAACATCACCCTTGAGGATCATATCCATACTAGATGTGAGAGCTTCTACAGCTTGTTCTTCATCAAGTGTAAGCGAGGGAACCGTTCCAAGCATTCTATCAATGAGCATAGCTGTACCAGGCCCACCTGCTTCAGGATTATTCTTTACGAAAGTGATGAAATCTCCTGTATTAAGGTCATCTTGATCTAAATTTTCTTCTTGAAGATGATTATTAAAGGCTAGAATTGGAGTGTAATAACCTGTCCAAGTCTCTAAACAATCGATAGCAAGTTCTGCAGGAATTGCTGGATTAACGTGAGGAGCTTGATCTTTTGATAGTGCCATGATGGCTGTATTTGTAGAAGCAGCAGCTAAACGTGCTTGATGAGTATCAGATAGTTCTGAATGACGAACTTCCACAACTTGCTGAGCAAGAAGTGATGGATTTGGAGCGTCGTAATCTGATGAAGTCTCATTAGTGGTTTTGAATTGTACAGGGTAGATGGCGTCCGTTTTCTCAGTAAGACTTTGTCCACTATCTGCAGCATTCACTGCATTTGAAAGAGCCTCATTCATATGTTCAGCTTGGGATTTGAGTCCCGTACCAGTTCCAAGAACAAAGGCAAAGAATCCAGCTGCCATAGCCATGATTCCTGTGACATTTCTAACGCGTCGTCTCCTTGAGGCAATCCGATTTAACTGATGTGTTTCTAAAAGATCTCTTTGGGATTCTTGAGCTTCTTTCATTCTCTTTCGAGCTGCATCCATTCGGCCATCAACGACAGGGTCAAAATTTCCATCTCTTACCGTGACTTCTTCCTTTGTTAAGATTCTATCTGAAAAATCAGTTCGGTAAGCGTCTGCTATTTCTGTAGGCATTTGAGCAAGAAATTCATCATCGATTCTGCTTTCAGTATGAGCTTGAACCATTCGACTGATTGTAATGATCAGGCTTCTGAATGCAGTCTCATCAAGTTGAAAATAGTGAGTGAAGGCATCTTTGTTCAGGTAGCATGTCTTGAATATGGAGACATCTCCTACTATTGCTTCGATACGTTTCACGCGTGCATTTAGTTGGCGAAGGAGTGCTACGCTTTCTGTAGGCAGCCCTAGGTTATCAGCCCAGTTTACAATTTCTTCATCAATATGTCTTTCTATCAAGTATTCAAGGAAGTCAGAGTCCGCCTGAGAAGCAATATTGCTAATCAGAGAAGGAGTATTCGCCAATTGTCTTTGAAGATGTGGGGCTTGTTTTGATAGTTTTGCTAGTCTAGACATTAGTTTATCTACTTGTGCAGCAGCACGTCCTTCAAGATATCTCTCAGGGTGAATAGAGGCATTAGTTCTAAGGTAGTCGAGTGCTAAATTGTATACGTCTTTTGAAATTAGACCTATCTCCAGGAGTGGAGCATTGTTTCGAATAGATCGCTCTAGCTCACGTGAAGCTTTATTCCTACTATCAATACGAACAGGTAATTGTGGGCTTATAATGGAGGCCCCTAAATAGTTTAATCGATCAATTGCTTCTTGAAGTTGATCAATGGCATGGAGGCTGAGTACGTCAGATTTCTTTTTAAGAATATTAACTATTTGTGATCGAAGCTCGATTCCCTCATAGCTTTCTGAATCGCTAGCAATTCTTTTTGATTCGGCTACAACTTGTTCAACTTCCGCTTTAATATAGTCTGCAACTTCATCTGGAACTTCTGCTATAACGTACTCGTTATAAGGGTAAGCCTCTACAAGAACAGGTGTGGAAGAAGGGATTTGTTCTAAAATTTGGGTTTTAAACAGTTCTGCTAGTGCAGCTACATTGTCAGATTCTTCTTTGTCATCAAGACGCTCTTGAATCACAGCGAGTGCTTTTTCAATCTCACGGCATTCTGCTTGTTGTTCTGTAGAAAGTGAATTAGTAATATCTTCTAGATAGGCTATGCGCTGCTCAAGTCGTTGAGAGAGAAAGCCTAGTTGTGTTTGGATAGGGTCATCCCAAATACTGGCCACACGAGTTGGTGTGAGGGCGATGCATAACTCACTATTTGAAAATGGCATTTGTGGTCCTACAGGAGCTATGCCTAATTCAATGGTGGTGTCTTTATCAGGGGTTCCATTCATAGTTGAATGAGTTTGGTTTTAAAAGGCTTGAACTCTACAACTTTTTGTCAAAGTTGTCAATGGTCCTTCTCCTATTAAATTACCTTAATTCAGGCCTCTCCGCTACAATATTTTGGCTGTTTTAACACAAGAAAATGCCTAAAAAATTAAATGATCGAAAGCCAAAAGGGTTTGCACTCTTAATCTGGGCTCTTATTGGGGGTCTAGTGGGGTGGCAGGCGAATGCTTTGCTTGATGACGATCCTAGTCTCATATTAACTGGAAATGCGGCGGAAGCTCAGGAAGAAACGGATTTAGACTTGTTCTGGGATGTATGGTCTCTGCTTGAACAAGATTATATTGAAATCGATGCTGTTGAAGACAGCTCAAGAGTTTATGGAGCTATCAAAGGAATGGTGGATTCTTTGGGGGATCCTTACACGGCCTTCATGGATCCTGAAGAAAGCACGGCTTTCACTCAAAGTCTTAATAGTGAGCTCGAAGGAATTGGTGCTGAACTTACAGTGAGAGATGGACTTCTCTTGGTTGTAGCACCACTTAAAGACTCTCCCGCTGAAGAAGCTGGAGTGCTTCCTGGAGATCATATTTATCTTGTTGATGGAGAACCTACTTCTGAAATGTCACTTTGGGACGCCATTATGAATATACGTGGTGAACCAGGTTCAGATGTGGTTTTAACTATGGTTCGAGAAGGTGAAGAAGACACATTAGACATCACGATCACTCGATCAAAGATTCATGTGCCGAGTATTGAAACGACTTTTGTAGAATCTGAAGGAAAGACACTGGCTCATGTGGCGCTTTACTCTTTTGCCGATGATACTTACATTGAATTCCTTGATGCCATTCGAGAAGTTCAATTAGAAGATGCTGATGGGATGGTCTTGGATCTTCGTCTTAATGGGGGAGGCTTTCTAGATGTTTCTATCGAAATTCTTGGAGAATTCTTTGAAGATGAAGTGAAAGGAGTGATAGTAAAAAATGGAGATGGAAGCAACGAAATTCTTTACACCAATGGGAGCGGATCAATTCCAGATTTACCGGTGGTGGTACTTATTGATGGAGGGTCAGCCTCTGCCTCAGAAATTGTGGCGGGTGCTCTCCAAGATCATGGACGTGCACTCCTTATGGGAGAAACCAGTTTTGGAAAGGGAAGTGTACAAGAACTTACTGATTTGATGGGAGGCTCAAGCATTCGAGTGACGGTAGCAAAATGGTTCACTCCAAAGGATCGAACCATCGACAAAGAAGGAATTGAACCTGATGTTTCTATCGAAATGGAAGTTGTGGCTATCGACAGCGATGAAGATGTTCAACTCAATGCCGCGCTTGATTACTTAACTGATCTTGAATAATGGGCCCTTTTGATTGGTCTGCCATTACTGCAAATATCATTGTTCTTTCGATCACAATCGGAGTAGCTACGCTGCCAGTCTTTGGATTGTTGGCCTACTTCCGTTATCGAGATAAAGGTGAAAGGGAGCCTCGTAAACTTAGGCGGAAAATTTTTTGGTGGGGGATTGCGGTTACTCTTGCTGCCGCCACCATTGAAGGTTTAGTGGAGTTCAACGTCTATGATTTCTTTAATGGACAACCTCCTTTGCTTTACCACATGCTCATGCCTTTCTTATTGGTGGCATTGACCGAGGAGTCTCTTAAGTTTTGGGTGGTTAAGAAGTTCGCTTTCAACCATAAAAAGTTCAATGAAATTATGGATGGAATCACTTATTGTATTATCGCTTCCATGGGATTCGCCATTTTGGAAAACATTGTTTACACCCTTCAATATGGGTGGCAAACAGGGGTGATGCGAGCCTTCACGGCGGTTCCAGCACACGCTCTATTCTCAGGAATAATGGGGCACTACATGGGGATCGCAAAATTCACAAAAGATCCAATTTTGGCAAAGAAACTCATGCGTCGTGGTCTTATTGCCGGGATCTTCTTCCATGGGCTTTATGACTTCCTCTTGATGTCAGGAGTCGTTGTCCTGGCTCTCATGGTATTCCCATTACTGGCGTACATGTGGACGATTTTGAACCGATCTATCCGGAGCTCAAATGGACACAGTAAAGAAACAATTAAGTATATTTAATGAAACGATTTCTCCCTGTTCTCGCTATCTTTTTGATCGGTTGTTCAAGCATGATGACCGCATCAGAATTTGATTTAGATCTCTCTTACGTGGATGGAGATGAAAAGTTTAATCATTACCTCAATGAAGAACATGATTTTGAGTTTTATTATCCTCATGAATTCATTAGCCATGAAGGGGAGTATAAAACGTCCAAACTGATTGATACGGGGAGCCAGATTAAACTTGTGACGAGTGATGATCCTGATGAGTTCTACTGGCCTATTTATTACGCTCACGTTGAAGATGAGTCTGCTGTCTACAGTTGGGTCTACACCATGTTCCATCAAGACTGTGTGATTGAGGGACTGACGCCTCTTGATGATGGGTCTTACAGAATTGATGTCCAAAACCCTCAAGATACAGAAGATCCTTTTATTTGTTTGGGACCGGTGGGACATTCCTTGAACTATCATCCTGAACACCAGACAGTGGTTTATTATATTGGGAAGCCAAATGACTCCCACGGGAATTCAGTCCACGATGAGAGTCAAAGGATTTCATTGCGTCCGTACGTATTCAACTGGCTGGATTAAGGCTGAATGATTACGGTTTCCGCTCCTGAGAGCTGCATGTTGTCAGGTTCTTGGTAATGCTGGAGTAACGCGGGTTCCGCGGTGAATTCACCTGGATTGATCACTCGAGCGTAGTAGTAGAAGCTCACGGTACTACAGTCTCTACAGTAGATGTAGAAGCTGCTTTCTTGACCGTTATTACTGTAGGGCGATCGGTAGCTTCCCGTATTGCTCCACCATGAAACATAGCTTCGCGTCATGGTTTTGAGTCCACTTGGGAGAAGGTCGGTCACTCGGTAGCCTTCATTAGGAGTCACCTTAGCGGTGAGATGAACTTCAACAATGTCTCCTGAATTGATTTCCTCAACGGCACGACCATTCACTTTGTAAGTACGAGTCAGGCTGAGGCTATCGGTCACATCCAAGCTCGTGTAATCCACGGCGTCTTGGTAAGTGCTAATGGCCAAAATATCACCCTTCACATTACTGATTTCTACGCTGTCGATTTCATCTGAGCTGTAGGATCGACTGAGACTGTTCCCCGCTTCGATTTCAAGATTTTCTCCATTGAGACTAAAGCTCACGGGGTCACCACTAATGTGAGTCAGTCGTTGTTTCACATAGAGTAATCCTTGAAGCACGGTGTAGTCATCGCTCTTCACGGCCGCTTCGTAATAGTCTTCACGAGCTTCATCAGCCACGTAATCCGCGAGTCCAGCAAGGAGCATGAGCTCTTCACCACTCCAGTCTTCTTTCTGAGCTAACTCAAGGTAAAGACGAGTCACATCTTTTCCAGATCCCATTTCTCTGTAGGCGAGTGCCGCCCACAATTTGTCCTCTGTGCTGAGCTCAAACTCTCGTTCAAAGATGCTCATTTCAAGCAGCCTATTTTTACCGAGTCCAGCAAGACCGTAAATAGCCTGCATTTTCTCTGTAAGCGTCCGTTCAGGTGAATAGAGCTCTGAGTCAAAGTAGTCTTCTAGGTTGGCCTCATTGAAGCGGTCAGGGGCCAATGCGGCCAACTGTGCACTCAGGCCTAGGTCCGGATCGGAGTAAGGGAAGAGTGACACCCCTGCGTCCGCCGTTCCACGATTGTCTTGGTAGTTCCCGGCATTGAATTCAATCGTTCCTTGGTCATCGTCAAAGACGTCGGTGAGCCAGTCGGCGGCAAGGCTGCGTCCAATCGCTTGATCCACTCGTTCTCCATCTTGGTAAAGCGCATGAATAAGCTCCCAGTAAATAGGTCCATTTTCAAGATTGAGGAAGGTCACGGTCGTTCGTGAGTTATCGCTTCCTGGAATGGACACACCATCTTTCAATTGAGTTTCTTCTCGGAATGGCATGGTGAAGTAACTGTTGAGTACATCCGTGCTAAGTAGAATGGCATCTTCTCCTGACTCACTTTCCATGGCGTATCGGAAATCGTGTTCACCTTCACTGAGCGTTCCGGCGTCAAAGTAAGTGGTTTCAAAGGCTTCTCCGTCAGCAGAAAGATCGAGATCCATAGATTCACTTTCCAGGTAAAAGTTCACGGTTTGCCCCACGCTGAGTTGGCTTCCGTAAGCTCGAATAGGGAGCATAGGTTCATCACCATCCAAGTAGGTGGTATTGAGCACCGGCACCGCAAAGGCGTCCTTAGTCACAATCACTGGCACGCTTGCCGCTCCAGCTTTGATCTCATCACCTGAGGTTACGGCCGCCACGGCCACTCGCCATTCAGTGATGCTGTCTGGAAGATCAAAGGTGAAGCTAGCGTTTCCATTGGCATCCGTTTCTCCGACTTCAAAGTAAGCCGTGATAGGGAAGTCTGAGCGAGCGCTTCCTCCCTTGTCATTATGAACGTAGATTCCGTCCGCAAAATAAGTGTGCAGTCCAGCCACTTCAAAGTTGAAGACCTTTCGATTTTCCGTCACAGTTTCAATTCGATTGATCACTTCATAGTCCCCAGAATCAGTGAGAAGAATGTCTCCTACCTTCATCTTTTTAGCTTCGGTCCATTTCCCATTGAGGAAGATAATATGATTGTCGGTGAGCCCTAGGTTTCCATTCACAAGCAGGGTCTCACGCACCACTTCTCCATGCAGTCCACTCACGGTGGCCACAATCAGCCGGTCACTGAATTCATTTTCACGAGTGAGAATTTCATCTCCAATTTGGATTTCTTCAATGTTCTTGCTGCTTCCATCGGCCATCAAGATTTGTGTTCCAGCAACGAAACACCCTCCTTTACCTCCGTCGAGTTCTTCCAACTTATGAGAAACGGTAACGGCATCGATTCCACTTCCAACTGTGGCATAAAGGTCACTGAGTGGATCGTAGAGGTCCTCGTCATAAAGTGAGTAGTAGGCTTCATCCACCAACTGGATTTGTAGATTGGTGGCTTCGTCCGCTTTCACCTCAATGCTGATTTCTTCACCTGGTGTGTATTCGTCTTTGTCCGTGCTGACAGCGAGTTCAATTTCTTTGTCGAGCGCTCGAAAACGAATGCTTTCATGATGAGTGGTTTGATAAGCCTCTCCATTAAATCGTACGGTTGAAATGTAGACATTCGGCACATCCTCCTCTTCAAACTTAAATCGATAGAGAGGGTCGCTTTGGATCGTGGTTTCTACCACTCCTTGTTGAGCTTGAATAAAGAGGAATTCATTCTCATCGTCAGCTTCAAAGCTTCCATCGGTAAGTCCCGCTTCCACTTCCACATAGTCTCCAATTGAGTAGCCATCATCGGGCTCATTCATGATCTCCATTGTGAGGTACGGTGTGGTTCCTCCTCCTGAGGTTTTATTGAGCCAAATCGATTCTTTATAAGTTCCACCCTTTCCATCATTCACCCAAGCAGTGATTTGGTAGCTCTTGGTGTCGTCGAATTCAAAGTCGAGTGAGTAGTGTCCATTGCTGTCAGGAGTAAGTGTCCCTTCAATTTCTGGATAGTAATTGGTTTCCGTTTTGGTTTCTTGTCGAATAACTTTGTCCACTTCATCGTAGTATTCACCGGTCACAACGGTTTCAATCTCTTGTCGTTCAATGCTGTAGTCCACACTTCCTGAACTGGCAACCACATCAGAAATATGGCTGTTTGAATAGAAGTCAAAAGTGCTTAAAGTAGAGTAGTCGTTGTGCACGTCTACTTCATAGAGAGAGAAGTCCCACGCACTATGATCTAGTTCGTATTCCTCAAGTGAGGCAGAGGATCGATAAACTTCAAAATTGAAGTACTCGCCAATATTAACCAGTTCTTCTTGCACAGGAGAGACATAGAAGGAGTCTCCATAGCTGAGTCCACAGGAGTAATTGCTGTCACAATTGTCGAGTCGTGTGGTGCTGGTCCAACTGACACTGGCTTGTCCTTCATCGTTGGTGGTTACGGTCACTTCTTCATCGTCAGGATTATTCACACGGAGTTCGGTGTGGCCCACGGGAGTTCCATCAAAGAACCGAGCTTCAATGTCCACATTGATCGTTTCACCCGCCATGTAGCTGTCTCGATCTGAGCTCAAAACAATCTCATAGGCAGGCAGCTCAAAGTTCAGAACTTGGAAGTAGTCGGTCAGTAGAATTTCTTCATCTTGAACGATGTAGATGGCAAACTGATTTTGGCCAAATTCCACTAGGTCGAGTTCTCCTTCAAAGAACTTTCCATCTTCAATGGTGATGTCTCGCTCTTCAATGATGTCATCAAAGTCATTGATTGAGCTTCCGTACCAACCATAGAAGAAGCCAGAAGTTACATAGAGTTTGGCGTCTCCATTAATAGGAGCGTCTTTCCCTTGAATCATTCCCCAATATTGAACGGTGTCATTCGGTTGGTAAAGGCTTCGATCGGTTTCAAACACACTCCACACATCCTCGCTGGTACTTGAGCTATTTTGATAAAAACTTTCTTCGTAATAGGTGGTGTCTTTGTCTGATTCCACCACAAACTGAACGCTGCTTTCTTTCTCATCGGCGATCCCAAGTTCATCATAAAGCTCATTGAAAATTGCGATTCCATCGGCATCAGTCTTAGCGCTGAGATTGCTATCAGCAACGCTGACTTTAGCTCCTTTAACAGGCTCTCCTGTTTCAAGGTCATTCACCCACACCACGGTTTCTTTGGGAGACATGGCCAGATAAGTAGCGGTGTCAGATACTTGTAGGAAGGCTTGTTCTTCTTCACCCGCGTAGCTCACATTCATAAGGTAATGTCCTGGCTCAAGGGCCGTTGGGAGTTGAATGTAGTCACGGTAATTTTGTTCAACGAGCGTGATTTGGTCGAGGCTCACCACTTCTGTCAGTCCAGCATTCGAGGCTGTGAATTCTTCCTTGGCTTGGTAGGTCCAAGCAGGAGCAGAGAGGTGGTAGCCTTGCACCGCATTAAGATAAGATTCGTCATCAGGGTAGGCGTAGACTTGAACATCAAGAAGAGGCTCATCGTCACTGTCCTTACTCCAAGCGTAAGCCTTCATTAGGCTTGCGTCATTGGGTGCCACCGTAAGGAATCGGTCTACCGTGAGGTAAGCCCGAACGTCCGCCTCATCATCGGTTTCAAACTGCCATTCGTAGCTGTCTCCGATTGTATTTTCAGAGTCCTCAATGGCTAAGTCGCTTCCAATGCTCACAGTATAAACGGTAGACGGTCGTAGGTTTTCAGAAGGAATAAAGGTCAGGGTCTTTCCATCTGATTCAAAGCTTCCATCAACGGCAGGAGCAATACTGAAATTCTTTTCAAGATTACTCACTCCTGTGTGAGACATACTGATCTCAATTCCTGTGTTTATAGGCGCATAAGTTGTTTGATCTCCAGGATGCGTTCCCGTAATTCTGAGGCTATCCGAAACGGAGTAAGCCCATCGGAAGGTCTTTTTATAAGGAGCGTCATCCAAGTTTTGTGCCGCGAGTTCAATTTGCACAAGTTCTCCAGAATCGAGGCTCGTGTCTGGAATCAAGATCACCGTGTCATTGTCCACTTGGTCTATCGTAAAGGTGGTTTCCGGCGTGATGCTGATCACTTGAGCGATCTCATCGGCGTCCAGCTCTCCCTTACTGTCTAGAGTGAAGTAAGCGTTCGCATCGATTCCTGCACCATCTTCCTCACTTGGAGTCAGAGTGTAGTAGTCTTGAGCTTCCGCTACATTCACAAGTTCAATAGGTAAGGTTCCAATTCCACCTGGACCCAGTACTTGGACCATAATTCCAATCACAAGCACGAAGCTCACTGCGGGAATCATTCGTTGTCCAAATATTTTCTTCCAATCCCAGCTGGCTTTGGCCGGCTGATTTTGCATTTCCTCAGCTTTCTCACTTATTTTCGCACGTAGCGCATTCTTGAAGGCGTCATTACCTCTTTTCTTTCTCATTTTTCCTAAGTTACGGAGTTCATTCGACAATGGTGTGTTTTCTTCCATCATGCTTCTTGAGGGTTATGCAGGCGTTGTAGGCGTTTGAGCGCTCGGTTGATCCGAACTCCCACATTGCTCACACTGATATTTAAGGAGTCAGCAATCTCCAGGTACGAAAGGTCTTCAAAAAAACGAAGAGACAAAATATCTTGCTCCTTGGCTTTCAGTTTTCCAAAGGATTCGTTTAATCCTTGAATAGAAGCTAGGGCATCCTTCTCATCCTCTTTGGTCTTAAGTTCCAGGTCAGCACCGTCAAAGTTTTGGGCTTCGTCGTGCCATTGTTTAATGGCGACTTCCCGTTCCTTTTTATGTTTGCGGTAGTACTGGTTCAACTCATTGAGAGCGATCCGGTAGAGCCACGATCGTAGCGGTTTACCGGTCCACTTGTATTTAGAGAGCTTTTCCAGTGCAATCATAAAAGTGTCCGAACAAAGATCTTCTGCCAATTGACTGTCACTACAACGACTCACTAGAAAGCGATGAATCGCATCAAAGTGAAGGTCATAGAGAGCCACAAACTCGCGAGGGTCCGCTAGAGCAGCTTCAATTAGTTTACGTTCTTCGTCGGGGGTAACGGTCATTTGCCTGGATTACAGGATGATTGTACACCCCTATAATGTCAGGTCGGAAGTTTTATTACAGTTTTCTAGATTTCTACTATCAACGTGCTTCTCTACCGACAAATCTTGCAAGCACGGTTTTGACAAAATGGAAGTTATTGGTATGGTAGCCTCCATTCTCAAACCTGTATGAGTTCAGAAAGCACAAATTTAAGAAAAGAGATTATTATCCGTGTGAATGGTGAACTCCGTCAGTGGGTTACTTTGATTTATTTAAAGTTGAGTATTTCGGGAATAGATAACTCTGAGGTTAGAGCTCTAAGTAAAGCAACGATTGATGAGATGTCTGACTTGTCTATTTTTGAATTTAGAGATGTATTCCATGGTATGTTCGACTCTATTAATAGTAATGCTGAAAGATTAAATGCTGTAGCAGAAAGCTTAGATACCGTGCTTCCACTGAATGGACAGGCGGCTTTGGGCTTTGAGTTGAATGCATTGGCTAATAAGAGAGAATCAGTAAAATCAGCTAACTTGGTAAAGCCAATAGTGGAGAAGACGGCGAAAAAGCTTAGAGATGTACAGGAAGCTCCTCCTGTATATAGTGGTCCTGATTTGGGACGACTTCCTGTTCATGTTGAAGATTATTTCAGATTTACTGAAACTGCTCGGGAAAAAGAAGCAGCTATTGTTGATCATTCACAAAGAAGAATCGCAGAGATGTTACTGATTAACGAGCGCATTAGTCGTTTTGATCTGAGTAGACAGTATGAAGTTTCTGATGAGTTTATGGCTACTTACCCGCAGTATGCGGGAGTGGTTTTTTTAATTCTTGCGATTGATAACGCAGCCTATGTAGATACTGATTTAGAGCTCTTGAAAAGATACAATCTAAGAGGATTGATTCTTGTTCAAAGAGTTGATGGTCAAACTCCATACAGGTTAAAAGCAGAATGCTTGGTAGAAATTAGCTAAGCTAAAATGGCGGAGAGACAGGGATTCGAACCCTGGAGACCATTGCTGGCCTAACGGTTTTCAAGACCGCCGCATTCGACCACTCTGCCATCTCTCCGCGAGTAGCCTGCATAACTTACCCGTTCATATCTAGGATTTCAACGTCTTTTTTGCTAAGCTCTGCGTATTATTTCTAAACCTAATGTATGGCAAAAAGTGGATTTAAAATCCCTAAATGGGGATATGGTCTCGGATTAGTGATTGTTCTCGGAATGTGGCTTATGGGTCAATACAACACTTTGGTGGACCTTGATGTGAATGTAGATAACAGCTGGGCAGATGTAGAAGTTCAATATCAACGACGGGCTGATCTCGTACCTCAACTTGTATCTACGGTTGAAGGAGCGGCTGATTTTGAATCAAGCACTTTCCTTGAAGTTACTGAAGCTCGAACCAACTGGTTAGACACTCAAGGTGACGCAAACGCCAGTCGAGAAGATCAAATGGCAGCAGCGGGCTCATTCGATTCAGCTTTCTCAAAACTTCTTGTTACCGTTGAGGCTTATCCTCAGCTGACAGCAACGGAAGGATTTGTGACTCTTCAATCTCAATTGGAAGGAACAGAAAACCGTATTTCTATTTCTCGTGAAGATTACAATGCCGTGGCTTCTGATTACAATCGAGCCACTCGAAAAATTCCAATGGCTTTCTTCGCAAAACTGTTCGGGTTTGAACAAGTGTCTCTCTTTGAATCTAATGACGGTTCAGAAGACGCACCCGTTGTAGACTTTGACTTTGGAGACGACGAATAATGAAAAAACTATTTAAGAAATTCAGTGCCGTGGGATTGATGCTTATGATGCTCAGCCCTATGGCTATGGCCTTGGAATCAGAGTCGGGATTTTATTACCCAGCTCCACCTGAAGAAGGCTACATTGTGGATGAAGCAGACATTCTCACAGCCGAAACAAAAGCAAGTTTGAATGAAAAGTTGACTTTGCTTGAAGCTGAAACCAGCACTCAAATGGTGATTGTAACCATGGCTGATCTGCAAGATTTTCCGATTGAATCGGTATCTTTAGAGATTGGACGTGAATGGGGAGTGGGTCAGGAAGAGTACGACAATGGACTCGTTTTCTTGATTGCCCCAAATGAACGACAGGCTCGGATCGAAGTGGGCCGTGGGCTTGAAGGAGCCATCACCGATGCAACGAGCTCAATGCTTTTGAGTCAGGTGGTAGGTCCAAATTTCCAAGCAGGTGATTACGATAAAGGTATTGTGGACACAATGTATTACCTGGAAGGTCTCGCAAGAGATGAAGGGTTTGATATTTCAGCACTTGAATCTTCAAGCTTAAGTAACGACACCATAGATATCATTACTTTTATTGCAACATTTGGAATTTTCTTTGTATGGATTGGACTCAGTCTGATGTCTCAAAGTAAATCATGGTGGGCTGGAGGAGTCTTTGGAGGAATTCTTGGTGCTGTTTTATTTGGAACTTTTGCAGCAGCAGGAATGGCTGCCGTGATTGGTTTATTTATGGATTACATTGCTTCAACGTATTTTTACAAAAAGATTAAATGGAGTAGCGGTGGATCAGGAAGCGGTGGTTCTTCTGGAGGATTCTCATCAGGAGGCGGAGGAGGAGGTTTCTCCGGAGGAGGCGGAAGCTTCGGAGGAGGAGGTGCCTCAGGTAGTTGGTAAGAAGTAAAAGGACATAGATGCATAATCTATGTCCTTTCTAGTTAGTATTACCATTTCAGAAATGGGCTTACTTCTTGCAGCTTTTGCAATTCATTGCCATGTGAACAAGAAGGTAAAGTCCAGAGAGTCCTACAAGAATGTAGACAACTCGCTCAACAGATTCCCATTGTCCAAGGAGTGAGTTTACTAAGTTGTAATCAAAGATTCCAACAAGTCCCCAATTGAGAGCTCCTACACAAGCGAGTACAAATGCGAGTGTCCAAAGCTTTTTACATGATCCGTTCTTCATATGTTGCGTGGTGAATAATAAAAAAGATCTAGAGTGAGTGTATCAGGTCTAGATCTTTATTACGAATGATTCCTATTAAGAGCTTAACTTGGCCAAACGGCGAGTATTACTCCCATCACTAATGCCGTTGCTAACATATTGCTTGATCCAATAAGAAATAGTTTGAGGGAGCGTTGTTCCCAAATCACTGATCCTAATTGAGTCGTAGCAATGAATCCAAGCCATATCCAGAACCCAATTTCTGCCCCTTCAGCGGCGCTTGTAGCCTCTGTAAGGAGAATGAAGTGCCCAAGAACATAAGCGGTCACAAGAGAGATGAGAAGCCCCATTCCATAAGCTTTTAACATCATAGATTGTTGAGCTTTCTTTTCTTTTGGAAATTTAAGTTTCGCAAGCTTCATCCACACGTCTCCAAACAGGAGTGGAGAGTACCAAATAGAACCAATAATCATTGAGGCAATGGCTGCAACCAGAACTGCAAGGAGGCTGACTGACATATTTGAAAGGGTTAATTCGTGGCTAGTGTATCACAAAAAAACCTGGCGGAGAGAGAGGGATTATCCATTCGCTAAAGCGAATGTTTTACTGAGGTCGTCACTCGGTCATGTGAAAGTAAACTTTCCCGCGACTCTCGTTCCTACTCAGCATCGACCCTACGGGTTCTCACACCTCTTGTCCCTGTCGGGACATCACAAAGTCACCGGACCATGACGGCCCGTTGTCTTTCTGAATTCCTGGCGGAGAGAGAGGGATTCGAACCCTCGAGCCCGATTGCTCGGACTAACACCTTAGCAGGGTGCCGCTTTCAACCACTCAGCCATCTCTCCGTACGGGTTTTCAATGCCCAAAAGGCCTCAGTAATATAGGGATTTGAACGGACTCGGGCAAGAGCTTCTCCAAGCACTTGATTAAATCTGTAAAAATGCTATAATGAATCGATGGAAAAACTACCAGAAAACTCGGATCTTGATTTAACTGGGCTCACTCCTGAGCAACTTTTAGGATTAAAAGAACAAGTAGATAATCGAGTAGATAAATTAGAGCTTAAACCCGTTGAAAGGCAGAAGTTTCTGACACGTCAGCGTCTTCGACGGTGGTTTATTACGGCAGGAATCACTCTCGGACTTGGAGCGGGGGCCATTGCAGCCAAACCTCATATTGAAGAAGTATTAGGTGACATTGCGATTGAAACGGCTCAACGAGCGGCAAATCGTGAAGTAGATGAGCGAATGGACGCCATTCGAATCCATATGACAGATTTCTTAGGCTTGGTCACTCAAGATCTTTACCCTGCATTGGATCATTTTATTATCACTTTGCAGTCAAAAATGGACAATTATGAAGACCTTTCAAAGTTAGGTTCTCATCTTTATGAAGGTTTGAAGGGAGATGCGGTTGGTTTCTTTGCAAACTGGACAGACACTTCGCCAGATAGTTTGTTTGAACAAATGAATGCGTTCGTCATGGATGACGAAGAGCTGAAGGCGGCTTATGAGCAACTCACAGATGTGGCTGAAAAAATTCAAGAATGGGTATTGGGTCTCCCTGAATTTGCTGAAAGACAAACAGAGGTGACTGATGCCGATCGAAAAGAAGCCTTGGAGGATGCCAAGGACGTAGCAGGTGAAGTCATTCGAGAGAAGTTGGATGATCTCAATCCGTTTACATCCGCTCAACCAGAGGAATCCCAAGAATAGATAGACCAAACTTCATCTGATGAATGAACGCCTGGATGATCCCTACACGGGTTCTTTTTTGTTCTACCGTTTCTGCATTCATCACATGCACTTTGCTATAGAAACGATTGAATTCTGTTGCTAGTTCATAGAGGTGAGTACAAATGAGATGAGCCTTTCGTTCTGCTGTGGCTTTTCTTAAAACTTCAGGGAATTTAACCATATGACGAAGTAAAGAAATCTCATTGTCCTCGGTGAGTACAGGCATTCCGTTCAAAGGCATGGCGCCAATTTTACGAAGAATGCTGTAGGCACGAGCCGCCGTGTAAAGAAGGTAAGGGGCTGAATTTCCTTCAAGAGTGATGATTTTATCCCATTCAAAAGTCAGATCTTTATTTCGATCTTGTGAAAGAATGGCATATTTAATGCTGCTTTTCCCAAGTAGCTCTGAAAGTCGAGCGTACTCTTCACGAGTTAGATCTGTGCCTCGATCAGCAGCAAGTTGAGCAGCACGTTTAGCGGCTTCATCTAAAAGCTCTTCAAGTTTGATTACGTTTCCTTTCCGAGTGGACATTCCACTTCCCTTAAAGCTCATTCGTCCAAAGGCAATGTGTTCAAGATGAGTGTCCCCTTGGTATCCAATAGATTCAGCGATCTTAAAGTTTTGTCTGAAGTGTAGAGATTGAGCATGGTCAACCACGTAGAAAATACTTTCTGGGTTCCATGTCTCTACACGATACTTGATGGTTGCAATATCACGAGTGAGGTAGAGCGTGGCACCATCTCCTTTACGGATCATGGCTGGGACTTGATCTTCACCCATGTCAAAAATTAGAGCTCCTTTTTCTCCTTCAATAAATAATCCCTTCTTTATTCCTTCTTCAATAATTTCATCTGTCATATTCCGGTAAAAACTTTCACCCATGGTGTAGTCAAGTTCGACACCCAATCGAGTGAGTAATCGTTTTAAGTCTTCAGTGCTTTCATGAACCACCCACTCCCATACGGAAGTTCGGAGTTCGTCCCCTTTTTCAAGGTCAGCAAAGATTTTTCGTGCGTCATCATCTAGTGATGGATTTTTTTCTGCTTCTTCATTGAACTTTACATAGAGTCGAGAAAATTCTGCATTTGGATTCTGATGGATAGTTTGTTCGTCTCCCCAGGTTTCCACAGCATAAATGATCTTACCAAAGTTGGTTCCCCAGTCTCCTAGATGGTTGATTCTTAAAACTTCATGTCCCATCGCTTCATATAGATTCGCAAGGCTATCTCCAATAATCGTCGTCAAAATATGATGCACACCCATTGGCTTTGCGGCATTTGTGCTTGGGTATTCCACAATCACAGGTCGATCTGATTTAGTCTGACCTTCTACACTAAACCCAGATTCTAAAGTTTTTAATTCTTCTTCAAGAAATTTGGCACTGAGTCGTAGATTTACAAATCCTGGAGCTACAAACTCGACACTTCCCACTCGATAGTCTTTGGGGAAACTGTCTACAATGGCCTCGCCAATAGCTTGAGGTTTCTTTTTAAGAGTCTTTGTTAGTTTGAAAGCAACTGGACACGCAAAATCACCATGAGAGACATCTCTTGGTTCTTCAACGGTAACTAAATCAAGAAGGTCCCCCTCTGCTAATTCTGGGAAGGCAGAGTGACACGCCTCAATAAAGAGTGGCTTAAGTTGTTGAGATAGGATTTTCATTACCTGGAGTGTAAAGGAGGGTTCTTGACTAATCAAGACAGCTAAGGAAGAATGAATCTTAGTTAACAAAACACTTTTGGACCCCGACCCGCAGATACTCATCACCATTTTTGTTCTCCTGATATTCTCAGGAGTCTTTTCAGCGAGTGAAACCGCACTGATGAGTTTGAGCCCTGCCAAGGTTAGAACTCTGGTTGATGGACGAAGAAAAGGATCAAAGTACTTGGCTAAGTTGAAGCATGAGCATCACCGAACACTCATCACTATTCTGGTGGGGAATAACTTCGTGAATATTGCAGCGGCTTCCTTAACCACCGTGCTCTTTACACAGATGTTTGCCTCTTCAGGAGTCGGTTTAGCCACGGGAGTCTTGACCATTGTGGTTCTCATTTTTGGAGAAATTGTACCTAAGTCTTTTGCAACGACTTACGCCGTTAAAATATCACTGATATTGGCAGCTCCTCTCTATTATTTGGGGCTGATTTTGATGCCAATCATCTTCCTCCTAGATCTATTAGTAAAAGGACTGCTCATCCTTACAAATAGTCAGACCAAGCAACTCGTAACAGATGAAGAGCTGATCGCCATGGCCTCCATTGGAGAAGAAGAAGGTTCTCTTGATACACAAGAACGTGAACTGATTGAAAACGTTCTGGAGTTTAATGATATTCATGTAGGCGAAATCATGACACCTCGTGTTCATATTGTGGCCATGCCAGAGGTTTATGACCTGGATGAAGCGGCTCGATTTATTGTGAACCATCCTCATAGTCGGATTCCTGTTTATCGAGAAACACTCGATAACATTGTGGGGATTTGTTCCGTTAAATACTTGCTCTCCCAGCGCTACGATCTAATGGATGATGAGTTGGATGAAACAACCTTGAGACAAGTGGATCTGCGGTCTCCCTTGAGAGTGCCAGGAACCATGACGGTTCAGGATCTCTTCAAGAAGTTTAAACAAAAGCGAACTCATATTGCACTTGTGACAGATCCCAAAGGAAAGACGATCGGACTTGTGACAATGGAAGATCTGATTGAGGAAATTGTGGGCGATATTTTGGATGAAGAAGATGAAGAAGAAACGACTCGAATTCAGATCATTAAACCTGGTCACTACTTGATGTCTGGACGAGTTGAAGTGGATGAACTCAATCAGCTGACAGGTCTAGAATTTGATTTCCCTGAATATAAAACACTCAGTTTTGTATTAATCGAAGAGCTTGGTCGACTGCCAAGAAAAGGCCAACGAATCATTATTGGACACTGGTCGTTTAAAGTTTTGCATCTCTATAAAGACACCATTCTTAAGGTTGAAGCCCGTCGAATGAAGAAAAAGAAAGACTAGTTGTGAATCACAATTGGAGTTCCAATTTCAGTGAAGTAGTAGAGTGTTTCTGCGTCTTCAGGAAGCGTACGTACACAACCATGACTCACTGGAATCCCAATATGGTCATTGGCTTCTTGCCAGAAGGCACCACCGTCAGTTCCAAGATAAGGAAGTCCATGAATCCCATATCCACGAGCGTCCCAATATTGCCACCATGGCATTCGGTAATGAGGGTATTCACCTCCAATGCGGAGTTCTTGTTTTTGGAAAATTGTGTAGCTTCCTGGTGGAGTGGGTGTGTCCCAAGCCCCCGTTGAGGTTTGCATCTCCCACACGGCAATATCTCCAAATTTGGCGTACAGAATCTGTTCTGAAAGATCCACTTCAAGGTTCTTTTCGAGTCCAGAAAGACTGGCGGCATCAATAGCGGTTCGAGTGACGTATTGAATATTGTCCTTCATTTCTTCAGTAGCTGTTCCTACTTCAATATCGAGAGCAAATACTTCGTCAATCCATCCATAGTCTTCAATAACGGGTTGGAAGAACTCTCGGTAAATATTATCGCCTTCAGGAGCTAAACTTTGAAAACTGATGTGAAATTCTTCTCCTGGATCAACATAAGCTTCTTGCATTTTGATTCGATCAGCGCTGAGCCAACCTGAAATTGAATGATCGCTATCACCAAATAAACTTTGACGATCTTGATCCATTTGAGTTCCTAAATTTATTACAGGCACGTCATCACACTCACTATCAGATGAAAACAGTCTCGTATTCCCTGTATTTTCAAAGGTGAAATCCACATAAAAAACATCTCCACCTATAAGGTCGGTGTCCATGGTTTCAGTCAACATGTCCACTTGGTAGTCCACTTCTTCAGGAGCTTCATAATCGCAATAACTCCAGTCACCAGATTTAGCGACGTCCACATGGATCATTGCCGGCATAATAAATCCTCTACTTGCAGTAGTGACGTTACCAAAAAGGCTCGCCTGAACATTAGAGTTTGTTACTATCCCAACAAAGAGCGAAAGGCTCACAAGGAAGGAAGCTATGGCAATCGTTAAGATAGGCCGCCGAATCATTTTTATTTTTGTTTAATCCGATCATTATATCAGATTAAAGCTATTTATTCAACATCTTCTGGAGTTCGTCTACAAAGCTCTCCACATCTTTAAATTGTCGATAAACAGAAGCAAAGCGAATGTAAGAAACGTCATCGATGGTTTTTAAGGAGTGCATCACATCTCGACCAATAATATTGGCTTTAACCTCTTTCCCACTGGTGCTCCACGCTTCCTCCAGGTTATCTAGCATGTGCCGAATCTGTTCTTCAGTTACCGGTCGTTTTTCACAAGCTCGCCAAACGCCTCGTTCAACTTTAAGACGATCATAACTTTCTCGTGCACCATCTCGCTTCACCACAATAAAGTTAGCCGTTTCTACTCTTTCAAAAGTAGTGAATCGGTAACTACAGGCCTCACACTCACGACGACGACGAATACTGCGTCCTTCATGAGCGTCACGAGAATCCACAACGCGGGTACTTTTACTGCGACATTTTGGGCAAATCATGTTTCCAGCATAGCGAGACCTTGGTCATTTGCAAAGGCCCTTGTACAATGTGGCTATGGAATTTTTCTCTGATTGGACTACGCAACATTTCATCCGTTTAGCTATCGTTGTCGCTTTGGCAACGGCACCTACAGTGATTTGGTTTACGATCATGTTTCGTGGACGAAAAACCTCTCGATTACCGCTTTTTTTAGCGTTTTTCTTGGGAACACTCACAGTAGTTCCCATTATTGTTCTCGATTACATTTTTCTTAAAAATCCTGAACTCGACATTTATAATGCGGTTGAAAGTACGTTCACTACAGCTTCCATTGCTGCATTTGCTGGGCTGGTTCTTGCCGCTTGGTCAGAGGAAGTCTTTAAGGGATGGGTGGTGAAGTTTATTAATAGAACTAAGATTGGAATTCAAACCGTGAATGATGCGGTTCGTTACTCTATTTTGGCGGGATTAGGTTTTGCGTTTACTGAGAATATTTTTTACTTCTACCTTATTTGGCAAGGAGATGGATTCCTGGGACTGCTCTTTCCTATGATTTTCAGATCTATGTTTACCGTGTGTGGGCACATGGTTTTCTCTGGAATTTTTGGTTATTACTATGGGATGGCAAAGTTCGCTCGGCCTATTGTTGAGACCAAGCTATGGATGGGAGAGGCCAGCAAGGGGCTTCGTTTTTTCTCTAAAATTCTTGGGCTTGATGAAGCAAAATCCTTTGGAGAGTTGCAAATGCTAAAAGGTTTGGTTATTGCGGCTTGTATTCATACCGCCTTCAACTTCATGGTTGATTTAGGTCAATTCTTAGTTGTTCTTGTGATTGTGGGAGGAGGATTCCTCTTTTTGAAATATCTTATGGCTCACAAGGCAGGGGCGATTGCTTTTGCTGGTTTAGGCCGTGAATCAACCATGCAAAAGAAAGATCAAGATGTGGTTTTGGAGCTCTTAGCAATGTGGTCAAAAGAAGGCCGTCATCAGGACGTAGTGGACATCTGCCAACGTCTATTGATGCGTGATCCAGATAATAAGGTGGTTCAGCTCTTTCAGGCGAAAGCCATGGATGCCGCTAAGTTAAAGAAGGTAGAAGATTCATTTGGAGCCTTGTTTAAAAATTCTGAATCTGAAGAAAAGAAAGAAACCATGCGTACATTAATGAAGCAGAAGGTCCTTATGGAAATGCTGCATGACAAAAAAACTACTCCAACGACAGCCCCAGTTCCTTCACCTGGAACTCCGCAAAGCGATCCGTCATCCCCGCCAAGTAGTCCTTCAGTACCAACGGTTCCATCCCCTGGGCAAGGTAGTGATCAAACAAAGTCCGAATAATGGATTGTCCATGTTCAGATAAAGCTTTCACTTCAGGATGGAAATAGAGCCGGTTCGTAAGGAATTCTTTTAGTGCCGTATTTCGTCGTCTCATTTCTACTGAAAAATCCACGAGTGGTGTTTTGCACGCGTAGACATCTTCGAGCGTTTCTATCTTGTGTTCTCTCAGTCGTCGTTCTGTTTCATCGTGCACGTCTTTAATCATCATACTCATCATATGACTGACGATTCGAGCTCGTCTAACAGGTAGATCTAATATGTCACCATATTTATATTGCACTTCTTCCATGGCTTGCTCCCATATTTCGACCTCTCGCAGGTCTTTTTCATTGAAGAGCTCACTACGTAGGCCATCGTCCACATCGTGGTTCTGATAGGCAATTTCGTCGGCTAAATTAACGATCTGTGCTTCAAGTGAGGGTCGAATCATGTCGCCACCTGTGGGATGATCCCATGATGAGTGATGTTTCATGAGACCTTCAAGCACTTCGATCGATAAATTTAAACCTGAGAACTTTGGGTAAACCATTTCAAGTTCTTCTACCGTACGTCGGCTTTGTTCATTGTGCTCAAATTCCAGTCCATGTTTTTGTAGGCATTCGTGAAGCGCATGCTCACCTGCGTGTCCAAAAGGAGTGTGTCCAAGGTCATGAGCCAAGGCAATGGTTTCAGCCAGGTCTTCATTTAGACCTAGCCACCGGGCTAAATCTCGAGAAACTTGTGCCACTTCTAATGAGTGAGTCATTCGAGTTCGGTAGTGATCTCCATAGCCAACCACAAAAACTTGAGTTTTTCCTTCCATCCTTCTCCAGGCACGAGAATGCAACACACGGTCTCGATCCAATTGGAATCCAGAACGTTCATCATCAAGAACTTCGGCGTGTCGCCGTCCTTTGGCTACCTGGTTTGAAACGGCAAATGGCTTGAGCATGGTGTGAAAAGTGCTAATTGTAGTGTATTATAAGATCTATTTACAAAAGACCCAATGGGTAATTCAGACAGACTCAAACAATTTGTAGACACGCTCCGAGCACATCCTGAGGATTGGGATGGTTATGAGCTTCCTAGAGATTCTATTGATTCAACAGAAGTGTCACTTGCTTTATTGAAGGCTATAATTCCTCGTTCTGAAGATGAGGAAATTTCAATTCCAATGACTCTTCAGGAGTTTAGAGAGTTTTTTGTTGAGGCAGGTTGGCATTTCGATGAAAGCTGGTCTCAATTTCCATCAGTAAAAGTCACCACTGAAGATGGGAGGCATGTAGTTGTTAGGTTTGGAGATACGATTACTTGTGAAATCGTTGATGTACCTCGCGCAAACGGCGATTGGTCGTATGAGTGTAAATCTGTGTCGTAGTGATAGAAGAGTGTCCCAGCATTTCTTGAACATCCCGGATATCTGCACCGTTATAGAGCAGTTCTGTGGCAAAACTATGACGAATCACATGAGGCGTCACTTTCTTCCCTATCCCTGCGATTTTTGCTGTATTCCTCACCATTGTCTGGACAGTGTAGGCGGTCAGTCGGCGTTTTTCTCCGAGTCCAAGTTCTAAATCATCTCGATTTCGTCCAAAGCTAATAAAGAGAGGCTCCCAGTTATCTTCTCGTTCTGACATATAAAGTTTAATCCATTTCACACATCGTTCAGATAAAAAGACCAATCGAGGTTTTTGTCCTTTTCCCCGAACGGTAAATTCCATTCGTTGTAGGTCCACTTGAGAGCGGTCCAGACTGATCAATTCACTCACCCGTAAACCTGTTGAGTATAAGGTTTCCATCATGGCACGATTCCGCATTCCTACTTTGGTTGAGAGGTCGATCACTTCAAACATGCGTTCCATTTCTTCTCGAGTGAGAAAGTCGACAACACGATCGCCAACTTTTTTAAGGTCAATTTTCTCGGGGGCCAAACAGGGGATGTCATTTTTCACCAAGTATTTCAGAAAAGCCCGTAAGGCAATCAGATGGTAATTCTGGGTTTTTGGTGAAAGCGTTCTCTCTCGTTCATCCACATAGCGATTCAAAAAAAGCTGATATTTGTGAAGGTCATCTAAGTTGAGTGCGCTCGGGTTTTTTTCTTCTGTAAAATCAGCAAATCGTTGGAGGTAGTGGTGATAGTTCTCAATGGTTTTCACCGACTTATTTTGAGCCACCTCAAGGTGTTCTAGAAATCGGGTGATCAATCGTTGTAGTTCAGATACGGTGGTCATTTGAGTAGCGTGTAGAGAGCATGTGCGGCTTCACGACGAGTGACACTAGAGCTAGGGTGAAAACTCTGTCCAGTCACTAGTCCATTCTCAGAGGCAAAGCCGGCTGCTTCAGCATACCAGTCCTCTTCGTCGACATCACGGTAGTCATCATTGTAGTCCGCTTTTTCTTCACTGACTCGAAGCAACATGGTGAAAAACTCAGCTCGGTTCAGCTCATGTCCAGGTAGAAATCGTCCATCTTCATGCCCCTCAACCATTTCAATTTCAGAGGCTTTATTCAAGTACTTCAGGTACCACGCGTCATTTGGCACGTCCCAAAACTCACTCTCAGACTCATCATCAGAAACGTAGTCGTAGCTTTTTAGGAGCACTTTCACCATCTCAGCACGATTCAGTTTTGCATCGGGGTAAAGCATTCCATCTGAACCAAGGAATATTCCTTCTTCTTTTAAGAACTGGAATACGGTCACATCTTCATCGGTACTGGGAAGATCCAGAAAGAGTTGCTCAGCAAGCACCTCATCCCAGATTAAACCTGAATCAGTTTCACTGTAGCGAATGTCTAAATCGTTCAAATACCCAATCATACTTTCATCAATAGAATCGTTTGGGAAATCTCCAAAATAGAGTTCCGACTCTGATCGTGGTTGAGACACATGACAGAAAGCCGTGCGTTCACCATTGAGCAAAACTTCAAGCCCTCCCACTCCATAATGAAAGGTCACCTCATTCCATTCATAAGCTTGCATGGAATCCTCACTTTCAATCCGATACCATCCCGCTTGTTGAGGGCAATCAGAATCAAAAAGAGGGGCGTAAATCCCTGCAAATAATCTCCCGTCATGATTCACATAAAGGTAGAGGTCTCCTTCTTCAGGATCTGAAATACCAGAACTATCGAGTATCGTTCCAACGGCTCCTTCAGGTTCACCAATGTATATATCGAATTGAATTTCACCGTGTTGAGGAATTTCATAGAGTTCGCTCAAATTCAGACTGCTGATCTCACTTTTAGTGGATAAATCGGTACTCGTAGGAGGAAAGAGTAAACCAGAAGCCAGCTTCATAGTGTCTAGACTGTTGTAGAGAATAGTGTAGACGTCACTCGGGTTGGCAATAGCATCAGCGTAAGCCTCTGCCGCTACAATATCCGTGCCTTCATCAGGTCTGTAGATACTACTTTGATAGAGTAGATTCCCATTCACATGAATCAAATGGTAGGCGTAGTATTCAGCATCAATACTTCCCAAAACATCAACAGAAATCCCGGTTTCTGTTCGATAATAAATATAATGATCATCGGCATTAATGATGGTCTTTGTACCGTCTTCAAAAGAGGGGAGTTCTAGAATTTCATCAAAAGCAGTGTGTGAACCTTCCTGGGTGTTGTAGGAGTAGACTGTGATTTTAAGCTGAGGAAGTTCATTGTCTACCCAAGGATCATCTAAAAGACGCGCCTCATATTCAGCGGTAATACCACCTGTTAGGTTGCTACTTTCTTGAATTTTAAACTCACTATAGCCGTCCAGACTACCCATGGCAGTGCCACTGGGCCATAAAATATCTTTGGCAACTTGTAACTCTCCTGAGCTAACGCCAATCACAGCGAAGGCTAAGCCAGGGAGCCCAAAAACCAATAAGGCGGCGAGGAGAATTTGGGGAAATCTCATGGAAGGATTATAGCACAATCTATATACTGCGAGCAGATGATTGAATTTCAAAACGCCACAAAACAATACGGAGAGCGACTCGTTCTCGACAACATTAACCTCCAGATTAAAGGAGGGGATTGGATTTGGCTTACTGGAGCTTCAGGAGCAGGGAAGACGACCTTGGTTCATGCTTTGATGGGGGCGGTTCGTCTTACTCATGGAAAGGTAGCCATCGATCATTATGATATCGGACGGTTTAATCGACTGGCGCTTCAGGAGTTTAGACGGAAATTAGGTATTGTTTTTCAAGATTATAAATTGCTGCCAAAAAAAACAGTTTATGAAAATGTAGCCTTTGCCATGGAAGTTTGTGGTTACAGTGATCGACAAATTGCCAAGCGAGTGCCAGAGGTGCTTATGAAGGTAGGTTTGGCGGAGGCCAGACATCATTTCCCACATATGCTTTCAGGGGGAGAACGGCAACGTGTAGCGATTGCTCGAGCTTTGATTCATGAGCCACGATTGATCATTGCTGATGAGCCAACAGGGAACCTTGATCCTAAAACAGCAAAGGAGATCATACTTCTACTTCAAAAGTTCAATGTTGAAGGGGCAACGGTGATTGTTGCTACTCACAACCATTCACTCATAAAGCTTGTTGAAGGGCGTCATTTGGACATGGAGGAAGGAAGACTTGTGGAGTAAAATTCAGGAATAATTCAGGATTTCCGAAAGAATTCTCGCTAATGTAAAGCGGCTCTTTGACCAATGCAATTGACGGTGAGTGCGCACTCACCTAAGCTTGGATAAAACGCTTTATACCTAACCTCCACACAAATGGCGAAAGCAAAAAAAGATATCGCAGTACCTGAAAATACTGAGAAAAGAAAAGCTCTCGATCTAGCTATGGCTCAGATTGAAAAAAACTACGGAAATGGTTCTATTATGAAATTGGGTGAGTCCAAGCACATGGATGTTGCGACGACTCCAACAGGGTCTTTATCTCTTGATATTGCACTTGGAGGAGGGATTCCTAAAGGACGAGTGGTTGAAATTTATGGACCAGAAAGTTCAGGTAAAACCACTCTTACACTTCATATGATTGCTGAAATCCAGAAGTTAGGAGGAATGGCCGCTTTTATTGATGCAGAACATGCACTTGATCCTTCATACGCAGAGAAAATTGGAGTGAATGTAGACGATCTTCTTTTGTCTCAACCTGATAATGGGGAGCAGGCTCTAGAAATCACGGAAACATTGGTTCGTTCTAATGCGGTTGATGTAATCGTAATTGATTCTGTTGCAGCACTCACACCACGTGCTGAGATTGAAGGAGACATGGGAGACGCTCAAATGGGACTGCATGCACGTCTCATGAGTCAAGCTCTTCGTAAGCTAACGGGAGCTATTTCTAAGTCAAAATGTACCGTAATCTTCCTCAATCAAATTCGGATGAAGATTGGAGTGATGTTTGGAAATCCTGAAACAACAACAGGAGGACAAGCGCTTAAATTTTACTCATCTGTACGAATGGAAATTCGTCGTATTGGAAAGATTGAAGGTAAAGATGATTCCGGTGATAAAGAAATGACAGGGAATAGAACACGAGTGAAGGTGGTTAAGAATAAGATCGCTCCACCATTCAAGGTGGCTGAGTTCGATATTCTCTACAACCAGGGTATCTCTAAGGAAGGAGACGTTCTGGATCTAGCGGCCAAGTATGAACTTGTTCGTAAGGCAGGAGCTTTCTACAGCTATGGAGAAACTCGTCTTGGACAAGGACGTGAAGCTTCAAAGCGATTCCTCAAAGAAAATCCTAAGATGGCTAAGGAAATTGAAAAACTAGTAAAAGATAAGTTAGCCGTAAGCTAATGGAAGACGCCTCTTACCAGTTACTGATGGACTACAGTTTGCGTGCGCTATCCAGGCGTGCGCATACGGTCCACGAGATGAAAGATAAACTTAAGAAACGCCCTCACTATACTCCGGAATACTCACAGAAAATCATTGCTCGTCTTATCGAGCTGAACCTTTTAAATGATGAAGATTATGTTCAACATGCTATCGAAAGTGCCGCCTCATTCCGTCACCAGGGTCTCTATAAGGTGGCCCAAAGACTCAAACGGAAAGGTATCCCTTTCGAGCAAGTTGAGCGTCAGTGGAAGGGGTTGGATCTATGTGAAAGAACCATTGCCAAAAAGGCTTTGAAGAAACTTAAGAAACGTTTGGAGCGCGCACCTAAGGAAAAACACTACCAGAAGCGCGTTCAATTTTTAGCAGCTCGTGGATTTTCTCCTACTGTCATTTTCGACCTTGCTAAAGATGATGAACACATGTAAATTCTCAGTGTCAAATTCAATAAATCATACAGTAGGATTGTTAAAGTCCTGCTGGTTTTTTTATAACCCTAACCCTAAGGCACATGCATCAGCAATTCATGGCCGCGGTACGACAACTCTGTAATGAGAAGAATCTTCCAGAAGAAACTCTCATGGAAATCGTAAAGGCGGCTCTAAAAACGGCATATCGTAAAGATTATGGTAGTCGTGAACAAAACCTAGACGTTGAGATTGATTCTCAAACGGAACAAGCTTCTATCTACCTCGTTAAGGAGGTTGTAGATGAGATTGAAGATGAAGATCTTGATATCACTCTTAGTGACGCAAAAAAGCTCAATAAGGAAATCAAAGTTGGAGATGAAATCCGAATGGATGTGACTCCTACCAGTTATGGACGAATCGCAGCTCAGGCCGCTAAACAAGTGATCATTCAACGTATTCAAGAAGCAGAACGTGATCAAATGTATGAAATGTTCAAAGATCGTGAAAACGAATTGATCAATGCACTGATCCATCGAGTAGATAACAACCATGTATATGTAGAACTTGGAGGAATCACAGCACTTCTTCCAGGACGAGAACAAATCTCATCTGAACAATATTATGGAGGACAACGAATCAAGCTTTACCTTGATCGAGTAGAAAAGACGACTAAAGGACCACAGCTATTAATTTCACGAACTCATCCTAAGCTTGTTGAAAAGCTTATGGAGCTTGAGATTCCTGAAGTTAAAGCAGGAACGGTTGTAGTGAAAGGTGTAGCTCGTGAACCTGGAGTTCGCTGTAAAGTTGCCGTTATGTCTACAGATGAACAAGTAGATCCAATTGGTGCTTGTGTGGGACAAAGTGGAGTACGTGTCCAAAGCGTAACTCAAGAGCTTTCTGGTGAGCGTATCGACATCATTCCTTGGAGTGAAAATCCTGCTGAATACATTAAAGAAGCACTCAAGCCGGCTAAGATTCACCATGTAGTGGTTGATGAAGCAACTAAACTAGCTAAAGTTTATGTGACTCAAGATCAGCGTGCTCTCGCTATTGGACGAAGTGGTCAAAATGTACGACTTGCTTCAAACTTAACTAAGTGGGAAATCGACATTCTTGATACAGATGAAGGAACACCTTCGCCTGCTGCATCAGGTGTTGCAGGAGGAAAAGGAAAGGCAGCAGCTCCTGTTGTTAAAGAAGAAGTTATGATGATTTCTGATCTAAATATTGCAGATGAAATCAAAGTGAAACTTGAGGCTGTAAGTCTTGAACAAGTTGAACAGCTTAAGGGACTTTCAGTGAAAGATTTCTCACAAGTGGATGGAATTACTGAAGATGAAGCGAAAGAAATTGTTGAAGCGGTGAAGAGCGTTAAGTAAGCAAAATTGGCTTATTGAAGAGCCCCGTTACGACGGGGCTTTTTATGTGTCCTCAGCTACTGGATTTTTTAGGCGTTTTCTGCTATAATTAACAGATTAATGCATTCAATTACGCATGGCTGACAAAGACTTCGCAACTTCACAGGTTCAAACCGACGCTACCAGACAAATGGCTACAGCCACTGGTGCAAACCCGGTTACGGACATCAATCGTGATTTTGAAGAACGTGCAACAGCGGAGCGTGCCCAAAAAATGGGAATGAGCTATGTAGACATTGCTCATGTGAATATCAATACCGATCATCTCAAAGTGGTTTCTTCTGAAGATGCCCATCAATCTTTGGTGATCCCTTTTTTCAAATTAGGTAAAAAGGTTCGAGTGGCGATCGTTCATCCAACGAATCCTGGTACTCAAGCGGTGATCCGTAAATTGAAAGATGCTGGCTATAAGATCAATGTAAATTTGGCCTCTGAAACAGGTTTACGAATCGCTCTAGATCAATACAAAAAGATTGAAGTGGCTCGTCCAATCGAGACAAAAACCATTATTGATGAATCTAAGATTCAATCTTATCAGGAGGAAATTGAAAACCTAGGTGCGCTTAGACAAAAAATTGGAGAAGTGACCGCTGAAGAAGCGCTTAATTTCATTAGTGTGGCGGCGCTTAAAACCGGTGCCTCTGATATCCATTACCAACCTGAAGAACAGCAAGTTATTGTTCGATTCCGTATCGATGGAGTGCTTCAACAAGTGCTCGAAATCGACAAAAGCACCTACAACTACATCAGTAATCAGCTGAAGTACAAGTCAGGTATGAAGTTGAATGTAACGACCATCCCTCAAGATGGACGATTTTTCTTCACGGTAAATGAACGAAAGATTGATGTTCGTGTTTCTTCTATCCCAACCGAATACGGAGAAAGTTTTGTGTGTCGTCTTCTTGATTCACGAAAGAAAAGTCTGAAGTTCTCAGACCTTGGTTTTGAAGGACGAAATCTAGAAATTCTGAACCGAGCACTAACCATTCCCAACGGAATGGTGCTTGTGACTGGACCTACGGGTTCAGGTAAAACAACCACGCTGTATTCACTTTTGAATGAGTTCAATCAGCCTGAAACCAAAATTATTACTTTGGAAGATCCGATTGAATATCATCTTCAAGGAATCACTCAAAGTCAGATTAATGAAAAACGAGGTTACACCTTTGGATCAGGTCTACGAGCTATTCTTCGTCAGGATCCGGACATTGTGATGATTGGGGAGATCCGAGATCAAGACACCGCTGAAACAGCATCACAGGCGGCCTTAACAGGTCATGTCTTGCTGTCTACTTTGCATACAAACAGTGCGATTGAATCGATTCCACGACTGATTAATGTGGGGCTTAAGCCATTCATGGTTGCGCCTTCACTGAGTATCGTTGTGGCTCAACGTTTGATCCGTAAGATTTGTCCATATTGTGTGTTACAAGAGCCTCTTAATGAGGGTGAGCGACAAACACTCACGTATGCAATTGAACAGATTCATAGTATTTACCCTGATTATCAATTGGGATTACCACCGAGTCTGCCTCATGCACCAGGTTGTGAGAAATGTAGCCAAACAGGATTCCTAGGACAGCTTTCTATCGCAGAAATGTTTGAAAATAGTGATGAGCTTAAAGATCAGATTTTATCCGGAGCGAGTACGAGCGAACTCTTCGAAATCGTACGAAAACAGGGAATGTTAACGATGGGAGAAGACGGGGTGCTCAAAGTGCTTCGTGGACTCACCACACTTAGTGAGATTGAACGAGTGACCGATATCTCGAATAAGATGGCACTCAGACGAAGCCAAGATGCGACTGAAGTCGGAGAAGTGAGACCCGTTCATCCAGAGGTTATTCCTCAACCTATCCCTGAAGAGCATCCAGAGCCACCTCAAGCAACACTATAATGACCGTAGGCGTCTCGTTTAAGTAATCCATCCAATTCCATCTGAGTCAGAATGGCGTGGGGAAATTGAAGTGCCGATTCTGGTGATGCAGCCAGTGCGTTGTAGATTTTTTGCTGTTCAACGGGCAAATTCAAGTGAGGTTTATCCTTCCATTCTAACCCAAGCACTTTCAAAACACCCTGAGCACGAGTTACGAGCGCCGCTCCGCTTTGGATGAGTCGATTACAGCCCTGACTGCAGGGGTCATTTATACGACCTGGAATGGCCATGACTTCCCTGTTTTGATCCAAGGCGTGGTTGGTAGTATTGAGCGCGCCTGAACGATGGGCTGCCTCCACCACCAAAACACCACGAGATAGTCCAGAAACCAGCCTGTTACGCACGAGGAACTCATGTTTGAGCGGAGGCCGGGATTCATTCATTTCGGACAGGAGAAGGCCTCCTGAGGCTAAAATCTCATTCGCTAGTTTTCTGTGACTGCGAGGAGTGATTTCAGGAAGGCAAGCAGGGATGACGGCAATGGTTTTCCCACTTCCTTTAATCGCTCCACGATGAGCCGCCGCATCGATTCCAAAAGCAAGTCCACTAATGATGGTGATTCCTTGTCTAGAAAGTGTCCGAGCCCATTCAAAAGCTAAGTTTTCCCCAAGTTTTGAACATCGACGCATACCCACCATAGCGAGGCCTGGCTTGTCCAAAAGGCTGAGATTCCCTTGGGCGTATAAAGTCTCAGGAGGATCAGCGATCTCTTTTAAGTAAGAGGGGTAGTTTTTGTCGTTGATTGAAATCGTATGGATCATGTGTCCATACTAATGATATCGACCTGACATTTTCCTGAAATTATAGGAGAGAAAGGAAGTCTTGAACCTCCGCGTCCGTAGTTTTCCAAGAGGTCACGAGTCGAATGGAGCTTTTCTCTTTCTTAGGTGTCCAGACGTAAAATGCAACATGCTGCTCCAACTTTTCTATCAGAGTGTTTGGAAGGATAGGGAAGATCTGATTGGATTCAGGGGCGGATTCAAAGTCATAACCTGCAGCAGTAATTCCGTCTGCAAGTATTGTGGCCATTTGATTCGCGTGAGTCCCTAGTTCTAGATACAGATTTTCTTCAAAGAGAGTTTTGAACTGAACGCCAAGAGCTCGTCCTTTGGCAAGGAGTGCGCCACGTTGTTTGATGTGAAAATCAAAGTGTTCCTGTAGATCCGGATTAGTAATGACAATGGCTTCTCCAAATAGTGCACCATTCTTTGTTCCCCCAATGTAGAAAACATCCGTGAGAGCCGCTATATCCTCAAGAGTGAGATCACTCGCTGCCAGTCCACTGGCTAGTCGAGCACCATCCATAAACAGGTACAGGCCTTTTGATTTACAGAATTCTGAGAGTTCAGTCAGTTCAGCTTTTGAATAAACGGTTCCCAGTTCAGTCGTATTTGAAATGTAGACAAGTCGAGGAAGCACGGTGTGGCAGTCTTCAAACCGATTGAGTGCGATTTGAACGAGTTCGGGACTGAGTTTTCCATCTGGAGTATCCACAATGTCTACCTTATGTCCGGTCGCTTCAATCGCTCCCGCTTCATGCTTGTTTATGTGTCCACTACTGGCTGAAATCACGGTTTCATGAGGCTTCAGAATCGAAGATATAATAATAAGATTGGCCTGAGTGCCTCCCGAAACGAATCGAATGAGAGCGTCAGGGGTCTTGCAGGCTGACTTAATCAGTTCTCGTGCTTCTTCTGAATAAGTGTCTTCGCCGTAACCCGTTTCCAGGCTAGCTGAATTGTCTAGGAGGGCTTGGAGCACCTTTGGGTGTCCACCGTCGCTGTAGTCGTTTTTAAAGTAGTGCATGGTAGTGATTATTTAGTGTAGTAGTCGTCATCAATGTCCATATGTGATCTTACACGATCACAAGCATGAGAATTGATAGGGTGTCCAGTTTGGAGCAGTTTCTTTAGGTTATCAATAGCTCTGTCTTGGTTAAACAAGTGATCAATGGATCCAGTGTATCCAATTTTTTCAAGCTTTCGTCGTAGTACTTTATAGTGAGATCTGATTATTTCACGATATTGGCAGTAGATCTTCATCTGTTCGAGAGTGACATGACTGCTTTGGAAGTTTTTTTCTGTTAGTGTTCGCCAGTCCATTCCATTTCTGTATTCGACTTGAAGGTGGTAGTTGTACAGGTTTTCAAGTCCTGCATGTTTTAAACGCTTATTGAATCGCCACTCCTCTCGATCAGTCCTAATTTTATAGTCACAGTAAAGGTGGATTGCCTTTTCCGGTACAAGAGCGGTATCAATGGCTTCTTCAAAACTCTTTCTGAATCCAGCAATAGATAGCTCCTCTTCTGGTGAAGGTGACGAGGTTTCAATAGGCCAAGTATCGTCAACCGATCGTTCAGCAATACTCTCGTTTAGTAGCTGCTTGAGCCAGTCTTTCATATCTGTAGCGAGAGTGGTGAGATGAATTGAGTCGTAGGCCTTTAGTAGGGTCTCACTGTAGAGTTCATCTATATCCTCTATTTGGAGGTTTTGAACAAGATCACGTAGCTCTGTATCGATTACCTTGTAGATGTGATCGAGAGAGTATGCGGGAGTGTTTTTCATTGCATTCATAGTTTGTATATAAAAGTGTAAGTTATTTTTTTGGCCAGGGTATGTATGAACTTCTAAATGCTTTTTGGACTCTAATGCCTCTTTGGTGAGCGAAATTATTCCACCATGTCATACTTTCATCTGAGGAGCCTTGGTTGATAAGCTTTTGAAGGATTAGAAGGAGGGCTCCATTTAGTCCTTCTTTGAACCCTGTACCTGGTGTTTCATCACCGTCGTCATCATCGTCTTGATTAAGAATCTCTAAAGGAGATGGTTCATTGGCATTTCGTCTCATCCGTTCAATTGCCATTCGGGTGAGCTGAACTGTGCCTTCTGGGTTGTCACGTAATTCCTTATTTCTTGGATATGAATATTCGTTTTGTACAGCTCTAACAGCGTCTTCATATCCATAAATGATTCCATCAAGCCCAATTTGGTCAGCATAGTGACTATTCATACCAAGTGAGTGGATAAATTCAGGGATTCGTTCATCCGGGACGTCTAATTCGTCAAGAAATTCTAGTATGTATACTGCATTATCTTGATAGTGCACATGTGCTACACCACTAAAGTTTTCTGCTATTGCGTCATTTACAATGCTTTGTCGGTCGGTGCTGGTAGTTTCTAGGTTTTGCATATCATGGGTGGTTAGTGATTAATGAAATGCAAACTAATTATGTCAAGCAGGTCAGAATGTGACAAGACGTCAAATTTTAGAATTGACAAGCAAACCTGTTAAATGTAGAATTATGCTGTCAATAGTTGACTGACAACACTATGAGTTTCACCCCAACTGAGCACGCAATCATTCAGCTTTTATCTGTAAATGGACAGATGTTAGCAAGTACGATCGCCCGTAAATCAGGTATAAAAAGACCCACGGTCTATGCCGCATTGAATAAATTAAAATCACAAGGGCTGGTGATCACCTTGGTGCAGAGTGAAGCGAGCTATTTTAAGTTGGTGGATCCAGATGTAATTAAGGATCTGCTAAGTTTAACGGCAAAGGCAGAGTACAATTCACGACTGCACAGTATTGAGTCCTTAACCGAAGAAATTCGTATCAATCAATCGTCTCAACATGAGTTCATGTCTGGTTTTGAGATTGCAACAATAGACAAATCTGAAAGTGTCTATCAAGAGTTGGCAGCGGCATTTACCTCTAATAAGAGAGTAAGAACCTTCTTTAATCCTCAAACCGTCATTAAAGATAGTTATTCTAAAGGGGTTATTCTAGATTTCCTTAAAGTAGCTCATGAAAACGGGGCTCAGATCCAAGAAATTGCTGTAGATGGTTCCATGGCCGACTGGTATGAGAAGCAGTTCACAAACCCAAAGCACGAGCTAAAAAGGATCTCTTCTAATCAGCAGGTGATGACCGATTGTATTATCGGTGAAGAAGCCATCTATTTCCTGCGTTACGATGACAGCGAGGGGGCAGGCATTCGAATCCAGCGTGGAGATCTTGTGACCACCATGCAGACGATGTTTGATCTGTTGTGGAACTCCCTTTAGTTCACCGTTTCCCAGATATACATAAAGAGCACACGCAATGTTTCTGCCATGATGGAGCTCTCAATCTGGAGAGCCATTTGTTCTTCCTCAGTTGAGGAGAGGTAAAATACAAAATCCCCATAAATCATAAAGTTTCCAGGTAGAACAAGATTCTCCGGTAGGAATCGACGTTCTCGTAGCTGTCCACCTTCTTTTGGGATCTTTTTTTCAGGAAAGTCGGTGGTCCCTACTAAAACCTTCATTGATATCCCCTTTTTAATTCGCATGGGGATGTAAAAATCGACATCATTGTCTCTAAGCTTCTTTGATTTGAAAAATTCATATGAGGTGAAGGTCAGTATCTCATCTACCTCTGCGTAAAGACTGTGGTTGAAGGCTTCAATGATTTCATTATCCTGTTCATAAAAGCGAATTTTAGGAACCACGTTCTTTTTTTCATGTAGTCCGATCAGTAATGGCATCACTGATTTTAATGAAGATTCGACGTCATTGATTTTTTCACGTTCTTCGCTCAAGAGTTTCAGGATCGAAATCGGGTTTTTTGCATGATAGTATTGAGTGTTTCTTCTGTAGATTTTTGATACGATTTGTCGTTCACAGAGTTTATCGAGAATTCCACGAGTCGTATTCCGTGGAATATTTAAATCACGAGCCAGACTTGAGGCAGCCTGTTCCCCATTTTCGAGCAGACCTATGTAGACATGACTCTCCACACCAGAGAGACCAATCTTCCTGAGGATGTTTTCTATCTTGTCCATAATTATGACGAAGTTAACCGTCAGATTGAGCGTACTGTTTTTCTCCCGTAAAAAGCAAGTACAACTTACCCCTCAATCATGAATAGTTTTGAACAAGCAACGGAATCATTCGTTTATGAATTTCCTGGCTCTACACCCAAACTTCGTAAATTCTTTGGAGATGAATTGCTTCATCAGCTCGAGGTGCTTGCAAAAGGGTCCATCCTTGAAGAAATAGACACGATGGTCCATGAGGGCGATCTTTCTCGAGAGGCAGGTTCGGAATACGCAATGCATCTTCCAGAATATCATCAGCTTAGGACTGATATTCGGTATTTGGCGGGTGAATTTGTTAAGCATATGGAGGGGAAATTACCGCGTTATTTTGAACGAATTTTCGATAAAAGTGGCTCACTCAAAGTCAGGGCTTATGAAAAACATTTCAATGGTTTAAGACGTCTGCTTTTTGAACTTTTGCAGGCTTATAGTGCTACGGAAAAGTTAACTGGCTGGAACGGTCGGATTTTAGAATTTCATGCCTTTTTAGATCAGGCAGTATTCCTTTGTTTAAGAGATTTTGTGAATGTGCATTTCACTGATCCCAGGTTAAGGATTCATGCTGCTTTTCAGCTTAGGACTTTGTGTCAAAAAACACCCCATCCTTTTACTGGTGAGGTGGATGTAAACTCGCCCTTTCATTTAGCGGTATCCGGAGTAGATACTATGGAACATCTGTCTATTCATCCTGATTGGCGACGTGCTGAATCAGGTTTAATTGAGTATCCGTGTGAGGAGGATCTCGGTGATCTTTTTGGAGAAGCTGAAGCACTCACTCAATTCAGAAAACTTCCCGAATGTCAGCTTCTTCTTGGAGAATATAAGTTCTGTGTGAAGACTTTGTATCATGACAGACCTGGTGTTCGTAGCCAGTATCTTGCTTCTGTTGTACTGGCAGATCGTAATACAGGTCAGATGATTCTACAGTTTGCTATGTGCCGTTCAACAGGTGATCTATTCATCCCAACGACAAATCTTTGTTTGGGTTCGTTCATGAATCCAGAAGCTTATCATTCATTGAAGGGGCATCTCTTTCAACTTATCTGTCAGGAGCTCCGTTCTTTGCCTGAAGATTTGGATTCACAAGTCACGGTGGTCACTCAAGAAATTGATGAAATTCATGAAGAAGTTCGATCAAATCTTCCGGAAGAAGAGCAAAGAAATTTCATTAGCTTTCCAAAAGAAAAAAGAAAACCAACGTTTAATCTATCTTGCTTAAGAAATCTTAATAGTCAGAAGGTGCTTCGTGCATTGACTCGTTTGCTGGGTAGCCCTGTCCGAATTCGTGGGAGTCATCACTTCTTCCAAACACGGAGTGGAGGTACTCATCCGATCTCTTTACACAAAGGACGCACCGTTAAAACGGGCCTCTTACGTGCTTGTATCAATGAGATGGGTATTGGCCCACAAGAGTTTTATGAGTCGCTTTAAGCGGCTCCAACTCGTCCCACGACCTTGGCTTCAAAGTCAGTGAGCTTTTCAAGGGCAGCGTCCAGGTCGTCAGCGGCCACAACAATAAGCATTCCGATTCCCATGTTCCAGGTTTTGTAGGCTTCAACTTCAGCGACATTCCCCATTTCCATGAGTTTGAGCATCGGTTCGTGAGCGGGCCAGAGGTCTGTCCATTCAGCTTTAAGTCCATTCTTAATGATTCGTTCGGCATTTCCATCGAGCCCCCCACCTGTTACGTGGACAAGTCCGTGGACATCCACCGGTCGAGCTTCTCCATAGGCTCCAAGGAGTTTAAGAAGTCCTCGGTGGTAGATTACGCTTGGTTCAAGAACCACTTCTCCCCAGGTGCGTCCGTCTCCGTAGTCAGCATTGGCCCAGTCTTCTCCAAGTGAATTGCTTAAAATATGTCGTACGAGTGTGAACCCGTTAGATCGGAATCCAGCACTTCGAAGTCCAATGATCAAATCACCTTCGGCAACCTTTGATCCATCAATAAATTTGTCTTTTTCTACGATTCCCATGGCGGTTGAGTTCCAAACGAGTCCTTTTACTTGGTGAGGTAGTTCAGCGATTTCTCCACCTGGCACCACGATCTTCTGGTCTAGACAGGCTTCTTTTAATCCTTCCATCATGGGTCCAATTTGTTCTGCATTCACCTTTTCAATATCGACGGTGTTAGACAAAGAGACTACTTCGGCTCCGACACAAATAGCATCGTCAGCAACCATGGCAACAAGGTCCCAACCGAGAGTGTCGTACTTTCCAATAGCTTCTGAGATCATGCTTTTTGACCCAACTCCATCGTCATTTTGGACAAGGAAGAAGTCTCCCATATCGAGAGCACCACTGAATCCACCTTCTAGGATGGCAGGAGCTCCAATCATTCCATTACGCCCAGAAAAAGTCGCTTTCGCCGCCGCGTAGGCGAGTCGAGAACATTCATCACCAGCTTCAATATTCACGCCGGCTTCTTCGTAAGTGGTCATTCCTTGGTTGGGTTAAGCATTTTTTCGAGCGCATTCTCCTTGATATGATAGAAGCTAACAATAGCTTCTTTCGTTCCAAAGGTCACTCGGTCCATTTTGCATTCTGGACAGCTGTATTCGTATTTCTTTCCTTTCTGAACAGGATCCAAAATGACTTTTTGGCATTTTTTGCAGTAGAAGATGATTTTATTGTCGTCGCTCATTGTTTAGTTTTATGGGAGTCGTCGTTCCGTTCGTTTGGCTCCATAGGGTTCTGCTGAAGGTTTTTGACCCCAGTAATTACCTCGGGAGGTTTCACTTTGTCGCATTCGTTGTTTCATTAATTTGTATCGAGTTTTGGCATCTAAAGTAAGAGGGTCTACATCAGCTCCTGGTCCAGCTTGAGGTTCTGGCCGAACAGGTTGATAGTCTTGAACAGGAACTTGAGTAACAGGTTGAGGAGCCACTGGCTCAGCGTAATGAGTTGCTTGTTGCACTCGACTGTAGCTACTAGGCATCGCTTGATTTTGCATAACTTGGACAGGTTGAGCAGCACGTTCTGCTTCAACGGCAGCTTCAGCAACTTCAATTTCTTTTTCTCTTTTATCGTATTCTCCAGAGACTTCTTTTCGTCTGGCCCACCATCCAGAGATGATCATGACTCCAATTGAAAGAAAAGCCACGGTCATTCCGAACCCGGTGGCTTTGTGATTGGCGTTCACTCCAAATTCCGAATGGAAGAATACAGTGTTCCCTACAATAAGTAGTAAGGCCGATTGCGCTCCAAATATAATTGAGAGCAGTCCAGTGTTTCGTCGTAGTCGGGCAAAGTTTTTTCCAAATAAAGGAAGGAACATATTAAGGAAATTGGCAGCACCAAGACCTAATATTAAGAAGCCCACCATGAAGAGTGGACCTTGAATTCCAAGGTAAGTTTCCCCTGAGCCAAAGGTGTTTTGATTGTCGTACCATGGGAGTACAGCACTCACCATAAGGGTGAAGCTCGCTACGAGGAGGAGCTTTTTCGCCATTGGCAATCTGAGAAAGCCTTGTTTAACGCGCTGCGTTGCAGACATAATGCGAGGGAAATGTGGAATAAATCTATCAAAGCAGATCTGGCATGGCAATAAAAAGCATTGGTATCGATATCCGTGAGGCAAATGGCCTCGGGGCAGGAAAAGGGCGCTACGCTGAGGAAATCACGCATGCGCTCATCAAAAATGCACCTAATATTAAATTTTTCCTCTTTACGAAAGAACCAAATCCTCGTTTTGAAAATACAGATAATGTGCATCAAGTAGTGATTTCTGGGAGTGGACCCTTATGGCACTTAAACTTAAGACGATACCTTAGGCATCATCCTGTGAATGTGTTTTTAGCGACCACAAGTTATCTCTACCCCGCAATTTCTCCTCGAACTCAGAAAGTTGCTTCGGTGGTTCATGATCTGATCGCCTTTAAATACGCTAAGTACAATCATTGGTTTGCGACGCTTGTAGAACGATTGTCACTGTCTAGAGCGCTCAAACGAAGTGATTTAATTGTGACGGTCTCTCGTCATACATGGAGAGATCTTGAGCTCATCAAGCCAGAGGCACAAAACAAGCCGCATGTCGTTGTTACCCCTGCTATTGGTCCAGAAGTCACTCGAACAGATGAACAGCGCTTAGAACTGCCTAAACGATTCATATTAGCGGTGGGAACTTTGCAGCCAAGAAAGAATATTGAAGGAGTCATTAAGGCTTTTGAACATGTAGCAGAAAGACATAATGATTTAGAACTTGTGATCGCCGGAGGAAAAGGCTGGAAATCCAGTGCTATCTTTAAATCTATACCTGGCTGGCTCCAGGAGCGCATCCGCTTCCTGGGCTACGTCCGTTACGACCAGCTCATCGAACTTTATTCACGAGCACAAATGCTTGTCTTCCCTTCTCATTATGAAGGTTTTGGGATTCCTCCTCTTGAAGCGATGGCCTGTGGCTGTCCAGTCATCACGAGTAATGTCTCTTCTCTTCCTGAAGTAGTAGAAAACGCCGCGATTCTTGTGGATCCTGAAGATAGTGATCAGATTGCTGAATCGATTAAAACCCTATTGGACCCTACGCCTCAACGCATTGCTAAAGAGCGAGGCCTCAAACAAGCTACCAAGTTTTCTTGGGATGAGTCGGCTCAGACTCTTTTAAGAGCTTTGAATCAAGGACTCAAATGAGTTCACCATCGTCTTAAGTTGATAGTGTGATTTCACAAATTGCTGTCCACGTTGTCCCAATTCTTTTCGTCGTGTCTTGTCCTTCATGAGCTTCTTCACGGCTTTGTCGAGTAGTGAGAATTTTGCTGGAACGACGATGATGTTTTGACCGTCATTCATGTCTTTAGAAATCCCACATTTTTCAGTCACAATGCTTGGCGTTCCGTGCCACATTGCTTCCGCTGCAACCATTCCAAAAGGATCCATTTTCTTGCTCGCAAGAACGAATAAATCCACGGCTCCATAAAGGCTCATGAGTTGCTCTCGTGGCATGGATTTCACCCACATCACCTGCTTTGATTTTGCTGCTTTTTTAACAAGAGGGTTGAGTGGACCATCTCCCACAATTATGAGCCTCATATCAGGTTTGGAGTGGACAAGCCTGACCATCATGTCCACACCCTTGTCCACTGTCAAACGAGACACATTCGCCACCGCAAATCCGCTCTTTAAAAAGTCCACAATGTTCTTTGGAAGTGGGGCTGGTTTTGGGGCCATCACCGCACATGAAATGGCTTCCACTTTGTCCACATAAGGATCAACAAAATCTACCATGGCATTGGACGTTACGACGACCTTGGTCCATCGTGACCAACGCTTGTAAATGCCTCGCCAAGGATTCTTTGTGAGCCAGTTTCCAATGCGTGCGTGTTCCAACCAAAGCACCTTCATTTTGAAGAGCCGTGCCCATGGTGTCATCAATAATTTCTCACCAAAGCTGAGCATGTAAATCGTATCAATTTTGATCTTCTTCTTTGCACGCCAAACGTGCCATCCCGCCATTAAAAACAAGAGTGGAGAAAGGAGACTGAAGCTTATCAATCGGCCTTTCGTTACAGGTGGTTTGCTGAGCCACGTTTTCTTCACAGGGAAGTTCCATTCGTCAAAAGCTTTTAGTAAATGAGGACATGATCCTTGAAAGGAAACTTCATGACCGCGCTTATCTAAGGCCTTCATGAGCTCTAGGGTGTGCACTTCCTCGCCTCCCCATTGGGATTCGTAAGGAAATCGAGTGACAAGAATGTGACGTTTCGCTAGTCTTTGCATAGATGTTTAGTAACGCCATAAAAGCAAATATGCCGCAAGAATTCCAGAAAATCGGTCTAATCGGCCGAAAGAAAATCAAAAAACATGAACCTTTTTTGAATCATTTACGGGAGTATTTAGAGAAACAAGGCTGTGAATTGATGTGGGATGACCACTTGGATGAATATTATGGTGAAGATGGTAAACATGGACGTGCCTACATTTTAAAACACGCCGATATTGTTATTACTTTAGGGGGAGATGGAACCGTTCTTAAGTTGGTTAGAGATCTACCCAAACGTAAAAACTTATATGTATTTGGAATTAATTTAGGAACCGTTGGTTTCTTCACCGAGGTTAAAAAATCTGGGAAAGTATTTGAACTTTTAGATGAAATTTTTGATGGTAGGTACCATGTTGATGAACGATTGGTTCTTCGAGTGACTCAGTATAGAAAAAAGGAAAAGGTCTCGACTCATTTGGCACTTAATGAGGCTACGATCAATCAAGGAAACTTTGCACGATTGATCAGTATGAGCGCCAGTATCGATCAACGACAAATGATTAAATTTAAAGCGGATGGAGTGATTCTTGCCTCTCCAACAGGGTCAACGGGACATTCTCTTTCAGCAGGTGGGCCGATCCTTCATCCACGGATTGATGCCTTTGTCTTCACTCCTATTTGTCCTCGTGAACTTTCTGTACGACCGATTGTGATTCCTAGTAATCGACAGGTGACTATCACGATTGAAACCGACCGTAAGTTTAAAGATAACGCCATCGGACTCACGATTGATGGTCAAATTGTACTTCCTCTTGAATACGGTGATCAGGTTAAAGTCCGCAAATCATCACGAAAACTCCGCTTCATTAGAAAACAAGGAGGAGGGCAGAAATACTACCGTCTCCTCCGAGATAAGTTGAGATGGGGAAAGGTGGTTTAAGAGCTTGGCGCTAATTGCCGAGGCATGACGATCGTTTGATCTACATTTACACCAAATTTATTCCTTCGTGGGGTTATTGCTTCATTTCTTGTGAAGACAAATTTTCCGTTAACTTCTACGTCATCAATATCATAATATTCAGCAATACAATCACGAATAACCAGGCTCCCATCAATGTAGGAATCACGAACATTGATTGGCGAATAGGCCCGTTGTTGACGCCCCCCTCTGAGTTCACTTTGATCCACATTTTGGATATCTAGATCACCTGCAATCCAGAACTTATGGAACCCACCAAGTGACCGTCCTCTATTTGGGAAGTTTGCATTATTGATTCGTAGACTTCCAGGAATATAAATGATTCGATCCTCGCTCATTGAGTCTGGAAAGGCAAACTGCGTTCTGAGTTGAAACAGTTCTTGTTCTGTTAATGGACGGTCTCCATGCCTCATTATTTGAATTATTCTTCGGATGCTATCAAGTGTCTTTTGGCCAGTGCGAGAGATGATTTCAGATCCTCGTACACCTGAAATTAAACCTATATCTGGACGAATATCCTGATGTAGAGCTTTCTGATCAAGATCCATAATTTCACCAAGATCTGGAGCATCATGTTTCCAGTCAAAATGTGGCTCAGGATTGTCTATCTTAAACATTGGGCATAAGGTTATTTGGCTAGCACTCTACATTAAGAAGTGTTTTTGTCAATCACAGGGTGCGATACAAAAAAGAGGCTCCGTAGAGCCCCTTCTTAAAATCTTTTCAATCTAGAGTGCGGCTTGAGCAGCAGCCAATCGAGCGATAGGCACTCGGTAAGGACTACAACTTACGAAGTCGAGTCCAAGTTCATGACAGAAAGCGATCGATCGAGGCTCTCCCCCATGTTCTCCACAAATCCCAATAAATAGATCAGGGTTTGCGCTCTTTCCAAGTTTCACTGCCATACGCATGAGTTGTCCCACTCCTTCTACATCAATGGTTTCGGTTGGGTCATCCGCAATCAGTCCATTTTCAGTGTAGTACGGAAGGAAAGTCCCCGCATCATCACGGCTCATTCCGTAAGTCATTTGAGTCAGATCATTCGTTCCGAATCCAAAGAAGTCAGCATGCTTAGCGATTTGATCTGCAGTCAGACAGGCTCGTGGGAGCTCAATCATGGTTCCAATCTTCCAGTCAAAGTCGAAGGGTCCCATTTCTTTGGCAATACCTACAATCATATCTTTGATGATTTTGAATTCATTCACATGTCCAACAAGTGGCACTTCAATATCAATTTCTAGACGTACACCTTCCTTACAAACAAGCATGGCGGCTTCAAAAATTGCCCGAGCTTGCATTTCATAAATCGCTGGAGTCGTAACTCCAAGCCGACATCCACGATGTCCTAGCATTGGATTTACCTCGTGAAGGGACTCCACGATCTTGCTAAGCGCTTCAAAGCTCACACCCATCTCTTGGGCCACTGCTTTGATTTTCGTGTCTGTATGAGGCAAAAACTCATGAAGTGGCGGGTCAAGCAATCGAACCGTCACTGGTTTTCCATTCATCACTCGGAATAGAGACTTGAAGTCTTCTCGTTGCATAGGCAGGAGTTTTTCAAGGGCACTCTTTCGAGTTTCGTCATCCTGAGCAAGAATCATTTGCCGTACGTATAGGATCCGATCTTCTTCAAAGAACATGTGTTCCGTTCGACAAAGACCGATTCCTTCCGCTCCAAATCGAAGCGCAGCTTCTGCATCATGCGCATTGTCGGCATTAGCAAAAACAAGAAGTTTACGGGTTTGATCAGCCCAAGCCATCAAAATTTCAAATTCATTGGATAGTTCAGGGTCTTTAGTTGGCACAAGACCACGCATGATTTCTCCTGAACCTCCATCAATTGTAATCACATCTCCTTCTTTGAACTCTTGACCTCCAATTGTTAAGGTTCGAGTCGCCATATCAATCATCACAGATTTACAACCTGCAATACACGGTTTCCCCATTCCACGAGCAACTACCGCCGCGTGACTGGTCATTCCTCCTGTAGAGGTCAATACACCTTGAGCGGCGTGCATTCCGTGAACATCTTCTGGACTGGTTTCCTTTCTAACAAGAATTACTTTTTCTCCTTCTTCATTGAGATTGTAGGCGTCGTCGGCACAAAGCACGATTTTACCGGCCGCTGCTCCTGGTGAAGCAGGCAATCCTTTAGCCAAAATATCTCGTTCACAAGACGTATCAATGCTTGGATGAAGCAGTTGATCAAGTTGTTGAGGGTCGATTCGTAGTAGGGCTTCACGCTTATTGATGAGGTCTTCATTAACCATATCAACGGCAATTTTCACGGCCGCTGCGGCGGTTCGCTTCCCTGTTCGAGTTTGAAGCAGGAAGAGCTTCCCTTCTTCAATAGTGAACTCGATGTCCTGCATATCTTTGTAATGTTTTTCTAGTCGTACTTGAGTATCAAAAAGTTCTTCGTAAACTTTAGGCATTCGATCTTGAAGTTCAGCAATCTTTTGAGGGGTTCGAATCCCTGCCACTACATCTTCTCCTTGAGCATTCACGAGGAACTCTCCGAAGAATTTGTGTTCTCCGGTCGATGGATTACGTGTGAAGGCCACTCCTGTTCCAGAGGTGTCCCCCATGTTTCCAAAGACCATGGCTTGAACGGTTACAGCCGTACCCATGTTGTGAGGGTAGCCATGAATATTTCGGTAATCGATGGCACGTTTGTTGTTCCATGATTTAAATACCGCTTCAATCGCAAGTTGTAATTGTTCTTTTGGGTCTTCTGGGAAGTCTCGTTTTTTTCTTTCTTTAACAATCGCTTTGTAAGTAGACACCAATTGTTTGAGGTCTGCCGCGCTTAAGTCCGTGTCTTCTTCTACCCCACGTTTCTTTTTGAGCTCATCCATGGCGTCTTCAAAATGAGCATGACCGATTCCAAGCACTACATTCGAGAACATAGTGACAAAACGTCGGTAGGCATCATAAGAAAAACGTTCATTTCCTGTCTTAGCGATCAGTCCTTGAACGGTATCATCATTGAGTCCTAAATTTAGAATCGTATCCATCATGCCTGGCATAGACACTCGAGCTCCTGATCGAACAGAAACAAGAAGCGGGTTCTTTGCACTTCCGAAGGTTTTCTTCATCTTGTGCTCAAGCTCATCGAGCTTTTCTGCCAATTCATCAGGGTATCCATGAGGATATCCATCGTGACCAAGGTAGTAATTACACACCTCAGTGGTAATCGTGAATCCGTAAGGAACAGGGAGTCCAAGACTGGTCATTTCTGACAGGTTGGCACCTTTCCCTCCGAGAAGATTTTTCATGGAACGATCTCCTTCGGAAAACGAATAAATATGTTTCATGGAGCTAAAGATGGTTAGCCGCGACGGGTAGTGATGGCATCTTCGAGTCGCTTCATCGCGGTGATAAAGGCAGCAACTCGATAGCTACAGTTATATTTTTTAGCATTGGTTGATACCGAATGCCAAGCTTCAATCATCTTTTTCTTGAGTTTTTCGTCTACTTCTTCTGCTGTCCAGTAATAGTTTTGTTGATTTTGAACCAATTCAAAATAGCTCACTGTCACCCCACCTGCGTTGGCTAGAATGTCTGGAATGACATTGATTCCTCGACGTTCTAAAATTTCATCTGCACCAGGAGTGATAGGCCCATTTGCGAGCTCTAAAATAAGTTTCGCATTCACCTTTTCTGCATTGTCTACTGTGATCTGATTTTCCATGGCTGAAAGCACCAAAATATCACATTCAAGTTCAAGCAGTTCTTCATTGGTGATTTTTCGACACGCTCCTCCGGCAATGTAGCATTCGCCGACTTGTCCATTTTCAGATTTACAGGTCAGTGCTTCGTCAGGTCTCAAACCTTCTGAACAGTGGAGTGCCCCTTTCGAGTCAGAAACAGCAATCACTTTAAATCCATTCTTATGAAGGATGTCCGCTACATGAGATCCAGCATTTCCAAAACCTTGGACAACGACGGTGGCGTCACAGGCTTCCATCTTAATTTCTTTGAGGTATTCACTGAGAACGTAAACTCCTCCTTGGCTGGTCGCGGTTCCACGACCTTCAGATCCACCACTACAGAGTGGCTTCCCTGTTACGACACCCAGTACATTCTTTCCTTGAAGTTTAGAATATTCGTCAGCGATCCAAGCCATGATTTGTGGATTGGTGTAGACATCAGGAGCTGGTATGTCCATTTCTGGCCCAATAAAAGGAGTCAATTGACGAGTGAATTCACGGGTAAGCGTCTCAAGTTCTCTTGGCGATAGATCTCTAGGGTCAACAATTACACCTCCTTTCCCACCTCCAAGTGGGATGTTAACAACGGAACATTTCATGGTCATCCAAGTGGCCAATGCTTTCACTTCATCAAGATCCACAGACGGGTGGAAACGAATCCCTCCTTTGTAAGGACCTCGAATACTGTTGTGTTGGACGCGAAGGCCTCTAAATACTCGAAGAGACCCGTTGTCCATTTTGACAGGGACGCTCACTTCGATGATTCGTTCTGGATTTCTTAAGATTTCTTCTACATTGATATCGAGTTGCATGAGCTTGGATGCGGTATCAATCTGCAGAAGAGTGTTTTCAAACAGGGACATGGCGGTGGGGTTACGAGATCAAGTAGTCGCGTATGATCCTGGCGCCTCGTTGTATGGTCTCGGGGTCGCCATTGGCAAGACAGGCTCGCACCACATTTTGTCTATCTGTGGTTTCTCGATCCTGCTTGGAAAAGAACATATTTGCTGGCATTAAAACTACCCCACGTTTAGCTAATTCAACAATTTTTTGATCTAGCGGAACCTCTTTTTTAGTTGTTCCTTCAATATCATTCAGGTCGAAAAGTATAAAGTATCGAGATTGTATTGGCTCAAGACTGAGCGTACTGCAGAAGACCTTTGTGTTTTCAGTAATTAGATTTATGTAATCCTGTCGACTTTCTGATCCCAGGAGTAGATGTGCCATTCCAAGAGATTGAGAAGGGCCAGGAGGGAAACAAGTGAGTTGAAACTCTCCATGGATTCCACCAGGGGCTTTCGCTTGGAGGAAGGCAGTTTTTAGGTCTTTCCCATTAGGGAGCTTCCCTTTGAGAACCTTATGAGTGAGGTGGTCATTGGCTTCTTTCGTGATCAATAGGCTTCCTAGTCGTAGACCGGTCGATCGTTCTATTTTTGATAAAGAGTGAATTCGTAAGGTTTGTTTTGGGAATAGGTCCACCATCGATGTCATGTCTTCCATGAATTCAGCATAGACCTCATCTGCGATAACGATGGCCCCTTGATCTTCAGCGAATTGACCAAGGTATTTAAGGGCACTGGGGCTCATTTTAAGTCCAGATGGGTTTCCTGGATTGATAATAAGTACCATCTTTACTCCTTTTAATTTCTTTAGTGTGTCTACACTTCGTGGATCGATTTCACCGCTGTATAGATCTGTATCTAGTTGAATGACTTGTAAGCCTCGTGCTTCCAAAGCTTTCACATAGGTGGAAAATAGAGGAGAAGTGGTCAAAACTTTGTCACCTGTGGACAGGTGCTGGATTCCTTCTTGTCCAAGTAATTTAAGAAGGCTTCCCATGGCGTGAGAGGCTCCCATGGTTAATACGATGTCATCGTAATTAAAAGGGTGAGTGATTTGTGATTTAAAGTGTTCACCAAGAATCAAGCGTGTCAGTAGCTCTCCTTGCGGATCATGGTAGGAGCCACCCGTAACAAGTCCTCCATTGAAAATTTGCTCCATAACATTGAAGGGTGTCCAGTCGTATCCTTGATCTTCGGCAATGATGATGCTTCGTTGGATAAATTCACTTAAGTCCTTTAAATACCGTTCTGCGATAGCTGGAACGTAGGTACTGCGCGTCCAACTGGCAATTTCTTCTAAAAAGGCCCCCTCGTGCCCGTAATCACCATCAATGAACCGTCGTTCAGCACGATTAAATTTAGTGTCTAAGAGCGAAAGGTATGAATGGAATTCTCGTGACCTTGTGCTCGCAGGATGTGAATAGCGAGTGTCACCAATACTTAGGTCTATGATTTTTGATTCAGCATTGTGCAACAAGGCAAGGCGACGAAGCTCTCCGCGAAGTTCAAATGGGTCGGTGGACGTAAGTGATGTCATGACGTAAGGATTAGTGGGAGTTTATTTTTAATGGCTGAGCCAGTCAAAGAAATAAGCAAGTAGGCTCTTGGGTCTACGGCGTTCGGAGTCTAGTTCTCTTTGTAGCTTATCGATGATTCTGAGCATCAAAATATTTTCTTTATGATGGCGGTTTAAAAGCTCAATCACATCACTTTTGTCAACCGTTGGCTTTGGCGCTTGTTTCTGCGGCTCCACGGGCTGTTGATTAGTCAACAGCTCATTTTGACTAGTCGCCTGTATGATTTCCTCAATGACTTGCGCTTCAACTGACTTTTCCACAATGGTATTATCCAACATCTCTTCGGGGGTCTTTTCTACAACTTTTGGTCTCGCTGGCTTGTACTCAATTTCTTCACGAGGAAGTACATAGTGAAAGCCCTGAGGGGTTTTAATTCTCTTTGCATTTAGGTCGCCACGTTTAATCATTCGACGAATGGTTTGCGCAGATTTCCCTAGGTATTCGGCTGCCTCTTGGATGGTAATAAAGTCTTTCGACATCAAAATGTGATTAGAACACAATAATTCGCCTTATCAAAAGTGTATAGGCCAAATATGGCTTATTGTAAAGGAAAAACAGGTTTTGATTAGTCAAAAGCTAGACAACATTGGGTAGTCGACTTGTTGCCTAGTCAACGCCTAGTCATCCGACTAGTCAAAACAATACCTGAACCTGTTAATCCTGACTAGTCAGGATGGTCAAAGCTGACTACTTGACAGGATTCCACCTACCCAGGGCTTTTAGCCCCTTTGTCCACTCTGACCCTTGTTCCTAGAGCCATAGGTTTGATAGGATTTCAACAATCCTTTTTAAAGATTATTGTGGAAGACATTCGTTTATCGTGGGATCTGCTTATCGTAGTTTTCTTCGCAGTGGTGATCGCTTACAGCTTCATCATTGGTCGAAACCAAGCCTTGAAGGTGATTATTTCATCGTACATGGCCATACTTACTGCAGATGGAGTTGGGAGTCTCTTTGAGAACTACTTGCTTCCCGCCGCTCCTTCTCTAGCAGGTGAGCCGGGTATTCAGGCTTTGATTCTTTTGAAGATGTTTGTGTTTGTATTGGTGATCGTTCTTTTGGTGATAAAAGGTGGGTACAGGGTAGATCTCTTGCCTGAGAGTTCTTTGGTAACCCGATTGCTTTCAAATCTTACTTTTGGATTCCTTTGTGCTGGATTGATGTTGAGTACTTTACTGGTCTACCTTACCGGTGGTTCTTTTGTGGATGGCACGGTCAGTCTTGCAGCAGATACAAATCTTTATTCTGAGTCGATGTTGGTGCAGGTCCTAATCGACAATTATAGCGTATGGTTTGCGCTTCCTGCGATCGCCATTGTATTGGTTAGCTTTTTTGAACCGAGGGAATCTTAAGAAAGTTCTCTTGCGTCTTGACCTTTGCATCCCTAAAATGCGCGTGGGTCAGTAGCTCAGTGGTAGAGCAACAGCCTTTTAAGCTGATGGTCGTGGGTTCAATCCCCACCTGACCCACCACCCTTTTGAACAGGACAAAATAGAAAACCCCGTCGACATCGACAGGGTCTTTTTGTTTCTCAACAGGTTCTATCTGGACAGAATCTTCCATGGAAAAGTTTTCCACAGTCATTGTGGATATCTTTTGTTAGAAGAAGCCTCCTGTTTCTTTTACATCAACGCCTCCGTCATCAGCGAGCTTACGATAGGCTTCTTTTTCTTTTTTCGTGAGCTTCTTTGGCACGTCAACGGTAATCGTAACAAAATGATCTCCTAGTTTTTCAGAGCGCAATGTTGATGACCCCTTTCCTTTTAGGGTGAAGGTTGTGCCATTTTGCGATCCAGAGGGGATTTTAAGCGATTCTTTTCCGTGAATGGTGTCTATCTCCACCTCAGTACCTAGAACGGCCTGTAGGAGGTGAATATGCTCATTTGCATAAATACTGTGTCCATCACGAGTGAACTTTGGGTGTTGAGCAACTCTCACGTAAAGGAATAGGTCACCGTGAGGTCCACCGAATATTCCTGCTGAGCCTTTTCCGCGAAGTCTTACGCGAGCACCATCTTCAATACCGGCAGGAACCTTAATGGTTACCTCTTTTGTTTGTGAGGTGCGCATTTGACCCTTACATGATGAACATGTTTTCTCTGGGATCTCGCCACGACCCTGACACTTTGGACAGGCATGTACACTACTAATATTCCCAAGAATTGTCTGTCGTGTGGTCCGAACCTGTCCTGAACCATGACAGTCGACACATTTTACAACGTCATGTCCTGCCTCAGCTCCTGAGCCTTTACAGTCTTCGCAGGTTTCTGGCTTGGTGATCTCCAGGTGCTTCACACATCCAAAGACAGCCTCTTCGAATTTAATTTGGATTTCTGTCTCAATATCTCCACCCCGCATTGGTCCCTGTCTTTTGGGTCCGCGTTGTCCTCCACCTCCATTGCCTCCAAAGAAGCTTTCGAATATATCTGCAAATCCGCCAAATTGACTGGAGTCAAAGCCTGCAGCTCCTCCAGGGAATCCTCCAGAGTGGCCTGAGCCAGCTTTTCCAAACTGATCATACTGGCCTCTTTTTTGTTTGTCAGAGAGGACCTCATAGGCTTCTTGAACCTCTTTAAATTTAGCTTCAGCAGTATTGTCACCAGGGTTTTTGTCAGGGTGATACTTCTGTGCAAGTTTACGGTAGGCTTTTTTGATATCCGTATCGTTTGCAGTTTTTTTCACTCCAAGTGTTGAGTAGTAGTCAGACATAAGTACTTTTTAATGCATGCATACTCTATCGACTTTTCTATTTTAATCAATAAGTATAAAACAACATTATCTAGAATGTGCAAGAAAAAAGAGAAATAGTTTTGCACAGTCTCTTTTGCCCCTTGGTGCAGCCATTGGTTGAGTGTTGATTAGTCAAAATAATCTTGTTGATTAATCAACATTTCATATTGGTCTTAATAATTAAAGTGGACAGCTATCAAACCTGTTAATGGACACTTTTTGCTATATTGTTGGGGTTTGTCATAACACATTGAAAGGGAGGATCTTTGAGGAGCTAAACAATGAATTCACATTTGGCAATAGTCAGCAAATCGCTTTAAAAAGCGCTTAAATGAGGTTCGACTAATCAGAAATGGCCTGGTCAACTAATCAACATCTGTTGTATAGGTGCATTTACTGTGTCAAGTTTGATGCAGTTGCTCATTAAAAAAGCTTGTGTCTGTAGACAACCTTGTTAAGATTCCGTAAGTCCTTCAGCTGGGTGTAAAAATATTCATTTTAAACCTGTAGCTCGCAAGATCACGGAACTTGATATTGTCAATTTGATCCGTGAAACGACTCAGCGCGTCTAGACGTTATAATAGACAGTCGCGCCAAGCATAAAACTATCTACGAAACTTAAATACTTCGTTCTTTGAAAACCCGACCCGGCACAATGTGCCCCAACTAGAGTTAAATACTCTTTTATATATATACCCACGAATCTATCGCTATGGCAGGTCGAAGCGGTAGGGGCAAAACAAAGACCTTGCTTATTCTGCTATGTGCTTATTCTGTACTTATTCTGTTGTACAAACTTTTTAATTTAAATTCTTTTTATTATGGACATATCTTTCGTACTTCGAAAGTTCCGAAAGTCCATCTCTGGATTTACTGTTCTTGCTCTCTTAGCTAGCTTTGTTAGCTTTGCTGGAGTAGCTCAAG